>JAESFX010000010.1_pt1 | contig 777045 bp, 705 predicted proteins | sample 9269501 | NCBI WGS metagenome assembly JAESFX01 (sample SAMN14515570, study PRJNA621655) | algae metagenome | isolation source: Desmonostoc geniculatum HA4340-LM1 and co-occurring heterotrophs from cave... | place: USA: Maniniholo cave, Kauai, Hawaii | collected 2009-07-28
GGAGGCGGCGGCGCCTCGATCAGCAACGCCAGACCCGGCAGCGGAGGCGGCGGCGCCTCGATCAGCAACGCCAGACCCGGCAGCGGAGGCGGCGGCGCCTCGATCAGCAACGTCAGACCCGGCAGCGGAGGCGGCGGCGCCTCGATCAGCAACGCCAGACCCGGCAGCGGAGGCGGCGGCGCCTCGATCAGCAACGCCAGACCCGGCAGCGGAGGCGGCGGCGCGAGAGGCCTGATAGCCGGTGCAACAGGTGTGATGGTGGATATTACAGGGCTCAGCGCAGCGACCCGCTCCGTTTGACCGGCCGGGGCGGTGGATGCCATCACCCCACCCGAAGGCTGGTCCGCGGCGATGAATTGCGGGGTACGCGACACAGTGTACTGGACCGTGCGCTCAGCGCCGAGCAACAAGGCCATGATCAGAAAGGGTGTGAGAAGCAGCGCCAGCGCAATGCGATCGTCCCGCAATGCCACGGCGATCGCCAAAGGCCCGGCGCGGCTGCCAACCGGTTGAGGTCCGCCAGTGGCCCGCGCGGCTGCGGTCGCCCGACGCACTGCGGCGGCTTGAGCGGAGATCGCAATCGTGCCTGGAACGGCGCGCGCGACCATCGAACCCTCCGTCCGGCGCGGACGGCGGTTTCTCGGCTTCTGACGCCTGATCTTCCCCTGCTTCTTCACTGCGTCCGCCTCGGGTCTACCCCCACCCGCCGCACGCGCCAAGGCGCACAGGATGCTCCAAGACGGAGCAACCGGAAAATGATTTATAAGCTATTTGTCGAAGGTTACGGTTACAAGCATGTAAATGGCCTCAGGATGTTATCCACATCCATACCGACCATCCGGCACACGTCCGATGCAGTCAGCCCACGCAGCCGAAGGCTGTAGAGGCTGGTGTCGCCGTCTCGTTTGGCGAGCTTGCGCCCAGTCTCGTCCACGATCAGCCGATGGTGATGGTAGACTGGCGCGTCGAGGCCGAGCACAACCTGCAACAAGCGATGGATATCCGTCGCTGCACGCAAATCTGCCCCGCGCACGACATGCGTGATTCCTTGGCGCGCATCATCCACTACGACCGCCAGATGATAGCTCGCCGACGTCTCTTTCCGCTGGATGACGACATCGCCCCAACGCCCGGGATCGACAGTTACCGGCGTGGCGACCAGAGCGTCGTCGATCTCGGCGTAAGTGAGGGGCGAACCGCCGAGCATCTCCGAAACTGTGGCCAGGGCCCGCCCCATATCGAGCCGGAGGGCGAAGGGCTGTCCAGCCGCCTTGCGGCGCTCGATCTCCTCCACACCGAGCCCCCGATGCAGCCCCGGGTATATGGGAGCGCCGTCAGGGTCGAGCTTCCCGGGGGTCGCGGCAGCCTGGATCTCCTGGCGGGTCGCGAAGCACGGATAGAGCAGCCCCAAGGACGCGAGCCGCGCCGCCGCCTCCCGGTAGACGTCGAAGTGCTCGGACTGGCGCAAGATCGGTCCGTCCGACTGGATACCGAGCCAGGCGAGGTCCTCGATAATCGCAGCCGTCCACTCCGGCCGGCATCGGGTGAGATCAGTATCCTCGATCCTGATCAGCAGGCGACTGCCGAGACGCCGCGCAAACTGCAGATTGACGAGTGCGGAAAGCGCATGACCGAGATGCAGCCTTCCGGTCGGGCTCGGCGCGAACCGTAGCACGGGCCCCGCGCCCGGGGCCGTGGACACGACCATGGTCATTTCACTGCGTCCCTGGCTCCATTAAGCTGTGCGACGCGCCACAAACTCGCCGCAGTACAGCATCACCGGATCTCGAATGTCCTCGCGTCGTAACAGCCCCCCCAGATTGATCGAAACCGAAGCGGACCTGAAAGACGGCATCCGGGCGCTCAGGCGCAAGTGCGCCGTAGCACGGCTGATGCACGATGCAACCGGAGAGCCTCCGCTGCGGCGGCGGCCGGCAGGCTTCGAGGGATTGGCACGGATTGTCGTTGGGCAACAACTTTCAGTTGCAAGCGCAGCCGCCATTTGGGGGCGAACAGCGGCAACGGTGGCGCCGTTCGGGGCTCGCCAACTCATGGCTACGCCCGATGACAGACTGCGGCAGGCGGGCCTGTCCGTCGGCAAGGTGCGGACACTGCGTGCACTGGCAGCCGCCGTGGAGGCCGGCCTTGATCTCGAAGACATGGAAGGGCTCACCGACGAGGCCGTGCACGAGGCACTTACCGCAGTGACGGGCATCGGCCCGTGGACAGCCGACATCTTCATCATGTTCTGCCTCGGCCGCGCTGACGGGTTCGCGCCCGGTGACCTCGCGTTGCAGATCGCCCTCCAGATGGCGACGGGGCTGGACGCCCGCCCGACTTCCAAGGAACTCGCCCTGTTCGCCGAGCGTTGGCGGCCCTGGCGCGGCGTTGCAGCACATCTCCTATGGGCCTACTACAAGGTACGCAAGGACGGCGGAACGGCCATTCCGGTATAGTTTCCGGGGCCAATTCAAACGCTCGCGGGCCTGTCAAGTGCAGCGGTTGACGCCTCGTGACACGTTCGCTACAAGGGAGCGCTTTCGCTAACGGCATCAGATCGCGGCCGCACCCAGCGACTTTGTTGGGTTTGCGCCGCCGTCGGCATTACAAGTGCTGGATCTGCTGCTGAATGCGCATGATGGGAGTTTGGCCTGACACAGGGCCCCGGCAGGGTGGCGATGCGGCAAATCCGTTATTGCCCGTCAGGGAGTGTCCCGGTCCGAATCGCCCACTATGCCGGTACTTTTGAGATCAGGCGGGACCTCCCCGAGCGGGGAGATACGAGGAGAACAACGTGGCCCGTATCGCTGGCGTGAACATCCCGACGCAGAAGCGCGTCGTCATCGGACTGCAGTACATTCACGGCATCGGCCCCAAATTCGCGCAGGAAATCTGCGATCGGGTTGGCCTTCCAGCCGAGCGGAAGGTCAACGAGTTGACCGATCTAGAAGTTTCGCAAATCCGCGAGGCGATCGATCGCGATTACACAGTCGAGGGCGATCTGCGCCGCGAAGTGGCGATGAACATCAAGCGCCTGATGGACCTGGGATGCTATCGGGGCCTCCGACACCGCAAAGGGTTACCAGTTCGCGGCCAGCGCACGCACACGAATGCGCGGACACGCAAGGGCCCCGCAAAGGCGATCGCCGGCAAGAAGCAGGCGTCGAAATAAGACTTGGCAGATGGGGGCCGGGTGCCGATGGCACTCGGTTTTCGCGTAGCCGACCCGCTACACTGCGACCACGCCCGTTCGCGACGGTCGCGAATTTCAGATAGCCCCTCCCTCCCGGAGCCCCGAGAATGGCCAAAGATCAAGCACAGGGCCGCGGCAAAGTTCGCCGCCGCGAGAAAAAGAACATCGCATCGGGCGTTGCTCATGTGAACGCATCGTTCAACAACACGATGATCACGATTACGGACGCACAGGGTAACACCATCTCGTGGTCTTCGTCGGGTACGATGGGCTTCAAGGGCTCGCGCAAGTCGACCCCCTATGCCGCGCAGGTCGCCGCCGAAGATGCCGGTCGCAAGGCCGCGGAACACGGCATGAAGACCCTCGAGGTCGAAGTCTGCGGACCGGGCTCCGGTCGTGAGTCGGCGCTCCGTGCGCTTTCGGCAGCCGGCTTCCAGATCACCTCGATCCGCGACGTCACGCCGATCCCGCACAACGGCTGCCGTCCGCGCAAGCGCCGCCGCGTCTGATCGACACCGGGGCCGTCACCGCGGGGCGCACGCGGCGACACATACTTAGCCCCATTCACCGAGGTTTCCGGCGGTCGCTAATCGCGGCCGTCCTATCCGTTTAGGAACCTCGAATTTGCCGCCCGCCGCGCCGCGCACGGCGCGAGCCTCAATCGATGGGTGCCCGCATGTTGCAGAAGAATTGGCAGGATCTGATCAAGCCGTCGAAGCTCCACGTCGAGGTTGGACGCCAGCGCGACCGCGTGGCGACCGTCGTCGCCGAGCCGCTCGAGCGGGGCTTCGGCATGACGCTAGGCAATGCGCTCCGTCGCGTGCTGTTGTCGTCCCTGCAGGGAGCTGCGATCACGTCCGTGCACATCGACGGAGTGCTCCATGAGTTCTCGTCCATCACCGGCGTCCGCGAGGACGTGACGGATATCATTCTCAATATCAAGGACATCGCGTTGCGCGTCCATTCGGACGGCATCAAGCGCATGGTGCTGAAAAAGGAAGGCCCGGGCCCCGCGCTCGCCGGCGATATCGAGACCAGCTCCGAAGTCGAGGTCCTCAACCCCGATCACGTGATCTGCAATCTCGACCAGGGCGCATCCGTGCGCATGGAATTCACAGCGTCCACAGGCAAGGGCTACGTTGCCGCCGAGCGCAATCGTCCCGAGGACGCCCAGATCGGCCTCGTCCCGGTCGACAGCCTTTTCAGCCCCGTCAAGAAGGTCTCCTATCGGGTCGAGAACACGCGTGAAGGCCAGATTCTCGACTACGATAAACTCACCATGACTGTCGAGACCGACGGCTCCGTTCGCGCCGAGGACGCCATCGCCCTCGCCGCTCGCATCCTGCAGGACCAGCTCTCGATCTTCATCAACTTCGAGGAGCCGAAGAAGGCCATCGAGGAGCGTGTCCATCCGGAACTCGCGTTCAACGCGGCGCTGCTCAAGAAGGTGGACGAGCTGGAACTCTCGGTGCGCTCGGCCAACTGCTTGAAGAACGACAACATCGTCTACATCGGCGACCTCATCCAGAAGACCGAGGCCGAGATGCTGCGTACCCCGAACTTCGGACGCAAGTCGCTGAACGAGATCAAGGAGGTGCTGGCATCCATGGGCCTGCATCTCGGCATGGAAGTGCCGAACTGGCCGCCGGACAACATTGAGGATCTGGCGAAGCGGTTCGAGGACCAGTACTGAGGCAGTAGAAATTTGGCAGCTGGCAGAGATAAACTCTGCTGCTGTTCCACGAGCGCTGCGGCCGGCTCCCCGCCAGGGGAGTCGCAGCGCGCAACTCAAAACGAGGCGAGGCCGCAGAACCTCCCCGTCGAAACAACGTAAGGGTGAAAAGATATGCGACATAAATCCAAGGGCCGTCGCTTCAATCGCGACAGCGGCCATCGGCAGGCGATGTTCTCCAACATGGCGGCCTCTCTGATCAAGCACGAGCAGATCGTCACGACTCTGCCGAAGGCGAAGGATCTGAGGCGCGTGGTCGAGAAGTACATCACGCTCGCCAAGCGCGGTGACCTGAACTCCCGGCGTCTCGCCGCCTCGCGCATGCGCGACGAGGACATGGTCAAGAAGCTCTTCGACGTGCTGGGCCCTCGCTACAAGGACCGCAATGGCGGCTACACGCGCGTCCTCAAGGCCGGCTTCCGCTACGGCGACAGCGCGCCGCGTGCCGTGATCGAACTCGTCGACCGCGACGAAAGCGTCAAAGGCCAGGAGGATCGCGAGCGCCATGAAGCCATGCTCAAGGAGCAGGGCGAGGGCGCGTCTGCGTAAGGGCGTGGGGGCGCTTCGTGCGCCATCGAAACAACGACACGATACTGTAAGCGCAGCTCTCCGGGCTGCGCTTTTTCTATTTCGGGCATCGATACGTGAAGGCCCTTGGCCTCACCCTCCCGCCGCCACCCGCGGGCACGTCTCGTGCAGCAGCTTGTTGATCGCCTTGACCAGCGGCTTGCGGAAGAGGCCGAGATTGTCCTCGAGCTTTGCTGCCGCGAAGGCGAGTCCCTTGATCGTGCTGGGGCCTTCGACCGACTTGAGGTTGACCCAAACCCGCTTGACGCGTCCGTCCTCGAGCTGAGCCTTGGGCGCCAGCACCGCAGTCACGTTGTCCGGCTTGTCGTCGCGCTCGATGAGACACGTCACGGTGTGCGCCGGGAATTCGACGGTCGCCTTCTGGTCCTTCAGCGCCGCGACGATCGTCGCCCGAGCAAGCTTGACGTCGACCGAGCAGCGCGCATCGCCGAAACCCCAGCTCATCTTGCCCGATGCTGATCCCTGCTTCAGGTCGGCCTTGGCCCACGTCTTCGATAAGCCGCACGTGAAATCACCGTTTGCTGGCGCCTTCTTCGTGACCAGGTCGCACAATCGCCGTTCGCAAGCCTTGAGGGCTTCTTTCTCACCCTTCGGCACCTCGAGCGCAGCGGCGGTGGAGACACTGGCCGCCACGAGCAAACCCACCACGAAAAATCGCGCGCCGATCGATTTGAGCGTCATGTCATCCCCCAGCCGCGGTTGTCCTGCTCTAAGGTCAGATCGAGGACAATTGCGGCTCGAGCATGATGGCGGTCCGAACTCGGGCTGACAACCGAGCGGTGCGGAACCCCCGGTGCAGGGACTGCGCCTCGCCGCAAAATGTGAACGCCCTCGTGTCACGAAACCGCCATGGAGGGCTTGCGCGAGCAACGATGCCGGGTCCACCATGAGGTTGCCGCGTCCTTGATCTCAGGCGCGGGGCGCGGCATGGCGTCCGGCTGCCTGAGAGACAAAGGAGCGGAGCCATGGGTAATGCCAATGGCGGGGCGGGCCGTAGTGCCCGCTGCATCGCACTGGTCGGACCTTATATGTCCGGCAAGACCACTTTGCTCGAGGCCATCTTGCATCGCACCGGCGCCATCTCGCGCCAGGGCACCATCACCGACGCGAACACCGTCGGCGACGCGTCGCAGGAGGCCCGCGCACACGGCATGAGCACCGAGCTCAACGCCGCCGATGTCGAGTTTCTCGGCGACCGCTACACCTTCGTCGACTGCCCCGGCTCGATCGAGTTCCAGTCCGAAGCCGACGCAGTTCTAATGGCCGCCGATGCAGCGGTCGTCGTGACCGAGCCCGACCCCAAGCGCGTACCGGCTCTGCAGGTGATCCTCAAGCAACTCGAGAAGCGCGGCATCCCGCATTTCTTGTTCCTCAACAAGATCGACAGCTTCGATACACCCGTTCGCGAAATTCTGCCCATGCTGCAGCCTGCGAGCCCGAAGCCGCTCGTCCTGCGCCAGGTTCCCATCTGGGAGAACGGGATTGCGACCGGCTTCGTCGATCTCGCGCTCGAACGCGCCTTCATCTATCGCGAGCATGCGCCGTCCGAGATGATCGAGATGCCGGCGACGGTCGCCGAACGCGAGAAATCGGCCCGCTTCGAGATGCTCGAAAAACTTGCCGACTACGACGACGAACTGATGGAGCAGTTGCTTTCTGACATCGCTCCCCCCCGAGACCGGATTTTCGACGATCTCGCACGCGAGTTGAAGGAAGGGCTCATCTGCCCCGTTCTGGTCGGTTCCGCAGCCAACGGCAACGGCATCCTCCGTCTACTCAAGGCCCTGAGGCACGAAGCACCCTTTGTCGGTGATACAGCCAAACGACTGGGTCTCGAAAGCCACGCTTCGTCAGCGCATGTGGTCAAGACCATCTATACGTCGCACGGAGGCAAGCTCTCGCTCACTCGCGTGCTCACGGGCACACTCGAGGAAGGCGACACCGTCACCGGTAACCGCACCGAGGAGCGGATTGCGGGCGTGCTTTCGCTGATGGGCCAGGATGCGAAGAAGCGCGGCCCGGCCCAGGCTGGCGACACGGTTGCGCTGGCACGCCTCGAAAAGGTCAAGACCGGCGAGACCCTCACCACTGGACCCCGTATCGAGCAACTCGGGGCGCCCGAGCCACCTCCGCCGGTGCTGGGCGTCGCAATCTCGCTTAAGGATCGCAAGGACGAGGTCAAGCTGACGTCGGCACTCGCCAAAGCCATGGAAGAGGATATCTCCCTCAAGCTCGATCATGTCCACGACACCCACCAGATGGTGCTGTGGGGACAGGGCGAAATGCATCTCCGTGTCACCCTCGAGCGTCTGAAGCGCAAGTCGGGCATCGAGGCCGTGACCCAGCCCCGCCAGCTCCCCTATCGCGAGACCATCCGGAAGGGCACGACGATCCGCGCGCGGCATCGAAAGCAGTCAGGGGGACATGGTCAGTTTGGCGACGTAGTGCTGGACATCGCGCCGCTCGCCCGTGGTGAGGGCTTCCGCTTCGACGAGAAGATACACGGCGGCGTGGTTCCGCGGCAGTTCATCCCCTCCGTCGAGATTGGCGTGAAGGACTATCTGCAGACCGGACCGCTCGGCTTTCCCGTGGTCGATGTCGCGGTAACTCTCACCGACGGCTCGTACCATACGGTCGATTCATCCGACATGGCATTCCGGCAGGCCGGACGCCTCGCCATGTCGGAAGGCCTGCCGAAGTGCCAGCCAGTGCTGCTCGAGCCGATCATGCACGTCAAGATCACGGTGCCATCGGATGCGACCAGTCGCATAAATGCGCTGATCTCGCAGCGCCGCGGACAGATCCTCGGGTTCGACGCTCGCGAAGGCTGGACCGGCTGGGACGTTGTCGAAGCCAGGATGCCGGAAGCCGAGATCCAGGATTTGATCGTGGAGCTGCGCTCGGCTACCTCCGGCGTCGGCACATTCACGGCCAAATTCGATCACTTGGCCGAGCTGACGGGCCGCCTCGCCGACCAGGTTCTGGCCGGCCAGAAGCAGGCCGCGGAATAACCGGTCCGCTACCGGTACCCAAAGCAGACCGGCGATCGTCGTCGCCGGTCCGTAAACTGAGGCTGGAAGCTACTCGAGTTTGATGCCGGCCGTCTTGATGACCTCGGCCGTCGCGTTCCAGTCCTCGTCCCAGAGCTTCTGCATCTCCTCGACTGTCAGATTGACTGGGATGTTCGCGACCTGCGCCATGCGCTGCTTCCACTCCGGCGTCGAGCCGATCTCCCGCGCTTTTGCGTTCAAGGTCGCGATGATCTCCTTCGGCGTTCCGGGCGGGGCATAGAGGCCGAACCAGCTCGCCATGTCGGCATCCTTGACGCCGCACTCGGTCAGCGTCGGCACATCCGGCAAGTCGGCAAAGCGCGTCGGTGCATTGACGCACAGCATGATCAGCTTGCCTGCTTTGACATGCGGCAGCGTCGAGGCCTCGTTCATGAGCTGGATGTTGCCGGCCAGCAGATCGTTCAAGCTATCGGCGCCGCCCCGGTACGGGATATGGGCGATGTCGACGCCCGTCTTGAACTTGAGCATTTCATAACGCAGGTGCGGCTGCGTTCCCGCGCCCGACGATCCGAAGTTGAGCTTGCCCGGATTCTTCCGCGCATAGTCCAGCATCTCGGCAAAGGTCTTGGCACCAACCGAGGGATGGATGGTGAAGCCCGACACTGCATTCCCGGTGTGCGCGACAGGAAGGAACTGACGCGCATCGAAGCTCGCCTTGCGCAGGATCGGCAGGCCCACCGTCCCCGTATTTCCGGTGAACAAAAAGGTATGGCCATCGGGCGTCGCCCTGAAGGCGGCCTCGTTGCCGATCATCCCGGACGCGCCGCCACGGTTCTCGATGATGAACTGTTGACCGAAAGCCTTGGTCAAGGCGTCCGCCCAAGGCCGCGCGACCAGATCGGTAGCGCCGCCGGCCGCAAACGAAACGATGAATTTGACTGGGCGGCTCGGCCAGGTTTGAGCGAAGGCGGTCGCTCGTCCGGCAATACTGAAGGCAGTAGCTCCGGCGGTGGCCCGCAGGAAGTCGCGGCGTTTCATCCCAAGCACTCCTGTTTTTTGTTAACGCGACAGGATCGGCTCGGTTGTCCACGACGGTCAATGGCAAAGCTCGCGCACGGCGCACGCGGGCCGGCCATCAACAGTGATCGCCTAGTCTTTGGAGGAGAGCTTCTCGAGCTTGGCTTGCATCGCTGCGAGCTGCGCCTTGAGCTCGTCGAGCTCACTGGGCTTGCGCTTGTCACCCTGCGATGATGAACCCTTGCCAGCAACGGGAGGCGCAGCCGCTCCCGGAGCCTGGGCGCCTGTCGCGGGCGACACAGACTTTCCACTGTCGTCGCGCCCGGCGTCCGCTCGCTCGCTCTCTGACCGCGGCATTTCCATGCCCGGCATCCCGGGCACGCCCGGAATCCCGGTCTTGCCACCTGAGAACGGGGCGAACATCGTGATGGCCTGCTCGAACATCGCGAGGTTCTTGCGCGCCTGCTCCTGATAGGCCTCGAAAGCGCCGTGCGGCGTAAACGCGGTGGTGAACTGTTTGCGGAACCGCTCCTGCTCCTTGGCCAGCGTCTCGAGGCTGACTTGCAGGTAGCTCGGGACCATGCGCTCCATGGTGTCGCCGTAGAACCGAATGAGCTGGCGGAGGAACGGCACCGGAAGCAGCGTCTGGGTACCGGCACGGCTTTCCTGCTCGACGATAATCTGGGTCAGCACGGTGTGCGTCAGATCCTCGCCCGATTTCGCGTCGAAAACCACGAAATCCCTCTCGGCCCGAACCATGGCTGCCAAGTCGTCCAGCGTGACGTACGTGCTGGTCTCGGTGTTGTAGAGGCGACGGTTCGCGTACTTCTTGACGACGACCGGCTCCTTCTTGTCCCCAGAGGGTTCAGGCTTGCTCAGCATGTGTTCGACCGCGCCGTTACTGCACCTGCGAAACAATACCACATGGACGTCGCCGGGGAAAGTGACCGTCGGACCCATTCTGCAACACCGCAACAGCCCGCAAACAGGCCCTTCCAGCCGTCATCCGTCAACCCATCAATGCGTTTTGCGCGCTGCACGCGGATTGCGGCCGATCAAGGAAGGCACTATCGATATCTTTAGGTTGAGCGCACAAATCCGGGCTTCTGCCTGGCAACTTCGATTGGCCGCACAATCAGTGGCCGGCGCATCACCCAAGGTGTGACCCCGAGCTTGTCCCAGCCTTCGGGCATCAAGGAGCAATCGCATGAATCCGGACACCACCATCGTCATTGCCAGCGCAGCGCGCACACCGGTCGGCTCGTTCAATGGTTCCCTGGCATCGTTGCCGGCACATGAACTCGGCAAGGTCGCGATCGAGGCGGCGCTGCAGCGCGCCAATGTCGAGGCCGGAGACGTCAACGAAGTAATCATGGGCCAGATCCTGACGGCCGCGACCGGCCAGAACCCGGCTCGCCAAGCCTCGATCGCCGCTGGCATCCCGGTCGACGCGCCAGCCTGGGGCATGAACCAGCTCTGCGGCTCGGGTCTGCGTGCGGTCGCTCTCGGCGCCCAGCAGATCCTCGACGGTGCCACGATCGTCGTCGCCGGCGGCCAGGAAAGCATGAGCCAGGCGCCCCACGCCATGTACCTTCGTGATGGCACGAAGATGGGCGACACCAAGATGATCGACACCATGATCAAGGACGGCCTCTGGGACGCCTTCAACGGCTACCACATGGGCACGACTGCCGAGAACGTCGCACGCCAGTGGCAGATCACCCGTGACGAGCAGGACAAGTTCGCCGTCGCCTCTCAGAACAAGGCTGAGGCCGCCAAGAAGGCCGGCCGCTTCAAGGACGAGATCGCACCGGTCGTCATCAAGACGCGCAAGGGCGAGACCGTCGTCGCCGAGGACGAGTACATCAAGGACGGCGTGACCCTTGAGGGCATCTCCAAGCTTCGCCCCGCATTCGATCCGAAAGAGGGCTCGGTGACGGCCGCCAACGCCTCCGGCATCAACGATGGCGCCGCTGCCGTCGTCCTGATGACCGAGGCCGAGGCGAAGCGCCGGGGCATCAAGCCTCTGGCGCGGATCGTGTCGTGGGCCAATGCCGGCGTGGATCCCTCGATCATGGGAACCGGCCCGATTCCTGCCTCGAAGAAGGCCCTCGAGAAAGCCGGATGGACCGTCAATGACCTGGACCTCATCGAGGCCAACGAGGCGTTCGCCGCGCAAGCCTGCGCTGTGAACAAGGGCCTCGGCTGGGACACCTCGAAGGTCAACGTCAACGGTGGCGCCATCGCGATCGGCCATCCCATCGGTGCCTCCGGCGCGCGCGTCCTCACCACGCTGCTTTACGAGATGCAGCGCCGTGACGCCAAGAAGGGCCTCGCAACGCTCTGCATCGGCGGCGGCATGGGCATCGCCATGTGTCTCCAGCGCGACTAAGTAACCGCCTCCAGTGGGCGCGGTCACTAGCCCCGAGTTGCACCACCTTCACGAGTTTTCCGGGGGCGATGGCATATCGCCCTCGGACGGCGACGCTTCGCTGTAAACTGATGACTTTACCCACTACGAAATAGCCGGCACGAACTGAAAACCCGGAGGGAGGAGATTATGGCCCGCGTCGCAGTCGTCACTGGAGGAACCCGCGGCATCGGCGAAGCGATCTCGATCGCGCTCAGCCGCAAAGGCTACCGCGTCGCGGCCACCTATGCCGGCAACGACGAGGCTGCCCAGCGCTTTTCCGCCGCGACCGGCATTCCTGTCTACAAGTTCGATGTCGGCGACTACGACGCCTGCGAGAAGGCTGTGGCGCAGGTCACCCACGATCTCGGGCCGATCGACGTCCTCGTCAACAACGCCGGCATCACGCGCGACGCCCCTTTGCATCGCATGACCAGGGCCTATTGGGGTGACGTCATTCGCACCAATCTGGACAGCGCGTTCAACATGACCCGGCTGGTGATCGACAGCATGCGCGGACGTAACTTCGGGCGCATCGTCAACATCTCCTCGATCAATGGCCGAAAGGGGCAGTTCGGCCAGAGCAATTACGCCGCCGCTAAGGCGGGCTTGCTCGGCTTCACCAAGGCGGTGGCTCTCGAGGGGGCCGCCAAGAACATCACCTGCAACGTCATCGCACCGGGCTACATCAACACCGAGATGGTGGCTGCCGTGCCGAAAGACATCCTGGAATCGAAGATCCTGCCGTTCATCCCGGTCGGCCGCCTCGGCACGGCAGAGGAAATCGCCCGTTGCGTCGTTTTCCTTGCAGCCGACGATGCGGGTTTCATCACCGGCGCCTGCCTTGACGCCAACGGTGGACAGTATATCGCGAGTTGAAAGAACGGCTGGCGGACGCCGGTCATGTGACAGCGCCCCGGCCGGCATGCGATAATGACACCATGCAGGAAACGACATCCCACCTTAAACCGGACGGCGGCGAGCTGCGGCGCGCCCGTCTCGTGGTCCGCCGCGCTGAGCCGACCGATATCCCAGCGATCGCGGGCCTCAGCCGGCGCATCTATCATCCCCAGCCGGCGCTCACCGCGCAGATGGTGCGGGGCCATCTCAACAACTTCCCGGACGGGCAATTCGTCGCCGAACACGAAGGCCTGATCGTCGGTTATTGCGCCACCTTCGTCATCGACGAGGCTACGGCGCTCGGACCGCACACCTGGAGCGGCATCACGGGTGGTGGCTTTGCCGCCCGGCACGACCCGAAGGGCGACTGGCTCTACGGCATGGACGTCTCGGTCGATCCCGGCCATCGACGCCTGCGCATCGGCCAGAGACTTTACAATGCACGCAAGGCGCTCGCCAAACGCCTCGGGCTCAAAGGCATCGTCTTCGGCGGTCGCATGCCGGGGCTGGCACGGCGTCTGCGCGATATCGGCTCGGCCACGGCTTATCTCGAGGCCATCAAGGAGCGAAAATTCACGGACCCCGTGGTGAACTTCCACATCGCGCAGGGCTTCGTTGCGGAAGGCGTCCTCGAGGGCTACGAGCCGGGTGACCGCGAGTCGCTCGGCATTGCGAGCCTCATGGTCTGGCGCAATCCCGAATATGTGGAGGGCCGCAACCAGACAGCCTCGACGCTCGCACGGCCGAGCAAGGTCCGCGTCGCGGCCGTGCAGTACCAGATGCGTGGTATCGCCGATCGCGACGACTTCAAGCGGCAGGTCGCCTACTTCGTGGACGTGGCGGCCGACTACAAGGCCGATTTCGTGGTTCTGCCGGAGCTGTTCACGCTGCAGCTCCTTTCGCTGGAGGAGAAGCCCCTGCCACCGCTCGAAGGGATCGAGCGCATCACCACCTACACCGACTGGTTCATCGGCTTCATGCGCGACCTCGCCGTCGAGCACAACATCAACATCATCGGCGGCACCCAGCCGACACGCCACGAGAACGGCACCATCCGCAACGTGGCCTACGTCTTCCTTCGCGACGGCGCGGTCTACGGCCAGGACAAGATCCACCCGACGCCCTCCGAGGCCTACTGGTGGAACATCAAGGGCGGCGACACTGTCAACGTCATCGACACCGACTGCGGGCCGATCGGCGTGCTTGTCTGTTACGATGCGGAGTTTCCCGAACTTGCCCGCCACATCGCCGACCAGGGCGCAATGCTCCTGTTCGTGCCGTTCTGCACGGACGATCGGCGCGGCTTTCTGCGCGTCCGCTATTGCTGTCATGCGCGCGCCATCGAGAACCAGATGTACGTGGTCATGGCGGGTGTTTGCGGCAACCTGCCGAACGTCGAGAACATGGACGTCCACTACGCTGAAAGCGCAATCCTGACGCCATGCGACATCCCGTTTGCGCGCGATGGTGTCGCCGCCGATACGGCCGCCAATACCGAGACGATCGCCATCGCGGATCTCAGCCTCACCGATCTCGAGGTCGCACGCCGCGAAGGCAGCGTTCGCAATTTCCGCGACCGGCGCTTCGATCTCTATCGGGTGGCGTGGGCTGGTGAGCCGCCCACACCGCCGCCTGAGGATGCGAATCGGGTCGTGGCCCCTCCCGGTCCCCCGAAAGGCGGTTGATAAGACACCCGCGTCCAGGCGCGGATATCCAAGCCTTGCACAGGGCTGAGCAGGTGCAGATTGACTCCCCGTTGGTCGCCTCTATCCTGTCCATTCCGCCGTTACAGGCTGGCGGAAGAGACTGGATCGAGGGGGCCTACCAACTCGATCCAGCGCCGAAGGAGCAACCGCCCCGGAACCTCTCAGGCAAAAGGACCGCCGGCCGATGGCACTCTGGAAAGCAGCGGCATCAGTCGTTCGCCGCTCACCGAAGGGGTAAGGCACTGCAGTTCTGGCACCTGGCCGCGCGAGTGGCCGTGACAGGCATCGGCGCCGAATTCTCTCAGGTTCCGTGACAGAGGGGGCTTCCGCTCGTGCGCAATCAGGCGCTCGATCGTGAAGCTGTCACGAGATGCGACCATGGCCGAGCGTCCAGCTGCCACGCCAGAGCCCTTGAAGCGTACGCCGCTCTACGACCTGCATGTTGCCGCGGGCGCCAGGATGGTGCCGTTCGCAGGCTACGAGATGCCGGTGCAGTACCCGATGGGCGTGCTGAAGGAGCATCTTTGGACGCGAGAGAAGGCCGGTCTTTTCGACGTGGCGCACATGGGACTGTGCTTTCTGCAAGGGCCGGATCACGACACCACAGCCCGCGCACTCGAGTCGCTTGTTCCAGCCGACATCGTGAACCTCAAGCCCGCCCAGCAGCGCTACACGCAGCTTCTCGCCGAGGACGGCGGCATTCTCGATGATCTTATGGTGACGCGCTCACCCGGCCCCGTCGAGAACGGCAATCTCGTGCTGGTCGTCAATGCCGCCTGCAAGGACGCCGACTACGCTCATATCCGCGCTTGCTTGCCTGACACCGTGAAACTCTTCGTCACGGATCGGCGGGCGCTGCTCGCGTTGCAGGGGCCCGCGGCAGCAGCTGTTTTGGCGCGTCACATCCCCGGCATCGACCAGCTCGCCTTCATGTCCGGCACCTTCGCGTCTCTCTTGGGCCAGACCGTGTTTGTCACTCGATCCGGCTACACAGGCGAGGACGGCTTCGAGATCGCGGTCCCGGATACGGACGCACCAGCCATTTGGCAGAATCTGGCGTCCGAGCCGGAGGTCGCGCCCATCGGCCTCGGTGCCCGCGACTCCCTTCGGCTGGAAGCCGGCCTTTGCCTCTATGGCCACGACATCGATACGTCCACCTCACCGATCGAGGCCAATCTACAATGGTCGATCCAGAAACGCCGCCGCGCCGAAGGCGGCTTTCCAGGCGCGGCCCGCATCCAGAGCGAGCTTGCCGAAGGTCCCTCGCGCAAGCGTGTCGGCATCAAACCGGAGGGCCGCGCACCGGCGCGGGAGGGAACCGAGATCCTGTCGGCGGACGGTGAACCGATTGGGAAAATAACATCCGGCGGCTTCGGCCCCAGCGTCAATGGGCCGGTCGCCATGGGCTACGTGTCAGCAGAGCACGCCACGCCCGGCACGCGATTGCAGCTCGTCGTGCGCGGCAAACCGATGTCGGCGGAGGTTGCGACCCTGCCGTTCGTCTCACACCGCTATTTCAGGGGAGCCCGCTCGTAGATCGGGTGGTCGCGGCCACCGTACCGCAACCCCAAAGCTGAATGTCGGAACCGCGCACAAACCAACACCGAAAACCGCGCTGACCCAACCTTGAAAAAACGCCACCGCACCGAGGAACACTGCCCATGCCCATCACAAAGTACACCAAAGAACACGAGTGGATCAGCGTCGATGGCGATGTCGCCACGATCGGAATTACCGCGCATGCTGCCGAGCAGCTCGGCGACGTCGTGTTCGTCGAGGTGCCGGAAGTCGGGCGCGCCGTGACGGCAGGCGAAGCCTGCGCGGTGGTCGAAAGCGTCAAAGCCGCGAGCGACGTCTATGCGCCGATCTCGGGCGAAGTCATCGAGGCGAACGCCGAACTGGCTGGTCGGCCTGCTGCCGTCAACGAGGGCCCGGAAGGCGGGGGTTGGTTCTTCAAGCTCAGGCTTGCGAACGCCGGCGAGCTATCCGCACTGATGGACCGCGCGGCCTACGACCAGTTCGTCAAGGACAACGCCTGATGCGCTACCTTCCTCTTACGGATGACGACCGCCGCCAGATGCTGGCGAAGATCGGTGTGGCCGGCATCGACGATCTGTTCGTGGCCGTACCGCGCGATAAGCTGATGCACGAGCTGCCGGCGCTGCCGCGGACCATGTCCGAACTCGAGGTTGAGCGCGAGATGGCGAAGCTCGCGGGTCTCAATACAGCCGCCGGTGCAGTCCCGTTTTTCGTGGGCGCGGGCGCCTATCGTCATCATGTTCCAGCGACCGTAGATCATCTGATCCAGCGTTCGGAGTTCCTGACGAGCTACACACCCTACCAGCCGGAGATCACGCAAGGGACGCTTCAATACCTGTTCGAATTCCAGACGCAGGTGGCCAATCTCACCGGCATGGATGTCGCCAACGCTTCGATGTACGACGGCTCGACGGCTGCGGCCGAAGCCGTTCTGATGACCCATCGTATTACGCGGCGAAAGAAGGCCGTGCTGTCGGGCGGACTCCACCCACAATATGGCGACGTCATCCGGACGCTCGCCCACCACGGCGGCTCGGCCGTCGATACGCTCCCCCCGGACCCGACGGGAGCCGAGGACATCGCCCCCCGCATAGATGGCGAGACGAGCTGTGTCGTGGTCCAGTATCCGGGATTTTTCGGAACCGTCCGCGATCTCGAGCCGATCGCGCAGGCGGCCCACGCCAAGGGCGCGCTGCTCGTTGTGGTCGTCACCGAGATCATCGCACTAGGCCTGCTGAAATCGCCCGGCGAAATGGGCGCCGACATCGTTGCGGCAGAAGGACAATCGATCGGCAACGGGCTGAATTTCGGCGGCCCCTACGTCGGGCTCTTCGCAACGCGCGACAAGTACGTGCGCCAAATGCCCGGCCGTCTCGCGGGTGAAACCGTCGATGCGGAAAGGCGGCGCGGCTTCGTCCTGACGCTCTCGACGCGCGAGCAGCACATCCGGCGCGAGAAGGCGACGAGCAACATCTGCACCAACTCCGGACTGTGCGCCCTCGCCTTTACGATCCACATGACCTTGCTCGGCGAGGCCGGTTTGCGACGGCTTGCCGAGATCAACCACGCCAACGCCTGCGAACTGGCGGACCGGCTGGGACGTTTGAAGAATGTGGAAGTGATCACGCCGGCATTCTTCAACGAGTTCACTGTGCGCATACCGGCCAATGCTGCCGAGGTCGTGGAGAAGCTTGCACGGAATGGCGTACTCGCAGGAGTGCCTGTTTCTCGTGTGATCCCCGGCACGCCGGAGTGCTCGGATCTGATGGTCGTAGCCTCGACGGAAATCAATACGGACGACGACCGGGCGGCCTTCGAAAAGGCGTTGGCGACGGCACTTGAGAGCTGACAGGGGTTGCTGGGCCCGCAATAGAGGAACTCGTCCCGCATGACCATCAGGAGAGAGCTGAGCTGAAATGATCAAGGTCCAGACGGAGCATGAGCAGCTGGCCCAACAGTTTGGCGCGATCCGCGTCAGGCTCGAGGCGTGCCGCACCATGGCCGCTGCCAACGGTAACGACGCCGATGCGCTCGCATCGGCCATTGCCGCGCATCTTCTGACACTCGATCCGACCACATTGCCCGCTGCAGCTCACGTGGTGTGGACGGAGGGGGTCGCACGCCCCCTGAAAGCAGAAGCGGCAAAACCTTTGTCGGCGCGAGCAGTCGCGTCGATCCGCTCTTGGCCATCAGCACGCATTGGCCAACTCGTCGACGCGTTGAGCGATCTCGAAGCTCTGGTCCTCGATGCGGAGAACGACGCCGAGCACGAGGTGATCTACGCCGAGATTTCAAGGACGTATTCGTGATGGGGCGGAATGACATGACACTTGCCGCATTCGCGAAGTTCCTCGCAGACACCAGCCGCGAGGAGAGTGCCGAGGCGGCAGCTGCAGCGTCGATGCACCTCGCTCACACGACGGTCGACGCGTTGCCGAACTCGGCACAGGCCCACTGGCGCGATGTGGCACGGCTGTTGAAAGTACCGGCTGACAAACCGATCCCAGAGAAAGCCGTGGCCAGCATCAAGTCGTGGCCGGCCACGCGCGTGACCGAACTTCGCAAACATGTTCGCCAGATCCACGCCGTCCTCGAAAAGGCCGAGAATGATCGGCTGGAGGACGAGATCCGCGACAGCATCCGACGCCACTATCTTTGAGAAACGGGCATCACAGATGGCAATGAACACGCAAGGCCGTCCAACCGCACCCGGCAGCGCCGGCAGAAGCGAGGCTTCGACATTCACCGGCAACCGCGGCCTCGACCACGAAGAGGCGCTGATCTTCGAGATTGGCCGCGCGGACACGACGGGGGTCGATCTGCCTCAGCCGAGGCAGGTCAAATCCCGCCTCGCGGGGCTCGAGCGGCGCCAGCCGATCGGGCTACCGGGCCTGACCGAGCCTGAGACGATGCGCCACTACGTGCGGCTGTCGCGAAAAAACTACGCGATTGATTCCGGGCTCTATCCGCTCGGCTCGTGCACCATGAAGCACAATCCGCGCCTTAACGAGAAAATGGCCCGGCTTGCCGGTTTCGGCGACATCCATCCCCTAGCCCCGCAAAGCACGGTGCAGGGTGCGCTGGCTCTGATGCAAGCCCTCTCCGGATACTTGCTCGAGTTGACGGGCATGCAGTCCGTGGCTTTGTCGCCCAAGGCCGGCGCCCATGGCGAGTTGTGCGGTATGCTGGCGATCAAGGCCGCGCACGATGCCAAGGGTTCGAAGCGCAACATCGTTCTGGTGCCGGATTCGGCGCACGGCACGAACCCGGCGACTGCGGCGTTCATGGGCTATCACGTCAAGTCCATACCCGCCCGGGACGACGGCACTGTCGCCGCAGAGGCAGTAAACGCCGCGCTCACCCCTGACGTCGCCGCGATCATGCTGACCAATCCCAACACCTGCGGCCTCTTTGAACCAGAGGTGGCCGAGATCGCGCGCGTGGTGCACGAGGCGGGCGCCTATTTCTACTGCGACGGCGCCAACTTCAACGCCATCGTCGGCAAGGTGCGCCCGGGCGACCTCGGCGTCGATGCGATGCACATCAACCTGCACAAGACGTTCTCGACACCGCATGGCGGCGGTGGTCCCGGCTCGGGGCCCGTCGTCCTGTCGAAGGCGCTGGCGCCCTTTGCACCGGTGCCGTTCGTCGCGCGCGACGGTGAGGCCTACAAGCTGGTCGAGCACGAAAGCGAAGCCCGAAACGGAATGCAACCGCTCGGGCGCTTGACGGCCTTTCACGGCCAGATGGGCATGTTCGTCCGGGCGCTGGCCTATATGCTGAGTCACGGCTCGGACGGCATGCGACAGGCGTCGGAGGACGCCGTGCTGGCAGCGAATTACGTGCGCGCATCCCTTCGCGACGTCATGAGCCAGCCGTTCGGCGACCAGCCCTGCATGCACGAGGTGTTGTTCGACGACGCGTGGCTGAAGGACAGCGGGGTGACCACGCTCGACTTCGCCAAGGCGATGATCGACGAGGGCTACCATCCGATGACGATGTACTTCCCGCTGGTTGTCCACGGCGCCATGCTGATCGAGCCGACGGAATCGGAATCCAAGCAATCGCTCGACCTGTTCATCGCGACTCTGCGCGACCTCGCAAAGGACGCAACCACCGGCAACGACAAGAGCCGCTTCAAGGAGGCGCCGCGGCTGGCTCCCCGCCGCCGCCTCGACGAGACCAGGGCGGCGCGCGAGCCGCGGCTCAGGTGGCGGCCACCCGCACGGCCCGAGGCTGCGGAATAGATGCCGCTCAGCTCAAGCTGTGGATAAGATACCTGATCCACAGACCGCCCGTCACGATCGGTGGACGGCCACGATTTAGACCTTGGCAGGCCATGTTGGTTGCCTATCAAACGGAGTATGGCCGACGGGGACGATTTCCAACTTTTCATCGATCTGGATCACGCCGAGCGCGAGGCTCGGCGTGTGGCGCATCTTCTGCGCTCGCTGCAGAAGCGGCACGATTTGTCACGCTTTGAGTTCACCAAGCTGGTTCGCGTGCAACCGGCAGGCGCAACGCACAGCCATCCTATCCTGACACTGGGAACGCGGTTCGCCGAAACCGAGGATTTTCTGCTCTCGACCTACCTGCACGAGCAGATGCACTGGTACCTCTGGCGTCTCGGAGGACCCGATCATGATCCTGTCGCGCCCTTCTTCGACGAGCTCGTCCGGAGGTATCCGAAGGCGCCGACGAGGCTGCCGGAAGGCGCCCGAAGCTACGAGCAGACCTACCTGCATCTCGTCGTATGCTGGTTGGAGATTGCCGCCGCAACCGAGCTGATCGGGCGCGAACGGGCCTCGGGCATCGTCCATGCTCCGTGGGGATATCGGTGGGTCTACCGGACTGTCCTGGACGACTGGGACGAGATCGGCGCGCTATTGGAGGCGCACGCCATCCTGCCCATGCGCACGCCGGAGGAACTCGACAGGGAAGATCGGCAGCGCAAGCGAACGCCCGTCAACGGCGAACGGAAAAGAAAGACACCAGCAAAGCCGCCGCCTCGCTCGCGCACATCCCCCCGTAAAGCTCGGGGACGTGATGGCAGGTCGGGTGGCTGAACACACGCGGCCCGTGCTCGACCCCACCGCCTTTGGGGTCGTCCGCGCCCCAGTAGAGCCGTCGGACACGCGCGAGCGATATAGCAGCCGCGCACATGGGGCACGGCTCCAGCGTCACATAAAGGCTAGCCCCGACAAGACGTTGCTCCCCGGCTGTGTGGCAAGCAGCCCGCAGGACCAGCATCTCGGCGTGCGCCGTGGGATCAGACAGTTCGCGCGTGCGGTTGCCGTCCGCCGCCAAAAGGGTTCCGTCGGCGGCGACCAGCACCGCGCCAACGGGCACCTCACCACGTTCCGCAGCTGCTTTCGCCTCGGCCAGAGCGCGTTGCATGGGAGTTGGACCCGCTCCTCGTGGGAGCTTTGCAGCGTTTAACGCATCAATCACGATAGCTTCCTGCGACTCGTCGAGGGAACTATATAGCTCACTCAGATTATTTGATGGGTATGGCGGACGGCTTCGATCAAAAGAGCGTACGGCACCACCTCTGAGCGGAGCATACGACACCGATGGCAGAAACGACCAAGGTGGCACCGCGGCCGAACCGCATCCGGCGCCTCCGATCACAGCTGCGACGCTTATACTTCAGCTCCGAGCCCGGGGCCCGTGCGTTTCGGCTGGTCATGTTGGCTATCGACGTAGCGCTGCTCGTCTATTTCATCGCGGCATCGTTCCATTATCAAGCGCCATGGCACGTCAAGGCGGATTTCGTTATCGCCGTCGTGCTCACATTGGAATGGCTGGCGCGATTGTGGATCTATGATCTGAGGCTCAAGCTCTTTCGACAGATCTCCACTTGGACCGATCTGCTGGTGATCCTGTCGCTGGTGGCGCCCCTGCTGAACGAAAGCCTGCTGTTCCTGCGGGTGCTCCGATTCATGCGGTTGCTTCACTCGTACCACACGCTGCGCGACCTGCGGGAAGTGTCCCCGTTCTTCCGGAAGAACGAGGACGTCATCGACGCGATGGTCAATCTCGTGGTGTTCATTTTTGCCATGTCCGCGGTCGTGCACGTCACGCAGGTGCGGACCAATCCCGGAATCAACAATTATGTCGACGCCCTGTATTTCACGGTTACGACTTTAACCACCACGGGCTTCGGTGACATCGTCATGCGCGATGTGCTCGGCCGACTGCTGGCTGTAGCCATCATGATCTTCGGACTCGGTCTGTTCCTGCGTCTACTCCAGGCCGTTTTCCGGCCCGCCACCGTCCGCCATCCGTGCCCGGACTGCGGGCTGCAACGGCACGACGCGGACGCCGTTCATTGCAAGCATTGCGGCCACGTCATGAACATCAGCTCGGAGGGATACCCTGAGTCGTGAGGGCCAGCCGTGGGCTGGCCCCCTTGATCCTGTGCAGCACCTCACCAGCGTGAGTAGCGGTAGTGACTGCGGTGCCGATGATAATACCGCGGCTGGTACGAAGTCCGGGTGCGATAGTAGCGACGTGCATGGTAGTGGCGCGGTGCATAGTAGGTGCGTGACGTGTAATAGTGCCGCGGCGCATAGTAGCGGCGCGGCACGTAGTAGCTCCGCGCCGTATAGTAGTTGGGCCCACTGTAGTAGTACGGATAGCCGCCGTAGTAGTAGTCGCGGCGGTAGTAGTGCCGGTGGCCCGCGTGCGCCAGCGTCCCGAGCACCAGGCCGCCGATGATTCCGGCAGCGATGTGGCCGCCATGGTGATGTCTCCGGTGCGCCTCGGCCTGAGGCGCGACGACCGAAGTTGCAACGGCGATCACCGCTGCTGCGAAGAGTGTCTTCAACCGGTTTTTGAACATGATCGAGATCCTCCTGTCCTGGCCAGCAACACGCGGTACGTGCGGATAGTTCCGTTATTTTGCAAGCCCTTGGAAATGATCGTTCCCGTCCGACCAACGTCCACTTCCCTACCCACTGTCGTCCGTGGCCGCCCTGCCGACCTCGATGACACTGCGGGCCGCAGTTGCCACTTGTGGCGTGTGTCCGCTTCGTGGTTCACCAAGTCGGAGCATGCCTCCATCGACACGACGCACGGCATTGATGGTAGCGGCTCACCCGGGCCCCCAATTGGGCCATTGCAGCAAAGCCGGTATCCATGAGCAGCAACGATAAACCACGGCACGGACCTCGAAGTGGCGATGAGCGCCCGCAACGGGCGTCCCGACCCGACCGGCACGAGTCGAGGCCGGAAGCACCGCCACGCCCCAAGCCGCGCCCCGCCCGAGGGCGTCCGGAGACCGTGGTCGCGCCATCCGGCGGAGCGGCCGAGCCGATGCGCATCGCCAAGGCCATGGCCCGCGCGGGTCTCTGCTCACGTCGGGATGCGGAGCGCTGGATCGCGGACGGTCGCGTCGCGGTGAACGGGCATGTCATCCGCTCGCCTGCGCTCGATGTGAAGCCCGACGATAAAGTACTGGTCGATGGCCGGCCGCTACCAGGCGTCGAGCCGCCGAAACTTTGGCGCTACCACAAGCCGAAGGGATTGGTGACCACGCATCGTGATCCTGAAGGCCGTGAGACCGTTTTCGACAAATTGCCAGCGACTCTAGGCCGGGTTATCTCGATCGGGCGCCTCGACGTCACCTCCGAAGGGCTGTTGTTGATCACCAACGACGGCGCTCTGGCACGACATATGGAGTTGCCCGCGACGGGTTGGCTTCGGCGATACCGGGTTCGCGCACACGGGCGGACGACGGCCGCGGCACTCGATAAATTGAAAGATGGCATCGAGGTCGAGGGCGTCAAGTACGGTCCGATCGAGGCCACTCTGGACAAGCAGCAAGGTGCCAACACTTGGCTGACGATCGGTCTCCGCGAGGGGAAGAACCGCGAGGTACGAAAGGTGCTCGGAGCACTCGGGCTCGACGTCAATCGGCTGATCCGCATCTCGTACGGCCCCTTCCAGCTGCTGGACCTTCCAGCGGGTGAAGTCGAGCCGGTGAAGCGGCGCGTGCTGGCGGAGCAGTTGGGCCCGACCCTCGCCCGCGAACTCGGCCTCATGGAAGCGGCGGATGCGGACAAGGAGCGGCGCACCAAGGCGAGGGACGCCGCCCGCCACGAACGGACGCGCCCAGGCGGCCACACCCGCGCTGGCTCCGCCAAGATCGTGGACGAGGACGACGGGCCGTGAGGGTGATTGGCGGCAAATTGCGTGGACGGGCACTGGCGGCACCGGATGACGGCAGCATCCGGCCGACCTCGGACCGGGTGCGCGAATCCGTGTTCAACATTCTCGCTCACGGCATCGACGGCTTCGATGTCGAAGGCCGTCGCGTGCTCGATCTCTTTGCCGGCACCGGCGCGCTCGGCATCGAGGCGCTTTCGCGGGGCGCCGTCTTCTGCCTTTTCGTGGAGGAGGACGCGGCAGCGCGCGGGCTTATCCGGCGCAATATAGAGACGTTCAGCTTAACCGGGCAGACAAGGATCTACCGGCGCGATACCACGAGCCTCGGCCCCGCACTGCAGCGCGAACGCTTTGGTCTCGTGCTGGCTGACCCGCCCTACGGCAAGGGTCTCGGCGAGCGAGCCATCGCGGCAGCGTCCGAAGGCGGATGGCTCGAGCCCGGCGCCGTCGCGGTGCTCGAGGAACGGGCCGACGTCACGGTGGTTTGGCCCGATGGGTTCGAGGCGCTCGACACGCGTACGTGGGGCGACACCGCGGTTCACTTCGCCAGATGGCGCGACGTCTCTGAATGAATGCCTTATCGAGGGGCGACCCGCCCGTGGATAGCCAAACGACGCGTCCGGGCCGCGACGGCTGGATCGAGGCCGGCTTGTTCTCGATCGCGCTCGCAGTGCTCAATGTCTCTTACGGGCTAGGCCAGCAGCTGGGCGTCAACCCCATCGCCTTGCTGTTCTGGGCGATGCCCGTGGGCGCGATTGCGCTACTGCTGGCAAGCGGGCTCGGGCCGGACTGGCGATCCGTCGTCTCGCATCCGCTGAGCCTCGTCGTCGGCGGCGGCATCATCGCCATGGAGGCCGTCTATTACGTGCTGCTCGGCCTCGTTACGCCCACCGACGGCAGTGTACTGGTCCGGCTCGGCGTCCCGATCGCAATGTTGCTCGGGTACTTCCTCGTCGGGCGGCGCCCGAGTCGCCTCGGCATCCTTGGCGGCCTCGTCATCATCAGCACCATCCTGTGGTACGTGCCGCGCATGGAGTCGGCCTCGCCGATCGGCGGGCTACTCCTCGGCGCGGCATGCGGCTTCATCATGAGCGCGCGCTCATTCGCCGCTGAGCAGCATCCGTGGAACCGCGCTGCGCGAACCATTCCCGAAAAGATGCGCGTGACGGGACTGGTGCTTTTGCTCGCCTGTGGTGTTGGCACGATCTTACTGTTTCTCGCCATGGCCGGGGCGGCACACGAGCTTTTCACAGCGCCGAAATGGCTGCCTGAGCCTCATCATCTGATTGATCCGTCCGCCATCTGGCTCGGTCTTTTCGTCGGGGCGATAGTGCTGACTGCGATGCAGTATCTCGGCTTTTCGGTGGTGGTGAAGCTCGGCGCGGAAAACTTCGTCGCAACCACGGCGCTGATCCCGGTGACGACACTCGGAGTGCAGCAGCTCGCGGTGGCGGCCGGCCTGCTGACGCCGATCGCTGTCGAATGGCAGGTTTTGCCGGCGATGGCGGGCGTGATCTTCGGCGTGATGCTCATCATCGGCGGCACACGGCGGAAATCCTGATCGCTTGCGATTGACAGGGGCTGGGGGTGCGGGCCGATCATGGGCGACAACGATAACCCGGAGGACGCCCCATGATCGACACCCAGCGCAGCATTCCCCTGCCCCAAGCCTTGAGCCTCGTCGGCAAACGCATCGTCGTGACCGGCGCCGCCAACGGCATTGGCCGCGCGACCGCCAAGGCCGCCGCCCAGCTCGGTGCCACTCTGCTCCTCACCGACCGCGCGCCGCTCGCCGAGGTCAAGGCCGAGGTCGAGGCCATGGGCGCTACGGTGGACACGCTCGAAGGTGATCTCACCGAAGACGGCTTTGCCGAGAAGCTGATCGCACGCGGGCCCGTGGACGGACTCGCGCATTGCGCCGGCATTCTGGGACGCACACCACTGCTCAAGGCCGAGAACCCGCGCCAACGCTTCATGCAGACGATGGACGTCAACGTGATGGTGCCGATCCTGCTTGGTTCGGCGATGATCGAGCACATGGCGGCACGCGGAGGCGGGTCGATCGTTATGATCGGTTCGGTGGCGGGCCGCACGGGCGGCACGTCGCTCTCGACGCCACTCGATTATTCCGCCTCCAAAGGCGCGGTGCATGTGGTGGTGCGATGGCTGTCGCGGAATGCGGTGGGGCGCGGCGTCCTCGTCAACGGCGTGGCGCCAGGGCCGGTGCTGACCGCGATGACGAAAGGCAACACGACCGATTACTCGACGCTGCCGCGCGGAAAAATCGGCCAGCCGGAGGAAATCGCATGGATGATCATGATGCTGCTGACGCCGGCCGCGTCCTACGTGTCGGGCGCCATCCTCGATTGCAATGGGGGAAGCTATGTTGGGTAACTCGCGGACGATCGATTAGTCGCCGCCCCTCACGGCGCTTTCGCCACTGACCAGGAAATACCCCACAGTAAAAACCCCAATTGCCAACCGCAACCGACATCGCGATTCTCGGATGGCTTCGCTGAATGAAAACCCACACCGACCGTTGAAGCGCGCGCGGGAAATGCTGGATGTTCGAGCCGCATCCGTCTTGTATGGAAGGCTCGAATTCGTGCTGCAAATCCCGTGGGCGGCTGGGAGCTTGAGCTTGCTCCCGAGCCGGGGGCATATATCGATTGTTTGTTGCAGGTTGAGCAGCGGCTGAACCGCGGTCGGATCATTGGACGGATCCGAAACGCACAGGTAGACCATCCGTGACGTCGGCGCGAAGCGCAACGTCGCCATCACCGACGATCGGGAGGCCATGTTAACCAGCGCTGTCGTTCTGGTTCCGGTGGTGGGGGCCATCATCCCGTTCATGCTCCGTAGAGCCGGTCATGCGGCCTGCGCTAATGGCGCTGCTGCCGTAACCCTCACGGCGCTTGCCATTCTCCTGTCGTATGCTCCCGGGGTTTGGTCGGGTCAGCCGGTAGGATCGCGCTTTGACTGGGTGCCTCAGCTCGGCCTGTCGTTCTCCTTCTTCATCGATGGCCTGGGATTGTTCTTCGCCGCCCTGATCCTCGGCATGGGGCTGCTCGTCATCCTGTATGCGCGAAACTACCTTGACGATAGCGAGCCGGTCGGTCGCTTCTACGCGGTACTGCTCGTTTTCCAGGGCGCTATGCTCGGCATCACGCTGAGCGACAACATCCTAGTCATGCTCGTATTTTGGGAGCTGACCAGCCTCAGCTCCTTCCTGCTCATCGGTCACTGGTCGCACCGCGCGGAATCGCGGCAGGGCGCTCGCATGGCGCTGATCGTGACGGGCGGCGGCGGTCTGGCCCTGATCGGCGGCATGCTGATTCTCGGACATGCAGCCGGAACCTACGAGGTGACCGAACTCCTCCAACGCGGCGCCGAGATCCGGGCACACCCCCATGCCCCGGCCGCCCTGGCATTGATCCTGATCGGCGCCTTCACGAAGTCGGCCCAGTTCCCGTTCCACTTCTGGCTGCCGAACGCCATGGCAGCCCCGACGCCGGTCTCCGCTTACCTGCATTCCGCCACCATGGTGAAAGCCGGCATCTTTCTTCTGGCGCGCCTGTGGCCCGTGTTTTCGCCGATGGAGATGTGGCTTGCGATCGTGCCGTTGGTCGGTCTAGCGACCATGCTGATCGCAGCCTCGATCGCTCTCTTCAAGCGCGATCTCAAGCAACTGCTTGCCTATTCGACCGTCAGCCATCTCGGCTTGATCGTAATGCTGTTGGGCCTCGGGACACACGCGGCAGCCGTCGCGGCAATGTTCCACATCCTCAATCATGCGCTGTTCAAGGCCGCGCTGTTCATGAGCGCCGGTATCGTCGACCACGAAGCAGACTCTCGGAACCTCGAACGCATCGGGGGGCTCGCCCGGCTCATGCCGATCACGGCCGCGCTTGCAACGATCGCGGCCGCATCCATGGCTGGCCTGCCGCTTCTGAACGGCTTCGTGTCCAAGGAGATGATGCTCGAGCAGGCTTTCGGGACGACCTACGCCGGCATGCCGTGGCTGTTCGGACTGGTGGCAACCCTTTCGGCCTGTCTATCGGTCGGCTATTCCGCGCGGCTGGTCCATGGAACGTTCATGGGCAAAACGCGTCATCCGGAGACCGCACACCCGCATGACCCGCAAGTGGGCATGTGGCTACCCGTGGCCATACTTGTCGTTCCCGTGGTGATCATCGGCTTGTTGCCGTCGCTGGCCTCACCGATCGTCGACATGACGGCACGCGCGGTGACGGGCGGCTTGCCCAAGCCGGTCCAACTGTACCTCTGGCACGGGTTCACCATGGCGCTTGCGGCAAGCATGGTCGCCTTGATCGCCGGCGTCCTGCTCGTCCGCTTTATGCATCGCCTCGAGGCTCTGCAGAGCACATTCCGGCGCCCCAACGCCACGCGGATCTTCAACGAGACGCTCGTCGCGATCGAGGCCGGGGGGCGCGCAGCCATTGACCGGCTCGATTCGCGCAGCTTGCCACGCTATGTGGCGGTCTCGATCGTCGCCGTCTTTGCGCTTGGCTTGTACGCGTTCCTCGGCGGCACGCACGGCCCAGGCGACAGGGCTGCACTCTCTCCTGGCCTACCCGCGACTGTCGGATGGCTCGTGCTCCTCGCAGCATCAACGGTCGCGGTGCTCAAATCACACGATCGCCTGATGCTGATTATCATGACGGCGTCGGTCGGCTTTATTGTCTCGCTCGCCTTCCTGCAGTTTTCGGCTCCGGATCTGGCGCTGACTCAGATCTCGATCGAAGTCGTCACCACGATTCTCATGCTGCTCGCACTGAACCTGATGCCAAAGATGGGCACCGACGTCGCGACGTCCTCACGCAAGATGATCAACGGCGCCATCGCCGTGGCATCGGGCGCCGCGGTGGGCGGGCTTGCTTACGCCGTAATGTCCCGCAGCTATCAGTCGATCTCCGACTATCACCTGGCCCAATCCAAGCCGGGCGGCGGCGGCACGAATGTCGTCAATGTGATCCTGGTCGACTTCCGCGCTTTTGATACCCTCGGCGAGATCATGGTGCTCGGCATCGCGGGCATAGCCATTTTCGCGCTGTTGGATGCAGCGCTGCGGGGGCGCTCTGGTCAGCGCCTCGAGCACGTCCAACCTGAGAAGCCGAGCGGAAGTCCCCACAGCCTTATCACCACGGTTGGCACGCGCTTGCTCCTGCCAATGATTATCACGTCGGGCGTTTTCATCTTTTTGCGTGGGCACAACGAGCCGGGGGGCGGCTTCATCGCCGGCGTGCTGGTGGGCATCGCCTACATCATGCAGTACGTTGCAAGCGGCTATAATTGGAGCCAGGAGCGGGCCCGATTCGATCCGCATCTGATGATCGGCGCTGGCATTACGATCGCCGCGGTGAGTGGCCTCCCCTCGTGGCTCTTTGGCTACCCCTACCTTACCAGCACCTTCGGCTACGTTCCGATCCCGCTCATCGGCACGGTCGAGATCGCCTCTGTCATAGTATTCGACATTGGCGTCTTTCTGACAGTCGTCGGAATTGTGCTCATTTCACTCGCCAATCTTGCCCGCGTCGAAGATAAGCGCCCCGCAACGAGCGAAGGCGTCGGCACGCCGGGTGATACACCGGTTCCTCAACCACCACGCAATCCCGCGCCTCAGGAGACGACCTGATGGAGCTCCTGCTTTCGAGCGCGATCGGCATCCTCATGGCGGTCGGCGTCTATCTCCTTCTCGAGCGGCGCATGCTGCCGGTTATCATCGGCCTGACATTCGTATCCTATGCCGTGAACCTGTTTCTCCTCGCGATGGGGCGGCTGACCATCGACAAGCCGCCGATCATCCGACCGGGAATCACCGACTACACCGATCCTCTGCCTCAGGCGCTCGTGCTGACGGCAATCGTGATCGCGTTCGGAATGACTGCACTGATCGTTGTACTCGGCCTTCGTGCCTACCTCGAGACCGGTTCCGATGCCGCTGAGGTAGAGCGCACCGACATGGTCCGTGAGTTCGGTAGCGTTGGGCAAAAGGACGGCCGATGAATCACCTGATCGTCGTCCCGTTCGTTCTGCCCGCGCTTGTGGCGACCGCCTTGCTGATAGGCGCCCGTGAAGATCTGTCCCGTCAGCGTACTGTGGGCGTCGCATCCGTTCTTGCACTTGTCGTGACGAGCATCGTCCTGCTCGTGCAGGCTTCGAACGGGCCGAGTTCCTACGCCATCGGGAACTGGCCTGCGCCCTTCGGCATCGTACTGGTGCTGGACCGGCTTTCCGCGATGATGGTGGCGTTGACGAGCTTCATCGCGCTGGTGGCGATCCTGTATGCGATCAATGGCTGGGACGCACGCGGCAAGCACTTTCACGTGCTGTTCCAGTTCCAGTTGGTCGGCATCAACGGCGCATTCCTGACCGGCGACATTTTCAATCTGTTCGTCTGCTTTGAAGTGATGCTGATCTCATCCTATGGCCTGATGCTGCATGGCGACGGAGCATGGCGGCTGAAGGCCGGCTTCCAATACGTGACGCTCAATCTTATTGGATCGTCACTATTCCTGATCGCGGTCGGCCTCATTTACGCAGCCACAGGAACGCTCAACTTGGCGGACCTCAGCGGGCGCTTGGCAGCGCTCGCCCCTGGCGACGTCGCGCTCCTGCGCACGGGGGCATTGCTGTTGTTCGCGGTCTTCGCAATCAAGAGCGCGATCGTCCCGCTGCATTGGTGGTTGCCGGGCACTTACGGCGCGGCATCCGCGCCCGTCGCGGCATTGTTCGCTCTGCTCACCAAAGTAGGTGCCTACTCGATCTTGCGCTTTCACTCTGTCGCATTCAGCGGCAACGAGGCTGGCGTCTCGGCGGCGTTGACTGCGGTGTTGATGCCAGCGGCCGCAGTGACGCTCGTGCTGGGCGCCATCGGCGTTCTTGCCAGCCGCTCCATGCTCGAACTCGCGTCCTATTCGGTCATCGCCTCGATGGGCACGCTTTTGCTGGCTGGTGCCGGACTTGAGCCGCGCCAGTTGACGGCAGCGCTCTATTACATGCTGCACAGCACGCTCATCGGTGCTGCTCTGTTCCTGCTCGTCGACGTGACGGCGGCCGGTCGTGGGCGAGCCGGGGATCGGCTGACCCCGACGCATCGTATGCCGAATGCATCGTTGCTAGGTCTTCTCTTTTTGCTCGCAGGCATTGCAAGCGTCGGGCTGCCACCTCTGTCCGGCTTCATCGGCAAGCTCGCGATACTCGACAGCCTCAGAACGCCCGGCATGGGCACCGTCGCCTGGACTGCAATTCTGGCGAGCAGTCTCCTGATGATCGCGGGGTACGCTCGCGCAGGCTCCACCCTGTTCTGGGCCGCTGGCGAAGAGCCCAAGACGGCCGACCATGAGCCTTCTGCAAAAACGCCGCTGGCCCCCGTGGTCATAGTCGCAGTTCTGATCGGATTGAGCGCCGCGCTCAGTGTGCTGGGCGGTGGCGCCATGACGGTTCTCGAGGCAACGGCGCGAGAAATGTCGACGCCCTCGATTTATATCGACGCCGTCCTTCGCAAAACGGTCTCGCAGGTACCCTGACATGATCGAGCGAATACTGCCCCATCCCGTTCTCACCGCTGTACTGGTGGTCGTCTGGATCATGCTCGTCAACGCCCTGACACCTGGCTCGGTCGTGATGGGCATGATCGTCGGCACCGCTGTCGCTAAGCTGACAAGTGTCTATTGGCCTGAACGCGCAAAGATCGGTAGGCCGCTGCTGGTCGCGGAGTATATCGGCATCGTTCTGTACGACATCGTCGTGTCGAGCCTGCAGGTTGCCCGGCTCATCTTGTTCCGCAACCCCCACACACTGCGGTCGCAATTCATCACGGTGCCGCTCGATGCCCGTTCACCCGAAGCCATCGTCGCTCTGGCCGGCACGATAACGTTGACCCCGGGTACTCTGTCGGTCGATGTCTCAGAGGACATGCGCTCGTTGTCGGTTCACTGTCTCGACATAGACGACCCGGCGGCAGTGGTCAGCGACATCAAGCAACGCTATGAGCAGCGCCTGATGAGGATCCTGACATGATTTCCATTGCCCTCGCAGTATCGGCCGCCGCTATATCTTTCTCCGTCGTGCTGAACCTGTGGCGTCTGCTCGTCGGCCCAACGCCGACAGATCGCCTGCTTGCGCTCGATACGATGGTGATCAACTCGATCGCCTTAATCATTCTTTTCGGCATGAGCTACGCGACCTTCATCTACTTCGAGGCCGCCCTGCTGTTCGCGATGGTCGCATTCGTCGCGACGATCTCGTTCTGCAAGTATCTGTTGCGCGGCAACGTGATCGAGTGAGGCTGGTATGAGCATCGTGGGCGAAATCATCATCTCCGCACTACTGCTCGTTGGCGCGGGGTTTATGCTCGTCGGTTCGCTGGGACTTGCGAGATTGGCCGATCCGCTGCAGCGCCTTCATGGACCAACGAAGGCGACAACGGTGGGTATCGGCGCAATCCTCATGGCATCGATGCTGTACCAATTCGTTGGCCACGACAAATTCAGCTTCCATGAATTTCTGATTGCGCTTTTCCTGTTTATCACGGCCCCCATATCGGCCCACCTTCTCGCGAAGGCTTACCTGCACATGAACCGGACGGATCGGGAGTGATCGCGTTCGGATCGCAGGGGCCATGAGACTTTTTCTTTACAATTGATGCATGAGTTTGTCTTTCAAGCCCCCCTGCTCCTATTCTTGGTTTCGCCTGCGAGGCTAAATGGCTCTGGCGGACGTCCTCGCTCTTGAGCGACATCAACGGCTTTGAGCGCGCTCCCACGTAAAAGGTCATCCTGGAAGCTAGTCGCTCAACTGCGACGGACCCGATCCGGAAACAGGACGATGAACATCTGGTCGTTCACCGTTGAGCTTTCAGTCGAGGGCAAGGACGGAACTGATGAGCACCCCCGACATGTCCACAACATCGTCGCGCAGTGCTGCAAGCCGATCCGAACAGCCGGGTTGGCACGCGAGGCCGCAGAGTGATGCCCTGTCGCATCTGAGCGCATCCACGGACGGTCTCTCGGCAGCCGAGGCCGCACGCCGTCTCGAGCAATACGGCCGCAATGCGCTACCCGCCGGCGTCGGGAAAACGGCCATTCAGAGGCTTTTAGCGCAGTTCAACAATCTGCTGATCTACGTGCTGCTCGCCGCTGCCGTCGTCACGGCGCTGCTGGGTCATCCGCTCGACACGGCAGTGATCCTGGGCGTCGTAATGCTGAATGCCTTCATCGGCTTCGTGCAGGAGGGCAAAGCGGAGGCTGCCCTCGAGGCGATACGAGGCATGATCAGCCCTAAAGCCTCCGTTCTCCGAGCTGGTCGCCGAGTTACTGTCGATGCCGGCGAGGTCGTGCCCGGCGATGTCCTGCTGCTTGAGGCCGGCGATCGAGTGACAGCCGACGTCCGGCTCTTCAAAGCTCGCAACCTGCGTCTGGACGAGGCCATCCTGACGGGCGAATCGGTCCCGGTCGAAAAGGATACAGAACCGGTCGCCGCAGAGGCCCCACTCGGTGATCGTCGGTCGATCGGCTTCTCGGGAACTCTGGTAACCGCGGGGCAGGGCTCAGGAGTCGTCGTCGCAACCGGCCGTCACACCGAGCTCGGTCGGATCAGCGCGCTACTCAGCCGGGTCGAGCAGCTCGAAACGCCGCTGATCCGGCAAATGAACACGTTTGCGAGCCGGCTGACGATCGTCATCGGCGCGCTTGCGGTCGGTTTATTCTCGATCGCGGTGCTCGGGCGCGGATACGAGTTGAACGAAGCGTTCCTTGCCGTCGTCGCCATCGCCGTTGCCACTATTCCCGAAGGGCTGCCGGCCGTGCTCACCATCACGCTGGCAATCGGTGTCCAGCGCATGGCTGGTCGGCACGCCATTATTCGAAGATTGCCAGCAGTCGAGACGTTGGGGTCGATCTCGACGATCTGCACCGACAAGACGGGCACCCTCACCCGTAATGAAATGACCGTAACCAGCATCGTGCTCGCCGATGCACGGATCGATGTGGGCGGTGTCGGCTATGAGCCGCGCGGCGGCTTTGCCCTCGACGGTCGCGAAATAGATCCAATCGCCCATTCCGGGCTGGCGAACATCGGTCGCATCGCGCTCCTGTGTAACGATGCGGCACTGCGTAAGGGGCCAGGGGGCTTTATCGTCGACGGCGACCCCATGGAGGGCGCGCTCGTCACATTGGGGATCAAAGCGGGCTACGACCGCGAGAAGCTGGTCGACGAACTGGCGCGGCTCGACGAAATCCCCTTCGAAGCTGCCAACCGTTACATGGCCACCCTGCATCGAACCAAGACGGGCGAGGTGCTCGCCTGCGTAAAAGGTGCCCCGGAGCGGATTCTCGCGATGTGCCGCTGCCAGCGTGTCGGTGCCGGAGAGATGCCGATTGACCTGGCTTATTGGCTCGCCGCGATCGATGACCTTGCGCGACACGGGCGTCGCGTACTTGCACTAGCCTCTCGTCCCTGCCCCAGCGACAAGCGGGATCTCAGGCTTGGTGATGTCGACCACGGGCTTACGCTCGAAGGACTAGTAGGGCTAATGGATCCGCCCCGACAGGAAGCGATCGAAGCGATTGCGGAATGCCAGCGCGCCGGAATCGCGGTCAAGATGATCACGGGCGACCATGCGGCCACCGCCGCAGCCATAGCCGCCCAACTCGGACTTCCGCGACCCACATCGGTCTTGACGGGACACGATCTCGATACCCTCAGCGACGTCGATCTCCGTCGTGTCGTGCTCGAGACGAACATCTTTGCAAGGACCAGCCCCGAGCACAAATTGCGTCTCGTCGAAGCCCTGCAGGCGGATGGTGCAGTCATTGCCATGACCGGCGACGGCGTCAACGATGCCCCCGCGCTGAAGCGCGCCGACGTTGGCGTTGCCATGGGACGCAACGGCACGGAGGCTGCCAAGGAGGCATCCGACATGGTCCTCGCCGACGACAACTTCGCCTCGATCGTAGCCGCCGTGCGCGAGGGACGAACTGTCTATGACAACTTGAGCAAGGTCATCAGCTTCATCCTTCCTATAAACGGCGGGGAAGGCATCGTCATAGCCACGGCGATAGTGCTGGGACTTACGTTACCCATCACGCCGCTCCAGATTCTCTGGGTGAACATGGTGAGCTCGATCGCCCTGGCATTGACACTCGCCTTCGAGCCGACCGAACCGGACGTCATGCGTCGTGCGCCACGCAATCCCAAGGAGCCGCCGATCTCGGGTTTTCTGGTCTGGCGGGTAGCACTTGTCGCGCTCATGTTCGCGGCAGGTTCTTTCGCGGTTTTCAGCTGGGCCGAGCAGAATGGCCGGTCGATCGAGGAGGCACGCACGCTCGTCGTGAATACCATCGTTGTAATGGAGATCTTCTATCTCTTTTCCGTTCGCTATTTGCGTGGACCGTCGGTTACTGTGCAAGGGGTGCTGGGGACGCCCGCGGTGCTGATCGGCGTCGCTTGCGTTGCCGTCCTGCAGCTGGCCTTTACCTACCTGCCACTCATGCAGCACCTTTTCCATACGCGCGACGTAGCGATGATCGACGGGCTGATCATAGTAGCTATTGGGGTAATGCTGCTCATGGTGCTCGAGTTCGAGAAGCGGATCAGGCAGCTTTGGCTACGTCGGCGGCGAGCCGCCGGTGCGCCCGCAGGAGGCACGGCATGATGAGTTGGTCGATATCTATCGGACGCATCGCCGGAACCGAGGTGCGCATCCACCTCACGTTCTTTCTTCTCGTCGCTTGGTTTGCAGTCTCGGCTGGGTCGCGCGGTGGTCAAGCCGCGGCAATCGAGGCCGTCGTGTTTCTGCTGGCGGTGTTCGCCTGCGTCGTCGCCCACGAGTACGGTCATGTACTGACGGCTCGGCGCTTCGGCATCGGGACACGCGATATTACTTTGCTCCCCATCGGCGGTGTCGCAAGCATCGAGCGGATGCCGGAAAAGCCCGGACAGGAGCTGTTGATCGCGCTCGCAGGGCCGGCAGTGAACGTCGTCATTGCCTTCCTGCTTTTCACGGTTTTCGGCGCGCGGATCGATGCAGAGCGCATGGCTGCCGCCGTCGAGGATCAGAAGATCGATCTCGTGACACGGCTCGCGCTCGTCAATGTGATGCTGGTCGTCTTCAACATGATCCCGGCATTTCCGATGGACGGCGGGCGGGTCCTGCGCGCTCTGCTATCCTATAGGCTGGATCGTGCCCGAGCGACCCGGATCGCTGCCTCCATCGGACAAGCCGTCGCCTTCGGCCTCGGTTTCCTGGGCTTGTTCGGCAATCCCCTACTGCTGTTTATCGCCTTATTCGTCTTTCTTGCGGCCAGCCACGAGAGCTACGCGGTCGAACTCGGCGAGGCGACCAAGAACGTCACCATGCGCAAGGCCACGATAACGTCCTTCGCGACGCTCGACACGCAAGCCTCGGTGGGACAAGCCGTCGAGGCACTGCTCGCAACAACGCAGCGGGAGTTCCCGATTACCGATGGCGCCGGCAAGCTACGCGGTGTCCTGACCCGAGACGGCATGATCCGCGCCTTGGCGGCGACCGGCCCCCTGACGCCGGTGCTCGATGTGATGGAGCGGGACGTGGTGACGATCAATCGCCACGCCCCGCTGTCGGAGGCGGTTGCAGCACTCCAGACGAGCGGCCAACCGCTCGTCGGCATCGTCGACGATGAGTCACGAGTCGTCGGCATCATCACTCTCGAGAATATCGCCGAGTACATGATGGTCGTTGCCGCCAGGCGAGAGTGGCCCGGCATGGAGCAGTAAGGCCCTAGCCACGGACAGGTCGACCTCTTCCCGCGCTGATTGAAACACTCACGTCACACGGCGACCGTCGACGATGCGGATCTGGCGGTCTGCCCGGGCGGCGAGGTCCAGGTCGTGGGTGACCATGACGATAGCGCGGCCGGTCTCGTCGACAAGGTGGCGGAAAATGGCGAGCACCTGCTCACTGGAATGCGTGTCGAGATTGCCGGTCGGCTCGTCGGCGAGAATGACCAGCGGCTCATTGGCCAGCGCCCGCGCGATCGCGACGCGCTGACGCTGGCCGCCCGACATCTGACCCGGGAGCTTATGCGCATGATCCTCGAGTCCGAGGGAGGCGAGCAACTCTAGGGCGCGACGCCGCATCGCCGCATCGTCGAGCCGGCCCAGCGCGCGCATGGGCAGCATGATGTTCGAAAGCGCCGAGAACTCGGGCAACAGAAAGTGGAACTGGAACACGAAGCCGAGAAGCGAGAGGCGCAGGTGGGCGCGCGCGACTTCGTCGAGGCGGCTGGCCGGACGCCCCTCCACTAGTACATCGCCGGATGTTGGGACATCGAGCAGTCCGAGCAGGTAGAGGAGCGAGCTTTTCCCCGAGCCCGACGGCCCTGTTACGGCCACGAACTCGCCCGAGCGCACGACCAGATCGATATCCTTGACGAGCGTTGTGGCGACGCCATCGCCGATGGTCTTGGTAACGCGGCGGAGTTCGAGGAGGTCGCGCGACACCGACAGCTTACCAGGCGCGCTCATCACGAGGCACCGCGTATGATCTCGACCGGGTGCACGCCTGCAGCCTTGCGAGCCGGTAGGTAGCCAGCGATGCCCGAAGCAGTCATGGCGACGGCGGCGGCCATCAGATAGTGCGACGGCGAGTAGTAGAGAGGCAAGGTCGTGGCGTCCATGAATGGGCTCTTGAACTCGACCGAGCCCAGCATCAGACAAAGCACGAACCCTAGTATCCAGCCAAGTACCGTACCGGCTAGACCAATGATGACCGCCTCGACGAAGAAGATCGAACGAACCGTCCTCTCGGTGAAGCCGAGCGACTTCAGGATGGCGATGTCGCGGGTCTTCTCGTGCGTGATCGTCGAGATGATGTTGTAGGTGCCGAACGAAGCCACGAGCAGAATGGCCCCCACGACCGTGTACATGATGAAATTGCGGACCTGGAACGCTGACAGCAGATCTTCGTTCGCCTCTTGCCAGGACACCGACTTGTAGCCAGTCTGCGCCTCGATGCGCGCCGCGACATCGCGAGCCGCCAGAATATCGGTGGTGCGGATGCGAATGGCGTTCACCAGCGCCGTCTGCCCGGTGAGGATCTGCGCGGTCTTGATCAGCGTGTAGGCTTGTGTCTCGTCGGTCTGGCTAATGCCGGTGTGGAGGAGTGCAACCACGGTGCAGGAGAGGATCTGCCCCGTTCCCGAGACGAGCGCGATGGTATTTCCGACGCGAGCGCCGATCTTGGCCGCCAGCTTATCCCCGAGGATCACCGCATTTGAGGATTTGTAGAGGCTATCCAGTGTCCCTTCACGGATCTGGCTCGCGAGCTTGGAGACAGACACTTCTCGGCGCGGGTCGATGCCGGTGACATTCGCCGCCGTGTCGCGGCCGGCGTAGCGGATCACCGCGCGCGTAGCGACGGACGGAGCAACGGCTCCCTGGAGCCAAGTTTCGACGGATGCCATGATTGCGTAGGGATTGCGAATCCCGGGGCGAATGACGGGTGTTCTCAGGCCCGAGAACTGCACCGCGGCGTAGACATCTTCGGCTGGCTGCCGCGGCGGATGACGGCGCTCGTCGCTGATCGTGATATGCGGCAGGCTATCGACGAGTTGCGTGACGAAGTCACGCTGCGAACCCTCCATCAGCGCGGCCATCATGACCGAGAAGCCGACACCCATCGCAACGCCGAACATGCCCACCAGGGTCTGGCGAACGCGCGCCAGCACATGCGTGACCGCAATGTCGAGCACGAGCCTCATTTGGCGCTCGTCGGGATCGGCCTGACGCTTCGTCCGTCCGCGACATCGGCCCGGAACGGTGCCGCGACGCGCTCTGATTTCGCAAGGCCGCTGCGGATTTCCGTCATTCGGGTTCCGCGAATGCCGGTTTCAACAGCTCTACGGTGGAGGCGACCATCGACAATCACCTGCACGACCTTGTCGGAGACGGCTTCCGAAGGAACCAGAAAGGCGTCCTTCACGTCGGCGACAACGATATTCGCTTCGACGCTCATGCCGATTTTTAGCGGAGTGTCATCAGAGAGCGAAAGGTAGACGCGGAAAGTCTTGGTCTGCGGATCTCCCTTTGGCGTAACGCTGTCGACCATCGCACTGAGGGGGGTACCCGTGTGGCCCTCGTGACGTAGCAGCGCGCGCTGGCCGGTTCTGACGCGAGAGATATCGTCTTCGTTGACCTCGGCAACCACGCGAAGCGGACGCGGCTGGCCGACCCACAAGAGCACATCATTGGCTCCTGTGCCTGCGATCTCACCCACTTCTCCGTCGCGACGCAGAACGATGCCATCCATCGGCGCCTTCAACAGCAAAAGGTCGATGCGATCCTTCTGGGCAGACACACGAGCTTCGTACTCTTGAACCTGAGTCTCCTTTTCATCGAGACTGGTTCGTGGCGTGACGTTGCGCTCGACGAGACCTCGCAGACGCTCGGCGTCTTCGCGATAGCGCCGCAGACGCACTTCGAGCTCTTTGAGAACGGCGCGCTCCTCGTCGTCGTCGAGGCGCACCAGAACCTCGCCCTTGGTGACCGGGCGGCCCTCGCAGCGACAGATATCCACGATGCGCTTGCGTTGGAGAGCGGCCACCTTGGCCCAATGCACGGGTTCTACGTTCCCGGTCGCATAGACGACCTCCGCTGCATCGCCACGAACCGGCGCTATGACGCGAACCTCGGGGCCACGGCCGATTAACCACCACACGGCAGTCGCCATGAGTGCAAGCGCCAGGATCGCCGCGATCCAACGTTGCCCACTGCGCGCGGAGGCAGCAACAGCCGTGGTATCAGTGCCCGCGCCACTTTCCGAGGATTTCTGCAACTCTTGAGGGGGGCTCGACTCTGGCAGCGGTCTTTGCATGAATTCTCTAATCGAGGCAGCGTGGTCGCGATGTTGCGCTATCATCGGGCGCGCTGATCTGGAAACTAGCCCAGTTCCGGTCCGGTAGCACGCCGGCAGGTGACATGGATCAAATTGCTGCCCTCGCGCGTTACCGCGACGGCCCGTCGGGCACCCGCGGCTCCAGTCCTTAACGCACGCCGTATAACCGCCACGTTTCGGGAGCTTCCCAGCGAGCATGACCCTATTCGAACTCAAGCACCCCGACCGGTTGGCGCTCTTTCTGGATTTCGACGGCACATTGGTCGAGATCGCCGAGAAGCCGGATGCAGTGCAACTTGCAGAGACGACGCGCGAGACATTGACCCGGCTGAAGCGGGCATTGGACGGGGCGCTTGCAATCGTCACCGGGCGGGACATCGAGAAGATCGACGCGATGCTCGCGCCGTTTCGTTGTCCGGTTGCGGGCGTCCATGGATTGACGCGACGCGACGCGTTGGGACGCGCCCATGGAGCATTGATTGAGGCGACCTTTCTCGACGAGGCCCAACGGCGCCTGGAGCGACTGGCCCGCACCGAGGTCGGCCTTCTGATCGAACGCAAATCACATGCGATCGCGATTCATTATCGTGGCAGGCCAGATCTCGAGCACGCGTGTCTCGAGGTGATGGAAGGCATCGCTCGGCTCGACGACCGGGTGCGTCTGGTCCGTGGCAAAATGGTCATTGAGGCGCGACCCACTGGTGGGGACAAGGGCATGGCCGTGGCCGATTTCATGATGGAGCCGCCATTTTCCGGCCGGCAGCCGCTCTTTGCCGGCGACGACGTGACGGATGAAGACGCCTTCGAGGTCGTCAATCGCCAAGGTGGCCTGACCTTGAAGATTGGCCCAGGCGAGACATGCGCCCAGTACAGGGTCGCAGACACGGCCTCGTTCCTCGCTTGGCTTGGCGAGACGGCTGACACACTCGAGAAGGGACACGCCATTGACTGAGCGGACCGCCACGCCAGCCCAGGCACCATCCTTGAACCTCGGCATGATCGGCAATTGCGCCATCAGCGCGCTGATCGATGAGAGAGGCAGGATCGTGTGGGCCTGCTTCCCGCGCTTCGATGGTGACCCGGTGTTCCACGGCTTGCTTGGCTCGTCCGACGGCGATCCCGAAAGTGGCGTTTTTGAGATTTCGCTCGAAGGCTTCACCGTCGCCAGTCAAGCCTACGTGCCGAAGTCGGCCATCCTGCGAACGGTGCTTGAAAGCCCCGATGGCGCGATCGAGATCACCGACTTCGCGCCCCGTTTCAAGTGGCGGGAACGATCGTTCCGCCCTCAGACGCTCGTACGTCGCGTCAGGCCCATCCGCGGCAGCCCCCGCATTCGCGTTGTGATCCGTCCCGGATTCGACTGCGGACGCGCGCCCCGAGCCATGACTCAAGGCTCGAACCATCTCCGGTTCGCAGGCTCGGACATGACATTGCGCCTCACCACGGACGGCCCGATAGACTATCTCGCGAGCGGCACACCGTTCATCCTCGACGAGTCGATCAGCTTGATACTCGGACCGGATGAAACGCTGGAGGGGGGCGTCGCGGAGACGGCACGCGACTTCGAGGAGCGGACGCTGGACTATTGGCGAACGTGGGTGCATCGCCTTGCCTTGCCGCTCGAATGGCAGGATGCTGTGATCAGGGCTGCGATCACGCTGAAACTGTGCAGCTACGAGGCGACGGGCGCCATCGTCGCGGCGGTCACGACGTCGATCCCCGAAGCACCCGGTTCGGGCCGGAACTGGGACTATCGCTTCTGCTGGATCAGGGACGCTTTTTTTGTCGTCCGGGCACTCAACTCGCTCGCGGCCGTACGTACGATGGAACTCTATTTCCGCTGGATGATGAATGTCGTCGCAGGCTCCAGGAACGGCCACATCCAACCCGTCTACGGCATCGGACTTGAGACTCGACTGGATGAGCGGATTATCGCCGGCTTGCCGGGCTATGGCGGCAATGGGCCCGTACGCGTAGGCAATCAGGCCTATCTCCAAATGCAGCACGACACGTACGGCAACATTATCCTGGGTGCCGCACCGGCATTCTTCGACAAGCGCCTCTACATGGCAGCAGGCGTGGAGGAGTTCGAGCGTCTGGAGGCAGTCGGGGAGCAGGCTTGGCTTTTGCACGACAAGCCGGACGCCGGCATCTGGGAACTGCGGACACGAATGCGACCACACACCTCCTCGGCGGTGATGAGCTGGGCCGGTTGCGACCGCCTGGCAAAGGTTGCGGCCCATCTCGGTCTCGCCGAGCGTGCCACGCTTTGGCGTGAGCGGGCTGACGTTGTGAAGTCTGCCGTTCTGCGACGGTCGTGGTCAGCGGAACGAAATGCCTTCGTCGAGAGTTTCGAAGGTCGGTTTCTCGACGCGAGTGTGTTGTTGATGGGCGAAGTTGGCATGATCGAGCCCGGTGATCCGCGCTTCGTCGCAACGGTGGAGGCTCTCGAGAAGACACTGGCTCGAGGGCCGTTCATGATGCGCTACGAGGAGGCGGACGATTTCGGGGCGCCGGAGACATCCTTTAACGTCTGTGCATTTTGGCGGGTGGATGCCTTGGCCCGAATTGGACGGCACGAGGAGGCCCGAGAAATCTTCGAGGCCCTGCTCGCGTCGCGTAACCCGCTGGGCCTCATGTCGGAGGATACCGACTCCCTGACAGGCGTCGCTTGGGGAAATTTCCCACAAACCTATTCGATGGTGGGAATTATCAATGGCGCGATGCGCCTTTCGAAAACATGGGAGTCCACACTATGAGCCGGCTGATCGTTGCCTCCAACCGAGTCGTCGATCTCGAGAAAGGCATTCAATCGGGCGGTCTTGCAGTTGCGCTTGGTGAAGCCCTTCAACTTGGGCGTGGCGTATGGTTCGGATGGGATGGAACGATCGTCGAGAGCGAGGGCCAACTCGGCCTGAAGCTGTCGCAGCAGAACTCCATGCGCACAGCGACGGTGCCCCTCACGCGCGAAGAGTACGAGTCCTACTATCTCGGGTTCGCCAACAAGGTCCTGTGGCCCGCGTTCCATTATCGGCTAGACCTTGCAGTCTACGATTCGTCCTTCATTGAAGGCTATCGTCGCGTCAACGCACGTCTCGCCGCTCAGCTGGCGGCTCTGGTCGAGCCCGAGGACCTCATCTGGGTTCACGACTATCATATGCTCCCGTTCGGCGACGAGTTGAGGAAGCAAGGCTGTCGGCAGCGCATCGGTTTCTTTCTTCACATCCCCTTCCCGCCACCGGAGATCTTCCGCGCTGTTCCTGAAAATGTCGCGTTGGCACGTAGCATGTTCGCCTACGATGTCGTCGGTTTCCAGACGGCTGGAGATACCAACAACTTTGTTCGCTATATCGTCGAGCAATGCGGCGGGGAGATCCTCGACGACGACCGCGTCCGTTGTTTCGAGCGCACGATTACGGCAAGCGCATTCCCGATCGGCATCGATGCAGATGCGATCTATGAGATGGCGCACACGCCGGAGGCGGAGGCGCACATCAGCCGCCTCCAGCGGCGCAGCATGGCGAACATGTTCGTGTTGGGCGTAGACCGGCTGGACTACTCCAAAGGATTGCCGGACAGGATGAAGGCTTTTCGGCGCCTACTCGAGATGCATCCCGAGATGCGAAAAGCTGTCACGATGATGCAGATCGCCCCTCCAACGCGGGAGGACGTGGCCGCATACGCCGAAATCCGTCACGAACTCGAGGGGCTCTCGGGCGCCATCAACGGCGAGTTCGGCGACTTCGACTGGACCCCCGTCCGCTACATTCATCGAATTGTGCCTCGAGGAACCTTGGCCGCGCTGTTCCGCGGCAGCCATGTCGGTCTGGTCACGCCGCTCCGCGACGGGATGAACCTTGTCGCCAAGGAGTATGTGGCGTCGCAAGACGCCGACAATCCGGGAGTTCTCGTGCTTTCGAAGTTTTCGGGCGCCGCCGAGGATCTCGAGGAGGCCATCCTGGTCAACCCGTACGATACCGACGAGATGGCCATTGCTCTCCATCGGGCATTGACCATGCCTCTCGAGGAGAGGCGGTCGCGCCACGAGGCGCTGATCGACCGGGTAAGACGGCGCGACGTGAAGAATTGGCGCGACTCCTTCCTCGCCGCGCTGCGCAGCGAGCCGTTATCTGGGGCACGCAGGGACATGCCTTCGATCGCAGCAGCTGCGGGCTGACCGCAGCCGCATCGGGCCTCACCGCATCAGGAACATCGGACACTCGAGCACGGAGCAGAGTGACCGCAGATCTCCACGCCGCGGGATCAACAAGCCACCGAAGCGACCGACGATGAAGCCCGCTGACAATCGCCTTAGCAGTTCCGCTGCCATCGCAGGCTCTGATGGTGCGATGCGCGCGCGCATGATCTCAACCGTTTCATCATCCCCGATCGCGAGTCGGGCCTGATCATCCATGATTTGAGCTTCTTCTTCGGACTCTGAAACCAGTAGCAGGACCAGTCGCGAATTCTCATCGCCGCCATGGAGACGGCGGGCCGTTCTCAATACGACATCGAAGTGACCGATCTCCTCGACGACGGCCACGACCCGCCCCCCGACGCGTTTTGCCATCGGGCCGACGACGATAAGGCCTGTCGTACCGGTCACCAATGTCAGCATCTCATCGAGACGCTCCGCTGTGGCTGTCGACAGCGGCTCGCCAAGCGCGACCACGTTCCAAGGGCCACGCGTCGCACAGGCCTCGACCAAGGCCGCTACCGGATCGTTGCGCACCACCGTCACATGTACCGGCACCTCGGCTTGCCGGGCGAGTTCGGACAGCTGGCGACCGATGGCAGCCGCTGCAGCGCGCATCTGGCGAGCGACCACCTCCGGCGAGATCTCCCGCCGATGGCGGCCGGAGAGAGAAATTTCGCAGGCAAACGGCAATGCTGCGATATCGAGTAACGTCGCATCCTCGACGAAAAGGCTTTCGATCTCGGATTGGAAGGCTTGCGCAACGCGCACTGCGGCCTGGATCGCAATCGGGCTCGTCGCGGCCTGCGTCAGATGCAGGACAACGCGCCCCCGCCCTTCGCCCGCCTCCGCGACGTGCGCGATCATGACGTCCGATCTCCATTGCCGCCACTACCGCCGCCGCTCCGGGCACCGAATGCCCGGGCACGCTCGGCGAAGGCCCTGAGCTTCTCCTCGACCATTCGATTGACGCTGCCGGGAGGAAAGTTTCCATCGCTTCCACGATGGCCGGCCATGACGCCGGTCAATATCTCGATGCCCTGATTGATGTGCTCGACCGCATGAATGGCGAACTGACCGTCGCGGGCCGCTGCGACGACGTCTTCGCGGAGCATCAGATGCTGAACATTCGATTTCGGAATCAGGACGCCCTGGCCGCCGGTCAGTCCGCGCGCACGGCAGATATCAAAGAAGCCTTCGATCTTCTCGTTGACGCCGCCGATGGCCTGCACTTCGCCCGACTGATTGACCGACCCGGTGACGGCGAAAGATTGGTTGATCGGCACCTCTGAGAGGGCTGAGAGAAGGGCATAAAGCTCGGCCGACGAAGCACTGTCACCGTCGACGCCGCCATAGGACTGCTCGAAAACCAGCGTCGCAGAGAGTGCCAGGGGTACGTCCTGGGCATAGAAGCCGGCAAGGTAGCCCCAGAGAATCATCACGCCCTTGGAGTGCAGCGGTCCGCCCAGATTGACCTCGCGCTCGATGTCGGTCACACGCCCAGCTCCCATGCGCGCACGCGCCGTGATGCGGCTCGGACGGCCAAAGGCGAACGAGCCGAGCTGCAGCACCGATAGCCCGTTGATCTGGCCGACCTTGGCGCCCGTCGTATCGACGAGCACGATCTCGCGAGAGATCGTCTCTTGTGAGCGGTCGCGAAGTCGATCCGAACGCTGAGCGTGTTCCTCCACGGCCCGCACGACCGCCTCGCGCGTGATCTCGGCACTTCCGGCAGTACCCGCCCAATAGTCGGCCTCGCGGACGACGTCGGCCAGATGGCCGATCTGAATGGAGAGTTTTTCGCGGTCGTCGGCAAGGCGTGAACCTTCCTCGATCAGACGAGCGACGGCAGCCGCATCGGCGTGCCTCAGCCGGTGCTCCCTGATGATCGACGAGATGATCTGAGCATAGGCGAGGTGGTTCTCCGCGGACCGGGAGATCGAATCGTCGAAATCCGCCTGGACCTTGAAGAGACCCGCAAAATCGGGATCGTGCATGGCGAGCAGGTAGTAAAGCTCGCGGTCACCGAACAAGACCACCTTGATGTCGAGCGGAATCGGCTCGGGATCGAGCGATTGGGTCGACATCAGCCCCGAGACCTCGGACGGTTGCTCGATGCGGATCTCGCGTGCCTTCAGCGTGCGTTTCAAGGCTTCCCACGCAAAAGGTGAGAGCAACAGCTTGCGAGCATCGATCAGGAGATATCCGCCGTTGGCGCGATGCAGGGCACCGGGCTTGATCAGCAGGAAGTCGGTAACCAGCGCACCCATCTGGGCGATGTGCTCGACCCGCCCGACGACGTTGCCGAAGGTGGGGTTCAACTCCTCGTGGATCGGCGCGCCTTCATCCGGAGACTCGCCGTTGCCGACCATCACATTGACCAGGTAGCGGCGGAAGCGAGGGTCGCGCGCCGTGTCGGCAGGCTGCTTGACGATCTCGCTCTCCTCGCCGGACTGGACGAGAAACAGGCCGACGTTGCGAACCAGATCCCGGCCGGCTGCTTCGAGATAAGCTCGGACCTCGGCCTCTCCCGCGAACATGGCGGCGACGTCGTCAAGGGCCTCACGGACAACGACAGTGGCGACTTCAGTATTCAGATCGCTGACGCGCTGGCGTCGCACCTTGTCGGATTTCGGCATGCGCTCGAGAATGGTCTCAAGCTCCTTTTGCAGGGCCTCGATGCGAGTCTCCACCTCCTTGCGCATGCCCTCGGGCAGTGTGTTGAACACCTCCGGCTTGACGATCTTGCCCTCGTGGGTCGGTGCCATGACGAACCCGGTCGGCGTGCGCACGATCGCGATGTTCTGCTCCATCGCGCGCTTGTTGATTGCCTCGAACGCCTCCTCCTGGCCGGAGCGGAACTCTTCCTCAATGGATCGCCGACGAGCCTGGTAGTCTTCCCCTTCGAAGGTCGCCGGAATGGTGGAGCGAAGCTCGTCTATGACGCTGATGATGGCCTTGGCGAGAGGCTTGGCCCGACCGGTCGGGAGGCGAATAGCGCGCGGACGGTTCGGGTCCTCGAAGTTGTTGACGTAGACCCAGTCGGCAGGTGGACTTTCCTCGCGGGCTTTATTCGTCAAGTACTGCTTGACGGCCGTGCTCTTGCCCGAGGCCGGTGGCCCGAGTACGAAGACGTTGAAATCGTTCGCGCGCATGGTGACACCGAACTGAATGGCCTTCAGCGCGCGTTCCTGGCCGATCAAGCCGGAAATTGGCTGCAACTCGGCGGTGCTCATAAAGCCGAGCGATGCAGGGTCGACAGTATGGCGCAATTCGGTGACCGGCAGCGGTGCGTGGCCAGCCACGGGTTTGGTGCCGTCAGATTGAAGCTTTGCGGCGTCGGGCTGGCTGCGCTTGAAAAACATCGGTCCCCGCTTTCGTCTCTTGTATTGATCCGGGCGCACCAAGAAGACGGCAGGGTGCCCTGTCAGTCAATCTTTGTGCACAGTCGCGCTGGTGTTCGTGCGCCGCAGTTGACGGCCCAAACCTATCGCATCAGCCGAAACATGCCCAACGCGCTATCGGGAATAATGGTGGCAAGACGATGAGACCGCACCACGACATGTCGCAACCGGCGGACGGACGTCAATCGGAGCGGGCACGCGACATCAGCCGCGGAGCGCAGAGAACGCTGGCACTGCTGGGGTTCAGGGCCATTCCGGAACTGTCGCTCGCCGATGGCCGGCGGGCAGATCTCGTCGCGGTGAACGATGCGGGCGAGATCTGGATTGTCGAGATCAAGTCGTCACTCGAGGATTTCAGATCGGATTCCAAGTGGCCTGAGTATCGCGCATGGTGCGATCGCCTGCTGTTCGCCGTCGCGCCCGACTTCCCGTTGCATGTCCTTCCAGAGGACACGGGCCTGATCCTGGCGGATCGGTACGGTGGCGAGATCGTGCGGTCCGCTCCTGAACATCGGTTGGCCGGCGCCAAGCGCAAGGCGATCATGCTGCGGTTCGCTCGCGTTGCGGCCGGTCGCCTGATGACTCTCGCCGACCCGGAAGCCGCCTATGAACCAATCCCGCGAGTTTAAGCCCGCTGGAACGGCTGTCCGGCATAGCTGACTTGCAGAGTGGCGCCTTGACGTAGACGCGGGCCCGCGGTGAATTGCCGGTCCGTCGCGGTCAAGTGACCGCATCTCGGGAGATCAGAACGTGACGTCCAAGCTGCCCGACGTGTCGACCACTGTAAGCGACCTGAGGAGCCGTGTCGCCCGATGGCGAAAGGCCGGTGAGGCGGTTGCCCTTGTCCCCACCATGGGCGCGCTCCACGAAGGTCATCTTTCTCTCGTTCGGTTGGGCCGTAGCCGCGCGCGTCGCACCGTGACCTCGATTTTCGTGAACCCTACGCAGTTCGCACCTACTGAGGACTTCGACAAGTACCCGCGCACATTCGAGGACGATCTGGCGAAATTGGCGACAGTCGGCTGCGACCTCGTCTGGGCTCCGAATGCGAAGGAAATGTATCCGGAGGGGTTCGCTAGCCGCGTCATACCCATGGGCCCGGCCGAGGGCCTCGAGACCGACTTCCGCCCACATTTCTTCGGCGGTGTCGCGACCGTCTGCACCAAGCTTTTCATGCAATCGGGCGCTGATTTCGCATGCTTCGGCGAGAAGGACTATCAGCAGCTCTGCGTCATTCAGCACGTCGTCCGCGACCTGAACTTGCCGCTCGAGATTCTGCCCGGGGAAACGGTGCGCGAAGGCGATGGTCTCGCGATGTCCTCGCGTAATCGATACCTCTCACACGACGAACGTGCCCGCGCGGTCGTGATCTACGACGTCATCCGGAAGGTCGCCGCAGCAGCGCGTTGCGGAGAGCATCAGGCTGCCATTGCCGAAGGAACGAGAACTCTTACGGCAGCAGGCTTCGGCGCGATCGACTACCTGACGGTTCGGGATGCTCAGACCTTGAAGAGCTGGTCGCGAGTGAACGGGAGGCCGGGACGCGTGCTGGTCGCCGCGTGGCTGGGCAAGACGCGTCTGATCGACAACGTGGGGGTCTGAGGCGTACCCTTTTGCGCTACCGAACGCGCGACAGAAGGCGTGTTATGATTAGCACCGACCACGTCCGCACCATGGCCCGTTACAATCGCTGGCAGAACCAGTCTCTTTTTGGCGCGGCTGACACACTGACCGACGCCGAGCGACTGAAGGATCGCGGGGCGTTCTTCGGGTCGATCCATAACACTTTGTCGCACATCCTATGGGGCGACCAACAATGGATGAGCCGCTTCGCGCCAGATCTCGTGCAGAAGCCGCCGATGCTCGTGCGGACGGGCGCCGGAAACTATCCTGACTGGGCCGATCTCACGGCGCGACGCGTGGCATTCGACGAGATCATCTCGACATGGGCCGAGCGTTTGGCCCCGGCTTGGCTCGAGGGCGATCTGGTCTGGTACTCGGGCATCGCCAAGGCCGACGTCAGCAAGCCCAAGTGGCTGACCGTGACGCATCTGTTCAACCACCAGACGCATCACCGCGGCCAGGTTCACGCCATGCTGACAGCCGCAGGCGCCAAGCCTGACGACACGGACCTCTTCCTCATGCCTTGAGAAGTCCGTGCCGCTGCCTCGGTCTCAGCCCAAGCCGAGATCAGTGCTTCTTGTGGCCGTGGTGCTTCTTGTGCTTGTAAACCGGCTTATAGCCATAGCTATAAACCGGCGCGTAGCCATACGAGGGCGTCGGCGCATAGTGATAATGCCTGATGTTCACTTGCCCCTTGGCATGACTGCCGCGCGGACCCTCGAACGCGTTGGCCGCCCACTCGGGGTGATTGCAGTGGGTGCCGCGGGCGCTGCAGGCCTGGGCATCGGCGCTGATCAGGTTGATGCCCCCGACAACGGCAAGGATCGCAAGAGTGGAACGCATGTCTGAGTTTCCCGAGGTTCGTTCTGGTTTCTGAAAAAGAACATCGTTCAAAAATACCGGCGAAGCAAGCCAACCTCAAGCGTCCGTGATCGAATTGGTGAATTCGTGAACAACGCTCACGACGGTGTAAGCTGATGAGTCCCGTTCCGCGGTCGTGGTGAGGACGGGCAAAACCGAAAGTTCCGTCAACCACGTCTTCTTGGCCGCGCCGAGTTCGGCTAACGTCGCCGCCGTCCCTGTCGCTCGGAGGCCGCCGCCCATGCAGCAACGCACTTCTCCCGCCGTCGGTTACTCCGTCTGTCCGCACGACTGCCCATCCACCTGCGCCTTGGAGATAGATCTCCTCGGCAACGACCGCATCGGGCGCGTGCGCGGGTCCGAGGCGAACACGTACACTGCGGGCGTCATCTGCAGCAAGGTCTCGCGCTACGCGGAGCGGGTACATCATCCCGACCGGCTGCTCTATCCGATGAAGCGAACGGGGCCGAAGGGATCCGGTCAGTTCGAACGCATCTCATGGGACGATGCCCTCGATCTGACGGCCGAGAAATTCATAGAGGCGGAGCGAACGCTCGGCGCGGAATCTGTGTGGCCCTACTTCTACGCGGGCACGATGGGTCTCGTGATGCGCGACGGCATCCAGCGCCTCAGACACGTCAAGAAATATTCGCAGATGTTCCAGTCGATCTGCACCACGGCAGCATGGACGGGCTTCATCGCGGGAACCGGCAAGCTCGCCGGTCCCGACCCGCGCGAGATGGCAAAGAGCGACCTCGTGGTGATCTGGGGCACGAACCCGGTCAATACGCAGGTCAACGTCATGACGCACGCGACCCGGGCGCGAAAGGAGCGCGGGGCGAAGATCGCGGTCGTCGACATCTATCAAAACGGCACCATGGCGCAGGCGGACCTCGCTCTCTGCCTGCGGCCGGGCACTGATGGCGCGCTGGCGTGCGCCGTCATGCACGTGCTGTTCCGCGACGGCTACGCGAACTGGCCCTACCTGGAACAGTACACCGACCACCCTCGCGAACTGGAAGCGCATGTGAAGTCCAGGTCACCGGAATGGGCAGCCGCGATCACGGGATTGACCGTTGCTGAGATCGAGGCGTTCGCAAAGATGATCGGCACCACGCAGCGCACCTATCTGCGTCTCGGCTATGGCTTTTCGCGGCAGCGCAATGGTGCCTTCAATATGCACGCGGCCTCGTGCATTGCATCGATCACGGGCGCCTGGGCGCACGAGGGGGGCGGCGCCTTCCACAACAACGGTGCCATCTACAAATGGAACAAGTCGCTGATCGAGGGGCTCGACGTCTTCGACCCGCGTACGCGGACACTCGACATGAGCCGCATTGGTCCAGTGTTGACCGGCGACAGAAGCGACCTCGGCGATGGGCCGCCGGTGACGGCGATGCTCATTCAGAACATGAACCCGGTGCAGGTGGCTCCGGAGCAGAGATTGGTGAAAGCTGGCTTCGCGCGCGAGGACTTGTTCACGTGCGTGCACGAGCAGTTCATGACGGCGACCGCGAAGATGGCAGACGTGGTGCTGCCGGCGACCATGTTCCTCGAGCACGACGACCTCTACCAGGGCGGCGGGCATCAATACATCTCGTTCGGCCCAAAGCTGATCGAGCCGCCGGGCGAGTGCCGCTCGAACCACGATGTGCTGGTGGGAATCGCCAAGCGCGTCGGCGCAAACCATCCGGGCTTCGACATGACGCCGGCCGAGATCATCGACTGGACTTTACAGAAGTCGGGCTGGGGCACTCTCGAGGAGCTCAAGGCCAAGCGCTATATGGACGTGCAGCCGGATTTCGAGACGGCCCACTACACGAAGGGGTTCGCGTACCCAGACGGAAAGTTCAAGTTCAAGCCGGATTGGCCGAAGGTGCCCGCGGGCCGCCGTCACGACTGGGGCATAGCCGAGACGGTACCGGCTCTGCCGGACTACTGGGATGTCAACGAGAAGGCTGACGCGGTGCATCCCTTCCGGTTGGCGACCAGCCCGTCACGCAGCTACCTGAATTCGTCGTTCAACGAGATGCCGTCTAGCCGAGCACGCGAGGGCAAGCCACGCGTGAAGATGCACCCGCAAGACATGGCGGCACTTTCGATCGTCGACGGCCAGACGGTGCGAATGGGCAACGAGCGGGGCGAGATCCAGCTTGCCGTCGAGGCTTTCCCTGGCCTTCAGCGGGGCGTGGTCATCGTCGAGTCGATCCCGCCGAACGACGATTTCGAGGGCGGGGAAGGCCTCAACACGCTGACCAGTTCCCGCCGCATCGCACCGTTCGGCGGAGCGGCATTCCACGACAACCATGTGTGGGTGAAGGGCGGGTAGCGCCTATTCGGACGGCCGTTGTCGCATGCTCCAGACCAGAACTGCGGCGCCGAAGAGAGCGTAAACCGTGAAGATGCCGTAGGTGAACGCATAACTGCCGACAAAACGGTAGATGGTCGCGAAGGTGGCCGGTCCGAGCACGATGCCGAAGAACGTGAGGGCGAGCACGCCGCCTGTGGCGAGGCTCACCTCGCCAGGACCCGCCGCGCGAGCAACCTCGGCCAGCCAAAGACCATTCCAGCCGACGAGGCAGAAACCGAAACCGAAGACGATGACGGCCATCCACCACGCCGGCCAATCGGGCGATGCATAGGCCAAGGCCAATCCGAACACGGCCGAGCCGAGCCCGATCGTCACCAGGATGGACAAGCCCCGTCCGATCATGTCGGCGAGCACACTCCAGGCGATACGGCCGACGACTCCACCGACCTGCATGACGGTCGCAGCCCCACCAGCAGCCACGAGGCTCCAGCCGAGGTCCGTGACAAGCATGGTGATGAGGAAAGTGAAGAGGCAGAACTGCGACGACGCATACGCCCACCCCATGATCGCCAGTGCGCGCAGGCGGGGCGAGGCGAGCACCACCCGGATGCCCGATAGCACACCCCCGACGCCGAGGGTCGCCGAAGGGGCGCGGTCGTCGTCGAGGGAACCGCGCATCATGAGAAGAGGGACGGCGATGAGTGCCATCAAAGCAGCACTCGCACCGATTGCGATCTGCCATCCGTAAGTCTGCGCCAGACGGGGCAGCAGGAGCGCGGCGAGAATACCTCCCAGGGGAACGCCGGTTTGCTTCAGCGCGAAAACGATGTTCTGGCGGTTCCGCGGCGCGAAACGAAACAGAAGATGGGACGCCGCCGGGTTGGTCAGACCATAGGCAGCTCCGATCAAGCCAGACGCGATCACAGCGATGAGGATGCTACCCGTGGCGATTCCGACGAGGCCGGCCGCCGAAAGCGCCAAAGCGCAGGCGCTGATCAGCGCAGCGCCGTATCGACGGACGTAATAGCCGGAAAAACTGGATAGAAAGGCCGCAACCGCATAGATGATGCTGATCTGATACCCGATGCTTTCCGGACCAAAGCCGAAATGCGGGGCGGCGAGAGTGGCCAGGGTTGGAAGCGCCAGGACCGCGAACGTGGCGAGCGCCTGAACACTGGTCACCAACCCGAGCAACGCAACGAGGCCCGATGTCGTGATCGCCGGAGCACGCGCATCGGTCGGCGCGCCGCGAGATGCCTCATGATTCACTTGTTTCCGGCCTCGCTGCCGTTTGTGTATAGTTGTCCGGACATTCCGTTTATAACTCGGCGACCTTCTTGGCCAGCCCCAACGGAACGATCAATAGAGGACCGCCGTCACGGTCCCCAACACCAAGCGCGATGGAGGGCTCATTGAACGCGAAAGCCAATTCTGACCTGAAGGGGTCGACCGACATTGCCGATCCAGCGAAAGTAGAGCAGGCCTTCAGTCGCCTTCCCATAACGCAAACCCTCGCTCAGTTTGCCACACGGACGCGGCACGACGATATCCCGGCGAACGTACGCTTCCGCGCGTTGCATCATATGCTCGACGCTGCCGGCATCGCGGTCGCAGCCTCACGCTACGATCATTCGCAGCGCGTGCTGACCGCGATGCGAGGCCTCGGCGGCGAAGGTTCGGTGCCGGTCATCGGAATGCCTGCCCGACTGTCTCCGCGGGATGCCGCGATCCTCAACGGCTACCTCTGCCATGGTCTCGACTTTGACGATACGCACGTGGCCGGCATCATCCATCCGACATCGAGCGTCTTTCCTGCCGTGCTCTCGGCCGCCGCCCACGCCGGCTCGTCGGGCCGCGACCTCGTGACGGCCTACATCATCGGCGTGGAGGCTGCGGCGCGGATCGCATCGGTTGCCAAGAGCGGCTTCCATCAGGTGGGCTTCCATCCGACCGGAATCGTCGGTGTGTTCGGTGCCACGCTGGCAGCCGGACGCTTGATGGGGCTCAATGCCCGCGCGCTCGCGATGGGGCAAGGTATCGCCGTATCGATGGCCTCAGGAAGCCTCGAGTTCGTCGAGGACGGTGCCTGGAATAAGCGCTTGCATCCAGGTTGGGCAGCGCAGGCCGGTATCACGGCGGCAGCGCTCGCGCGCGAGGGCTTCGTCGGTGCGACGCGACCTTACGATGGGCGCTTCGGCCTTTTCACCTCGTATATGGGAAGCTACGCGGCGCAGGCCGACCATAGCCTCGCCACGGCCGGACTCGGCTCGACCTGGGAGCTGATGCAGACGGCGATCAAGCCCTATCCTGCTTGCCACTTCACACATGCCTGCATCGACGCGGCGCTCGTTCTACGCCGGCAGGGCGTGACAGCCGACAAGGTGCGCGAAATCGAGGTGCGGGTTCCAGCCGGCACGCATAAGGTGATCTGCCTCCCGGAAGCCAACAAGCTGAAGCCCGCAAACAGTTACGATGCGCAGTTCTCCGTGCAGTGGTTGACCGCAGCAGCGTTCGTCACCGGGCGCCTCGGCCTGGCGGAGCTGGAGCCCGACCGGATCGGCGACCCCGAGATTATGGCGCTGACGCAGAAAGTCCGTTTCACCGACTATCCCGACAGCCCGTTCCCGATGGCCTACTCGGGTGAGGTGATCGTAACGCTGAATGACGGATCGAGACTTTCGCACCGCGAGCACATCAATCGGGGCGCGGCTGAGCGGCCACTCTCCAATGGCGAGATTGTAGAGAAATTCCGGGCCAACGCGGCCACCGCCTTCGATGATCTGACCGTCGAGAGAATGGAACGAGCCATGCTCGGACTCGAGACTGCAGGCGATGCCGCAGCGGCGCTGGAAGCGTTCTCACCGATGCGAGGGGCGGGAAATCGATGACGAACCAGCCCAGGACGGACGATGCGGACCATATCGACGACGCGGCAGAGGGCGACGTTCTGAAGCGTGCAGACGGCGATGGTGGACTGCCGCTTTACGTGCAGCTTGCGCAGACGATCGGCGATCGTATCGCGAGCGGTGCTTATCCGGTGGGCAGCCTGCTGCCGACCGAGGCCGAGTTGGGGATGAGCTTCGGTGTCTCGCGCTATACTGTGCGGCAAGCCATCCAGCACCTGCGCAACCGTGGCCTCGTCTCGGCTCGTAAGGGCGTCGGCACACGCGTGCAGGCGATCAGCGCCGAGCCGAGTTACACGCAGTCGATGCGCTCTCTTGGAGAACTCCTCCAGTATGCGACCGAGACGCGCCTGGACGTGATCGCAGTCGAGGAGGTGGCGGCGCGTGGCGCTCTCGCGGAAGCGCTCGGCTGCCGGCCCAAAAAGCCGTGGATTCGGGTTGCCGGCGTGCGCCATGGTGCACACGGCGAGCCGCCGCATTGCTTCAACGAGGTGTTCGTCGACGAGGCGTACCGGGGTATCACGGAGGAGGCGGCAACGCTTCGAACCGCCATCTGGTCGCTGATCGAAACGCGCTACGGCGAGACGGTGATCGAGGTCGACCAGGAAATCGAGGCGACGGTGCTCGATGCCGAGCTGGCCCGCTTGCTCCAAGCCAAGGCCGGAGCGCCCGCGTTGAAATTTACTCGCAGGTACTACGTAACGGGCCGGCGGCTGGTGGAGCTGTCGGTGAGCGTCCACCCGGCCGATCGGTTCTCCTACAAGATGACGATCCGCAGGGACGCCGTCCACGGATAGCCGATAACGGCCACAGAAATAGTGCACGAGACGGAAGGGAGAGACAGCGACGATGTCCGCAAGCAAGGTAGCAATCGATGTCGAGAAGCCCGCGCAAGCGCTCGACTTCGACGTCATCATCATCGGCGCGGGCATTTCGGGAATGTACCAGCTGCTCCGCCTCCGTGAACTCGGCATGCGTGTCCGCGTGCTGGAGGCCGGTACCGGCGTCGGCGGAACCTGGTACTGGAATCGCTATCCGGGAGCACGCTTCGACTCGGAAAGCTATTCCTACCAGTACTCGTTCTCGAAAGAGCTGCTCGACGAGTGGAACTGGTCGGAGCATTTCGCCGGTCAACCCGAGACGCTGCGCTATCTCAACCATGTGGCCGACAAGTTCGACCTGCGGAAGGACATCCAATTCCGGAGCCGGGTTAAGTCCGCCCACTATCAGGACGGCTCAAGAAGCTGGAAGATTTCGATCGAGGACGGCAGCAGCTACACCGCCCGCTTCCTGATCACAGCGGTCGGTCCGCTGTCGGCACCGACTATGCCCCGCATCCCGGGCGTCGATATGTTCAAAGGTGAATCCTATCACACAGGCCTGTGGCCGCATCACCCCGTGAGCTTCGAAGGCAAGCGGGTCGCCGTCATCGGAACCGGCGCTACCGGCGTCCAGACGATCCAGGAGGTGGCCAAGACAGTAGGCCACTTGACTGTGTTCCAGCGCACGCCCAATTGGTGCAAGCCACTGAAGAACGGCAAGATCAGCGACGAAGAGCAGAAGCGGATCAAGGCCAGCTACGACGAGATCTTCAAGCGCTGCGACGAAACCTACTCGTGCTTCCTGCACACGCCCGACCCGCGCGGCACCTTCGAGCTGTCGCCGGAAGAGCGCGAGGCATTTCTAGAGAAGCTCTACGAGACACCCGGTTTTGGCATGTGGCAGGGCAACTTCCGCGACATGCTGACGAACCGCGAGGCGAACAAGGTCATCTCCGACTTTGTCGCCAACAAGATCCGCCAGCGGGTCAAGGACCCGAAGGTGGCTGAGAAGTTGATACCAAAGAACCATGGCTTTGGAACGCGCCGAGTGCCGATGGAGACGAAGTACTACGAGGTCTACAACCAGCCGAACGTAGAACTCGTCGACATCAAGGAGACGCCGATCGAGCAGATCACATCGACGGGTCTCAAGACGTCGGATCGTAAGTTCGAATTCGACATGATCATCTATGCGACCGGGTTCGATGCCGTTACGGGCAGTTTCGATCGCATCGACATCAGGGGTGCAGGCGGCGTCGGCCTGAAGGAGAAGTGGCGGGGAGGGATCGAGACGTTCGTCGGAGTGCAAGTCGCCGGCTTCCCGAACATGATGATGCTGGTGGGGCCGCACACCGCACTCGGCAACATACCTCGCTCGATCGAGTATAACGTCGACTGGGTCGCAGGCTTGCTCGGCTATATGAAGGAGCACAACCTCACGCTTGTGGAAGCCAAGTCTGAAGCCGTCGATGCCTGGACCGACTTTGTCAAAGAGAAAGCCCAGGGCTTGCTCTCGAACGAGATCGACTCCTGGATGACTGGCGTTAACCTCAACGTCGAGGGCAAGAGCAAGCGCATCGTCGCCCGCTACAGCGGAAGCGCCCCCGACTATCGCGCTTGGTGCGACCGGGTCGCTGCTGCCGGATACAAAGAGATGGCTCTTTCATAGCGAGCGGCGGAAGGGAGTGAAGCCTGCAACAGCGCTTTACCCCCTTCCACCCTTGTCGCACGGCCGCCAGTACCCGACCATCGCCTTAAGTTGATGGCGTCAATGAGCCCGGGCCGCACGCCAACCGGCAGCGATCGCTTCGTCCTCTGAACAAAACCAGCGCTCGCCCTTCGCTTGGTCCATGCGGATGCGCCCGTACCACGGGCTCCACGGCAAATGATAGATGCGGCCGTTGGCCGTGACGTTACCCTTGATCGGGCAGCCTTTGGGGGCGTCGGGACCCGATTCCGCTGCGCTCCACCTCGCGGCCCTGTAGTCCCATGGAGGCTGAGCCGTACCGGACCAGATCCCTGCGCGCGCCGCTCGCGCATCGGCCTCCACTTGGACATAGCTCCGCGAGTACCGGACGAACGCCCAGGCCAACCCTCGACGGACCATTGCAGCGTTGATATCCACGTCGCCGACCCGGCATACGCCGAGGACGCGCTTGTACTTGTCGAGCCCCCGTTCCTCACACCTCACGATGGCTCCAGCCACGAGACGTCCCAGGGCACGATGCGCCTCGACGCCGCAACGCCAGTCTTGGCCGTTGGCCAATCGGCAGAGTTGCTCGGACTCGGGCGCATCGATTCCTTCGAGACGAACGCGGATGCCACCGACGAGCAGGGTGTCGCCATCAATCGCATCGGCCAGTCCGGAAAGGGTCGCGTGGCCGCGAGCCGTCAGGGGCGGCTGACGAGCGTCAGAACTGTCGATGCTCGTGAGAAACGCAACGACGGCGACCGCCAGGGCGACACTGAGGGTTGCCCGGGTTGTATAATCTTTTACAGTTGCATACAGCATGGCTTATGCACCTCCTGGTTGAATCTGATCGATTCGGGAGGACATAGCGAGGCTGAACAATGTCAAATATGTGCGCTCGACAGTTCAGACGGAAACGAAATTAACACATGCATTTCATAGGTTTAGTTTTGATTCAGTGATCTTCTCGACACAAGCCAGTCCAAAGTATGAACACGCATTACAATCTATAGTTGCAAAAAAATCGGCGTAACAAACTGTGATAGGCACACGCGCAGGTTTTAGTGCACCATCTCTTCTCAGAGGCTGGGATCAGTTCCGCACAAGCTGTCAGGTTTCGCGTAGCGTGCACCGCGGGCTGAGACCGGCCTCTTCAGCATCAATCCCGATCAGCGCGAGACTGGGAACACAGTCCGCGGCGATCAATCGCGCGCCGACAGCTCTTCTTTCAGTAGCTCGAGTTCGAGCCATTGCTCCTCGGCGGCAGCCAGCTCGGTCTGGGCGGCAGCCAGGCGTTCGGACGTGGACTTGAACGCCTTCGGATCGGATGTGAAGAGCCTGGGGTCGGCCAGGCGTGCGGAGAGGCCGGCGATCTCCCGCTCGAGGCTCGCTAGCGTCGCGGATAGCGTGTCGAGCGCATGCTTCTCTTTGAACGATAGCTTTCGGCGCTGAGCCGTCGGCGAGCCACGCTCCCGCTCGCCGCCACCGGCCATCGCACCGTTCGTTTGCGAGCCGGACTTGCGACTTGTCGCCATCTTCTGCACGTCATTGCCGCGACGCTGCGCGCGCATGTCCGTGTATCCGCCCGCATACTCGGTCCAGTGACCATCACCGTCTGTCGCGACAACGGAGGTGACGATACGGTCGAGGAAATCTCGGTCGTGACTGACGAGCAGCACTGTGCCCTGGTAGTCGGCGAGCAGTTCCTGCAAAAGGTCCAGCGTCTCGAGGTCGAGGTCGTTCGTTGGCTCGTCCAGCACGAGGAGATTCGAAGGCTTGGCGAGCGCACGCGCCAGCATCAGCCGCCCGCGTTCGCCGCCCGAAAGCGCCTTGAGCGGCGTTCGCATCTGCTCTGGAGTGAACAGGAAATCCTTCATGTAGCTGGCAACGTGGCGCGCCTTGCCGCCGACGATGACCTGATCCCCCCGGCCGCCCGTCAGCGCGTCGGCGATGGTCCAGTCTGGCCGCAGCTCTTCCCGGCGCTGGTCGAGGGTGACCATCTCGAGGCTGGTACCGAGCTTGACCGTGCCGGTATCGGGTTCGAGTGCGCCCGTCAGAAGGCTGATGAGCGTCGTCTTTCCGGCGCCGTTCGGGCCGACCAGACCGACACGATCGCCGCGCGCGATACGAATCGAAAGATCGCGCACGATGGGACGGTCGTCATAGGTCTTGGAAACACCCTTCGCCTCGATGACGAGCTTGCCGGAGGCCGCTGCATCCTGGCTCTCCATCCGCACATTGCCGATTACGGGCCGCGCATCTCCGCGCTGCTGGCGCATCTCTCTGAGTTCCGCCACGCGACGCACATTGCGCTTGCGCCGGGCTGTGACGCCACCGTGCATCCACTCGTTCTCACGGGCGATCTTTCGGTCGAGCTTGTGCCGCTCGAGTTCCTCCTGTGCGAGACGGTCGTCACGCCATGCTTCGAAGGCGGTGAAACCCTGATCGAGACGAACCACGCGACCCCGATCCAGCCAGACGCAGATGCGCGTGAGGCGCTCAAGGAAGCGGCGATCATGGCTGATGAGAACGATAGCGGCCGTGGAAGCGACGATCTCGGCCTCGAGCCATTCGATGGTTGGCAGGTCGAGATGGTTCGTGGGCTCGTCGAGCAGAAGTACGTCCGGCGACGCGGCAAGCACCTGCGCGATCGCGACACGCCGGGTCTCGCCGCCGGAGAGGTTGTCGGTCGCTTCGGCTCCAGTGAACCCAAGGGCCCCGAGCAGGGCGCGGGCACGCGCTTCGTCGTCGGTTTCACCGAGATAGGCCAGCACCGCGTCGAGCGTGGTCGCATGACCGGAGAGGTCTGCCTCCTGAGCGAGCGTCGCGATGCGCGCGTCGGGATGGGCGAAGCGCGTACCGCTATCCGGCTCGATCAGTCCTGCGGCGATCTTGAGAAGGGTCGATTTGCCCGACCCATTGCGGCCGACCAGACAAATACGATCGCCCGGTCCGACTGACAGGTCCGCGCCTTCGAGGAGCGGTGTCGACCCGAACGTGAGGTGGATATCCTTGAGGGCGAGAAGCTCGGCTGCCATGAGGCGTGGTGTAGTGGGTCGGGCGGAGGAAGGGAAGAGGCACGGACGCCGCCAACCAACTGCCAAGACGAGGTAACTACCGACTATTCGTTGCTGGCGCGCAAAGCCGTGTGCATGTTAATTTTTTTGGCGTTGAACGAAGATGCTCTCTCAGAATGGAGGCACATATGACACTTTGCAGATTCATCATCGAGCGGGATATTCCAAAGGTGGGCAGCTTTGAGCGGGAACAATTGCGAGAGGCCGCAGGGGCTTCGAACAGCGTCCTTCGTCAGCTCGGGCCGGACATTCAATGGGTGGAAAGTTATGTCGCTAGCGACAAGACGTTCTGCGTCTATCTGGCCAAAGACGAAGACATCATCAGAAAACACGCTGAGATCAGCGGCTTTCCGGCCACCACCATTACCGAGGTGCGGAAGATGATTGACCCCACGACGGCGACCGCCGCCTGATTCTGGAACTCGCGGGGACACTTGGGCGAATGCCTCGGATGCCCTAAGAGGGCATCCGAGGACAGCCTGAGCCCGGGAGGACCCATGACCACCGCGACGAAGCTTGCTGATGACATCTGCCGGGTGGGCGCATCCCTGTTCAACCGGGGGCTGACACACGGCTCGACGGGCAACATCTCGGTCGCGCTCCCGGATGGGGGCTGGCTGATGACGCCGACCGGGTCATCGCTCGGGACACTCGATCCCGCGCGTCTATCGCATCTCGATGCCACGGGACGCCACATCGGCGGCGACAAGCCGACCAAGGAGGCGTTCCTGCACACGTGCATGTATCGCGAGCGGCCGACGTCGGGAGCCGTAGTGCATCTCCACTCGACACATTCAGTAGCGGTATCGTGCCTCGAAGGCGTCGATCACACGAACTGCCTGCCGCCGATCACGGCCTATTATGCAATGCGCATCGGCACGCTGCCGCTGGTGCCTTATTTCCCACCGGGCGACGAGGCGCTGGCCGAAGCCGTCGCAAAACTCGCCGGGCGTCACCACGCAGTGCTGCTCGCCAACCATGGGCCGGTCGTCGCGGGAACGTCTCTCTCCGCCGCCCAGGACGCGGTCGAGGAGTTGGAGGAGACAGCAAAGCTGTTCCTGCTGCTGCGCGACGAGCGGGTTCGGGCGCTGACGGAGGCGCAGGTGGCGGAGTTGAGGAAAAGGTTCGGTGACTGAGCTGACCTGATTGGCTAGCTCGATCCTACCCGTTTGCGGCGCATGGACTGGCTCGATGATGCGATCAACGCCGTGCAATGCATTAGTCGCCATCGCATTTGCGCTGTTGCCGCTGCCCGCCATGAAAGTTCTCGATTATTGGAACAAGGGCTGCGGCGATGGCCTTTGTGGATTTTTCTCAGGCCTTCTAATCCTCGGAGGACTCGCCGCGGCGACCGTGATTTTTATCGTTCGAAGCGCCCGCCACAACGAACCGCCCCCTGTGATCAGACTGGTGCCCCTCGTCCTATGGCTGGCATCGATGTACGCATTGACTATCTGAGGAGTCGGCTGGCGGTCGGGCCGGAGCCGTTGCCGCCGTTGCCCGCACAGCCGCATCGCAGGCGCAGGCTTGCAACTTCCAGTTCACGCGCCGATCATTGACCTGCAATCATGAGCGAGCCCATCAATGACGCCGACCGAGATCCTGAGCCACCCGGCCATTGCCCTAACAGAAGCCCAACGGCGCCAATACTTCGAGCGCGGCTTTTTGGCGATCCCGAACGCGATCCCCGATGGCTGGATCAAGCGGCTGCGAGAGCTGTCCGACGAGTTTCTCGACGCGAGCCGCCGCTTCGACACCAGCGATGAGGTGTTCGATCTCGGACCGAACCACAGCTCGACCACACCGCACGTTCGTCGCCTGAAAGCGCTGGTCGATCGCCATCCCGAGTTCTGGGCCTTCGCCAGCCGCTCCCCCCTGACGGACATCGCAGCCGATCTTCTCGGCCCCAACGTCAAGTTCCATTCGAGCAAGCTCAACTACAAATGGCCGGGGTCGGGCGAGGTCGTGAAATGGCATCAGGACATCCCGGCGTGGCCCCACACCAACTACTCGCTGGTCACGCTCGGCGTCCATCTCGATGACGTGACCTATGACGAGGGCCCGCTCAGCTGCGTTCCGGGTTCGCACGAGGGACCGCTCTATGTTCATCGGGACGGACAAGGGCGCTGGACCGGATCAATCGCCGACACCGACCTTGTTGACGCGGGCCTCGAGCGGACCGAGGACATGCTCGGAGGTCCAGGAACCGTAATCGCCATCCATTGCCGGGTGTTGCATGCTTCCAGGGCCAATCTGACGAAACGCGTCAGAGCGCTTCCTTTGTTCGTATTTTCCTCGGCCGATGCCTTCGCCTGGATGCCGCCGCCGTCACCGACCCGGAAGACGGGGCAGATCGTGCGCGGCGTGCCGGCAACGGTGGCGCATCTCGATCCGAGACCTTGCCCAGTGCCGCCAAACTGGGCCGAGGTCGGCTATAACTCCATTTTCTCCGCACAAAAGAAGTGAAAGACCACGCCATGCCGAACGCCATCGACTTGAAGAACCGCATCGCCGTCGTGACCGGGGGCGCACAGGGAATCGGCAAGGCCGCGACGGAGCGGTTCGTCGCGTCGGGCGCCAAGGTCGCGATCTGGGATCACGACATCAAGCTCGCGGAAAAGACGGCGGCCGCGATCGGTCCGGCTGTCAAGGCCTACGCCTGCGACGTGACTGACTTTGCAGCCATCGAGAAGGCGCGGGATGCCACGATCAAGGATTTCGGACGGATCGATATTCTTCTCAATAATGCTGGTATCGCGGGCGCCAACGCCACCGTCTGGGAGACCAGCGTTGAGGAGTGGCGCAAGGTCATGCGCATCAACCTCGACGGACCGTTCCTGTGTTGCAAGGCCGTGGTGCCGGGGATGATCGCGCAGGACTACGGACGCATCGTCAACATCGCCTCGATCGCCGGCAAGGAAGGCAACCCGAACGCCGCCCACTACTCCGCATCGAAGGCGGGTGTGATCGGACTGACGAAATCCCTGGCCAAGGAGACGGCGGGAAAGAACATCTCGGTCAACGCCATCACGCCAGCCGCCGCCAAGACCGCGATTTTCGACCAGATCACGCAGGCACACATCGACTTCATGCTGTCGAAGATCCCCCGCGCACGGTTCGTGACCGTCGAAGAGGTGGCAGCGCTGATCGCGTTCGCGGCGTCGGAAGACTGTTCTTTCACGACCGGCAGCGTGCTCGACATCTCGGGCGGACGCGCAACGTACTGAGAGGCGAAGCCGGAAGCGCGAGGCTCGGGCCCTTTGAGGCTCGAGCGGCTCGGCGTCCCGCCGGCGCCGCGCTCAGGATGTCTGCTCGAGCGACTGGCGGCGCGCGGCCGAGGTGCGCCAACGGCTGTCGACCTTGGCGGCGACCAGCGCCAGGGCGGCGGCCCAGCCGGCAAGCGCGACACCGGCCACCGCCAATGAGGCATCGCGCAAGGCCACGGCGCTGGCGGCGGTCATCAGCATCAGCAGGTAGGCGTTGAGCGCGAGCCGCCGGTGGCTCCAGCCCATGCGGATGAGCCGCTGATAGTAATGCGAGCGGTGCGCCTGGAACGGGTTCTCGCGGTGGACGAGACGCTTCGCCAGCGTCAGGCCGCTGTCGGCGATGAAGGTCGAGAACACCAGTACGGGGAACCAGAAAGGCCAGAGCCCGCGCTGCCAGCCCGCGACGCCGATCGCGGCAGCCATGAAGCCGAGCGGGATCGAGCCGGCGTCCCCGAGGAAGATGCGGGCGGGATCGAAGTTCCAGACGAGGAACCCCGCTGCGGCGGCCGCAATGATGGCGGACAGAAGCGCGATCTCGAGTCCTGCTGCCGGATGAGCGCCATGGGCCGCCAGCGCGTAGGCACCGAAACCGATCACCGCCATACCGCCGGCGAGGCCGTTCGAGCCATCCATGAAATTATAGAGATTGGCCGACCAGACGATGCCCAACGCCAGCACTGGCCAGAGCAGCCACGGGTAGGGCCCGCTCGCCCAAAGAAAGGCGAATGCGGCGGCGAACTGAGCTGCGAAGCGGGTGCCGACGCCAAGGCCACGGATATCGTCGACCAGGAACAGAGCGGCGAGCAGAAGCGCCGGCACCACGACGCTTCCCGGGCCGGTGCGCGTCGTGAGCAGAGCGACCGCCGCCGCGGCCATGAGGCCCACACCGCCTGTACGGGGCGTCGGGCGCTCGTGAAGCGAGCGTTCGTTGGGAACGTCGAGGACGAGGCCGGCCAGTCGGTCGCTCCAGAGAGCGCGTACGAACCCGGCCGACAGCGCGAACGTGCCGAGGATCACGACCGTAATGGCGGCATAAATAATGTATAGCATGACGCCGTCCCTCGACCCGGCCCCTGTCACGACGAGGCCGCCGGATTTCGCCAGCGGCCTCTGTCACGCTCGTCACGCTTCACGACGGTTCCGGGGCGCCGGAACGCCCTCGGCCGGCACGATCAATCCCAGTCGGGCTCCTTGCGCTCCTTGCGCTCGGGACGCTCGCGACGCTGAGGGCGCCGATCGCCACCTTCCTGGAACTCGCCTCCGCCGAGGAAGTCGGGCGCGGCTGCGCGAGGAGGTCCGCGATCGCCACCACGATCGCCGTCGCCGCCGCGATCGCGATCACGAGGTGGCCCACGATCGCCGCCGCGGTCACCCCCACGGTCGCCGCCACGATCACGACCGCGGAAACCGCCGCCGCCACCGCCGCCACCACCACCGCTGCCGCCGCGATCATCGTCCACCGCGCCGGGGATCTCTTTGCCGGTCGCCTGATCGATGATCTTCATCGACAGTCGCACCTTGCCGCGATCGTCGAAGCCGAGGAGCTTGACGTAGACCTCCTGGCCTTCCTTGACGACCTCACCGACGGTGGCCGGCCGGCCCTGCGTCAGCTGCGAGATGTGCACGAGACCGTCCTTGGCGCCGAAGAAGTTCACGAAGGCGCCGAACTCCATGATCTTGACGACCTTGCCCTTGTAGATCTGGCCGATCTCGGGCTCGGTCGTGATGCCACGGATACGCTTCAGCGCGGCCTCGATCGATTCGCGGCGGGCTGAGGCGATCTTGACGGTGCCATCGTCCTGGATGTCGATCTTGGCCCCGGATTCAGCCACGATCTCGCGGATGACGGAGCCGCCGGAACCGATCACCTCGCGAATCTTGTCGACCGGAATTTTGATCGTTTCGATCCGCGGGGCATGCTCGCCAAGCTCGGCACGCGCCGCGTTGATGGACTTCGACATCTCGCCAAGGATGTGCAGACGACCCCGGTGAGCCTGCTCCAACGCGACCTTCATGATCTCCTCGGTAATACCGGTGATCTTGATGTCCATCTGAAGCGCTGTGACACCGCGCTCGGTGCCTGCGACCTTGAAGTCCATGTCACCCAGATGATCCTCGTCGCCGAGGATGTCGGACAGGACCGCAAAGTCGTTGCCTTCCTTGATCAGGCCCATGGCAATACCGGCGACGGGCGACTTGAGAGGCACACCGGCATCCATCATGGCGAGCGAGGCACCGCAGACGGTGGCCATGGAGGACGACCCATTCGACTCGGTGATCTCGGAGACGACGCGGATCGTGTAGGGGAACTCGGCCTGCTCGGGGAGCAGAGGGCGAACCGCGCGCCAGGCGAGCTTGCCGTGGCCAATCTCGCGGCGGCCGGGCGAACCCATGCGGCCGGTCTCGCCGACGGAGTAGGGAGGGAAGTTGTAGTGCAGCAGGAAGCGCTCCTTGCGGGTGCCTTCCAGTGCGTCGATGAACTGCTCGTCGTCGCCGGTGCCCAGCGTGGCGACCACGAGGGCCTGCGTCTCACCGCGGGTGAAAAGCGCCGAGCCGTGCGTCCTGGGCAGAACCTGGACCTGCGACGTGATCGGGCGAACCGAGACCAGATCGCGACCGTCGATGCGACGCCCGGTGCGGATGATGTCGCCGCGGACCACATCGGCCTCGAGAGCCTTGAAAACGCCGGCCATCTTGACCTGCTGCTCGGCATTCGCATCAGCCGGGAGAAGGGCCTCGAACGCCTTTTTCTTGGCAGCGTCGACGAGCTCGTGGCGCTTCTGCTTCTCAGCTGTCTGGAAGGCGGCGGAGAGATCGGCGCCGATCAGGTCCTTCATACGACCCTTGAGATCGCTGGAATCGGTGGGCTGGAAGCTCCACGGCTCCTTGGCGCACTTTTCGGCGAGGCGGATGATAGCGTTGATGACGGGCTGGAAACCACGCTGGCCGAAGACGACGGCCTCTAGCATGCGCTCCTCGGAAAGCTCCTTGGCTTCCGACTCGACCATCATGACCGCATCGGCAGTGCCGGCGATGACGAGGTCGAGGGTGCTGTTGGCCATTTCGTCCATGAGCGGGTTCAGGACCAGCTCGTTGTTGACGACGCCGACGCGGGACGCGCCGATGGGACCGAGGAACGGCAGGCCTGAGAGCGTCAGCGCGGCCGAGGCGGCAACCATGCCGACGATATCCGGGTCATTCTCCATGTCGAAGGAGAGAACCGTGATGACCACCTGCGTCTCGTTCTTGAAGCCCTCGACGAACAGCGGGCGGATCGGCCGGTCGATCAGGCGCGAGGTCAGCGTCTCCTTCTCGGAGGGGCGCCCTTCACGCTTGAAAAAACCGCCCGGAATTTTGCCGGCCGCGTAGGTCTTCTCCTGATAGTTGACCGTCAGCGGGAAAAAATCGATTCCCGGTTTGGCGCTCTTTGCCGCCACAACGGTGGCGAGAACGCTCGTCTCGCCATACTGGCAAAGGACGGAAGCATCCGCCTGCCGGGCCATGCGGCCGGACTCGAAGCGCAGCTTGCGGCCGCCCCACTCGATCTCTTCCGTGTGAATTTCGAACATCGCTCTTCTCGGTCTCTCAGCGTTCAGTGTCGGCTGGCGGGTCCTGGAATTGATTGGACCGGCCAAATGGCGAATGCGCCGCGAGCCTCCCCGTGGGAGCCGGCGCATCCGAACTCGAGCTATGTCTGCGAGCCCACCTTAGTGGGGTAATGACAGCCCCGACGAGCCGCGTTAGCGGCGCAATTCGAGACGCTCGATGATTTTCTGATAGCGGGCCTCGTCCTTGGCCTTGACGTAATCCAGCAGTTGCCGGCGCTTGCTGACCATTTTCAGCAGGCCGCGGCGCGAGTGATTGTCCTTCTTGTGCATCTTGAAGTGCTCGGACAAACCATTGATGCGCTCGGTGAGGAGTGCGATCTGGACCTCCGGTGAACCGGTGTCCCCTTCCTTGCCGGCGAAATCCTTGACGATCTGACTCTTGCGTTCAACGGTGAGCGACATCGGGTTGCTCCTGTTTTGTCTTTGAGGCTCGGAAGCCCAGATGCCCCAACGGCAAATCGGCTTTCGGTGCGGCCACAGCCGGGATGTCGTCCAGCAGGGTCGCGAGCGGCGTGACCTGCGAGCAGGACCACGCGCTGGCCCGCTTATACACGAATGACGCGTTCCGGCGAGGGGAAAACGTGCCCGCCCGCAACTCGACACCATCTCACAAGCGGTAACTGAATACCCGGACCGGAACGATCTCGCCTTTGTCCATCTCGCACAAGGCAATGAGCGTGCCCTTGCAGACGGCAAAGGCTTCGCCGGTCGTCATCGGTGCATCGCGGCCCCGCATCAGAACGGACTGACCTCGAGCAAGTCGGGCCGCATCTTGCGGGCTGACACTGATCTCGATGAGATCGGACAGAGCCAACTCGATGGGTTGCAGATAACCCGCGAGCGCGGCGCCGCCATCGTCCGCGTCGTGGGCGGCCTCCAGGTCGGCGACGGTCACGGCATTGTCGGCGGAAAAGGCCGCAACCCGGGTTCGGCGAAGTTGCGTAACGTGACCGAGACAGCCCAGGCGGCGGCCCATGTCACGGGCCAGCGCGCGAACATACGTGCCGCGACCGCATTCCGCCTCGAAGACGCTCGTGGCCGCATCGGGCATGGCAACCAGATCGAGCCGTTCAATCATCACGGGCCGCGGCTCGAGTTTCACCGTCTCGCCTGAGCGGGCGAGATCATAGGCGCGCTCCCCCTGGATTTTGATCGCGGAGAACTGCGGAGGCGTCTGGAGGATTTCGCCGTGGAAGTCAGGCAGAATGCTCTCGATCTCGGCAGCGGTGGGGCGCCTTTCGGACGTCTCCATAACGCGTCCCTCGGCATCGTCGGTATCGGTCTCGGCGCCCCAGCGTACGGTGAACTCATAGGCTTTCACGCCATCGACGGCGTAAGGGACTGTCTTGGTCGCCTCGCCAAGAGCAATCGGAAGGACACCTGTCGCTAGTGGGTCGAGCGTGCCGGCGTGGCCGGCCTTTTGGGCCTGGAACAGCCAACGCACCTTGCCGACAGCCTGGGTTGACGTCATGCCCACGGGCTTATCAAGAATGACCCAACCGTTGATCGGGTTGCCTTTTTTGCGTCGTGACATTTTTGCCCGAGGAATGAGTGAAGAGAAGTGGGGAACCGAGTTGTGAGGAGCGCGCTCTCTTTTCTCGCTCCTCCTTGCTCACTCCTCCGTCTTGCCCGTGTCCTGCTTGACCTTCGGGCTCGCAAGCAGCGCGTCGATGCGGGCGCCCACGTCGAACGTCTCGTCGAAGCGGAAGCGCAGGTCGGGCGCGTACTTCAAATTGATGGCGTGCGCGACCTCGCCGCGGATGTAGCGCTTGTTGCGATCGAGCGCCTCGAGCACCGGTTTCACATCCTGTCCGCCGAGCGGCATGACGTAGACGGTTCCGAGCTTGAGGTCGGGAGACATGCGAACCTCGGGGATGGAGATGACATGCTTGGAAAGCACGTCGTCGTGGATGTCGTGTCGCGCAAGCATGTCGGCGATCTTATGACGAATCAATTCACCGACGCGGAGCTGGCGTTGTGTCGGACCCGCTGCCGGACCTGCGCCGGCACGTGCGCTACGTTTTGGCATTGTGTGGTTCAGCCCCGGGGTCGAACCGGAGCAGCCTCTTGTTGGTGGCGCGATTGAACTCCTCTGCGAGGAGCCGGCCGGATCGCGCGGGGGCGTTCATGCGAGGGCGCTTCATCGCGCCGTTAGGACGTCGCGTCAACCGGATTTAGGAGATGTGGCCCGCACCATCAGGAGCACGTCGTGGTCGATGCCGGCATGGCGCAGGCCAGCGGGCTCACGGCCGTACTCGAGGAAACCCATGCGGCGATAGAATCTGACGGCGCGATGATTGTCGGCGTTGACCGAAAGATGGACCTGCTCGACCAGCGTGGAGGCGTGGGCGAGGACGGCCTCGACGATGGCCGCTGCGGCGCCGGTGCCGCGCAAGTCGGGCGCGACGTACATGGCGACAAGCGAACCGCGGTGCACCAGATTGGCTGCGGTCTGGCGGAAAAAGGACGCCATGCCGCGCGGTTCACAGCCAACGAAGGCACCGAAGGACGGATGGGTGATAAGCCACTGCTGCCAGCTTTCGATCGAGCGTGCCTCATCTTGCGCATAGCCCATGCCGAAGGCCTCTGGCGTGTCCATTAAAGCAAGAAGGCGGATCTGCCGGAGCAGAGCCGCCTCCCCAATCTCGAACCGGCGTACCGCATAGGGTGGCGCCATTGACGAAGCCTCACAGCGAACGCGCAATCGTCTCCACCTGGAAGCACTCGATCTCGTCGCCCTCGCGGATGTCCTGGTAGTTGGCGAAGGCCATACCGCACTCCTGGCCGACGGGAACCTCCTTCACGTCGTCCTTGAAGCGCTTGAGGATCGAAAGCGTACCCTCGTGAATGACGGTCTTGTCGCGGAGCAGGCGTACCTTGGCGCCGCGCTCGACCTTGCCCTCGGTGACGAGGCAACCGGCGACCTTGCCCTGCTTCGAGATGTCGAACACCTTCTTGATGCTGGCGTAGCCGAGGAAGTTTTCCTTGGTCGTCGGTGCGAGCAGGCCGGACATGGCCGCCTTCACCTGATCCACCAGATCGTAGATGATCGAATAGTAACGGATCTCGATGCCGAGGCTGTCGGCGGACTGCTTGGCCTGCACGTTGGCACGCACATTGAACCCGAGGATGATCGCCTTCGAGGCTTGCGCCAGCGAGACGTCCGACTCCGTGACCTGACCCACGCCGGAGTGGACGATGCGAGCCATGACCTCGTCGTTGCCGACCTTGGCAAGCGAGCCGAGGATGGCTTCGATGGAGCCCTGCACGTCACCCTTGATGACCAGCGGGAACTCCTTGCGGCCAGCTTCCTTGAGCTGCTGCATCATGCCTTCGAGCGTGCGAGCCGTACCCGCCGAGCCCAGCGCCTCACGCCGCTTTCTGACGCGATAGTCGGTGATTTCGCGGGCCCGGGCCTCGTTCTCAACGACGGCACACTGATCGCCGGCCTCGGGCGCCGAGTCGAACCCCAGCACCTCGACCGGAACCGACGGGCCGGCCGAAACGACGTTCTTGCCTTGCTCGTTGATGAGCGCGCGAACGCGACCCCAGGCCGAGCCAGCAACGATGATGTCGCCGATATGGAGCGTGCCGCGTTGCACGAGCAGCGTCCCGACAGGGCCGCGACCGCGCTCGAGCTTGGCCTCGATGACGAAGCCTTCCGCCGAGCGCTCGGGGTTGGCTTTGAGTTCGAGCACCTCGGCTTGCAGATTGATCGCCTCGAGCAGGTTGTCGAGACCGGTCCGCTTCAGCGCCGAAACCGGAACGTCGATGGTCTCGCCGCCCATGCTTTCGACGACGATCTCGTGCTGGAGCAGATCGGTGCGCACCCGCGTGGGATCCGCACCCGGCTTATCCATCTTGTTGATGGCGACGATGATCGGCACGCCTGCAGCCTTGGCGTGATTGATCGCTTCGATCGTTTGCGGCATCACGCCGTCATCGGCTGCCACGACCAGCACGACGATGTCGGTCACCTTGGCGCCGCGCGCACGCATGGCGGTGAACGCCTCGTGGCCCGGCGTGTCGATGAATGTGATCGCGTTGCCATCCTTGACGACCTGGTAGGCGCCGATGTGCTGAGTGATACCGCCAGCCTCGCCGGATGCCACGTTGGCCTCGCGGATGGCGTCGAGCAGTGACGTCTTGCCATGGTCGACGTGTCCCATGATGGTGACGACCGGGGCGCGCGGCTCCAGGTGCTCGTCGGTATCCTTGGTCCGGATGAAACCTTCTTCGACGTCCGCCTCTGAAACACGCTTCGGCGTATGGCCGAACTCCGTCACGATCAACTCGGCCGTATCGGTGTCGATCACGTCGTTGATAGTGTGCATCGCACCCTGCTTCATCAGCAGGCGGATCACGTCAACGGCCTTCTCCGACATGCGGTTGGCGAGTTCCTGAATCGTGATGACTTCAGGAATGGTCACCTCCCGCACGATCTTCTCGCGAACCTGCGCAATGCCACTGGCGCGGCGCTGATCGCGCTCGCGCTTACGGCGCAGAGAGGCGAGCGAGCGCTCACGCTGCTCGTCGTTCAGGAGCTTGTCGACAGTCAGCCGACCGCGTTCACGGCGATCGTCGGTCTTGACGGGCGCGCGCGGCGCTTTGACGCCAGGACCACCGGCCTTACCGCGCTTGGCGGCCTCCTCCTCTTCCTCCTCGATGGCGCGACGACGCGCGACCGTGGTGGAGGCGGGAACGCCGGTCACCGTCTTTGCGGGTGGCGGTACATTCTCCTTGCCCCGGGCGGCGGGTGCGGACGCATCGCGTCGCGCATCGCGAGCGGGCGCACCCGTCGATGAACGCGCGCCGGCTGGCGCTGACGACCCGGCACGCTCCGCCGTGGCCGGTGTCGCCTGCGATGGTGCGGCAGGAGCTTCCACCGGCGGCTTCGGCGCAGCGGGCGCTCCGCCAGCGGCGATACGCTCGGCCTCGATCTGCGCGGCTTCTTCTTCTTCTTTGCGCCGCGCCTCGTCCTCGCGACGACGCGCCTCGGCCTCGGCCTCTTCGGCAATACGCCGCTGCTCGGCCTCGACGGCACGCTGCTTGGCCTCCTCTTCCTGCCGCTTTCGCTCGAGCAGGACGGCCTGTGCGCGTTTGTCGACCTCGCCGACGGAAAGACCGCCGCGTCCAGGCCCGGCTCCACGCTGCGCCCCAGCCCCGGCACGGCCCGGCGCGCCAACTGCACCACCGGATGCGCCGTCCTTACCGGGCACGTTGATCGTGCGCACCTTCTTGCGCTCGACCACCACCACGTTCTTGCGCCCGTGGCTGAAGTTCTGCTGGACGTGACCGGACTGCTCGGTGCGCTGCGTGCTCACCGGTTTGCGGGCACCTTGTCGACGGTCGGTTTCCTTGGTTTCGGTCATACCTGTTCCGTGTTGGATCTTACGCGGGGCGGCTGCCAGCGGCAGCGGAAGTGCTCGATCGGTAACGCCTGAGGCGCTGGACCTCGGTCAGAAAATATTGCGCGGCGCCGCCTTTGATCACCGCAGCATGTACCACATTCTCGCGGCCCAAGGCCAAGCTCAATTCATGTCCGGCGAGATCCGTTACGATTTCCGGCAGCCGCGGCCCCCCTGCGACCCCTCGCGACGAGGCTGGTTCTGTGTCGGGAGCCGGCGTCCGCACGGCTAAACCTTTCAACGCCGTTATCGCGCGAAGGCGGCCGTCCAACTTGCCGCTACCATCCGCGGAAGCCTCGGACGCATGCACGAGAGCGGCGATGCGTCCGGCTGCAATGGCGGACTCGACCTTGGCAAAACCGGCCACGACCAAGCCCGACTTATTTGCGATCGCAAGCGCCTGAATACAACGGCCGCCAAGCAGTTTCTCGACCAGACCGGCCAAGTCGTGGGGTATGAGGACCGGTTTCTTCAAGCTTCGCGCGAAGGCGTTGCGCGCGGCGGCCGCAGCGACGACCGCACTTTGGGCAGTGACCCAGACGCCACGCCCCGGGAGGCGATGGGCGAGATCGGGCGTGATGGTTCCGTCCGGGGCGCGAACGAAGCGGATCAGCTCTTCGGGGGTGAGCTTGGCACGCGTGACGGCGCAAGTCCGCTCCGGCGTTCCGCCGGTCGCGTCCTCCACCTCATCGTGCACTGGCTCCAGGTCACCCATTCGTGCTGTTCCGCTCCGTACAACATCGTCAAACCTGAGCCGGGGCGGCGTTATCGCCCGCCTGCTCGCCTTCATCCCCAGCCTCGCCCTCAGCGGAATCCTCCGACTCGGGCTGAGCCAAGTCCTCGGCCGTGATCCAGCCGGCCGCGATTCGCGCGGACAGAATCAGATCCTCGGCCTCTGGGCGTCCGACTTCGAGGCCCTCAAGGAAGCCCTTGTGGCGGATGGACTCGGCGTCCTTCTCCTTTTTGCGCTCGGTCCACCCGATCAGATCGTCGGTCGAACAATCGGCAAGATCTTCGACCGTCTTGACGCCGTTTTCGCCGAGGGCAACCATCATCGCAGAGGTGATGCCGGGCACTTGCGCAACCTCGTCGGCCACACCGAGTTCGCGTCGGCGCCGGTCGCGCTCAGCTTCGATGCGGGCCAGATACTCTTGAGCCTGGCTTTGGATGGCGGCAGCCGATTCCTCGGTGAAGCCTTCGATCTGGGCAATCTCGGAGCTATCCACGAAGGCGACTTCTTCGACGGACGAGAAACCCTCGGTGGCAAGCAACTGCGCGATCAGCTCGTCACAATCGAGCTTCTCCATGAACATCTGCGTGCGCTCGGTGAACTCTTTCGTACGCCGCTCGCTCTCCTCGGTGTCGGTGAGGATGTCGATGTCCCAGCCGGTGAGCTGCGAGGCGAGGCGCACGTTCTGGCCACGGCGTCCGATCGCGAGCGAGAGCTGGCGCTCGTCAACGACGACCTCGATGCGATTGGAATCCTCGTCGAGCACCACCTTTGAGACCTCGGCTGGCGCCAGCGCATTGACGATGAAGCTCGCGGCGTCGTCGTTCCACTGGATGATGTCGATCTTCTCGCCCTGAAGCTCGTTGACCACGGCTTGGACGCGCTGGCCGCGCATACCGACGCAGGCGCCGACCGGATCCACGGAGCTGTCCTTGGAAATCACGGCGATCTTGGCGCGGGAACCGGGATCACGGGCGCAGGACTTGATCTCGACGATGCCGTCGTAGATCTCGGGCACCTCCATGGCGAACAGCTTCATCATGAACTCGGGCCGCGCCCGAGAGAGGAAGATCTGAGGGCCACGCTGCTCGCGGCGCACATCGTAGATGAAGGCACGGACGCGATCGCCGAGGCGCACGTTCTCGCGCGGGATCATCTCGTCACGTCGAATGATGCCTTCGGCGCGAGCCAGATCGACGATGACGTTGCCGTACTCGACGCGCTTGACGGTGCCGTTGACGATTTCGCCGATGCGATCCTTGAACTCGGCATGTTGGCGATCGCGTTCGGCCTCGCGAACCTTCTGGAAGATTACCTGCTTCGCATTCTGAGCAGCCACGCGCCCGAAATCGAGCGGCGGCAGCGTCTCGGTGAACGTGTCGCCTACGACCGCGTCAGGCTTTTTGCGGCGAGCGTCCTCCACGGACATCTGCTGGCTTTCGTTCTCGACCGGATCGGCTACCGTGACGACGCGAGTCAGGCGCGTCTCTCCGGTGCGCGGATCAATCGAGCAGCGAATGTCGTTCTCCTGACCGTAGCGCTGCTTGGCAGCCTTCTGGATTGCGTCCTCCATCGCCTGGATGACGATCTTTCGATCGATCGTCTTCTCACGTGCGACTGCGTCCGCAATCTGCAGCAGCTCGAGACGGTTTGCGCTGACGCCAGCCTGAGACATGCCTTGGCACCTTCCTGTCGCTCGATCGTAATCGTCAATTCTTGCGCTTCGACTCCGGCGCTCGTCCGGGCCTGCGCTTGCCACGCTTCTCCCGCATCCGTCGCGAGGCGGTCTCGCCACGCGCCTCGATAGCAGCTCCGCCGTCATCCGTCTCGTCGAGGCTGCCGCCTGCAGCATTGGCCTCTGCGCTGGCGATGGCCTGAGCCTCTTCGAGTTCGGACAAAGCCCGCTTGGTGCGCCGCAGCGATTCCCGAACCAGATCGTCCGTCAGCACCAGCTTCGCCTCGCCGATCAGCGAGATCGGCAGACCGATAAGCTTTACGCCCTGATCCTTGCCGAGGTCCACCTCGATCCTGACTTCCCCGTCCTCGAAGCCCTCGATCACCCCGCGAAAACGACGGCGGTTGTCGACCAGCTCCTTCAATTCGATCTTGGCCTCGAACCCCGCCCATGTATCGAAATCGATCGGTCTCACGAGCGGGCGATCAATCCCGGGTGATGACACTTGAAGCCGATAGCTGCCCGGCAACGGATCGTGAACGTCGAATATGGGCGAAAGAGCAAGCGATACGGTCCTGCAGTCATCGATCGTCATGGAGCCGTCCGGCCGCTCCGCCATGATTTCCACGATGGTCCCTTGCCCTGACAGGATACGGGCCAGCACGAGGCGAAAGCCGAGGCTTTCGAGCACAGGCTCGGCCAAATCCGCGATGGCGGCAGCAGCGCCTGTCTCGCGAACGAACCGCTCGTCCGATACGCGTGTTTCGGCCATCGGCCCGCTCACGCTGCCCATCCCCGCTCATCAATTTCGGCATTGCTCTGCTCAGAGCACCGCAAACAAGAAAAAGAGCGGACCACGAGGATCCACTCTCAGAGTTGAGATGATCATGAGCAAAGACATGCTACAAAAATGTGACGTGGAGCGCAAGCGTTCCGTCACAAAAATTTGCGTTGCCTGCCCCAGTTCCAGCTTAAAGGCGCACGAAGCGCAAATAATAGCAGCGGCGGCCTTCCCGCAGCGCGTTCTGCTGGTAACGGGTCTGAGGCCAGTCAGCGGGACGCGCCCGCCAATCCTCGGGTCCGCTAGCACCCCAGACGAAGTCCGGACAGTGCTGGAACGCCATCAGAATGGTGCGGGCGTAATCGCCGATATCGGTGCCGATGCGTAATTCGGCACCTGGGCGCATTACCCCCGACAGCAGGGCGAGGAGTTGTCCGTTGACCAGCCGGCGTTTCTGGTGGCGACGTTTCGGCCAAGGGTCCGGGAAGAGTATGAAAACGCGAGAAAGCGAGGCTCTCGGCAACCAGCGAAGCAACCCCCGTGCGTCATCGGCATGCACGAGGACATTCTGGAGGTGCTCGCCCTCGATCGCGGCCAGAACCTTGACAACCCCGTCCTCGAACGGTTCGGCACCGATGATGCCGACGGCAGGGTTCGCTCGTGCCTGCCACAGCAAATGCTCCCCCCCGCCGAAACCGATCTCCAGCCAGATTTCTTTCAGGTGCGCCTCTGATTGCCCATTCGCACCCGCCTTCTTGCTTTCACTTTCGGATACCCGTGGCGCATCTGGCGCCCGAAACAACATGGACAGTGAGACCGGTGGCGCCCCGTCGAGCTTCGGCGATACGAGGGGCAGAAACTCGGCCATCAGCCTTTCCTGCCGCGGAGAGAGCTTGCGTCCGCGGCGACGGCCGTAGGAGCGCAACTCGGTCGCCTCGGCTAGCTCATCGCTGTGAGCCGGGTCATCTTCGATCTGGCTCATGACTCCCTCGGTTGACTCGACCGCGCTCGTCGCCTCTTTACCTCAGCCCCATCACTTAGGAGAGACGGACCGCGGGAGCGGATGGCGGCGCTGAGAGTGTAGCACCCCGACCAAAACGACGACGGCGCCCGAGGTGCCCGGACGCCGCCGCACGCTTGCAACTACCGCATCGATCAGCTGCCGCGATGCAGCGCGCAGATCTTGTTGCCGTCGGGATCGCGCAGGTAGGCGAGATAGAGCTTGCCACGCGGGCCGGGCGGGTCCTCGATCGACGTGCCGCCATTGGCGACACCGGCGTCGTGGAAGGCCTTCACCTTCTCCGCGCTGTCACAGGTGAAGCCGATCGTACCGCCGTTGGCGTACGACGCGGGCTTGCCATCGATCGGCTTGCCGACGCCGAAGGTGCCAGTTGAGGTGCGCCACCAGGCACGCCCCTTGGGATCCATGCTGGCAGCCGGAATACCGAGCACGCCGAACACGGCATCGTAGAACTTCTTGGAGGCATCGACGTCTTTCGCGCCGACCATAATGTGAGAGAACATTGGAACTCCTTGTCGCTGAATGGGTCCCGCGCCGGGCAGATACCCTCCCCCGCACACCACTCTCGTGCTGGGCGGTGTCAGGCTGGGGCCAGACACCGGGCCCGTCAATCGCTGGTTCGTTTAGGCTCCGACCGCCTTCTTGATTGCATCGGCGAGGTCGGTCTTCTCCCAGGAGAAGCCACCGTCGGCGTCCGGAGCGCGACCGAAATGCCCGTACGCCGCGGTCCGCTGATAGACGGGCTTATTGAGCTGGAGCTTGCGGCGAATGTTCGTCGGGCGCATTGGGAAAAGCTCCGCCAGCACCTGCTCCAGCTTGGCGTCGAGGTCGGCGCCGTGCTTGCTGGTGCCTTGCGTGTCGACGAGCAGCGACATGGGCTCCGGGCGGCCGATGGCATAGGCCACCTGGATCATGCAGCGCTCTGCGAGGCCCGCGGCGACAACGTTCTTGGCTAGGTAGCGTGCAGCATAGGCTGCGGAACGATCGACTTTGGTCGGATCCTTGCCGGAAAACGCGCCGCCACCATGTGGCGCATAGCCACCGTACGTGTCGACGATGATCTTGCGGCCGGTCAGGCCGCAATCGCCATCCGGACCGCCGACCACGAAGTTTCCGGTCGGATTGACCAGGAAGTCAGCGCCGGACTTCGGCATCCACCCCTTCGGCAGAGCCGAGGCGACGGCATCGCCGATCATTTCTTTGACCATTTCGGGCGTGTAGTCACGGCCCTTGCCGTTCGACTTTCTGTGCTGGGTCGATACGACAACCTTGGCTGCGCCGACCGCTTTGTCGTCCTCGTACTGGATGGTCACTTGGCTCTTCGCGTCGGGCAGCAAGTCGCCGAGCTTGCCAGAACGGCGCTGCTCGGAGAGCACCTTGAGAATCCTGTGCGAGAAGAAGATGGGCGCAGGCATGAACGAGCCCTTCTCGTAGGCTTCGCTGTCGGTACAAGCGAAACCGAACATCATGCCCTGGTCGCCAGCACCCTCCTCGCCCTGCTTCTCGTCGACGCCCATCGCGATGTCGGCAGACTGGCCGTGGAGGAGCACCTCAACGTCGGCGCCATGATGCGAAAAGCCGACCTGATCGTAGCCGATATCCTTGATCACGCCGCGAGCGATGTCGGTGATGAGGCCGCGATCGACGACCCACTCGCTCTGGCCGACGAATTGATGGCTGTCGAATTTACGGAACAATGGGGCTTGCCCTCGGGCCTCGCCGGCAATGACGACCTTGTTGGTCGTGACAAGTGTTTCGCAGCCGAGGCGGGTGTTGATGGCGCTATTGTCCGCGATCCCAAGTTTGACGTCGTTCGCAATGAAGGCATCCAGGATCGCGTCCGAGATTTGATCGCTCACCTTGTCGGGGTGGCCCTCGGAAACAGACTCACTGGTAAACAAATACGACTTGCGGCCCACGGCATCATCCCCACGGCAAGAGTTCTAGGCTGGGGCCGAGTGTTTGCAATCTTTACCATTGGGGGTCAAGCCATCGCCGATCGGACCAATGGACTGAACGTCGCAGTCCTGTTGCAGCGACTAGTCCGATCCATTCGCATGGCCCGTCGCACACGAGCTCCATACGCCGCCGGCCGACCTCATGGGTGCCACAGGTGACCAACGGATGACCGAGGATGCACCTCGAAATCGCAATTAAAAAACAACCTCGCCGTCGCATCGGTGAGCGACGGTTGAAGTGATCGACCGATAGTGGATCTTCAGGCGAGCGGATCGGCGCCGGTCAGACCATTGTCGTCCTCTCCCTCGACGCCCGCGAGAGAGCGAACGAGATCAAGGATTGCCCGCCGCGACTTGGGATCCTGAATGCGTGCGAATGCACGGTTCAACTCCAATCCTTCGCGGGTGGCCAGGAATTCGAGCACGCTGGAATCTGTCGAAGGTGCCTCAGCAAACCCCGGAATCGGCTGCACTCGCGCCTCGCTGGCTGGTGCGTCCTCGTAAAAAAAACTGATCGGTACGCCGAGCACCGTCGAAAGGTCGAAAAGTCGACTGGCACCAATGCGGTTGACGCCCTTTTCGTATTTCTGAACTTGCTGAAATGTCAGACCAAGGCGCTCACCCAGCTTTTCTTGACTTATGCCGAGCAACATGCGGCGAAGCCGCACGCGGCTGCCAACGTGTGTGTCAATAGGGTTGGGCCGGCGCGAGCCCTTATCGTCGTTCTCGCCATCTTCCATTGATTTTCGGCCTATAAGCATCGGTAAATTTTCGCTCCTAGATCGGAGGTGGGCACCGCAATTTCTAGGTGCACAATGAATGCCCGTCAATCGATTGCATAGAAAATACTCAGGACATCAATATGCAATCTAAGGTTGATAAATATAAAGTAAACTCCAGAGATTGCGCATCTGCCATCAAGGGCCGTTGCTACGGCTAAGTGTGCGCTTCGAGCCTTGTATAGCTCCCACCCAAACCGCCAAGACGACGATCGAAAAACCGAGAAAGACTGCGAACGGACCATCTCCGAGCCGCGCATACACTGTGGGCGGGAGGCGACCTGGCAACTGGACATCGATAACGCCAGTAACGTCGAGATCCAGCTGCGTCACCACACGGCCAAAAGCGTCGACGACGGCGGAGATGCCATTGTTGGCCGAGCGGATCACGGGAAGTCCTTCTTCGACGGCGCGCACCCGCGCCTGATGTAGATGCTGGCGCGGCCCCGTCGTATTGCCGAACCAGCCGTCATTTGTGACGTTGAGCAAGGCAGCCGGCCGCTCCGAGGATTGAACGACAGTCCCCGGAAAAATCGCCTCGTAACAGATTAACGGCGCGAAAGGAGGCAACCCCGCGATCCGCATCAGGGGACGCGGAGTCGGCCCCACGTCGAATCCGCCACGGATACGGGTCAGTTGCTCCAGCCCGATCGCTTCGAGTGTCGCTTGGAACGGCAAGTACTCCCCGAACGGAACGAGGTGGGTCTTGTCGTAAACTGCGACCGGCATTCCCCCGGGGCCGAACGCAACCAGGCTGTTCAGCACCCGGCGCTTCCGGCCCGCGGCCAGCGGCGGAGCCGTTTCGACGCGGAGTAGGCCAGCGACGAGATGGCCGTCGGCAGGAATGACCCGCCCAAGCGCCTCGAGCGCAGCCGGAGTATCCAGCGGCAGGAACGGCATTGCCGCCTCGGGCCAGACGATCAGTTGAACGCCCTTGGCACCATCGATTTCACCCGCGGGATTCTGGAGCGTCAGCTCGAGATGGCGTTCGAAGTTGCGTCGCTGATTCTCGCTCTGCCATTTCTCGCGCTGCGGGATCGATGGCTGCACGAGCCGCAAACGAACCGCCTGCTCCGGAGGAGGGTGTCCCGTGAGGCGCCACGCCCCCCATGCGGCTAGAAGCGCAAGACATGCCAGACAGGCAGCAGTCGCGGGGAGAGCGGCTCGGACAGCAGCCGTCGGCGCGACGGGCGCACCCACACGCGCATCGGACCAGGCGACGAGCGGTGTCGCGAGAAGCAGCACCGTAATCCAGGTCAATCCGTAGATGCCGAGCAGGGAAGCCGACTGCAGCAAGGCCTCGGACGCCGTCAGCGCGTAGCCGAGCACATTCCAGGGAAACCCCGTGAGGACGTGCCCGCGCAGCCACTCGGCACATGAAAGAGTGATGGCTAAAACGAGAACACGGACCCACCCGGGTCGCCACATCACGCTAGCGATAGCCGCCGCACCAGCCCAGAACAGAGCGAGGCCGGCTGGCATCGCCATGACGGCGAACGGCATCAGGGCCGCAAACTTGTCTGCCTCGACAAGGAACGCCTCTCCGATCCAGAAGAGGCCCGCCAGAAAGTAGCCGAACGCGAACAGCCAGGCGATAGCAGCGGCATGCGCGGCGGGCCGTCGCGGCGCAGTGGCGACCGCCCCGTCGATCAGAAAAACAAGAACCGGAAGCGTGAGGAAAAGAACGGGCCACAGGAAGAAGGGGGCCATCGCGAGCACCGAGGCAGCACCAGCTGCAATGGCGAGCGCTCGGCGCGACCACGGTGACAGGCGCGCCAGGAACGGCAGGTGCCGATCGGCCTGCATGGCTCGATGATCCTCAATACCTGGAACTCCGGTCACGGATCACGACGTGTGCGCGCGACTGCCGTCGCGGCGTAGTCCCCGTGCCGCGTCCCAATCCCCGGTAGACGCGGGACAGGTGCCATACCGATACGGTCACGCGCAAGCGGCACACGTCGACAGTGATGTCTCAGTCCCTCGATGACGATAGCCTCCGAGACGACGCCACGGCTCCATCAAGGCTTGAGCGGACGCCGCACCTTCCGCGATGTCTGGGCCGGTTCCGACTGGCGACGTTTTCGCTGCGTGCGCGATGGTGTTGGCTTGGCGGAAGATGTGATTGCCGCAGTTGGAGAGGCCAGCGCCTGCTCGACCACCAACTCGGCATAGCGCGGCAGGGCGAATGCGGCGATATGCACCGAGGGCGTCCAATAGCGCGTTTCGATGTTTCGCTTGTCGCGGCGACGACCGAGCTTCTTCACCGAGATGTCGAGGTGCGAGGCATCGTCGGAGGCCCAATTGAGAGCGAAGGGGCCCCCGAAATAGCAGGGCTGTGTGCACACGTATGGTGCAACCTTGGCGAACAGCCCACCCAGTGCCCGAGTCGTTCCGGCGAGATGATCAGGAAACAGGAAGGGCAACCCATTCTGCGTGACGAGGATGCCGCCATCCCGTAGCGCGCGGCGGCAATCGGCGAAGAATTCAGGCGTATGCAGCACCGCCGAAGGACCGATCGGCTCGGAGCTGTCGACGATAATGGCGTCGAACTTCTCGGCGGTCCCGGCGACGTACCGCAGACCATCGGCAATGACCAGATCGCAGCGAGGATCGTCGAAGCAGCCACCGGCAATCTCGGGATAATGCGCCAGCGATAAGTCGACGACCGAACGATCGATTTCGCAGAGCGTGGCCTTCTCGATCGACGGATGCTTGAGCACCTCACGCATGACTCCACCGTCGCCACCCCCGACGACGAGGACGCGTTTCGGAGCCTTCAAGGCCATCAGCGGCACATGGGCCATCATCTCGTGATAGACGAACTCGTCCGACGTGGTGAGCTGGCAAACGCCGTCGAGCATGAGGACGGTACCCCACGTCGCATTTTCGAAGATGACGAGGTGCTGATGCTCGGTCTTGACCTCGTGCAGGATCTTGTCGGCCTGAAGCTTGACACGCCAGTGCGGGTGGAATGTCTCCTCGATCCAGCGATCGGGCTTGCTCATGCGGACCTCCCGGCTTCAGGGGTGGGCGAGACTAAGGACGACGAACGTCGCACCAAAACGACAGCGCGCCCAGCCTTTCAGCCGGGCGCGCGATCGCATTTGGACATGGCGGGATCAGGCTGCCGCGACGCGGCGCTCCTTCTCACGCTTGGGCATGCGAACCGGCGCCTTTTTAGGGGCCGCTGCCTGCCACTTGAGCTGCTCGAGCTCCTCGCCGCGAAGGTGCTCCTTCACGACGACATCCTCGGCCTCGAAGGCCTCCTTCAGCACGTTGATGGCCAAGTGAGGCTTGGCATCCCCGCACATGAACACATCCAGGGCCGCATAGTCGGCCTCGGGCCAGCTGTGAATCGAGATGTGGCTCTCCGACAGCACCGCCACGCCCGACACGCCGCCATTCGGCGTGAAGTGGTGGAGGTGGATATGGAGGAGAGTTGCTCCCGCTGCTTCCACACAACGCTTCAGCGTCCGCTCGATGTGCTTGAGGTCATCAAGCTTACGGGCGCCGAACAGGTCGATGATGAGGTGCGTTCCCGCAAACCTCACGCCATCGCGCTCAATGAAGAAGTCCTTACGGTCTTCGTCGTTCTTCTGCGCGATCTGCGCGATCTCGATAGAGTCTTCCTTTTGGGCGGTGCTTGAACGAGTCAAGTCCATCCCCAATTGGAAGAGGGTGTCATTAAAGGCCATATGACCCTCCCCAACCAGTAGACAGATTGTGACCCGCCCGCTCCTTACCTTTGGGGTTTGGGGATGTTCCTTGACCTTAAGGGCAGGTGGTCGAACGGCAGGGGGGGATATGAGGCCAATCCCCCCCCGGCGCAAGAACTATTTCCCCCCTGGGGCCAAAAAAATTCTGTTCCCTCGTAACCCCTCGTTAGGAGCTGCGTCGCCGTCGCGGGATCATTGAAAATTACCAAAGGTTGCCAATGCTTTACGAACACTATTGACGAGCAGACCATTCATCGTCCGAGAATGCCGCGGAGTAGCTCTTTCGCTTTGTCGATTTGCTTGTCGGCCTTGGGGCCGTTGCCCAGTACACTGCGCAGCGCACCGTCGACGTTGCCGTCCTTGAGATGGCGGACGGCTTCCTGTGCCTGAGGCGATTCGAGAGCACGGTTCACGTCAGGAACGACACTTGGATTGTCCCAACTCCCAGCCACCCGAATCGGGATCTCGATACCTCCGCTGGCGATACGCGGCTTGACGATCAGATCGATGTTCCGGTCCACGATGTTGATGGTACCCGTACCGGAAGCCGTCACCGTGCGGCTGTCCAACTTGAGGTCCCGTGTGCGGGCTACCCCTTTGGCAATGTTGAAGTTTCCAGAGAGCTCCTTGAACGGCGTCCGTGCGTTTGGATCGCGACCGCTGGACGGCATTTGACCTTTGCCGACACCCGCGACGATGGCATCGGCATCCCAACCAATAAGTGCCCCATCGGCGATTTTCACTTCGGCTCGCCCTGCCAGTGTCGAGATCAGTTCGCGCTCACTGCCACCTTCGGCACTGACGGCAACGACAAGCCGGCCACGGCCGTCAACGACGTCTGTGCCGGTGAGCGCCATGACTTGCTTGAGATCGAGCCTCTCGCCCGTGAGGTTCGCCCCGACGACCAGCGACGGCTTGCGCGCGTCGATCGAGGCCAAGCCGCGCACAGTTCCCCCGGCGATTTGCACGTCGGTGAGTGTCAAGCGGAGCACTCCGCCCTTTAACTCGACCCCTGCCTGGAGTTGACCCGCCTCGAGCGCACCGACTCGTAGCGCAGCCACCTGAAGGCGCGCATCTGCATCGAAGTCGCGAAGCCAATGGGCCTCGATGGCATCGGTCTCCCATTGATTGCCGGCACGCTTGCGGTAGCCGTGGACGCGGGTCGCCGGGTTGGTCGAGGGCTGAGGTGCCAAATCCTCTCGCTCCAGCAGGTCGCCGATCGAGCGCGGCGGCAAAGAAGGTTGCGCGGGTGGGCCAACCGGAGCCGCGAAACGGCCCGGCGAACCCGGCTCCGATGCCTGGGGAGCCACTCGGGCTGCTGAGGTGAGGGCGGAGAGCTGGTCCAGATCGACAACGCTGAGACGCAGGTTGGTGACGAGACGCGGACGCTCGCCGCCGAACTCGATGCCGAGCAGTCCAGTGCCCGCCGTCGCGCCGCCCATTAGGGTGGCAGACGTGAGCATGAGGCTCGCCCCGGTTGCCCGCATTTGCCCCTCGACGGAAAGCGCGCCTAAATCATCTAGACCTGTCAGGGGGAGATCCAGCAACCGAGCCAACTTCGCGGCTGACGACGCTTTCAACGCCACGCGGCCATCGACGAGAGGTTGTATTCCCCCCGTAAGCTTGCCGTCGTAGCTTGCCGAGACGGCGTTTCCCTCGACATTGACTCGCAAGGGAACGGATCGGTCGGCGAGAAAGTCGCCAAGCTGCTCGAGGCGCAAATCGATTGCAATGCGTTCTCCCGCTAGCGTGGCATGGCCCTTTGCAGAGAGCGGACCACCAACCGACGGAAGTGATAGGGTCGCGTCGATGCCCCCAAGCTCGCGGGCAAAGCCGGATCTCCGATCCGCATAACGTATGCGACCTTCCTCGACGCGCACGTCGGCGAAAGAGAAGGCCTCCAGCCCGAGACGATTTTCGTTGGCGCTCGACGCCTTCGGCGGTGAAGCGTTCCGCATGAAATCCGCCAGCTCGGGAGGCGTTGAGCCAGCATCCGTCCTGGGACCCGGAATCTGCGCGTACTGTAAGGGTGGGCGACCCTGGCCGCCTGCGGCAAAGTCCCAGCTGCGCCGACCATCATCATCGACGCGCAGATCGATCACCGGCCTGATGAGCGTAAGCCGGTCGACCTTCACCTCACGGAAAACGAGGGGAAACAGGGCAAGGCTCACCTCGATCCGTTCGGCGGCGAAAAGCGGTGCACCGGCCATTGTCGGGGGTGCAGTCAGTGTCACTTTGCCGAGAGATACACCGAGACCGGACGCGAAAGACACGCCAGCCGCCTCGATGACAAGCTTGCGCCCCGTCTGGCGCTCGACAGCCGCAGCCACGTGAGCCCTGACGAGATCGACCGGCGGAGCCGCCACGAGCGCACCAAGCCCCAGGGCCAGCAGTCCGATCACTCCGAGGAAAGCGTAAACCATCGTCCGGCCCCCGCGGCGAGGCGGATGGTCCAGCGAAGCATCCACCGAATAATGCTGCATGTTCGCTTGTCTGTAGGCCCCAGCGGCAAGCGTCCGTTGCGGCGGCGGAGCATGACCGTCGCGATCAGGGCGGACCTGGCCCAGACGAGGCGGTGGACGGGGACTGGCAGCATTCGGCGGCATGACGACGTCTCTGATCGGGCCTCAGGGTCCTGGCAGTGCGCATTACGGACAAAACAGGGCCGCTTCCATCTTTCCCATGAATACCGCCGAAGTATGTCGCGACCCGAGGGGTGAGGATTTAGTTGGTGCTCGTTCCCTGCCCTTCTAGGTCGGCGAGCCTGACCATCGCCAAAGCATCAGCCGTCGGCGCCGTTGGCATGAGCTTGTCCGCACCAGACAGAATCACCGGCGTGGCCAAAAACTAGGCGGCGAGCCTAACCCTCTCTGGCTCGGCGAGGCTGACGTGTTCCATCCACTTCCCCACCCGCTCAGCCGCCGGTGCCGGGGTCGAGCGCAACACGCTTTGACCCTCCCGCGTCCCGGCGAAGCGCAGAATTCCTGCACATACGCTGGATGTATCCGCATCGACGAGGCTCTCCAGCGACTCGAAACCTGCGCCGACCAGAAGCTGCGCGTGCGTACCCCTGAGCCAAGGAATCGTGCACACGAGCCGTGACTGGGCTTTCCAGGCCGTGATCCGATCAACGCTGACGTAACGTGAGGCAACGCGCGATGCGACATCGCGGGGGTCGCACAACAGCAGGTCGCGCACTGTCACGATTCCGGCGGCAGTGAGACGCTCTGCCGTACGTGGCCCGATCGACGGCGCGCGCTCCACTTCATCGCTCAATGAAAGGTAAAAGCGCTTAGGACGCTCGCCAAAGGCCCCGACCGGCTCGAGATCGTCCTCGTCCTCGATAGGCTCGGAAATGTCCTCGTCGAGGTCCACTGTCGCCTCCAACGTGGACATGCGCGGTACCAGGCTCGTCTGGCCTACAGGTGCCTCGACGGGTGCGAGGGCGCGAACGTCACCGGCCGTCGGGAGAGCGCCCACCGCCGGGAGTGACATCGTGCGTCGCGACCAGGAAATCCGCCGCCCGTCCGACCTCAACAGGAGACGCAGACGGTCCCGCCTGCGCTGCCGCAATCGGAAGCGGAGATGTCTCCGTCGAATCTGCCTCAGCCGTGACCGAGCGGCCTTACGGTTCGCGCGGCCACCACGAGTGCGCTTGGAACGACCGGCACCGCTCGTTGCGACCGCGGACCCGGCGAACTGCTCCACCCGTGCCAGTGCGGTCGCCTGTGTTCGGCCGAGTTCCAATGCCTGCGCGAGGCGCGCCGCCAGCGTTTCAGCCTCATGGGACAGGGCGACGATCTGGCGCCGGAGCTCCGTGAGATGCCGTTCGTGAGCATCGAGACGGCTCTCGAGACCAGCGCTTTCGCGGCGCTGAGCGATTTCATTAGCGCTGATCCCGGCCTTGATCTCTCGCACGGCGCCACCCGGGTCGCGCTCTGTGAGACGTTCGAGTCTCTCAGTGAGAATCGCAATCTGCTCGGCGAGCTCGCCGGTCTGTCGTTGAAGCGGAGCGAGGTGGATTTCGTAGTCGCTCAAACGCTCTGTGGCCACATTGGGGCCGAGATCGATCGCGGCACTCCCCGTGTAGTCTTTGGCGCGTTTACGAAGCTCGGTCTCGCGCGGTTCCGGCCACCGTTGCCTCCGCGCCATCTCTGGCGCCGGAGCGACCGCCTCGCGAGTATCCGGAGGCACGCTTTGCCGCCACTTTGGAACAGCAACCCCACCGGGCAATTCGCGCTCTTCGCGGCTCCATGCACCGGCCCGCGCATCCGTACGCAAGCTAGGGCCGACCGGCACGTTCGATCGCACGTCGGATGCTTGCCCGACCGAAGACCTGACGAAGACCGCAGAGCTGAGATCATCCGCTTCGAGCAGTAGGACGTGAATGAAATCCCCGGGTGTCGCACAGGTGCGTCCGAGCCGGTCGGCGATGCTCTCGGCCCGCGTTAGCAGGATCTTGAGCTCATCCGCTGTACGCGGCCCCCCCGAAGCCCCCGAAATCCCGCCGCGTTCGGCCATCGCCTGCGCCGCTGCGGCTAGCAATCGCGCTGCCGTGTCCCCGGCAAGTTCGATCTCGCGCGCCCAGCGCGACGAGGAGGCGATGCACCAGGCGAGATCCGCAATCCCAACCTCGCGAACACCACGACGCGCGGCGCGTACGTAGGCATCGTTGCATAACCCAAGGAGCGCATCATCGACCCGCACCGTCTGCCGGCCATCAGATTGCACAGGCTGTCCGCAGCAAGAGCAATTTTGCAAAGGTCGCATCCATCGGTAGCGGCCCGACGCAAGGCCGCAGTTCGCTGACAAGCAGAGACCTTAACCGACTCGCGAAACCATGCAGTTGCTTCGTCCACAGAATCAGCGTCGAGGTCGCCGCTCTATTGCCGATCGACCACAACGATCGGCGCTCGCGCATTGAGCGTCTCGCGATCAAATCCCGCCAGCCTCTTGTAGCCTGCTGCCGCGCCCTCCAGCTCCGTCACAGAAAGCACGTCCTCGATGCGCGAGTAGCCGCTCGGTGCGCGCTCCTCGACGAGTTGCATCACCTGCTCCGGGCCATTTCCCCGATTAGCGAGAACGATCCGTGCCGTAGCAGGATTGCGCTCCGCCTCGTAGGCCTCCAGAGCTGCGGTCGTCGGTCCCTTGTTCTGGATCTCGCGGGTCAACACGCGCGCATCGAGGATACCCTGCGAGGCGCCGTTCGAGCCGATCGGATACATCGGGTGCGCCGCATCGCCGAGCAGTGTGACCCGACCGCGCGTCCAGCGCTCCAGTGGGTTGCGATCCACCATCGGGTACTCGAAGCAGGCGTGGGCCCCACGGATGAGACCCGGAACATCGAGCCAGTCGAACTGCCAGTCCTCGAACTTTGGAAGGAATTCCTCGAGCCGCCCGGGTCGGCTCCAGTCCTCGCGGCGCCACACGTGATCAGGCTTGAACTTCAGCTCCGCGATCCAGTTGAGCACCGCTCTGCCTTGGTCGTGCGCCTGCCGCGAGATCGGGTAGCACACGAACTTCTGCCACTCGTGTCCGGCCATGATCATCGACCGCCCGTCGAGGAACGGCCGGCCCTCCGTGACGCCGCGCCAGAGAATAGCCCCGTTCCATAGCGGCGGCCCCTCATCCGGCACGAACTGGGCCCGCACCGTCGAGTGGATTCCATCAGCCGCAATCAGCAGGCTGCCCTCGGCGGTGTCGCGCGCTTCCCTCGTACGACGGTCGACGAAGCGCGCGCGAACGCCCTTTGCCGTCTCCTCGAAGTCGGCGAGATGATGCCCCGTAACGATGCTGTCGCGGCCGAGACGGGCCAGCGTCGCGCGATGCAGGATCATCTGCAGCTCGCCCCGGTGGATCGAGAATTGGGGCCAGCGGTATCCCGCCGCGACGCCGCGCGGCTCCGACCAGATCGCCTGTCCGCGCTTCGAATAATAAGAAAGTGATGACGTCGGAATGGCGACACGCGCCAACTCGTCCTGAAGACCAAGTTCTGTCAGTTCTCGGACAGCATGCGGGAGCAGATTGATCCCGACGCCCAGCGCCTCGAGCCGGTCAACGCTTTCGTAAACCCGGGCCTTCACCCCGATCTGATGCAAGCTGAGCGCGAGCGTCAGACCGCCAATCCCGGCCCCGGCGATCAACACGGTCATGCGCGTCTCCTTGGTGCGTGACAGCCCCGCCACCGGCTGCCATCAGTCGAACGACTATTCCACGACGAGCCGCAACGGAACAATCCTCGAGGTCGCCATGCCAGTCACCAACGGCCGAGCGGATGATGAGCTTGTCTCGGCCAAATCCGATCTCGTCCTCACTCACGGCGACGGCCCCGGGGCGATTGTCATGCTGCACGCCGCGGGCTCCGGCCCCCGAGCCTTGGATCGCTCGGCACGCGCGTTGGCTGGTTCTGGCTGGATGACAATCGCGCCCGTCTTTGAGCGCGGCGGCAGATCCCTGATCGACGCGACGGCCAGTGACCCGTTCGCCGAGGCTGTCGCCCTGACCAGGACCCTACTCGAAGGACGCTCCGAGGGGGCACGCCTGCTCTTCGGCCATTCCATGGGCGGTCTGGTGGCCCTGAAAGCCACGCTCGCCGGAGCCCCAGCCGACGCACTCGTGCTCTACGAGCCGATCGTCTTGTCGCTGCTCGAACGGGGCGACCCGAAAGACGCGTCGGCCCTGGCCTGGGACGCCGCCTGCATCGCCGATTTTCGGGACGCCATCGACGCCGGCGAGCCCGAAGTCGGTGTCCGACGTTTCATCGAAGCCTATGGCGATCTTCCATGGGACACTCTGCCCGACACGGCCCGAGCCGACCTCGTAGCTGGAGCTGTCAGCCTATTGGCCGAAGCCGAGGCGACCAACCGGGCCATCCTGCCACGCGACGCCCTTGCTCACCTTTCGCTGCCGGTGCTCGTGATTCACGGCACCCGTTCGCCGCCTGTACTGGAACGAATGGTGCGCCGCCTCGCAACCCTGATGCCGTCCGCCGAAATCGCAATCATTTCGGACGCGGGTCATATGGGCCCCGTCACGCACGCGCGCCAAGTCGCCGAAGCCATCTTCCGATGGCGCACCGCGCGCTCTCCCCGACGCAACTCACTCACCCCACCTTGAAATGCTGGCGCACGGCCTGGAACGCCGGCTGGCCGTCATCGACCGTCAGATCGAATGGGTTGGGCGCCGACGGCGCATTGACGAAATCCTCGACCGCGCAAGGCATCACATAGGCCTCGCGATCGTCGTCGTAGTCGAGCATCGACCAGGGCACGGGATAGAAGTTGTCGGTCACCGTGAGGGCCCCGCTCCTCGCTACGACCGCGAACAGGATGCGATCCGCCGTCTTGTCGAGGATGACGTCCCCGACCTTCCCGAACTCCTCACCCGATTTCGTAAGCACCATCGCCCCGATCACCCGCGATGCTGCGATGGCGGTGGTATGGCCTGAGGCTGTGGGCATCGTTCTGACTCCCGACTTGCGCTGCGCAGGGATACGCACGCGTCATGTTGCGGGGTGGGGAACGAGCGGAAGTCGCAACGGGTTCCGGCGGAAGTACCGAAACGGTATTGGGTTGACCGGGCGCTGACGAGCTTTCCACGCGCCGATCGGCGCAATCCGGGGCCACCGCCGGCCTATCCATTCGCGATGCCAGCCATGTGCCTAGATTAAGCCCGTCATCGACGGCGGCGGCATGCCGATCAAGTGATCTGGGCCTTCGCCAGAACCTGATTTCTCAACTCGCTCTTGAGAACCTTGTTGGCAGGCGACAACGGCATCGGTTCCTGCCTGAAGGTGAAGCCACGCGGGCATTTATAGCCGGCGAGGTTTTTGCGGCAGTGCGCAACGAGTTCGTCCGCTGAAACTTCAGCGCCCTCGATGAGGATGACGACGGCGTGAACTGCTTCGCCCCATTTTTCGGACGGCACGCCGATGACGGCGACCTGCGACACGGCGGGATGCGTGGAAATCACATCCTCGATCTCGGTCGGGTAGACGTTCTCTCCGCCCGAAATGATCATGTCCTTCGAGCGGCCGGAGATATAGAGCAGCCCATCCTTGTCGAAGTACCCCATGTCGCCCGTATGAAACCAGCCGCCGCGCAACGCGACAGCGTTCTCTTCCGGACGGTTGAGATAGCCCTTCATCACCGTCGGCCCGCGTGCCACGATCTCTCCGATTTCGCCCGGCGGCAGCTCGCGGTCGTCGGCATCGAAGATCCGGATGTCGAGGTAGGGGACCGGCCGGCCGACAGAGTTGAGCTTGCCCGCCTTCGGCCCCTCGAGAACGTGGTACTCGGCAGTCAGTGCCGCCAGCATCGGAGACATCTCGGTCATGCCATAGCCGTTGTTGAGCTTGGCCGATGGAAACGCGGCGATGACCTTTTCGAGCAGATCGCGCGGCGTGGGCGATCCGCCCAGCGTGATCTGCCCGACCGACGTCAGGTCGTAACGACCGAAGTCGGGATGGGCCAGGATCATGTGCATCATTGTCGGGACGAGTGTCAGCGAGTGAACCCTGTATCGCTCGATCCCTGCCATCATCTCCGGCAAATCGAAGCGCGGCATGATGACGGAATGAATGTTCATGAGGACGGCTGAGAAGATCCGCGACCCCGGCGCGAGATGGAACATCGGGCCGACCACGAGCTGCGCGCTATTGCGCTCGTTGCCCATAATATGCGGCGCGCCCATGGCGTTCGCAAAGAGGTTCCAATGGGTAAGCATCACGCCCTTGGAGCGTCCCGTCGTTCCGCCCGTGAAATAAATGATGAGGGTATCGTCATCACGAGATCTTGGCGTGGCAGGTGTGCCCGGCCGCATCGCGAGGTCTTCGTAGGCGATGGCCGGCGCATTCACCGATGCCGCAACCTCGATCATCTGTGGCGCCTGCACCGCCTCGGCCACGGCCTGTCTAGCCAGCTCCGCGTGCGCCGCATCGAAGATCAACGCCTTGGGCTCGCACTCTCGTAGACCGGCCGCGCACTCGCGAGCCGACCAGCGGAAGTTCAGCACGACCGCCTCGAATCCGGCCAGGGACGGCGCGAAGTAGCACTCGAACAGCGCGTCGGAGTTGAAGCCGAGGTACGCGACCCGATCTCCTCGCTTCAATCCGAGTTGCTCGAGGCCAGCCGCCAGGTTCCGGCATCGCTCGTAGACCTCGCGCCACGACTTCGTACGGCCGCCTGAGGTCACCGCCGGATCATCCCCGTATACTCGGGCAGCTTTCTCGAGTAGGTCCCCAAAGCAGACGCTCATGAAGTGATCCTCGTGCGGGTTCTTCGCATCCGCGCGGCGCGCGTGATCTCAACAAAGGTCGGTCACAAAACCAATCGAGCGTCAAGCAAGCCATGAGCCGGCATCACGACCGATTGGACAGGATGACGAATCGCAACCGTTGCCGGTCGTCGTACTCTCCACTACCGTGAGTCAGCCTACTCTGGAGACCCTTTGTCGATGGATGTTCTAGACGCCATTCGCACGCGCAAGTCGATCCGGGCATTCAAGCCTGATCCCGTACCTCTTGCGACCATGAACCGGCTATTGGAGATTGCTCAGCGCGCGCCGAGCGGCACCAATACTCAGCCATGGCACACCTACGTTTGCGCGGGTGACGTCAAGAAGGCGATCAGCGCGGACGTCATGGAAAGGGCACGTGGCGGGCAGGGAAAATCCTACGCCGACTTCGGCTATTACCCGGCGAAGTGGAGCGAACTCCACAATTCCCGCCGTCGCGAGCTCGGTTGGGCGCTATTCGGATTGCTCGGCATCCAGAAGGGCGATCGCGAGGCCGGCTCGCGCCAGGCCCTGCGCAACTTCGAGTTCTTTGATGCGCCGGTCGGACTATTCGTGACCACCGAAACTTATCTCGGTCAGGGAAACTGGGCCGACGTGGGAATGTACATTCAATCGATCATGCTGGCGGCAAAGGGACTAGGCCTCGAAACTTGCCCGCAAGCAGCGTGGGTTCCTCATCAGGAGACGATCTTTCGCCATCTCGACGTGCCCTCCGACCAGATTCTCGTGACGGGCATGAGCATCGGCTATCCGAAAGAGGATGCGATCGAGAACACGCTGGTCAGCGACCGCGAAGACGTCTCCAATGTGGTCAAGTACTTCGGGTTTGGCTGACCCGGAAAGACTGACGCCGGCTTGGCCGACGCCGGCTGACGCGACAGCCCGTGTCAGCAGCCTCCAAGGCCGTTGCCCCCCACCAGTTTGATGCCGGCGCTGATTTCCATTGCCAGCAAATCGGATGGGATCACGTACCATGCCGCACGCAGGCTGCTCTCAGCCTACGTTAGAGGCGGGCCAGGCCCATCGGCCAACTCCCGCGTTGTTTCGCAAACCAAGCCCAAGCCGCCGCGCCCACCGCGCACTCTCTGTCTTCCCGGGCACAAGGCCCGGGAAGACATCGGTGGGTGGGGGACGGCCGAGCAAAGACGTGCCGCCTCACTACCCCCCGATATCGTACGCCGCAATCGCCGCCATGTTGAGGATGTCCGCATCCGTGCTGCCCAGCGGGCAGATCTGCACGGAATGGGTGAAGCCGGTCACCATGGGCCCGATGATCGTGGCGCCGCCCAGCTCTTTCAGCATCTTCGTCGAGATCGAGGCGGCGTGGAAGGCGGGCATCACCAGCACGTTCGCCGTGTCGGTCAGGCGGCAGAACGGATAGAGCTTGCGCAGGTCCGGGTTCAGCGCCACGTCGGCCGCCATCTCGCCATCGTATTCGAAGTCGACGCGGCGCTCGTCGAGCAATTCCACCGCGCGGCTCATCTGGTCCGAGCGCTCGCCACGCGGCTGACCGAACGTGGAATAGGCGAGCAGCGCCACGCGCGGCTCCATGCCGAGACGGCGGGCGGCACGGGCGGCCTCGATTGCGATCTCGGCCACGTCCTCGGCCGACGGCATGTCAGTGACGGAGGTATCGGCGACCAGCACCGCGCGCCCGCGGCAGAGCGCCAGCGAAATGCCCACCGGGCGGCGGCCGGGGCGCACGTCGAGAACGCGCTTCACGTCGCCCAGGATGGACGTCCAATTGCGGGTAACGCCCGAGACCATGGCGTCAGCGTAGCCGTGGACGACCATCAGGGCGGCGAAGATATTGCGTTCGTTGAGCACGAGACGCAGGCAGTCGCGGCGCAGATAGCCCTGGCGTTGCAGGCGGGCATAAAGGTAGTCGGTGAATTGCTCGGTGTAGGGCGACTTGCGCGTGTCGATCAGGGCAATCTCTGACTTCTGCTTGATGCCGAGTTCCTTGAACTGCGCCTCCACCGTATCCTTCGTGCCGACCAGCATCACGCTGCCGAACTCGTTGCCGAGATAGGCGTTCGCCGCGCGCACGACGGCCGGTTCCTCGCCCTCCGCAAAGATCATGCGTTTCGGTGCATTCCGAACCTTGTCGTAGGTCGACTGCAGCCACCCGGCCACCGGATCGAGACGTCCTTCGAGCCGCGCAATGTAGCCGTCCATATCGACGATCGGACGGCGCGCCATGCCCGTCGCCATGGCGGCCTCGGCGACGGCGGGCGGCACGTGGCTGATCAGCCGTGGGTCGAACGGCGCGGGAATGATGTAGTCCGGCCCGAACGTGGGGCGCCGGCCGTGGAATGCAGCCGCGACCTGATCCGGAACCTCCTGCCGGGCGAGATCGGCGAGTGCCTTGACGGCGGCGATCTTCATCTCGGTGTTGATGCCTTTCGCCTGCACGTCGAGTGCGCCGCGGAAGATGAAGGGAAACCCCAATACATTATTGATTTGATTGGGATAGTCCGAGCGTCCGGTGGCCATGATGGCGTCCTTGCGGACGGCTTCGACCTCCTCCGGCGTGATCTCCGGGTCGGGGTTCGCCATCGCGAAGATGATCGGCTTCGCGGCCATCGACGCGACCATCTCGGGCGTAACAGCGCCTTTGGCCGAGAGGCCGAAGAACGCATCCGCACCATCCAACGCCTCGGCCAGCGTGCGTACCTTGGTTTTCAGCGCATAGGCCGACTTCCACTGGTTCATGCCTTCCTTGCGGCCCTGGTAGACGACGCCCTTGGTATCACAGAGCATGATGTTGGCCTTCGGCATGCCCATGGCGACCAGCAGATCGGCACAGGCGATGGCCGCCGCACCGGCGCCGTTGATGACGAGGCGATGGGTCTCCAGGCTGCGTCCGGTCAGCTCCAGCGCATTGACGAGGCCCGCCACAGCAATGATCGCCGTGCCGTGCTGGTCGTCGTGGAACACCGGGATGTCCAGCAGCTCTTTCAGCCGCTCCTCGATCACGAAGCAGTCCGGCGCCTTGATGTCCTCGAGGTTGATGCCGCCGAAGCTGGGGCCGAGATAGCGGACACAGTTGACGAAAGCGTCGACGTCCTCGGTGCTGACACACAGGTCGATGGCGTCGATATCGGCGAAGCGTTTGAACAGCGCCCCCTTGCCTTCCATCACGGGCTTTGACGCAAGCGCGCCCCGATTTCCCAGCCCCAGAATCGCCGTACCGTTCGAGACGACAGCGACGAAGTTGCCCTTGCTGGTGTAGTCGTAGGCGAGCGCAGGGTTCTCGGCGATGGCGAGCACGGGCACGGCCACGCCCGGCGAATAGGCGAGCGACAGGTCGCGCTGAGTGGCGAGCGGCTTCGTCGCGGAAATCTCGAGCTTGCCGGGCTTGCCGCGCGCGTGGAAGTCCAAGGCCTCGGCATCGGTATAGCGGGCGGCAGGAAACTTCTCGGCCATGACGAACTCCCTCGGCAATCCGGCCACGCGCCGGAAGCCGGGGAGATTAGATGTTGCGGCCGAATACTGGAAGGCTGGATTGCACCGCGACCTCTTGGACGCGATGGCGTGGGTCTTACCGTCCTTTGAACCGCGGTTGGCGCTTCTCGGCGAACGCCGCAGCGGCCTCCTTGTGATCCTCGGTATTGCGCGCCGCCGCGAGGTTGGCGCTTTCCATGTCGAGGCACTCGGCGAATGTCGCATTCAAGGCACGGTTGAGGTTGTCCTTCAAAAGCCTCTGCGCAACCCGCGGGCCATTGGCGAGGCGCTTGGCGAGCTCCATCGTCCGCGCCTCGAGTTCGGCCCTCGGCACCACCCAGTTGACGAGGCCGAGACGCAGCGCCTCGCTCATCTCGACTCGGTCAGCCAGCAGGTAAAGCTCACGCGCCTTGGCTGTACCGACGAGCTGCGTCAGCAGATACGTGCCGCCGTAATCGCCGGTGAGGCCAACCTTTGCGAAAGCCGTCGTCATGGTGGCGGTGTCGGCTGCAATCCGCATGTCGCACGCGAGCGCTAACGAAAAACCCGCGCCAGCCGCAGGCCCTGGAATCGCGGCCAGTGTCGGTTTACCCATCTGGTAGAGCCGCAGCGACGTGAGGCGATGCGACTGGCGCTGCTTTTCCATCCGCAGCAGCGGATCGGGGATGCCACCCGCGGCGTTGTTGCGCGCCATGACCTTCACGTCACCGCCCGCACAGAACGCATCGCCCGCACCGGTGAGCACGATGCAGCCGACGTCGCTGTCGAGTTCCGCAGCAGTCAGCTCCGCGGCAAGCCGATCGAGCATGGCCGGTGTCAGGGCATTGCGTGCCTCGGGGCGGTTGAAGGCCAGGGTCAGCACGCCGTCTTTTCGGGTGACGAGCAGGTCGTTGGTTTCAATCATATCTTTGGACATGAACGGACGCTTTCTGTAGCGGAATCGCGAGCAGCGTGAACCCACCTTTGCGGGGACGATCGGAAAACAGGAAGCTCCCGCTCACACCTCGTCGACGATCTTGTTCCTCAAAATGCCGATCTTCTCGATCTCGATCTCGACGGTATCGCCGGCCTTCATCCAGGCGGGCGGCTTTCTCGCGTGGGCGACGCCCGACGGTGTCCCCGTGGCGATCAGGTCGCCCGCTTCCAGCGTCATGAACGCTGAAAGCGTCGCGATGATGTTGGCCACCGTGAAGATCATGTCGGACGTGTTCGACGACTGCATGGTCTCGCCGTTGACCCGCGTCATGATATTCAATCCGGACGCGCCGGCCGGCAGCTCGTCGGCGGTCACGACGCACGGGCCGAGCGGACCGGTGCCGTCGAAGTTCTTGCCCGGCAGCCACTGCGAGGTTTTGCGCTGGAAGTCGCGGACCGACACGTCGTTGAAGATGGTGTAGCCGAACACGTGGTCGAGAGCGCTCGCCTCCGCGATGTGGCGGCCACCCTTGCCGACAACGATCGTCAACTCGCACTCATAGTCCAGGTGCGTCGACACTTTCGGCCGGATCACCGCTGCCTCGGCGGGAACGAGCGAGTTCGACCACCGCGGGAAGAACGAGGGATAGGTCGGCGGCGCATGCCCGCCTTCCTTGGCGTGCTCGAGATAGTTGAGGCCGACGCAGATGAACTTCGGCGGCTTCGCGATCGGCAATGCAGGCACGAGAGACGAAAGAGGAGATTTGGTCGAAGGCGGAGCCCTGGACGGGATGTCCCGCAGTCGTGCCAAGGCCCAGTCGCCGGCCTGGATCAGCCCGAGCAGATCCGCTGGAAGGCTCGGATCGGCGGCCGCAACATCGATCACCGTGTCACCCGTAACCAATCCCAGGCGGGTATCCCAGCCCCGCTCGAACATCATCAGCTTCATGTATATTTCTCCCTCGCCCGACACTGCCTGGCGGCCACGGCCTGTGACAACAGCTAAGCAGACTTGCGGGAGAGTGCCAATGGAGGGACTTACGCTTGCGATGGCGATTGCGAACAAGCCTCAAGGCTTGGACTGGCCCGAGTCCGCGACCCGGAGCCAGCCGTCGAGATCCACGGCTTTGGCGTAATCGCGATAGCCGCCAGTCTCGACTCGCGGCTCCGTAAGAGAGCCGTGCTCCAGGAGGTGGCGGACGGCGCCGCTCACCGCATGCATCGCCGCGAACAACGGCAGGTGCCAGTAGACAACCATTTTTACGCCCATCGATCGCCACTGCTCGCGCGAGTAGTCCGGCTGCACGTGGTGGTAGTCCGGATCAGCGGCACACACGATCAGCGGCGCCTGAACTGCGCGGGCGATCCGCTCGTATTCGGTTGCCGAGTAGAAATCGCCGAGCATCGCGGCATCGGCACCGTGATCGAGGTAGCGCTTCAAGCGCTCTATGACACCGTCGATTCCGTCCGCCTCCTTGGCGTCGGTCCGCGCGATGATCGCGAAGTCTGGGCCGCGCCGCGCGTCACTCGCCTGACGGATCACGCGGGCAAATGCATCGGGCGCGACAACGCGCTTGCCTGCCAGGATTCCGCACCTTTTCGGGAAGACCTGATCCTCCAAATGAATGGCACTGACACCCGCCGCCTCGAAATCTCGCACCGTCCGGATTACGTTCACCGGGCCACCGAAGCCGGTGTCGGCATCGCACACGATCGTCCGCTCGACGACGCGGGCGATCGCACCTGCCCTCCGAACGATCTCCGTCGAGTTTGTGAACCCGAGATCAGGCAGACCGAGATCGCTCGCCTCGTTGGCAAGGCCACTCAAGTACACGATGGGACAACCCGCCTGCTCGATTAGGCGTGCCGAGAGAGCATCGTAGGCGCCCGGCACTTGCAGGATATCGTTCTCCCGCAAAACCTGCTGGAATGTCTTCCGCATTTGTTGCTCGGCCATGCTTGCCTCCTCACCCGCGCCACGTCTCGCCTTCGTCGCGGCGAACTTGGGCCAGCGCCGTCTCGCGGTGCTTCAGCCACCAGGAGTACTGCTCCGGCCAGCGGTCCATGGCGTCCGACGGTTTCACGCCCAGCGCAATCTCTGCCATTTGCGGCCAGCTCGGATTGACGAGGGCCTCACGGCCAATGGCGATCAGATCGGCACCGCCGTTCTGCAGAACGTCCTCAGCGTGGTGCGGATCGAGGATCAGGCCGACCGCCATCGAGAGCACACCGGCCTCTTTCCGCACGCGCTCGGCGAAGGGCACTTGGAAGCCCCACGTGCGCTTGATGCGCGCCGTCGTGGCCGAACCCTTTAGACCACCCGACGAGCAGTCGACGAGGTCGATGCCCCTCTCCTTCAACAGCTTGGCGTAGGCGACCGTGTCGTCCATGGACCAGCCGCCGTCGATGCCATCCACCGCAGAGACGCGCAGGAACAGCGGCATCCCTTTCGGAACCGCGGCGCGAACAGCCTCGACGATCATCAGGGGAAACCGAGTGCGACCATCGAAGTCGCCGCCGAAGGCGTCGTTCCGCTTGTTCGAGATTGGAGAGAGAAACTGGTGCACCAGGTAGCCGTGCGCATTGTGGATCTCGACGATCTCGAAACCGGCGTCGATAGCGCGCTTGGCCGCGTCGCCCCATTGACCTGCGAGCGACTTCAATTCATCGGCAGCCAACGCATGGGGCGCGATGAAGCCCTCGTCCATGGGTTCCGCAGTGGGCCCTACGATATCCCAGACCTTGTCGCCGCGCGCCTTGTCGGCGTCCGTGATGGGTCCGTTTCCGTGCCAGGGACGCTGCATCGAGCCCTTGCGGCCGGCGTGCGCCAACTGGATCGATGGAACGACGCCCTGCGCTTTCATGAAATCCACGAGGCGGCGCATCGGGGGAATGTGAGCCGATGACCACAGCCCCAGATCACCGTTGGTGATGCGGCCCTGAGCAGTTACGGCCGTCGCCTCGACCATCAGGCTGGCGGGCTGGCCCAGCGCAAGGCGCCCGTAATGTGCAAGGTGCCAGTCATTGGCCAGCCCCTCGACCGCGGAGTACGTGGCCATCGGCGAGATGACGATGCGGGACTTCAGGGTGACATCGCGGATGGTGAGCGGCGAGAGCAGCAGCGGGTTCGACATTTCGGTGTCCGGTCTGAGAATTGACGGCCCGCAACGCAGCAGTCGAAAGGACCCGCGTCAATTGCGCCAATCGTCTTCCGATTTCGGACCGATCCGATCGCGGTGCCGCCGCCCGCTGCTATTCCCGTTGCGGCCCCTCGCCGAGCACATCCTCTTCGAGAGGGATGTGCGCGTGAAGCCCTCGCTTCACCAGCGCCTCCCAGCCTTCCTCGGCATCATCGACGATGTCGAACAGCGTAAGGTCCGCCTCGTCAATCGTTCCGTACTCGACCAGCGTCTCGAGATTGAGCGCACGGCTCCAGTAGTCTCGACCGAACAGTACCACGGGCATCGGTGGCGCCTTCCCCGTCTGCAGCAGCGTCAGGATCTCGAACAATTCGTCCATCGTCCCGAAGCCGCCGGGAAAGACCGCCAGCGCATTCGCCCGCATGGCGAGATGCATCTTACGCATCGCGAAATAGTGGAATCGGAACGTCAGCTCCGGCGTCGACCAGCTGTTCGGTGCCTGCTCCATCGGCAGCGTAATGTTGAAACCGATGCTCGGCGCGCCGCAGTCGGCAGCGCCGCGATTGGCCGCCTCCATAATCCCGGGCCCGCCTCCGGTAGCGATGACGTTGTCGCGAACGCCCGTGCCCCGAGCCAGCGCGCCGCCCCTCTCCGAGACGATCCGGCCGAAACGGCGCGCTTCGACATACCATTTCGACAGCCGCGCCCGCCGTTCGGCCAGCTCACGCGCCTCGGGGCTAGTCGCGGCCCCAAGCAAGGCTTCGGCTATCTCCGGCGATGGAATGCGGGCGCTCCCGAACACGACGACGGTCGATCGAACTCCCCAATCGCGCAGCAGCAACTCCGCCTTGGCGTACTCCATCGCAAAGCGCAATGACCGCATCTCGTCACGGAGCAGGAAGTCGGTATCCTCGACCGCGAGCTTGTAGCTCGAGGACTGCTGCTGTGCATTGGTATCGGCCATAACTACTCCCTGTCGACGCGGCGGGCACGGCCCTGCCCGGCGGCGTGGTCCTAGCAATTGAACGACTTCAGCGACGCGTAAGGAGCCAGCCGTCACGCGTGTTCTCGAGGATCAACCCCTGTTGCGCCAGCGCCAGCGCAAGGTTCTGCGGTCCACCCGGATAGCGGAGAGCGACCCTTGCCCCGCGCGCCGAAAGCCCCAGCACCTCGAGCCCGGCGATTTCCGGCGTATGGGCGAGCTGTCTGCTGATCGCCTGCCATTCCTCCATACCGCGGAACGCCACGGCGATCGTGAGCGGTCCTGGCCCGTCGGCCGAGGGCCCGGCGGAGCTACCGCTCTCGGCGCGCGGTGCTGGAGTTGCCGGGTCCCAGGACGAACTCGGAACCGACGCAGACGCTCCCCTCACATTGATCGCCTTCCACCGGCCTTCCAGGATTGACAGCGAGATCACAGCCGCCAACTCCGCCGTGTAGGCGAGATCGCCCTCGAGACGATAGGTTCGCTTCAGGTACAGATTTTGTACCGCGTCGCGGCCCACGAGAACCACGTTCAGTTTCTTCTGCCCCGCCTCCGGCTCGAGAACCGCCAAGACAACGGTCTCCGTGCCGTAGGACTGCGCCAGCGTACGCAACATACCGAGATCGCCCTCGGCGAGCTTACGCACCGTGTCTGCATGCACATCTGGTTTGAGCGGCTGCAAGGATCCGGGCGTCAGCGCGTTGCCGAGGTCGAGCGCCTTCCACGCATAGAGCCACGCGTCGGATCCCGCTGCGGCCGCGAACGTGGGAGGTAATCCCTTGGCCACCTCCGGCGCGACGCGATAAGCGGGCACGATCGTCACCGCCGGTGCCTGACGATCTATGTAGGGAATGCCTTCCTTGTCGAGCAGCCGGCGCACGGGGTCCGGCGAGAACACGAAGTCGTAGCTGGCGATATACGCTGTCGACGAATTGCGCTCCGAACGCACGGCGAAACTCTCGATGAAGCCGGCCGCTTTCACGCCTTTCAACTGACTTAGGTGCTTATAGGATGTGACCGGTACGATGCGCTTCAACAGCGATCGGAATGCCGCCTGCTGCCCCTCTGCGATTGCTCGATCCTTGGCCGCGACCGCATTTTGGTCGCGTGCCTCGAGCGGATAGTTGCCGATCGTGAAGACGCGATCTTCCTTTGACGCAGCCAGCACCGGCGTGTGAGCAAGCCAGATCACCGACAGCAGCGCCAGCGCTCGCACAATTGTCATTCCGCGCTCGCTGATACCTCTACCCTTCGCCATGCCAGCCGCCCCCCCCTGCCACCCTTAACCGAACGAGGCTGCGCGACCGATGGAACCCGGCTTCCGCGCAGATCAGTCTGCTCCCGCCGTCGGTCACGATCGCGGACGACACGGGTTGCGGCACTTTCACGGGCGTGCCACATGGGGCGAACGATCCCACATCCACCCGAGACGACAGATGACTGAGCCCGGTCCGAAACGCAACGATCCCGTCACCTATCGCGACGCGGGCGTGGATATCGACGCCGGCAATGCGCTGGTTCATGCCATCAAGCCGCTCGTCAAGGCAACGCGACGCCCCGGCGCCGATGCTGATCTCGGTGGCTTCGGCGGTCTCTTCGATCTGAAGGCGGCCGGCTACCGCGACCCGGTTCTCGTGGCAGCCAACGACGGCGTTGGCACCAAGCTTCGTATCGCCATCGACACCGGCCTGCACGATACGATCGGCATCGATCTGGTCGCCATGTCGGTCAACGACCTTGTCGTGCAAGGCGCTGAACCCCTGTTTTTTTTAGATTATTTCTCCTGCGGCAAGCTCGATGTCGAGACGGCGCGCCGGGTCGTCGGCGGCATCGCCGAAGGCTGTCGCATGGCGGGCTGCGCCCTCATCGGAGGCGAAACGGCCGAGATGCCGGGGATGTATCACGGCGCCGATTACGACCTCGCAGGATTCGCTGTTGGTGCTGTCGAGCGCGGCGAGATCCTGCCTCGCGCCGACATCGTCGCCGGAGACATCCTCATCGGATTGCCGTCCTCCGGCATTCACTCGAACGGCTATTCCCTTGTTCGCCGCCTGGTCGCCCGAGAGCTGTTGGGCTGGGAGACACCGGCTCCCTTCGCCACCGGCAAATCTTTGGCCGAGGAACTGCTGACACCGACTCGAATCTACGTGCGTCCTCTGCTCGCGGCACTCCGGGCCACGGGCGGCGGAGGCCCAGGCGGGGCCATCAAGGCACTCAGCCACATCACGGGCGGTGGTCTGACCGAAAACCTTCCGCGCGTCATGCCATCCGGGCTGGCCGCCCGCATCGACCTGTCGAACCTGCCGATGCCTCCGGTCTTCGGCTGGCTCCAGCGCATTTCCGGGCTGGACGAAACGGAGATGCTGCGGACATTCAACTGTGGTGTCGGCATGGTCATGGCGGTTGATGCCTCTCGGTCCGATACCGTCCTCGCCAGCCTGGCCGCAGCGGGCGAAATGCCGTTCGTGATTGGTTGCGTCGAACCAGGTCGCGGCATCATGTCGGAGGCCAAAGGCAAAGGATTGGCCGAGGCGGTTCACTACATCGGCCTCATGAACTCTTGAACCGGACTTTCCGAGCATCATCAATGACGCCATCGGCACTCTAAGTGCCCGGGCCTGAACCACCGACTGACGCGCAGCAAGCTCAAGCCGCACCCAGCGCGCCGAGCGGCGCACCGCATCGAGCGACATGCGCGGAAGTGCGCCCTACTTCGGCGCCCGCTTTGCAAGAATGCGTTGCAACGTGCGTCGATGCATGTTGAGCCGCCGAGCGGTCTCCGACACGTTGCGATTGCACAGCTCGTAGACGCGCTGGATGTGCTCCCAGCGAACCCTGTCTGCCGACATCGGGTTCTCCGGCGGCTGTGCCTTCTCGTTGGCGGGTGCCAGCAGGGCGTCGGTCACCTCATCAGCATCGGCCGGCTTCGCCAGATAGTCCACGGCTCCGAGCTTGACCGCCGAAACCGCCGTCGCGAAGTTGCCGTAGCCTGTGAGCACAATGGCTCGCGAGTTTGGCCTGACACGCGCCAGCTCCGCGATCACGTCCAGCCCGTTGCCGTCTTCGAGCCGCATATCCACGATGGCGAATGCGGGTGGAAGCTGGCGAATGAGGTCCAGACCCTCACCGACCGAGGAGCCCATACGCACCTCGAATCCGCGCTGCTCCATTGCCCGCGCAAGCCGCTGCAGAAACGCCTTGTCGTCGTCGACGATGACGAGGCTACGGTCCGCCGGAAGCTCGTCCTGGCGGAACGAGAGATCTTCTGTGTCTTTCTTGTCCATCGTCTGATTATAGCCGCCGCAGTGCTGGCGCCAAGTCGTCGCAGCTATGTAGCGGGAAAAATTTGCAGCTTTGGTTGGTCGCCGACAACGCAACGTCCACGAATTAACAGGTTCTCAACCGGTTCTGGCGAAGGCAGCCCGAACAACGGCTTCGGATGGACACGATGGGCGGCTCGTGCCAAACTTTCTTCGTCTGCAATTCGATCAAGGAGAGCAGGATGTCACTAGCTACCCATCTCGCAGAGCTGGCCGAGAAGCACAGGGTCCTCGATCGTAGGATCGAGCAGGAAATGTCCCGCCCTGCCAAGGCCGACCACGAGATCATGCGCCTGAAACTCGAGAAGCTGCGCATTAAGGAACAGATCGAGAAATTAGAGGCGCAGTCGCGTCCACATTGAAGTCCTATCGGTCCACTTGCCGGCCCCGAACATCGGCGGCCGGCGTCCGGCCCCCGAAGCCTTTCCGGCCGCCCTTTCCGGCGCGTCGCTGTCGATCGAGTGATGCATGAGCCGACAAGCGGCCGACGCTGCGAGTAGAGATACTCGTCCTAGGCCCTTGGCCGAGGTCGGGGTCCATGAGGCCCCACCTGAGATCGCGGCGATCTATAACGAACTCTCGGGCTTTTCGGGCATCCCTCTTCCGGCACTGATCTGGCGGCACTTGGCGACCTACCCGGCAGCCCTTCCTGCAGTGTGGCAGGCGCTCCGCCCATTCTTTGCATCCGGCGTTGTCCAGGAGGTTGCCTGGCTGACTGTCGGCAGGACACTGGCTGGGAAGTCGGCAGGCCCTGATCGGCAGGCGCTACGCCTTGCGGGCCTCGGTTCCGACTCGACCGATGTCTATGAGCGGGTGCTGCAATCCTACAACCGATCCAACCCGGTCAACTTCGTCGGCGTCCGCCTCTTGTTGGCTGCGATGGGCAAAACTGCTGATCCATCGCCGGCGACAGCAACGATCGACCGACCCTGGACCCCGCCCACCCCAATCGCCGAGATGGTGCCGATGGTGCCCGTCTCCGCAATTCCGGCGGATGTTCGAGCCCTCATTGATGGCATAGCCGCCGACCCCACCGTAGATCGGAACCTGGTCGTCCCAAGCCTGTACCGCCATCTCGTGCCATGGCCGACGCTCCTTCGCCTGATCCATGACGATCTCGTCCCGAGAATCCCAACTGGCGAGCTGCCCGCCCTCACGAAGCAAGTTACGCGCGCTCTGCAGCAAGAAGTCGACGTTCTGGCTCGGCACATCGGCCCATTGTCGGGGCTAGCCGCGATTGAAGGTGTGGCCGACACCCTCGTCCGCTTCTCCGCATTGATCCCGGAGATGATCGTAATCGGCACCCTGCTCGAGCAGGGCGTCGCAAGCGCGCAAGACTGAAGAATTGACCGGTAAGGTATCGCCGGGCTTCCCAACCGAGCACCCGAATACACCCGGCCCGCCACTCTAGGCCGGCTTCACTGCGCGGGCCCCGGTCACGCCCGGCCGTGCTGCCGGTGCTGTGCCATTTGCCATGCCCGAAACACTGTCGCTGGCTTCCGTCGCCGCCGCCTTTCGAGATGGCGCACCGTCGGCAGCGTGCTTCGCTGGGCTCTTGACGTCGTGCGGTTGCAGTTGCGATGCCGCATTGGCAGTCCGTCGCGCTTCGGCCGCCGCGAGCCGATCCAGAATCTCGGCAGTGAGCCCTCGCAAAGCAATTCCGATCTCGCCAGGATACTTGGCTCCGAGCGATCTCTCTTCGCTTTGGAAGCGAGCGGCCTGCTGCAGGGCATTCACCCGGGGTAGGACCTGCTGGAAACACCGATTGTCGGCATTCCCGGCCAGCCACCGATGATAGTCCTCGTCCTCGGCCGATTGCCGGTCCTTCATGTTGACCAGAACGCCGAGATTCTCGGCGAAGCCCATTTCCGGGTTGAGCTGTTTGAATCGCGAGAAAACGTCGAGGCCGCATACGGAGATGTAATCGGGCTTCGTGGGCGATAGATGAAAGTCCGCTTCCCGAAGCCAGGATTCGGTCAAGACCGAGAGCCCGGGCGGACAATCGATCAGCACGACATCGAATACGATCCGTGCCCGGCTGAGTAGACCTCCAATGGAGGCCCTGAGTCGTCCGTGCAGGGATTCCTTCGACACCTCGCGCTCGAGCAAAGTCAGTTGCATATCACTCGGCATGACATAGACGGAGCGCGCGTCGTCGACGTCGGAAACGCCACCTACGACGAAATCCGTCCACTCGACTTGCGTATCACGCAGAACCGCTGCGACCAGATAGTCGACGAGAGTGCGTCCATCCCCCTGCAGCTTCCTGAGGCTTGTCGTCGCCATCAGCATCGCGCTCACGCTGGCCTGGGCATCACTGTCGATCACCAGCACATTCTTGCCGTGGTGCGCCGAGAGCGTTTCCGCGATAGCGAGCACGATGGTCGACTTGCCGACGCCGCCCTTCGTGTTCATCACCGCGATCGTATTGCGCATGGTCCCGACGCCTCCCGTTACCCCGACCCCCGACGCGCTCATGATCGCGACGATTACCCAATCGCTCCCACGTCGCGGCGGAGCCCCGTGATCCTTACGGTCGCGCCCGAGTGCGGCCCACATGTGACGGACGAGCAGCGCGATGCTCTATCTTTGCACAATCGGGCCGTGCAGGCACCACGTCCCCGAGACACAAACTTTGCGCCAAGTGCTTGCCGGGTTCCGTCCAGCGGTGTGACAGTGGGAAAGGGTACCAAGCAGCGAACGGGTGTGGGCATGCGGTCCCAAGGGAGGTCGGATGGCCACGACACGCGGCATCGATAGTGGCGAGGCTTGGCGCATTGCCGTCGTCTCACTCGTCATCCTGTCGATCTCGTTCGGCTCGCCCTACATCACGACCGTCGCACTCAAGACGATCGCGGCGGAGCTCGGCGGCGAGCGCTCCATACCGTCCGGCGCCAACGCGCTCGCATGGCTGGGTACGGGTGTTGGCGGACTGATGATGGGTCTCATCGCCGAGCGCATCGGAATACGGGCCACAGTGGTCGTCGGGGCGCTCAGCGTCGCCGTCGGGCTTTTCCTATCCTCGGGCGGCACCGCATGGCAGCTTTACGTTGGCCACGGCCTCTTCATCGGGCTGATCGGCAACGGTGCCATCAACGCCCCGCTCTACGTCTACGTCTCCCGCTGGTTCGAAGCTCGTCGCGGCACGGCGATCGCACTCATCGCCAGCGGGCAGTACGCCGCCGGTGCGTTCTGGCCACCGTTGTTCGAACGGGCCATCGCGATGTGGGGTTGGCGCCAGACGATGGTCGGTTTCGGCATCGTAGTGGCATCGCTTGCCGTCCCTCTCGCCCTCGCAGTGTTGAAGCCGCCGCCCGCGCCGACGACCGATGGCTCGCCCACGACGACCACCCTGAACGCATCAGGCCGGCCTCGCTCCCACGGTTTGCCCCCGAACCTTCTTTTCGCGCTGCTGGCCATCGCCTCGTTCCTCTGTTGCATTCCGATGGCGATGCCATCGGCGCATCTGATCGCCTTTTGTGGCGATCTCGGCATGGCGCCCGCCAAAGGCGCAGCGATGCTTTCGTTATTGCTTATCTGCGCCTTCTTCAGCCGCCAGTTCTGGGGCTGGTTGTCCGATCGGATCGGCGGGCTTTACACGCTCGTCATCTGTTCCACTGCCCAGGCCGCAGCAGTCAGCGGTTTCCTATTGACCCAGGACGAGGCTGGCCTCTTCGCGATCGCCGCCGCATTCGGCTTGGGCTTCAGCGGCCTGATACCGGCGTACCTCCTGACGGCGCGTCAAGTCTTCCCCGCGCGCGAGGCCGCGTGGCGTCTCCCCGCACTGCTGCTGACAGGCACCACCGGCATGGCGACAGGCGGCTGGCTCGGCGGTGTCATTTACGATCAGTTCGGCTCATACGCACCGGCCTTCGCGACAGGCCTCGCCGCCAACCTCGTCAACCTCGCCATCCTCGTCACATTGGTCGTCATCTGGCGTCGCTCGCTCGCGTCGGAAACGGCGATGCGCATCTCGGCATAGGCGCGGCAGAACTCGACTGCCGCCTCACAGTGAAGGCACCGTGTTTCCTCGATGGCGGGCCGTCGCATTTGTGACTAGCATATTTGTCGCAGGCTCGAAGAAGCGCCCAACCCGAGCCTATGCGAGCCGCAGCGTTATTCGGGCCGGACTAGGTCCATCCGCCGCTCGCTTCGATCAGGGGCGCAAGACACCGGCACTCATGACCGGGTCTCGACAATGGGAGGAAGCCTTGTTCAGAGAGTTCGCAAAAAGCGCAGCTTGCGCCGCACTTCTCGTCGTAGGTGCACATTCCGATGCACTGGCCCAGAAGCAGGGCGGAACCCTGCGCATGTACCTGACCACCAATCCACCAAGCACCTCTCTACATGAGGAAACGACCATCGAGGTCGTGCAGCCGTTCTCGGCGATCTACTCGAATCTCGTCCGGTTCGATCCCGCCAAAAAGAGCAACGAGGCCGCCAACGTCATCCCCGAACTCGCCACGAGCTGGACCTTGGATGAGGCTGGCACGAAACTGACGATGAAGCTGCGTGAAGGCGTTAAATGGCACGACGGACAACCGTTCACGGCTAAGGATGTCCAGTGCACGTTCCACCGTCTCAACGGCAAGGAGCCCAAGTTCTACCGGCGCAGCCCACGCGAAGCTTGGTTCGACAATTTGGCCGAGGTCACGGTCAACGGCGACCATGAGGCGACGTTCGTTCTGAAACGTCCGCAAACCTCTTTGCTATCCATGCTAGCGGCAGGTTACACCGGCATTTATCCGTGCCATGTCGACGCCAAGACGATGCGCACGGCACCCATCGGTACCGGGCCCTTCAAGTTCGTCGAGTTCAAATCCAACCAATCGATCAGGCTGGAGCGCAATCCGGATTACTGGGACAAGGGCAAGCCCTATCTCGATGCCATCGAGTGGCGCATCGTGACGAGCCGCTCAACCCGCATCCTCGCCTTCTCGACTGGCGAGTTCGACATGACTCGCACGGCCGACATCACAGTACCTTTGCTGGGCGACATCCAATCCAAGGCACCTCAAGCGGTCTGCGAACTCCAACCGACCAACGTCACGACGCACATGCTCGTCAATCGGGACGCACCGCCGTTCGACAAGCCGGAATTGCGTAAGGCCATGGCCCTCGCGCTCGACCGACAAGCCTTTATCGACATCATCAGCCAGGGGAAGAATTTCCTGGCGGTAAACATGCAGGCCCCTCCGAAGGGCAAATGGGGTGTGCCAGTCGACGAACTGAAGACCTGGTTCAGCTACGGCGACCCGGAAAAACAGCGCGCCGAGGCCATCAAGATCATGGAAAGCCTGGGCTATGGACCGAACAACCGGTTGAAAGTGAAAGTCTCGACTCGCGACTTCAACAACTTCCGTGACCCGGCCGTGATTCTGGTCGACCAGCTCAACAAGATCCACTTCGACGCAACCCTCGACGTAATCGAGTCGTCGCAATGGTATAATAAGCTCTATAAGCGCGACTACGCCGTGGCGCTGAATCTGGCCGGTGCCGGAGTCGATGATCCCGATGGCGTGCTCATGATGGGCTTCAAGAGCGACTCGGATTCAAACTTCACAAAGTACAGTAATCCTGAGGTCGACAAGTTGCTCGATCAGCAGGCCCGAGAGACGGATCCCGTCAAGCGCAGGAATATCGTCTGGCAGATCGAGAAGATTCTCGTCGAGGATGTGGTCAGGCCGATCATTTTCCATGGCAACAACGCCACCTGCTGGCACCCCCATGTGAAGGGCCACGTCCAACCCGAGAACTCCATCTACAATAGCTGGCGCTTCGATCAGGTCTGGCTCGATAAATAAGCGACAGTGCAAACGCGAGGCAGCGGGCAGTCGATCAGGTCGCCCGCTGCTCTCGAGGCGCGCTCGTGCCGAAGCCGCAAGTCTGGAATCTTCTGATGACGACACCCGAACCAAGCTACGCCCACGGCACCAGCAGCATACCGCTCCTTGGCGAAACCATCGGCGCCCAATTCGACCGCACCGTCACCCGTTGGAGTGACCGGCCAGCCCTCATTGGCCGGCAGCAAGATGTCCGCTGGAGCTGGCGCCAGCTGGGCCAGAAGGTCGATGCATTCGCCGCCGGGCTGTTGGCACTCGGTCTCGAGCCGGGTGACCGCATCGGCATTTGGTCACCGAACAACGTCGAATGGGTCGTCACTCAGTTCGCCACGGCCAAGGCCGGTCTGATCCTCGTCAACATCAACCCTGCCTATCGTCTAGCCGAACTCGAGTATGCGTTGAACAAGGTCGGCTGCAAGGCACTCGTCACCGCGACCCGCTTCAAAACGAGTGACTACATCGGCATGATCACGGGCCTCGCACCCGAGTTCACGACCGCGGTACCGGGCGCCTTACGATCGAGCCGCCTGCCGGAGCTTCGTATTGTGATCGAGATCGCGTCCGAGCCGTCGCCAGGAGCGTTCGCATTCGAGCACATCATCGCCTTGGAAGGCTCGTCCGGGCACACGCGACTCTCCGAAATCGGACACCGGCTCCAGTTCGACGACCCGATCAATATCCAATTCACTTCGGGCACTACCGGTCAGCCGAAAGGCGCCACGCTAACCCACCACAACATCCTGAACAACGGCTTCTTCCTCGGCGAGCTGATGCGCTTCACCGAGTTGGACAAGGTGTGCATCCCCGTACCGCTCTATCACTGCTTCGGCATGGTGATCGGCAATCTTGCCTGTCTCACGCACGGCTCGGCGATCGTGTTGCCGGGCGAGGGTTTCGATCCACTCGCCACGCTGCAAACCGTCGCCGAGGAGCGCTGTACGGCCCTCTATGGCGTACCAACCATGTTCATCGCCGAACTCGATCACCCTGAATTCCGCAAGTTCGATCTGACCAGTCTACGGACTGGCATGATGGCCGGCTCTCCGTGTCCTGTTGAGGTCATGCGCCGCTGCATCAGGGACATGAGCCTCACCGAGATGACCATCGGCTATGGCATGACGGAGACGAGCCCCGCCTCGACGCAGACACGCATCGGCGATCCGCTCGAGAAGCAAGTCGGGACGGTCGGCCGCGCGCACCCGCATGTCGAGATCAAGATCATCGACGGCGAGGGCCGCATCGTGCCGCGTGGCCAGCCGGGCGAATTGTGCACGCGCGGCTACTCGGTCATGCTCGGCTACTGGAACGACCCCGAGCGCACCGCAGAGGCGATCGACCGAAATGGCTGGATGCACACGGGCGATCTCGCCACGATGGACGCCCACGGCTATTGCAATATCGTGGGGCGCATCAAGGATATGGTCATCCGTGGTGGCGAGAACATCTATCCCCGTGAGATCGAGGAGTTCCTCTACCGGCACCCCGCCATTCTCGACGTACAGGTGTTCGGCGTCCCCGACCCGAGATACGGCGAGGAGCTATGCGCTTGGATCAAGGTCCGATCGAGTGAAACGCTCGCCGCTGACGATATCAAGGCGTTCTGCCAGGGCCAGATCGCCCATTACAAGGTCCCTCGTCATATCAGGTTCGTCGATGAGTTCCCGATGACCGTGACCGGGAAAATCCAGAAGTTTCTCATGCGCCAGCAGATGACCGAAGAACTCGGTCAAGCAGAGCAGAGGACCGCCTGACACCGGCCTCCTTGAACCTCTCCCCTCTGGCATGCCGCAAGCAGGCATCCTAGATTGGCGATCATGAGCACCCCTACTCTCACAGCTTCCGAGATCGAGCGCTACAAGCGCCATCTCGTCCTCAAGGACGTCGGCGGCCAGGGCCAGCAGCGGCTTAAGGCGGCCCGCGTGCTGTGCATCGGCGCCGGGGGGCTGGGCAGCCCGCTGGTGATGTATTTGGCCGCCGCAGGCGTCGGCACGATCGGGATCGTCGATGACGACCACGTTTCCCTGTCGAATCTTCAGCGCCAGATCGCCCACGATACGCCGCACGTCGGCGTTTCGAAGGTGGAGAGCGCCCGCGAGATGATTGCGCGGCTCAACCCCCACGTGACCGTCGAGACGCACGATACCCGCATCGACGCCGCCAACGCCATGGATCTCGTCAGTCGTTACGACATCGTCGCCGACGGATCGGACAACTTCGCAACCCGTTATCTCGTGTCCGATGCCTGCTATCTGGCGCGCCGCCCGCTCGCTTTCGCCGCCGTCGGCCCGTTCGATGGCTACGTCACGACTTTCAAACCGCATGAGACCAAGCCCGACGGCACGCCTTGGCCCACGTATCGCTGCCTCTTCCCCGAGGCACCCCCACCAGGAACGGTCGCCAATTGCGCAGAAGTCGGCGTCCTGGGCGCAGTTGTGGGCGTCGTCGGAACACTACAGGCGACCGAAGTCCTGAAAGAGTTGATCGGTATCGGCGACAGCCTAGCCGGCCGTTTGATGATTTATGACGCACTGTCGGCGCGTTTCCAGGAGGTCCGTTACAGCTGGGATCGCTCGAACCCGCTCTCCGGCGATACGCCGACGATCCGCGATCTCACTGTGCACGCGACAGCCGCCCTGGAGCCCGTTTGCGCCGCGCCGTCGGTGTCGGTGTGAGCCGGAGGTGAGCGCCGCACTGTCGCGGAGGAAATCAGGGTCTGGGCCCTAGGGAAAGTGATAATCGTCGCTACCGGAATTCGAGAGCCTGGCCTGTCCGGCGAACTGAGACGGTCTCTGCGATGTCGCACCCTGCGCCGCCACGTTTGCGACTGGCACCGCATCCTTGACGCCGTGCTTGTAAATGTAGCGCATGGCCATTTCGATCGATTTCGACCAGAGGGCCCAGCTATGGTCGCCATCGACGATCCTCAGCTCGGACAGCTCCGGCTGATGCTGGTACAAATGCCTGAAAAGGGTCATCGTTTCGAACGCGATGCCGTACCGATCGTTGTCGCCCGAAACCAGGAAGAAGGCGACGCGCTGCTTTTGGCGACAGTAACGATCAAACAAACTAGTGTAGTTGCGGGCCTTCCAGGCCGCCTCGTCGAAACTTCCGTCGCCCCTCAGGAATGGTGGTTGCACACGCGCCGATGAGATGGCCGGCGGCGTATCGGCATAGACCGCAGGGCTCAGTGCCGCCGCAGCAGCGATGCGCTCCGGATACTTCATCGCGAACCGCACTGCCCCGTAGCCCCCGGCCGACAACCCGGCGACAAACCGACCTTCGCGACCTTCGATCGTCCTGTAGCGCCGCTCAATGGTAGGCACCAGGTCACTCCAGAATGCCGTTTCTGCCTTATCGACGGCACCGTCCACCCACCAGCAGTCCCGGCACCCGGGCATAACGATGATGGAAGGAGGTATCTCTCCACGCTGGATCAGGCGGTCAGCAGTGGCCTTGATCCCGCCTTCCGTCTCCCACGTCATCTCGTCGCCACCGGCGCCGTGCAGGAGATACAGCACCGGATACCGCTGCTCGCTCCGGGCGTAACCGTCAGGAAGATAGATAACGAACGGGAAATCGCGTCCCAGCGCGGCGGAGTGGTGCGTCTCCCGCGAGAGAGTACCTTCGGCATGCACAGTCAGGCATGTGGCCAGGAGCACCAGGACGGCGCTCAGCATTTGGAACATTGCGGGCTGCCCCCGACGACAAACAAGCGGAACTAACTAAATCCTAGAGTGTGCTGAATTCATCTGCAATAGCCGGAGGTACGAATAGCTCAGGAATACCAGTCGGTAATGCTTAACGGCAATCGAACGGACAAGCGCCGCGATCTCCCGCTCAGGACTATCTGCCGGGTTATGGCTTGATTGCCCCGGGAGTGTCGATCGGCTTGGCATCCTTCGCTGTCCCAGCAATCGGCAAGATTTCCCCTGGTGCGCCGCCTCCTTTCGACCTGCCGAACAGGCCGACCGCGAGTGCGCGGCTTAGGAAATCGGCGAGACACACCGACCCTGCATCGGTTAGATCGAGTTCGCTTGCTGCTTCACCTTCTTGGCGTCGCATCCGATCGATGGCCTCGATCGACTCGTAGTGGCCGACCCGCAGAATGGCATGCTCGCGTACCACGTCGCGAATAGCCCTTCGGAGCTTCTGAAAGCCTTCGTTACTCGACAAACTCCGTTGGTATTTGAGTCCGATCAGAACAACATCCACATTGTGCTCTTGCAGCCACACGACGGTTCGCGACAACGTCTGCTTGAACTCGTTCGCTGGCGTCAAGGCCAGAGCATCGGCGACGCCCACCTGCCAGAACACCAGATCGGGTTCGACCAGTGCCACCTCGGTCTTGATGCGTGCTGCCCCGTCCCGTGCCATCTCTCCGGAGACGCCTCGATCGATGATCTCGACGTCGACCCCCTTGAAGTTGGTCTCGAGCACCTTCTCGACACGCGCATAGTGTCCCTGCTTCTGATCCCGCTCGTTTAGCGGAGTCGCACCGATAGCAAGGACTTTCAAACGCTTTCGTTCGCGCAGCGCTTTCGCGGCGTGCGCCAGGGTCACCGGCCCAAACCCAACTTCCGCAGCCTCGGCGCATTGCTTCTGAATGACGCTCTGCGGTGCCCCAGACGGCAGCGACTCCGCCGCGGCCCCTGAAATGAGGGCCCAGCCGAGCAATCCGAGTACGGTAGCCACGCACCGCATACCGACTAGTCCCTTCGCACTCGCCATTCGGCCAACCACGCCACTAAGCCAAGCACCGCGATTCCCGTGCCGATGAGAATCGTATCGACGACCAATCCACCCTCGTAGGCGAACCTGATGATCTGCCCCCCCAGGCTGAGCAGAGAGCCCACGCAAAACACCGGAAGCGAATTGCGCCCCATTCGCGATAGGAAAGAGACGAGTCCCGGTACAACCCTCACAATATACGGATATGCCGCCGACAACACTGCGATCAAGGCCAGAAACTGAATAAGGCGAATCGGCGTGACGAACGTCTTCCCAATGATGAACAGCAGCTTCGGATCCGGAACGCGCGTCGGGTCCCACCACAGGTTGAAGATGCTCATGATGCCTAGCCCGATGACGATAGGCGCAGCACAAATGCGGATCCACCCGATATTCCGCTTCACCCAGCCACCCGGACCTCGGTCCCGGCTCATCGAGAAGCCAAGAACGAAGATGAGCTGCCAGCACAGCGGATTGAAGAACCACTGCCCGCTGACCGGCCAAGTCGGCATCGTGATACCGAAAATCAGACTGATCAGGTAGATAGCGAACGAGATCGGAAGCAACGCGTTGGGAGCGTGGCGGTGCATGATCGCCACGAGCGGAGCGCTCATCAAAAGCACCACGTAGAGCGGCAGAATATCGAAATAGCCGAGCTGATGGCTGAGAAGAACGACCCCGATATGCGCCCGTACCGGATCGTAGAAGATCGCCGCCGCGTTGTGCCACTCGAGGAACAAGGGGTTGGCCAGGGCCAATGACGCCGATGCCAGCATCGCCACGGCGATGAGCGCGATCGCCAGTTGTGCAACGTAGAGCGTAACCGCTCGCCCGAGCAGGCGGTGCATCAGAGCCGAGGTCGGCTTGGGATCTTCCGGCCGCCCCACGACATGACGAAGCGACCAGCCCGCGAGGAACACGAACAACTCGGCCGAGTCCGACAGCGAGAAGTGCTTGTGAGTGAACTGCTCGTAGAAGTTCTGGGGGATGTGGTTGATGAAGATCGCCACCAAGGCATAGCCGCGCCAGAAATCTACTGCATTGATTTCGCGCTGCATGCCCCACCCCTTGCGATCGATGCTAGCTAGCCGATCACCTGTTTGTTGTGAAGCCGTTCGAGCACTGAGCCCATCACTCAGCGCCGGCGATCACGTCATCATGGTCAACCCGGGAATTGGGCTTCACGGCTTCCCGCCGGCCGGGCTACGCTTCGGTCTCGCCGTCTCGATGAGGAATCCTGAAGCTATGCCGAGCCGATTGCCGCTTGCAGGAGTGAAGGTACTCGACGTCGCTTCCTGGATCGCGGCTCCGGCCGCCGCAGTCGTGCTCGGTGATTTCGGCGCGGATGTGATCAAGGTCGAGCCCCCGGGCGACGGCGACCCCCACCGCGCCAATGGAGAAACATTGACCAGCGTCCCGAAGTCGGCGGTGAACTACCTGTGGCACCTCGACTCGCGCAACAAGCGTTCGGTCGCCCTGGACCTGAAACATCCGGAAGGCCGCGCCGCACTCGATCGTCTCATCCGCTGGGCCGACGTGTTGATCACCAACTTCCCCCATCCCGTACGCGCCCGCCTGAGCCTCGACTACGATGTCGTACGTCACGTCAATCCCGGATTGATATACGCCTCCTTCACCGGTTACGGGGAGACCGGCCCCGACAAGGACCAGCCCGGCTTCGACTCCACCGCCTATTTCGGTCGCTCTGGCCTCTCCGATCTCGCCCGCTACGAAGGCCAACCTCCAGGCGTGCCCCTTCCCGCCCAGGGCGACCGTGCCTCGGCTATGGGCCTCACAGCCGGCATCTTGATGGCCTTGATCCGCAAGCAACAGACGGGCGAGGGCGGTCTCGTCTCCTCGTCGCTCTATGCCAATGGCCTCTGGTCGAACGGCATCATGGCTCAGGCTGCCTTGCTCGACGCCTACATTCCTCCGCGACCACCGCGTGAGATGCCGCGTACGGCTCTCGCCAACTACTACGAGACCGGAGACGGACGCTGGATGCTGCTCGCCGTCATCAACGAGGACCGGATGTTCCCCGTCCTGTGCAAGGCCATAGGCCAGCCGACGCTCGCGGCCGATCCGCGCTTTGCGTCAACGCCCGAGCGGCGCCGCAACGCGGCGGCGCTCGCGGCGATCCTCGATTCGGCTCTGAAGCAGCGCACCTGGAACGACTGGCACGACATCCTGTCGGCGCAAAACATCACGCATACGCTGATCGGCAGGGCGAGCGACATCCCGACCGATGCTCAAGCCGTCGCAGCCAAGGCCATCGTCGAAACCGATATCCCCGAAATGCCGCGCACCATCGCTGCCCCCTTCGACCTCGAGGGCTCACCCCCGAGACGTCCCGGACCGGCACCGGCCATCGGTGAGCACACGGATGCGGTCCTGTCCGAAGCAGGGTTTTCCGCCGCTGAGATCAAGGCACTGAGGGAAAGTGGCGCCGCTGCGTGAAGGTGGAGGAGGAAACATGATTGGCAGAACGAGATGCGCACGCGTCGCCCTGGCCTGGATCATCCTGCTCGCTGGGGGCGCCAATTGGCTTGGACCTGCCCGCGCGGCCGAGGATCGCTGCATTGCCGTCGCCGAGGCCCCGGGCGTCCGATACGTGCACCGCGCTCACTATGCGGCTGCGGCCCTGAAGCCGGGCGAGGTCAACCTCTCCTACATCGGTCACTCGACCTTCCTGATCGAGAGCGCCAAAGGCATCCGCATCGCGACCGACTACAACGACTATGTCCGTCCCGCCACCATTCCCGACATCGCCACGATGAACCGGGCCCACTCCACCCACTTCACGCTGACGCCCGATCCTGCCATCCGACACGTCCTCAAGGGCTGGAACCCCGAGGGCGGTCCTGCCCAGCATGACGTCACCGAGAACGACGTCCGCGTTCGCAACCTGCCGACCAACATTCGCACGTATGGCAGCGGCGGCACTGACGAGTTCGGGAATTCGATCTTCATTTTCGAGATCGCGGGCTTGTGCATTGCGCACCTTGGTCATCTCCATCACACCCTGTCGGCCCAGCAGATCGGCCGCATCGGCCAGATGGACGTCGTGCTCGCTCCCGTCGACGGCAGCTACACATTGGACACGCCCGGCATGATCGAGGTCCTCCGCGACCTGAAGGCACCGCTGATCATCCCGATGCACTACTTCTCCAGCTACACTCTGAGCCGTTTCCTCGACGCCGCGCGCCCCCACTTCGAGATCAAGACCAGCGCCGAACCGAGCATCGTGCTCTCACGCACCACATTGCCGCCCACCCCCCAGATTCTCGTGCTGCCCGGCAACTGACGCGCTACGATCGCTCCCACCGCGAGACGCGGCCAGTTCCCCGCAGGCGATGCGCCTCGCGCCACTACAAGGAGTTTCCCCATGAGGTTCGGCGTCAATATCCTCTCCCGTGGGCCGATGGCCAATCGCGCCGGCTACAAGGCAGTCGCCACCGCCGCCGAGCGCCTCGGTTTCGATTTCGTCTCGGCCAACGACCATGTCGTCGTCCCCGCCGACATCGACAGCCGCTACCCCTACAGCGAGGAGGGCGACTGGGCCGGCCGCAACACCGGCGAATGCCTCGACGTGCTCTCCACTCTCACCTTCCTCGCCGGATGCACGGACCGCGTGCGTCTGCTGTCATCCGTGATGGTGGTCCCGCATCGCCCCGCCATCCTTGCTGCCAAGATGATCGCAACCGCCGACATCCTCTCCGAGGGCCGCATGATCGTCGGCGTCGGCGCCGGCTGGATGAAGGAGGAGATCGAGGCCCTGGGCGCGCCGCCATACGCCGAACGCGGCAAGGTCACCGACGAGTACATCGCCGCCTTCCGCGAGTTGTGGACCAACCCGCGGCCTGAGATGCGGGGCAAGTACGTCGACTTCGGCAACATCCTGTTCGAGCCGAAACCCTATGCCAAGCCGCACCCGCCGATCTGGGTCGGCGGCGAAAGCGAGCCCGCCATGCGACGCGCCATCCGCCTGGGCGACGGCTGGTATCCGGCCTCCTCGAATCCCGCCAACCGCTTGGACACCGCCGACCGCGTGGCGAACGCCATGGCCAAGTTCAAAGCCATGTGCCAGTCAGCCGGCCGCGATCCCAAATCCATCTCGCTGGCCCACGTCGTCCTGTGGCCCGTCAACTGGACAGCCGAGACCGCCCACTCCGGCGGCCGCCGCACGTTCACGGGATCGTCCGAGCAGATGCGCGAGGACGCAGCCACCCTGAATGCGGCCGGCATCGGCGACGTCAACGTCTCCTTCCCTGCGCCCACGGTGCAGGAGACACTGGAGAAGATGGAGCGGTTTGCGAAGGAAGTGATGGGGTAGGGGCGCCCTCCAGGCGCGAAAAGTCCGAGAAGCAAAGCGCTCTACGTGCATGCGCCCCGTTGCGGCTGATGAAGCGGCTTGACGATGCATGCACCTTCGAGCGGACTGGTGAAAAGCCGTCGTGCTTTGCTCGAAAACAGGAGGAACTGCACGTGCCGCTTACTCTTTTTGCTTCACCGGGCTCGTCCTCGTTTGCGCCGCATGTCGTGCTTCAAGAGATCGGGAAGCCGTTCGAGCTTGCGCTGATCACGCACCATGGTCCGGGAGCCGGCACGCACAAGCCGGAATTTCAGAACATGAACCCGAAAGGGCGTGTGCCCGTGCTGACTGACGGCAAGTTCGTGCTGACGGAGTCGGCTGCAATCCTCATACATCTGGCCTCGCAGAATCAGGAGGCTGGTCTCATGCCGGTTGGCTCTGATGGGCTGGTGCGCGCGGTGGAGTGGTTCAATTGGTTGTCGAGTGCCGTGCATGCCGTCGCGGTGCGGATGGTCTGGCGCGCGGATTTCTTTTCAGACGATCCGGCAACACATCCAGCAATCGTGAGCAAGGGGCATGAGCACCTCGCCCATGCGCACGCGCTCATCGAGCAACGCTTACAGGACCGCGACTTCGCCGTCGGGAATGCCTACTCGATCGTCGACCCGTATCTGCTCGTCTACTTCCGCTGGGGCAACCGGATGAAGCTCGACATGGCCGGCCGCTTCCCAAGCTGGACCGCCCATGCACGGCGCCTTGAAGCCCGTCCTGCCGTACAACGTGCGCTCGCTGCCGAGAAGGTTTCGCTTTGGGGTTAGTCGGCAGCTCTTTTCCGTGCTTCCCGCTTACCTCCCCACGTGCATTCCCGGCACCCGCCCGCTCCACGGCATGGCCTGCTCCAGCACGGTCGCTAGCTGCAGCAGCAGGTGCTCCGTCGCCGGCCGACCAGCGAGTTGCACGCCGATCGGCAGTCCACTCGAATGCTGCGCGAGCGGCAATGAAATCGCAGGTGTTCCCATGATGTTGTGTGGAACGGAATACTGGCAAGGCACGCGATAGATCTTCTCGACCATGTCCTCCATGGTCACGTCGGTGCGGCCGAGATTGTAGTTGCCCCACGGCTCCGACACCTTCGCGATCATCGGCGACAGCCAGATGTCGGCCGTCTCGTAGAATTTGGCCAACTTGCGCCGGGCGCTGTTCACCTCGGCCACGGCCGCGAAGAAGTCCGCCGCCTTGAGGCGCTTCGCATGCTCGTAGACGGCGAGCGTCACCGGCTCCAGCGTCTCCGGCCCGACCTTGCGACCGGTCTTTGCGGCGTAACCCTCCATGCGCGCATCGAAACCGAAGAACCACATGTCGGTGAAACGCTTGACGCTAGCCACACCATCGAACTCGGGATCGTGCTCGAAGACGTCGTGCCCCGCCGCCTCCAGTGCCTTCGCGGTTGCCTTCACGGCCGCCACGATCTCCGGATCGACGGCGATGCCGAGCAACGGCTTCACCGTCCACCCGATCCTGAGCCGTGGCGCCTTCTGCTGCGCGACAACCGCATACGGCTGCTCGGGCTTGGGGATTACGAATGGGTCGCCCGTCTGCGGCTTGGCAAGGCAGTCGAGCATCGTCGCCGCGTCTCGCACCGTGCGCACCTGCACGAAGTTCATCGATAGCCCGAACCCGTTCTCGTCGAGCGCAGGCCCGAACGAGATGCGCCCGCGCGACGGCTTCAAGCCCACGCCGCCGCACCACGAGGCCGGAATGCGGATCGAGCCGCCGATGTCCGAGCCGTGCGCCATGGCGACGATACCCGATGCCACCGCCGCCGCGCTGCCTCCCGACGAGCCGCCCGCCGAGTAGCCCTTCTTCCACGGCGTCGAGGTCGAGCCGTAGAGCGCCGTTTCCGTCGTGCCCGTCAGCGAGTACTCCGGCGCGGCCGAGCGCCCGATGATATTGAGGCCCGCCGCCTTCACCAGCATGCAGTAGTAGCTGTCCGACGCCGCCATCATGCCTTCGCACAGGCGGCTGCCGAATTCGATTTTGCGTCCGCCCTCGTGGCCGAACACGTCCTTCATCAGGAATGGCACGCCTCGAAACGGCCCGTCACCGAGGCTCTTCTCGTCCAGTCCATCGATGCGGTCCGGATACGTTTCGACCACCGCGTTGAGATCGCCGTTGATCTTCTCGATGCCGGCCATTGCAGTCGCCGCAAGCTCCTTCGGCGTTACCTGCTTGGCGCGGACGAGATCGGCAATCCCCGTCGCATCGAGCGCGGCATATTCGGCAAGAGAGAGCGACATGGATCTGGCTCCTTGGCGGCTGTGTCCCCGACGTTACGGGGCGCCCGGCCGATCAGCAAGGCGTACTGACGTCCAGTTTCGGGGCTCCCTGCCTCTTGCCTAGTTCGGCGGCCTCATGTGACTTTCCACGGCAACCGCACCACCAACCTCGACATCGGCATCAGGAGCGCGCCCATGGACAGCTACCGTGTAACCGCCTTTGGCGCTCCCCTGACCCTTCAGTCGGAGCCGACGCCCGTCCCCACCGGCCGCCAGATCCTGGTTCGCACCACCGGCTGCGGTGTCTGCCACAGCGACGTGCACCTGCACGAAGGCAGTTTCGACCTGGGCGGTGGCAAGAAAGTCGACATGACGCGATCGCTCGGCCTGCCGCGCACGATGGGGCACGAGATCGTTGGCGAAGTCGTGGGCCTTGGCGAGAGCGTCAAGGCCACCGAGGCCGCCGTCGGCGATCACCGAGTCGTCTTTCCGTGGATCGGTTGCCAGCAGTGCCCCGTCTGCAAGTCCGGCGACGAGCACCTGTGCAATCAGCCCCGCGCGCTCGGTATCAATTGCGACGGCGGTTACGCCACCCACGTCCTGGTACCCGACCCCAAGTATCTTTTCGCTTTCGACGGTCTCGACGAGAATCTCGCAGCCACCTACGCCTGCTCGGGCCTCACCGCCTACGGAGCGCTGAAGAAGGCGCGCGAGGCCGTCAGGAACGGCGGCGAACTCTTGATCATCGGCGCCGGCGGTGTCGGTCTTTCCGGTGTGCGCATGGCCGAGGCTGTGACGGGCGTAAAGCCGATCGTCGCCGATCTCGACAAGTCGAAATGGGCCGCGGCCCGCGAGGCCGGCGCCAAGGAGATGATCGATCCCACCGACCCGGAAAGCGGCAAGGCGCTCTACCGATTGACGAACGGAGGTGTTGCAGCCGCCATCGATTTCGTTGGCGCCGCGGCCTCCTTCACCTTCGGCTTCAACGCGCTGAGAAAAAGCGGCCGTCTCGTCATCGTCGGCCTGTTCGGCGGCTCGGCCTCGCTGCCCGTCCCCATGATCCCGCTGAAGAATGCCACGGTGATGGGCTCCTACGTCGGCAACCTCGACGACATGCATGAGCTGATGGCGCTCGCCAAGAGCGGCAAGGTGCCGGGCCTCCCGATCGCCACGCGCCCACTCGCCGACGCCAACGAAGTGCTCTCGAGCCTCGCCGCCGGTAAGATCGTCGGCCGCGTCGTGCTGCGGCCTTGACTCTTAGAAAGCGAGGTTATGTGCACGTGCCCTCTCCCATCGGGGAGAGGGTTAGAGCCAGGCGCGTGCCACGTCGCAACCGTCGTGGTGCGCGTCACACGACCAGCGGCAGGCCTTCCCCGCGGCGGATGTCGTTGATGACCTCTTTGACGCGCTGGCGCAGCGGCTTGTACTGCAGGCCGAACTCTTCGACGAGCCGACGGTTGTCGATCATGAAGTTGCCCGAGATCGCTCGCCCGCCCGTCTGCTCCTTGAAATTGATTTCGGCGTTCGGCAGGAATTCACGCACCAATGCCGCCATCTCACCCATGCTGACAGTCGTGCCGCCCGAATTGTAGGTCGTGTGCTTGGGCTTGTCCGAAAGCGCCACCCGCGCGAACGCCTCGGCCATATCTTCGACGTGGATCACGCACCGCATCGCATCAGCGTGCGGGAACGTGATCGACTGTCCGCGCGCTGGCTGGCACATGCAGTTGACGTGATCGATCGAGCCGAACTTCTTGTCGGGCCCCGTCACGTTCGCCGGCCGGATGCAGGTGATCGTCATGCCGTAGGCGCGACGATAGTCCTCGGCTTGCCACTCGTTCATGATCTTGTTCACGGCGTACTGCGTATCGCCGCGCCGCTCATCGGTCTCGTCCACCAGCCGCTCGCCAAAATGCGATTGCTGACCACTCACGGCGACGGAGCTTGCAAACACGGTATGCTTCACGCCGAACCGGCGCGCCGCCTCGAAACAATTATCCATGCCCTGGATGTCGAGCTTGAACGCGACGTGTGGCGCCAATTCGCCGATGAAGTATGAAAGGTTGATCAGGCGTTCGGCCCGCGATTCCTGCACAGCGCCACTGACGTCGTCGAACTGCGTCACGTCTCCGCGCACGACCTTCACCTTGTCGCCGAACTTGGCAAACGCGGCTGTAGCACCGGCGACGTCGATGTCCATGCACGTCACGCTATGGCCACCCCCGACAAGGATCGGAATCATCCGCCGACCGATGAATCCCGCTCCACCAATCACCAAAATCGACATTCGTGCGCTCCCGTTCCCTGGCCCGTTCGCATAAGGCTAGCAGCACGGTGATCGTTCGCGAAAGCCGCTTTCTTCTTGGGCTACGCCGTCGGGAACGTCGCGGCCTCCAACCGGTTGCCGTCGGGATCGCGAACGAACGCACCGAAATAGCTGGTCATCGCCGCCGCTCTTGGCCCAGGCGCCCCATCGTCCAAGCCGCCGTTCGCCAGCGCCGCCGCATGGAAAGCCCGCACCGCATCCTCGCTGCGCGCGCGAAGACAGATATGCGTGCCGTTGCCTTCGCCAAGTGTCGCCATGCCGGGCCGATGGTTGAGCCACACTTCCGGATAGCGTTTGCCGAATCCAACCGTTGTCTCGCGCTCCACGAGTCGCAGCATTCCGATGGCGCCCAGTACGGCTTCATAAAACGCCGCGCTCCGCGCGAGATCCGACACTCCGACGGACACGTGGTCGATCATGGGGGTACTCTCCTCACCGCGATGCAATGACGTTGCGCCATGCGCCTTGTCGTACGTGCATTGTGTGCCTACGCTGGCGCAGGATGCAATCCGAGCCAGCATCTCAACCAGAGACGAGGAGACGACCCATGGCCGACGGCAGCAAATCCGACAAGTCACTCGTGAAGCCTGGACACAAGATGGCCCACGCGACGGCCGAGAATGCGCCGCTCGTCGCGGGTCGACGTGAATTTTTCAAGTACCGCGACCTTGGCGTCAACGCCGCGAGCGGGGGCCAGATGAAAGCCCAGGTCATGTCTGCCGTCAAAGGCATGACCGAGCCGACCGGCTGGCACTATCACAAGTGCGATGCTCAGTTCGTTTATGTCATGAAGGGCTGGGTCGATCTCGAATTCGAGGACGGGACTCGCTCGCGCATCAAGGCCGGAGAGTCGTTGTTCATCCCCGGGGGCATGAAGCACAATGAGTTCGGCACTTCCGACGATCTCGAGATCCTGGAGGTCGTCCTCCCCGGCGAGATGGGCACCGTCGCGTGCGATCCGCCTGCGGGCATGAAGGCCTGAGAAGCGATCAATGGCTGTAGCGGTGCCGGAACTTCTTTCCGGCACCGCCCCCTTCCCGCCAATGGTCGCCGCTTCGCCATGGCGCCATCGGGTCCGGCTACGTCCACGGCACGTTCGTTATGCGCTCACCCGGCATGGTGTGTGTCGCGCCTCGATCCTGCTGATGCCGGCGATGTCGCAGACGCTTGACGAGCGTCACGGCGACGATGGCCAAACATGCGCCCGCGTTTCCAAGAAACACCAGCGCCATGATCCCGTCGCCCAGACACACGAGTGCGTAGGCGGCCGTAGCTAGATTCGAAACGAAGAATAGGCCCCACGTCGTGTAGGAAATGGCCGAAGCCCCGTTTCGGTCCGCCGCCGCCTGCAGGAGTTGGGGGATGTAGGCAAAGATGCGAACCGAGCTGACTGCGGTGAACACGGCGAGCGTTGCAGCCGACGCCCAGGGATAATAGATCTGAGCCTGCACCTTGGTGAAAAGAGCAAAGTCATTGAGCGCATGCAGCGCACTCCAGAAACTGGTCATGCAAGACCTCGGAATATCTGCTCAAGAATGAAACAAGCGGCACGTCGAATAATACCGCTCGTTTATACTCGAAACTGAAGTCGAGGCTAATCAAAACTTCACGAAAAAGCAGCCGGTGCGAGAACTCGACCCGCACCAGCAGAAATGATGCAAACGTCCTTATCGGGTCTTCAATCCGGCGTCTTCGTCGAGTGCCACACGACCATCTGCCACTTGCCGTTGCGCTTGGCATAGACGTCGGTGAAGCGCACGCCGAAGTCCATCGCCTTGCCGCCCGAGTTGACCTTGATCCGCGCCGAGCCCGTCAGCACCACGGCGTCGCCGAGATCCTGCGCCTTCACATCCGATGGCACCACCGATTGATAGACGGTCGAGCCCGATTGCATGTTGCCGATCAGGCTGGCCTTGGTGTCCAGACGCGCCGACGAGTGCGTGTAGACAAGATCGTCGCCCAGCACCTCACCGAGGAACGCGACATCCTTGGCAGCCATGGCGTCCATGCGCTTCTTGTCGAGATCGATGATCATCTTGCCGTTGTCAGCCATGGCGCAACCTCCGCTTTGAAATTTGTTGTGCCATCCAGACTGCCTCTCGCCTCGGCATCGAGCAAGCGCGATCGAGCACCGCAAATCCCCGCTGCCCACTGCCAACCGCTCTCACCCGATCTGCATCCGGAGCGCCGCCGCCGCCGCCAGCGGGCCGAGCACCATACTGGCCAGGGAAATCGCACCGAGAATGAGGAACGACGGCCCGAAGCCCCCCGTGCCGAAGGCCGAGGCCTGCATGGCCGAGATCCCGAAGATCAGCGTCGGGATGTAGAGCGGCAGCACCAGCAGCGCGATCAACAATCCGCCGCGCCGGCTTTTCAGCGTCAGCGCGGCACCGATCGCGCCGATGAAGCTGATCGCCGGCGTGCCGACCAACATCGTGGCAATCAACACCGGATAGGCGGAAAGCTCGAGGTTCAACATCAAACCGAGCAGCGGCGCCATCAGCGTCAGCGGCACACCGGTCGAGAGCCAGTGCGCCAGGGACTTGGCCCCGGCCGCCGCCTCGAGCGGCAACGGTGCCATCGCCAGCACCTCGAGCACGCCGTCCTCATGATCCGCCTCGAAAAGGCGCGGTAACGACAGAAGTGCCGACAGCAACAATGCTACCCAAAGTATCCCGGCCGCGATCCGGGTCAGTAGATTGAGATCAGGCCCGACGCTTAACGGCAGCATCGCCACCACCACCAGATAGAAGCCGAGCGCCGTACCGATGGCTCCCCCCTCGCGAACGGCGAGCTTGAGGTCGCGGCCGAGCAGAACACCGAAGCCGTTCATGGCGCGCCCTCTTCACCGATGGTGCTCGAGGCGAGCCGCGCGGTGACCGCGAACCGACCGAGTCGATGCTCGCGTGACGGCACAAAACCGAGCGGCTGATGAGTTGCAGCCACCACGATGCCCCCGCGCGAAAGATGCCGGTTAACCGCATCGGCCAGAAGTTCCTGGCTGGCAACATCGAGCGAGACGGCAGGCTCATCCATCAGCCACACCGGCCTCGGCGCGACCAGAAGCCGGGTCAATCCCAACCTCCGCTTTTGCCCGGCAGACAAGTAGGCCGCCTGGATGCGAGCGAGATCGGCCATCCGAAGCTGTTCGAGCGCGCTTGACACGCCGTCTGGCGGTCCACCGAGGTAACGGGCCCAGAACGTGGCGTTCTCTGCCACCGTCAGCGCCGGCTTTATCCCATTGAGATGACCGACGAAATGGCATCGTTCTGCAACGCCTTCGCCCGCCTCGGCCGCGCTCCCGTCGAGCCGGATGGCGCCGTGTGCGATCGGCAGCAGACCCGCAATCGCACGCAGCAGCGTCGTCTTCCCGGCCCCGTTCGCCCCCGTCAGCAACACGGCCTCGCCTGCCTTGGCCGATAGCGAAAGCTCCGCAAGGATGGTCCGGCCACCCCTCGCTACGGTCAGATTTTCGATATGGAGGGCCATCGCCAGATTGGCTGCGGATTTGGACAACAAGGAAGGGGACTCCGTCAGCCATCTGCCGCCCTCCCCCTTGGCGGCAACGGCATTCGCGCCTTATAAGGCCCGAATGAGCCCGGAGGCCAGCCGTTTGGCGAGGCCCTATGCCGTGCACTCGCGTGCCCGGGTGGCATCACGGCTTCGAGGAGATCGCTGCGCATGAGCCTCACCCCAACATCTCTCGACACGTTCAAATGCAAGAAGACGCTGACTGTCGGCAGCAAGACCTATGAGTATTTCTCACTGCCGGACGCCGAGCAGAATGGCCTCGCCGGCATTTCGAAGCTGCCCTTCTCGCTGAAGGTCCTGCTCGAGAACCTGCTGCGTCACGAGGACGGACGTTCTGTGAAGGCGGACGACATCCGCGCCATGGCGAAGTGGCTGGAGACAAAAACCTCCAAGGCCGAGATCGCCTATCGCCCGGCTCGCGTGCTCTTGCAGGACTTTACTGGCGTTCCCTGCGTGGTCGATCTGGCCGCCATGCGCGACGCGATGGCCGCCATGGGCGGCGACCCGGCCAAGATCAACCCCCTGGTTCCCGTCGATCTCGTCATCGACCACTCGGTCCAGGTCGACTATTTCGGCTCTGCCGACGCCTTCAAGAAGAACGTCGACATCGAGTATGAGCGCAACAAGGAGCGCTACGAGTTCCTCCGTTGGGGCGGCTCGGCCTTCAACAACTTCAAGGTCGTGCCCCCGGGCACAGGCATCTGCCACCAGGTGAACCTCGAGTACCTTGCACAGACGGTCTGGACCAAGCAGGGCCAGAAGCTGGAGCAGGCGTTCCCCGACACCTGCATCGGCACGGATAGTCACACCACCATGGTCAACGGCCTCGCCGTCCTTGGTTGGGGCGTCGGCGGCATCGAGGCCGAGGCCGCCATGCTCGGCCAGCCGGTCGCCATGGTCATCCCCGAGGTGATCGGTTTCCGCCTCAAGGGCCGACTCAAGGAAGGCATCACGGCCACCGATCTCGTCCTCACCTGCACGCAGATGCTGAGAAAGCGCGGTGTCGTCGAGAAGTTCGTCGAGTTCTTCGGTGACGGCCTCGACCATCTGTCACTCGAGGACCGCGCGACCATTGCCAACATGGCACCCGAGTACGGCGCCACCTGCGGCTTCTTCCCGGTCGACGCCGACACGATGAAATATCTGAAGGCGACGGGCCGCTCGGCCGATCGCGTCGCCCTCGTCGAGGCCTACTCGAAGGCCCAGGGCATGTGGCGCGAAGTGGGCCACGAGCCGGTCTTCACCGACGTGCTCGAACTCGATATCTCCACCGTCGAGCCGTCGCTCGCCGGCCCGAAGCGGCCGCAGGACCGCGTCCTCCTGTCGGACGCAAAGACTGGCTTTGCCAAGTCCGCGCCCGAGATCGTGAAGGGCGCTGAGCCAGGCCGCAAGGTCAAGGTCGAGGGGGCAGACTTCGAGTTCGGCGACGGCGATATCGCCATTGCCGCCATCACGTCATGCACCAACACGTCGAATCCCTCGGTGCTGATCGCGGCTGGCCTGGTCGCCCGCAATGCCCGCGCCAAGGGCCTCACGGTCAAGCCGTGGGTCAAGACGTCGTTCGCCCCGGGCTCGCAAGTGGTCACCGACTATCTCGACAAGGCCGGCCTCACGGCCGATCTCGACGCGATGGGCTTCAACCTCACCGGCTACGGCTGCACGGTCTGCATCGGTAACTCGGGCCCCTTGCCCGAGCGCATCTCCAAGGCGATCCACGACGGCAATCTGGTGGCCGCCGCCGTCCTGTCCGGCAACCGCAACTTCGAGGGGCGCGTCCACGCCGAGGTAAAGGCCAACTACCTCGCATCTCCCCCGCTCGTCGTCGCCTATGCCATTGCCGGCACGATGAACGTGGACCTGACCAAGGAGCCGCTTGGTAAGGACCCTGACGGCAAGGACGTATTCCTCAAGGACATCTGGCCGTCGTCGGCCGAGATCGCCGATCTCGTCCGCACCAACGTCACCCCGGACACGTTCGCGAAGCGCTATTCGGACGTCTTCAAGGGCGATGCCCAGTGGCAGGCCATGGGCAAGGCTCGCGCCAGCCTGACCTACGTCTGGAACACCGGCTCGACCTATGTCGCCAACCCGCCCTACTTCGAGGGCATGACCTTGGAGCCGGCGCCCGTCGACGATGTCGTCAACGCCCGCATTCTCGGCATGTTCGGCGACTCGATCACCACCGACCACATCTCGCCGGCCGGCTCCATCAAGCGCGACGGCCCAGCCGGCACCTACCTGATCGAGCGCCAGGTTCGCCCGAACGATTTCAACTCCTACGGGGCGCGCCGCGGCAACCACAACGTCATGATGCGGGGCACCTTCGCCAACATCCGCATCAAGAACCTGATGATGCAGGGCCAGGAAGGCGGCAACACCTTCCACATCCCGACCGGCCAGCCGCTGTCGATCTTCGATGCGGCCATGAAGTACAAGGAGGAGGGCACACCGCTGGTCATCTTCGCGGGCCGCGAGTACGGCACCGGGTCGAGCCGCGACTGGGCCGCAAAGGGCACGCGTCTTTTGGGCGTACGCGCCGTCGTCGCCCAGTCCTTCGAGCGCATCCATCGCTCGAACCTTGTGGGCATGGGCGTTCTCCCACTGGTCTTCAAGGACGGCATGTCCCTCGCCGACCTCAATCTCCAGGGCGGTGAGATCGTCAACATCGTGGGGCTGGCCGACCTGAAGCCGCGCCAGGACGTGATCGTCGACATTACCTATGCCGACGGCACGTCCAAGCAGGTTCCCGTCCTCTGCCGGATCGATACCGAGGACGAGATGAGCTACTACCGCCACGGCGGTATCCTGCCCTACGTGCTGCGGAACCTGGCTGCGGCCTGACGATCAGCCTTAGAACGACCTGAAAGAAGGGGCCTGCGCGCAACCGCCGGCCCCTTCTTGCTATCAGTGGCGGCTCCGTCGAGTATTGAACTTTCTAAGGCCACGCCGAGACGTCCGAGTGTCACCCATTCGTGACTCGCAATTGAAGCCCGAAGCCGCGATATACGGGGCAACCTGATGCGAGCACTGCCACGATCTTGGATTGAGCCGCAGATCAGACATCAACGGCGGTGAAATGCCCATTCCGACCTCGACATTTCTGCCTTTCGCCGTTGTCCTTGGCGTGCTCGGCGTAGGCCAGATGGTCACGCCCGCCGTCGGGCAATCCGAAAAGGCCGGCGCCAGCTCGAATGGTGTCGAGGTGCGGGCTGTGCTCGAGCTATTTACGAGTCAGGGTTGCTCGTCTTGCCCACCCGCAGATGCCCTTCTCGGCAAGTATGCAGCCCGAAAAGACATCATCGCGCTGAGTCTGCCTGTCGACTACTGGGACTATCTCGGTTGGAAAGACACGCTGGCCAACCCGAAATTCTCGGCCCGGCAGAAGCACTACGCCAAGGAACGCGGTGACGGCCGGGTTTACACGCCTCAACTCGTAGTCAATGGTCTCACGCACGTGGTAGGCAGCAGCGCCGACGCCATCGACGCGGCGATCACGGCGACAGCTAAGAAACTCTCGGCGAGCCGCGTGCCCGTCAAGGTGAGGATCGACGGAACGCGGTTGATCATCGAGACGGGTGACGCACCGGCCGGTACCACGGCCCAGGAATCCACGATCTGGCTTGCGATGGTGCACCGCGAATTCGAGGTCAAGATCGAGCGCGGCGAGAACCGCGGCAAGTTGATCAAATATGTCAACGTAGTCCGCGATCTGAACCCGATCGGGATGTGGTCGGGCAAGGCGACGACCCATACTCTCAGCCGGGAGGCCGTCTCCGAGCCTGGCAATGAATTCTGCGTGGTACTCCTTCAGTCCGGAAAGGCCGGCCCCATCATTGGCGCGGCCGCCGTTGGCGGGCTTTGATCGAACGGCCGGCGTAAAGCGGTTGGCAATCCACCGGCTACGCTCCACGACTCACTTGGCCGAAGTCTCGAATCCACCGACACGATGGTTCTTGAGCACCTCGGGCTTGAACGCGAGGCCGTGTCCAGCCGCCTGCGGTGGCGACACCATGCCATTCAGCGGGATCACGGGCGTCACCCATAGATCGTCGTTCCAGTCCATGTACTCGAGATAGTTCGCGTTCGGGATCGAGCACAGCAGGTGCACGGTCAGCTCGTGGAAGCAGTGCGGTGCGATCGAAATTCCCCAGGTGTCGGCCGTGGCCGCGATCTTCCGAAGTTCCGTCAATCCGCCGCGCATCGGGTCCGGCTGCAGGATCGGCGTCGACGGCGTGGTGAAGAACGGCCGCATTTCGTAGCGCGTGTAGTGCGTCTCGCCACCCACGATACGGGTGCGAAGGGCAGCGGCGATGCGCTGGTAGCCCGGAATGTCCTCACAGACGACCGGCTCCTCCATCCAATAGACATCAGCCTCGTCGAAGTAGTGCCCGGCCTGAATCGCTATGTCGGCCGTCCAACCCATGTTGACGTCGATCATGATCTCGATGTCGGGACTGAGCGCATCGCGCATCGCCTGCACGTTCTTTACGTCTTCGCGCCACGGCCGGATATAGGCCGCCTGCATCTTGATCGCCTTGAAACCGTCGCGCGTGAACCGGCGTGCGCGATCAATCATGCCGTCACGCCCGAGGCCGCGCCAGCAACCGGAGCCATACGCTGCCACCTCGCCGCGCGACGCGCCCCACAGGCGATAAAGCGGCATCCCGGCTTTCTTGCCGACGATGTCCCAAAGCGCGATGTCGACGGCGGATTGGCAGAACACCGTGATCCCCATCCGGCCGATCCAGTAGGTCCCCTTCCAGATTGATTGCCAGATCGCCTCGATATCGGTCGCATCGCGCCCGATGACGATCGGAGCAATCACTTCTTTCAGGCACATGTCGAGCGTCTCGAGCCCTCCGGCGAGGGGCTGGAGATAGCCCATCCCGGTAATCCCGCCGCGGGTATGCACCTCGAGCACGAGAAACTCCCGCGCCGCCGGCGGCATGATGCCGTTGGCCGGTGGGTCTCCGGCCCAAGGCACGCGCATCAGCGTGGTACGAAGGCCGGTGATGGTCGTATCGGACATGATGTCTCTCTTGCTCGCAAATGAGGGTCTTGCCGAGCATGCCATGCGACAGCCCTCGCGTGAACGGCCAAGCCCTTGCTGACCGCGACCGAGCCGCTACTGTAACCCGCGCAGGAGGCCGCATGGCCGGCCGGCGACCGGTTGAACGTGGCCCCGCGCGAGGATCTCTGATGGCAGACGTGAAAGGCATCGCCTCGCTTGGCATCGATATCGGCGGCACCTTCACCGACATCGTCCATCTCGATCACGCGACGGGCCGGCAGCACGCCCTCAAAGTGCTGACCACGCACGCCGATCCGTCGCGCGCCGTCATCGAGGGAACGCGGACTTTGCTCGCGCGCCACGACCTCGCTGTTGGCCGTATCGGCCGCGTGATCCACGCCACCACGTTATTCACGAACGCTTTGATCGAGCGCCGTGGTGCGGTCACGGGCCTCATCACGACGCGAGGCTTCCGCGACACGCTCGAGATCGGACGCGAGCGAAAGTACGAACTCTACGACATCGCGATCGACAACCCGGCTCCGCTGGTTCCCCGGAATTTGCGCCTCGAGGTCGACGAACGCATCGGTGCCGATGGACGCGTCGTGATCGCGCTCGATCGCGAGGGTGTGGGCCATGCGGCCCGCACACTGGCGGCGGCCGGGGTGACATCCATTGTCGTCGGCTTCCTGCATGCCTACTCGAATCCCAGTCACGAGATCGAAGCGGCCGCCATCGTGGCCGAGGCCTTGCCCGGCATGGCCGTCACCACCTCGCACGAGGTTGCGCCCGAGATCCGCGAATACGAGCGCCTCTCGACCGCCGTGGCCAACGCCTACGTCAAGCCACTCGCCGCCTCCTACATCGGCGCCCTCTCGCGTGACCTCGCTGGCCTGGGCATCGCCGCGCCCTTGCTTCTGATGCTGTCGAGCGGCGGCCTGACTCACGCTGCAGAGGCGATGCGTGTGCCCGTGCAACTGTTGGAATCCGGCCCCGCCGCCGGAGCCCTCGTCGCTGGATACTATGGGCGTCTGGAGAACGAGGCGCGCCTGCTCGCCTTCGACATGGGAGGCACCACCGCCAAGCTCAGCCTCGTCGATAACGGACAGCCGCTCGTCGCCTATTCCTTCGAGGCTGCCCGTCAGAAGCGCTTCGCCGAAGGCAGTGGCCTTCCCCTGCGCATCTCCACCGTAGAGTTGATCGAAATCGGCGCTGGTGGCGGCTCGATCGCTCGCACCGACGAGATCGGGCTTCTCAAGGTCGGCCCGGATAGCGCCGGCTCGGAGCCGGGACCCGCTGCCTACGGTCGCGGCGGCAGCGAGCCGACCGTCACGGACGCCAACCTGCGCCTGGCCATCCTCAACCCCGAGACGTTCGCAGGCGGCACGATACCGCTCGATCTCAGCGCCAGCGAGCAGGCTCTGGCCGGTCTCGCCTCATCTCTCGGCCTCGATGTCGATCGACTCGCGCTCGGCATCCGCGACGTCGTCAACGAGAGCATGACGGCGGCGGCCCGCGTCCACATCGCCGAGCGCGGCCGTGATCCGCGGGTGTACGCCGTGCTCGCGACGGGCGGCGGTGGCCCGGTGCACGCCGCGGCGCTGGCGCGAAAGCTCGGCGCCACTCGCGTCATCTGTCCGCCCTCGGCGGGAGTCGCCTCCGCTCTCGGGTTGATCATGGCCCCCGCCCGAATCGACCGCGTGGCGACCATCGGCTTTCGGCTGGCTACCGGCGACCTCGCGAGCCTCGAGCAATCCTTCCGTCGCATTGAAGCGGAAGCCCGCGCCCTCGTTGCCGACACCGGGGTCGATACGTCCAACGCCGTCGTCTCGCGCCTCGCCGACGGCCGCTTCGTTGGCCAGGGTTTCGACCTCGTCGTCCCGCTACCGGACGGCCCCTTCGACACCGGCGCCCCTCAATCCCAGCGCCAGCGCCTGACAGCAGCGTTCGAGGCCGCCTATCGTGAGAAGTTCGCCCGCACTCCACCGAGCGTCGCCATCGAGTTCATCTCGATCCGCCTTTCAGTGTCCGTCGCCGTCGCGGACACGGCCGTTGTTGCTGAAACACTCGACCGCCCGGCGTCCGCACCACGCCGCCGCTTAGCGCGTCTCGGAGATGGCCGCGGCGACGCCGTCACCGTCGACGTCTACGATCGGGCCGCTCTGCGGCCTGGAACGAGGCTTTCGGGGCCCGCACTCGTCGAGGAGGAAAGCTCGACACTCGTCATCCCCGCCGGCGCTACCGCCGAAGTGCGACCATCCGGCTCGATCGTTATGACACTCGCCTGAGACGCCTGCCGGTCGTGAACGCCGCGGGTTCCCACGCGCCTTCAGCTCCGCTATCCGTAGCGCCACAGACGAGGTCGGGGACGAGTCTATGCGGCAGCGAGCGAATCCGGAGGGAGAGGGAGGCACTGACGGGTCCGGGAGCGACCGTCCTGTCGCAGCCTGTTCCCCCGTTGACGCCGCGCCCGCGCCCATCGTCCCGGCTGGCGTGACGCCCTCCATGGCGCAATTCCTGGAGATTAAAACCGCCAACCCGGATTGCATCCTCTGGTATCGGATGGGCGACTTTTACGAGCTCTTCTTCGAGGATGCCGTCGTCGCTGCCGAGGCGCTCGGCATCGTCTTGACCAAGCGCGGCAAGCACCTCGGTCAGGATATCCCGATGTGCGGGGTGCCGGTCCACCGCGCCGACGAGTACCTTCAGCGTCTCATTCGCCGCGGCTACCGCGTGGCCGTGTGCGAGCAATTGGAGGACCCGGCAGAGGCGCGAAAGCGCGGATCCAAGGCCGTCGTCAAACGCGACGTGGTACGGCTCGTCACCCCCGGAACACTGACCGAGGAAAGCCTGCTCGACAGCAAGGCCCGCAACTACCTGACCGCCGTATTTCCTTTACCGGGGACCGGCGCGGCCACGTCGTCGGCGCGCCTTCTGGCGCTCGCCTCCATCGACATTTCCACAGGCGAGTTCGAGGTCGCCGAGGTCGCCGCTGCCGATCTCCCCGGCGAAATTGCGCGCCTCGCCCCTGGCGAGATTCTCATACCCGACTCGAGCTTCGACGATACGTCCATCACAACTCCAGCCCGCCATTCTGGCGCCGCTAGCACGCCAGTGCCCGCGGTCTCGTTCGACAATATGGCCGGCGAGCGTCTGTTGAAGGAGCGCCTCGGCGTCACCGAACTCGGCGGCTTCGGAACCTTCGGACGCGGCGAATTGGCAGCCATCGGCGCTCTCCTGCGCTACATCGACCTGACCCAGCTGGGCGCCAAGCCCGCGCTGCGTCCGCCGCGCCGCACCGGCCCATCCGACATCCTGCTCATAGATGCCTCAACCCGAGCCAGCCTGGAGCTTTTGCGCTCGACCTCGGGTCAGCGCGACGGCAGCCTGCTCGCCGCCCTCGACCGCACGGTGACCGGTCCGGGCGCCCGCGAACTCGCCGCCCGCATCGCGAGCCCCCTTGCCGACCAGAAGGCCATCGGCCAACGTCTCGACGCGATCGCCTTCCTGATCGAGCGTGCCACGCTTCGCGACGACATCCGCGCCGCACTCCGTGCCTCGCCCGACATCGCCCGCGCGATCTCGCGCATAGCGCTCGGCCGCGGCAGCCCTCGCGATCTGGGCCTCGTCCGCGATGGCCTCGCAACAGCGATGACGATCCGGTCCCTGCTCGATCGGGCAGCCGGTGCCATGGGGCTTGCCGGCGACCTGGATCCCATCAGCGGCCGTCTCGCAAGTGTCGGTGCTGAACTCGCCGGTCGCCTGAGGCAAGCGCTTGTCGACGACCCGCCCCATCAGAAGAAGGATGGCGGCTTCGTTCGCCCCGCCTACCGTCCCGATCTCGACGACGCCCTACAGTTGCGCGACGATAGCCGCCGCGTGATGGCGAATCTCGAATCGCGCTATGTCGAGACCACGGGCGTCAAGAGCCTGAAGGTTCGCCACAACAACATCCTCGGTTTTTACATCGAGGTGACGGCACTCAACGCGCGCCCGCTTCAGACGCCGCCGCACGACGCGCTTTTCCGCCATCGCCAGACCATGGCCAACGCCATGCGCTTCACCACGCCTGAGCTGGAGGAAGCCGAAGGCCGGATCGCCTCTGCCGCCGAGACCGCGCTCGCGATCGAACTCGAGGTCTTCGCCGAGCTTGAATGCGAAGTCCGCAGCTTCGAGCGGGCCCTCGGCGACGTGGCCGCCGCGCTCGCCGATATCGACTGCCTCGCGGCCTTGGCGGAACTCGCCGAGACTGAAGGCTACGTCCGGCCCGAGATCGCTACGGACACAGGCTTCGAGATCCGAGGCGGCCGGCATCCGGTCGTCGAGCAGGCGCTCAAATCTCAGAAAGCCGGCCCGTTCGTCGAGAACGACTGCATTCTCGGCCGCCACGAGCCACTGCCGGAGCAAGGACACTCGGCGAACCTTCCGCCCGGATTCGACGAGACGGCTGAGGGCCGAATCTGGCTCGTCACGGGCCCCAATATGGCGGGCAAGTCGACCTTCCTGCGCCAGAACGCGTTAATTGTCGTGATGGCCCAGATGGGCTCGTTCGTACCGGCGAAGGCGGCCCGGATCGGTCTGGTGGATCGCCTGTTCTCCCGCGTCGGCGCTTCCGACGACCTCGCCCGCGGCCGCTCCACGTTCATGGTCGAGATGGTCGAGACGGCCGGCATCCTCAATCAGGCGACCGACAGAAGCCTCGTCATTCTCGACGAGATCGGCCGCGGCACCGCGACGTTCGATGGTCTTTCGATCGCGTGGGCCACTGTCGAGCACCTGCACGAGGTCAACCGCTGCCGCGCCCTCTTCGCGACGCACTATCACGAGCTGACCACCCTCGCTTCACGCTTGCCCGATGTCGCCAACGCCACGATCGACGTCAAGGAGTGGCACGACGAGATCGTCTTCCTGCACAAGGTCAAGAGCGGTGCCGCCGACCGTAGCTACGGCATCCAGGTGGCCAAGCTCGCCGGCCTGCCCCGCGCCGTCATCGACCGCGCGGCCGAGGTTCTGGCCGTTCTGGAGCGGGGCGATAGCAAAGGCCGAAGCGGCGGCAAAGGTAAGGCCGCTGGCCCGATCGTCGCCAGCTGCGGCCTCGACGAGTTGCCCCTGTTTGCCGCCGCACGGCCGAAGTCGTTCGTCGCGTCCAGATCCGAGCCGAGCCAGGTCGAGGCGGCACTTGCCGCTGTCAATCCGGATGATCTCACACCCAAGGCCGCGCTCGAGGCTCTCTACGGCCTGAAGCGCCTGCTGGCGGGAAAGGCCTGACCGAGTGCCATCCGCCGCCATCATCGTCACTGGAAGCGACAGCCACTACTTCCCGCTCATGCGCGAGATGATCGCCTCCGTTCGCGCGAAGCCCGAGAGCGCGAGCGTCGATCTTGGCGTTCTGGATTGCGGCCTCGCACCGGAAGAGGTCGCTTGGTGTAACGATCAGGCCGCGAACGTCGTCGAGCCCGGGTGGGATGTCACGTTCGGCCCGGGGTTGTCGGTGCCCCCGAGCTTTCGCGCCATGACGGCCCGACCGCATCTGCGTCGATACTTTCCAGGATACACCACCTATCTCTGGCTCGACGCCGACGTCTGGGTTCAGGACTGGAGCGCCGTCGCGCTGTTCCTCGATACGGCACGTCTCGGAGATATCGCCCTCGTGCCCGAGGTGCATCGGTCCTACGCGAATTTCCGTGACGGCCGCGACGACTTCGAAACGGCCAACGGCCGCGCCTACGCCGACGCTTTTGGCGCCGAAGCGGCGGCGAGGCTCATCCGGCGCCCGCTCAACAACGCCGGTGTTTTCGCCATGTCCGCGTCTTCGCCTGCCTGGGAGACGTGGGCCCGGTGGATGGCTGATGCCGCAGCGCGCTCGACCAACATGATCGACCAGATCGCACTGAATGCGGCCATCTATCACGGCGCAGTCCGCGAGATCCGCCTGCCCGCGACGTGCAACTGGATCACCCATCTGGCGACGCCGGCATGGGACGAGGCGCGACGGGTATTCGTCGAGCCCGACCCGCCCTTTACCGCCATCGGCATTCTCCACCTGACGCTTGGGACGAAGTGGGAACCATCGCTTCAGATCCCGATCGCGGGCGAACCCGGTCGATCGATCCCCCGATCGCTTCGCTTCGGGAGTTGACGCGACTTACCTCTGCCGCGGCGGCCTTATCAGCAGGCACAGCGGTACGGCGAGCGCGGACAACACCGTGTAGAGAATGAAGGCGTTCGTGAAGCCGATCATGGTCGACTGCCGCGCCATCTCCTTCGAGAGCCGGGCTATTCCCGTCAGCGTCTCCGTCGTCCACGCTCCGGTGACCCAAGGCAATTGCCAGACCTTGTTGTAGGTCGTCGCCAGCTCTGTCATCCGGCTGTAATTCGCCCCGGCCGTCCGCACGATTTCCGTCACCGCCACCGAGATGAACAGACTGGAGCCCAGGTTCCGCAGGAGATGGAACACGCTCGAGCCCTCGGCCCTGTATTCCGGCGCCAGAGTGGAGAAGGTGGCGACCGTCAGCGGCACCCAGAACACGCCAACCGCGAAGCCTTGCATCAGGCTGTTGATGGCGAGCGTCGTCTCGTCGACGTCGAGGTTGAGATGGGCGATCCAGTAGCCGGACGATGTCTGCACCAGCGTCGCGAAAATCATCGTCACGCGCGGATCGAGCCGCTGCAGCCACATCGCCGTGAAGAACCCGAGACCATTGCCGACACCGCGCCAGGCCACGTACATGCCGATCGCGGAATCCGGAAAGCCCGCGTGCTGCTGCAATAGCGGCGGCATCAGCACGATCGGCGCGAAGTTCAGCATGCCGTAGAGCGTCACCAGTACGCAGCCGATGGCATAGTTGCGGTCGCGGAAATGCCCGAGGTTGAGGAACGTGTTCTTTGCCGTCAGGCTGTGCGACATGAAGATGTAGAACGCCACCACCGCGACGACGGTCGAGATCCAGATCTCCGTCGAGTCGTACCAGTCGAGCCGCTGCCCACGGGACAGCACGAGCTGCGCCGAAGCGATAGCCGCGGAAAGCGAGAGAAATCCGATCCAGTCGAGTGGCGCGCCGCGCTTGCTGAGATCATCGGCGGGAAGGAAAAATCGGAACAGGATGAAGGCCAGCAAGCTGACCGGCAGCACCATGTAGAAGCCCCACGGCCATCCCATCTGCTCGCCGATATACCCGCCGAATGTCGGCCCGATCACGGGCCCCAGGATGTTCGACATCCCATAGAGCGACATAACCATGCCGTGCTGGCGCCGCGGATAGATGTCGAGCAGCAGCGTCTGGCTGAGCGGCACCAGCGGCGCCCCGAGCCCGCCCTGCATGACCCGCCAGAACACCAGCATCTCGAGCGACGTCGACGCCCCGCACATGAACGTCGCGAACGAGAAGCCCGTCAGGCAGCCCATCATCGTCATGCGCCGGCCAAATCGCGCAACCAGCCAGCCCGTCATCGGGGTGCACACGGCCGTCGCGATGATGTTGAACGTCATCACCCACGAGATCTCGTCCTGCGTCGCCGAGAGCCCACCTTGCATCTGCGGGAGCAGCGTCGTCGCAACGAGAATGGTCGCCGTGTAGCAGGTCGATGCCAGCACCACGCCGATCAGAACGACAATGCGCCCGGCCGGCGACAGATCATAAACGGCCCTATCGGCATCGAGTGTCATTGGGTCGTGCGCTGTCCGTGTTGCTGGTGCTCGTGCCGCTTCGGCAAACAGGACGCACCTCGGCAGACAAAACGAGCCCTACCACACCCCCCGAGCCACCGGAACGCGCCATGGTGCGCGGGGATGGGCAGGTGCTACGCGCGGAGCACATGGCTGCGGATCGAGCGGTGCCGCCTTAAAGGCGGCGGCAAAGGAGCTGCAGGCAAGCCTCAACTGTCATCGCGGGGACACGCACGGGGATGCCTCTGAGCAAGTGGAGATGTCTCTTCTTGGTCCAATCCCCTCCTGGCCTCTCCCTACCCCCGCCTTACCACCGGCCTCGGCAGCCCCAAATTCTCCCTCAGAGTCGTGCCCGCGTAGTCCTTGTGGAACAGCCCGCGGCGCTGCAGTTCGGGCACCACGAGGCGCACGAAATCCTCGTAGCTGCCCGGCACGCACGGCGCGCCGACCACGAACCCGTCGCAGGCCGGTGTCGTGAACCATTCCTCCATGATGTCGGCGATGTCCTTGGGCGTGCCGACCCACGGATGCGGCAGCTTTCCGCGCCGAGTGATCTCGATGAAGTCTCGGGGTGTCGGCATGCGCTTGCCGGCCAACGTCTTCAGCACGCGATCCTTGTTGCCCTGCGTGCCGGTCATCGAATCGAGTTCACCTTGCGTGAACGGCTCGTCGATCGGCTTCGAGCCGAAATCGAAGTTGTTGTTCTCCGAGAGCAGCATCAGGCTGTCCACCTCGAGCGGCAGCGTCTCGATGAAGGCCCGCTTGTCCTCCGCCTCGGCCTTCGTCTTCCCGACGATCGGATGGCACAGCGTCGCGATCTTCATCTGGTCCGGATCGCGCCCCCGAGCGGCGGCATCGGCCTTCATCTCGGCGTAGGCCTTGGCCGCATCCTCGCGGTTCGGGTTCGACGTGAACACAACCTCGCCCCACCGCGCCGCGAATTTGCGGCCCCGGCCCGACTGTCCGGCCTGGATCACCACCGGCTGTCCCTGCGGCGTCCTCGGCACCGTGAACGGCCCGCGCGAGGCATAATGCTCGCCCTTGTAGTCGATCCGCTCGACCTTGGAGGCATCCGCAAACCGCCGCGATTGCCGGTCCACGATCAGCGCATCGTCGGCCCAGGTGTCCCAATGCCCGTGCACGATCTCCATGAACTCGTCGGCCCGGTCGTAGCGGCTGTCGTGCGGCGGGGCGGCGCCCGCTCCCATGTTCATGGCCTCGATGTCGTTCATCGAGGTCACCACGTTCCACGCGGCCCGCCCGCGCGTCATATGGTCGAGCGTCGCGAACAGCCGCGCCACATGATAGGGCTGGTAGTAGGTGACCGAGTACGTCGACCCGATCCCGATCCGGCTCGTCGCCATGGCCATCGGCATCAGGCAGGCGATCGGGTCCATCTTCACGCAGCGGATGCCGTTCTCGACCGCCTCCGCGAAGCGCCCGCCGTGGAACTCGGGCATGCCCAGCCGATCATCGAAGAAGCAAAGCTGGAATTTCCCCGCCTCCAGCGTGCGCGCGATGTTGGCGTAGAACTCGGGATCGAGAAAATCGAGCCGCGATTCCGGATGCCGCCACGAACCGGCGAAATTCGAGCAGTTCTGCGCTTGCAGAAAGCCGACGAGCACGATCTGGCGCATGCGCACCTCCGTCCGGGACCGATCCGGTCCATTGCATCGGACGAAGTGTAGGGAGCAAACCAAGCCCGACGCAACGCCATCACACCACCCCCACCTGCGACCCCTCCGCGCGATGACTGGATAAGGGTGTGGCAGAGGTATCTCACGGTGCTTCGAACTCGGTCTCCGCCGCCATGTACCAGTCATCGATATGGTCGCGAACCAATGGCTCGAAAATCTCGTTGAGATGCAAGATGTACGACTCTGTCTGCGCCACGCTGATCTGCCCGCGCGCGATCTCAATTGGCGGCAAGACCGTGATGACGAACCGCGCGCCGGGCTTGCGCGTGCAAGACACAGGCAGCAACCGCGCGCCGGTCGCCGCCGCCACGCGCACCAGCTTGCCGATGGCGCTGCGATGATCGGGCTTGCGTCCGAAAAGCGGAAACCGGCGTCTGACCGGATCAGCCCCATCGACCGGCGCGACGAAGACGCTGTTTGGCTGCGCGAGGCATTCGAGGATCTGTTTCCAAACCCGTGGGCCTTGCGGAAGCAACTCGACCGGCAGGCTCCGTCGGCACTTGTCGGCGATCGCCATTCGCACGGGATTGTCGATTTGCGCATAGACGGCGAAAACGCGTCGGACCCCAGCGATCGCCGGATGCGTGGACGCCGTGGCCGCCAGCACTTCCCAGTTCGCCAAATGCGGATACACGAGGATGAAGGGCCTCGGATCGGCGGCGACCTCAGTGCAGATGGAATCACCCACCCACCGCACGCGTGCGCGAAGCTTTTGATAGACCGCGAATTCCGTGAATGTCCGGCCGATGTTCCCGAACGCGCGCCGCACCATCGCCTCCTGCTCGGCTGGACCGAGATCCGGCCGGACCGCCCGAAGTACGCTGCGAATATTGGCGCTCATCGAGGGAGATAGCGGATAGCCCACATAGGCGCCGATCCGCTGGCCAATCGCCGAGCAAACGGCTGGCGAGGTGAAACGCAAAGCGTTGAAGACCGCCATCTGCGCGCGATCGAGCCCTTTGAGTTTCACCCTGCTCACGACTCGAGAGCTCCAGCGTCGAGAACCATCGGCAGGTATTCGCCTGGACGCAACGAAAGGCGAGCGCACGGCATGACGGGATGGCCCTCACGCAGCTTTGGGCGCGCGACTTGCGCGAGCGTCGCCAGACAGATCACTGCCTCCGTCAAAGCGAACGCCATGCCCGTACATATCCGCGGGCCGATGCTGAAGGGCAAGTAGCAATAGCGGTCGGGCGCGCCGCCACCGTTCGGCATGAAGCGCCAGGGATCGAAGAGATCCGGCTCACGCCAGAGCTTCTTGTGCCGGTGCAGGAGCCAAGGCACAGCTGCAACGAAGCTGCCCGCGGGCACGTGGTGGCCTTCGATCTCCCGATCCTCGCGCGAGCGGCGCGCAAGCAGCCGCAGGGTCTCGTCGATCACCGCGCGCGTGAACGGCAGGCGCTCCACGTCGTCGAGATCGACGGGCGGCCGACCGAGCGACCGCAATTCGTCGCGGAGCTCGTTCCAGCTCGCCTCGTCCTGCGACAAACAATACCACGCCCACGCCAGCGTATTGGCGGTCGTTTCGTGGCCTGCCATGAGGAGCACCGTCGCCTCGTCGCGCACATCGCCCGGAGCGACGCCTTCGGCGCGGAAGGCGTCGAGCATCATGCTCACCAGCCCCTCGCGTTCGCCGGGATCGATCGCGTCGAGCGCGGCGATCATCTCGGAGACAAGGGCCTTGATGCTCTCCGCGGCCCGAATTGTGGCGCGGCTCTGCCAGCGCGGGAAATAGTCGGGAAGACCGAGCATGGATGCAAGGTCGAGCGTCCCGACCGTCCGCTGATAGGCGCTGAAATTCTGCACGATCTTCTTGGCGGCGCCGACGCCGAGCTTGCCGCCGAAGACCGCACGGCCGATCACGTCGGCGGTCAATTCCGCCATCTCCGCGAGTATGTCGATTTCGGTCCCGCGCGCAGCCCGCCACTGCTCCGCACGGTGCGCTACGGCGCCGCTCATCGCAGGCACGAATTGGGCCAGGCGCGAGATATGTGTCAGCGGCGCGATGATGCGGCGGTGCTTGGCCCAATGCGCGCCCTCGGACACGAACAAGCCGTTGCCGAGCAATGGACGCAAGACGTGGATCATCTGTTGCGACTTCGGCTCGACATTGGCGGCGTCGTCGATGAAAACTTGACGCACGGTTTTCGGCGAGTTGCAGAAGAAGAGCACCTGATTCAGGTATTTTCGATGGACGGTCTCTGCTTCGAACATGCTCGGCGTCAGGACAGCGATGAAATTGTCCCTGGCCGCGCGCAAAGTCGCCAACGGTCCGCCTACACTCTTGCGCGGAGGATAGGGCGGCGTGAACGGCATTCCGACAACTCCCCAAAGCTGTCGACCAACGGCGGCGACAGGTCATTTCACAGAGCGTATCAATCCGGGTCTGCGGCGAGCAACTCGCCCTGATTGCCTGTGGAGAATGATCGGGAGCGATGTCCGGTGGCCAAGCTGTCGTGCCCGCTTAAAGGTACTGCGGAGACAGCTTGCGGCGCCGCACATACAGTTCTGCCTGTGTCGGGCAGTCTTTCAACACGGGTGTTGAACACCGGCACTCAGTCCGGTGGGAGTCACTCGCGTCGCCGCTCGCGTGCTTCCCAGGCGTGCCGCGCCACGCCCCCCAACCCACCTTCCCCACCATGCCTGGAAAGGTACACGCACTCGGGGATAACTTTCGTGCGTTTTGTCGAAGCGGGCGAGTGCAAGCCGAGCCCGTCAGCCGTCGTAGCCCTCGATCACGATCACATCACCCGTCGAGTTCTTGTCACGGACGGCGCAGGCGGCCTTGTATTCGGGGCTGTCGTAGCAGGCGAGCGCGGTTGCATAGTCCTTGAACTCGAGCACCACGTGGCGTGCGCGCGGCGTGCCCGCCTTCGCCGTGAACTGCCCGCCGCGCACCAGGAACTTGGCGCCGTACTTCTCGAACGCCTTGGCGTTCAGCGCCACGTACTCCTTGTACCCCTCCGGGTTCGTGACATCGACGTGCGCGATCCAGTAGCCCTTGGCCATGCGTCTCTCCCTCGGTTGTCGTCTAGTGTAGCGCATCTGACGTTTGGTACCTGCGCTCGACTGGGCTCGTCACCAAACGTCAGATGCAAAAGCTACACTAGAATCATGATGTTGTTAGTGTTCCTCTGGCGCCGACATTTGCTCTCGACCCAGCCGCGACGGGAAGCAAATGTCGGCGCCGGAACACTACGCTCCAGCGATTCGCCGGAGGATCTCGGTTGCGGCGGCGCGCGGATCGGCCGCCGCCGTGATCGGCCGACCGACCACGAGATGCGAGGCGCCTGCCTCGATCGCCGCCTCGGGTGTCATCACACGCGCCTGATCGCCGATATCGCCGCCCGGCAATCGTATGCCAGGCGTGACGATCAGGAAATCCTCTCCGACCGCCGCCCTGACAAGGGCCGCCTCTTGCCCCGACGCGATCACGCCGTCGAAACCCGCCTCACGCGCCAGCCGAGCCCGATGCACGACAAGATCGGCCGGCGCCATCCCGGCAATGCCCTGCTCGCGAAGATCTGCATCCGTCAGGCTCGTCAGGACGGTAACGCCCAGGAGCTTCAGTTTTGAGGCCCCCCTCCCCTTGACCGCCGCATCCAGCGTCTGCCGATCAGTCGCGTGCACCGTCAGGTAGTCGAGCCCCAGCGCCGCGATGTTCGCTGCCGCCTTCTCGACCGTATTGGCAATGTCGAGCAACTTCATATCGAGAAACACGCTGCGTCCGGCCGCCTTCAGCCCCTGCGCGAACTCGAGACCGCCGCCGAACAGCAGCTCGAGCCCGATTTTGTAGGCCGTCACGCTGTCGCCGAGGTCCTCGACCAGCCGTCGTGCCCGGTTCACATCCGCCACATCGAGCGCGACGAACAGCCGGTCTCGGGCCTCAACTGCAGCTTTCATGCCCCTTCCTCTCCCCTCATCACGTGTGCCGCCCGAGCCAGCTTCTGCACGACCGTTTTCAGAAGCTCCATCAAGCCTTTATCCTTCAGGTGCCCATCGTCGCCGAAGGCCTCGGTCGCCCGTGGCACGGCGATCTGATCCGGCAACACCAGCGCGCCGAGGCCGAGTTCGAGTGTCTGGCGCACCGCGATCAAGCCGCGCAAGCCTCCGATGGCGCCCGGCGACGCGGAGCCAAGCGCGAAAACCCGCGTCTTGTAGACCGCCAGCGGTGCCTCGCCCTCACCCTTTACCCGTCCGACCCAATCGAGCGTATTTTTCAACATCGGTGTGATCGACGCGTTGTACTCGGGGCACGCGATGAAAATCCCGTCATGCACGCTCATCAGCGCCTTGAGCTTCCTCGCATTCTCCGGCTGCCCCTCGCGCTCCTCCAAGTCGCCGTCGTAGATCGGCATAGGGTAGTCGCCGAGGTCGGCAAGTGTCGCGGCAATGCCGTTGGCCTCGGCTACGTCGTGCGCGAGACGTGCCAGCCGCTTGTTGAGCGAGCCCTCGCGGGCCGAGCCGGCAAAGAAAAGCAGTCGTGTGGTGTGGGGCATGGGCGTCCTCTGGGATTGGAGGGCTGACACGGATTTACCGGAGCCGGCCCACATAAGCCAGCATGGCAGGCATTACGTATCGGCCCCTTGCAGCAACAGAACGGCTGCGCGACGTTGCGGTTCATTCCCCTCGCCCGCCAGCCGCCCAGAGGCCAGACCATGAAGAACTATTCCGCGCTGCAGCGAGCCGAAGCGTTTTGTTCTGCTTACGGCCTGCGGCTCCCCGTTCTGATGGCACCGATGGCAGGCGCATGCCCGGCTTCGCTCGCCATCGCTGTGGCCCAGGCAGGTGGGCTAGGAGGCTGCGGTGCCTTGCTGATGAAACCGGATGCGATCCGCGCGTGGGTGGCCGAAGTCCGCGCCGCCACCAACGGTGGATTTCAACTGAACCTTTGGATACCCGACCCGCCGCCTGCCCGCGATGCGGCTCACGAGGCGAAGGTCCGCGGCTTTCTCGGCCAATGGGGCCCTGAAGTCCCGCCCGAGGCCGGCGACGCGACGCCCGTCGATTTCGCGTCTCAGTGCGATGCGATCCTGGACGCCGGCCCCGCTATCGTCTCCTCGATCATGGGCGTCTATCCCGAGCCCTTCGTTGCCCGCTTGAAAGAGCGCGGCATCAAGTGGCTCGCTAACGTCACCACCGTCGGAGAGGCGCGCGCGGCCGTGGAAGTCGGCGCCGACGCGGTCGTCGCGCAAGGCATGGAGGCTGGCGGCCATCGCGGCGCCTTCGAGGCCAGCAGGGCGGGTGAAGCCCTTGTCGGCCTGTTCGCGCTGCTCCCAGCCGTGGTTGATGCCGTCGGCGACCGCGTCCCCGTCGTCGCCACAGGCGGCATCGCTGACGCACGCGGCATCGCCGCCGCCCTCGTCCTCGGCGCCTCCGCCGTCCAGATCGGCACCGGCCTCCTTCGAACCCCAGAAGCCAAGCTGGCGCCGGCCTGGGCCGACGCCATTGCCACGGCGCAACCCGAGGACACTGCCGCCACCCGCGCCTTTTCGGGTCGCCTCGGCCGCAGCATCGCCACCGCCTACGTCAGAGCCGCCAACGCCCCGGAGGCACCATCACCCGCGCCATATCCCGTCCAACGCGGCCTCTCGCAGGCCATGCGCGACCAGGGCACCAAGGCGAACGACATCGACCGCATGCAGGCCTGGGCCGGCCAATCCGCCCGCCTCGCCCCCGCCGAACCCGCCGGCGACTATATCCAACGCATCTGGACCGAGGCGAGGGGGATGCTGTGATGAGGGGCGGCGCTCACTTCCCCTTCTCCCCCAGATAGGCCGTCGCATCGATCTCGACCTTGTAGGCAGGGTTCCCGAGGCCAGCCACGATGCACGAGACGCGATGCGGCGGGTCTTCCGAGAAATTCGCGAAATAGACCTCGTTCATCGGCGCCCAGTCCTCGCGACTGGTCACATAGACCGTGCACTTGACGATATCGCGCATCGTCCCGCCCGCCTCCTCGATCAGCGCGCGAATGTTGTCGAGGCACTGCTGGGTTTGCACCTTCGGGTCCGGCGAGATGTTGCCGTCCTTGTCGGTCGCGACACAGCAGACGAACATGAACCCGCCGGCTACCGTCGCCTGCGCGAACGGCAACGAGCCCTTGAAAACCCGGTCGGATTCGATGATGCGCTTCGGCATGCGTGCTCCCTGAACCTCGAACTGCTCGTGACCCGTCTACACATCGAGGATGGCCACAGATACGGCAAGCGCGAACGATGAGCGCGCTGCCCGATCGCTGATCACGCCTCTCCCCTCACACTCTCAAACCGGCTTGTCACCACACACGGTCACCCGATAGCCGAGCCGCGACTGCGGATAGTAGTCCCACAATGCATAGTGCTGCGTGCAACGGTTGTCCCAGAACGCCAGCGACTTCTCCCGCCACCGGAACCGGCACTGGAACTCGGGCGTGCGCACATGATCGAACAGCATGTCGAGGATGGCCCGGCTCTCCTTCTCCGACAGCCCCTCGATCCGCGTCGTGAAGCCGGAGTTGACGAACAGCGCCTTCTTCCCGCTGACCGGATGGGTGCGCACGATGGGGTGCAGCGAGCGCGGCCATTCCGTCAGTCCCTCGCGCAATTTCGTATGCCCGAGCGTCCCGCGATGCACATGCTCGCTCTCGTGCCACGCCTTGAGCCCACCGAGGAACTGCTTCATCGGCTCGGTCAGCCGGTCGTAGGCCTCGTACATGTTGGCGAACATCGTATCGCCGCCGGACGGCGGCAGCTGCCGCATGTGCAGGATCGAGCCCATCGGCGGCTCCGCATCGCACGACACATCGGAATGCCAGCGGTTTCCCGCAATCGCCTTCGACTTCGCATCCGCCTTGATGATCAGCACTTCGGGATGCCCATCGGGCGCCGGCGCTGTCGGGTGGATGTGCAGCTTGCCGAAGCGCCTCCCGAAGTCCTTCTGCTGGTCGAGATCGATCTCCTGGTCGCGAAAGAAGATTACGAGATGCTCTGTCAGCGCGTCGTGGATCTCTTTGAACTGCTGGTTGCCGAGCGGCTTCGACAGATCGACGCCTCTGATCTCGGCCCCGATGACAGGGCTCAGCGGCTCGACAGTAATCGTCTCATAGGACATGGACAGATCTCCCGGAGATGGACCCGCTCTTCCTCGTGGCGGCTTCACGGATTGAGACTAGGCCCGCCTGGCTTGTCGAGCCAAGCCCATTTGCCCGACAGTGCGCGAGAATGCCCCCCGCAACCAATCGGCACCGCACTTCGTTCTCCAGGCATGGAGGTGTCCCATGACTGGCTGGATGTGGCTGCTGGCAACCGTGATCGGCGTCGCGATACTGGGCGCGGCGATCTACTATGGTCGACGCCAGGTGCAGAGCTATGAGCGAAAGCCCGGCGCGGTCCGTGAAAGCGAGCGGGCGACGAAGAAGCTCTATGAGGAAGAGGAGCGCACCACACGCGAAGGATGAAGTCGCGTCCTTATCCCTCGACTGCCGCGCTCGGTCGCCACACCCGCCGCTTGAGCGACCGATAGGCCGCGATGCCGCCCGGATAGCTCACCAGTTCGAGCTGCTGCCCCCAGGGTGCCTTGAAATAAAGCCATGTTAGCCCGGCGCTCGGCCCTTCGGTCATCTCGACAGGACCACTGAGGATCTGGCAGCCATGTGTCTTCAGCTGAGCCAGCGCGCGATCCATGTCCTCGACATAGAAGGCGATGTGCCAACCGGCGGGGCTTCCCGTCGCGCTGCCGTGTGACTGTGTCAACTCGATCAGTTCGATGGTCGGCCCGTTGGCGATAGCCATCACACGCATCCGATGGATGTGCGCCCCGCTCGATCCTGCGAGATGTCCGGCCATCCAATCCTCGGGGCCATCGAACGGCCCAACGTCGTAGAGCGACTCACCCCCGAGTACGGTCGCAAAGAACTGCGTTGCGGTGTCGAGTTCTGGCACGACGAGGCCGATGTGCTCCACACCGGCGAGACCTGGCACGGGTCCAGGTACGGGCTGAGGCACGGGCACTGCGTTGCTCATCACCGTCTCCTTGAGTGCGGTCGATTCGATGCTGTCCGCTTATATCACTTTCAACGTTTGCAATAATTCCGCCCGAATTGCTTTGTACTCGGAGCGCGCTTTAGGACGCCTTGGGTCCGGGCTCGCTGAGTCCCGGCTGGCGCGCGCCGCTTTGCGGTGGTGTGTTCCGCTGCCTATTGCTCCCGAAGGTGTAGCTCAGTGGTTAGAGCGCCGGAGCAATCCGGAGGACGGGGGTTCGATTCCCTTCGCTTTCTCCTCTCGCGACTAGCTCAGCTTGGTAAGAGCAGCGGGGCTTGCCCCGCGGGTCGTGGGTTCGACTCCCACGTCGTGAACCATGTGGCTGATAACCACACTCGGTTTAGGACCGATTTGACGTCATGGGGAGCCGGCACCTTCCCCGGCCCGACCAAGGCGCCCGAGGCTTCGGCTGAGGATGCGGCGGAAAGGCGAGCGCCGAGGGCGCTCTGTGGCCGCGTGGATACCGCCCGCTCGACGGCGGTCCAAGGCTCGGCACCGGCAGCGCTGCCCTCGGGCGAGCACTGGACGCGCCGTGCGGCGGATCGCTCGACGGCCGGCTCAAGCGCGGTCCCGTTCCCTCGCCGTGGGGCGGGTGCCGGCGACTCGTTTTGGTGCGCCTTCGGATGCCCACACAGCATCCGGCGCGGTTGCGCCTTCGGATGCCCACACAGCATCCGGCGCGGTTGCGCCTTCGGATGCCCACACAGCATCCGCGGTGGCGAGACTGACCGAGAAGAACAAGAAACGTATTGGAGACGTATGATGAAGCCGTTCCGCCATTTGACCCTTGTCGTGAAGGACGACGAGCGCGCATTTCTGACCCGCGACGGCCGTTTCGAGCGTTTGCTCGGGCCGGGCCGCTTCCGTGCCCACGATCCCTTTGAGCGCTTGAAGGCCGAGACCGTCAAGGTCGTCCGCGCCGAGGTGCCGGTCGAGCGTGCGTTGCTGATCGAGAAGACCAAGCCGGAGATCGCGGCCGAGCACTTCGCCATCCTGCAGACCGGCGCCACCGAGGTGGCGATCGTCTCGCTCGACGGCGAGCCGAAGTATCTCGTGCCACCGTCGACGACGCGCGCTTTCTGGAAGACGCTGACGCTGGTCGAGATCGAACGCATCGATACGGCAGCCCAGCTCCGCGTCGAGAAGCGCCACCTCGACCGGCTCGACCTCGCGCGTTCGACGATCGTCGTTCACGCGACAGTCGACGCGCACGAGGCCGGACTGCTCTTCATCGATGGCGTCCTGAAGGAAAAGCTCGGCCCGGGCCGGCACGCCTTCTGGAACGTCGGCCGGCAGGTCAAGATCGCCAAGGTCGATCTGCGTCCGCAGCCCCTCGAGGTCACGGCGCAGGAGATCCTGACGAAGGATCGCGTTGGTATCCGCGTGACGTTGACGGCTTTCTACAGGATCGCTGATCCCGAGAAGGCCGCGGTGGCCTCGGCGGACGTGTCGAACACGCTCTATCGGCTCGTGCAGTTCGCGATCCGTGAGGCCGTGGCGACGCGCACGCTCGACGACATCCTCGCCGCGCGTGACACGATCGACAACGAGGTCCGCACCTTTGTGACGGAGCGTGCCCGCGCGCTCGGCGCCGAGGTCGGTGAGATCGGCGTCAAGGATGTCATCCTGCCGGGCGATGTTCGCGAGCTACTGAACAAGGTTGTGGAGGCGGAGCGGGTGGCGAAGGCCAACCTGATCCGCCGCCAGGAGGAAACGGCGGCCACCCGCTCGCTCCTCAACACGGCTCGGCTGATGGAGGACAACCCGCTCCTCCTGAAGCTGAAGGAGCTCGAGGCATTGGAGCGCCTCGTCGAGAAGGTCGGCCGCATCGACCTGCACGCTGGAGCGGGCGCCGGCGGCTTCGATGCCCTGTTGACCAAGCTCTACCGGCTTGGCGATCAGGAGCGATCGGCCTGAGAACACAGAAGACTCGTGGGGCGGCGGTGCACCGTCGCCCCACGATGCCAAACATTCGTGCTCGCCATCAGTCCAGATCGAGCGGGAAGATCGGTCGCCTGACGTGGCTGTAGGGCAGCTTGCTGATATCGTTCGACGTGATGCCGTTGCCTTCGTCAACGATCAGCACCTCGCTCGCGATCGGCTGGTAGGCCGCCCGGAAATGCTGCATCGACTTCACGCCGAGCACCGCGCGCTGCCTCGGGTCGATCCCGAGCGACGAAAAAAAGCCGAGGCAGTAGTTCTGATAGCGCTTCGAGGCGATCACGATCTCGACGCCGCCCACCTTGAAGACCGCAGACGGCCCCATGTCGACCATCACCCCGTTCTGCATCGGCCCCTCGATGCGGAACCGCCCGTCACCGATCGCCGTCACGGTGCCTTCCGCTTCGATCGTCGGCCCGAACAGCGGATCGATCTTGCCGCCGACCGCGAGGCGAATCCGCGCCCCCACACCGGCTTTGTGACAGGCTTGAGCCGCGTCCGGATCGCAGATTGCCGACATCGCGGCACTCTCGAGGCCAGCGTCGATCATGGCCTTCACGAGCCCCATCGAGTCCGTGTAGCCGCCACCGCCCGGGTTGTCCGCGTAGTCCGCGATGACGACCGGCGCACCGATCCGGCCCTTCTCCTTTGCGATACGCACCGCCTCGGCCGCCATCAGCGGTATCAACGACGTCCGATGCCGCGTCTCCCAGGCGAATGTCATGATCTGGGTCGCCATTTCGCGGTAGCGCGGATCATGGCCCTCGCCGACGACGAGCGCCGACGGCCCGACGTCGGGAATATCGGCCTTCGCGAACCCGGCGAGCACCGACACCGAATGCACACCCGGCGCCTTCGCCATCTCGCTCGCCATGGCGAGCGCCTCCGTCATCGGTCCGGGCGTCGTCGTGCGCCCGTGATCCAGCCCGTCGATCATCACGCCCTGCGCCAGCGTCACCGTCGGATGGATCTCGCCCACAAGTGTCCGTGCGATCAGGTCAGCGCATTCCGTGGCAATCTCGTAGGTATCGATGTGCGGATAGGTCCGATAGCTCACCATGACGTCGGCATGGTGCGCCATGGCATGGGTGACGTTGGCATGCAGATCGAGCGTCACGCCGATCGGCACCTTCGGCCCGACCTTGTCGCGGATTACCCGTAGCAGGCTGCCTTCGCCGTCGGGCGTGTGCTCGCACACCATGGCCCCGTGCAACTGCAGCAGAATGGCGTCGATCGGGCCGCCCTTGTCGATCGCCTCGAGCATCAGGCCGGCGACGGTGTCGAAGGCCTCCTTGGTGACGAAACCGGAAGGCGTCGCGTCACCGACCACCGAGCACACCGGTTGCCAGCCATGCTGGTGGCCCCATAGGCCTCGACGATCGCATCGCCAACATGAAAGGCCCGAGCGCGATAGGCATCGAGCCCCGTAGGCAACCGCGAAAACGTGTTGGTCTCGTGCTTGAATCCGCCGATCAGAATCTTGCGCGCCATCCCAGCCGCTCCCTCTCCATTCATCGCACGCTGGCCACACTGCCATCGGCCGCTCTGCAGAGGAAGCACCGCTCCAAGTCATGCCCAAACGGCAAAGCCGAGCACACAACCGAGATGCGGGGGGAAAAAGCAATGGCGCGCTGCGTAGAGGTGAGTTCGAACACCACAGCCGCGCTTCGTAGAGTTGAACCTGACCAGATTAGAGAGGGATGCAACGGGAGAGCGCAGCGTCTCCCTTGCCAAGATGGTGTTGTCTGACAACACACATCTTGCGGACATTGCAAAGATCGTCTGACAGAGAGGCAAGCAAAAGTTGTGAGCAAATCACGGCGCAAGTTTAAACGTGCACGCCGTAGGTTTATGATTGAAACGAAGGAGACCGAATGCCGTGGCAACTACTACCCTTTATCACTACTGCTCAATTGAAGCATTTGTATCGATAATTTCCAATCGTACCATTCGGTTATCTCTTCTGAACCAGTCCAACGATACGGAGGAAGGGCGCTGGATACTACGCTTCTTGAAGCAACGGATCGATCAAGACAAGGAATTATTGCCGATCATAGATAGACTACTCGGACTTATTGAGAGCACCGTTCAGTTCTTAAGCTTTGGCGGCTTTTGCCTATCAGAGCACGGCGACCTCTTAAGTCAATGGAGAGGGTATGCCGACAACGGACGAGGCGTGGCGATCGGCTTCAGTACCTCATATCTGGAAAAGCTTGGAGCCCTCGTTTCTGCCGAAGGCAGCGGGATAAGTCTCGGCGCCGTAACCTACGGAGACCCAGATCAAGACAGCGACTTGGTGAAGTTGCTAACGGAAATTCTCCAACGCGCAAAGACCTTGAGCAAGTGTAACCGTGGTAGTTTATTATTTCCAGCTACGGAAGAAGATAAAAAAGGCTACGAGAAGGCAAATAATTCACTCATCTTCGCCACGGCACCATTGATGCTAATGGGACATCAATATAAAAACCCGGCGTTCGGCGAAGAGCGCGAGTGGAGACTTACCAGCGTCATTTCACCCGTTGAGAATGGTGGCTTGTCCCTAGAGGAACTGTGCGAGTTCCGATCGGTGGGTGATCGTTTGGTACCGTATCGGCCAGTGCAACTCCTAGATGCAGGTCAAAAGGCAATCGACACTGTTGTTCTAGGGCCGCGCAACGTTTCCCTTGGCGAGCACGTATCGGCAATGCTTCGAAAGCATGGCTTCCGCGATGTCGAAATCAAACGGTCGTCAGCCACGTATCGCTGATCGCAGATGCCGCGCCATGGTTCTCGGAGCCGTCCATCGCTTGGCCGTCCAAGCCTTGAGTGAGGACGGGTGCAAGACCGCCGGATGCGTCCGGCGCCCGGAACGGGTTGTCTTGCAGCCACCGCAGCCAAGGCTAGGCAACTAAAGCGATGACGACGGAACCGGTGCACCACGGTTCTTGGTGAGTCCGGAGCCACCTTCGCGAATTCGTTTTCGTCACAGTTCGAACCCGCTGGCGCTCGCTTCTCAAGCCGTTGCAATCCCTGCCCTTCGTACCAGTCGCGCTTGCGCTGGTCGGCCTCAATACAGGGCTTCGGACGGCTCAGCTCACATCGTCAGAATAACACCAGTTCGAACCCCAATAAGGTGAGGTTACTCAGTGTGTTAAGTCGGCTGTGAGGGTAGAAAATACGATGGCGCACCCGGTAGGATTCGAACCTACGACCTTCGCCTTCGGAGGGCGACACTCTATCCAGCTGAGCTACGGGTGCTGCTCGCCAGCACTGATACCCGAAGCAGGCGTCTCCTGCAATTGGCGTGTCGGTGCGTCAGCACCGTCAACCCTGGGACGACGTATCTGGCCTTGGAGGCTAGCGCTCCCCGGTCCGCCGCGCTAGAGCATCATCCGATCGCATGCGGTCGCTTTTCGCGACTGCGCGATCGGATCAAGATGCTCTTACACGTATGAATCCAGAGCAATTTGATCCGATCCGTGAATTGCCGAAGGCGATTCCGTCTGATCGGATATTGCTCTAGACGTTCGCCGTTTCTGGAAACCTTGCCAGAAATCGCACCTCTGACTCCGTGAACCCGCCGCCGAGCCATGATCTCTGTCGTCATCCCCACGCTCAATGCTGAATCCGGCCTCGCCGCGTGCTTGTCCGCATTGGTCCCGGCAACGGTCGACGGCCTTATCCGCGAAGTGATCATTGTCGACGGTGGCTCCACCGACCGCACGCTCAAGATCGCCGATCAGGCCGGCGCAAAGGTCATCACATCGCGGCCCGGACGTGGCAGCCAACTCCGCGCCGGGGCCCAGGCCGCGCGCTTCGGCTGGCTGTTGTTCCTGCACGCCGACACGGTGCTCGAGCCGGGTTGGGAGCGCGAGCTCGGAGCCTTCGTCGAGCGCGTGGAGATTGGCCAACGCCCGGAAGCTGCGGCCGTATTCCGGTTTGCTCTCGACGATATCGGCTTCCTGCCACGCGTCGTGGAATGGGGCGTCGCCGTCCGATCCACCGTGATGCGCCTTCCCTACGGCGACCAAGGGCTCGCCATGCCGCGCCGGCTCTACGATCGTCTCGGCGGCTTTCGCGATATGCCGCTGATGGAGGACGTCGACATGATCCGCCGTCTCGGACGCTCCCGCACCATCGTGCTGCGGTCGGGAGCGGTGACCAGCGCGATCCGCTATCGCCGCGACGGCTACGTGCCTCGCGTTGCCCGCAATCTGACGTGCCTCACTCTTTACTATCTTCGCGTGCCGCCCCAGGTGATTGCACGCATCTACGGTTAGCGCCCCGGCGTCGACCATCATCCGTTCAATTCACCGTGAGACGGAACGGTGTGCGCATTTCCTTTGGCCGCGCCGTCGAGTAGCCATGGGTTGGGTCCGCACTGCGGGTTAGCCAGGGATTACAGTCATGCACAGCATCTCACGCCGAGGCTTCGTCATATCGGCCGCCGCAGCCGGCGCCGCATTCGGCCTCGACGGCCCGCTCGAGTTCATCTCGTCGGCGAACGCACAGAAAGCGGCAGATGCCGGAGCCAAGGGCTTTGCCAAGTTCAAGGTCGGCGACTGGAACGTCACGACCATTTACGACGGCATCTGGGAGAAAGCCCACGACCCGGGCTTCATCAAGAACGCCACGGTCGACGAGACCAAGGCGGCGTTGAAGGCGGGCGGCCTGACCGAAGAACACGTACCGATCACGTTCACCGTCACCGTCGTCGAGAAGGGTGGCGAGACGATCATGTTCGACAGCGGCACCGGCGGCCAGTTGAGCCCGAAAGCCGGGCTTTTGGCCAAGGAGAATCTCAAGGGCGCAGGCATCGACGCCGCGAAGATCTCGAAGATCATCGTCACGCACTATCATCCCGACCACATCTTCGGCCTTATGGCCAAGGACACCAATGAGCAGGTGTTCCCGAATGCCGAGATTTTGGTGCCGGAGATCGAGCACAAGTATTGGTCGGCGCCCGACCTGATCGAGAAGCTGCCGGAGGCGCGGAGAGGTGCGGCCAAGCGGATCCAGGCAACATTGTCGACGTGGAAGAACGTCAAGCCGGTTGCCGATAACGCCGAGGCGGCGCCGGGCATCAAGGCCCTCAACACGAACGGTCACACCCCCGGGCATACCGCGTACGAGCTGGCTTCCGGCACCTCGAAGCTGATCGTTACCGGCGACCTGACCAATATCCCCGCGATATTCGTCAAGAACCCCGGCTGGCACGCCGTCTTCGATGCCGATGCGGCAATGGCCGAAAAGAACCGTCGCGCCCTGTTCGAGCGCGCTATCGCCGAGGGCGCTGTCGTCACAGGCTATCACTGGGGCATGCCCGGCGCCGGCACCATCAAGAAGGACGGCAATGGCTACGCCCTGGTGCCCGTGACGGCGTCCTGACCGCACCAGCGGTTTCGAGCGCGATGCGCAAATCCGCTCCCGGCACAAAGAACCGGAGGGCGCCGCGAAAGCCAGCGGCGCCCTTTGCGTGCCGGCTTGTCATCATGGTCAAGCTGCCGATGGCAGGACGCGTCAAGACGCGGCTCGCCCGGGAAATCGGCACGAGCGAGGCGACTCGATTTTACCGCGCCACCTGCCGGGCCGTCATCGCGCGCCTCGCCCGCGAGCCCTTCTGGGAGACAACCCTGCTGGGGACTCCGGATAGTGGCCTTGCGAGCGCCATGCTTCCGGCAGGCCCTCGTCGCATGGCTCAAGGCTTGGGCGATCTCGGCACTCGCATGCACCGGCCCATGCGTGTTCTGCCGCCCGGGCCGGTCTGTCTGATCGGCACCGACATCCCAGCCATTCGTGCCGCCGATGTGCGACGCGCCTTCCGCCAGCTCGGCCGCAACGACGCTGTGTTCGGACCCGCCGAGGACGGAGGCTTCTGGCTCGTAGGCATGCGCCGCCGGCCCCGCCTGGTGACCCCGTACGCCGCGGTCCCCTGGTCGAGTCCCGACACCCTCGCCACCGTTGAGGCCAACCTCGCAGGCCATTCGTTGGAACACACGACCCGCCTCTTCGACGTCGATAGCCGCGCCGATCTCGCTCGCTGCCGCGGCCACTACGGCCGTTTCGTCGTGCCGGCTCGGCGGTGATCGATACGTCGGCCACACTCTCTGCGCGGCCTGTCTCGTTAACGAGTTCGTCCTTTGTTCGCCGCATTCACATGGCAGATTGAATCTCGTCCGGGTCGGCGGGATTAACCTCCCGTTAACCCCTCCCCTTCACACTCTGTTTACCGGGCCGGAAGTGCCGGTTGCGCCGTCGGCGCAGCCATGACCTTCATGTGACCGGCGGTATCTGTAGAGAGTAACGTCGTATGGGCGAGCGTCGTCTGAAGTCGGGTAAGTTGCCGGTTGGCAAGGTGCTTCAGGGAGATTGCCTGAAACGCCTGCGCGAGATCCCATCGGGATCGGTCGATCTGGTGTTCGCAGATCCCCCCTACAATCTTCAGCTCGATCGAGAGCTGCTGCGTCCCAACAATACCGTCGTCGACGGCGTCGATGATGCATGGGACAAGTTCCAGAGTTTCGCCGACTACGACCGCTTTTCGCGCGATTGGCTCGCCGAGGCCCGTCGCATCCTGAAGCGGGACGGCGCCATCTGGGTAATCGGCTCTTACCACAACATCTTCCGCCTCGGCGTCGCGCTGCAGGACCTCGGCTTCTGGCTCCAGAACGACGTCATCTGGCGCAAGGTCAATCCGATGCCGAATTTCCGCGGCAAACGCTTCACCAACGCCCACGAGACGCTGATCTGGGCCGGCCGCGACCGCCGCTCCCGCGTCACCTTCAACTACGACGCGTTGAAGGCGGGCAACGAGGACGTTCAGATGCGCTCGGATTGGCTGTTCCCGATCTGCTCGGGCCCGGAGCGCCTCAAGGACGATGGTGGACGCAAGGCACACCCAACCCAGAAGCCGGAAGCCCTGCTGCACCGCATCATCGTCGCAACCACCAATCCCGGCGACATCGTGCTCGACCCGTTCTTCGGAACCGGCACCACCGGCGCCGTCGCCGAGCGGCTGGGCCGCCGCTGGATCGGCATCGAGCGAGAACGCGACTACGTCCTCGCGGCCCAGGAGCGGATCGGCAAGGAGGAGACACTCTCCACGGATGCACTCGAGACGCTGCGCCCCCGCCGCGCCGAGCCGCGCGTGGCCTTCGGAGCCCTCATCGAGCTTGGCATGATCCGACCAGGCACCCGGGTCTCCGACGAGCGCGGCCGCATTTGGGCCGAGGTTCGCGCCGACGGCTCGCTTGCACATTCCGGTCCTCGCGGCGTCCTGCGTCAGGGGTCGATCCATCGTCTAGGTGCCGAGGTCCAGGGCAAATCCGCCTGCAATGGCTGGACATTCTGGCACTACGAGGCGGGCGGCCGCCGTCTACCCATCGACGCTCTGCGCGACGAGGCACGCCTGCGTTTGGGGCTCGCCGTAGCGCGCCCGCTGGCACTTGCGGCCGAGTGACCGCTTGTCGCGCCCTGACTGTGGAAATTTTTCTCCGACGTGGAGAACCTGAAAGTCACCGCTGACCCGCGCTGGAGAATCGCTGCTGATGCAGTGGAGTTCAACGGGCGGCAGGTGGGTGAGATGCGAAATGTGAGACGAGACAGGCTGGCGGGCATACTGATTTCCGTCTGCGCCTTGAGCCTCGGAGCATGCGCACACCGTGAGGAAACGGCCGCCCGGCACTACGGCTCGATAAAGGATGGACCCATCACGACCGGCTCGATATCCAAGCCGGCGCGAGCGAGCGTCGGTCGCACGAAGAAGGTTGCCGTCCCGAAGCGAATCCAGAAGGTCGCCACGCCATCGGTAGCGATCGTCGAGCCTGCGCCGAGAGCACCAGCGCCGACCACCACCCGCCCGGTAACTACGAAGACCGCTGCCTCGGCGCCATCGTCTGTCACAACATCGACGGCCACGCCCTCAGCCACATCTGGTTCAGAGCCGCCGTTACCACCCGTTGATGAGCCGGGAGCCGTCGCCGAGATGTTGGCCGAAGGGCTCGCTCTCTTCGAACAAGGGAAGGTGGTTCAGGCGCGCCGCCGTTTCGTCGCAGCCATGAACGGCCCGGTGCCCGAGGTGATGCTCGCACTCGCGCGCTCCTACGACACCTATTACCTGAGCCGATTGCCCACTTCGGATGCGGCACCCGACATGCAGCGCGCGCTGATTCTCTACGAACGCGCACTCGAGCGCGGCGCCAGCGAGTCCGCTCCCGATCTCGAACGCACACGCGGCATTCTGAAAATTCCTCGTTAGCCTTCTGCGTTTGTCGATTTTCTTGTCTCTCATTGTCTGTAACGGGGCCCTCGTCAGGACCCCGTTTTTTTTGCGCGAGCACGTTTATCGAATCGTCCCCACCGCTCCCTGCCGATACTTCTCCACAACGGCCATGTCGGGATCGACGCCGAGCCCGGGCCCTTGCGGAACTTTCACCTTGCCGTTTTTCGCCACCATCGAGTCGCCATAAGGGCTGGCCTCGAGATTGGCGTAGATGTTTTCCAGCAGGGTGTCGGTGGACATCGACGCGACGATATGAATCGAGGCGAGGTTGCCAGGCCCGAAATAGGCGCAGTGGGGAATGCACTGCACCGAATGCGCCTCGGCTGCCGCGATGATTTTCCGCATCTCGGTGATCCCGCCAATCTTGGTCACGCTCGGCTGCGCGACGTCGATAGCGCCCTTCTCGAAGCTGTCGACGAAATCGTGCAGCCCCGCCGCATTTTCACCGGCTGCGATGCGGGTCTGTCCCTCACGACGAACGCGGGCAAGGCCCTTGTGATCCTCGGGGGGAAAAACCGGCTCCTCGAGCCAATAGAGACGCGCCGGCCGGTAGGCCTTCTCCATCTCGAGGGCCTCAGCCACCGTCCACGGGCAATTGACATCGTTCATGATTTCGACGTCCGGGCCGGCTCCCTCGCGCGCGGCCATCACGGCCTCGACCGTATGCTCGTGCAGTTTGATGTGCTTGAAGCCAGCCGCCGCGCGCCCGGCGCAAATCTTCTTCACGACGTCGGGGCTGCCATATCGCATCAGGCTCGAGTAGGCGCGCACCTCCTTGCGACGCGCCCCGCCGAGCAGATCCCAAATAGGCAGTCCTGCCCGCTTCCCGGCAATGTCCCAGAGCGCGATGTCGATGCCGGAGTGAGCGTAGACCACCGGACCGTTGCGCCCGAAAATGTGGAACGCCTGCGCCGCATCCCGGTGCAGCGCATTGATGTCAGTCGGGTCCTTGCCGATGAACCACGGCGCCACGTAAGTCTCGAGCGCGGCTTTGGTCGCGGGAATGATGTTGTGGCCGAAGCCCTCCCCCCAACCCGTGATGCCCGCGTCCGTGTCGACCTGCACCAGCAGGTGGTCCTGCGACGGAAAGCGCAGCCCCGCGAACTCCGTCGTCGGCGCTCCCATGTCGTAGGGAATACGCACGTAGTGCGCGTGAATTGCGGTTATCTTCATAGCTGAGGCCTCACTTTTTGGCCGCCTGGATTTTGTCGAAGTCGGGCAGATTGCTGGACGACGCCGCAAGATAGGCAGATTTCGTTTTCGCGAGCGCCGCCGTGGCCTTTTCGTTGTCGAGGATCTTCGCCATTACAGCCTCGCGAGCGCGGTCGAAGTACTCGCGATTTTCAGACACGAACTCGCGCGATGTCCGCAAGCCGGCGAGCCAGCCGTTGATTTCCGGGATCACGTAGCGAGCGACCATGTCCCAGCTGCGGAACGTGTTCTCTGGGTTGGCCCAGTCGTGCACGAAACCGACGATGGTGCCGAAGCCTCCAGAGATTTCGAGCACGTTCTTGATCTTGGCGACGAGGTCGTCCGGTGTTCCGATCACGGCAGCCGAGTTGGGCTGATACGCCGTCTTCTCCACCGCCTCGTCCGGGTCCGTGAACGGCTTCAAGCCTGGACGCTGCAACGTGCCGACAATGTATTCGTTGTGGTGGCGCATCAGACCGTCGCGGGCCTGCTCGCGGGCTTTCTCACGTGTCTCGGCGATGTGCCACGACAGCATGACGCGCCAATTCGCGCGGTCGACGGTCTGGCCATGCTTGGCCGCGGCATCTTCGGCGAATTGCCACTGCTGTGGCAACGCGTTCAATCCCTCCACGGAGACCGATCCGACCGAGATGACGCCGATGCCGTACTTGCCGGCAAGCGTGAAGCCCGACGGACTGATCTGGGACGCGACCGCCATCGGCATGTCCTCCTGCAATGGCAGGAGTTGCAACTTCGCATCGTTGAGATTGAACCATTCGCCCTTGTAGGTGATGCGCTCGCCCTTGAAGAGCCGGCGGATGATGCCGATCGCCTCGTCCTGTCTGTCGCGCAGCACCATTGGATCGATGCCGAGTGTATGAGCGTCGGAGGCCAGCGCTCCAGGGCCCGAGCCGAAGATCGCGCGCCCGCCCGATTGCCAGTCGAGCTGCACCATGCGCTGCGCCACCATGAATGGGTGGTGATACGGCAGCGACACCACGCCCGTGCCGAGCTTGATGCGTCCCGTGCGCTCGGCGGCAGCAGCAAGGAACAGCTCCGGACTCGCAATCATCTCCCAGCCTGAGGAATGATGCTCGCCGCACCAGAACTCGTCGTAACCGAGCTTGTCCATGTGCGCGACGAGGTCGATGTCGCGCCGCAGCTGCAGCATGGGATTCTCGCCGATTGGATGGTGGGGAGCGAGAAAGGCACCGAACTTCAACCGCGGCATGGGCGTGTACTCCTGGGATTGGCTGGGAGATCGTGGGCTCAGGGTAGGGCGCGGTCGTGGGCCGGGCAAGCCGGAGATCGCGACCAACGACTATTCGATCGATGACATGGGTATCTGCCGGACGCTCCGGCGGTCTCGATAGCCGGGGGGCCGGGACAAGGGGAGAAACCGCTTTGATGGCTCCGCTTGCTTAGGGGGCAGTCCGCATTCAAGAGTACGGACGGCCGCTGTTGCGGCACCCGCTCTGAGGAGTTTTCGATGATCTTCGACCACCGCACCTATTTTTTGAAGCCCGGCACCATCAAGGCGCACTTGGCGCTTTATGAGAAGATGGGCTTCGCACCACAGTCCCGCGTGCTCGGAAAACCCGTGCTCTACGCGACGACCGAGGTCGGCGACGTGAATTCCTACGTGCACGTCTGGGCGTACAAGGATCTCGCCGACCGGACCGCGCGGCGTGAAACCCTGTGGGCCGATGCCGAGTGGCTGGCCTACGTCAAGGCGTCCGGTGAACTCGGCGCTCTCGAGCGCCAGGAGAACAAGATCCTGGTCGCAACCAGCTTCTTCAAGCTGCCGGGGGCATAAGCCCAATGGCTTAGCCGGGTCTGGCCCTCGCACGCCGCCCGCAAAAGTCCTATATGCTAGTGAAGAAATGGGCGCGCGTTATCGCGAGGCGCGCCCGTTGATCTAGCCGAACACGCCAATGGGATCTGCCATGGCCGACCTTCTCCCCACGCCCCGCCCCGCCTTCGATGGAACGCTTGCCCGCTCGGGCTTTGTTTACGTGAAGGGCGACGACATGCGCGCCATGCTCGAGGCCGTGGGTTCTTTGGATGATTGGAACGCCTTCGCCGAGAGTTGGAACGACCTCGAGATGGACACGTTCATGGCAGACGGCGGTCGCTACCGCCGTCGTCGGCACGGGGTCTACAAGGTCCGCCGCGACGGCTCGGCTATTCGACAGCCCCACCAGCCCCACTACCAGACCACCAACTACAATCCTTTGAATGGCGGCATCGAGCGCTGGTTCGCCCCGGTTCACGACAAAATTGCAACCGGCCCCAGCCTCACGACGATCCTAAGTTTCTGCAGCCGTCTGTTCAGCCCGCTATCGTCGTCCGTGGCGACATGGCAGACCGAGATCCACCAGTTCAGGATCGAGGCCGGACCGGACGAGGCCGGGAAGCCGACCCCCGAAGGCATGCATCGCGACGGTGTCGACTGGGTGCTGGTTCTCTTGATCAAGCGCCACAACATCCGCAGCGGCACCACGACTATCGCCGATCTCGACAAGCACTCTCTCGGCAGCTTCACCCTGACCGAACCGCTCGATGCCGCGATCGTCGACGACAGCCGTGTTTATCACGGCGTCACACCGATCGAGCCGATCATCGAGGGTGAAGCTGCTTATCGCGATGTTCTCGTCGTCACGTTCCGGGATGCCGCGCGATAGACGATGGACGCGGCGCTGAGCCGCGTCCAACTCGCATGGCAATGACTCAGCGCGTCAATCCCATGCGCCCGCGCGACCAGTCGGCGTTGGCGCGAGCCCGGCGACTGCCCCCTCGTCCCGCCAGCGATACGAAGTGACGGCCGACGTCGACATGGATGTGGTCCATACCGGCATAAGTCATGGTCCCACCGGCTTTGTGATTGGCGATGAGCCATTCGATGATCTGTCCCTTGCGGCCTCCTGCATCGAAGTCGACGGCATTGCCGCTGGCATGTCGCGAGGGGCGTCCTGTGCCCGCGATCGTCGCACCGGAGCGACACGTCGAAATCACGCGTACGGGACCGAAGCGGGTCTCGATCCTGTTGAGCAGGGCTCGTGCCGATTGGGTGAGACAGGTCCGCGGCGCATCGCGGGAATCCTTGCCCACCCGTGCCTTGGAGGTGACGGCTCGCTCGCGGACGGGCGGCGCATCCTGGGGCTCCAGATAGGCGGCATTGACCCATCCATTCAGTCCGGCGTGCTCGATCGGACACCAACCGGTCCGGCACGTTCCCGCTCGTTCAATGCCGCTGGTTTCAGGCCTCAGGGTGCCGATCACCGCGGCCTCGCTCGAGGGCTTTCGACGCACGTTGAGCACATCACCGGGACTGACGTTGGCAACGCGGTGTAAAGGCAGACTGCCGAGTGTGGAAGCTCCTGCCGTCGCGATCGGCTGCGGCGAGGGTTTGGGTATGGCTGGTCCGGCAAGCCGCATCGGTGCTGAGGAGGCGAGCGCGTGAGTCCCGCGCGTCATTACCGGGTTATCGGCAACGATCGTGGCGGTCCCACGGGTACCGGTTTGATTTTGCCAGACGAGCCTTTGGCCGTCTCTTTTCAGATCGAGGCATTGCACCTCGGCCTCGAACCATTTCATCCATTTGTTGCAGAGCCGGTTGCCTTCGACCCACCAGCGGCCGGAATCGGTCGGTGCACCGAGATAAGAGCTGAGCTCCGCCGCATGACCGGAAAGACGCCCACCTGCAACATAGCGCACGGTGACCTTCGGACCGAGCGGCGTATCCATCTCAACCGTCGATCCAGCGAGCAGAGTTTCCATTTCCGGCCCCGTCACCGCGACAGCTGCGGCGCCGGTCGCACTCGCGACCGAAAGAAGTCCGGCAGTTATGACCAATTTCCTCATTACGTCCCCGTTTCCACTGCGCTCCCGCCCCATGGACGGCAGTGAATAGAAACTGTGGCGCGAGAAAGAAGAAATATGGCCCTCAAGATGTTCGCTCTGACATCGACCTGAGGATAAGGGCTATTAGATTTCGATATTACCTTTGAAATCGACCATACCGGCTCGAATACTGGCAGAGCGGAAATTCTGCATCTAGTGTTCCTGCGCCGACATTTACTTCCCTTTGCGACTAGGTCGAGAGCAAATATCGGCGCCAAAGGAACACTAGCAACTCCGGGTACCAAACGTCAGGGGCGCTACACTCGCTTCGAAGCGTCGATTTAACTCTTCATCTCTAACGCGATTATGATCGCAAATCGTATCGACGATGACGCCAATAATAAGGCTATATATCGCTCAGAATACCCGAGAGAAGAACGACACAACCGCTCGTTCATAGAAGACGACGTTTTCGGCGTACATGGCGTTACTCCCGGTCGGCATGGATATCTTGTCAGCCCACCGCCCAGGATCTCGCACAGGCCTCCCGCCAAGGCGATGTGACGCCATTCGCCGAGACCGCGACGGCGCCCACCTCGAGGCTGCGTTCACGCTGTAAGGCTCGATCGGTGGGCTGCCCGCGCCTCCCACCGCCGTTCAAACGCCGTTCACCTCACCGCGCGAGCGCGTCGGAAGGTCTGGCCTTCTTCTTCGCGGAGAACTTGCCCTTTCCGCCGGGCTTGTATGAGCCGCGCGGCTTTTCGGAGCCTTGCCGATCAACGGGACCCGCCCGGAAACCGTCTGCTCTGCTGCCGGCTGATTTGGCCTCATCGCCAGATGTGACGGCCTCGCGTTTCCGGTCCTTCCAGCGCGGCTTTTCGGAGCCTTGCCGGTCAACGGGACCCGCCCGGAAACCGTCGGCCCTGTTGCTGCCGGCTGATTTGGCCTCATCTGCCGGCGTGACGGCCTCGCGTTTCCGGTCCTTCCAGCGCGGCTTTTCGGAGCCTTGCCGGTCAACGGAACCCGCCCGGAAGCCATCGGCCCTGCTGCCGGCTGATTTGGCCTCATCGCCAGGAGTGACGGCCTCGCGTTTCCGGTCCCTCCAGCTCGGCTTCGTCCCGCCCTCCTGTTTGGCCGCCAGACGCTCGGCGAGTGGGAGCGAGGTGTGGCGGCCCTGGTTGGCCTGCCGTTGTGCCGGAGGCCTCGGTGGAGGTGTCTCCAGTGCCGAAATGGCGGCCTCGACGGTTGCAGCGTCCTCCGGCGCATCGGCGCCGACGCGGGAGATATGTCCTTGCTTCTCCTTGGCGGTGCGGGCCGACAGCGCAAACGCATCGGCAACCTCGGCAACGATCTCGAAACGGGTCTCGTCGTCGAAGATCCGGATGGCACCGATCTCGGTCTTGGTGACCCCGCCGGCACGGCAGATCAAGGGTAGCAACCAGCGCGGATCGGCATTCTGTGCCCGGCCGATATTGAGGCGGAACCAGGCCATCGGGCGATCACCCGTGCGAGGTGCGCGCTTCGGCCGATTGTCGTCGGGCCGTCGATCACCGTCCGGACGTGGCGAGAAGCCTGGACGCTCCCCGGCCGTTCGGTCCGCGCGGCGCGGCGGCCCTGTATCGGCAGTCAACGTCTCGGCCCGGGGCAACTTCTGCTTGTGAAGTCGCAGCAGCGCCAAAGCGATCTCGTCTTGGCTCCGCGCAGCCAGGAGAGCCCGCACCTGGACCAACTCGCCCTCAGTGGCCGGCTCACCGAACGTCGTCTGAGCCAGGAACCGCTCGTGATCCCGCGTCTCGATCTCCTCGGGGGTCGGCGCCGGACTCCAGCGCACCCGCAGCTTCGCCGCCTGCAGCAGCGTCTCTGCCTTGCGTCGGCGCGCATACGGCACGATCAGCATGCAAAGTCCCTTGCGTCCGGCCCGGCCCGTGCGCCCGGAGCGATGCAGCAAGGTTTCCGGATCGTTCGGTAGGTCGGCATGCACGACCAGCGATAAATCGGGCAGGTCAAGGCCGCGCGCGGCGACATCCGTCGCCACCAGGACCTGGGCCCGTCCCTCGCGCAAGGCCTGCAGCGCATGCGTACGCTCGGTCTGGGTCAACTCACCCGAGAGGGCGACCGCTGAGAAGCCACGATCGAGCAAGCCCGCCTGCATGCGCTTGACTGCCTCGCGCGTGGCGCAGAACACCAGCGCCGCCGACGCCGCATGAAAGCGCAGCACATTGGTGACGGCCTTCTCGACCTCGCCGGAGGCGACCCGGATGGCGTGATACTCGATGTCGGAGTGCTGGTCTTCGCTACCGGCCGTCGCGATCCGTAGCGCCTCGGTCTGATAACGGCGCGCCAGCGTGACTATGGCCCTTGGCAGCGTTGCCGAGAACAACAGCGTGCGGCGCGTCTCGGGCGTGGCGTCGAGGAGAAATTCGAGATCGTCGCGAAAGCCCAGATCGAGCATTTCATCGGCCTCGTCCAGAACCACCGCGCGCAGCGAGGATAGATCGAGGTGCTTGCGCTCGAGGTGATCCCGCAGGCGGCCGGGCGTGCCGACCACGATGTGTGTCCCTGCCGTGAGCGCGCGGGTCTCGACACGCGGGTCCATGCCACCGACACACGTGACGATCCGGGCACCCGTTTCTGCGTAAAGCCATGTCAGTTCGCGTTGCACTTGCAAGGCAAGTTCGCGGGTTGGCGCAATGATAAGCGCCGACGGGCCTCCGCTTGCAGGGGCAAAGCGTTCCGCTTCGCCGAGCAGCGTCGATGCCAGCGTTAAGCCGAAAGCGACCGTCTTCCCTGAGCCGGTACGCGCCGAGACGAGCAAGTCGCTCGAGGCCGAGGCTTCCAGAACGGCGATTTGCACCGGCGTCGGGGTCGAGTAGTCGCGCGCGGCGAGCGCACTGGCGAGCGCCGGATGTGTAGGCGGAAATGGCACGGTTGGGGAACTCTTCGAGACGGCAAGGCGGCCCCTCTGTATTCGAGAGGCGAGCGCCGGCAGCCGGGGCTGGGAAGCGCTACCCTATAGCTGAGATACGCCATCCCGACCAGTGCATAGATCGCGATGGTCGCATGCGCTGCGGGTACAACGTGCAACGATCCGCCGCACGCTTGCATCTGCGTAAGGGGCTGGGCCATCCTTTGCTCGATCATCCCCGGCCGCCATGGCTTAGAGCGACAAGAAGGACGCCCCCGATGACGCGATACACATTCGACCACATTCACCTATTCACGCGCGATCCCGAGGCGATGGCCAAATACTTCGAGGATATGCTGGGCGCCGAGGTAATCCGCTCGATGGCGGGAGGCCAGCCACGCATCGACCTCAAGCTCGGCGGCGCCAACATTTTCATCCTCGACGTCTCGGGTAATCCCAAGGCTGCCGAGGGGGCCCCTCACCCCTATCGCGGACTCGACCACTTTGGCCTGGAATGCAAGGACATCGACAAAGTCTGCGCCGAACTCAAGGCCAAGGGCGCGAAGTTCACACGCGGTCCGGAGACGATCCGGCCGGGAACGCGAATTGCTTTCATCGAAGGACCGGAGGGGGTGTCGGTGGAGCTCTTGGAGCGCGGATCGCATATCAAGTGAATGATTCGTCAATTATTTCCTTGACCGACAATCCGGCAGAGCCAGAACGGGCTGCGCAAGCACCAGAAAATGCATAGGAAAAGTGAGGTGACAGCATCGCAGTTGTCGCCTCATGAAGAACACGCGTATAGGTGGTGCCGATAAGCTCGATGACGAGTTTTACGTCGACCGATTCCGGGGAACATCTTGTTCAAAGATCTGGATCTCGACACCCGCATCAGCGAGGCGCGGATTTGGCTGATCGGCCGAACGCGCACGCTTAAGCGTGCCATTCTGATCGCCAACGATCTCGTATTGTTGTCCGTGGCCGTCTGGCTCGCGTTCTCCCTCCGCTTGGCCGAGCCGTATGTCCCTGCCAACGCCATTTTATGGATGGTCCTCGTCAGTGCTCCGGTCGCGGGGGTCATCGTCTTTCATTTCGCGGGGCTCTACCGGCTCGTCACTCGTTTTCTCGGCTATCGAGGAGCGGTCCGGATCTTCGGCGGCATCGGTCTGTCGACACTGATGTGGGCGGTGGTGCTGTTGATGGCGATTGGCACCGGCGACCCGAGTATCTGGGTGCCTCGGTCGGTCATTTTCATCTACCCGGCGATCGGTGGCCTGCTCGTGTGGGCAAGCCGGGAGATCGCGGCGCATCTTTTGGTCACCGGCGTCAGCGCGCAGTCCCGCCAACCCGATCGGACCCGCGTCCTGATCTATGGAGCGGGAGCGGAAGGTGTACAGCTGCTCGACGCACTCCGGCGCAGCCGGGATCACGAAGCGATCGGCTTTATCGACGATACGGCGAGCCTGATCGGCCAGCGTGTCGGGGGCCTCAAGGTGTATCGCGTCGACAAGCTCGCCCGGTTCGTTGAGCGGGACGCCGTGAAGGAAGTCATGCTGGCTCTGCCGCGCCGCCAACGCGGCGAGCGCCAGGAGATCATCCGGCGCCTCGCGCAACACGCTGTTCGCGTCAAGACGATGCCGGCCATGGAGGACATCGCCTCGGGGCGAGTGTCCGTTACGGATCTGCGGCCGATCGATGTCGATGATCTGCTCTCACGGGAGTCGGTGCCGCCGAACGCTGAGTTGCTCTCTCGCTCGCTTCGCGGCAAGTCGGTCATGGTGACAGGGGCTGGGGGCACGATCGGAAGCGAGCTGGCGCGACAGATCCTACGCCAGGGTCCAGCACGGCTTGTTCTTCTCGAGCTCTCGGAAGCAGCGCTATACGAGGTCGAGACCGAGATCCGCGACACGCTCGGACGGCTCGAGGCAGTGCAGGGCTCTGGAACGATGGCCAATCCCGAGGTCGTCGGGGTTCTGGGCTCGGTGACCGACGCACGCCTGCTCGAGGCCACGATGCGGACGCATCGCATCGAGACCATTTATCACGCAGCCGCCTACAAGCATGTTCCGATCGTGGAGGCGAACGCAGTCGCAGGACTGAGAAACAACACGTTTGGCACTCTAGTGCTGGCGCGCATGGCGATCCGCGCAGGCGTCGAGCGAGTGGTACTCGTCTCGACGGACAAGGCCGTACGGCCCACCAACATCATGGGCGCGAGCAAACGCCTCGCCGAGCTGGTGTTCCAGGCCGCAGCGGCAGCCGGCGCCAAAACGGTCTTTACGATGGTTCGCTTCGGCAACGTTCTCGACAGCTCAGGCTCGGTCGTTCGCCGTTTCCGTCGCCAGATCCAGGACGGCGGGCCAGTCACCGTTACCCACCGGGACGTCATCCGCTACTTCATGTCGATCCCTGAAGCCGCGACGCTGGTGATTCAGGCAGGTGCCATGGCAAAGGGGGGCGAGGTCTTTGTGCTCGATATGGGCGAGCCGGTGCGCATCGATGATCTGGCGCGCACGATGATTCGCATGGTCGGGCTCGACGTCCGCGACGAGGCCAATCCGCTGGGTGACATCGCCATCCGCTATGTCGGCTTGAGGCCAGGCGAAAAGCTGTTTGAGGAATTGCTGCTCGACGAAGGACACACGACGGCGACGGAGCATCCGCGCATCCGCCAGAACAAGGAGCCGGCAATCCCCGGCGCGGTGCTCGAAAGGGAACTCGCCCAGCTGGAAGCAGCGATGCAGCTCGAAAGCGGCGGTTTGGAAGCCATCAAGGAGATCCTGTCGCGGACGGTCGAGGGCTACAAGCCGACGGTCGTCGAGAAGGACCCCTTCGAAGCCGCCGCCACCTGGACCCCGCCTGGGCGAACACTGCACTGAGACGGCGCAGCCGCCGAAGTTCAACCATTCGACGACGCCGACTGATCTAGGTCAGTCACAACGGAACGCTCTCGTAGCCGCGACTATGGCCGCCCCCTTCTCGACAGAGTGTCCGAGTTCCGCAAGCACGTCCTCGATGTGCATCAGGTCGGTCAGGATGTCGCCCTCCGCGATGGCGCCCATGGTTCCGATACGGATCATTTTGCCCTGGAGCCGATTGCGGGCCCCCGCGATCACGGTTCGATGCTTTTCATAGAGGCGCCGGATCAGGCGCGTCCCGTCGATACCTTCGGGCACGTGGAAGCACGCGACCGTGTTGGACTGCGCGTCGGCCTTCGCGAAGTTCTCGAGCCCGATCGCCGCCGCACCGGCTTTCATGCCACGAGCCAGCCGGGCATGACGGGCGAGCACGTTGGCTTGCCCTTCCTCGTGGATCATGTCGAGCGAGGCATCGAGCCCGTAGATCAGCGAGATGGCCGGTGTGAAAGTCGATTCGCCCTTGTCGTAGCTGTCTCGAGCCCGGCGGAGATCGAAGAAGAATCGCGGCAGGCGATCGTCACGTCGGATGACGTCCCAGGCCTTCTCGCTAGCGGCGATGATACCGAGGCCCGGCGGGCACATAAGGGCTTTCTGCGATCCGGCGACGGCCACGTCCACGCCCCACGCATCCATCTGGAAATCCATGCCGGCAAGACCCGAGACGGTATCCGTCACCAGCAGCGTCGGCCGCTCCCGGACGAGGCGGCCGGCCGTTGCGAGGTCTCCCATGACACCCGTAGAGCTCTCGTTATGGACGACGATCAGTGCCCGATAGTCGTGCCGATTGAGATGCCCCTCGATCACATCCGGGTCGGCGGTCTCCCCCCAGGGCACGTCAATCGTGTCGATCGCAGCGCCGAGTGCTCGCCCGATGGTGGCGAAACGCTCGCCCCATTGGCCATTGTTGACGATGAGCAGGCGCTCACCTGGCGCGACGATGTTGAGCAGGGCCGCTTCCATCACGCCGGTCCCGCTGGTCGCCAGCGGGTGGATCGGCTGCGCCGTGCCGAGCAGCGGACGGAGCTTGTCGATCGTTCGTGACCAGATCGCGCGAAATTCGAGCCCCCGATGGCTGACGATCGGACGCGCGATTGCCGCTCGCACGCGTTCTGGAACCGCAATCGGGCCTGGCAGGCGCAAGCGGTAAGTGTCGGCCGGAAAGGCCATTGCGGCGGAAGCGGGCGATGTCATGTGGCGTCCCATGCGGTGGCAAGCGACATCTCCTTAATCCGGTCCTTGCATGTCTGCCAGTCGGGACTAAATTGCGAAGTCTTCGGGCCCCTCCGACCCGCCCTACCGAAGGGGGCTAAACCCCAGCGGTCGAGGCGATCCATCCGACCGCCATGCTCCGAGGAGCCTCCTCATGAATCGAACGTTTGCAGCCTTGCTTGGGCTTGCCTTGGCGACTGCGGTCGCTGCAGGCAGCGTTTTGCCGGACCAAGCTGCGGCTCAAGATCCGATCCGCATCGGCGAGCTGAATAGCTACAAGGCGATCCCCGCGTTCCTCGAGCCCTACAAGAAGGGCTGGGAGCTTGCTGTGGAGGAGATTAACGCCGCAGGCGGCGTCAATGGTCGCAAGATCGAGGTCATCAGCCGCGACGACAATGCCTCTCCCGGTGACGCTGTGCGTGTCGCCGAGGAACTGGTCAGCCGCGAGAAGGTGGCACTCCTGACGGGAGGCTTCCTCAGCCACGTCGGCCTCGCGATCTCCAGTTTCGCCAAGCAACAGAAAGTTCTCTTCATCGCTGCCGAGCCGCTCACCGATAAGCTGGTCTGGGAGAACGGCAACGCCTACACGTTCCGGCTCCGGGCTTCGACCTACATGCAGGTGCATATGCTGGTGGAGGAAGCCTTGAAACTGGGCAAGAAGCGATGGGCGCTTGTCTACCCGAACTATGAGTACGGCCAATCGGCAATCGCGTCGTTCAAGGCGCTGATGCTGGAGAAGCAGCCCGGCGTCGAATTCGTCGCCGAGCAGGCACCGCCGCTCGGCAAGATCGAAGCCGGCGCGGTTGCACAGGCCATCGCAGATGCAAAGCCCGACGCGATCTTCAACGTCACGTTCGGACCGGACCTGCAGAAATTTGTCCGTGAAGGCACCACGCGCGGCATCTTCTCGGACGTGGCCGTCTTCTCGCTTCTGGGCGGCGAGCCCGAATATCTCGACCCGCTGAAATCCGAGGCGCCGGTCGGCTGGTACGTCACGGGCTATCCGTGGGACCAGATCAAGACGCCCGAGCACGACAAGTTCTTGGCGGCCTACCGAGCCAAATGGAATGACTATCCGAGGCTCGGCTCAGTCGTCGGCTACGCCGCGCTTTACTCCGTGGCGGCGGTTCTGAAAAAAGCCGGCGGGACCGACACCGATAAGATGCTGAAGGCCATGGCCGGCCTCGAAGTCGAGACCCCGTTCGGCAAGGTCGTCTATCGCGAGATCGACCACCAATCGACGATGGGCGCCTACGTTGGACGCACTGCGGTGCGGGAAGGCCGGGGCATCATGATCGATTGGCGCTACGAGCCGGGCGACAGGCATCTGCCGACGGACTCCGCCGTGAAGGCCCGGCGCCCGGCCAATTAACGGACCGAGATTTAACGGACCGAGATCGCTTAGGACTGGATAGGCGGGCCCACTCAGGGCCCGCCTCGGTCTGATGGCCGACACCAGGCTTCCTGAAGCCTGCAGAGGATCCGCGCCGACCATGCTCTCCTCGCTTCTGATTCAGACGCTGAATGGACTGGCGAGTGCATCGCTGTTGTTTCTCGTCGCGCTCGGGCTGACCCTTATCTTCGGCGTTACGCGCATCGTCAATTTTGCGCACGGCTCGTTCTATATGCTCGGCGCCTACATCGCGGTGTCGGCGAACATCTGGCTCGGCGGCGGAGCGCTCGGCTTCTGGGGCGGCGCACTTGCAGGCGCCCTCGCGGTTGCCGGGATCGGCCTCGTCATGGAGCTCACCGTTCTACGCCGCCTCTACCGGGCACCGGAACTGCTGCAGCTCGTCGCGACGTTCGGCATCGTTCTCATCGTCAAGGATGCGGTGCTCGCCGTGTGGGGGCCGGAGGACATCCTTGGACCGCGCGCACCCGGCTTCACGGGCAGCCTGACGATCCTTGGCAAACAGCTGCCGACATACGACGCTTTCCTGCTCCTTCTGGGGCCGGCCATGCTGGCGGGAGTCTGGTGGCTGCTGAACCGGACGGCTTGGGGCCTGAAAGTCAGAGCCGCGACCGAGGACCGTGAGATGGCCGCCGCACTCGGCATCGATCAAGCGTTCCTTTTTTCAAGCGTGCTGGCCCTCGGTGCGGGCCTCGCAGGACTTGCGGGGGCTCTGGCTCTGCCACGCGAGCCGGCCAGCCTCGGCATGGATCTCTCCATCATCGCCGACGTCTTCGTTGTAACTGTGGTCGGAGGCCTTGGCAGCATTCCCGGCGCCTACCTCGCCGCCGTCCTGATCTCCGTCGTCAAGGCATGGTGCATTGGTCTCGGCACTGCAACGATCGCGGGCGTTACGATCTCATTCACGAAGTTGACCCTCGTCGCCGAGTTCGTGGTGATGGCGGCCGTGCTTCTTGCACGGCCGCACGGCCTGCTCGGTAGCGAGCCGGCCCAGCAGCGAGGTGCGGCGGCGACATTTGCACCCCTGCCAATCCCCAGCCGGAGCTTTTGGGCGACAGGAGCCGGGGCTGTGCTCCTGCTGCTACTGATGCCGCTGATCGTCGACCGCTACAATCTCGTCCTTCTGACCGATATAGCGGTGTTCGCGCTGCTGGCGGCGAGCCTCGCCATCCTGATGGGATGGGGCGGCATGGCTTCCTTTGGTCATGCCGCGTACTTCGGCGCCGGAGCCTACGGCGCGGCACTCGCGTCGCTGGCAGGACTGCCTATCGCTGCAGCGCTTCTGATCGGTCTGGCGATCGCGGCGTTACTGGCCGCACTGATCGGCCGATTGGCGCTGGAGGCGTCGGGGATCTCGCTCGCCATGTTGACACTCGCGTTCGCGCAGATTCTGTGGGCCGTGGCATTCCAATGGGACGCCGTGACAGGCGGCTCGAATGGGCTCGTCGGCATCTGGCCGCCGGCAGCACTGTCCGAGAAGTGGGCCTACTACCTGCTCACGGTGACGGCTGCAGCTGGCGTGATCGCAGCAATTTGGCACCTCGCGCATACGCCCTTCGGCTACGCGCTTCGCGCGGCCCGCGATCACGCGCGCCGGGCCGAGGCATCCGGGCTCGATATCAAGACGGTTCGTCTGGCTGCCTTCGTGCTCTCCGGCTCGGTCGCAGGTCTGGCCGGCGCACTTCTGGTGTTCTCCAAGGGATCGCTCTCACCCGATCTGCTCGCAATACCCCGCTCGGTCGATGCGCTGGTGATGGTGCTGCTCGGCGGTTTCGAAACCCTGGCCGGCCCCTTGGTCGGCGCTATGGTCTTCACGCTGCTCTCCGATTGGCTGACCCGTGCGACACCCTACTGGCAGGCCATGCTCGGCGCGACGATCGTCGTTCTGACACTCGTCTTTCCGCGCGGCATCACCGGCACTATCGGCGGGTGGCTTGCCGAAAGGCGGCGCTTATGAGCACGGACACTGCGCTCGAGGTCGATGCGCTCCAAAAGTCGTTCGGCGGCTTTCGCGCAGTCAGTCGCGTGTCGTTCAGCGTCGCCCAGGGCGAGGTCGTAGCCCTGATCGGGCCCAACGGCGCCGGCAAGACCACGACCTTCAATCTCGTCAACGGGCAATTGAAACCCGATAGCGGCCGCGTCCGCCTCGAGGGCACGGACGTGACGGGCCTTGGACCTCGCGAGCTTTGGCGCCGCGGCGTGGCACGAACATTCCAGATCACGGCCACGTTTCCATCGATGACGGTCCGCGAAAACGTGGCCGTCGGCGTAATGGCGGCCAACGGCGGCCCCTGGCGCCTGTCCCACGCTTTCCGTCGCATGACGTCGCTCGACTCGACCGAGACGCGAAGTCTGATCGCCGACGTCGGACTCGAAGCGCTGGCCGAGCGCATTTGCGGCACGCTCGCCTATGGCGATCTCAAACGCGTGGAACTCGCAATGGCACTTGCGAACAGGCCACGCCTCCTGCTCATGGACGAACCGACGGCCGGCATGGCCGCTGCCGAGCGGGAAGCCTTGATGGCCCTCGCCGTCGAGATTGCGCGAGCCCGGCAGACCGCGATCTTCTTCACTGAGCACGACATGGACATCGTATTCCGGCACGCCCAACGCGTGCTGGTGATGAGTCGGGGCGAGCTCGTCGCGACAGGCCGCCCCGACGAGATCCGCCAAAGTCCCCTCGTGCAAGAAGTCTATCTCGGGCATGCGGCGATCGGGGAAAAGCGCTGATGTCGTCGACCGATCCGAACCGCATCAAGAGGCCCGCTCTGCTCGAGATCACGGGCCTTGAGGCCAGCTACGGACGCGCGCGCGTATTGAGTAGCATGGCCTTCAGCGTTTCGCCGGGCGAGGCGGTCGTCCTGCTCGGTCGCAACGGTGCCGGGAAGTCGACGACGCTCAAAGCCATTATGGGCCTCGAGGTCGAGTCAAAGGGCCAGATCCTGTTCGATGGGCGGCCCATAAACGGGAGTCCGACACACCAGATCGCCCAGGCGGGCGTCGGCTACGTCCCAGAGGATCGGCGCATCTTCGCCGCACTGAGCGTCGCGGAAAATCTGGCCGTTGGCCGCCAGCCCGCCCGTGACGGTCACGCGTGGAGTGCAGCCGAGATCTGGAAACTCTTTCCGCCCCTACGAGCCATTGCCGACCGGCGCGCGGGCTATCTGTCGGGCGGCGAGCAGCAGATGCTGGCGATCGCAAGGACTTTGATGGGCAATCCTCGACTGCTGCTGCTCGACGAGCCATCCGAGGGTCTGGCCCCGGTCATTCTGGCGCGTATAGCCGATGTAGTGGCCTCACTGAAGGCGCGCGGCATCGGACTGGTGGTCTCGGAGCAGAACCTCGCCTTCGTGCGCACATTCGCCGATCGCGTGCTCATCCTCGAGACGGGACTGGTGCGCTTTACGGGAACACTCGCAGACCTCGATGCCGATCCAGGCCTCGTGGCTCGCAATCTGTCGGTCTGATGGACCATGGCCATTCCGGGACGACAACAGCGAGGCTAAAGGCCAGCCTCATCGCGCATCAAGTGCCCGCCCGTCCGTCCGCTACCGCCTTGTGCAGCAGAAGGACCGGAATCAAGCCCACCAAGACGATAGCTACGGCGCCGACGCTCGCGGCTTCCACCTGCTCCAGCGACGCGAGGGCATAGACGTGTGTCGAAAGCGTCTCGAAGTTGAACGGCCGCAGCAGAAGTGTCGCTGGAAGTTCCTTCATGGCGTCGACGAAGACGAGCAGCGCTGCCGTGGCGAGCACCGGCAGTAGGAGCGGAAGATGCACCCGCCAGAGTGCCGATAGAGCGGTCTCTCCCAGCGTGCGCGCGGCGGCGTCGAGATTGGGCGAGATACGTTCGAGACCCGCCTCGACGGTGCCGTGAGCAACGGCGAGAAAGCGGATGGAGTAGGCGAGCACCAGCGTTGCAAGGGTTCCCGACAGGAGCAGTCCGGTCGAGACGCCAAGCCACTCGCGGGCAAGGGCATCGACGGAGTTGTCGATCGCCGCGAGAGGTATCAGCAGACCGAGCGCCAGCACAGTTCCGGGAAGCGCATACCCAAGCCCGGCCATGCGCACAGCAGGCCGCGTGAAGCCATTGGAGGCAACGCGCCGGGCATACGCGATCACCATGCCGAGTATCACCGCGAAAGCCGCCGCAAGGGCAGCCAGAACGACGCTGTTCCAGGCGGCGCGCCAGAATCCCTGCTCCAGCGCGGTGGAAAGGTGGTTGGCCGCATTCGACGCCAGCACCGCGAACGGCACCACGAAGCCCGCGAGAACGGGCAATCCGCAAACCGCGAGTGCGGCGACGGCTTTCCAGCCTTCGAGGTCGGAGAACGGGATTGCTCGGAGCCGGCCGGTCGTACCATGAACGCGGCCGCCACTTCGCAAGGCGCGCTCGGCCCAGAACAGCCCAGAGACGAGCAACAGGGCGACCGTTGCAATCTGAGCTGCTCCGGCAAGGCTGGATCGCTGCAACCAGGTCGTGTAGATCGCAGCCGACAGTGTTTCGACACCGAGATGCTGGACGGCGCCCAGATCGTTGAGCGTTTCCATCAAGGCCAGCATCAAGCCTGCGGCGAGGGCCGGCTTCGCGAGCGGCAGCGCCACGTATCGGAACGTGCCCCACGGCGTCTGGCCGAGCGTCCGGGCAACCTCGAGGACGCAGACCGACTGCTGCACGAAGCTCGCGCGGGCCGTCAGATAAACATAAGGATAAAGCGCACTCGACATCACGAAAATGGCGCCACCGGTCGAGCGCACCGACGGAAACCAATAGTCCGCGGCCGAACTCCAGCCCGTAAGCGCCCTGAGGCCGGTCTGCAGCGGACCCGTGAAGTCCAGAAAATCGACGTAGGCGTAGGCGATGATGTAGGTCGGCATCGCGAGGGGAAGCACCAGCAGCCGATCGACCACGGCATGTCCCGGGAACCGGTACATGGTCACGATCCAGGCGGTGAGGCTCCCGATGCCGAGCGTCAGCACGCTGACCCCTGCCATCAACAGCACAGTTTCCGTGAGCACGCGTGGCAGCACGGTCGACGCGAGATGCCACCACGTATCGTCGATCGCATGCAGGGCCAGGACGAGCGTGGTCGCCACGGGCAGAAGGACGACGGCGAGGATGAGTGCAACGGTCGCCGTCCAGCCCGGCGAGGCACGCCGGCGCGCGCGCCAAAGATCGAGCCGTTGGCGAAGGCTCAGGATGCCTTGCAACGGTCCGAGCGTCGGGTCTGGTGCGATCGGCGGAGGCATGGGCGGTTTCGTCTCGATTCGACGCTCACGTGAGGCAGCGTAAGAGGCACGACCGATAATGAGTGAACGCCCCAGTGCACCGGACCGCATCTGCGGCCCATTCATCTGCAACGACGCGCACGCCGGCCCTGAAAAAGTGACACTTACGACCGGATCATCAACAACGCCTGTCCCGCTCCGCTCGTCAATCCGTTGCGCCCATCAGCGACAATCCGCGCTCATTGGAATTCTTCCAATTCCAGAGTGTTGCGCCTGAATCAGGGGCTCTCTGATCGATAAAACTCGAAATAATTAATAAGGCATTTCTCCACGGCTTGGGTGTTAGACGTCGCTGAACGGCTCGTGAATGCCGGCTTACGAAGTTCCATGAAGAGCTTCTGGGCCCTGTTTATCTAGGATCTACGCCACATGGCCACGTTCAAAGGTACGACTGGCAACGATACGTTCCGGCTCTCCCAGTCGGCGCTCTCGTCGGCCGTTATCGTTGGCGGCGATGGCACGGACACGCTGGCGATCACGAATAAAGGCAAAGTCACGTTCGAGGATGGGCGCTTTAAGAGCCTCTCGGGCATCGACGCCATTGATCTGACCGCACATACGTCCGGCACTGCTCAAGTACGGATCTCCCAAGCGATCATGTCGCAGACGGACGCCAAGCAACTGACGATCGTGTCGGGGGCAGGCGGGATCGACCTCGTAAGCGCCAGTGGTAATGTGGGCGGGACCGTGTTGATTGCGGGTACCGGTGAGGTCCTGCTCGACAATCAGACCAACAATGTCGTGACTCTCGCGGACGGGGCGACCGTTCACGTCGTCGGCGGCGCTGGCAGCGACACTATCACCGCGGCCTCGACGGGATCGCTGCTCGACGGCGGCGCGGGCAACGATCAACTCATTGCTCGAGCGGGCACCGACACGATCCTTTTCGGGACTAACGACGACGCCGACATCGTAAGCGGCTTCGATGTGCACAAAGATGTCGTCACGCTTGAGGGCACGACATTCAAGACGATGAATGAGGTCCGGGCGCACCTGAGCCAGTCGGCGACGGGAGCCGTACTCGATCTCGGCAATGGCGATACGCTGACTTTCGCCAATATCGATATGTCAAAACTGACTGCCGCCAACTTCAGCGGAATCGTTGATGGCCCTCCGACCATTCACATCGTCCCAGGCACGAGTGCGGAGGAGGTGAACCGCATTATCGCCGAGGCAGGTGAAGGCGCGACAATCATTCTAGGCGAAGGCGTGCACGTCTTCGATCGCGCCATACAGATTCTCAACGATGGTGTCACATTCAAAGGTGCCAGCGAGACCGGCACCACAATCGTCTTCGACTATCCCGCCGGCACGGGAGGCAATGGCATCGAAGTCACGGGCGGCGCCAAAAGCCTTATCGGCGCTGCCACGTCCGACATCGCGGCGGGATCGACGGCCATCACGGTTGCCAACGCCTCGGGGCTTAGCGCCGGTGACAAAATCTGGATCGGGCAGGCGAACGATGCGGACTATCTCGCCGCCAACGGCTGGTCGAGTGCAGATCCGACGAAGCTCTCTGGCAATCCATTCCGCGAGGCGATCGCCGAGATCGACTTTATCGAGGGCAATACCATTCATCTGAAGAGCGCCATTGCGTTCGACATGGATGCCGGCGCCGCGATGGTGCATGCGATCGATCTCCTGGAAAATGTGACGCTTTCCGATTTCACGGTAACCTTCGCACTCGGCGATCCGAACCCCTACGACTTCGTCAATACACACCCCGAGTTCGAAGGCACATCTGCGATCCGACTCGATGGCACTTCGTACGCGTCCCTCGCACGCGTATCGGTGATCGACGCAGCGAGCCACGCTTTCGATATCCGGACGTCCCTGGAGCCGGTCGCAGACGATCTTTACGTGGACGGTGCTCACAACAAGGGCACCGATGGCAACGGGTACGGTCTGCAAATCTACGAGACGTTCGGCGGCACCTTCACCAACCTCGAGATCTTCGATACGCGCCACGCTGTGCTGTTCTCCGCCTGGGACGCGGAGGTGGGTAATACCGTCCACGTCCTGGAGACCAATCGCGATATCAATTTTCACGGCAGCGCAGACGTCGACAACGCGGTCGTGGTCGACAGGGCTGTGCTCGACTATGACCAATCGCAGAATACGGGTATCGGGAACGGGTATTGGGCACTCGTCAGCGATGGCGGCTTATCCCATACGACGACGGACATCTATGGCCCCAACTCGGTGACGTTCGGCTGGGCCGTCGGCTCGGATGTCGGCGAGGAGATCCACGGGGTCGACACGGGAGCCTATCTCAATGGCATGAACGGCCAGGATACGCTGGTCGGTGGATCGGGCGATGACATCCTGGTCGGCGGCACCAACAAGGACACGCTCGTGGGTGGTGCCGGATCAGACACGTTTCTTTTCCAAGTCGGCGACAATTACGACACCCTCGCCGATTTCGAATTCGGTCCCGGTGGCGACAGGATCGTGTTCTCCGGAACCGCGTCGCTGGACAGCTTCGCGGATCTGACGCTGACGCAGGACGGAGCCGACGTCCACGTGCGCTATGGCGCCAACGCCACTCTGATCATCAAGAATCACACCGTCGACGAGATCACTCCCGACGCGTTCGTGTTCGATCCGAGCGGCAGCGCCTGGGGTGATCTTCTTTGAGGCATGTGCTTCACCACGCAATGACCTCATTGCGATAGTCGACGAAGGCGACGCCGCCCGTCCCCGTACGCGTCTCCAGCGTGTCGGCGACACCTTTCACGCTCGTGGGAATGTCGAGCGGCGCTCCTGGACCGCCCATCGCCGTGCGCACCACACCCGGATGCATGGCGAGAATGGTCAGGTCGGTCCGATCGGCATGGCGAGCGCGGAAGCTCAGGATCAGCGAGTTGAGCGCTGCCTTGCTCGCCCGATAGAGTTCGGCCCGCCCGTCGCCGTTAGTCGATACGCTGCCGAGAATTGACGACATGAAGGCCAGCGTAGCGCCTTTCCCCGTAACGTCGACCAATCGGTCCGCGACACGGATTGGACTGATGGCATTGGTCATGAAGATCGAAACGATGTCCTCGTCGGGCACATCCACGAGAGCTGTGCCGCGACCAGCCATGATGCCGGCATTGAGAAAGAGGAGATCGAAGGCCTGACCGCGAAGACGCATTGCGAGGGCTTCCACGTCGGCTGGGCGCGAGATGTCGATGCGCTCGATGACCAGGCGTTCCGGCGCCTCCTTCCTGAGCTGTTCCAGCTCGGGGGCTTCGCCGCGCACGGTCGCCGTCACATGCCATCCCCGCCGGAGATGCTCGCCGACGAGACCGAGACCGAGGCCGCGCGACCCGCCGATGATAAGCGCCTTCTTCATGCAACTCCTCCCCGTTACGTCGCGGCACTCGACCGGCCGAACCTCAGTGATCGAACGCCTTCAGCGGTGAGACGTTGCCCGATGTGCCGGCCATCGAGCCTGCGTCGATCGACAGAATGATGCCAGTCACCCAGCGTGACTGCTCCGAGGCCAGATAGACGACACCGTTGCCGATATCCCAGCCCGTGCCTTCCACCTGGAGCAGCGTGTTCTTGCGGCGGGCATCACGCAATTCAGGCTCCATGCCGTGAACGGAAACCATTGGCGTGTAGACGTAGCCGGGCGCGATGCAATTGACACGGATCCCCTCGGGGCCGTGGTGCGCTGCCATCGAGCGCGTCATGTTGACTACGGCGCCCTTGGAGGCCGAGTAGAACAAACTCGGGTTGCCACCCCTGAGGCCGTCGATCGACGAGATGTTGATGATCGCGCCACCCCCCTGCTTGCGCATCTCGGGAATAGCGTACTTCGCCATCAGCATCATCGAGGTCACGTTGATGCGCATGGCGGCATCCCATGCAGTTGGATCGACGTCGACAGCATTCCCCATCGGCCCGCCGATGCCGACGTTGTTGACCAGGACGTCCACGCGTCCCCATGCACCGACAATCGATTTGACCGCCGCAGCGCACGAGGCCTGATCGGCGACATCGGCGGAGACGACCATCGATGCGCCACCCTCTTTGTCGATCATCGCCTTGGTAGCCTCGGCCCACGCTGGCGTCGCGTCGATGAGGGCAACCTTGGCTCCTTCACGGGCGAGCAGGATTGCTGCTGCGCGACCGTTACCGATCCCGTCTCCGCGCGAGCCCGCCCCCGTGACGATCGCGACCTTACCTTTCAAACCCATCTCGGGCATCGGCCTCATCTCCATCTGGAAAACCTGCTGACTTGATCTTGCCGTCCGCAGCGCAAGAAGAGCAAGCGGCAGTACCAGTCAGCGCGAACTCTACGCGCCCGGGAACGCGCGCTCGATGATGGCGCGCGCATCGGTCCAATCGATGCCTTGGCCGTAAGTGGCACGCGGAGCGCCGGAGAGACGGCTGGCTATGAACGCATCGGCGATCGCGGGTGGCGCGTGACTGCGCAACACGGCGCCCGCCGCCACGACCGCCAAGATCTCGACAAGCTGGCGGGCGCGCCTGTCGAGCGAGCGCGGATCGTGAAGAATCGCCTCGACCCTCGCGAGGCTCGCTTTCAGATGCGGGTCGCTGGCGGCGACCTCGGAAAGATCCTCGACGACCATGCCAACGACATCCGGCTCACGCTGGAGCACGCGGAGTACATCGAGCACCATGACGTTGCCGGAGCCCTCCCAGATCGAGTTCACCGGCACTTCCCGGTAGAGACGCGCAACGAGCCCGTCCTCGACATAACCGTTGCCGCCGAGACATTCCATGGCCTCGGCCACGAGCGGCGGCGCCAGCTTGCACACCCAATATTTGACGATGGGAGTCATCAATCGAACGAACGCCCGGGCACGCGGATCGTCCACGTGATCGACGGCGCGGGCGAGCCGGAACACGAGGGCCGTGGCTGCCTCCACGTCGAGCGCCATATCGGCCAGAACCTCCGTCATCACGGGCGACTCGAGCAGGGGGCGTCCGAACACGAAGCGGTGGCGGGCGTGATGGACAGCGTTCGCCATTGCCAAGCGCATGAGGCCGGCCGAGGAGACCGCACAGTCAAGTCGCGTGGCAGAGACCATTCCGATAATCGTCGCGACGCCGCGGCCCTCCTCACCGACGAGCCAGGCGTGAGCTCGATCGAACTCGACCTCGGCGGAGGCGTTGGAGCGATTTCCGAGCTTGTCCTTGAGCCGTTGCAAGTGCAGCCCGTTGAGTGTGCCGTCGGGACGAAAGCGCGGCATCAGGAAACATGACAGACCGCCGGGCGCCTGGGCCAGCACGAGAAACGCGTCACTCATGGGCGCGGACAGGAACCACTTGTGACCGGTAAGAATGTACTCACCCGTTGCCGGATGGCCGGCAGGATCGGCACGGGTGGTGTTGGCGCGCACATCTGTGCCGCCCTGCTTCTCGGTCATACCCATGCCGATCGTCGCGCCGGTCTTCGTGTGCGCGGGACGGAAGCGGCGGTCGTAGCTGGGGCTGAGAAGGCGCGGCAGCCACGCCTCGGCGAGATCTGGCGCTGCGAGAAGTGCCGGCACTGCCGCGCTGGTCATCGTAAGCGGACAGACGTGCCCCGCTTCCATCTGTACCGCGAGATAGAGCCGCGCGGCTCTGATGACATTGCGACCGGGGCGCGGCACTTCGCCGTCCTGGATGAGGTGGTCCCAGGCTCCGGAGATCAGACCCGCAGCCACACTCTCAGTCATGAGTGCGTGATAGGCGGGATGATACTCGACGAAATCTCGGCGTCGGCCCTTCTGGTCGAACGCTTGCAGAGAGGGTGGATGGGCGTTGGCCTGGCGTCCGAGTTCGAGCGCGTCCGCGGAGCCGCAGTAACGCGCGAACGCCGCCAGAGCCGGCATATCGTGGCCTTCACCCGCCTCCCGCGCAACGGCCTCCGCGAGAGCAGCATCCGTTGCGAGGAGATCGATATCCGCAAACGGAGGGCTCTGGTTGGTCACCTCATGGGTGGCGGTGGGCGGCAGCATGGCATCGTTCCGGCTCTTGAGCGGTCACAGTCGTCCCGGTTTCGGGCAAACAGGTCCGTGAGACCGGACTGCACCGCCATGCTCGATACCATACGCGATATACGCAACGCTGAGCGAAACGGCGTCGGGCAATCGGTGCCGTTTGGACTGTTACTCCAGGCCCGGCCGGTCACATGCCACCGTTCTCGCCGCGATCAGCGCGGCGCGAGAACTCCGTCTGCCCACCAGACGCGAGGATGCGAGCTTGCTCGACCCAGTTTTCGCGCTCGATGCGCCCCTTGAAATCAAGGACATGGCTCACCCGCTCGATATCCGCCACGGTCCACTCGGCAATTTGCTCGTAGGTCGTGACACCCATTTGATTGAGCTTCTTCTCGATGAGCACGCCAATGCCACGGATGCGTTTGAGGTCGTGAGCTTCGCCGGGGCGTGATGCGAACGGGCTCGTCCCGATTGGACGGAGCGCCTCGGACCTGACGGAACGAAGGCTCGAGAGATCGCCGGACTTCTGCAGCTCCGAAACAACGGTCGCTTCGACCAGAGCCGGCGCCGCAGCGATCGGCGAAGCGGCAGCCGGCGCCACCGGGCGGACCGTCGCCAGTGCAGCAACGGCAGCGCTGGCTGCAGCCGACACAGCGGTCCCCGACGCCGCCCCGCCGATGCCGGTCGAAGCGCCCGCGGCATCTAATTTGACCGCCGTCACTGCAGCATCTGAAGTGGACGGCCTTTCGACAGGCTCGCCGAGCACCCGCGTGCTTGGCATGGGTTGCGACGGTGCCTGCACACGGGTGACCGGCGGCGTCGGCTTGGAGACGTCAGCGTCGGCGCCACCGCGATCCAAAACGCGCGGATTAGGCGTCTCACCGCCGCGGGTTAGATTCTGAGCCTGTTGCACCCAATTTTCACGCTTGATACGGCCCTGGTGTCCGAGCAGCCGGTCGAAACGCTCGATGTCGTTTTCGGTCCACTGCGCAATCTGGTCATAGCGGAAGACACCCTGCGCGTAGAGGAGCCGCTCGATCTCCGGCGTGACGCCACCTATGCGCTGCAGCACATCGCGGGCCGCCACCGCCGGCCGTGCCTCCTGCGCCGTATTGGCGGCCGGGAGCGCAGCGATCGCGGCAGAGCCTGCCGCGGGTCCACGAGGCTCGACCGCGGCAGACGGGTCTTTGCTAATTTGAGAGAGCGGAGGACCCGTTGTCTCGTCTGCCTTATACGGCCTGGATGCGGCTGCTGCCGCCGCAGCCATCGCGGCAGCCGCTGCCGACGCGGCTTCGACGCTGATGCGTTCTGCCCGCACCGCCTCGACGGGACGCGGGGCAGGCGGCATGCGCGGCGTCACCGCAGGCGTGGCCGGAACCGCCGTGGCGACCGTCGCTACTGCCGCGACAGGCTGAGCGGCAGGAGCCCGGGTCTGGACGACCGGCGCCGTGTCCGGACGGGTGTCCGTGGCTCTCGATGCCACGTCTTTGGTGAGAAGGCTCGAATAATGGGTGTCCTTGCCACTGGCGAGGATTTGCGCCTGCTCGATCCAATTCTCCTGCTCGATACGGCCTTGGAAACCGAGTGCGTGACTGATCCGTGCCACGTCCGCCGGCTTCCACGCCCCGATCTCGGCAAATGTCCGAATCCCGAGCCGATGCAGCGTGACCTCGAGTGACTGATCGATGCTGCGTATCCGCTTCAGGTCGTCCGCCGGGCGCCCCGCCGGCAGACGCAGGCCCTCGGACGAACGCTGCGTCCCGGCTGAAGGGGCGGCTGCCGTTGCTCCGGTCGCGGCTGCCCTTGTCTGCTGGGGAGGCGGTGCGGGACTGGCGTGCGGACCGGCCAGCGCCCGCTCGAAGCGCGAGACGGGATCGACTGAAGGGCCCGGCGAAGGCTGTGCTCGTAACGCCGCTGACGGAAAGCGACGCGACGCCTCGCTCCCAGGCGCCGGCTCGAGAGTATCCGCCCGTCGGAAGGCGTCTCGGACAGGTGCCGGCGGGGCGACCGGAGTGATCGGCCTCGGCGTGTAGCTCGCCGGCACGGTTTGACGTGCAGCGGCCCCTGCAGCAGCGGCGCTGGCAATGGCACCCGCCGGCACCATCGTCGGTGAATCCGAACGGACGGCCGACGTGCCGATCATGCGGCGCGCGAGACAGGAAATCCAACAGCCAAGCCCATAGGCCAGCGCGAGGAGCAGCAATGTCTGCCAAGTAAATGCGATCATGCGATTCCGTCTCCCCCGAACGCAACACTTACGAGCAGGTCAGCCCTTGTCGTTTTCCACCGGACTGCAAGTGGCCCAACCGACGACGAGACCGACGGCAAACGCGATCGCCACGTACCAGAACAGCTGAATGAAGAGATAGCTCATGACACCTCTCGATCGCCTCGTGCCTGCTGATGCAGACGCTATTGCCGGATTTTGACCACGAACTCGATACGCCTGTTCATGGCGCGTCCCTCGGGTGTGGCGTTGTCGGCGATACTACGGTTCTGCCCATATCCGATGGCAACCAGACGGCTGGGCTCCACGCCCGCTCGCGACAGATACTCACGCACGGAGTTGGCACGGCGATCCGAAAGGCGCTGGTTTCGCTCCGGTGTGCCTTCCGAGTCCGTGTGACCTTCGATCTCCACGATCAACGATGGACAACGGTTCGCCGCGTCAGCGACCTTGTTGAGCGTCGGGAAACTGGCAGGGTCCAGGTCGAAACTCGCTCGGCTGAAATTAATGATGCCTTCGCGCACGACCCTGGATAACGCCTCCTGACAGACATCGACGACCTTCTCCTCCTCGGTTCTCGGTCGGGCCGGTGGCGCGGCCTTCAATGCTGCCGAGCGGCGGCGCTCGTCATCAGCTTCCTTACGGGCAGCCTCGGCACGACGGCGCTCTTCATCCGCCTGCTGGCGGGCGGCAGCCTCGGCACGACGGCGCTCTTCGTCCGCCTGCTGGCGGGCGGCAGCCTCGGCACGACGGCGCTCTTCGTCCGCCTGCTGGCGGGCGGCAGCCTCGGCACGACGACGCTCCTCCTCCGCCTGCTGACGGACGGCAGCCTCGGCATGACGGCGCTCCTCTTCCGCCTGCTGACGGGCGGCAGCTTCGGCACGACGGCGCTCCTCTTCCGCCTGCTGGCGGGCAGTAGCCTCCGCACGACGGCGCTCCTCTTCCGCCTGCTGGCGGGCAGTAGCCTCCGCACGACGACGCTCCTCCTCCGCCTGTTGGCGTGCGGAAGCAGCCTCGGCACGGCGGCGTTCTTCGTCGGCGCGACGACGCTCGAGATCTGATTGCGAACGACGCAGTTCCTCAGCCCGACGCTCAGCTTCCAGTCGGGCAACTTCCTCCCTGCGGCGTCCCTCCTCCTCCCGCGCCTGAATGGTTGTCTGGTCCAGCGTTACGCGGACCTCAGCGTCGCAGGCTGCGCCAGCACTTGCCCGAACCTCGACCGGCAGCGACTGAACAAGTTGCTCAGCATCTGTCGTCCCTGTGATCAGAAGCCGCTGGCCAGTGATGGCAACCTCGCCGCCGCTCAGTTTCTGAAGGGCGCCGAGGGCCACTTCGATGCACTGCGCCCACCCTGCCGGTTGACCGGCCCCAAGCTGCAACTCGTCACGGATACGACGGCCTGCAAACCGCTGACGTGCAATTGCGAGGACAGCCGCGCGCGCCCTCTCATCCGGCACATAGCCTGTGAGCGCGATCACACCGGCTTCGGCCCTCGCCTTCGTCTCGTAAGGGGAGACAGTCTTGACGGCGGGCTCGCGATGCCGGATCTCGCCTGCGGTCCGGAACGACGCCAGGACTCCGCTTCGCATCGCGCCCTCGACCTGACCAGCCCGATCCGACGTCGCGGCGAGCCCATTCAAGCTCGCAGATTTGTCGCGTATCTCTCCTGTTCCCTCCTCCAGCCGACCGAGTTGCTCGAGAATAGCGGTGGCCACCATCGCGAATTGGTCGGGAGCTCCGGACGCCGGCTCCATGCGGTCGACCACCTTTGTCTCGGGAGCAAGACGGCGGGTTGCGCGCAACAGATCTTCGCGGATCGCGTCGCTCGGCACGTGGCCTACGAGCTGTACTTCTGTCGCCTGGCGTCGCGCCGACCACATGAACGGCGAGGCGCGCGGTGGGCGTACGGCTTCACTTTTGAGGCGGATTCCATCTGGCATCTGGCCGGTCAAGGCCGACTTCACCGCGCGATAACTGCGCGCATCGATGGCATCGCCGCGTACGGAAAGGCTGGTATCCTCGAGATCGACCACTCCCTCGCGCAACATCGTCAACTGCTTTAGCCCGAAGCCGACGCCGCCGAGCCATATGTCGACGGGCGGGGCGCCCCGGGCGAGCTTCATGCGATCATCGATATCGAGAGCCGGAAAACTCGCCTTGACCATGCCGGCGACATCGCGCCGTGTCTTCTCGTTGGGAACGAGACCATCGAGGCGGATCCGGTCGTTGCGGCGCACCGCGCTCCACTCGTATCGCTTAGCCTCGGCGATCAGGGAGACGCGATTATCGACAACGCGGACCCCCATCGTGTCGAGGGTCGCAGACATGGCTTGCGCCTGATCGGCTTCGCTGATGGCGTGGCCCGAGAGAACCGCATCTCGTCCCTCGAAGGCGACGTCGGCCCAGGCATGTCCGTTACGTTCCAGGACCGTCTTGGTGCGCGACGCGAGGTCGGCCTCGATCCGGCCGCGCTCCCCGAGGATCGCGATCGCACCGAGCATGAGGATCGGAATCAACCCCCATAGCCAACGCCACGGATTGCACTTCATTACGCTCTCCATCCCACCAACCGCGAGCCCCAGGCCAATGCTGGCCTTACGCGGCTACCCCACGCCCCTGCGCCCCTCCACAACCAAGCCCGGTGAACCGTCCGTGACGCTGCGGCGCCCCACACCGCATTCGGTTACGAACTACAAGCACGCAATCGCCATATGCGTCACCGAAGCGATCGCAGGTTCCCACGTGTCCCATGCTTGCGAGGCGCACTATAGTCAATCTCAGAGCACGTTTCCAATAGCGCGCTCAGGCGAAGAGCTTGGTGCGAAAGGTTGGCAATCGACGCCCGCGCGCGTGCCATCGATCACGGTTATGCTGGCCGAACACGCACCTGGGAGGGCGTTGCCGCCAAGTGCGCACCGATGGCTATGAGGCGCAAATGCAGGGCTTAGCCGACACTCAGGCGCGATTTCCCGCCAGCAGCTTGCGGGAGACAACAACCCGCATGATCTCGTTCGTCCCTTCCAGGATCTGGTGCACGCGGAGGTCCCGCACCAGCTTCTCCAGTCCATAATCTTTCAGATAACCGTAACCTCCGTGCAACTGTAGTGCCTCGTTGCACACATTGAAGCCGATGTCGGTCGCATAGCGCTTGGCCATCGCCGAGTACATCGTTGCCTGGGGATCCGCGCGATCGAGCGCATCGGCGGCCCGATAGATCATGAGGCGGCCAGCCTCGAGGTCCGTGGCCATGTCTGCCAGTTTGAACTGAACGGCCTGGAAGGACGCGAGCTCCGCGCCGAAAGCCTTGCGCTCGTGAACATAGCCGCGGGCCTTGTCGAGCGCCGCCCAGGCGGCGCCCAGCGAGCAGGCACCGATGTTGACGCGGCCGCCGTCGAGGCCAGACATGGCGAATTTGAACCCCTGCCCTTCGACACCGCCGACGAGATGGCTCGCAGGGATGCGGCAACCATCGAGGATCACCTGCCGCGTCGGCTGGGCATTCCAACCCATCTTCTTCTCGTTTGGACCAAACGAAAGACCGGGCGTATCCTTGAGAATGACGAACGCGGAGATGCCACCGGGCCCGTCCTGCCCGGTTCGCGCAAAGAGGAAATAGAAGTCGGTCGCACCCGCCCCTGAGATGAATTGCTTGGTGCCGTCCAGAACGTAGCTGTCACCGTCACGACGCGCGGTCGTACGCAACGCGGCCGCATCGGAGCCGGCACCCGGCTCGGTCAGGCAGTAGGAGGCGAGCCAATCCATGGAGGCGAGCTTGGGCATCCAAGCGCCGATCTGATCGGTGGTGCCGTATTTGCCAAGCATCCAGGCGACCATATTGTGGATCGAGATGTATGAGGAGATCGCAGGGCAGCCATACGCGAGCGCCTCGAAGATCAGGGCTCCGTCGAGACGAGAAAGTCCGGAACCACCCTTTTCGGCGTCGACGTAGATTGCCGCCATGCCGAGTGCGGCGGTTTCGCGGATGACGTCGACGGGAAAATGGCTTTTCTCATCCCACTCGGAGGCCTTAGGTGCGATGCGCTCACGAGCGAACGCGAGGGCCGTCTCCTGGATGGCTGCCTGCTCGTCGGTGAGGGAGAAATGCATGACCGCTCCGCGAAACGTTAACGATGCCGAGGCCCGCCACGCGACGCGCTCAGGGCCGATGTTGTCAATTAGCGCCAGTTCCTCCGGTGAGGAAGCGGGAATGGACAGGAGCAGAGCAGAACCATCCGACATGGCCGAGCCGTTGGTCGTGCGCTCGCACGTCATGCCCTGGGGATTTGTCATTGCATTGCCCCTCGCGCTCGCCTTCGCCTATGTCGGGGCATGGGGCCTGGATCTCGGCCTTGCTCCGGAGGCGATCGTCGAGGAACAGGCGCCGCTCTGGATCTTCAGCCTCCCACTCTTGGCGTTCTCGCTGTTTCTCTTCCTCATCGGGGTCGGCGAGTTGGCGACCTACCTGAAGCCGGCAGTGGCCATCGTCGTCGATGCGAGTGGGGTCACCACCCACGGTATGCTCGGCGCGAGACGAATGGCGTGGGACGACGTCGTCGATAGCCGCATCGAGGGGGGGCAGCTTACACTCAGAGGTCTTGTCAAACCGAGCAAGGGGACACGAGAGCTCCGTCTCAATTTCAACCGTCTCGAGATCGAGCCGGCCCGCCTCATCCAGCGGATCGCAGCGCACCGTCCCGACCTGGTACCGCCCCCGCTACGCCCCTCGAGCATTCAGGAAAAGCCAGGCGACATTGCGTAACACATACTGATCCAGCCCCCTTTCGTGGACGAGACGAGGCGAAATGCCATGACCCTTGCCATGTCCCTGGGCAGCCGATGGCAGACTGGCCTGCTGGCCGCGTCGCTGGCCCTCGGAGCGAGCGGCACATGGCTCGGACTGTCGAACTCCGGCCGGGATGAAAGCGGCTTGACGTGCCGCAGCGGCAGCATCCCGATGCGACGGCTCGAGCTGGTGCTCGGCATGTCGCGCAAGGGCAAGGTCGACGTGGGCGACGCCGAATGGGCCGCCTTCCTCGAGCACGAGGTGACACCGAGGTTCCCGGATGGCCTCACCGTGCTCTCCGGCTTCGGCCAGTGGCGCGGTGCGTCCGGGACGGTGAGGCGCGAGCCGGCGCGGATCGTGCTCGTCTGGGCAGCGACCGCACCCGATCTCGAAGCTCGCATTGAAGCTATCCGGACGGCTTGGAAGACGACCCACGATCAGGAAAGCGTGCTGCGCGCCGATGGCTGGAGCTGCGTGTCGTTTTGATGCGCCGGCACGACTACATGAAGAACGGATCCGGGGTGCCGAGCAGGATACGTCCGACGGCTTCGAAATGGGCGCCGCGCGACTGGATCTGCTGCGACAGCGTGTGGATGTCTCGGAAGCGGCGCTCGAACGGGCTGCCGGGGAAGATCGCATCGACGCCTGCGGCCTTGTAGATCGTGTCGGCGACTTCGATCGCGCCTTGGATGGCATTGGCACAGGCGAGGCGGACAAGAGCGCGATCCTCGGTAGCGATCGCGCCCCAGTGATCGGCACGGGCATAAATCTCGGCCAGCACGGAGCGCAAATAGGACTCTGCAGAGCCAAGGCGCGCTTCGGCGCGAGCGACCTCCGATTGGACGAGAGGCTGGTCGGCGAGCCGGGCGAGTCCACGCGGTGTCTTGGTGGCACCGAGACGCACGAGTTCGGAAAGCATCTCGCGTGCGGCACCGAGGCCAACACCAGCGACACCGACTGCATACAGTCCTTGCATCGTGAAGGCATAGAGCGGGCCAGCAATGTTGCGGCCACTTGGGTCTTCGCGCGTTCCGGAATAGGCCTCGGGCACGAAGAGATCCTCGACCGTGTAGCTATCAGACGCGGTGCCACGCAGGCCGATGGTGTTCCACGTGTCGATCAGGTTTGCATTGCCCGCCGGGAACAGGAGCGTGCGCACGGTCGGACGTCCAGCCGCATTCAGTCGGAGCGATCCGTCTGCCTCTTCGACGTGGCCATGCATGCCCATCCATAGCGCCTGACGGCAGCCGGAAGCGAAATCCCAGCGGCCGGAGACGCGATAGCCACCCGGCACCGCCATGGCTCGGCAGGCGTTCGGCGGCCCCCAGGCAATAATCGTTCGCGGATTGCCGAAGATCTCGGCCGCCGTCGCCTGAGGAAGGTGGGGTGCAATCAACGCCGAGCTGTTGGCAACGAACATATTCCAGCCGATCGACGCGTCATGACGCGAGACCTCGATGATCGCGGCCAGATATTGGCCTGGCTCGACCTCTCCCCCGCCGTAGGCGCGAGGAAGGAGCAGCCGGAACAGTCCTGACGCGTGCAGCCCCGTCAGCAGCGGCTCTGGGATGCGTCGCGTCCGTTCGATCTCATCTGCAGATGCGCGAATGGCTGGCCCGATCGCCCTGGCCCTCTCGAGCGGAGACGAGCGAACGTCGGGGTCCGCACGTCCGCCACCGATCTCGCCGGTTAGGCCTGCCGACATGGTGAGTTGGTTCCTATCCGGCCGCCGGCAGATCCCACGATAGCGCCTCGTGGCCCGGCGCATAGACTCGGTTCGACTGCGCGGGGTTGCGATTGACGTGCTCGCGCGCATAGAGCGGATGGCGCATCGATCGCACCTCGTGCTCGAGCTTGAACAGCACCTTACCGGTCGAAAGATCGGTGATGTCCTCGAAACGATACTGGTGCTGGTCACTCTCCTCCGAGACGAGGTCGCGTTCGAGCAAGCGCTTGTAGGGGCCCGAGAAATCCGCGAGGTAGACGGCGATGTGATGCCCGTCGAAGGCGGGTGCGCTGGCGGCCGCGTCGCTCTCGCGATAAACGAGGAACTGGTCGGGACCGGTCGAAACCCGCGCGGCCTTCTCGCCCGACACCTCGGTTACACTGGCACCCGTCGCCACGATCTCGCGGTAGAAGCGAGCGATGGCCTCGGCGGTGCCACGCGGCACCTCGAGCTCGACGTAAGGCATGCCGAGCCGCATGGCGCCGAACTCGACAGCCGGTTCATGGACCCGGATGCGGTTGCCCCACGGACACGTGGCTTCGACGTGACCGGGCGTCTCGCGAAACGAGAACTTGGTGTCGGCGAGCAGGTCCTTGACGCCTTGCAGGCGGTCGAGGAGCGCCGCCCGCCCCGGAATGACGAGGCCCGTGATGCCACGCAGCACTTGCGCCTTACCACTTGGCAGATGGAACTGGCTGCGGCCGACGTTCACCCACATGTTGGTGACACCCGTCATCAGGTAAGGATCCCGCGTGAGACCCAATCCGGTGACATAGAACAAAGTGGCCAGCCGCTGATCGGGCACGGTGATGTTGACGTGCTCGAGCATGACCATGTTGCCCAAATCCTCGATCGAGCGATCGAATCTGCGCTCCTTCGAGCCGCGGGGATTGGGGGCAGGAAAGCGTTTCGTCTGGACCTGCATGGCGTCGTTCTCCATGACGCGGGAATGCGAGATTGCAATCCTCGCGCAGGATTGGCCCACAGGTCAAAAGGCAATTCGCTGCGCCGACGCAAGAGTGGCGTGCCGGTCGAGCCAGCGGCTATAGTCCCGACGACGGTCCGAAGCCTGGCCGCGATCGCGCGCCCACGGCCAGACCACACGCGCCGCCCGAAGGTCGAAGCAGGAGCATTTCCATGTCAGATGTCGAGTCAGCAATTGCAAAGCCGATCCCGTTCGACACCCGCCATCTCGACAAACTGATGGACGAAGCGGGCCTCGACGTCATCGTGGCGACGTCCAAGCACAACGTGCAGTACCTGCTCGGTGGCTATCGCTTCTTCTTCTTCGACACGATGGAGGCGATGGGCGTCTCGCGCTACCTGTCGGCAGTCGTCTATTGCAAGGGTCGCCCCGACGAGACGGCCTACATCGGGTGCGCGATGGAAGGTGGCGAGAAGGAACTCGGCCGCTTCTGGACGCCGAAGGTGGAACTCGGTCCGGTCGGCAGCCAGGCGGCAATGGCCGGCGCAGCGGCGCACATCGCCAAGCTCGGCGGCGTTCGGCGCGTCGGCATCGAGACCGGCTTCCTTCCCTCCGATGCCGAGGCGGCTCTCAGGCGCGGCCTTTCCAATGTCGAACTGACCGACGCCAACTTCCCGTTGGAGCGCTTGCGTGCCTGCAAGACGCCTGAGGAGATTGCGTCACTGCGCAAGGCCTCCCAACTGGTCGTCGATGCCATGAAAGTCACCTTCGAAACGCATTGCGTGCCCGGCGCCACGAAGGCCCAGGTGGTCGAGGCGTTGCGGCGCGAGGAGGTCAACCGCGGTCTCGTGTTCGATTATTGCCTGATCACGGCGGGGACGAGCCTCAACCGATCACCTTCCGAGCAGCGCATCGAGAAGGGAGACATCATGACCATCGACTCGGGCGGCAACTGGAAAGGCTACATCGGCGATCTTTGCCGGATGGGCATCGTGCAGGCCTCACCTGACCAGGAGTTGCAGGATTTGCTCGGCTTCGTCGAGGAGGTGCAACAGGCGGTCCGGAAGCCGATCAGGCCCGGCGGCCGCGGTGGCGACATCTGCGATGTGGCCGAGCGCCTGCTCGATGCTTCCCCGCATCGCAAATACACGCACTTCATGGCGCACGGCATGGGCCTCGTCAGCCACGAGGCGCCCCGCCTGATGGATGCCCCCCGCTTCTCCTACGACGGCTACGACAAGGAGCGCCCGCTCGAGCCGGGGCATGTCATCTCGATCGAGACGACGATGGCCCATCCCAAGCGCGGTTTCGTCAAGCTCGAGGACACGATCATCGTGACCGAAAACGGTTATGAGGCGGTGGGCGACGGGGCCCGGGGTTTCAATGCGGCAGGCGTTGCAGCCGGTCGCGCGTAACTCCAGGCGAGCCACGCCCACACCGGCAGCGCGTGAAGAAGCGCGAGGCCGTAGTTGTGCGCTTCGCCAGCTCCCTGGTTCACCAGTGGCAGTAGCAGATAGTAGCTGGCGAGCGTCCCCGACGAGAGCAGTAACGGACGGCTCTCGATCGCGGCTGCGAGCGCTAGGAACCAGAGTGCATACCAAGGGAACTGGGCGGGCGAGAGGTAGAACGTCGTGGCCGCAATTGCCGTAGTTGCCACGAGCGTGCTCCGCAGATCCACGGGCGGTCGCCGGGCGACATAAAGCGCGAGGCCGCCGACGCCGAGCGCAATCGCCGCTCGAAGCATCCGCTGCCCCCAGGTCTCGCCGCCGGTCGCCAGAACAACGCCATAACTGATCCACGAGAACGGCGCGTTGTTCGTCCACCAGTGGTCGGAGTAGGCGACGAGGCCGGAGCGCATGCCGGCGAGCGCGGAATGGGCAAGCGGCGCGAGCAGCACGAACGAGACCGACGCGAACACCATCGCCGGCACGACGAGACTGCGGCCTCGAGCATGAGTCAGGCGAGCGAACAGAGGCACCAGAAGTACGGGCCAGAGCTTGACGCCGACGGCGAACGCCAGCAGCGCGGCGGCGAGCACGTCGCGGCCGCGCCAAACGGCGAGGCATCCGCCGAGCAGAAGTGGTAAGAGCAACGCCTCACTATGCACAGTCCCGTGGCTCGACCAGACGATCAGCGGATTGAGCCAGAATAAGGCGGCCATCAGTGGAGGTCGGCCGAGATCCTTCAGGATGGCGACGAGCACGGCGACACCGGCCAGTTCCGCACCGAGAAACACAATCCGCAGGCCGTCGATCGAAAATGGCACCACGTAGTGCGCAAGCGCGAAGGCAAGCTGGGCTGTGCCGGGATAGATCGTCGTCAATTCGGGGAAGTTGATGCTCCGCAGGATCGATCCCGCTTGCGCGGCCAGCGCCGCCAGATGCGTGGCCGAGGGATCGCCGGCCATAACCGCGCCCGGAGCAATCGTGTAGGGGTTCGAGCCCGCCGCGACGACGGCCCCGTCCCAGAGATAGCGAAAATGATCGTCATCGATCACGACGGGGACGCCATACCAGACGAGCCGCATGACGAGGCCAGTCGCAAGCATCAGCCAGATGGCGGTTCGGCTCGAGGCGAAACGCTGGAGGGTCGGCACGGCTACGAGCGCGAGCAATCCCGGAAGGCCCAGCAATGCGACGAGCGGCAGAATGTCCCCGATGCTGCGAAAGCTCTCCTGTGTCCAGGCCGGCGAATGACGCGCCATCACCCACTGGCTGGCAACCAGAACGACCCCGACGGGCAACAGGAGCAAGGCTGCGGGCAGCCTCGCGACAGTTGGTGCCTCATTGTTGGGATTAAAACCCGACTCGTCTGGCTTGATGATGCGCGCGCCCTCCAACCCTCGTCCCGGCATAGGAGGCATCGCGGCAGCACTCAAGCCCGGACAGCACGGCTCACCGGAATGTCAAACCTCGTGACAGGATCGTCAGCGTTCCGCCTGCGGACCCGACGGGCCGATAGCCCGTGCCCGATCGATGGCCTCGATCACGATCTGTGCGTCGCCGATTTGATTGGCGAGCATCAGAACCAGACGGGCGTTGAGGCGCGTGCTCTCGTCATCGGAGAGGCCGTCGTGCGCAGCGATCAGTGCGGCATAGACATCGTCGCCGCGCGTGCCGAGACGGAAGGTGGTGTCGAGCTTGCCCTCGCTCATGCGGCCTCCTTTCCAAGGGCTCGCTCCATGGCGGCGCCAATCTTTCCGGCCGTCGGCTTCGCGAAGCGCGCGGCGACATGCTGATCCGGGCGGATCAGATAGGCGGACCCCGGAATGCCGCCGTAACGTCGAGCCGTGAGCCCGTCGACATCTTGCACGCGCGTGTGGCCGTCGGCACAGTCGGCAGGTCCGGCGACGACGGTAAGTTGCGCCACCCCATCTGGCACGTCTACAGGGTGCCCGAAGCTCAACACGAGAAAGTCGCCGAGGATCTCGTCGAGCAACCACGCCCGATTGCCGAGCGGGTCGACGATCGGCGCATCGACACACGGGTTCCCAGGCGCGAGCCCGCCCTCGAAGCCGTCGTCGTCACTTTGCAGCGACAGTCCATCCAGCGAGCACGGCAGTGACAAGCGGCCGGAGTTGACCAGCCGTCGCGCAAAAGGCTCGGTCGCTGCCATCGCGAGGGCCTCCTCGCGGAAGATGCGCTCCATTGACGACTTCGGCGTCATGAAGCTCGTCGAACGGGCCGAGTTCAAGATGTTCTCGTCGGCACCGCGAATACGCTCCTCGTCATACGTCGCGATCAGCCGCTCGGGCGCACGCCCGTCGAGTACGGCCGCCAGCTTCCACGCCAGATTGTCGACATCCTGGATGCCGCCGTTCCCGCCTCGGGCGCCGAACGGCGAGACGATGTGAGCACTGTCGCCCGCGAAGACGACGCGACCGTGGACGAAGCGCTCGAGCCGCCGGCACTGAAACGTGTAGACCGAGATCCAATCGATCTCGAATGGTCGGTCGCCAACCATGGCCGCGATCCGAGGCCGGACGCTCTCGGGCCTCCGCTCGATGTCGGGATCTGCCTCGGGACCGAGTTGCAGGTCGATACGATAAATGTCGTCCGGCTGCTTGTGGAGAAGTGCCGACTGCCCAACGTGAAAGGGCGGCTCGAACCAGAACCAGCGCTCGGACGGGAAGTCCGCCTTCATCTCGATGTCGGTGATGAGGAAGCGTTCCTCGAAGGTACGGCCAACGAAATCGAGATCGAGCAAGGCGCGCACGGTGCTGCGAACGCCGTCGCATGCGACGAGCCAGTCAGTGTCGAGCTTGTAACGACCCGCGGGCGTCTCGATCTCGGCGGTGACCCCATCTGAACGACGGGTGAGACCGACAAACTTGCTCTTGAACCTGAGGTCGATCAGCTCCGGAAAATCCCGTGCGCGATCGATCAGGTACTCCTCGACGTAGTACTGCTGCAGGTTGATGAAGGCCGGGTGCTTGTGGCCGGGCTCGGGAAGGAGATCGAAGTTGAAGACTTCTTTCTCTCTGTGAAAGAGGCGCCCGACCTTCCAGGTCACGCCCTTCTCGCTCATGCGGTCGGCAACGCCGAGACGATCGAAGATCTCGAGCGTGCGCTTCGACCAGCAGATCGCTCGCGAGCCCACCGACACGCTGTCGCCGTCGTCCACGAGCACGGACTTGACCCCGTGCAGCGCCAGATCGATGGCAAGCGCAAGCCCGACCGGTCCGGCGCCGACGATCAGAACCGGAACGCGCACTCCACGACCGTCGAGATCGGGTGGCCGGACGAAAGGGAAGCGCTGGTGCTGATAGCGCATGTGCTGAGCCCCGCCCGGCCAGCCGCCTCTACTCCGCAGCCTCGGCCCTTCGGCCTGCATTGTCGACGATCACCGGGCTCTCGAAATACATGATGTCGGGAGCAGCGCCGTAGCGGTCGGTGATCATCTTCTTCCAGTCGGCATTATAGACCTTGTCGGCCGCCTCGCGGTTCTCCCACAGATAGACGCCGCCGCCGGTGTGGGTCTTCTCGTCGAACAGGTAGTACTTGCGCACCAGACCAGACAGGCCTTCGTATTTCGGCGCCGATCCCTGGAACATCTTTTCGGCATCGGCGAGGGCGACCGTATCGGGCAGCTTGAAGCGGACGATGGCCGTGATCATGGGGTGTTCCTTTCCTCCGGATGCTGGGCCGTCTTTGTGCCCATGCCCCTTCAGTTTAGCCGACGAGACCGACGCTCGTCACTCCTGCGGGAAGAGCTCGGTCGACAGGTAACGCTCGGCGAAAGACGGCGCGAAGGTGACGATGGTCTTGCCGGCCATGTCGTCCCTCGCTGCGACCGTGAGCGCGGCGGCGACGTTGGCACCGGTCGAGATGCCGCCGGGAATGCCCTCGAGTCGCGCAAGTGTACGCGACACCTCGAACGCCATTTCGTTCGGCACCGTGATCACTTCGTCGATGAGCGACATGTCGACAATCGACGGCACGAACCCGGCACCGATGCCCTGGATCTTGTGCGGGCTCGGCTGTCCGCCGGAGAGCACGGGGCTTGCTGTCGGCTCGACGGCGAACACCTTGAGGCCGGGCCGGCGGGGTTTCAGCACACGCGCGCACCCCGTCAACGTACCACCCGTGCCGACGCCAACGACCAGCGCGTCGACGTTGCCGCCGGTATCGGCCCAGATTTCCTCCGCCGTGGTCTTCTCGTGAACGAGCGGGTTCGCGGGGTTGTCGAACTGCGCCGGAATAATCGCACCGGGCGTCTCGGCCGCGATTTCCTCGGCCTTGGCGATCGCGCCCTTCATGCCCTTCTCGCGTGGGGTGAGTACGATCTTGGCGCCGAGATGCGCCAGGATCTTCCGGCGCTCGATCGACATCGACTCGGGCATCGTGAGGATCAGCTTGTAGCCGCGCGCCGCCGCCACGAACGCAAGGCCAATACCTGTGTTACCCGACGTCGGCTCGACCAGCGTGCCACCAGGCTTAAGCTTCCCGGAAGCCTCGAGCGTGTCGATCATCGAAACACCGATGCGATCCTTCACCGATTGCAGCGGATTGAAGAACTCGAGCTTCAGCAGGATCTCGGCCTTGGCCTTCGCCTCGGCCTTTAAGCGGGAGAGGCGAACGAGCGGCGTGTTGGCGATCGTTTCGGTGATGTTCTCATAGACCTTGCCGCGGCCGATCTTGCCGATGGCCGCGAGCGTCTTGATCTCGGTCGAGCTGGACATGGGCGTTGCCTTTTAGCAGAGGGCTTGATCTGGAAACGTCGGGACTTTCGATATCGCCCCATTACACGCATGGGGCAAGCGGACCCGACAATCACAGCATGGCTGGGCGACGTCGGCAAACGCACGTTTTTTTTGAGTTACCCGGGCATGTCAGGCTTTTTTTTTGCGGCCGCGACCCGAATGCGCGGGACGCTTGCTTTTCTTTGCGGACTTGGTTGCGTCGACGGAGCGGACACCCGTCGAACCGAAGCCGCCGGTCCCTCGCACTGTCTTGTCGACCACTTTCGTCTCGACCAGCGTCGCCTGCACGACAGGAGCGACGACGAGCTGTGCAATGCGCTCTCCGCGAGCGATCGTGAACGGCTGGTCACCATGGTTGATCAGCACGACCTGCACCTCGCCGCGATAATCGGCATCGATGGTGCCCGGGCTATTGAGCACCGTGATGCCGTGTCTTGCCGCAAGGCCTGAGCGTGGACGAACCTGCGCCTCGAAACCGCGCGGCAGTGAAACGACAAGGCCGGTCGGGATCATCGCACGTGCGCCCGATGCAAGCGTGATGGGCGCCGTTTCCGGCACGGCCGCTGCGAGGTCGAGCCCCGCCGCATCTCCCGACTGATAAGCCGGCATCGGCAAACCTTCGGCGTGCGCGAGGCGCAGGATCCTGACGCGCGGCCGACGCGAGATCGCTGCGGCCATCACACGTCGGCCGTCATCGTGCGCAAATGCGCGGCGACGCGGGCCATGAGAGCCTCGGCGACGGCGCCCTTGTCCATCTCGGGCCAGTCCTCGACTCCGTGGGCCGTGACCAGATGCACGGTGTTACGGTCGCCGCCCATGATCCCCGTCTCGGGGCTGACGTCGTTCGCGACGATCCAGTCGCAGCCCTTGGATTTGCGCTTCTTCTGGGCGTAGGCCACCACGTTCTCGGTCTCGGCGGCAAAACCGATCACGAGCGATGGTCGGCGGCCCGGGCCTTCGTGAGCGATCGTCTTCAGGATGTCGGGGTTTTCGATCAGCTCCAGCCTCGGCGCCGAACTCTTCCCGTCCTTCTTGATCTTCTCGTCACTCGCGGAGGCCACGCGCCAATCGGCTACGGCAGCAGCGAAAATGGCGCAATCGGCGGGTAAAGCGGCCTTCACGGCGGCAAGCATGTCCCGCGCGGCCTCGATGCGGATCACATCGACGCCCTTGGGATCGGGCTGAGTGGTGGGGCCAGAGACGAGCGTCACGCGAGCCCCCAGCGCCGCCGCCGCCGCCGCGATGGCATGCCCTTGTTTGCCCGACGAGCGGTTGGCGATGTAGCGCACGGGATCGATCGGCTCGTGCGTCGGACCGGACGTGACAATGACGTGCCGGCCGGCAAGAGGCAGACCCTCAGCTGGCGGGGTGATCAGTGGCGGCGGCGCAAGCAGCCCGGTCGGCGCCGGGGCCAGCCGCGCCTCGATCGCTGCCAAAATTTCATGAGGCTCGGCCATGCGGCCAGGGCCGGTCTCGTTGCGTTCGGCCATCTCGCCGACATTGGGACCGATCAGGGCGACGCCGTCCGCAAGAAGCGTGGCGGCGTTGCGCTGTGTCGCCGGATGACGCCACATGTACGGGTTCATTGCCGGCGCCACGAGCACCGGCTTGTCTGTGGCGAGCAGCACGGCCGTCGCCAGATCATCGGCATGACCACCGGCCATCTTGGCCATCAGATCGGCAGTTGCGGGCGCAACCACGATCAGGTCGGCCTCGCGCGACAGCCGGATGTGGCCGATCTCTCGCTCGTCATCCAGGCTGAAGAGGTCCTGAAACACGCGATCTCCGGTCAGGGCACCCACTGAGAGCGGCGTGACGAACTCGGCGGCCGCTTTCGTCATCACGGCACGCACGGCATAGCCCCGCTCACGGGCGCGCCGGATCAGTTCCAGGCACTTGTAGGCGGCAATGCCACCACCAATGACCAACAGGATGCGCTTCTTGCGTTCAGACACGAGGACTCGCCCACGATGATCGGGAAGTTTTCAGAGTAACACAGGTTCAGCGGCACGATGATAACCGTGGTTCGCAAAGACTAAAACCTTCCTGCTGCGTTCGACTTGCATATGGAGCCTATCTCACTCCGCTGCAGCTTTGCGGGTGGGTTCTGCCGGTGGCAATGATCGCTCCTCTGGCGTTGATCGAGGAGCCGTCGTCCCCGCCGCTTGCATGGCCGCTACCGCCGCCGCAGGGCGAGGACGCTTGAACATGAGGGCCACGGGAATGGCAATTGCGGCCACGACCGTGAACAATCCGAAGGCGTTGAGATAGGCGATCATCGCCGACTGCCGTGTGATTTCACGCGACAGGCGGGCAAGTCCCGCATTGGTCTCGCCGTTCCAGTTTCCGACGACCCATGGCAGCATCAGCGACGGGTTGAACGGATTGATCAGCTCCACCATCCGCGCGTAGTTTATCCCGGTCGAACGCACCACTTCAGCCACGCTGATCGAGATGAAGAGGCTCGACGCGAGATTGCGCAGCAGATGGAAAACGCCCAAGGCCTCGGCGCGATAGCGCGGGTCGATGCCCGAGAACGTAATAATAGACAGCGGCACGAACAGGAGCCCGATGCAGGTGCCCTGCAGCATTCCGTTCAGGGCCAACTCGAATGGCGTCACGTCGAGGTTGATGGTCATCAGCCAGATGCCCGAAATCGTCAGCGCCAGGAACCCCAGCGCCATGCTCAGGCGCGGATCGAGCTTCTCGCTCCACATCGCGATGAAGAAGCCGGCCAACCCCCCGAGACCGCGGGCCCCGATCACCTGCCCTATGAGCGCGTCGGGAAACCCCGCGTACTGCCGCAGCAGTGTCGGCAGAAGCACCATCGGGGTGAAGCTCAGCATCCCGAAGAACGCGACGAGTGTCAGGCCGAGCGCCAGGTTGCGGTCGGTCAGCAACTTGAGATTGAGGAATGGCCGCTCGGCGGTCAGGCTGTGCGCGATGAAAACATAGAACGCCAGCACGGCCACCGCCAGGAAGGCAACGATCTGCTGGGACTCGAACCAATCGAGCCGTTGGCCGCGGGAGAGCACATACTGCAGGCATCCGATCGCCGTCGAAAGCGACAGGAAACCGATCCAGTCGAAGCCGATCGGGGCGGGCTTCTGGTCCCGGGGCAAAGCGAAATAGAGCCCGATGAAAGAGATTAGGCTGACCGGCACCAGCATGAAAAACGCCCAGCGCCAGCTCATGTCCTCCGCGAGCCTGCCCGCCAGGGTCGGGCCGATGATCGGCCCAAGGATCACGCCCATTCCGTTGAGGCTCATCACGAAGCGATGCTGCTCGCGCGGAAAGATGTCGAGCATGATCGACTGTGCGAGCGGCACGGTCGGCGCGCCGATGGCACCTTGCACGATGCGCCAGAAAATGAGCGCCTCGAGTGATTGAGCGAGCCCGCACATCAGGGTCGAGAACGAGAGCCCCGCGATGCAGGTGACCATGACCGTGCGCCGCCCGAAGCGCGCAGCGAGCCATCCGGCCATCGGCGTCGCGATAGCGATGGCCAGGATGTTGAAGGTGACGATCCACGACACCTCGTCGGCGGTCGCCGACATCGTCCCCTGGATCTGCGGAAGCACTGTCGACGTGACGAGGATCGTCGTGAAATAGAGCGTGGTGGACAGAATGCCCGAGGCAAGAATGGCCGCCCGGCGAAGGGAAGTGAGGCCGGTCGAGGGGCTCGGGGCATTCATTAGATCGGCGTCCGGGGTTATTTTCGTCATGCTGGCATTGCGAGTGACGGTTGCCTAGCCAAACCTCGCCGCAGCGTCACCGATTTGCGCCAGCCGACAAATCGCGCATCATGCAGGAGAACGAAAGCCGGAGGAGAAAGCTTCGATGTCGGTCATTCTGGGAACGGGCGAGCACCGCTACCGCGTCGTCGAGGACTGGGCGAAGCTGCCCGACGGCTGGGAATTCATGGACTGCGCCGCAGTTGGCGTCGACTCCAAGGATCAGGTCTACGTGTTCAACCGCGGCGAACACCCGATGATCGTGTTCGACCGTGAGGGCAACTTCCTCAGAAGCTGGGGCGAGGGCGTTTTCAAGCGCGCACACGGCCTCCATATCGACAAGGACGACATCCTTTATTGCACCGACGACGGCGACCACAGCGTTCGCAAATGCACACCGGACGGAAAGGTCCTCATGACGATGGGCGTGCCCGGCCGGCCCGCACCGTTCATGTCGAATGAGCCGTTCCACCGGTGCACGCACACTGCGCTCTCACCCAAGGGCGAAATCTACGTTTCCGACGGCTATGGGAACTCGTGCGTGCACAAGTTCACTCCCGACGGGAAGCTGATCAAGACGTGGGGAACCACAGGCACGGGGCCCGGCGAGTTCAACCTCGTCCACAACGTCGTCACAGACAATGACGGCTGGGTTTATGTCGCCGACCGCGAAAACCACCGCGTCCAGGTCTTCGACGGCAATGGCCGCTACGAGACCGAATGGAAGGACCTCCATCGACCGAGCGCGCTCTATTGCGCCTGCGGTAAGGGCACTACGAAGCCGACATTCTTCGTCGGCGAGCTCGGCCCCGGCATGCCGGTCAACCTAAAGTATCGCAATCTCGGACCCAGGCTTTCGGTGGTCGACCACGAAGGCAAGCTGATCTCGCGCCTCGGCGGAACGGAAGGGCCGGGAACAGAGGTCGGAAGGTTCATGTCGCCGCATGGACTTGCGATCGATTCCCGCGGTGACATCTACGTCGGAGAGGTGGCCTATACCAACTGGCCGACCAGCTTTCCCGGCCAGACGATGCCGCGGCCTTTGCGGTCGCTGCAGAAGCTCGAGCGGGTACATTAGGCTAAAACAGGCACCAGGCGCCGCGGGGTCCCATGCCTCTTGCCGCGATCGACGAAACGAAACAAATCGTTAGTGATCTGCTCAAGGCGCATCTGCCGACCGGTTGGGGCTTTCGTGTGATGACGAGTCCGAGGGTCGAGCACTTGCCGCCGAAAGAGGTGACGCCGAACGACCTCAGCTGGTTGATCTGGCGCCCCGAGGATATCGGTGATCGGTTTCGCTACTACCGTCTGGAGCTGATCGGCACGTCGGGGCACGAGTTTGTCATCACCCACGGCAACGCCGACGCCGGCCCCGGCCCCGCGCCCGAAACGGCGACCGTCTTCACCACCTGGACGGCCGATCAGGCACTCGAGCCCATCGTCCAGGGGAAGGGTATCTACGGCCCGAACCGTTATGGCCGGGCTTGATTGCGGTGCCGTCAAATGAAGACGGCGCCGCCGAAGTTTCGGACGGCGCCGCATTCGCGTGGCGATCCCGAGGCGTAGGGCGTCAGTAACCCTCTTTCAGCAAGGGGAACGCCGGGAACGGGCCCGGGCGCAAGAGCGGCGTCGCTTTCGTGATGTGAGTCGGATCGAGCTCGGCGAAGCTGGTGACGCCGAGCAGACCCAGCACGCTGATGATCTCGGTTTCGAGCAGCTCGAGCATGCGCACGACACCAGCCTCGCCGCCGGCCGCGAGCGCAAGGCCCTGCAACCGGCCGAGGCCCACGGCGTCAGCGCCGAGGATCATGGCCTTGACGATGTCGGTCCCGCGATAGAAGCCGCCATCGACGACCACCTTGGCGGAGCCCTTCAGCGCGTCCACCACCTCGGGCAGCACCTCAATGCCGCCGAGACCGTGATCGAGCTGGCGGCCGCCGTGGTTCGAGACGTAGACGACCTCGATGCCATGATCGACGGCGATGCGGGCGTCCTCGGCCGTGGCGATGCCTTTAAGGAAAAGCGGGAGCTTGCAGTTCTTCCGGATGCGCTTGATGTCGTCCCATGAGAACGCCGCTTGGAACGGATCGCCGTGACCGGAGCCACCCGAGGCCCGCCGCGCCGTCGGCTTGTAGCGCTTGGCGAGATCCCGCTCGCGGCGGCCGTAGTAGTCGAGGTCCACGGTCAGCGCGATGCCGGCATAGCCGCACTCGACCGCGGTTGCGATGCGCTCATCGACCCATTTGGCATCACCGCGCACGTAGAGCTGGAACAGCTTCGGGTAGTCGGGAACGGCCTTGGCAACGTCCTCGAGGCCCGGCTTGGCAACCGAGCTCAGCATATGCAGCACGCCGAACTCGCGGGCGGCACGGCTTGGCCCCAGAACACCGTCCTTGTGCATGTCCTGCAGCGAGCCGATCGGCGCCAGGATGACGGGCAGCCGCAGATCGTGACCGAGGAAACTGGTGCGGGTGGACACGTTGGACACGTTGCGCAGGACACGCGGCCGGAACGCGAGGCTGTCTAGCCCCAGGCGGTTCCGGTCGAACGTCGTCTCGGTCTCGCCGGCGCCCATCAGGTAGTCCCACGTCTCCTTCGTCAGCGCCGCCTGGGCGGGTTTGACGAACTCGTGCAGGACCTCGAAATCGGGCTTTTCCATAGGGTTCCCTCGGGGATTGAGCGTCAGGTGTGCCGGCGCGCTCGATAGACCCCGGGGACGGGAAAGGCAAGGATCTCAGTCGCGAAGGATGACCCTGGGGCTTCGGTGTCAGGGCTTGCCGGACACCGAGTTGCGCATGGTCCTCACCCCTTCAACGCCTCCAGCATCGTCTTGCCGAGGCCGGCAGGCGAGTAGGAAATGTGGATGCCGGCCGACTTCATGGCCTCGAACTTGTCCTCGGCCTTGCCCTTGCCGCCAGAGATGATGGCGCCGGCGTGCCCCATGCGGCGTCCCGGAGGGGCAGCAGCACCGGCGATGAAGCCGACCATGGGCTTCGACCGGCCGCGAGCGCGCTCGCGCTTGAGGAACTCGCAGGCATCCTCCTCCGCGGAGCCGCCGATCTCGCCGATCATGACGATGGCGTCGGTGTCGGGGTCGGCGAGGAACATATCCAGCACGTCGATGAACTCGGTGCCCTTCACCGGATCACCGCCGATGCCCACCGCCGACGACTGGCCGAGACCGACGTCCGACGTTTGCTTGACGGCCTCGTAAGTCAGCGTGCCCGAGCGCGACAGAATGCCGATCCGTCCCGGCCGGAAGATATTGCCCGGCATGATGCCGATCTTGCAGGCTCCGGTGGTCAGCACACCGGGACAGTTCGGCCCGATCAGGCGCGACCAGCTTCCCGACAGCGCCCGTTTCACCCGGATCATGTCCATCACCGGGATACCCTCGGTGATGCAAACGATGAGGGGAATTTCGGCGTCGATGGCCTCCAGGATGGCATCCGCGGCGAACGGCGGCGGAACGTAGATCGAGGTGGCGTTGCAGCCCGTCTTGGCCTTGGCCTCGGCGACGCTGTTGAAGATCGGCAGATTGGCGAGCTTCGGATCGGGATGCTTCGAGCCGCCCTTGCCCGGCGTGACGCCGCCGACGACTTGCGTGCCGTAGGCGAGTGCCGTTGTGGTATGATAGGTGCCCTGGGAACCAGTGATGCCCTGGCAGATCACCTTGGTGTTCTTGTCGACGAGAATGGCCATGTTCAGGCTGCCTTCTTCACTTCGGCGGTGATCTTCTTCGCAGCGTCCTCGAGATCGTCGGCGGAGACGATTTTGAGTCCGGATGCCGCCATGATCTCCTTGCCGAGTTCGACGTTGGTGCCTTCCAGGCGCACGACCAATGGCACCTTCACGCCCAATTCTCGCGCCGCGGCCACCACGCCCTCGGCGATGATGTCGCAACGCATGATGCCGCCGAAGATATTGACCAGAATGCCGTTCACGTTCGGATCATTCAGGATGATCTTGAAGGCCTCGCGCACCTTTTCCTTGGAGGCCGAGCCGCCGACATCGAGGAAGTTCGCCGGCTCGAGGCCATAGAGCTTGATGATGTCCATCGTCGACATCGCGAGCCCGGCGCCGTTGACGAGGCAGCCGATGGTGCCGTCGAGCTTGACGTAGGCGAGGTCGTGTTTCGAAGCCTCGATCTCGGCCGGATCTTCTTCCGTGAGGTCGCGGAGCGCCACGACCGCCTTCTGGCGAAACAGCGCATTGCTGTCGAAATTGATCTTCCCATCGAGAGCCACCAGCTTGTCATCTTTCGTGACGACCAGCGGATTGATCTCGAGCAGGCTCATGTCCTTTTCAGTGAACATCCGATAGAGGTTGCCGGCCATCTTGACCATCTGATTGGCCAGATCACCTTCGAGCCCGAGTGCCAGCGCCAGCTTGCGCCCGTGGAAGCCCGAGTAGCCCGATGCAGGATCGATCGAGAAGGTGATGATCTTCTCTGGCGTCTCGTGCGCCACCTCCTCGATGTTCATGCCGCCCTCGGTCGAGGCGATGAACGCGACGCGGCTCGTCGAGCGATCGACCAGCATGGAGAGATAGAGCTCGCGGGCGATGGCCGAGCCTTGCTCGATATAGAGACGATTGACCTGCTTGCCGGCATCACCGGTCTGAAGCGTGACCAGTGTGCGGCCCAGCATCTGGCCGGCGAATGATTTGACCTCATCCACCGACTTGGCGAGCCGCACGCCACCACCGGTTCCGGCCTCGGCCTCTTTGAACTTACCCTTGCCGCGCCCGCCCGCATGAATTTGCGCTTTGACCACCCAAACGGGTCCGGGAAGCTTCTTGGCCCCCTCGACAGCTTCGTCGACGGTGAAAGCCGCATGCCCTTCGCCGGTGGCTATGCCGTACTGTCGATAAAGCTCTTTGGCCTGATACTCATGAATGTTCATCTTCACCGCCGAAGTGTTGAGAGTGGTCGGGGGGCGCGTCCCGGCGCTTGTGCGCCATCTGCTGACCGAGATCAAGTCGCGGGGCGGTAGAGCGTTGTCGAATTCCGTGGTAGACTTCCCAATTAACCGACGGACAACAGTGTGACGCAATCGGCAGGCGTCCGAAATGAGTTCGGATCTCCGCCCCGTCTCAGCGACACGATATTTCAACTGTCGCAGGTTATGCTGGTTCGAAAGTTCGTCCGAAGCTCCTGTCGGATAGCGTCCATGCGCGGTTTCCTGCTCTTCCTCGTGCTTGCAGCGCCGATTGTCCTCGCCAACCCGATTTTCTGGTGGCTGGCCCAGTCCACATACTCGGCTGCACCGGCAACTTATTTGGAAGCCGACGGGCAATCACGCGCTGCACTCCTCGGGCCGAAGTCACCGTGGCCCGACTGGGCCATCATCCCCGATGGGGCGCAGCTGACGGTCGAGGCTTGGTTCGCCGCTGCGCCGCCGACCCCGGAGACGGGCTTCGGCACCCTGAAGCTGCCGGTCGGTGGCGCAGAAGCCGTCAAGGCATTCGTCGCAAAGCTCGAAACTGCCGGCTGGCAGGTTGAGACGAGTGAGATTCAAACGGTTGACCCGACTCTCCCACCGAAGTCCTTCCAGATGTGCACGTTGCGCGCAACGCGCAAAGACGGCAGCCCGCGCATCATGAGTGCAAGCATCCCCCTCGGCTATACTGGGATCAACGCGCGGCAACACTGGTGGAGCACACCGCCGCCTCAACACGCAGCATGGCCCGCGCTGACGGGACCTCGCTGCTGATCTCTCGGCAGCCTGCGCCTTCAGCGACCGCCGATGCTCCTCCGAGCCGCCTTGCGCCCGGCAAACGCCGTCAGCATGATGTAGAGCGCAGGACGCTCTGCGTGTTGCCGGATCGGGGGAGCCGATGCAGCGCCTTTTGTGTTTCTTCGACGGCACATGGAACGTGCCGAACGGGCGCGGCGACGTCACCAATATCGTAAAGCTCGCCCGCGTCGCGCTCGGGACGGCTCCCGACGGCGTCGCCCAGGTATCCAGATACGTCGAAGGCATCGGCACCGATCCAGATGACGGCGAATACCGCGCCTTCCTCGAAGGGGCCATCGGCGTTGGTGTCGACCGCCGCATCCTCGACGGCTATCGCTTTCTCGCCGAGCGCTACGAGCCGGGCGACGAGATCTACCTGTTCGGCTTTTCGCGAGGTGCATTCCAGGCGCGCAGCCTCGCCGGTCTCATCAACTTCGTCGGCCTGCTCGCGCCGGGCGCGTTGCAGGAGGCGAACACGGCCTGGAGCTGCTATCAGGAGCGCGACTTGGGCGCGGACCTTGCCACCCGCGACCGACTCCGCAAACTCGGAAAACCCGACGTGCGCATCGCCTGCCTCGGCGTATGGGATACAGTCGGCAACCTTGGCATCCCGTTGATCGGCGCCCACCGCTGGAACCGCCACTTCGCCTTCCACGACACCGAACTCTCGCCGCTCGTTGACGTCGGCCTGCAGGCGCTCGCCGTCGACGAACCCCGCGGACCATTTAGCCCGTCGCTGTGGACCTCGCACCGCGATACGACGCCACCGCCGGGACAGCACATCGAGCAGGTCTGGTTCCCCGGCAGCCACGCCAATGTCGGCGGCGGCTTCCCCGACAGCTCCGTCTCCGACATCTCGCTGCTCTGGATGGCCGAGCGCGCCATGGCGACGACGGGCGTCGCCTTCGATCTCGCGCGCTTACGCGCCATGGCTTCCCCCGATCCGCTCGGCGAGGTCGTTGCCCCGACCTCGGACGGGATCTACCGCGCGAGCCGCCTCATGCCTTTCGTCCGCCTTATCGGTCAGGATCTATCCGGCATTGCCCCCTGGCGCCGCACGTTACTGGGAACGTGGCGCAGCAGCCGCCTGCCTGGGCATCTCGTCACCGTCAACGAAAGCCTGCATCCCTCCGTCGCAGCTCGTTTTGGCCGATCGGTTCCACTTCGGCACGGTCGCAAGGTCCGCCACCTGGTCTATCGACCACGTCCCGTCGAACGGGCCCTCGAAAGGGGCAACCTCGGCCCTTGACACCTGCGGCTTCGCCGCTGCCAATGCCACCATGGCCGACACCCGCGACACTGCAGCGAGCACCAACCTCGATCCCGCCGAGATCGAGCGGTTTGCGCGGATTGCCGGCGAATGGTGGGACCCGAAGGGCAAGTTCGCCCCGTTGCATCGGCTCGGCCCGGCCCGCATGACGTATTTGCGCGACCGCCTCGCAACCCATTTCGAGCGCAAGCTGCCCGCCGCAAAACCACTCGCCGGACTTCGCGTTCTCGACATCGGCTGCGGCGGGGGCCTCGTCTCCGAGCCGTTGGCGAGGCTTGGTGCCACGGTGACGGGCATTGATCCTGCCGCGGACAACATCGCCGCCGCTCGCGCTCACGCCGCCACGTCGGGCTTGGACATCGATTACCGCTGCACGACAGCCGAGGACATGGCCGCTGCCGGAACGGCGTTCGATGCCGTCCTTTGCCTCGAGGTCGTCGAGCACGTGCCAGATCCGGGCGCATTCATCGGATTGACCGCAGAACTCGTGCGTCCGGGCGGCATCCTCATCACTTCGACCATCAATCGAACAATGAAGGCCTGGCTTCTCGCGATCATCGGCGCCGAGTACGTGCTCCGTTGGCTTCCGGCTGGCACGCACCGCTGGGAGCGCTTCGTCACGCCCGATGAGATGGCCCGTCACATGGCCGCCGCCCGGCTATATGAAATCGCGTTCGAGGGCCTCGTCTACGACCCGCTCTCCGACGTCTGGTCCCTGTCGCCCGACACCGACGTCAACTACTTTGCATCGGCCCGAAAACCCTGATGCCCCATCGCCGCGCGGCACACCTCGGGTTCAATCGTCCAAGTGCCGCGCTTCGGATGCCAGCAGATGCGGCACCCCGCGTCGGATCGGAAACGCGAGACGCGCCTTGCGGCTGATCAGCTCCTGCCGAGCCTCGTCGTAGTCCAGCGACGATTTCGTGACCGGGCAGACCAGAAGCTCCAGCAGCTTCCTGTCGACGCGCTCCGCGGATGCACCATCCGTCTCGGCGCCGGCGTCTCTCGACACTTCGTCACTATCGGCATTCAGCCGCTGCGGATCATCGCCCATGGCCGAGCCTCCCGATCCTGCCTACTGTCACAACCGTTGCCGCTATTGCAGCCGGCCACCGGGCTCGCTACCGCCCGTCGCCAACTCCATCTCGGCGAGCGTCACGAGCGCCTCGGCACGCTCTTTAAGCGTTTGCGCCTCGAGCAAGGCCTGCTTTTCGCCTGGACCGAACGGGCTTGCGACCGAGAGCCAGTTGACCAGTTGCTCCGACCCCGTGCGCGACACGGCGGCCCAGTCGGCCTTCAAGTTGCGTTGCGCGAGATACCGCCGAAGCGTATCCAGCAACCGCTCGCGGTCGATGTCGCCCTCGCCGAGTCCCGGCTCCAGATCCCCGACGAACGGCGTAAAATCTACGCCCAACACGCGATAGGGATGCGCCACCTGCCGTTCGTCTCCCGTGCGAAATCGCGAAATTCCAGTGAGAACGATCGTCAACCGGCCATCGTCCTGCTCCTGGAACGTCGTCACACGCCCGGCGCAACCAATCTCTCTCAGCGACGCCGAGCGCTCCTGCGGCGATCCCGTCGGCCCACCCTCGCCCACCGGCTGGATGATGCCGACCAGCCGGTTCGACCGCATCACGTCGTCGAACAGCTGCAAGTAGCGCGGCTCGAAGATATTGAGCGGCAGCGAGGCGCGCGGCAGCAGGATCGCCCCCGTCAGCGGAAACACGGAAAGTTCGCCCGGCAGGTCCGAGAGCGTCTGGTAGCGGCGCGACATTGGGGTCTCCGCGTCGATCGGGTCGGGCCGCGTCCGCGGCCTCGCCCCGGGGCTGCTACGAGAAGAGCAGAGACGACAAGCGCCGACGCCCGTCGAGGGTCGCCGGATCTTTCGGCCCCCACGCCTCGAAGAACTGCAGGAGTTGCTTGCGCGCGGCCTGATCGTTCCAAGCTTTGTCGCGACGGAAGCTCTCCAGAAGTTCATCCACGGCCGCCGCGTTGTCACCGGCTGCCGCGTAAGCGATGGCGAGATCGATGCGCGCCTGATGATCGGCGGGGTTTGCCTCGATGGCAGCCTTCAGCTCCGCCGTCTTGCCTGGCGCCGCCCCGTGCTTGGCCAGCTCGATCGCAGCCTTCACGCCGGCGATCGCCTGATTGGACTGCTTGTCCGGCGGCGCCAGCGAAATGGTTTGCTCGGCGCGTACCAGATCGCCGGTTTTGAGGTAGCACTTCGCCAGCCCGGCCAGCGCCTCGATGTTCTCGCGATCTTCCTTGATCACCGCCGCGAAGATCTCGGCCGCGCTCTGCACATCGCCGGCTTCGAGTAGCTTGTTCGCCTCGGCCACCGCCTCGGCCAGATCCGCGCCCTGACTGTCGCCGACGAGGCGCTCGACGAACTGCTTCACCTGGCTCTCGGGAAGCGCCCCTTGGAAACCGTCGACCGGGCGTCCGTCGAGAAATGCGTAGACGGTCGGGATCGACTGCACGCGCAGCTGGCCTGCGATCGCCGGATGCTCGTCGATGTTGATCTTGACCAGCCGCACCTTGCCGCCGAACGAGCGCACCACCTTCTCGATCACCGGCGTCAGCTGCTTGCACGGACCGCACCAGGGCGCCCAGAAATCGACGATCACCGGCACTTGCTTCGAGGCGTCCAGCACATCCGCCTTGAAGTTGGCGGTCGTGGAGTCCTTGATTACGTCGCCGCCAGCTTGGCTTGCACCCGCTCCCGCGGGGCCGCCGGGTGTGCCCTGTCCGAACTGCATCTTCGTCTCCATCGCGCTCATTGTGGGCGCATACGCCCGAAGTTATTGCCGAACGAGCCGGCGCCGCTTCGCTAGCGGCGTATCAGCCGGCATTTCCCGTTGCGGTCAACGTAAGGATCCGAGGGGTATGACCGCAAGCCTCGATGAACCTGACAAGGTCGTCCCGGCGGATACTGGTCGTCGCCGTGTTGACCAGCGGGTGGCAGTTGATCATGTCATACTCCATCAGCCGCTGGTCGACCACAACGCTGACGCGATGCTCCGTATCGTTGATCAGCGACAGCGCCGTGACCGAGCCCGGCGTGACACCCAGCGCCTCCATCAGCAGCTCAGCCTTGCCGAACGACAGTCGCGCGGAGCCGATCGTCTTCGGTAAAGCCTTGAGGTCGATCGACGTGTGACATTCCGCGATCACCAACCAGAGCTTGTCCTTGGCATCCTTCAGGAACAGGTTCTTGGTATGCCCTCCCTGTATCTGGGCATGCAGCTCATCGCTCTCCCCGACTGTGAAGACCGCCTTGTGGTCCACCGTCGTCACAGCGATCCCGAGTTCCTCGAGGCGCGCCATCAGCTCCTGGCGTGTCTTCGGCATTAGTGTCTGTAGCCCCAAAGTTGAAAGAGCAACGAAAGCGAAAACGACCCGTTTCACCGCCGTTGCGAGAGTGAGCAAACGATGAAATAGCCTCGCGCCCGCAGTCGGGCAATGCGGCTGGCCTTGAGCAACCGTCCCGGGCGCCACTCTTGCACCTTGTCCGGACTTGTCGGACACTGGCGTCCTTCGCTCGGAGTCGTTTCGGCTCTGAAGCTATACGGCGAACCTGGAGGCACACCAGCTTACGGTCGCCGACGATAGCGAATGCTCGCATCTGGACCAGACGGAGATCTATCCATGAAGCTCATGTGGTTCCACCTGATGCCGTACACAGAGCTTCCCGATGATTTCCGCGAGAAGCATCCTTCGGTCTGGGTCGACATTCACTCCACGCTCTTCGATCCGAAGCGCGCCCATCACATGTACAACGACTTCATGGACGAGCTTGAGTTCGCCGCCGACTGCGGCTTTGACGCCGTCTGCGTCAACGAGCATCACTCCAACGGCTACGGCCTGATGCCGTCACCGAACCTCATCGCCTCGGCGCTGGCACGGCGTACCACCGACACCGCACTTTGCGTCATGGGCAATTCCCTCGCGCTCTACAATCCGCCGACCCGCGTCGCGGAAGAGTTCGCCATGATCGACTGCATCTCGGGCGGCCGCCTCATCGCGGGCTTCCCCGTCGGCACGCCGATGGACACCTGCTACGCCTACGGCACCAATCCCTCGATGCTTCGTGAGAAGTACATGGAAGCGCACGACCTGGTCATGAGGGCCTGGACCGAGAAGGAGACGTTCGCCTTCAACGGCCGATTCAACCAGCAGCGCTACGTCAACATTTGGCCGCGTCCGGTGCAGGAACCTCATCCGCCCGTCTGGATTCCCGGTGGCGGCTCCGTCGAGACGTGGGCTTGGTGCGCCAAGATGGACTACGTCTACGCCTACCTCTCCTACTACGGCTACAAGGCCGGCCTGAAGACCATGCAGGGCTTCTGGGGCGAGATGGAAAAGCTCGGCAAGGACCGGAACCCCTACCGCGCCGGCTTCCTCCAGTTCGTCGGAGTCGCGCCCACTCGCTCTGAGGCGATGGAGCGCTATGCCGAGGCCGCCGAGTACTTCTATGGCCGCTGCCTGCATGTCGACCTGAAGTACGCGTCTCCCCCAGGCTATAACACCGAGGCCACCCAGCGCGTCGGGCTCGAAAGCCAAGTCAGGGCCGCAGCCGAGGCCGCTGCCGACCCGTCGAAGGGCAAGGATGCGCTCGCCGCCCAAGGCACCACGGGCTCAACGACCGGCACGCGCTTCAACATGGTCGCCAAGACCATGGAGGACATCGTCGACCGCGGCTACGTCATCGTCGGCTCACCGAAGGACGTCGAGGAGCAGCTCCGTGAGGTCGCCGTCAACATGAACGTCGGCCACCTGATGCTGCTGCTGCAATATGGCAACATGTCCAAGGATTTGGCCAAGTATAATACTAAGATGTTCGCCGATCACGTTGCCCCGAAGCTGCGTCCACTCTTCGCCGAGTGGGAAGACAAGTGGTGGCCGAAACCCATGGAAAAAGCTAAGCGCGCCGAGTTGCCGGCGTTCGCGCCGAGCGTCCAGGCGGCAGAGTAAGCGGGACTGCAACGGCCCACGCGGAAAGCCAGGCGGTGAGGGGCAACCCTGCCGCCTGATCTCGACAGGCCAAGCCGGCTTCGTAAGATCGGCGACCAACACAGTCCGGGACCGAGACACATTCTCCGAGGAGACGAGTTCATGAAACTCATGTGGTTCCACTTGATGCCGTACACGGAGCTGCCCGACGACTTTAAGCAGAAGCACCCATCGGTGTGGGTCGACATCCATTCGTCGCTGTTCGATCCCAAGCGCGCCCACCACATGTACAACGACTTCATGGACGAGATGGAGTTCGCCGCCGAGGTGGGCTTCGATGCGGTGTGCTGCAACGAGCATCACTCGAATGGCTACGGCCTGATGCCGTCGCCGAACCTGATCGCCTCGGCCCTCGCGCGCCGCACCACCGACACCGCCATCTGCGTCATGGGCAACTCGCTCGCGCTCTACAATCCGCCGACCCGCGTCGCGGAAGAGTTCGCCATGATCGACTGCATCTCGGGCGGTCGCCTCATCGCCGGCTTTCCCGTGGGTTCGCCCATGGACACTTGCTACGCCTACGGCCAGAACCCGTCCATGCTCCGCGAGCGCTATCTCGAGGCCCATGATCTCGTCATGAGAGCCTGGACCGAGAAGGAGACGTTCGCCTTCAACGGTCGATTCAACCAGCAGCGCTATGTCAACATCTGGCCGCGCCCCATCCAGAACCACCCGCCCGTTTGGGTGCCCGGCGGTGGATCCGTCGAGACCTGGCGCTGGTGTGCGGAGATGGACTACGTCTACTGCTACCTGTCCTACTACGGTTACAAGACCGGCCTCGGCGTTATGAAGGGCTTCTGGGAGGAGATGGACAAGCTCGGCAAGGACCGCAATCCCTTCCGCGCCGGGTTCCTCCAGTTCGTCGGTGTCGGTGAGAGCCGGTCCGAGGCGCTGGAACGCTACGCCGAGGCGGCCGAGTATTTCTATGGCCGCTGCCTCCACATCGATCCGAAGTTCGCGCAGCCACCCGGTTACGTCACCGAAGCGACGCAACGGGTCGGCCTGCAAAGCCAGGTCGTAAAGGCCGCGTCCTATCAGGAGAAGTTCAAGAAGCGCCCGACCTCGATGAAAGAGATCGTCGACGACGGCTACGTCATCATCGGCTCGCCCAAGGATGTCGAGGAGCAGCTGCGCGAAGTCGCCGTCAACATGAACGTCGGCAACCTCATGATGTTGCTCCAGTATGGGAACATGTCGAAGGAGCTGACCAAGTACAATACCAAGCTCTTTGCCGAGCAGGTGATGCCGAAGCTGAAGCCGCTGTTTTCCGAATGGGAGCACAAGTGGTGGCCGAAGCCCATGCAGCGCTCGGCACGCGCCGAGCTGCCGTCATTCTCGCCCCGGGTCGAGGCTGCGGAGTAAGCAACCCGACTCACAGCGCCGATCAACGGCAAGTCCCGCTAGGCCTGCCGTTGATCTGCGCCAGCAGCCGCGTTGAGGTTGAGGGCCTCAGGCCGCCGCCGGCTGGATAAACACCCAGGATCGTATCTGGTTCCCGATCGACTTCGCCGCCCGGCTCGACCGCGAGCCTATCCGCTGACCGCGGATCACAGTGTTTGGAAAACGCAAAAGGAGTCCCGTCCCGTGTCCGAGCCTACGACCACCACCATCGACATCAACGGCCATCCTTGTCGCGTCTGGACCAAGGGCTCGGGCCCGAAGATCGGCTGGCTCGCAGGCTTCGGTGGGCTGCCCCGTTGGACGCCGTTTCTCGATGAGTTGGCGAAGACGCGCACCGTCATTGCGCCGTCGCTGCCGGGCCATCCCGGGGCGACAGGCCACAATCTTCTCGACAGTCACCTCGATTGGATCGTCGCCGCCCGCCAGATCATCGTTAAAAGCGGCCTCGAGGGCGAAGACGTCGCCGGCTCTTCGGTAGGCGGCTCGTTCGTCGCCGAGTTCGCGGCACTCTGGCCGCACAAGGTTAAACGTGTCGCCTTGATCGCGCCGTGGGGCCTGTTCGACGAAAAGGACCCGGCAACCGACGTCTGGGCTCAACGTCCCGATGATCAGCCGGGCGTCCTCTGCGCAGACCCGCAGATCTGGAAGGATTTCAAGGCCGTGCCCGCCGGTGCCAACTCCGTCGAGTGGCCGATCGAGCAGATCCGCGCCTCCGAGGCCGCAGCCCGCGTTTTCTGGCCGCTGGGCAACACCAAGATCGAGAAGCGCCTGCCCCTGATTCTGGCGCCGACACTGCTCCTGTGGGGTGAGCAGGATCGCGTCATGCCCCGCAGCTACGCCGACACCATGGCTAGGCTGATCGAGGGCAAGACCACGATCAAGACAATTCCCGGAGCCGGCCATCTCGCCGACCTCGACCAGCCGGCCGCCACCGCCAGGGCCATCCTCGAGTTCATGTCATGATCAAAGCGCCCAGGAAGCCCTGGGTCATCGCCGTGCAGGCAAGTCTCGTGCTTCTTTTGGGCAGTGTTCTTGTCGGTCCCCGGGCCGGTCCAGCGCACGCTCAGAATGCCATGGCGCCCAGCGCCGAGCAGCTCGCCGCAGCGCGCGACGTGCTCGAGGCGACGGGCGCGGCCAAGAAGCTCGACGTCATCATCGATCACCTGGCCAACCAGATGCGCCAGTCCCTGCTGATCAAGAAGCCCGAGCATTCGAAGGAGATCGATCAGGTGATCGGCGACATCGCCGGACGCTTCAAGCCGCGGAAGACTGAACTGGTCGATAGGATTGCGGACGTCTACGCCCGTCGGCTGAGCCTCGCCGACCTGAAGTCCATTTCGCAATTCTACCGGTCGGAGGTCGGCACGCGATTTGCCGGATTGCTGCCGGACATCACCCAGGAGGCTTGGCAGGCCGGCCAGTACTGGAGCGCCGACATTGGGCGCGACATGGAGGCAGCGGCGCGACTGGAGTTCGACAAGAGGAACATCACCTTCTAGGCGCTCGGCCGCCAACCGTTCGACCACCATCCACGCAATCACTCATTTTTGCAGGAGACTCCCATGAAGCTAGACGACGACAGCCAAGCCTTCCTCGACCTGATCGCAAAGCTCGGTCGGCCCCCGCTGAATTCGCTGCCGCCCCTCGAAGGACGCGAGGTCTTCCGCCGCGGCCGCATGGCGACGCAGCCGGAGCTTCCCCACGTCGACCGCGTCAAGGAATACGACGTCCCCGGCCCCAACGGCCCGATTGGCTGCCGCTTCTACCGCGGCGCCGGCACCGCCGACATGGGTCCGCTGCCGGTCCACGTCTACTACCACGGCGGCGGTTGGGTGCTCGGCGACCTCGACAGCCACGACTGGGTCTGCCGTCGCATTGCCAACGCCGCGCAATGCGCCGTCCTCTCGGTCGACTATCGTATGGCGCCCGAACACGTCTTCCCGGCTGCCTTCGACGATAGCCTCGCCGCGCTTCGCTGGGCGGTCGACAATGCCTCGCGCCTGAAGGTCGATCCGTCACGCGTCTCGGTCGGCGGCGACAGCGCCGGCGGCAACCTCGCGGCAGCGGTTGCCATTGCAGCCCGCGATACCGGCAGCCCGCGCTTGAAGGCCCAGATCCTCGTCTATCCGGCCGTCGATCTTTCCATGAGCGGCGACTACTACGGCCGCTTCACCAAGGACCTGATCCTGACCGACGACACCATGCGCTGGTTCATCGATCTCTACATTCCGAACAAGGCCCAGCGGAAGGACTGGCGCGCATCGCCCTTGCTCGCGGACAGCCTCGCCAACCTGCCGCCCGCGCTCGTCATTCTCGCCGGCTTCGACCCTCTCTGCGCCGAGGGCGAGCTCTACGCCGAAAAGCTGAAAGGCGCCGGCTGTCACGTCACCGTCACCCGCTATCCCGGCCAGCTCCACGGCTTCCTGTCGAACGGCAAGATGCTGCCCAGGGCCAATCAGGCCATCGACGACATCGCCGCTGCATTGAAGACCGCCTTCGCGGCCTGATCGCCTGAGCGGGCCACAGCCTGCGTCGGGTCGTGCCATGTCACCACCCGACGACAACAACGCGGGGCAGCCGCGGTGCCGGCCTTACGCCCACCCCGCGGTCGCATCCTTGGCAAACACCAGCAGCTCGGTCGCGATGCGATCCATATCCGCGTAATCGTCACCCTTGGCCGAGCCGCGCTTCCACAGCGCGTGCAGTTGCAGCAGAACCACCGCCAGCTTGAACATGGCGAGCACCCGCAGCACCGGGAAATCCGAGACATCGCGCCCGGTCAGCCGTGCATAGTGTGCCACCACTTCGTTGCGCGTCGGGAAGCCCGGCGCAGCGGTCGGCAACTGTTTCATGTCGTGCATGCAGGCCGGGTCGCCTGCCTCGGCCCAGTAGCTCAGCATCGTTGCGACATCGAACAGGGGATCGCCGCGGGTGCCCATGTCCCAATCGACGATCGCGACCGGCTTCAACGTGCTCGGCTCGACGATCAGGTTGTCGAGCTTGAAGTCGGAATGCAGAAGCGTCGGCGCGCGCACTTTGACGCTCTGCGTTGCGAGCCATCCCGACACCTCGCGTGCCAGCGCCGCCGTCTCAGGTCCAAGCTCCAGGCGCTCCGCACGTCCCGTCCATCCCTTTCGCGTACGCTCGATGAACCCATCCGGCTTGCCGAGATCGCCGAGACCGACCACCTCCGCATCGACCGCATGCACGGCCGCCAGCGTCTCGACCAGCATCCGCCCCGTCGCGGCCGCGACGTCGGGCCGCCCGTCGAAATGCCGCTTGTCGTCGCCCTTGATGACGAGTCCCGGACGATACTCGATCAACTGGAACGGCACGCCGATGACGCTCTTGTCCTCGCACAGATGAACGCTCTCGGGCGCCAGCGGCAGCGCCCTCCACAGTCGCGACAGGATGCGGTGCTCGCGCGACATGTCGTGGGCGCCGGGCGGCAGGTCGCCATCCGGCGGGCGGCGCAGCACCAACATGCGCCCCGCAGCCTTCAGGCGATAGTTGATGTTCGCCATGCCGGTGCCGAATTGACGCAACGGCTCGGAGACGTCGAGCGGCAGCCCGACGCCGGCCAGATACGCCCCCAGCCGAGCCGTATCGATCGGAAAGGCGTCGCTTGCAGAGCGGAAGACGTGGGCGTCTGTGCCGTCAGCAGTCATGATCGTCCTTCATTTCCCTTCCCACCCCATCACCACCGGCACCATCAGCGTTGCCAGCACGCGCGCGTCAGCCGCCTGCGCCTCGCCGAACTGCCCTTCCTCCCCGAATAGGTTGAGGGCGCCGACGTTCCTTTCACAAAAGCGCACCGGCACGTTCATGATCGACGTCACACCGAGTCCGAAGATCTTCTCGAAGTCCTTGTAGGTGCCGCGGATGTCGTCGCGCCCCCTAGCAATGTAAACCTCGCCACGCGCCAGCACGCGCTGGTTGGTTGGATAATCCGCGATGCGCTTGCGACCACCGACCGGATACGAAGCGAAATCGTTCGAATGGATGCGCTCCACCTCCGCCGTGTCATGAACGTAGCGGAACATCGTGAAGCCCTTGGCGCCGACGACACGCTGCGCCACCACCCCGATCGCCTCCAGGATGGCGAGCGGCCTCGGAGCCTCCGCCGCGAACGCCGTCAGTCGCACGACATCGTCGATTTCCAGCCGTCGCGCTGTCATCTCGCTCACCATTCACCGAACCGGTAGCCGCGCGCCCGTGCGCCACCGGTCACCCTCTGGATATAATCGTGCGTCACGGTCGTTCGTGTTTTGCGCGTCAACGCCCACGAGAAAAGCCGCGCCTTCATCGCCTCCCGTACCTCGCCGTGTGCGGCGCTGTCGCCGAGATCGTGCAACTCTTGGGGATCGGCTTCGAGATCGAACAGCTGCGGTCGAAAGCGCTCGAAATGCACGTACTTCCATCGCGCGGTACGCACCATGAAGCCGCGCGCCTCGTCAACCTCGAGCCCGAGATGCCGGCGTGCATGACGCAAGGCAAAGTCACCGTCACAGAACGCGGCCTCGCGCCAACTCTCCACATCCGAAGTGCGGAGCAGCGGAATCAGCGAGCGCCCTTCCAGTCGGTGCGGTGCGGGCTCGCCGCCCGACCACGCGAGAAACGTCGGCGCGAGGTCGATCGCCTCGACCAGGGCCTCAATGGCCATCCCCCGCGTCGCGTCCGCCTCGGGTCGTGGATCCACCACGATCAGCGGCACCCGCACGATCTCCTCGTGGAACAGATCCTTCTCGCCAAGCCAGTGGTCGCCGAGGTAGTCGCCGTGATCCGACGTGACGACGATGATCGTGTTGGCGATCTCGCCCGTCGCCTCGAGATGCTCGATCAGCCGTCCTACGTGCGCGTCGAATTGGGTGATGAGCCCCATGTACGTCGGGATCACCGTCTCGCGCACCTCGTCACGAGAGAAGTTAACGCTCTCGTCGTGCTTCATGAAGGCGCCGATGACGGGATGCGGGCTCGCGCGCTCGGCCTCCGACCGGTTCGCCGGAAGCACGTGCTCTGGCCCGTACATGGCGTGATAGGGGGCCGGCGCGATGTAGGGCCAGTGCGGCTTGATGTAGGAGACGTGCAGGCACCATGGGCTCCCGCCCCGCGCCTGCCGCATGAACTCCAGAGCCCGGTCGGTCATATAGGCGGTCTCGGAGTGCTCCTCTTTCACGCGTGCGGGCCGCCGCGCATTGCGCATCGCCCAGCCCGAAAGCACCTCGCCGTTGTCGCCCTCCACCGAGTTCGCCCATTCGTGCCAGGGGTTCACGCCCGAATAACCGAGCTGGCGCAGCCAATCGTTGTAGGCCGGATCGCCGCCCGCGAGCTTGCCGTCCACCTCCGGGTGCAGGCCGTCGTCGCGCTCGAACGGCTCGAAACCGCATTGCCAGTAGGGCAACCCCGGATTGGTGCCCGGATCGATGCCGAGGCGGGCCATCGACTCGAGGTCGGGCTTGAAATGCGTTTTGCCGACCAGCACGACGCGATAGCCCTGCGGCCGCAGGTAGTCGCCCATTGTCCGCTCGTCGATCCTGAGCGGGAAATTGTTGTAGGTCGCCCCGTGCGTCAGGTTATAGCGACCCGAGTAGAAGCACATGCGCGAGCCGCCACACACGGGCGACTGCACGAAGGCCCGCGTGAAAGCCACCCCTTTCGCCGCCAGTCGGTCCAGGTTCGGCGTCCGGATGTGCGGATGACCGGCGTGGGCCAGATAGTCCCAGCGGAGCTGGTCCGCCATGATAAAGAGGATGTTGGGCTTGTCCGTCATGGCCACCGGCTGGTCTGGCTGGGCCACAGGCTGGCCCGTCTTGTCGAAGCGCCTGGAGCGTGACCTTTGCCGACCGAACAATCAAGCCTCGCGCGCCAGCCATGGCAGGCGACCGTCCTCACCATTTTCCCCGAGATGTTCCCCGGTCCGCTCGGCGTTTCGCTATCGGGTCAGGCGCTCACGGCTGGCACGTGGCGCCTTGATTGCGTGAACCTTCGGGAGTTCGGGCTCGGACGGCATCGGCAGGTCGACGACACGCCGGCCGGGGGCGGCGCCGGCATGGTCATGCGACCCGATGTTCTAGGCCCCGCCATCGATGCTGCTCTCGCATCCGCACCCAAACTGCGACGCATCTACCTGTCACCGCGCGGCAAACCATTGACGCAGGCCCGCGTGCGCGAAATCGCCGAGGGCCCCGGCGTGCTCCTGCTCGCAGGCCGGTTCGAGGGCATCGATCAACGCGTCATTGATGGGCGGAACCTGGAGGAGATCTCGATCGGCGACTATGTGCTGTCGGGCGGCGAGCTCGCGGCCATGGTGCTGATCGACGCCTGCGTTCGCCTCCTGCCTGGCGTTCTGGGCGCCGAGGCCTCGCTTTCCGAGGAGAGCTTCGAGAGCGGCCTGCTCGAGTACCCCCAGTACACCAAGCCCCGCGACTGGGAGGGTCGCAGCATTCCCGACGTGCTCCTGTCCGGAGACCACAAGAAAGTCGCTGAATGGCGTCGACGCGAGGCCGAACGGATCACGAAGGCGAGGCGGCCGGATCTGGGTCAACGAGGCAAAACCTGACGTTGGGACGCGCCCCCCAGTTGCCTCCCGGGCCCACCTATGCCTAAATGTCCGGACAAGTTTAGGCATCGCAATGCGAGGGATCCCATGGCCACATCCACCAGTCCCGAAGGGCTCGACGTCATCATCGTCGGCGCGGGCGTCGGCGGGCTCTATGCTATTCACAAATATCGGCAATTAGGTCTCAAGGTCCGCGCTTTCGAGAAGGGCGATGACGTTGGCGGCACGTGGTACTGGAACCGCTATCCCGGTTGCCGCTGCGACGTCGAAAGCCTCGAGTACTCGTTCTCGTTCTCGCCCGAGCTCGACCAGGAATGGAAATGGCCCGAGCGCTACGGCAATCAGGGCGAGATCCTGAAGTATGTGCAGCACGTCGCCGACCGTTTCGACCTCAGGAAAGACATTCAGTTCAACACGACCATCACGTCCGCCACCTTCGACGAGAAGACCAGCCGCTGGACCGTGACGACGGACAAGGGTGAGACGATCACGGCGCCTTACTGCCTGATGGCGACCGGCAACCTCTCGACCCCCAGAAAGCCCGACATCAAGGGCATCGACAGCTTCAAGGGCAAAACCTACCACACCGGCCTCTGGCCGCATCAGGGCGTCGACTTCACCGGCCTTCGCGTGGGCGTGATCGGCACGGGCTCGTCGGGTGTCCAGTCGATCCCGATCATCGCCAGGCAGGCGCGCCAGCTCACCGTCTTCCAGCGAACCGCCAACTTCTCGCTTCCCGCGCAGAACTCGCCGATGGACCCGGTGAAGGAGGCCAAACACAAGGCCGAGTACCCCGAGCGCCGGGCCGGAGCGGTCAATACGCCCTTCGCGATCGCCGGCTATCCCCCGCCGACCAAATCCGCTCTCGAGGTGTCCGAGGCGGAGCGCAACGCCACGTATGAAAAGAAGTGGCAGGAGGGCGGCTCGATCAGCTTCCTCTATGCCTACACCGACCTGCTGACCAACAAGGCCGCAAACGACACCGCGTCCGAGTTCGTGCGGAACAAAATCCGCTCGATCGTGAAGGACCAGGAGACCGCCGAGGCCCTCTGCCCGATTGATCATCCGATCGGCACGAAGCGTCTCATCCTCGATACGAACTACTACGAGACCTACAATCAGCCACACGTGAAGCTGGTCAACATCCGCAACAACGCCATCGCGGAAATCACCGAGTGGGGCATCAAGACTGCGGACGGCAAAAGCTACGAACTTGACGTCATCGTCTTCGCCACCGGCTTCGACGCCATGACCGGCGCCATGAAGGAAATCGACATCAAGGGCAGCGGCGGCGTTTCCATCCGCGACAAGTGGAAGGACGGCCCGCAGACCTACCTCGGCGTCATGGTTGCCGGCTTCCCGAACATGTTCATGGTCACCGGCCCGCAAAGCCCCGGCGTCAAGAGCCAGATGATCTTCTCGTGCCAGCAGCACGTCGATTTCGTCGGCGACATGATCAAGTACGCGCGCGGGCGGCAGATGCGCCGCATCGAGGCCTCGCGCATGGCCGAGATCAACTGGGTCCAGCATAACAACGAGGTCGCCAACTCCACGCTCTATCCGCTGGCCAACAGCTGGTACATGGGCGCCAACATTCCCGGCAAACCGCGCATCTTCATGCCCTACGTCGGCGGCGTTCAGAACTACGTCGCGAAATGCAACGAGGTCGTCCAGAAGGGCTACGAAGGCTTCGAGATGAGTGCTTGAGGCATCAGAGACCTCGAACTACATGCGGGCGGGAGAGCGAAAACGCTCTCCCGTTCTCGATTTTCAAACCGCCCCCTTCTCCTTCAACTTCCGCACCTCCTCCGCGCTCACGCCCAGAAGCTCGCCGAGTAGGCTCTCGGTGTGCTCGCCGAGCATGGGCGGCCGGCGATACTCGGCCGGGCTGTCCGAGAGGATCATCGGCAGTCCCACCGTCTTGAAACCTTGCGGCCGCTTCGGATAGTCCATCTCGACGATCATCCCGCGCTCGATGAGGTGCGGATCGGCCAGCACCTCGGCCGTGTCCTGGCAGGCTCCACACGGCACGCCCGCGTCGGCCATCACCTTCATCACCTCATGTTTGGTGCGCTGCATCGTCCACTCGGTGATCAGCGCGTCGAGCGCGGCCCGATTCTGCCACCGGTCGGGATTGGTTTTGAACAGCGGATTGCTCTCGAGATCCGGACGCTCCATCGCCTTGCAGAACGCGGCCCACATCTGCGGTTGCGCATAGATGTAGACGTAGTCGTTGGGCCCGCCCGGTGCGCATTTGTACGTCGTGCCCGGCACGTTCTTGCCGAGTTGATTGCCCGTCCTCACTGGAACCCCGGTCCGCTGATGCTCGCGCAACGAGATGCGGATCAGGTTCAGCACCGCCTCCTGCATCGCGACCTCGACATGCTGTCCTTTACCCGTCGCATGCCGATGGTTAATCGCCGCCAGGATGGCAATCGCCATGTGCATGCCCGTTCCGCTGTCGCCGATCGCCGGCCAGTTGTAGGTCGGTGGGCCGTCCTCGAAGCCCGTCACGCACATGCCGCCGCCCATCGCCTGCGCGATCGGCTCGTAGGCCTTGAAATGCGCATTGGGGCCGTAGGTGCCGAAGCCCTTGATCGTCGCGTAGATGAGTCGCGGATTGATCTTCTCCAGCACCTTCCATCCGAGCCCCATCCGGTCGAGCGCGCCGGGACCGAAGTTCTCGATCAGCACGTCCGACTTCTCAACGAGCTTCCGGAAGAGATCCTTCCCCTCCTCGGTCTTTAGGTTCAGCGTCAGCGAACGCTTGTTGGCGTTGAAGACGAGAAAGAACAGCTCGTCGTTGTTTTGGGCCCGCGCCACGTCCCCACCCTTCGGCTCCTCGAGCTTGATCACGTCGGCGCCGAGAAAACCCATGATCTGCGCACAGGCCGGCCCCGCCTGATTGTGGGTCATGTCGATGACGCGAATGCCTGAAAGGGCCTTCTGCATGGGATGTCTCCGCTGAGTGCGTCGGGGAATTGAGGGGCGAGCCTAGGACGGCTGCGCTATCGAGGACAACCGAGAACGCCGACTTGATCGGCTTCATCGTTCCCAGCATCGGAACACAATGGATATAATTAGACCATGCAACAGCCTCAGCTTTCGAGAACAGCCATTGTCACGGGCGCGGCAAAGGGCATCGGTGCGGCGATCGCCACACGTCTCGCCCGCGACGGTTGGCACGTGGTCGTCGCCGATACCGACGCGGCGGCGCTCGCCGCCACCGCCAGCGCCATCGGCGGCAGTGCCGTAACTGCGGACATCGGTGACGAAGCCGACGTGAAACGTCTCGTATCGCAGACGATGGCGCAGACCGGTCGCATCGACGCCGTCGTCTCGAATGCGGGAATCAATGCCAATGGTCCGCTCGCGGGCACCACGCTCGAGGCGTGGAATCGCGTACTCGCCGTCAATCTTACAGCGCTCTTCCTGCTGGCACGCGAAACGGCCGAGACGCTCCGCGCCAACAGAGGCGCCGTCGTCGCGATCGCATCGACCCGTGCCCATATGTCCGAGGCCGACACCCTCGCTTACTCGGCTTCGAAGGGCGGCGTCGTCGCGCTGACCCACGCGCTCGCCATCACGCTAGGCCCAGACGTACGCGTCAATTGCATCTCACCGGGCTGGATTGACACCGGAAAATGGGGCCCCTTGAAGCCGTCCGACCATGCTCAGCATCCCGTCGGCCGCGTGGGACTACCGGATGACATCGCGGCCGCAACCGCCTTTCTGCTCTCGCCAGATTCGGGCTTCATGACGGGCGCGGAACTCGTCGTTGACGGTGGCATGACACGCCGCATGATCTACACATGATTGTGAATCCCCGGCGCGTGCTTTGCCCGTTCCCGACTTATGCCCGGTCTCCCAACGCGTGTTAGACAAGGCGCCGGTCGCGCTTTCGCGACGATGATGCAGCGCGGCGAGAGTGGTAAAGGGGCGAGGATGCAGCTGGAGCGATCGAGCTTGGAGACGCTAGGCAGAGCCGGTTCCGTGCGGGCCTGGGATCTTCCGACGCGCCTGTTTCACTGGTTGCTCGTCACACTCATCGCCATGGCGTATGTCTCGCGCCACTGGGGTGACGCTGGGCTCGTCTGGCACAAATGGAATGGCTACGCGATCCTCGTGCTTGTCGTCTGGCGCCTGCTTTGGGGCGTCGTCGGCAGCTCGACGGCACGCTTTTCCTCGTTCTTCTATGGACCGGTCACCGCCATTCGGTACGGGTTGGACTTCGTCCTGGGTCGGCCTCGGCATTTTCTCGGACACAACCCTCTCGGCGGATCTGTGGTGCTGGTCATGCTCGCATTCGTCGGCGTGCTGGGCACACTTGGACTGTTCGCCTACGACGATCACGATGCCCTCACTGGAGGTCCCCTCTCGTCCCGGGTGAGCGAGGGGTTCGTCGCTTTCGCCACGAAATGGCATCTGCTGTTGTTCGACGTACTGTTGTGGGTCATCGCCCTGCACGTCTTCGCCAGCGTTCTCTACCTACTTTGGAAGCGGGAGAATCTGGTCAAAGCCATGATCACGGGCAAGAAGCAGGTGCGAACCTACGAGGACGAGCATGAGACCCATATCGCGAGCCCGTGGCTGGCGCTCGGCTGCCTCGTCATTGCCGTCGTCATCGTTCTAGGCGGCATCACTGCGGCCGGTGGGAAGCTGGTGTGATCGACGCCACGAGATGCGCCGGTTATGATTGACTTGCAGATGCCCTGCTGTGTCCGCCCTGCTCTTGTTCATGCCACCGAGGTCTGTTTCAAAGAGACCCTGAGCCCGCACGATAGTCTCGACGCGCGACAAGCAACCCCGGGGGAAGCGAGGAATGGCATCCAGGCGGTTGTCGATCTGCCGCGGCACTGCGTTGCTGGCACTCGTGCTGCTTGGGCTCGGCACTCTGCCCGGCGCCGCGCCCGGCCAGACATCGATCGCGAACGCCGTTCCTCAGCGTCCCCTGCAGGCTCCTGCCGACCCCATCGCGGCGGCCGCATACGTCGTTCTCGAGAAACACTGTGCTCGCTGCCATCAAGGCGGAAAGCTGGAGCGGCCGGCGCCCGCGGCGGCATTCGGGAACGTACTGCGCCTCGATGAGCTCGCATCGTCACCCCACCTTGTCCGCCCCGGAAATCCGGATGCGTCGCCCCTCTATGTCATGATGCTGCGACGCTTGATGCCGGCTGATGTCGACGCCGGCGCTACGCCCCCAGGCGACAATGCAGCGCCGCCCGGCCCGACGCCTCAGGAAACCGCCGACGTCCGGAGTTGGATTGGCTCACTCCCACCCCGCACCCAACGGTGCACCGACCGCCGCGTTGTCACGCCCGCAGACCACGCCGCGACATTATCCCAGTTGATCGAGCTGACGCGCGAGGACCCATCCAAACTGCGCTTCGTATCGATTGCGCACCTCCACAACGGCTGCGCGCCCCCCGACGCCCTGGCTGCCTATCGGCAGGCGATCGTCCATCTTTTCAACAGCTTGAGCTGGAAAGTTGCGCCCGTCGCTGTGCCCCCGATCGACGTCGCCCAGACGTTGTTCAAGATCAATCTCGACGACATTGGCTGGCTGCCGGAGCACTGGGAGCGCCTCATGCGCTTGGGCTCCGATCCATTGGGCCTGACGCCCCCGCTGCCGGCCGACGTGCGGCAGGCTTTCAGCACAACGACCCCTGTTGCACGGGCGGATTGGTTCACGGCGACCGTCCTCCGCGCGCCCCTCTACTACGATGTCCTCGGACTTCCCGGGACCGGCGCCGAGATTGTGCAGAGTCTACAGATCGCCCCGGTGGTCCAGCAACCATCCGGCGACGCATTGCGGACGGTTGTGCAGACCCCGTATTTTTCCCGAGAGCCGAGCCTCATCGAGCTCGGAGCTTCACCCACCGGAGCATTCTGGCAAGCCTATCACCGGCTTGCTGGTGAGGCCGGCGCTGGTTTCGACGCATTCCTCGGGAATTCGCCTTCTAAGCCCGTGCCCCATCACATGCGCCGCGCCATCTTCACACTTCCAAACGGACTCCCGGCATTCTTCATCCTCGATCAGCGCGGCGACCGCATCGATAACCTGGCAGCAAACCTTACAAACCCGGGAGCCGTGGGCCATACGCAGGTGCGAAGCGGTCTCGATTGCATGGCTTGCCACAGCACCGGACCAACGCAGGCGCGCCGGAGTGGTGATCCCTCGAGCCCGCTGACAAGAGCGCGGCTTGCGGACAGAGAAACCAGCCGCGCAGCCCTGCGCAGGATTGGCGTCGATCCGGATCTCACGCTCGACGGCGTTGCACCGCTGGTAGCCCTGAGTAAGGAGTACTCGAGACCCGTTGATAGCGATCGCGCAGCGGCCGAAATCGGCGTAACGATCGATGACCTGCGCAAGCTCGCTGATGACGGCGACAGCGCCACCAACAGCCTTGCACGTCGATTACTGCAAGGCCTCGTCCCACGCCACGAACTGGACGCGAACGCCCGCGGCCTGCTGGCAGCCCTCGGTGTTGCACGGCCGGCGACGGCGAGCGAGCCCGAAGCAAAATCAGCCGGCGAGCCGTCCAACGCCGCCGCCGATCGCGGACAAGGTCTCGTCGTCTATTCCGATAAGACACAGTATCGCAGAGGCGACAACCTTCGGCTTTACGTCCGCACCGACACCAATTGCCACTTGACCGTCATCAGCATCGACACCCGCGGACGCGGCACCGCGATCTACCCCAATGACTTCGAGACCAACACGCTTCTCGGCGCCGGACAGGAGTTGCAACTGCCGGCTCCCGATGCCGCTTACACCTTCCGCCTGAACCAGCCCGGCCGCGAGACCATCGTTGCCTTGTGCAGCCAGACCCCAGGCCTGATCGACGGCATCCGCCACGACTTCGAAAAGCAGCGGTTCACCGACCTCGGAGACTACGCAACCTTCCTGGCTAAGAACGCGTGGCCCGAACCGGCCAAGGTCGAGTCAGTCCCGGGGCGTCCCGAACCGCGCCAGCGAGCGCGACGCCGGGGCGCCCCAGAGCCCGCGTCGCTGGCACACGTGCGCCCTGAGCAGATCATCCGGACGGCGATAACGATCATTGTCGAATAGGCCCGCGCTTCGACCCTTGGCGAACGGCCCGTAAGCGGCCTACCCTCGACGCCAGTTCCACATGGCTCCGAGGACCAGACGCATGCTCGAGGACCCGCCGATCCTGACCATCAAGAAGAGCTGGCGCCGCCCTGCCAAGGCCAAGCTCGCGCGCCTTGAGGGCGTGCAGACCGGTCAGGCCATCGATGCCATGGAAGGCCGTGGCGCCCTCGACGCGTCCATCAAGCCGCTTGACCCCTCGTGCTGCACCTTCGTTGGCACCGCCATCACCTGCGAGACCGGGCCAAACGACAACCTCGCCATTCTCGCCGCGCTCTCGCTCGCCAAGCCCGGCGATGTGCTCGTCTCCGCCTCCGAGGGCTTCCCGCATTCCGCAGTATTCGGTGACAACACGGCAATCATGGCCAAGAACAAGGGCCTATCCGGCGTCGTCATCGACGGTATGATGCGCGATCTCGCCGGCCTGCTGCCGGTCGGCATACCGCTCTTCTGCCGGGGCATCACGCCCAACTCGTGCGTTCGGAGCGGTCCCGGCCGCGTCGGCTTTCCGGTCGCAATCGGTGGCGTGACGGTCCACGCGGGCGACGTCATCATCGGTGACCGCGACGGCATCGTGGTCATACCGCAGGGCGAACTCGACCGCCTGCAGCCCAAGATCGACGCTATATTGAAAGCCGAGACCGAGACGCAGAAAAAGATCCGCGGCGGCTTCTCGAACCTCGGCGGCATCGAGGATCTGCTGAAATCGTCGAAGGTGCGTTACATCGACTAGTTGTGGAGTTGCCGTGCCTCGTTCCCAATCCGTCACCGCCCCAGCTGTATCCACGCACTGGATGCTATGAAGGCGCCACTCACGCGCCGGATGCTATGTGGGCATCCGAAGGCGCAAGGAGACAACCCATGCTCTTCCCCGAACACTTCCTCGCCGTCCGCGCCACCGTCCAGCCCGAGCGCGATGCCGACTTCAACAAGTGGTATAACACCGAGCACACGCCGGATGCCGTGAAGGCCTTTCCCGGCTGCATCGGCGGCGCCCGTTACAAGGTCGTTCTCGGCGATGGCTCTCACCAGTACGTGGCGCTCTACGCCTTCCCAACCGCCGAGGCCATGGACCGCGCCCTGAACGGCCCCGAGATCAAGAAGCTGCTCGCCATCTACGACGCCGACGTCGGCGCCTTCTCCACCCGCAACCGGACGACCTACTCCAAGATCTTCGAGTTCATGAAGCCCGCCTGACCGTAGCCCGGAAAAGCAGCACGGTAGGTTGGGTTAGGGCACATTGCACTCGCCCGTAACCAAACGGCTTTCAAGGCGTCGTTGGGTTACGTCGGGCAAGGGCAGTGGCCGCCTAACCCAACCTACGACTTGCCCTCAAGACGAGAGACAGTCACCGCACCCACGCGCCGGTCGCGCAGTGGGCAACCGAAGGCGCAAGCAACATGAAAGTCACCGCCATCGAGACCATCCGCTCGGCCGAGCATCCCAATCTGCTTTGGGTCGAGGTCATGACGGACGAGGGCCTCACCGGCCTCGGCGAGACATTCTACGGGCCGCAAGCCGCTGAAGGGCACATCCACGGCATCATCGCGCCCTATCTCATCGGCAAGGACCCGCTCAATATCGAGGCGCATCAGGCGCACCTCACCGGCTACATCGGCTTTGCCGGCGCCTCGGCCGAGATGCGCGGTCGCTCGGCGGTCGACATCGCGCTCTGGGACATTCTCGGCCAGGCCAAGGGCATGCCGATCTGCGACCTGCTCGGCGGCCGCGTGCGCCAGAAGATCAAGGTCTACAACACCTGCGCCGGCTTCTCCTACGTCCAGGACAAGGCCACGCAAGGCACCGACAACTTTGGCCTTGCCAGCCGGAAGGGCCAGTACGAGGACCTCGATGCGTTCCTCAACCGCGCCGACGAACTCGCGCACTCGTTGCTCGAGATGGGCATCGACGCCATGAAGATCTGGCCGCTCGACTACGCGGCGGAAGCGTCCTCAGGCTATTGGATCTCCGAGGCTGACCTGCGCAAGGGCCTCGAGCCATTCGAGAAGATACGCAAGGCCGTTGGCGACAAGATGGACGTCGCCTACGAGCTGCATTCGCTTTGGAGCCGGCCTCAGGCCATCAAGATCGCCCAGGCCCTCGAGGACTATCGCCCGATGTGGGTCGAGGACCCCGTCTTCATGGACCACATGCACTCGATCGGCGAGGTCGCCCGCGCCACCCGCTCACCCATCGCCGTCGGCGAAACCCGCGGCGGACGTGCGGACTTCCGCTACCTGATGGACCTGGAGGCGCTCTCCATGATCATCATGGACCTCGCCTGGTGCGGCGGCGTCTCGGAGGCCAAGAAGATCGCCACCATGGCCGAGACCTACCAGACCCCGGTCGCCTTCCACGACTGCACCGGCCCCGTCGCCCTCACCGTATCGACTCACCTCGCGCTTAACGTGCGCAATTGCTGGGTGCAGGAGATCGTGCGTGCGTTCTACTACGGCTGGTATCACCAGTACGTCGGGCCACTGCCCCCCATCACCAAGGGCGAGATCACGATTCCCGATGGCCCCGGCCTCGGCGTGAAGCTCCTGCCCGACGTGCGCAAGCGGCCCGGAATCACGATCCGACGCACGTCAGCCGGCGATCTATGACCGTCGGCGCACCGGGGTTGCCCGCACGCCAGGCGCATGTGGGGCGCCCACCGTCATTGCGCGGGCGAGGCGGGTCGCGTAAATCTGTCCCTCGTCAGCGCCCGTAGCTCAGCTGGATAGAGCATCTGCCTTCTAAGCAGAGGGTCGCAGGTTCGAGTCCTGCCGGGCGCGCCAGTTATCCGTCCTGCCCAGCGCTACAAACTCTAGCGCCTCTTTGACACCCGACTGGCCTGCCGCCAGGATACGACACCGTCTCCGAAGCCAGGGAATGTGTGTCGATGAACGATGTCAATCTCCGCTATGGTATCTTTCTCGGCCCCCATCATCCGGTCGATGAAGACCCGTCCTATCTGATCCATCGCGATTTCGAGTTGATGGAGTGGATCGACAAGCTCGGATTCGCCGAAGCCTGGATCGGCGAGCATCACTCCGGCGGCTTTGAGCTGATCTGCTCGCCCGAGCTGTTCATCGCGGCGGCAGCTGAGCGCACCAAGCACCTGAAATTCGGCCTCGGCGTCGTGTCGCTGCCCTACCACAACCCTTTGATGGTCGCGAACCGGGTCATCCAGCTCGACCACCAGACACGCGGGCGAGTCATGTTCGGCGCGGGTCCGGGGCTGATCGAAGGCGACAGCACGATGTTGGGCATCGACTCGCTCAAGAAGCGCGAGCGCATGGCCGAGGGTCTGGACGTCATCCTGCGGCTCATGTCCGGGGAGTGGGTGACGGAGAAGACAGAATGGTATGATTTCACCGACGCCCACGTCCAACTCCTGCCCTATACGAAACCGCATCCGGAAGTCGCCGTCGCGAGCGTCGTGACGCCCTCCGGCGGGCGCCTCGCCGGCAAATACGACCTCTCGATGCTTTGCATGGCAGCCCTCGGCCTCGGCTTCGATGCGCTCGACACCAATTGGAAGGTCGCGCAGGAAATCGCGGCCGAGCATGGTCGAACAATGGACCCCGCCGACCTGCGCCTCGTGGTTCCCTGGTACATCGCCGAAACCCGCCAGAAAGCCCGGGACGACGTGCAGTTCGCCTTCACGCGCTGGCTTGATTATCAGAGGGCCCAGGATGAGACCCGCTACAACGTGCCCGCGGGGCAGGACCCGATCGACTGGTACATCGAGAAGAACCTGGGCGTCATCGGCACTCCGGACGACGTCATAGCCGTCATCGAGCGGTTGCAAGCCAAGCAAGGCCCCTTCGGCTGCTTCTGCCAATACGCCGCCGACTGGGCGGACTGGGAAGGGACCAAGCGGTCCTACGAGTTGTTTGCCCGCTATGTGACACCCCACTTCAACAAGTCGAACGTCAATCGCAAGGCGTCGCTCGAATGGCTGCGCCGAAACAACGTCGCCAACGCGGCGAGGCAGAACGCGGCCGCGAAAGCCATGTTCGTGCAGCACAACGCCGAGCGCAGCGGCAAGCGCGACAAAGAAAGCTGATCCTTCTGGCGCTGATCCCGATGGGGAGCTGCACAGCTCTTCACGAGACCGCGTGAAGCGCCACCCAGCGCGCATTCAACGGAGGACGCTGGTCCGTACCAGCCTGGGCCCGGCAACGAGCCTCGGCGCTTCCTTGAACGAGGCTGGCTGCGCTCGGCGTCGCTCGTCCTGCCGTTTGTTCTCGACGTCGATCTCGGCAGCGGCAAAGCAGCGATCGATATTGGCGCAGCGACTGCGAGCGGCGGGATGCGTGTCGCTCGCAGGCGCATTGCCGAAGGATCGGCACACTTGAGCCAGACCGTTACGGTCGAGCCAGCCGTTACGCACACCCTCGCCGACGGCCCAGCAATCGGCACGCAATTCGCTCGCCCCCACCCTGTGGTGGCCGCACTCGTGGTGAAAGACGAAGAGCTGGACCGGCTTGCTGTACCGGCCGAGCAGCAAGGGATTGAGGATCGTGAGCCGCTCGTCTGGTGCAGCCGCACCGAGATTGGGAAGGCTCTCGTCGAAGCGCGTCCTCACATTGGGGCAACTCACCCGGCGTCCCGCAACCTCGACAGCCTCGACACGGGGAGCTCTGTTCGCCAGCGCTGAGGCCTCGGGCCAGGTTGCTGCAAACACGGCAAGAATCAGAGACGCACCCGTTAATCCTACACGCATGGTCGGTCGCCTTTTGCGCCGCTGAGCCCGTCTGCCCCGTTCCCAATGGACCCGGCAATCGGCCGGAATTATGGCCGGACCGCGAACCGATCAAATACGCGCATCAACCATCTTTCGAGGTCGGAGGATTGGCCCGAACACACCTCCGCCGCCGGTCCGAGGGCCGATCCGGGAGGCGAAGGCGCCCCATAAACCAGCCCGGAATGCTGGCCGCGCCCCGCGCATCGTCGACCCGGAATGCCCCCCACCTCTTGCCTCACTTCGGCGTCGCCACTAAACCCTGATGGGAAGAACTCTTCTCACCTTCGCTTGCCCGCGCGAACTGCAGCTCATCGACAGCTTCGCGCCTCAGGAAACGCAGCCCAGGAAACGCAGCCATGTCCGGACCGCTCACCCATATTCGCGTCCTCGATCTGACCCGCGTCCTCGCGGGTCCGTGGTGCGCACAGAATCTCGCCGATCTCGGCGCGGAAGTGATCAAGGTCGAGCGCCCGAAGAAGGGCGACGACAGCCGCGCTTTCGGTCCTCCCTGGGCCAAGGACGCGAATGGCAACGAGACGACGGAGGCGGGTTACTTCCTCTGCGCGAATCGCGGCAAGAAATCGATCACCATCGACATCGCCAGCGAGGCCGGTGGCGCTCTGATCAAGGAGCTGGCGAAGACCGCCGACGTGCTGCTCGAGAATTTCAAGTCTGGCGATCTCGCCTCGAAAGGCCTCGGCTACGAGGACATCAAGAAGATCAACCCCAAGATCATCTATTGCTCGATCACCGGTTTCGGCCAGACCGGTCCCTACGCTGCCAAGCCAGGCTATGATTTCATGATCCAGGGCATGGGCGGCTTCATGAGCGTCACCGGGGAACGTGACAACAAGCCGGGCGGCGGTCCGCAGCGCGCCGGCGTGCCCGTCGTCGACATTATGACCGGCATGTATTCGACCATCGCGGTCTGTGCGGCGATCGCCAACCGCGAACGCACCGGCAAAGGGCAGCTCATCGACATGGCGCTGCTCGACACGCAGGTTGGCTTCCTCGCGAACCAGGGCGCCAATTTCCTCGTAACCGGCGAAGCTCCGGCCCGCCTCGGCAACACGCACCCGAACATCGTGCCCTACCAGTCGGTACCGACCAAGGATGGCGCCATTATCCTCGCCTGCGGCAACGACAATCTCTTCAACAAGCTCTGCGATCTGCTCGGCCAGCCATCGTTGAAGACCGATCCGCGCTTCGCGACCAACGCCGCGCGCGTCGCGAACCGGGACACCCTCGACCCGATCCTCGACGAGCTGATGAAGAAGAAGACCACGGCGGAGTGGGTGACAGCGCTCGAAGGCGCCGGCGTCCCCTGCGGCCCGATCAACAACTTGAAAGAGGTCTTCGAGAACGAGCAGGTGATCGCCCGCGGTCTCAGGGTCGAGATCCCGCATCCGACCGCCGGCACGGTGTCCCTGGTCCGCAGCCCGATGCGCTTCTCAGAGACGCCGATCGAGCACAAGGTGCCGCCGCCGCTCTTGGGCCAACACACCGACGAGGTGCTGAAAGGCGTCCTCGGCAAGTCTGCCGACGAGATTGCGGCGTTGAAGAAGGCAGGCACGGTTTAGGACTCGAGCGCCCAGGCGGGCCCGGGCCTCGTGGCCGGGCCACCGCCCCTCGCTGCGTCATCCGAACTGGCTGGCTGGCACGTCAAGACCCAAGTGGTCTCTCAGCGTCGTCCCGGTGTACTCGCGGCGGAACAGTCCACGGCGTTGCAGGATCGGCAGCACCTCCGCAACGAACACGTCGAACATCCAGGGCAGCACCGGCGGCATCAGGTTAAAGCCGTCGGCAGCTCCATCCCGCCACCAAGTCTCGATCAGATCGGCGACCTGTTCCGGCGCTCCGGCGAACACAAAGTGTCCGCGGGCACCGGCAAGGTAGGAGAGAAGCTGACGCAACGTCGGTTGGTCACGCCGCACCAGGCCGACGATGACCTCGGTTCGACTGCGGGCCGCCTCGACGGAGGCCGGATCGGGGAAATCCTCCGGCCTCAGCGGAACGTCCAGTGGCAGATGCGAAAAGTCGTGGCCACCGAAGCGCCCGGACAGGCGCTTGCGTCCGACTTCCGGGTCGGTCAGGTCGTCGGTTTCGCGCAACAGCCGCTTCGCCTCCTCCTCGGTGCCGCCGATCATGGGACTGAGGCCCGGAAGAACCAGCACCTGGTCTGCCCGTCGCCCACAGGCAGCTGCGCGCGCCTTGATGTCGGCGTAGAACTCCTGCGCCGTGCGCTTCTCCATGTGGGCGGTGAAGATCGCCTCGGCGTGACGCGCTGCGAACCCTCGGCCGGTGTCGGAGGAGCCAGCCTGGACGAGCACTGGTCGCCCTTGCGGCGTCCTCGGCAGGTTCATGGCCCCAGCTACTGCGTAGAACCGGCCCTCATGATTGAGTGGCCTTATCCGATCGGCACGCGCGTAGACGCCTTGGCGGCGGTCATCCGACACGGCATCCACCGCCCAGCTGTCCCACAGGCCTTTGACCACGGCCATGTATTCCTCGGCCCGCTCGTAACGCTCGGCATGCGTGAGCGGCGGAGCCGTGCCGTAGTTCTTCGCCGCGCCGGCAGCCCACGTGGTCACGATGTTCCAGGCGACCCGGCCAGCTGACATGTGGTCCAGCGAGGCGTACTGGCGCGCGAGGTTGAAAGGCTCGGTATAGGTCGTCGAGGCCGTCGCGATGAGGCCGATCCGCCGCGTCGATACGGCAAGCGCGCCGAGCACCGTGATGGGCTCGAGCCAGGTGCGAGCCGCCTGAGCCACGTCATCCGGCAGATTGAGCTGGTCGGCGAGAAAGATGGAATCGAGACATGCCCGTTCCGCCCTCTGCGCCAAGTCGCGGTAATAGTCGATGTCCGTCAGAGGCAATTCTGACGATCGCTGATGGCGCCAGGATGCCTCGTGATGGCCACGACTCTGGATGAAGAGATTGAGGTGGAGTTGGCGTCGCATCATGAGCCTGCGGGTGACCGTCGGGAGTGAGCGCAAGCCTAGTCCCGTCGAACGGTCGCCGCCAACCAGTCGTTTCAGGTTTCCGATTTCAGGGCGGCTTTCGCATCCTTTGGACCCGACGCCTTCGCGGACGCCTCACCGGAATTGGCTTTGCTCGCCACCTCGTGCATCCGAGACATGGCCTCGGCAACACGGACGCTGTCGAGGTCGTCCTTGTGAATGACGTCGATGGCACCGGCCTTGATGAGAACACCGCGTCGTTGGCGATCGACCTCACCGCTGACCACGACGATTGGCCCGGCATAGCCGCACCGCCTGAGGAATGGGATGGTGTGCGTCGCATTGTCGTTCGGCTTCAGATAGTCGTCGAGGAAGATCACCTCGGGGTGCCGCTCGATAACGGCATCGAGTGCACTGCCGAGCGTTTTTGCCCGGCGAACATCGATTTCGTAGCCGAAGATGAGGTGCAGTGTGGCGCGCAACCGGTCGGCATCGAAATTTTCATCCTCGACGATCAGAATATCGTTCGGCGCCGGATGCCCCATCCGTGTCTTGGTCACGTCGGCCTTCTTGGCAAGAAAGTTGCCACCGGTAGATTGCGCCATGCTCGATGTCTTTCCTTTGTATTGAAACCGGCCCATCAGACCGGAAGTACCAGTGGCCAGCCAACCCGGAACGTCGCGCCCCGGCGAACCGATGGATCGGATTGAACTTCGATATTCCCGCCGAAGCGTTCGACCGTCTTCTTGACCATGGCCAAGCCGATCCCGGCACCATCCGCCTCGTCGCTGTCCCCCATCTGCTTGAAGGGCAGGAAGATCGCATCGTGCCAATCGGGGGGGATGCCCGGTCCGTCATCGGCAATCGTGATGATGAGCCGGTCTGCCGACCGCTCGGCGCGAGCGATGATGCGCCCATCGTCCCGGTCATGGTGCTTGACGGCATTGTCGATCAGGTTGCGCAATACGATGTCGAGCGGCTCGGCAAGTGTCACGATCGTCGGCCAATCCCCTTCGACGATGATCTCATGCGCACGCCCGGCTCCGATTGAACGGACGATCTCCGCGGCAAGCTCGCGCGTATTAATGCTCTCCGCGGCGTCGGCCTTCCGACCGGCGCGAGCGTACGCGAGCAGTCCCGTCAGCATCGAACTCATGCGGCGCGCCTGGGAGAGAGCCTGCTCGACCTGCGCAACGGCTGCCGCCGTATTCCCTTGCTCGAGGGCAGCCTTGGCATCCGTGGCGGCATACCGGACGCCTCGCAGCGGCGCGCGCAGGTCGTGGGAAATGACCGATGCGAACTCCTCCAGATCCCGATTCGCGGCAGCGAGCTCCTGATTGACGCGGTTGACGACGCGCGCTTGAGCTGCGACCTCGGCTTCGGCGATGGCACGGGCGCGCACCTCCGCCGCCAAGCGGTATTCGATGTCCGCGAAGGACGAGGCCCGCGTTATCAGCAGCAGATACTGCATCGGCTCGGGCATCCAATAGAGCGTGAAACTGACACGCTCGTCGCGGGAACGTGCCTTGGCCGCCAGGACGTTGGGAATCGTCAGGGTGCGCTCGGGCGTCGCCTTCAGAGCCAGTATCTCGTCGTCCAGCCCTGAGAGAGCATCAACAGCGCTCGTGACGACCACCCCCAGCCGCAGATCTTCAGTCATCGACCCTAATTGCTCACGCACCCGCAACTCGCTGTCGAGCCAAGCCATGCCACAGGCGCTACGCCGGGCAAGAAAGCCGACCGCGTCCACGATGCGTTCGGCCGATGCCGATGAACTGTCAACCTTCGCGGCGGATGATGGCATCGGCGACCTGCTTGAAAGCAGATTGAACGTTTTGCGCCCTCAAGGCGCTGGTCCAGATGAGGGGATGACGCGTCTCCCTCAGTCGCTCCGGCAGCAGGCTTCCATCTGGCGTCCCGACCAGATCGACTTTGTTGATCACGAAGGAGAATTGTCGGCTCGGCAGTGCCTCGCTGAAGCCGTCAGCCAGAACCACCATATGCTCGAGTGTGGATTGACGCATGATATCGCCGACGATCAGCGCTCCCGATGCGCCCTTGCTGTAGACGTGGCGGAAAATGCTCAGCCCATAGTTGCCGTCCAGATCCCATACGACGAGTTCGAGGGACTTGACGCCGCCTTCGCCCACGCCAGCCATTTCATAGCGATAGAGATCGACGCCCATGGTCGCGCGATAGTCGGTGGGGAGTTCGTCGTGAACGAGCCGCCGCACCAGCGACGTCTTGCCGACCCCGATCTCGCCTAGCAGGAGAATCTTTTTGGCGTTCATGGGCGGCGGCCCCTTTCGCCATTGAAGCCAAGCTCGAACTCGGCCCTTCGATTGGGGCTATCGGGCCCACTGCCTTGAGCAAGGAGCACCGCGCTCGGGCGTCCGACGGCGATCAGGTTGTCTAAAGGGACGCCTCTGGCTACGAGATCGGCAACAACCCGTTCGGCGCGCGCCTGCGCCAACGGCGCGTTGCGGTTGGCCCCTCCTGCCTCGTCGGTATATCCGACAACACGGATCAGGACATTGGTCTCGCGAGCCAGAGACGCGAGTTCGTCGAGGACTCGAGCCGTCTCGACTGCATCGCGAAACTCGGAATCATTGCTGAAGAAAATCACGTTCGATCGGATGAATGCTTCGAGTTTCTGTCGCGCAGTCGGCGGCGACGGCGACAGCGCGCGCAGTCGGTTTTCGAGTTCGAGCAGCCGATCGCGGTAACGGCGGTCGAGTGCCTCGACGCGCTCGCTTGCCAGACGGTCGACCTCGGCGGTACGCGCGGCGACGGTCTCGTCGACAGCATCAATGCGCTTGGCGATCGGCACCACGGCACGACGCTGTTCGATGTTCGCGATCAGCGCAACGACCCTGTCGGATACGAGCGCGATGGCCTCTGCGCTCGACGTCGCGTCCTGCGATGCCGGCGAACGGGGCGGAGTTTCCGCACCCGACACACTCGCCAGCCGTTCTGTCGCGGCCTCCAGCTCTTCGAGGACTCTGCTGATGGCCGCTTCGGGGCGGTCACCTTCGACATCAGGACGGGGTTGCTCCAACTCCAAGAGCGCCGCCCTTGCCGCCTGCTCCACCCCGACGAGTGCCGCCGCTTCCGGCGATCCCGCAACGCGCTCCCGCATGGCAACCAGGTCCGCGATCGACGCGCTGAGTTTGCGTTGAGCACGCACCAGTGACCGACGAAAGCCTTCGGCGTCGAGTCTGGCCTTCACATCCGACTTCGGGAGAACACCGATCGCTTCCGAAAGCTCGACCTGCGGCGACATCTCCTTGAGCCGCCCGAGCACGAGGCGGCGGGTAGCCTCGTCGGGAGCCAGTCCTGCCACCCAGATGCGGTGCCCGCCACGCTCGACATGGGCACGGACTGGATAGCCCTTCAGTTCGGGAATGCCGGCGACAATTCCATTGGCTTGAGCCTGGAGCGTTTGTGTCACGAAGCTTAAGTAAAAATACCATGCGGCGAACCCGGCGAGCGGCAAGCCGATGACCCACAGAAGAACCTTCAGGGTCCGTCCGCCGTGGGCACGAGACGCATCCTCTGTCCGCTTTCGAGCTGCTTCCTCGATGTTGGCCGAAAAGTCGCCGAGCAGCGCGTCACGCCGCTCAAGCGCGCGCCTTTCCGCGACCGCATCTCCCGACGATGGAGTTTCGCGCTCGATGGCGAGTTGCGCATCCAGCACAAGCAACAATTCACTGTCGAGGTTGCGGTCGATGCCTGCCGGGGCGCTGCCAGAGCATTTTGCGGCGAGGAGATAGTCGGGGGAACCGCGCAGATAGATGCGATGATCATCGAGATCGAGTGTCCGCAGACTTTCCTTGTCGGCCTCGAACGCCTCTTCCGCTAGCGCCGTGATGGCGGCCAGAAAGCCGCTCACGAGCGTATCGCGATTGTCTGCATCCGGCACATCGCCGCTGCCAGCGCGGCGCCAATGGTGCACCAGGGCTCCTGAACCGCGCCGCACCAGGTAGATTTCCTCGACCTCGAGCCGCTGCGACTCCGCGAGGGCCAGTTCGGCCATGCTGCGGCCGGACGTGACGCTGCGCATCCACAGAAAGAACTTGTTGTGGCTGAGACCGGATTCGAGGCGGCGATTGATCTCCTGCATCATGTCGCGAATGGCACTCGAGACGTAACGCGCAACCATCTCGCCCATGCGCGGATACATGACACCTGCGATCTGGTCTTGCATGTCCGGAGTGCGCATCTCGGCCCGCAGGCTCCGCAGCACCATAGGCGCCATGGCCTCCGCCAGTTCCTTGTGTCGCGTCGCCTCGGCATCCCTCAGCGCAGCGTCGAGCACCCTGGCCACGGATCGCTGAAACTGCTCGTCGCTCCCGGCACGCTCCTGCATGTCGGTAAGACGATTGTTCAACGTGTCGAGTTCTCGCGCCTCTCGGTCGAACAGCAGCTCCTTGAGGCGAGAGACAGTCTCCTGCGAATGCATTTGGGACATGACGCGCCAATCTTGATGAGATCTCGTCCGCGCGTGGCCAGCGACCGTCGCGGGCATACGCCGGGGTCGGAATCCGGCGCGTGGCGGCTAATCCGCTCCGATGCGTCGAACCTTTTCACCTAGCTCTGCAATGCTTTGCGCGAGTTGATCGAGGGTGTGCTTGCGATCCACCGTGACACTGCCGGAGAGTGCATCGAGACTTGCCTGAATAGCGTCCAGCCTTCGATGCATCCCCTGCTCGAGTTCACGCACACGAGCCTCAATCAAGGCAAGCCGCGCATCGCTATCGCGCTTGAACTCGCCGAACAAAAGCTCGCGGATCTGCTGCATCTTGTCGTCGAACGGCTCGGACAACCCGGAGCCATTGCGATAATCGCCGTACGGTGACGTACTCATAGGCAAGGTTCCAGCACTCGACTGCATGACGGCAGCCTGACCGTAAAGCGACAGGCTGCCGGGATCTTATGCATCATATCCCGCACAAGCAGAAAAGAGAATTTCCGCGTAGGTCAATTTTTTTCAACGAAGAGGAAATAATGCCGACTCTCAAAGAAAGTGAATGCGCGACCGGTCAGGCGTGACCACACGAGCCATGATCCACTGAGCACCCGACATCCCGTTTTTTGACACCAGCGCAGGCCCGGTTGAGCCGTCGATCTTAACCAATGATGGCGTCGCTGTACGAGGCGCTCTGCCACGGGGCGCCAATGAGGGCATTGCCAATCGCCCGGGTGGCTTCTAGCGTCAGCTCATAGTCCAGCAGAAAAGTCAGAGGAAGCCCCATGTTCATCAGGACCGTCGAGCACGACACCTCGCTCGACAAGTTCCGCGCCGAGGTTCGCGATTTCTGCGAGCGCGAGCTTCCATCGGTGATCCGCGAAAAGCAGAAACGCGGCCAGCATCTGGAGAAGCATGAGTATATCTCCTGGCTGCAGCGGCTGGGCTCACGCGGTTGGAATACGGGCAAGTGGCCCAAAGAACACGGTGGTCTCGGCTGGGAGCCGGCACAGTTCCTGGCTTTCCAGGAAGAGCTTGGTCGCGCAGGCGCTCCGCCGTTGATGTCATTTGGCCCGACGATGGCGGGGCCTGTCATATATACGTTCGGCAACGAGGCACAGAAGCGGCAGCATCTGCCGGGGATCATCAAGGGCGACCTCTGGTGGTGCCAAGGCTACTCCGAGCCAGGCGCCGGCTCCGATCTGGCAGCCCTCAAGACCCGCGCCGATCGCGACGGCGACGATTACATCGTCAATGGCCAGAAGATCTGGACCTCGACGGCGCACTGGGCGGACTGGATGTTCGCGTTGGTCAGAACCGATCAGACGGCCAAGAAGCAGGAAGGCATCTCCTTCATCCTCATCGACATGAAGACCCCGGGCATCACGGTGCGGCCAATCATTGGCATTACGCTCGGTCATCACTTGAACGAGGTGTTCTTCGACAACGTCCGCGTTCCTATCGCCAATCGCATCGGCGAGGAGAACAAGGGCTGGACCTATGCCAAGTTCCTGCTCGCCAACGAGCGGGTCGGCAACGTCGACGTGGCCAAGGTCGAAGGCAATATCGAGCAGATCCGGCAGCTGATGGCGGAGACTCGCGAGGCCGGAAAGCCTCTCTCGGACGACCCGACCTTCAATCGCCGACTGGCAGAGTTGGAAGTCGGCTTGGCCACGGTCAAGGCCCTCATGGCCGACCAGCTCGCCGCAGCACGGCTGAGCGGCGCCCCGTCCCTGATGGGCGCTGCGGCTCTGAAGTTGCGCGGTACGGAGCTGCAGCAAGGCATCTTGCAGACGGGCCTCGATGTGCTCGGCCGGCATGGAATGGTTTACCAGAGCGATGCCCTGCACGCCGGCTGGAACGGCGAGATGATCGGACCGGAGTCGTCCGCCGACGTCATCTATGAGCACCTTTACCGCCGCGCGGCCACCATCTACGGCGGCTCGAGCGAGGTTCAGAAAAACATCATAGCCAAGGGCGCCCTCGGCCTCTGATCGCGACATCGCCCGTCGGGACGCCCTTGTGGGGCGTCCTCCCGACGCAGCTCGATCGGAACGAACAATTCAGCACGCGAGATATCGACATGCCTTCCCTTTCATCTGAAGAGCGCCAGCAGCTGCACGACAGCCTGCTCGAGTTGCTCGGCGACAAGTACACTTTTGAGCAATGGAAAAAGATTGCCCGCTCGCCCGGCGGCGAAGGCTTTGGACGAGCCGAATGGAAAGAGTTTGCCGAGATGGGCTGGCTCGGCATCGCTCTTCCGGAGGAGGTCGGAGGCTCGGCCGGTGGCTTGACTGAACTCGGTATCATCATGGCGGCGGTCGGTCGCTTCATACTGCTCGAGCCCTTCCTCGGCACCGTGGTTCTTGGGGCGTCCGCCATCGAAAAGGCCGGCACAGAGCAACAAAGGCAGATGCTTTCCGAAGTTGCAGCAGGCAAACTGCTCCTCGCGTTCTGCCATGGTGAGCCGGGTGGCGGCTATGCGCGCGACTGGGTCAAAACTGTCGCCACCCGCGACGGTGCCGGCTACGTGCTCACGGGCGAAAAGGGGTTTGCGATCGGCGCCCACGCTGCCGATCAGCTCATCGTCTCGGCCCGTATCGGGTCGGAGAACGGGCCCGTCGGCCTCTTCCTTGTCCCGCGCTCGGCTGCTGGCGTCGCTTTGAACCAGGCACCTGCTCTGGACGGCCGTCCCGGCGCCACTGTGACGCTTGCCGGCGTCAAGGTGGGAGCCGACGCCAAGCTTGGCACCAGTGACAGCGATCGGCTTGGCGTAATCGATGAGGTCATCGACCGCGGCGTCATAATGGCTTGCGCAGAGGCCGTCGGTGCCATGGCTTCCGTAACCGATCAAACAGTCGAATATCTCAAGACCCGCCAGCAATTCGGTCAGCCCCTGTCGAAGTTCCAGGTGCTTCAGCACCGCCTCGTCGACATGAGCGTATCGACCGAGGAGGCGCGCGCCATCGTGCACGCCGCACTGCAGGCCTTGGACGACAAGACCAGAGACGCTCAGCGGCTCGTTTGGATGGCTAAGGTCAAGACCGCCCAATGCGCTCGCTTCGTGGGCGGGCAGGGCATCCAGCTGCACGGCGGCATGGGTATGACCGACGAGTTGTCGATCGGCCACTACTACAAACGTCTTACGATGTGCGAGACACTATTCGGTGACTCCGAGTGGTATCTGCGCCAGCTGTCGCTGCGTCGCGACGCTGCCTGAAGCATCAGGGCAGCGAAGGCGTCTTCTTCGAGCCGCACGGTGCCCTACGCCTGCGATAAAGACAGCGACGATCTCAATCGATCGTCGCCATTCGGGCATCGATCGCGTCGCCAACCTGGAGGATGCGCAGCCCCTTGACGCGCTTTGACACGGCCACGCGCCGCTTCGCCGTGGCAACGAAAAGCCCGGCTTGATCCTCGGCTAGCATGGCGGCGGCTTTCTCGAACGCCTGGCGGCGTAGGCGCCCATCTGTCTGGCCACGGGCTTCCTTGATCAGCCGGTCCGCATCACGATTGCAATACCAGCTCGCATTGCCCGTCGCGAAAAGATCGCAATCGTACATCTCGCCGAGCCAGTTATTAGCATCCGGATACCGAGCCCCGCGCCAGAGGAACAGCACATCGTACATCAGCTTCTCATCACGCATCCGACTTGCCACCACCGTCCAAGGCTCGGTGATGATGCGAGCGGGGAGTCCGAGCTTGAGGAGACCATCGAGCAGTACGACGGCGGCACGCTCCGAATGCGGATCGCCGGCGATAGCGCCGATTGTGAACTCGCGCGGAGTGATCTTCAGCTTGCCCAAAGCATCCGCCGCAGCAGCTATATCATAGCTTGGAGCAGCGACTCCGGATGGCGGCGAACCGAGAGTGGGAGGTAGCGGAATGGCGATCGCGGCCGCTCCCGTCCCCATTGTGGTCGAGATGAAATGATCCGTGTCGAATGCTCGTGCCAGAACCTTTCGGAATCCGGCAGTCTTCATCGGCTCCCGGCCGGCATGCAGAAGTCCAACGAAGATGCGAGGCGCTTCGCTTTCGACCACTGCCACGCCGTTGGTCTCGCGGAGCCGGGCGAGTTGATGCGGAAGATATTCACCCTCGCTGACGTGCACCTCTCCACTCGTTACGGCCGCCGTTCGCGCCTCCACATCAATGACAGTTCGCCATTCGATCTCCTCGAGCGGCTTGGCCGGCCAATCCGTACTCCAATGCCCTGCGAAACGCGACGCCACGACGCCGCCCGTTGGGGTGCGCAACTTGAACATGAAACTGCCGGAGCCAGCATCGTTGCTCTGCAGCCACCCACGTCCCCAGTCGTTATTGATTTCGTTGGCCTTGAGCAGCTCGGCGTTGACGATGGCGATCTCAGGAAGAAGCGTCAAAAACATTGGCGACGCACGGTTGAGACTGAACTCGACTGTATGATTGTCGATCACCTTGGTCGACCCTGGAGCTACAAGGGTCGACAGAAGCGGTGCCAATCCACGCTTGAGTGCCAGTACACGCTCGACCGAGTAAACGACGTCGCTCGCACGAAGCTCACGTCCATCGTGGAATCGCGCGTCCTTGCGGAGCGTGAAGCGGAGTGTCCGCCCGTCTTCGGAAATGGTGTAAGATTGCGCCAGCCATGGAGAAACCCGTAAAGGCCCGTCCTGCCAACGGAAAAGTCCCTCGTAAAGCTGGAAACGCAGGCCCGAGCGGCGAGTGTCGAATGCCACATGAGGATCGAGAGAATCGAGAGGTGTCGCCGTGGCGATCACCAGGCGCGGCACCTCGGCGCTCGCGTTCGAGCTTGGCGGTATCCCCAGGGCGATCAGACATACACAAAGAAATATGAGCAGCGATTTCGGTAAATTAAGGCGCTGCTCCAGCATCTCAGCACTCACCCTCCGCAAGACCCGCCCATACCGGGGCGATCGGAACCTTGCCATCTGCAAATGACATCGTCATTGGACTGCCGTCGCCCCCGAATTTTGGCAAACTCTTGCAGAACACCGGCTGCTGCGCCTGTTCACACACCTCGTTTGGCAAAGTAATGGCAAGATCGATCAACATGGTCAATGCGAAGGCCGGCGGGATCCGTGGTTTCGTTCAGATTTGCCCTATAGTCCGATGTCATGTGCCATCAAACAGGAGCGTTTCATGCCGGATTGGCTGATCGGGGCGAACGGTGGCGGAGCTTCGCCCGGCCAAAGACTTCGCAGGATGCTGGATAGCGGTCGCATCATCCGTGCTCCGGGTGCACACAATGCCCTCGCCGGACTGATCGCACGCGAAGCCGGCTTCGAAGCCCTCTACGTCTCCGGCGGCGCCATTACCGCCAGTCTCGGCCTACCGGACCTAGGCATGATGACTCAGGAGGAACTGCTTCTGGTCGTGCGATCGCTAGCGCGCGCAACCGGACTTCCTCTCATCGTCGATGGCGATACCGGCTATGGAGAGGCACTGAACGCCATGCGACTGGTCGCGGACCTCGAGCTAGCAGGAGCCGCAGCGGTCCACATCGAGGATCAGGTCCTACCCAAGAAATGCGGTCACCTGAACGACAAGTCGATCATCCCGGCTGATCACATGGCAGCCAAGATCGCGGCCGCGAAAAGGGCCTCGCGTCACCTGCTCGTGATCGCGCGCACGGACGCCGCAGCTTCCGAAGGTCTTCAGGGTGCGATAGCCCGAGGCCGGATTTACGCTCAGGCCGGTGCAGACGTGATCTTTCCCGATGCACTGACGAGCCTCGAGCAGTTTCGCGCCTTCGCCTCGGCCATGCCGAAACCCGTGATGGCCAATATGACCGAGTTCGGTCGCACGCCGCTCGAGAGTGCGGCAGCACTGGAGGACGCCGGCGTTCGTATCGTGATCTGGCCCGTTTCCTCTCTGAGGATAGCGGCAAAGGCTATGGAGCAGTTCTATGGAGACCTTGCGCGCGACGATACGACGTCACCGCAGATCGACCGCATGCTGACCCGGAAACGGCTATACGAACTCATCGGCTACCACGATTTCGAAGCCCTCGACCGATCGATCATTGCGAGCGTCGCACCTGAGCAGCCGGGTGAATAGCCGTCTGGCCTCGTAATGGACGGGCGCGGTCTCAGTGGGAACGAGCCGGAGCTACGACCTTCACGTCGTGTTTGGCCGGAGGCATCAGACTGATCGCGGGCGCATCCCAGGTCCCACGCAGAAGCAGGATGTCCCGCGCCGTCAACGGAGCCTCGCCGGTCGTTCCGGCCGGGCCGGTTGCGATGCTGATGTCCATCAAGCGCCCAGGCACATCCAATCGGCCGGAAGCAACCAGGACTGAGTTGCCCGATCGGGCCTGAACCGCTTCGATCGTCAAGGCTCCGTTGAGCACGCGAAAACGACCGGAAACGGCATCCACTGGAGTCGCGCCCTTCCCGGCTGCGGCCCAACCGACAATGTTCGTGTCGCGGGCGGCATGCACCAGAGCCAGAACGTCGATGCCGACGCGCCCAGGCTCGGCAAGATCGAATTGCCCCCGTCCTGCAATCGACGACAGTGCCTCGCCCAGAGAGCCACCGCCGACAGTCCCTTCGAAAGTGACGTTCGAACGCCCCAGCAACGCATTGCGTCGCAACGGTGCCGCCAGAGCCCGTCCGGCATCGACACCCTTCAGCTTCACCTTGATCGACGCTCGCGGTGAAACCTGGTTCAGATCGACTGAAAGCTGACCGCCGGCAATCCCCCCTTCGATCTCGAGCTCGGCCATATCGGCCTGCAATTGCCCTTGATTGAGGGCAATCGAGATTGCGGCCCTTCCCATCTCGAACGCCGGCGCATGCACCTTGGCCGCGGAGAGCCGCAAGTCTGCGTCCAGAACCGTCAGGACATGGGGCTGGCCATCCGCCGTCGAATGGGATGCTAGGCGCGCCCAACTTCGGCCGAGATCGAGCTCTTGGAACCCAAGCGTGCCATCTAGAGAAAGACGACCATTCGTGGTCTTGACCGTCATCGCGCCGGTTGCCTGGTTGCCGTTGACGGCAACGGCTGCCTTCGCGAAGGCCATCCGACTTGGCGACCATTCCAGCGGCCCGACCACCGAGACGGAGGTAGACGGCTCACCGATACCATGACCGAGGCCGGCCCACTTGACGAAGCGCCGCAGGCTCGGAGCCAGGAACTCGGCCTGGCCGGAAAACTCCGGCACGGGCGCAGTATTGAATTGACCGTCGAGAGAAAAAGACAACACGGAGCTGCGAACGCTGACCTTCAGCGGAAGCCGCGCGGCACCGTCCCGCACAGCCGCCTCCGTCCAGACGGCATCGACAGCCAACGACTTGCCGTTGAGGCGCCCCGCTCCGACGAGCTTGTAGGTTCCCTTGCGCGTAACTGTAACGGCCGCGTTCACATCTTCGAGCACGGCGCGCGTGCCGCGCGGACCGAGCAAAGCAATCTCCGCACCCATCAAGCGTAAGGAATCGGTTGGATAGCTTGCAATACGAGGAGCCACTGAAGGCTCGGCGTCCACTTCGCCTCGGCTCATCGCATTCGGATCGACTGCGCCTGAGAGGTCGAGCGTCAACGTTGCCTGGTGGACGACAAGACTGCTTGCATTCCGACTTTCGCTCGGGGAACCGACGATCACTCCACTATCGAGCGTGAATGGAAATCGACCGCTGAGCCGCAATGGCGAGGCAATGACTGTTCCGTCCGGAGTGCGATTGACGAGTGCTCCACTTGCGAACCGACCCGGCGAACTCGCCAGGTCAAGAGCCAATGCCAAGCCGCCGATTAACGCAATCACACCAGCCGCGGCTGTCCATCTCGTGACGGAAGACCACCCTGCATGTGCACTCGTCATCGCTTAGCCCTCCCCGAGTGCCGGAGAGCACGCGACTTTACAAGTGCAACATCGTCGGAAATCTCCACGTGGCGCTCTCCCCAGGCTTCCACGACGCAGACCAGCTATACCACCCAGAGGTTGTCTTAGCCCACCTTCAGGACGATCGGCAACATGTTGGGAGATTATGGCAGACCCGCGACGAAATCGCGGCAACGTAAGCTCGTCTCGAGATGCGTGCGAAGGCCGTTTACTTGTTCAAAAAGCCGTCTAGAGCGCTCTAAAGGCAACGAAGTCTAGCTTTGACCGGCGCCACAATATGCCGGCACTTGCCGTGGCAATGAGGTGGTGCTTAATGGGATCAACGGCTTGCTGAAGCCGCACGGTCGGATGTCCGAGCGTGCATCGGGGGCGGCAGGCCGCAGGACAGAGCGATCATTTGGAGAGGCGTGGTGAACAAGGTCTTTGGCAGTGCGACTGAGGCGCTCGTCGGCATCGTGAAGGACGGCCACACAATCGCTGTGGGTGGCTTCGGTTTGTGCGGCATCCCTGAGGTTCTGATAGCGGCCGTTCGCGACTCGGGAGTCCGGAACCTCACCGCCATCTCGAACAACGCCGGCGTCGACGATTTCGGACTGGGCATCCTGCTCAAGACACGCCAGATCAAGAAGATGATCTCGTCTTACGTCGGCGAGAACAAGGAGTTCGAGCGCCAGTTCCTCGCGGGTGAGCTCGAACTCGAGTTCACGCCGCAGGGCACGCTGGCCGAGAAGCTCCGTGCCGGAGGATCTGGTATCCCGGCCTTCTACACGCGGACCGGCTACGGCACGCTCGTCGCCGAGGGCAAGCCGACGGCCGAGTTCGATGGTCAGATGTACGTGCAGGAGCGCTCGCTGCGGGCCGACGTGGCCCTTGTCAAGGCGTGGAAGGCAGACAAGGCAGGCAATTTGATCTACCGCATGACCGCGCGAAACTTCAATCCGGTTTGTGCCATGGCCGGCAAAGTGACGGTGGCCGAGGTCGAGGAGATCGTCGAGATCGGTGCTCTTGATCCTGACCTGATCCACACGCCCGGCATATTTGTCCAGCGCATCGTGCTGAATGCCTCGCCCGAGAAGCGCATCGAGCAGCGGACCGTCCGCAAGGCGTGATCCGGCAAACTCGACCCAGTCACCCAGACAATCCTGATTGCACGTGGAGAGAATTTGATGCCCTGGACCAGAGAGCAGATGGCCGAGCGCGCCGCAAAAGAGCTTCAGGACGGCTTTTACGTTAACCTCGGCATTGGGCTGCCGACCCTGGTTGCCAACTACATCCCGCCCGGCATCGACGTGATGCTGCAGTCCGAAAACGGCCTGCTGGGCATCGGGCCTTTTCCGACCGAGAACGAAGTCGACGCCGATCTCATCAACGCAGGCAAGCAGACCGTCACGACGCTACCCGGGTCCTCATTCTTCTCGTCCGCGGACTCTTTTGCGATGATCCGCGGCGGGCATATCAACCTCGCGATCCTCGGCGCCATGCAGGTGTCGGAGACAGGGGATCTCGCCAACTGGATGATCCCCGGCAAGATGGTCAAGGGGATGGGTGGCGCCATGGACCTCGTCGCCGGCGTCGAGCGGGTCGTCGTCGTCATGGAGCATACGGCCAAGAAGAAGGATGGCGGCATCGACCTGAAGATCCTCCCACGGTGCACACTGCCGCTGACGGGTGTCGGCGTCGTCAATCGGATCATCACCGATCTCGCCGTCATGGACGTGACCGAGCGCGGCCTCAAGGTTGTGGAGATGGCTCCGGGCGTCACACCCGAAGAGCTCGAGCGCTGCACGGGCGTTGCACTTCACCTGCATTGAGAACGAAGAGCAATCATCGGGACTGAGCCCTTGAACGGAACGGGGAGTGCAGTGTCGCGACTAAAGCGGCTATTGCTCACGACTAGGGCAGGCCGCGTGGCGCTCGTTGTACCTAGGGCTCTGCTCGCTGTTCGGGCAGCCCGCGTAATTCCCCGATTCGGGCAGGCTCTGGCCTGGAGCGTGCGCTCTCGCGAGATCGCCAATTTCACCTACGACACGACGCGCGAGAGCCAGCTTCTACTGGGAGCGGTCATAGCCGAAATCTCGAATCGGCCGATCGCGGAGATCGTCGCCTACATCGACGAGCTGAACGTGGACAAGGCGATTGCCGAGCACGTCGCCGGTATTGCGCACACACGCGATAGCCGCTGGAACGTCGACCCTGGCTTCAAGCCGGGCCGGCGCTTGGCATTCTATCTGCTGGCACGCGCCTTGAAACCGCGACGTGTGGTGGAGGCCGGGGTCGATAAGGGCCTCGGCGGCCTCCTCCTCTCGCGTGCACTTACCCTCAACCGGGCCGAGGGACATGCAGGCGACTACCTAGGCATCGAACTCGACCCGGCAAAGCCGATCCCTCTCTACGAACAGTGGCCTGATAAGATCGGGCACATCATGCGCGGCAGCTCGACCGAGATCTTGTGCGGGCAAGGCGCGCCCATCGATCTATTCATTCACGATACTATCCCTGAAGCCGGCCACATGACGGACCAACTCACAACGGTGCGCTCCCTGATGGCGCCAAGCGGCGTGATCGCGAGCACCTGGACGACCCCGGAGCTGATTGACCACGCGCTTCAATGCAATCTCAAGCTATTGACGCATCAAGAGGAACTCGCCGACCATTGGTTTCCCGGCGACCGGATCGCCTTCATTTACGGTTACGGCATCATGGGTAATAGCGATAAGGGCGTGACGTCGCTCGACGCGCACGTATAGCCTTCCGGTCAGTTGCCCGCCTCCTTAGATCATCAGTCGCGCTCAGAGCTCCCAGATCGAGAACGGATCCGCCCATGCCCGAACTTCGCGAGATTGCCAGCGGTTTGCGCTTCCCCGAAGGTCCGATTGCCATGCCCGACGGCAGCGTGCTCCTCGTCGAGATCGAGCGCGGAACGCTCACTCGTATCGATTCTAGCGGACGCGCGAGCGTGGTGGCCTCACCCGGTGGCGGACCGAATGGCGCCGCGATCGGGCCCGACGGCGCCTGCTACATCACCAACAACGGCGGCTTCGAGTGGGTCAAGAGTTCGGACGGCATTCGCCCACACATGCAGGCACACGACTACAAGGGCGGCCGCATCGAGCGCATCGACCTCGCGACCGGAAAAGTCGAGGTGCTCTACACGCACGGACCGAACCACAAGCTGAATGGCCCCAATGATCTCGTCTTCGATGCCCACGGTGGCTTCTACTTCACCGACCTGGGCAAGGTCCGCGACCGCGAATGGGATCGCGGCTGCGTCTATTGGGCCAAAGCCGACGGCAGTCAGATCAAGGAGGTCGCCTTTCCACTGACGACGCCTAACGGCTGCGGCATCTCGCCGGACGGTAAGGTTCTCTACGTCGCGGAGACACAGACCGGTCGCGTCTGGGCCTACGACATCATCGCCCCCGGAGAAGTGAGAAAGCAGCCCTGGCCATCGCCATCCGGCGGCAGGATGCTGGCGGGGGTCGATGGCTACAATCTGTTCGACTCGCTTGCCGTCGACGCCGATGGCAATGTGTGTGTCGCAACCCTGTTCAATCCCGGCATCACGGTCGTCTCGCCGTCGGGCAATTGGCGCCAGATCGCGCTTCCCGGCGATCCTTACGTGACGAATATCTGTTTCGGCGGCCCTGATCTGAGGACGGCCTACGTCACCTTGTCGATGACCGGTCGCCTCGTGGCTCTCGACTGGGATCGCCCCGGTTGCCCGCTCAACCACTTGAACATTTGATAGCAGTACAAACGATCATGAAGGCGGGCAGGCAATCGTAATGTGATCGAGATCGCTGGTGCATTTGTCGGGGTCGCGGCCATTGTCGCGGTCGTCGGCGCGACGGCGATTGGCGGCTTCCTCCGCGGCTTCGTTGGCTTCGGCGGAGCCTTGGCCCTGGTGCCCGCACTCGCCTTGGCGCTCGGCCCGCGAACTGCTGTTGCCGTGTCCAGTCTCGTAGGGCTACCGGCAGTCATTCAACTGCTACCCGAAGCTCTGAGGCATGCCGATAGACACCGCGTCGGCCCCATCAGTCTGGCCATTCTCGCAGGCGCGCCTTTCGGCTCTCTCATCCTGATCAGCCTCGATCGGCACATCATGACGGCGACGATTGGCGGCCTGGTGATGCTCATGGCCCTGATAACTTGGAAGGCCCCGAGTGCGGCCCTCATGAAGCATCGCTCGGTCGGCATCATGGCAGGGGCCGTGAGTGGAATGCTGCAGGGTGCTGCGGGAATCGGCGGTCCGCCCTCGGTGATCGTGCTGGTCGCACAGGGCGGCGAGCCTCGCCGACTGCGTGCCGACGTGCTGGCAGTCAGCGGGACCATCGCGCTATGTGGCGCTGTCTCGCATTGGTGGTTCGGCTTGTTCACCGCCGACGCGGTGGCCATCGCGCTGGTGCTGCTACCTGTGTTCGTGGGGTTTACGTGGCTCGGCAGTCGGTTCTTCAATCGTGGCGGGGACCGGCACTTCCGCGCCGCAGCACTCGGTATCCTCCTCCTGATTGGCTTGGCGGCAATGGTCAGTTCTGTGAAAGTGCTGCTGCTCGGCCCGAATTGACCGGGCATCTAAGTTCCGACATCTGAGGATTGCCACGATTGCGGAGCAAGGTCGCCAAGTGCTCACTGGCTGGCGACAAGGAGGAGATGGCCATGCGATTTCAGATCAAATCTGCCTGCACGGCGATACTGCTTGCTGCGATTTCTGGCGCGGCGCCCGTTTCGGCCCAGGACCGCCCACCTCCTGAGAACGGCAAGGGCCCCGGCGTCATCACGGAAGGCGCCAAGGGCGTCACCATCGATAGGCGCCCCCGCAGCCAGGGCCGGCGATCGGACGAGCGACGGCGATGCCATCACCAAGGGCTCCACCAACGTCTTCATTAATGGTCGACCGGCCGTCACGGTGGGCGATACGACGGGATGCGGCGGTGTCGTCGTGGGCGGCGCATCGGGCGTCTTTATCAACGGCAAGCCCGTGGCGCGCGCCGGCGACGTGACAACGGGTTGCCCTGGGAAGAAATAGACGGCTTGCGACAGCGGGGCTCAGCACAATGAAACTACCGGGCGCATCCATTCTGTCCATGCTTGCTGCCTTCGCTCTCATCCTCCTCGCGGCACCCGCCATCCATGCTCAGAACGCAAAGCAAGGGCAATTGCCCTCGCCAGCCTTGAAGCAGCAGCAGGAGGCCGCAACCGAACTTTGGCGCCGGGGCGATTATGCTGCCGCCTTGCCGGCCTCGGAGCGCCTGCTGGCGGCGACCCGCGCTGAGTTCGGCCCCGACCATGAACAGGTTGCGATACAGGCCTACGGCCTCGGCTTGGTTGCAGAAGCCGCGGGCCGCTTCGACATCGCAGAGCGCGCCTTTCGCGAGAACGTCGCCGTCGGTGAGAAAGTCTACGGGAAGGATACTGCGCTCACCACGCAAGGGCAGGAAAAACTAGGAGAGGTCCTGGTTGCTGCCGGTCGAGCGGCGGAAGCTGAACCGATCCTCCGCAAGGTGCTGGCGGTCCGGACTGCTACGGTCGGCTCCGATAACTCCTACAATGCGAGCACCCATGCAGCACTCGGCGCAGCAAGCCTGGCCCGCGGTGACGCCTCGGCAGCACTGAATTCATACCGGGAAGCCGTGCGTCTCCTTACGGGCAAACGCGAGACGCAGACACTCGCCGCACACGTGATGGAAAACGAGATCCGCAGGCACATTCCGGCATTCACGGGCCTCGTCGATGCGGCTTGGCAGGTGGCGGCGCGCGGCAGTCCGGTTCCTGCTCTCTCCGAAGAAACATTCGGGACCAGCCAGCGGGCGTGGATGACATCCGCCGCGTCTGCTTTGGCTCGCATGTCTGCTCGATTGGCGGCGGGCGAGACGGACCTCGGTCGGCGCATTCGACGGCAGCAGGATGCGGCGGAGCGCGTGCTGGCCCTCCATCAGGAGGACACCCGCGAACTCGCACGATGGAGCGAGGTGCAACGCAAGGACTCAACCTACTCTGCGCTGCTCGAGCAATTCCGGGCCGTCAGCATCGCCCAGCATCGCGACAACGCCTCTACCGTGAAACGCCAGACTGAGCTGGTGGCCGCGCTGCAGGAGCACTTGGCGCGCTGCCCCCCGGGGCACAAGAAGACCGGTTGCGAGAAGGCCGATCGCGAGCGCATCGCGATCACAAAGGAACTCGGCGAGCTGTCCAGCCTAACCTCGAAGGACGCGGGCTCGATCATGGCCATCCATAGCCAGCTGGAGGCTGCGGAAGCACGCCTTCCGGGGCACGCCGCCTTTCAGGCCGCACGCAAGGCCCGCATCGACGAGCAGGTGCGGCTCGATCAGACGGTTCTCGCCGAGAGGAAAGCCATCAGTGCTTCGTTTCCGCACTTCGTCGAGCTGACCGAACCTCAGCCTCTGACGATCGCGGCGACGCAAGCCCTTCTCCGACCGTCCGAGGCCTTGGTGACGATGCTGGTTGGTCGTGATCAGAGCTACGTATGGGCGATCTCCAGGGAGCGGTCCGTCTGGGCGCGAATTCCCGCTGGCTCCAAGGCTTTGGCTGGACACGTCACGGCGCTGCGGCAAGCGCTCGATCCACTCGCGGGCCCTCCTGCGAGTGCCGAAGTTCGTTCGCCACCGCCGTTCGATCTCGGTCGGGCCCATGATCTCTATCGGCTCCTTCTCGGGCCCGTCGAGGCGGTCATTCGTGACAAGCCCAGCCTTGTTCTGGTGCCGACGGGTCCACTAACGAGTCTCCCGTTCCAGGTTTTGGTCACCCAACCACCTCGTCCGGAAGCCGATCAGCTTCGAGCCCTCAAGAACGCCGATTGGCTGGCTCGCCGTCATTCAACAACGGTACTGCCATCCGTGCCGTCGCTCGCCGCGTTGAGACGCACCGGAAGCGACCTCAGGGCTGCCGAGCCGTTCCTTGGAATTGGTGATCCGGTACTCAGCGGGCCGCCCGGCGGTAGCGCACCGGCGGCGCGCGCGGCACAAACCGCACTCACATCGATATATCGAAACGGCCAAGCCGATCTGAGGGCGCTACGCGAGTTGACGCCGTTACCCGAGACCTCCGCGGAACTGAAGGCTATCGCAGCGGCCTTGAAGGCACCCGACGAGGCCGTGCTGCTCGCACACGAGGCGACCGAGACCCGTGTCAAGCGGGAGGCCTTGGACCGCTACAGGGTGCTCCATTTCGCCACACATGGTCTCGTTGCAGGTGAATTGTCGGGATTGGCAGAGCCGGCCTTGGTGCTGACACCGCCGCTGCGAGCCTCGGAGGCAGACGATGGGCTGCTTACGGCTTCTGAGGTGGCAGCGCTCAAACTCAAGGCTGACTGGGTGGTGCTTTCCGCGTGTAACACGGCGGCTGGATCAGAGGTCGGCGCAGATGCGCTCTCCGGGCTGGCGCGCGCATTCTTCTTCGCTGGAGCAAGAGCGCTCCTGGTCTCGCACTGGGCGGTCAACTCCGACGCGACGGTGTGGCTGACAACCGGGACATTCGCGGCATTGGCCAAGGAACCCGCCATCGGCCGCGCAGAGGCGTTCCGCCGAACGATGCTGGCCATGATCGATGCCGGCCTGCCTCCGTCCATGTGGGCGCCGTTCGTGATCGTCGGAGAGGGCTCCGGCCAGCAGTGAAAATGGCGTGACAATGTCACCGACACGGGTTCGACCCCGGCCTAGGTTCCATCTCGCAACCAAGGGAGGGCTCGAGCATGACCTCGAACGTCGGCGGTATCGACCGCATTGCGCGCATTTTGGCAGGCATCGTTTTGATCGCACTCGTTTTCGTAGGCCCGCAAACGCCGTGGGGCTGGATCGGGATTGTTCCTCTCGCCACGGGCCTGCTCGGCTGGTGCCCGGCTTACGTTCCGTTCGGGATCTCGAGTTGCCCGCGCAAGCCCTGATCGGCGCCGGCTCACGACTGCAGTTTCGGTCACGTGAAGTCTAGGCTCGGCAGCAAGACCGAAAGACAATCTCGGGCGTTACGGTATTTATCTGAGTGCGGCGCGCCGTGTCGTTATCGGCGGGCCGGCCTCATGATCTGGAGCGCAACGAAAAATCGAGAGGCTTGTCATGCACTATCCGATCGACACCTCGATCAAGCCTGAGGTTGCCGGCTTCTACGATCCCGACACGGCGACAATTTCCTATGTCGTCAAGGACCCCGCGTCGAAATCATGTGCCGTCATCGACAGCGTGATGGATATCGATTACGCGGCGGGCCGCATCACGTTCGCCTCGGCAGACCAACTGATCGACTACATCACGGCGAATGACCTTTCGCTCGAGTGGCTGATCGAGACGCACGCCCATGCGGATCATTTGTCGGCGGCCCCCTACATTCAAGGCAAGCTCGGCGGCAAGATCGGCATCGGCTCCGAGATCACGACGGTGCAGGAGGTGTTCGGCAAGGTCTTCAACGAAGGCACCGAGTTTCGGCGGGATGGCAGCCAATTCGACCGACTGTTCGTCGATGGCGATACCTACCAGATCGGCACGATGAGGGCATTTGTGATGGCAACGCCGGGACACACGCCAGCGTGCATGACGCATGTGATCGGTGACGCGGCCTTCGTCGGCGACACCTTGTTCATGCCGGATGGCGGCACCGCGCGCGCCGATTTCCCTGGTGGCGATGCTCGAGTGCTCTTCAAGTCGATCCGCAAGGTGCTCGAGACCTTGCCAGCGAAAACCAGACTGTTCATGTGTCACGACTACGGCCCCAACGGGCGCGACGTGAAGTGGGAGACGACCGTCGCCGACGAGCGAGCCCACAACATTCATGTTCGCGATGGCGTCACTGAGGAAGAATTCGTGACGATGCGCGAAGCCCGGGACAAGACGTTGGGGATGCCGCGGCTGATCCTCCCCTCTCTTCAGGTCAACATTCGAGCGGGACACCTGCCCGAGCCCGACTCGAGCGGTCGGCGGTTCCTGAAACTCCCGCTGGATGCATTTTAGAGCGTTGGACGGTTGAAATGTTGCGCCAACCGGCTACGCTTCAGTCGTTCTTTTCCAACGGGCCGGGTGAATGGCGCAAGATTTTCTATCCCTGATCTCTGGCTCCCTGGTGGGCACCGTGCTCGGCCTGATCGGCGGCGGCGGCTCCATTCTGGCCGTCCCGCTTCTGGTCTACGTCGTCGGCGTACCATCGCCGCATGTCGCCATCGGCACCAGTGCCGTAGCAGTCGCGCTGAGTGCCCTCGCGAGCCTATTGGGCCACGCCAGGCTCGGCAATGTGCGTTGGCCGTGCGCGCTCACCTTCACGATTGCCGGCGTCGCGGGCGCGACGCTCGGCTCGACGCTCGGCAAGGCTTTCGATGGCCAGAGACTGCTCCTCTTTTTCGGTGTGCTGATGATCGTAGTCGCGGCGATGATGCTGAGGCGACGGCAGTCGGCGGCTTCCGATTTCGTGCCATTGACGCGCGCGTCGGCAGGGACACTTGCGCCGAGACTGGCCAGATTTGGCATCGCAACGGGCACGCTGGCGGGCTTCTTCGGCATAGGCGGCGGCTTTCTTGTCGTGCCGGGCCTCATCGCCGCGACCGAGATGCCGCTCATCGCCGCAATCGGGTCGAGTCTTGTTTCAGTGACCGCCTTCGGCATCACGACGGCCGCCAACTACGCGGCATCAGATTTGGTCGATTGGCGTCTGGTGACCCTGTTCGTCGCGGGCGGCATCGCAGGAAGCGTCGTCGGCGGTCGACTGGCACAGCGACTTTCGACCCATAAGACCGCCCTCACGAAGGTGTTTGCGGTCATTGTCGCCACGACTGGGATTTATGTCGTTTGGCGCGGCCTCGTGGGATGACCTTGGTGTCACTTCACCTTCGGCACCACATCCTTCGCGAACGCGTCGAGCTTGGCGAGCGCCTCACCGATATCGTTGCTCTCGAAACCGATGTTGATATGGCGTACGCCCGCATCACGGAAGGCGCGAGCATCCGACGCGATCTCGTCGGCGGTACCGGTGAAGGTCATGCGCCCGCCATCACGCGCTTTGAGCGGCGTACCCAGGGAGTAATTGGGCGCAAAAATCGCAACGTCGATCGTGTCGGGATCACGGCCGGCCGCCCGCGCGTGAGCCTGCATATCGGCTAGCGAAACCTTGAACCTCTGAGGATCGTCGAGCGGCTCCGCCGGATTGCGAATGGTCGGATACCAGCCGTCGCCCAACTCGGCAGCACGTTTTCTGGCGGCCAAGCCCTCGCCACCGACCCAGATCGGCGGGCCCGGCCGTTGAACCGGCTTTGGCTCGAACATGATGTTTCCGACCTTGACGAACTCACCATCGACGACCGGATTCTCCTCGGTCCACATGGTCCGAAAAGCGCGGATGTACTCGTTGGACGCGGCGCCCCGCCGCTCGAACGGAGGGGCCGAGCCGAGCGCCGCCATCTCCTCGCGCATCCACCCCACGCCGACACCGACCGTGACCCGCCCCTTCGACAGAACATCGATGGTGGCTAGCGTCTTGGCGGTCAGCACCGCAGGTCGATGCGGCACGACCATGACCGAGGTGAGCAGGCGCATCCGCTTTGTGATCGCTGCGGCATAGGCGAGACAGGAGAGCTGCTCCAGGCAGAAGCCAGTGGCAACGCCCGGCCAGTCGCCTGTCTCGTTATAGGGGTACTTCCTGTCGATCGTGCGCGCGATGACGACATGGTCTGAGAAGCCGAGATAGGAAAGCCCAAGGCCGTCGGCGTGCTGGGCAATGCGGGCAAGGTTGTCCGGATGCGCCGCCGCACCGCGCGTACCGAGATGAAGGCCGAAGTCCATGGGGCTCTCCTGCTTGGGTGTCTCTGCCTCCTCGTACCGACTACTGCGCCGTCAAGCCACCATCGACGACGAGACCGGCGCCGGTCATGAAGCCGGCATCGTCGGACGCGAGGAAGCAGATGCCGTGCGCGATGTCGTCCGGATGCCCAAGTCGGCCGATGGGGTGGCTCTTCAGTGCAACCGTGCGGGCGGCCTCGGTATCGTTCGTACCGGTCTGCGTTGCGCGCGCAACGAACGTCTGGTTACCCATGTCGGTTTCGATGACGCCGGGATGGATCGAGTTCACGCGGATTTTGTAGCCCTTGCGGCCATAGGACAGCGCCGTCGACTTCGTGAAAAGGGTCACGCCACCCTTGGTCATCGAATAGAGCGGATCGAGCTGCGACCCCACGATACCCGCGACCGAGGCCAGATTGACAATGGCACTGCCATGCTTCGAGTTGGCGCCGGCCTCCTTGAGCGCAATCGTACAGATCTTGGTGCCAAGCCAGACTCCGGTCAGGTTGACGGCGACGAGCTTGTTCCACTCGTCCATCGTGACATCCTCGAAGTCCCGGCCCAGGAAAAGGCCGGCGTTGTTGACGAGAATATCGAGCTTGCCGAAGCGCTTCTGGGCAGTGGCGACGGCTGCCTGCCAGTCTTTCTCCGATGTCACGTCGAGCGACACGAAGACCGCCTTGCCCCCCGCAGCCTCGATCTCGGCCACAGTCTCTTTCGCCTTGTCGGCAAGGAGATCACCGATTACGACGGCGGCCCCGGCATCCGCCATGACGCGGGCCGTCGCCGCACCGATGCCGCGTGCCGCGCCCGAGATGAGAGCCACCTTGCCGTCGAGCCTGTTGGTCATAGTCGCATCCTTCTGATTGGTCAGGTGTCGATCACACCACCCTTGGTCCGCGGTGCCAAGTCGATAGGTAGACGCTTCATTCGGAGCCCGTGCCTGCCGGATCTCGCACGCGGCCTGGAACGATCCGAACGCGCCGCGGTGCCGCCAGCCAGATTGCAACGATCGAGACCAGACACAAGGCGATGGCGATGAGGAAGGCCAATCGATAGCTGCCCGTAAGGTCATGCACCACGCCGGCGACGAAGGGCCCAGCGGCGCCCCCCGCGATGAGACCGCCGCTCGCGATACCAAGAATGGTGCCGTAGTGGCGGCCTTCGAACAACTCGGCGACGATCGGCCCCATGATGCCGGTGAGCGCATATCCGAGCAGGCCCTGGGAGAGCACCATCAGATAGAGCAGCGGATCTGAGCGACCAGCCTCCAGCGCCAGTAATGCGGTATAGCAAACGGCAAAGCCCGAGCACGAAATAGTCCAGACGATCTCGCGGCCGACGCGATCGGAAAGCGCGCCGAGGGCAATCTGGGCGGGGACGGCGACCATCGCGACGAGACCAAGCGCCCAGGCGGCTTCGACGGGCGAGAACCCGACCTCGATCAGATACTTCGTTTGATGAACCTGCACCGCATACCAGACAAATCCCGCGCAGAAATACCCGACGATGACCCACCAGAAGCGCACCGTCCGCAAGGCGCGCGCCGGCGTCCAGTCGATGGCTGCCCAGGCTGGGTCCACCACGTAGGAGCGGCGTATGATCGGACGGCCACCAGTCCCGTCACCATCGGGCGCGAGGCCGATCGCTTCAGGACGCTTGAAGACGAGGAGATTGAGCGGCAGCAGGATGATCAAGGTCGCGACACCGAGTGTCCAGCATGAAGCGCGCCATCCATCACGAGCTATGATGTCCTGCAACAGCGGTAGAATGACAATGGCGCCGATCCCCGCCCCTGAAAAGGCAATGGCAATGGCGAAGGCGCGACGGCGTACGAACCAGTTCGGCAGATACTGCGATTGGGCGGTGAAACCCATGCAGTTGACCCCGATACCTGCAAGCAGACCGAGCGTCAGATAGAGATGCCATGGCGCCGTCATCCAGGTAGCGCCGATGAGCCCGCTCGACGTGAGTAGCACGCCCGTCATGATAACGGCGCGTGGCCCACTGGTATCCATCACGCGGCCAATCACGGGCGTAATCAACGCCGAGACCAGGAAGCCGAACGAGAACGCTCCGGCCGAGAGCCCTCGATCCCAACCGAACTCGTCGACGATCGGCGGGAACAGGAGAGAGAACGAGGTCCGGGCCGTGACACCGAGCGCGATGGTGACGAATGCCACGGCGACGATCACCCAGCCGTAGTAGAACGGCAGGCGTGCCGCGAACGGCTCGGGCGGCGTCTCGGCCATTGGAATCCTCGTTTCGGTCGGCTGCCGCTTTGATGCAGACCACTCCGTCGGCCTGATTGCCCAGCATCGACCGATAACCGCAGAGCCGCAATGACGCCGCCGGTCAGGACCTGTCGCGAGTCACCCGATGTGGCGGCGAATGGCGTCGACGGCTCGGCTCGTGGAAGCGATGGCCGCCGCGTCGATCGGCAAATTCTGCGACGAGAGTTTGGCGATGACCAGCTCACGCGCCCGATCGACGAACAGATTCTGTCCGTGAATGCCCATGCCGAAGGTCAGTGGCGAAGTGCCATGCTCGACATACCATTTGGTACGGTAGTGCATCCGGCGACCGGGATAGTACGCGCCGAAGCTCCCGGCATCCCAAGCCTCGGTCTCGCCTGCCTGCTCGATGTCGTCGAGCCAGGCCTTGGGCACGATTTCATGCGAGCCGCGACGTCCGCCTTGCACCAAAAGCTGGCCGACGCGAGCGAGATCCATCGCGGTGACACACATGCCGCCCGCGCATCTCGGAGCACCCAGCGTATCGACCGTGATATAGGCGCTGTACGCCGCACCGAGCGGCTTCCAGAGCATATCGCTCATCAGGTCGGAGTAGCGTCGGCTGGCAGCGCGCTCGAATATCCACCCGAGCAGGTCGGTACATGGCGAGACGTAGTTGAACTTGCCGCCGTGCGGCCCGAGCCGCGTCCGAAGTGTAGGCAGAAAGGCTCGAAGATGGGTCGGTATGTCCCCCGGATCTGGGGGATTCCAGTTGGTCGACTTGCGATAGGCAACGATATCGCCCGACGTCGCGAGATAGTCCTCGTCGAAGTCGAGCCCGGAGCGCATGTCGAGCAACTGGCTCACGCTAACGCCTTCGAAGGCACTGCCCTTCAGCTCCGGAACGTAACGGGTCGCGGGCGCCGCCGTATCCAGGATACCGCGTGAGACGAGAACGCCGGCGAGCAGCCCGAGCATCGACTTGGAAACCGACATCAGGATATGCGGCGTCGCGGCAGTCATACCGTTGAAGTAGCGCTCGCAGATGACACGCCCACGATGAACAACGACGAATGCGTCTGTCTGAGTAGCCGAAAGGAACCCTTCCAGGTCGAGCCGTCCTGATCCATCACTGATCGCCAGGCCGTCGAGGCCCCCATCGACGGGAGGCAGCCGCCAGAGATCGTCGTACTCGTTGGCGATCTCGGCGGATGGAACGATCTCGCGAACATGCTGAAAAGCCCAGCGATTGAAGGGCGGCTGGCGCCAGTTCGCGAGCGTGACGCTCTCCTCGGGCGGCGGCGGAAAAGTGGACATCAGGTCAGACATGTTCATCGATCTCGTTCGGCGGGGTTAGAGACAGTCACGTTCTGGTGGCTTGGTCGCGCAAACTCCCGCTTTCTCGAGAGAGTGGAGCTTGGCATCTGGACTCAGCAGGTCGCACCACCGTCGATGACGAGCGTTGTACCGGTTACGAAAGATGCCTCGTCCGACAACAGGAACAGCGCGCCATTTGCGACTTCATCGGGCTGGCCGGGACGGCCCATGGGCGTCTGATAGGCCCGCTTCTTGACCAGCTCTTCCTTGTCCATGCCCATGGTCGACTGCTGGTCAGGACGGGCGACAAACACCCGTAGCATTGGCGTATCGATCGGCCCCGGACAGATGGCGTTGACGCGAATCTTCTCCTTCGCATATCGCTTAGCGAGTCCCCGCACGAGCCCGACAACGCCATGCTTCACCGCGGAATAGACGGGCGAGAACTGCGAGCCCGAGACGCCCGACGTGGAGGCCGTGTAAAGCAGAGCGCCGCCTGCACGAGCGCGCAACTCGGGCAGCGCAGCCTCTGTGGTGACGAGGACCGTGCGCAGGTTGAGAGCAACGGCACTGTCCCATTCCTTCAGATCGAGGCCCTCGAATGCGGCTGGTCCTGGATGACCGACATGGTTCCAGACGAAGTCCAGACCGCCGAAGGCTTTGGCCGTCTCCGACACGACGCGACGCGAGTCGACGTCCTGAGACAAGTCGGCAACGATACCGTGAGCGCGGCCGCCCTCAGCTTTGATTTCTTTGACGACCGCGGCAACGGCCTTCTCGTCGATATCCGCGACGCCAACTGCAGCGCCCTCCTTGGCAAAACGAAGGGCGCCGGCGCGCCCCATTCCCGAGCCTGCTGCCGTGACCAGTCCGATCTTGCCTTGCATCCGCATAGGGGTCTCCTGCTTTAGCTTCAGCGCAAGCGAGCCACAGGCCAAGGTCCCGTGCAAGGATAACCAGACCACGCGCGAACTCACCGGAAACCCGAAACCGACACGGGCATCAAGGCCCTGTTAAGCAAACTCGGTCAGGATTGGATGAACCACAGATTTGTCGCATTGGCTGCCTAGCTCTTGCGTCGCGGAACCCATATCCGCCGCGCAAGTTCAAGCCCGGCGGTCAGCCTTCAGCTAGTTCGCCCAGCGTCGGAAAGACTGCGTCATGTTGTCCAAGCTGAAGCTGTCCATCGGACGTAATCCCGCTGCCCATCTGGCAGCCGCCCTGCTGGCGACGAGCGCCGCATTCGCCGGCACGCCGGTCTCCGCAGAGCCATGGCCGAGCCGCGTCGACGCAACGTACCGCATCGAGTTCAATGGTTTCGACGTCGGCAAGTTCGACCTGCAGGCGAACGTCAATGGCTCGTCTTACACGGTGACTGGGGAAGCGCGGATCTCCGCCTTGCTCGGCGCCTTTAAATGGCAGGGCTCAACGCGCAGCTCAGGTGCGCTCGCAGGCCTGTCGCCGAAACCGGCCGGCTACACTTTCGATTTCAACGGGATCGGGAAGCAAGGCGCCATCAAGCTTGGTTTCAAGCAGGGCTCTATCACCAGCATCTCGAACTTGCCGCAGTCCCCTCCCAAGCCCGACGCCGTGCCCGTTGGACCGCAGCATCTTAAGGACGTTCTGGATCCGCTCAGTGCAATTCTGGCTCTCAGCCGTACGAGCGAGGCTAATCCCTGCACGAAGAAGCTGTCCGTGTTCGATGGCGCACAGCGCTTCGATCTCGCCCTCTCATTCGTGCGGCAGCAGGCGGTCTCTGAAACAAGGCCGAGCGGGCAGCCAGGGGTCGCTTTCGTCTGCCGCGTGCGATATGTGCCGGTCGCCGGACACCGGATGACTTCGGAAACGCGCCACATGGCGTCCTCGGATGGTATCGAGGTCTGGTTGCGGCCCGTACCAAGCGCGGCACTCTATGTGCCTCATCAGATCTCGATACCGACGGCTGCCGGCACGGCAGCTCTGATTGTGGAACGGGTCAACATCGTCACGCAGAACGAGCAGATCGCTCTGACCAATTGAGGACCGCTGGCACGCCTCTGCCCGGTCTTATGGGGACGCACTGACGCACCTTTAGCCTCTCGTCCCCTCCTGCATCACCGATTTCTGGCTTTGTTCCCCGGTTCGGCGCAAAGTCCCCTTGCTTGCTGGCTTGCGCTTTGCGATGCCTCGCGGGCAAGCCTCGGCTTCGAGGGAGAGGGATTTGGCGTTTCAGCACCGTATCCGTAACGTGACGGCCGTTCTCGGCCCCACGAATACCGGCAAGACACATCTCGCTATCGAGCGAATGCTCGGTCACCAGTCAGGCATGATCGGCTTGCCGCTGCGGCTTCTCGCTCGAGAGGTCTACGACAAGATCGTCGCGCGGGTTGGCCCGTCGGCGGTTGCGCTCGTGACCGGCGAGGAGAAGATCAAACCGGACAACCCTCGCTACTGGGTTTCGACCGTGGAGGCGATGCCGCGCGGTGTCGACGTCGATTTTCTCGCCATCGACGAGATCCAGCTGGCGGCGGACCCCGACCGGGGTCACGTGTTCACCGACCGGCTCTTACACGCCCGCGGTCGATCCGAGACACTGTTGCTCGGTGCCGGCACGATGCGCGACGCGATCAGCGAGCTCATCCCCGAGGCCAACTTCATCTCTCGGCCGCGTCTCTCGAAGATCAGCTATGCGGGCCAGAAGAAGATTACCCGATTGCCTAAGCGCACCGCGATCGTGGCGTTCTCGGCCGCCGAGGTCTACTCGATCGCAGAGTTGATCAGGCGCCAGCTCGGAGGCGCCGCCGTTGTGCTAGGCGCGCTTTCGCCACGGACCCGCAATGCTCAGGTCGCGCTCTACCAGAATGGCGATGTCGATTTTCTGGTCGCGACCGACGCCATCGGCATGGGCCTCAACCTGGACGTCGACCATGTGGCGTTCGCAGCGGTTCGGAAATTCGACGGGCACGTGACGCGAGACTTGACGGCCGGCGAACTGGGGCAGATCGCAGGTCGGGCCGGCAGGCATCTCAACGACGGCACGTTCGGCGTGACTGGCGACGCGCAACCCTTCGACGCAGATCTGATCGAACGGCTGGAGACGCACACGTTCGATACGGTGCGCGTGCTGCAATGGCGCAACCGCGACCTCGAGTTCTCGACGCTCGAGCGGCTGCGTGAGAGTCTGCGCGAGGTTCCCAGCGCCCAGCGCCTGCAGAGGGCTCGAATGGCCGAGGACGTCACGGCTCTGGAAACGCTGTCCGGCGACCCGACTATTGCGGACCGGGCACGGGGGGCTGCAGCTGTCTCGAAGCTCTGGGACGTTTGCCAGGTTCCCGACTACCGCAAGATCTCGTCGCAGAACCACGCCGAGCTCGTCGCGCAGCTCTATGGCTTCCTGATGAGCCCGGACGAGCAGATTCCCGAGGACTGGTTCGCAAACCAAGTCGCGCTCGCCGATCGGACGGACGGCGATATCGACACGTTGGCGACCCGTATCGCCCACATCCGCACATGGACATTCGTATCGAACCGCGCCGACTGGCTGCGTGACCCGGTCCACTGGCAGGAGCGGACCCGCGCCATCGAGGATGCGCTTTCAGATGCGCTCCATGAGCAACTCACCCAACGCTTCGTTGATAGGAAGACGAGCGCCCTGATGAAGGGGCTCCGCGACAAGGACGACATGACGGCCGACATTGCTGCCGATGGGGCCGTCACAGTCGAGAGCCACTACGTAGGTCGCCTCAAGGGATTCCGGTTCTGGCCTGATACCCAGGCGGATGCGACCGGCGTTCATGGCAAGGCGGCGCGCGGCGCGGCGGCACATGTTCTCGCCAAGGAGCTCGCCATGCGGGCTCGGCGCGTCGCAGCAGCCAAAACAGACGCGTTCAAGTTGACCCGCAACGCCCGAATCCTATGGCGCGACGAGGAAATTGCGCGACTGGATGCCGGTGACGATCCGATGCGGCCGACGGTCGTGGTGCTGTCCGATGATCACCTCACCGCACCTGACAAGGAGAAAGTGCAGCAGCGTCTCGACACTTGGATCACCGAGACGATTGCGGAGCGGTTGAAGCCGCTGATGGAGCTGAAATCGGCCGAGGACGTGACCGGTCTCGCGCGTGGCATTGCTTTTCGCTTGGCCGAAAGCTTCGGTATCGTGAAGCGTGATGCAATCGCCGATGAGATGCGCCAGCTCGATCAACCATCGCGCGCACAGCTCAGGAAGTATGGAGTCCGCTTCGGCGCGTTCAACATATTCCTGCCACCACTGCTCAAGCCGGCGCCGGCAGAGTTGACGCTGTCGTTGTGGGTCCTGAACAAAGGCTCCCAATCGGGCCTCGCGGTCGACCAACTGCCGGTGCCGCCGCGCGCCGGGCTCACGTCCGTGACGATCGATCCGTCAGTACCGGAGGATTTCTACCGCGCAGCGGGCTACCATGTTTGCGGTCCCCGCGCGATACGCGTCGACATGCTGGAGCGGCTGGCGGATTCCATTCGACCGTTGCTCGCCTGGAGAGCCAGCGAACCTGGACAAACGCCGCCGCGCGGCTCGAGCGGCGACGGCGGGTTCATGGTGACACCCGACATGATGTCCATTCTCGGTTGCTCGTCGTCGGAACTCGCCGCCGTGCTCTCCACGCTCGGGTTCCGGTCTGAGCAACGGCCCGCGCCAAAGCCACGTGTCACCGGTCCACCGGTTGCCGCGTCATCCGTGTCGTCTGACGAATTAGCGTCTGCCGATCAAAGCCTCGCGGCGGCCGCTCCTGAAACGTCCGCGATGGAGCCGACAGAACCGTTGGTGCCAGACGCCGTAGAGCAAACGGTGGCAGAGCCGGCCGCCACAGCCGACACCTCGGCGGAAATCACGCCCGTCACAGTGGAGACTACACAGGAAGCAGCCGACGCCTCGGCGGAAGCAGTGCCCGTGGCAGTAGAGGTCGCTGAGGCAGCTGGGGTAGCCGCGGACATCAAAATCGACGATGTGACGACGCAACCACCGCCAGTCTCCGAAGCCGAAGCACCGCCAGCATCCGAAGCCACTGTGCCGATGGTCGAAATTTGGCGAGCCAAGCGCCGACACCGCGAAGAGCGACGCCCGCCACGGCGTGAGGGGCGAGCACAGCAGTCTGTCGCACAGACCAGTACGCCAGCCGCTGAAGCCGCAACCGGCGAACACGGTGAACGCGCCCCGGGCGAACGCGGGCATGGCCGAGGTCACCATCGCGACCGACAGCGCAATGACCACCGTCAGGGCGCGCGGCCCGCAGCGAGTGAGCGTGGCGACAGGGAGCCGCGCAAGGATGCAGTGGCCGGCGAGGCTGACGGACGCCGCCAAGCACACGGCTCCGGACATCGCAGCCACGATCGGCCGGCCGGCGGCGATCGCAAACGGCCCGGCGGAAGGGACGACCGTCGTGACGACCGTCCCCGCCCCCGGGTCAGCACCGCATCTCCCCAGCGCAAAGGGGGGCCAGACCCCGACTCTCCATTCGCAGCACTGAGTGCGCTCAAGCAGCAACTTGAAAAGAGCAGCAAGACGCCGGGCTCGTGATGACTGATGACGCGAACGAGGCAACCGCGACTGTGGGGGGCGGCACGCAGCGGCTCGACAAATGGCTGTGGTTCGCCCGTGTAATACGGACCCGGACTCTGGCGGCTGGCCTCGTCACGGATGGTCGCGTCAGAGTCAATCGCGCGCGAGTCCTCAAGCCAAGTCAAACCGTTAGGCCCGGCGATGTCATCACCGTGGCTGTCGGCTCGCATGTTCGAGTTCTCGAAGTGTCGTCGCCAGGGGAGCGCCGCGGCCCCGCTGAGGAAGCGCAACGACTCTATCGAGACCTCACTCCACCAAGGCCAGCATCAGGGGCTGATGGATCTCAAACGGAGCACAACATCGGACAGCGCGACTTTGGAAGCGGGCGCCCGACAAAGCGAGACCGACGCGCTATCGATCGGCTTCGCGACAACGATCAATGATGTACGAATTGCCCAGCGCGTTCATCGAGATTGCGACAAACTGACGAGATGCCACTGGCGCCACTTTCCTAGCGCTCGGAGGCGTGCAATCCAGGGGCGACTAAAAGCGACGCGACCGCGACATTGGAAGGCAAAGGGCCGGGACCACCCACATGACCTACATCGTCACTGAGCTTTGCATCAAATGCAAATATATGGACTGTGTCGAGGTATGTCCGGTCGACTGCTTCTATGAAGGCCAGAACATGCTCGTTATCCACCCTGACGAGTGCATCGACTGCGGCGTATGCGAGCCGGAGTGTCCCGTCGAGGCCATCAAGCCGGACACCGAGCCCGGCCTCGAGAAGTGGCTGGAGATCAATCGGGAATACTCAGAGACGTGGCCGAACATTACGGCAAAGAAGCCCGCACCCACGGACGCCGACAACTTCCGGGACGAAAAAGGTAAGTTCGACAAGTATTTCTCTAGCGAACCCGGCGAAGGCGATTGAGGCGTTTACCAAGACGTTTGGAAATCCGACCCACGTCATCCGCCGGAGGTTAAGCTCATTGGCGGTCTTCTTTGCATGACTACGCACGCGACGGCTTCATTTGCGATGAAAATTATGTTACAGTGCACTTGTCGGTGAGGAGCACAGCCAGATTGGTGTGCCTCATCTGCTTGCACGCAGGACATAGGTGATGCGTACCGTTCAGGTTGGCGATCTCAGACAAGCGGTCGCCAAGATTTCTACGGCGCGCGCCATGTTGCCTGCGGGTCATCATCAACACCATCGAGGGAACCGGATGGCGTGCCGTATCACCCATTGGCACGCTTAGTGGGGGGGCACGCAGCAATCAGATCGATTGCGGCGCGCATTAAGTATGAGTGCCCGCTTGCCGGGCGCATCTGACGAACTCGCTACCGGGCGCGGTAGCGGATTAACGGCTGACGGAGCGTAGAAAGCAATGACGAAGAAGACCAAGCTGCCGCCGAAACTTGCTGCTGCGAAGGCCGTGTCATTGAAGTCGAAGTCTGCAAAAGTAAACTCGAAAACTGCTCCAACAACTGTTCCGTTAAAAGCGGTGGCAAAGGTCGCTCCAGCAAAAGCCAAGCCATCCACCCCGGCCAAGACCAAGGTTGTCGCAAAGGCGGCCGCTCCCCAGAAGGCGATCGCAAAACCGGAAAAGACTGTGGCCGTGAAGCAGGTCCCCGTAGTTCCGCCGCGCGCGTCACAGCCGCCGCAGCAGCGTGCGATGCCTGCACAAGGTACGAAGCCTGCAGAACGCCTGACCGCGACGGTCCCGGCAAAGCCTGCCGCGAAAGATGCCGCTCCAGCAGCGGCGGCGGACCCGAAGAAGCCAGTAACGTCACGTCATGGCTTTAAGACCAGTGAGTTGATCGTCTATCCGGCTCATGGCGTTGGCCGGATTATCGGCATCGAGGAGCAGGAGATCGCTGGCATCTCCCTCGAACTTTTTGTGATCGAGTTCGAAAAAGACAAGATGACCCTCCGCGTCCCGACCTCCAAGCTCGCGAGCGTTGGAATGCGCAAGCTTGCCGAGGATGGGGTTCTCAAGAGGGCGATGGACACGCTCAAGGGCAAGGCTCGCATCAAGCGCACGATGTGGAGCCGGCGCGCGCAGGAGTACGAGGCGAAGATCAACTCGGGTGATCTGGTTGCGATTGCCGAGGTGGTTCGCGATCTCTATCGGAGCGAGGCTCAGCCTGAGCAGTCTTACTCCGAGCGCCAACTCTACGAGGCCGCGCTCGATCGCATGTCTCGAGAACTGGCCGCCGTCGATCGCTCCGACGAGCGGGGCGCAATGCAGCGTATCACGGAGGTGCTCGCCAAGAGTGCCCGTGGACGCCGGACCGCCGAAGAGCAAGCTGACGCACCCGTCGGCGAGGTGAAAGCGGCTTGAACGAGACTTGCCGACACCGCTTGTGTCGGCTCTGCTCTCCACGGACGAACACCGAACGCTGAGCCATGACAGGCTCGGCGTTCGCCGTTTCGCCAGTCGGCTCGGCGATTCTGTCAGTCTTCCAACTCGAGCTGATTGGCGGAAACGAGTTCGATTTCTGGACCACGATGATCGTCGATCCAGCCTCGGACGAGCACATTGCGGCCTACGAGTTCCTTCGTCTTGCCGATTGGCGAACCTGCCATCACGCCCTTGCGCCAAATGACGTGGAACGCATCCCACTGCGATTTTCCCTCTGCTGCCGAGGGACGCTCTCCGTTGGCAAGCTCGATAATTTCGAGACCGCGCGACTCTCGAACCCTTTCGATGCGCCCGCGGACGAGTTGGAACGTATGCCGATATAAGATTAGCTCAGTGGGGCGGTCCGCCGGCCGGATCTGATAGGCGGCGTGGGACCACAGGCCGAGGCCCGCATTCCGTGCCTTGCGTTCAAGCGCCACGAGAGCCGCCAGACAAGGTTCACCCCCAGGCAGCGCATGAGCACGAGCGCGGCCCGTTTCGACGAGACGCCCCTGAACCCAGATCTGATCGGAGTCCAACTGAACGACCAAGTGCGCGAGCACTCTCCCATATCGATCCGAGCGGTGCTGGGGGACAAAAGCCAACGCCACGCTACGTCCGCCAACAAGAGCCTGGAGGGCATCGTGTGCAGCGGAGGCAGGCGGCCACGTTACCGCCGAAGCCCCGGGTCCGGCATCTCGGGCCCGCGGTGCCAGAGCACCGACCAGCCGCACCTCAACGCCGTCATCGAGGAGAACGGTCTCACCGTCGATCGCGCGAGCGACGGCTCGGGTTGGACCAGCCTCGAGTGCACTGGCGCACGGGAGTGGTGTCGGCGCAGCCTGAAGCGCGACGCATGACGATAGCCACATCGCCAACGCGCTCGCCATGCACGGCAGACGAATCCGGTTAGTCACCGCAGACTCACACTGCGATGCGCACGGCGGCGCCATCGACAGGGATATGCGCACCACTGATGTATCCGGCAACTGGGGAAGACAGGAACGCCACCAGCGCACCGAACTCTTCAGGCTCTCCGAAGCGACCGGCCGGTATGTTTTCGCGAATATAACTCTCACGAGAGGCTTCCGTCGGGTGGAGACGCTTGAGGATCTGGACCGAGTTGATCCGACCGGGCGCCACACAGTTCACCGTGATGCCGTAAGGCGCCAGCTCGAACGATTTGGCGCGCGACCAGGCGAGTAGCGCCGCCTTCGACGGACCAGCCCCGTTGACGGCCTTCCCGTAAAGGGCCCCCGTGACGTTAATGATGCGACCGAACCCGTGCTCGCGCATGGGCGCAACCACGGGTTTCGTGATCCGGCGCGCAGACGCAAAATTAAGTGCGTGGGCTTCCTCCCAGAATTCCTCCGTCTCCTCCGCTAGCCCGAGAGGTCGCGATCCACCGGCGTTGTTGATCAGGATGTCCACACGCCCCCCTAGCGCCGCGAGGGCGCCGTCAACCACGCTTTGACAACCCGCCACCGTCGCGACATCTCCAACCAACACAAAGACGTCCGGAGCACCGTGTTCGCGCGCTCGCTCGGCAACCTGTTCGAGCGCACTCCTGTTGCGTCCAGCCAGCGCGAGCCTCACGCCTTCCCGGGCAAGGCAATTCGCAATGCCGACGCCGATACCGGCGCTCGCCCCAGTGACGAGGGCCGTGCGCCCCGCAAGCATGAGATCCATGAATTTCCCTCGTTCCATTCCGACCTGTCTTGGCAGGTCACGGCTTAGGCCATGCGATGATACCCCAATCGAACGAGAGCATACGATCGGAACCCACCGTTGCGCCTCCCATATATCGAGCAGCTCTTGCAAAAGCGGCGCTCGCTGGTGTATGGCATGCCAGATGCCAACTGAAGAGTATGCAGGCAGCTATCTCAGAAATGGTGCGCAATGATGGGCGAAACCGTCCTTCGCATAGAGCCTATCGCGGAAAGCCTCAGCCTTAAGGCACGCGCCTACAAGGCACTAAAGGCCGCCATCATGGATCTGAACATCTATGCTGCCGACGCGTCGTTGCGGCTCGATGAGCGTGACCTGTCACTGCGTTTCGGCATCTCTCGGACACCGCTCCGAGAAGCCCTCGCGCAACTTGAGCAAGAAGGCCTCGTTCGCATCGCGCCGCGGCGTGGCATCTTTATCGTTCGCAAGACCAAGGCCGAAATCCTCGACATGATCACCGTATGGGCCGCGCTCGAAAGCATGGCGGCGCGGCTCGCCGCAACTGAAGCGACTGGCGAAGATCTCGCTGACCTCAAGCGCCTGATGGTCTTCTCGAGCGACGAGGTGGCCGCTAAGACCGGGGAGTACTCCGATGCAAACATACGCTTTCACCAGACGATCATTGGCCTCGGACGCAATCCACTGATCGGCGAGATTACCGATAGTCTCTTTCTGCATGTGCGCGCCATACGGCAGCGAACCATTTTCGAAGCAGACCGGGCACGGCGCTCGATTGCAGATCACACAGCCATCGTCGAAGCACTGACCGCACGCGATGCCGACCGCGCCGAGCGACTCGTGCGCGAGCACACAATGAAACTACGCGACCACGTCGAGCGACACGTCAATCTCGACTGATTGCGCATACTCACGCGACATGTGCAGACCCGCACTACGCGCCTTGCATACGCCAACAAGCGGCCCATCCGGGCGAACGGGAGAGAAACGACGATGGCCTCCGACGCACAAGAGCAGACTCTGACCGACGGCTTCAACCTCGTCCTCGACGCGCTACAGCTCAATGGGATCGAGAACATCTACGGCGTGCCTGGAATCCCCATCACCGACCTCGGACGCATGGCCCAGGCTCGTGGCATGCGCGTCTTCGCATTCCGTCACGAGCAGAATGCGGGGTACGCCGCAAGCATCGCCGGCTACCTGACGCAGAAGCCGGGCGTCTGCCTGACAGTCTCGGCTCCAGGCTTTCTCAATGGCCTCAACGCGCTCGCCCACGCGACGACGAACTGCTTTCCGATGATCCTGATCTCCGGCTCGTCGGAGCGCGAGGTCGTCGACCTGCAACAGGGCGACTACGAAGAAATGGACCAGCTGGCCGTCGCCAAGTCGGTCGCGAAGGCAGCTTACCGGGTGCTACACGCCCAGGACATCGGCGTCGGCGTAGGGCGCGCGATCCGCGCAGCGTGCTCGGGACGGCCCGGCGGTGTGTATCTCGACCTTCCCGCGAAACTGTTCGCGCAGACAATGGATGCCGCCGCCGGCAAGAAATCACTGATCAAGGTCGTTGATCCAGCGCCTCGCCACATTCCGGCACCGGAGGCGATTTCGCGCGCACTTGACGTGCTCAAGGCCGCGAAGAAGCCTCTGATTATTCTCGGCAAGGGTGCCGCCTACGCACAAGCCGACGCCGACATTCGCACTTTTGTCGAGAAGACGGGTGCCCCCTATATCGCAATGAGCATGGCGAAGGGCCTCCTGCCCGACACGCATCCCCAATACGCCGGCGCAGCTCGCTCTCTAGTCCTCAAAGACGCCGACGTCGTGATGCTGGTCGGCGCGCGGCTCAACTGGCTCTTGTCGCACGGCAAGGGCAAGACCTGGGGAGCCCCCGGCACCCAGAAATTCATCCACGTCGACATCGACCCCAAGGAGATGGACTCGAACGTCGAGATCGCAGCACCGGTAGTAGCCGACATCGCCTCGACCATGTCGGCGCTCTTGAAGTCCATGGGTGACGCGTGGCCCAAAGCAGCCAGCGAGTGGACGAGCGCGGTACGCGCCAAGAGCGAAGACAACATCGCGAAGATGGCGCCGCGCCTCCAGAACAACAACGTGCCCATGGACTATCAGGGTGCTCTCGGAGCCCTGCGTCGGATCATTGCCGCCCATCCGGACACGATCCTCGTCAACGAGGGCGCCAACACGCTCGATTTCGCGCGATCGATCATCGACATCTTCCAGCCGAGAAAGCGCCTCGACGTCGGCACCTGGGGCGTGATGGGCATCGGCTTGGGCTACTCGGTCGCCGCCGCTGTCGAAACTGGCAAGCCAGTGCTCGCTGTCGTCGGCGACAGCGCCTTCGGCTTCTCGGGCATGGAGATGGAAACGGTCTGCCGGTACAAGCTGCCGGTCTGCGTTGTCGTCTTCAACAACAACGGCATTTACCGGGGCACCGACACCAACCCCGGCGGCGAAGAGCCAGCATGGACCACCTTCGTGAAAGGCTCGCGATACGAGTTGCTCGCGGAAGCGTTCGGCGGCGTGGCGGTCTGCGCGACGTCTCCTGACGATCTGAGCCGAGCTGTGACGGAAGCGCTGGCGTCCGGCAAACCGACACTCGTCAACGCGATCATCGACGAAAAGGCGGGCACGGAGAGCGGACGCATCGGCAATCTCAACCCGCAAAGCGCACTGGCGAAGAAGAAATAGCGCCACCGGCACAGCTTGCAGCACGTCGGCTGACGACGCGGCACGGTCAACCCATCCTCGTAAAGCAGAAAGCCCAGCTCATGTCCGAAGCCCTGAAAGACGTGAAGATTCTCGATTTCACGCATGTGCAATCCGGCCCGACCTGTACCCAACTGCTCGCATGGTTCGGGGCCGACGTGATCAAGGTCGAACGTCCCGGGACCGGCGACATCACACGTGGTCAGTTGCAGGATGTACCCAACGTGGACAGCCTCTATTTCACGATGCTGAACCACAACAAGCGCTCGATTACGATCGACACCAAGAACAAGAAGGGAATGGAGATTCTAGAGCGGCTGGTGAAGACGTGCGACGTGCTGGTCGAGAACTTCGCGCCGGGCGCCATGGACCGCATGGGTCTCACGTGGGAGCGCATCCAGGAGCTGAACCCCCGCATGATCTATGCCTCGATCAAGGGGTTTGGACCGGGTCCCTACGAGGACTGCAAGGTCTATGAGAATATCGCGCAGTGCACCGGCGGGTCGGCCTCGACGACGGGCTTCCGCGACGGGCCGCCGCTCGTAACTGGCGCCCAGATCGGAGACAGCGGCACGGGCTTGCATCTCGCGCTCGGCATCGTCACCGCACTCTACCACCGGACGCACTCGGGCAAGGGCCAGCGCGTCACCTGCGCAATGCAGGACGGCGTGCTGAACCTCGCCCGCGTGAAGCTGCGCGACCAGCAGCGCCTCGCGCATGGACCGCTCGCCGAATACAGCCAGTTCGGTGAGGGCGTGCCGTTTGGTGACGCGGTGCCGCGCGCCGGAAACGACTCTGGCGGCGGGCAGCCGGGCCGGATCCTCAAGTGCAAGGGCTGGGAGACAGATCCCAACGCCTACATTTACTTCATCACCCAGGCCCCGGTCTGGGCCGAGATCTGCGAGGTGATCGGCGAGCCGGAATGGGCTGAGCATCCCGACTACGCGACACCGAAGGCGCGACTGCCCCGGTTAAACCAGATCTTCGCGCGCATCGAGCAATGGACGATGTCGCTACCAAAGCTCGAGGCGATGGAGATTCTCAACAAATACGACATCCCATGCGGCCCGATCCTGTCGATGAAGGAGCTCGCTGAGGATCCTTCGCTGAAGGCGACCGGAACGATCGTCGAGGTCCCGCATCCAAAGCGCGGCAACTACCTGTCGGTCGGCAACCCGATCAAGCTCTCGGCAAGCCCCGCCAAAGTCGAGCGTTCGCCCCTTTTAGGCGAGCATACGGACGAGATCCTGGGTTCGCTCGGCTACACGGCCGACGATGTGGCCGCGATCAAGGCCTCTGGCGCCACCGAGCCACCGAAGAAGAAGGCGGCCGAGTAACCTGCGCGCCAGTGGGGGATTGCGTCCTCTTCCCCCATGCACTTCACTTGCATAGGGAAGGGTTGAGGTGAGGGCGGTCCGCTTGCGTCGCGTTCGCAGGCATCCGTGACCCGACCCTCTCCCTGTCGCGCTCATCATCCATTATTGTTCCCCACCGCTTCACAGGCGCGACGGGGAGAGGAAGGAAACACAATGCGTATTGTCGTTCACGGCCAGGATGCTTTCGGAAAAGCCGTTCTCGAGAAGCTGCTCGAGCGCGGAGAGAACGTCGTCGCCGTCTGTTGTGCCCCTGACAAGGCGGGTCGACCTGAGGATCCGCTGAAGACCTTCGCGCGCGAAAAGGGTCTGCCGGTCCACCAGCCGACGAGCTGGAAGACGCCTGAGGCGATGACCTTGATGAAGAGCTTCAACGCCGACATCTGCCTGATGGCCTACGTGCTGCTGTTCATCCCGCAGCCCGTGCTCGACGCCCCCCGACTCGGCACCTTTCAGTACCATCCGTCTCTGCTGCCGGCGCATCGGGGACCCTCCTCCATCAACTGGCCGATCGCCATGGGTAAAACGCGTACCGGCTTGACGATCTTTTGGCCTAACGAAGGCCTCGACGAGGGTCCGATCCTCATCCAGAAGTCCGTCGAGATCGGGCCGGACGAAACACTCGGCGACGTCTACTTCAAGAAGCTCTTCCCGATGGGCGTCGATGCCATGATGGAGAGCCTCGACCTCGTGAAGGCTGGTGTCATTCTCAAGCATGACCAGCGCCTCGCCGATGGCTCCTACGAGAGTTGGTTCAAGAAGGACTTGGCGCAGGTCGACTGGTCGAAGGGTTTGTCCGAAGTCCACAATACCATTCGCGCGGCCGACCCGGCCCCAGGTGCATGGGGGACGATCGCGGGGACTAAGCTCGACCTTTTCGAGCCTCAGAAGATGGCGGGCGCCTCGGGAGAGCCCGGGACAATTCTGTCAATCGACGATGCCGGCATGGTGGTTGCAACCAAGGATGGCGGCGTTCGCGTCAAGCGCGTTCGTGCGGCCGGCGGCAAGAAGGTTACTGCAGCCGAATGGGCGAAATCTGCTGGGATTGCGGCCGGTGCCCGCTTCGAGGCGGTGCCGCTCAAGCCTGCCTGACCTTGGCAAGTGACGGCCATGCCGACTAGGCTGGCCGCCACGCCTGACTTCCAAGCGTCAACCTGCCCGCTCACGCGGGATGCCACGACACGAGCCGTTTCATTCGCCTGCTGCGTTGCCCCGTCCAGCGGGCGCGGCGCAGCAGATCCATATCCCGAGGGAGCCGCCTATGGCCGTCAAGTCCGACATCGAGATCGCGCGCGAGGCAAAGAAGAAACCTATCCAGGACATCGGCGGGCGCCTCGGCATCCCGAGTGAGCATCTCCTGCCTTTCGGCCATGACAAGGCTAAGATCTCGGCCGAGTTCCTGAAGAGCCTCGAGGGCAAGAAGGACGGCAAGCTGATCCTGGTCACAGCCATCAACCCGACACCGGCCGGCGAAGGCAAGACCACGACGACCGTCGGCCTCGGCGATGGTCTGAACTACATCGGCAAGAAGGCTGCGATCTGTCTGCGCGAGCCTTCGCTCGGACCGTGCTTCGGTGTCAAAGGTGGTGCTGCCGGCGGTGGGTATTCGCAAGTCGTGCCGATGGAGGACATCAATCTCCACTTCACGGGCGACTTCCACGCGATTACGTCGGCACACAATCTTCTGTCGGCGATGATCGACAACCACATCTATTGGGGTAATTCGCTCGGCATCGACCAGCGCCGCGTGGCTTGGCGCCGCGTAATGGATATGAACGATCGTGCATTGCGCGAGAATGTGATCTCGCTCGGCGGCGTCGCCAACGGCTTCCCGCGGGAGTCCGGTTTTGACATCACCGTGGCATCGGAAGTGATGGCGATTTTGTGCCTTGCCACCGACATCAAGGATCTGGAGAAACGCCTCGGCGATATCATCGTCGCCTATCGGCGCGATCGATCGCCTGTTTTTGCCCGCGATATCAAGGCCGATGGCGCCATGACTGTGCTTCTGGCCCAAGCCGTGCAGCCGAATCTGGTCCAGACGCTCGAGAACAACCCCGCCTTCATCCACGGCGGCCCGTTTGCAAACATTGCACACGGCTGCAATTCAGTCATCGCAACCAAAGCGGCGCTGAAATTGGCGGATTATGTGGTGACCGAGGCTGGTTTCGGCGCGGACCTCGGCGCTGAGAAATTTTTCGACATTAAATGCCGCAAGGCAGGCCTGAAGCCCGACGCCGCTGTTATCGTCGCCACCGTGCGGGCGATGAAAATGAACGGTGGCGTGAAAAAGGAAGATCTCGGCAAAGAGAACGTCGACGCCGTGAAGAAGGGCCTCGCCAATCTTGGCCGTCACATCGAAAACGTGCGTTCATTCGGCGTTCCGGCCGTGGTTGGCATCAACCATTTCATCTCGGATACCGATGCCGAGGTCGCGGCCGTGATGGAGTATGTCAAAGGCCTCGGCTCGGAGTGCTTCCTCAACAAGCACTGGGCCGACGGAGGCAAGGGCATCGCAGCCATGGCCAAACGTGTGGCCGAGATCGCGGATGGTGGAACCGCTAAATTTGCACCGATCTATCCGGACGAAATGGGCTTGCTCACGAAGATCGAGACGATCGCCAAGAAGATATATCGGGCGGACGGCATTGTTGCGGACAAGTCGATCCGTGATCAACTCAAGTCTTGGGAGGAAATGGGTTACGGTCACCTCCCAGTCTGCATCGCGAAAACGCAATACAGCTTCTCGACAGATCCCAATCAGAGAGGCGCCCCGACAGGTTTCACGATTCCCGTACGCGAAGTACGGCTATCGGCGGGGGCGGGGTTCGTCGTTGCGATCTGCGGCGAGATCATGACGATGCCGGGCCTGCCCAAGATTCCGTCTGCCGAAGTGATCCGTTTCAATGAGGCTGGTCAGATCGAAGGCTTGTTCTAAATCGAGCTGCTCTTTCCTTGTTCGCTCCCCGTCACGGCCGCTTCGACGGCCGTGACGTTGTGGCACATGTGATTCCGATGTATGATTCCAACATCGGAACGAGATTGTTGGCGAACCGTCACACGTACTGGTTAGCGTGCGTCGGCATCGTTAGGGGGATCTCATGCTCCAGCTGGACCGGTCGCGCCGAATAGTGGAGCAGCCGCGATTTGCGGTCAGCATCGCGGAGAGTTCAGCAGAAGTCGAAGAAGCTCAGCGTCTTCGATGGCGGGTGTTCGTCGAAGAACAAGGCGCGCACCCGGAACCCGGCGAGCCGGGAGTCGAAGCCGATCGTTTCGACCCATACTGTCATCATTTGATCGTGCGAGATCTGGAACTCGGTTTGGCGGTGGGCACATACCGTGTGCTCACGGCCATTCAGGCGCGGCGCCTTGGCGGCTTCTATACCGAGCAGGAATTCGACCTCTGTGGTCTCTCGCAGCATCGGCGACAAATCGTCGAGATCGGGCGCTCGTGCGTCCATCCCGACTATCGCAGTGGCGTCGTCATCGCCATGCTGTGGGCTGGCCTTGCCGGTCTGATCCGCGGCTCGGATGCTCGGTTCGTCATCGGTTGCGGTTCTGTGTCCATGAGCGACGGTGGCGTAGAAGCAGCAAGCGTATACTGGAAACTCGCGGCCGACCACATGTGCGAGCCCCCCTATCGGATGGCGCCTCGCAACCCGCTCTCGATAGACGAAATCGAGATCGACGCGTCAGTCAAACCTCCTCCACTGATCAAGGGTTATCTACGGGCCGGCGCCGAGATTGCGGGCGCACCTGCCGTCGACAATGCCTTCGGAACTGCCGATTTACCGATCGTGCTCACTCTGGACCGCCTGTCTCCAAGGTATGCCCGCCACTTCGGCGGGAGCTGACGGGGGGCACATGCGCACAGTGATCCGCCGCTCTGCTGGCATGGCTCGCGTCGTCCTGCATCTCGTCCGCGGCGCCACCACGATGGCCATCGTCTTCCCATTCATCGGCGAAGAGCAAAGGCGCCGCATCATCAAACGGTGGTCTGATGGCGTGCTCGACATTTTTGGATTGAAGCTTGAGCTGGAGGGGACGCCGCCTGGAGCCACGCCCGGCCTGCCTATCATGCTGGTCGGAAACCACATCTCATGGGTGGACATCTACGCATACCTAAGCGTGACCGAGGTCAAGTTCGTCGCGAAATCCGAGGTCAAGGCCTGGCCCCTGATCGGTTGGTTCGCCACAAATCTCGGCACGATCTTCGTGGAGCGTGATCGCCCAAGAGATGCCGCGCGAGTGAGCAACGAAGTCCGCGGAGCGCTCGAGGCCGGCCACAGGGTATGCGTCTTCCCGGAAGGAACCACGACCGACGGAAGCGTCGTGCTGCCGTTCTCTTCGGTACTCATGAGCGCGGCCATCGACAAAGGCGTAGCGGTCCAACCCGTGGCGATTGCCTATCACCGACCTGACGGAGGCATATGCAGCCGCGCTGCCTTCACAGGGGACGACACGCTTGTTGCCTCGCTTTGGCAGCTAGCCGGTGGAGGCCAGTCGATCGTGAAGTTGGCGTTCCTGGAGCCGATCAAATCCGGAAGCATGGATCGCAGATTGCTGTCGCGCCAGGCCGAGGACGCGATCCGAGCGCGTCTAAATCACCCTCTGCGCTTATCCGCTGGGGGAAACGAGCAGAGCCGTACCGGCCCCCTTCCTCGTAGCGCCCCCAACGAAGCGGCAACCGCCGCGTCCCCTGGTTCCATTTCCGGCTGAAGTCAACGCATCGGCCAACTAGCGACCATCGCAAGAAGGTCCAATGGCGACGCCGAGATCTCGAAGCGGTGGCCTCTCAGCACGGCCTCGTCTAGGCTTCTCTCGAAACGCCCGCAGGAGACGCATCCGATGCGCTGGATCAGATTCACCGTCAGTGGTCGCACGGCCTATGGCATAGTCGAGGGCGACCAGATCGCCGAGGTCAAGGGCGATCCGTTCGCCGGTTATGAGCGGACGGCCACGATCCATCGTCTAGCGGCTGTAAAAATCGAACTCCCCGTAGTGCCGACCACATTCTATTGTGTCGGCCTCAATTATGCTCAACACGTCATTCAGGCGGCGAAGAGGCTCGGCATCGAGGCCAAGCTGCCGGAGAAGCCGGACGTTGGCTACCGTACGAACAATGCGCTGATCGCGCACGGCGAGGATGTGATCATCCCGGCCGATGCGACCGACAAGGTCCAGTATGAAGGCGAGCTGGTCGCCGTCATCGGCAAGCGCTGCCGGAACGTAAGCGAAGCGAATGCGTTGCAGTACGTGCTCGGCTACACGATCGGCAACGATGTCTCGGAGCGAACATGGCAGAAGAGCGATCGGACGCTATGGCGCGCCAAGAACTCGGACACATTCAAGCCGATGGGTCCCTGGATCGAGACCCACGTCGATTTGGACAAGCTCGAGACGATAGTGCGGGTGAATGGGGCGGAATCGGTGCGCTTCAAGACCAACGACATGATCCATGGGGTTGCGCTCTACATCTCGACGATCAGCAGATACTGTACGCTCGAACCTGGCGACGTCCTGTGGATGGGCACGGACCTTTTCTCTCCTGACCTGAAGTCCGGTGATGTCGTCGACGTGGAAATCACTGGCATCGGCATGCTTTCGAACCGGTTCGTACGGGCGACAGCCTGAAGTTACCGCAATCACAGGACATTTGTTGTATGCAGGCCGGGTTCGGACGCAGGCACGAGGCATCGCGCCATGTAATTGACCCCGCAAGGTGAAAGTGGTCCAAACAGGTATGGAAGGCACAATTACCAGAACCAGCCCGACCAGCGTGCCGAACCTGCTGACCTATGGCAGGATCGCGGCCGTCCCTGCCATGGCAGCCACCTTCCTGCTGCTGGAAGGCGATCAGCGGCGATGGGTTGCTCTCGCCATTTTCGTTGCCGCCTGCATTACCGATTGGCTGGACGGTTACCTGGCTCGCGCTTGGCAACAGCAATCCATGCTCGGCCGGATGCTGGATCCGATAGCCGACAAATTATTGGTTGGCGCAGCTCTGATTCTTCTGGTGCACGATGGCACGATCTCGGCGACCAGTGTCTGGGCCGCGTTGATCATCCTCTCGAGGGAGATCCTGGTTTCAGGGCTTCGCGAGTTCCTGGCCGAACTCAACGTGCGTGTACACGTGTCCCGCCTTGCCAAGTGGAAGACGACACTCCAAATGGTGGCGCTTGGTGTCCTTTTGGCAGGACCGGCCGGCGAGCGGATCGTGAAGGGCGTGATGTCGGCCGGTACATTACTGCTTTGGGTGGCGGCCTTGCTGACACTCTGGACAGGCGGAGGCTATCTGACCGCCGCGATCCGATCTGCCTTGCATCGTTAGTGAAAAGAGCGGGCGGGGAGTTGTATCAGGCTGAAGCCTAACCGACGCGACTGAGGTACGAGGACGATGAGGCTGCTCTATTTTGCCTGGGTACGTGAGCGGATCGGCCGCGCCGGAGAGACGCTGGAGTTACCGAGCGAAATCCGCACGGTCGCGGAGTTAGTGACTTGGCTCAGGGCGCGCGGCCCCGAGTACGCGGAGGCTTTTGCGCGGCCCGACCTTGTGCGTGCCGCCATCAACCAGCAGCACGTGAAGCCCGACACGCCCATCTCTGGCGCTCGAGAGATCGCATTCTTTCCGCCGGTGACGGGAGGCTGAGATGAGCGTTCGCGTACAGGCCGAGGACTTCGACGTCGGCCGTGAAATCGCCGCGTTGACGGCAGGCCGAACCGACATCGGCGCCATCGTAACCTTCACGGGTACCGTGCGAGGCGAAGCCAAGGGCCGGGCAATTGCATCGATGACGCTCGAGCACTATCCCGGCATGACCGAGGCGGAACTGGAGAGGGTCGAGGCCGATGCTCACGCTCGCTGGCCGCTAGACGCCACCCGCATCATACACCGCTACGGCGAGCTGAAGCCCGGTGACAATATTGTTCTCGTGGTTGCTGCTTCACGTCATCGTCAAGCCGCCTTCGAGGCAGCAGAGTACCTGATGGATTATTTGAAGAGCCGCGCTCCCTTCTGGAAAAAGGAAACGGCTGCGGACGGCTCCGGCCAATGGGTCGATGCACGCGAGACGGACGAGGCTGCCCTGTTACGATGGTCCCCAAAGGTACCAAGCGCCAAAGTAAACGGATAAGGCGCCACGTTGGGCACTCATCCCCGACCGGGGGCAAGTCTTCACCCGTGGCACCTGCTTGATCGCAGTCTTCAGGCGAGTGCCATCGCGTCCTTCAACACCATATCGGCAGCTTTCTCGCCAATCATGATCGACGGCGCATTCGTATTGCCCGAGGTCAGCGTCGGCATGATCGAAGCATCCGCCACGCGCAGTCCCTGAATGCCACGCACTCTCAAGCGCTCATCGACGACCGCCATGGCATCGGAGCCCATTTTGCAGGTACCGACCGGATGATAGGTGGTCTCGGCAGCCTGCCTGACCCAATCGATGATCTCATCGTCGGTCTCGCGAGCTTGTCCCGGTGCAATCTCGGAAACCTGCATGGGCGCCATCGCCGGCGCATACATGACCGACTGAGCGATGCGGATCGCGCGAACGGTCAGCGCGGCGTCGGAAGGGTCTGATAGGAAATTGAAGTTGATCGCCGGCGGGCGGCGAGGATCGGCTGACGTGATGTGGATGCTGCCTTTGCTTTCAGGCCGCATCGGGTGCGCATAGCACGTCAGGCCTGACTGCCGGGAGAGCTTTGGTCCCTTTGGCCCGGGCTCGGTTAGCATCGGCACCCAGCCCAGCAGAAGATCGGGCGACTCGAGCCCATCTCTCGAAAAAACAAAGGCGCGAAGCGGCGCCGCCACCATCGCAAGCATGCTGTCCTGGGCCATCATGTAGCGCAGTGCCTGATTGACGAGACCCAGACCTCGGCCACGATCGTTGAAAGTCATGCCTTTCGCGGCGACCGCCCAGCGCGTGCGCGGGGCATAGTGGTCGCGGAGGTTCTCTCCGACGCCCGGCAACGCATGGCGCACCTCGATGCCGAGATCCTTGAGACGTTGAGCCTGCCCAATGCCCGAAAGTTCGAGTAGCTGGGGGGAATTGATCGACCCCGCACTTATGATGACCTCACGCGAAGCGCGCGCGATCCTTTCGCTCTCACCGATCGCATAGCGCACTCCGGTGCATCGCTTGCCGTCGAGGACGACACCTCGTGTGAGAGCACCGGTCTCGATGACGAGGTTGGGCCGCTTCCCGATCGCCTCCAGATAGCAATACGCCGTGCTCATGCGGCGACCATTGTAGATCGACGCCTGACTCATAGCGATGCCGTCCTGACGGTCGCCGTTGTAATCCGGATTGTGCCGAATGCCGACCTGCCCCGCTGCCTCGATGATCGCCTTGATCAAAGGATCACGCGGAACGGGATTGGTGATACGCAACGGGCCTTCGCGCCCACGGTAGGTATCGTCACCGTCCCCTTGGTAGCTTTCCATTCGCTTGAAGAATGGCAACACGTCCCGGTAGCTCCAGCCGCGATTGCCCATTTGAGCCCAAGTGTCGAAATCCTGGGCTTGGCCGCGCACGAAGGCGAGCCCATTGATCGAGCTCGAGCCGCCGAGAATTCGACCACGAGGCACGGGGAGCCGGCGACCGTTGGTGTTCGGCTCGGGCTCCGAAGAATAGAGCCAGTTGGCAGCCGGGTTGGTGAGCAACTTCGCGTAGCCGATCGGAATGCGCGCCCAAGGATGAGACGCCGGCCCCGCTTCCAGCAGCAGGACACGATTGCGGGAGTTCTCGGAGAGCCGGCTTGCGACTGCCGCACCTGCCGATCCTGCCCCCACGACGATGTAATCGTAGCTCTCGCTGCCCTCTTCGCGCACGTTTCCCTCCGCCGATGTCCGGACAAGCTTACCCGAATGTAGCGGCCCGTCCATGATGCGCTTGAGCTCGCGCGATGCAAACGATTAGGTCAGCGTCGTGATACCCGAGAACCCCTCGGCGACAGCCTTTCGGAAGAAGTCGGCGAGCCGTTCATAATCAGCGTCCAGAGAACTTGTCTTGCGCCAGACCAGTCCGACTGTGCGGTAGATTGAGCGGCCCTCGATCGGGATGGTTTTGAGGTTCGGGTCGCTCTCGATCTCCCGCTGGATATAGAGCCCAGGGAGGAATGTCACACCCAGTCCCATGACAACCATCTCCCGGAGCGTATGAAGACTGGTTCCTTCGAAATCCGAACGAAGGTTCGCTCCGAACTCCTTGCAGAGAGCCAGGACCGCGTCGTGAAGCTGATGGCCAGGGCCTAGCGTCAGAACATCCAAGCCGCTCAGTTCGTCGCGGCGGACACTGGTGCGGCCGGCCAACGGGTGATCGCTTGCAACCGTCAACACGAGCGGCTCCCGGAACAAGGGAACGCTGCAGAACTCGCCACCCGCTACCGGTAGCAAAGTGATTACGAGATCCAAGCGTGCATCCTCCAGCATCCTCGGCAACTCGTCGGGAAGACTCTCACGGACATAGAGCTTGAGGTTGGGATAGGACGCATGAAGCCGGGGGAGGGCACAGGGAAGCAGGTAGGGGCCAATCGTAGCTGGCAATCCAAGGCGGAGCAGGCCGGACAACTCGCGGCCGCCGCTCGCCGTGAGTATGCGGATTTCATCAGCGTCTCTCAGCATGCGGCGCGCGATCTCCACGACTTGGAGTCCGATCGGTGTCAGCACCACGCGCCTGGGCGAGCGCTCCACGAGTTGCACGCACAGCCTTTCCTCGAGCACCCGCAGCTGCTCGCTCAGCGTCGGCTGCGTTGCGTTCGTACGCTCGGCTGCCCGCTTGAAGTTGAGCGTATCGGCAAGAGCAACGAGGTACTCGAGCTGGCGAAGATTTGGCACCTGGGCCTCTTTGCTGGAGCACAATGGGCATCCCGGCCATATAGGAAAGGGCACCCCCCGCAGTCTCAAACGATCGGAATCTCCGATCAGTTGGACCGCATCTACCGATTGGATGGAACGCCAACGCTCGCCCACTTGCAAGTGAGAGGTACTTCATCTCGAGAGGTGCTGGTGGCTTTGGAAGGCGGGGGACAAAAATGACCGGACTGGAACGACAGAAATCGGCTCGAACTGTTCTGATGGGGACACGCGAGCTGATAACCAAGATCTGTGAGTTTGCCGTCGTCAGCTCTGTAAACGGACATGCGCAGGCTGCAGTCGTCATTCGCGTCGACATCCCCCAGAAACTTCCCGATCATGGCCGTCAGCCCGCAGCAACACACCTACAAGCCAACAGTCCCGAGACGCAAAGCACATGAACATTCCTGCCGAACTCCGCACGGGCTATTCGAATTTCCGGAACGGTCGATACATCACCGAAGCTGATCGCTATAGAGCCGTCGCGACCAATCAGCGGCCGAAGACGATGATCATCGCGTGCGCCGACAGTCGCGTTGATCCCGCGACGATCTTTTCAGCGGCCCCGGGCGAATTGTTCGTGGTGCGCAACGTTGCTGCGCTCGTCCCTCCTTGCGAGTCGCAAGGCACCTATCATGGCACGTCTGCTGCGCTCGAATTCGCAGTAACGCAACTAAAGGTTGAGAACATCGTCGTGATGGGTCACGGCATGTGCGGTGGCATCACCGCGGCTCTGATGGCGGCGGAACACAGACCCCTCGGTCAGTTCATTGGTCCATGGGTGGAGCAGATCGCCGGCGTTCGCGACGAGCTGCTCGAGCGTATGCCCAATACCCTCCCAGAGGCTAGGCAACAGTCTCTTGAAAGGATGGCCATTCAGCATTCGCTCGGCAATCTGATGACGTTTCCCTTCGTGAAGCAGCGGGTCGAACAGGGCGAGTTGAACCTTCACGGTGCTTGGTTCTCGATCGGCGAAGGCGAACTGCACTGGCTCGATTGGGATACCGGCGTCTTCAAGACAGTGCCGGCGGCCCCACCCGATCTACGTCCAGGCGCTTATACGGCCCCTTGATTGATCCGGCCCAGCGCGTCGGCGGCCAGCGTGCGCGTCACCTTCCTGCGGGACGCCAGCGCCAGCCGGTCGATCGCTTCAACGATGCGCGCCGCGTCGGCCATCGTTCGCTCCATGTTGACGAGCAGCCAGGCGACGACTTGTGGATCGACTGACAGCTGCCGGTCAGCGAAATGCTTGACGAGAACCGCGCGCAAGAGACCGTCATCGGGAGCAAGGATCTCCACCGTGACGGCCGCACGCAGGCGCGATCGGAGATCTGGCAAGGCAATTGGCAGGTCTCCGGGTGGGACCGCCGACGTCATGAACATACCAGCTCCGCGTTCGCGCGTCAGGTTGAGCAGGTGAAAAAGCGTGCGCTCGCAGGATAACCCGCGATCCAAATCTTCGATGATAAGCGCTTGCGTCGTCTCGAAGCGTGGAACTACGTCCTCGGACAGATCGGCAGCCGAGACGATATCCGCGCCTGAGCGCAGTTGCCAGACGTGGGCGAGGTGCGTCTTCCCGGATCGCGCAGGGCCGACGACCAGCGCCGCAGGCGCGGGCCAATCCGGCCACCGATCAACCAGGGCTACCGCCGCCGCATTCGAACCCCCAACCAGGAAATCCTCGGCGCCTAGCGCTGTTCGGTGCCCTAGATCGAGCACCAGTTGCTCGAATGCCGCCATACGTCATGTACCCATTCGCTGTGCGTCAAGATGGATCGAAGCTGCACATTGGCAGTCGTGACTGCCACGCACGCCACCGTCCGGATCGCCGCCTGCCCTTCCGGACGAGTTGGCACCTCTCTGCAGAACGCTACAATTCCGGCGACGACAAGGCGGTCTCACCACTTCGACTCCCGCGACCGGTGGCAACGCTTTGACTAACGCCCCGAGTTCGCTTGTCGACGCGGAATCGCCAAGTAATCTAGCCAATCACAGGCAAGCGGCCACTCCGGCGGTCTGCCTCCCCCGTGATCCACCATCTGCCTCCATGGCGGGTGCAACTCCTCACCCGAGCGTCCAGCCGCCATCGACGAGAAGGTGAGTGCCTGTCACGAGCCCTGAAGCATCGGATGCGAGATAGACGATCGCGCCCATCAGGTCTTCGACCTGTCCAATACGGCCGAGTTTGATTTTCTCGAGCACGAACGCGCGAAACTCCGGCTTCGCCAGCATCTGGGCCGCCAGCGGCGTCTCGACGAAAGTCGGACAGAGCGTAACGGAACGTATCCCCTTTGGAGCCAGTTCTGCGGCAATCGCACGCGAGAGCCCCTCGAGGGCAGCTTTCGTTGCACAATAAACGGTCCGGCCTGGGCCGGTCGTGAAAGCCATCTGCGACGAGATGTGGATCAGGGCGCCGCGGGTCTCGGTCTCGACCATCCGCTTGGCGACAGCTTGGGCAACGACGAACGCCGCACGGACATTCAGATCGAGCAGCAGATCCAGATCTTCGGTCTTGAACTCGATGAACGGCTGAGGACGATTGATTCCCGCGTTATTGACGAGAACGTGGAACGGCGGTCGGGTCGCGACCTCGCGACGCACGGCAGCGTCATCCAGAACATCGAGCACCAGCACCTCCGACGAGCCACCAGCCCTGGCGATGGCGTCGTGAACCTCCTCGAGGTCGGAACGGGTTCGCGCGGCAAGGATGATGTGGGCACCGGCTTCCGCCAACGCTGCAGCGGCCGCGAGACCGATACCGCGCCCCGCCCCGGTCACCAGCGCCCGCCTCCCGTCGAGGCGGAACGACGGTGTTCTGGGCAGCTCGACCATTGCCATTCTCCGGTGCCTGATCCTGTGAGTGCCGAGCAGGAAGGCATCCGCATCTCTGGCCGTCAACTCCAATGACGAACCAAAGCGCACAACCCTCGGCAGCGCCAGTCGGTCATCTTGTGTCCCGCGTGCGCGTTGACTATGCGATGATCGCTCACGGGGCTAAAGGCCGATGAGACGCCTGGCAGCGGACATCGGCCAACCACGGTGGCGGAGGACACACTATGAGCGCTCCGACGTTGGGCGAGCGGCTCTTCATTGCGCGGCAGGCTGCGCGATCGTCGGTGATGGCCGCGAAGAGCCGACTGGCAACGGCCCCGGGACTCGGGTGGACACTACTGAAAGCCCGGGCGGATCAGTTGCTGTTCATACCCTCGGATATGAGACCGGTCGATCCAAGCCTCGTCGACGAGTTGGCAGAAGGCCAGATGGGTTTGGACGGCGTCGTCGTGGAACTCGCTGGCAGCTCCCCCTTCGCGTGCGGAGCACCGGATCGAGCCTGGTCACGGGCCCTCAATGGCTTCAGCTGGCTGGGTAGCCTGAGGGCATCGGGCGATCCGTCGGCGATCGAGACCGCACGACGCCTCGTTGAAGACTGGTGCCGCCGAAACCGGGGACGGCCTGGCGGTCGCGGCATCGCGGCCGAGCCGGAGGTGATCGCCCGCCGTGTTACATCGTTCGTGGTCAATGCCGGCTTTCTCCTGGAAGAAGCCGATGCCGAATTCTACCGTATGTTCACCCGCGCAATCGCTGGCGAATTGCGGGCTCTGGACGCGGCTAGTCATCGAGCGGCGCACGGTTATCCGCGTCTCGCATGCACGATGGCAATGACCCTGGTTTGCCTTGCGACCGACGGGTACGAGCGCAATCTTCCCGCGGCTGAGGCCCGGTTGATGACGGAACTACGCCAGCAGATCCTGCCTGACGGCGGGCACGTGACTCGCAATCCGGAAATAGTGCTCGAGGCGTTGCTGGATATCCTTCCCATCCGGCAATGCTATGCGGCTCGAGGGTTGGCCGCTCCCATGGAGCTGACCACGACGGTGGACAGGATGTTGAGTCATCTGAGAGCGATGACGATCGCTCCAGGAACGTTGGCTCGCTTCAATGGCGTCGGCGCGCCACGTGTCGAAGCCGTTGCAACCGTCTTGGCCGTCGAGGCAGTACCGAGCCAACCGGTTACCCAGGCACCAGGGCCATCTGGTTATGCACGACTGCAACGCGGAGAGACCATTGTCATCGTCGACTGCGGCCGGCCGATGGGACTACTTCAGTCCGGGTTCGCACACGCTGGCGCGCTGTCATTCGAGATGTCGCACGACGGCGTACCTATCATCGTCAATGCGGGCGCGCCCGGGCTGGGCCATAAGCGCTGGATCGCCGATGCGCGTGCCACTGCCAGTCACTCCACGCTTGTCGTGGACGAGCAATCCTCGGCACGCTTGGTCCATTCGAGCCGGCTCGAGCGCCTGCTTGGTGGCCTGGCACTGACCGGCCCGGACTCTGTGACAGCCAGCCTTCTCGAGAGCGAAGGAGACGCCCACCTCGTGGCAAGGCACGACGGATACTTGGGGCGGTTTGGCCTGATCCACGAGCGTCGATTGAGACTGCACCCCGACGGGTCGGCGATCGAAGGCACGGATGTGCTCGGGCCGCCACAAGGAACGTTGAGACTGCCACGCGACCTGCCGGTCGCGGCTCGCTTCCGCCTTCCGTTTGACGCCAGATGGCGTGTCGAGGCGTCCGGCGGGATCACCATCTTCCCCTCCAGCGGGCGGAGCTGGTTGCTGACTGTCTCGAGTGCCCGATGCACGGTGGAGACAGCGAAGGACTATGCCCAGAGCCAAGGGCCGACGCCCTCCCATCAGATCGTCGCGCGCACATCAACGCCGGGCGAGACGACGATCGCTTGGCGGCTGGAGCGCAAGTAGCGGGTTCTGCACCAGCGCGACTGACGACGCCCACCAGCGGGTTCCGCACCGCGACGGACTGTGCTAACGCCTTCCCAATCCGAGCGAAAACGAAAGCCCGATCCGATGACCGCCGCCAATCCGCGCATCCGTCGCGCCCTTATTTCAGTTTCTGACAAGTCCGGAGTGATCGATCTGGCGAGGGCGCTTGCCGAAAGCGGTGTGGAAATTTTGTCGACCGGTGGAACATCGGCCGCAATCAAAGCGGCTGGACTTGCCGTCAAGGACGTGGCCGAGCACACGAGCTTCCCGGAGATGATGGATGGCCGCTTGAAAACGTTGCACCCCCGAGTGCATGGCGGCTTGCTGCAGGTCCGCGGCAATATCGAGCACGAAGCTGCTGCCGCCGAGCACGGCATTGCCCCCATCGATCTTCTGGTCGTCAATCTTTATCCCTTCGAGGCGACCGTCGCCAAGGGCGCCCCCTACGCCGACTGCATCGAGAACATCGACATTGGCGGACCGGCGATGCTTCGGGCAGCCGCCAAGAACCATGTTGCAGTGACGGTCGTAGTCGACCCGGCCGACTACGCACGAGTTTTGGAAGCCATGGCAGCCAATGAAGGCGGGACAACCGCTGAGCTTCGCCGCGAGCTCGCCCGCAAAGCCTATGCCCTGACCGCTGCTTACGACGGCGCCATTTCGAACTGGCTCGGTGGCGAGATCGGCAAGGTGAATGGCGACCCGTCAGCAGTAGCATTCCCGCCGACCCTGACTGTGCAACTCGCAAAGACACAGTCGATGCGCTATGGTGAAAACCCCCACCAGAAAGCGGCCTTCTACGTCGAGCGCCACGCACCGGCAGGCTCGATCGCCACAGCTCACCAAGTGCAAGGCAAGGAGCTGTCCTACAACAACATTGCCGACACCGATGCCGCGCTCGAATGCGTGAAGGCGTTTGCCGATCGTCCAGCCTGCGTCATCGTCAAGCACGCAAACCCGTGCGGCGTGGCGGAGGCTGGCACTCTGGCGGAGGCCTATGATCGCGCGTTCAAGACGGACCCCGAGTCGGCGTTCGGTGGGATCATCGCCCTCAATCGTCCGCTCGACGAAATCACGGCAAAAGCCATCGTCGATCGGCAGTTCGTCGAGGTGATCGTGGCGCCCGGCGTTACCCCCGCAGCGGAAGCCGCCGTGGCCGCCAAGAAAAACGTGCGTCTGCTCATCGTCAGTGAGTGGGGCCAGGTCGAGCATCCACGTCAAGATTGGAAGAAGGTGACAGGAGGGCTCCTGGTTCAGGACGCAGACATTGCGCTTGAAGCCGAACTCCGCGTCGTCACGAAGCGGCAGCCCACCGAGGCCGAGATGGCAGACCTCCGGTTCGCTTGGAAGGTTGCCAAGTTCGTGAAGTCGAATGCCATCGTCTATGCGCGCGATCAGGCGACAGTCGGCGTCGGCGCCGGCCAGATGAGCCGGGTCAATGCCTCGCGGATCGCGGTCATCAAGGCCGAGATGGCGGGCCTCGAGGTGAAAGGTTCCGTGGTGGCCTCCGATGCGTTTTTCCCGTTTGCGGATGGGCTTTTGTCCGCGGCTGGCGCTGGAGCAACCGCCGTCATTCAACCCGGCGGCTCGATGCGCGACGACGAGGTGATCAAGGCCGCCGATGAAAAAGGACTTGCCATGGTCCTCACAGGCATGCGCCACTTCCGGCACTAGCCGGCCTAAGGTAATCAAATGACGGTAAACATTGAGCGGGACATCATTTTCGCGCGAGCCCGCGTTGGCTACCATGAGCCGCAACGCCCCATGCGAGAGGTGGCGCTTCGCCTGGATGCCTATCTGCCGGATAAGACGGACGGGCGGTCGCTACCAGCTCTGATCATGGCCTTCGGTGGCGCCTTTCATCGCGGCTCTAAGGAAAACGACGCGTTTAGCGACGGTACCGGCACGAGCACAGCCGTTGCTGACCATTGTCAACGCTTCGCCGAGCTTGGCATGGCGGCATTCTCCGTGGAGTACCGCCTCGCTCAAACCGACCCAGAGCCGGGCACTCCTCTCCTGACGCAGCCCGAGCACATACCGATGTCCCGCGTTAATCCGGTCAGGGCCGAACTAGGCCTTCCGCCGATCACGCCGAAGGTCATGGCTGGGATTATGGAGGCGGCATTCGATGACGTCGCGAACGCGGTCCGTTTTATCAAGGATCGGGCGCACGACTTTCACGTGGATCCGCAACGCATCGTTCTGGGCGGCTTCTCCGCCGGCGGCCGCTGCGCCATGTACGTGGCTTACGGCAAGCGGATCGGCGTCAGAGGTGTGATATCCTTATCGGGGCCATTGGTACCGATCGACGGCACAGCATTTCTTTCGCACCCGGGCGACCTGCCACCATTGCTCATGATCTCGGGGGAACACGATCTGGACTACGTATGCAGTTTCATGCCAAATCTAGATCGCCAGTTCCGGGACGCGATGCGCCCCGTAGAGTGGGCACAAGTGACTGGTGGAACACATTTTTATCCCGCAGAGGCCAAGGTTCGGGACGGCCGTTCGGTGATGGCCGTGATGCGTGATAGCCTCTTGCAATGGCAGTGCCTGCCGCGACACTGACCGTTGTTGCTGGCTTCCGTACCCCGGGCGTTCATTCCGCCGGGGAAATCTGCTGGCACTTCCCTAGCGTTCGGTTATGGAACGCAACTATGAGCATCCCGAGTGCACCACAAATGATGCGCCCACTCGCGCCCGACGACTTTATCACCCCTCCCCCCGCGCAGGCTACGCCGCGGCTTAGGAAGGTGTCGATCGTAGTGCCGGTGCTCAATGAGGAGCGCTCGGTAGCTGCGCTGGCATCCCGGTTGATCAAGTCGCTCGAGCCATTAGGGAACCCGTTCGAGGTCATCGTTGTCGACGATGGATCGACCGACGGCACCCTTGCAGCGCTCCGAAAGCTGAACGCCCAAGATACCCGCTTTCGTGCCGTTTCACTGAGTCGGAATTTCGGTAAGGAGATTGCCGTTGCCGCGGGCCTCGAGCATGCTACCGGCGCCGGCGTCGTCATCATGGACGGCGATCTTCAACATCCGCCGGAGACGATTGCGCGATTTATCGAGCTATGGGACCAGGGTTACGACGTTGTCTACGCCCAGCGGACGGATCGGAGCGACAATACCGCCTTCGAAAAGTGGTCGGCTCGCTCTTTCTATCGTCTGTTCCACTTCCTGAGCGGCACTGAGCTGCCGGATGGAGCTGGCGACTTCCGGCTTCTGGACCGGCGCGTCGTCGATGTTTTTAACGGTCTTGGTGAGCGGGCACGCTTCAACAAGGGCCTTTTTGCCTGGGTCGGCTTTAGATCAATCGGCATCCCTTACGAGGTCGCCACCCGCACGCACGGCGCATCCCGATGGCGGTTCCGACGACTATTGAAGTTCGCTATCGACGGCATCGCGTCGTTCACCACGGTTCCACTCAAGGTCTGGTCCTATGTCGGAATACTGGTGTCGCTAGCCGCGCTGCTTTACGCGAGCGTATTCCTCGTGAAGACGCTCATCTGGGGTGTCGACGTACCTGGCTTTCCATCGCTGCTGATCTCAGTGCTGCTTCTCGGTGGTATCCAACTGATCTCCCTTGGAGTGATCGGAGAGTACCTCGGTCGCGTCTACGAGGAAGTCAAAGGCCGCCCACTCTACATTGTCGCCGAGCAAATCGGCTTCTCGGAGGTCGACGGAACGAAGCCGAGTGACACCTCTAAGACACCCAGTCCGTAAGTGGCACGCGCTTGGGACCGGGAGCGAGATACCGAAATGGCTGAAGACCGGCCGGCACACGACCGCGACGCCGCCTCGGGACTACCAGTGGCACGCCACTGGGGCGGTTTCCTGGTCTCGGGCGCCGTAGCATTCTCCGTGGACGCGAGCGTCATGGAAATCGGCATACGCTTGCTCAGCCTTCCGATTCTCGTGGCTCGTCTTGCCGGAGTGACCTGCGCCATGCTCGCGGCCTGGATGTGCCACCGATCCTTGACGTTCGCGTTAACCACGAAGCCAAATCTCGCTGAGTTGGCGCGCTACGTTGCTGCAGCCTCCATCACGGCATTGATCAACTATGTAGTGTTCGCTGCCCTCATTGTCGGGTGGTCGGATATGCCGCGTTTGGCTGCGCTCGTCGTCGCCTCTTGTCTCGCCACAATCTTCGCCTACCTGTCAATGCGTTACGGGGTGTTTCGCCGCGACCGGGATGAAGGATGACGGCCTAAAAGCCGACCGCCAGAATGCGCATGGAAAGAGTCAAGTCCAAGCTCGACCTGACGACTATTCATCCTCGGTTCAGCATCATTGGCGTTTATCAAGCGTCGAGAAAGGAACTTGCCGACATGAGCGAAATGGGGATGGCAAGTTTCCTACGAGGTGCGAGAGCGCTGCTAGAAAACCGGTCCGCCAAGGAACCGGAGATCAACATGAGGGTTTTGATGGTCATGTGTTCACCAGACCATGCAAGGGGTTCCATATGCACGCGGATCAGCTCCGGGAGGCGCGCATGAAGTCGAGTGCCGTCAAATCCGTCGAGCTCGATATCGACTGGGCCGTTCAAACGGTCATGCCCATCGAGTTTCAGGGCCGCGAGCTTCATCTCGAGGCTCGCGCCTATCAGGGCGTCGATCCACACTGCCAAGCCATGGTGCTCATTCATCGAGACAATCCGTCTCAAGGCGAGCTACCCGTGGTCCGCGTCCATAGTGGTTGCGTGACGGGCGACATCTTTCATTCGTTGCGCTGCGACTGCTATCCGCAGCTGCAGGCTTCGATGGAGGTCATTACGACGAGTCCGCTCGGCGTGATGGTCTATCTGCCCTATCACGAGGGTCGTGGCATTGGGCTGGTCAACAAGATCCGCACGTATGCTCTGCAGGACCAGGGGTACGACACCGTCGACGCCAATGTCGCAATCGGTGCGCCCATCGAGGCGCGCGATTACGATCTTGCGGCTCACATTCTCTTCGACCTCGGCTACAGCCGTATCGCCTTGCTGACCAATAATCCGGCGAAGGTGAATGCGCTGCGTGCAGAGGGGATTACGGTCGTCGAGCAACGCTCGCTGATCGTCAATGCATCTCCCTACAATAAGCGCTATCTGGCGACCAAAAAGGAGCGCATGGCGCACTTGTTGTAAGTTGACTGCATTGCCAGTGTGCCAAGCGGGCCGGTCATTGACCGGCCCGTTTTTCTTGAGCTGTGATCGTTCCGCTGCCCAGTCGGCGCTCAAGCTCGCCCCAAACACTCTCCAAAGGGCGAAACTCCATCACGACGGTATGCCGTCCTGCTGGCACGGCCACGGCTCGGAACAGGACGTTGGCTCGTTCGAGATCTGCGGATTTTGAGCCGATTTTCGCCCTCCACCACGGATGCCAGACGTCGTTGAGAACGACCCATCCGCCGTCAGGGCTCACGACATCGATCGCGATCCGCGTTTGACCATAGCTTACAAGTTTCGCCGAACCGGGGGCCCGCTCGATAGCGGTACCAGGCAGCAACTTCTCAAGAAGAACCGTGGCGCGAGGATCGAAGTTCGGCCATCTCCCCGAGTTCACGATCGCATCAAAATCAGCAGCCCGTGCACTGGTGACGAACATGATACGCGGCAGAGCGTCCTTGTTTTCATAGATGAAGGCTTGATCCACCTTTTCGACAAGGTCCAGCCCGCCTGGTCGCGAACGCTTGTCCATCGTCTCGACTGGAGCGCCGGTTGCGATCCAGCGAAGGCCAAGCATGTCCGCGAGAAGTGAGTCATAGGCCGGAAACAGCGGTGAGAACTTTCGCTGGTCGGGCAACCCGACATGATCGTCGGCACCGGTTGCTCGCGAGTACAGGCTGAGCCTTACCGGGTTATAGCCAAGAGTGTTCTCCAGGCGTTGCGTCATGCTCGCGTTCGGCCAATGGAAGCCGAGGCCGGCAAGCTCTACACGATCGCGCCGCGTCTCATTGTTGACGACCCTGGATTTCAAGGCGCGAACGACCGCATTCCGGCCGTCTGGCTCGAACATGGCGAACGTCGACGGCGGCAGCGAAGACGAACTCGACGGCCCATTATTGTAGCCGAGGTCGACTGCCGTCACGGCCACAATGGCGATCGCCGCATGCCAGGGTTGGAGAGCGAGACGCGAGCGTGACCATGCCAGAGCAACAGCCGCCACACCGAATGAGATCAACGCGAGCGAGATAGGTCGGCCCAGCCGTGGTACGCGGTCGACCATGATGGCGAAGGCAAACGCGGCAACGACCGCCATCAGCACCACGACCAGGACTGCGGCTAGTACCTTGCGCGATGGAATTCTCCACGGCTCGGTGAACCAGATATGAGCCCCGTAGCCAGCGAGAATTGCACCGGTGCCGCCCATCAGAAAGACGGCATCCGCCGGACGGCGGTAGAGGCTGATACCCGGCAACTCGTACATCAGGCGGAAAGCGGGCGTGTACCACCCAAGCCCATAGAGAAGCATGATGGCGAAAGCGATCGTGAAGAAGCGAATGTCCCGGTCCCAGAGCCGACCAGCGGCTGCAGCAGCCACGAGGAATACGAACGGGATCGCACCGATGTAGCTCTGGCCGACATTCTGCGCTGTGAAAAGCCCGGTTCCCACCCAGGCAAAACTAGGCGGTCCCCAGTAGTCCGCCATATCCCCAGCGGCACCAAAGACTTGCGGAACCACGAGCGTCACAAGATTGGCAGGATGCAATGACCCTGCGCCGGCACCGGCAAAGTCGATAGTGGGTCGGTTCGAATCGGCCGCCAGCAGCACGGTCATGAGTACGGGAATCGATACGAGTGCCAATCCCAACAGCGCCCCCGCTGCAAGCGGCAGGAAGCTCTGCTTGAGTCTGGAGAGCGGCCGGTCGTGATCGAGCCAGAGCCAGATGACACGCGCCACCAGCAGATAAACGGCGAGAAGCGCCACCTGATCTCGGCCAAGGACGATAAAGGCGGCAAAGACACCTGCTGCGGCGCCGGATGCAATGGAGCCCCGGCCCACTGCACGATCCACCATCAACAGCGCCCAAGGGAGATAGGCGAGGCTCAGAACTTGGCCCGTATGCTGGATTCGCCACGCCATGGCTGCGCCAAACGTGAAAACAAGCGCGGCGATCATCGCGCCGGCCCAATGCCAACGCATGTCACGAAACCAGACGATCAGACCGATACCGCCGAACGCCATCGTCGCGATCAAGGTCGCATCCTGCGCCCAGGGTCCGGGCGAAGGGTTGAGCAGCGCGAGCACCATATAGGGAGGTGAAAAGATCATCGACTGCGGATCGGCGATCTGAGGCTGACCGGCGAAGACGTAAGGGTTCCACCACGGCAACTCGCCAGCCCAAATACTTTGCGCCAGAAACTGGATCTGAGGCAGGAAATGAGCCTTCGAATCCCAGGGTATCGAAACCCGCCCTAGCAGCCAGGGCGAGGTCATGGCGGCAAACGCGACGAGGTAAACTGCAATCGTTATGGCAAGCGGCCACGAAGCCATCCGCTCTGCAGTCACGGGATCGGGCATCGATGCTCGGAGCATTAGGCTACCTCGCGGATACAGACTTTCGACGACTCCAGTGCCTGGACAAGCAGTGTCCTGCCAGCTTGTTCAGCGCCGCAGTCGCAAGACAAAGGGCGGTCCGCATAGCGAACCGCCCTTGTGAAGTGTCATCGTTTCGTGCCGCCTATTCGGCGGCCAGCTTCAGCGCAGGGGCAGCTGCCTTGACGTCGGCATCGACGTGGGCCTCGAACTTGGCGAAATTCTTGTTGAACATATCGACCAGCGATCGGGCCGTCGCATCGTAAGCGGCCTTATCGGCCCAGGTTTCCCGTGGATTGAGGATCTGCGGATCCACGCCCTCGAGCGACATCGGAACTTCGAAACCGAACATCGGGTCCTTCCGCATCGGCTGACCCTTGAGCTTGCCCGAGAGCGCAGCATCCAACAACGCCCGCGTTGCTTTGATCGGCATGCGATGCCCGACACCGAATTTCCCGCCCGTCCAGCCGGTATTGACCAGCCAGCAGTCCACCCGATGCTCAGCGATGAGTTTTCTGAGCATGTTGCCGTAAACGCTCGGATGCCGCGGCATGAAGGGAGCGCCGAAACAGGTCGAGAAAGTCGCCTGGGGCTCGGCCCCGAGGCCCTTCTCGGTTCCCGCGACCTTTGCCGTATAACCGGAAAGGAAGTGGTACATGGCTTGGCTGGGCGTCAATCGAGCGATCGGCGGGAGAACGCCGAAGGCATCCGCGCATAACATCACTACGTTCTTAGGATGCCCAGCCTTTCCGGTCGGGCTGGCGTTGGCGATGAAGTCGAGCGGGTAGGCCGAGCGGGTGTTCTCAGTCAATTTGCCGTCGTCGAAATCGACATCGCGGTCGGAGCCATTGACGACGACGTTCTCGAGCACCGTCCCGAAGCGGCTCGAAGCAGCGAAGATCTCGGGCTCGGCCTCTTTGGAAAGTCGGATTGTCTTGGCATAGCAACCACCTTCGAAATTGAAGATGCCGTCTTTCGACCACCCATGCTCGTCGTCTCCCAGCAAAATTCGCTTGGGATCGGCAGAAAGAGTGGTCTTGCCGGTACCGGACAACCCGAAGAAGATCGCGGACTCGCCGTCATGACTGACGTTTGCCGAGCAATGCATCGGCATGACGCCCATCTCCGGCATCACGTAATTCAAATAGGTGAACACGGACTTCTTCGTTTCGCCCGCGTAGGACGTACCACCGATCAGAACAAGACGTCGGGAGAAGTCACAAGCGATCACCGTCTCGGATCGGCAGCCGTGACGCGCGGGATCGGCGCGGAAACTTGGCAGGTTGACGACGGTGAACTGCGGCACGAAGCCGACCAACTCTGAGGCCTCAGGACGGCGCAACAGATGGCGAATGAAGGCCGCATGCCAAGCATACTCAGTGAAAATGCGTGCGTTCAGGCGGTGCGCCGCATCAGCGCCGGCGTGAAGATCTTCGACGAACAGCTCGAGCTTGGCGGCGTGGGCGAGGAAATCCTTGTAGATGGTCTCGAAGTTGGCCGAGGTGATCGGCTTGTTGTTGTCCCACCAGATATTCGGCTCTGTAATCACGTCTCGGACAGTGAACTTGTCCTGCACGGAGCGGCCAGTATGCACGCCCGTGTTGACGACGAACGCGCCGCTGGAGGCCAGCTGCCCCTCGCCCCTTCGAATTGCAAGCTCTAGGAGCTCGACGTGACCGAGATTGTGTTGAATCTTGGCCGGTACGCTAAGTGCGAAGGGTTCGTTTTGCATTGGACCGCGCTGCTGCTGCCGTATCAAGGCCTTGGTTACCGAAAGCGACCAAGACGTTCTGGAGGTTCCGGACAAGCTCCCGGATCAAAGGTACCCGAAGGTCGGCGAAGTTTCTCCCTCGAGCAGATGCAAGGGCACTGGCTGTAGCAGACCGCCGATGCCACTGTCTTCGTCGAATAGTCGCACTTTTCGTGGTCGGTGTCCAAATCGTAGGATGCTGCACTTGCGAAGAGCCTTAAGGGAGGCCGCCAGAAGGCCAAGTGTCTTCCATAGCGCTTGCAACAGGCCCAGATCCACCTACACAACATCAATCAACCATATGATATATAGGTATATTTTACTCGTGACCTCAAATAGAGATCGCCGATCGACCCACCGTGATTCCGGCGCTGGGGCCAGAGACAGGCGACGGTCAGAGGCACACACCAGTTAAGTGTACTGTGCATATGTAGTGTGCAGTCGTAGGAGGAGGGCCGTCGCGGTCTCCGCCGACATTACGGGGGGCTACAACCAATCGGCTCCGGATTGCGGCAAGCGGCAGTAGAATGATATTGGTGGTTGAGAACACAAAGCCGCCCCCGAATTCGCTGTCGTCTTTTGCGATACGTCTGCCGAGCCCACTATTGGGCCCACCAACAATTTCCATATGGACGCTGATTGAGGGAGTGATTTGTCAATGACAACAGTAGTTCAGGTCACAGAGGTACGATCCCCCAACCTGCAATTCTTGCCTCTTGCCGCATTTAAGCCAGCGGAAAGCAACTCGAGCGTAGCTCTCTACGAGTTCACGTCGACGTTCGGCGGTTTCAGATTCGCCTCCAGTGCCACGGATCGTCTCAAGGTCTTCGGCACAGGGCTCACATATGGACAGGACGGAGCCCTGACAGGAGGGACCGTCACGCGTGTCGAAATCATCGATCGCAGCCTGACCAGTTCCTCCCTCGTTTCCCTCACGAGCTACAGCTTCTCGGGCGGCGCAATCGCGTTCGACGGACTTAATATCGGTGGCGCGGCGTTCTGGAGCGTTTGGACGAGCGCGACAACGGCGGCCGGGGTTGAAGCGCTGACCCAGTCCCTGATGCCCGGCGCCGTAGTATTCGTAGGAGATTCCACTACGCCGCCGGTCAGTGGAGGCTTTGACACCTATATCGGCTTCGAGCGTGATGATGTCTTTGCCGCTAACACCGGAGACTTCGCAGATGTGCTGATAGGCCATCTGGGAAATGATACGTTCCTCGCGTACGGGGGTGATGATTATGTGAACGGCGGAGCAGGGAACGACGCCTTGCTCGCTGGGACCGGCGCAGATCTCGTGTTCGGCGAAGATGGGCACGATTCCGTGTGGGCTGGCGACGGGAACGATATAGCGCTTCTCGGCAGCGGCAACGACACGGCCTTCGGGGAAGGTGGCGACGATCTCATCTTTGGCGAGGCCGGTAGCGACGCTCTGCAAGGCGGTGACGGAGCCGATTTCGTGGCCGGCGGAGAGAGCGACGACTACGCCTGGGGCCAGGCCGGGGCCGACTATCTCTACGGAGAAGCCGGCATCGACACCATGTTCGGCGGGACTGGCGATGATGTTCTGGTCGGCGGCGCCGATGGCGATGCGTTGTACGGCGAAGACGGCGTCGACGCGCTCTTTGGCGGCACTGGAAACGACTATTTCGTCGGCGGCGCGGGCACCGACTTCCTCTATGTCGTGCACGATGGCCCCGTCGCCGGCGAGCTAGACTTCGTCGACGGTTTCGAGGCTGCGGCATCGGGAACCGCAGACTGGATGGTATTGCCGGCTGCGTACCAGAAAGCGACGACCTTTTTCGATTCTGCGGGCTATGCCTGGATCGCAACCAGCGTCGCCGGCGGGACCCACTACGTTGCAGTCTCGGGGGCCGACGCCGCGACCGTGCAGACGCAGACGATCTGGGCTTGATGCCGGCTTCGGATGCCGGTGGGCCAAGGGCGCTGCCGGCAGTTCTTGTATGCATTCCCTGGGGCGCTGAGCTGAGCTTGGTTGTCCGTTGGGGCAATTGATGCGAAAATATTGCACACATGAATTGCCTGGATCCCAGCGGACGCCGCAAATGACACAAATCCCCGACTTCACGAAAATCGCCCTCGAGACGGCGGCCATGCAGGCGGGGTCTGCTGCTCCGGTCCAGCAAACTGGCTTCACAACGCCCGAAGGCATCGCGATCAAGCCCTACTACACGGGCGCCGATACCAGAGGGCTCGACTTCCTTGACGGCTACCCTGGCATCGCTCCATTCGTGCGCGGGCCGTATCCGACCATGTACGTCACGCAACCCTGGACGATCCGACAGTACGCGGGGTTCTCGACGGCAGAGGATTCCAACGCCTTCTACCGCCGCAATATCGCGGCGGGGCAAAAGGGTTTGTCGGTCGCTTTCGACTTGGCGACACATCGCGGCTACGATTCCGATCATCCGCGGGTGCGGGGCGATGTCGGCATGGCCGGAGTTGCCATCGATTCCATCTACGACATGCGGACGCTTTTCGATGGCATCGACCTTTCGCAGATGTCAGTCTCGATGACCATGAACGGCGCTGTGCTGCCGGTGCTCGCGCTTTTCATTGTAGCAGGCGAGGAGCAGGGCGTTCCGGCAGCTAAGCTCTCGGGAACCATTCAGAACGACATTCTGAAGGAGTTCATGGTTCGCAACACGTACATCTATCCACCCGATCCTTCGATGAGGATCATCTCGGATATCTTCGCCTACACCTCGGCGAACATGCCGAAATTCAATTCGATCTCGATCTCCGGCTATCATATGCAGGAAGCGGGGGCGACGGCCGATCTGGAACTCGCATACACGCTCGCCGACGGCATCGAGTACATTCGCGCCGGTACTCAGGCAGGTCTCGACGTAGACAAGTTCGCGCCGCGGCTGTCGTTCTTCTGGGCCATCGGCATGAATACGTTCATGGAGATCGCCAAGATGCGGGCCGCTCGCCTGCTCTGGGCAAAGCTGGTTAAGCAGGAGTTCAAGCCGAAGGACGAGCGGTCACTATCACTGCGCACGCATTGCCAGACGTCCGGCTGGTCACTCACGGCGCAAGACGTGTTCAATAACGTCACCCGCACCTGCCTCGAAGCCATGGCCGCAACCCAGGGACACACACAGTCTCTGCACACGAATGCCCTCGACGAGGCAATCGCACTGCCGACGGACTTCTCGGCCAGGATCGCGCGAAACACGCAGCTCGTCTTGCAGCAGGAGAGTGGCACGACGCGAGTTGCCGACCCCTGGGGCGGCAGCCACTATGTAGAGCGTCTAACGTACGAACTCGCACAAAAGGCACTGGATCACATTACCGAGGTAGAGCGCCTTGGCGGCATGGCGAAGGCTATCGCCGCTGGCATTCCGAAGATGCGCATCGAGGAGGCGGCTGCACGTACGCAGGCGCGCATCGACAGTGGCCGGCAGACCATCGTCGGAGTGAACAAGTACCGCATCGAAAACCAGGGCGAGATCGAATTCCTCAAGGTCGACAATCAGAGTGTCCGCGAGCAGCAACTCGCCAAGCTGAAACGGCTACGCGGCGAGCGTGATGAAGCAGCTGTCCGCAACGCACTGACGGCATTGACGAACGGCGCTCGAGTCGGGGACAATCTGCTGGACTTGTCAGTCAAGGCGGCGCGAGCAAAAGCCACCGTGGGTGAGATCTCGGATGCCATGGAGGCCGTGTTTGGTCGCCACCGTGCCGAGATCCGTACGGTGTCGGGTGTCTACAGAGCTGAGGCTGGATCAATGAGTGGCGAGATCGCAGGCGTCCTGAGGCTGGTCGAATCCTTTGAGGCCAACGATGGACGTCGCCCCCGCATCCTTCTCGCCAAAATCGGCCAGGACGGTCACGACCGCGGCCAGAAGGTGATCGCCACGGCCTTCGCAGACCTCGGGTTCGACGTGGACATCGGGCCACTGTTTTCGACGCCGGAAGAGGTCGCGAGACAGGCAGTCGAAAACGATGCGCACATCGTCGGCGTGTCATCGCTGGCAGCCGGACACCTGACACTCGTTCCCGAACTGAGGGCCGCACTTGAGAAGGAAGGTCGCGGCGATATCATGATCGTTGTCGGCGGCGTGATCCCGCCCGCCGATTACCCGGCCCTGTTCGAGGCTGGTGCAAAGGCCGTTTTCGGTCCCGGCACCAACATCGCGGCCGCAGCGACAGATCTCATCATCAAGCTCAATATCGCTCTCGGCTATCAGGGGGCCGAGGCCGCGGAGTAGCTCAACAGTCCCTCAAGGAGTTCGACGATGGCTGCGTTCTACGAGTTGCGCCAGTACAAGATCCGACCGGGCAAGATGGAAGCCTGGCTCAAGCTAATGGAGGGCGAGATCATTCCCTTCCAGGTCTCAAAAGGTGCCGTCATAACTGCGAGTTTTCGCGGCGAGACCGACGAGAGCGTCTATGTTTGGATCCGCCGTTTCGAGAGCGAAGCCGATCGCGTGCGCATCTATAAGGACATCTACGAGTCCGACTTCTGGAAGACGACGATTGCGCCGCAAGTGGGCGAGTTGATCGACCGCGCGGCGATCAACGTCCAGCGCGTGTTGCCGACGCGGATGTCGGCAGCGCAATAGCAGTGTTGTAGACGCCGGCAATAGTCATGCACAATTGCCGGCGTCTGCTTTATTTCTGCTTTGGCACGGCGTGAACAATCACATTTACCGCCCCATTGCAGCCTGCCAAGCACACCGTGCAGATCATCCCCGGAGAGCAGCCCGGCACTTCGATGTCTTTGGGAATTACTTTTGCAGCCTTTGACTTGATCACAGCTTGCGCGCGAGCGACAGGGGTAGCCGCTTCATTGTCCGACGCAGCTGTAGCGTCCTCAGCTTGAGCTGCCGGCTCCTCGGTTGTCTTTTCTTCTTTATTGCGGTTGATCGTTCGGACGACTGGTGCGGCGTCGGCAGCCGAGATCCTACGGCCGGCCTCAGCATCGTTCGCCATGAGCGGAAGCGAGCCAGCGACCAGCGCCAGCCCGACAAAAGTGCGAGCAAAGGCGAGCAAGCTCGATTGCAGCGTCATCAAAAATACTCCTCACTTGGGACGCAACGGATTCCGTCGAAAGTAAGAGGGTTCGGTTAACAAGGTCTGAAGCCGCTCTTGTCCATGCATGCAGACATAGGACTTGCGTTTTGAACTATGAGGTTCCGCAGAGTCAGGAGCCGAAGGCGGAAAAGCCGTAGCGTTCTGGCGAGACGAGCGCTTAGTCTTAGTCCTCGATAACCAAAGCGCGATCCGGAGGAAACACCATGCCCGCGTTCAAGGACGGCAAGTTCTACAAAGTCGAGATCGATGGCCGCCTGATGATCCTGACGCTCAATCGGCCCGAGGTAATGAATGCGTTGCATCATCTCGCGCATGAAGAGTTGAGCGAGCTGTGGGATGCATTCCAGGAGAGTCCGGATCTGTGGGTCGCGATCGTCACCGGCGCCGGTGACCGCGCTTTCTCCGCCGGCAACGATCTGAAGTATCATGCCGAATACCGCGCCAAGCATGGAACGCGACCACCCGCCACCACGAAGGGTTTTGCGGGTCTGTGCAATCGATTCGATCTCGACAAGCCAGTGATTGCGGCCGTGAACGGCGTCGCCATGGGAGGTGGATTCGAGATAGCTCTCGCGTGCGACATCATCATCGCCTCGGAGAAGGCCCGTTTCGCGCTACCAGAGCCGCGGGTCGGACTGGCGGCCGGCGCTGGCGGAATGCAACGCCTCGCGCGACAGATTCCATTGAAAAAGGCCATGGGCATGATGCTGACGGCACGTCATGTGTCGGCCGCCGAAGGCATGGAACTCGGCTTCGTAACCGCGATGGTGTCGCATGATAAGTTGATGGAAGAGGCCCGCCGCTGGGCCGGTCTGATGCTCGAGTGCTCACCGATGTCGATTCGCGCAACGAAGCAAGTGGTCATGCGATCGCTCGATGTGCCATCGACCGAGATCTCGATGCGCAACATGACATACCCGGGTTTCGTCGCAATGACGCAGAGCGAGGACACCGTCGAAGGCCCGAAAGCGTTCGCGGAAAAGCGCAAGCCGAATTGGAAAGGCCGCTAATCGCGAGCCCGGTTCCGCCACGATCTTCAACGACAGTGGCCCGCACAAAATTCCGGTGCGGGCCGCGATCACCCCAAAACGTGTCGCCGCATGGCCGATCAGGTTAGAGGGCGGTTGTCGACGTCGCTCCCACCTCCATCCGCACCACCCTGACGGCGGGTTTCGCGCTCATCGTATTGGTCGATGATACGGACGATGCGGCTGAACCGATCGGGCAAATTGTCGGCGAGCCGGCGCAGAGCCTCGACTTGCGCGCGAGCGCGCGCGAGCAAGAGCTGGTCAGCCTCGTTGAGCACGCCCTCTCCTGCCTGCCGCTCCAAATGACCGATCAACGTATGCTCGAGCAATTGCTGGTATGGGCCACCTGGCGTCAACATCAGCAGGGGCATGAAGTCGCCCATCTCGACGACCACGGTCTCCAGAACCTGCGTGTACATCGAATCCTGACCATGATGGGCCAGTAGGCTCTCGTAGGCGTGACGAAGGCTGGCGCGGTTTTCATCGATGGTGTCGCGCACCAGTTGCGCCAGACGCGGCGCCCGCGCGGTCAAGCGACGGAGAGCTTTCTCGGGCTCCGACTCTGCGCCGATCGCACGGCAAATCCTGATCTCACGCTCGCTCCAATTGTGCAGTCCGCCCAACTGGATGACTTCCGAACGGATCGCTTCGCTGAGGCTCGGATCGGCCATGGGGCCGGCTTCGTCCAGAGCTGACGTGACACTGTACACTGCCGCGGAGCGGGGCGGCGGGCGCGAAGGATGGACGGACGGGTCGGGTGCAGGCGACGGACCCTGCTGGCTCGCCGGCGGAGGCGGAGGCGAAGACCGGGCGGCGGGCGCAACGAGCGGCACACTCGCCGACGACATCGACCGGCGTGGTGCCGGGGTTTCGGGTGGGCGGGGTTGCGGCGACACTCCGCCAGGGTCGCCGACCGGAGGCAGGTGACCTCTGGTTCGATCTTCGATGCGCGGGGCGTCGATAGGTCCGCCGATCACCTTGCCGCTGGCAGCAAGAAGAGGCCCGCCATCGACCGGAGCACGTCCCAGGAAACGCGAGCCTGCAACGTCGTCGCGAAATGCCGGGATCGCACCTGCTCGCATCAATAGCAACGTCTTGTAGAAATCTGTCGATACGAAATAGCGACCATTGTCGTTCTCGCGCTTGACTGCACCTGTAACGGTGGCGCCTGCGCCAAGCGCATTTAAAACGAGCCGCCGCTTGTCCTCCTCTGCGATCCTGAACGGATAAGTCTCAGCCGCGAACCCCTCTGAATCCGAGACGGGGTGCATCTCTGACAGGACTTGCTCGGCATTGTGCTGAGGGTACGGCAGCAAAGCCACCCCCACGACGTGGACCAGCTCCTTACGATCGACCTGCGACTGGCTCAGTCGTGGCGCCTTCTTGAGCGCCAAGCCCAGGTAGCGAACGAGGCCATAGTGCAGATGATAGCGAGTCCGGTCCTGACTGACGTTACGGACGGCGCCGATGGTTGCCGCCTGATTCAAAACTTGGCGAACTTCGCGCGTAATCTCGTCGTCGCGAACATCGAGTATGAGCTCGGACGTGAAGCCGCGATCGCCATTGATCGGATGCAGCGCTGCCATGATCGCCTGGAGCGTGGCGCGGGGATGCGCTGTATCGTGTAGCGCCGAATCGACGATGGATTCGAGCTGGTCCGCCGTCATCTCACCGCGGTCGTCGATCTCCGTCAGCGGTGAGCGGACCGCATTCGCACCAAAGAGACCGGACATGAAGACGAGGCTATCGATGGCAATGGCGATGGCCAGAGCAAGGTAGGCGAGCCGGTTGCCATCACTGAAGGCGTTCCAGGTGACGACAAACCGATGTGCCTTGTCGTCACGATTGAGATCCATCGACGAGATCTTGGCGGCCATGTCGGCCGAGTCCTTGCTCGGCAACCCGGAATCTTGCAGGCACTTGCGCCCGAACGTCAGCAGAGCATCCGTGCCGCCGCTGTCGGGGAGTTTGTCGCCACCGACGCAATGTCGGGTAAACGTAACAAGACCAGTGTTCAGTGCGAAGACTCGCGCTGCCGCTTCGTTTGCCTGCTTGGGATCGCAATCGATCGTGCGGACCCGATCCTTTGTTGCCGGCGTGGAGAGCATGGCACCGAGAAGTTGCGAACATTGGGCTGTCAGCATGCCAAGCCGATCAGCCGTCGGCTTCTGGCGAAAGTCGGCCAACGCTCGTTCGAAGCCAGCCCTGACACGAGCCGGATCGACCTTGGGAACCCCGTTCTCGTCGCCTGCTTTGACCTGCTCTGCAACGGCAATGCGCTGCGCTGCCGTTTCCGCTTCGCCTTGCAGCTTCGCCAGGTCAGCATCAACAGCAGCCAGCGCGCGGCCCACTTGTGCGATACGGGCATCCACGTCTGCCATACGCTTGGTGGCATCACGGACGCGCTGCTCCTGAATTTTGACCGCGTCCTGCAGTTGCGCCAGCTCCGCAATGCGCTCGCGATACATAGGTCCCTTACCGACCTTCAACGTGCCCTCGGCACCTCGCTCCTCGGCCATGGCTTCGACCCGCTTCGCGTCGATATTGCGATTGCGAGCCTCAAGCTCGGTTTTCTTTTCAGCGAGATCCGCAGCGAGGCCCGGTCGCTCTGCCTTGAGACGCGATAGTTCGTCGGTTAGTACGCCTTTATTTGACACCAATCCGGCTTGCCCGCCCTTGGCGGTTGCTATGCGTTCCTGCTGCGTCGCCATCGCCGTCCGATGGGCTTCCATCCGTTCGACGAAATAGCGCTCGATCGCTTGCTCCGCGCCCTGGCTTGCTTGTGAGAGCACTTCAAGAGACCGCTCATAGGCGGCCCACCCCGGGTGGCGAAACAACTGATCGGCTTCTTCCGCTTGGCGCCGTGTCGCCAACACCCCGATATCGTTGACGACCTCGGCGATCTGGCGGGTTGCTCGAATTTCGCCTGCGCGCTGCCGCTCTTCCTGGGGAAAAATCGCCGAGAACAGGCTGTCGAATGAAAAGAAGACGCTGGTCGCCATACAGCCGAAAAACATCACCCAGAGAACAACGTTACGAGCCATGACCTGAACCGAATGCAGGTACGGCTGCAGGATCGTGCTCTGCTGGTTCAGGAACATTGCCGAGAACACCAACAGGCCGACTCCCAGTAGTAGAGCCCAGTTGGCAAACGTGGAGAAAGCCGCATTCAACGTCTGGGAGCTGTTCAAAGCCTCGACCAGACCGAGCGCATTCGCAATTCCGATGAAGCACAAGATGCCAGCAGGAATGGCCACATACTTTTCGACCTGGAAGCGCTCACCGGCGCGGCTAGTACCGGTCGCGAAGCTCTCGCCGATCAGCCACGCGATGATCAGCATCACACCCTGGATGCCGAACGTGACCATCAGCGATAGGATGGGCTCGCCCGTGAAGTTCCGCATTCCGTCCCACGTCGTCCAGCCGGACGCGACGGAGAGAACGAATGCGGTGAGCGCAAGCAGCGTCAGTTGCCAGTTCGAAGACAGCGCCGTCACCAGCCCGCTGCCTATGCGTGCCAAGATATTAGCCCGCTCGCGCTTGGTTGGGGAGCCGGCCAGGGTTCGGGAAATGAGGACGAATGCCGAAACCGCCGCAAAGATCGCAACGAGAACTGGCGCAGCATCGCTCATGCTTCGACCCAACGAGCCCAAGCCCGTGCTGCCCAAGAGCTCCAGCATCCCGTCTCCAGCCCCTAACTATACTCTGAGAAGCGTCAATCGACGCCACTCCAGCTCGTCATCGTCGCTCTTTTTGCAATCAATGAGCCGAGATCATGGCAGGGTTCTGGCAGTCAACCTTAACTTCCAGAAATAATTTCGATAAGAGGACAACCAGTGATGGACGATATTGGTCGGTGATCGGCCTTCACCGATACCGGCCGACGAGCCTCCCGTCGGCCTAGCCTCGATTGATTACGACGCCATTGCACTTTTTCCCTACACACGGGCGGGGCGATGGGCCTGGCGAGCCAGGGGCAGCAGCCTAGTTCATCCGCTCGACGGCAACAGCAGTTGCCTCACCGCCTCCAATGCACAGCGATGCAATTCCCTTTGTTTCGCCCCGCTTCTCCATGGCGTTAAGGAGTGTGACGATAATGCGGGCACCGGACGCGCCGACCGGGTGGCCGAGGGCGCATGCACCGCCGTTGACGTTGACCTTGTCGTGCGGGAGGTCGAGATCGCGCATTGCCGCCATCGTGACGACGGCGAAAGCCTCATTGATCTCATAGAGCCCGACGTCCTTGACGGACCAGCCTGTCTGACCGAGCACTTTTCGGATGGCGCCGATCGGCGCAGTCGTGAACCAGGCCGGCTCCTGAGCCTGACTCGAAGTCGCTACAATCTTTGCCAGCGGCTTCAGGCCACGACGCTTGGCCTCGCTTTCGCGCATGAGCACGAGTGCGGCCGCTCCATCGGAAATCGACGAAGAATTGGCAGGCGTCACCGTCCCGCCCTCACGAAATGCAGGCTTCAGGCCCGGGATCTTGGAGGGATCGGCCGAAAATGGCTGCTCATCGCGGTCGACGATCGTCTCGCCCTTGCGGCCCTTGACCTTCACGGGAGCCATCTCATTGGCGAATGAGCCGTCCTCGTTGGCGCGCTTGGCACGGGCCAAGCTCTCGATCGCATAGGCGTCCTGTTGCTCGCGCGTGAACTGATAGTGCTGGGCGGTATCCTCGGCGTAGGTGCCCATTAGGCGGCCCTTGTCATAGGCATCCTCAAGCCCGTCGAGAAACATGTGATCGTAAATCTGGGTGTGACCGAGCCGCTGACCGGAGCGCAGCTTCGGCAGAATGTGAGGCGTGTTCGTCATGCTCTCGAGGCCACCTGCGACGATCACGTCCTTCGGGCGCACGTGGAGAGCCTCAAAGGCCATCATGACCGTTTTCATTCCCGAGCCGCACATCTTGTTGACGGTCGTGCAAGGCACGCTGTCGGGAAGACCACCATATCGGGCTGCCTGCCGGGCCGGCGCTTGCCCTTGGCCCGCAGGCAGCACGCACCCCATCAGCACCTCGGAAACTTCCTCGGGCTTGACTCCGGCGCGCTCAATGGCGGCGCGAATGGCCACAGCGCCAAGCTCGGGAGCGGTGACATTCGCCAAACTGCCTTGGAAGCTCCCCATGGGAGTCCGGGCGCCGGAGACAATAACAACGGGATCAGACTGAGTGGTCATGGAAGGCTCCGTAAGGCAGACAAGCGACATGCTCGCCAGCCCGGATGCGTCCGAGCTAGCCGTTGGGCCGAGTCAGCACGCTCTGGATGCCGCGGTCAACGGCATCATGCGTTCAATCGGGTCGACAAGACGCTCCGTCGCGATTATCCGCGACGCGTAGCACAGACAATCGGACGAATCTCCACACGCTTGTCGATCGCCGTTTGAGCATCGTCCACGGGTAGACCGACCAGCACTTCGCTTGAGCCCTTGCCGGAACTTGACAGCTGTCCCGCCAGCCCGGGGAAAGTTCGCCGGATCTGGCTGACGATTTCATCGGCGCGTGCTTTCGATAACTGGACATTCGCAAGCTCGCTGCCCGTCCGACTGGCATGACCGACGACATCCAGACACCTGCCGGTCGTCGCAACTCGCTGGCCCAGAGCCGAAATCCATTCCGGGTAACGGGCCGACAGCGCCGCATTGGCTACGAATGCCGTCGATCCAGTCTCGAACAAGAACAGTATTCCAAGGCGATCCTGGCTCAGACCGATGTCGATCAGCCGTGTGATTGCTAGTAATGCCTCGCCGGCAAGCCCACGATCCGCCATGGCGAGATATAGACCACTGTAGGTCGCAACGCTGTCCTGTCCGCCGGGAAGCGTAGCAGCGGCGGCGAACCGAGCCTGGGCCTCGTCATAACGGCCGCCCTCGAGTGCCGCCTGGCCCTCCTGATTGGCCACGCGCAGGCGCAAACTCGAGATGTAGGCAGTATCGACTGGATCGCCGGGCTTTGATCGCTGGCAGGCGCGAATGTACGCAAGCGTCGCCTGGTCCAACGACCAGATGGGCGAACGCGCGAACATTGGAGCCGGCGTGCTATCGACACCGGCCGGGAGTGCGCGATTGACTGACCGCGCGACAACCACTTTTTTCGCGAGGTCAATCGCGACGAAGCACAGCCAGTAGGCGTCCCGCGGACCCGCCGCCTGGCCCGCGTTGTTGATCGGATTGAATGTACCGATAATGAGAAACTTTGCACGATCGAGGTTTTCGACTGTCAGCGGCAGAACCTTGATGCGTGGAAAGGAACCTGCCGCGATCTCGACGAGCTGCCGGTTCATTGTGCGCGTGGCGGCAGTCTCGAAGCCGGTTATGCCATCGATCAGGGGATCGATGATCACCGTGATCTCGCTCGACGGATCGAGCTTTACAATCTCGGCAAAGAGTTCCTCCGCAGACCGGCGAACCGCCGATTCGACGGGAACGGGCACCGGCGGCGTAGCGGACGCGGCAGGAAAACCCGGCAACCCACGCGAAGGCTCCGGCGGCAGCACTTGAGCTTCTGCCCACGACACAGAAAATACGAGTAAAAACAAGACCAAGGATCGCCGCATTCGAGTTCCTTTCCAGTTATCCGATTACGACGCTCATAAGACGCCCGCACAACGAGATCTGTGCTCGCGAGCACAGGCTTCTATAGGATTTGTCAGGGGTCGCAACGCGGAGGCGCTGGCAGGCTGCCGCGGCAGCCTCGTCGGCGCTGGCGGATGCGGTTGATGGCAAGCAGCCACGCGTCACATGGAGTTCGACCCGCTGCTCGCGTAACCTTGTGCCCGATGCCGGGCGATTGTCACATTCTCGATCCATTGCGCTGCCGCAGAGCCGGTGAGGGCAACCGCATGGCCATACTGGATAAGATCTTAGTGGCCTGCACCGAGGACTGGTTCACGCTCTCGCATTTCAAACCATTGCTGCGCCGACTGACGCGGATCGCGAACGAGGTCGTCGTCGTGACGCGGTCATCCGGCCGGATGCACGAGATCGCGCAACTCGGGTGCCGGACTATCGATCTCGACTTCAATCGATCGTCCATGAATCCACTGCGCGAGGCTCGAACTGTCCGTAAGCTCCGTGCGATCCTTGCCTCCGAAGCTCCGGATGTCATGCATTTGATCGCGATGAAACCAATCGTGCTGGGAGGATTGGCAACACTCTTCCGGCCGCCACGCCATACGATCGTACACATGACGGGGCTCGGCTTTCTCGCAATCTCGGATTCGGCCAAGGCACGGGGCGCAAGGCAGGCAGCGCTTGGCGTCATGCGCAGTGTCATGCGCCGCCCCGGTAGCTGGCTGCTCGTGGAGAACCCTGAAGACTTAGCCTTCCTTGAGGCCGGTGGCGTAGCCGCGGGCTCACGCGTCACGATGCTCGGTGGCGCTGGCATAGATCCGGACACTTTCGCGGCGCAACCGGTATCGACAAAAGCCCGACCAGTCGCGGCGTACGTCGCCCGAATGATCAGGCCGAAAGGCGTGGATGTGCTCATGGCAGCGGCGGACATTCTCAAAGCTCGCAACGTGCCTCTCACGATCGAGTTGCATGGCGACACGGACGACGGCAATCCAGAGGCGATCGCGTCCACATCCCTTCGCGCATGGGCCAACGGCGACGATCGCCGCTACATGGGGTTCACGCGGGACGTCGCGGCCGTCTGGAAGAAAGCCGATATTTTCGTCCTTCCAGCGCGGAGTCGTGAGGGCATGCCTCGGGCTTTGCTGGAAGCGGCTGCATCAGCGCGCTCGGTAATTGTCACCGACGTACCAGGATGCCGGCATTTCGTGCGTGACGAGATCGAAGGCCTCGTCGTGCCGCCGGGGGACGCACAGGCCTTGGCCGAAGCACTGACGCGACTGGCCCGAGACCATGCGCTCAGGGCACGACTCGGCGCGACCGCACGTGCAAAGGTTCTGGCGGGCTACACCGAACGACATGTCGAGGACGGCATCGAGGAGGCCTACCGAAGCATGCTCGCCGGCCAGTCGTCGAATAGAACCGTTTGAAAGGGTTGCCGACTTGACACGAGGACCGGGCCCTCACACCTCGTCCCGCTCGCCAGCGGGACGCCGGCGTACTTTCTCGTGTCGGGCCTGCTTGTCCAATCGGTCGGAAAGCTCGTCGACCTGGCGCTGAGCCGCACCGAAAGCATCGCGCAAGGCGAGCATGACGTCGGTGTGTGCATGGGCGGCTTCGGGCTCATGTTTCACGACGATCGACTTGTGCCCGGGAATGCCGATATCGATGCGCACGTGGAAGAATTTCGGCAACGGCGTCCGGCGCTGCGGCGCTTCGATGACGACTCTGGCGTGCGTGATCCGCTCGAAATGGGCTTCGATACGCTTGAACTTCTCCAATATCCGCGCCTCAACGGCCTCGCTTCGCTCGATGCCGTGGAAGCTGATCTCGAGCGGTGCTTGCATGGACCGGATCCTTCCTCTGGTCGTTCACCTTGATAGCAGAACCTTTGCCTGTTCGCATCCGCGGTCAAGTTGTTCGGGCGAACGCCGATTGGCAGGGACCATGGAGCTATGCGACGATCGCAGCCGGTCGCGGCGAAAGGGAGACTAGGCATGACGAGCGCAGGACGCCAGCGCGCCATCGTAATTGGCGCCGGCATCGTCGGCGTATGCAGCGCGATTGAGCTCCAACGCCGCGGATGGGCCGTGACCATCGTCGACCGGTTGGCACCCGGCGAAGGTTGCTCGTTCGGAAATGCAGGGATTTTGGCTGCGCAGGCCGTCGTTCCCGTCGCTATGCCCGGCATCCAGAGCGAGGCGGCGAGCATGTTGCTCGATCCTGAAAGCCCGTTGGTGGTCAGGTGGGGCTCATTACCGTGGACGGCGCGATGGCTCTGGAAATTCCGTCAGGCCGCCAACTTGCCACGCGTGACGGCCACCGCCGATGCAATGAAGGCGCTGTACGGGACATCGGTCGAGTTGCATGAGGCACTATCAAGGCAGGCTGGAGTACCCGATCTCGTTCGACCCACCCGCTACCTATATATTGCCCGCGATCCGGCCAAGCTCGACGTCGAGAACGGCTTGTCATGGCGCCTGAGGCGAGAGAGAGGCGCTGAGATCGAAGTCCTGGACGGGGAGGCTTTGCACGAGGCCGAGCCTGAGTTGTCTCGGGAATACAAGCGGGGGGTCAGGCTTGGGCCGATCGGCTACACGCTGAGCCCCTTCCGCCTCACTCAAGCGTATGCGGCTATGTTCCAGCGAGACGGCGGCCGGATCGTTCGCGCCGAGGTGCGCGCCCTGCGACCCGCAGGGGCGGTCACCGGACTTGAGACGTCGGCTGGTCAGATGGCGGCAGAGACGATCATCATCGCGGCCGGATCCTGGTCCCTCGACCTCGCCCGACCTCTCGGCCTGAAGCTGCCGTTGATTGCTGAGCGCGGCTACCACGTGACCTACACTGACCCAGGCATTTCCCTGAATCACGTTCTGAGCGAAGCGGAGCGTCATTTTGCGGTCACCTCGATGGAGATGGGACTACGTGTTGCAGGCACGGAGGAACTGGGTCGGGCCGACGATCCTCCCGCTTGGCGGCGCGCCGAAGTACTGGAGAGACAAGCCCGCGCGATGTTCCCCCGCGCAAACCTGAGCAACGGCAGTCGCTGGATGGGTCCCCGCCCTGGCACCCCCGATAGCCTTCCTGCGATCGGTCCCCTGCCGGGACACCCGAATATTCTCATCGCTGCCGGTCACGGACACTTGGGATTGACTGGCGGCCCCAACACGGGCCGCATCGTTGCCTCGATGGCATCCGGCGAGCGGCTCAATCTCGATCTGAAGCCCTATGCTCCCGATCGGTTCGGACCGGCCCCAAGCAAAGACGTGGCTGTCGCATTGATGCCAGCGAAATCGGCCTGAGGTGATGTCGACGATGTTTCCTGGCACTCGTAACTTGACAGTGCCAACGTCAACGCATACCTGCTCTGCGGTAACAACATGCTACCGCAGTCGATGCGCGCCCCCGGCGAGCCGGTCCGGCCAAGGGAGGTCGCGCCGGAACTGTCCGATCGGGGAGGGTTTCCATGCAGGTACTGGTCGAAGCCGACCGGCTGAGAAAAACGTTCGGGCACATCGTTGCCGTGGACGAGATCTCTCTGAAAGTTGCAAAGGGCGAGGTCCTCGGTTTTCTCGGGCCCAACGGCGCTGGCAAATCGACGACGATGAAAATGCTGACGGGCTTTCTCGAGCCCGATGCTGGCACGGCCAGAATTTGCGGCATCTCCGTCTCTGAACGACCGAAGGAGGCGAAGGCGCTGATCGGCTACCTGCCCGAAGGCGCGCCGGCCTACGGCGATATGACAGCGGGCGCATTCCTGAGGTTCATCGCCGAGATCCGCGGCTTTGATGGATCCGAAAAGGCCAAACGGGTTGCGGCCGCCGTTGAGCGGACCGGTCTCGAGCGTGTGGTCGAGCAGCCGATCGAGACGCTCTCCAAAGGCTTCAAGCGTCGCGTCGGTCTCGCCCAGGCCATTCTCCACGACCCTGCTGTGTTGATCATGGATGAGCCGACCGACGGGCTCGATCCCAATCAGAAACATCACGTGCGATCGCTCATAGCTGAGATGGCCAAGGACAAGGCGATCATCGTCTCGACGCACATTCTCGAAGAGGTCGAGGCGGTTTGCACGCGTGCCGTCGTGATCGATCGGGGTCGCATCGTCGCCGACGGAACCGCCGAGGAGTTGCAGCGCCGGATGCCGTATCACAACGCGGTCGCGATAAAGGTCGACGCAGCTCACGTCGATGCGGTCGCGAGTGCCCTCGGAAGTCTCTCGGGCGTGCAGCAGGTCGAACGCGGAGCCATTCAGAACGGACATGCCCAGCTCCGCGCTATTCCCAAAGGCGGTTCTATGATCGCCCCGGAGGTTGCGGCGATACTTTCGGAGCGGTCGCTGCCGGTCGCCGAGCTTTATGTCGAGCGCGGTCGGCTCGACGAAGTATTCCGCAAGATCACGAGCGAGGAGGGCCTGCGCCACCATGCGTAATGTCTTGATCATCGCAAAGCGCGAACTCAATGCCTATTTCGGCACCGGTCTCGCCTATGTCTTCGCTGTTATCTTCGTCGCCCTTACAGGAGCCTTTGCGTTCTTCATCGGGAACTTTTTCGAGCGCGGGCAAGCTGACCTGCAGGCGTTCTTTCAGTACCATCCCTGGCTCTACTTGCTGCTCGTGCCAGCCGTCGCGATGCGGTTGTGGGCCGAGGAGCGCAAGAGTGGGACCATCGAGCTTTTGATGACGCTGCCGGTGACGACCGGAGAGGCGATCCTTGGGAAGTTCGTCGCCGCATGGGCCTTCATCGGTTTCGCCCTGCTGCTGACGGTGCCGATGTGGATTACGGTCAACTACCTGGGTGAACCCGACAACGGCGTGATCCTGACGAGCTATATCGGCAGCTTCCTGATGGCCGGCGCATTCCTCGCCATCGGGTCTTGCATCTCGGCACTGACGAAGAACCAGGTCATCGCCTTCATCGTCGCCGCGACCCTTTGCTTCCTTCTGGTCATGAGCGGTAGCGATCTCGTGCTGAATTTCTTCAGGGGCTGGGCACCGCGAGTGCTCGTCGATGCCATCTCGAGTCTGAGCTTCCTGACGCACTTCGACCAGATCATTCGAGGCGTGATCTCGCTCTCGAGCCTGTTCTTCTATCTGTCACTCATCGCCTTCTTCCTGTTCGCGAACGCGATCATCATCGAGCAGCGCAAGGCCGCCTGAGAGGACACCACCGATCATGACGGACAAGACGACTTCCGCCGCACCCAGCGGTTCGCCGCGCAACAAGGGCTCCTTCAAGAGTGCCGCAGTCGCGCAATCTCAGCGGGCAATGGGCTGGGCTCTGCTGGCACCTGGCGAGGCCGTGCAATGGGCGTCCGGCCTCAGCCGTACGACTTTGGCTTGGGCCAGCCTAGCGCTAGGCGCCGTACTACTTCTATCGCTTAATCTTGCCGCCTCGCTCTCAGTGCGAAACGTCAAGGCCGACCTTACCGAGGATCGGCTCTACACGATCTCCGACGGCACTCGAAAGCTGATGTCACGTCTTCAGGAACCCGTGAACATCCGCGTCTACTACTCGCGGCGTCTGGGCGAAGTTGCGCCGTTGTTCGCACGCCATTTCGATCGGCTGAAGGGCCTGCTGGACCAGTACGGGGATCTCTCGGGCGGCAAGCTGCAAGTCACGTATCTCGATCCCGAGCCCTTCTCGGATGCGGAGGATCGGGCAGCCGCAGCCGGACTCAAGGGCCAGCGCCTGAATCAGGACGGCGAAACCGGCTATTTCGGTCTCGTGGCGTCGAACCTGACGGACAACGATTCTGTCGTGCCGTTCTTCTCGCCAGACCGCGAACGGTTCCTCGAATACGATCTGACCAAGCTCATCAATGGGCTAGCCAACCCCAAGAAGAAGGTGGTGGGCCTTCTGTCCGGTATCCAACTGGACGGCGGGATGGACCCGATCAACCCGCGCGCGCAACCGCAGCCTGCGTGGATGATCATGGAGCAGATCCGCGACTTCTTCGAGGTGCGCACCCTAGAGCTGAACGTCAAGGAGATCCCGAAGGACATCGATGTCCTGATGCTCGTGCAGCCGACCGTTCTGACCAAGGACGCAGCCTATGCCATCGATCAGTACGCCCTTTCCGGCGGACGGATACTCGCATTCGTCGATCCCGTGACGGATTCGGCGCAGTCGGGGCCGCCGGGTCTGGGAGGCCTGCCGGTCAGCTCTGATCTGCGCAACATTATGAAGCAGTGGGGATTGACCATCGAGACCGACAAGGTGGTCGGCGATCCGACCATTGCGCGACGCGTCCAATTCGGCGGCGGTCCCGGCGGCCAGCCCGTCGTGACCGACTATCTGGCTTGGTTGCAGATCGAGAAGGACCTGATCAATGACAAGGATCCGCTCGCTGCATCGATCCGGCGCCTGAACCTCTCGACGGCCGGAGCCCTGACGAAGGTTGAGGGTGCGACAACCATTGTCCAGCCGCTGATCCAGACGTCTGCCAAGAGCGGCCTGATCGAAGCCGATAAGGTCAAGATGCGCCCCGATCCTCTGGTCATTCTTCGAGGCTTCAAGTCCGGCGGCACATCGTTGATGTTGGCGGCCCGCATCGGCGGAGAGGCGAAGACGGCCTATCCAGGCGGTCGCCCCAAAGACGAGGAAAAAAAGGACGAGAAGGGCGAGCCGGACAAATCCAAGGCAGAACCGGCAAAGGCTGACGCGGCACCAGATGCCACAAAGGCTGAGCCGAAGTCGGGCGACGCCAAAGATGGGGCAGGGCAGCCGGACAAGTCCCATATCGCCGCCGGCAGGATCAACATCGTCGTGGTTGCCGACGCCGATATGCTTGCCGACCACTTTTGGGTCGAGGTGCGGGACTTCCTCGGTCAGAAAATGGCGGTTCCACAGGCAGACAACGCCGGCTTCGTCGTCAACGCGCTAGAGAACTTGTCGGGAGGCGAAGCGCTGGCCGACTTGCGCGGGCGCGGCGTTGTCGAGCGGCCGTTCGAGCGGGTGACGGCCATCCGCCGGGCCGCGGAACAGCAGTTCCGGCAAAAGGAGGAGGGTCTCGTCGCCAAGCTCCAGGACCTGCAGCAGAAGTTGGCCAGAGTCGAGACGAAGGGCGGCGAGGGTGGAGCGCAACAGGTCATCCTGTCCGATGCCGAAAAGGCGGAAATCGAGAAGTTTCGCGGGGAGATGGTGACTGTCAGGCGGGAGTTGCGTGACGTGAAATCGGCCCTCAGACGCGACATCGACCGCCTCGACGGTTGGCTCAAATTCTTCAATATCGCCGCGGTACCGCTTCTGATCGGACTGGGTGGCTTAGGGCTCGGGCTCATGCGCCGTCGCAACCGTAGCGGCCCTTGATGGTACGGCGAGAGGGGAGAGAGACGTGATCAAACCGCATCAATTTATCGGTCTCGCCGCCGCAACGGCAGTCTCTGCGCTTCTGGCATTGGGCCTCTATGCGAGTTCCAATCGCTGGTCGGCCGGCAAAGTGGAGGGCGAGGCGTTCGTACCGGAGCTGACCAAACGGATCAACTCGGTCGGTGCGATCGAAGTAACGCAAGGTGGGGGCACCTTGACGATCGCGAGGGAAGGGAGCGCTTGGAAGGTTCGCGAGCGATCGGGCTTTCCAGCCAACGCCGAGCAGGCCCGAACTCTTCTGGTCGCGCTCGCTCAGGCTCAGCTTGTCGAGCCACGCACCTCGATCAAAGAGAAGCTCGGCCTCCTCGAACTCGAGGAGCCGACCGGAAAGGATGCCAAGTCGCGCAGGGTACGCATTCTGGATACGTCAGGCAGCGTTATTTCCGACGTAGTGATTGGCAAGACACGGTTCGACGCTTTTGGCTCCGGCAAGGGTGGCATTTATGTTCGCCGCTCCGCTGAAGCACAGAGCTGGCTCGCGACCGGTGACCCCAAGGTGACTGCCGAGATCAAAGACTGGATCGACACCAAGGTGTTCACCGGCGAGACCGCCAAGATCGTCAAAGTGAAGATCGAGACCCCAGGCGAAGGCGAACTGGTGATCGAGAAGACACCGCCACCGGAAGCCAAGGCAGAGGACGCCAAAGGCCCACCGAAGCCCCCCACCGCCGCGGCCAAGGAGAGCAAGTATCGACTGGCGAGCACGCCTGACGGGAAGCAGCTGAAACAAGATGCCAAGCTCGACGATATCGTCGATGCGTTCGGGTCGATCAACCTTGACGACGTCCGAAAGTTGGAAGCCCCTCCAGCGGCAGACAAGACGCAGGTAGTCACACTGGAGAGCGAAGGCGCCCCAACCGTCACGTTCCGGCTCAGGAAGGACGGCGAGGCGCACTGGATCTCGCTGATCGCAGCCGGCGAAGGCGATGCCAAGAAGATGGCTGACGAGATCAACGCCAAGGCGCAAGGATGGGAATTCAAGATTCCCAACTGGAAGGCCGAGCTGATCGGAAAGCGCCCGGCAGATATCTTCGAAGCTAAGGGGTCTTAACAAAACAAAAGGTTGCCGATACGTCGCTGGTCTAACTCGACGCGACACATCGGCAACCTCGTACTACGTCGTCGGCGCGCGACGCTTATTTGCGGAACATGCCGCCGCCGTCCATGTCGATCATCGCTCCGGACAGGTATTCAACCTGAGGGGCACAGCACATGACGGCCAGGGAGGCGACCTCCTCGGGCTTCTTGATCCGGCTAAACGGAAGATCACCTAGCGTTTCTTCCCAGCGGCTCTCATCGCCGAATGTAGATTTCGCGCGTTGACGCGAGATCGTCATGATCCGATCGGTGAGGGTAGCCGCCGGATTGATGCCGAATACGCGGACACCGAAATCGACCGAGCGCGATCCGATCGCCTTGGTGAAGGCGTTGAGCCCTGCGTTTCCGGTGGAGCCCGCCACATAATCCCAGCGCGGGGCCGGGCCAGCCATTCCGATGATGTTGCAGATGATGCCGCTCTTCCTCGGCTTCATGGCCGCAAGCGCCAGCTTCGTCATATGGATGTAGCCGAACACCTTGAGCTGCCAGCTCTCGATCCAACGCTCCATGGTGAGATCCTCGATGCTACCTCCGGGGATGGCGCCAGCATTGTTGACGAGGATGTCGATATCGGCGAAGCGCTTGATGGTGTCTTCGCGGGCGGGACCCTGCGCAAGGTCGGCGGCATGCGTCTCGACCTGGACCTGATGGCGCGAGCGGATCTCATCGGCCGTCTTCTTCAGCGCATCGGCAGTTCGCGAGACGAGGATGATGTTAGCGCCTTCGGCAGCGAAGGCGTGGCCGCACGACGCGCCGATGCCCTTCGAGCCGCCGGTGATCAATACCTTCTTGCCTTTAAGACCGAGATCCATGGGTCATCTCTCCTGATCGAGTATGCGTTGGGACAGTTTGTTTGGGGTAAGCTTGGGCTCGCATGATGGCACCACGCCACAGCTGTGGCGAGGGGCACGCAATTCACAGCCGCTCGCTCATCCTTCAAGATTACCGCGTTTCAGCCGCAAGAAGCATTGCCCTGCGTAGGATGATCTTGTGGTCGAAAGCCAGGTCAAGGCGCTGCCAACGGGCAACCCACTCGACGGCGGCGGCATCGTCGCCGGCCGTAGCCTTTGCCGACCGCACCCGAGAAAGGAAAGATACGGCAACGGTATGGCCTCTCGGGTCCCTCGACGGATCCGAGAAAACTCCGACGAGGGTCAACTTGCCGAGCCTGACGCTGGTCTCTTCCAGCAGTTCACGGCGGCAGGCGTTCTCGACCGTCTCGCCAATCTCGACAAAACCTCCAGGCAGGGCGTAGTGGCCCTTGTAAGGCTCGTGGCCACGACGGATCAGCAGCACACGATCGTGCGGATCGAGTACGACGCAGTCGACGGCGAGCAGCGGTGTGACAGGTCTCGGCATGCCCCGTGCCTACACTACTCGGCCCGAGGAGAATAGCCGGGCGTGCCGACGATGCAGCACCCTTTCCCCGACAACGGAAACCTGCAACCCTGAGCTGATAGACCCTGACGGAGGATACCCATGGCCAAGATGAAGGCTGGCGACGCCATCTCACACATCCTGAAAAAGGAAGGCGTGGAATATGTGATTGGCTACCCGGTCAATCACATCCTCGAACTCGTCGCGAAGATCGACGTTCGCCCGATCATCGTGCGCCAGGAACGGATCGGCTTGCACATGGCCGACGCCGTAAGCCGAGTGACGTCCGGCAAGAAGATCGGTGTTTTCGCCATGCAGCACGGGCCTGGCACCGAGAACGCCTACGGAGGCGTGGCGCAGGCCTACTCGGAATCGATCCCGATCCTCGTCATGCCGATGGGCTATGCACGTCGCATCGCCTGGGTTGAGCGCAATTACAATGCCTCGGTCTCGATGCGCTCGATTACCAAGTCGGCCGAGCCGATCACCAGCGCGGCAGAAATTCCGAACATCATGCGGCGCGCCTTCCAGCAGTTGCGCTCGGGGCGCGGCGGACCGGTTCTTGTCGAGATCCCGACCGATGTGTTCAACGAGGAGGTCGACCCCGACACCTACGTCTCGCCTGCACCGATCCGGACTGGAACGGATCTTTCGGCCGTTGCCGAAGCGGCCAAGCGTCTCGTCGCAGCGAAACGACCGGTGATCTATGCGGGACAGGGCGTTCACTGGGCTGAGGCATGGGCCGAGCTGAAGGAACTGGCCGAACTCCTCGCGATTCCCGTGACGACGAGCCTTGAGGGAAAGAGCGCCTTCCCTGAGACGCATCCGTTGTCCCTCGGCTCGGGCGGTCTGGCCATTCCACAATCCGTGCGCACGTTCCTCGATAAGTCCGACCTCATTTTCGGCATCGGCTGCTCGTTCAGCGAGACCAATTTCGGCGTGAAGATGCCCAACGGCCATAAGAACATCATTCAGGCTACGCTCGATCCGGCGGACATTAACAAGGATGTGCCCGTTTCCCTCGGAATAGTCGGCGATGCTAAGATCGTTCTGCAGGCGATGCTGGCCGAGGTGAAGAGGCTCCACGGCGACAGACCGAAGGATGCCAAGACCGTCGCGGCTGAAATCAAAGAGGTCTACGAGCCATGGCTCGCCAAATGGCTGCCGAAGCTGACCTCTAACGACGCACCGCTCAACCCATATCGCGTGCTGTGGGACCTGCAGCATACGGTCGACATCGCCAATACGATCATCACGCATGATGCCGGCAGTCCGCGGGATCAGCTTTCTCCCTTCTGGAAGCCCGTGACACCTCTCTCATACATCGGCTGGGGAAAGACGACGCAACTCGGTGCCGGCCTCGGGTTCGCCATGGGCGCCAAGCTCGCAAAGCCCGACAAGCTGTGCATCAACGTCTGGGGCGATGCTGCGATCGGTTTCACAGGTATGGATTTCGAAACGGCGGTTCGCGAGCGCATCCCGATCCTTTCGATCTTGCTGAATAATTTTTCTATGGCGATCGAACTCAAGGTGATGCCGGTTTCCACCGAGAAGTATCGGTCCACCGACATTTCCGGTGACTACGCCGCAATGGCACGCGCTTTCGGCGGCTACGGCGAGCGCATTGAGAAGCCAGGAGATATCGTGGCAGCGATCAAACGCGGCATCGCAGCGACCGAGAAAGGCCAGCCGGCGCTGCTCGAGTTCATTACGTCGAAAGAGACCGAAGTCAGCCGGATCGGCTGATTTAGATGGGGCGAGCACGAATTAATTCGGGTTCGCCCCTCGTCGTCTCCATCCTAATAGCGCGGTAGTCATTGGAACTAAACAACTGGTTATAATCAGACCACAAACGGAACCACGACTCAGGCAAAAACGATTCTCTAAGCTCGCATTTTATCAGCCGCTTTAACTAACAGTTAGCTATCAGATTGCGTGTGGCCATGCGTTGGAGAATTATCGGGCAGCCGTCAACGAATTCGTAACCGGAGTTCGCCATGCGCTTCACCTCGAAGGCCATGCTTGCCGCCTCTGCTTTGCTGTGGTCGATCCCGACCGCCTCGGCGCTCAAATGGAATTGCGCCGTGCCGGAAATCGACGGCCCGGCTGGCGTATCCGTCATGGCCGTACTGGTCTCAGTCGGCCTGATGGCCTACGAGCGCTACAAGGCCTGAACGCTACACCACGCGTGTTCCGCCGTTGTCGTCTCCGACGAGGCTCAGGGTCGTTAGGCCACTGGCTCCGCCTCATCGCGTTCAGTCAGCAGCCGAGTTCGGCGGGCTGTGGGTCTTGATCATGTTCACCCGTGCGATCGGCAAAGTCGGAGGAGGCGGACTGGTCGGGTTCCGCACGCTGGCCTGGCTCGTTCTCGGCATCACCGAGATGCTGATCATCAGCCTTCTTTTCGACTTTACTCCAGGTGGAGCACCTCATCACAACCCGGTTTACTACGTGACGCGAGCCGCGCGTTGGGTTGCGATAGCCATACCAATGCTCATCTTGATCACTTGGGCAGAGCGGCAAGCCCTGGTCGCAACATGGGCAGCGCTAGAGAAGCGCGAACTTCTCGGGCACGCACTGCTGCTCAATCTGGTGATTTTCGCGATCACCGCCGTTGCCTGTTCTGCATTCACGGCTCATGCAGCGACGTCTCCAACGCCGCCATGGCACTTGCTCGCCTTGCTAGGTGCTCTCGTCACGGCAACGGCAGCATCCCTGTTGAGCATCATCGTCCCGCTACGCGGCCTCGCCACAGCAGTGTGGACATGGCGTCGGCAAGTGCTGCTGGCCGGAGGAGCTTCATTCGTAGTGGTACTGCTTGCCGACGCGGCGCTCGGACTCTGGGAGGTGATGGCCGAAGCGACGCTTCTACTCGCCGCATCGATCCTCAGTCTCTATGAGACCAATGTGCTGGTCGATCACGTCGAGCGCGGCATTCGCGTCGGCGACTTCGGCGTGCTCATCTGGGATTCGTGCTCTGGGCTCGAGGGCCTAGCACTCGTCGCAGGCTTCGTAACGGTCTACTTGTGGACGTTTCGAAGCGAGCTGAGCTTTCCCAAAGCTCTATTGCTTTATCCAATCGGCCTCGCCGTAAGCTGGCTGTTGAATGGCGTCCGCATCGCGGCACTTGTCTCTATCGGCGCGCATGTCTCGCCGGATATGGCCGTCAAGGGCTTTCATTCGCAAGCCGGCTGGATCGCGTTCTTGCTGGTCGCCTTGAGCTTGATGCTTCTGTCACGGCGATTGGGTATCCTGACGGTTGTGCCCGCGGCCCCGGCCGCCACGCCTCATGCGAACGCGACCTCCGTGCGCTATGGCACGACCGTCAGTCATCTTCTGCCATTCGTGGCTTTGATGATTGGCTCGATCGCCATGTCGGCCGCGGCCCCTCACGATCGACCAGTATATGTGCTGAAGGCCATTCTGGTCGTGACGGCGCTTTGGATCTGCCGCCGCACCTACGAGAAATGGCACGCAGCGCTACCGGCAATGTCCGTCTCGGCAGGCCTGCTCGTCGGCATAGCCTGGATTGCCACCAGCCCAACCGACGAAACCGGTCATGACCTCGGACAATGGCTCTCGGAGATCGGGCCGTGGTTGGCCGTGGGCTGGCTGACAGTTCGCGGGATTGGCACCATCGTCCTCGTGCCGATCGCCGAGGAACTTGCCTTCCGCAGTTTTCTATACCGGCGCTTGATCAACCGCGACTTCCATCTTGTCGGCCTTACAGCGTTCTCCTGGTCAGCTCTCGTCGTCAGCTCACTGCTGTTTGGCGCGCTGCACGATCGCTGGCTGGCGGGCACACTAGCTGGTGCGGTCTTCGCTGTCGTCATGCTGCGAAGCGGCCGCTTGGGCGATGCCATTGTCGCCCACGCCAGTGCCAACGCCCTGATCTTTGTGTGGGCGCTGGCTTTCCGACAGTGGTCTCTGCTCTAGCCGTTTACTTGAGAGGCTCGTAACGCGGCTCGTGGCCGCCGAGCTTCAAACTCAGACCGACACGAGCTGTGAGAACTTCGTCGTCCCATTTTGCGTGGGCTTCGCAAGGAACGCCGCCGCATCCTGTAACGACGTAAGTGCGGCTCTCGTCGCCGAGATCGGCCCAGAGCACCTCGGCGCGCAGCGTCCAGCGATCATGGCGCAGGAACTCGACACCGCCGCCGACCACCCAGCCGGTGGCCCAATCGCTATCCGACTGCTCGAACAAGCCACCCGGCGCATTGGGTGCCACGAGGTGATGCGTACGATCGGCCCAAGCGATGCCCGCTGTTGCGTAGATCATCATCGTATCATGGACGGCGATTCCGAGCCTGCCCCGTAAAGTGCCCAGCGTATCGACCGTTGTCGTGTAGGAGGTCTGATCGGGCTGTGTTGCTCGCGTTTCCAGATCGAGGTAGCTGAGATCGCCCTCGATACCGACCACAACACGCCCACATTGCATATTGTAGCCGACATGCCCGCCAACAATGACACCGCCATCATCGCTTGAGAGGCTTGGCTCGTCACGTGGATGCTGGCCCGAATCCAATCCCGCATAACCGACACTGGCGCCGATATAGACGCCATTGAATGCGCCCGAGTGACAACGGTCAGCCAATGCTGCGCCCGACCAGAGTAGCGACGCCGCAGCGGCCGCGACGACGCCGGTTTTCTTCATCATCTGCCCATTCTCCCCCTTCGAGATTGTTGGCCGCACTGTGGAGGCGACAGACAAACCTTTGTAGATTTATCGGCGCGGTCGACAGCGCACGTTCCGGAGACTGCACGCTCCAGCTGCGCAACAATACATCGGTAAATGGTTCGCTGATTCGCGCCCATTTCACCAGCAAGAAGGGAAATTTGAACGAAAGCCACCCACCATATGTGGTGGGTTCAGCCACACGTGGAGTACGGATCATGACGAAAGTGGGCAAGCCACTGCGTCCTCAGATACGCTTTGCCGTCTCGAGGACCTCCGCGAACGTCTCTAGCGCCTTGGCAGCGAACGCGCGCATATTGACGGCACGATCTCCGTGCCCGGTCTCGAGCGTGAGCACTCGCTCGACTGGCCCTGCAACGGCAATGCAGGTATGGCCAGCAGCGTCGCCGTATCGATTTCCGGACGGACCCGCAGCGCCGGTTTCCGACAGGCCCCACGTGGCACCATGCCGGTGACGTGTCGTCCGAGCCAGCAGCGCAGCATAAGGCTCGCTCGATGACCGCAGACCCTGCATCTCAGCATCAGTGATTCCAACCAGGGCACTACGCGCCTGGCGTGTGTAGACGACCGCACCTCCGAGAAAATAGGCCGATGCGCCCGGGACTGCGAGCAGCGCCGCGGCTATCAGCCCGCCGGCCGAGGACTCGGCAATCGCCACTGTCTCGCCCCGTGCCTTGAGCTTACGAGCGACGTCTTCGGCGAGGGGTAGGAGAGTTTGCATGAGGCCTCCGCATGACGATTTGGAAGTTCGTAGCAGCGAGTGTGGCTCGGATCGGCGCGTGAGAAAAGCCTGCGTTAAATGGGCAAGCGCCCGGCCTCGATTGGCAGATGCGATTGTGTCGCCTACATGCACTCAAGACGAGGACGTGTGAGTAACTCCACTTGGCGACGATCCGAACCCAGGCACCGTTTGAAAGCTGGCTCCGCCCCGATGCGGCCGGCCTGTGTTGCGTGCCAGGCGGCTTTCACATCGATCCAGCCCGCCCCGTCGAACGCGCGGTCGTCACGCACGGGCATTCAGATCATGCGCGTCCGGGCCACAACGCTGTTCTCGCTACGCCCGAGACCCTAGCGATCATGCAAACGCGACTGGGGGATGGCGCCGGGCGAAACCGACAAGCCCTGCTCTACGGTGCTCCGCTGACGATTGGCGACGTCACAGTAACACTGCGGCCCGCCGGGCACATTCTTGGCAGCGCGCAAATCGTGATCGACTATCGCGGGCAGCGGGCCGTCGTCACGGGCGACTACAAGCGGCGGACCGATCCGACATGCGCTCCGTTTGAGCTGGTCACGTGCGACTTGCTCATAACGGAGGCGACCTTTGGACTGCCGGTGTTCCGGCACGAGCCCGACACGCGCGAGATTGCACGGCTGCTCGCATCGTTGGCGGCGTTTCCGGAGCGCACGCATCAGGTCGGCGTCTACGGGCTCGGCAAATGCCAGCGCTTGATCGCACTCCTGCGGCGGGCCGGTTACGACCGGACGATCTGGCTGCATGGGGCCATGGTTCAGCTTTGCGCCCTTTATGAGAACCTCGGCGTTCGCCTTGGCGACGTCCGACCGGTCTCGGCAGCGTCCACCAGCCTGGCAGGCGAGCTCGTGCTTTCGCCCCCGTCGGCGCTCGGAGACCGCTGGTCACGACGGCTGGCCGACCCCGTCACTGCTTTCGCGTCCGGGTGGATGCGAGTCCGCGGGCGTGCCCGTCAGAGGGGCGTTGAGTTGCCACTGATCATCTCCGACCATGTCGATTGGCCGGAAATCATTCAAACCATCGACGAAACGGCTGCAGGTGAGATCTGGGTCACTCATGGTCGCGAGGAGGCCGTTGTCTACCAGGCGCGGAAGATGGGCCGCCGGGCCCGCGCCCTGGCCCTGATCGGGCGCGAGGACGAGGCGGAATGAAAGCCTTCGCCGAGTTGCTGGACCGCCTCGTCCACACGCCGCAACGCAACGCCAAGCTCAAGCTGCTCAAGGACTATTTTCAAACGACAGTCGATCCGGATCGAGGTTATGCGCTTGCCGCGCTGACAGACAGCTTGGCAGTGCGGCTGCCTGTCCGACGCACGATTATGCAACTCATGGAGCAGCGTTTCGATACCGAGCTGTTCCGCATGTCACGGGACTATGTCGGAGACACGGCCGAGACCGTCGCGCTGGTGTGGCCCGAGCGCTTCGATGCTGCTTCGCGGCCGGCGCTCAGGTTGGGGGAGGTCGCAGAGCAAATACGGATGATGGACCGGGCGCGGCTTCCCGAGCAGCTCGAAGCTTGGCTTGACCGACTTGATGCGACCGAGCGTTGGGCGCTCCTCAAGCTGTTGACAGGCGCGCTCCGGGTCGGTGTGTCCGCCCGGCTCGCAAAGACCGCTGTCGCTGAACTTGGTGGACGCCCGGTGAACGAAGTCGAGGAGGTCTGGCATGGGCTGTCGATGCCGTACGAGACCTTATTCGCGTGGCTGGAGGGCACCTCACCCAAACCGGACTCTGCGGGCGCCCCTGTTTTCCGGCCGCCGATGCTCGCTCAACCGATCGAGGATTCCGACTGGGCCTCGCTCGACCTTGCCGACTTCGCAATTGAGTGGAAATGGGATGGCATTCGCGTCCAGATCGCGGCGGCGCGCGGCGAAGCCCGTCTTTATTCCCGCACGGGCGACGACATCGGCATGGCGTTCCCCGATGTACTGGTACACGCGCGTTTCGACGCCGTGTTGGACGGCGAGTTGCTGGTTGTGCGCGATGGCGCGGTCGCTCCATTCAATGACCTCCAGCAGCGGCTCAATCGCCGCCAGGTGACGAAGCGGATGATGGCCGACTTCCCGGCACACGTCCGCCTCTATGACGCACTCCTGATCGACGGTGAAGATTTGAGGGAATTTCCCTTCAGGGAGCGGCGGCGACGGCTCGAGGCGTGGCACGCCGAAAAACGGCCCGCAATGACGGACCTATCGGAACAGCTCCATGTCGCAAGCAAGCTCGACCTTGATGCGCTGTGGGCAGGAGCGCGCTCAGAGGAGATCGAAGGGCTGATGCTGAAACGACTGGCGAGCCCATACCTCGCCGGCCGCCCCAAGGGCCACTGGTTCAAGTGGAAGCGCGCTCCATTCTCAGTCGATTGCGTGCTCATGTATGCGCAGCGCGGCTCAGGTCGGCGCTCGTCCTATTATTCCGACTATACGTTCGGACTTTGGACCGAGACGGACGGGCGCAACGAGTTAGTACCTGTAGGCAAAGCCTACTCGGGCTACAGCGACGCCGAGCTGATCGAACTCGACCGCTGGATACGGGGGCACACCACGGAACGGTTCGGTCCAGTTCGGGCGGTCGAGCCCGGACTGGTGCTCGAAGTACTTTTCGACGATGTACAGCGGTCCAGCAGGCACAAATCTGGCGTTGCCATGCGATTTCCGCGAATCGCGCGTATCCGCTGGGACAAGCCTGCAGGCGATGCGGATCGCTTGGAGCGGCTCATAACGCTTATCAAGTCTCCGCTCTAGGACCGTGATTTGACTGTGCAATTGCGAAAGAAAAACTCACAACGCGATTGACGAAAGCGTTAAGTTGCGCGAAATCAATTACTTGACATTGAGAGCGAGTGCAGCATGACTGCCTCGAAGAGGAGCATTGCCCCCTCCGTGGGAGCGGTCGGGTCCGGACGATATTTCCAGTAGGAGTAAGCCGATGACAGAGCACAAGCGCCCTAGCGCGCCAGAGGCCTTCCCCTTTCCCTGGATGAGTACTCTGCAGGGACCGAGCATCTGGACGACCGTCGGTAACACCGCACGCGCTGCCGAGCCGTTGGCGCGCAGCGCAGCGCGGGCACAGCTGGAGTTGTCGAGCCTCGTTGGGACGAGGGTCAAGGCTTGGTCCGAAATCCCGTCCACACTGGCGCAATGCCGAACCCCGTTTGATCTCCTTCAGGCGCAAGTCGCATTCTGGCAGGAAGCTGGCCGCGACTACACTGAGACAACCCAGCGAGTCATGTCGGCCTGGAGCGGCCTCGTTACCAGCGCAACGGACGCAGCGAGCGCTGACGCGGTCGGGCCACGGGATTACATCACGTTCCCGGACCCGGAGCCCAGCCACGAGGCCGAAGATCGGCGACATCCGGGGCAGTCTCGCCGCGCGGCTTGAACAAGAGTCCCATCCGCGGGAGCGGAGCAACAGGCATTAGTTGCTCCGCCCACGAACGGTTGGAGCTATACGGTTGGCCGTGCGTCGCAAGTCGTTGGCTTATCGGCTTCCCACATGCGGCCATTCCACATGTTTGCGAGAGTGGGCAGAGTGTCCTCGCTGCCCGACGAGCTGTCGAACTCATAGAGTTCGTAGCAGTTGGAGCTGATCCGGGTGACGCGGAAGCAGCCGCCGACGCCGGGCGGTGGATAGGAGAAGCAGAACTCTCGGCTCCTGATCCACCATGTCCCTTTCCAACGGTTCATGCCTTCGCGATAATCCGTTGTACCATCGACATGAATGAATTCGTTCCATGGCCGTTGCGATGGATACAGGCCGGCCAATGGCTTGCCGGCGAAGCTAGACCTGATCTCTTCACCCGAGAGCCACACGAGACCCGATCGATCCTCCTCGCTTAGCGCAGGCGATACCGCGAGCAATGTAAGCAGCACGGAGATGCCGGGCAACGCGCGCATGAGACCTCTCTTTGCTGCACCTGATCTGCCGCAAAGGCGACCAGCCAACGTCCGCTCGCCTGCGCCCAGATTTTTGGCACACGTCATCGCACTGTGGCCTGCGTGAACGCCTCCGTGTAATCGATGAGCCGGTCCAGTTCTGCCCCGGCCGCCGCCACGTCGCCACCAGCGATAGCGCGCGCCTGCGCCGCATGCAAACGGGCGCAGAGCGGGAGATCGGCCGCTTGCCGATAGTGCTGGAACCAGAACCGCCGCGACTGACCATTGATAAGACGCATGGCACCGGCCGCATACTCGTTGTGCGCCGCTGACATGACGAGGAGATTCATCGCCCGGTCGAGGCGCATGAAGGCACGGTCGTCAGACGTTTCTGCCGCACGCTCCATACCGTTCGCTATCTCGCGAAGTGCATCGCGCTGCTCTTGCGCAGCACGCACTGCTGCGGTCCGGGAGAGCAGGCGTTCCAGTTCACGCCGCACTTCGAGAACGAGCATCTGCTGTGAGGCATCCGTCTCAGTGACGCGAATTCCCTTCCTGGGCAGGATGGCAACCAGGCCCTCGCGAGCAAGACGCTGAAGAGCCTCGCGCACAGGCGTTCTGCCGAGACCGATCTCATGGCACAAGGCCTGCTCGGACACGTCGGATCCTGGCGCCATCTCGAGCGTGACGATGCGTTCCTCTAAGGCAGCGTAGGCTTCGTCGGTCAGGGACGCACACGGTTTCAGCGCGTTCATCGGACGTATTTCGTGCGGCATGTCTTGCATTCGGATCCTGCCTAAAGGTGCCGACCGACGATCTCGGCCGTATCTTTGGACCGCACGACGGGTACGATCTCGAAGTCGGCAAGGTCGCCCCAGCTCAACACCCACTCCTGCAGCAGTCGAGGATCATCACAGTCCATGACCTGGAAGCAGCGTGCAAAGTTTGCCTCAATCCAGCTGTCGACATAAGTGAGCCCCACTGGCGTCATGCGACCACGCTCTCGAAAGCGCGCATACACCGCTTTCGCGTCGCGATCACGGAAGTGCTCGATGACCATGAACAGCATGCGTGCCGAACCTTCTGAATTATCCGCATGTCGTGGAGCAACTTGAGAGTGTGAGCCTTGCTGATATATCTGAGCCGCGAGCGGAGCAAGCCAATCAATCTGGCGCCGCAGAGGGGGAGACGGAATGCGCATCGCGACACCTGATTGGACGGTGCTCGCGCTATTCATCGCGATCGTCCTGTCCGTAGCAGTCTACGGCCTTGCACTCTCGGCCCACTTTCCCGCGGAGCATCGGCGGGCATCGCTCTCCGGACCTGCTGGCAGCTTGATACTGTGGGGCACCATGGCCGCATCCGGCCTCGCTGCTGCGGCAGCCATACGGCTCGGTTGGTCGTTCTTGCCTGTCTACGCCACCGTGATCGCCGGTGGTCTCGCCATTCTCGCGGCGCCCCTCATTCTCAAACCGCTACCCGACCATCTCATCGACGAGCGAGGCGGCCTTCTGCTCTTTGCAGCCTTGGCCGCCACATTCGCCGGCATCTCGGCCACGATCTGAGATCGATGATCAGGCGTGACGACGCGCGGACAGCTCCATTAGCCAGACGTGCTGTTGATCCATCTCGGGAACGTCAACGCCGCGTGCAGCCGAGACTGCGGCGATCGCCTCCGGCGCGGATTGACCATGAAGGATCAGGACCGAAGCCACGAACAGCGGTGACCGGCCGAGCCCTGCATAGCAGTGCGCACCTACTCCGCGCCCGGCCCGCAATTGCCGTGCAACGATGTCTACCGCCTGCTCGACGAGTTGGAACGATGTTGGAATGCCGTGATCCGTGATGGGAACAGAAAGAAAGTCGATCCCAGCACGCTCACAGCTCAGGGCGGCCTCTCCGAGACCGACCGTATCAGCTTCGGCGGGCTCGAGCATGCTCACCAGCATGTCGATTCCCGCCGCTTTCAGCGCGGTGAAGTGGCTGCTGCGCCTCGGACGCGACAACACGGCGAGACCCCCGGCACTGGCGCGCTGACCCAGAAGATCCGAGGATCGGTCATGCCGGGCCCCATTGGCGATCAGGAGCCTTGCACCTTTATTCCGCTGCCTTCAGCTCCACGTACTTTCGGGCCGGTGGCCAGCTCTTCGGACCGATACGCCGATGCTGCGGCGCCATTTTGGGCTCGACGCCGAGGGCCCACGCAGCGTGCCAGCCCCAGCGCAGATCGTCCATGAAGCCCCGGGCAAGGGCGACCATGTCCGCCTCGCCATTGGCGACGATGGCCTCCGCATGCGCTGGCTCGGTGATGAGACCGACGGCCATGACCGGCATGCCTGTGGCCTTCTTGATCGCGGCAGCGAACGGCACCTGATAGCCGGCCTTGAGTTCGATCTTCTGCTTCGGGGAATTACCGCCGGAAGAGACATCCATGAAGTCGCAACCGAGCTTCTTCAGGGCATGCGCGAAGGCGATCGAGTCTTCGAGCGTGATTCCTCCGTCAACCCATTCGACTGCCGAAATCCTGATGCCGAGCGGCTTCGACGCAGGGAACGCTGCACGCATGGCAGAGAAGATTTCCAGCGGGAGACGAATTCGGTTCTCCAGGCTGCCGCCATACTGGTCGTTTCGCTTGTTGGAGAGCGGCGAGAGAAACTGATTGAGCAGATACCCGTGCGCGGCGTGGATTTCGATCAAGTCGAAGCCGGCGCGGTCGGCACGGACCGTGGCCTGGACGAAAGCCTCTTTCAGTTTGGCGATTTCATCCGTGGTCATGCCATGGGGGGTGTGCCAGCCGTCGTCGTACGGCATGTCGGAAGCCGATTTCGTTTGCCACGCTCCATCTTTCAAGGATGCGCCGCCGTCCCAGGGCTTCTGCACCGAGGCCTTGCGACCGGCATGGCCGAGCTGAATGCCGACCGCCGCCGTTCCCCAGCGCTTACAGGTGTTCACCACCCGCCTCATCGCCGCCTCGTGGGCGTCCGTGGATAGGGCCGGGCAGCCGTGGCTGATGCGACCTTCCGGCTCGACGCCAGTAGCCTCCGCGATGACGAGACCCGCGCCCGAGTTGCAGAGCGAGCCGAGGTGCTGCGTGTGCCAGTCGGTCATCTCCCCATTTTCGGCCGAGTACTGGCACATCGGCGCGACGACGATGCGGTTCCAGAGCTCGAGATCGCGAAGTTTGATGGGCGAAAACAGCTGGCTTGTCGGCATTTGGATTTCCTCATGCGTGCACAGGACCGGCTTGGGTCCCAATAGCGTCGGCATCTGATTAGCGGGTGGGATGGTGCGGCGGCAAGGAAAACGGCGCAAAGCGCCTCCGGCGCGCCGCATGCTCCGCCGCCCGCAGCCTATGTTCGCCCGACGGTCCGGCATGGGTGGACACGCCACGGCTTTTCGCGTAAATGGCTGACTGTCGTAGGGTCGGACCCAGACGTCCGACGCGAGGGCAGTGATCCGTGGTAGCTCAGCGGTAGAGCAGCCGGCTGTTAACCGGCTGGTCGTAGGTTCGAATCCTACCCACGGAGCCATTTCATCCAGGGCAAATGTCGCGCTCGGGTCCTGTCTCCTGCAGTCGACCGGCGCTGCTACGAACTCTGTCGATAGTCCACGAAGTCCGCTGACGATAGCCGACGCAACGTGACCCACCGCCTTGGCCCTTGCAGGCCGCTCGCGCATGTCGCACATCTGGCCTGCGCCGCTCCTTTCGCCGAGTATGGGCGCATGACCAACGAGGGAGCGCGCCGGGCGCATGCGACACGACACGGAGACGAACGGTCCACTCGCGGGGCTGAAGGTGGTGGACTGCTCCACCGTCCTCGCCGGCCCCATTTCGGCAATGGTGCTCGCTGATTTCGGCGCCGATGTCGTCAAGATCGAGCACCCGACGGGCGATGCGCTGCGCAAGATGGGCCATGCCAAAGATGGTCACGGCGTATGGTGGAAGGTCACCAACCGAAACAAGCGAACGATCACGCTCGACCTTCATGATGAGGACGGCAAGTCCGCGTTCCTGGCGCTCGTCAAGGATGCGGACGTGCTGGTCGAGAATTTCCGCACGGGCACGCTCGAGAAATGGGGGCTCGGCTGGGATGTACTCACCAAGCTCAATCCTCGCCTCGTTATGCTGCGCGTGACCGGCTTCGGTCAGACCGGCCCATACCGCTTCCGGCCCGGCTACGGCACGGTCGCGGAGGCTTTCTCGGGCTTCGCGCACATCACGGGCGAGCCCGAAGGCCCGCCGACACTGCCGCCGTTCGGACTTGCCGACGGTGTCGCGGCCTATCACGGTGTGTTCGCGATCATGTTTGCGATCTACGAGCGCGACGTACAGGGCTCGGGCAAGGGACAATTCATCGATCTTGCGCTCTACGAACCCTTGTTCTCTTGCCTCGGCGCACAAGTCTCGACCTACGACCAGCTTGGGCTGATCCAGGGGCGGCGCGGCAACCGCTCCGATAACAACGTCCCCCGCAACGCCTACCAGACCAAGGACGGCCGCTGGGTGGCCCTCTCGACGGCATCGCCCTCGATTGCCAAGCGCGTCATGAACCTCGTCGGCGGCGAAGGGACCGGAGACGATCCACGTTATGCAACCAATGTCGAGCGCGTGAAGCGCGCCGACGAGGTGGACGGGATGGTCGCGGAATGGATCGGGGCGCGAACACTGACCGAGGTGCTCGATGCCTTCGAGAAGGTCGAAGCCGCGATCGGCCCCGTCTACGATGCGGCGCAGATCCTCCAGGATCCGCAGTATCTGGCTCGCGAGAGCGTAACGACGGTGCAGGACCCTGATCTCGGCCCTCTCAAGATGCAGAACGTATTCCCTCGCATGTCCCGCACGCCGGGGCGGATCAAGTTCGCGGGACCTCGCGTGGCTCAGCATCAGGACGAGGTCATTGCCGAACTCGAGGCTGAAGGCAAGATCGATGCTGAGACGGCTGCACGGCTAAGGGGACTCGCGAAGCCGTCCGCGAGCGGTAAAACATCTTGAACGCAACGGCAAAGCCCGAATAACGGAGCACAAGCATGGTTCATCTGACGGTCATTCTAACGGTGAAGCAGGACGCGGACATCTCGTTTGTGCGCGCCACGATGACGGAACTCGGTCGCCTCGCGCTCAAAGACCAAGGTTGCATACGCTTCGAGGTCTACCATTCCCAAGCCGACAAAAGGACGTTCTTCCTGAATGAGATCTGGGAAGATCAGGCGTCGCTCGACGAGCATCGCAAAACTAAGGCCTTCACCGAAACATACATGAAAACCGTCGTGCCAAAGCTCGAGCGCTCCCCCCATCCCTGCGATATTCTCGCATAGTCGGCGACCAGCTGACCCAGTCTTAGCCTGACAAAGGCCGAAAGCTGCCCGAATATGGACGAAACGGCGGACGTGGTGGAATCGGTAGACACACAGGACTTAAAATCCTGAGATGGCAACATCGTGCGGGTTCGAGTCCCGCCGTCCGCACCAATACAACAGCGACCTGAGAGCTAGCGCCGCGCACTGAAGTTGCAACGCATCGTCTGGGAGTCGCCATCATCGTAACGGATCGGCCCCCGGTAGACCAAGAGCGAACTGTCCGTGGTTCTCGTAGGCGATGCTGCTCATCATGAGGTGCTGCGCGCCGACGTTGATATCCCGCAGGTAGCGTTGCAGCGGATGAGCCTCGTAGGCCGCTTCGCCGCCGCCGAAACGAAAGGCTTCGGTCGTGACGTCGACGGCAACCTCGGTCGCATAGGCACAAGCAGCACGAATGGCAGCCTGGACGCGCGGCGGGGGGACCTCGCCGACTGACCCGAATTCCCAGGCCTCGGCATAAACTTCGAGAACCAGCGCGCGGACCGCGCGGAGGCGCAGGTCAGCCAAACCGACGAACCGTTGGAAGACCGGACGCGCCTCGATTGAACTCGGCTCGAGCGCAAAGCTCCGCCGTTTCTCACGCGCGAGATGCTTGATCGCATCGACCGCGCCCCTGGCCGCCCCAGTCGCGAACGCGGCGTGCTCGTTGGCGACAAACCCCGGCTGGCTGAGGCGATAGAGTGCGCCACCTCGCAGTGGCGGCGAACGAAAGCGATCCCAGGTAAAGGCCTCGGGCACGAAGCAGCCGTCGAGCGAGACGTCGCAGCTCCCGGTCCCGCGGAGGCCCATGACCTGCCAGTTGTCATGGAGTGTCACCGCTTTCGCGGGGACAACGAACAGGCGCGGGACGGCGGGTGCGCCATCCGTCGAGACGACCTTCGCGCCGAGCGTGAACCATTCGGCATGCGGCGCGCCGCTGACGAACGACCAGCGGCCCGAGACGCGATAGCCGCCAGCCAACGGCATCGCCTCTCCGGTCGGAACAGCCATGATGGCGCCGGTGGGCACACGCCCACCGGCGAACATTTCAGCGATGGCTTCATCGGCCAGGAACGAACCAGGTAGGCCGATGCCGGTCCCGCCGATCATCAGGCACCAGCCCGTGGACGGGTCCATGGCCGAAATCGATTCGATTACGTCGAACTGCAGGGCTGGATCGGCTTCGGCGCCGCCTAGCGCCTCCGGCAGTTTGAGGCTGAGCAGACCCGTTTCGCGTAAGGCGGCGACGGTCGGCGGTGCCAGCGTGCCAAGCCGCTCGCTCTCTGCGGCATTCTCGAGCACCGTGCTGCGGATGGCCTCGACGGCTGCGAGCAGCGCCGCCCGCTTTTCGTCGCGCGACGTGGGGAATTTCAACGCAATGTTGTCGTCCGCCACGTCTCTTGCTCCACCGTCAACCGCGAACCGTCACAGGACGACCTGAATGAGGTTCGGCCCGCGGCTGTTGAGGCCGGCATCCAGGGCTTTTGCGAGACCGGCGCAATCCTCGACGCGACGCGCGGGAACTCCGTGGCCTTTGGCCATCGCCACCCAATCGATATCGGGGCGGCCGAGACTCAGCATATCGACCGCCCTCGGACCCGGGTTTTGCACGCCGACGTTGGTGAGCTCGCCACGTAGGATGTTGTAGGAGCCGTTGGCGAAAATCATGACCGTGATGTCGAGGCCCTCGCGCGCCATCGTCCAGAGCGACTGCACAGTGTACATGGCACTGCCGTCACCGATCATGGCGAGCACTTTCCGGTCCGGACAAGCGATCGCCGCGCCGATGGCGACGGGCATACCGTAGCCGATGGAGCCGCCACGGTTGTTGATCCAGTCATGTGGCGGTGCGCCGGCCGTCTCGCCGAAGAAATCGCGCCCCGTGGTCACGCTCTCGTCCACGACGATGGTGCCTTCCGGGATCACGGCCCCGAGAATGGGCGCGATGGTGGCGGGATTGAGTGCACCGGACGGGATGGTCGGGCGACGCGGCTGAGCGAGATGGGCGGGTGGCGTCGACTTGGCGCCGAGCTCGTCGCACAGCGCCTCGAGCGCCGCCTCCATGTCATCGTCGAGGCCGGCGAGTCTGGTCGAACGCGCATCCTTCGGCATGAGCAGGCTCGGCTTGTCCGGATAGGCGAAGAACGCGACCGGCTCGCGGGCACCGACCAGAACGAGATCGCCAGCGGCCTTCATAACGGCCAGTGCCCGATCGACGACGTAGGGAATGCGCTCGACTTGCACGCGACCGGCTCCCCGCTCGAGGCGGGTGTTGGCGCCCTCGGTGAGGATGCCGCAGCCGGTTTTCGCGGCGATACGCCCGGCGAGCTCGAGCGACCGGGCCCTCAGCGCCGAACCGCCCATGAGCAGCGTCGCGCGCTTGCCGGATGTGAGCATCGCGGCGGCCGACTTCACGACATCCGATGCCACCTTGGCGCGTGGCTTCGCAGGGGTCGTCTCAGCCAGGCCGCTGGCCGGCCCCCAGGCGGTGTCTGCGGGAAGGATGAGAGACGCGATCTGGCCCTTCCGGGCCGCCTCGATGGCCCGCGCACCGTCCGCAGCGATGTGTCGGCTGTCGGGCGACGTGCGCACCCAATGCGACATCGGCCGGGCGACCCCCTCGATGTCGGAAGTCAGGGGTGCGTCGAAGGTAATGTGATAGGTCGCGTGCTCACCGACGATATTGACGATACCCGAGCTGGCCTTCTTGGCGTTGTGAAGGTTGGCAAGACCGTTGGCGAGGCCGGGTCCGAGATGAAGGAGCGTGGAAGCCGGTTTGTCGAGCATTCGGTAGTAACCGTCGGCCGCCCCCGTCACGACACCCTCGAAAAGACCAAGCACGCAACGCATGCCTGGAACCTTGTCCAGCGCGGCGACGAAATGCATCTCCGATGTTCCGGGGTTGGTGAAGCAGATGTCGACACCGCCCGCGATCAGGGTTCGGACGAGGCTCTCGGCCCCATTCATCTCATCGGCCATCGGCGTTCGTGCTCCATGTTCGAGAGGGATGGCCGGTCGCATTGGCGTCGCGCCGGCAGGTCGGGTCGAATGCTGCCACGACAGCGGCTGGCGCGTCCATGCGAACATGCTTAGGCTGCCGATAGAGGGGACGCCGGCCCTGGTCACCGGCCTCAGCAAGGCTACGAGGAGTGACGTCCATGTCCGACATGAAGCTCGCCATAATGGGTGCCGCGGGAGCCATGGGGCGCGAACTCGTCAGGACGGTGCACGCGATGCCCGGATGTGTGGTCGCTGGCGCTATTGAGCCGGCTGGCTCATCTGCCATCGGTCAGGACGTCGGTGTCCTGGCCGGCGTCGGCGAACTGGGTGTGCCTGTCACCGCAGATGCGCTCGAAATCGTGGCAAGGGTCGATGGCATCCTCGATTTCACAGCGCCCCGCGCCAGCGTCGACTTCGCTGGACTGGCCGCCAATGCGCGCATTGTTCACGTGATCGGAACGACAGGGTGTTCGGAAGCGGACGACGCAGCCATCAAGGCCGCCGCTCGCCATGCGACGATCGTCAAGGCCGGCAACATGAGCCTCGGTGTCAATCTGCTGGTGGCCGTGACGCGGAAGGTGGCCGAAGCGCTCGATGCCGACTTCGATATTGAAGTTCTCGAGATGCATCACCGCCGCAAGGTGGACGCCCCATCCGGCACGGCCCTGATGCTTGGACAGGCAGCAGCAGACGGACGCGGCATTCCGATGAAAGGTCACAGCGTCTTGAGCCGCGAGGGACATACCGGCGCACGCAATCGAGGGGATATCGGCTTCGCAACCCTGCGGGGAGGCAACGTCGTCGGAGAGCATTCCGTCGTCTTCGCAGCCGACGGCGAACGGATCGTGTTGTCCCATATCGCGACCGATCGCGGCATCTTCGCCCGAGGGGCAGTTAAGGCGGCCCTGTGGGGTCGCGGTAAGGGCCCGGGCCTCTTCTCGATGGCAGACGTGCTCGGGATGTAGGGAGCCCCTGTCGCATCGAGGCCCTTATCCAGAATGTGCCATGGATCATTTCGCCGGCAACATGGTCTCGTTCCCGCTCAGTTCGCGGATAGCGGCATCGATTTCACGCAACAAGCGCGCAAGCCGATCACTTGCCGCATCTGGACGCATGCCCTCGCCCGTCGCCGTCATTTCTTGAAGAATGTCGCGGCGCCAGCGTTCCAAGGCGCCTAGCTTCTCGCCGCGCGTCAACATTACCTCGGCGACCAGCGCCGCAGGGCTGTCGAAGGCTTGACCCGGGTTTTGCTTCGCGACAGACCGCGATAGGCGTGCAATCTCGGCCATAGCTCACGTCCTCGTGTTGAACCAAGATGTACAACGCGACCACGTGAAAGCCGGTTCCGCTCCGGCGTTCCAGCGCGGTGACGACAAAGGCGGCGGCTGCGTGGCACGCGAGCTGCCCCAAGGGCCTCTCCCGCGCCGAATCCCGCAACGTTCACCGATACTCACCCGCTACAGTGAAACAGCGGGCAAAGTTATCCCGTGACTTTTTGTTCATAATGCGGTGATCGCACGTCAGTTCTCGAACCGATAAGACTTAGCGACTGGCTCGGCAGGTCAAGATAAACGACGATTACTAAGCCGGCGGTGGCACGATCACGTCCTCATAAGCATGACTTCGCGCGATTTATGAAGCGCTGGCTTGGTCGGTAGCAACCCAGTCCGGGCGGGCAGCGGAGGCCGGAAAAAGCACACGGGCCAATTGCCTTCCGGACCGAGGCCACGACATGACCGATCCTGTCATGCTCGAGTTGCTGCGGGGCGGGTCTTTTACCGGTTCCATTGAGCCAACATCCAGCTATGGACACGGGACCCAAAGAGAATCCCGTGACTTTCGAGCCGGACAGTCTAGAATAAGCATCAGGCGCGGATGCGAAACCCGGAGGTCGATGCGCGAGTGGGGCATCATACTTCTGATCGGAATGGCGAGCTTGGCCATGTGCGGATGGCTTGCTCGCCGGGGCCGTAGTGCGACGAGCGCGATAGTGGACAATCCGTCCACGACCGAGAAAGCAGCACGGCCTATGCAGAGCGGTGCCAGTCCCGTGACCAATACCCTCGTTCCACCACTTCCGGAAAACGAGGTGCTCGCGACGATCGAGTTCGACGATTTTCCAGGGCGCGTGCCCATCCGCCAGGGAGAAACCGTGATTGGTCGACACAGTGACGACGACATACGAATCAAGGATGTGCGCGTCAGTCGGCATCATGCGCGGATCTTGGCGAGCGGCGGCGGAAACTTCGAGATCCAGAACCTCACGGCCGCTCGCTCCGAACCAAACCCGATGCTTGTGAACGGAGAGGACCGCGAGCACGCCGCGGTCGCAGATGGCGACGTAGTCACACTCGGCGGCGTCAGTTTTACCTTCCGGCGTGCGGCTGATGCCCCTGAGCTGCCTCACCAGAGACAACGAGACAACACATGATCGACCGCGACAGAACCCGAACAGTTGTTATCCCAGGTGCTGAGGACCAGCGCCAGAGTGCCAATATGGACAATCTCGCGACCCAGGTCCTGAGGGACACCTCGAACCTGAAGGTTGCCATCCTCAAAGTCGTCGATGGGCCCGGGAAAGGACAGGAGCGCCCGATTTTCAGCGGCACGAACCAGGTCGGACGCAGCGCCGACAATCGGATACCGCTCGACTTCGGCGACAACACGATCTCCCGTCAGCAACACGCCGTTATCAGCTTCGACGCCGGCGCCGAGGAGTTCCGCATCTTCGACGGCGGGAAGCAGAACCCGGTACACGTCAATGGCGAGCGCCTGTCTGGTGATCGGCCACTCTTCGATGGTGATACGATTAAGATTGGCCTCACGACGCTGCGATTTGCTTTGATGTAGGCGAGCCCGGCCTATGGGGGGCTGGCAAGGCGTCGCCCGCCACCCGATATCGAGCTGTGCAGAATGATCGACAAGCGGCCGGTCACGAGACAAACGTGCGCCCGGTCGCAAGCTTCGACATGCGAAACCAGCGACGGAGCACTGCAGAATGTCGTTTTCCGGTTCTGACACAGGAAAGCCATGACCACCTTCTCCCCTCGCGAGATCGTCTCCGAGCTCGATCGCTATATCGTCGGACAGGCTCCGGCCAAGCGGGCGGTGGCGATAGCTCTGCGCAATCGCTGGCGCCGTCAGCAGATCACGGGTGATCTTCGGGAGGAGGTTCAGCCCAAGAACATCCTCATGATTGGACCTACGGGTTGCGGCAAGACCGAGATCTCGCGGCGCCTGGCGCGCCTCGCCGGTGCACCGTTCCTGAAAGTCGAGGCGACGAAATTCACTGAAGTCGGTTATGTGGGCCGCGACGTCGATTCGATTATCCGCGATCTCGTCGAGGTCGGGATCGGACTCGTTCGCGACGTCAAGCGGCGCGAGGTGAAAGCGCTTGCGGAAAAGAACGCCGAGGAACGCATCATCGACGCGCTTGTCGGGCCCAACGCACGCAGCGAGACGCGCGAGAGCTTCCGGCGCCAGCTTCGGGCCAACGAACTCAACGACAAGCAAATCGACATCCAGGTCGCCGATACTGCCTCACCGTTTCCGACATTTGACGTGCCGGGCGGTCAGGTCGGCATGATCAACGTCGGAGAGATGCTCGGCAAGGCTTTCGGCCAGCGCATGAAGCCGCGGCGGACGACGGTCGGGCAAAGCTACGAGCTTCTCATGACTCAGGAGAGCGACAAGCTTATCGATCAGGATCAGATCACCGTTGAAGCAATCAAGGCAGTCGAGAATGACGGAATTGTTTTTCTGGACGAGATCGACAAGGTCTGCTCGCGCAGCGACGCGACACGGGGCGGCGGCGAGGTCAGCCGGGAGGGCGTACAACGTGACCTGCTCCCGCTGATCGAAGGGACGACCGTCTCGACCAAGTACGGTCCGGTCAAAACCGATCATGTCCTGTTCATTGCATCAGGCGCATTCCATCTGGCGAAACCGTCTGACCTGCTTCCCGAGTTGCAGGGCCGCCTACCAATTCGCGTCGAGCTTGCTCCGCTGACTCGCGAGGATTTCCGTCGCATTCTGACGGAACCCGAGGCAAGCCTCATCAAGCAATATGTGGCTCTGCTCGCTACGGAGGGCGTCACATTGGATTTCACGGATGATGGCGTCGACGCGCTTGCTGACATCGCGGCCTCGGTGAACGCCACCGTCGAGAACATCGGCGCGCGGCGCCTGCAGACCGTGATGGAGCGGGTGCTGGACGAGGTGTCGTTCGAAGCCGCGGATCGTGCGGGGCAGGTGATATCGATCGATGGCGCTTACGTCCGGCAGCGGATCGGCGACCTCGCCAAGAACGTGGACCTCTCGAAGTACATACTCTGAACGGTACCAAAGCGGGTCCTTCGAGAAAGGCGTTGGCTCCTATGGTGCACGACCGGGACGACCGGCAGGCCTCTCTGGCTCCACCAATGGTGGATCAGCGGTCGTGCCCGGTGCGCTGGCGGGCGGGGAGGCCGATGCCGGACTCGTGGTAGGTAAGTTGCCTGCCGCGCCTCCGGAGCTTGTGCCTTCCGAGCCGGTAGCCGACCCCGGCGCCACTGTGGATGTAGCTGGCGAGCTCAGTGGTTGATCGGCGTCGGGGCGACGCGGTGACTCGGTTCGCGGCGCAGTCGTGGCATCCGACGCTCCTGTCGCGTCGTTGGACGGCGGCCGCACCGCAGGCACGGGCACCGGCACGACGATCGGCTCAGGAGCGCCCGTCTTGGCCTTTGGGTCCTGCAATGTCGGAGTGGATTTCAACTCGGGCGAACTGAAACTTGGAATGAGACCACTCAGCCATTCCGGCCTCAAGGTCGCAATGGCCGCTAGGGCGACGCTGCCGACGATCAGCCAAAGCAGTAGGATGCCAACGAGCACTCGGATCAGCTTGGTTGCCGACAACTCACGATGCCGAACGGCTGCCTTTCCGCCCAGCGGCGGCGGCACGACAGGGGGAACGGCATCTTCCTCGACTTCCCGCCAGCCCTCCGGCACAATTCGGGCACCATGCGCTTTTGTCGCCTGTCGACCGTCTAACGTCGCAACCCTGCCATTGCTCTCGGGGCGCGGCGCGGCATTCGGCAGCGCCTTCTTGGCAGTAGCATCGCCCTGGAGCATCGGAGTCTCTCGGCCAGCGAGCGCTTCGGCCGGCGTTTCGATATCCGTCCCCGAAACGGGCGCCTGCGTCACGGCCGCCTTCGCCGGCCCCTTAGCGTCGAGCGTTTCCTCAGGTGGCGGGTCGATCGCGGCCGCTGGTGTCGATGCGGCAGCAGACGGTGCTTGCGATGTGACGGCCGCTTCGATCGCCTCTGCCACGGCACGCGGCACAGGTATCGTCGCGGGCTCCGTGGCAATCGGCTCAGGCTGGCCGGCAGGCTCCGGCGTGATGCGCTCGGTCCTGGTCTCGAGCGCATTCTCGTCGATGAATGGCGCGCCGCTTGGGGGTTTGCGGTTAGCTGGTTCGAGCGCCTTCACCGCCTCACCAGCCGCGCGGCGCGGCACTTCCACCGGCTCTTGGCGAACTGGCTCCAGGACGCGTGCGACAGCAACCGTCGTGTTGTCCTGCCGCTCGACACGCCGGCTCCGCACGCGCTCCAGCAAGGCGGTCGACAACTTGATCGAGCCTTGCGCCCGAAATTCCCCGACCATCCCCTCGATCTCGATGTCGGGAAGAGTGTTGAGACCGTCGCTCGCCAGCATCAGGACATCGCCGACTTGAAGACGAAACGCGGTCTGCGGCAGATCCACGATCTCGAGTTTGCGACCTGTCAACGCCGAGACAAGCACCGACCGCACAGCCATGACCTCCGGGTCGCCCGGCTGATATCTGCCGGACCGCACCATCAATCCAGCTTGTGAATGGTCCTCGTTCAGCTTGCTGAGTCGGCCGCCACGCCAGACATACAGATGGCTGTCCCCGACGCTCACCCAGCTCAGGTCACCATTCGAGACGATGGCCGCCACCACAGTACTGGCCATTCCGCGGTGACCGTCGGCAGGATTGGCCCCTTCGGCAATGCGGGCATTGGCGCGCTCGAGGGTGTCGCGCAGGGCCTGTCGGCGTGTCGCTGCAGAATTAAACAGCCCGCTAGCGCCGGCCTGCTTGAACGTCTCCACAACGATGCGGGCGGCTTCCGCACCTCCTTCGTGCCCACCAAGGCCATCGGCCAAGACGAGCAGGGCACCCACGCCGAGAGGCACGGCAGCTGCGAGATCCTGCTGTTGGGCACGAGCACCGATGTATTCAGCGGTGGCGAGCTCGAGTCGCATCATTGAAGGCTTTCAGGTTGGTAGCAATATCGACACGACATTGACCTGCGCGTTAAATCGCCGGCCCAACCCTGGATGAGGTTGGACCAGACCATACACGCGGCCGCATCGGATCGGACGGTCATGGCACGGTCGGCTCCCACCGCCTTTGAATATGCAGAGCCGAGGCGAGCACCAGACCCGCGAGAATGACAAGGCAAACCCCCATCAGCGGAAGAAAGAACGGGTCTTTCTGCACCGATCGGGTTGACAACACGATCAGCAGGGCGGCCGCCGCCAGATGGATCAGGGCAATACCGAGCAAGGTGAGAGGAACCCAGCGGCCGAATCGACGCCATGCGAAAAGGCAGCCTAGTCCGGCCAGTAGGACGGAGACCTGCCAGAAGAAGAACGGCAGCCAGAAGATGGCAAGCGCCAGCGCCGACATGACGGCGGCAGCGACGGCAACACGGGCAACATCGAATTGACCGGCGCGGGAGACGGCGACCGCTCGCTCGACGCCGGTAACGACTAGGCTCGCGCATACAAGCATGGCAGCCGCTAGCCCTCCGGGGTGATCGATACCGCCGATCCAGAGGAAAGCCAGCGCTGAAAGACCCGCAACCGCAAGTGCAGCGAGCGACGCCAGGCGCGCCTCGCGCTCCGGATAATTCGCGCCGACAGCTTCGACCACCTCGAACGGCGCCGCGACCCGCACACCCGGCGACGAAACTGCGGCAACTTCCTGAGCCGGCAATGGGCGCAGCGATGGCGCGCCGGCAAACGCATTGACGCGCGATGGCCCCACATTTTCCCGATCCACCGACGGAACGGCACCGGCAATAGCGGCGGCCCGCGGTCGCGACACCTCTCGGGAAGATGGCTGGGATCGCTCGTGCGCGGCTGGCAGCTCAGTCCCTTTGAGAATTGCGCGAAAGGCGGCGATTGTCTGGGGCCTGTCCTTTGGTTTCAGCTCCAGCCCTGCGTTCAGCGCCGCGTAGAAGGACGGCCGATAGAATTCGCGCGCACCGGGATCGAGGTGCTGTTCGACCGGCAGCAACGTGTCGTTGAGTTGGCGGCGGGACGCCTCGTCGGGGGCCACACCCATCATCGCGGAGTAGATGGTTGCCGACAGCGCATAGATATCGCTCCAGGCGCCCTGCAGCTTGGTATCCAGCGTATATTGTTCTGGCGGTGAATAGCCGTGCTTCACGATCGCGCCAATCGTGTGGCTGTGCTCTCGCACGAAGTGGCGGGCCGCTCCGAAGTCGATCAGTACGGGCTTGCCGCTCGGACGCACGATGATGTTGTCCGGCGCGATGTCTCGATGGAACATCCCCTTGGCGTGCACCACATCGAGGGCATCGAGAAGCGGATCGAGGATGTTGTCCAGGTCGGCTTGGCTCGGGCGATGTCCGAGGCTGCGCAGCCATGCCTTGAGGCTCTGACCCTCCTCGAACTCAAGCACCATGTACGCGGTATTGAACTGCTCGAAGAGATTGAGCACCCTGACGATGTGCTCGTGACGGAATTTGGCCAGCGTGCGCGCCTCGTCGAGGAAGTGGCGCTTGCCCTGCTCGAAGTAGTTCTGCTGGTTGCCCCGGGTCGACGATCGGATGGTCGTGGATCCGTCCCGATAAGCGAACTCGGCGGGGAAATACTCTTTGATCGCCACATCTCGGTCGAACCGCAGATCGCGCGCGAGATAGGTAACTCCGAATCCACCCGGCCCGAGCACGGTGTCGATCCTGTATTGATCGCTACCGTTGCCAAGAATAGTATCGGTTGGCAGGGGTTGGCGACCCACGCATCGAGCTCCGGGCTGGCTGTGTGTTCTTGCGAGCGAAGTATAGTTCGCAAGGTTAGAATAGCAATCCGCAAACGGCGTTCACTTATTCGCGAGATTGCCTTCAAGTTGGCCGGCATGATCCTTTATTGTCACGGCTGGAACACTATGCACGAGCCGTCCCCAGCCTACCAATTCGGCGCCGCCTCGCCGGCGCCACTCGGATGCAGGTGCGGGCGAGTTCTGTGATGATGCTAACAATACTGGCCATTGGAAAAGAACATGAAGCACCCGACACGCGACCCCTCCGGCTCCATCAACCGTCGAGACGCCGCAGACGAGGCCACCATCATCATCGGTGCCGAGGACACGTCGCAAGAGACGGTCTTCGCACCGCCGACAACCCCCGAGCCCAGGGCGCCTGCCCAGCACCTGCCACCCGATTCAGGCCACACGAGGATTCTGAGGCCCATGGGCATCGAGGCTGACGTCCGCAGCGACCCGGTGGTCGGGTGGCTCGTGGTGCTCCAAGGCCCGGGCAAAGGCAGCTTCCGGCCGATCTACAGCGGCTCGAACACGATTGGCCGATCTTCCGGGCAGCGCATCCCGATCGATTTTGGCGACGATGCCATCTCCAGCGAGAAACAAGCGTTTCTCGTCTATGACGGTCGCAAACGGCAATACCAGCTCGTCCCCAATCTCGAGCGGCCCAATCTGGTGCACCTGAACGACTCCGCCCTCCTCGCCAATGGCGAATTGAAGCCGCATGACAAAATCACGATGGGGCGGACGACATTGTTGTTCGTCCCTCTATGCGGCCCGGATTTCGACTGGGCCGACGTTAATTAAGGATCTGAGAAAGACCGAGTTTTTGGGCGGCGCGATAACCATTGCGCCGCCCATTGCAGGTCAGCCATCACCCTTTTCTGTAGAACCGGTACTCATTGACTTAATGGCGATTTTTGATCGCCGCGCGCAAAAAAGGTGATTGTGCCCGACGTTGCGAAATGGGACAGTCCGCCGCATCGGTGACTGACCTGCGTCAGCGATGCGTTGAATTGGATTTCCACGGATAGATCACATGTACGCTGAACTCGTTCATCTTCTGCAAGAGCTGAAGCCGCCGTACATCCTGTTGATCCAAGCCTGCATTATCGTGGCGTTCCCTTATTTTCTTTGGAGTACGCTCCGACTGGGCAAGCACCTGCCGCTCGGGGTGGTGCAGATTATCTCCGGTGTGCTTCTGGGGCCTTCGATCTTCGGTGCGATCGACGCGGCGCTACTCAACTGGTCTCCCCAATTCGACCCGAGCAAGCCAATCAACGCCTGCACGAACCCGCAGGCGAGAGAACTCTTCAACGCGCTCTTCGGCACGACCTGCTATCACGGAACTCAAGTCGTCAATAGAGCTGCAGGCGTAGCCTCGGTGGCGACCATCGCCGTGTGTCTGTTCGGGTTCCTTGCTGGCGCGGATGCAGACAAGGAGCTGATCCGCAAGTCGGGAAAGAGTGTCCTCTCGATCGGCGTTACCGGGATGATTGTCGGATGGGGTCTCGCGATCATCGCCGGATATTTCGTCTACCATTGGTTTCCCGTGGCTCGCGGCGCCAAGGCGACAGCCTTCAACTTTTCGATAGCCTATGGTCTCGTGATCGCCGTCTCGGCCCTGCCGGTGCTGGCACTCATTCTGAGAGGTTTGAACATCACGCGACGTCGGATGGGGGCCGTGGCGTTGGCCAGCGCCAGCATCGCCGATACGATGATGTGGTTGGGTCTCGGCGTTGTTGTGGCCTTGGCGCTCGGCGGTGATTTGGCCGCGGCACTCGGCAAGGCCTTCCTCGGTGGCGCGCTCAGTGTTGGTTTCATTATGCTGGTGGCCTCCCCCATCCTCAACCGCATGTTGGCGAGGGAAGCGCCGGAAAGCGCGATCATAACTTTTAGCGCCCTGTCGATCTTCGTCGCATCGGCCATTACAGGCATCACGGAGTTGCACCCTGTTCTTGGTGCCTTCGTTGCAGGCTTCTTCTTGCCCGACAAAGTTCGTGAGATCGCGGCCCACCGCCTCGATCAAACGACCGTATTCGTCCTTATGCCGTTCTTCTTCCTGAACACCGGCCTCAACACGGTCTTCGATTTCTTTGACCCGAACGTCTGGATTTTGTTCGTAATCAGCACGTTCCTGTGCGTCTTCGGCAAAATGATCGGACATGGCGTGGCTGCCCGGATGACCGGCGAGTCGTGGCCTTTCGCGATGAGCATCGGGTTACTTTTGCAAACCAAAGGCCTGATGGGCTTGATCGTGATCGTCGTCTTCCTCGAGAAGGAGGTCGTCTCGCCGCTCATGTTCTCGGCAGCCGTGTTCATGTGCATGTTGTCCACTGCGCTGCCGACCCCGGCCATGCGCTGGATGTTCAAGCGTTACGGAGATGATCTGGCGGACGGTGGCCGGGTTGCCGATGGCGTCTTGGCGGATGCCGGTCCTGTCGTCACCGCGGCACCCGCCGCCGCCAAGCCTGCTCCCGCTCTCGCAACGCTGACATTCGAGCAGGGTCTCGGAACATTCGAGGTCACAACTCCGACGGCCACGATCGGTCGCCACAGCGAGGATGATATCCGCATCAATGACATCCGTGTTTCACGGCGACACGCCCAGTTGTTGCTTCAGCCGGACGGCAAGTTCGAGATCCACAACCAGACGGCCGATCGCGCCAACGCCAACCCCATTCTGATCAACGGCGTCGAACATGAGCATGCCGTCCTTGCGGATGGAGACAAGGTCGTGCTCGGCGGCGCCCCCGAGTTCGTGATCCGCTATGCGCCGGGTGGCAGTTAATCCCCCCGCACGCCCGTTTGAAACCGACGACGCCTAAGCAACGTCTTCGGCCATCACCACGACCCAGCGCCCGAATGGGAGTGAATGACATGGCGAAGTCACCCAAGTCCGACGAGCCCTCGACCGAGATTGTCCAGGGCAACGCTCCCGCCGCGCCCGCCGACATGGACAACCTGATGACCACCGTGCGAACGCGCGTCGCGGGCAAGCTGGTCATCACCGACGGCCCGGGCAAGGGTCAGGCGCTGATGTTCTACGAGGGTTCGAACTCGATCGGTCGCGATACCAGCCGCAATGTCGTCGCGCTCGATTTCGGGGATATGGCCGTGCATCGCGAACCGCACGCCTATCTGACGTGCAAGAACAAGGCATGCACGCTGACATCTGGCGGCAAGGCCAATCCCATAAAAATCAATGGCCACATGCTTGCCGGCCCAGAGGCGGTCGGCCCAGGCGACGTGATCATGATCGGGCAAACCACACTCAGGATCGACCTCGCGTAAGACGCCACTCCCGGTTGAAACCGTCACAAGCTCGTGACATAAAAAATTATCGTTTAATTTGCATTGACGCCCAGTTCTCCACTGTTGTCAGATGGAACGACCCATTCCGGAGAAGTCCACAAACTCCGATGACAGAATGGGACGGCAGGACGCAAACGAAATTTGCAGGAGACAACGATGTCATATGTCGCTCCATCTGATGCTGATGCAAATCCCGCAGTGAATACCGCCGCGGATGGTATATACTACGGCCGTAACGGCAATGACCGCTTTTCCCACAACAACTCCAGTGCCCAAATGTACGGCGGAGAAGGCAACGATACGCTGTATCAGTCGGGTAATTTCTATTTAGACGGGTATGGTGGCGAGGGAAATGACTGGATCATTGTCATCAGCTCGCAGACCGCCGGCGATTACATGTACGGCAATGATGGCAATGACGTCCTTACGTCGGAGGGTGGCGGCGACTATCTCGAAGGCGGCCAGGGTGTTGATGGTCTTTATGCCGGCGCCGGAAACGATACGGTTTACGGCGGCGATGGCAACGATGGCTATGGTGGCACCATCACGAATGCTGCTGGCACGATAACCGCAGGTGCTCCATTCGGAGGCTGGACCACAACCGTAGCGGGTGGCCTGTTCGGCGGCGACGGTAACGACTTCCTCGATGGTGGCAACGGCAACGACCTTCTCGACGGCGGGAACGATCTGGACACGTTGATCGGCGGTGCCGGTAACGACATCCTGCTGGGCCGTAGCGGCGACGACTTGATGAACGGCGGCAACGGTAACGACACCATGGATGGCGGTACCGGTACCGACACGATGTTCGGTGCGAATGGTAACGACGCCATGTACGGCTTCACCGGTGCCGATTTTATGTACGGCCAGGATGGCAGTGATTTCGTCTTCGGCGACGCCGACGCCGATGTCGTTGCGGGTGGCGACGACAACGACGATGTGCGCGGCGGCAACGGCATCGACGCGGTATTTGGCGGCTCTGGCAACGATTACCTGATCGGCGGCACAAACATCGGGGCCGGTGACGGATTCACCGACTACTTCTATGCCTTCGACGGCGGCACGAACACCAACGAGACGGACTTCATCCTCGACTTCGAGGATACGCAGTTCGGCGCCGCGGCCAACGACTTCATCGTTCTTGAGCAGGCGATGGCGGATAACACCCTGATCTTCGACGCGAACGGCTATACCTGGATCGCAGTGTCGACGGCGACGGGCTTCCACTATCTCGGTGCCACCGGCACCAGCGCCACGGCGATCGTCAACAACATCACCTACGTCTGAGCTACGGGCTTCTCCCCAGCAGCAACGCTACGACAGTCTAACGGCCCGCTCGCAGGAGCGGGCCGTTTTTCGTTGGGGACAGTCGTAGAGGCCAAAGCTCAAGCGACGACGAACACTGGCAGCACGAGATCCTTTGTCGCCGCCTCGAATGCGACTTTGACGGGCAGCCCGACCTTCAGCACTCCCGCATCGCTGCCCTTCAGTTGTGCCTGCATTCGCACGCCCTCCGCGAGATCCACAGTAACGAGAACGTAGGGCAGATCCGGTTTGAAGCCGGGATGAAAGGCGTGATGCGAGATGGTCCAGGAGTGGACCGTGCCCGTCCCCTTTGCCTCGACCCAGCGGTGCTGCATCGAATAGCAGTGCGGGCAGACCGGCCGCGGATAGTGGCGAAGCTTGCCGCAATCCGAGCAGCACTGCAGGAGGAGCTTGCCCTGCTTCAATCCTTCCCAGAACGGTGCCGTATCGGCAGTCGGATCGGGTGTCGGCTTCAAATACTCTTGCGCTTCCATGGCGTCTCTTCTCCCGTTACGCACGCGCCATGATGGCGATCGAGCCGTCGCCCATGTCACCGTAGCCGGTCACGAGACCCACCTCGGCGTCCGCCACTTGCGCCTTGCCTGCCTCGCCACGCAGTTGCCGCGTCAGTTCGACGACGTGGTTGAAGCCGGCCATGTGCGCCTGGCTGAGCAGGCCGCCGTGCGTATTGATCGGCAGCTTGCCGCCGAGCTTGATCGCACCCGAGGCCACGAACGGACCGCCCTCACCCTTTTTGCAGAAGCCCATGTCTTCGAGTTGGCACATCACGATGTAGGTGAAGCAGTCGTAGACCTCCGCAACCTCGATATCGTCGTGCGTGACGCCAGCCATGGCGAAGGCCTTGGGCGCCGCCTTGGCGAGACCGAGGCGCGTGAGATCCGGTCGCTGGGTGATCGCCGAAGGCGAATCGGGATGCCCCTCAGCCACACCGAGAATGCTGATCACCGGCTTGGCGCAGTCCTTCGCACGCTCGGCCGAGGACACGATGAAGGCGCACGCGCCGTCACTCTCCAGGCTGCAATCGTAAAGCCGCAGCGGATCGGAGATCATGCGCGAGGCCTGATGGTCTTCGACCGTCAGCGGCTTCGTCATCATCGAGTTGCCGTTGAGGATGGCGTTGTGCCGCGTCGAGACCGCGATCTCGGCCAGCTGACGGCTGGTCGTGCCATAAAGCTCCATGTGCCGCCGCGCCATGGGGGCATACAGTTGGGCGGGGGCGATCGCGCCCAGCGGCATCTCGAACTCGCCGATCAGCCGGAACTGGGGCATTTCCCGCACGCGCGAACCGATCCTGCCACCGGCCCCAGACGACCCGTTGCGGCTGATCGGAATCAATACATGGTTGCAGATCCCCGCGGCAACAGCTGCCGCCGCGCATTGGATAGAGGCGACGGCACTGGCGCCACCCAGCGGCGTTACGGCTGAGAACTTGAGATCCGGGATGCCGAAGTTCGTAATGAAATCCTCTGCCACCACGGCCATGCTGCCGTAGGCGATGATCCCGTCGATATCCTTGGGATCGAGGCCGGCGTCGCGGATGGCTGCCAGTGAAGCTTCCATCTGCAAGGTGGTGACGCTCTTGCCGGACTGACGGGAGTAGCGTGTATCGCCGACCCCCGTGACAGCCGCCTTCCCCTTTAGCGACATGATGCTGCTCCTTGGCGATGATCAACTTGTCGTCGCCAAGGGTGACCGATGCGGAAGGCCCCGGCAACCACATCTCACGGTGCCCGGTCACCATCCCTTTACCGCGGCCGCGCTGCAGCGCTGGCGCCTCAGGGCTCCTCCTCGTCCTCGCCGCCACTGCCGCCGACGATGCCCGTGACGTCGCCGCCTGCATCTTCCTCTTCCTCGAGGAACGTATCGTCCTCTGCCTCAGCGATCGGCTCCTCCGCGCCATCGACATCGACAAGCGCGTCTTCGGCCTCGACCTCGACCTCGGGGGCCTCGCCCAGCACTGGACTGATTTCGGCTTTGCGCGGGGCACGACGATCTTCGCGCTCGGTCGGTACGGCGCCGCGTGCGATGGCATAGGTCGTTCCGCAGATCGGGCAGACGATGGGGTCGCGCCCGAGATCGTAGAAGCGTGACCCGCAGGACGCGCTCTGGCAGGTCCGCTTGGTCCCGCGTGCCGCTTTATCGGCCATGACAAACCTCGACGAGGTGGATGAAAAAAGTGCGGTGCTATCGCACGTGCAGCGCGACCCTGTCAAAACGCAAAATCAAGGTGCTCAAGACCAGTTCCGGCATGCCGTCCCCGACCCGCGTTGACAGCCGCCAGTGGCCGCGTGTCTATGGGTGCCGAGTAGCTCCAAAGCCCACCAGACCGAGACAGAACGTGAGCCATAACCAGCAGCCGAAGCCCCTCGTCGCGCATCGTTCCGGGCCTCTATCGGGCCGTGTGAGCGTGCCGGGCGACAAGTCGATCTCGCACCGGGCACTGATGCTCGGGGCATTGGCGACGGGGACGACGCGGATCACCGGGCTGCTCGAGGCCGAGGACGTGCTCAATACGGCGAAGGTCGTCGAGGCGCTCGGAGCACGAATTCATCGTCGCGATGGCGGGATCGAGGTCTTGGGTCGTGGCGTCGGCGGCCTGGTCCAGCCGGCAGAAGCGCTCGATTTCGGGAACTCCGGCACGGGGTGCCGTCTGATGATGGGCGTCATAGCCGGTCACGACATCGAGGCGCGTCTCGTCGGCGACGCATCCCTGTCACGACGGCCGATGCGCCGCGTACTGACACCTCTGAGACAGATGGGGCTAGGCGTGCTCGAGGACCGCGAGACGCTGCCGCTGACCATTCGCGGCACCTCGAGCCTGGTGCCGATCGAGTACGCGACGCCGGTACCGTCCGCGCAGGTCAAATCGGCGGTTTTGTTCGCCGGCCTCTCGGCCAGCGGTGAGACGACGGTCATCGAGCGCGAGCCGACGCGGGACCACACGGAGCGCATGTTCGCCTATTTCGGCGCCGAGGTTCGCACCAGTATCCGAGACGGTCGCCATGCCATAACGGTCGTCGGCGATGCTGAACTCGAAGGACGTCCCGTCAAGGTACCCGCCGATCCGTCCTCGGCAGCATTTCTCGCCGCCGCAGCCGCCATCGTGCCGGGCTCGGAAGTGACCATCGAAGGAGTGCTCGTCAACGAGACACGGACGGGCTTCTACACCACGCTGCGGGAGATGGGCGCCGACGTCACGTTCTTGGAGCCGCGCGAAGAGAACGGCGAGCCGATCGCCGACATCCGGGTGCGCCACCGCTCGCTGAAGGGCGTGGTGGTACCGGCCGCACGCGCGCCATCGATGATCGACGAATATCCAGTGCTCTCGGCAGTAGCCGCGTTCGCGCAAGGTGAGACGCGGATGGAAGGGTTGGCGGAACTCAAGGTCAAGGAAAGCGACCGGCTGGCGGCGACTGCTGCGGGACTTGTCGCAAACGGCATCGGCGCGCGCGTCGACGGCGACACGCTGTTGGTCGACGGTCGTGGCAAGGCACTTGGCGGGGGCACCGTCGTCACGCACATGGATCACCGGATTGCGATGGCATTCCTGATCCTCGGGCTCGGCGCCGACCGCCCGGTCGAGGTCGACGACATCACGTTCGTCGCGACCAGCTTCCCGGCATTTTCAGGTCTAATGACCGGGCTCGGAGCGAAGCTCGAAGCGAAATAGCCGCTTCAGCCCGCGCGCGCTGTGCGAATACGGGCCAGCGCGGTCGCAGGGTCTATCCGGCCATCGTAGAGGGCCCGCCCCGTGATGGCGCCCTCGAGGCGCGCGTTTTCCGGGCGCAGTAGAGCTTCCACATCGTCCATGGAGGCGAGGCCACCCGAGGCGATGACGGGGATGGCGGTCTCGGCAGCCAGCGCCGATGTCGCGGGAAGGTTGAGCCCCTTCAAGACGCCGTCGCGCTCGATGTCGGTGTAAATGATCGCTGCAACGCCGGCATCTTCGAACCGCTTGGCGAGGTCGATGGCGGTCAGCTCGGACGTCTCGGCCCAGCCTTCGACCGCAACCTTGCCACCCTTCGCATCAATGCCGACGGCGACACGCCCCGGATACGCCTTGGCCGCAGCCTTGACGAGCGCGGGATCACGCACCGCGACCGTGCCCAGGATCACGCGTCGGACGCCTTTCGCGAGCCAGGACTCGACCGTTTCCATGTCCCGGATGCCACCACCGAGTTGCACAGGCATGCGGACTGCGGCGAGGATCGCCTCAACGGCGGCGCCGTTGACGGGCTTACCCGCGAAAGCGCCATTCAGGTCGACGATATGGAGATACTCGAAACCCTGGTCCTCGAAGGCGCGAGCCTGGGCGGCCGGGTCGTCGTTGAACACGGTGGCCTCGCTCATCTCGCCGAGCTTCAGGCGCACGCACTGGCCATCCTTGAGGTCGATCGCAGGGAAGAGGATCATCGGGGCTCCAGGGAGACGTCGCGCAGGTGCCCCCGACCGATCGGGGATGGCGCGGCCATGAGATTGCTCTATTTTCTCGCGATCAATGGAACGAAAGAGGAATAGAGGTCAAGCGTGCTCGACGGTATGGAGGAGATAGAGAGCCTGTCGCCACCTGCTGGCGGGGCCCGCACGCTGACGGAGGCGGATGCCGTCGAGATCTGGATTGCACGCTGGTTGCGCATTCGCCCGAAGAGCTTGGTCCAGCGCTACGGCTGCGATCCGCGCCGGCTTTACGAGATCTGGTGGGGCGAGCGCTTTCCGGGCGCGCGGGCCAAGGCCGAAAAGCTCTTTCGCGAGCGCCATCCCGGCATCGTCGAGCGAACGAGCTTCGGTTATCGGCGCATTCCGGCCGTTGCCGACAAGGCCGAGGAGCGACGGCAATTGCGGCTATTCGAGTAGGCCTCGACCAAACCGCCAAATCACCCCTACGATCACGTGCTGCAATTCTCTCAGGCCTGCGGCAGACTAAGCCCGGAACGTCGATCCGGGAGACCCTCGATGCGCTACGGCTTTTATCTGCCCACTCGCGGCCCCCTCGCCAACCGCGGCGACCTGTCGGCCATTCTGGAAACGGCTGAGCGCCTCGGCTTCCGATCGACGATGGTGGCTGATCACGTCATTCTACCAACCAAGATCGAGTCGGCCTATCCCTATACTGTAAAAGGCAATTTCGTCAGCGAGAGCGAATGCTTCGAGCAGCTCTCGATGATGGCGTTCGTCGCGGGGCGCACCGAGACGCTGCGCATTGTCTCCAGTGTCATGATCGTCCCCCATCGGAATCCGGTCTTCAACGCCAAGGCGCTCGCGACAATCGATGTCCTCTCCGGCGGCCGACTGACCGTCGGCATCGGAGTCGGATGGCTCGCCGAGGAGTTCAAGGCGTTGCAGGCCGCCGAGTTCAAGCACCGTGGCGCTGTCACCGACGAGTACATCAACATCTTCAAGAAGCTATGGAGCGGCGAGCCGGTCGCCTACGAAGGCCGCTTCTACAGCTTCGACCAGGTGGTTTGCCATCCAAAGCCGCTGCAGCAGGGGGGACCGCCCATCTGGATCGGCGGCCATTCCGCACCAGCGCTCAGGCGGGTTGCGCGCTATGGCGATGGCTGGCATCCCGTTGGCGCGACCGCCGCCTCGCCGCTCCCACCCGATGAAATGCGCCAGAAGCTCGGCGAGATCGAGCGCATGATGACGGCCCAAGGTCGCGATTTCGGTAAGCTGGAGGTCAGCTACAAGGCGCCGATCTACGACGGCGGCGTACCACCAAAAGGCGAAGCGCGACGACTGTTCACGGGCGGCGCCGATGCAGCGCTCGGGGACATCGCGTCATTCGAGGAGCTGGGCGTGGACGAAATCGTGTTCGATTTCCGCACGCCGACCCTGACCGAGTGCCTTGAACGGATGCAGCAGTTCAGCGAGGACATCATCAAGCGCTCGTGAGCATGACGGCTTGGCGTCAAGACTTGCGCCACATCACATCGGCCGCGAGACGTCCCGCACCTGCGGCTTGGGTGAGGATTCGCCGCCAGTCCGTGCTGCGGCGCGCGCTCGCGATCCTCCGTAGAAGCTGCGCGCTCTTGGCAGCAGGCAAGGCCTCGGTGAGCTTCGCCCATACGAGATCGACATTGTAGACGCCGCGCTCAGGAGAGAGGCATACCGGCACGATGCGATCGACTGGCAGGTCCAGATCCTCGGCCGCCGCATCGATCGACTCGCGTATCGACCGGGCTTTGGACCCGTCCGGGATCGCCACGTCATAGGGCGGGCTCCATTCTTGAAACGGCCGCAACCGATCGATGTGGGAGAGCACGACGACGATGGGCGGTGCCGGCCGGTCGGAATTGCGCAGGAAGTGCTGGCGAATGGCCTCGAGACCGGCACGGTCGAGGTCACGGTCCGGGCGATCGGCAGCCATGACCCACAACACGACGTCGCAGTCCGCCCCTTTTGCGGTGACAGGGCCAAGGTCCTGGGCGCCCCCGATCCCAGGGCTGTCGATCAGGACCACGGGCGGCAGTCCTTGGCGCTGTACCTCGTAGCCGGCAAAGTCGCGTGTCTGGGGGAGAGCGTCTGTCGCCGCCTGAACCTCCTCCGCCAGAGCATTAACGAGGCTCGACTTGCCACTCCCCGAGCGCCCTGCAACGAGAAGGCGCAACGGTGCGTTGCTATCGACAGTGACGGCCGGCCCGGTGAAATCGGATTCCGACGCTGGCACGGCAAGGCGGCCGCTGTAGAGGTCGATCGCGGCGCGGCCAACCTCGCGCACATAAGCCGCCGCGAGCCGCTTTGCCAATTCTTCCCTCAGGCCTTCGTACATGGTTTTGCTCAGGCGCTCGCGGATCTCCTGCGTGGCTGCCGCAACGGGGTTCATGAGCCGGATGATACGCCAGACGTCGTAGGCCTTGTTGGCGACGTCGATCAGTCCGCGCCACTCGTAGAGCCGCATGACCTGCCCCACGGTCAGGCGATCGCCGAGCGGAACGTTGTCGACCACGATCGGTCTCAGACGCTGGCTGACGCGCTCGACAAGCGTCAACGCCTCGGGAACAGTGAATGTCCAAACGGGATCGTCGATATCCGGATGCATGTGCCGGGCAACCGCCTCGACCGTTTCGATGCCGAGCTTCGCAAGCTCATCTCGATCGGTAATTCGCGAGGGATCGACCTCGCGAGCAAGGCGCTCGACAGTTTCTCGTGCCGCGACCTCGCGAGGCGATCCAGCCAACGCATCCGCACTGGCATGAGCCTTGTCGCTGGCGGCAATCGTTTGTCGAAGGCGGCTGATCAACCAACTGCGAACACCGAATGCGGCGACCGAGATGACCAGCGCCGCCGCAAACCAGTGCAGCACGTAACCGTGCTGCCAGAGCCAGAGCCATCCGAGCGGCACCAGCACCAACAGCGGCAGACCGACTCCCGTCACCAGCGCTGCGAGACCGATGTAGGACGTGATCCTATCGCGTCCCATTGGCACCCGCTCCGGCGGCACCGCCTGCAGAACTGTTGGCACCCAGCCCGCGCTCACGCGCCAATCCGAAAGCCCTCTCCAACGCCTCGCGATAAGCCTGGGCAACGGCATCGGGATCCGGCTCTCCACGCTCACGTCGCGCAAGGAAGACGAGGGCCGCCTTGCCCAGCGCATACGTCGTCGCAAAGCTCGTGGCGGCAGCGGCTGCGGAGCCGACCGTCTGTCCGTAAATAGGAACCAGCTTGACGAGCTGCCGGATCCCAAAACCCGCCGCGAGACGCGTGAGGATCGAAACGCCGAGGCAGCCGCCGAACTCGGCCAGCGCACGTCGGTCCCATTCGATGCCTTGTTGCGCAGCAAGGGCATGGAGGAGGCGAGCCTGCACGCCTGGCACCGCGACGGCCCCAGCGATCGGCACGACATCCACGGCCGCCGCCGCCGCCGCATGCCCCAGAATGATCGGATTGGCGCGTCGTGCGGCGCGTCCCCGCGTCGTGGACCGGATTTCCCCGATCATCGCACTAATGCTGCGAGGTGCGGTGTCCCCGATCGCCGCAAGCAAGGCATCGAGCCCATAAAGACGCGGCTCGAACCCATCATCCTGTCGTGTGAAGTCTATGGGTACGAAGACCAGTGGGCCGGTCCCGCCGATGCGAGCGAACTCGCTTCGCTGGTGCGCGAGACTGCGCGCGAGGGCTTCGGGGACGCCGCCTGGTACCTCGTCCCGCGCTGAGAACGGATAAGGCAGAAGATGACCTGCTCCCGAAGGGTAGGCGTCGTGGAGGCACGTTTGCGCAACCACGACCGGCCAGTCGGGATGCCGGCGGCGCACTGCGGCGACGGCGTCGATGATGCTTCCCTGCTGATGGTCCATGGCGCGCGCGACGACCAGTACGAGGTGAGCCTTCGCCTCCGAAACCGAAAGATCTTCGCGCGGGTCGTAGCCGACTTCACCGAGACCACGCGTGTCGAGAAAGCGAACGACAGGCGACTCCTGCGGAAAATCGAAGACGCGTGCGGTCTTGGTACAAGGCCGGAAACCCGACCCGACCTCGGCCTCGGTCGCGCCAGTGATCGCTTGCACGATGGAACTTTTCCCGGACTGCACCTTGCCGATCAGCCAGATGACGGGTGCCTCGGCGGCCGCCGTCTCGGCCACCGCGTCAGGGGCAGCTTCGCCCTCGCGGGCCTCGATCAAGCGCGCCCATGCCTCGGCGAGACGAGCTGGCAATGTACGCGGGTCGAACTTCGAGGTCAGAGCCATATCGCCGTCAAAGCCTCGCTATTCTCAATCGCAATCAATTCGACTTCGACGGCCGTGCGGCCGCCCCGGCACGGGTCGCGACCCGCGCAAGCCTATACGGGATATGGGGTGCATTGAGGGCTGGGACAAATAATTGTCGCGGCTACTGAGGTTCGGCAATGGAACATTAGTTGAACAAATCGTCGAATCGCTTCATGTTCTCTCTATGTTCGCACGAGCTGCTGCCCAGTAGAACAGTGAGAACACCCTCCCCCTCTCGCCGCCCACGAGATGCCAAATGACCCGCACGCTCCTCATTGCCTACGACCTCGCTCAGACCTCCACTGCGCGCGCTCAGATCGCCGAAATGCTCATGGCCATAGGAGAAGCCTGGGCCCGCCCCCTCGACACGGTCTGGATGCTCCGTACGAAGCTCGCCGCCGAGGAGGTCGAAGCCCGGCTGTCGCCGTTACTCGGCGCAGACGAGGGCCTGATGGTGCAGGAGGCCCGTGGAGAGGCTGCATTCGCCAATACCGGCCTCAGATGGTTCCGACCGCGACGTCAAACGGCGCTCGCGGCACTCGAGTCGGCGGCCGTGCTTGCTTTTAGTGATTACAGACAGGAGGAACACACCGCTCTCGACCAAGCGGCCTGAGTATCGCTTGCGTTACTCTTCTCTCTTCGCCCCGCCAACGCCCGGCCGCCCCACGGCCGGGCGTTGGTGCGTTCAGTTCAGCTTGATGGAGCCGAAGAGGCGAATAGTGCGACCCGGCTGCAGAACCTCGTCCTTCTTAAAAGAGACGTGGTTCCTCACGTCGTCGTCGAGCAGGTTTTCGCCCTTCACTCCGATCGTCATCTGGGAGGCGATGTCATCCTCGCGGCCGGTCTTGAACGTGTAGGCCAGCTCGGCATTTAGCAAAGTGTAGCCGTTGGTCGGCGTATCGCGCGCGTCCAGAAGCGAGACATCGTCCTGGCGGAACGCGTGCAGCGTGAAGACTCGGGCGAGCCAGGCGGGATCGCGATAGTAGAGACCGGCACCGACGCGATGCGGCGGGATCCGCGGAACATTGTCCCCGCCCGCGAAGCTGGCTCGCACGAAATCATACTGGCCCGAGACACCCCAGATCCCCCGACCGAGGCGCGCGATGTCCAGCTCCGCACCCAATTCGGCGCCGGTGAACTTCGCATCGCGTTGCGCGAAGACGAGTTCATCGAGTTCCTCGCCAGCGCCGCACGTATCCAGCGTGTCGTCGCACTGGCGGCCGGTAAAGCTCTTGAAGATGAAGCCGTCGTAGACCGTGTGAAACACACTCGCGTCGAAGCGGAAGTGTCCCTGCGAGCGCTTGAAGCCCAATTCGGCAGTGTTGGCCTTCTCGACGTTGAGATTGGGGTTTCCGATTTCGAAGGTGCCTGTCGCCTCGTGAACACCCTTTGAAAACAACTCGCCGACATCGGGCGCGCGCTCGGTGTGCTGGGCGGTCAGTCGCGCCACCACGCCGAGCGGTAGCTCATAGAGAAGACCAACGCTGCCGCTCAGCGGCGTGAAATCTCGAGTGAACCTCTCTGCCTCGGTCGTCACGAGCGGGTCCTCGACTGTAGTGCCGTCGGCCTTGTTGCCTTCGATGCGCCCCGCGGCCTGCAGCCTAAGGCGCCGCGTAACCTCTAGCTCTTCGAAGATAAAGCCAGCGACCATGCTTTGCCGAGCCGCAGGGTCGATCAGTCCATCGACCGGCTCTTCGACACCGAACCCACGCACTTGCTTGCGCCCGACCTGCACGCCGGCTGCGCCACGAAGCTCTCCGAACGCGGTAGGGATTGGAAGGTGTTGGGCTTCGGCGCGCGCCTCGTGTTCCCGATTGGTGAAGCGGGTACCGATGATGTCGAGAGCCGGGCCCTCATCCTCGTGATCGCCTTCCTCCTCGTGACCGTGGCCATGCCCCTCGCGCACGACCTCGTTGTGGGCATAGCGCGACGATCCGAGCCAAAGACGGATCGCATCGATGCCATGGTCGCGAACGCGCCACTCGCCTTTGGCGGTCAGCTTATCCTGGATGAGATCAATCCGGGGGCGGGCCTCCTCGGCCTCCTCTCCCGGAATGCCATAGAGGCTCTGGTATCGTGTCCACGCAACGCCGAAGAAGCCATCCGCCCATATCCAGGAGCTGCCGAGCGATAGGCCCTTGGCATCGACGAACGTGTTGGGTTGCACGCCTTGCGGGGTATCGTAGTCGAACGTGCGGCGTCGGAAGGCATCGACGTGCACTGCGACGTTCCCGGCCCCCGCAGTGACCTGGAACGCACCGTCACGCCCCTTGTCGACGGAGTTGAGGCCGCCCTTCAGCTCGGCCATGAAACCGCGCGGCGGAATGAACATCGGAATGCGATTGTTCTCGACGGAAACGACACCCCCGATAGCTTGCGAACCGTAACGCAGCGTTGCCGGCCCGCGCACAACTTCGACTCGCTCTGCCGCGAACGGATCAATCGGCACGCCGTGGTCTTCGGACAAGGCCGCGACGTCGTGACTGCCGATACCGTTCTCCTGCACGCGCACACGGTAGGTATCGAGACCGCGGATGACGGGCCGGTTGGAGCCGGGCGCGAACGTCGACCCGACGATGCCGGGCTTTTGCGACAACGTGTCGGCGATGGTAGGACCAAAGTTGGCCAGCAACTCGCGGTCGGTGACGATTGTCACGGGCACGAAGGCATCGTCGACGACGAGCAGCGTTCCCGGCGGCGGCGGCACTTCGCCAACGTCTACGACTGACGCTGCCGCAGGCGGACCACTTGGAGCGACAGTCTGGGCGGCCGCAGCTGCCGACCGGGGGGCCTGCCGCACGACTGGGCTCGGCGTCGAGACAACAATACCTGGGAGCTGCGTTTGAGCACTTGCTGCGGTGGCTCCGATACAGACCAAGCCCGCAGCGATCATGGCCCCGGCTGATGCTTGGATTTTGTCGGTCATGCGGCCCGATCCTCATTGACCAAGAAATGTTATATCGTAACATGTCGAAAGGCCGGGGGCTGGGCAAGACGATACTGCCCGGCTTGCGGACAAGCTCGCCGAAGCGTGGCCCATTCGCAACACTACAACATTTCTCGTGGCGGGGATGATTAGGCGCCACCACCCCGGAAGCAAGCTGCCACCGACAAAGCCGAATGCTTGAAACCGAAGTTTTTATGCCAGTCGTAACACGTCCATCCGATACCATTGGCATACAACAGATCCGTGACATCTCGCAGATAGGCGGCTTGAACATAGCCGTTCAGCGCGCTGGCAGTGCCGATTTCACTGAAATGAACTCTCAGATTGTGGTTTCGCGCGAACGTAAAAAGAGCCTTGAGGTCTTCGGATATTTTCGCCTTGTTCCACGTACCGCTGAAACGAGAGCCATCTACCATCCAATGCGAGTAGGTGCCGGGCCAGGATTTTCCGGGACAATTGTTCGGATGACCGGGGTAATTGCAATGAGTGAGGCCTTGCGGGCTATAATAATGGATATCGACGACCATTCGCGCATCCAACCACGAGCGACTCTGGGGCTGGAAGCGGTTAATAGTCGCTCCGGCCGACTGCCAGTGATGCGCCATCACAAAATAAACGCAGTCAGGGCATCTGGTGCGGAGCTTTGGCATGAGTTGATCTTGGTAGTTGTACCAGACGTTCGGATCGTCCCCGAAACGGGGTTCATTTGCCGGCGTTAGAATAACCCAATCGCGGTTCAACTCGAGGTAGATCTTCTCGGCCAATTCTTCCATAAGTCGGGTGTGTCGGCCAGCCACGGCAGGTTCGCGGAGCTTATCCATTCCGTCAAGAATCCAGGATCCGTCGGTATTGAGCAGACCCGTGTTGGAAATATTGAGGATAGTGACGAGACCCGCGTTCTGGGCTTTTTGAATGAAACTTTTTAGATCGGCCCAGCGATCGGATCGCAAAGTACCTGTGACTCCGCTCTCGATAATATCCATGCTAATCATAACGCGAACATTCCGTCCTCCCGCAGAATAAATCATTGGCAGCTCGACATCGAACTCCGTGGGTTTATAATTGGCAGAATCCATAAAACCAAACACGAGGTTGGCGCCGCCATTGCGGAGAGCGCTCGTTATGTTGGCAGGCATTGGATCAACCGCTGCCGCCGGCAGCGCCACTAGCGCGAGCAGGACCGCGAAAAAGCATCTTAGTAGAATAGCCATGGCTGCATCCCTTCTTGGGAATGATTAGAGTCAATCCCTGATTCTGGAACGGATTCGAGGAATGAGGAACTGATGGCTGTTGGGAGACGAGGAGTGTACAAGAACGGTAATCACCTGACACTTGCCGCTGTCGACTGAGGGTCAGAGTGTGGGTTGCGCGGGTTGGGTTTCGGGTGTGGCTTTTGGCTCCTTTGGCTGTTGCGGTTTTGCTCTGCGGGTGAGGCCGTCGCGGAAGGCGCAGGCCGGTGTTCGGCCCTTCATGCCGCGTCCCTGATGCGGTCGGCGCTCATTGTAGCCGACGAGATAGTCGTCGAGCACGACTTGCATTTCCTCGATGGTCTCGAACCAGGTTTTTCGCCCCTCGACGCGGAAGTGCTCGTCGAGCAGCGTGCGATGGAAGCGCTCGACGATGCCGTTCGACTGCGGGCGCTTCACTTTCGTCGTGCGGTGCTCGATCTCCTCCAGCTGCAGGAACAGCTCGTAGGGGTGCTGGTCGGGACGTCCGCAGAACTCGCGCCCGTTGTCGCTCAAGACGACGTCGATCTTCGCGTTGGCGGCCTCGAAGGCCGGGATCACGTCGTTGTTCATGAGATGCACCGCGGTGATCGGCAGCTTCGAGGGATAGAGCCTGGCCCAGGCATAGCGTGAGTGGCAGTCGATGGCTGTCTGCAGGTAGATCTTACCAACGCCCTTGAGGACGCCGACGAAGAACGTGTCGACAGCGACGAGACTGCCGGTGTGCGGGGCCTCGATGTGGCGCTCGCGGAACTCCGGCGAGAAGCGTTCCAGCAGGCGGATCTGCTCGTCGGAAAGCTCGATCTTGCGCTCGGCAGTGGCCTTCTCGAGCCGCAACAGCCGCTCGTGCTTGGTCAGCAGCCCGTTCCTCATCCACACGCCGCGCACGCCGCCGGATGAGACCTGGATGCCCTTGAGGCGCAGCTCCTGCTCGACGCGGGTGGCGCCGTGGCAGGGATGGGCGAGCGCATGGTCGAGGATCGCCTGCTCGGTCGCTACGAGGACGCGGTTGGGGTGCGGCCCACGGGCGCCGGGCAGCCCGTCCGCGCCAAACGTCTGGAAGTTGCGGCGGATCTCGTAGAACTGCTGGTGGGAGTAGCCCATCAGCTTGCAGGCCTTGGAGACGTTGTCGAGGTTGCTCGCCAGCTCGAGCAACGACAGCTTGCGCCGTGCTAACTTCTCGGTGGTCGTGGTCATGTCGTTCTGCCTGTGAGGAAGGGTGATGTCTCAGCAACACTATCTAACCTCAACCGGCAGCGGCACGGCCACGGCTCGCGACTCTCAGCGGTCGCCGCCGTGACCTCGACTGTCAGGTGAATACGATCTCAGCACACGAGGGGCCTCATCTAAGTGACGACGGGCTGTGCGCGCAAGTGCATCGCGATCAACACGGAGCCGGTGAACTACCCCCATATCGCGCACCTAGTCTGCGATTCTGGACCCCGGATTGCCCGGCAACTCGCGGTCGGTGACGATTGTCACGGGCACGAAGGCATCGTCCGCGATCAGCAGCGTTCCCGGCGGCGGCGGCACTTCGCCAGCATCGATGACTGACGCTGCGGCAGGCGGACCACTTGGAGCCGTAGTCTGGGCGGCGACAGATGCCGGCCGGGTGGGCTGCCGCACCACCGGGCTCGGTGTCGAGACGACTATACCTGGAAGCTGCGTTTGAGCACTTGCTGCGGTCGCTCCGAGACAGACCAAGCCCGCAGCAATCACGGCCCCGGCTGATGCTTGGATTTTGTCGGTCATGCGGCCAGAGCCCCCTTGGCTTCGAATAGTGTTATAATATAACATTGACGCTGCTTCACAGACTCGGCAAGGCGATCCTGGTCGGGTTATCGACAAGCCGGACGAAGCGTGCTTTGTCGGCAACACTATAACGTACCATTTAATGGGATGACGACGCGGCCCATGCTCGAAGCCGTTCGACCAGGACATGGCAAGACTGCCGATGCCGCCAGTGCCGCGGTCGTGGCGTTGCGTCACAACCCTATCGATCGTGACATCTTTGCACCGCCATCCCTCGCCCCCACGACGAAGGCGCCTGCGGTGCTGCTAGCGTTCGTCCTCCACGGTCTAGTTTTGTTGGGTGCACTCGCCGGCTACAGCGATCCCTTCGGAGCAGGCGGAAACGATCTCGAGGCCCTCAGCGTAGAGGTGGCGCTCGTGCCGGCCTCGGCACTCGAAAGTCGGGCATCGCGGGCGACGGAGGCCGTCGCGAGTACGGCGGCCATCGATCAGCGGGATGGCTCGACGGAGGCGTCTGAGGCAACAGCGTCCCCCGCCCCGCCCGATCGCGCCGAGAAATCCGACGCGGAGCAGCAAAGAGAAGCAGCTCAAATCGAACCCACGAAAGACACGGCGCCCCAGGAGACACAAGCTCCCCTGCCGACGCTGGCGCTCACGATTCCCGAGCCGACGCCGCCTGAGCCGGACGCCGTAACGCTCCCACAGCGCGAGCCACAGCCAAAGCGTACCGAGCCTGAGCCCTTGGAACGCCCCGCCCCCCCTACCACGGGTTCGACGGCCTCAGAGGCCGGAGGAGCGACCTCATATGCCTCCGATGGCGTCAATCGGCGCGCGCAAGCCGCCGCCGCCGCGAGCGCCGGCAGCCTACGCGCTTTTACGAAGGGCGTCGTCGATGCGCTCGGAAAAACGCGTCCAAGAGGACTGCACCATAAGGCACGTGGCACGGCGAGGGTCACCTTCGCCATTGCCGAGGGCGGCGGCCTGGAGTTCGTGCGAGTCGCCCGATCGAGCGGGCACGATGCGCTTGATGGGGCCGCGGTCGCTGCTGTCAGGAAGGCATCGTTCCCCGTGCCGCCGTCTGGCATGACGCTCGCGCAACGGACCTACGAGGTGCCCTACCACTTCCGCTGAGCACCGCGGGAAAGCTCACGGTTTCCATGAAAGAAAATTCGCGATCAGGCCGAGCCCAAGCCGCTGGCTCTTTTCGGGATGGAACTGCGTGCCAGCGATATTGTCCTTCGCCACCATCGCCGTGACCGGGCCGCCATACTCGGTCTCAGCCACAACGACGCCACGATGGGCTGGCACGAGATGATACGAGTGCACGAAATAGGCGTGTAGGCCATCGGGTCCGGTGGGAAGCCCAGCAAGCAAGGGATGCTCGCGGGCGAGAGTCAAAGTATTCCAGCCCATATGAGGAATCTTGAGCGTCGCATCACGCGGCTCGAGAACGCGCACTTCGCCGTCGATCCAGCCGAGTCCATCCGTCACGACATGCTCGAGTCCCCGCGTCGCCAGAAGTTGCTGGCCGACACAGATGCCGAGAAATGGGCGACCCTTTTTGCGCACGACCGTCTCGAGTGCTTCGCGCATACCCGTGACGGCATCGAGCCCACGCTTGCAGTCGGCAAAAGCACCGACCCCCGGCAAGACCACCCGATCAGCGGTGGCCACCGCATCGGGGCTCGACGAAACCTCGATGCGGGCCCCGCTCCCACCTTCACGGGCGGCGCGTTCGAACGCCTTGGCGGCCGAGTGGAGATTGCCCGACCCGTAGTCGATAATGATCACGCGCTGCATCGGCTCACGTCCTGCCCGGTCTCAACGCCATGATGCTCAAGCGGCCTCGGGTACCGGGCCCCATGACGCCTGGCGGCGGAGATGAAGGCGACCATGATGCCGCCCCATGAGGCCGCTCCTGAAGCCAAGCCTCGACGAACCGCCGCTCACAGTCATCGAGGCTGCGACCGCTAACACTGCCGACCTGATCATAGCCGCGGCGGCCAAGCGTCCAGCGGCGAATCTCATCGTTCTCTAAGCCCACGAGCAGGTGCAATGCGACCATGATCCAGCTGGTTATCTGCTGGCCGATACCAAGCAACCAAACGATCAGTTCGATGCCGACCAGAACCGCGATATAGCCCAGCAACGCGAGCCAGAGCCCGTTCGCTATCATCCAGAACGGGGTGAGCACAGCGGCCGTCAGGGAGAAGCCATCGCGCACGAAGACGAGGGCTTCCCCGCGCTCGAAGCGGTCGATAGGGCCATCGTGCGGCTCGTGGACAGTGTAGGTGTGCATGGTACGCTCTCGACGGGTGACGTAACCCGGCCCCTAAACCTCACTCGCCTCGGTACAATTCAACCGCTGAGACTGCCCTTCGTTGACGGCACGCGGCCAGCCTGGCGCGGGTCGGGAGCGACCGCCGTCCGCAGGGCCCGTGCCAATCCTTTGTAGCACGTCTCGGCGATGTGGTGATTGTTCTCACCGTAGACGTTCTCGATATGCAGCGTGATGCCGGCATTCTGGGCAAAAGCCTGGAACCATTCGCGGAACAACTCGGTATCCATCTCGCCGAGCTTGGGGCGCGTGAATTCGACCCGCCATACGAGATAAGGCCGCCCCGAGACGTCGATCGCGACCCGGGTCAAGGCCTCGTCCATCGGCAGATCGACCGAGGCGTAACGGGTTATTCCGGCCTTGTCGCCCAGCGCCTTGGCCACGGCCTGCCCCAGCACGATGCCGCAGTCCTCGACCGTATGATGGAAGTCGATATGCAGATCACCCTTTGCTTCGAGATCGATGTCGATCAAGCCGTGCCGGGCCAATTGCTCGAGCATGTGATCGAGGAAACCGACGCCCGTGGCGATACGGAAGGCCCCTGTGCCGTCGAGATTGACGGTTGCCTTGATAGCCGTCTCTTTGGTCGTGCGCTCGATGGTGGCGGTACGGGTCACGTCGATCACCGGATTGTTAGCTGCCACGGCCCGAGGTCCGTAGTCGTGCCAGACGATGGAAGTCATGCTATGGGGCGTCAATGACACGAGCAGAAGCACTTGCCAAGGTTAACACCGGCTTACTCGGGTGGGAGTGTCCGACATGACCGCGAGCGGCGAACACACGTCCACCACCTGGCATGGCACGACCATTCTCACGGTCCGTAAAGGCGGACGCGTCGTCATCGCTGGCGACGGCCAGGTTTCGCTCGGAGCAACGGTCATTAAATCCAATGCCCGTAAGGTCAGGACGCTCGGCAAGGGCGACGTGATCGGTGGGTTCGCCGGCTCCACCGCCGATGCCTTCACGTTGTTCGAAAGGCTCGAGGCCAAGCTCGAACAGTATCCGGGGCAACTCACGCGGGCCTGCGTCGAACTTGCCAAGGATTGGCGCACCGATCGTTACCTGAGGCGCCTGGAAGCCATGATGTTGGTCGCCGACCGCGAGCGTAGCCTCGTCCTGACCGGCACCGGCGACGTACTAGAGCCTGAGCGCGACCTGATGGGTATCGGGTCGGGAGGCAACTACGCGCTTGCCGCCGCCCGCGCCCTGATCGACACGGATATGTCGGCCGAGGCGATCGCCCGCAAAGCCATGGGAATCGCCGCCGAGATCTGCGTCTATACGAACGGATCTCTCGTTATTGAGAGCCTTGAATCGGCACGGTGAGAGAGCGCGCAGGAAAACAGCCTCGATGGGATGGGTCTATCTGCTGCTAGCCGGTCTCTTCGAGATCGGCTTCACCACCTCGATGCGCTATCTCGGCTGGCCGCCGCGTTTGGTTCCCCTCGGCATATTCATCGTGTTCGTTTCAGCCAGCTTTGGCTGCTTGATGATTGCCGTCAAAACCTTACCAGTAGGCACCGCCTACGCCGTTTGGACCGGCATCGGCGCCGCGGGTACGGCCCTGATTGGCATGGCCTGGTACGGCGAGCCGGCCAGTACGGCACGCCTCGTGCTCATCGTCGTCCTGATCGGAGCAATTGCCGGCCTCAAATTGATCGACGGCTGACGCCCATGATGCTTCAGGCGGCTGGCAGGCTGACAAAACGTGCCCAGAAGTCGTTCAGTGACGAAACCAGCTCCATCAATCCCTTGTGCGAACCTGGCTTCGAGACGTAGGCAGTCACACCGAGGTCGTAAGTGCGCTGGATATCGTCCTCGGCGCACGACGTCGTCAGCACGATCACCGGAATGCGCTTGAAGGCCGAGTCCGTCTTCAAGTGCATCAGCGCAGTACGGCCGTCCATCTTCGGCATGTTGAGATCGAGCAGGATCAGCCCGGGTTGCGGCCGGTCCGCGTAAGGCGGCTCTCCGCGGACGTAAGCCAGAAGCTCGACCCCATTCTCCACGAAGGCGATCGGGTGGGAGAAGCGGCTCTCGGCAAAGGCATCACGCATCAGCAGCCGATCGTCAGGGTCGTCCTCCGCAATCAGAATAGGAATGATGTCCGGCTGCAATCCCGTCGCCCTGGGTCTGAGCACGACCGCGGTCGACGGACGCGCCGTTGGCTCGGATTGCTGCATCGTTGTCGACCCCGCAGGATCTACGGGTGAAATGACTTGCGGCGCAGCACTCGATACGGGGGCCGCCGGCAGAGCGCTCCGGCGAAGAGTTGCGCGAGCAACAGGACTGCTTTGGCTGACGACCTGTGCCCGTTTCGGCGCGCAGTGGCGCGGCTCCTCCAGAAAACCGACACCGACCTCCTGCGCTTTTCGCCATACGACCAGACATTGCACTTCGAGCCCCTCGAGTTCGATGATCAACTCGAAAGTATCCGGGACGGCCGTCCCCTGAGCCACCTGCAGGCGCGCGCCGCCGTCCGAAATATCACGCACGACGCAAGGCATCGTGGCGTGCCGTCCGCTGAAGGCGATAAGCCCGCCCTTCAGCATGCGGCTGCGAGCGCCGCCACGCTTGTCGGTCGAACGCTGTTGCATGCTGACCAATCCCATCCGAATGGTACCGTAGCTCTCACCGTACTGGCGAATGTCTAACGAACGGCTAGTGCCACCGTGTTTTCACGCAATTCGTCGCGTGCTGGCTTGCCGTGGCCGATCGTACGACTTAGGCGGGGAGCGGAAATGACCGGTCTTGCCGGGACCGTGAGATGCAGATACCCAGGAAGAAACCTCGAGAGGTCCCATGGCAGCCATCCAGACCATTGGCGTCGTCGGCGCAGGCGCGTGGGGCACGGCCCTCGCCCAGACGGCACGGCTCGCCGGCCGCGACGTAGCCCTGTGGGCACGAGAGGCCGAAGTCGCTGACGAGATCAACAGCGCGCATCGCAACTCGATTTTTCTCCCCGGCGTGGCACTCGACGAGGGGCTCACAGCAACCGGCGATCTCGCCGAGATCACCGAGCGCGACGCGATCCTGCTGGTCCCACCCGCCCAGCATGTCCGCGCGACGGCCGAAGCACTGGCGCCACTTCTTGTTCCTGGAACGCCGGTCATCGTTTGTGCCAAGGGGCTTGAGCAGGCGACCGGCAAGACCATGGGCGAGGTGCTGGGTGAGGCGCTTCCCAACGCAACCCTTGCGATCCTGTCCGGCCCGAGCTTTGCCGCCGATGTGGCGCGCGGTTTGCCGGCGGCTCTGACCCTCGCCACGGCCGAGGCCGCACTCGGCCAGCGCTTGGCCGAAGCCATTGGTTATCGGAATTTCCGGCTGTATTGGTCCGATGACATGGTCGGCGCGCAACTCGGAGGCTCGATCAAGAACGTGCTGGCGATCGCGGCCGGCATCGTGGACGGCAAGGCGCTCGGTGCCAGTGCGCATGCCGCGCTCGTCACCCGTGGCTTCGCCGAGATGCGGCGCCTGGGCAGCGCCTTGGGAGCGCGCCCCGAGACTCTCGCGGGATTATCGGGCCTTGGGGACCTCGTCCTCACCTGCGGCAGCCCGCAATCGCGCAACATGAGCCTGGGACGGGCACTCGGGCAAGGACAGAAGCTCGATGATGTTCTCGGGGCAAGGCGCTCGGTGGCCGAGGGCGTCTACACGGCAGCCGCGGTCGTTCGCGTGGCCGGCGAGCACGGCGTCGAAATGCCTATAGCATCCGCTGTGCATGCCATCGTTTCGGGTGCTCTCGATGTCGATACGGCCATAGAGGCGTTATTGGCCCGACCATTCCGCGCAGAGGACGCTTGAGGTCGGGAACTCACGGCTGCCCACCCGCGGTCACGGCCGGACGTGTCTCCGGAACCGCCTGCATGGCCGCGATCACTTGATCGAGCACATCGACCGTCGCGCTCGCGCCGACGGCATTCTCAGAAAGATACCGCCGAAACGCCCGCGCTTTCGGACGGCCGTGGTAGAGCCCCAGAATGTGCCGTGTCACAGCGTGGAGCCGTCCACCCGCCTCGACATGTTGCGCGACGTAGGGCCGGAGCCGCTCCAACACCTCCTCGCGGCTTACCACGGCCTTCGCCTGACCGAACAAGGTCTCGTCAATGCTGGCCAACAGCCACGGCATCTGATAGGCGGCTCGCCCCAGCATCACCCCATCGACGTGGGCAAGTTGTGCCTCTGCGTCCTCCACACTCAACAACCCGCCGTTTATGACGATCGTCAGTTCAGGATGCGCTGACTTGAGGCGCCAGACACGCGGGTAGTCGAGCGGCGGGATTTCGCGGTTTTCTTTCGGCGACAAACCGTTCAGCCAAGCCTTGCGCGCGTGCACGATGAAGACGCGACAGCCGGCGTCAGCGACGCTGGAGACGAACCGCTCGAGATCCGCCTCGCTATCCTGATCGTCGATGCCGATGCGGCATTTGACGGTCACAGGCACGCGCACCGCTCCAATCATGGCCGCAACACAGCGCGCAACGAGCGCTGGATCGGCCATCAGGCAGGCTCCGAAATTGCCGCCCCGCACCCGGTCCGAAGGACAACCGACGTTGAGATTGATCTCGTCATAACCCCAAGCTTCGCCGATGGCCGCAGCAGCCGCCAACTTCGCCGAGTCGGAGCCACCCAGTTGCAATACCACCGGATGTTCATCGGTCGCGAAATCGAGGAGCTGCGCACGCTTGCCGTGCAGGATCGCATCCGCCGTCACCATCTCCGTGTAGAGCCGCGCGCGCCTCGTCATGATGCGATGGAAGAACCGGCAATGCCGATCCGTCCAATCCATCATGGGCGCAACACAGAATTTATGCATTTGATTTTGCATGATTATTTTTGTAGTCTCTGAGGGTAAACGACGAACGTGTGCACTCATTTGTGCACTCGTGTGCACAAAAATACCCAGAACTTCGCAGGAACATTGCACACGAATTGCACACGCCGGAGCGGCGTGTGCACGTGTGCACTGGAACCAAAGACGAACGTGTGCAGTGGGGTCCAGCCATGGCGTCCTTCAACAAGTTGCCGTCCGGCAGGTGGCGGGCAATGGTTCGGAAACAAGGGCATACCTTATCGAACACGTTCCGTCTCAAGGTCGAGGCCGAGACCTGGGCGGCCGAGCAGGAGAGCCGGATCGGCCGCGGCGAGAAGCCGTCGACAAAGCCGATCACCAGCCGCGAGACATTGGGCGATCTGATCGATCTGCACCTTGAGGACCTCAAGGAGCTGGGCCGGGGTATCGGCCGGAGCAAGGAGCACACCCTGTTCCGCCTAAAGGACACCATCGGCGGCACACGGCTCGGAAACATCGACCGCGAGTTCCTGGTCAGCTTCGCCAAGCGTCGCGCGAAAGAGGGGGCAGGCCCCGTCACCATCTCCATCGACATCAGCTTCATGGGCACGGTGATGGAGCACGCCGCCGCCGTGCATGGCATCGCCGTGCCGACCGAGCAGATCAGACTCGGTCGCATCGCGCTCAACCGGTTGGGCCTCATCGCGAAGTCGGCCGAGCGCGAGCGCCGACCGACCGCAGAGGAGCTGGACCTGATCATCAAGACCGCGGAGACCAATCCGCGGCAGGTCATTCCTTTAGGGCGCATCATCAAGTTCGCAATCGCCACCGCACTCCGCCAGGATGAGATCAGTCGCGTACTCTGGGAGGACTTCAATCCGACGCGGGCGACCTTGCGGGTGCGGCAGCGCAAACATCCGCGGCAGAAGAAAACGAACGACCAGACGATCCCTCTCGTCGCCGACACCGGATTCGATCCCATCGCCCTCATCAGGGAGCAGGGCGAGCGAACCGGCCGCGCGCAGGGATTTATCTTCCCTTACGACGGCCGCTCGGTCGGCGCAGCGTTCCGACGCGTCTGCCGCGACCTGGCGATTGAGGATCTGCACTTCCACGACCTGCGCCACGAAGCGATCAGCCGACTCTTCGAGGCCGACTGGGACATCCACAACGTCGCGATGGTCTCCGGCCACAAGGACTGGAAGATGCTGCAGCGCTACACGCACTTGCGTCCGAGCTTCATTGCCAACAGGTCCGGGAGGAGGCTGTGAGGGGACAATGCCGAGCACAGCAGTGGATTTGCAGAGATTCCGGAAGTCGGATGGTGTCGCTCGACCTGCTCAGAAATCGGCACAAGTCGCGTCCGCACGCCTTCAGAAAGCCGACATTGGTGACATGCGACCGGGTTGGATTCCCCGCGGCTCCACCAAAACCCCTAAGAAATCAGATAGTTAGCTTTCCCAAACCTCTGCAGATCTCGCATTGATCTGCATAGTCTTTCAGGGCGTTTTCCCAAACCTTGGACTTACGCGGAGCCATGCGCGGGTCGCGCGGCGACCGCCATTAGTGCGGTCGTGGCGGCAATGCAAGCAAGGGACGAGAACAGGAGCGCCTTGGCACCAAACTCGTCGATCAGGATGCCGAAGGCGATTGGCGCTCCCGCCTGTAGGATGCGTGCCGGTGCTCCGAGCAAGCCAAGTCGATAGCCGTAATTGTCCGGCCCGAATAGGGCAAGCGGGACGGTACCGCGGGCGATCGTCAGGATGCCGTTACCGGCCCCATGCAGTAGCGTGAATGGCATGGCGAACCACGGGCCGCCGAACAATAGAATGGCCGCGCCTATTGGGTGCGTGACCGTTGAAAGCCGCGCCGAGACGAGGGGATGAAAGCGGCTCAAGAAACCGGCTTCGAGCAGCCGTGCCAGAACCTGTGCGGGCCCAACGAGCGTTGCGGCAGCGATTGCCTGTGTCGCCGACGCTCCCGTCGCTTCAAGCAAGCGTGGCAAATGAGCTGCCAAGGCTGTCGAGACGACCCAGCCCGCAGCAAAGGCGAAGCCGAGCAGCCACATGGTCATATCCATGGTGATGTGAGGCTTCGTTGCCGGCAGTAAGGCGGAGGGGGAGGTCCTGAGCTTGGGCAGTAGGCCGAGATTGAGCGGCAGTCCAATCAGGATGTGAGCCGCAGCCCAGGCGACGCACGTCTCACGCCAACCGTAATGTGCCTCTCCCCACGCAGTGAGAGGCCATCCGACGGTGCTCGCAAAACCAGCAAGCAATGTGATGCCCGTAATCGCGGATCGGGCTGAGGAACCATACATACGACCGAGGGCGGCGAACGCCGCGTCGTACAATCCGAGTCCCATGGCAACGCCGACGATGAGCCAAGCGAACCAGAGCTGGGGCCATGCATTTGCAAACGCAAGCAGTGCCAGCCCCGCCGCAAACAGCACATTGGAGACGGCGAGAACCTCTCGACCGCCCCATCGGTCAATGGTCCGCCCGACACGCGGGCCGACCAGAGCCGAAATCAGAAGCGAAGCAGAGAAGGCGGCAAAGACGCCGGTCGTGCTGGTTCCAGTGTCCCGCGCCATGGATGGCGCGAGGATGGCGATCAAGTAGTAGCTCGACGCCCAGGCGAGAGTTTGGGCCGTGCCCAGACCGGCGATGACCGGCCATCGGCTCATCGCGGTCTCACCCACAACAGGACGTCGTCTGCTTAGGTGCTACATTCAGCTTAGCACAGCCGCAGCCAGCCTCGCCGGCAGCTTTCGCATTTTCGTCAGCGACGCAACATGCTGACGCATCCGACGTGGCAGGTCCTCCGCAACAAGCACTGGCCTCCTCGATCGGTGATCTGGAACAGACACCGGTTTCCGGCAGAACGAGTTCGACGCGAGCGGCGGCCTCCTTGTCACCAGCGATGTCGGCGACGATCGAGCGAACCTGCTCGTAGCCCGTCAACGTCAAGAAGGTAGGTGCTCGTCCGTACGACTTCATGCCGGCGATGTAAAAGCCGGGTTCCGGGTGTGAGAGTTCGCGTGCGCCATGTGGGCGGACAGTGCCACAACTGTGCTCATTGGGGTCGATCAATGGCGCTAAAGCCGTCGGGCAATCGAGCGCGGGATCGAGGCCGACACGCAATTCGCTCAGTATCGAAAGGTCAGGCCGGAAACCGGTCGAGACGATCAGTTCGTCGACCACAACATGCCGTCCGCAACAACTCGAGCCCGCACCGATGCGCAGACGACCATCGCCTTCATTGATGTGCGTGACGCCAAAGCTCGTCTCGACTTGAAGGTGCCCTTCCTTGACGAGTCGCGCAAAGGTCGGACCAAGTTCGCCGCGCGCCGATAGCTTGTCATTGGCACCGCCGCCGAATGCCTTCTGCGGACTGTCGCCGCGAAGCAACCAGATGACGACCGTGCCCGGTGCGTCGTCTTTCAGGCGAACAAGGTCGATGAGTGTTCCGATCGCCGAGTGGCCTGCGCCGAGAACAGCCACGGTCTTGTTGGCGTAGCGCGAGCGGTCGCTTCCGACGACATCCGGCATGCCGTACGCAATGCGTGTTCTCAGCGCTGTCTCCCCGATGGCCGGCAGGCCATTGGCGCCGGACGGGTTGGGAGAGAACCAAGTGCCTGTAACATCGATGACGGCATCGGCCTTGATCTTTTCCGGACCCTTTCCGTTGCTGTAGCGGATCTCGAATGGAGCGGCTTCTCGACCTTTCGATTTCGCTTTGTCGAACCCGACGCGGCTGATCGACGTCACACGCGCCGACGTCTTGATGCGATCCTTCAACGGCGTCCGGGTGACCAGCGGTTTGATATAATGTTCAAGTAAATCACCGCCGGTCGGATAGACGTTAGGATCAGGTGCGTTCCAGCCGGCCGCAGCGAGAAGCCGCTGCGCGGCCTTGTCTATATTGTATTCCCACGGCGAGAACATGCGCACATGGCTCCACTGCCGGACGGCGTGTCCTGCTTCTGGACCAGCTTCCAGTACGACCGGCTCCAAGCCACGCTCAAGCGCATGAGCGGCAGCGGCGAGACCCACGGGGCCGGCGCCGATGATGGCGATTGTTCTGGGGGCAGGGCTCGTCATTGGTCTATCCTTCCGGAAGGTTCGAATTAGATGACAAATGGATCACGCGGCGTCGGCCTTTGTAGGCGTCGGCTTGCATTTGCCATCCGCGCAACATTCAGCGACCAGGAAGCCGACCAAGGATCGCATGACGTCGTAGTTGGCGTGACAGATCAGCGTTGTCGATTTCCGCTTTTGGGAGATCAGGCCGACGTTGAGCATCGACTTCAGATGATGCGAAAGCGTCGATGGGGCGATGTCGAGCTTGGACTGTAGCTTGCCGACGCTGAGGCCATCGTCTCCCGCCTTCACAAGGGCGCGATAGACTTTGAGCCGTGTCGGGTTGCCCAGAGCTTCAAGCCGTGCTGCTGCGTCGTCGAGTTTCATGCCGGAAAGATGGCAACAGAACGCCCGATTGTCAACGGTATTTCTAGTTATATCGAATTATCAAATACGCCGCCTGCCATAGCTCAAACGACATTGTGCGGCGCGAGATGGCATTCCTTTCCGTCGCCACGCTCAATCTGCAGCGTCGCGTGCTCGATGCCGAACTGGTGCTCAAGCTCATGCGCAACGGCATCGAGAAATGCATCACCGGGACAACCGGCGGGCATGACGAGATGGACGGTGAGTGCCGTCGTTGTCGTGCTCAGGGGCCAGACGTGGAGGTCATGAACACTTGCCACGCCAGGCTGCTTTGCCAACCAGTTTTCGACCGCCGTCCTGTTGATCTTCTCAGGCACCCCATCGAGACTCAGATGCACCGCCGACCTCAGCAGACCGAAGGAAGACCAGGCGATCACCACGCTCACCAGCAGACCGGCCAAAGGATCGGCCCATAGCCAGCCCGTCGCCATGATCACGAGGGCTGAGATGACAACACCGGTTGAGACAGCCGCATCGGCCGCCATATGAAGGAAGGCGCCTTCGACGTTGATGTCGTTCTCCCGCCCGCGCATGAACAGATAGGCTGTGGCGGCATTGATCACGATGCCGAGGAGAGCCACCCAAAGCACGGTGCTGCCAGCTATTTCGACGGGTGCCGAAAAGCGGCCGATGGCCTCCCATGCCAAGGCGCCGACGGCAATCATCAATGCGACACCATTGAGGAGCGCCGCCAGGATCGATGTTCGTCCAAGTCCGTAGGTATGCCTTTCCGTCGGCGGTCGCCGGGTCAACGCAACGGCGGCCCAGGCCAACACCAGCCCACCCACATCGGTCAGATTGTGGGCCGCGTCCGCAAGAAGGGCCAGCGATCCACTTGCAAATCCGAATCCGGCCTCGACGAGCACATAGGTCGTATTGAGACCGATCGCCCAGGCGAACACCGGACCAAAATCGCGCGGCGTGTGGTCATGGTCACCGCTCATGACTGTTCGACTTTCAGCGTTACATTGTAGGCAGGATCAATCTCGATCGGATTGTAGGAAAGCTTCGCTTGCCGCTCCTCGTCATCGAGCCGAACAGGAGTAAAGCGACGCTCCAAGACCTTCGGACCACTATTGGTGCGCGTCTTCATCATGAACCTCTCATCGGCGTCTCGGCGCTTGTTGCCGATCGTCGTGCGACGATCTCGCCGTTCCGCAATGCGATGACCTCTCCCTCAGCGAGGGCTGACCATCCCTCGCCATTCAGGGGTACACTCGCTATGAGAGCGACGCTTTGATCGGGGCTATAAAAGGAGAGGCCGCTGACCGCCGTCGTGTGCTCAGTCACGTGGCACACGCGTTGCAGATAAACGAGGCCTGGCGCTTTAACTTTTGGGGATGCCGCCTGCCGCCGTCGATGACCGTGTGCAAACAGCACATCGCCATCTGAGTAGAGAAAATTTGCGGGCCCCATCGTTCGAAGCCCGGCCGCGAAGTTGGATACAATCGCGAGACGCGCATCGAGTTCGGGAATGTCATCGTCCTTTCCCCAGAGCGGCGTCATTTGCTCCAACAGTTGGCAGAACGCCACCTCCGAATCCGTTTCACCAACGGGGTGAAAGCGTTGTGAGCCAAGTCGCCCGCTGCCGATGAGAGCTGGTAGTGAGCCATTGTGCGCGAAAGCATGCATGCGACCCGCCAACTCACGGGTGAAGGGCTGGGTGTTGCGGTAGGCGCGGCTGCCGACGGTCGCCGTACGGACATGCGCGATGACAATATGGCTCCGCAATTTATGCTCGCGAATAAAGCGGATCCAATCGCTGTCGTATGCGGAATCCGCATCCTTGATGAGCCGGATATCCTTTCCTTCGTAGTAGGCGATCCCCCAGCCGTCCTTCAGCGAGCCGCCGACACTGCCGTGTTCGGCAAGCGTCCCGATTGACACGTTGACGGTCGCGGGCTGGTTGCTCGAAAGACCGAGGAGTTCGCACATCGTTTTTGTTCGCTCAGGTGAGCTTCCTTTCGTTCTCGTGTGGCATGAGCGCTAGGCCAGTCGCTTGATCCGCCCTTCGAGGCTTGTCGCTGCGGCGAGGGTGTTCGAGATCGTGCCGAATTTTCGCACGTTGTCGCGCAGCAGATCGAGCCGCCGATCGGATTCGTCGGTGTCGACGATCAATTCATAAGTGATCGCCACCATCTTCGGCGGACTGTCCTGCCGGACGCCATGCAGCCTCACTTCGACGCCGCGGAATGAAAACTTGATCATAGGGGCGACGCGTTCGATGCCTTTGATCATGCACGCGGCCAAGGCTGCGAGGAGCAATTCGGCTGGATTGAAGGCATCAGCCCGGGCGGCGACGTCGGTATCGAGAGTGAGTGAAGCGTCCTTGGTTGACGCCTCACTTCCGTGGGCATCGATGCGGCGCGCTGTGACGCGATAGTCGAGCATGGCTAACCTTTCAACCATCCGCCTATGGCTTCCTGTTTGGGCAGGCCTCCAGCGTGAACCACTTTGCCGTCGACGACGATGCCGGGCGTGGAGGCGATGCCGTAGCCTGCGATAGCGGCGTAGTCGGTAACTTTCTCAATCTTGACCTCGACGCCGAGCTTGGCGGCTTCAGTCTTGACCATGTCAGCTGCCGTGTCACATCGCTTGCAGCCAGGTCCCAGAATTTTGATGTCTTTCATGATCGAATGTCTCCTTCGTGTTGGTTGAGATTCACTTCTCGGGCACTGTCTTGTAAGCATTGTCTTTCCGCGAGCCGAACTCCTTGCAGGGAGCCTCGGGCCAGACGTATCCGGCGCTATCCAGCAGAACGAAGGTCTCCCCAAGCGGTCGTGTCACGATTTTCTTGGCATAGGCCCACTGCAGATCCTGGAAAATGTCGATGTCCTTCGGTTCAAAGTTTCCTGACTCGATTTTGCGCATCTGGGTACGGACATTCGTGGGATAGGCTTCCGGACGCACTCGGACCCGAACCGTCTTTCCAGTCGAGACCTGCTGGACGACGAACTCACTTTCCGTGAGCTTTGGATCAATCAGGTGGGAGCCAAAACGTGCGCGAGCGCCCGTGAGGTAGGCTGCGACGTCGCCTCCGCAAGCCGAGTTGCTCGACGCGATGCGCAGATCCGTGCGGTCAATTTCTCCATTCGGGAACAGACTATCGAAAGCAAGACGCAATGCGCCGGCACTTTCAACGAGGCCGCCGCAAAAATGGCCGTGGAACTTGATGAGATCTCCCAAGGCTATTGGCTTTGTCTTGTCTGCATATCGGCCATATTTGTTGACCGTATCTCTCACAGCGAATGATGGAGAGTAGGCGCTCTTCGTCAGCCAGTCGGGTGCCCACCATTCGTCCTGCGGTTGAGCGCTCACGGACATGCTCGTCAAAGACATTAGCGCGCATAACGCCACGACGGAGATCAATCGGCTAACGGGTTGAAAGTCTTGCACCGCACACTCCTTCAGTGAAACAGGGCATTGAAGAGGAAGCCAACGGCGAGGATGCCGCTGCCGACCACCCCGACGAACACCGCTATCAGCTTCACGGACAGCACTTTGCGCAGGATGATCATTTCGGGCAGGGACAGCGCGATCACGCTCATCATGAAGGCGAGCACGGTGCCGAGCGCGGCACCCTTGCCGATCAGCGCCTCGACCACGGGCAGGATGCCAGCCGCATTCGAATACATGGGGATGCCGACGAGCACGGCAGCAGGCACGGACCACCAGGCATCGGCGCCCATGATCTTGACCATCAGATCGGCTGGGACGTAGCCGTGGATCAACGCGCCCATGGCGATGCCGGCGATGATCCACATCCAGACTTTGCCGACGATTTCCTTGACCGCCTCGAGGCCGGCCTTGATCCGATCGACGACCGTGATTTGTTCGTCGGGAAGCTCGACAACACCGGCGCGGATGTCTCGCACCCAAGGCTCCAGCCAGCCCTCAAGTTTCAGACGGCCGATGACGAAGCCGCCAATGATCGCAATGCTGAGGCCAAATGCCAGATAGGTGACTGCCACCTTCCAGCCAACAAGCGCGAACAGGAGGCCAAGCGCAACCTCGTTGACCATCGGCGCCGCAATCAGAAACGAGAAAGTCACACCGAGCGGAACGCCCGCACTGACGAAGCCGATGAACAGCGGCACGGCGGAGCACGAGCAGAAGGGCGTCAACACGCCGAGACCTGCGGCGGCAACATTACCGACACCTTCAGTGCGGCCGGCCAACATCGCGCGCGTCTTCTCCGGAGAGAAGAAGCTGCGCACGACACCCATGGCGAAGACAACGAGCGTCAGCAGGAGCAGCACCTTCGGCGTGTCGTACACGAAGAAAGTGATGGCCTCGCCGAGGTGACTTTTCGGGTCGATCGGCAACTGCGCGACGACCCAGTTGGAGAAGGGGATCAGCTGACTATAAACCGCGATCCAAAGTGCGAGCGCACCAGTAACGGCACCGAGCCACCAACGTGTCGAATGCCGTTGGGTATCAGGTGAGGGAGAGTAGGTTTCGCTTGCCATGGGATGTCCTTTCAAGCCGCCCGATCGGTGCGACGGCGAGCCGGACGACAGGCCTTGCCAAGCCGTTTCATATCTTTGTTGTGCTGCGCGTCGTCGGAGATCGCGACCAGGGCCGCATCAACCACGGCCTTGGCCCAGTGTTCCAGGCTAGGCGATAGCGCGTAAAGAACCCATTGCGCGTCGCGACGATCTTGAAGCAAGCCGGCATCGCGCATGATGGCGAGGTGCCGCGAAACTTTAGGCTGGGGCTGATCGAGCGCCGCCACGAGTTCACAGACACACAGCTCACCCTGTCGGGCGATGAGAGCGAGACACCGGAGGCGGATCGGCTCGGCCAGCGTCGCGAAGAGTGAGGTTGCAGCTTGCATGACCTTTATATATACCTAAGCGCATATGCACTCAATAGGATATGCATTATGCCGCATGTGCGGGCGTATCCTGGCTGCTTGAAAGGGGAAGCATGTCGACGTTCGAGCGCTACCTGACCGTCTGGGTCGGACTCTGCATCGTGCTGGGTATCAGCCTGGGCTGGTTGATGCCGAACGTGTTCCAGGCCATCGGCGGCGCCGAAGTAGCCAAGGTAAATCTGCCGGTAGCGCTGCTGGTGTGGCTGATGATCATCCCCATGTTGGTCAAGATCGACTTTGCCGCCTTGTCCAAGGTCAAGGAGCATTGGCGCGGCATCGGCGTGACTTTGTTCATCAACTGGGCAGTGAAGCCGTTCTCCATGGCGCTGCTCGGTTGGGTCTTCGTCGGCTGGCTGTTCCGGCCGTATCTGCCGGCAGACCAGATCAACAGCTACATCGCCGGGCTCATTCTGTTGGCGGCGGCGCCTTGCACGGCCATGGTGTTCGTGTGGAGCAACTTGTCCGACGGCGAGCCGCATTTCACGCTGAGCCAAGTTGCACTCAACGACGTCATCATGGTCTTCGCCTTCGCGCCACTGGTGGCGCTGCTGCTCGGCCTATCCGCGATCACGGTGCCTTGGGCGACGTTGCTGCTATCCGTTCTGCTCTACATCGTCGTGCCGGTGATCTTGGCGCAACTGCTGCGCCGCTCGGTGCTGGCGCGCGGGGGAGAACAAGCCCTCGCAACTTTGCTCGGTCGATTGCAGCCGGTGTCGATCATGGCGCTGCTCGCCACGCTCGTTCTGCTGTTCGGCTTCCAGGGAAAGCAGATCCTTCAGCAACCGCTGATCATCGCGATGCTGGCAGTGCCCATCCTGATCCAGGTCTACTTCAATTCTGGTTTGGCCTACGTCCTCAACCGGGCGGCCGGTGAGGCGCATTCCGTGGCCGCGCCGTCGGCGCTCATCGGTGCGAGCAATTTCTTCGAGCTGGCAGTCGCAGCGGCGATCAGCCTGTTCGGTTTCGATTCCGGTGCGGCACTCGCGACCGTCGTCGGTGTGCTGGTCGAGGTCCCCGTGATGCTGTCGGTCGTAAAGATCGTCAACAGCAGCAAGGGCTGGTACGAGTCGGGATCGAAGGTGAGGCGAGGGACCTGAGGTCCGCTTGCTTATGCGATTTCTTTCGTCCGTTCCGGTGTCGTGAGCGCATTAACCGGAAGGATCAGAGTGATCGACCAGCAAAGAGCCAGCATGACAGCCGATCCTATCAGGCACGCCAGCATGCCGCCAACTTGATAAAGCGCGCCAGACAATAGGATGCCCATGAGTCGACCTGTGGCATTCGCGGCGTAATAGAAGCCGACATCCTCCGCCGCCTTCTCCGATCCTGCATAAGCAAGGATGAGATAGGAGTGCAGCGACGAGTTGACCGCGAACGGCAGGCCGAACAGCGCCAAACCAATGGGCACAACGATGTCCGGGCGCGACAGGTCGGTCAGCGCCAGCAGGAGTGCGAGCACAATCGGAACCGCAGCCAAAGCAGCTGCCCAAAGCCGCGCCGCCGGAATTTCCTGGCTCAAACCGTCGTCGCTTCGCCGAACGAGCGAAGGCGCAAACGCCTGCACCCCACCATAGGCAATGGTCCAGGCCGCGAGAAACGCACCGACTTCAGTGAACCGCCAACCGTTGGCATAGAGAAAGACCGGCAGTCCGACGACGAACCAGACGTCGCGTGCTCCGAACATGAACACGCGCGCCGCCGCCAGCAGATTGACGCCGCGCGATTTGGCGAAAAATTCCTTGATCGACTTCGACGACTTCGCCTTGCCGAGATCAGTCGGCAACAGGGCCAGACCCAGCACGAAGACGAGACCGATCAATGCAGCCATCAGCCAGAGCGCGGATCTGAAACCGAGCAGATCGAGCAATATGCCGCCGACAAAGAAGCCCAACCCCTTCATCGCATTCTTGGAGCCGGTGAACCACGCGACCCACTTGAAGAGCTGGCCCGAGCCGTCGGCCGAGGTCGCTTTGATTGCCGATTTCGAGGCGGTTTTGGTGAAGTCCTTCGCGAGCCCTGAGATGCCTTGGGCCGCTACCACCCAGATCACGGACGCCACGACGGTCCAGGCGGGGTCGAGCGCGGACAGCATGAGCAGGCCGCCTACTTGAAGCGCCTGACCAACGGCCAGCATGCGCGGAATGCCGAACCGCGTCGCGAGCCAGCCGCCCGCGAGATTGGCGACGATGCCGGCGAATTCGTAAAGCAGAAACAAAAACGAGAGCGTGAAGGGCGAGTATCCGAGCTTGAAGAAGTGGAGAAGCACGAGCATCCGCAGCGCGCCGTCGACCAGCGTGAAACCCCAATAGGATGCGGTGACGACGAGATAGTTGCGGACCGCATGCGTCATGGTCAACGCTCCTGTGCGATCACAATGTTCGCAAGATCGACCATGCGGCAGACGTAGCCAATCTCGTTATCGTACCATGCGTAAATCTTCAACAGCGTGCCATCCGTCACCATTGTGTACTCGGCGTCGACGATCGAGCTGCGCGTGTCATTGCAGTAGTCGGCCGAGACGAGAGGCCGTGTCTCGTAGCCCAGGATGCCGGACAGCGATCCACGCTCCGCGGCCTGGAAGAGTTCGTTAACCTCGGCTTGAGTCGTGGTCCGATTCAATTCGAAGACGCAATCCGTCAGGCTCGCGTTGAGCACGGGAACGCGCACGGCGTGGCCGTTGAGTTTGCCCTTCAGCTCCGGATAGATCAGCGCAATGGCCGTCGCACTTCCGGTTGTCGTCGGCAGCATCGACAGGAGCGTCGACCGCGCGCGCCGCAGGTCCTTGTGCGGGAAATCGACGACCACATTAGTATTTGTCGGGTCATGAATGGTCGTGATCTGACCGTGCTTGATGCCGAGATTTTCATGCACGACCTTGACGACCGGAGCGAGGCAGTTCGTCGTGCACGAGGCGGCAGTCAGGAGGCGATGCTTGATCGGATCGTAAAGGTGGTCGTTCACACCGACGACTATATTGAGGGCACGCTCGTCCTTGATGGGTGCTGCCACGATCACGCGTTTTACCCCGCGATCGAAGTAGGCCTGCAGGTCCTCGGGTTTGAGAAACTTGCCGGTGCATTCGAGCACGATCTCACATCCGAGGTCGCCCCAGGCGACATCGCCGGGTCTTGCCGCCTCGGTGAAGCCCAGGCGTTTGCCGTCGATGCCGATCGAGGTCTTACCGTCCGTCTCGAACGCCGCATGCCAGCGCCCGTGGACACTGTCGAACTCGAGCAAATGTGCTGTGGTCGAAGCGCCTCCTTTCACTTCATTCAGATGTACGACGTCGAGCCGGTTGTCGCCGCGTGGATCGCCGCTCGTGCGATGAACGCCACCCATGGCCGCTCGAAGTGCGAGCCGGCCCATCCGTCCCATACCGTTGATGCCTATTTTCATGCGTCCCCCTTCATCCGTTATATTTGGAGCTATCACCAAGCTCATCCAGGCGCGCTTTCAAAGCCATGCCGTCGAGAGACGCGTAAGGAAGGCTTATGAATATCTCCAGGCGCCGACGCATCATTCCATAAAGGGAGTTGATCATTGTCGAGCGCTCGATCTCCGAGCCGTGAAACTTGGTCGGGTCCGGGAATGGCCATGCAGCGGAAACGACGGTCTTGCCGAAGTCCGGACAGACTTGGCCATCGAGCGTGTCACAAAGCGTGATGACGAAATCCATGCGCGGCGCATTCGGGCCGGTGAACTCCAGCCAAGACTTACTCTTGAGGCGGGACACATCATGTCCGAACACCTTCAAGCGCTCGATGACTTCGGGCAACGGAGCGGGACTGGGGTCAGACCCTGCCGAGTAAGCGTGAAATCGTCCGTTGCTGATTTTCTCGACGATGGCTTCCGCCATAATCGATCGCGCGGAATTGTGGGTACACAAAAACAGAACATTGAACGCAGGCGTCATGCCACGGACCTCATCGACGTCATCGGGAATGAGACGCGCAAGGTCGCCGCAGAGGTCAGGGCGGCCGTTGCAACACGTCTCGGTTAGGAAGCCGAAGAGGGCACGCAGCCCTGACAGACGAACAGCATAGATGACCTTCCGACCTTGGCGGGTCGACTGGACCAGCCCCGCTTTCTCCAGCGCAGAGAGATGAAACGACAGCGTGGAGGATGCTTGTTGAAGCTCGGTCGCCAGGTCACCTGCAGCCATACCGCCGGCACCCTTGCTCGCCAAGACGCGCATCAACTTGAGACGCGTCTCTTGGGAAAGGGCTCCAAAGCCTAAAGCTGCCTCGTTCGCTTCCATATCTCTCGAATAGTCGAATGATATGACAGACGTACGACAGCGCGCGATCACTCGTCAACAAGTAGTCGGGGCTGAGCGGTATCAGTTCGCAGCGAGGGTGCGATTCCTGGGTTTGGGAGAAGGTGAAAATTATTCAGCGATTTCAGCAGGGTGGCCGGAGTGCATGCGATCCCCCTCGGCTCCACCAATAAAATAAACAGCTTAGACGAAAATCATCCAAAGCGCTTACCTGCTGTTCACGCCGGGTTCACGCAGGGTGCGTGTGCACGCAGGTGAGGGGATGCGAGGCCACGACAGGTGGTTGAGCCTCCGCTGCTTGGATCAACGCGCTAGCGTTTGCGGTCCGCCGCCACGAGCATCCGGCTGTGCGCCTGCTCGATGGCGTCGGCTGGGATGCCGACACGGTGGGAGAAGCGGGCATTCATGGCCGTGATGGTGTTCGAGACCTGGATCGGCATCTTGTCAGGCGAAAGCAACCCCGTGAACGTGTAGATGGCGTTTCGGAGAGACGTCAGTTGCCGCCGTAGGAAGTCCTTCTCTCCGAACTTCTCTGCTGCAAGAACGCTGAGATTGGCGGCCCAAAGGCAGGTGCCCCAACATTCGAGCACATCGTCCGGCACGTGATCGAACTGCGTAGCGATGGCCAGAGAGGCGATAGGCGGTCGATTTCCCCCGAAGTAGGAGTGGAGAGCACGTCCGATCAGGCGAGGCCATGCGGCCTCCGGATCGCCCGTGGGCGGCAAAACCTGAACTGCGGATTGCATTGCCGTGTCACCCGCGGCCGAGGCTGCGAGCAAGATGATGATCGCCCGCAATCTCAGAAGGTCGGTTGCGCGCAGTCCTCTCTCCGACGCGTTCTCCCGCACGATGTCATGCAGGTCCGCCACCGCGTCGACAAGTTGCTCCCGATTGGCGCGTCTGCGTGCCGATACGATCGCTTTGCGTCGCAGTTCATCCGGTGTGTTTGCCTTATTGGAGGGGTCGTCTTCTCCGAACCCGTCTTCGATGGCACTATCGGAGGCGCCCTGCTCGTCTCCCATCTGGAAGGCGCCACTCAGGTCGGCCTCTTCCGCAGCGACGGTTGACGGCGAGCCGATCTCCAGCAGACGGTTCAGAAATCCTCTGACATGACTGAGGTCGCTGCCGGCCAGACTGTTGCGCAAATGAGCCTGTAAATCAGAGCGGAGGCGCCGGCCGGCAATGAACTGCTCATACGAGAGGGTTTGTGCTGCCTCCGGTGCTACGGGCGGCGTCGAAGTGCGGGATGGGATTGGACGCCGGTGCGCTTCGTTGGTGGACGGGACTTCTGCCGCTTCGATCGCGTTGAGAGTTTCGAGTAGCCAGAGGCCGACCTCTGTTTCTCCGTCGAGTTCCTCGATCACGGCCTCGATACGTCTGCTGCGGGTGTCCCTGACCTCTTCCCGGAGCGCGTCCGGCTGCACCACGATCGCGGCTGCCGAGTGCGTTCCGTTAAGATTTCGAATGCGAGCGAATGCGGGTCTCTGGTTCGGGTCAGACAGGGCGTAGCGTCGCTCACCGTCGGTGCCCGGCGAAATCTCGGTACTCAACGTGGCCCCGAATGTCCCCTCAATGCCTGCGAGCTCAATGACTGCGCCGAGGGCTGGTTGTGTTGCCGGCCACCAGACAAGCGTCGCGTAGTGACACTCAAAACGGCCGGGGAAGCGCGCTGCGATCTCATCGAAGGGAAGGTCCCCGGGGTCCTCGATCTCCTCAACCTCGTCTTTGTCGAGCGGCTCCGCGTCCAAAATCGGCGCGAGGTTCAGCGCATCGATGGCTGCGCCAGCTGGCAGCCTGCGATAAAGGCAAGCTTCCTCGTTCGTTCCGCTAAATGCATCGGTGCCGAGAGCGGCCACAGTGCAGTTGGCGCTGCCGTAGAGGACGTGGTCAGCCGTCATCGATTGCGCGATGTACGTCTTGGCATGGACGAAGCGGGACTTGTCGCCCGGCTTGTAGTCCCTGATCTCTATGCGGGACGAATTCGGCAACGCAGACGCGGGAAACTGGTGTCTGCCGTTATCAAGCAGAACCACGGTCGAGCGCGCGCGTCCCGTCAGTCGATGCAAGCTATCAAGCCCATTGTCCCAATAGGGGCTTACGACGACAAACCGGCTGATACGGTCATCTGCAAGCAGGCCCAGAAAGCGGGAGCCGATGCCTGTATCCTCGTCGGTGGCGAGGAAACCCGCGATCGAGCCATCGCTCAGGGTGACTGGCATCGAGGGAGGTTCCAGGCTGGCGAGGAAGGGCGTGCGATTGAGCATCCACTCGACCTGTTGGCGCGTCGAGGTGTCGTCCCTGAGCAGGAACCTCGACAAGTAGGTCCAAGCGGCAGCCACAAGCGATGTTTCGCCTGACGGTTTGCCGTCAGTCTCGACAATGCCGGCGACCTCGAGATTTCCTGCAAGGCCCGAAGAGGTCATGTTCGCGGAGCTGACCAGGAGACGGGCTTTCGTCCGGCCGAGTTGCAGGATGATCTTGGGATGGAAGAGCTTGGAAGTGGGGGCGCCTGTTGCCGTGTATCGGCGTCCCGCAAATCGGGGCGGCGCCGAGCCTTCCTCCAGAGCGAGACCGAGCATGTTGCGGTCGACCAGAAGCATGTTGTTGTGGCAGCCGGCTCCGCGTAGCCGCGACAGAACGACGTTTTCGTAAGCGTCAAAATCCACGCCGAAGCTGGTCACAATGGAAGTGTGGAAGCCGCGCTCCCCGAAGAGTTCGTAGAGCTTCATGCGATCTCCGCGAGCTTTCGGCCGGCGGCCGTGAGACCACCCTTGTCAATCAGCCGGAGATCGAAGAGGAAGGAGATCGCGGGGCCTAGGCGGGGACTGGTAAAGACCGGTCCGCTCGGCCCTCGCAGGCGAACCCGCCCTTCGTCAGCCTCCAGCAGAAATGTGTAATCACCCTGGTATCGGAACTTCCTGTGCGCGACCCAGAGGTGTCGATTGATGACCCGCTCTCTTATGATGCGGGAGCATGCGGTTCCAAACTCTGCTTGCTGGAGGCTGGCGAGAAAGGCCCGCTCGGTCACAAGGGTATGGAAGCCATCGCGGTCGAGTGAACCCAGCTCCGCGTTGATGGCGGGGGCGTCCTCTTCTGACCGGGCGGCGACGATCGCGATGAGCTGTAAAGCGCGCCATGCGGCGTCGGCATCGGTCGCCGTTTCGGCAGCGTCGCCGGTCGGAATTTCGCGGACGAGGCTGAATTCCGACTTGTCGCTCTTTGGGCTCCACGGGTTAGCAGATGGCTGGTTCTGGTCTACGAACTCGCTCCACTTACTAGGCCACGCAGGCGCCACTTCGGAGAGTTGCGATACGCATTCCGCTATCAGGCGTTCGAGAGTGATCCCCTGCGGGTACGCCTCGAGCGTGCAGAGGGCGAAGGCGAGTAGTGTTCCATAGGCGAAGTGGAGGAGATCGTTGGCCTGGTAGATGCGCCATCGCGTGCAATGCTCAGCAAGTCTCGCGCCAAGTGGCTTGAACGTCCGGCCTTGCTGATCTCGTCCCGCATACATGATCCAGCGGACCGAGGCCGGATCGGGCGCTTGTCCAAGATGGCCAGCGATATGAAGGAGGAGAAGAAGCGTGTCTCGCCTTGCAAGATCCTCCGGCCTATCGAGCGGGCCACGGGCGAACAGCAGGTTCTGATAGAGTTGACGCTCACCGGTTTTGCGAGAAATGGTCGAGGGGATCATCGGTGCAAAATCGTCGAGTTCTGCGCGCGAGACGCTGCCACGCCGAATGGCACTGTAGAACCTGCCTACCAACGGACCGAGTGCATCGTTGATGGCCCCTGCGAGAGGATCGCCGAACTCGGGGCTCGGTACAGGAATGGCGTGCGCGTCGGCCTGTGCCAGAACGCCCGTTTCGAACAATTGGCTGCCGTAAGCGGCCCCGTAGGCGCCCCAAGCTTGCTTCAGGTAGCGCGTGCCAGAGCCCTCTGGGTCGGCATTGGCAGCGAACTCGACCATGCGGCTGGAAGTTGCCGCAAGATGCCGGGACGCCCAGCGGATGCCGGCGACGCCGGTCAGATCGCCATGATGGCAGGATGTGAGCGCATACAGAGCCTCAGCCCGTCGCACGATCCGCTGCCAGCCGCGGAGATCAGTGCTTCCGTCCTTCTTCGCGTAGAGGGAAGCCAACCAAGTATAGAAGCCATAATACCGGACGCGTAGCGTGACGTTGCTGATTCCGGGCAGGAGGCGTTGATAGAGATTGACGCTCCCGTTCTGCATGCCGAGCGGGTCGAGCCCGTTCTTGGTGCGGTATTCGGTCCATTCTGGGTAGGCGATCTCAGCCTCAGGCATAATCCCCCCTGCGTGCCAACCCATTACCCGGGGTTGCCTTTTGCGTGTTCTCAATACTTCTCGTGCGTCGGATCTTCATCGGGGAATGGATCGACGTGGCCGAAGTGGATACTCAGCCTCGGTGGGGCTACCTCGACATCCAGGGGCTCTGGCTCCGGATCAATCTGCCGCGAGACGGTGATGACCAGCTCGAAGGTTAGCGTCTGCTCGGTGGTGGCGGTAGCAGACCCCAAGGGCACGTTGTCGCCGTCGATGGAATCGCGCACATAGGAATGAAACTCGGCTTCGAAGGCAACGAGTGCTTCGAGCTTGATTGTGAAAGTGACCTTCTCGTCGTCGGCCGAGATGATGATGGGCGCGGTCACCGACTCCAGGTTGGGATATTGCATCACCGCCGAAACGGGCTCGACATCAAAGTTGGTCGGCATGTCGGCATCGGGGCCGAAGTCGACAGTGTCGAGAGCGTACTCGAATGCTCTTTCGACCTCTTCGGCCAAAGCGGAGGCTTTGCCGTCGCGCCAGAGGGCCAGCACATCCTCGGCCGTCTTGCGTCCTGACGAATTGAAGAACGCCAGTGCGGCGTTGATGTCGGCGACGCAAACCAGGTTCTCGGATTTCGCGCAGAACGCCCGCCATCCCTTGTCGGGACTGACGCAGAGCGTGAGTGATTTTTGAACCCGCGCATTGGCGTCGAGCGACAGCAGGGCGAAGGCATCAGGAAATTCGCTTTTCTTAGCCTCCTTCTTTTCGAAGGGTACTTCCGACGCGAAGTATCGACGGAGCGCCTCGCGAGCAAGCGTCGCGTCTTCAATGGCCGGCACCACATTGGCTCCAACCTGCTCCAGGTAGGTCTGGACCTGGGAGGCTGCGTAGCCGTGGGGATCAACGTCGAGCGCGAGCTTGCTGCGGTCGCCCGCGTCCTTGGGAAGCTTCCAAGCCTTCAGGTGCTGGTTCAGCGCGTCCTTGAGCTTGCGCTGAGTATCGGCGGCGTCCTTGGCGATGTGCGCCGTTACCTCGTCGCGGACGATTTCCGACAGGAGTAGGCGAATCGACTTGCCCTTGAACTGGTCGAGGGAAGTCAGCACGGCGTAGTGCAGGTTGCACCCGTATCGGTCGAAGACGGCCGTATCGATCGCGAAGCCCTGTATCAGGCCCTTGGCGATTGCCTCCCGGATCTCGTCGTCTTTCATTTCTGGCATCAGGGTCCCCGCGGTGGCTCCGGCCGACAGTCGTTGCTCCGGCGGGCGTGCCACACCCATTATGACCGACTCGTTGAACCCTCTGATAGTCGTCTCACGCGCCACGTGCCCCCCGTGGTAAGCCGGTCCTCCAGGCCGTTCTGAGACCAGTCGGGCAGATCCGGCAGGCTCATGGCCGCAAGTGTCCGGCTATCGCGGACAGGCATGGCAGCGGCTCAGCCTCATGATGCAACGCGCGCCCGTCCGTGAGAGGCGTGTGACGGAGGGGTGCAGCCGCGGGCCGAATCGAATCGCCCTACCGACCAGAATAGCTTGCAGATTTGCGTACGCGGACGGAAGCGGCATCTGTTTTGCCATAGCTGTGCATGTTTGGTTCTTACCGCGGGATCTGCGCGGGTTGGGGAGAGGGGTCGCAGACCAGAGCGTTCTGCCAGGATTGAAGCCGGCCAATGAGGTATCATGCCCAACCTTACTTACGCGATACACTCGACTCCGGACATCACCGACAGGCGACGCTCCGTAGGCATCATGTCGGCGCAGGCCGATGTCCGTTGATGGGAGGAGCGCCGATCGCTCGGCGCTCTGCGACGCCCTCACGAAGGCGCATGCTTCGCCTTGAGCCACGCCACCGCTTGGCTCGCCTTGGCGGCGGCGGTGAAGATCGCCTTCGGATCGCTCTTCAGGAGCTGCAGCCAGTTGGCAAGATACTGGGCGTGGTCGGCGCGCGTGTCCTGTGTGACGCCGGTCTCGGCGCACAGCATCGCCGCTCCGATCTCGGCGACCAGCTCTTCTGCGGCGTAGGCCTCCTTGCCGAAGCGCGTCGTGAGATCACGATCGCAGCGGCTCTTGTGGCCGGTCCAGTGCGTCAGCTCGTGCAGCAGAACGGCGTAGTAGCCTTCGTCGCGGGTCATGGTGTCGGTGCCGCAGAACAGCGCCTCGTCGGGCATCTGGATATGATCGGTCTTCGGGGCGTAGTAGGCGCGCTCGCCGCCGTGGAGGACATCCGCGTTGCAGGCCGCGATGAAGCGGTCGGCCACCTCGATGCGCGCGATCGGACCCAGCGGCTCGGGCCGGCCTGGATCGTCGTAGCCTTCGACCTCGGCGATGTTGAAGACGCGCGAGGCCTTGGCGACACGGCGCTTGCCATCATCGTCGGCGCTCTCCGGATCGGGATCGACGTCGTACTCCTTGTAGAAGATGACGAGTTCGGATTTCGCGCCTTTGACGACCTGGGCGCCAAGCTCGGACCACTGGCGATACGTTGCCCACAAGGGGGACGTGAAGCCGCGCAGCTCGGCGGCCACCCAGAGGTTGACGGTGTTGATGCCGTTATAGGCGGCCTTCGACGAGGCATTCTCCGGTATCCAGAGCGGGCGGCCGGAGCGGCGCCAGGGCATCTGCGGCTTGCCGGGATCGGCTTCGATAGCCTTGATGAGGTTGGCGGTGATCTCGGCGTGGAGATCGCGCTTCGGCGCGGTGTTGCGGTTTGACATGTTCGGGCTCCATTCAACTGCGCCCGCCATGAGCGGTGGGCGTGACGAACGCAGCGCCGCGGGGACCGAGGGGGCGCGGAACCCGAAGGGCGGCCTGGCCGCAGGCCAGAGTCCGAGGCCTTCAGGCCTTGAAGCGCGCCCGCCTCGCGGCCAAAGTCGGCACAAATGCCCACCGCCAGGGCGGGCTGATCAGAAGGAGGCCGGGCAAATCGCTAAAACAGACGTCGATCACGTGTCGGCGCCAGCGACGCGTGCAATACCGATTGGCGGCGGAGATGCAGCTGACGTGCGCGCGCTGCCGAGGCATATTCGGCTTTCGCGCCAACCATTGATATCGTGCCATGACCAAGGCGGTGTTCACGACAAAGGTCATTCCGACCTACGATGACCTGCCAGAGGTGCGGTATCATTTCCCGCGCACGTATCTGACGCAGGCGCGTGCGGCCGTTGGCGATTGGATCGTCTACTACGAACCACGCCGGAGCACGGGCGAGCTGTCCAGTCGCGGCGGCCGACAGGCGTATTTCGCTGTGGCACGCGTCACCAGCGTCGAACCCGATCCCAAACTGACCGATCATTTCTACGCCTACATGAGCGACTACCTCGAGCTGGACCGGCCGGTGCCTTTCCGGGAGGGCGCGCACTACTACGAGAGCGGCTTGCAACGTCCCGATGGCCAGACGAGCAAGGGCGCATTCGGTCGTGCGGTTCGGCCCATCCCAGATCGAGAGTTTGAGCTGATCCTCGCCGCCGGCTTCTCGCCGGACCTACGTCAACCGTGGGATGTCGCCGACGCGCCAGCACTCTCCGGCTTTGCCGAGGGGCAGGCACCGTTCGACGATGGTCCCGTCGAGCGCCCAATGGTCGAGACGACGTTGACACGACCGTTCCGTGACGAGGCTTTCCGCCGTCACGTCCGTCTGGCTTACGACAATCGTTGTGCAATCAGCGGTCTGAAGTTGATCAATGGCGGGGGGCGGCCGGAGGTGCAGGCGGCGCACATCAAGCCAGTTGCCAGCGCGGGACCCGATTCAGTGCGCAACGGGATTGCTCTCTCCGGCACGCTGCATTGGATGTTCGATCGCGGCCTCATCTCAGTCGCTGACGACTTCCGAATCCTGCGCTCCGGTGGCGTGCCCCAGGACGTGGCGCGCCTGATCCGGCCGGAGGCGTCGCTGCTGCTGCCCGACGACGAGACGCTGAGGCCGCATCCGTCGTTCCTGAGGTTCCATCGGGAGAGGGTGTTTAAAGGGTAGTGGCGCTACTGGGAATGGCGGGAATCTCGTCCCAAGTTCGCCCATCCAGCAAGCGTCCGTTGCGGCTCTTGACCTTGCCGCCCCATTGCTTGAAGTGAAACGCAACACCCGCTTCAACGCACTGATCTCTAATCGAACGCACCCAGTCCTCTTTGATGGGGCGAGCATTAGGACCGCTCTCCCCGCCTACGATGGCCCAATCGATTCCGGCAAGCGACAATCTCGGGAGCGGCCCAAGTAATGGCTCAAGGCTTAGAAACTTGACTTTGGCTGGCGTTGCAAGCAAGTCATCGATCCGATACGCATACGCCTCCGATTCAACGCTAACACCCATCCAAACGTTATTTGGCCAATCAAGGCTAGCGGCCATTGAACGCAATCTTTCTGACCTCTTGGTCAAGATCTGATACTTGTGCTGCGGGGTATCGCGCATTACGTCAAAAACACGAATAATAAACTCGAGCGGCACAGCATCGTGAAAAAGGTCAGACATCGAATTGACAAAAATAAAGCGCCCACGTTTCCAAGCAAGAGGCACATTGAGTGCGCTCTCATCTAGTGATACCGTTCCATTCCACTTAGGGCGCCCTGCTGAAATACGCGTCGTATCAGCGTACTTCTCTTGCCCCATTGCCGCGAGCCTATGAGCCATTCTCATAGCATAACAGTTCGTGCAGCCCGGAGACAGTATTGTGCACCCTGCCACTGGGTTCCAAGTGGCTTCTGTCCACTCAATGGAGGAATTGTCACCCATTGGAAATCAAGCCGGGAACTTGATAAGGAGATGATCGGCCATTGTGCCCTTTTTTCTCTTTTTTGTGGGATCGACTGCGCGCACACCGACCACTCCTTGCTCTTCCAACTGCATGAGCACTTCTTTGTAGTTTTTCATGATGTAGGGCTTATCTACGCTATGCTTCTCATAGATGCCACCAACGGAACTCTCACGGTTCCTAAAATCTCTCAAAAGCATACCGCGAAGCGCATCGAGGGGCTGCTGCAGGGAGAATAGAAGTGGCATTGTCGCATCCGCAGGAGAGTACATGAAAGAAGGGACACCTTGATCCTCGGTTGAACTCTCCTTGGCCATAATGTCCTTCATAATGGAGTATCCTTTGAAATTCTTACTCACAAACACGAGGCTGTGCGAGGTTCGCGTGCCCGCTGCGTTCTTGAAGCGAAAGGGTAGGACGAATTGGGCTCCCATGGCCTTAATGGCCTGAGCGAGTTCCTCAAGGACAAGTGCCTCGCGCATTGAGGGGGACAATCCGGGTAGCTGCGACCGGAGTCTATCTGCACGCTCTTTTGCAAAGAGCGCATCCATGTGATCAGTCACAGCTGGATTGCTGATGCCTGCATTGATTCGGCTATAGTTGAAGAAGAATACGCAATCACATCCCCAATCCTTGACCACCCCACGAATTATGCCGAGGGACAATCCTTTGTAGCCGAAGGGGTCGATGAATGTAAATGACGGAACCAATCGGGTTTTTAGGAAGTATTTTTCCGCATCCGCATCTACCTCTCCATTCAATATAGTTGGTACGTGCTTGAGATTGCCAATTCCGGGAAGTCCCGCGATCTCCTTCTGAAGAGTCGCAGAGTTGTTCCCGTCGGCGTCATTCAGCATCGCCACGAGCATTTGGGACATTTTTGCATGCCCAATCGCATGTTGCAGCACAAGAAGAGGTGTGGATGCAGATCCATCTTTGTAGCGGCCGGGGCCAGCATAGAGGTCGATGTATGCTATTTTTCCACCGTTCTTCTCGGCAGTAGGCATGATAACATTCGCCCACGCGTAGAAATACTTCTGGACGATCCTCGCCTTGACCTCCGACTGGTCGGATCGTTCATCGAAGAATTTTTGCGCCACCAAAGTCTCCCCCGCAAATGAGTAGCCGCTCAAGCAGCCACTCTCTGCCGCGCCCGATTCCCCTGTCCCGTGCCAGGGTGCTCGGCGTGGTCGCCGATGAGGTCGAGGTACGCGGCCGGCACCGTCGCGACGCGCTCGGGCGCCGGCATGTTGCTGCGCCGGGGCGGCAACAGCTTGAGCTTTTTCGATTTCAACGGCCTGCCGAGAAGCTGTCTCCGGATCTCGCGGCCGATGACCTCGGCGACGAGCGAGGGCACCGCGTTGCCGAGCATCCGTTGGATGTCGCCGCGCCCGCAATCGAACTGCAGGCCATCGGGGAACGTCTGCAGACGACACAATTCCTCGGCCGAGAGACGCCGACTGGTCCAGTGGAACGGCCCCGTCGCCGGTCCGGGCTGCGCCTGGATCGTCCACGAGGGGCGGTCCTTGGAAAGCTTCAAGAGGAAATTCCAGAACCTTGTCCGCCAGCCGAACAGTGGCATGCCGCCACCGCGCGGCGTGTGCCACAGGTAGTTCTCCCCCTCCGGGATGCTGGCCAGGAGGTCAGCCCATTTGCCTGTCATCCGCAACGCCGGGTCATTCGGGCGCTCGGGCAGATCGCCGAGGGCATCCCAAGTGGTGCGGTACGGCTCGATATCGATGCCTGTCAGAAGGTCCTCGGCCTCGCCATGAGTGACCTTGGGGAACTTGAATTGCTTGCCGTCGCGGCTCGCCACGATGAACACGCGCTCACGGTGCTGCGGCACGCCATAGCTCGCGGCGTCCACAACCTGCCATACGGGCTGATAGTTGGCGCCGGTCTCGCGGTTGATCTGATCGATGCCGGCGAGGATGCGGTCGAGCCCCTCGCTTTTGCCTTTATAGGCAAGCCCGTAGACGTTCTCGAGCAGGAAGGTTTTCGGCTGGGCATCGCGCAGCACGCGCAGGTAGGCCGTGAGTGTGTCGGCGCGGGGATCGTCGAGCCGCAGCGCGTCGCCGCGCGCCCAATAGCCGGACTTGGAGAACGGTTGGCACGGCGGGCCGCCGATGAGGATGTCGGCTTCGCCCTTCTTCAGCTTGGCCGTCCGCAACAGCTCCTTCGACGTGATCTCGTGGATGTCGCGCTCGATCACCGGCCAGCGGCGGTTGAGCCGCACGGTGCGGCAACTCACGGTATCCATCTCGACAGCCACTGCCGTCTCGAACCCGGCTGCCTCGAAGCCGTAGTCCAAGCCGCCGACACCCGTGAACAGGCTGATTGCCTTGAGCATTCTCGAAGCCCCACGAATCCCGCGTCACCAGGAACATAAATAGAACGATCAGTGGTAGCGGTCAATGAACGAGTGCGGAAAACCTTCATCGCCCGACGACCCACAGCCCCGAATCGGTGCAGTTTGGTTGACGTTACACGCAATCAGGTTCTCGGCACGAGACGCGCGAACAAGCTGTCCACGGGGGAGATATGGCGAAACGCCCTCAAACGGCGAGCGACGGCCGCGACAAGCTGCTTGCTTGGCTGCGTGATGCGTGCGCGCGCTACAGCCTGGAGCCGGTGGCCGTCTATCGCGCGGGCCGCACGCCGATGTTTCCGCTGACCGCGACAAGCGAGGACGAGCTTCAGGCCAAGCTGAAAGCTGGCGGGCATTTTCTGCCGCTGCCGAAGGAGCCGGCGGCCCTGGCCAACGTACTCGAGGTCTCTTTGATCGAGTTCCTGTTCCAGGAGCTTGCCGGCATTGCGAACGCCACGGCCCAACGCGGCACTGAGCGCGGCTATCCCGATATTGAGATCACTGGCCCAGCCTTCGGCGACGTGCCACATGCCATCGACATCAAGGCGGCGCGCCGCAAGGTCGGCGCATCAGGTCGCGTGAGCATCAACACGCAAAGCCGCATCACGCTCTATACGGGCAACACCTATTTCCGGTATCCGCAGCTGAAGTGGCCGGGCACGTTTCGACCGTTTCAGGATTACGGATCGCACCTATCGTTGATCGCTATCTACACGCTCAACGAGGCGAGCGACGGGCGCATCGACGACCTCACATTGATTGCCCAAGAGACGTGGCGCATCGGGTCGAAGCAACGCTCATCGACCACGCGCGAGTATATCGGCGCCGTCGTGTCGATCGACGACCTCAAGGCCGGCAAGGGTGAGTTCGACAGCGAAGACGCGTTCTACGCCTACTGGCGGAAGTTCAACTTCCGGATCGGGCGGACGGTTCAGCAGCAGCTGGACAAGTTGTTGAAAGGGTAGCAGTGCCAGCTGGACCGCACATTACCCCTGAGCCGATGTCTTCGGCCCGCTCGTCTCGATCGCCTTGCTGCGCCGCTCCATGATCTGGGCCGGCGTGGCGCTCGAGAGCACTGTGCCGGCCGTGGTCTCGACGCGCGAGCGGAAGGTCTGGCTCAGGGTGTACCCGCGCTCGCCCACCAGCTTGGCCGCATCGTCCTTGGTGAACGGATCGGCGCGCTTGATGTTGGCGGCAACGACATGGCGATCGGCGCCGACGTTGACGAGGCCGATGCCCTGCCCGCGCACGTCGTCGAGCGACTGCTTGGCGAGCTTGGTCGACTTATCGGCGAATTGGATGGCGATGTTGAAGTCGGCGGCGTCCTCGCCGTAGCGCTCGACGAGACGGGAGCGCTCTTCCGTGCCGATCGGGCGGATGAAGCGGATGGTATCGACCGGCACGACGCTGCCGGCATTGATGGTCAGTGAGTTTTTCATTGCAATTCTCCAAATAAATAATTATAGAAATGTTGTTTTTCTAATTATTAAACTTATATATGTCAATAAAATTCAGTAATGCCGAAAATCACTCGAATATACTCAAAGAATTTCAGCGCCGAAATTGCGAGATCAGACGCGCCGCCAATTACCGACCAACCTGCCTTCACGTCGACGAACACGACACCCACTCAAGGTCACGAGCACTGGGCGCTGCAGGCCCTCGCCGAGGACATGGCGGCGCGCCACGCCTGCACACGTCAAGCCGAAGAGCCTCGCCCACAGCCCGCCGACGCATCTCGCCCGCCGAGCCAGGACGCCGAGACATGACGGTCAGCGCATGAAGTTCCACACGGCCGGCACATTCGAGACCGAGGCATTGATCGACATCGCGATGCGGCTCGTCGCGCGGCTGCAGGATGCTCATGTCCCAGGAATCGGCGGGATCAGTGTCACGCTGACACCGCTCGACAAGAAGGGCGCCCCCTGCCCGCTGCTGCTCGATGGCGCGGCGATCGAGCGGATGGAAATCGACTGCCGCGACATCGCGCGCCCCGAGGCCGATCCGGTCCTCGAGATCGGTGATCCCGACCGACGCAAAGCACGCGGCCCGTCGCGAAAGCATCGACCGCGCTCATGAGCTTCACCGTCTATGCGATCATCGATCCGCGCTCGCAGCGCCCGTTCTATGTCGGCGAAACGAAAGCGTTCGATCTCAGATGCCGGCAGCATCTCGCCGGCACCGACCAGATCTCGGGGCTGGTGATCCGGCAGATCCAGGAAAACGGCTTCGTGCCGCATTTCGAGGTGCTGGAGACGCACGCCAACGAGGAGACGGCGCTTCGGGCGGAGATCGTCTGGATCGAGTTGATGCTCGGCCGCGGCATCGACCTTCTCAACAGCCAGGCATTCACCGGCTACCTCGACCGCAAAGCCAAGCGACAATCCGAGACCACACGACTGCGCCGCATGCAGCGGCTGCGCGCGCTTGCCAACGGCCGCACGGCCGAGCGCACACCGACGACGGCCGCGATATCACCGCCGCCAAAATCCAAGACGCGCCCATCCAAGGGGCGCAATCGGAAACCTGCGCCTCCGAAATGCGACCCCAACAAACCCAAGCCGTCTCGCACCCGGCGCCGCCCGTACAAGCCGCCAAGCTCGGCCCCCGATATCCCATCCGATCCGACCTGAGCGCCGCATGGGATCACGCCCACCGCCCGCTGATCGCGCCCATGATGCACCGCCACCAGCCCGCCACGGGCCAACCATCAGCGCCTCATCGGCCACTTGGCCGCAATTCTGATTTCTTTCCCCCGGAGCCGCCATCGCGTGCCTTCGCCCCGCCACGGGCACGCGCATGGCGGCGGAAGGGGAAAGCCCACTTTCCCCTGGAGAGTCGGAGCCTTGCCGAAAATGCAGACGAGACGCCAAGCGAGAAGCCGGCTTCGATTAGCCTCATCATCACATCGGGTAAGCCCCGCGCCCGATCGTCACCCGCACGGGCCGAGACCGCTGCCGCGATCAGTCTCGCGACTTCAAGCTCTGGGCTCGGTAAGCCGACACGATGTGTCCGGCGCATAGAGCGGGTTCGGCGCGCCAGCGCCGCGCGGCCAAGTCACCTCACTGCAGCAGACCAAACGACCTCACACGCCACCGGTCGGATCGCTGATCCAATCCTCACGGCCATGCCGGATGCGCACGATCAGCACGTCGCCCGTCTCCATCACCAGATAGACGATGATATGCGATCCACAGGGATGAATGCGCACCGGCGGCGTCAACTCGACCCGCTCCCGTGCCAGCCCTGGAAACTGGGCCAGCAGCTCGAACGTCTCCCGGCAGGTCTGCGCGTAGGCCTCGGCCTGGCGCTCGCCGAACAGCCGGAAGCCTTCGACGTAGATGTCGATCAGATCCTGCTCGGCGCTGTGGGTGAGCTTGTAGGCCACTATCGCGGCTGCCGCGCCGCCTTGCGGGCCCGGGCCAGGACATCATCCATGCCGGCCTCCGAGACGCCCGAGGCCAAGCCCTGGTCGATCAGCGCCTGAAGCTGGCGCACCTTGTCGGCGCGCTCCTGGTCCTGCCGGATGAGATCGCGCACGTAGTCGCTGGCATTGGCATAGCGCCCGCTCTCGGCCTGGGCATTGACCCAGTCTTTCATGGGGTCGGGCAATGAAATGTTCATGGTCGCCATGGTCACCTCCTCACCCATCATGCCAAACCTTGCCAATCTTTGTCAATTTCATCGCAGACGCCGGCCATCCTCCTCCAGCTCACACTCGTCGACCCGGTAGCCGGCCGCGACAAGCGCGCTCAGCACCAGATAGCGCACCGTCACGGTGTCGGTCGCGGCCTTCACACGCAGCTCGCGCGCCAGATAATCCGGCACCTCGATGCTGAGCGGCCGGCGCCGCACCCGCGGAACCACGTCTTCTCCAGGGCGGTGGGTGGGCTCTGGACTCGCAGGCCCCTCCGAACGCCCGTTGTCGGCAGGCCTGACAGCCGGTCGGGCATCCCCCAACCCAGCAACCTGCTTTGTCTCGGGCTCCACGTCGGCCGCAACCGTCAGCGACGGGATGCGCTTGCGCCGTGCGGTCTCGGCGAGCCGTTGATCGACGGCATCGATCTCGATGGCGCGGAACTCTTCGGCCGCCTTCATGCCGCCCTCCCCGTCCTCGCGCTTGGCGATCCAACGATGACCTCGATCTCGGCGACGAGCGTGTCGATCTCGCGGGCGGCCTTGCCCTTGGGCTCGGCCAAGGTCGGCGCCTTGCCGGTCAGAAACATCTCCCGGTATTGCGCGCGCTCGACGAGACCGGTCCGGAAATGCGCCATGTGGTGTCGCGCGATCTCGCGATGGGCAAACATAGTGACGCGGGTCGGCAGCGGAAACAGCTTGGTCAGCAGTAGCCGGTACTGCAGGCCGGCGGCGCCTGCCTCGACCACGTCCCCGATGTCGTCGATGATGACGAGCGCTTCTCGAAGGTCCGGCTCCGACGCCTGCGCCGGGATGATGACGAGATCGGACCGCGCCATGGCCTTCAGGAGTGTGGCCTCGCGCGTGCCGGCGAGATCGATCAGCACATGATCGAAGCCCGCGGCCTTGTCACGGAACACCCGCGTGAAGGCATCGGGGCTAAGCGCCATCACCTCCAGGCCCGGCATACCGGCCTTGTTTGCCCATCGGGCGACGGTCTGGTTCGGGTCGAGATCGAGCACCAGGACGCGGTTACCATCCTGGGCCAGCTTGGCGGCGACGGCGGCACAGGTCGTGGACTTGCCGACGCCGCCCTTAGAAGATGCAAAAGATAATATCATGATAACCTCCGACTTTCAGTTTTTCACGCTTGCGGAACAAGGCAAGTCGAAATTCATGAATTTACGAAGTTATCCAGATCCGCAGTCCTGCAAATCGAGATTTTCGAACTTAAGCAAATCCACATTTACAGAAAAGCAGGACGCGCCGAATTGCCGATATCGAAACTTGCGGACTTCAGCAAGTGAGCAAATCCAGATTAGGTCGCGTCAGCTTCATGTGACTTTGTTTTCCAGAATGAGGCTCGCCGCATTGGCGTTCTGAGGCTTGCTCATGCGCCGAATAACGCAGGGCATCCGGCCAGCAACGAGGTCGGTTCATCGCACTGAGCGTGCAGCATCTCGCCAAAGAGACACCTTCGGTGCTCACCCGAAGGTCGCGGGGCGCCCGGGACTCGCCACTTGCATTCTCGCAAAGCCGTTACTGGACCATCGCCAAACACAGAACGTCCGGCTCGATCACAAGACACTCCGCGCTCACGCCCAGGCGCGGCGACCGTGCGCGTCAGCGCAAAGGGAGGGTGAGGAGAACATCAAGCCGCGGTCGGCTCTGCCGGCCGCGTCGTCATGCCGAAGGCATGCAAAAGACAATGCCGTGCCGCAGGCACGCAATCAAAGAACGGCACTCGGAACTCATGCTTTCGGTCAATGCAGGCGATCTCACCTTTCAAGGATTCTTTTTGTTCAAGGCTTTCAGATTCGACAGGCGGGACAGCGAGCATTTCTGCGCATCTCCGCGGCCTGAAGTGAGAAACCGGGCGGAGAAGGTGAGAAAACGGGCTGAGTCGTGTGAGGTATTGGGCCGAGTCGGGTGAGGAAAGGGGCAGCGTCATGTGAGTTTTTGGGCGGCCACCTCGGCACCGCCTGTGGACAAGTGAGACGGGAACGAAATTATCTCACCCGAGATCATTCGTCCCATGGCACCCTTGTCATCGTGAGTGCCGTCGTTGCCGAAAATCGTCCTGCCATTCCGACCCTTGCCGTCAAGGTGATCGGCGATCCGCTCGACCCCGAGGACCGCGCCACCTTCATCAAGCCGACCGAGCTCGTCGACGCCGTCGAGATCACGCCACTCAATCGCTCCGAGCTGATCCTCTACAATCAACTGATCGCGCACGCCTGGAACGCGATTGCGCCCGGCAAGGTCTATTCGGTGGCGAAGTCGCGCCTGCGCGGCAGCCACGACTCGAACGATCGCCTGCACGAGGCCTTCGACCGGCTGATGTCAGGCTTCGCCAAGGTCAAGGTGCGCGATCCGAAAACCGGCCTCAGCAAGACCGTGCGCATCAACCTGCTTGGGCCCAACGCCGAGGAGGAGGGGGCGGACGGCTTCTTCCACTACACGCTGCACCCGAGCCTGCTCGAGGTCCTCAAATCCAGCCGCAGCTGGGCGCGTCTGAGGTCGGAGATCCAGTACCTGTTGCGCTCAAAATACTCGATCCGGCTCTACGAGATGATCGAGCAGCGCATCAACCTCAGGAAGCAGGCGCAGTCGTTCACCATCGAAGAGCTGCGCGGCCTCCTTGGTGTGCCGAAGGGCCGGCTCGCCCGTTTCGCCGATTTCAACGCCCAGTGCCTCAAGGTCGCGGTCGGCGAGGTCAATCAGCTCACCGACTTCGAGGTCGCACTCCGGCTCAAGAAGCGGGGCCGCACGGTCGAGACGATCACGCTCACCTGGCTCAGGAAAAACGACGAGGCCCGTGCCCAAGCCCGGCAAGAACGCGAGCGTTCACGCATCGGCCGCATCGCGCGGCGCAAGGCCACCGTCGAGGTGATCATCTGAGGCCGCCCAGTTTCTCACCGATTGGAGGCGATAGCAGCGTTCACTGCGGCATCCTCCACGCCTTCACATCATAGCCGGTCGTCACGAGGGTTGTGCCGTCCGGGATGACGGCCATAGGCCCCAGTGCGCCGCCGGCCTGGTGCAAGAACTCGGCGCGCACCAATCCGGTGAGCACATCCCAGATTTTCGCGGCACCGTCGACGTCGCCGGTTGTGGCGAGATAGCGGCCATCCGGCGAAAAAGCGAGTTGGGTGATCCTGCGGGACGAGGCCTGGAAGCGTCTCAGTTCCTTCCAGACGTTCGTATCCCAGATACTCACGTCTCCATTCTGACCGCCGATCGCGATCAGCTGGCCATCGGTCGATGATGTCATGACCAGCGCATTCGTAAAGCCAGTGCCTTCAACGACCCTCACCGGCTTCATGCTTTTGAGGTTCCAAACCAGGAAGCATCCGCTGTGACCTGCCCAGACCACGAGATCCTGTCGCGCGAGATAGGCGATCAATCTGGTTCCGCCAGCGCAGCTCCCGGCTCGCTGCTGAGTCTGGTACACAGGTCCGGCTCGCTTCTGACCTCTCGGCACGAAGAACCCGAACTCGTCGACTCGGTAAGGCGCCCAAATCGGCGACCTGTTGGTGGTATGAGCCTGCAGGACGCCGTCCTGATACTTGCTGGGGTAGTCTTCGCCTGGATAGACGGCACCCTGCAATTGACCGTCGTTGTCGAACAGCAAGTGCGTTTCAGGTGGGACAGCGAGTATCCGTTTCTGTTCCCCCGAGCCGACATGAAACCTGGTCAGCACGCTTGCGCCCTGGGGGCGAGCGAAGACCGAGAGCGTGTCGTCTGCTGCTCCCCAGGCGAGGTGGTCAACGCCCCAGGGTCCGGTTATCAGGGACCTCTCCTGCGCGCCTGTGTGAATATTCCAGACAGAGACCGTCGTCGCGCTTTGCCTGATAGAGGCGAGCGCGACGTACTTCCCGCTCGCAGAAACGGCGAGCCGCTCGATTCGATCGTCCAACCTGATGTGCTTCAACAGAACGCGGTCGTCTGTCTTTCGGCCAGGTCCCTCGACTCGGCGATCTACGAAGCGCTCTGGAGGAACAACCGGCACCACCGGCACAACGCTGCTTTCTGCGGGTGGGGGCTCAGCGGCTTGCTGCGGGACACCGCTTTCCGTCGGCGGCGAGAGGATTGGCGCGACGGGATGCGCGTCCACCTGTGGCTGCGGGCTGGGCCGATCAACCGATTTGATCGAGACAGTCCCGGCATCAGCCGTGGCGACCTGCGGCGGCGCCATGCCGGTCGGCGAAACGCCGAGCTTTGTCCAAACCAGGAAACCCAGGCCCACTGCGCCGAGAATACTGGCGGCGGCAACAACGACGGATCGCGAGACTGGGCTGAAGGCCCGAGGGCCGGCGTTCGATTGATCCGCCGCTGTCGTGTCATTGGCGACAGTCGCCGGAGGTGCCGCGCCAGCGGCGGGATCGGGGACGAACGAAAAGCGCGTCCGCAGGCTCGACTGATCCCAGGGTTGCTGCTTGCCCTTGGTTTCGGCAATGACCTTATTGCGAACGTCTATCATCAAGTCGCCGACCGACAATCCCGGCGTTTCGATCAGTCCGACCAGCGCCGAGGTGAACGGGCTGTTCTGTCCGGCGCCGTCGAATGCGATGTGATCGGGCGCCGTGGCATAGGCGATGAAGGTGCCGGCCCGCTCCATGGGGGCGAGACCACCTCGCACGCTCATGGATCGCCCGGTCTGCCCTAGCGAACGGGCGATATTCTCCGAGAAGGGGTTCTCGCGGCAGGCGTCGAGGAAGAGGAGGCTCGTGGACGCCGACGCCGCCATCTCGTCGAGAATATCGCTCAACAGGACGGCGCGGGTGGAGAGGTGCGTCTTCTGGCTGATCTGGACGTCGATCGGCACGAGATAGTTGCGCCCATCCACCTGGAGGCCGTGGCCGGCATAATAGAGCAGGGCCACATCCGGGCGTTCGTGCAGCCGGCTCTCGAACTCCCCCAATGCGTCACCGATGCCCTCGAGGCCGAGGTTCGCGCCCTGAATGACCTCGAAGCCCAAGCGGCCGAGGACACGCGCCATGGCCCTGGCATCATTGACGGGGTTCTTGAGGACGCCGGCATGGCGGTAGGCCGAATTGCCGATGACCATCGCGATGCGACGCTCGATGGTCGAGCCTAAGCCTGGACGCGCCATCGCGGTTCTTTCATCGGCTCGACCTCAATGATGCTCTGCTATGCGATGATCACTTATCAACCTTCGACCGATACCGTATCGCGCCTACAGCAGAGCGCACACCTCTGCTGGCCATCAACAACGCGGCAGCGTTAACGCGGCCTCGGCTGCCGCTTTCGTCCCGTCCGTCGTGTCCGCTCGCGATTGCCGCGCTCGGCCATGCGCTGCAGGGCGCTCTCCGCGACCTCTGCCGCGTGCTTGACGGGATCGCGCTTCACGAACGGCAGCTGGTTGGGTGTCGGCGCGTCAGGCAGCTTGATCGGCGGCGGGGCCGGCTTGCTGTCGTCCGGCGACTTCGCCGCGGGTAAGGCCGTGGGCGTCTCGCGCCACGACAGCCGCTTCATCTCGAGCGGCTCCAGAAGCTTGCGGCGGTCTTCGCGCGCCTGGCGCTGATCTTTGCTCTCGGCGACGTCATAGAAGGTGATGCTGGCCGAGCCGAACAGCGGTGCCTTCGCCTTCGTGACATCCCACCGGTCGCGCCGATCGCGCCACTCCCGCGTATCGCTATCGCGATAGCTGCGGCAGCGCTTCTCGTCGAGCCAGTTCTGCCACGCATGAATGCGCTGCATCTTCTCAAAGGCCTTGCGGCGCTCGGCCATCACCTCATCGCGCCGCTGCAAGCGCTCGTCGCGCAGCTTGGTGCGAATCATCACCAGCTTGGCGATGTCGCTGCGGTGTGCGAGTCGCGAGGCGATGGACACGACGAGCCCGCGGACAGCATCGAACGCCAGGCTGACAAGTGTGTGACGCTTGCGAAAGCGGATCGGCTGTGCCCGTCCGGTATAACGCTCCAGCAACTGATCGATCCAGCGCAAGGTACGGCCATTGGCACATGCGTGATGGTAGTCGACGTTGTCGAGCTTGCGCGCGGTGACGCGCCGGTATTCCTCGTAGTCCCGCTTCTGCTGCTGAGCCCGCGCCGCCCGCACCTTGGCGAGATCGGCGCTGCCGTGCTTCCGCCAGAACTCGATCTCGGAGGGCGGCAGACCCTTGCTCTTGACGTAGCCGGCCTTCGCACGCATGTCCCCGCGCGCACGCGCCTCGGCCTTGGCGTCACGGTTTTCTGCGCGTTGCTGATGGTTCGGCTCGCGCGCCGGACAGACGATCTTGCCGTGCCGCTTCTCCCAGGCGAGCGCCCACTCCGACAGCTTCAGCCGGTCATTGGCAGCGGAAGCGTACTTGCCCGTCGTCGGATGCACCCGATTGATGATCAAGTGCACGTGGGGATGCTTCGTATCGGTGTGCTGCACGATCAGGCACTGATGGTCCTGCAGCCCGAGGACATGGCGCACCTCGTCGGCGGCCTTCAGCATGGTCTCCTTGTCGGCGGCAGGATCGCCCGGCTCGAACGACAGCGACAGCGAATAGACCGGCTTCTGCCCCTTGCGGCCCCGGAACGGATTGGTCGCCTTGACATAGGCGTCGTAGCTCATCCCGGCAGCCTTGGCCGATGCCGCCACGGCCGCCACCCGGATGTCATGCGCATGCGCGGCAGTGAAGGCCATCTGCCTCAGCGCCTTCATGGGATTGTCGGTCGAAAGGTTCCGCGTCGCCGTGAAGCCGACCCGTTCGGCGGTCTCGAGCGGGCCCTTGTCGGTCAGGAAGTACTCGGCAGCGGAGGGACGCGCCTTTTCGCTGTCCTGCGCAGCCTTGCGCGCTTCGGAGTCCGGGCGCTTGTCGTTCATGTAGTAGAGACCGGCTCCGACAAACCCGGTCCCGAGCTTGGCGACCCGGGGGATCATGACGTCAGCACCTTGGTGATCACGGCGTTGACGGTCGCAATGATGCCGCGCGCCCGCTCACTCATCTGGCCGGAAGTCTCGAGTCGCTCGGCAATGTCGTTCAGCCGATCACGATAGGCCGCAAGCTCGTCGGCGAGGCCGGAGCCCACCAACAGCAGGTCGAGCTTGTCGTCGAGCCGCTTGACGACCGCGTCGAGCCCGTCTGGCACGACACCGGTCTGATCTGCGATGAAGCGCATGCGCGCGAGATCGACGCCGATCCGCGTCAGACTGTCCACCAGCTCGAATGCCGACGCTCCGACGGCGCTTTTGCCCGCTCCATCTCCGGCAAGGGCGCCGCTCGTGCAAAGCACCTGCCGTGCATAGTCATTGGAGGACAAACCCGCCTCGGCCGCGTTGATCAGGAAGGCCGCCTTCTGCACCTTGGTGACGCCGAACGAGATGCGCTCCGTCCGGCGGTTCTCGAGCGCCAGCGTCGGCCGGCCACCCGGCTTCTTCTCGTCGGTGACCGTGCCATGCTCTGTTAAGCGATCCTGTCGCGTCGATGTCTCGCTGTCGTTCATTCTCAACTCACACGTTTGCTCGGCACCACGTAGCACCACGCTGACTGTGACCGGGTCAGCACATCGGCCGGCGACCCTTGACGCCTCGGCCACACCGCGATCCCGTCTGCCACAGCCTGCGTCCGATCTGCATCGGTTCAGGCTCGGGCACTCAAGCTGGGTTGAATTGACCTCGAAGAGGTCAAGAAGGGGGCGGCGCCAGGCCCCCTTCAGGAGTTTTTCGGAACGAAAAACATATCTTGCTATTCCTTCATCCAAAACATCCACAAGACATAAATCATTTCCTCATCCAAAAATCAAGAACCGTTCCACCAAATCATCAAATGCCGACACCAATACGCAGCATTATGAGCCACATCAATAGGCGCAACTCATAATCCAGAGATTAGGCCATCGCAATTCTATAAGGTTCTGCGTAGCTCATCGAAACGCCGAGCATAAACAAGAAACCCGCTGCGTCAGCGCGGTGTTGCAAAAAGCTATCGCGTGCGCCTCGACGGATTGGCAGGGCGCAACGTGAGGCAAGGCCATGAGTAGAGTGGCGCGTGCGGGTGACGCGCCACTGGAGAGGTCAGCGAGGTGGCAGGAAGTAGCGCAACGCCCAGCCAAGACGGAGAAAAGCTTCGCGCAAGCTCCACTGGGGGTCCGGAAGCTCGCGGTCGAGCAGGGCAATGACGTCCTCAGGCAAATACGTCCGCGGGTTGTCGTAGCCGATCCTCACGCTTTCATCATCATACGGGTACAGCTCGCCGCGGCGGGGGCAAATCAGCCTGTCGACGATGACATTGTGCATGCCCCATCGCTCGCCCTCGGTGTCGAAGCCGGCACGCCGAAGCACCTCACAGACCTCGTAGGTCATGATCTGGCCGTCGCCATCGCCATAGCCGAACTTCATGAAAGCGTCGGTCCAGCGCCAAGCCAGTCGGCCACCGCAGCAGTCGCAAGGGCTTATAGGCATGGTGCACCTCCGGCGCGAGAGGACGGCGCCCGGTCGGTCGTTGTTCGTGTGATGTTGCTCATGATGGTTTTCCTTTTCTTGTTATTGGGCTGCGCCATTGCAGCCATGGCCATCACAGGCACGGCGAGTAAGCGGAAGCGGAACCGAGCCCTTAAGGGCGAGGCGGCCTGCGAAGCAGAGTCCGACCCGTATGGGTTGAAGCGACCGCGCGCCGTGCGATGGTCCATGGATAAGCTGCAATGGGTGTGCCAGCCCCAAAAGAGAAGGCAAAACCGGCAGGAACAGCGCAGAACCAATTGTTCTGGGCACCGTCATCTCTTCAGGCGGAAAAAATGCCCCCAGCCGGCCAGCCCGATGATTGCCAGGCCGACCGGCTAAGTGATCATTCAGTCCGACGATTTCAGGAACTCGTCGAGCCAGAAGTCGATCGTGGCCCACGTGAAGCCGCAGGTGGCGTCATGATTGCGATCCATGCGTGCGATTACGGCGTCGGCCAAGGCATCGCTGATGACAAGGCAACGTTCCTCGGCACGAGCCCGGACGTCGTCGCGATGCCAGATGTCGGCCGCTACGACGTCGTCAGGCTGGTAGTGCCGATTAAGATAGGCAATCAGCTCTTTCACGGTCGCCATCGCACACCTCCGCTCACGTCAAAGTCGGCAACGCTTGCCTTGTGTCCGCACGTGCTGCATTGGCAAGTGGTCTCGCGATCCCACTCGAGCACGTTGAAATCCTCAACGCCGCCGTCATAGATCGTAGCGACGACGGTGACCGCCAGCTCGAAGGGCTCGAGGCTGCCGCAGAGGGGGCAAGCCATGCCGGCGAGGCAATTGGTGTTGGCTCGCGTCATGGTGCACCTCCTGGCCCGTCGCTCGGCGCAAGGCGGTGAACCGCGAGGATGACCTCGAGCAGCTGGCTCGCAAACCGTAGCCGGTCCTGCATCGGCAGCAGCGTGCCGATCGCCTGGTTTCGGCTGCGGTCGATCGTCATCGCCTCGATTGCGAGCGTCGCGTCGTGGGAGAGGCTGGTCACCTGATCGCTGAGCAGATGAAGATGATGAAGGATTGCTTGGTCGGTTGCGCTTCTCATGCGTCACCTCCCGTGGCGTAGGGCGCCGTCGACAGCCAGTGGAATGTGGTCGTCACCTTGGGAGTTTGCTCCCAGACCATCCAGCAGTAGCGGTGGCGCCGGGTGTAGGGACCCGCGAGTGCCGGATCACCGTTCGGATAGCAGACACACTGGTCGAGGGCGTAGATCCTGACTGGTGGTCGCGCCATGTAGCTGTGGTGGCGACACGGATCGCACAGGCTCGCCAGGTTGAGCAGCATCGCGACTTTGCCGCCGGTTCTGGCGGTCATTGCGAGTGCCTGCCGGATGAACCGGTCGGCGAGGCCGGCGCCATAGGGCGGGTTAGTCACGATGTGCTTTGCGAGCGGCTTCTCGGTCTTCAGGAAGTCGCGTCCGGCTTCGCCATAACCGTAGTCGGCAAGATCCGTGGCGATGACGTCATAGCCGGCCGCCTCGCATTCGATGGCGATGGCACCCTGGCCGCAGGCTGGCTCCCAGATCGGACCGTCGAAGTGCTCGGCGGCAAGGAAGGCGCGGGTCGCCTCGGGCGGCGTCGGGTAGTATTCCCGCGGCGCTCGATAGGGCGAAAGGCGCCAGCCCGGGGTTGCCCCCGGGCTTTGCTGTGTGATGTCGGGGATCATGCGAACCCCCGATCTTCTGCGGTGACCGGATCGAGGAACAGGACGCCGGAAGCGAGATCCTGCGGCACGATGTCGAGCTTGAGGATGGCGCCCTTGTCGGCCTCGCGTCGGGCCCAGACGGCGCCGATCTCGACGCCTTTGCCCAGTTGATCCTTGCCGGCTTCGTCGGTGCCGAGGATGCGACAGAACTTGGCCCGGTAGATCGGTCTTTGTTTGGCGTTACTCATGATAGTTTCCTTTTCTTTTTATTGGGCTGCTTCATTGCAGCCATGGCCATCACAGGCACGGCGAGTAAGCGGGAGCGGAACCGAAGCCCGTAAGGGCGAGGCGGCCTGCGCAGCAGAGTCCGACCCCAACGGGGTTGCAGCGACTGCGCGCCGTGCGATGGTCCATGAATAGGCTGCAATGTGCGATGCCGGCCCAATCAGAAAAGGAAACCTGCGTAACGCCGCGCAAACTGAGGCGATTGCCGGACTGCGCATCGATGCCCGACAATGAGAGCCGGATCACAACAGCGAAAAGCGTCGCGCAACCGTGCACGGCCCGACGCAATTCCGGATCAGAAGGCGTCAGTTTCCATGTCTCAAAAGCGCGATCTCTTTGACGGCTTTCCTCGCGGTGTCACGGAGCAGGGCGGCGAGCGCCGGTCCCTCGAGCAGCAGGCGATGCCGCAGGCGGCGTTCATGCCGGCATCGTCGGTCCGCTCATCCCGCATGCTGGCCTTCGATGCATCCAAAATCTTCCTCGGCGTCGTCGATGGCACGCCGCGTCCCGGCGTTCGTGTCGGTCAGACCGAGGTGCATGGCGGTCACGCCATCGGCTTCGGGGACGACACGCATTTCATGACGGTTGCCGGCTCGCGCGCGGGCAAGGGGCGATCGGTGATCGTGCCGACGCTGCTGAGCTACACCGGCCCGGTGCTGGCGTCCGATCCCAAGGCCGAACTGACCAACATCACCGCCGCCGCGCGCGCCTCTCAAGGGCATCACGTCCTGGCCGTCGATCCCTTCGGCATCACGCGGGGGCGGGCGCGCAAATACCGGGCACGCTTCAATCCCATGGCGATCCTGAGGCCCGGCTCGCGGACCTTGATCGAGGATGCCGGCCTGATCGGCGATGCCGTCGTGGTGCCTGGCAATACGCAGGACCCGCATTGGGACGAATCTTCCCGTCAATTCATCGAGGGCGTCGTGCTGTTCGTTGCCACCGACGAGCTCTTTGAAGGCCGGCGCAATCTGGCGACGGTGCGCGATTTCATCGCCGGCCAAGCCACGAGCGGCGGGGTCACCGGCATGGACGTGCTGGCCGAGCAGATGCGCCGCAACAACGCCGCCGACGCAACGGTCCGCCAGGCTGTCATCGATGCGGCGGAGGACTTTTTCTCCAAGCCCGATGACGAGCGCGGCTCGGTGCTGTCGAACACGCGGCGCCATCTGCGCTTCCTCGGCTATCCGCAGATCCGCGAGTCGGTCAGCGGTCACGACTTCGACCTCTCCGACCTCAAGACCGGCAAAGATGGCCGCCCGGTAACGATCTATCTCTGCCTGCCGGCCATGCGCATGGGCACTTGCAATCGGTGGCTCAGGCTCTTCGTCAATCTGGCACTGGCCGCCATGGAGGAAACGCCGATCAAGCCTGATCCGCCGGTGCTCCTCTGCCTCGACGAGTTCCCCGTGCTCGGCCACATGAAGTCGATCGAGGACGCCGCCGGCCAGATCGCGGGGTTCGGCGTGCGCCTGTGGACCGTGATCCAGGACATCGGTCAGTTGAAGGCCCTCTACAAGGAGCGTTGGCAGACCTTTCTCGGCAACGCTGGTGCAGTCCAGTTCTTCGGCCTGAATGATCTCGAGACCCTCGAGTGGGTGTCGAAACGGCTCGGTACCACCAGCCTGATCGTGCGCAACAAGTCGGAGGTGTCGGACCAGGACGCGACGCGCTCCGGCCGCATGGGCGCCAGCTGGTCGGTGCAGACGCAGCCGCTCATGACCGTCGACGAGATCGCGCGGCTGTTCGGCCGGTTCGATCCGCTTGGCCGGCAGCTGGTGATCTTCTCGAGCTTCGATCCGATCGTGCTGCAGCGGATCAACTACGACAGCCACGAGCTTTTCAAGGGAGGCTTCGATGCGCCGGATCTCTGACATCGCCACCGAGCGCGGCCCCGGACGCACGAGCCGCGTCACGGCGACCTTGCGCTCACCGGAGCTGGCGCAAACCTTGAGCCGCTCCGGAGAGGGTCTCGTCTACATCGTCTGGAGCGTCGTCTCGGTGGCGATCCTTTGGACGGCCTGGAACGGCCATCTCGGACGCGATCCCCACCTGATCGTCATCGTGCCCGTTATCTCCGCCATGGCCTTCTGGGCGGCCTGGAATGGCAATCGGCTGTGGCAGGATCGCAGCCGAACAACACTCGATGCGCTGACCATCACGCTCGACGATCGCCGCGTCATGATTGCCGGGCCGGATGCCACCTTCACGAGACTTCGCGGCACCCACGATATCCGCTTCAGCGCCGGGCCCCATCGCCGCGGCAAGTTCGAGCAGCGCGAGGAAAAGCGCGTCGGCCACACGCTCGGTTACGCCTACCGCGATGCCTGGGAAGTCTGGTGCGAGGCCGGCGTCGACGTCGATCTGATCGTCGCCGTCGCGGGAGAGGAGGATGCCCGCGCCATCGTCCGTCATCTTTCCGAAGAGAACCTGTTCGTCACCCGCGACGCCGGCCACGAGGCCTACGACCGCCGTCGCACGGCACCGGCCTGAGGAGGACCGCCATGGCACAAACATCGAGCATGCAATACTTCCTGGCCGTGACGTTGTGGGTGGCGGCCTGGTGGGTGATCGACATCGTCAACGGCGATCCGATCGGGCTCTTCCTCGCCGTGCTGTTCGCCATCGTCGGCTGGGGCATGGCACTCGGTGCTATTCGCACCGCCGTGCCGGCACGCTCGCCCTTCACGAGCCCGGCCGGGCGCATACTCTGGTCGCTGCGCCCGCGCGCCTGGGTTGTCGCCTGGGCGATGATCTGCCTCACGATCCTCGTGCTCGGCAAGCCGCTCTTCCTATGGACCTACGGCGGTGGCCAGTGCCGGTATTTCGATTGGCACGGCCATTGGATCACCCTGCCGGCGCACGGTGACGGCAGCTTCGGCGGTTGTCGCTTCCTGCGCGGACGCTGACGGCTATTCGACGGTCCTGGTTGCATCCGGGTAGGTCAACGGCTCGAGAAGGGCCACCATTTCGGCATTGCCAGATGCGTAGGCCAGATCGACGGGCAACCGGCCGATCCGGTCGGGACGCAAGGGATCGACACCCTGCGCGATCAATCGCGTTGCCAGATCGACATCGGCCTCGAAGGCGGCGCGATGCAAGGGTGTCAGCGCATTGACCTGGCTGCCGAGCGTCAGATCGACAAAGCCGGCAAGATCGGCGCCCGTCGCGATGGCCTCGTCCACTGTCATCCGATGAGGCGCACCGCCACGCGCCGACCCGAGCGAGCCTGACGGCGAAAGCCCGAACTCCCACATGCGGTGACGGGCGATCTCCTCGACGTAGTCCCGATGCGATTGCCATTCGGTGGTCTTCCAGACATCGGCGAAGCTGTCGGAAGGATCGTCCGGTGCCGTGCCGCTGCCGAGCGACCAGGCGTAGCTCAGCAGCTGTGATTGAACCTTGGCGAATGATCCGGCATCGGGCCTGACAAACGGTGTCAGGATGTTGTTCTCGAGTGTCAGCGGATCGCGCATCAGGACGCGCGGCGGATCGGCCTTTTGAAACAGGAAGCCGACGTAGGCGATGGTGACAACCGGCGAGCGCCGCGACGACGTCCATTGGCAAGTCAGATGCTGGGCGATGTAGAAGTCCGGCTCCTTGATGTCGATGATGACGAAGTAAGATTCCGGCGCCGGACGGCTCGTTGCACGATCGCCTGATGTCGAGACGTAGACCCCGGGGCGCGCGAGATCCGCATCGCGGGATTTGTGTGGCGAAGACAGTCCAGCAGCGCGCGGCGCGGGCGGTCCTGCCTGCAGGAACTGCGCGAAACCGCGTCCCAGGTTGATGATCTGGTCGCGAAGCGTGGCGGCGACGCGGCCCTCGACTCGGCGCAGCAACTCCTCGACGAGCAGGACGACGCGCGCATCCTTGATGTCGCCGTCCTCCTGGCACCAGTAGTCGAGCCTTCGGGCCAGGCGTCGCTCGTCAGCAAGATCGCCGAGCAGGGGCAGATCCTTGCTGTCCAGAAGCCGCAGCAAGGCCTTCGCAATGATCACGCCGCCGGAGCCCGACGTCTCCCTGTGCTTCTTCAGCCGTCCCCTGACCTGTTGTCGGTAGCCCCGATCGGGCAACTGGGCGGATCTCAAGGCATCGCGATCAATGGGCATCGGGAGTTTTCGGGAACTTCTGCAAAAAGCGGGAAGCGACACGACTGCCCGGCAGCCCGCTGATCTGGCCATCTGGTTCTCGTGATCAGCGGTTGAGCCGCCAAGGCCCTCCACCGGTCACGGAACTGCAGCTTGGCCGAGGAAGGCCGCCGAAGTCACACCCGCATGACCGCAATGGTTATCGGATGGCCCGGGCCGCCCCTTCCAGCCAGATCAGCAAGGAGACCGAGAATGTCGTCATCGAAATACTGGGGGCAGCGGCCCCCGGGACCGGGAACGCCGGCTAGGCCGGTAGACCGCGCGGTTCATGACAGCCCGGAGAGGAGGACTGACTCACAAAGCGCACTCAGCGATAGCGGTCATGCGCTGTTGACGACTGCGGAGGCAGCGCACCTGCTGCGCCTGTCAGACCGCACGCTCGAGCGCTTCCGCGTCGAAGGCACCGGGCCGCGCTACGTCAAGGCCGGTCCAGGCAAACGCGCCCGCGTGCTCTATCGCAAGGAGGATCTCGAGGCCTGGCTCGACGGCTTCCGTTTCAAGAGCACCTCCGAATACGTCGGCTGACCCCGGCGCACCCTGACCTGACGCCCTAGCGGGCAATCCCCCCTCAACCAGATCGCACCGCCGGAGAAATCGCGATTTCTCCGAACGGTAGAGCTTTGCCTCCTTGCGGAGGCAGGGCTCGCGCGATCAAGAACCGAGAGTGATCGCATCATGGACGACAGAGACAAAGAGAATGACCGCTACAAGGAGATGAACGAGGACTATCCGGAGCGACTGGCAACATATCGTGGCCCAGAGCACCGATACGACTTCGTGTTTCCTTGGGTCTCCTTCGCCATCTTCCTGAGTGTTCTGCTGGGTCTCAACAGCACACTCCCAGGCGGGGGCATCGCGCGAAATGTGCTCGTGCTGTTTGTCGCGTTGGTGGCTGGCGGCCTGAGCTTCGTTGCCAACAAGGCCGCGTTCCATCAGGGCGCCATTCTTGCTTCGAGTGGGGACAGGGCGGCAACGGCGCTCGTCATCGCCTGGTTCTCCCTGATGGCGGTCACCGTGGGCACGATCGGCTTTGCCGGCGTGAGCCACGAGATTGTCGAAGCGGCAAACCTGCGCGAACCCGGCAGGAACATGGCCGACGCGAACCGCGCGGTCAGCGAGTCGGCGGCAGACGGCAAGCAGGTCTTGCCACTCATCGCAGGCGGCAAGAGCGACGTCGCCGATATCGCGGAGCGCGAATTCCGGAGCGGTGCGGTCAGTGGCCGGGCTGGTCCCGGTCCGACCGTCGATCGTCTGCGAGCGCTCGCCGCCCGGTTCGCGGCCGTCGAGCAGGCTTATGTGGCGGCGGACCGGCCACGCGCCGCCTTGATGGGCAAGCTCGAGACCCTGACCGCCAAATACGAGGAGCAGCTCAATGTGGGCGGTGCGACTGGCAGCAATCGCGCCAAGCTGGTTGCCATCTACAGCCAGGCTCAGAGTCTCGTGACGGAGATCGCCAATGTCGTGCCAACGGCGGCGGCGCGAGGCCTGGTGAGCGAGCTTCGCTCGACACCGACGCCAACCGCCATTCCGGGTCGCATCGATGTCGGGGGCCATTTGCGTGGGCATGCCGATCGGCTAGAGCGGGCCCTCGAGACGGTCACGACGGTCAAGGTCGCGCTGCCGCCGTTCCCGGCGCCGGCAGGGCTCATGGTCGGCTGGCAGCGGCTCGATCTGACGCTTCCTCTCGCCGTTCTTCTGTTCGGCCTCGAGGTCATCCTGATCGTCCTCTGGTCCCTGCAAGTGAGGGATTTCAAGGCCCGTCGACCCTCCGTCCGCCAGAGGGGTATCGACACCGATCCGCACGATCCGCCTGCCGGCGCGGCCCTACCGGACGATGGTTCCGATAACGATCCCATCAAGCCGAACGGTCACGACCACTCGCCACCCGCCGGCAAAGGCCCCCGTCCTCCACGCCCGCGTCACACCTGATCCGCCCGGCACATGTCACCGGAAGGGCGGTCTCCTCTCTGACCGCCCTCCCATCCCAACGCCATCAATCGGATGAGTGCCATCGGGCAGCGCCTCTGCGCAGGACGCTTCCCTGGTCGCCGCCATCCCCAGGAGACCTTCCGATGCTCGACACACTCGGTTTGCTACCGAAATCCATCGCACCCGCAGCGATCGCCTACCTCGTCCTCTGCTACGGCCTTGGCGATGTCTTCGCCCAACGCCGGGCAGACTGGCTGCACATTCCCGCCTGCCAAAAGGGGCTTGGCGCTAATGCCGCCGAAGCTGATGTCCAGACTGGGCTGCAACAGAAGCTCGTTCGCAAGTACGTGGACATCATCATCAAGACGCTTCCGCCGTCGATGCCGAAGGACGTCGTCAAAGACCTGAACGACCTGACGCGACCGGAATTGACTGCCAACCGTGCCCAGACGTTCGCCGATCGCTGCACATGCCTCGCATCCGCGGCACGGTCGGAAACCCGTTTCGACCAGACGATCTGGGTCGCCAGCCTGCGCTTCGTCGAGCCGGCCGGCGTCTCCAACTTCCACGGCGTCATGACGCGCCTCGACGGCCAGGGCATCTGCGGAAAGGGGAGGTCGTAATGCGCGAAGAGACCATTCTCTGGCGCTCGGGCGCCTTCACGGTGAGCGACACGAATGTGCGCACGCACCGCGTCACGGTCTCGCTGGCCGACATCGACGTCGTCGAGGTCAACCGGCCGCTTCTGATAGGCACGATCGCCTTCGCCATCCTGGTCCTGCTACTCGCGTTGCGGTTCAGCGATGTGCTGTTGATCGTCGAGCTCCTGTCGCTGATCGGCATCGGCGGACTTGCCGTGCTCGCCGGCCTGACCATGGCGCGTGTGCAGCTCCACAGTCTCAGCATCGACGGCATCGCCATCGTCCTGCCGATCTGGACCGCGCGGGCCATGCGGGCCGCGATCGACACCGCCATCGGCGGTCGAAAAGAGCACCGCTCGACACACCCGGGGAGGGTTTCGCCATGAGCTTTCTTAAACGTCTCGGGTGGCCGAGGACGCCCGCAAACACTTCGACGGCGACCGGATCATCGGGCGACCCGACGATGTCTTCCCCTCGCCGAAGCCCTCCTTCTCAGCTGCAACAGGGACGACGGGGCCGCAAAGTGCTCAAAACGTTCGGCAAAGTCTTGGGCGCCACGCTCGTCGCCGTCGCGGCGGTGCTTCTGCTCACCTGGCAGTCAGACTACTGGCAGCTCCGCGACCGGCTCGTACACATCCATGATGCGTTGTTCGGCGATTACATCCCGCCGGAATGCCGAGAGAACCCGGTGCAATGCACGAGGGACCCCAAATCAGGACGCCTCCTTCTCAATCTCCGACAATCCGCCCAACCGCCTCAGCCAGCTCAACCGCCGGCAGAGTGCAAGGATCAAAGAGGTCTGGAGCTGCACTGCCAACTGAACACACTCTTCGACTACTTCAACAGGGAGCTTTTTGAGGGGCGCCTTCCGAAGGCTTTGATCACCCTAAGGCCAGTAAGAGGCGCTGCCGGCTACTTCGCGCATCAGAGGTTTAGGACAGCCGAGGGTGGTCGTATCGACGAGATTGCGATGAACGCCAGCTTGTTTGGCCAGCGAACGACGATCGAGATCGCATCGACCCTGGTGCACGAGATGGTTCATCTGGAGCAGGCCCACTTTGGCAAACCGGGCGACAATGGGTTCCACAACCCCGAGTGGGGGTGGATGATGAAGCGCGTCGGTCTCTACCCGTCGGCTACGGGCAGGCCCGGCGGCGGGGAGACCGGCACGCGGGTGTCGCACTACGTGATCCCCGGCGGCGCGTTCGAGCGGGCCGCGGCACAGCACCCGATCCTGAAGAACGAGCGACTGGCATTCTACGAGTAGCGTGCCCACGACAGGGACTGCGGGAGCGATCCCGCAGTCGCCTCCCTCATTGCACACGGCGTTGCTCGCAGCCGCACGAAGAACGTCGACTGTCTCGAAGCCGCCCACGCCGGTTGTGCCCGATCGCGGGAGCCATGCTATGTCTCGACCCAGGACATGCACAGGAGGCGGATATGGCGGGGTTTCAGGTCGCCCATGACATCATTGTGACCGGAAGCAGCGCCAAGCTCGGCGCTGGCTACATCGCGGTTTCCAACTGTACGCTGGTGCATACGGCCGAGGGGCCGATGCTCTTCGACGTGGGCGGTACGGTCGCGCGCGAGATCATCCGGCAGGAATTGAAGAAGCGGAACTTGTCTCCGAAGGACATCACCCGCGTTTTTCTCTCCCACCTCCACCACGATCACTCCCTCAACATCGACATGTTCCCGAAGACCACAAAGGTCTTCGTGAGCAAGGCCGAATGGGCCTATGTCGACAACCCGCATCCCGAAGACGACTGGGTGCCGTGGCTCATCAAGGAGCAGCTGCGGACCTACGACCTCAATCTGATCGAAGGTAGCGGCGAGTTGTCTGCCGGCTTGCGCTACTTCGCGGCTCCCGGCCATACGCCTGGATGTCAGGCTCTCTCATTCGTCGACACGGACGGGAAAACCGTCACGCTTGCAGGCGATGCCATCAAGTTCCCGAAGGAAGCTCTGCGCAGGCGCGTCGACCATTCCTTCGATACGCCGGAGACTGCGGCGAGGTCGATCGACGAGATCGTCCGGAGCAGCGACGTGATCGTGCCGGGCCACTTCCCGACCCTCTACAAGGTCGATGGAAGTATCACGTGGGACGACTCCCAGTATTTCCCGCTCGTCATGCGGTGACCCAGGCCATCACGAGGGACTGCGGGAGCGATCCCGCCGTCGCTTGGCTCGCTGCGCACGCAGCTGCTCCCAGCCGCGCCTATGTCATTGACCGAGCGTGTAAATCCGGCCAGTTCATTATGGGACAGGAAGTAATCGCAGCTGGAAAAGGAGCCGACATCGCGAGAGGCGCCAACAACCGACGAGTCTGACCCGGAGCGACATATTCGCCTGCTTCTAAGCAGTCTAAATCTCGTCCGGTGATTAGTCGGCAAGCGGACATTGGTCAGCGCGCGCTGCTCGGGCTTTCCAATTTATCGTGAGCTCATTTCCGCGCTCGCTAGGTCTGTTGACACGGGCAAATTGCTCCGCCCGCATCTCCGACAGCCCGGCAGTCAGCTTCAGTTGATCACGTACCGCGCATTCACCGCGTGGCCGTGATCGTCCTTGCCGGTAACAACGACGATCGCACCCTTGCCGAGAGGTGCAGCGAGCTTGGCGACCAGCTTCTTGCCCTCGACGACTGCCATGTTGATGGTCGTGTTCTTGCCGCCCTCCTGTATGACGGCCCGGACGACGGCGCCCTTGGCGCTCTCGACCTTGCCCTTCTCGATCAGATAGAGCGTTAGCTCGGTCGGGCTCACCACGAGTTCGGTCTCGTGGCCGTCCTTGCCGACCAGCATCCCGCCGTTGGGGCCCTTGGCCTGGGCGAGCAGGGGAGAGACCGCCAGCACGGCGGCAAATGCGGCAGCGGCGAGGCACGACAGCAGGCGTTGGATCGTCGACATAGGAGTTCTCCGTCACAGGTTCCTGGTTGCACACACTCAGTAGGCTTCGGCGACTGCTGGTTCCGGTGCCCCCGCCGTCGGGGCATGGCTTGCCTGCAGTCGGGCGAGAGGCTTCTCGCCAAACCACAGGAACATCAGGGGGGTCAGGATGGCGTCGATCAGCGTCGCGCTGATCAGGCCGCCGAAGATCGTGACGGCCACGGGATGCAGGATCTCGCGGCCCGGCTCGCCTGCACCGAACAGCAGCGGGATCAGCGCGAGGCCGGCCGCCAGCGCCGTCATCAGCACGGGCGACATGCGTTCCAGGCTGCCACGGATCACCAGATCTCGCCCGAACCGCTGTCCTTCGAGCAAAGAGAGGTTGAGGTAGTGGCTGATCTTCAGGATACCGTTGCGCGCGGTGATGCCTGCGAGCGTGATGAACCCTATCATCGACGCGACCGATAGCGGCTGGCCTGCCAGCCAGAGCGCGATGACGCTGCCGATCAACCCCAGAGGGATGTTGAGCAGGATGATCGAGGCCAGCGTCGCGGACTGATAGCGCTGGTAGAGAACCATGAAGATCAGCCCGAACGAGGCGAGCGACAGCACGCCGATGACGAGCGTTGCCTCCTCCTGCGCCGTGAAGGTGCCCTCGAAGCGCGTAACGTAGCCGCGCGGCAGATCCATCTCGCTGATGATCCGGCGCACGTCGGCCACGATCGCGGCCATATCGCGGCGGCCATCGCCGTTGGCCGACACGACGATGCGGCGCTGGCCGTTCTCTCGGAGCACCTGATTGGGACCGTCCGTCTCCTCGACTTTCGCCAACATGCGAAGCGGCACGTAACCGTGAGGGGTCGAGACAAGAAGGTCTTCTAGTCCATTCGTCGACCGATCCTGATCCGACAGGCGCACCACGACGTCGAACCGTCGGTTGCCCTCGACAATCTGCGAAACGACGCGCCCGCCTGACAATCCTTCAAGCGCCTCAGTGAGCGTAGCAGGTGTTACGCCATAGAGCGCCGCGCGCTCGAAGTCGGGCGTCACTTTCAATTGCGGGATCAGCACCTGCTTCTCGACTTGCAGATCGACAAGGCCCGGCACCGCCTGCAGACGGTTGCGCATCTGCCCTGCGAGCGTGCGGAGGGTGTCGAGGTCGTCGCCGAACAGCTTGATCGCGACCTGCGCGCGCACACCCGACAGCATATGGTCGAGGCGATGTGCGATCGGCTGACCGATGGCGACGGCCACCGGCAGCGCCGACAAGCGCGCGCGGATGTCGGCATAGACATCCTCCTTGGGCCGCGCCGAGCGCGTCAGATCGACGTCGATCTCGGTGTTGTGAATGCCCTCGGCGTGCTCGTCGAGTTCGGCCCGGCCGGTGCGGCGGCCGACGGTCTTCACCTCGGGTACCTGCATGATCAATCGTTCGGCGACCACGCCCAGCCGGTTCGACTCGGCGAGCGAGATGCCGGGGTTGTACTGCAGGTTGACCAGCAGTGTGCCCTCGTTGAAGGGCGGCAGAAAGGCGCGCGGCAGCAGCACGGCGCCGATGCCGGCGATAACAACGCCGGCCCCAATGGCGACGATGACCGCGCGACCATGAGCGAACGCCCAGTTTAGCAGCGCCTTGTTACCCGCCTTAAGCTTGGCGACGACGTAGGTGTCGCGTTCCTCGTGGCCATTCCCCTTTGTCAGGAAGTAGTAGGCGAGCACCGGGGTCACTGTGATCGACGTCACGAGCGACGCGAGGATCGAGACGATGTAGGCGATGCCGAGCGGCGTAAAGAGACGGCCCTCGATGCCCGACAGCGCGAATAATGGCACGAACACGAGCACGATGATCAGGGTGGCGTAGAAGATGCCCGAGCGGACCTCCTGGCTTGCTGCAGCGACCACGTCGAGTACGGGCTTGGGCACCGCGGCGTGACTGTTCTCCTTGAGCCGTCTCAGGATGTTCTCGATACCGACGACGGCGTCGTCGACAAGCTCGCCGATGGCTATGGCGAAGCCGCCGAGGGTCATCGTGTTGATCGACAGCCCGAAATACTTGAACACCAGGATTGTCATCAGCACCGAGATCGGGATCGCGGTCAGCGAGATGAGGGTCGCACGTACGTTCATCAGGAACAGCATCAGGATGATCGCGACGACGACACCGGCTTCAAGCAGCACACTTTTGACGTTGCTGATCGACGTCTCGATGAACGTCGCCTGCCGAAACTGTATCTGGTCGGCCTTGACGCCTGGCGGCATCGTGCGCTGGATGTCGCGAAGCTGGGCCTCGATGGCCTTCGTCATCGAGACGGTGTCGGCGGACGGCTGCTTCTGAACGGCCACGATCACGGCGGGATTGGCCATGTAGCCGGCGTCGCCGCGCTTCACGCGCGGCGCGAAGCCTACGTCTGCGACTTGTCGCAGGAGAATGTTCTGGCCCGCCCGCGTCGCCACGACGAGGCTGCGCAGATCCTCGATCCGGTTGGTCAGACCGATGTTGCGGATCAGGTACTCGCGTGAATGTTGGTCGACGAAGCCGCCACCGGTATTGGCTCCGAACCGGCGCACCGCGGCTTCGAGTTGCTCCGGCGTGATCTGCAGCGCGCTCATCATCGCGACGTTGGGGCTGACGCGATACTGGCGCACCTCGCCGCCGATCGGGATCACCTGCGCCACGCCCGGCAGGGTAAGAAGCTGCGGGCGCATCACGAAGTCGGCGATCTCGCGCAACTCCATCATCGACTTGTCTGCCGGTCCTGTGACGGCGATCAGCATGATCTCGCCCATGATCGAGGACACCGGCCCCATCTGCGGCTGGATGCCGGTCGGCAGGCGGCTCTGCACCAGCGACAGGCGCTCTGCCACCTGCTGACGCGCGCGATAGATCTCGACCTCCCAGCCGAACTCGACGTAGACGATCGACAACCCGACGCCAGACACCGATCGTACCCGCTCGGCACCCGGCATGCCGTTCATGACCGTTTCAATCGGGTAGGTAATGAGCTGCTCGACTTCCTGTGGAGCGAGCCCCTCGGCCTCTGTGATCAGCACCACGGTCGGCCGGTTGAGATCAGGAAACACGTCGACGGGCAGCCGCGGCAACACGAAGCTACCGTAGGCGACCAGGATGAAGGCAGCCGCCAGAACCAAGATGCGGTTCTTGAGACTAGCTGCGACGATGAGCTTGAACATGTCCGCGCGCTCTACCTGACCTGATTGATGAGGGGGGCATTCTCGACGACGACTTGATCCCCGGCCTTGATGCCTCCACTGACCAAGATCGACTGTGCGTCGAACACCTCGCTGCGCACGGCTGTCGGCACGAACACTTCAGGCTCTTTATGAACGAACACGACGGGCTGCCCGTTCGGTGCCTGGGTCACCGCCGCGCGTGGCAGGAACAGGGCGGTCACCGGCTCGCCCGTTCGCGCGATGACCGTGACGGGCATGCCGACGTTGAGCGAGCGGCCGGCACTCGTGACCTTGAACTGGATCAGTGCATACTGTTGCTGCAACGCTCGGCTGCGCCCAACGTAGGTAAGCTTCAGCGTCTGCCCATTCGCCGTCACCGCGTCAGCATCGACGATGGCATCAGGATCAATCTGGTCGAAGATCAGCCCTTCGACGAACAGCTCCGATGGGTTGACGATCTGGAACACCTGATCTGTCTGGCTGATGACTTGCCCTGACACCACCCGCACGGCAGCGATCACGCCCTCGACCGGCGCGCGCAGCTCCTCGGCTTGGATGCGCGAAGCCAGAAGTTCCTCGCGCCGCTTGATGAGGCCATCGAGCTGGATCTGGGTCTCTTCCACGGTTCCGCGTGCGACCGTGTTCGACCTCAAGAGCGGTTCGATACGAGAAAGCTTGGCGCGTGTGACTGCGATCTGCTGATCGATTTCACCGAGCTTCTGTGTCATGTCGGAAGCGTCAATCGATGCGAACGACGGGGCCACGCGGCCGAGAAGATCGCCGGCGGCTACTCGCTGGCCCAGCGAGGGGACTCCACCCGGTGGCGCCTGATAGCGACCCTGGATGGTGCTCTGCACCACGCCGCTGAAGTTGGGGTTCGCGACGATGCGGCCGGTTAGGCGAGCACTGCGTCGTTGGGTCGATGGCTCCAACTTCCGTGTTCGGACTTCGAGCAGTCGCTGCGACGGCTTCGGTAGGAAGATCGCACCATCGGGTCGGCGTGCCGGTGCGTTGCCCGAGCCGCCGCTCGCATCGGGTCCATGGTCGTGGCCCTCGTGCGCAAAGGCAGACGCCGCCATCAGCAGTGCCGCGAGGCCGACAACGAACGCGAAAATCCTGCGCTGCCGCGGCAGCACCAAACCGACCAGCAGTCCGACGGCGAGAATAGTGCCTGCCGGGAGCGCGGTTGCGCGCCAGCCGGAGCTTTGCGCATTTTCGGGAGCGGCGACAGAAGACGCTGTCAGTCGCCCGAATGCGTTCAGCAGCCTTGCAAATAGGCTGGTCTGCTCCGCTTGAGCTTGCCCGGCAGCCGGTATGACAACCGCTCCCACCAGCAAATCGTTGACGTTCCCCTCGGTGAGGGTGACGAGCACCTCCCGGCTTCCCGGCGCCTTGAGCTGTGGGGTGGTGATCTCATAGGTGCCGTTCTTCTGCAGCTCCGCCTGGTAGGGCAAGCCATCGATGGCGACCTCGACGGCTGCCGTCATCACCGGCGCGTTGTCGGCGGCGCGGTCGAGATAGATGACGAGCACCTCGCCCTCGACGATCCCGACGAGTTGGAACTGCTCGGAGGTGGCCACCACGCGCGGCGATGGCGGCGAAGTTCCGCCTGCTGCCGGAGGCCCGTGGTCGTGGCCTTCATGCGCCAAAGTTGGCACGATACCTATCAGGATCACGAGGAGGGCCGCCAGCAATGGTGCCACCCGTGCGGGCCCGAGCGCGGGGCGCGCATCTTCTATGGATGTCATGAGGTAGAGTTCCGTTAGGCGGAGCACAAGGAGGCCGACGGCCTCCGGCGATCACACGAGGCCGGAATGTCTTGGAGGGCGATCGAGGGACGAGCGTTCGCAGCCTGACTGCGCGAGATCCCGAGGTATCATGACGCCTAGCTGCCGATGCAAGCGTACGCGGCCGACTTGCCCAGGCAAGATCGCAAAGCCGCCGTGGCACAACAAGTCGCCGCAGACTGTCTGTTCGACATTCGATCCGGGCCGATCGGGCTCGTGGGTGTCGTCGACAGCGTGGTCGCCGCCCGAGCGATCGTCTTGAACACTGTGGACGCCGTGATCGTGATGATGGTCGTGATGACCTGCATGCGCATGAGCGCCGATCAGCGAGGCCAGCGCGAGGACGAACGACAGCGATGCAGCGAGAAGCTGCCGCGCGACGCTATATCGTCCGTACCCCTGCATCGGTGCCAGAACTCCTTGCGAGTCGGGGAGGGTATGCTGTGCTCGCCGACGAAGATCAAGTGGAGAGTGCTATGTGTGGCGCCTCAGCTTGCAGTTCGAAGGCGTTTCAATGAGGTGCCATCGTGAAAACTGTCGCGATATTCATGGGTGCTGCAGTCGCCGAGATCATCGGCTGCTTCACGTTCTGGGCTTGGTTGCGGATGGACAAGTCTGCGTTGTGGCTCGCGCCCGGCCTCCTCGCGCTCGCCGTGTTCGCTTGTTTGTTGACGCTCGTGGACAGTCCTTTGGCGGGGCGCGCATATGCCGCCTATGGCGGCATTTACATTGCGGCCTCGTTGGTTTGGTTATGGGTTGCCGAGGGGCAAAGGCCGGACCGGTGGGATCTCGCCGGCGCGGCCGTCTGTCTCTTAGGGGCGGGCATTATCCTCCTGGCGCCCCGTCAAATTTCACACTGAGGTACGACGCGGCTTAGCATGCGATACTGTGCACGGAATACACGGACAAAGTGGCTAACCGCATAGTGCGTGGCGGAGGAGATCCACCTCGATTCGCTCGACTCTACCGCCACGGCACGAGAGAGATTGCTGAATTCGTGCTCATTGGCCTCAAAGACTAAATGTCCGCGCCTGGAACAAGCAGAAATCGTCGCGCACCCCCCGATTTCTGGCAGCTCATATGACGGCTTTCGAACGCCGGCCCGGTCCGTGCGCGTGGCGACCGCAGTGATGGGCCAGCATCCCCAACCCGTTACAATGTGAAGCAGCAAGGGTGCGCTCAGCCTCAGTTGTCCAACGGCTCGTCGTCACGACGCGACTACGAAAGGCGTATTGGCCAACTCGCGCGCCCACCGCTCCTCATCGACCAGACCTACACCCTTGACCAACGCATAAATCGCCGGAATGACGACCAGCGTCAGCACGGTCGAGGACACCATGCCGCCGATCATCGGCACGGCGATGCGCTGCATCACCTCCGAGCCCGTGCCGTGGCTCCACAGGATCGGCACGAGGCCGGCCATGATCGCAATGACCGTCATCATCTTGGGACGCACTCGTTCTACGGCGCCTTCCATGATGGCGGCGGTGAGATCGGCGCGCGTGACGGCGCGGCCTTCTGCCAGAGCCTTGCGCTTCTGGTCTTCCCAGGCGTGATCGAGATAGATCAGCATGATGACACCGGTTTCGGCCGCGACGCCTGCAAGCGCGATGAAACCGACGGCAACGGCAACCGACAGGTTGAAACCCATCCACCACATCAGCCATAGCCCGCCAATAAGTGCAAAAGGTAGTGACAGCATGACGATCAGCGTTTCTGTCATGCGTCGGAAATTTAGGTAGAGCAGCAACAGGATGATCAGCAGCGTCAGCGGCACGACGACCGCGAGCCGCTTCTTGGCCCGCTCGTAGAACTCTAACTGGCCGCTCCAGATGGCGTAATAGCCCGGCGGGAACTTGACCGAGGCCGCGACGGCCTTCTTGGCGTCCGCAACGTAGCTGCCGAGATCGCGCTCGCGCGCGTCGACGAAGATATAGGCGGCGAGTTGGGCGTTCTCCGTCCGGATGCCACCTGGACCACGCGCCAGCGTTACCTTGGCCACCTGCCCCAGCGGGATCGACGCGCCATTGGGCAGCGGCACCAGCACCTCGCGCGCGATCGCCTGCGGGTCGGATCGCACATCGCGGGGATAGCGGACAGAGACGCCGTAGCGCTCGCGACCTTCCACGGTCGTCGTCACCGTCTCCGCACCCAAAGCCGATGACACCACTTGCTGCACGTCGCCCATCATCAAGCCGTAACGGGCAAGCTCTTTGCGGTCCGGCTCGATGTCGAGGTAGTAGCCGCCGATGATGCGCTCGGCGAAGGCGCTCGACGTGCCGGGAACCGACTTGATCGCCGTCTCGATCTCGCGCGCGAGCTTCTCGATCACATTGAGGTCCTGGCCGATCACCTTTACCCCGACCGGTGTTCGGATGCCGGTCGCCAGCATGTCGATGCGCGCCTTGATGGGCATCGTCCAGGCGTTGGACACGCCCGGAAACTGCAGCGCCTTGTCCATCTCCTGGATCAAGCTGTCGATGGTGATGCCAGGCCGCCAGTCCTTTGGCGGCTTCAGATTGATCACCGTCTCGAACATCTCGGTCGGCGCGGGATCGGTCGCCGTCGCGGCGCGGCCCGCCTTGCCGAACACGCTTTCGACCTCGGGGAAGGTCTTGATGATGCGGTTCTGGATCTGCAGCAGCTCGGCCGACTTCGTGATCGAGAGCCCCGGCAGTGTCGTCGGCATGTACATGATCGTGCCCTCGTTCAGACTGGGCATGAACTCCGAGCCGAGCTTGGTTGCCGGCCAGAAACTGCCGGCGAGAATGAGAAGCGCGACGGCGATCGTGAACACCTTGGCTTTCAGCACGCCACGGATGACCGGCCGATAGAGCCAGATCAGGAACCGGTTCACCGGGTTCTTGTGCTCCGGAACGATACGACCGCGCACGAATAGCACCATCAGGGCCGGCACGACGGTGATGGACAGGATCGCGGCCGCCGCCATGGCGAACGTCTTGGTCCAAGCCAGCGGTTTGAACAGCAGCCCTTCCTGCGCCTCCAATGCGAAGATCGGCAGGAACGACACGGTGATGATGAGCAGCGAGAAGAACAGCGAGGGTCCGACCTCGCTCGCTGCCTCGATCAGGACTTCGGTGCGTGGCTTCTCTGGCGGTGCGCGTTCCAGGTGCTTGTGCGCGTTCTCGATCATGACGATGGCGGCATCGATCATGGCGCCGATAGCGATGGCGATGCCGCCGAGGCTCATGATGTTGGATGAGATGCCGAGCGCCCACATGCAGATGTAGGCGATGAGAATACCGAGCGGCAGCGTGATGATGGCGACCAGCGCGCTGCGCGCGTGCAGCAGAAACACGAAGCAGACCAGCGCGACGATCGCGCTTTCCTCCAGCAGCGTGACCTTGAGCGTGGTGATGGCGCGGTTGATCAGATCGGAGCGATCATAGACGGGCACGATCTCAGTGCCTTTGGGCAGGCTGCCGCTGATTTCCGCCAAGCGCTCCTTGATGCTGGCGATGACGGAGAGCGCATTCTGACCGTAGCGCTGAATGGCGATGCCGGAGACGACCTCACCTTCGCCGTTAAGCTCTGTGACACCCCGCCGCTCATCCGGTGCCAACTCGACGCGCGCGACGTCCTTGATCAGCACGGGCGTGCCACCTTGCGCCCTGAGTACGATGCTTTCGATATCGGCGATGCTCTTGAGGTAGCCGCGTCCGCGCACCATGAACTCGGTCTCGGCCAGTTCCACGACGCGGCCGCCAACATCCATGTTGGACTCGCGGATGGCGCTGCGCACTTTTGATAGTGGGATGTCGAACGCGCGAAGCCGTCGCGGATCGACCACAACGGAATACTGACGCACGAAACCGCCGACGCTGGCGACCTCGGCGACCCCTTCCGCCTTCGCGACTGCGAAGCGGACCTGCCAATCCTGCGTGGTGCGGAGTTCGGCGAGGTTCCGCTCCTTCGCCATCACCGCATACTGGTACACCCAGCCGACACCGGTTGCGTCCGGCCCGAGTGTCGGCACGACGCCCTGCGGCAATGTCCGTGTCACGCCGGACAGGTATTCGAGCACGCGCGAGCGCGCCCAGTAAATGTCGGTGCCCTCCTCGAAGATGACGTAGACGAACGAGACACCGAAGAACGAGAAGCCGCGCACAACCTTGGACCGTGGCACCGATAGCATGGCGGTCGAGACCGGGAAGGTGACCTGATCTTCCACGACTTGCGGTGCCTGGCCCGAGAACTCCGTGAACACGATGACCTGCGTATCCGAGAGGTCAGGTATGGCATCGAGCGGCACTTTGGTCACGGCGAAGAGACCGGCCCCGGTCACAAAGACCATTGCGATCAAAACAAGAGTGAGGTTGGTCGCCGACCAGCGGATGATGCGTGCGATCATGGTCGCTTCTCCGCGGCTGCCGGCGCGGGTGGCGGATCAGCAGTGAAGGCCGACAGCGCGGCTTTCAGATTGCTCTCGGCGTCGATGAGAAAGTTGGCCGCGACGACGACGTCCTCGCCCGCCTTGATGCCCTCTGCGATCTCGATGAAGCCATCGCCACGCATGCCGACCTTGACGGCACGTGGCTCGAAGCGACCCTTGCCACGATCAACGATCACCACCTGCCGGTTGCCGCTGTCGATCAAGGCCGAGACGGGCACGCTGAGACGCTCGGCCTCACCGTCACCGGCGTTGATCTCCACATCTGCAAACATCTCGTGCTTGATGCGGTGATCGGGATTGGCGACCTCGATGCGGACTTTGGCAGTTCGCGTCGCCATCTCGAGTTCGTGCAAGATGAACGTCACGCGACCCTCGAAAACTTCGTTCGGAAACGCGCGAAACGACACCTTCGCGTTGGTCCCGACGCGGACCTGAGCGATGTCCTGCTCGGGCACATCGGCGATGATCCAGATCGAGGAGAGATCGGCGAGGCGCAGCATTTCATCGCCAGCCTTCATCATCATGCCCTCGATGGCCTTCTTCTGCATGACGACGCCCGACACGGGCGACGGCCAATCGAACGAGACGACAGGCTCTCGAGTGCGCTTGAGTTCGGCCAACACAGCCTCGGGGATTTGCAGGTTATGCAGCCGCTGCAGGGCGCCGCGATCGTCGCGCGGGCCAGCGGCATTGGCAGCTATTCTGTAGTCAACCTGCACCTTGACCATGTCCGGGCTGTAGACGCGGAACAGCGGTTCACCCTTCTTCACATGGCGCCCGGTCTCGTTGACGTAAAGCCGCTCGATGAAGCTGTCGGCGCGCAGTGCGACCGTCAGCAACGTTCGCTCGTCGGGCTTGGCGACGCCGGGGGCACGGATCGGCCGCACGAGATGGCGCATCGCAGCGGGCTCAGAGCGAACGCCAGCATTCTGGAGCTTGGCGACGCTGACCTTGACGGTGCCGGGTTCATCCTCCTCGCCCTCGTAGACGGGGATATAGTCCATCCCCATCCAATCCTTTTTCGGTATTGGCGAGGTATCGGGCAGACCCATTGGATTGCGGTAGAAGAGCAGCTTTTTCGGCGCGCCGCCCGTGGCCAATGGTGGCTCCTTCGGTTTGGCTTGCGCGAAGTCGGCCTCCTGGTCGTCGTATACGGCGACGTAGTCGCGGCCATCGCCGGTCCTCTTCGGCTCGCCGGCGAATTCCGCATCGTTTTCGGGATGCTTCCAATAGAGCACCTTGCGCTCCTTCGGAACTGCAGAAGGCATGGCGATAGCCTCGGGAGCTACGGCCGCCGTCGAGGTGCGAAAGGTGGGCCAGGTGCCGGCACCCAACCGGTAGCCGGCCACGCTTGCGATGAGGACCGCCGCGATGGCGATCCCCCCAGTGAGGAGCTTGCTCATGGGTGGCTCCTCAGTCCTTGGCCTGGAACACGACGACGCCTTGCACCGTGTCTTTCTCGCCTGGAACCTTGGCCATGACGCGGAAAGCCCAACCACCGGCCATGGTGAGGTCTGCCTTGAAGCGATAGACGCCTGCCTCTGGTGACGGCATCGCTTCGTGCTTGGCCGTCATGTCGGCCATGTTGTCGGGCGCCATATCAAGCCGCGTGCGAAACAGCACCGCACCTGTGACAGGCTTGCCGGAAGGCTTGTGAACGAGACGAACAGCAAGCTCGCTGCCGTTGCCGTTTTTCACATCGACCTTGAGCGGCTGGAACTCGTAGTCAGCGGCGGCGGCCAGGGCTTGTGCCGCACCAAGGGAAAGCGCGACGGCTACAAGGCCTGCGCGAAGGGAGATTACGAACGTCATGATATGATCCTGTCCAAAGAGAATGCTTTCGCAGCGGCACCAAACCGGTTGCGAGCGGCGCTGGACGATATCCAAGCGCCAACGCCCGCGATGACGCGGGCTCATCATCGATGGATCAGGTTCGCGGAGGTGGAGGCTGAGGCTGGTCCGACCAATCGGGCGGATGCTCAGATGTGGTCGGCCGATAATGTGCCGTCACCAAGCGGACGACCGGGCGCGATTGCTGAGCGAGTCCCAGAAACTGGAAGCACTTGGCCATGCAGAGCTGAGGCGGGCAGGCCTTGTCTTCGTCACAGCACGGGCAATCTTCTGTGCCTGCGGCGACTTTCATCATGGAGGCACAGTCCTCCATGGGAGAAACGGCGACACCGGCCTCGCCCTCAGTTGGATGGGCGGCCGTATGCGCCATTGCCGCGCCCATCCCCTTGGCGCCGCCCGCCCACGCAGCCCCCATCGGCGCGTAAACGATCGCGACCGCGACGAGCGCAGAGAGAATGGCACGGTACAGGCGCAACGTGGGGACCTCCTACAATCAATGTCAGAGTAGCGCGCTGACGGGTCAAGGCAAATTGTCGTGTGCGCCGGTTGGGCCGCCGCGGCTACGGACCGCGTCAGCATGGCAGAGATCTGCCGCCGTCCGATCGGGGTGTCCGCAGTTGGAAATGCGGAAATGGTTGTACTCGATTAGATTTTCGGCAGCACATGGCCTGAGGCTGACTTGCGCAAATCATCCGGCAACCAACGCAACCGGATGAACAACGGACATGTTGCCTGCAAGCTGCAACTGCATCCGTCCAATTTACGATCTTTTTCGATCGTTCCGTGTTCACGAGCTGCACACGAAGCACACCAAGACCTTGAAATTTATAGACGTTTTCTCCAATCCATCATGGGCGCAATACAGAATCTATGCATTTGATTTTGCATGTATTTTTTGTAGTCTCTGAGGGTAAACGACAACACGCTGGAGCGGCGTGTGCACTGGAACCAAAGACGACCGTGTGCAGTGGGGTCCGGCCATGGCGTCCTTCAGCAAGTTCCCGTCCGGAAGGTGGCGGGCGATGGTTCGGAAACAAGGGCATACCTTATCGAACACGTTCCGTCTCAAGGTCGAGGCCGAGACCTGGGCGGCCGAGCAGGAGAGCCGGATCGGCCGCGGAGAGAAGCCGTCCACCAAGCCGATCACCAGCCGCGAGACGTTGGGCGATCTCATCGATCTGCACCTCGAGGACTTGAAGGAGCTGGGCCGTGGTATCGGCCGAAGCAAGGAGCACACCTTGTTCCGCCTGACGGACACGAGATGGCGCACATGGAACAGGCCCTATTTCGGCAAGTCCGGCGACAAACGGGCTCCACAATGCCGAGTGGGTCGGATGATGAAGCGCGTCGGTCTCCACCCGTCAACTACTGGCAAGCCCGGCCGCGCCTTCGACCGCACTGCTCGCAGCATCCGATCCTCAGGAATGACAGCTGGCATTCTACGAGTAACCTGCCCACGACGGGGACTGCGAGAGCGATCCCGCAGTCGCCTCACGCGCTGCACACGCCGATGGCCGGAGCCGCACCAAGAACTTCGACTGTCTCGAACCCGCCCACACCGGTTGCGCCGGATCACAGGACCCATGCTATGTCTCGACCCAGGACATGCAGAGGAGGCGGAAATGCCGGGGTTTCAGGTCGCCCATGACATCATCGTGACCGGGAGCAGCGCCAAGCTGGGCGCCGGCTACATCGCGGTCTCCAATTGTACGCTGGTGCATACGGCCGAGGGGCCGATGCTCTTCGACGTGGGTGGTACGGTCGCGCGCGAGATCATCCGGCAGGAACTGAAGAAGCGGAACTTGTCCCCGAAGGACATCACGCGCGTTTTCCTCTCGCATCTCCACCACGATCACTCCCTCAACATCGACATGTTCCCGAAGACCACCAAGGTCTTTGTGAGCAAGGCCGAATGGGCCTATGTCGACAACCCGCATCCCGAAGACGACTGGGTGCCGTGGCTCATCAAGGAGCAGCTGCGGACCTATGACCTCAATCTGATCGAAGGCAGCGGCGAGTTGTCTGCCGGCTTGCGCTACTTCGCGGCACCCGGCCATACGCCCGGATGTCAGGCCCTGTCGTTCGTCGACAAGGACGGGAAGGTCGTCACGCTCGCGGGCGATGCCATCAAGTTCCCGAAGGAGGCCCTGCGCCGGCGCGTCGATCATTCCTTTGATGCGCCCGAGACCGCCGCGAGGTCGATCGACGAGATCGTCCGGAGCAGCGACGTGATCGTGCCGGGCCACTTCCCGACCATCTACAAGGTCGACGGAAGTATCACGTGGGACGACTCACAGTATTTCCCACTTGTCATGCGGTGACGCGGGCCGTCACCACCAGGCGCGCGCGACCCGCATCGAACGGCGTGCTGGGCGCTCGCGCCAGCCATTGACCAAAGAGTTGCCGCACTTGCAGAGCGAGCGCATGCCAACAGATCCCCGAAAATTCGCCCCTGCCGCGACCCGCAATCGCGACGCCATTCTCGCCGTGCTCGGGCCGCGCCTGCCACCGCGCGGCCGGGTGCTCGAGATCGCGAGCGGCAGCGGCGAGCACACCGTGCACTTGGCAGCCGCATACCCGGGCGTTACGTTTCAGCCGAGCGACCCGGACGCCGAAAACCGCGCCAGCATCGATGCCTGGAGCGCCCATCTCGGCCTCGCCAATGTCGAGCCCGCACTCGACATCGACGCGACGACAGCATTCGCACCCATCGCGACGGTGGATGTCGTGGTGTGCATCAACATGATCCACATCGCACCGTGGCAGGCCGCGGTCGGCCTCGTGCGCAATGCGGCGAGCGTGCTCCCGGTCGGCGGGCACCTTTTCCTTTATGGCCCCTATCGCCGGAATGGCGCACATACGGCGCCGAGTAACGAAGCCTTCGATGAAAGTCTGCAGGCGCGTGACCCTTCCTGGGGCGTTCGCGATCTGGAGGCCGTGATCGACCTGGCGACGAACGCGGGATTCGCAGAACCGGACGTCATCGAGATGCCGGCGAACAACCTTTCTGTGATCTTCACGCGCGCCTGATGGCGGTCGGCAGTGCTGTGCTGACCACATTTCCAGCGCTGCGACGCGACATTGGGCACGAGACGCTCCAGACACCGTGCCATTCTCGGTGGCAACGACGACGAGATTGCAGCGGCGCGCTGTGGCCGCTCGGCCGACCACGGGATCATGCATGGAACCGCACCAGCTCACCGCTACCGAAGCCGCGCGTCTGATCGCGGAGCAGAAGCTCAGTGCCGAAGAACTGGCTCGCTCGTGTCTGGAGCGCATCGGCGAGCGCGATCCGGCGGTGCGCGCCTGGGTCACCTATGATCCGGCGAAGGTCGTAGGCCGGGCGCGCGAACTCGACAAGATCCTCATATCGGGGGGACCCGTCGGGCCGCTGCACGGGCTGCCGTTTGGCGTCAAGGACATGATCGACACCGTCGACTATCCGACGCAGAACAATTCGCCGATCTATGTCGGCAACCAGCCGAGCCACGATGCCCATGCCGTGCGCGTGGTGAAGGCTGAAGGTGCCTACGTCCTTGGCAAGACCGATACAGTCGAGTTTGCAGCCGGCGGCCGAAAGGCGCTGACGCGCAATCCCTTCGACTTGACCCGAACCCCCGGCGGATCGTCATCCGGATCGGGCGCGGCGGTTGGCGACCGGCAAGTGCCACTCGCGTTCGGCACCCAGACCGGCGGCTCCCACATTCGGCCCGCCTCGTTCAACGGCATTTACGGCCTGAAGCCGACGTGCAACGTCGTGTCGTGGACGGGCGCGCGCCAGTATTCGCCGAGCCTCGACACGATCGGCTGGTTCGGCCGGTGCGCCGAGGACCTCTCGCTCGTCGCAAAGGCGTTTCGCTTGCGAGGCATGGACGCGCTGCATCGCCCGGGCGTGAAGGGGCTGAAGGTCGGACTGGCCCACACTCACAATGGCACGAAGGCGGAACCTGCAGCCCGTGAGGCGCTCGCTCTTGCAGCCAAGCGGCTTTCTTCAGCCGGCGCGATCGTCGACGAGATCACGCTCGATAGCGACTTCGCGACGCTCAACGACGCCCAGACGCTGATCGCGAACTGGGAGGGACGCGCGCAGTTCCTGCCCGACTACCTGGAGAACTACGAGAGCCTGCACGAGGATTTCCGTCTGAAGATCGAGACCGACGGCAACATGACCGCGGACGCGATGCGCACGATCTACGACACGGTCTATCGATGCCGCGCGCGCTTCGACGCCCTCTTTGGCGCCGACCTCGATTGCATCCTGACGTATTCGGCGCCGGGCGAAGCACCAGTCGGCCAGCATACGACCGGCGATTGGGTCATGAATTCGATGTGGACCATGCTGAACGTGCCGTGCCTGGCGATCCCCTGCCACAAGGGGCCGAACGGGTTGCCGGTCGGCGTGCAGATCATCGGCCCCCGCTGGGGGGATGCGACCCTGCTCGGCATCGGCGAGAGCGTCGCCCCAGTGATCGACGTGACGGCGAGCAACTGATCAACGGACCGCGGCGGGCCGCTCTTTGCAAACACCGCGGCTCACGACCGCTACGCTGTCCCTGATCAGTCGAGACATGTGCCGGCTCACTTGACGATGATCTTCCCGGACATCCCGGCCTCGCGGTGGCCCGGAATCAGGCACGCAAAATCGAATTCGCCAGCATTGGTGAAATGCCAGAGGATCTCGCCGGTGGCTTTCGGCGCAACCTGCTTCGAATTTGGATCATCGTGCTTCATATCGGGCATGGCCTTCATCATCTTGGCATGCTCCTCGATCTCATCCGGCGTTCCGAGCAGAAACTCGTGCTCGAGAACACCGACATTCTCCAATCGAAACCGGATTTGTTCGTTCTTTCTCACTTCTATGCGCGCTGGCTCGAACAGCATCGCGCCATCCATCTCCTTCATGGTGACGACGACGAGGCGCGCCTTCTTCTGTGGATCGCCGGGCTTGCCATACGCGGCCGCGTCGCTCGAGTGGTGATGCCCAGAATGACCCTGCTGGCCCGAAGGGCCGTGAGCAAGCAACGTCATGCTGCCAATAGTCGCGAGGAACGCGGCGAGGCCGAGCTTCTTCATCATGATCATACCCTCTGATTTCAAGTTTGGTCATGGAGGCGGCGGTAACGGCAGTTCGACTCGGGTGATAAGTCCCGTCGGCTTTCCGTTCGCAAGCGTGATGTCACCGCCGTGTTTGCGCAGAATTGCGCGGGCTATCGTGAGTCCGAGCCCATGTCCGCCGGTGGCGCGCGCGCGCGAAGGCTCACCCCTGACGAAGGGCTCGAAGACACGCTCCAGCATGTTATCAGCGAGCCCCGGGCCGTTGTCCTCCACGAGAATGGTCACTCGTCCAGGATCCACCGAGACTCGCACACGAGCCTCGCCGCCATACTTGAGCGCGTTCTGGATAAGGTTTCCGAGTGCGCGCTTGAGTGCGAGGTGGCGACCAGCGACCACGACCTGGCGTGGGCCTGCGACGCAAACTTGCTCGCCGACATCTGTCGCATCCGCCACGAGCGTTTCGAGGATCGCCATGATATCGACCCGCTCCACCGCCTCAGTCGAGAGATCGTCGCGCAGGAACGTCAACGTCGCCTGGATCATTGCATCCATCTCGTCGAGATCAGCCTCGACCTTCCGCCTCACTTCGGGATCGGGCATCGTCGCGATACGCAGTCGCAACCGTGTGAGCGGGGTTCGCAAGTCATGACTCACCGCGGCGAGCATCTGAGTTCGTTCATCGATCAACTTTCGTATGCGGTCCTGCAGCTCGTTGATCGCTGCTGCCAGCATGCGAACCTCACGCGTGCCGGTCTCAGCCACAGGGCGGCTATCGGAAGTCACGAAAAGGCGGCGGGCACCATCCGCAAGACCTCGAAGCGGAAGCGTGAGCCAATAGCTCATCAGTACCGACACGGCGACAACGCCCAGCGCACCAAGCACCACGGACAGAAATACACTCGGCGTCGCCGCGCGGGTCGACTCGACTTTCGCCAGGGTAACGTTCAGCCACGAGCTATCCGGCAGCGGAATCGAGAGCAACGTCGTATGATCCGGGTCGACCGCCTTCGCAGCCAGATGCGCTCCGGCAACCGACCTTGTGCTACCGACGACGATGCCCTTCTCAGCAAGTCGAGGCGATCGCGACATCAATCCGGCACGTAATCTCTCTGCGACCTCGTCGATCACTCCGCCGACAGTGGTCAGTGGCTCAAGCCCCCAATGCAGTTCGAGCGGCCCACCGGAGAACCGATGCGCGGCGTCATCCCGTCGAGATGGCTCGAGCGCCGTGATCGTGTCGACAAGTACAAGCAGGCGTTCGACCACTGCCGCGGTATTGCGCTCGGTCACCTCGCGCTCGATGCCATGCTTATAAAGGTTCTGCGCGATGGCCAGGATCGAGCCCAACCCCACGACGAGGACGATGATCGTGCGCCCGGCAATCGTATCCGAAAGCCAGCTCATCTGCGTTTCACCGATGGGACGAGCATATAGCCTGCACCGCGCACCGTCTTGATCAGACTTTCGCCATCGGAGTCGGCGTCTATCCGTCGTCGAAGTCGACTCACCTGAACGTCAATGCTGCGGTCGAGGTTGGTGGCATCGGTGCTCCGGGCCGCTTCGAGAAGTTGCTCTCGCGACAGGACTCTCTGTGGCATTTCTAGAAATGCGACGAGCAGATCGTACTCTCCGGCAGATAGATCGACGATTACGCCGCCGGGATTTCGCAACTCCCGTCGCAGAATATCCAGTCGCCAGCCCTCGAATTCGTACCCCCGCGTTCTCTCACCTGATTGGGAACCGCCGGAGATCCGGGCGCGCCGCAGAAGGGCCTTGATGCGCGCAAGCAGCTCGTTCGGGCTGAAAGGTTTGGTGACATAGTCGTCGGCACCCATTTCGAGACCGACGATGCGATCCGTTTCGTCCCCACGCGCCGTGAGCATGAGGATCGGGATGTTGGATGCGCTCCGCAGATCACGGCAAATCTCGATGCCGCTCTGGCCCGGCAGCATGATGTCCAGAATGACGAGATCGACTGGAACTCCGGAGCGCATGTACCGTCCGAGCTCGCGCCCGCTGCTCACACCGATGACGGAGTAGCCGTGATCGAGAAGGAACTGCCCGAGCAGATGGCGAAGATCCGGATCGTCGTCGCAGATTACGACATGAGCGTCGGGCACCGACGGCGCGGTGCCCGGGGGCTCGGGGTTGTCCGAGGTTGGCTGGTTCTCTTTCCTCGGCATCGGCAGTGCGCCCTCAGTTGAGCGGCGTCAGTCGAACCTGGTGGCTGCCGCCGCCGACATTCTTCGTCTTCAGAATGACCCGCATGCCTTTCGTGGCGACGAAGTCACCTTTGCCCTTCATGATATGGCCGCCGGCCGGTGTAAGAGCAACGACGTACTTCTTGCCTGATAGCAGAACTTGCGCTTCCGCACTCCCGCCGTCCGTGGCCACGGGCTTCTCGTTCGCATCCGTGACGTAAAGTGTGAGGTCGCCGCCCTTTGCCACCATCTCGAGGTGTTGCACGCCACCTGGCGCATCGACGATGTGGCCACCGTTCGGACCCTTCGTGAATTTGCTGTCGGTGTGGGCGAAGGCGGGCGACGCAATGGCCAGGACTGCTGCGATGATCAGGGATTTCAGCATGGACTTCGGACTCCTTGTGATGCCGATCGTAGGTTTCAGTACGCCTGCGTTACGGACTGCTCGATGGGTGCCTCTTCGCGAACCAAGCGCAGTCGTTCGATGGCGGGCTTCCCGTATCTCAGAAAAAGGACCGGCGTTAGCACCGCGTCGAGGAGGGTCGAGCTGATCAGCCCGCCGAAAATTGTGATAGCCACGGGATGCAGGATTTCCTTGCCCGGTTGGTCGGCGCCGATCATCAACGGGACCAGGGCAAGGCCCGCCGACAGCGCGGTCATCAGTACGGGCGTCAAGCGTTCGAGACTGCCGCGTACGATCATGTGTTGGCCGAAGCGCTCGCCCTCCGTCAGAACGAGATTAATGTAGTGACTGACCTTCAGGATTCCATTGCGAGCGCTGATGCCGGCTAGCGTGATGAAGCCGATCATCGTTGCTACAGACAGTGGTTGATCGACGAGCCATAACGCCACGACACTGCCGATCAGGGCGAGCGGAACGTTGCCCATGATGATGAGCGCCAGGACGGCGGACTTGTAGCGGCTGTAGAGCACGAAGAAGATCGCCGACAGAGACACAAGTGACAGCAGGGCGATCAAACGCGACGCGTCCTCCTGCGCCTGGAAGGTGCCCTCGATCGAGGTGAAATAGCCCTCTGGCAGCTTCGTATCGGCAGCCACGCGGCGTACGGCTGACACGATACCCGCCATGTCGGAGCCGTCGGTGTTGGCGTAGACGACAATACGTCGTCGCGTGTTGTCGCGAAGAATTTGGTTCGGCCCGTCCGTTTCGACCACCGTCGCAAAGAGAGAGAGCGGAATCCGTCCGGACGGTGTCTCGATCCGAAGCTGCGATAGACCCGTGGTCGTCCGGTCTCGATCTGCAACGCGGAGAACGACGTCGTAACGGCGGCTCCCATCGATGACTTGGGACACCACCCGTCCGTTGAGCATCGACTCCAAAGCCTCGGTGATCTGAGCGGGTGCGACACCGAGCTGAGCGGCCTTGTCATAGTCGACCGAGATCTGCACTTGCGGGATGCGAACCTGACGTTCGATCTGGAGGTCTACAATGCCCGGAACCGCCCCCATGCTGGCACGAATCTGCTCTGCGAGTGCCCGTAGCGTGTCGAGATCGTCCCCAAAAATCTTGAGTGCGATCTGAGCTCGGACGCCAGACAGCATGTGGTCGAGGCGATGCGAGATAGGTTGGCCGACGTTGATGTTTGCCGGCAGAATGGCGAGGCGCCGACGAATATCCGCAATGATCTCTTCGCGGCCGCGCCCCGAGCGATGAAGGTCGACGTCGATTTCGGAGGAATGCACGCCCTCGGCGTGCTCGTCCAGCTCGGCGCGGCCAGTGCGGCGGCCGACCGACTTCGCCTCAGGCACCTGCAAAATGAGACGCTCCGCGATCAGCCCGACCCGATGCGACTCGGTGAGCGAAATGCCGGGACGGAACAGCATCGAGATTGTAAGCGTACCTTCGTTGAAGGTCGGCAGAAACGCGCGCGGCAGATAGAAAGCACTCGCGGCCGCGATGGAGACAGCTACGAAAGCCGACGCCATGACGAAAGTCTGCTTCCTGAATGCCCAGTCGAGGAGGCGCCGATTTCCGGCCTTCAGCAGCGTGACGAGCCGGCTGTCGTGATCAGCCGAGGCCTTCGGTGATCTCAGCAGATAATAGCAGAGCACCGGCGTGACCGTGATCGCTACCACGAGGCTGGCGAGAATGGAGACGATATAGGCGACGCCCAGGGGAGCGAAAAGGCGCCCTTCAATGCCGGAGAGCGCGAACAGAGGCACGAACACGAGAACGATGATGGCCGACGCATAGATGATTCCCGAACGAACTTCCTGGGACGCGCGTGCAATCACATGCAGTGCGGGCTCGGGGGTGGGCTTCAAATTGTTCTCGCGAAGCCGCCGGAACACATTCTCAACGTCGACAACGGCATCGTCGACTAATTCGCCGATTGCGATGGCAAGGCCGCCGAGGGTCATCGTGTTGATGGTCAAACCCAGCATGTGAAACACGATGACGGTGACCAGAATTGAAATCGGGATCGCGGTCAGGGAAATGAACGTGGTGCGCCAGTTCAGTAGAAACATGAATAATACGACGGCGACGACGATGAGGGCTTCGCCCAAGACCTTCATGACGTTGTTGATCGAGACCTCAATGAAATCGCCTTGCCTGAAAAGAACCGCCGTCGAAATGTCCTTAGGTGTCACCCGTGTCAGGTAGGCAAGCGCGGCCTCGATATCTCGGGTGAGCAGAAGAGTGTCTGCTTTGGGCTGCTTCTGGACCGAAAGGATGACAGCAGGCCGCCCCATGTGACCGGCATCTCCACGCTTGACCTGCGCCGCATAATCGACGTCAGACACCTGCGAGAGTCGCACGGATATGCCGTCGCGATGGCTCACCGGCAGATTTCTAAGGTCCTCGAGCCGCGTTGTACGCCCGATATTCCTGATCAAGTATTCTCGCGCATGCTGATCGACAAAGCCGCCCGCCGTGTTTGATCCGAACTGACGTAACGCCTCTTCGATCGAGGATCGTTGCACGTCGAGAGCGCTCATCTGGGCGAGGTCGAGCGTCACGCGATACTGCCGCACCTCACCGCCGATGGGGATCACCTGCGAGACGCCTGGAATCGTCAGCAGCCTCGGCCGCAACACCCAGTCAGCATGCTCTCGCAACTCCATAGGGCTCGCCGTTCCACTAGAGAGCGCTACCAGCATGATCTCGCCCATGATCGACGTGATCGGCCCCATCTGCGGCACGACCCCTCGCGGCAACTGCTCACGCACGATGTTGAGCCGCTCGGTGACCTGCTGACGGTTGCGATAGATGTCCGCACCCCAGTCGAATTCCACATAGATGATCGAGAGACCGACACCTGACACGGAACGTACCCGAGTGACACCCGGCATGCCGTTCATGGCCGTTTCGAGCGGAAACGTGACGAGTGTCTCGACCTCTTCGGGCGCCAACCCTTGAGCTTCCGTCATCAGAGTGACGGTCGGGCGGTTGAGATCCGGAAAGACGTCGACCGGTAGCGCTCGCATCGTCAGCGCCCCGTAGACGATGAGCACCATCGCCGCAGCCAGAACGAAGAGCCGGTTGCGCAGACTGCCGGTGACGAGAATGTTGAACATGTCCGACGGACCTCTCAACGAACCTGATTGAGCAGCGTCACGCCGTCGGTGACCACACGACTGTCAACCTTCAGACCTGCCGTCACAACCACGTTTTGGCCATCGAGCGGTTTCATCTTCACCAACTGCGGCTCGAAGCGCTCGGCGTCGGTTTTGATCCACACGATCGGTAGTCCGGTCTCGCCGCGTACGACGGCCGATGCCGGAATGACGAAGCCGCTGATTTTCGTCGAGGACTCCAACACGACACGCACCGGAGCTCCCACCGCGAGTTGATGCGGATTGGCCTGCATCTTGAACGTCAGAACGGTGGCCTGCTGCCTGAGCGCCGACCCCCGTCCCATGAACGTGAGCGGTATCTGCTCGCCGTTTCGCGTCACCGCGACGGCTTGGGTGAACTCGTGCCCTATGCCTGGCTCGAACGAGACGGCTTGGATCCAGAGGTCCGAAGGATCGATGATCTCGAAGAGCACGTCTCGAGCCTCGACGATCTGACCGATCGTAGCATTCGCGACCGATATGACGCCGCTGATCGGGGAAACGATCGGCTCCCGTCGTCCGACGCTCGGCGAGAGTTCGGCCAGCCTCCGCTCGAGAGCTTGAAGCTCACCCCGCACCTCGTCGACCTTGACTTGCGGCACCGAGCCCGGCGAATTGTTATAACGAGACAGGATCGTGCGATTTTTCTCGATCCGCGCTTCGGTCTCCGCAATCGAGCTGTCGATGTTCGCTCGGTCGGCTGCCTCGATGTAAGTTTGCACGTATGCCAGCAGCTCACCCTTCTTGACGCGCTGACCGATGTAGGCGAGTCCTCCGGGTGTAGCCTCGATGCGCCCCGGCCTCCCTGGCTGGACCCGACCAAAATTGGCCGGACCGGCAATGATCGTGCCCGTCACCTCGGTGGCAAGCGCAGCCTCGGCCTCGCTCGTTAGGATCGTCCGAATGGACAGAAGATGCTGGGTCGCCTTTGGCACGAACAAGGTGCCGTCGGGCGTCCGCTGTGCGAGATCGGTGGCCATCGTTGACGGAACGGACGTCAGCGGAGCCGGAGAAGCATCCGCTGCCATGGCTCGCTCGGACTGCCAAGCCGTCGCTAACAGCAGGAGCATGAACACACCAAGCGATCGGTGCAACGGGCTCACACCCGTCCTCGCGCCATTGATCTCGATCTTGTCGCCGACCGGCCGCTCCGGTGCTTCGTCTTCTACGAACCGCGAGCGGGATCGGCCGTTTGCGAAAAGAAGAGTCAAAAGAACTCCGATCACCAAGCCGCCACCGCCGGCAAGAAGAAGATCCTGCCTTGCGAGCAGCATCGCGAAACGGCCCCCCGAAGCTTGCGTTGCTCCCGCTGCTGACCCTGCCTCGACGGATTTCAAAGTGCCGGCCAGCAAATCTTCACTGCCGTCTCGCAATCTCAGGGCAAAGACGAGATCGAGATCACTCTCTGTCGCGATCCATGGCGCCGTCACGGTGAACACGCCGGCGCCTTCGGGTTTGGCATCTACCGACTGTTCGCCGGCAGAGACAGTCATGTCGGCACCCTCGATTGGCTCATTCGTTGCGAAGGCGTGCAGGAAAATCGTGAGCCGCCCCTTCCCTGCTGCAACGCCGACAAGCTCGAAGTCCGGGGTGACCGCCACCACCCGGGGCGCAACGGGCAGCGCCAGGGGCGGCGGTTGGTCGTGATCGTGACCTTCATGCGCATCAGCCGCTGTCAGGCTACCGACGAGTAGGCTGAGCGCGAGGGCAATACCGAACATCATGCTAAGTCCAGGCATGCAGGTCCCCCAAAGCCACGACACAGTCGATGCACACTAGCCGTCGACGATTTCAGGTTGATTGCCCGATTGTTTCAGAGTGTTTCAAGATCCTGAAGCGAGCCGGCTCCGCAGCGGCCAGGCACGGACGCTCGCTATGAGTCACACAACCGGGAATTGAGCCCGCGTCAGTATTTTCACTAGGTCGCTCAGCATGCATTGATGCAATCGCTGCTGCACTGGAGGTCGGATCAATCATGAAGATCGTCATGACTTTGCTCGTGAAGAACGAGGTCGACATCATTGATGCCAATGTGCGCTTTCATATGGCGGCAGGCGTATCGCACATCATAGCGACCGATAACGGGTCCTCGGATGGAACTCGCGAAATCCTCGTCGAGTATGCCCGCCAGGGCATTTTGACGCTGATCGACGAGCCCGCCTCTGACTATTCGCAATGGCGATGGGTCACCCGGATGGCCATGCTTGCGCGAGATCAGCATGCGGCCACCTGGGTGCTCAACAATGACGCGGACGAGTTCTGGTGGCACGACGGGAGGGATCTGCGTCCGGTGTTAGAGCGGTCAGAGACCCATATCGTCGATTGCGAGCGCTATAACCTGTTCTCGGCACGCATTCCTGACTCGATTGGGGACTGGAAGGATCGGCTTGTCTTTCGATCGGATGTGAGAGTCCCGATGAAGCCTCCGGCGGATCGACTGGCCGGACCTCTTGATCTTCCATATGTCCTCTATCGATTGCCGACAAAAGCCTTGGTACGCGCCGATGGTCTGGTCTCGATCCACCAAGGGAATCATGACGCGGTGTTCTCTTGCCCGGTGTCCAGGCAGACGTCCGCGATTAAAATTTTCCATGTGCCCTTCCGATCCGTCGCCCAAGTGGAGAACAAGGTCAGACAGGGCGGCGAGGCATATGCTCGCAATCAGGAGCTTTCACCGACGGCCGGCTGGCATTGGCGTCGCTGGTATCAAATGTTGAACAGAACGGGCATCGATGCTGTTCTCCGCGACATTCTACCGTCCGAGGAAGCAGTGGCCCAAGGCATGCGCCAAGGAACGATCATCCGCGATCTCACTTTGCGAGACGCACTCGGTTCGCAGTTTGAAGGAGCTAACAGCGCCAACTGACCCGGCGAAGGCTACCGACTGGAGACTCACTCCTCGATATGCCACGGTGCCTCCACACTCGTCGCCCGCAGATGATCTATGACGCGCCGTGCGCTCGGCATGTGCAGCAGGTGGAAGGGCAAAGTTGCATCATGCCAGAACGGGTTGACGCTCGGATCCGACGTCAGCGCTCTTGGCCAGCGCCGTTCCATGACCGCTTGCTCGCTGTCATAGCGCGCCTGCCGCACAGGACTCGTATAGTCGAGACCGCGCGACTTGGCCTCGTGGTGATGCAGGGTAATGTGCGGGGACCAGAGCACCTTGCGGCCCGATGCCCTCACTTTGAAGCAATAATCGACGTCGCTGAAACCGACCGGCAGATACTCCGCATCAAAGCCACTGACGGCATCGAAAGTGACGCGCCGCGTCGCCATGAACGCTCCGACGACCGCCGCTGCCGACCGCGTCACATGCCACCGCCGGCTTGGCCCGGACTCCGAGACGTGTCGCCTCAGACCGTCGTTGTTGACGACGCCCTTCCAGCCGGAGATCACGCCCGCATGTTGCATCGTGTCGTCGGGATAAAGGAGCCGCGCCCCAACGACACCGACATCGTCGCGCGAGAGGAGATCCGACAGCGTCTCGTCCCAACCGGGCGAGAGCATGGTCATGTCGTCGTTCGCGAACAGAAGCAACTCCGCCGTCAACGCGGCTGCGCCAAGATTGTTGAGCCGGGACCAGTTGAAAGGCTCGTCGACCCGCTGGATCGACACGTGCGGCCGCACTGACAGAGACGCAAGGATCGCGAGAGTCTCTGGCTCCCGGCTACCATTGTCCACAACCAGGATGCGCACACGGTCAGGTCGTTCCGCTAGCCGCGCCAAGCTGTCCACGAACTGGATGACGTCACGGCCATTGTCGCGAGTCGGAATGACGACGCCAATGTCCAAAGGCGGCAGAGAGGAGTGCCATCTTGTTCGAGCGCGAGTGAAGCCGTGACGCGCCTCGCTGCGAGCATTGCCCCGTGCCGCGAGATGAGCGGCAACATCGGCGAGATGAGCTTTTTCAAGGGCCTCCTCCGGCAACGTGTCCGAGGTCAAACTCTGCACCAGAGGCAACGGCAGATGCCCCAGCTCGCCCTTGGCGATCAGGTCGAGCCTGAATTGAGCCCGACGGCCTGGATCGACCAGAGCGGCGATGCCGGAAGCGCTGGCCGCAATGCCCCGCGGCAGAAGAAGCAGCGTGTCGCCGGTGCAGTCTGCTTCGAGCTGCGAATCGTAGTCCGGGCAGGCGCGCAACTCTGCGTAATGCGCTCGAAACGTGCCATCACTCGCGAGTGTGCCGGCCTCTTCGTCCATGACGTAACCGGCCTTGCCTCCGATAGCGATCGCTTGCTGGAGCCAGCTGATGGTGCTCGCATGGAGCATCCCGCCGCAACGCAGAATAAGTACGTGCGAGCCGCCGAGCGAGGGCCAACCCGCGTCGTCACTTCGGTCAAGCCATCGCATCCGGTTGTCGGACTGCCCGGCCGACACGACGACATCGCGACGGCCCGGATCAGACCCGACCGCAAGCAACATCCAGGAAGAGCAAGTCTGAGATCGCAAGCTGGCGATAAGCCCATGCAATGCACGCGGTGAGCCAGCATCGGCATCTGCCAGTACTGTGATCGTCGGGCCGACACCGGCATCGGACACCACCGGCAGATCGTGCAGCTCCCGCAATAGCCCGTAAAGCTCCACGGGGGCCGCCGCCCACGTCCCAAGATCCGGCAGCTTTTCCAGCGCTCGCTCGATCTCCTTTTTCAGTCGGGTGAGATCGGCCGTGGCCTTGAGCAACCCCGTCATGCGCCCAACGTGAGCGTCACTTTCGTAAAGCGGATGACTGCCGGAAATCCGCCCCAGATAGAGGAGCTCTGTCGCCGCGTCCGCAAGATCGGGCGCCATCTGCAGGGCGTGCTCGAGCATGCCGACGGCCTCGGCCAGATGCCCGCTCATCTTGAGTGCCCGACCGAGCTGTAAGGCGATATCCGCGTTGCTTGGTTCGGCCGCGAGCGCGACCCGGTAGTGATTCTGTGCCTCGACGAGACGGCCACTGTCCTTGAGCATATTGGCAAGCTGTACGCGTACATCATTGCGCTCAGGCAGCGCATCGAGTGCCGCTGCATACCAGTCGGCCGCCGCCCCTGGTTCTTGCTTGTCTCGATGCTGGTCACCGCGCTCGATCGCAGCACGCGCCTTATCTTCAGCTGCAATAGCGTCGGCCGCGCTTGCGATCACTGGCTCGGCTGGTGCCGTCTCCGAGACTTTGCGTCCCATTCTGTCGAAACGACTGAAGAAGCCACTCACGACCGCCCCCCGATCCGATCACACGCGCTCGAATGAGCAGCGGCAACCGTCATGTCTTGCTGGCCAACACCGATATGCTCGGCAAGCTGCTCGATTGCCCAAGGCCGGCGACGCGGATGTTCTTGAAACCCGCTAGCTCGAGGACGAAAAACAGGTCGTCTTTGGCCAGCCAATACGTCACGTCCTCGACGCCTCCCTGCCAGCGCAGAGGCAGGTTACGCTCGTAGTCCCCGATACGATACGAACGTGCGTACAAGGTGATGCTCCGCCCCCCGGCCTCGACGACGATGTTGCGGCTTGCATCGAAGTGCCGAGCTTGCACCTCATCCTGGCAGATCGTGTTCCAATCGTAGAAGTGCGTCCAGACGTAAGAAGCCTCGCAAATCCTCCCGAGCGCGACCATAAAGCCGATCGGATCTTGCAGGTGATAGGCGATCCCCGAAGCCCAGACGATGTCATAGGTATCGGTGCAGTTGGCCACGTAGCTCGCGGCATCGCCGAGCAGAAACCGTGCCTTGAGCCCGTACATCTCCTTGACGCAAAGGCACTTCAGGAAGTTGATCGTATTGCTCTCGACCGCAAGGATGTCTCCTGCCCCGAGCTGCTCCAGCAGATAAGTTTGATAAGCCTCGAACGGCCCGAGTTCCAGGATACGACGGCCAGTGACACCTCCGGGCAACGCACGCGCCAACCATTGCGGCCTCTTGTCGGCAAAAAGATCAGAACCACCGGACTCGATGTCGCCGGGCAGCTTGGACCGCCAATGCCCCGCGAAAATATCGGCGATGTTTTGGTTGCTCGGCGACCGGCGCTCATAGCGCGGCGCCAGCGCTTGTAGCAAATGAGGGCGACCGGGGGCCGGCGCACTAGTCATGATGAACAACCTCGACTGAGCCAATACGAGAGGGATAGCGCGTGGCCGCGCCGCTAAACGAGCGGCGGCGCTCGAGCACGTCCTCGTAAAGTTGCATGTAGCGGTTCCCCATGGCTCGACATGTATTGCGTCGACCCTCTTCCGACTGCCATTGCGCCACCGCAGCGGACTTCAACGCGATATCAGCCGGATTGTCGGCGATGCCAGCGAGAAAGTCATAGAGCGCGCGAATGTCGTTCCGTGGCGCAATCCAACCCGCGCCGGACTTCTCAATTCTTTCGGCGACGGCTCCGAGATCGAATCCGACCACAGGCAGGCCAATGGCCCACATCTCGGTGAGCGTATGGCAGTACGTTTCGCTCCAGATCGAGAACACCGCGCCGACCTGGGCCCCTGTGCGACGTGCCAATTCAGCGAACTCGTCCCGCTTGTAGGCACCGTGCATCACGATCGACGGACCCTCGAGTGCGGGATGCACCTCGCCGAGGATGTGAAAGCGGAGCCGATTCGCCTGATCCATAGCGCTCAGCGCTTCGAGGAGATCGCGCCCCTTGGCCGGTGACAGGTTTCCGGGAACCAGGATATCGAGCTGCTGCAGCGGCTCAGAGGGCACGGCAGAGCTTGTCATCTCATCGAAATCGCGCCCATGAGGAATGACGTCGAAACGCCGCTCCAGCAGCGGCGGAAACGCATCGACGAGTGTACGTTTGGCGCTTTCGCTGGTCGTCACGAACGCATCACAAGCCTCGAGCGCTTGCCATTGCCGCCGGCGCCACTCGGTTATCCATAAGTGCTTCAGCGGCGGTCGAGCATCGACCTGCCATAGATCCGGCGCGCAGTCTCCACCGGTCGCCGTGCAGCGTCCGCCGCAGTAGACCAGCCGCTCGTCAAGCAGCTTCACCGTTGGACACACGGTATAGAAATCGTGGAACGAGAAAACGACGGGAATGCCGAGCCGACGCGCTACGGTCGTGAGCCCAAGACTGTGCCAAGCCAGATGGCGCACATGCACGATCTCGATGGCATACTGGATCAGCCACTGCGCAATTGCCTCATCATAGGCTTTCGAGGTGTGCTCGATATAGGTGACCGGATCGGCGAGCGCCTCGCTGGCAACGATGACGTCCATTCCCCCGTCGCCGGCTCCCGCACGCGCGATCGTCATCGTGCGCGAATCGCTCGTCAGCAACCATGGTTCGACCCGGTCCGAGAGGGTTCGCATCAGATCACGGTTTGTCAGCGGAGTACCACCCGTCTCGGTCGAAATCACGAAAAGCACACGCGGCCGAACGTGGTGCGGCACCGCACAGCCACTGCTGATGCCTCCAGTCCTGCGCAACTCTTTGTGCAACCGTCGAATACGGTGACGCGCTGCCCCAAGCCCCGGATTCGTGTGGAAGCTCGCAATCAGTGCTCGATACTCGGGATAGCGCTCATCGACGACGCGACGCCCGGCCGCCATCAAGTCGGCTTTCTCCGCGCCGAAGCTGGCCGAGCGCTCATGGAGCACGAGCGTCCGATCGTCAACGAGATGCCGCCATCCGGCACGCAGCGCACGCATGCTCCAGTCGTTCTCCTCGCCGTAGCCGCGAGGAAACGCGTTTGCATCGAAGTCGCCGACTTCATCGAGCGCATCCCGCCTGAGGTAGAGACAAAAGCCGTTGCCCGTCGGCAGCTCCGGCCAATAGGTCCCGGCCGCCTGCGTGACGGCTCGTTGATAGTCTTCAGCGGAAAGTCCGCCAGGAATCTCCTCGGGATCGTTCATTTCCGGAACCGTGAAGGCCCCCGCGTTATCCGATATCGCCGTCACCGACGCGACATCGAATTTGGAGTAGGCGGCCGCGCGCAGCCCCTCGACCCAACGAGGCCCGACCTTCGTATCCGAATTGAGCAGGATGACATCCGCATCCCCAGCCAGTGCCAATCCTTTGTTGACAGTCCGAGTGTAGCCGAGATTCTCTGCGTTTCGCTCAACGTGGATCTGCGCTCGTCCCGCGATCGAATCGAGCAGCGACCCGATGGTCGGGTCGGGACTGGCGTCGTCGATGACGATCAGCGAGACCGCACCGGTGGTGTGGCGCATCAGGCTGTCGAGACAAGCCGCGACCGATCGCGCCGCATTGTAGACCGGAACCACGATCTTGACGGGACGGCGTCGGAGAGACAATCGGGCGCTTCCTGTCGCGACCAGTGCCGCATCCATGCTGCGCCGCGGAGGTGCAAGGGCGACGCGCATCGGCGTTCCCCTCAGCGGCCGTCCCTTGTGTAAGACCGAGACCGTCACTTCGCCTCGACCGGGTGGCAAGCGAAGCTCGAATCCGCCACCGACGACGCCCGGCGCCATCCGGCGCAAGTCGCTGCGATCTCTGGTGGCACGCAGGGTCTGATAAAGGTCGCCGTCGATCTCGACATGGAGCGTGACGGGCTCGCTGCGGCGTTGTGGATCTATTGCCCAACCGACCAAGTGGCCAGCCCCCCTATGGGAGACACTCGACCTGACGCCGCGCGCGCCCGGCCCTAGCGCCGCAACCTCTTCGAACGGCAGCAGACGATCCAGCTCATCGAGCGCTGCCGAGAAGCCTGGTGACAAATCGAGTGCTCTCGACCAGGCGCTGATCGCCTCGTCAGTCCTGCCGGCCAATTTCAGTGCGCGTCCAAGCTGGAGATAGATATCGCTGTCGTCGAGTGCGGCGGCAATGGCGGTTCTGTAGACCGCGGCCGCCTCCTCATATTGTCCGGAATCCTTGAGCATGTTTCCGAGCTGGACCATGAGGTCATGCCGCTCCGGCAACAGTTCAACACCTTTTCGATAGGAAGCAGCGGCGGCAGCCGCTTCGCCGCGATCACGCAGCGCATCCGCCAATTTCACGGCCTCGATCCCGATCGCAACGCGCGCGTTATGGTCAACGCGAAAGTCGAGTGCGACCAGGGCCTGGCGGACCAAGTGATGGCTGCCCTCTAGTGCGCGGCGTCCAACGCGATGGAGCCCCCTCAAGGCATCGTGGATGGACAACATGCAATGTCAACGCTCGCGCAAACGCCGGTTGGGCTGCCGACAGGTCATGCCCCGCAAGGGAATAGCGGACCATGACCTAGCGCGGCAAGCGCCCTCCGGCAAGGACGACCCGCATTCGACGATTTGCTTGACCGTGCACCGGCCAATTCCCCCACGCGCATCGTCATGACTGTTCCTTCCTACGTCCCCATGGCCGTGATCCGGGCCGCGATCTCGGCGTCGGTCAGGGGGCGGTTGACGAGCACCAGCTTGCGCAGCCAGAGCGAGCCCCCGGGCGTGCCGGCGCTGCTGCCGAGAAACAAGGTGGTCAGCCCCGTGGGCGGCGTCACGGTCGCGTCGAGCGAGGCGGGCGAGGCATTGGCGACCAGCGCGCCGTCGTTGGCCGCGCAGCGCATGCCGACGCGGTGCACCGTGCCCGAGGCCAGCGTCGCCGTGACCGCCATGCTGTCCGTGCCCGAGGCCCGGACCAGCGCCTCGATCACGTCGCCGGGATCGATCTGCAGTTCCGTCCGGTTGTTGGCGTCGAGCCGCAGCGCGGCGATGGCGCCGAGCTGGCTGCTGCCCAGGGCATAGGCGGTCTCGAACTCGGCGAGCATCGTCAGACGGCTGGCGTCGAACGGCAGTGCCGAAAGCGCCAGGCTGACGTTGTCGGCGGCCCGCGTCACGGTGCTGCCCACGGTCGGAATGTAGGCGCCGGGATAGGCCGGGCCGACCATGACGCCACCGGCGAAGACGCCCTTGGTGCCGTTCTCGCCGGAGAGCGTGATGCCGACGTCGGCGATGAACACCTGTGCCGACGAACTCGTCGTCGCGTTCGCCGTCTGGACGAAGACGGCCAGCCACAGGCCGCCGCCGAAGTCGATCATGTAGGCGGCGTCGCGCGTGCCGGACGCGGTGACAGCGCCGGTCGAGAAGTTGAAGGTGGCGTTGCCGGCCGGGAACCCGCCCGAAAAGCGCAGATTGACGCCCGGCCACTCGCCGGCCCGGCCGAAGCAGGCGATATGGTACTGCTGCCCCGAGACGACGCCGCCGGAAACGGGCCGGTTGATCGCATGCGTGGTGTTGGTGGTGCTGTCCTCGACGATCTTGTCCAGCGTCGTCGTGCCGAACGGGCCGGCCGCCACGTTCGCCGTGACGGTGCAGCGCGTCTTCGTCCAGCCCGCGTCGTCCAGTTCGTCGGAGCGCACCACGAGGTTGTCCTGCGCCCGCTCGATCAGCACGCCGCGCGGCGCCCCCGTCTTCGGCGCATGGTCGTAGCGCAGCACGTTGCTCGCCGCGGTCTGCATCAGGCCGTTGCGGCCGATGAAACTCGCATCGGAGGCCCGCGACACGGTGAGCAGCGCCTGCGGCCGGCCGGCCCCGCTCAGGGTGTCGGTGTAGTCGCCGATCTGCCACTCGCGCGCCAGGAAATCGAAGGCGATGCCCTCCTCGCCGCCGAGCCAGCGCGCGGCGATGCCGCGGCCCACAGGTCCCGCCGGCCCCGTGGCACCCGTCGCGCCCGTGGCGCCGGTCGGCCCCGGCTTCGGCACCTTGGCCGCCTCGAAGCCGGCAATGGTGCCCATGCCGAGCTCGTAGAGGATGCCGATGTCGGACGCGGTGGTGCTCAATTCCGTGGCGACGATGCCGGCACCGAACGCCCGCGCCGACGAGGTCGGAATGTTGGCGGTGTTGGTGACGTCGAGGATCGGCGTTTCGTTGGTGCCGGCATAGACCCGGAACCGCGCCGAGGTGCCGGCGGCGTTGACCTCGATGTCAAAGGTGTAGGCCACGTCGAGCGACAGCGTCACCGTGGTCGCGTTGGTCGTCCGCGTCGAGTTGTTGGCCGTCTTGGCGCTGCACACCGCGCCCGCAATCTCGAAGTAGGCGCCGTCGACCGCGTCGGTGTTCGTCTGGGTGTCATGATAGCCGAGGCGCACCATCCGGTCGGTGAAGGCCGTGCGCCACAGGAACTTCGCCCGGAACTTGTGGCTGATGACGCCGAAATAATCCGAGACGAGCGACGAGGTCTGGTAGCGGTAGCCGCCGTTGGCCGTCGTCGACGAGCGCAGGAACACGCCATGGCTGTTGAAGCCGAGCACGGCTGCGGCCGGGATGGCGGTGCTGTTGGTGCCCGACGAAATCGCCGCGCCGAGGAAGACGTCGGGCGCCGTCGCGGTGACGTTGCCGAGGCGCGTCTCGGTCCAGAAGTCCCAGAGCGCCAGCGGCGCGCCCGTGACGAACGGCGTGTTCGGAAAGCTGACGGCGCCGGTATCCTTGTCGACGACGACCGCCTCGAACCACGCCGCCCCGTCCGGCGAGACCTTCACATGGAAGTCGTCGTCGCCCGTCGTGCCGAACTCGGCGCGGCCGGAAAAGCCGGTCTGGTACAGCACGGAGGCCGTGTCGCCCGCCGCCGCCTTGTTGATCTTGATCTGGTGCCCGGCGCCGTCATGGTTGAAGAGCGAAGCCGGCGAGTTGATGGCGAGTTTGTTGGTCGCGTCCGGCGTCGCGTTGACGCCCATCCGGGGAAGCTGATCGGCGAACTCGAGCGCCGTCGCGGCGGAGTTGACCCGGGCCAACTTACCGGCCTCGCCGGTGTAGGCCGACGGCGTGTCGGTCAGGCCGGTGAAGGTCGAGCTGCCACCGCCACCGCCCGCGGCATCGACCGTCAGCGTGCCGGCGCCGTCGTCGTAGGTCAGCGTCACGTTGGTGCCGGCCACCAGCAGCGCCGCCACGCGATCGTCGACCGCCTCCGCGAAATCCGAGATGGTCGAGGCGGCCTGCGTGCCGGTGTGATTGGCGCGCGCCGTCGCATCGACGTTCGGCACGTTGTTGAGCGCCAGCAGCGTCTTGGCCTGCGCCGCCGTCAGATCCTCGGGATCGCCCGTGCCCGCCGTGGTTCGGCCCTTCAGCGTCGCCGTCGCCACGTTCGCCAGCTTGGCGTTGGTCACGGCGTCGTTCGGTAAGATTTCGGTCGCCGGAAGCGATACCGCGCCCGTCGCGCGATCGACGACAATCGCCTCGTGCCACGTGCTGCCGTCCGGCGAGACCTTGACGTGCCAGTCATCGTCGCCGATCAGACCGAACTCGGCGCGGCCGGAGAAGCCGTCTTGGAACATCACCGACGCTGTGTCGCCGGGCGCGGCCTTGTTGATCTTGATCAGGTGCCCGGCGCCGTCATGGCTGAACAGCGACGCCGGCGAAGAGATTGCCAGTCGGTTCGAGACGTCAGCTATGGCATTGACGCCGACCAATGGTGCCGGATTGACCGAGGCTGACGCTTCCTCCTCCCACGAGACGCCATCGAACGTCAGCAGCTTGCCCTCGTCAGCGACCCAAGTGCGCCATCCCGCGACCGGCACGTAAAAGACCCAGGCGCCGTCTTGCATCGCCGCAATGTGGTTCGCCCGACCCAGCCAGGCGCCCGAAGGGCTGGCCCCGACGATGTAGCGTGCTCCATCGGCGGGCAGACTTGGCGGCCCACTCAGATCACGATCGACGACAGAAAGTTGCACCAGCACATCGAGAGCTCTGATGGCCTCGTTATGAGTGACGTGCTTTTGCGCTTGGGCGGCCATGATATATGGCAAACCCAGGTTCGGACTTTGCTCGATTGCCATTCTCGGCCTCGCTACTTACCTCGGTGTGGCGAGTTTAAGCGAGGCCGAAGAGGCGGGGATAACTTGGCGACATTGCCATCGCGAGGAGCAGTGAGAGGCCTCTATCGAGGCCCGCGAAAAGCTGCAGTCGCAGCTCTCGTGGAGGCTTTGTCCGCTCTCACACCCCGCGCGCGTCGATGGCTGCGATGATCGCCTCGACGCGATTATTCCACGACGATTCTGCAGGCAGCGACCACTCCAAGCCGCCTGCAAGGTTCGAACCACGCTCGAGGACTGTCTCGATGTGGGCAATAAATTCGTTGTCGTCGGCGGCGACATGCACGTACCGGGACATTTCCTCGATGTTCCGCACCGCCGTCGTCACGACCGGAACACCCACTGAACAATAGACGTAAAGCTTCAGCGGATTCATCGCCGCGCTGATCTCGTTATTCAGATGCGGCATGATCGCGACGTCGAAAGCACGAATGTAGTCAAGCGCCACGTCATACGGCCGGACTCCCAGAAAATGCACATTGGGCCGTCCCCTGAGCCGCAAAACCTCTGGCTCACCGTGAGCTGAGCCAATCAAGACGATCTGCCAATCGGGCCTCTCGCGCGACATGCGGGCCAGCAGCCCGACATCGATGCGATCGCGCAAATTTCCGACGTAGCCGATGATGGGACCCTTCAGGTGTCTCAACTCGAAGGGCTTGGGCGCCGAGCCGTTGCGAGGCGGCAGGATCTCGGCTGCATTCGGCACCACTGTGATATCTCGGCGCTGTTCCGCGAATGCCTCGGCTGCCGCGTTGCAATTGGCGAATACGATATCCGCGCGCTTCAGCGTCTGCTCGTAAGTCTCGCTCACGCGACGCACCCTTTCGGGTGCTCGGGCCATTTTCCGCTCGTCATCGATAATGTCGACGATAGAGGCGCGAAAACGGATCTCATCGTGCAGTCGGGGATAGTCGAACACGACGGGAGCCACCCAGCTCACGAAATCTCGCTCCGGTCCCACCTCTCGCAGCGTCTTGCGCACCCAGTCTGGATAGTCGGCTAAAGTCGCTAAGTCGCCACCGAGCAGTTTCTGCGGATTGCGGGGCTCGGAATAGATAAACACACGCCGTGCGATGTTGTCGCTGTCGGCCGCACGCAAGTACCGCTCGATCGTCTTCCCTGCGACGAGGTTACCCTGATCCACGACTCCGGCTCGATCCGTTAGCCCTCGAGTGAGATTGCCGACCGGCAGAGGCGCGTCGAACTGCACGATGCGACCGATGCGCGGGTGACGCGACAGGTACTTGAGCAGCATGTCGTGCCGTCGCCCATAAATGCCCGTGTCGTTCTGCTTCCAGAAGAACGCGAGATCGATCGGCCGATCGCGGCGAATAGCCGGCCTGCACTCCGTCTCCTCGGCCCACGACGGCGTCCGGTGCGGGATTGGCAGACCCGACCGTCGTGCCAGCAGCGCCAGCAGCTCGGACAACTCGGCCGGCCACACAGGCGGCCGGTGTCGCAACTCGTCGAATAACGCAAGCAGACGCGCTCCGACGGCAGAGTAGCTGAGGTTCGTCATGAAATACGAGCGCGCACGGGCGCGGAAATCACCTTGCCCCGCCGAGCCGTCAGCGACGCCCTTCAGGAAATTCTCCAAATCCTCTTCATTACGAATCTTCACGACAATACTGGGCGAAGGAATATCCTTGAATGGAGCAACGTCCGTGACGGCCACCGGCACGCACGTCGAGAGTGCATCCGTCAGCTTCGCCGGCATTTGATAGTGCGCAATGGGCGAGGCGGGATCCTGCAACAGGCAAACCACATCGGCTAAGTTGATCAGCTCCTGCAGCCTTTCCCAAGGTTGGTCGGGGAAAGTGCTGATCCTGGCCCCCTTGTAGCCCGCCAGCTGGTTCTCGATCCGCTTGTCGTTGGGAGACCCTATGATGCACAGGGCGAGCCTCGGGTCCGCCAACCGCTCGATAGCGGCCGCAAGGCGGAAAATGCCCTTGTGCGCGCGTGGCGTTCCGAGAAACAACACCACGCGGTCATCGCTCTTGAAGCCGAACTCCGCTCGGATCGCATTCCGTATTTCGCGGTTTGCACCGAACTGCATCTCGTCGCGAGCGTGCCCGATGATGACGCCGCCGAACCTTTCCTGGAGCGCTACGTTCGAGACCGTCACACTGTCGAAGAACGGTATCATGTACTCGCACAGCCGCGTCCAGCTATGCCCGAAGGGCTCTTCAAGGTCCTTAAGCTCGGTGATCTGGTCGGTCAGCGCCTCGAGTGACAATGGCTGCGCGTCGGCGAAGAACGACAGCTCGTGATCATCCACATCGAGCACCACGGGACATCCCGTGCGATGCTTGATCAACAATCCCAGCAGCATGCTGGGCAACCGTGCCTTGCACGCGTAGACGACATCGGCCTCGATCAGGCTGACGAACTCGAGCGCAGAGGCGAGGAAATCGGCGGTGCTTTCGGCCGGGAACGTGTGGATCTCGATACCCGATTGGCTGACCGGCGGCCAAACCTTGCCGCCGAACCGTTTGAACAATGGGCCAATCAACACGACGTCGTAAGAGCGGCGGAGCACGTCGGCCAGCAGGAACGCGCGCCCGACTGGATTGTGCCCCATATCCCAGGCAATCACCACGGCGCGCTTGCGCGTCGTAGGCGCGAGCCGCGCTGCGAGCTTCGGCGCGTGAGCCAGTGCCGTCGGCGTCGGAGTGTTCGGAGCGGTCGGCGCTGACTGCATGCCCCCAACCGGGCCAGTCGACTTGGCTGGAGTTCCAACGCGAGGAGTCGACGCGACCTGCGCAATCGGAGTCGTCGGCTTCGGCGGGGCCACCGACTGGGGCGGTGACGAGGCCGAAGTTCCATTCACGAAGCCTGCCGGGCGCGCCGGTGCAGGGCGGCTGTATGACCGATCCGCAGCGGAGGCCGTCAGCTCCACCTTCGAGACGGTGAACGTGCGCGCCGTTGGTTTGAATTGGAAGCACAAGGCAAAGCGCTTGGCCGGGTCGAACCGGTCAATATGCGCTGACCCGATGATGGCGATGCCCCCCGGCAAAGCGATCGACGAAAATGCAAGTTTCTTCAAAAAGTAGAGCGAGCGCGCATCCGCCTGCTCCTCGAGGAGCGCGATCCACTCGATCTTCGATAGCAGATCACGGTCGTGAGAAAAGCTCGCCTGCAACTGCACAACGTACCCCTGCGGGCTGGGCTCGATCGAGGTGTGATTGATGAACTGCAGCAATCGAACCCGATCGACTGTCCCTTCCCAGCTCAACGTAATCCCGGTCTCCGGCGAAATGCGTGCCGAATGCTCCCCTGGAATCTCGTTAGGTCGCGATTCGCACTGCCAATGCTCAGTGAGGGGCCCGGTCCCCTTCCAATCGATGACACGCTCTGACCCACCGAAACCGGTCTCAGACAATAAGCTCGTAGCTGCCACAACCGTCCCCTATTCCCACCTCGGCCAGCCGCGTCCCACACAGCGATTGGGCCGTACGCCCACAGCGCTTCCGCCGCCGGAAGTACCTCCGTCGGCCACCGCCACGTCCCCAAAAAAAGAGCCCCCAGCCCCCCAGGTGGCCGACAGGACCACGTGCGTAACGCCCTTTCGCTACCGCGCTCCAACAGAAGTGTAAAGCACTCCACCTGCCCAGCAGACCGACATCGGTGCGGCAAAAAACGCCACTCGTGCTGCATCGCCAATTTGCGTGGATTCACTCTCTGCATAACTTGAACATTCCGCTGACATCGGACGGCGGCGCAGTCATCCATGCTCCCGCCGGCGATCTCCGGTTGCTTTGTCTACGGGTTGCGACGATCGTCGTTTTAGGTTGGCGCTAGTGTAGCGCATCTGACGTCTGGTACCCGCGCTCGACGGGGCTCGTCACCAAACGTCAGACGCAAAAGCTACACTAGACTCATGATGTTGCTAGTGTTCCGGCGCCGACATTTGCTTCCCATCGCGGCTGAGTCGAGAGCAAATGTCGGCGCCGGAACACTAGGATGTGACACGCAGATCGTATCGATCGTAGCGTGCGAGCACGTCGCTCCATGCGGCCAAAGGCGACAGAAGCCGCGCCAGTGCTTCGCGAAGGTCGGAGATAGAGCCGCTTTGCCGGTACGCTTGGTATGCGGCCTCGACAGGGTGCTCGATCGGAGCCTGCTGCTCGATCTTGGGTTGGAAGAGTAGGTCGTCCAAAGTACGCAGACCGGGTATCGCGCCGAGCAACTCTTTGATCTGCGCCGCCGTGACGTCCTCATAAGTCAAATAGCGCGCGGCGGACGCCAGCGGCGACTGCAGAACGTCGTCGTAATGTCGGGCCCAAAGCAGCAGCGCGTGCTCGATCGGCATGCCATCGCGACGGGCCAGGCTGCGTGCGACCACGGTCGGCGAACGAATGATGACCAGTGTCGTGAAAGACGTTGGGAAGCTGTCGATGAGCGGCCTCCAGAGCGGAAGCAAACGGCACATGCGTGGATCCTTGATTACGAAGGGGATCGACCGATCTGCCACCTCATCGCCCGCCTGCGCGCTGGTCGTCGCACCGAAATGACGAAGCGTTCCCCTCATGAGCGACTGGAGTTGAGTCATCTCGGGTCGATCGATCCAATTCTCTGGCAGGCAGCCCACCGCATGCCAGGAACTCCCGAGGGTGATCAGTGCCCGATTATGCAGCGCAACTATTTCGGAAGGCTCGAAATGACCATCCGGGTTCGATCGCTCGCTGCCGGGTTTCGGCGTGCCTGGAATTGCCGCTCCGCCACGAACCAGCTCCCTTGCGAGGGCGCTCGTACCGGACCGGTGCATGCCAAGTACGATCACGATCGGTGCCGCCGGCCGGTCCTCCTCAACGTTCATCGCCGGTAGTTGGTGCGAAATATCCTCGAGCGTTTTCGTGACGCTTACCGGGCCAGCTTGGCGCTGAGCTTGGATGCGCCCGATGATGCCGCTCTTGATTGGGTCAAGCAGATGTCGCGGGACCCCCACAAGAAACGGCTCCGACGTCTGCCGGTCGGCCTCGACTTGCAAGGCGTCAGCTTCCTCATGGCAGCCGAGATCGCGCAGCAGCCCACAAATCTCGCTATCGATGCGATGATTGGGATCCTCGGCCCTGGCGGACCGGAGGTCGGCCAATGAGCCAGAGAAATCACCCGCTCGGCGCTTTGCCACCGCGAGCTGGAGTCTCATGTCCGAATGGCCCGGGTGATGGCGGACGCCGTCCTCGAAAAGCGAGATTGCGTCCGTGGCCTGGTTGCGATCCAGCGCCAGCATACCCTTTTGCAAGTATAAAGCAGGATGGCCGGGGTCGATCCGTGCCAAGTCGTCCAAAACCGTCGCGGCATCGTCGTAGTGCCCCAATGCCCGCAGCGCGATCGCGAGTTCGATCCTGGGATCTGTGCTGGCTGGCTGGCTCGTCACCAGCTCCCGCAAAATCGCCACGGCTCCGCCCAGGTCACCCGACAACCGTTTGCTGATCGCAAGCTGCAACTTGAGTCCGGCATGGTCGGGATGCCGCCTTGCTCCCTCTTCGAAGGAAGACAGGGCTGCGTGGGCATCACCACGGTCACGCGCAAGAAATCCCCGATGCAGAGAAATCAACGGGTGCTCGGGATGTTGTTTGGCGAAAAGCTCCAGCTCGGTTTCCGCCTCTGGGTACCGGCGCAGCCCACGTAGGATCGTGATGATCTCGCTGGCCACGTCGGCATTGTCTGGTCGCTTGGCGATAAGCTCGCGCAACACCGTCAACGCGCCCTCTGGATCACCAAGTGCGCGCTTGCTGACGGCCAGATGCATCTTGAGGCCGACATGCTCGGGATATCGTCGAAGTCCCGCTTCGAACATTGCCGCCGCGGCCGGCAGATCGTCTCGATCTCTTGCCAGGAGGCCACCGAGGACGAAGACGGACAGATGGTGGGTATCCTGCCCAGTCAGCTCTTCCAAATGCTTGACCGCATCGTCGAATCGACGCAGCCGTCGCAGGACGGCAATCAACTCAGTCCTCAACTCTTTGTTGCTCGGTTGAGCCGCCAAAAGGTCCTCGAAGACGGTCACAGCGCCTTCGAGGTCCCCAACATCACGCCTGCTGGCCCCGAGATTGAACTTGATCCCGGAATTGTCGGGATGCAGCCTCGCTCCTGCCTCGAAGGCGGCGAGGGCACCGGCAAGATCCTTGCGGTCCCGTGCCAGAAAACCTCGATGAATGAAGACGGAGGCATGGTCTGGACTCTGCGCGGTCAATGCTTGGAGGACCTCGGCCGCCTCTTCAGGGCGATGCAGGCGTCTCAGGCATGTGATCAGCTCCGATTTGGCGCCCAAGTTCGACGGCTGAAGCTCGACGATCTCGCGCAGTTTGACCGTGGCGCCAGCAAGATCGCCCAAGGCGCGCTTGGTGACAGCAATCTGCAGCTTGATCGACGCGTCTAGGGGGTGGATGCGCTCGCCGTCCTCGAATATCGCGAGTGCGCCAGAAGCGTCATTGAGATCTCGGGCCAATAGTCCGCGCTGGATAACCAAGCCAGGGTGACGGGATGCTGATCCTGTGAACACCGCTAGCGCCTGCAGTGCGTCCTGGTATCTCGCGGCTTCTCTGAGATGAAGCACCAGATCCGTTACGATCCGCGCGTCGGCCGGATTGCGTTCAAGCTCGGCCCGAAGCGCTGCGGCTTTGTCTGATCCCATCGCTTTCGTGATGTCCCTAGCCACGTCGCTGAAATGCACAGTTTTCGACCACTAAACCGTTGGCGAGCAGCCCGTCAAATTCGCCGGCTTGTTAACGACTTGCGTGCGGATACTCGCGCCGGCGGGGGCAGCGGAGACGGGCCTCCTGCCAGCGCAGGAACAAGCGCTGGTGTCGCTCGGGGTCATTCGTTGTGGACTGCTAACGACGCTGGGGCTGCCGGCTGGCCGCCAATGTCTGATCCGCAGAACCAGAGTCAACGACGATCTCGGTTGCAGAGACCCAGCGGGCGCCGGCCACCGTCATGATCTCGATCCTCGTGCGATCCACCGACAAGCGACCCGTCGGCAGCGGAAGCGGTAGCGAGGACACTGCCACGCGTTGACCGTCGTGGCCCGTCTCGTTCGCATAGAGCACAACGCTGTTGGATTTGAACTGCTTGATCGGTTGACCAGCCGTGAGCGCCTTTGCCTGCGAGGATCTCTGATCAGCGGGAAGAACCGCCGATGATGGTCTTTGCGTCCCCCCAGCCAGCGGTTCCGTCGCTTCCTCGCGCGCAGGATTGGCCGAGGGTTCCGCGGATGGCCTTGCGGTCGCTAGCTCGGACGTCTGCGGCAAGCTCGCTGAGCAGGCCGGGAGCACCGCCAGAGCTGCGGCAATACCGAGATGCCTCAAACCCGGTCGCAGCCATGTTGAGTCAACGGTCATGTAGCGAGAACCAATCCGCTGTCTGAGCCTCGAAGGTTACGCCCGAATTCGTGACAAGACGATACGCTCGTGCTCCGGGAGGATGAGTTGCTTTGCCTCTATCACATGGCGGATACATTGTCCTCGGCCGTGATATCGGCGGGCACGCAACAAGGGTCACTCGAGCGACCGACGCGACAGCGCGCACTACACCAGGACTGCATCTCGGATGCCAGATCCCGTTGATGAGGCGCCTGCACAGTCTTACCCGATGCAGCTGATCGGCCCCGTCGTTGGTCACGCTGCTGTCCCATTGTGCCGACATATGATAGCCATCGACTAAAAGGATGGAACGCGCGAGCGTCCGGCCTGATTGGGGTCTGAAGGCCTTGGACTCCGATGAACGGCTTCGCGCGCGCGTTGACGCGCGGGGTTGCTGCCCTGGACTGTAAATCGAGAGCGCGACGAACCAACATGCAGCAGGAAAGGCAAAGAGTTTCAACCCGATCTCTGCAGCTCGTCCCGGTCGATGAGCACGCTGGGCGAAAGGCTCCCGACGCCGGCCGTGACAGCCGTTTACTGGCGCGGATTCGCCGCAAGCTGCCCGTCGCGATTATGGTCGCCCTGCCGACGCTTATCGGTGCCATCTATTTCTTTCTCATAGCTGCCGACCGATACGAAGCCGAAGCGAAGTTCGTTGTCAGAAGCCCGAGCAGCAATGCAACCAGCCAACTCGCGAGCCTGATGCAGGGCTCAACCATCACCCGCTCGATGGATGATGCCTATATCGTCCAGGCCTATCTCAGCTCGCGCGACCTCGCGAGGCGACTCGTGGTGACCGCCGGCTTGTTGGAGCGCTTGGGCCGACCGGAGGCAGATTTTCTTTGGCGCTATCCTGGGCCCTTCTCGGGGCACAACGAGGAGCGTCTGCATCGCTACATGAAGAGTATTGTTGATATCGAGAATGATTATTCAACGGGAATCACGACACTGCGCGTCCAGGCGTTCCGTCCCGACGATGCGCGCGCCCTGACGGAGGCCATGCTGACCGAATCCGAAATGCTCATCAACCGCTTAAGTCAGCGGGCCATCTCGGACGCCATCGCCAATGCCGAGCGTGAGGTCGAGCGCACCCGGCTCTTGGCGCGGGAAGCGCACGGTCGCATCACCGAGTTTCGCAATCGTATCGGCATGATTGATCCTGGTCGTGTCTCCACGACGGCCCTCGAGACGATCTCTCGCCTTGCCCTCGACATGGCCCAATCGAGCGCTCAGCTTGCCGAGGTGGAGAAGGCATCACCGCAAAGCACGCAGATTTCCAGTCTTCGGCATCGCGTCTCGGCGCTGGATGCCCAGATTGTGAAGGAGCAACAACGACTGGCGGGCGCGGGCGATTCTCTGGCTCCCCTCATTGCCGAATACGAACGGCTTACTCTCGAGCGTGAATTTGCCGAGCGAGCCTTCGCATCGTCGCTGACCTCGCTCGAGTCGGCTCAACTCGATGCGCAACGTCAGCGTCTGTTTCTCGAGCGCGTCGCTAGTCCGGTGCAACCGGATTACGCGCGGTATCCTCATCGTTTCCTGGGCTTGGCGGCAGTTTTCGCGTTCTTCTGGATCATTTTCTCAATTCTCCAGCACCTCGTGTTCAATGCGATTTCGCACGCGCAGAAGTGACCAGGAAGCCCGTCCATGCAGCTGAGAAGCGACGCGTCCGAGCAAAATGTCCTCGATGAGGGCGCCTTCGATGATCGGCGCATCGTCGTAAAAGACATCGTGAAGGAGTTCCACACTGAGATCGGCGTGCGTCGCATCCTCGACGGCGTGTCGTTCAGCGTGGGGCGGGGCGACCGCATGGCCGTGCTAGGCCGCAACGGGGCCGGTAAATCAACGCTCATCCAGATTTTGTCGGGTGTCCAGCCGCCGACCAGCGGGACGATCGAACGAGGCCTGCGCATGTCTTGGCCTCTGGCGCTCAGCGGAGGCTTTGAAGGTCAGCTGACAGGCTACGACAACATCCGCTTCATCGCCCGGATCTACGACGCGCCGTTTCAGGATCTCTACGAGTACGTCGAGGATTTCACCGAGCTCGGCAAACAGCTGCACATTCCGGTGCGCGTCTACTCTGCCGGCATGCGCATGAGGCTCGCCCTCGCGCTGTCATTGGCGATTGACTTCGAGTGCTTCCTGATCGACGAGGTGATCGCCGTCGGTGATACGCGGTTTCAGGAAAAGTGCCACCGCGAGATCTTCGAGAAGCGTAAGGACAGGGCCATGATCCTCGCGATCCACAGTCACGAGATCGTCAAGCAGCACTGCACGTCGGCCCTTGTGTTGAAGGGCGGTCGCGGGATCCTGCTGAACGACATCGATCTGGCGACGAGCATTTATCACTCGCTCTGAGGGCCGGCCAGCATGGCGACCACCGAGCCTTTCGCCATTCGTGCCAGCGCGCTCCGCCAGCGCTTATGGCGCAAGGCCGGACCCTACTACAATTTCGTGATGCGGGAAGGACTTGCCCGATCGTTCCCGCCGGCCCGGCCGCGCAGTCTGGGACCTGGCCGCGACGTTCGATTGGTAGGCCTTCTGTCCACCGCCACGGGCATCGGACAGTCGGCTCGCTTGTGCATCGCCGATCTGGAGCGGAACAACTATCGCGTGGCGAAGAAGAGCCTTTCCCGGTTGTTCGGTGTCGATCAACGCGTCCCCTACCCTGCGGGGCCAGACCGTTTGGCTTCAGAGGCGCTCACGATCTATCACCTCAATCCGCCACTGATGCTGCTCGGCATGGTGGCCTCGGGGCTCAGGTCCTACTATCGGTCAGCCAATGTCGCCTACTGGGCGTGGGAGCTGCCAGAGCTGCCGCCTGAATGGGTCGTCGCGCTGTCTTATGTCGATGCCGTCATGGTGCCGTCCCGGTTCTGCCGGGATATCGTTGCACGACACACGGATAAGCCCGTTCTCGTCGTGCCTCATCCCGTCACCGCGCTGATGCCGTCTGCCCCAGCGGCGCGGCAGCGCGACGGCGGCCCATTTCGTGTCCTCAACGCGTTCAATTGCTCCTCGTCCCTCTATCGAAAGAACCCAGACGCTATCATAGACGCCTTCAAGCTGGCGTTCGGTACGGACAGCGGAGCCGAGCTCATTTTGAAGGTTTCGGATGGCCGGCAGCATAAGGCGGACATCGCTCTGCTCGAAAGTCGGATCGGCGGAGCGCCGAACATTCGTATCGTCGACAGCCTGATGTCGTCCGAGGAACTCGATACACTTTTCCGCTCGGTCGACGCCTACGTGTCGCTCCACCGGTCCGAGGGGTTTGGCCTGACCGTCGCCGAGGCCGTGATGCGGGAGCTGCCCGTCGTGGTCACGGACTGGTCGGGCACGACGGACTTCTGTGAGCCCGGTCTCGCCTATGCTGTCGAGAACCGGCTCGTTCCCGTTGCCGACCCGCATCCGGCGTATTGCTCGATCAGGGATGCGGTGTGGGCCGAGCCATCGGTCGAGGATGCGGCACGTCAACTGAGCGAAATCCGCTCCAGACCCCAAGAAGCGCGCAGCCGTGCGGTCGAACTCAAGCGGCGGCTCGTCGATCACATCGCCGATCACAGCTATGCCGCCGCCATCGACACGCTGCGCCGGACGAACTAATCGCCACAGCCGCTGTTGGAATGGTCGTCAATCCATGACGCGCCGGTAGAGCTTCTCGAGCCGTTCTTGGTAGCGCTCGGGCGAGAACATCTTTGCGCGCTCGCGACCCCGCACCACCAGCGCGCGACACAGATCGTCGTCATTGTCGAGTTGACGGATGGCGCCCGCGATGGAATCGACGTCGTTCGGATCGACCAGCAGTGCGGCATCACCCGCAATTTCCGGAAGAGACGAGACGTTGGACGTGAGGACAGGCGCGCCGGCGACCATCGCCTCCAGCACGGGAAGGCCAAATCCCTCATAAAGCGAAGGAAAAAGAACCCCTCGCGCGCCCCGCATAAGAGCGATGAGCCTCGGCAGCGGAAGGTAGGCCAACCTTCGGACGCGCCGCCGTTGAGTTATGATGCCGTCAACCAGTGTGTAGGTCACGAACTGCTCATTGGCGATCTTCTCGAGGTCTTTATCGTATTGCCAGGCTGGTGTTCCGACGATGATCAGCGGGCGACGGCTACCCGAAGAGGCGTAAGCATCGATGAGCCGCGAGACGTTCTTCTTCGGCTCGATGGCTCCGACGAACAGGAAGTATCCGCCCGGCTCGAGCTGGAAAAAATGTTCGAGTTCAGCAGCCAGCTCATCAGGCGTGCTCTGCAACAGGGCAGGCGGAATATGCACGGATTGGTAGGTATTCGTAACCCGCCACTCCGGGATGCCGATCAGCTTGATGATGTCGGCACGAGAGGCCTCCGACACCGTCACGATGTGATCGGCTCGTTTGCCGATATGGCGGATCAGATCCAGGAAGTACTTTTTGTCGTCAAGCGTCGCAGAGGGAAGGCGCAGCGGAACAAGATCGTGAACAGTAAAGATGTTGGGGCAATGAGAGACGCAAAGCGGGATCGGCTGTGTCGCGTGGAACAGATCCGGCGTCTCCGGCATGTTGAGTCGCGCCATCGATCGGTAGCGCCTGAAGTGCAGGCGAGCGACGTCTGGAAGATTGCGCACGGCGTGGATCGTGTCGAAGCCACTGAGCCGCCCACCGTTGGCATCGAGCACGGCCCCGCTGAACTTCAAGCTGGACGGCTTGATTCCGAACGGAGAGCCAATCAGCGCATGGCGCGCAAGTCCTGCGATTTTTGCCAAGGTCGACTGTTGGCTCGAGCGTGCATCGAACAGCGATATCTCGCCGAGGAGCGGGTCCCTGACATCGACCCGCTTTCGGCTCCCGATCAACACATCCGTTCGGTGGCCGAGCGACCGCACCGTCGCTGCAAGTGTGCGGGCATACGTCGCTATACCGGTACCGGTCTCGAGCGTCAGATTATGGCCTTCGATCAGCACTGACTTGGAAGACATCGACCACTCGAACCAACGACACGCGCGTGCATCCAGACGCCTGGGTGATGGCGCTCTCTAGACTGGGCAGCAGCTCCCAGAGGCGCGACAAATTGTTCAGCACCCATCGACGGCCGAGTTGCGGGGCGGGCATGCGCCCTCATGCGTCGCGCTCGACCGTCATGCCGTGCAACTCGAACCGTCCCTCGATGGCGCCTTCGTCGACGAAGAGCCTGATCTGGACTGGCAACCGCGGCTCCTCGATCGTGAAGTCGAGACTGCATGCGAAGCGGCCATCGTTGGGCAGTCGTGCCGTGCCCTCCTCGATCACGTGATCGGTGTGTACGTCGATCTTGAGAAGGTTGCCGGACACATTGTCGGCAATGTCGAAGTCAACGGTGACTCTCCATCTGCCGGCCGGCAGATGAAAAAAGGGGCCGAAGAGAAAGCACCGCTTGCCGCCGATGAGTTCGATCTTGCCCGTGATCGGCTCGCCATGCGGCTTGTCGCCCAGGAAAATCCCCGGCTCCCATTCGAACCGCCGTGCAGGACTGCCGGTGAGCAGGTCATCGAAGCCGCCCAGCACGCGCGCAGCCAGCGCCATGTCCGACGCGGTGCTTGCGGCGGCTAGATCTTCGGGCTTACGCACGAGCGTAGCAACTGTCGCGCCGGACTTCTGCTTCAGTGCCTTGAGCACTTTGTCGAACTGTGGTGCATCGAGACGCAATCGGAAATGGCGGGCCATCATCTCCGCCGCGGTCACTAACGGCATGTCTGCCGCGCCTGGACCGACGCGCCAAGCCGTCTCCAGGAATGCCACGTCGTGCAACGTTGCCAAACTCTGGCTGGCAAATCGAAGAGCGGGCAACCCTGTGATCTTTCTAGTCGTGGCAACCGCACGCACGATTTCGGCCGGCGGCTCCAGCACCACCACGATCGGCGCACCCGAGGCCTTCAGCATCGCCGTGATCTTGATCGACGGGATATCGCTGAACAGCAGGACGGGCTTGTCGCCGCGCGTAGCCCACGCTTCCTGGAGTTCCTCCGGCGTTCCCGCCGCGATCCAGTGGTAGGGACCAACAGCAGTTTCGGCGACCGCTTGCATCACCTTCAACAGCGCGGCCGTCAAAGGGGAAGGTGTGCCGAGGAACGTCAGGAGCACGTTTGCCTCGCCATGTCGCCCGGTTCGAGATCTCCAGGCCGCAACCGGATGATCACGGAGACGCTCCGGCCGGGGCCTTGATGACGATGAGGCCGAAGCAGGTGGATGCAAAACCGTCGAGCATGAGCTTCAAGTGCTGACTGCCATTGGCCCATCTCGATGCTGCGCCGGTCAAATCATGGTCGTAGGGGGGAAGGTCGATGAAGCGGTCCATCGGCTCATTGCCGATATTGAAGTCGAGGCGCGCCACCTTATGACCCTGCGCACGCAGATCCGCGGCCACGGCCTCGAGGTGGCGACGTTGGAAAAGAACTGTCGCCCAGTTGTCGAGGGTTTCAGCATCGTTGAGGAAGTTGAACTCCGTGGTGTGCACTGCAACGCCACCCGGCCGCAGCGTCTCCATGCTGTTCTTGATGAAGTCGAGGCCAAGTCGGATCGACCCCAAGTGCTCGAGACAGCACAATGACCAGCAGAAGTCGTAGCCACGCAACGTCGCGGGAATGGCGTTCATGTCGACGTACTCGAGTGTGACGTGCTCGAGGAAGCGCTCGCGGTCCACGAGATGAGGGTGATGGCCCGTGTCGACACTGGAGGTGTGCTGGTTGGTCGCCACCCACCCTTTCTCGGCTGCCGCCGTTGGAGCCAGATCGGTCATGGTCACGTCGCAACCCAAAGATGCCAGGAAGCTCGGGATCGGCTCTTGGCCACAGCCAAAGCCAAGCCCTCGAGTACCCGCTTTCAGCAATCCGCGATCGTGGAGCGCCTGCAGCAGATAGCAGTATTCCCAGATTTTGCGGTGGTAGATGACCGATATGCCCAGGCGCCCAGCCCAATGCGCAAGCCAATCGGCATCCATATCCTCTTGCGTGCAGGGCTTTGAAGCCAATCCCACCTTGATCGGCTCAGGCACATTTTTTGGAGGTCGTGCAGCACACAGCTTGCGTGCAAGTTCATATCCAAACAATTTAAGGTTGAATTTAATTCCCTCGATGTCTTTGACGACTTGCCAGAGTGGCCCGATGTTCGGGTGGCCCTGCTCATTCACAAGCTTCATCAGCGCCGCAAGTTTAGCCTCTATTGGCGGCTCTTGCGGGGGTAGAGGCTTTTTCATCGCCGACCTTATCGAGTGCTCAGACGCGGTTTGCTTAACCGACAATGCAGGTGAGAGAAAGCCTGAGCGTTCCCGTCGCCATTCTTCGCCTTAAGGTTGTAGAATGAGAAACGTACGTGTGTCGGGATCGCTACGACTTCGCCCAATTCCCTGTTTGCCCATTTTCAGAAGAGACCCGTCCATCTATGCTTAATGCGTTGGTGGCTGACTTACCATCAGCCGTCGGGGGACACATGTGGCTTAATGTAATCAGCAAGGCTTGCCGGTATTCTATGGCTTCGCTGACTGTCGGCGTGTGCGCTTTGCTGGCCGCTTGCGCTGGCTCGGGCCCGACGGGACGCGAGCTTTTGAATGCCGGCAGCGAACGGCAGGCACCGTTTGCTCTTGTCGAGATCAACGATCGCAACATCGAAATCGTCTCGCGTTGGCATCAGCCGACGCTCGGTGCTCTGTTCGGAGACTATCGGGGTCCACGAATCCAACGCATCGACACTGGAGACTCCGTCCAAATCACCATCTGGGAGGCGGGAGCCGGCGGCATCTTCGCGTCACCGGGCATGGACAAGGCAAGTCCCGGATCAAGGGCCTCGCCAATCCCTGAACAGGTCGTTTCGCGCGAAGGCTCGGTCAATGTGCCGTACGCCGGTCGCATCCGGGTAACGGGCAAGACACCCGCCGAGATCGAGGACTTGATCGTCAAGAGATTGCAAGGGCGCGCGACCGAGCCGCAGGCATTGGTGACCGTTACCCGGAGCGGTAGCCACTCCGTCACGGTGACAGGCGACGTCACGGCTGGAGCACGCGTGCCTTTGACGCCACGCGGCGACCGCATCCTCGACGTCATTGCGACCGCGGGCGGCATCAAGGCTCCCGTGCACGAGGCCTTCATCTCGATCACGCGTGATGGATCCACTCTCAGCGTGCCGATGCAGGTGCTTCTTTCGAAGCCGGTTGAGAACATCTATCTGCGACCCGGAGACGTCGTGACTGTCGTCCGGCTACCTCAGTCCTTCACAGCGGTTGGCGCGACTGGTCGGCAAGCCGTGGTGCCCTTCGACGCGGGTGGCATCACACTCGAAGAGGCGGTGGGTAAGGCTGGAGGCCTTATCGACGATCGCGCGGATCCGCGAGCTGTCTTCATACTTCGCTACGAGCCCGTGACGCTGGTTCGCAGCTATTCCGGCGTGCCGCCACATCTTCTCAGTGCCGCCGTCGTGCCCGTTGCCTATCATATCGATCTTCGCGAACCGTCAGCACTATTCAAAGCACGCAGATTTTCTATGCGGGATAAGGATATCCTTTATGTTTCACATGCACCTGTAAATGAAATTGAGAAAGCATTCCGGGTGCTCAGCACGTTGACCTCGCCTGCCACGACAGCGCTCGCAATTCGCCGGGGCATTGCGGTTCCTTAGCTCCGCACGACACTGATTGTGCAGGGTCGGCTGGCTCAAGCAGCCGAATTCGGCGCTTTTCATCAAGGCTTGGCTGTAAAATCTGCAGCCTATATCCGATCGCCTTTGGCACCGCCCTCCTGCACAACGATATGGGCAGCTGGAAAAGCGAGCCGAATTCGATATCATCACGGGCGATCCGACTCCCACCGACTGACAATGCGCTCTGATCCGACCATCCGCCTAATGTCCGCTCGGCTCCACGCAGGACAACGGCCGCCGAGATGCCATTGGCGGGCGAGTGGGTGGGGCAAAAATGACTGATTTTTCAGCTCATTGCCCGATGCGGCGGATGATTGCTGTTGGAGTGGTAATTTCAACACATAGCTCTTTTAATGGTGCATTTCATCCTCTGCGTGTAGTCGTAGGATTGTTTCGCGTTAGGCCTGTCTCATACTACTTGTTGGGTGTGGCACGGGCGGGTGGGGTGGATTGTGCGCAAGCCAGAGATAATTGATGATAGAGCTTTAAGAAGCAGCGCCCGATTTTCGAGTGGGCAATCAGGTGCGAATGTTGGAATGGCCTACGATCGCGAGCTGATCGGCCTTATCTCGCGCCATGAAAAGCCAATCCTCATTTATCTAGCCAATCGCATTCCAGCGGGTATTCATCCGGATCACATGACGGCGATTGGAATCGCTGGTGCTGCCTGCTCGCTTGCCGGCTTCGTGCTCAGTTATTTCGGAGCCGGTTGGCTCCTTCTTTCCGTGCTGGGTCTCATCGTGAACTGGGTCGGCGATAGCCTTGACGGCACGCTGGCCCGAATCCGCTCGGTGGAACGTCCCCGCTACGGCTTCTTCGTTGACCACATGACCGATGTCGCCTCGCAGGCCCTGGTGATTATCGGGCTTGGCCTTTCGCCCTATATGCGCCTCGACGTTGCCTGCTTGGTGTTCGCCGCCTACTTGGTCATGACGATCTTCACGCTTCTCAGATTGCATGTGCGGCAGACGTTTTGTCTGAGCTACTACGGTGTCGGACCAACGGAACTTCGGGTGTTGCTGATCGCCGGTATCGTTCTTGCCCTGGTGCTTGGACCGGCGACGCTGGTTACTCCGTACGGAGTTGTCGGGCTCTACGACACGTTAGCCGGAATTTTCGTTGCAGTGGCTGCAATAAGCACGTTCAGGCTGGCGCGAAACGAAGCGAGGGCCCTCGCCCCTCTGGATCGAGGTCATCACGATCTTCGCTCCCAAACCGTCTCGCGGTATGCGGCAGTGCAGAACGGACACTTGGTGTTGGCCGCCGCCGATGGCAGGGTGCTCACCCCCCACCCCCGAGAGGGCGTTACGTCACGTCTCTTCCCAGAAGCTGCGTTATCGCAGGATCGGACGTAATCGGCACTTCCGTGAGTTGAAGTTGTAGCCCGCTGGCCCGTCGACGATTCAAACCCTAAGGGTTGTCGGTTGGTGAATGTGGTGCTTTCTGGCCAGGGATTGCAGTGCGTTATGAAAATGCATCCGCAGACGCTTGAGCACTATGCGCGGCGACGCTTTTCACTTGCGGGAGGTGCGCTGCTTGAAGACCACAACCCATATTGCGTACCGACTGATCAAATCGCTGCGGATTGCCGGGCGCGGGGTGTCGACTATCTGAGCTTCGCTCACTACGATTATCTCGCCCTCTCGGATGACCAGCGCATCTGTTTCGCGGCTATGAAGGCGATGCAGAGCTATGGGGCCGGAGCTGGGGCATCTCGGTTGGTAGGCGGCGAGCGTCTCGTTCACCGGGAGCTCGAGGCCGACCTTGCCGGCTTCGTAGGAGCCGAGGCCGTTTTAGCCATGGTCAGCGGCTACGGAGCGAACACGGCGCTCATTGGCCATTTGCTGACGACCGGAGATCTGATCCTCGCCGACGAATACGTCCACAACAGCATTGTCTCCGGCACGCGACTGTCACGAGCGGAGACGCTCTCGTTCCGGCACAATGATCTCGCAGAGCTTGATTCGATCTTACAGCAGTACCGTGACAAGTATCGCCGGGTTCTGGTGATTGTCGAAGGTCTGTACAGCATGGACGGCGACATCCCAGATCTGCCGCGGCTGCTGCAAATCGTTAAACAGCATCAAGCATGGCTGATGGTCGATGAGGCGCATTCCATCGGCGTCCTGGGGCATACGGGCCGTGGCTTGTGTGAACATCACGGTATCGATCCCCGCGAGGTTGATCTCATCGTCGGAACGCTGTCGAAAAGTCTGGTGACATGTGGTGGTTTCATTTGCGCTCGCGAGTCCATCATCGAGTGGCTGCGCTACACCTTGCCGGGCTACGTCTACAGCGTCGGTTTGCCCCCATCGACGGCGGCAGCGGTGCGGACCGCCTTGGCAATCATCACCCGCGAGCCTCATCGAGTAGAGCACCTACGAGCGATCAGCGCGTATTTCGTAGCGACGGCTCGCAAGTCCGGCTTCGATGTCGGACGCGCGGCGGGGCTGGGTGTCGTGCCCATCATGTTCAAGGATACCGAGGCTGCATTCCTGGCATCTGAAGCTCTGCTGTCGGCGGGCATATATGTGCCGCCGATAGTACAGCTCGGTGTGCCGAAAGACATGCCGCGCTTGCGCTTCTTTCTTTCAGCGAACCACAGTTTCCAAGACGTCGACAGGGTGTTCGATGTGCTGACGACGTGGCGAGAACACCCAGGCGCAAACGGTCTTGACGACGGTGTCCTCCTGAAACTGGCCAGCACGGTGCAGAACGGGGACGCTGAGTTGCTCCCCTTCACATCGTCTCTGGCGCCTCCGCGCTGAACCGGACCAGCGCCGTCGGCCCGCTTCGAGCCGAGGACGAGCACAGCCCCGCGGTGATCCTGCGCAAGACAGCCACGATGGAGCATCACAGGCTCTGGCCGTAAACCCGGTATGTCTTGACGGGTGGGCCGGCTGCCATCTGTGCCAGCTTGTTCATGGGCAGATTGCTTTCGAGGACCCAGGATAGCTCGACCCAATCCAAAGCATAGCTCTGGGCCTCGCTCAGGAACTCCGAGACAAGGAGCGCGAGCATGGCGGGCGCGGCAGGGTCCCTGCGCAAACTCTTGCGAAGTCCAAGTAGCGGAATCCGGGCTGTCCGCCAGGAATCGCGCCAGGAAGTGCGCAACAATCGCATCCAAGCCATCGGCAACAAGCGCCCTTCGGTCCCCTGCATCACCTCGTTGACGTCGGGAAGGGCGAGCATCACGCCCGCGGGCTTGCCGTCGATCGTGAGCAACCGCCCATATTTTCCGCGAAGCAAGAAGCGCGTTTCTGAGATCAGTGCATCTATCTCGGCCTTTGCGAAGGGCACAAAGCCCCAATTGTCTGACCATGCGTCATTGAAGATTTCGATCAGTGTCTCCACGTCCGCTCGATAATTGCGCATGTCGAAGGGACGGACGCTGATCCGGTCGGATCTCGCCGCTAGGCCCGCCAGTCGGGTGATCACCGGCGGAACCTCGGACGGTCTGACGCGATAGGCGAACAGATCAACCTCTTTGGAGAGCCCAGCCTGCTCGAGAAGGCCACCAGCCCAAGGCGCCGCGTGGCCCATCAGGAATGCGGGAGGTGTGTCGAAACCATCAACCAGAAGCCCGACCTCCTCGTTGATCGAAAAGCTGAGCGGCCCCACCATACGCTGCAGGCATTTTGCGCGCAGATGAGCTGCGGCGGCTTCGACCAGAGCGCTGGCTGCGTCCTGATCGTTGGCACATTCGAAGAAGCCGAAGTGCCCAGTGGCATCGTGATGATGCTGGAGATGTCTGCGGTTCACCTGGGCCGAAATGCGTCCCACGGGTGTATGACCGTCCCACGCAATGAACAACTCGGCCTCGCCAAAGCCGAAGAACGGATTCCATTTCCGCAAGACGCGGCGTTTCTCCTGGATCTCGAGTGGAGCAATCCAGCTAGGACAGCCAGCGTGGATTCGATGCGGTAGCTCGAGCCAGGCCGCACGATCCCGTCTCGTCCGTACCGGTCTGACGTCCAAGCCTTGTCGACGAGGTTTCATCGGCGCCCGTTCAAGGAGGCGACGACAGCCATCAATCGGTCGCCCATCGCAGATGGCAACCAGCGGTCGAGGCGTGACGCTACCGCCAACTGCCAGGGGAAGGTGACTTCTGCGCTGCGGCGCTCAATGGCGCGCATCACGCGGCGGGCGGCACTATCTATAGGCACCAGAAATGGTCTCGACAACGGCAAGGATGCACTCATGGGCGTGTCGATGAATCCCGGACACACAACCGTAACACCAACTCCCGCCGGCCTGAGCAAGCGCCGCAAACCCTCGCCATAGATGCGGACCGCCGCTTTCGATGCGGAGTAGACCGGCGCGTGCGGAAGCCCGCTGTAGCCAGCAATCGAACTCACAAGCGCCAAATGACCGGTCCCTCTGCTTACGAAGCGCGGCAACAATGGCGACACGGTGTTGATCAATCCCAGAACATTGGTCTCCACCAAGGCGTACGCGATCTCCCGCAGCTCACCCGTAGCGGGAGAGAGTGCCGCTTTCCCGCCGATACCCGCATTGGCAATCAGCAGCGTGACCGGCGACCGATCATCGATCTGCGTCAACACGGTGCTCATCGCTTCCGCGTCGCGGACATCACAAGTTATGGGCGTCGCGTCGCACCCCAGCGACGCGCAGATCGACGCGATGGAATTGAGACGCGTTTGGTCTCGCCCCAGCAAGCTGAGGCGCACGCCCGTTGCGGCGTAGTGCTGGGCAAGAGCAGCCCCGAGCCCGCTGCTTGCGCCTGTGATGACGACGTGTCCTGCGACAGAGTTGGGGCCAGCTCTCCGTGTCGACATGCTGACCCCGACTGATCGATGGCTTCATTCCAAGGTGATCTCAAGCGCGACCCATGCACCAAGATTCACATGCGTCAAGGTTCTACGACATCGCCGACCCGTCGGTGTGACCGATTGTCGTCCAATTCGCAGGCTATCGGTCTCATGACGTTCGACGAGCAGCCTCGGCATGGCAGACCTCAGCGCTTCATGATAACCAACACTGGCTTCGACGTGATCGAGCACGGCTGACACCTATGCGTCCATAGATGAATGTACGCTCTTGACCGGGAAGCAAGTTCGACCATGGCCAGCGTCGGGATCGATCGGACAAAGCAAGTGCAGGGCGCGCGCGCTCAACCGCCGACGCCATCGAACCGCGACTTCGGCGCAGCTGGCGCCGTGAGCTATCTTCGCAAGTTGCTGTTTTTTGCGCCGAGCCTTTTCGCCTTAATCTATTTCGGTTTTGTTGCTCACGACCGATATGTCTCAGAGGCCCAGTTCGTTATACGAACCGCATCGCGGCCGGTCGGCGGTGGCTCTGGCCTGGGATCGTTTCTCCAGATGGCCGGCTTGGGGCGCTCCCAGGATGACGTCTTCGCGGTGCAGAGCTTCCTCGGGTCGAGCGATGCAGTTCGCTCGCTGGCAGAGAGGCTACCGGTCCGCGAGTATTACGGGTTCGCCAGCGGCGATCCGATCGCTCGATACCCATCCTTCATATACGGCAGCTCTCTCGAAGAACTGCACAGATATCTCTCCTGGATGATCACGACGGCTTACTCGACGAACACCGGCATTATGACGCTCAGAGTGGAAGCATTCAGAGCCCAGGATGCAAAAGCCGTAGCCGATACCATGCTCGAGTTGAGCGAGCAGCTGGTCAACCGGATGAACGCACGGATCAACGCCGATGCTGTCCGCCTTGCGGACGAGGAAGTGAAGCGCAATGAGGATCGCCTGGTTCAATCTCAGGTCGCGATAACCCGCTTCCGTAACACGGAGCTGATGATCGATCCCGCCGGCTCATCGGTCATCGTCACTGAGCTTATTGCACGACTTGCCGCCGAACTCGCCCAAGCGCAAACGCAACTCCGTGAGATGGCAGCCTCCGCTCCCGATGGACCGCTTCTCTCCCCCATGCGAAGACGCATTGTCGCTCTGGAAAATCAGATCGACGTCGAGCGCCGCAAGATCTCCGAGGAGAACGGCGGACTTGCTCGGAAGCTCGCTCAGTACGAAAGGTTGGTCCTGGAGCGCGAATTTGCAAAGAATGCACTGCAGGCTTCAGTTCGCGCGCTCGAAAGCGCCCGCACCGAGGCACGGCGCCAGCAACTCTATCTCGAGCGCATTACACAGCCAGCGGCCGCGGACCATCCCATCTCGCCGCAGCGATTGCGACTCACGCTCACGGTTATCGCCGCCAATTTGTTGGGCTTTCTGGTCGGGTGGTTGATCTATGCAGGCGTCGAGGAGCGTCTCGAGGAGCGCCGCCGTGGTTGAACCGTCGCTGCGCAACCTGGTGACCGGAGCCGCGGTGCAATTCCGGATCATGCACGGGCTGATGGTTCGCGACATGATGCTTCGCTTCGGTCGCGACAACATCGGCTTCCTGTGGATTATCGTGGAGCCAATGATCCTGACTGGCCTCGTGTTGTTCATGTACGCTCAGATCAAGGCAGGGTACGTGCAGCGCACTCATGTGATCTCGATGGTGCTGACAGGCTATATGCCTCTGACGATGTGGCGCCACACGTCCGGAATGGGTGGCTTCCTTCTGAGACGCAGTGCGAATGTGCTCTACCATCGCCATATCACGCTGCTTGACGCTTTTCTGGCGCGGATGCTCCTCGAAGGCATCGGTACGACCGCAGCGCTGGCTATGGTCTATGGCATCCTCTGGTCGGCCGGCATCGTCGGAACCATCGCCAAGCCGGGCCACCTGCTCGCAGCCTGGCTTCTATTGTGGTGGCTCGGCACTGCCGTTGCACTCATTCTCGCCGTATTCACAGAAACACACGAGGCGAGCGAGCGATTCATTCAACCGCTCCAGTACATGGTGGTTCCGATATCCGGTGTCTTCTTCATGGTCGACTGGATGCCATATCGCCTCCAGCAGTGGCTACTCTACAATCCACTGACGAACTGCATCGAGTTCTTCCGGGACGGATTCTTCGGTAACGAAGTCACGACCCATTACCACCCATGGTATGCGGTGATTTGTACATTGATCTTAACGTGGCTGGGATTGGTGATGCTCGCTCGATCCCGAAACACGCTGTCGCTTTCTTCTTGAAACTGGCGCTGTACGAGTCTCGGCGCTGCGCCATTGATCAGCTCCCGAGCCATTTCTGAACTCGAGCCTTGAATATCTCACGGTTCCAATTCTTGACGACGACTCGCGGGAGCTCGAATTGACTCGACTGAGCGTCGACGGCAGCCTCGCGAGTCGTGCAGGCACAGATGAATCCATGTGTTTCCAAAAGGCGAATGCTGTCCGGTGTGAACTTGCCGTGTGGATACGCGAACGTGTCTACACCGCAACCGAGCCAGTTCTCCAAGTCGCTCTGACCGCCCGCTATTTCCATCTCCTGAACCTCGACGCCTACCGTATCGAGGGGCAGATGGTGGACGGAATGGCCGCCGATCGTGATGAGTGGATCTGAGGCGAACATGTGCAGCTCCTGGCGCGTCATGGGGCGCGCACCGAGAAGACGACCTTCGTCGATACCTGACCATCTCAGAATTTCGTAGATCAGCGAGACACGCGGCTCGCTGGGAATAGTCCAAAGGGCATCATAGACATCGAAGTAAAGCCGCACGCGTGTGCCAGGCAAGCCCCGCCATTTGCACGCGATGCAGTCGGCTTCGTACTGCTCCTGGGTATAAACTGTCGCAGCACCCAGATCCCATGTGAAAACGTCCTCCGCATGCCGCAGAGTGAGGCGGGGTGGCAATCGCCCCGGACGAAGGAACACATGCTCCATGACTTCCCACCAGAAATGCGGGCGGTCCGTAAAGCCGGTCGATATGAAAGCCGTGGCCGGTATCTGATGGCGCCGAAGACAGGGCAGCGCCTCGAGCAGGTTGTCGACATAGCCGTCGTCGAAGGTCACGACGATTGCGGGGCGATCCGAAGACTTGCTCTGACCCGCTGCCGCAAAATCCTCCAGCCTCATCGGCTCTCCAAGCTCGGAGAGTATCGACATCTGCTCGTCGAACATCGAGGGATCGACGCGAAGGCCCCATGGATCGAATTCCGGAGGCGCAATCCGATGATAGCTTAGGATAATACCGCGTTTGCGCATCTCGCTCCCTCACCTGCCTCCACCGAGGATCGGTACCGATCGTGGCGGCGCCGCAACCAGAACCGCGATGAGGCGGCTACCCGGTCGCAGGTAAAACGTTACCCAAGTAAGGCTCCAAGACCGCAGCGATATCACGAACCGGATACCCCAAGTACGACTGAATGACGATGGCAACGCCCTCGGCTTCCGCTTCGAAGATCGATCCAAGATCCAAATTGGCAAGATTACGCGGGGGAAGACACTTATCCTCTGTTTGCCACAAACTCTGTCGTAAGCGAAGTACGCAGTCGCCTTCGCGGACCGCATGGTTCTGTTCCAGAAGTCCACTTGACTCCGCATAGAGGAAATAGAGCGAATATTCGGTCCAGGGCAACTTGCCGAGCAGCGCTGATCGCCAAGGCATTTGCCATGTGTCCTCGATTTGCCGCGATAGTCCCGCTGCAATTGCCCTATTAAGCAGGACAGGCGTTTCACTGTACCAGCGCTGAGCATAATTGTCGGGCCGGCGCAACGCGAGAACGCGCTCAGCTTGTCGTGTTCGGGCAATCCGCACGGCTAGTTCGTGCTCGACGACCTCCGGGCGGAACAAGCTTCGAAAATCGCTCTCCGCCAAGGTACCAGTAAGCGCCCGCTGGTCGTTTATGAGAGTGGCGGCGCGAAAGGACCTTACGAACAACACATCCGAATCCAGAGTCATGTAAAACGGTGTCGAAACGTGCTCGTGCATTGCGAGCTTGATCAGTTGCTGCCGGAACCAGCCGGTATTCTCTCGGGGCCACTTGTTGCGGGTGTCGGGATTTGCAGCAAGCTCCGGACAGATTTCATTCTCGTCGATGACATCGACATTGAGTGAGTCTTTAAACGGCGCCACTGCCTGTTGGACGGAAGCGAGATCCCGCCCTGGCGAGATAACGATGATCTGCGCCAAATCTGACTTATCGAAGAAGTGGTCGAGTGTCGCCAGGAGAAGACGCGCACGCAGGAGATCGTTCTCGTCTCTGCCGGTTCCCGATCGAGCAATAGGCAGAATGAAGCTCAGTCTCGTGTCGACGCCTTTGCCGCTCGTATCAGACTCTCCATTCGGTTCATGAGTTGCCATCGGTACGCCCCATACGCCAGCTCTTGACATGACCGCAGTATTGTCAGACGCACAAGGCGTGATAGCGCAATCGACAGCAGGCGTCGACCGTCGCAAGTAGCGTCGTTCCTGCCGGATGAGACCGCATCAGTCATTTGCCCGCTAGGCCAGGACGCATGACCAAGCCCCCCACTCCCTTCAACTTCGGCGACATTGGCCTGCAGCCCGTCACGTCGGATTGGGGATTTTCCCGCGGACTACCGGTTGATCGACCTTACATAGAGACTTTTCTCGAACGCCACGCCAGTGACATCCACGGTCGCGTTCTCGAGGTTGGCGACAACAGCTACACGCTAAGGTTTGGCGGCGCGCGAGTGACAAAGAGCGATGTGCTGGACAATCGGCCTCGCAATAAAGCTGCGACGTTTGTCGATGATATCACGCAGGCCAAGAGCGTTCCTAGCGATGCATTCGACTGCTTCGTGTGCACGCAGGTTTTGGTCCTGATACGGCAGACGCCGGATGCCATTCGGGAAATATGTCGGTTTCTGAAGCCCGGTGGCGTCGCCTTGATTACTGTTCCCGGCATCTCGAATGTTAGTCCACTGCCAGGTGAGGCGGCGAGTTGGTCATGGTCATTCTATCCGAACACCCTTCGTTGGCTGCTTTCGCAAGCTGACTTCGAAGTAGAATCACTCGATGTGCAAGGATGGGGGAATCTCAAAACGACCGTCGCCTTTCTAGCTGGTCTGGCGCAACAGGATCTTGATCCTTCCGACTACTCGGTCAATGATAATCGGTTTCCTCTCATTGTGACCGCTCGCGCAGTCAAGCGGACTGGCAGCTCGTAATGCGATCGAGGCGATGATGATCCATACTCCCCTCGTCTCGGTCATTACGATCTTCTACAACGAGGAGCGCTTCATCCGAGAAGCCATAGAGAGCGTCCTTGCTCAAACATTCGGAGTCTGGGAGCTTATTCTTGTCGACGACGGCTCTAACGATGGAAGCAGCGAGGTCGCTCGTGGCTACGCCATCAGCATGCCGGAAAAAATATTCTACGTAGAGCACCCCGGCCATGCGAACCGCGGCATGAGCGCCAGCCGAAACCTTGGTTTGGCGAATGCTCGAGGCAAATACTTGGCTTTCGTCGATGCCGACGATGTTCTGTTGCCAACGAAGCTCGAGGCACAGCTACCTCTGTTGGAACAGTCAGCTGACATTGGCATGACCTATTGCGCGACAAAGTACTGGTACAGTTGGAGCGAAAATCCGCAGGATAGAGAGCGCGATTATTTGTATTGTCCCACCACTGAGGTCGTGCACTTTAGTCCGCCCGCCCTTCTTACGGCGTTTCTATCTCAAGACATTCTTATGCCTTGCCTGGGCAGTGTGTTGGTGCGGCGCGACGTCGTTGAAGCCGTCGGTGGATGGGAAGAAAGTTTCCGAGGACTATACGAGGACCAAGTCTTCTTCTCGAAGTTGTGCCTTGAAGCCGAAATTCGCATAACTCCCGAGTGTCACGATCTTTACCGGCAGCATGACCAGTCATGTTGCGCAATAAGTTATAGAACCAAACAGGAAAAACCGACGCGCCGTGTATTCTTGGATTGGCTGGCGACTTATCTCATCGCAAAAAACATGCAGGGCACTCCAGCTTGGGCCGCCCTTCAGGGACAGCTCAAAGCATTAGCACGCAGCTGACAGGCCATATCGGAGGCCAATTTGTTATCACCTACGTCGAGTGGAATCTGGACTAATTGTTCTCTGCCTGCTCAAATCGACCAAATAAATGGAAATTTCGTTCTCTCCTGAGGCGGTCACGCTTTTTAAGTGCCTGCTACCCCGCGCCTGGACAACTCGTTCATGAGTTTTCCAGCGAGAGCTTCCGCGGACTGCGTCCCACCGTCGAGGCGGACCTCCGCATTCTCTGGCGCTTCATAGGCGGAATCAATGCCGGTAAAATTCGCGAGCTGACCGGCGCGGGCCTTGCGGTAGAGCCCTTTGGGGTCGCGCGCTTCACAAACTTCAAGTGGCGTGTCCACGAAGACCTCAATGAACTCGCCGTCCTCGAAAAGCTCGCGGGCCATACGTCGCTCTGCACGGAACGGCGAGATGAAGGACACCATGACGATCAGGCCGGCATCGACCATCAGTTTTGCGACCTCGGCAACGCGACGGATGTTTTCGACGCGGTCCTCGTCCGTGAAGCCCAGATCACGGTTCAACCCGTGGCGAACATTGTCGCCGTCGAGAAGATAGGTGTGGTGACCAAGAGACATCATGCGCTTGTCGATCATATTTGCGATCGTCGATTTGCCGGAACCGGACAGGCCCGTGAACCAGAGACAGCACGGCTTCTGGGATTTCGCCGCCGCCCGCGCGGCCTTGCTGACCTCGAGCGACTGCCAGTGGATGTTGCTCGCGCGACGCAACTCGAAATCCACCAAGCCCGCGCCGACTGTGGCAAACGTCAACTTGTCGATCAGGATGAACGAGCCGAGCGTCTGGCAATCGGCGAACGGCTCGAACACGATGGGTCGAGATAGCGAGATATTGCACGATGCGATGTCGTTTGCCTCGAGACGGCGCGCTGCCACCTCTTCGGCGGTATCGATGCCCACCTTGTGCTTGATGGTGCTGATCGTCGCGCCGACGGTCTGCGTCCCGCACTTGATGATGTAAGGCCGTCCCGGCAACAGGGGTTGCTCTGCCATCCACACCACATGCGCGGCGAGCTGATCAGCAACGCGCAAGGCGGTGTCTGGCGCGGCGATCACATCGCCGCGGCTGATATCCACTTCATCGTCGAGCAGCACGGTGATCGCGTGTCCCGCAACCGCTCGCTCGACCGTCTGGTCCCCCACTAGGACCTGTTTGACTGTCGTTCCACGTCCGGAGGGAAGTACCCGGATCGCGTCGCCAGGACCGATGGTCCCGCCTGCGAGGGTCCCGCAATAGCCCCGGAACTCGCGATTGGGCCGATTGACCCACTGCACCGGAAGACGCATCGAGCTCGCCGCTCGCGAGCCAATTTCAACGGTTTCCAGATGCTCGAGAAGCGTAGGCCCCTCGTACCACGGCATCCGGCCACTCTTCGTCACGATGTTGTCGCCGTCGCGGGCCATAACCGGCACAGCCATGACATGCTCGATGCCATGACGCGTGGTGGTCGCGCGGAAGTCTGCCGATATTTCCTTGAAGCGGGCCTCGCCGAAGTCCGCCAGATCCATCTTATTGACGGCCAGAACGACGTGGCGAACCCCCATGAGACCGATGATCGCAATATGGCGACGGGTCTGCGTCAGCATGCCCTTGCCGGCGTCCACCAGCACGATCGCCAGATCGGAGACGCTCGCTCCGGTCGCCATGTTACGCGTGTATTGCTCGTGCCCGGGCGTGTCAGCAACGATGAACTTGCGCTTGGGCGTGCTGAAGTAGCGATAGGCGACATCGATCGTGATGCCTTGCTCACGCTCAGCCTGCAATCCGTCCACCAGCAGGGCGAAATCCAGGCTGTCGCCTGTTGTGCCGTGCTTGCGGCTGTCGGCGGCCAGAGCGACCAAATGGTCGTCGAGAACCAGGCCACCATCGTAGAGCATCCGGCCGATGAGTGTGCTCTTGCCATCGTCGACGCTGCCGCAGGTCAGGAAGCGGAGCAGGGATTTCTGGACGGACATCAGAAATAGCCTTCCTGCTTTTTCTTCTCCATCGACCCTGCACTGTCGTGGTCGATGGCCCGGCCTTGTCTCTCGGAGGCGCGTGCCTCCGCGATCTCAGCAATGATCTCTTCGATCGTACCGGCGTCGGACTCGACGGCGCCTGTCAACGGGTAGCAGCCGAGCGTGCGAAAGCGCACGCGGCGCTCCGCCAAAGTCTCGTTCTCGCGGAGGAGCAGGCGCTCGTCGTCACGCATGATCAGCAGGCCGTCGCGCTCCACGATCGGCCGCAGGGCTGAAAAATAGAGAGGCACGACCGGAATCTTTTCGAGCGCGATGTATTCCCAGACGTCGAGCTCAGTCCAGTTGGACAGCGGAAACACGCGCATGCTTTCGCCTTCTCCATGCCGGCCATTGTAGAGCCGCCACAACTCCGGGCGCTGGACCTTGGAGTCCCATCGGTGGCCCTTGGCGCGGTGGGAAAAGACGCGCTCCTTGGCACGCGATCGCTCTTCGTCGCGCCGTGCGCCACCGATCGCGCAATCGAACTTGTGCGCGTCGAGAGCCTGCCTCAAACCCTGAGTCTTCATGACGTCCGTGTGCACGCCGCTGCCGTGGGTGAATGGCGAGATTCCCTGCTTGATGCCATCCTTATTGATATGAACGATCAGTTCGAGGCCCAATCGCCGCACCGTGCTTTCGCGGAAGGCAATCATCTCCCTGAATTTCCACGTCGTATCGATGTGCAGCAGGGGAAAGGGCGGCTTCGAGGGATAGAAGGCCTTCATGGCCAGATGCAACAGCACGGAGCTGTCCTTGCCGATCGAATAGAGCAGCACAGGCCTTTCGCAGTCCGCCATGACTTCGCGGAAAATGTACATGGATTCCGCCTCGAGCTGGCGGAGATGGCCCGGCAATGTCACGCGATACTCCTGCAGCTCCAGAGCACGGTTTTAAGCCCTCGCGCCCGATAGGCACCTCACTTCATTTCCCGCTGTGCAGCGGCTCCCCCTAGCAAACCGTGTCCGACTGCACTTTGCTTTCGCAACATCCGCTCCCCTAGGTCCACGCTCCGCAAACGCCAACTGCGTTTGGGGCCGGCCACCTACTTTTCCACATGTTTGAGATGCTGCGGCTGTGCAAATTCCTGCAATGCGGGACCTCGAGCTTTGTCGCTCGTGATTGCCGGCGAGGCGACACTCACGAGCTGACAGCAGGATCGCGCTACGCGACCGACCTAGTTGTTGCGCGCAGCTTCGATCATCGCAGAAATCTGCTGAAAGAACGGCGCCAAGTCGATCAAGTCCGCAAAATATGCGACCGCCAAACCGGCCGCAACCATGACAAGCCCCCAGAAGATGACGCCAAAGGCCGAAATGCCCGAGCGGGGCGGCTTCGCCTCGGATAAATCGACCTCGTGCGCCGCTTCTACGGGCCTTGGCGATTGTGAGCCTTGACCGGCAGCCGCGCCCGATGCCGCTGTCGTCTGACGGGCCGCGGCCTGAGCCGCCGTGGTGGAGTTGCTCGTCGCCGCATGTGTTGACTTGACAGCGGTCTGCTGCGCTTCGAGCTGCCGCGAGACCGGCGAGGGCGGCGCAGGTGCCTTGGCCAAGTGCTGCGTCGCTTGGGGCACAGGCGTCGGCACAGGTGGAATCGAAGCCAGGGCTGCCTTGCTCGACGTCGCGGGCTGAGATGCACGCGCCGCCGCCTGTGCGGGAGCAGATGTTGGCGTTGGTGCTGACGCGGGCCGAGCCGGCGTTGTGGCCGGAACCGATTGAGTGGCCGGCTTCGAAACCTCAGCTGCAGGAGCGGCAGCGCTTGCCAGGGCCGTCGGACGCGATGCCGACGCCGATGAGGGACCACCGACAGGTCCTGCGGCGGATGCGGGTTTCGCCGCGACCGCCGAGGCCGCGGCCATGGTCACGGGGACCGACGGTGCAGCGTCGGCCTTGCCCGACGGTGCCGTAGCAGGCTTTGCCGCTCCGACAGCCAAACCGTCCCGAGCGCTCTGGAGTTGCGTCTTGAGCCCCGGACTGGCTTCAACCACCGCGTCCTTGCCTGCAATCAGTGCCACCGCATCGGCAAATTTTCCGCCCCGGTTCAGCACCGTCACCCGACGTGTCAGCAACTGTGCGTTGTCCGGATGTGCCGCCAAGCCTTTCAGCTCAACCGCATCGGCCTCGGATTCGCGCTTCAGGGCTCGCAGAGCGACCGAAGCGATGACGGCCAAATCCGGCTCGATACGCCCAGCTGCCAGATGCGGGCTGACAAGATCGACAGCCTTGGCAAAGTCCCGATCCGTTGACACGAGCAAATAGCCAACATGAGCGGCGACGCGGTGATTGTCAGGGAAAAGTTCCAGGGCGCGCTGTTCCACCTCACGCGCCGCCTTGTCGTCCTTCAATCCACGTAGCGCGCGAGACATCTGAAGGTAGGCGATCGGTTGCTTGTCACCCTTTTCCACCAGTGGCGCAACAAGTGCCAGTGCCTCGCTGAATTTGCCTTCCTTATTGAGCCTCGCCGCCGCTTGAGCCGGCTGCTCTACCTTTGTCTCGCTCATTGCACATCCCCCTTACCAACAATCGATACGACAAGGCCCGCCGCAACCACGCGATCCGAACCGACATCTCAAGCCATCGGCGTCCCACAACGCTTCTCGGCTAAGCAGACGGCAGGCAGTCAAGTTCGCAGCTTGCTGCGACTGAGTGGCATTGTCCGGGCATCACTCTAGAACCGAAAGGTATCGCCCGCTTCCACGAAACGAGAAGCAACCCCCTAGGAACCACCTACCCCTCTCTTATGTCGGCATTGTGCGAGATCCGCACGCCCTCTCTAGCGGGTGCGTCAGCCCGCCGCCCCCCGCATGCGATGTTGCGCAAACAGGCAGCAATTGCGCACATCTTGTTAGGGCATGGATCGCCTGGGAGACGCCCGCGTCTCGAGCAAACGGCCACATCAGCGCGCTCTCACGCTCTGATGCGGCACAGCCTCCGTGACCCGACGTGTCCGCCACCGGGAACTCAGCCCCGCTCACAGTCCTGCCACTTCACATGCTCCGACAAAGAGGCAGGCCAGGAAGGCGTCCTTTTCATCTACCCGTCACACGGCTAGAACAGCGTGCGCTCTAGAAAGCCCTTGCTAGGCCACTGGGGGCCGTGTCTGGCGGGCGCCCAAGCACGATCGGCTCGCCTGAGACCTCGGACCAACTGAATGCCCGAAGTATCCATCATCGTCCCGGTGTTCAATGTCGAACAATATCTGGCTCAATGCCTGGACTCGCTCGTCGTACAGGATCTCCGCAGCCTGGAAATTATCGTCGTCAACGATGGCTCGACTGATGAAAGCAGCCAGATAGCTGCACGATACGCTGAGTCACACGCCAACGTCAGACTGATCAATCAAGAAAACCGCGGACTCTCGGAAGCTCGCAACACCGGACTGCGGGCCGCGACTGGGCCTTACATTGGCTTCGTCGACGGAGACGATTGGGTCCACACCTCTATGTACGCCGAGATGCTCCGGACCGCCCAGGGAACCGGCGCCGACCTGGTCGTTACCAATGGTTACCTATGCAGCGATACGACTCGCTCGATCAAGCCGATCCAGGATTTCAAAGTGTGGAAGGCGCTGAATCCAGAGAGCACGGGTGAGGCGTTTAATCCGCGCAAACAGCCTGAATTGTTTCTGCTCGACACATCAGCGTGCAAGCGACTCTACCGACGGGAGTTTCTCGATCGTCTGGACTTCAAATTCGTGCCTGGGAAGATCTTCGAGGACGTACCAACGCATTACCGCTTGCTTCTGAACGCCGAGTGCGTGGCGCTACTCGATCGCCCGTTTTATTTCTATCGCACCGATCGACTGGGCCGAATTACAGCTCGCACCGACGCCTCTCTCTTTCACGTATTCGACGTGATGACGGAAGTTACGAACGATCTTGGTCAGTACCTGGCAGATGACACCATCTGGGCGAATTTCATCTGGTTCCAGAATTGGGTCTTGCGCTGGCTTCGCAACCAGATAGAGCCATCGCTGGCTCCTGACTTCGACCTGCGCTGCGTAGAGTTCGCTGATCGGTTTCCCTCCGCAGCAATCGACATCTTCAACTCCAAGTTCCGTCACGACGCACGCGCTCTGGAATTCGTTCGACTGCAGACATCCGGCAAGTTGTCTGCCGCGACATTGCCAAGACGAGGGGGCCAACCCTATGCCGAGTATGCGAGCACCCGTCACCTCGGCAATGACCCCATTGGTTTCTTCAACCGCGACCCGAACACGTTCACACCCGACGTTTGGGGGTGGGTCTGCATCGAATATGGAATCCGATCGATCCTGGATATCGGTTGCGGCATTGGAACGAACCTATCCTGGTTCGACGAATACGGCTTTGAAGTGCTCGGCGTTGAGGGGCACCCGCGGGCGGTGTCCGCCTCGCTTCTCCCAGGACGGGTTGTGCAGCACGATTTCACCAAGGGACCGTGGGCCCCGGATCGTCGTTTCGATTTGTGCTTGTGCACCGAATTCGCAGAGCATGTTAAGTCCGAGTTCGAGAACAATTGGATGGTCGCAGCCGATCGCTGCGATTACGTTTTGTTGGCTGCCGCCCCCCCCGGCCAGCGGGGCTATCACCATGTCAATGAGCAGCCCGACAGCTACTGGATCGCGCGCTTTGAAAGTCGTGGCTTTACACACGAGACTGAGGTCTCCCGCCGGCTTCGGGAGACTTGCGACCGAAAGCCAGCCACCTGGGGACGCAACAATCTCTTGTTCTTCCGTCGCCGAACACCTGATGCAAATGCCAATCATGACGCCTCGATTACCGAGGCCACCAAATGAGCGCATCGGATCTGCCGGAAGCGATCGGTTTGACTCGTCTGGACCGGAACACCATCGAGCTTTCGCCGCATGCCATTGTTTGTTGTGCCTGCGTGCGCGATGAAGCGCTCAGGTTACCTCACTTTCTGGACTATTACCGCAGCCTGGGCATTGATCGGTTTGTCTTCATCGACAATGCGTCACGCGACGGGACGACGGATCTGCTGTTGGCGCAAAGCGACGCTCATGTCTTCTCCGCATCGGGCAGCTACGCAGCCAGCAACTGCGGCGTGAACTGGATCAATTGTGCACTTGCGCAGATTGCACCGGACAACTGGGTTCTCACCGTCGATGCGGACGAACTCCTCGTCTATCCCAGGTGCGAGACCGTTCCCCTCGGCGGCCTCACGGCCTACCTCGACGGCTGTGGCGCGTCGGGCCTAGGTGCATTCCTTCTCGACATGTACGCCGAGCGCCCGATCCGCGACACGATCTATGCTGCCGGAACGCCCTTCCTCGACAGTTGCCCTTACTTCGACTTCGACTCGTATCATCAAGTCGGGGTCGACCATATTCCTGTGCGCGGCGGACCCCGACACAGGCTCTTCTGGGAAGGCCGGCAAAGGCCGAAGCCATCACCGGTCCTGAAGAAGTTCCCCCTGGTCCGTTGGACGCGGCAAGCGCGCTACGAGGCCTCGACACATCGAATATCAGGGTTGAGGCTCCCCAAGCTCACAGGAGCGCTTCTGCATTTCAAATTCTTTTCGGACTTCGTCGAGAATTCTGCCCGCGAGGTCGCGCGAAAAGAACACTGGGACGACGCCGCGCAGTACGGCTGCTATCACGACGTCCTGCAAGACATGCCAGATCTGACGGCCTACGGAGAGCACTCGAAAAGATACAGGAACAGTCTGCAATTGGTCGATCTGGGCCTCATGCAGATGCCTGCCGGCTTCCCGTCGGGATCCACCCCATTATGAGGCTGCTTTGGTGTTCTAGCCTCATTCGCGAGGGCGAGACTGCGGTGCGTGAGCCTGTCCAACGCCCGACACAGAAGGTTACGAAACCATGCTGAAACAAGCAGCCGCACTGCTACTCCTCGCCTCCACCACCCAGGCCGCCGCACAAACCATCCCTCCAGACGTGGCAACGACACTTAATGAATGCAAAATATACAACGCAAAAGGCATGCCCGTGAATTGGGCAACGCCCCCACAACAAATGCCACATCAACCGCGGGACCATACGGATCAGCTACAAAAACAAATAACGAATGCAGCACGTGGAATCCTTATCCTGAGTCCAGGAGATTATTGGATTGACCACATCACATTACCGGCAGAGGGAATCATTCTAGTCGGAAGCAACACAGTACTGAGGCGATCCAGAACAGTCGATATTTCCCGTGATTTTGTAACGATCCCATCGCATTCCAATAATATTTCACTGGTCAACATGACATTCGACCTAGACAGTTCCACAACGAACACTCATGCCAATGCCATCGCGTCGCAAGGCAACACCAAATACATAACGATCTGTCGAACAACGATTCGACACGTCCCTCGCAATGCCATTGTCATCCGAAGCGGTGACCGCAACTGGCGGATTCAACGGAATGATATCGAGCACGTGCGCCGCTTCGGCGTTGTCGTTGACTTCCTTAAAACACCCGCCCACAATATAATTGTCAAAGAAAACAATATTCGATGGGTCGGGGAATCCCCCATAGCTTTCATCGCAAGCAGCGGAGGAGAAAATGACCAGCCATCTGCTGGCGTAATCGGCTCAACGATAGCCGGAAATAAAGTAGCCCACACAGGACAAGGGATAGGTGGGTACAGCCCCAACAATCGCGATGTCAACATTGTATCCAACAGAATAGAACACGTAGGGATAGGACGAATTGGGGGGCATGGGACACATTGGGGTGGCACCAATATTCACATCAAGAACAATATCATCAGAAACACGAATCTAAGTGCGATCTTCTTCGCGGCATGGCCCAATGGGGCTGCTCGGAAATCCGGCTTTTTTTCCATAACGGGGAATTCGATTCATAATGTTACAGCCAATCGAAACGGCCAAGGGATCGCGATCCGACAGGCGCCGTCCGGATTAATAGCCAGAAACACCATTCAATCTGCCTTCGGGCCATCCATCGACATACAAAACAATATCTCAACCACAGACATCGAGCGAGTGATATTAGTATCTAACATTATTATACGAGATCGTTGTCATAACCAGAGCAAGTCCGCCAGAGAAATTATACTAAGTACTCGCAGCATCTCTATCGGGACGATCGTACGGGATCTATGTGGAACAGCCACACCAGAACGCAACGCGCGGCCCGGCTTTTCGCCACAGCCTCCCGCAAGATAGCTGCCCGGATGTCGCTTAACTCCATATTGGGAGCGCTACAGCCTCGGCTCGTGACTCACGGCGTTCGTCACCGCAGCATCGACTGTCTAGTGTTTATGCCTTCACAACACTCTGCGACTCATAAAACCCCCGCACCAACCCAGCGATGGCCCTTTCATGTCGTTCAACTATTTCTGGCCACACTTGATCCCCCATTGCGGTATTCTCGCCATAGCCCTGCTGACGCGCGGCATCCATCCGCGCCTGCAAGTCCAAAATAACGTCTGCCTGCTGCGTTAAATCGAACAATGCCGCACCGTACTCCTCTATCAACACTGCCGAATAGATGCCCAAGCAGGCATAAAGATAAATAAACGACGGGTTGCTAACCGATCTCTGCTGCTCGATAAATTTCTGCACATCAATAATTTCATCGAAATAATCACAATGCTTCTGAATAAACTCCGCGACTATCGGTTTCAGCACCTCAAATAGGTCGAGCTTGACATTGCTGATATATGGATTTTTCACATTCGGAAAATGAGGGCTTGAGCGATAGGGCGGCACGCCCACGAAGTCCACGCCAAGTTCAGAGAGGACTTGAGGCAACTGCCTTGGCCACACTTGCTCAGCGAATGGAACAGCCAACATGTTAGGGGAACATCTCGCCAATGCCAAGTAATGAAAGACCTCGGCTCTCCTGAACTGAGCCGGAATGCTGAACGCAAATCTGATCACGCCACCTTCCAGCAATGGGTTGCTGATAGCGCCGCCGCAATAATCAGCCAGAGACATGACCGCAGCCCAGCTCGGAAGTCGCTCAAACACGGAATATAGATCGCCAAGATTCTCAATACTGACGCCTGACGCATGAGCTTCCTCAAAAAACATCCTCAGCGATCCTCTCTTCGCCGCTGGACTCCTGACCACTGCTACAGGGTCTCGCCAAGTGTTAATCGCTGAATCAGCAAATTCATTAATATTCTTTATTCCTGCATCTGCAAACCTGCCCGCCCTCAGCCCCAACTCATGCCCCTGAAATCGAAAATCGGTCCTTCGAGTAATTCCGGTTATATCATAAAGAGACAACATGCCATCTTGCAGCGCAATACTGCGCACTATGCCGCCGGCGGTCACCTGGCTCGAGGAAAAAAGAGCTGGGCGCTCTGTTCTATGACCATTATATCCAATGACATTACAAAGATCAATCGCCGCCAGAACTTCCGGACTATAGTGTGGCCCCCTCGTCCAAATCTTCGACACTGAATCTATTAAACCCGCTCGTTGCGTCAGGGCCAAAAGGACGCGGCTGTCCTTGCCTCCACTCAGAGATACATCAATCTCTCGCGTTTCGGACGCCAAAAACGATCGCTTCATATAACGAGAAATGCGATCAATCTCATTATAAATGGCCGATTTGGGATCAGATTTGAACGCCTCGGAAGTTATCGGATCAATCAGCGACTGAACGGAGGGGCGAGTCGCACGCAAGCCGCCATCCCGACTGACGGATGCCCATGTCCCATTAATGAGCTTCTTGATCGATGCAAATGCTGTCGAGTTTCCATACGCATACCCGTGAAAAGCTTTCCAGCCGACAGTCGCATCGTCTCTATCCGCAGAGACTCCCGGAAGACCAAGCAAACAACTCGATCTATTTGAGATCGCTACGAAATTACTTGTTTCCGTTACATATAAGCTGTGTGACCCGCCGACATTTGAATATGAAAACAGTTCGTCCTGAGTAACCCAGGCGACAGAAAACTCGCCTTCGCACTCAAAGCCCTCCTTAGATCTGACGGTGACGATGTGCTTTAATGGTTCCTCGATAAATTTCGCCTCGTCGATCGAAGATTTCGGCAACAAGATTCCATCAAAAACGCCCGCCCAGTCCTCGGAAGATGCAAATGATTTCCTCGCGGCAGGACCAACCGAATATGAAAAAATCATCGCAGCACCTGATCACGAGATCCAACTCTTAGAGGCAGATGCACGACTCGGTAGATACTTTTGGATGTCTTCCGATGTTACACGGATACCCTCTGTGCCTTGTCGCAGAAGGATTGCTACAAACACGTTCATTCTAATCTCCTGCTAGGCGCATTTCACTCAAGAGAGCCAAGTCTTCGGCTCGTTCTACTTGTTCCCTGAGAACGGGGACCTGCTTAACTAAATCGCTCCTACTGGCCAGAAGCTCTAATACGTCTTGGTAGCGCTGAAGGCGGTTGAGCTCTTGAGCGTGGCGAGCCAGAATATAACCGTTGCCGGGGTGCGTTTCAATGGCTCTAGTTTCAATCACCTCGGCATCAACGTCCTTACTAAGCGCTCGAAGCGCAATAGAAAGTGCTATAAATATTCCGGGCTCTGTACGTCCTTGGGATAGAGCTCGCTGCAGCAAAGTTACGGTTTGCTCAAATTTTCTATCGGCATTCAGCATGGAGGAAACATGCGTCAAAATGGACGCGCTTGCCGGTAGCAACTCAGAAGCCAGAAATTCCACTTCTTGAGCTTGTTTTGTTTGCTTAAGACCACGCAATGCTTTCGATGCTTGAATGTAAAGGTTTGGGATTTTTTCTCGCTTATCAATAAATGGCTTGACGCTGGCAAGCGCTTCCGCAAATTTGCCTTGTTGTACGAGCTTCGCTGCCGCTTCCGCAGTTGTGGAACCGTCTGCTACTGTCATTCGATATTCCCCCTAAGATAGGCCGCGCTTGAGGTTCCTGGTTTCAACGCATCTTGCGCGAGACGAACATCACATTCTGATACATCGGGTCGAGCGCGAGGTTTCGCCGCTGGGCTTGCGTGCTCATGCCGAATTCGGCGAGCCTGTCCACGATGTCGGCTCCGTAGTCGATCACGACAAGGCTGGGAGAACCGTCACCGGACCTGTGGAACCGGGGCGGACTGATGTGCTCGATGCTGTTGCCGACGATCTTGACCCGGTCGACGCTCTGCTCCGGCATAGGCCACCGCGTCGGCACGGTGAAGAGGTGCACGCCACCGACCTTGAGAACGCGCGCGATATCCTTGAAGGCGTCCCACGGATTGATGACATGCTCGAGCACATCCGAAGTGATCACCAGGTCCAGGGAGTTGGTCTCGAACGACAGATTGCGCAGGTCTTCGAACGGCACGCCGTTGACCTCGTCGCCGCGCTTCGCCCCTTCCCAGAAATAGGACCGGCGATAGTGAGGCAGCTTGCCGAACGCCTTGACAAAAGGACCGCCGAGCGCCGGCTCGTAGATGCGAAGATTGTCCATCGTGCCATTGGCCACCAGTCGGCGCAGATTGATCGCCAAACCCCGCGCGTACTCGTCGATGATGGCTGCCGCCTGATCCCTGAAGCGTAGCGACGTCGAGCAGGTTGGGCACGGGTAACCCTCACGGACGGATGGGTTGTCGCCCCGATGAAAAATACCCTTGTTTCCGCAAACCACACAGTGCCCTGCGTAGCTGTCGGTCTCGCTTGACGTATGAGTGGCGGCGTTCTGCATTCTCTGTCCTCTCGATTATCTCGATGCCAGGGGGTTCGTCGCCCCGCTCGTGTCCCGTCGATGTGCTTCTGTGGTCCAGGTGACTGGCATGACCTCCGTCACACGGTTCCTTCCCACTGTCCCGATATCCCCGATTGATCACCGGCCGTGAAGCTTGCCCATGTCAATTTTGATCTTCGGAAGCCTCCCGCCCCGAAGTGGGTCGTACATACGGTGATGGTACCGCCCGCAGACCGATCGACCTGTTGATCCTGCAAAAGTCACGATCGTTGCCAGATCAACGGCGTTCGGCACCTCTTGAGTGACGAAGATCTCGTTCTCGACAGAGAAGGTGTTGGGATCGCACGTGGCTTTCTGCACCCGATCGTAAAGCCGTCGAAGTGCTTCCTCGTCCTCGGAAGTGGCAAGGGACCACGCCGTGTTCATCATCGCCAAACCAGCCAGATAATAGACATGATAGAGAACGCTGCGCGATTTGCGCCGCAACTCGGAAGGCAATGTTCCGTCCTTGGCGATCTGCGCGATGCCAGCTTTCCAGACCGTTTCTACGAACTTTTCAAGCCGATCGTCACGGGAAACCAGATTGGCGGTAGCAGCAGTCGCGCCCGCCCAGACGTAGAGATTGTCGACGAGATTGCGCTTCTCGAAATCCGACGCCGCGGCCACATTCAACTCGGTCAACCACTCTTTCACCACCTGCGCGAGGGGCCGGTCATCGGCCTTGAGTCGGAGCGCCGCCAAGGTGATGGCCATCGCAAAGCGCATGCGCTCGCGCGCCGCCGCAAAGTTCGCGGGCTTCTGCAGCAAGGCGCGCTGCTCGGCCCATTTTTGGAGGTTAGCCTCCGCGCAGCCTGGATCACCCTTGTCCAGGGACCTGTTGAGGTCCGTCGCGTATTCGCGCAGCGGCCGTATTTGATCCAGGCTCACCTGGAAAGCATCTTCATCGACCTCACTGCCGGCGGCGTCCGAATACCACTTCGTCGCTGTCACAACGAGTACCGGCTCGTGAAAAGTGCAGCTCTGCCCGGATTTGGATTTCTGCGCATAGGCCGGGCCGGCAAAAAATGCGGCCATAACCCAGCCCAACGACAATGCGACCACCACAGTGCGGTGGATCTTTGCAAGCATTATAGCCCCCGTAGTCAACCCGGACTTGATCAGCGTCTTCCAGTCCCCTCCGCGATCGGAGAAGAAGATGTCCGACGACGGATCAGTCCAATTCCCCCGCCTTCTCCTCGTCTGCGATCCGCAGGAGGTACTTACCGTAGGCTGATGCCGACAACTGTCTGCCGAGATCGCGCAGCGCCCCATTGCTGATGAAGCCCATCCGATAGGCGACCTCCTCGGGACAGGCGATCCGGAAGCCTTGTCGCTTCTCGAGGGCGCGGACGAAATCCGAAGCCTCGATCAAGCTGTCGGGCGTGCCCGTATCAAGCCAGGCATAGCCGCGGCCCATTTTCTCGACGTGAAGCTCGCCGCGACTGAGATAGGCGGCATTGACGTCCGTGATCTCCAGCTCACCACGCGCAGACGGCTTCAACGAGGTCGCGATCTCCACGACGCGGTCGTCGTAGAAGTAAAGTCCGGTAACCGCCCAGTTCGATTTCGGAGCCTTTGGCTTTTCAACAAGTGATTGCGCCCGTCCAGATCGGTCGAGTTCGACGACGCCATAACGCTCGGGATCGAGCACGTGATAGGCGAAGACACTGGCTCCTGTCGAGCGCGCGACGGCTTTGGCCATCAGCTCCGGCAGTCCGTGACCGTAAAAGATGTTGTCGCCGAGGATCAGCGCCGAACTCTGGCCGGCGACGAAATCCGCGCCGATGATGTAAGCCTGCGCCAGACCGGCGGGCTCGGGCTGCTCGGCATAGGCGATATCGAGCCCCCACTGCCGGCCGTCGCCGAGCAACCGGCGGAAATTTGGAAGGTCATCGGGCGTGGAGATGAGCAGGATTTCGCGAATGCCAGCCAGCATGAGCGTGGTCAGCGGATAGTAGATCATCGGCTTGTCGTAGACGGGAAGCAGTTGCTTCGAAGCGACCAGCGTCATGGGATAAAGGCGGGTGCCCCGCCCGCCCGCAAGAATGATGCCTCTCATGGTCCGCTCCGATCTAGAGGTTCAGGCTGACTCACCGTGAGAAGCTGTCTGACGCAATCCTCGACGCCCGCTCGCCATGCCGGCAATTCGACACCGAACGCGTTTCCGAGGCGCGTGCACTCGAGCCGCGAGTTTGCTGGCCGCTTCGCGGGCGTGGGGTACTCTGCCGTCGTGATAGCGCGGACACCCGCTTTGGGGCCGCCGAGGCTCTCCGATACGGCGAACACCTCGCGCGCCAGCCCGCACCAAGTTACCTCGCCCGAGCCGGCGGCATGGTAGATCCCCCACGGCACATCCTCCCGACGCGCGGCAGCCTTCGCCACCTCCACGATGGCTGCGGCAAGGTGCGGAGCGTAGGTCGGATTGCCGATCTGATCGTCGACGACCGAGATCTCTGGCCGGCTGCCGGCTAATCTCAGCATCGTCTTGACGAAGTTCTGGCCATAAGGACTGAAAACCCAGGCCGTCCGCAAGATGATGTGCTTCACACAAACCGCAGCAACACGCTGCTCGCCCTCCAGTTTCGAGCGCCCGTAGGCGCCGAGCGGAGCAACCGGATCGGCTTCGCTGTAGGGTGACGACTTGCTCCCATCGAACACATAGTCCGTCGACACGTGAATGAACGGGATCGCGCGCAATGCGCAAGCTCGGGCGAGGGCTTCCGTACCGATGGCATTGACGGCAAGCGCCATCTCCGGCTCGGATTCCGCTTTGTCGACAGCGGTGTAGGCCGCCGCATTGACGACGACGTCGGGTTGCACGGCATCGAGCGCAGTCGTAATGCTCGCCGGCTGGAGAAGATCAAGTTCCGGCCGCCCCATGGCAATGATCGCCGAGCCGGAGGGGGCCACCATCCCCGTAAGCGATCGCGCCAGTTGACCGCTGCTGCCGATTGCGAGAAGTCTCACGGCGCGCCCCCGGTCGTCAGAACGGGAGTCGAAAGAAGCCCCAGACGCTCGCCTTTATAGACGGCGCCCTGCAGCGGCTCCCACCACGCCTGATTGCCAAGATACCACCGCACGGTCTTCTCGATGCCGCTGGCGAACGTCTCTTGCGCCTTCCAACCGAGCTCCCGCTCGAGGCGTGACGCATCGATGGCATAGCGTCGGTCGTGCCCAGGTCGATCAACTACGTAGGTGATCAATCGCCGATGCGGCAAGGTCTTCGGCATCTGCTCGTCCATCAGATCGCAGATGCGTTCGACCACGGCCAGATTGGTCTGTTCGTTGCGCCCGCCCACATTGTATTTCTCGCCGAGTCGGCCACGCATCAGTATCAACCACAAGGCGCGCGCGTGGTCGTCGACATAGAGCCAGTCGCGAATGTTCTGGCCGTCTCCGTAGACTGGCAGCGGCTTGCCGTGACGTGCGTTGAGAATCATCAGCGGAATAAGCTTTTCCGGGAACTGGTAGGGACCGTAGTTGTTCGAGCAATTGGAAACGATGACAGGCAAGCCATACGTGCGATGCCAAGCCACGGCGAGGTGATCGGAGGCGGCCTTGCTGGCGGAGTAGGGCGAGCTGGGATCGTAGGGCGTGTCCTCTCGAAACAGGCCCTCCGCCCCGAGCGATCCATAAACTTCGTCGGTGGAGACGTGCAGAAACCGAAACCTCTCGGCGATCGTGCGCTCGCGGGTCTGTAGATATCCCCGAACCGCTTCCAGCAGTGTATAGGTGCCGACGATGTTGGTCTGCACGAACTCGCCGGCCCCCGTGATCGAACGGTCGACGTGGCTCTCGGCCGCGAGATGAATGACCGCATCCGGCTGGAAATCAGTGAGCAACGCATCCATCGCAGCCCGATCACAGATGTCGGCCTTGGCGAAAGAATAGTTGGGGCGAGCTGCGATCGGGTCGAGCGAAGTCAGGCTTGCGGCATAGGTGAGTTTGTCGACGTTGAGCACCGAGACGCCCAGATCCCCGGCCAGATAACGACAGACCGCAGACCCTATGAACCCCGCTCCCCCAGTTACGAAGACTCGCATGTCCGCCCCACCGCTCGCGACCCTACTCAACGCAACCCCATCGACTGAACTTTCCCCGCTCAGCCATCGTAAGCAAAAGCAGCAGGCGCATCCGCAAGCCTCGGCTGCTTGCGATCCTTATCGGAAAGCACGGCCTCATCGAACGCAACCGGCCAGGAAATCCCCAGCGCCGGATCGTTCCAGAGGATGCCTCGATCACACTCCGGCGCGTAATAGTCGGTCACCTTGTATTGAACCTCCGTGTCGGCCTCAAGCGTGCAGAAGCCGTGGGCAAAACCGATCGGCACCCACAGCTGTTGCCAGTTCGTAGCCGAGAGCACGGCCGTGACATGCTGTCCGTATGTCGGCGATCCAACTCGGATGTCCACAGCGACGTCGAGAATGGCGCCGCGCGTCACGCGGATCAGCTTTCCCTGACCTCGGGGCGCGACTTGGAAGTGCAGTCCGCGTACGACGCCTCTCTGCCTCGAAAGTGAGTGGTTGTCTTGCACGAACTCGGAGGCAATCCCCGCCTCGATCAACGCCTTGCGATTGTAGGTCTCTGAGAAGAAGCCACGATCGTCGCGAAAGATGCTTGGCGTGATCAATTTGACATCGGCAATCGCCAGTTGCGCAATTTGCATGAACTTACCTACCCCGAACCCCACGCCCCAATCCCTCAATTCTGGTGACACAGCAGCCTCATGATTGCAATTGGCGCAATGCGGCCAACTCGGACTCGAATGCGGTAGCGTGTCGCATCGATGTGCTTGATGGTTCGATTGGCCTGCATGCTAGGCAGGTTGCCACCGCTCCAGGGTCACGACGGCCAGTTTGCGAAAGTTGCCGCGGCTTCCGCCCGCGTTGCCGCTCGGGCGGCATTGCAGATGTCTATGATGGAATTCCAGCACGGATCGCCAGAAGAGGGCACATGCGAATCGTAGTGATCGGCTCAGGGTACGTCGGCCTCGTCTCGGGCGCATGCTTCGCTGACTTCGGGCACGATGTCGTCTGCGTCGACAAGGACCAGACCAAGATCACCAGTCTCGAGGCAGGCCGGATACCGATTTTCGAGCCCGGCCTCGAGGGTTTGGTCGAGAGCAATCGCAGCGCTGGTCGATTGGCGTTTTCAACGGATCTGGCCGCATCCGTCAGGGGAGCAGAGGTCGCGTTTCTAGCGGTGGGCACACCGTCACGTCGCGGCGATGGCCATGCCGACCTCTCCTACGTCTATCAGGCCGCCCGCGAAGTGGCCGAAGCCGCCGATGGACCGCTTATCGTGGCAACGAAATCGACCGTCCCTGTCGGCACGGGCGACGAAATCGAGCGCATTGTGAGGAAGGCGCGTCCCGATCTCGAAATCAACGTCGCCTCGAATCCGGAATTTCTGCGCGAGGGTTCGGCGATCGAGGACTTCAAACGCCCCGATCGCATCGTCATCGGCTGCGAAGATCCACGCGCACGCGAGGTCATGTCCGAGGTCTACCGCCCGCTTTATCTCAATCAGCCGCCGCTTCTGTTCACCGACCGACGCACGTCCGAACTGATCAAGTACGCGGCCAACGCTTTCTTGGCGACCAAGATCACATTCATCAACGAGATGGCCGATCTGTGCGAGCAGGTCGGTGCCAACGTCCAGGAGGTCGCTCGCGGCATCGGCCTCGACAATCGCATCGGATCGAAGTTTTTGCATGCCGGCCCCGGCTACGGCGGCTCGTGCTTCCCGAAAGACACGCTCGCCCTCGTGAAAACCGCCCAGGATTATGCGACGCCGCTCCGGCTGGTGGAGACCGTTGCCGCCGTCAACGATCAGCGCAAGCGCGCCATGGCCCGCAAGGTTATTCAGGCTTGCGGTGGCTCGGTACGCGACAAGACCATCGCCGTGCTCGGATTGACGTTCAAGCCCAACACCGACGACATGCGCGAGGCGCCGTCGATCGCATTGGTGACGGCACTGGCCGATGCTGGAGCCATCGTCCGCGGCTACGACCCCGAAGGCATGGATCAGGCGCGGCAGTCGATGCCGGGATTGGAATTGGCACAGAGCGCCTATGCTTGCATCGAAGGCGCCGATGCCATGGTAATCGTCACCGAATGGAACGAGTTTCGCGCGCTCGATTTCAAGCGCGTCAAGTCACTGCTTGCGGCGCCCGTCGTGGTGGATCTGCGAAACATCTATCGGCCCGAGGACATGGCACGGATGGGCTTCACCTATCTCAGCGTCGGCCGGCCAGGGGCGCGAACGAACGCTTGACCTTACAAAGTCCGCTGCGGGCGGCGCTATTTTCTGACTCAACAATTCATTTACCTTCGCACGACCCGAAAGCGCTCGTATTGAACAGCTAACGTCCCGACAGGGCACGATTAAGGAGCTTCTGCCGATCAGAGAGACAGGGGCTTGTCGGAGCTATAAATGAGGAGCCATCCAGATGGGGTTCCGACACCATCAGTTTTCCGATTGGCGAGCTCATGGCGACGGCAGGGTTGCACCCACAAACCGTCGTTCTGGTCGAGGGCGACGCGACAGAGATGGAAGCAGGCGGCAACAGATGCGAGCTGGCACTGGTCACGGGTGCCAATCGAGGCCTTGGCCTCGAGATCGCGCGTCAGCTGGCGCAGCTCGGTCATCGGGTTGCCATTGGCGCTCGCGATCTCGCTAAAGGGCGCGCAGCAGCGGCGGCATTGCAGCGCGACGGCCTCGAGGTCAACGCCGTCCAGCTCGACGTCGATTGTCCCGCCTCCGTGCGATCGGGCATCGAGACCCTAGCCAGGGATCACGGCACGATCGGAATTCTCGTCAACAACGCGGGCGTACTCCTCGATGGTCCCGACGCACAGACCGCGAGCGTGCTCGACATGCCTGCGGAACGACTGCTCGCCGCTTTGCGCACCAACGCGTTGGGCGCTCTGCTGACGATGCAGGCGGTGCTGCCGGCGATGCGCGAGCGGGGTTACGGCCGTATCGTCAATATCTCGTCCCGCGCCGGCCAGCTCGATGAGTTGCGCCCCGGCGTACCTTCCTACCGCATCTCGAAGACGGCGCTGAACTCGCTGACCCGGGTCACGGCAGCCGAGTTCGCAGGCATGGACATCAGGATCAACGCCATGTGCCCGGGCTGGCTGCGCACCGACATGGGCGGCCAGAACGCGCCGCTCTCTGTCGAGGCCGGCGCCGCCACGGCGATCTGGCTTGCAACGCTTCCGGCCGGCGGCCCCACCGGCGGTTTCTTCCGGGATCGGAAGGCATTGCCATGGTAAAACACTGGACACTTGGTGAGCGCGAACGAAGCATCGTCCCGCATCAGGCCCGCAGATACATGAAACTCGCGTTTTCCATCACCGCGCATAAATCGCCCGAACAGGTGATCGCGCTCGCGCGCGCCATCTGCCGCAACGGCAATTACTGTGTCATCCACTGCAATGCGCTCTCCGGACCCGAGTACCGCGAGGCCATACGTCGCGGCATCGAAACGGAAGGTATCGAGAACGTCCGGTTTCTGGAAAGCGAGCCGACGGCCTGGGGCAGCGGAAGCATTCTTCGTGTCGAATTGCGCGCGATAGAAGCGCTGCTGTCGTGGGCCGACGACTGGACTCATCACATCAACCTGAGCGGTCAATGCCTCCCGACGAGACCGATCGAGGAAATCCAGCAGATCCTCTTGGCGGAACCGGAAAAGAGTTTCGTCGAGATGATCTGCCTCGAGACACAAAGACCTGACCTCGCCTACCGCTATGCCACTTACTACGTCGAATTCGCCGGCAAACCCCGCAAGACCTGGATTCCCCGCCCGCCCCCGCGCGGCTTCAAGCTGAGCTTTGGCGCCTTCTGGTGCATCCTGAGCCGTGCCGCATGCCTGCATGTCGCTCGGTCCGACGAGTCCCGCCGCATTCTGCGCTACCTGCGCTATACGATGTTCCCCGACGAGCTGGCCTTCCAGACGATCCTGTTCAACAGTCCCGAGCAGCCCAATGTGGTGCCGAGGTCGCGTCGGCTGATGCTTTGGAACGATCCCTCACCAACGCCGCTGATTCTCACCAGTGAACATTGGTCGAGCATCGACGACCCCGACATCCTCTTTGCCCGCAAGTTCGATCCCGCCGTCGATTCCGCGGTCATCGACCGGCTCTCCGGCAAGATCGGGTGTGACCTCTCCATGAAGAGCAACATGCATGCTTGAGAAGACGCCCGCGGCCGCGCCGAGCGAAACCCATTCACACGCGCCGAACCAGACGTGCCGGCTGTGCCGGAGCCCGGTGTCGCACACCTTCGTCGATCTCGGCATGTCACCGCTCTGCGAGAGCTTCCTCGCGGCAGACGAGCTTGACCGCATGGAGCCTTACTACCCGCTCCGCGTGATGGTCTGCCCGGAATGCTTCCTGGTGCAGCTGAAGGAGTACGTGGCGCCGGAGCACATCTTCTCCACCTACGCCTACTTCTCGTCGTTCTCGACGAGTTGGGTCGCCCACGCCAAGTCCTATTGCGACATGATCGAGCGGCGTCTCGGACTCGGCGCTGAAAGTCTCGTCGTCGAGTTGGCCTCCAACGACGGCTATCTGCTCCAGCACTTCCTGCCGAAAGGCATTCCGGTGCTCGGCATCGAGCCGGCGGGCAACGTCGCCGCGGTCGCCATTGAGAAAGGCGTCCCGACGACTGTTGATTTCTTCGGCGCTCGGCTCGCCCGGACAATGGCCGCGGAGGGAACGCTCGCCGATCTGATCGCGGGCAACAACGTACTGGCGCAGGTCCCGGATCTTAACGACTTCGTTGCGGGGATGCCCATCATCCTGAAACCGGAGGGCATCATTACCTTGGAGTTTCCGCATCTGGCGCGCCTGATCGACGAGCGCCAATTCGACACCATCTACCACGAGCATTTCTCGTATTTCTCGCTGATCTCGGTCGATCGCCTGGCAGAACTCCACGGCCTGCGCCTCGTCGATGTCGAGGAGCTTCCGACGCACGGGGGCTCGCTCCGCGTCTATCTCGCCCACGCGACCAGCAGGCACGCCGTCACCCCGGCGGTCGGGCGTATCCTGGCGGACGAGGAGCGACGCGGCTTTCGCCGCATCGACACGTACACGGGTTTCGACAGCGAAGTGCGCGCCCTCAAGCGTGACCTGCTCGACCTGCTCATCCGCCTTAAGCGGGACGGCAAGTCGATCGCCGGCTACGGCGCGCCGGGCAAGGGCAACACACTGCTCAACTATTGCGGGATCGGCCCCGACTTTCTCGACTTCACTGTGGATCGCAATCCCTACAAGCACGGTCGCTTCACCCCCGGCATGCATGTCCCGATCCTGACGCCGGAAGCGATCGACGAAGCTCGCCCCGACTACGTGCTGATCCTGCCCTGGAACCTCAAGCACGAGATCATGCGCCAGATGCGCCACATCGGAGACTGGGGCGGGAAGTTCATCGTGCCGATCCCGAGTCCCGCGATCGTCTCGCCATCGGAAGCGACCCCTTCATGAAAACCGTACTGTTCTGCGGCGGCCAAGGCATGCGCATCCGCGAATACTCCGAGGCCGTTCCAAAGCCCATGATCCCGATCGGCCACCAGCCGATCCTGTGGCACCTCATGAGCTATTATGCCGCCCACGGGCACAAGGACTTCGTCTTGTGCCTCGGGCACAAGGCCTCGGTGATCAAGGAGTTCTTCCTCTCCGGTCGACCGCAGACGTTCGCCGACTGCGTCGTGTCGGGCTTTGGCCGCAACGTCGAGATCATCGGCGACGCCCGTGAGGACTGGCGCGTCGCTCTGATCGACACGGGCATCTCGCCCAACGTCGGCGAGCGCCTCTCCGCCGTGCGCAGCCACGTGCAGAATGAGGAGATGTTCTTCGCCAACTACTCGGACGGCCTCGCTGACGTCGACCTGGAAGCCATGGTCGAGACCTTCCGCCGGAGCAACAAGGTTGCCTGCTTCCTGGCGGTCCGCCCGACCATGAGCATGCACCTCATCACCATCTCCGCCGACGGCCGCCCGCAGAGTTTTCGCAGCGCGCGCGAGGCCGATCTTTGGATCAACGGCGGCTTCTTCATCATGCGGCCGGAAATCTTCGATTACCTGCACGAGGGAGAAGATCTCGTCGCCGACCCCTTTGCCCGGCTCATTGCCGAGGACAAGCTGCTAGCTTACAAGCACGAGGGCTTTTGGTGTCCGATGGACACACTCAAGGATCGCCAGTTCCTCGAAGAACTCGTCGATCGCGGTGAGACGCCGTGGCTGAAAACGGGGTCTGCCTCGCGCTCTCCTCGGGCTGCCGTCCGATGAGAACGATGCCGTTGGCAGCACCGGGAGAGCGCCTTCGCGTGCTGTGTCTCGGCGCCCATTCCGACGATATCGAGATCGGCGCCGGGGCGACCGTCCTCGGCTGGATTGCAGCCGGCATCGCCGTCGAGGCCCATTGGGTCGTGCTCAGCGCTTCGGGTCCGCGAGCCGACGAAGCGCGAGCGTCGGCCGCACGCTTTCTGCAGGGCGCCTCCCGCACCGAGATCGAGATGTGCGCATTCGGTGACGGTTATTTCCCCGCGCGCCGCTCCGAGATCAAGGACTGGTTCGAGGGTCTGAAAGTCCGTACCACACCCGATGTCATCCTCACGCACCATCGCGACGATGCCCACCAGGATCACCGCCTCGTTTCCGAACTTACGCAGAATACCTTCCGTGATCACCTCACTTTGGAGTACGAGATTCCGAAGTGGGACGGCGATCTCGGTCGGCCGAACGTCTACGTGCCCGCGACCGAGGTGATGATGGCCCGCAAGGTCGAGTTGCTGATGGCTCACTTCGCGACGCAGCGCTCGAAGGACTGGTTCGACGCCGATACGTTCCGCGCACTGGCACGGCTGCGGGGAATGGAGTGCCGGGCCTCCGAGCGCTACGCCGAGGCCTTTCACGTGAGAAAGCTGTTGATCGGTAACGGCTGAGGCCGGTCCCGGAAGTCGATAACGAGCCCGGCGTTGCCGGCTGAAGCACAGAAGCGAGGTTGCGATGCGTGTCGTAGTAACGGGTCATAGGGGATACATCGGCACGGTTATGGTGCCGCTCCTGTTGGCGCGGGGCCACGAGGTCTCCGGCTACGACATCGATATCTACTCGCGCTGCAATTTCGCCGCTGGAGGTGGCATCGTCGACGTGCCCGCCATCAGAAAGGACGTGCGCGACGCCGTCCCGGCAGACTTCAAGGGCGTCGATGCTGTGATCCATCTCGCCGCACTGTCCAACGATCCGCTGGGCAACCTCGATCCGGACACGACCTACGCGATCAATCACCGTGCGAGCGTCCGAGTCGCAGAGGCCGCTAAGGCGGCTGGCGTCCGCCGTTTCCTGCTGGCCTCATCGTGCGCCAACTATGGCCTCGCCGACAGCGAACTGCTCGACGAGACGGGCGCCTTGAACCCCGTCACGCCCTACGGCCAGTCGAAGGTCTGGGCCGAGCGCGACATCGCCCCTCTCGCTGACCAGAATTTTTCGCCCGTCTTCATGCGCCCGGCGACCGCCTACGGCCTCTCGCCGCGCCTCCGGTTCGACCTCGTTCTCAACAATCTGGTCGCCTTCGCCGTGACAGAAGGCAAGATCTACCTGAAATCCGACGGCACACCCTGGCGCCCGATCGTGCACATCCGCGACATCTCCGCGGCCTTCATCGCGGCGCTCGAGGCCCCCATCGACGCAATTCACAATCAGGCCTTCAACGTCGGCCAGACCGCACACAACTACATGATCCGCGATATCGCGAGCGTCGTCGCAGAGGTCGTTCCGGGTTGCAAACTGGAGTACGCCGCTGACGCGGGACCCGACAAGCGGTCCTATCGTGTCAGCTTCGATAAGATCAAACGCGTGCTGCCGTCGTTCCAGCCGCAATGGGATTCCCGCCGCGGCGCCGAAGAGCTGTTTGCCGCTTACCGTGAGGCCCGATTGACCAGCGCCGAGTTCGAGGGGCCACGTTATCAACGCATCGGCCAGGTGCGCCAGCTGATGAGCGAAGGCGTGCTCTCGGCGGATCTGCGCCGCGTGCGCCAGGCAGCGGAGTAAACATGCGTGGCGGCGGCGGATTGCTGGACAGTCTGCCCGAGGCCGGCGCATCAGGCGCCGCAATTTACGACCTCGCCGCGGCACTCTATCCATTGAACCGCAGCCTCACCGGCGACGGTGTTCGCGAGACATTGCGTCTCTTGCAGACCGTCGCTCCGTTCGAGATCAAGGATGTGCCGTCGGGCACTCGCGTGCTTGATTGGCATGTCCCGCCCGAGTGGAACGTGCGAGCGGCGCATATCACGGACACTTCGGGACGCCGTATCGTCGACCTCGCCGACCACACGCTGCATGTCGTCGGGTACTCGACGCCGGTCGACCGCACCATGACACTTGCCGAGCTTCGCCCCCACCTCCACACCTTGCCGGATCGCCCGGAGCTGATCCCCTATCGCACCTCGTATTACCGCGAGACATGGGGCTTCTGCCTGACGCAACGCCAACTCGAGGAGATGCCCGACACCAGCTATAGGGTCCTCATCGATTCGACGCTGAACCCAGCCGGCTCGCTGACATATGGCGAGCTATTCATCCCCGGCGAGAGCGACGACGAGGTACTGCTCTCGACGCATGTTTGCCATCCCTCGCTCGCCAACGACAACTGCTCCGGTCTGGCGCTCCTGGCCTGGCTCGCCCGTTTGATCTCAGGGCAGCGAATGCGGCTAGGCTACCGTCTCCTGCTCATTCCGGGAACCATCGGCTCGATCGCATGGCTTGCGCGCAACCGCGAGACCATCGGCAACATCCGGCACGGTCTCGTCGTCTCGAATGTCGGCGACGGTGGCGGCCCGACATACAAGCGCAGCCGACGCGGTAACGCACCGATCGATCGGGCGGCGTCTCTCGTGCTGCAAGCCACGGACGGCACACCGCGGTTGCTGGATTTCTCACCCTACGGCTACGACGAGCGCCAGTACTGCTCGCCCGGGTTCGATCTTGCCGTCGGCTCGTTCCAGCGAAGCCGATGGGGCGAGTATCCCGCCTACCACACGTCCGCCGACAATCTCGACCTGATCCGTCCCGAGCACCTCGAGCGTTCGCTTCGCCTGATCGCCGGTATGCTGGACGTCGTCGATGCCGACGTCGTCTGGCAGAACACGATGCCCTATGGCGAACCGCAACTCGGCCGGCGCGGTCTCTACGACGACGCGGACGGCCGCCCTCTGCCCGAGGCTGTTCGCATGGCGATTCTGTGGGTTCTGAACCTCGCTGACGCTCGGCACAGTGTGATCGACATGGTCGAGCGCTCCGGGCTGCCCTTCGCATCGGTCAAGGCGGCCATCGAGCGTCTCAGGACTGCAGGACTACTCGTCCCGGCGCCACCCCGGTGACGCTGCCCGGCCCGCACATCGCCGAGCGCTTGGACTAGCCGACCAACGGCCATTGCTCGTCGTTCTTCGAAATAGCAGTCACCGGCCGCGGCCAGCGGATGGCAAGTCCGGGATCGTTGTAACGCACGCCGGCCGCTGCCCCGGGAACATAGGGCGACGAGATCAGGTAATGCACGGCGGTATCGTCGCGAAGCGTCTGGCAGCCATGTGCAAATCCCTTCGGAACATACACCTGGCATCCGTTGTCTGCGGTGAGGTCGAAGGCTTCCCACTGCAGATAGGTCGGCGAATCCGGCCTCAGATCGACGATCACATCGACGATCGCCCCCGACACGCACCGGACCACCTTGACTTCCTCGTGCGGAGCCTTCTGGAAATGCAGCCCGCGTAGCGTGCCTGCCACCTTGGAAACGGAAATGCTGTGCTGGGGGAATCGCGTCTCGAGGCCGTGCTCTCCAAACTCCGTCTCGCAGAAGGCTCTCGCGAAACGGCCCCGCTCGTCGACGAACGGCGTCGGCTCGATGAGCCATGCACCGGCCAGCCGCGAGGGTTTGAAAAGCATGCGAGGTCTCCAACCGTCGCGACCGTGCGACACGCACGAGATGCCAACCGATCCGACACCGGAGCAGCCGCACACTTCTGATATCAGGCGCGCAACATCAGCCGTAGCGAATGACGACGGAACAGTTAGTCGGACTGGTTAAATGGCCACACCTGCGGCCCTTGCCTCGCAAGACTGGAAACATGGCCAGCCAGCAGCGGTGCCTCTCTCAATGGCTCTGCGCGATACCGGCGGGCGACCGCGGTGCAAAATGGGCGATGAACCCCTCGGCGGCCATCCGCTGCCGCGCCGTCTCGATCGCCGCGGCGTCCCGAACGTACTCGACGACCAGGACCGGCATTCCATCACCGCGCGCTTGTCTCAGATAACGCAGGCTGGATTGCACTTCGGCGGTCGCATTCTCGCGCGCGGCGCCGTCGTTACCGAATAGCAGGTCCTCTTTCGCCACGCCATCGAGCGCGCGCCTCAGACGCTCGCTCCCGAGAAGATCCTCGGCATTCTGCAATATGACGAGGAACCCTGGCTTCTTCTGTCTCGCATAGGACGCGATCTCGATCAGTAAATCGATCATATCCGCCTTCGCCGACGGCTGTTCGCGGCGCCAGTGGCCGTGCACGTCCGCACGGTCCAGATAGACGCCATCGAAGCCAGCCGCGATGATACGGTCGAGCGTCGCCTCGGGTTGTCCGAGGACAAGGCTCTTCCAGTCCGGATGCCAATAGCGCACATTGAAATTGCCGCGCCAGTCCGCATTTTCCGCCCCGAGCCAGGCGGGCGCTTCGGCACTAGGTGAAAGGGGCATCGTGTCCGCATGCGCGGCAGCGAAACGGACATGCGCGCGCGCAGGCGTCGCTCCGACCGCAGTGAAACCACCCAATATCGGGCCGCCACTGACCTTCTTTGCTGGCGAGACCCAGCTGGCATGCCAGTAAGGCCGAGTTGCCTCGGCTTCGCCGACGGAGAGATAGGCCATCACCAGCCGCTTCCCGCCGTCCGGTTTGCGCTTCAACTGCTGCAGCGCCTTGGCCCGCGTATCGCTGCGCTGCTGTCCATCGAGCGTCTCATCCACGACGACGAGATCGACCCCGGACGAAGCCACGCGCGCAATGTCGAGATGATGCGGCTGAGAACTCCAGTTTTTCACCGCGGCGAGCCGGCTTCGCCCATCGGCGGAGGCACCGACCGTGCCGTCACTCTGCTCGATCGAGGCATCCAGCAGCCACGCGCTCCCCAGAGCGACCACCATCAGCGCGGTAAAACCGAGCAAGGCCCGCCACATGATCGAACGCGACGTTGATGCTCGCGGCTTCGTGGTCGCCGGCGCAATCGGTTCGGCGACGACCTCGGCAGCAGCAACGCGCTGAGGCATCGCCGTGGGAAGAGGCGGCGGTGTTGTGCGTGGTGACAAGGTGGGTGTCCTTGACGATACCATCCAGCGAGCATCGGCTGCGGTGGAAGCACAAAGAGCGCGTCGTCCCGTAACGTCGCTGCCACGGAGTGCGTTGCCTTGCAGTCGAACTCGCTTCTGAGGTCCGAGATCGGAGATTAGTGCGGCGAGGTCAAGGCGGCGTATGGCCTGCACAGCAAAGCAGCTTCCACGCGTGATGCCGGGGCCACACTTCTCGACGCATCGCCCGCAGTGTGCGAGACTCCAAATTGCAACTCTGGAGAGCGATGCGAGCGGCCTGCCGGTGAGATAGCCCTGCTAAGGGACGCACCACGACCGGTGACCCGGCCCTCCCCAGCTCTCGTGAACGTCAGGAGTACGGCATGCAGTACATTTGCGATGCCTCTCGCGATACCTGGTTCCGTCTTGAAACGCTCGCCGAGGCCCAGGCGGAATCGCAGCTCATGGACCACGCCGTCGAGCGCTACTTCCGCGAAGCCTTTGAGAGGGCCCAGAAAAGCTACGTTCCACCCGCCGGTGGTCGCTTCATCGAGCAGAATATCGGCCTCAAGGATTTCATCAAACGAACCATGCCGATGTTCGTCACGCTGCGCAGCAATGACGGCACGCCCCTGGTCACGGGCATGCTGCCCCCCGGCGGCAAGCCCCAGCCGGGCTTCCGCTCGATCATCGTCGGCAAGTCAAATGGCGACCCTTATCGCGAACACGGCACCGCGATCGCGGCTCTCGCCAAGCACCTGAGCCTCCCCCTCGATCGCGAACGCTGCTTCCCGTATCAGCGGGGGTGATGCGAGAAGGGCAAGCGGGAGACGCGTGCCCGTCGCCCGACCCCTGCGCATCGTCGGGCGGGAGCGTTGAACCCGACAGGAAGGCTAATCCAGCAGGAAGAGTGATATCTGTGGGAAGGCGATCATCAGCGCGACAATGAACAACTCCATCAAGACGAAAGGCCAACAGCCCCGGAACACTTCTCCGATCGGCACATCTGGCACCATGCTCTTCACGACGAAGGCGTTGAGACCGACGGGAGGCGTGATGGCGCCGATCTCGACCATCTTCGTCACCAGCAGCCCGAACAGAACTCCGTCGAACCCGATTTTCGTAATGATCGGATAAACGATCGGCATCGTGATCAGGATCATCGACAGTCCGTCGACGAAGCAGCCAAGGATCAGATAGGGGATGAGAATGATCAGGATCGTCGCCGTCTGCGACAGGTTGAGATCGCTTACCATCGCAGCGAGTTTGGCCGGGAATTGAGTGGTTGAAAGCCCGAGGCTGAAGAGGCCCGCGCCAATTACCAGCGCGAAGATGGAGCATGTCGCGGTCCCAGTCTCCCGGAGACCTGCCATCACGTTCGCCATTCGCCCGGGGCGCCTCAAAACCGCGATCAGTGAGAAGAATGCTCCCATCGCAGCCGCTTCGGTCGGCGTGGCAACGCCTAAATAGATCGTCCCCATGACCGCAGCGAAAAGGACCAACAGTTCCCATGTCTGGCCAAGCGCAACGAGCTTTTCCTTCATCGAGGGTCGCTCAGCGAGCTTGGGATCCGGAGCGAGGCCGGGCCGCATTTTGACCCAGATATAAATGCCGATGATGTAGATCACGGCGGTCATGACGCCCGGCACGAACGCGGCGACGAACAGCCGGACGAGCGAAACATCCGTCATGATCGAGTAAACCACCAGCACGCCGCTTGGCGGTATGAGAACTCCCAGCGTACCGCCTGCTGCGACGCAACCCACCGCAAGTCGGGGCATGTAGCCCTGTCGCAGCATCTGTGGAATGGCGACTTTGGCCATGGTCGACGCCGTGGCCACACTCGAGCCGCAGATTGTGGCGAATGCAGCGCATCCGAATACGGTCGCCGCCGCCAGACCTCCCGGTATTCGACCGAGCCATTTCTGGCCGGCATCGAAAGCGGCTTTGGAGAGCCCCGCCGAGAACGCCATGTGTCCCATGAACAGGAACAGCGGCAGCACCACATAGGCGAAGTTCGCCGTCGTGCTGTAGGCAAAGGTCGAAAGCAGGAACTCGACGGCCCGCCAGGGACGGGCGTAAGCGAGCGCCACTATTCCCGCCCCCGCAAGCGCGAACGCGATTGGGATCCGCAGCAGCAGCAGCACCATGAGCAGGCCAATGATCGTGAGGCCTGGACCAAGCTCAGCGATCATTCGTAGCTCCCGGAATTCGAGGCTTGTGTCGTGATACGTGGCTGGCCGACCAAGTGGCGCAGGATATCGCAAACGAATTGCAGCGCGAGCAGCCAGAAGCCGACCGCCAGCACGAAGCGCGCTGGCCAGATCGGAAACGGAATGATCCCGAAGCCTGCCTCTCCGCGCTCGAAGGACACGACAGCTTGCTTGGTGCTGAGCCAAGCGAGGATGACCACGATGCTGAGCGAGACGATGTAGCCGAGGAGATCGACCAAGCCTTGCATGGAGGCCGGCAGATGCCGGGTCGCAATGTCGATCGAATAGTTCTGGCGGCCCTGCTGCGCTGCGGCAAGCCCGAAGAAGACCATACCGACCAGCAGAAGCTCGGCAAGCTCCGTCGCCCCGTGGATCGGATTATTGAAAATTGATCGCCCCGCAACGTCGACGACAACGACCGTGGTGATAAGCAGCGTAGCGATGCCACTCGCCACGCCGAGGCGCATGAGCAGCGATTCGATAGTTTCGATGATCGTTATCATGAGCCCTTCGGAGCAGCGAAGATGGGGAACTCGGGAAAGGTGATGAGATAATCGTCGGACAAGAAACCAGGAAGGCGCCCACCAATACCGGCAGCGCCCTCCTTGTGTAATTGCGTCAGCCCTTGCCGCACGCCTTTGCGTACCGCTCGAAGCCCGGCACGTACTTGCTCTGAGGCTCGTACTTCCGCACGTAACTCACGAACTCGTCCAGCATCGCCTTGCCGTTGGCCTTGGTTTCTTTGCCGACGCGGGCGATCCAATCGCTCTGCATTGTCGAGGCCACAAGCTTTTGAACCGTGGCCTTGTCCTCTTCGTTGAACAGATTAACCTGGAGTTTCTCCTTCATGCCGCAGAGCTTGGCAACGGCGGCGTCGAGGCTCACATCGCTGAAATGAACGGCCTTTTCGGTCGCTTCGAGGGCAACCTCGTCGATGACTTTCCGCAGCTTCTCGCTGAGCCCGTTGTAGCGTTGCAGGCTCATGCCTACGACGGTCACAGCGAAGATGCCCGATCCACCGAGGTCCGAGCCGAACTTGGCCACGTCCTGCGCGTTGCCATGGACAGCAGAGTCGAACGGTGCGCTCGAGAAGCCATCGACGACACCGCGTTGCAGGGCCTCCAGACCCTCGGTCCATGCGAGCGCCACGGGCGTGGCACCGAGCTTCAAGAGGGCCTCGGACATGGGCGGCGGGGCTCGCACCTTCAGCCCCTTGAGATCAGCGATCTTGGCAATAGGCCGCTTCGACCACAGAGTATTCTCGGCCCACGCAAACCCGTAAAGTCCCTTGACCCCTTTGCTTTCGAACTCGGCCCGGAACTCCGCGTTGTTCTTGTAGAGGTCTCGCCACGCAAACATCATGGCGTCGCTCTTATCGGAGATGAATGGCAGCGCCACGCCCGCGATTGGGTACTCTTTGACGTTGTAGGCATGGGGCGCACTGTGCGCGACATCAACTGCGCCATTCTTCAGGCCCGGAAAAAGATCAGAGGCCTTCACCAGAGAATTGGCCCAGTAGCGCTCGAACTTGATCTCACCGCCGGAGCGCTTCTCGACCTCCTCCATGAACCAGATATCGGTCTTGCTGCCGGCGTAGATGTCGGAGAAATAGGTCGCGTAGACCAATTTCTCGACCGCTTTAACTGGCGTTGCCACCGCCAACAGCGTTACGGCCGAGAATGCCGCAAGCGTCTTCGGCCATTGCCATCGTCGCATCATCGATCGCCTTTTCTGGGGGTTGACTGCAACCAATCGCTTCAAGAGTCGGCACTAGAGAGGCCGCGCCCGGTCATCGACCCGGGCCGCGGCTCTTCTGCCTTCTCCGGACTTCAGCTGCCGCACTTCTTCTCGTACCGCTCGAACCCCGGCACATAGGTGCTGCTCGGCTCGTACTTACGAATGTAGGAGATGAACTCGTCGAGCAGGGCTTTGCCGTCCGCCTTGGTCTCTTTCGCGACACGTGCGATCCATTCGCCTTGGATGGTGTCGGCAACGAGCTTCTTGACCTGCGCCCGATCCGCTTCATCGAGCTTCGAGATCGTCAGCTTCTCTTTCATCGCACAGAGCTTATCCACGGCGGAGTTGATGCTGACCTCATTGAAGTGTGCGGCTTTGACGGGCATCTCGGCGGACACCTCATCGATGATCTTGCGGTGTTTCTCGCTCAGCGTGTTGTAGCGCTGCAAGCTGATCCCGATCACCGTCACGGCGAATATTCCGGAGCCGCCGAGATCGGTACCATGCTTCGCGACGTCCTGCATGTTGCCGTGGACCGCGGAATCGAAGGGGGCCGACGAGAACGCATCCACCACTCCGCGCTGCAGCGCTTCGATGCCCTCCGTCCACGCGATGCCGACCGGCGTCCCGCCGAGCTTCAGAATGGCGTCCGAGATTGGCGGCGGGGCGCGTACCTTGAGGCCCTTCAGGTCGGCGAGTTTGGCGACGGGCTTGCGCGACCAAAGCGTATTCTCGGCCCATGCGAAGGCGTACAGAACCTTTACGCCTTTGCTTTCGTACTCGTTTCGAAACGCGGCGTTGTTCTTGTAGAGGTCCATGTAGGCTTTCATCACCGCGTCTGATCGAGTGGTGATGAACGGCATCATGACTGCCGCAAGCGGATACTCCTTGCCATTGTACGAGACTGGTGCCGAATTGACGATATCCGCCGCACCGCTCTTGAGGCTCGGCAAGAGATCGGTCGCCTTCATGAGCGAGTTCGCCCAATAGCGCTCGAACTTGATCTCACCGCCGGAGCGCTTCTCGACCTCTTCCATGAACCAGATGTCGGTCTTGCTGCCGGCATAAACGTCCGAGAAGAACGTCGCATAGACCAGCTTCTCGGCGGCCCTAGGCTCGCTGAGGCCGAAACCCAGAGCTGCGAGTAACGCGAGGCCGATCGTGTAGAGCCGACCGGGACGCAGTGATGGCATCGAATGCTCCTTTGCGTGCACTTCCCCGCAGGTTGCCGGGCGTTCTCTTTTTTTGGCTGATGCCACGTTGGCAACGCCGTCCCTCGCAAGCCTGCAAGGCCAAGCGTGCTACAAAACTTGCTCGGCGAGCAAGCGTTATCTGCCTAATTGAATGCGTTCCTCGCGAGCGCGAGAACCATCGTCGCAAGGAGCCTCGGATCATGATCACAAAGAGCAGCGCCCCACTGTGTCCCACGGCGGCCGTGGATCGGCTCGAGGCCATCTATCAATCGGCATCGTCCGGTCTGGCGACCGCGCTCGACGCCTTCCTCACGGGGCGTCGCCCCCCCACGCCCGCAGAGCGCGCGCAGTTCCGCTATCCGCTGCTGTGTGTCCGCTACGCCGGCGATGGCACGCCACCCCCTGCCACGAGGCGCGCCTACGCGAAACTGCAGAGGCCCGGTGTCTACGAGACCACGATCACGCACCCGCGCGCCTTTCGCAGCTACCTTCTCGAGCAGCTCGAACCGCTGGTCGCCGATTACGGCGCCACGCTCGAGGTCGCCCTCAGCGACCAGGAGATCCCCTACCCCTACGTGCTCGAACGCGCCGAGGAATTGGCCCGCGCCGGTGTCACATCCGCCGAACTCGCCCGCCATTTCGCGACACCCCAGCTCTCGGTCGTCGGTGACGAGATCGCGGACGGCGACTACGATCTGATCGAGGGCGCGCCGCGCCCGCTGGCGCTGTTCGACGCCGCCCGCGTCGACTTTTCACTTCGCCGCCTCGTCCACTACACCGGCAGCGACTGGCGCCATGTGCAGCGCTGGATCCTGCTGACCAACTACCACCGCTACGTCGACCAGTTCGTCCGCTGGGGCACCACCGAGCTGCAGCGTGGCGGCGCGACCGGAAACCTCGTCCTGCCCGGCAACGTGATCGTCGAACCCGGCACGACACCCGACGAGGCCGAGCGCCTCGTCGCCTCCTCCGTCTGGCACCGCTACCAGATGCCCGCCTACCACCTCACCGCACCCGACGGCGGCGGCGTCACCCTGATCAACATCGGCGTCGGCCCCTCGAACGCCAAGAACATCACCGACCACCTCGCCGTGATCCGTCCCAACTGCTGGCTGATGATCGGCCATTGCGGCGGATTGCGCGAAAGCCAGTCGATCGGCGACTACGTGTTGGCCCACGGCTACCTGCGCCAGGACCGCATCCTCGACGCGCTGGTGCCGCCTGAGGTGCCGATCCCGGCGCTGGCGGAGGTGCAGGTCGCGCTGCAGGAGGCCGCAGCCAACGTCACTGGCCAATCCACCAACGACCTGAAGCAGCGTCTGCGCACGGGCACCATCGTCACTCAGGACGACCGCAACTGGGAGCTGCGCTTCACCCAGGAACGCCGCCGCATCAATCTCTCACGCGCCATCGCCGTCGACATGGAGAGCGGCACCATCGCTGCCCAGGGCTTCCGGCTGCGCGTCCCCTACGGCACGCTGCTCTGCGTCTCCGACAAACCGCTGCACGGCGAGATCAAGCTGCCGGGCGCCGCCAACGCCTTCTACGAGACGGCCGTCGCCCAGCACTTGCACATAGGCCTCGCCGCGCTCGACCTGCTGAAGGCGCGCGGCGACACACTGCATTCGAGGAAACTGCGCTCGTTCGACGAGCCACCGTTCCGCTGACGAGCGCCTTCCCGCCGAATTGGACGTGCAAATATGACACGCTGGCGGACTTTGATGCCAGGGCGCGGCTCTTCCAAGCCCCGCATGCTTGTCCCGCTGCGATATGTTCATTAGGTACGCGACCGGGGCCTTGGGACCGATGCGGCGCCGTGCGTCGCGAGGGGGAATGATGAAACTCGCTCACGCCGCGCTCGCTGGTGCGCTTGCCGTCACTGCCGGTCTGGCCGGAACTCCGACGCCGGCCGAGGCGCAAAGCCACTTCTCGGGCGGCACCCCGGTCTTCCAGAGCGACATCGTAAAGCGCCAGCGCGAGGCCGAGGCCCAACGCGCCGAGCGTGCGAAGAACCACACGCCGACCAAGTACCCCGCTTTCATGCAGGGCGGCGACAAACCCGAGATCGCGCCCGAGAAACCCCCGGTCGTCTACCTCGATCGCGCCGAGGAGCCCGGCTCCATCATCATCGATACCAGCGGCCGCAAGCTCTACTATGTCCTCCCCAACAAGCAGGCCTACGCCTACCCGATCTCGGTCGGCCGCGACGGCTTCACCTGGACCGGCACGGAGCGCGTGAGCCGCATCGCACCCTGGCCGTCGTGGACACCACCCGCCGAGATGCGCCAGCGCCAGCCGGGCCTCCCCATCACAGTGACCGGCGGCCTGATCAATCCGCTCGGCGCCCGCGCGCTCTATCTCGGCAGCTCGATCTACCGCATCCACGGCACCAACAACGACCGCTCGATCGGCCGAGCCAACTCGTCCGGCTGCTTCCGCCTGACCAACGCCCACGTCATCCACCTCGCCTCGATCGCCAAGGTCGGCACCAAGGTGACGGTCGTCTCCAAATACACCGGCGGCGTCAGCGAAGGCGCCCCCCTCGCCTCCCTGTTCGGCGGCTTCGGCGCGAGCGACCCCCAGCCGGCCGTGAAGGGCAAGAAGACCAAGGTGAAGTCGAAGGCGACCAAGGCCAAAGCGAAGGCCGTGAGGGTTTCGGGGGCGCAGTAGGGGGGGGGGCGAGACACCCAAAAGTGTCATCCCGGGCCTTGTGCCCGGGACCCATCGGGCTGCTTGCTCCGAAATCGCGGGTTTGCACGGCTGCTGCGAATTTCTTGCGCCGAGCAAGCGGAGGAATGGGTCCCGGTGACAAGCACCGGGATGACAGCGGGGCGTGATGACCGAGCGGCTGCGATTTCGGGCCCGCACGAAAAACTTATCCCCCTCCCCTCGCGCCACTCTTATCCTCCCGGCGTCCGTCTCGCGAGGGCACTCGGGCTCGAGCTGGGAGACTGCGGGAGACGGACGCGCGTCGGATAGACGTAGGCAGCACTCAGCCGCTGCCGGAGGATTCCGCAGCCCAAAGGCCGTCGTGAGACGCCCCGAGGGCAAGAGCCGCCGTTCGAAAACGGATGCGCAGCGGCTCGCGGACCAGTCGTCCGAAATGAGGGCCCACCCTCGTCACGCGCAGCGAAGCGGGAGGGTCGCATCCCAATCCAATCTGCAAAAGAGCGAGACCGTCCCGCTCCGCGCCCCATCCAGTCAGAACTCCGGGTTGCATACACCGCGGAGAGGCCAGTCATGCGCGCAGCAAGAAATCCGCCACCCTCAAGCCGCCAGCGACTTCGTTCCGAGATAGGCGTCGAACGCGGCCCAGAAGCGCTGGCGGATCTCGTCGCGCTCCTGCAGCAGCTCGTGTTGCGATCCGGCGAGCGCCACCCGCGCACCGAGCTTCAAGCGGCTCGCGAACGTCTCGAGGGCCGACGACGAGACGATCCGGTCGGTGCCGGCCGCCACCAGCAGCATGGGGATGCGCACCCGGTGCGCCAGCTCCGGCGCCATCAGCATCGAGCACGACGCATAGGCCGCTTTGAGCCAGCGGTTCGTTGGCGAGCCGAGCGCCAGGTCCGGCCGCTGCTCGATCAGTTGCCGGTTGCGGTCGAAACGCTCGCGATCGGACGTGAACGGGTTGCCCTCGAAGTCGCACAGATCGACCGGCACGTCGCTGCCCCCCGGCACATAGAGGCGTCCCGGCGGCCCGACGCCGACGACCCGCGCCAGCATCGACGCGACCCGCGGCGGCACCGGCAGACGCTCACGCGCGATATCGAGGAGAGGTGCGGAGAGGATCATCCGGTCGAACCAGAGCCCCGGAACAACGGAGAGTCGCAGCAGCACGTTGCCCCCCATCGAATGCCCGATGCCGAAATACGGCGCCGGACAATCGGGCAGCACGATCTCCTTCATGAAGCGATAGACGTCCGCCTCGTAGTCCGCGAAGCTCTCGACGTGTCCCTTGCGCGGATTGTCGAGCAGGCGCTCCGAACCGCCCTGGCCACGCCAATCACAGATCGCAACCGCGAACCCGCGTCGCCGGAGATCCGCGATCGTCTCGAAATACTTCTCGATCGGCTCCGCCCGCCCGGGAAAGAGACAGGCCGTGCCGCGACTGGGTCCACGCGTCGCATCCCAGCGGGCGAACCGAAGCAGCACGTCCCCCTTGCCGGGCAGCATGCCGACGACGGCCCCACTCGGAACAGGATTTCGCGCAAGCGAGGCGAGCGAGGCTTCTGGTGTCACGGGCGATTGTCCGTTGCGAGAGCGCGAGACGCTGTCTTGGCGATAGCGCATATCGCCTGTCCGATAAAGGAAGACCCGGCGGAAACACCCCCTTTGCAGTCATGCGGCCGCCATAAAAAACTCTTCAATCGATGTCACTTGGCGGAACGACGAAGTTGGAAGAGAAAGATCAAGATGAGGAATTAGCGCAGACAATCAAATGGTTAATGAATGAAGTTCACAAAATTTGGTTGACCTCGCAACCCTCTCGGCTTCTGCTTCGCGGCGCTTGAACGGCCTCCTGTACGGGGGGTGCCGACAGGCAAATGAGAGCGCGCGCTGTCGCGCGCACAGTGGGCGGCTTCATGGGGAACTCCCGGGCCGAGCCACCGCCACACGGGACCTGGCTGCGGATCGCCCCCAAGGCGATGCGGGCCAGCGCCAGAACGTTCCGCACCGCGGAACGCACCGACGACAGGAGGTCACGATGCGTACCATCTTCCGCGCCGCCACCATGGCGGCACTCTGCCTTTTTGCGAACATCTCCGGCGCCGCAGCCGACGACTGGGGCGACGGCACCGCCTACCGCTCCAATGGCTGGTCCAGCCCCACCGGCAATGTCCGGAGCGGCCTGTTGCGGGAGGACGCCGCTCCAACCCGTCGCGCCGCGAGCCAGCGCCGCTCGCTCTCCGCCAGTGTTGCATCCGACGAGGATCGCCCCCAGCGCCGGTCACGCGGCACGCGCACCGCATCGCTCGGCTCGGGTTCGATCGGCACCGGCGGCGGCACCACCGGCATGGCCTCGTTCTACTGGCAACCGCAGCGCGTTGCGTCCGGCGGCTGGTTCAATCCGAACGCCCTGACAGCAGCCCACAAGACGTTGCCGTTCGGCACCCGCGTGCGAGTCACACACCTCGGCAACGGCCGCTCGGTCGATGTCACCATCAACGATCGCGGCCCCTACATCGCCGGCCGCATCATCGACCTGTCGAAGCGCGCGGCGGGCGTGATCAACATGACCGGCCAGGGCGTCGCCCGCGTCGAGATGACTGTGCTCGGACGCTGAACAAAAAAAAGCGAACGGCGGGTGTCTGGGCACCCGCCGCTCGTTTGCTATCGCCTGGGCAGATTTTTAGTCGCTCCGATCACGAGCACCCACTCGTGCCGCCGCACGTGTCGCACTTGAGGCAGGTGCCGTTGCGAACGAGCGTGAAGTTGCCGCACTCCTGGCAGCTCTCGCCCTCGTAGCCGCGCACCTTGGCCTCGCGCCGCCGCTCGGCGACGGTGAGCGTCGGCGCAACGTTGACCGCCACCGCGGCCGTCGCACCGATCGTCACCCGCTCCTCGGCAATCTCCCGCACGAGCAGCGTCGTCTCGTTGCGCTGGAACGCCTTGCTGACAGTCTGTTGCATGGCCGTCACCGAGTTCGACTCAGGAACGCCGACCGGCTCCATCGCCAGCGCCGTCGAGCCACGCACCACGAACACGTTCGGCTGGATGCCGCGCGTCAGGCCCTTCGACATGAAGCGCGCTGCCGGCATCGCGGGCGGTGTCTCCTCCTCGAGCTCCTCGTCGGAGGTGCCGAGCCCGGTCTCGCCCACGATCTCACGCGGATCGACGTGCGCCAGGTCGTGACGTCCGAGATACGACACGGCGAGTTCGCGGAAGATGTAGTCGAGGATCGACGTCGCGTTCTTGATCGCGTCGTTGCCCTGCACGAGACCCGCCGGCTCGAACCGCGTGAACGTGAACGCGTCCACGTACTCTTCCAGCGGCACGCCGTACTGCAGTCCGAGCGAGATCGCGATGGCGAAATTGTTCATCAACGAGCGGAAGGCGGCGCCTTCCTTGTGCATGTCGATGAAGATCTCGCCTAGACGCCCGTCCTCGTACTCGCCGGTGTGCAGGTAGACCTTATGCCCGCCGACCGTCGCCTTCTGGATATAGCTCTTGCGCCGCGCCGGGAGCTTCTCGCGCTCGCGCGCCCTCTCGACGATCCGCTCCACGATCCGTTCGGCCGCCAGTGCCGCGCGGTTGTTGGCGGGCTGGTCGGCGGTGAGCTCCGCCGCGATGTCCTCGGCCTCGTCCGCGTCGTCCGACAGGATCTGCGAGTTGAGCGGCTGGGACAGCTTCGAGCCGTCGCGGTAGAGCGCGTTGGCCTTCAGCGCCAGACGCCACGACAGCATGTAGGACTGCTTGCAATCCTCGACCGTCGCCTCGTTGGGCATGTTGATCGTCTTCGAGATCGCCCCTGAGATGAACGGCTGCGACGCCGCCATCATGCGTATGTGGCTCTCGACCGAGAGGAACCGCTTGCCCTTGCGCCCGCACGGGTTTGCGCAGTCGAAGATCGAGATGTGCTCGGCCTTCAGGTGCGGCGCCCCCTCGAGAGTCATCGAGCCGCAGACGTGCTCGTTGGCCAGCTCGATGTCCTTCTTCGAGAATCCGAGGTGCGCGAGCAGGTCGAAGCCCGGCTCGTCGAGCTTCTCCTTCGGCACCTTCAGCGTCTCGAGCAGGAACGCTTCGCCGAGCGTCCAGCGATTCATCGCGAACTTGATGTCGAAGGCGCTCTTCAGCGCGCCCTCGAGCTTTTCCAGCGCCTCGTCCGTGAAGCCCTTCGCCTTCAGTGTCGAGTGGTTGATCGCGGGCGCCTGACGCATCGTGCCGTGACCGACGGCGTAGGCTTCGATCTCGGCGATTTTCGCCTCCGAGTAGCCGAGCGTACGCAACGCATCGGGCACCGCGCGGTTGATGATCTTGAAGTAGCCGCCACCGGCCAGCTTCTTGAACTTCACGAGCGCGAAGTCGGGCTCGATGCCGGTGGTATCGCAATCCATGACGAGGCCGATCGTGCCGGTCGGCGCGATCACCGTCGATTGCGCGTTGCGGAACCCGTAGGCCTGCCCGAGATCGAGGGCACGATCCCACGCCCGCATCGCCGCCGTTACGATCTCCTGCTCTGGGCACGAGGCATGGTCGAGCGGAACCGGACGCGTCGCCAGCTTCTCGTAGCCGTCACGATGCCCGTACGCCGCCCGCCGATGATTGCGGATCACGCGCAGCATATCGGCCGCGTTCGGCTCGTATCCCGGGAACGGCCCGAGCTCCGACGACATCTCGGCGCTGGTGGCGTAGGCGACACCGGTCATGACCGCTGAGATCGCGCCACAGATTGCACGGCCCGGCGCCGAGTCGTAGCCGATGCCCGACGCCATCAGCAGGCCACCGATATTGGCGAAGCCGAGGCCCATCGTGCGGTACTTGTAGGACAGCTCCGCGATCTGCCGGCTCGGGAACTGCGCCATCATCACCGAGATCTCGAGCACGATGGTCCACAGGCGGCAGCAGTGCTCGAAGGCCGCAACGTCGAACGACCCGTCGGCCTTGCGGAACGTCATGAGGTTCAGCGAGGCGAGGTTACAGGCCGTGTCGTCGAGGAACATGTACTCCGAGCACGGGTTCGACGCGCGGATCGGTCCCGATTGCGGGCACGTGTGCCAGTCGTTGATCGTCGAATGGAACTGGATGCCGGGATCGGCCGACGCCCAGGCGGCGTTGCCGATCTTGTCCCACAGCTCGCGCGCCTTCAGCGTCTTGACCGTGCGTCCGTCGAGACGTGCCGTCAGGTTCCATTCGCCATCGTCGCCGACGGCCTTGAGGAACTCGTCGGTGACGCGGACCGAGTTGTTCGAGTTTTGGCCCGAAACGGTGAGATAAGCCTCCGAATCCCAGTCGGTGTCGTAGGTCGCGAAATCAATGTCCTTCTGGCCCTGTCGCGCCATTTGGATAACACGCAGGATGTAGTTTTGCGGAACCTGATCGCGCTTGGCGTCCCGGATCGCACGCTTCAAGGCCGGATTGCGTGCCGGATCGTAGCAGCGCTCGTCGCGACCAGCGGCCGTCTCGGCGCCGTCCGTATCGCAGGTCGCGATGGCCGAGAGAATGGCCTTCAGCCGCTTCTGGCAGATCTTGGAGCCGGCGACGAGAGCCGCGACCTTCTGCTCCTCCTTCACCTTCCAGTCGATGTAGGCTTCGATGTCGGGATGATCGACGTCGACCACCACCATCTTGGCGGCGCGCCGCGTCGTTCCACCCGACTTGATCGCGCCCGCCGCCCGGTCACCGATCTTGAGGAAACTCATGAGGCCGGACGAACGCCCGCCGCCGGACAGCTTCTCGTTTTCCGAGCGCAGCGCCGAGAAGTTCGACCCCGTACCCGAGCCGTACTTGAACAGGCGCGCCTCGCGCACCCACAGGTCCATGATCCCGTTCTCGTTGACGAGATCGTCGTCGACCGACTGGATGAAGCAGGCATGCGGCTGCGGATGCTCGTAGGCCGACTCGGATCGCGTCAATTGGCCCGTGCGATAGTCCACGTAGTAATGGCCCTGCCCCGGGCCGTCGATGCCATAGGCCCAATGCAGGCCGGTGTTGAACCACTGCGGCGAGTTGGGCGCGCCCATCTGCATCGCCAGCATGTAGCAGTGCTCGTCGAAGAACGCGCGGGCATCTTCCTCGCTCGAGAAATAGCCGCCCTTCCAACCCCAGTAGGTCCACGTTCCGGCGAGGCGGTCGAATACCTGGCGCGCATCGCTCTCGCCCGTTATGCGCTCCTTGGCCGTCAACCCCGCCAGTGCGGCCTCGTCGGGAACCGAGCGCCAGAGCCACGACGGCACCTGCGTCTCTTCGATTCGCTTAAGGCTTCGCGGCACGCCGGCCTTACGGAAGTACTTCTGTGCGAGGATGTCCGCCGCCACCTGGCTCCAGTGCTCGGGCACCTCGAAGCCGTCGAGACGGAACACCACCGAGCCGTCCGGATTACGGATCTCGGACGTCGCACGACGAAACTTGATCGTCGCATAAGGAGACTTGCCGGCTTCGGTGAACCGCCGCGTGATCTTCATGAAGCGCCCCGTTGGGCGGTTTCAGGACTTCGCTCTTCGACGCATAAACAAACCGAGCGGCCATCGCCGCCATTTTTTGTAGGTTGATTTTTCGCCGGCCTGACACGGCCAACGACTTGGGTTGCAGCCAGGACGCGGCCGCGACGGAACGCTATGCAACTGAGCCACACTCGTGTCGGCATGTGCTGGACGCACGCCTTCACCCCGGTCGATAGCTCAACTCCGACCGGATATTCACGCACTCGCCCACAAGGGCATGATGTCATTTCAGGATTTGGCGCAGCATCCCGTGAGGGGTGCGCCGAACAAGACCTAAGCTATGACGATTCGCGGCCGTCGTCACGAGCCCTTGGGGTTGCCCATGCGACCACACCACTAGATGTAGATGACGCCGCCCGCGATTGCGGGACCGGTGGATCGACCCTCGCCGCAGCCGCATGATTACTGGCGAACCGGCCGGATGAGCCGCGTCGGCCCCGTGTTGATAACTTTGGTCGGCTCCGCCCGATGTGGTACGTCGGTAGTCGTACGACTGTCACAAGGCCGCCCACGCGTTGCACGATTGCATCAGGTGATGCCGCAGCCGGTCGACGGCTGCCACGGGCACTCCCTCGTTCGCATCGTGCCGGCTGCTGGACAACCCGCCGACGCCGATGTCATAAGCCGATGAGAGACAACGGCCGCGCATCGCGCCGACCGGATACACGGGCAGGGCAATGAGCATCTTCAGCGAAATCTTCAGCTGGTGGGGCGGCAACACATGGTCGCTTCGTTTGACCACGTGGTGGCGGGGCGAGTTCGTCGGCGCTGACGAGATGGGCAACCGCTACTATGTGCAGCGCTCCGGAGTCGGACCGCTCGGCGTGCCGCGCCGCTGGGTCGTCTACGCGAATGGCGCCGAAGCATCCAAGATCTCACCCGATTGGCACGGCTGGATGCACTATACGGTCGACACGCCACCGACCAAGGAGACGTATGTCCCGCGCCCCTGGCAGAAGCCGCACCGGCCCAACATGACCGGCACCTCCGAGGCCTACCGGCCTTCGGGCTCCATCCTGGCCTCGGGAACACGGCCGAAAGCGACAGGGGATTATTCGGCCTGGCGGCCGGATTGACCTGTGCATTTCGATGACCACGCTCGCGCCGCACTCTAGTGACGATATGCTGTTCGACGGCGAATCGCCTCCGGCCCATGTCGAGGTCGACCGGCGCGAGGGAATCGGAGGGAGCTTGGCGGATCGGATGCGGCAAAGCGCTGACGGCATCTTGCGATCACGTGTTCCGCACTCTCAGGTCATGGTGCGGGCTGCCACAGCCTTGGGCCTCGCGCTCTCCTTCATGGCTTCAGTGCCGGCGATCGCCCACGCCCAACGCCTGGAGAACGGCAAAGCGGTCTTCGCCGCGCTCGATAAGGTCACCGCCCGCATTTCCAGGCTCGAGATCAAGCTGGGCGAGACCGTGAAGTTCGGCGCGTTGAAGGTCACGCCGCGCGCCTGCTACTCCCGCCCGCCGACCGAGCCGCCCAAGACGAGCACGTTCGTGGAGATCGACGAGCTGCTGCTGGACGGCAAGGAAAAGCGCATCTTCGCCGGCTGGATGTTCGCCGAAAGCCCTGGCCTCAACGCCGTCGAGCATCCCGTGTTCGACGTATGGCTAGCCGAATGCGCCGAGCCGCCATCCGCCAGCGCTCCCCAGAGCGCCGCCGCCCGTGCTCGGGGCGACGCGGCCACGGGAGCGAGCGACGCCGACGTCACTCAGCGCCGCGCGCGTCCGCGTCGCTGACGGCCTCACCAGCGCTCGAGCACATCGCCCGTCTCTCTCGTGATTCGGCCGCCGTCCTGGCTGAGATCCATCGTCAGCAGGGCTCGGCCACGACCACGTGACACCCGGGACGACGATTCGACATCGAACGTGTATTCGAAGGTAATATCGAAAACCTTGTCCGCCCCCGGGCGCGGATCCACCCGCAGCGTTTCGCGAAGGAACGTGTAGCTCCGCCGCTGCCACCGAGCGTAATACGACCGCTTGTCTCCGATCACCCGTGCCCGAGACAAACGCCCCTTGCCGAAGTAGTCGACGCGCGTCGCGTAGAGGCGCTCGAGATCTTCCTCGGTGCGTCGTTTGCTCGACAGATAAAACTCAGTGATGAAGTCGGCGACGCGATCCTCGAACGACAACTCGGTGTCGCCTGACTTTTCGCCCTGCTGTGCCACTCGCGATCCAGTGACCGCAACACCGGCCTGCGCGATCTCGGTCGGACGCTTGCCCGAGGCCGATCCGCTGCCGGGGACTGCAAGAAGCAGCCCTACGAAAACGACGAGCGTGCGATGACAATTCATGCTCGATCCTCCTGCCTGTGCCAGATGCCCTGGCCGCGACGGACGACAACGAACCTCCGACCTCGACTTCGAAAACGGCCGCCGGACGATTGGGTTGCCCAGCGGCCGCACCCGCCGCGCCGCCCCGCTATCCGGGCGGCAGGACCGCCATGTCCCAGATCTTGCCCGTCAAGCCTTGAACGTCACCGAGGGCTTTCGATTTCCCGGTCTGGAGATCGACCTCGTGGAGCTTGCCATCGGCCAGCAGCCAGGCCGAATTGCCACCTTTGCCATCCGCGAGAATGTCGAAGGCCATCGGCCCCTTCGCCCTAACACCCGTCGGACCAACAGTGACCAGTACGCCGTCGTTGGGAGGCGCCTGCTTCAGCAGCCAGCCGTTCGCCGCATCGATGTCGTAGAGCGCCGTCGTCTTGGTCCCGGCGACGCTATCCGTGTAGGCGCCCGCTGTGACCTTGGGCGTCAGTCCCTTGCCTTTGTCGCTTTCGGCATACTTGAGCCGACCGTCCACGATCGCCTTGCCGTCCGTGACGTTGACCCTGAGATTGGTGCCGTCGCTCGCCATCACCCTCAGCCGATCCGCGACCGGATTGAAATCGACGACGAAACTCACGTCCTTTCCGGCTGGGAGCGGCTCGCTGAGCTGGCTGACCTTGCTCCACTTCCCCGTCTTCGGATCGACAGTCACGATCGCGCCGTCGGCGGCGAGACCGTAGAGCTTGCCATCGGCCGGCCGCACGTCGATGCCGACGAGGCGTGCGCCACCGTCGAGTTTCACCGACCCCGTCACCTTGCGCGTTTGCGTGTCGATCCACGCAATCGCGCTGCCGTCCTGCAGAGCGGCGACCGTGCCCGCCGATGCCGACGACGCCCCGAACGTGACCGCGAGGCCGGAGGCCAGGATCGCCGCGCTGAGAACGGTGGTCTTCGTGGATGTCTTGTGCTGCATCATGCTCATCTCCCGAGAGTGGTGGCCCGGACGGCGTCGGTTGATGCCGTCATCCGGTGCACATCGCAGCTACGGGAGATCTCCATCGAGGTTTCAGCATCGACATCACGGATCCGTGACCCTACGGATCACGCCCCGCCCGCGCTGGTCGTTGACCCACCCGCTTTTGGCCCTCCACAAATGCTCAGTATGTCTGTACTCTGGATACGCGACGGTATGCTCTGCTGACACCCGCATTGCGGGGCTGAACGTCGCTCGCGTCCGCCCTCGTCGGACGCGAGGCGGGACCAAGGCGCTGCCCCCATGCGCCCGGTCCCGCCTTCAACCGCTTCCCATCAGCTGATTTGAAACGTCCATCCCGCCTGGGGCGAGCCTCGCGTCATGGAGCCGCCGGAATGAGCCGGCCATGCAGCGCCGGCCCCGTCGGACGTCCCGTCGGTGAGCCCCCGGGCGGTTCTTGGCTGATACCGAACGTCGCCCGCTTCAGCACCGCAGGATCGATTGACGCCACCGTCTTACGCGTCGGCTCCTTCAGCGACGCATCGATCAGTCCCAGCGAACTCGGCACCGGCGACACCTGCTGATCGAGGATCCAGAGCTGATAAGTCCGCTGCTGCAGCGGCTCGGCCGTAACCGGACGGATGACCAGCTCGCGCGTCTTCAGGTCGATCGCCAGCAGGAACGCCGGTTGCTGATCGTCCTTCTGGAACACCGCGACGAAATTCTGCGGGGGCGCCGGCAAAAGCGTGTCGCGCATCACGAGAACCAGCGCCAGCGTCGCGGCGACTGCACCCGCCATCGCCGTCGCGCGCCGCCAGAATGCAACTCGCCGCTCCAGCGCTCCGATGCGCGCGATCGACGCCGGCCCGCCGGCCCTGGCGATCGAACCCGCCCCATCGAGTCGCGCCTCGATCCACGCCTGCATCTCGCTCGGCGGCAAAACTGGCGCTACTTCCCCGTCCAATGGCGCCATGCGCCGCTGCCACGCCTCGATCGCGGCATCGAGTTCCGGCTCGCGCTCGCGGCGCGCGGCGACCGCCGTCCTCTCCGCAGCATCGAGGGTCCCGAGCACGTACTCGGCAGCCAGCATGTCGATGTCCTCGCGCTCGGTCATGCGGAGAGGCAGTCCTTGAGCTGCTTCAGGCTGCGGTGCAGCCACGTCTTGATCGTCGCAACAGGCGCGCCGAACTTCTGCGAAAGCTCCTCTCGCGAAAGCCCGTCGAGATAGGCGAGCCGCACGATGTCCGCTCGCTTCGCCTCGAGCTGGCCGAGGCAATCGTGAAGGCGGACGCTGTCGTCGGCGAGTTCGAGCAACTCCGGCGCGGTTGCGGCCGGATCCATGATCTCGCCAGCTTCCTCGATCGGCGCACCGCTCTCGACGATCTGCTTCCTCCGCGCCTCGTCCAGCGCGCGGTTACGCGCGATCGCCGCCATCCAGGCGATCGGCGAGGCACGCGCGGCATCGAAATCGGCTGCCCGCTCCCATATTCGGACGTACACCTCCTGCAGCACCTCGTCGGCTAGATCCCGTCGTCTGGAGATACGGAGGATGATGCCGTAGAGTTTCGCCGACGTCAGGGTGTAGAGCCGAGCGAAGGCGCGCCGGTCACGCCCGGCGACCTCCGCGAGTAGCCGGACGAGATCGCTCTGTCCTTCGGTCATGGGCCTCGGGGCAATGCTGCTGCAAGCGCGGGCGGCTGAGCCATGTTAGCCGCGGCCGGCCTCAACCGTCGAGGCCGGTGATGAACTCCGTCACCGCCGCGTCGAACCCCTGCGCCGCCTCGATGTTGATGGAATGCCCACCCTCCAGGTCCACGATCCGCACGCCTGGCATCTCTGCCGCCACCTTGGCCCGCATCGGTTGGAACCGCTTCTCCCATGTCCCATTGACCAGCAGCGCCGGCACCTTAACCTCGCCGAGCCGGTGCGCGATCGACAGGTCGGGCGACGTCAGTTGCATCGACCGGATGATTCCCTCGGGCGCGATGCGTTCTGCGTCGGCCACCATCTCTGCCTTGATGTCCTCCGGAAACCGTTTCGCATGGCGCGGATGGATCCTGAGCGCTTCGAGCGCCCCTTTGCCGCCATGCATCACCTGCTCCATGCGCTCGGCCTGAACCTTGGCGCGCTCCGGATCGTCCTTCGGCGACAGCGCCGAGATCGAGTTCGTGAAGATCACGCCCATCACTCTGTCCGGCCGCTCGATCGCATACTGGATGGCGAGGCCCGCCCCGAACGATTGCCCGCACACCACCCAGCGCTCCGCGCCGAGTTCCGTGCGGATCTCCTCGAACGCCGCGATGTAGGCGGCCACGGCATAGGCTTCCGGCTCCTCAGGTGCCGGCGATCGGCCGTGCGCCAGCAGCTCGAGCAGAACCGGATGCGCCACCTTCTTCAATGCCGGCAAGTTTACGCGCCATTGCGATCGGCTCGAAAGAAAGCCGTGCACCATCAGTAGGCGGGGGCCGCGCTCGCCCCCATGGGTCTCGAAATAGGGCATCATGGCTGAAGCGAGTTCTCGATTGTTGGCGGCCTTGCGGCCGGGTGGCACACTTCCCGGACCGTTAGTCCGGACATATACCGACTGCAGAAGCGGGCATTCGCAGCTATGGTGCCCGGAAAACATGGAGAGTGGAAGATGCGTCAGATGGTACTCGTCGGGTTCCTGCAGGCGCAGAATTGCTCGAATTTCTCGGCCTCCTGGCGTCATCCCGCCAGCCGCACCGATTTCATGACAGCCGACTTCTACCGCCACATCGGCCGCACGCTCGAGGCCGGCAAGTTCCATCTCGCCTTTTTCGACGACCGCCTCTCGATGCCCGAGTTTCAGTCCGGCAACTACCAGGAGGCCGTCGCCCACGGCATCCGCTGCGTTAAGCTGGACGCCTTCACCTGCATGACCGCCATCGGCATGGCGACCGAGCGCCTGGGTCTCGGCGTCACCTATTCGACCACCTACTACGAGCCCTTCCACGTGGCCCGGACCTTCGCCACCCTCGATCAGCTGACGGGCGGCCGCGCCGCCTGGAACATCGTCACCTCCTTGAACGATGCCGAAGCCCGCAACATGGGCCGCGACTCGATGCCGGATCATGACGAGCGCTACGACCGCGCCGACGAGTTCCTCGAGGTCGTCATGAGCCACTGGGACACGTGGGACGACGACGCTCTCGTCGTCGATAAAACGAAGGGCTTCTTCGCCCATCCCGAGAAGGTCCGCCGCGCCGATCACCAGGGCCAGTATTTCAAGTCGCGTGGACCTTTCACCGTGCCGCGCTCGGCACAAGGCCACCCGGTTCTCATCCAGGCCGGCCAGTCGGGCCGCGGCAAGCGTTTTGCCACCGAATGGGGCGAGCTGATCTTCGCCTACAACATCGGCGTCGAGGGCGGACAGGCATCCTACAAGTCGTACAAGGCGGCCGCAGCAGCCGCCGGTCGCGACCCTGACAGCCTTAAGATCGGAACGCTCGTCTATCCGGTCGTAGCTGAGACCCGCGCCGAGGCCGAGGACAAGCGCGCCCTTCTCGAGACTCTGCCCAAGGAAGTCGACAGCCTCCTTCTGCTCACCGAAGCCATGAATTTCGATTTCGGCTCGAAGCCGCTCGACGAGCCGTTTACCGATGCCGAGCTGAACAGCATCCAAGGCTTGCACACCATGCGCGACCGTGTGGTTGCAGAGATGGGAGGCAAAAAGCCGACGATCCGCGACTTCATCCGGATCTCGGGTCGCGGACGGCTTCAGAACCCCTGGGTCGGAAGCGCCAAGGATGTTGCGGACAAGTTCGAGGAGTATTTCACGGCGAAAGTTTGCGACGGCTTCGTCGTCGGCGCCACGTCCGTTCCCGGCACCTACGAGGATTTCGTCAAGTTCGTCGTGCCTGAACTCCAGCGCCGCGGCCTGTTCCACAAAGACTACAGCGGCACCACCCTGCGCGAGAACCTGGGTCTACCACGCCCATCCGTTGGCGCCTGGCACAACGTTCGCCGCGGAGTTGCAGCCGGCTAAAAAGTTCGACGAACGAGGGAAAATTCAACCCTTGATTGTTTGAAAGCCATGAATCAGCGCCCGATACTAAACGTCAGCTGACGTGCTGTGCACGTGATGGTAGGCGTAGCGTATCGGGTTCTATCGTGTTGCGTACGGTCGGATATATTTTCCGTCGCGAGATCTGGGCCGCCGCGCTCGTCGCAGCCGTCTTGCTCAATGCCGATTCCGCTGCAGCCCAGACGGGCGGAACCGGCTCATCTGCAACCGCGCCCTCTGTACCGGCCAAGCTCACTTACGAAGCCGCAGCCGGTGCGGACGGTGCGGGGCATTCATGGTCGGTCTATGGCGGGCTGACCGCGGCTTTCTTCGGCGACCTGCGCGAGGATGGGTTGCGACTCCGCACCGGCGGCGGCTACGGCCGTTATCGCTACGCGCGCCCCTATTTCGACTCCGCTCGACGTCGGTTCGTCTGGCCCGAATTCTTCGGCGAGCAGACCTCCGCCGATCTTCTCATCGGCTATCAGTTCAGCTTCGGACCCACCACACTCAAGCCTTATCTCGGTTTCACCGAGGAGAATCACCGCATCACAGCCGGCCCGGACAGTCCGATCGCGATCGACGACGAGAACGGCGTCCAAGGCAGCAAACGAGGCCTCAAAGTCGTACTCGAGACTTGGACTCGCCTCTCGGACTGGGGCTTCCTACAAGCCGACGTCAACTGGAGCCAGCCCTTCGACTCCTATGGTGGTCGCGCTCGCCTGGGTTACTTTTTGGGATCGGGATGGTCGACGGGGCTGGAAGCCGCCGCCTTCGGCAACCTCAACCACGACGGCGGTCGAGCAGGCGCCTTCCTCCGTTACGAGTGGAGCCGAGGCGAGGTCTCTCTGTCCGCAGGCGCCGATGGCGACCACACGCATATTGGTGGAGGCTATGCCTCGATCGGTGGCCTTCTAAGGTTCTGACCGACAGACCTGAACAACTGAAATTTAACAGGAAACGCCGAGGCGAGAATGCTTTAGTCCACCGCGAACCGTGCTACCGTGTCTCTAATGAGCCTGAATAGGCCTACTCAACTCGAGTTTCGCCGTAGAATGGGGAGCATGTCATGAAGTCTATCCTGGTGCCCGTCGACCAGAGTGAGATCATGCCGTCGGTGATGACCTCCGCGGCACTTCTGGCGCATCGCTTCGAATCCGTCGTCGAAGGAGCGGCTTTGCGCCCCGTACACGTGGAAATTGTAGCGCCCGATCCAATCGTGGCAGTCACCTTTCCTCCCGCTGATTGGAACGACACCGAATTTGTCGGCAAGGTGCGCTCACGCTTCGAAGGCCACTTCAAGGATTTGAGCGGACTTCGCTATCGCTGGCGCGCTGGCCCCTCGATCGATGACGCCGAGCTCGGTAGCTTGGCGCGCGTCTACGACGCCACCGTGATCGGCCGCCCGTCCGCTAATGGCCGCGGTCCCCGCATGACGACGCTCGAGAGTGCCCTGTTCGAAAGCGGCCAGCCGATCCTGGTGGCTCCCCCACAGCCACCTGCAACGTTGGGCGAAAACATCCTCGTCTCCTGGAATTGCAGCACGGAGCAGGCGCACGCCACGTCGGCCGCCATGCCGCTGCTCAAGCAGGCGAAGGCCGTGACCATCATGACGATCGAAGGGCTGACCGTTTCGGGGCCTTCGGGCAAGGACGCCCAGGATTGGCTCGCCGCGAACGGCGTCAATGCGCGCGAGGTCAGTCTTCCCACCGGTGGTCGCAAGCCGGGTGAAGTGCTCTTGGCCGAGGCACAGAAAATGGGCGCCGATCTCATCATCAAAGGCGCCTACACCCAGAGCCGTCTCCGCCAGATGATATTCGGTGGAGCGACCAGCCACCTGTTGGCTCACAGCACGTTGCCGATGCTGATGGCGAGGTGAGGCGGGCGATCTGGAACCTCAAAGGTTCGCTCATCTACAGCGCCGAGGTCGGTCGCTCCGGCCCCGGCGCAATGCTCAGAACTTGAAGTTCAGTCCCGCCCGTACCAGTTGGATCTCGTTCTGGAACGAGAACTCTCCGCCGCTCGCGCTGAGGCCTGAAAGACTCCCGAAGTCCATGTAGAGATACTCGGCCTTGATCGACATCGTATCGGAAAGCGCATACTCGGCTCCCGCGCCGATGACGTATCCGGTTTGCAGGTCTTCGGTGAGTGCCGTCGTCGTTGCGCCGGTGCCCACCGAAACGTCGTCGACCTGCATGAACGCACCGCCTCCGGTCGCGAACACCATCATCCGGTCGGAGAGCATGAAGCCCAGCCGCGCACGAAGCGTGCCCCAGAGTGGGCCCAGCTGCGTCTTGTAGACGCTGCCGTCTGAAGCGAGCTTGTCCTCGGCGCTCACATCCATGAGACCAAGGTCGGCCTCGATGCCGTAGATCAGGCCATAGCCGAGCCGGAAATTGTAGCCGGCCGTGACGCTGCCCATGAAACCGGACGGCTCGGAGCTCGCAATTGGCCGGCCGTTGTCGAGATCGTCGAACAGCGTCGAATCACCAAATCCGAAGCCGGCACTCAATCCATAGTAGAACCCTTGGAACATCGCCGGTCGCCCTGCCGGAGCCCACACTTCCGCCGGTCGCTCACGCGGTGGAGGACCATCGAGGTCCGCCGCGTAGCCACTGATGGGCAGTGCAGTGGCGAGAGTCAGACAAGCCGCGGTAGCCGCGGTCAGACGAGTCGGCAGCCTACGAAGTCGTGTCATGCAGCGCTCCAGGTTCCGCGGGCCCGCGTCTCGAACAACCCGCACACGCGAGCACTCCCTTCGAACGAACGGAAGTCCCCTTGCCCCTATCGGCCCGGATCATGATGAGAGCGCGGCGCAATTGAGGATTGATCGTGTTGTATCAATGCTTTGCATAAGACGAAGGCGACCCGCGCCTGTCTCTGGCATCACCACCCCGCCACCCCGCGACGCTTGAGCAATGAGCCACTCATTGTCGCGGCCTTCCACCCTATCGCCCCGCCGCTCGACGATCCCATCCGGGCCGGCCAATCGACCACTCACCAGCCGCGACAATGGTGGACACCACGCAGCCAGTTTGCTAGACGTTCTCGCAGATGGGTCCGCGCTTCCGGCTTTGCTGGGCATCGCTGCGTGCGCAACCTGAACAAGATCCTTAATCAGGCCAACACATTTGGCCTCACGCTTGAGGAAGGCATCCGCTTGCAAGTACTCGTCCGTGACAACAACGTCGACCAGGCCCTGAAGGCGCTTAAGAAGAAGATGCAGCGCGAGGGCATTTTCCGCGAGATGAAGCTCAGGAACTACTACGAGAAGCCCTCGGAGCGTCGCGTTCGCGAGAAGGCCGAGGCCGTGCGTCGCGCACGCAAGCTGGCCCGCAAGCGCGCCCAGCGCGAAGGCCTCCTTCCTGGCAAGCCCGCCAAGCCGACAGGTCCAGGCGCGGGTGGCGCAGGCGCCGGCGGCGGTAGTGGGTTCGGTGGCGGGGGCGGCGGCGGTGGGTTCGGCGGCGGCGGCGGTGGGTTCGGTGGCGGCGGCGGCGCGGGAGCAGGCGGTCACGGCCGCTGATCTGCGATAATTCCATTGCTATGCGAATTCAATGCCCGGCTCAGTGCCGGGCATTGTCGTTTAGGCCCTCCCGGCCAGCTCGAGATCGAAACACTTCGCCGAGCCAGCCTGTCACCAGCTCGACGGCCCCATGGTCGTCGAGATCCACGTGGCCGCCATCGGGAAACAGCGCGAGCTTCTTGGGCCCTGGCACCATCTCGTGCAGTGTCTTGCCCATGCGCACCGGTATGACCGCATCGCGCTCGCCGTGCAGCACCAGCACCGGCACCTTGACGCCCTTGATGTGCCGGTCGCTCTCGTACCGGTCGATCAACAGCGGTCGCACCGGCAGGTAGGGGTAGCTCAGCAGCGCCACGTCCACGATCGAGGTATAAGGCGCATCGAGCACCAGGGCGGCCACCTTGCGCTCGGCGACCAGTTGGATCGCCACCCCGGAGCCGAGCGACTCGCCGTAGACCACCATGTCTTCGGGCCTGACACCGGATGCCACCAGCCTGTCGTAGACCAGCCGCGCATCCGCGACATTGTTGACCTCCGAAGGCTTGCCCGTGCTGCCGCTGTATCCCCGCCAGCTCAACATCGCCATCCCAATTCCACGCCCCTGATAGCGCTGGAATCGATCCGCACGACTAGCCAGATTGCCAGCATTCCCATGTAGATAGAGGATGTACGGCCGCCCCTCCACGGTCGGCGTACGCCATGCAACGAGACGCGCTCCGTCCGGCGTCTCCAGCACAAGCTCATCGACCCCACTCAACCCGGCCGCCGTCGGGGCCACGCGAGTCGGATCCGGCACGTACATCAGATGCCGCTGCCCGAGCCACGCCGCCGCGACGACGAGCGCGTAGAGCCCGATGCTCATTCCGGCGAGGTTCATGAGCATCGCTATCAACGCCTCCATCCCGGCCGTCGCCTCCAGTCATCAACCAGTCTGGGATCAGATAGCACGCGTCGTGCGCGCCCTGCACGGGGAACACGGCGGCCTCTCATCGGCGCCAATCCGTCTTGGTACGAAATACCATCTGCGCGCCGAGGATCACGATCGCAAGCCTCATGAGGTGGTGCAGAGCCACGTAGGCGACATCGAGCCCGAGAACATAGGCGAGCAAATTGAGTTCCGTCTGCCCGCCCGGCGCGAATGCCAGCAGCACCGACACCGGATCGAACCCCGTCATGCTGGAAACCCCCGCCGCTACGCCGCCCGTCACCACCAGCAGCACCAGCGCGTTGGCGATGCCCCACGTCATCGTCCCCGTGAACTCCTTCAGGGTAAGCCCGCGGAACTGACAGCCGAGCATCACTCCGACGCTGATCTGCGCCACCACCAGAACCTCGAGCGGAACCTTGGTTGCCGTGTAGCCCAGCGCATGCGCGATGCCGCTCACCAGCATCGGCCCCACGATCGGCGCACCGGCCAGTCCCAGTCGACGCGCCAGCCACCAGCCGCCCCACCCCATGGCGATCATCACAACGGCATCGAACGGCCATATCTCCCAGATGTGAACCCGGCTTGCGAACGCCTGCCCGACATTGAGCCCGTCGTGCCACTGCAGCCAGAGCGGTAACGCGAACACGATGACCAGAATGCGGCTCGCCTGTACGAGGATGATCGCGCGCACGTTGGCACCCGACTCCTCTGCCATCAGGGTCATGTCGGTCAGCCCGCCCGGTACCGCCGAGTAAAACGCCGTCGGCCGATCGAACTTCGCCACCCGCTCGTAGAAGGCCATGCCGAGCACGATGATCACGCCCATGAACGGGATCAGCAGCAGCAGGCTGCCAATCATGCTCGGCAATCGATCGAGCAGCGCCGGCGTATAGGCCGAGCCCACCGCGACGCCGAGCACCGCTCGCATCGGAATTGAAAGCGGCGATGGCCGCTGCACCGGCAGACCCGCCACCGACGCGACGAGACACGCCGTCAGGGCACCGAGAAACCAAGGCAGCGGCAAGCCGAGCTTCACGAACGTGATAGACCCGGCGACGCCGACGACCAGCGCCAACGCGTAAGCCCCATACGGCGCAGGAATGATTTGCGGCAGAGGCGGCCGATCTTCGGGCGGCGTGCGCGTGGCCGCCGCGTCTCTGCCGTCGCTGCCATCAGCCATTCCAGGGTTCCCCGGCCTTGCACACTCAAATGCCGGCGATGGTGCCGATCACCGCGCCCGACAGCAACGTGGCCATGAGCCCCACGCCGAGTGCCAGCGGCGCCAACTCTACGATGTCGGCCCGCCGCTCGGGCGCCATGGCCGTGAGGCCGCCAACCATGATTCCGAGTGACCCGAAATTGGCAAAACCACAAAGCGCGTAAGTGAGGATCAGACGTGAGCGGGGCGACAGTGCCTCTGCCGGCAGCTTCGCCAGATCGAGGTAGGCGACCAGCTCGTTCAACACCACCTTTTTCGCGATCAGCGCGCCCGCCGTTGCCGCCTCGCCCCACGGTATCCCGATCGCGAAGGCCACTGGCGCCGCCAGCCATCCGAGCACCTGCTCGATCGTCAATGACAGACCCAAGGGCTGCACGGCCGCCCCGAGCAGGCTGTTGGCAAGTGCGACCAGTGCACTCGCCACCACCAGCATCGCCGTCACTGCCACCAGCAACCGCGCGCCGTCCATCGTGCCGACCACGATCGCATCCATGCTCGACCGCGGTCCGTCACCGATCTCCGACGCGGCGAGTTCCTCCCCACCTATGAAGCCCTCGGGCATCGCCAGCCGCGCCAGCAGGAGCGCCGCAGGCGCATTCATCAACGACGCAGCCAGCACATGACCCGCCGCCCCCGGCACCGTCGGCTCCAGGATCGTCGCATAGAGCGCCATCACCGTTCCCGCGATCGTCGCCATCCCGACCGCCATCGTGGCCAGCAACGCCCCGCGTCCCATGCCGGTGAGATACGGCCTGACCAGCAGCGGCGCCTCGACCATACCCACGAAGACGTTGGCCGAAGCCGCAGTTCCGAGCGCGCCGCCAATGCCGAATACCTTCTGCAACACCAGCGCCAGCGCGCGCACGACGCGCTGCAGCACGCCCCAGTGATAGAGCAGGCGTGTCAGGACGCTAACCAGTAGGATCAGCGGCAGTCCACGAAACGCGAGAAGAAAGGTCGTCTCCGGCCGCACCACCTCGAACGGCGCCGCCCCGCCCGCTAGATAGCCGAACACCAGCTGCATACCCTGCTCGGTCGCTCGCTGCAGGGCCCCCACCACCGATGCCGCCCCGTCGAACACGATCCGCGAGGCTGGTAGCTTGAGCAGCACGAGCCCGATGACGATCTGCAGTCCGATACCGGCTGCCACGGCACGCAACGCGACGTTGGGTGCCAGACGCTGCTGTCGCACCGCCAGGCCATAGGCGACCAGCGGAATGAGAACGACCCCGATCAGGCCTTGCAGCGCCGAATTCATCCAACCCCTCCCCACCGCCCGAATCGTCACGGCACAGAAACTAGTGTTCCGGCGCCGACATTTGCTTCCCGTCGCGACCGGGTCGAGAGCAAATGTCGGCGCCAGAGGAAAACTAGCAACATCATGATTCTAGTGTAGCTTTTGCATCTGACGCTTGGTGACGAGCCCCGTCGAGCGCGGGTACAAACGTCAGATGCGCTACACTAGAGGTCGCCGGGCCTGAATGGCCAGGAATCCGCACCGGACACTGTTGACTGCCGTCAAGTGGAGCACTTGCATGGCTGGACCCGACGTGCGGATTCTAAGTCTCGACACGGCCTCCGGTCTGAGGCGGCCCAAAACAAGAAGGCGGAACCATGCAGAAACTCTTTGTCGCCATCGATGGCTCCGAGACGTCGATGCGGGCGCTTGACTGCGCCATCGACCTATCCAGGACGCACGGCTCCCTCGAGTTGATCATCGCGACCGCCCACGAGTCGGCGACCGACAACCCGCGAGCCCTCGCCTACCTACCGCTCGACAAGCTGGAGCAGATCCACCGTGAGCAGAGTGAAGAGGTTCTGAAGCCGGCCTTGGAGCGGGCCAAGGCGGCCGGCGTCGCGTTCAAGAGCGAGATTGTTGCCGGGGCCACTGCCAAGGCCATCGTCGATAAGGCCGAGTCTCTGGGTTGCGACTGCATCGTTATGGGCACGCGCGGCATGGGTGCCATTGGCAACCTGATCATGGGCTCGACCGCCACCAAGGTCGTCCACTTGACCAGGCTGCCAGTGATGCTCGTCAAGTAGCAGCGGGCCACCATCGAGGTCTCAGGTCATCGGCCTTGATCGGCTGAGCATCCGGTTACCGGCGGCTGGCGTGGCGGGCGTATTCGGCGCATGCTATCGGGGTTCCCGCCTCGACATGAATCGCCCGAGAACGCACCACAGAGAACGCCCCACACCATGGACCGAACCGAGCTCGCCAAGACCGCCGCCAACTACGTGCCTCTGTCGCCGGTCAGCTTCCTCGCCCGCGCTGCGGCTTTCTTCGGGGCGCGCACCGCCGTCGTCCACGGCGCCCGCCGCATCACCTACGCCGAGTTCTACGCCCGCGCGCGCCGTCTCGCCCACGCGCTGGCCAAAGCCGGCATCCGGCGCGGCGACACGGTGGCCATCCTCGCGCCCAACGTCCCCGCCATGCTCGAGGCTCACTACGCAGCGCCCATGCTCGGCGCCATTTTGAACCCCATCAATATTCGCCTCGACCCGGCCGCGATCGCATTCTGCTTGGAACATGGCGAAGCCCGCCTGCTCCTCGCCGACCGCGAATTCCACGCGACCATCAAGCCCGCGCTCGAGCGCCTCGGCGCCAAAGCCCCCATCGTCATCGACATCGCCGACGCCGAGACGGCGGACGCCCCGCACCTCGGCAGCGTCGAGTACGAGGCCTTCATCTCGGCCGGTGATCCGGGATTCAATTATCCCGGTGCCCAGGACGAATGGGATTCGATCTGCCTGCTCTACACGTCCGGCACCACCGGCAACCCGAAGGGTGCCGTCTACAGCCACCGCGGCGCCTACCTCGGCGCCATGTCGAACGCCCTCACTTTCAAGCTCGACCACGAGAGCCGCTACCTCTGGACCCTTCCGATGTTCCATTGCTCGGGATGGACCTTCACATGGGCTGTCACCGCCGCCGGCGGCACTCACGTCTGCCTGCGCCGCGTTGAGCCGAAGCGCATCTTCGACCTCTGCGCCGAAGAGCGCGTCACCCATATGTGCGGTGCTCCGATCGTGCTCAACATGCTGGTGCATGCCCCCGCCGAGATGAAGCGCACGCTCCCTACCCGCCCCAAGGTCGCGACCGGCGGCGCGGCACCGCCCGCCATCGTCATCGAGCGCATGGAATCCATGGGTTTCGAGGTGCTGCATCTCTACGGCACCACCGAAAGCTACGGCCCCTCGACCTTCTGCGCCCACGACGCCGCCTGGGATGCGCCGGACTTCGACACGAAGGACCGCTACGCCCTGATGGCCCGCCAGGGCGTCCCTCTCGTCATGATCGAGGACATGATGGTTGCGTCCCCGGACACGCTGGAGCCCGTCGCCCGCGACGCCGGCCACATCGGCGAGATCATGCTGCGCGGCAACACCATCATGAAAGGTTACCTGAAGAACGAGACCGCAACGGCCGAAGCCTTCTCTGGCGGCTACTATCACTCCGGTGACCTCGCCGTTTGGCACGCCGACGGCTACATCGAGGTCAAGGATCGCTCCAAGGACATCATCATCTCCGGGGGCGAGAACATTTCATCTCTCGAAGTCGAGGAGATACTCTATCGCCATCCCGAGGTGATGGAGGCCGCCGTGGTCGCCAAGCCGGACGAGAAATGGGGGGAGAGCCCCTGCGCCTTCGTCACCCTGAAGCCCGGCGCCAAGCCGACCACCGCTGACGACATCATCGCCTACTGCCGCGCCAACATGGCCCACTATAAGATGCCCCGAACGATCGTCTTCGGCCCGCTCCCCAAAACCTCCACCGGCAAGATCCAGAAGTTCGTCCTCCGCGATCAGGCGAAGACGATCTAGCCTCCAGAAGTCGGGCCGGGCATCATGTCGCCACTCCCCCCAACGAGAGGTCAGGGTGAGGGGGCTTGCCATGGACCGAACCCTTCGAGTGTAGTTGGGACTGACGCAGCTCACGCCCTTTACAACCCCGAGGTAACCCATGTTGCGTGCGTTCAACGCCGTCTTGGCCATCGCCTGTCTCGGCCTGACGGCAACGATCGGCCACATCCCCGACGCTCATGCCCAGTCGACGAGCGCCAAGCCCGCGACCCCTCCGAGCGCCGGCCGCGCAGCCCAACAGATCATCGCGATGACCAACCGCGAGCGGACCCAGCGCGGCCTGAAACCCCTTTCAGTCGACGGTCGGTGCGTTTCCGCGATCTCGGGTCACGTCGCCGACATGGCGAAAGGCGGTTTCCTGAGCCACTCCGGAAGCGATGGACGCGGACCGAATGAGCGCTATCGAAAGTACGCGCCGTCGAGCCTCGGCTCCGGCGAAAATCTAGCCTACAACGCGCACGGAACCGGCGAGTCCTTCATGCGCCAGTGGATGAATTCATCCGTTCATCGTGGCAACATCTTGAACCCCAGGTACAGGGCCATCGGCGTTGCCGTCCGCGCCAACTGCACGGCGGCCGACAAAGGCCGCAAGTGCACCTACTACGCCGGCCAGTGTTTCTCGCTGTAACCCGCCGCCTTCTCGCTGTGACCTATCCCCTGGGTCCGGGCCGCTCGAACCCGACCCAGCCCGAATCCACTCGCTCAACATCATCCTCGCGAAGGCGGAAACCCACGGCGGAGACATGCAAGGGCCCGCGAAGCCCGCACGTCCCCTCTCCCTTTGGGGAGAGGGTTAGGGTGAGGGGGTTATCGACTCGTCAATAGCTCCGGGGCATGCCGAGCACGTTCTGCCCGACGAACGCCAGGATCATGTTCGTCGAGATCGGCGCCGTTTGATAAAGGCGGCTTTCACGCCACTTCCGCTCGATGCCGTACTCGCGCGCATAGGCGAACCCGCCGAACGTCTGCATGCAGGCCTCGCCTGCGTGCCACGCAGCTTCCGCCGCGAGCATCTTGCCCATGTTGGCTTCGGCGCCGCAGTCGCGGCCGGCCTCGAACAGCGCCGTGCCCTTCGCGACCAGCAACTCGGCCGCACACAGCTCCGCATAGGCCCGCGCGATGGGGAACTGCACACCCTGGTTCTTGCCGATCGGATTGCCGAAGACGACGCGCTCCTTGGCGTACTCGGTCGCCTTCTTGATGAAGAACTTGGCGTCGCCCAGGCATTCGGCCGCGATCAGCAGACGCTCGGCGTTCATGCTCGAAAGGATGTACTTGAATCCCTGCCCTTCCTCACCGACCAGCGCATCCGGCGGCACCTCGAGATTGTCGAAGAACACCTCGCAGGTGTTGTGATTGATCATCGCGTCGATCTTCTTCATCTCAACGCCGCGGCCCTTGGCCTCGCGCAGATCGACGAGGAACACCGACAGCCCGTCCGTGCGCCGCTTCACTTGATCGACCGGCGTCGTGCGCGCCAGTAGCAGCATCAGGTCAGACTGCATCACCCGGCTGGTCCAGACCTTCTGGCCGTTGACGATGTACTTGTTGCCCTTCTTCTCGGCCTTGGTCTTGAGCTGCGTCGTGTCCGACCCGGTCGTCGGTTCGGTCACGCCGAACGCCTGCAGCCGGAGCTTGCCCGACGCGATCTCGGGCAGGTATTTGCGCTTCTGTTCGTCCGTGCCGTGTCGCAGCACGGTGCCCATCGTGTACATCTGCGCATGACACGCCGCCGCGTTGCAGCCCATCTCGTGGATGGTCTCGAGCACAGCGCACCCTGCCGAAAGCGGCAGCCCCGACCCACCGAAATCCTCTGGAATGAGGCATCCGAGATATCCGGCTTCCGTCAGCGCGTTGACGAACTCCGTCGGATACTCCGCAGCGTGATCCAGCCGCACCCAGTACTCGTTCGGAAACTTCTCGCAGACGGCGCGCACGCCATCGCGGATCTCGCCCCACTGCGGCTCGAGCGGCATGGAAACGATTTCGTCTGTCATCGGGGGCTCCTCGTAGCGATGCGATCGGGACTGTCTGGCCCATTGGATAGAAGCCCCCGCGAGGCGGTGCAAGTGCGGCTGGCGTATGTTAGATTTCCCTCATGAACATCAGGCCGAACATCCCGGAGCCGGACGAACAGCGCCACCAGGGCGTTCGCCGTCGCTTGTGGACCGTGGGCGACCTCAGGCGGCTCGAGGAAGCGGGCATTCTCGGTCACGAGGAGCGCGTCGAGCTGATCGCCGGGGAGATCGTCACGATGGCGCCGAAGGGCATCCGGCACGAGGTGGTACGCAACGAGTTGGTTCTGCTGTTTGCTGATCGGCGTCCAAGAGACGTCAAATTCGCCGAAGAGCCGCCCCTGACACTCGACGGCCACTATGAGCCCGAGCCCGATATCATCCTGTTTCCGGCCGCCCTCAAGGTTCACGAGGTCCGCGGCGACAGCGTACTGCTGGTGGTCGAGATCGCCGATTCGAGCCTGGAATGGGACCTCGACACCAAGGCGCGCACCTATGCGGCCTTCGGCGTCCGCGAGTACTGGGTGATCAACGCCAATACGCTGGAGACGACCATCCACCGTGGCCCCGCCGAAGCTGGCTATGCCTCGATCGAACTCTTGCCGGCCACGGCGACGCTCACGCCGCTGGCCGTCCCCTCTCTCGGCCTCCGTCTCTCCGAGCTCGATCTCGGCAAGGCGTAAGCCTTCCTTAAATCTGCCGCCGGATCATATTGCGTTGGCCTGTTCGCAATGGCAGGGCGGCTTTCGCCCGCGCCGCTGTGGCACGCCGGATTCCGCCATGACAGATCGTGGAATCGACGCAACGACGCGACTGCAAAACAACGGCTTGAACCCCTACGGTTTCTCCGCCCAGTCCTACTTCCGCAACGGCACCACCATCATCGCATATCGCGGGACGCATGATGGAAGCGGCAGATAGTGCGCTAGCGCGGGTAACCGGCCGAGGTGCTGCCGAACACCTCTGCAGCCCCGCAAACCGGTGAACCGGAGCGGTTGATCAGGGAACCCCCGCGATCGCTGATCGTTGATCTGGCGTATGATCACGCTGGCCTGCGCGTTTGGATTCGCGCTCATTCATCTGTTCATCGGCAAGCTGCACATCCTGGATGTGGTGCCGCGTAGTCGGTGGCTGTCCGGAGCGGGCGGCGTGGCGGTCGCCTACATTTTCTTACATGTCTTGCCCGAGCTGAGTGCTCACCAGCAGACTTTCGCCGCTCAGCTGGACCTGAAACCCGAGGCCGCAGAAAAACTCGTTTATCTCGTCTCGCTCGCGGGGCTGGTCGCATTCTACGGACTCGAGAGGCTCGCTAGCTCCTCGCTGCCACGAGAATGGGCCGGTGCCGGCCGAGACGAGGAAAACGGCGCCGTATTCTGGCTTCATGTTGGTTCCTTCGCACTCTACAATGTGCTCATCGGCTATTTGCTGCTCCATCGCGAGGTGGAAGGTTCAGTGTCGATCACATTGTATTTTGTCGGAATAGGGCTGCATTTCGTAACGAGCGATTTCGGGCTGAGACAACATCACAAGCAGCGCTACGACCTGTTGGCTCGCTGGATCCTCGCCGCGGCGGTGCTTACCGGATGGGTACTGGGCACGGCAGTGACTGTGTCAGAGGTTGCCGTCGGATTCTTATTCGCCTTGCTTGCTGGAGGCGTGATCCTCAACGTGCTGAAGGAGGAACTTCCCAAAGAGCGGCGCAGCCGATTCTGGCCGTTCCTGTTCAGCGCCGCCATCGCCGCTGCCGTGCTCATCGCGATTTGATATTGAGAGTTTTGCCGGAACGTTTTCGCGGTCGGTCACGACCGCGATCCCCGAAAGACATAAACCAAAAAGCGTGGCTCTGCCGCTTACGACGTAGCCTGTCACGCCGCAACAGCATCCGCCAGCACCATCGCCGCGCACTTCTCGCCGATCATGATCGACGGCGCGTTGGTATTGCCGCCAACCACCACGGGCATGATCGAGGCGTCGGCGACCCGCAGCCCTTGCATGCCATGCACCCGCAGCCTCGGATCGACAACCGCATCCGAGCCGACGCCCATGCGGCAGGTGCCGACCGGATGCAGGTTCGATATGCCGCGATTGCGCAGGTCTTCGATCAGGTCCTTTTCGCTGGTGACAGCCGGGCCGGGCTGCGTCTCCTCCGCGATATAGGGTTTCAGCATCGGTTGCTCGGCGAGTTTCCGGCAGAACTGGATGCCATACAGCATCGCGTCCACGTCATAAGCCGTCTCGAGAAACTGGAACTCGATCTTCGGCGGCGCCAAAGGATCAGCGCTCTTCAGGCTGACGCGGCCGCGCCCCTCGGGTGCCAGATGCACCGGCGTGATCATGAAGCCGGGGTACGGATGCGGCACCACGCCGTGACGATCGCGCCGCTCGATCGAATAGAGGGAGATGTTGAACTGCAGATCCGGACGGTCCAACCGCGGGTCGGAGCGGATCAGGATGCCGGCGAGCGTACTGCTGGCCGACAGCGGACTCCCTTTGCCGAGCAGATATTTGAGTCCGGCCCCGACCTTCGCCAACGGCGAACGCGCAAGATCGTTCAGCGTCACGGCCTTCGTCGCCCGCCATGCGACGAACGAGTTGAAATGATCGTGCAGGTTGGCGCCGACCGGTAGATCGCGCACCACCGGCAAGCCCATCTCCTTGATGTGTGCCCCGGGCCCGACGCCCGACAACATCAGCAGCTGCGGCGACCCGTAGACGCCGCCCGAGACCACAATCTCCCCGCGGCTCCGCGCTGTCTTCACCCCCGCCGGCGTCCTGTACTCGACTCCGACCGCACGGTTGCCCTCGAACAGAATGCGCGTCGCGTGCGCTTCCGGCACCACGACGAGGTTCTTGCGACCGCGCGCCGGTTTCAGGTAGGCCGTCGCCGCGCTCCATCGCCGCCCTTTGCCGATGGTCGCCTGATAATAGCCGGTGCCCTCCTGCGTCGCGCCGTTGAAGTCGTTGTTGCGCGGGACGCCGAGCGCCACCGCCGCCTCGATCGCGGCATCAATGATCTCGTTGCGGAAATTATTGTCGGAGACCCGCAGAGGCCCGCCGACCCCGTGAAACTCGTTCTCGCCGCGCTCCTGGTCCTCCGCCTTGCGGAAGAACGGCAGCACGCTCTGATAATCCCAGCCCTCGCATCCACGCTGCCGCCAACCGTCGTAGTCGGCCGCCGTACCGCGCATGTAAACCATGCCGTTCAGCGACGAGGTGCCACCCAGCATCTTGCCGCGCGGCTGATAGGACGTTCGCCCGTTGAGGCCCGCCACGGGCTCGCTCTCGAAGCGCCAGTTGTAGGTGTCGTGCGTATAGAGCTTGTGATAGCCGATCGGCAGGTGGATCCAGGGATCGCTGTCGCGCTTGCCCGCCTCGAGCAGCAGCACCCGATACCGGCCCGACTCGGATAGCCGCGCCGCAACGGCGCAACCCGCCGAGCCCGCACCCGTGACGATGTAGTCGAACGCATCCCCGTCCATGCCGCCTCCCCCTTCGTCATCCCGGGCCTCGTGCCCGGGACCCATGTCTCAACGACTCTCGAACGCTGAAGTATCTGCGGCGACCGCCGCTAATGATCCCCGCGATCGGAGTTTGCTGGCCGATGGGTCCCGGCGACAAGCGCCGGGATGACATCACGTCGGGGCCCCGTGACTTAAACTACTCCGCCGCCTCGGCCATGGTGGGGGGCGTAAAGCCCTTCGGCAAGCCCACACGCAGAATGGTGCCGTAGAACTTCTCGTCGGGCAGCGCCCTTTCCGCGATCTCGCGGGCCGCACGATACTTCTCGAGATCAATGCCGGTCTTCAGGCCCTCCTTCTCGAGCAGGAACACGAGATCCTCCATCACGATGTTGCCCGAGGCCCCCGGCGCGAACGGACAACCACCGAGCCCACCAGTCGAGGCATCAAACGCCCGCACGCCCGCCTCGAGCGCCGCATAGACGTTGGCGAGCCCTAAGCCCCGCGTGTCGTGAAAGTGCGCGTAGACGGGCTTGCCGGCCGCGAGCCGCACCGTGTGATGGAACAGGTTCGAAATCTCGCTCGGCGATGCATAGCCGACCGTATCGGCGAGCAGGATCTCGTCCGCCCCCAGAGAGAGATAGCGATCGACGCAGGCAAGCACGCGATCGGGATCGACCTTGCCGCGGATCGTGCAGCCGAACGCCGTCGCGAGCGTGCCTTGAATGCGAATGTTCTTCCACTCGGGCCGCTCGTTGCGCAGCGCCACCACGTTTTCGAACTCCGCGAACGACTGGTCGACCGTCTTCCTCACGTTGGCGAGGTTGTGCTCCTCTGACACCGAGAGCACGAAGTTCACGTTGCGCATGCCGGCCAGCAGCATGTTTTCGGCGCCCTTGCGGTTGGGCGCCAGCGCTATGATTTTCGGCCCCTGGATCGTGAGCGCACCCTTCGCCACCTCGCTCGCGTCGGCGAACTGCGCGATCACCTTCGGCGGCACGAAGTTGGTGATCTCGATCTCGGGCACGCCGGCGGCGGCGACTGCCCTGGCCCAGGCGAGCTTGGTCTCGGTCGGCACGAAGGTCTTGACGAGCTGCAGGCCGTCACGAAGGCCGACCTCGCGGCAGATGACGTCGGGGGTGGTCATGGGTTGAAGTCCTGTTCGGGAAACCATTCGTTTGCGCGACTTGACGGGCCGTAGCGAGCTAGAAACGCTGGCCGCCTCACTCCCCCTTATACGCGGGCTTGCGCTTCTCGTTGAAGGCGTTGATGCCCTCGTGACGGTCCTTGGTGCCGACCGTCCGGTTGTAGCTTTCGATCTCGAAGGCGTAGCCCGAGGCGCGGTCGACGTCGCTCGCCTTGTCCATCGACTTCTTGGCTTGGCGGACCGAGACCGGCGCATTCGACGCGATCTTGCGCGCCGTCTCCATCACGGCGCCCATCAGCTCCGGCCCGCGAACCACCTTGTTGATCATGCCCCACTCGAAGCCATCTGCGGCCGTGAAGGGCGTGCCGGTGAGAATGATCTCCTTCGCCCGCCTGACGCCCACCGCACGCGGCAGGTTCTGCGTGCCCGCCGCCCCCGGCATGATGCCGAGCGTCACTTCCGTCAGCGCGAACTTGGCGTGGTCGGCGGCGTAGACGAAATCGCACGCCAGCGCGATCTCCATGCCACCCGCGTAGGCCGCACCGTTGATGGCGGCGATGATCGGGATCGGGCAGTCCATGATGGCCCGCACCATCTGCTCGATGATCGCGTGCTGGCGGCGCCAAGTGGCGTCGGACATGCCACGGCGCTCCTTGAGGTCGCCGCCGGAGCAGAACGCCTGGTCGCCTACGCCCGTGATCACGAGGCACGCCGCGGCATTCTCCTGAACGTAGAACTGCTGGAAGCAGTCGCGCAGGTCCGTCATCATCTGCGAATTCATCGCGTTGCGGACATCGGGCCTGTTCAACGTGATCAGACCGACCCTGTCCTCGCCGATTTCGAGCTTGATGGTGGCGAACTCGGTACGAAGGGGCACATTGAGCGGCATTGCGGAAGTCCTCGGTCTGGATGGCGGGCGAGCCCAGCGGGCGCGCCGGTTCGATTTCGTAACCAAGGTTATGACGGCGCGGCGCCAGAGGCTAGTGTTCCGGCGCCGACATTTGCTTCCCGTCGCGGCTGGGTCGAAAGCAAATGCGGCGCCAGAGGAACACTAGCAACATCATGATTCTAGTGTAGCTTTTGCATCTGACGTTTGGTGACGAGCCCCGTCGATCGCGGGTCCCAAACGTCAGATGCGCTACACGAGCGGCGCGCGTGTCGCTCCAGCGCCCGATGATCCGCTGGCGGTTGCCTTGGAAGCGCACAACGCTCAGGATGGTGAATGGAGATCGTCGAAACTCGTGGAGTGTCGTCATGGCCAGCGCAAGCCAAGCCCAGACCGCCGACCTGCAGATCCGCAAGCTCCATCCTTCACTCGGCGCGGAGGTCCGCAGCGTCGACTTCAATCGCCCGCTGCCCGATGCGACGGTCGCCGCCATCAAGCAGGCCTGGGCCGACCACCTCGTGCTCGTATTCCCGGGTCAGCACGTCACCGACGAACAGCACGTCGCCGTGACCCGGTACTTCGGCGAGCCCGAGGTCTTTCACCAGGACATCATCAAGTCGAAACGTGTCCGCGAGATCTTCCGCGTCGCCAACACTGACGACGACGGCAAGATCATGCCCCCGTCCCACCCGACCATGCGGCAGCTCTCGGGCGCACAGAAGTGGCACACCGACTCGAGCTACCGCGAACGCCCGGCCGTCGGCTCGCTTCTGCACGGCATCGAGGTCAGCCGCACCGGCGGCATCACCTGCTTCACCAACATGTACGCGGTCTACGAGGCACTGCCGGAGCGCCTGAAGGCAAAGGTGCAGGGGCGCCGCGCGCGGCACGACTTCGGCATGCTCGCCCGCGAACTCGGCGCCCGCCAGCCGACCGAAGCCGAGCGCAAGTCCATGCCGGCGGTTTGGCAACCGATGGTGCGTATCCATCCGGTCACGGGTCGCAAATCCCTGTTCATCAGTCCGATCTACAACGACGCCGTAGAGGGCATGGACGACGCCGAGGCCGTCAACTTGATCCGCGAGCTGACCGAGTTCGCCGAGCAGAAGCAGTTCGTCTACGAGCACCGCTGGGAGACCGACGACATCCTGATGTGGGACAACCGCTGCACCATGCATTACGTGACGCCCTACGACCCGACCGAGCGCCGCGTCATGCACCGCACCACCATCGCAGGCGATGCCAAGGTGATGGCGGCCTGAGGTCCGTAATAGCGATGGACGGCCGCGCCGGTAAGTGACCCGGTCGCGCCCGCTCTTGACCCCGCCCTCGACCCCTGCCACAAGCCCTGTCCGGACAACGAACTTCCACTCACGCCACTGGAAAGCATCCTCATGGCAGCGAAGGCAGCGGCGACGCCGGCCCACTGGTCCGACGACGTCTTCCGCGAGATGAAATCGCGCGACATCACCACGGTCTGCACCATCCCCGATGGCGGCCTCACCCAGCTTCTCCTGAAGGTCGAAGCCGACCCTGCGATGCGCCTCGTCACGCTGTCCACCGAGGAGGAGGGCATGGGCGTCGTCACCGGCCAGTGGGCGGGTGGCAAACGCGCCATGATCGCCATGCAGTCGTCGGGCGTCGGCAATTGCATTAACGCCTTGGGCTTCCCGGCCGCCTATAAGGCGCCGTGCCTGATGTTGGTCACCATGCGCGGCCAGTGGGGTGAGTTCAACCCGTGGCAGGTGTCGATGGGCCAGGCCGTCCGCCCGGCGCTCGAGGCCGTCGGCGTGCGCTGCTTTCCGGTCGACAAGATCGACGAGATCGCCGAGACGTTCGCCGCCGCCGCCGACATGGCCTTCAACAGCTCCATTTCCGCCGCCGTGCTGGTCAGCCAGCGCGTGATCGGCGCCAAGGGCTTCGGGCAGAAGTGAGACCACGATGAGCAACGCACCGTCGAAGGCCTCGGCCGCACTGAACCCCACCTCGAACAAATTGCAGCGCCGGCCGTTCGTGGCCGACATCATGAAGCATCGCGGTAACGGTCTGGTCGTCACCGGCCTCGGCAGCCCCACGTGGGACCTGTTCGCGGCCGGCGATCGGCCGGACAACCTCTACTCATGGGGCGGCATGGGCCTCGCCGTCCCGACCGCCCTTGGCCTCGCCCTGGCCCAGCCGGACCGCCGGGTCCTGGCCCTGACCGGCGACGGCGAGATGATGATGGGCATCGGCTCGCTTGGCGTCGTCGCCGATCAAGCGCCGAACAACCTCGCCATTCTCGTGCTCGACAACGAGCGCTTCTCCGAGACCGGCCGCCAGCGCGGCCTGACCGGCAGCCGCGTCGATCTCTGCGCCGTCGCCAAGGGGTTCGGCATCCGCGAGACGATGCTCGTCACCGAGGAGAGCCAGAAGGACGCGCTGGCCCGCTTTCTCTTCGAGACGCCCGGTCCGATTCTCGCGGTCGCCAAGATTGCCCTCAGCGAAGACCCCTGGCGCCTCCCCGAGAAGGACGGCGCCGCCATCGCACGCCGCTTCAAGATCTCCCTCGGTCTCGAGAAGCCCTGAAGCGCTCGCCGCTGACGTCCCGGACGCCTGTTTGTCCGGGACGTGTCGCGCAACCGCGCCCTGAGCATCAATCCGCTACGACGCCATCGGTTTTGCCGCCGACCCTCGTTCACGGCAACGAACGAGACTGGCCCCGGTCACGGCCGACTTTCCCCGTCTCCTTTCCTTCCCCCTCCCTTTCCTTCCATCACGCTTTCGTGATCGTCGGGTTCCAATTTTCAACTTGCATTTTGAACATCGTACAGGCAAATTCGAGACGTAGCGAATTCAAACGTCGCGGGCGCCGCCCGAACCCGACACAGGAGCACGAGCCATGCGTAACACTCTCGCCATCTCCACGGTCGCCCTGATGCTCGGCGCCCTTGCAACACCCAGTGAGGCGCAGAACTTCGGCGGCAACGGCGGCCAGCGCAACTTCGGCGGCCCGTCTCAGGGCGGCTTCTCAGGCCGCTCCTTCCAAGGTCCCAGCCGCTCTTTCCAGGGCCCGAGCCGCAACTTCGAGAGCCGCTCTTTTCAGGGTTCGGGTCCGTCCGGCAACCGGTTCGGCAACAGCGGTGGCGGCGACAACCGGCGGTTCCGCTCGGTGCAGCCGCCTTCTCCCGGCAATCAGGTCGGCAATGCCGGCAACGCAGGCAACCGACGCTCGTTCGGCATCCAGCCACCGGCACCCGGCAATCAGGCCGGCAATGCTGGCAACCCAGGCAACCGTCGCTCGTTCGGCATTCAGCCGCCTGCGCCGGGCAATGTCGGCAACGCCGGCAATGGCGCAACCCCACGCACGTTCGGCGTCCAGCCGCCGGCGCCGGGCAACATCGGCAACCCCGGCAACGTCGCAGGCAACGGTGGTAACCGCTCGATCCAAAGCGTCGGACCGCCGCCGGCAGGCACCTCGCAGCGCTCGGCTCAGCCGCCGATCGGAACTTCGATCCGCCCGCCGCTGGCATCGCCTGTGATCCCTTCGGCCACGACGACGGCCGCTGTTGCAACGGTCGGTGCCGTGGCGGCGACCGGCGCATTGGCCGCCACAACGGCCAGTGCCGCCCCTGCCCCGGCTGCAACCTCGGTGACGACGACCAGCGATACGGCCATCGTCGGACAGCCGATCGATCCGTCTTCGGCGCCGGCAGCCGCGGTGAATAGCGATCTGCCTCCGCTTGAGATGCTGGCCTCGGTGGGCGAGCCCATCATGCCGCTGAGCCAGGCTCCGACGGCGTCCACCGTCACCGCCCAGGCCGCCAGCCAGCCCGCGCACGGCGCGCGCCGCGTGGTCCACCGCGTAGTTGCCGAGGAATCCTGCAACGTCCCGAGCCATCGCGGCTCTCGCTACGGCGGCTGGTACGGCTACCGCCGCTGGTAAGGTCACCGCTAACGCTACCGGCAGATCGGTCCCTCTCGAAAGCGAGGACCGGTCTGCCAAACGTGCGATACTATGCAGCAAGTGACGCCTTGCCTTGAGCAGCTCTCCTCCAGATTTCGACGCCGAGACCAGATATGCGCGCGCCCCTCACCGTTTCTCTGCTCCTCGCTTCCGCGGCCTTCGTTGGCACCGCACACGGCCAGACCACACCCGATCGGGCCGGCCCTCGCGTCGCCCAGGCACAGCCGCAGGCGACTCCGGCCACGCCACCGGCCCAGCCGCGACGCAACCTGAGCCAGGACAATCCCGCTCCCGGCGCACCCGCACCAGGAACTCCGGCTCAAGCAGCGACGCAGGTACCGGCCGCCACCCAGGCTCCGGCACCCGCGCAGCCGCAGCCCGCGCCGGCTCCGACCGCCACACAGCCAGCCACGGTACCTCCGACCGCTACGACGCCTGCTCCCGCGCAAGCCCAGCCAGCCCCTGCGCCCGCCGCACCGCAACAGCCTGCCGCCGCGAGCACGCCCCCGACGCCTCAAACGGCGACACCGCAACCCGCTGCGCCTCAAGCGCCAGCCGCGGCAACCCCTCCGGCACCGACCGCCGCACAAACGCCTCCGGCCGCGACTCCGGCACCAGCGCAACCCGCTGCCACGGAACCGCCGGTACCGGTTGAGATGGCCGAATGCACAGGCGCCGCCACCGACGCCGCCGTCCGTGCTTGCACCCAGGTGATCGATGGCCGGCGCGTCTCCCGCGACATCCTGGTCATGGCCTATGCCAATCGCGCCGCGACGCACTTCCGGCGCAACGACGACGCTCGCGCCATCGCCGATCTCGATCAGGCGATCCGTCTGGATCCCCGCAACTTCGAGGCTATCGCGCTTCGTGCTCAGGCTCGCGCCCGTCAAGGCGACTTCGACCGCGCCATCACCGACATGACCGCCACCATCGCCTTGCGACCTGATGAGGCCGTCGGCTTGCGCGAGCGCGGCGCCCTCCAGCAGCGCAAGGGCGATGCCGCCGCGGCCCTCGCCGACTTCAATGCAGCATTGGCGATCAATCCGAATGACGCTGCCGCACTTCAGCAGCGTGCAGCTCTCCATCTTGCAGCAAACCGACTCGCCGAAGCACGCACCGATGCCGACCGCAGCCTAGCCATCGATGCCCGCGCCGTCGCAGCACTGATGACGCGCGCCGAGGTCCGCTCGCGTCAGGGCGACCGGACCGGCGCCCTCGCCGATATCGACGCCGGTCTCACCATCGAGCCGGGCAACGCAGCGCTACGCCAGACGCGAGACCGCATCGATCCTCCGGCGCAGCAGGCTGCGGCCGCTGCCGCAGCCGCGACAACCGCAGCCGCGACGGCCCAGCGCGCCGCACTCGATGCCGCGGTGACACAACAGCCCAACAATCCGCAGGTGCGCATGCAGCGCGCCCAGGCTGCGTGGGCCGCAAGCGATGTGCAAACCACCATCGTCGACCTCAACGAGGTTATCCGCCTGGAACCGCGGAACGGCGAGGCCTTCCGCATTCGTGGTCTCGCGCACGCGCGGCGCGGCGATGCGGTCCGCACGATCAACGACCTCACCCAGGCCATCAATCTCAACGTCCGCGATGCCAACACGTACCTGTTCCGGGCCGAGGCGCATGTCCGCCGCAATCAGCGCCAGCAGGCGATCGCCGACTACCGTCAGGTGCTGCGTATCGAGCCGGGCAACCAGTTCGCCTTGAACGGACTGCGTCGCTACGGTCTTAACAACTGAGACAGGACCAGAGACGCCTGATGCGCCTCGTAGATGCACAATGGGCCGTCGGACTGCGTGCAGGGCTTTGCCTGGCCTCTCTGATAATGGCTGCGGCCTCGGTGAACGCGCAGCAGTCGCAGCCCTCGTCGGTCGCCGCGTGCTTCTCGACGACCGACCCAGCCGCCATCGTCACCGCGTGCGATACGTTGCTCGCCGGCGACCGCCGCGGTCTCACCTCGGATCAGACGGGTCTAGCGCTTCAGCGGCGGGGCGGGGCCTACGCCGTTCTCGGCCGCATCGACGATGCCATCGGCGACTTCCGGCAAATGGCGGCGACCGGCTACAAGGTCCACGAGGCTCACGCCTCGATCGCGAGTCTGGAATTCAGGCGTCAGCGCCTGAGCGTGGCCGAAGCCAGCTATCGCGAGGCGCTGAGAGTGAACCCCAGCTATGCGCTCGCCCAGTTGGGTCTCGGTCACACTCTGATCGGCCTCGGTCGGGCGGCTGAGTCCATCGCTCATTTCGATCGAGCCCTGGCGATCACCGACACCGATCCCGAGGCCCACCTCGGCAAGGCAACCGCGCTTATCGCGACGGGCGATCTCGACGGCGCCATCCGCAGCCTCGATGCCGCCTTGAGGCTCGACCCGCGCCTGCTCGCTGCCCTGTATCAGCGTGCCCAGGCCCATCACGACAAGGGCGACATGACCAAGGCGCTGGCTGATGCCGACGCTGCCGTTGCCGCCGCTTCGGGCGAGGAGCGGATCCGTGCCTTGGTCTACCGCGGGCGACTGCGCAATAACGCCAAGTCCTACGACGGCACCATTGCCGACTGTACCGCCGCCGATGCCGAGGCCGGTCGCCTTGCCGTCACCGACCAGCGGCTCCGCGCGGCGGCACTGGTCTGTGTCGGCTTGGCCCGCCAGAGCAAGGGCGATCTGACCGCCGCCCAGGACAGCTACGAGCAGGCACTCCGCTGGGATGCCCGCGACGTCGCAGCGCTGGCCGGTCGCGGCTACGTTCTGCTGCAGCGCGGACGCTATGACGCGGCAGCGGCCGATTTCCGCGCAGCCCTCGCTGTCGATCCACGCTCCCAGGATGCCTTGCGCTTCCTCGGCCTCGCCTACGCCGACAAGGGCGATCGGGCCAAGGCGGATCAGGAGTTCAGCCGGGCCATCGAAACCGCCCCGAACGATCCGTGGCCGGTCATGATCCGCGCCATAACCGCCGCGCGTGACGGAGACCGAACGCGAGCCCTCGCCGACGCCAACCGCGCACTCGAGATCACAGGTCCCCGCTCGTCCGATGGCTTCCTGGTGCGCGGCGCCGTACACTACTTCCTCGACGATATGGACAAGGCCCGCATCGACGTCGACACGGCTATCAGCCTCAACGGTGACAACGGACAGGCGCATCGCATGCTGTCGCGCCTCCTCATCAGGCAGGGACGCCTCGAAGAAGCGCAGCGATCCCTCGACACAGCGAGCCGCCAATTGCCCAATGACGTGACGGTCATGCTGCAGCAGGGCCTGATCGCGCTCGGCCGTAGGGACTACGGCCGGGCGGTTCTCGAGTTGACGCGCAGCCTTGCCATCAACGACGTGCATGCCGAAGGTTTCGCGGCTCGCGGCCAGGCAAACGAGGGTCAGGGACTTATCGCGGCTGCCATCGCCGACTATCGCGCTGCCTCGGGCAAACTTGCCATCGATGGAGATGGCCGAAGGGCCAAGGCGCTCGCGGCCGAACGGCTCGCGGCGCTGACGGCACCGCCTTCCTCTGCCGCAAGCACGACGGCCGGCACCACGCCCGCGGCGCCGACATCGACCACCGTCGAAGCGCGCCCGCCATCGCCCGCCGCTGACCCTGGCTCGCGCCGGGTCGAATCCGACCAGTCGCTCTACTGCCGCATCTTCGAGGGCATGTTCGTCTCGTCGAGAAAATACACCGGCGTCGAGTTCGACGTCGGCTGCCGACGCCAGAATTGACCCGGGGCTCCGATCGGCACACGCCATCACACGGCGAGCAACTCGACAGTCCCAAGCAGAAAGAGCCGGATCGCTGTCGATCCGGCCCCTTTCAGTACACGCGCTGAGCGCGTATCACCATTTGTGGTGCCAGCCATGCCGCTTGTGATGCCAGCCGTGCTTGCCGCCGTGCGAATGCCAGTACCAGCCGTGCCCGCGCGGCTTATGCGGCCGGCAGACGAGAACCTTGCCGTGCTGCTTGTAGCCCCAGCCGCCACCCGTCCAATAGCAGCTCTTGTGATAGCGATAGCCCTGCACTTGCGTGACCGGCGAAGCCACATCTGCGGCAGGGTTGGACGGCAGAAGCGGAGCCGCCATGACCGGCAAAGCGACAATCGTCGCGGCGAAAGCAAGCGAAGCTACGATGACATTGCGCATAGGTGAGTATCTCCAGTCTTTATCTGAACGAAGAACACTGAATTATTGAATGCCGGTTAGTTTCGTCGCAAGTGGTATCTCCGACCGCGCGATCACATTGTTGTGCAGCCAGCACTTTTGGCCCGCGAGCCAATCCGCCGAGCGTACCCAAGCCATCAGATCCAGTCCGGCGTGTGCGCGAAACGTCCCGGACGCGGCCGGGGATGATCCACAGCCAGCGAGTCGATCCGCAGCCGCGTCAGACGCATGAACGTGAACTTCCAGCCGTCGTCCGTGCGCCGGTACTCCTCCTCATAGTGGCCCCAACCGACGAATCCGCGACTACCTGGTGCCTCGTGCGGCGCTTGGCCCTCGGGGAACTCGAGGTAATCCATCATCGGCCAGATACCGCGTGCCATATCCGGCCCTGTCAGAACGATCTCTGGGCTTGTCACGTGATGGATCGAGATCACTTTTCCGAGGCGCTTGGCGAGGCCGGCGACGAACGCGTCCGGCGTGCCGCCATCACCGACGGAGCCGAAGCCGTAAAGACGCGTCTCCGGCGCGAACAGCGTCGCGAGGCGATCCCATTGCTTGGTGTCGACGAACCGGCAATAGCGCGCCTTCAGATCCTTGATGGCCTCGATGTCAAGGAGGTCGTCCAGTGTCTTTGGCGGCATGAGATGGCTCCGGAGGAATGTGCGTGTCCGAAGCATAGCGCCTGCGCGCGGCATGCAAAGGACTCACCGACGCAATTCGCGCCGACCCTGCCCCCTATCGCGCCACCGGCACCCCAGTCGCCTCGAAGGCAACGCGCTGCCGCTCCGCCACCTCAGCCAGGTCGAACCCTTCGATCGTTTCGTTGAACATGCGGTAGTAGTTGAGCCGCGCATCGAGATGCAGGAACACGCCACCGAGGCCGATCGCCGCCCGATCCATGAATACGAACTCGCGCGGCACCTTCACCGGCCCCTTCTCCTTCAGCGCCTCGTGCACGGTGAAAGCCTCGCGCCGGCCGTACTCGCCGGGAGTGGTCCCTTCCGCGATCGAGCGCACGCGATCATCGAGCAATGGCCCGTAGATGAAGCGCGCCCAGATGTTGAGCACCTCGATGACGTCCTTCGACAGTCCCTTGAAACCCCACGTCTCGTAGGCCTGCACGATCAGCGCCTCGTCGCCACGCTCGAGCCCGCGATATAGATCGATCACCCCCTGCACGAATTTGGGCTGGAACGTCCGCATGCACCCATAGTCCAGCAGGTTGATTCCGGATGGTTTCCCGTCCTCTTCAAAGACATTGTAGTTTCCGAGATGCGGATCGCCATGAATCACGCCGTAGTGCGAGAACGGGAACCACCACGCCCGGAACATCGCACGCGCGATCTGATTGCGGTCCTCCAGCGGAGCTGGCTTGTACTCGAGCAATCGCCGCCCCTCGAGCCAGGTCATCGAGAGCAGTCGCTTCGTCGACAGCTCCGGCACGATCTCCGGCACCCGGATCAGCGGGTCGTCCTTGAAGATGAGCCCGTAAAGCGCCGTATGCCGCGCCTCTAGCTCGTAGTCGAGTTCCTCCTTCAGCCGCTCGGAGATCTCTTTCAGGATCTCCCCCGTCTCCACAGCCGGATCCATACGCGCATGCAGCGCGAACACCACGCGTAGTTGCCCCAGATCCGCCGCCACTGCCGACTGCATGTCGGGGTACTGCAGCTTGACCGCGAGCTGGCGGCCGTCGTGCCCCACGGCCTTATGCACCTGTCCCAGCGACGCCGACGCCGACGATGTCGCCTCGAACGACTTGAAGCGTGATTGCCAGTCCGGCCCCAGCTCTGCCTGCATCCGCCGCCGTACGAAGCCCGGCCCCATCGGCGGCGCCTGGCTTTGCAGTTGAGACAGCTCGCGCGAATACTCTGGAGGCAACGCCTCGGGAATCGTAGAAAGCAGCTGCGCCGCCTTCATGATCGGCCCCTTGAGCCCACCCAGCGCCTTCGCCAGCTCAGCCGCATTCTTGCTGCGATCCAGCTCCATTCCGAAAAGCCGATTACCCGCGACGCGGGCCGCCACCGCGCCCACACCCGTACCGACCCGCACATATCGCGCCGCACGGGCCGAGAAGCGGTTTTCTTCGTCGTCTGGCACGGATGCTCGCCTCGCCGATTGGTTTCATCGCATCATATCGGGTGCCGCAACGCCCACGTCCAGCCCAGCGAACCCGGTCACTGGACGCGCAGGACACATTGCCGCCTGTTGCGATTCCAGCTTACATTTGTCCGGACAATCGCGCACGTCAGTCGCGCTACAGATGCATCGGAGGATACCCCCATGAAAGGCGTCGTGTTCCTAGGCGACCGCAAGCTCGAGCTGCGCGACTTCCCCGATCCGACACCCGGCCCGCGCGACGTCGTGCTCGAGATCAAGGCCTCGGGCATGTGCGGTTCGGATCTGCACACCTACCGCGCGCCGCCGCCATCCGGGGACGGCGCCGTCACGGGCGGCATCAAGCGTGAGGCCGGCACCATCGCGGGCCACGAGCCATGCGGTATCGTCGTCGCCGTGGGCTCGGCCGTCTCCGAGCGCGAGGCAAAAATCGGCCAGCGCGTCATGTGCCACCACTACGACGGCTGCGGCGGTTGCAAGCATTGCCGGGGCGGCTGGACCCAGATGTGCCTCGAAGGCACGACCGTGTACGGGTCCGGTGGACACGGCGGCCACGCCAAGTACATGAAGTGTCCCGCCCACACCCTCGTCGCCCTCCCCGACAGCCTTTCGTTCGAGACCGGCGCCGCCATCTCCTGCGGCACCGGGACCGCCTGGGGCGCGCTCAAGCGCGTGCAGCTGCAGGGCGGCGAGACCATCGCCATCTTCGGACAGGGCCCCGTCGGCCTGTCTGCCACTCAGCTCGCGGTTGCGATGGGCGCGCGCGTGATCGCACTCGACGTCTCCGAGGAGCGCTTACAGCTCGCCAAGGAGTTCGGCGCCGAGATCACCATTGATGGCCGATCCAACGACGTCGTCCAGGCGATCCGCGACCTCACCCATGGCGAAGGCGCCCACAAGACGCTGGACTGCTCGTCGGCGTCCGACGCACGCGCCGCCACGGTGCGGTCCGTCCGCTCATGGGGCACCGCCTGCTTCGTCGGCGAGCGCGGCAACGTCACCCTCGACGTTTCACCGGACATGCTTCGCCGGCAGGTGACCTTGGTCGGCTCGTGGACCTTCTCGAAGCAGGGCCAGGCGGACTGCGCCGAACTCGTCGCCGACAAGAAGATCGACGTCGACAAGCTCTTCACGCACCGCTGGCGCCTCGACCAGGCCAAAGAGGCCTACGAGCTGTTCGACAAGCAGACCACCGGCAAGGCAGTGATCATTCCGAACTGAGGCAAGTTCCCTTCTCCCCATTCCTGCACGTCGATGGGGAGAGGGTTAGGGTGAGGGGCGGCGACACGTGCTGCCTCTACCTTTTTCGCCATGACTTTCTGCAATTCGCCGAAGGTCGGAGAGAAGGGTTGAACACCATGCTCCCGAAGGACGCCCCCTCTCGATCGGCGGCACCTGGCAATGCCGTCCTCGCGCCGGTCGAACTTCGCGACATCGGCAACGCGATTCAGGCCGGAGTCGGGGACTTCACCGCCGCGCCGCTGGTCAGCATCTCGATTGCACTCGTCTACACGCTCGGCGGTTGGCTTCTGGCGGCCCTGCTCTGGGTCCTCAATATGCCTTTCCTCGTCTACCCCATGGCGATGGGATTTGCGCTGGTCGCACCGTTTGTCGCCGTCGCCTTCTACGAGGTTAGCCGCTCGCTGGCGGCGGGCCAGTCACCGACGGTCTACAAGGCCTGGTGCGCGGTCTGCGATGCCAAGAACCGTGACATCCGCTGGATGGCGCTCATCACCAGCTTCGCATTCTTTCTCTGGATGGATATTGCGGCAATGATCACGCTGTCGTTCTTCGGCGCAGCCGCTCTGGATTTTGGCGAACTGCTTAAGCAGATCGGCACCACGACACACGGCTGGATCTTCCTCGTCGTCGGCCATGTTGTCGGCGCCGCCATCGCCCTCCTCGTCTTCTCGATCTCCGTCATCTCGATCCCGATGCTGTTCGACCGCGACATCGACATCATCACCGCCATCCGCACCAGCGTCAGCGTCGTGAAAGCGAACCCCTTCCCGATGGCATTGTGGTGCGCCACCATCGCCGCATCCATCATCGCCTCGATTGCGACCGGCTTGCTGCTAATGCCCGTCGTCCTTCCCATCCTCGGCTACGCCAGCTGGCACCTCTACCGCAAAGCCGTAGCACCGGCCTGACGTGATGCATCCGGCGTCGGTGCCCGGCCTTGCGCACGCACGACTTCACCCCCTCGTATCATCCTTGCCTCTTCCCCCTGATCGAGAGAGGTGGTCGAAGCCGAAGCAGGAACGCGGGCTCGAGTTTTCGCTAGTCCGCGTCCTCTCCCCTCCCCTTGGTGGGGAGGGGTCTGGGGTGGGGTGACAGCCTGGTCGCGCCGTGACGGCGAGGACAGCAGCTAGGCCGAGCGAAAACGAGGCTCGCCTCAATACTCGTAGACGTCCGGGTTGCCGCTGAAGAATGCGCGCTTCATTCGCTCCATCCGCATCTGATCCATCGCGCGCTTGACGAGATGCGGATAGTTGCGCTCCCACTGCATGTTCATCTTGGCCGACAGCGAGACGCTTCTCATCGCCGCGATGCCCGGATCGAGCGTCCGACTGCGCCTCGCATCCGCCTTCAGGTCGTCATGCTTCCAGTCCGGCATGCCCACATCCCGGATGAAGTCCCACAGTCCGCGTTTCTCCGGCATGGGATCGGGAACCGGCACATAGGACGGGATCGAGTCCGCGAACGTGCTGATGCCGGCCGCCTCCATCTGCGAGATGCGCACGGCCTCCTCCATCGCCTTCTCAGCAGCCTCTCTGGCCGTCAGCGGCGAGATGGCGGCAGCACCCAGAAAGAAACGGCGGTTGATGGTCGTCATGGTTGTGGCCTCCACGCCGGCGCGCCTCCACGCACACCGATTGGGACCGCAAGATTGGCCCTCCACCCCCCTATTCAAGACCCAGCCGATAAAATGATCCGGGCTCGCCGGAACATCACTTGTATGGCAGACGAGAAATGTCGCCGGGACCCTGCACCTCGGCGAGCCCCGCGGGCTCATGGTTGCCGAGCTGGCCATGCCTCCGGCCCGAACCTACATCCGGAACACGCCGAACTTGGTCTCCTCGATCGGCGCATTCAGAGTTGCGGCGAAGGCAAGTCCCAGCACCCGACGCGTCTCGCGCGGCGCGATGATGCCATCGTCCCAGATTTGCGACGTGCCGTAGTAGGGGTGCCCGTCTCGCTCGTAGGCCTCGAGCACGGGCTGCTTGAACTTCGCCTCGTCCTCCGCACTCCAGGTCTTGCCCTCGGCCTCGATGTTATCGCGCCGCACCGTGGCCAGGACGCTCGCCGCTTGCACACCGCCCATGACCGAGATGCGCGCATTCGGCCACGTGAACAGGAACCGGGGTGAATAAGCGCGCCCGCACATGGCATAATTGCCTGCGCCATAGCTGCCGCCGATCACCACGGTCACTTTCGGCACGTTGGCATTGGCCACCGCCATCACCATTTTCGCGCCGTGCCGTGCGATCCCGCCCGCCTCCGACTCGCGTCCGACCATGAAGCCCGTGATATTCTGCAGGAACAGCAGCGGGATCTTGCGCTGACACGCCAGCTCGATGAAGTGCGCCGCCTTCTGCGCCGTCTCCGAATAGAGGATGCCGTTGTTCGCCAGGATCGCGACCGGGATGCCCTCGATGTGCGCGAACCCGGTGACGATCGTCGTCCCATAGTTACGCTTGAACTCGTGCAGCTCCGAGCCATCGACGAGCCGCGCGATCACTTCGCGAGCGTCGTACTGCGTCGCCAGCGATGCCGGCACCACGCCATCGATCTCGTCCGCATCGAGCGACGGCATCCGCGCCGTCCGCGTGAGAATGTCTGCGCGACGCGGTGACGTCAGCGTGGCCACGATATCGCGCGCGATTTGCAGCGCGTGGTCGTCGTTGACCGCATAGTGGTCCGCCACGCCTGAAAGCCGCGTGTGCACCTCGGCGCCACCGAGATCCTCGGCCGAAACCGTCTCGCCCGTTGCCGCCTTCACCAGCGGCGGACCACCGAGAAAGATCGTCCCCTGCCGGCGCACGATGATCGTCTCGTCCGACATCGCCGGCACATAGGCGCCGCCCGCGGTGCAGCTTCCCATCACCACCGCAATCTGCGGAATACCCGCCGCCGACATTCGCGCCTGATTGAAGAAGATGCGCCCGAAATCGTCCTTGTCGGGAAACACGTCCGTCCAGTGCGGCAGGTTCGCGCCACCTGAATCCACCAGATAGATGCATGGCAGACGATTCTCGACCGCGATCTCCTGCGCGCGCAGATGCTTCTTGACGGTCAGCGGATAGTAGGTCCCGCCCTTGATCGTCGCATCGTTGCAAACGATCACGCACTCGCGCCCCGACACCCGCCCGATGCCCGTGATCACGCCCGCGCCGTGGATGTCGCCCGAATAGAGCCCCATCGCCGCCAGTTGCGAGAACTCCAGAAATGGCGAGCCGGGATCAATCAGCCGCATGACGCGGTCGCGCGGCAGCAGCTTGCCCCGCGCCAGATGCCGCTCGCGCAGCTTCTCGGGCCCGCCCTGCGTCGCCTCGGCGCGCTTCGCCTCGAGATCGGCGACCAGCGCCTGCATGGCGGCGCGGTTGGCTCGGAACTCGTCGGACTGCGTATTGATCTCGGATGTCAGCGTCGGCATGGGCTCTCCCTCAAGGCCCCGGAACCCTAGGCGGGGGCTCTGGATGCGGCAAGAGGGCGAACGGCGCGATCGGACCGGCTCACGCGATCGGCAGGATGACGGAGCATTCCACACAACTCTTGCTAGGAGCCCAAGCTGCGCTGGCGAACTGCCACCGCCCATGCCACGATTAACCCTCCCCTCCACATCCATCCGGGCCCTCCCTTGACCCAGACCGACCCGCGCTCCGCCGAGCTCAAGGCCATCGCCGTGGCCGCCCTCGGCTCCATCTCGGTCGGCTTCGTGCCGATGTTCGTATCGGAGCTTCAGACGTCCGGCATGAGCACCGTGTCTGCGCTCGTCTGGCGCTACATCGTGGCCCTGACCATTCTCATCCCGCTCGCGCTCTGGCGTCATCAACTCGCCGACGAATGGCGACGTGGCGGTAAGTGGCTCGTTCTGAACGGCCTGACTCTCGGCACCTTCCAGGTGTTCTGCTACTTCAAGGCCGTGGAGACGCTGCCCACCAGCGTCGTCGTCACGCTGTTCTACTTCTATCCCGTGATGGCGCTGGCACTCGATCGCTTCCTGTTCGCCATCCCGATCCGAACGGCCACCGTGCTTGGCGTCATGACCATCGTCGCAGGCGTGGCCCTCACCAGCGCGCCGGGCTTTGCCGGAGCCACTCTCGATCCTCAAGGCGTCCTGTACGTGGTTCTGGCAGCCCTGGGCTACGCGCTCTATATCGCGGCCGCCTATCCTGTCACGAAGAAGGTCGCGCCGGTCGCCAGCGCGGTCTTCATCTACGGCTCATACGCAGTCTCGTTCGGCATTGCGGCCTACCTGGAGGGATTTACGTTCCCGTCGGCGCAAAACCTATGGCTTAACGTGCTCTTCATCGGCAGCCTCGGTGGCGCCCTTCAAATTCTGTCGTTCTCGTATGCTCTGCCTCGCCTCGCATCGTCCGGCTACGCGGCCATCGTCTGTCTCGAGGTCGTGACCGTGGTACTGGCCGGTGTCTTCATCATCGGCGAACGTCTCGTCACCATTCAATGGCTCGGCATCGCTCTCGTGATTGGCGGCATCTTCCTCTCGCGCGCCAGCCGCGGCATGAGCCGCGCCGTGCCTCCGCCCTCTCTCGTCGAGGCAAAACCCGGACCGCCCCTTAGCAAAGCACGCAAGCCCTGAAGTAAGCCTGCGACCAACGAAACCTTCGAGTCCCCGGACGGAGCGACCGAGGGCAATGCCCGAGGCGAGCGCAGATTTGGGGACTGGCCAGCATCAACCCGCAGGCCAACGCCCCTGATAAGGCGCCCTTTCGACCATCTCCAGATGGTCCTGCCCATAGAACATATCGCCATCGACGAAATACGTCGGCGAGCCGAACACCGACCGCCGGATCGCCTCATCCGTATTGGCATCGTAGATCGCCCGGATCGACGCGCTGTCCGCAGCGCTGAGCAACGCCTCGCCATCCGCACCGACCCCACGCGCCAGCTTCGCCAGCGTCGCCCTGTCCGCGAGATCCGCATCGTCCCGCCAGTGCGCCTCGAGCAGCGCATGCGCCAGCTCGTCCACGCGATCGCCCCGCTCTTGCGCCGCAATCAACAAACAATTCGGAAGCCCGATGTCATTGTCATGAAAAGTCGGCCTGTGCCCGATCACCGGCGCGCGCCGCTCCTCCGACCAACGCTGGATCTCACGGCCGAAGTAGTAGGCGATATGCGCCTTGGAACGCTGCCGCGTCGGCACCGCCCCCACACCCTCCATGCCGCGCCTCAGATCGTAGGGCCTGTGCCGGATCGTACGGCCGGCCGCCCCCGCGATCTCCATCAAGCGCCGCGAACCCAGATACGCGAACGCCGAATGCGCCGCATAGAAGTACTCGATCTCAGCCATTCAAACGCTCCGATCCATCGCCACGGATGTCCCGTCTCCCCTTGCGGAGAGGTCTAGAGTGAGGGGGAAACAAGGGTGAGGGGGAAGCAGGACGCTCACACCGTTAGAACCAGCTCACGCCAGCCTCTCCCACGCTTTCACGAAGAAATCCGGCGCACCGAAATTGCCGCTCTTCAGCGCCAGCACCAGATCGCGCCCGGGCTCACCATGGCCATCGGCTGCCGAATTCCAACCGGCCACGCGCGTCCACGGCACGCCTGGATCGATCTCCGGCCCGATCTCCAGAGCCGTCACGCCGAGGCCGTTCACTACTGCGCCCGACGTCTCCCCGCCGGCCACGATCAGCCGCGTCGTCCCCGACGCCACCAGCTCCCGCGCCACCGCCGCTAGCGTTGTCTCGACCATCGCGCCCGCCGCCTCGCGCCCGAGCTTGTCCTGCACGGCCTTCACCGCCGCCGGCTCCGCGCTCGAATAGACCAGGAACGGCTTGTCCTTGGGCTGCTGCGCGATCCACGCCAGGATCGTTGCCTCCGACTGCGCCCCGCTCGAAAGCGCCAGCGGATCGACCTCAAGCGCCGGAACCCCGGCCGCCTTCGCCGCCGCCACCTGCCCGCGCGTCGCCTCCGAGCAGCTTCCCGCGAGAATGGCTGCCCGCCCGGCCGGCGCCGTCATCGACGTCGGCGCTTCGGCGGCCTTCATCAGCCCCTTCGCGATGAAATTCGCGGGCAATCCCAGCGCCACACCGGACCCTCCCGTTATCAAGGGCATGCCGGCAGCTGCCGCACCCATCTCGATCAGGTCGCGGTCCGAGATCGCATCCACCACCACGAACCGCTCACCCCGCTTGCGCGCGGCCGCGAACGCCTCGGCGATGGCCGCGCGGCCTTTCTCGACCACCGAATAGGGCACCAACCCCACCATGCCCTTCGACTGCCGCTGCATGACGCGCTGAAGATTGGAATCCCGCATCGGCGTCAGCGGGTGATCCTTCATTGGGCTCTCCGCCAGCGGCACCTCGCCGACGAACAGGTTGCCCATGTAGACCGTACGCTTGTTGGTCGGAAACGCCGGACAGACCAGCGCCAGGTCAGCGCCCAGCTTCGCCATCAGCGCCTCGGCGACCGGGCCGATGTTGCCTTCGTCGGTCGAATCGAAGGTCGAGCAGTACTTGAAGAACAGCTGCTTCGCGCCAAGCCCCAGCAGCGCGTCCGCGCTCCTGAGCGACAGATCGATCGCCTCCGCCACCGGACATGTCCGCGTCTTCAGCGCGACGACGATGGCGTCATAGCCGGCCAGCCGACCATCCCCCACCCGCGGCACGTCCATCACCTGCAGCGTACGCATCCCCGCCCGCGTCAGCATGATGGCGAGGTCAGTCGCCCCGGTCAGATCGTCGGCGATGCATCCGAGCAGCAAGGGATCACTCCATCATGGCATGTAGATCCACACACCATGACAAGGCCAGCGCCACTTGGGAACCCCGCGACGCAGAACAGGATGCCAAGTGCTCTATCGGGACGCTCCCAGGCGGACAGCGCGGAGCCTGATCACAACCCGACGCCAGACGTAGACGAACAGCCGAGGCCCCCCGTAGACGAGAGCCCCCGCCGCCGCCCAGATGATCGAGGCCTGTTGGCTAGTGGCGAGCCAACGCGGCGCATAACCCATGAGCACGAAACCCGTGAAGGCGATCAGGACCAACCGGGCAATCATGTCACGGACTCCGCTCGTCGGTTGTGAATCAGGACGCCGAGGCACCACGCTTACGGCGAAGCGCAAGCGCATAAACGAATGTCAGTGGCGCAAAGAACAAAAGCGCTATCCACATCGCCACCGGGTCAGCGATGTCGGGCGCCACCGGATAGGCAAGAAAAATGGCAGCCGCCACCGCCATTCCGCTCGAGGTCCAGAGCCCGAACAGCAGGAACGGCCGTCCGAAACGATCCAGCGACCCTGTCGTCGCACCCAGGCGAGCGAGGCAGCCCGCGTGCGAGCCACATGGGATAGAGCTGACTCGCGAAGCCGAGGGCGCCGCATCCGAGGAAGTAGGCGAGAAAATCGACCCCCTTCAACGGAAAGAGCGCCTGTGTCGCGGCAATGAGCGGGATCAGCACGACGAACGTCGCGATCGTCAGCCGCCGGCTGCCAATCCGCAGCGTTGCCTCGGCCTCGGCATCAGGCACGATGCGGCCCGACCCGTAACCCATCGGGAAAAACACGAGGCGCTCCTCGCCGTCGCGCTTGAAATGGGCGTCGACCGTCTTGTCGAGAAATCCGTCGATTGCCGAGCGTAAAGTCATTGGTCGACCTCGAATTGAGCGATGGGGACCAATAAATTGAACTACGTTTATTTAATGGGCAAATCAAACACCCGTGACCACCGCACAATCGCTCGACCGGATCGCCGCGCGAGCGCAACGATCCGATCGCCTCGATGCCGCTTAGCCCGCCTTCACTAGCTCGACGATGGCGTCACCGAGCTCGGTGCACATCGCCTTACCGCCCTGGTCGCGCGTTCTGATGTCGGTCGTCTTGAACAGTTTCTCGATCGCCGTCACGATCGCGTCCGCCGCATCCTTGTGTCCGAGATGTTCGAGCATCATCGCGCCCGACCAGATCTGCCCGATCGGATTCGAGATGCCCTGCCCCGCGATGTCGGGCGCCGAGCCGTGCACCGGCTCGAACATCGACGGGAACTCCTTCTCCGGATTGATGTTGCCGCCCGGCGCGATCGCGATCGTGCCCGTGGTGGCCGGTCCCAGATCCGAAAGAATGTCACCGAATAGATTCGATCCGACGATCACGTCGAACCACTGTGGATTGCGCACCAGATGCGCCGTCAAAATGTCGATGTGATACTGGCTGGTCTTCGCCTTCGGATACTCTTTGGCGATGGCCGCGAACCGCTCGTCCCAATAGGGCATCGAGATCGAGATGCCGTTCGACTTCGTCGCCGACACCACCTCGTTGCGCTTGCGCGTCGCAGCCAGGTTGAAGGCGTAGCGCATCACCCGGTCGCAGCCGCGCTTCGAGAAGATGGCTTGCTGAATGGCCATCTCCATATCGGTGCCCTCATACATGCGACCGCCGACCGAGGAATACTCGCCCTCGTTGTTCTCACGCACGATCCAGTAGTCGATGTCGCCCGGCTTGCGCCCCGCGAGCGGACACGGCACGCCCTCGAACAGCCGCACCGGACGTAGGTTGATGTACTGCTGAAACTCGCGCCGGATGGGGATTAGCAGACCCCACAGCGACACGTGGTCGGGCACGCCTGGAAACCCGACCGCGCCCAGATAGATGGCATCGTGCTTCCGGATTTGAGCGAGCCCATCGTCCGGCATCATTTTGCCGGTCTTCTTGAACACCTCGCACGACCAGTCGAACGTGTCCCATTGGAACGCGATGTCGAATTTTCGGCCGACCGCCTCGAGCACCTTGATGCCCTCGGGCACCACCTCGTTGCCGATCCCATCTCCGGCAATGACGGCGATCTTGTAGGTGTTCGGCTTCTGTCCTGCAGCCACGGCCATGAGCGTCCATCTCCCATCTCGGATTCGAGACGAGAGAAGGCAGCCACTCACGGAAAGTCAAGGCACGACGCAAGGTGCGGGTCCCGTCGAGCCGCCTGGCTCACCGGCCTCAGGGCGAACTCCGCGTCAGATCGGAGAACGTCCGGCTCAGCCGTGATCCCCGCTCCGGAACGCTCCGTGCGGGCCGACTACTCCGCGACACCACCGGATACGTAGCCCGTGGACGCTCTACGGGCCGCACATCGGAAATATCCGTTGCCGAACTCGTCCCCGGGCGCGCTTCGGGAACAGGGAGTGCACCCACGGCCATCCGGCCTGGAAGCGGATTGGCAGGAGAAGCGGCAACGGCATCCGCGTCCCGGCTCGTGCTGCCCGTGATTATCGGTTCCACCGAAGCTAGGGCCGGCGGAGCGGGATCAACTTCAGAAACCCACCTTTTCGCCGGCGCTGCCGTTGTTGCAGCCGGCGTGACCGCGGGTGCCGGACGCACTGCGGGCGCTGGCTTCGACAACAGGATTGGCGTCGAAACCGACACTGAAGAGGTGCGGGCCTCGCCGTGAATCTCCTGATGTACCGGCTTCGTCGCCAGCGTCGCCGGGGGCAGCGAACGCGCCTTTATCGACGCGTCGATGCAGGCCTCACCGGTCGCGGAAACGGAATCGCAACTCCGCGAGCAGGCCTTTGAGCTATGCCCTTGCAGCAGCGTCAAGAGGATGTAGTCGGGCTTGTCGGTGGCGAGATTGACATGAACGCTGGTATTGAAGGCACGCATCGCAACCCGCGTCCCCTCGTTCCAGGTGCCATCCGCGTCACCCGCATAGCATCCGACTCGTCGCAGCTCGTTTTGAATCGACGCGGCCAAGTTCGGCGATCGCCCCGTCAAAGAACCCGTCGTGGGCTGCTCGTTTGTGAGCTGGCGCTTCGGCATCTGATCACTGTCACCGCCTGCCGGTGTAAAGCCTGAAGGACGACGGCTATCACTTGGGATGGTTATTTCGCCAGAGGCGATGATCGTGCGGCTGCTGGGATCGTGCACGACGCCTTGTGCTGGAGGCAGCGCAACCAAGTAGTCCACTCCCAGGAAAGCTAGCACGGGCAGGACTGCCAACATCAGGCCATGGCTGAATGAACGAACATGAGTGCGCCGAAGTCGTCCCATGACTCTTACTCCTAACGCGAGGACAACGTACTGAACAAAAAACACAATGCTGAATGCTGCCTTGCAGTTCCTAACGCGGCGTCTCGAGCACTCGACATCCTGCATGGACATGGGTGCTTCTCACGCGATCCGCAACCAGCAGTCGCAGAACCGTGTTGTGAAACTGTATCCATCGGTGCCCCCGTGCATCAAGTCGCGCACCGAACAGTGGTTACGGTCGCCCCTTCATCATGCGCAGTGGACTGTATATCATCACGGGCTCGCCCTTTTGGTTCACAACCGTGTTGCGTGTACGCACTAATCCACGGTTTCCTTTCGAAGCGGCCCGGCTTTCTGTCACTTCGAGGACAACCGAGATGGTGTCCCCCACGAACGTCGGCCCCTCGATCTCGAGATCCATCCCGAGAAACGCCATTCCCGTGCCTTGGATGGTGCCGGCGATCACCAGCCCTTCCGCCATTGAGAACACCAGCGCACCGGGGACCAGCCGACCTTTGATCGCGCTTTCGGTCTGCCGATAGATCTCGTTCGTGAACAACACCTCCAGCATGCCCGTGCATGATATGAAGTTGACCAGATCCGGCTCGGTAACCGTGCGCCCGAAGGTTCGCCAGCTTTTCCCGACGGGCATGTCTTGCCAATAGAATCCCCTGCCGAGCAGCTCCGGCTCTTGCGTCATGGTCACAACTCCCTCTTTTCAGAAATTCTCGACCCAGGGCCGCAATTCCACTTCTGTGCTCCAGGCCGAGCGCGGCTGTCGAATGACGGCGAGATAGGTCTCGGCGACGGCATCCGGATCGAGCAGGCTATCCGGCGTGTCGGTCGCCCCTTCATTCCGTCCTCGCTCCGCGTTCCGCACCCCGCCGTCGATGTTGAAATGCGCGACGTGAATGCCTTTCGGCTGAAGCTCGCGCGCCATCGCTTGGGCAAGGCCGCGCAGCGCGAATTTCCCCATCGCGAACGGTGCCGACTGCGCGTAGCCCTTCATGCTTGCCGACGCACCCGTGAACAGGATCGTTCCAGCGCGGTGCGGCAGCATGCGGCGGGCCGCCTGCTGAGCGACCAGGAAACCGCCGAACGCCGTCACTTCGAGTGCCTTCATGACGTCACCCGGCACGAGATCGACCAGAGGCCCGCGCGTCCGGAAACTCGCGTTGTAGACGACGACGTCGATGCGCCCAAACGAACGGTCCAGGTCTGAAAACATGGCCGCAACGGCCGCTGGAGACGCCGCATCGACGGCAAAGGCGTGCGCCTTCGTCTTCTCCGCGAGTTCGGCGAAGTGATCGGGTTTGCGCGACGCCAGCGCCAGCTTGTAGCCTTCGCGAGACAGCAGCCTTGCCACCGACGCGCTGATCCCACTGCCAGTTCCGACTATCAAAGCTGTCTGCGTCATGACGTTTTTCCTCGCGCCCGTCATGGCGAGCTTCGCAAGGCCTCCACCCGAAAGCAATCGGAAGGCGGATCACGCCGCATAGACAGGACTCGGCGGGTTCGCCCGCCACGGTCCCTCGCGAAGCTTTATTCGATGGGCACGACCTCGTATCCCGACTGGCGCAGCAGCGCGACGAGGCCATTGTCGCCGATGAGGTGCAGCGCGCCGACCGCGATGAACGCTTCACCCTTTGCCAGGATCGGCAGTGCCGCGTCACGCATGCGCGGATTGCGCACCGTCAGCAGCGCATGCCGGAAACTTTCCATCGCCGTCGGGTCCAGCCCATGCGCCCGTATCATCTCGGCTTGCATCGGCAGCACCTTGCCCATTTCCCGCGCCAGATAGCGCTGGAGCATCGTCTCGACAGCGTCCGCAGTCCTCGCGTGCGTCTTGAGAGTGGCCTTCAACACACTGAGCTGGTCGGCCTCCGGTATGCCGGACATGACGAGCAACTGGCTTTCCAGCGTTTCCAAGCCGAGCACTGGAATGCCTCGGTTGCGTGCAGTCTGGCCGATCTGAAGGTCGAGCGGTTCTTTGCCAGCCTGCATCCTGGCGCGCTCGCAGTCCGTGACCGCAAGCATCAGAGTAACGAACCATGGCCGCAGCCGGGTCTGAGCCGCAGCCGGGAATCCTACGCGGGTCAGCGCCGTCAGCGCCGTTGACAACTCGTCTGCATCCAGCACACCGGCCAACCCCGCGGCGTCTCTGAAGACGATGTGTTCCTGCAGGCTTCCGAGAGCTGCAGCGAAGGCTTTCGGCGAGAGATCGGCAACCTCCAGCGCCACGCGCTTCGCAGACCCAAGCGCCGCTTCGACAGGCGGCGAAAGCGAAGTTACGCGGGCATCGCTGAGATGAATCGTTCCGAAAAGATGGCTCGGCTTCACTCCCGGACGCGAAACGCGCCAAAGCAGGGCGCCGCCATTCTCCACCTTCGCCGCGGCAGCTTCGATCCGCGCCTGAGCCGTCGGATCGCTTGCCACGAGTTCGGGAAGCAGGTCCTTCCCCTGGCATACGGGCGCTGCTCCGGAAGCCCTGACCGCCGTCGGCACCGCAAGTCCACATGTGAGCGCCACAACGAACGCCGCGAACCGACCTCTACCCATACCGACTCCGCTCGCCGCCCTGATGACCGAGGATCCTTTTCGACCGCGAAGTTCGTCTCGAGCCGGCAGCGTGAGCACAGGAACGTCGCGATCCACGCACCAGCCTGCCATGCAACGATCACGGCTCTATTAACTTGATGTCCCAAGGCTTGGCACAAACGCGAGCCCGCCGACTACATCAGCTTCCTGATCTCAGCCTTTAGCAGTGGCGCTAGATCGTCCCGCGCCATTGCATAGGCGAGATTGGCCATGAGGAACCCGATCTTGGAACCGCAATCGTAGATCGCCCCGTCGAAACGGACCGCGTGGAAGGCTTGGCCGGGTTGCTTGGCCATCGTAATCATCGAATCGGTGAGCTGGATCTCCCCTCCAGCCCCACGCTCCTGAGTTTGCAGCAGATCGAAGATCTCGGGCTGCAGGATGTAGCGACCGGTGATATGCAGGTTCGAAGGCGCTGTGCCGCGCGGCGGTTTTTCCACCATGGATGTGATTCGGCTGACCTTGGCGTCTCGCGTTTCGACGCCCACGATCCCGTACTGGTGCGTCTGATCCTCCGGCACTGGCGCCACCGCAATATGGTTGCCGCCGTGCTGATTGTAGGCCTCGATCATTTCAGCCAGGCATGGGCGGTTAGCGTGGTGCAGCATATCGGGCAGCAGCAGCGCGAACGGTTCATCTCCGACGATATCCCGTGCGCACCAAACCGCATGGCCAAGGCCGAGCGGAGCCTGCTGCCGGGTGAAGCTCGCCTGGCCGGCACCGGGTACCTCGCGTTGCAGAGCCTCCAGCTCAGCGCGCTTGCCGCGATCGGCAAGCGTCCGCTCTAGCTCGAAAGCCGTGTCGAAATGATCCTCGATCACGCCTTTGTTCCGTCCCGTGACGAAAACGAAATGCTCGATGCCTGCCGCTTTCGCCTCGTCCACCACGTGCTGGATCACAGGCCGATCGACGACTGTCAGCATTTCTTTCGGCACCGCCTTTGTCGCCGGCAGGAAGCGCGTTCCAAGGCCAGCGACCGGAAACACGGCCTTGCGGATAGGACGGGGCTTGGCAGTCATCTAGGTACTCCGGGGAAGCTTGGACTGAAATCGTCAGCCTTCTGCGGTTTGCAAGAAGCCTGCCGGATGGTGAAGGAGAGATGAATGACGCTCACGTCGCGACATCTCGTCTCTGCGCACGCCACCCTTCGGCAAGCCCGTACATCACCTGGACCAAACGCACGAGCAGCGCTGGGAAGGCAACCAGCGGCAAGAAAATAGTCGCAAACACGATTCCCCGGACCAGACGCGCCAACGCGAACCCGCCGCGGCCGGCATACTCCGTCTCGAGCTCAGTCGGCCATACACGACGCCACCATCGGTTGACGACGGGCAACGCCAGCAGCCCCAACACCAGTAGAGCCAGGTACCCCGCCTGCACCAGGGACGGTAGACCCGGAATGATCCGCCGATCGATCTCGCGCTGACGCTCGACAGTTAGCAACGAAGCCCTCACGCCCCGGATTGCTATCGAGCCCGCAGTCTCGGACACGATGTCAGCCCATGATTCGGCAACCGCGCGGGTCAGGTTGGCTACTGGCGCCGAGCCCTTCGAGCTGAACGGCGTCAAGACGATCTCAATCCGCCCATCAGCCATGGCGCTACCTGAGATGACCAGTTTTTCGGGATCCCCGGCCAACGCGTGAAAAAAACGACCGAGCGAGGCCCCGCCGAGTGCTTTGTCGAAATTGGACAGCGCCATCCGCTGCCAGAGCCAGTTGCGCGTACCCGGTTGCCGCGGCGAGGACGTGTCCAGGATGAAGAAGTTGACGTCGGCTCGAGCCGCATCCTTCATCAGCGGCCCAATTGCCAGCGTACCCTCCGGCCCCGAAGCCGGCTTGAAGGCCAACCGATTTCCGTCGAGGCGCCCGGACACCAATACGACTTGGCCGGAAATCCTGTCGATTGCCCGTCCGAGATGCCCTGGATCGACCACATCGGGCCTCGCGCGCCGCTCGCCTGGCTCGGTGGACGGCGCCCGCGACAGCCCGGTCGAGCCACCGGGTTCCAGCGCCAGGATCCTGACGAGCGCGCGGTCCACAGGTCGCTCGATCTGCCGCACGATTTCCGCCAGCACCTCGCGCGCGCCAGCCTCCACCAGGAACTCGCGCCCGATGGCGACACGAGGCGGCTGTCCGGTCCGACGCACCAAGGAAAAACGACGCCCGCCCATCACCAGAGACAACTCGGCGTCGACCGGAAAGGACGCGAGCGACGCCGAGCGACGCAATGCCGTATCCGCCGTGAGATGCACGTGCAGCCTTGCCTTTGCGGCTTGCACGTCGGGGGCGAGCGTCTTCAGTCCCCGGGTCAGCTCCGCATCGGTCGCTGCCGTGAAAGACTCACCCTCCCGATTGACCAATCGCCAGTGGCCGATGTCCGTCAGCTCGGCCGCAATATCGATTGTCCCGCTTTCGGGTTTCGAACCCGTGATATGGCGAACAACGGCCGGCAGCGCGTCAGCGCTACCGCTGTCGTCATGACCGATCAGGTTTCCGAGCCAGCGCTCCCACGCCTGCGATGGCGCCGCACCCACGAACATCGTGAGGCCGAAAAAGAGCGCGACCGCCGTGATCCGGAGCCCCAACCTCGCCTCCCCCCTTGGCTGCGCCCTCACATAGCAGGATGACGAAACCCGAACGCGAGCCCCTTCGCGCGACATGGCGCACGGCTGCCACCAGGGGTTCGCGGTGGGTCAAAGACCGAAGCTACACACTCGGCTTCCGGTAGACGTCCTTCAACGCAATGCGCCCGTCCTTGAACGTATACCGCTCGAGTCCCGCTTCCTCGCGCACTGCGCCTGTCGCCTTGTCGGTCTCGATCAGCCGGAACGTCATGAACGTAGCGTCCGGAGCGTGATGATAGACCACGTCCTCGAAGCGACGTTGCACGTCCCCCGATCCCGTTGCCGCTAGCGCCTGGCCGACCGCGTCCTTCCCCGTGATCCGTCTTACGGAGCCGTCACGGTCATTCGACTGCCACACGAAATCCGGCGTCACGGCCTGATACAGCAGCTCCGAGTCTCGCTTGAACCAGGCCCGGCCGAAGGTCTTGAACAGCACATCGCGCTCAGTTGCAGACGGTGACATGGCTCACGCTCCTCCTATGGCTGACAAAAACGCCGGATCGTTCACTCCGCTGCGATCATTGCCTCGGCACCGCCGCGGTCGGCCATCGCGATCGCCTGTTGCCCTGGCGGTGGCTCACCGTAGAACGTCGTGCGCTGGCGCGGAGTGCGCCCCGCCTGGCGAATCATCGCCTCGATCGCCGTCGCCACCATTTCCTGGCCATGAGCGGCACCGGCCGCCCGCGTGATGCTCTCGTTCATCAGCGTCCCGCCCACGTCGTTCGCCCCGGCCGAAAGACACGCGCCGGCGCCCTCGGGACCGAGCTTCACCCATGAGGCTTGCACGTTGGGAATCACGGCATCGAGCACCAGCCGCCCGACGGCATGCATCAGCACCGCCTCGCGGAACGTCGGTCCTCGCCGCGCCTGCCCGCGCAGAAAGATCGGGCTCTCCATATGCACGAATGCCAGCGGCACCAGCTCCGTGAAGCCACCCGTCCGCTCCTGCAGATCCCGCACGCGGATCAGATGCCGCGCCCAGTGCTCGGCCCGATCCACGTGCCCGAACATGATTGTCGCCGTGCTTTTCAGGCCGACGGCATGCGCCGCCTCCATCACCGCGATCCACTGGTCGGTGTTGATCTTGTCCGGGCACAGCACCTGCCGCACCTCATCGTCGAGGATCTCGGCGGCCGTGCCCGGCAGGCTTGAGAGACCCTGCGCCTTCAGCCGGGCCAGATAATCCTTCAAGTCCAGCTTGAGCGTCTCCGCACCATGCCAGACTTCGAGCGGCGAGAAGGCATGGACATGGATATCCGGAGCGCCGATCTTCACCGCTTCCACGATGCCTAGATAGGTATGCCCGGTATACTTCGGTGCAATGCCCCCTTGCAGGCAAACCTCGGTCGCGCCGCGATGCCAAGCCTGCCGGGTGCGCTCGGCCACCTCCTCCAGCTCGAGATCGTAGGGTTTGTCGCGGACGTTCGCCGAGAGCCGCCCTTTCGAGAACGCGCAGAACTTGCAGCCGTAGGTGCAGATGTTCGTGTAGTTGATGTTGCGGTTGACGACGTAGGTCACCTCGTTGCCACAACGCGCCCGGCGCATATCGTCTGCCGCCCTGCAGATGGCAGAAAAATCGTCGCCACGTGCCGAGAACAGCGCTGCGATCTCGCCTTCGCCCAGCCGTCGTCCTCCCAGAGCCCGGTCGAGCGAGCGTGCAATCGGCGAGCTGACCGGCCCCGCACGTTTCGCCACCAGCGCGATCTCCTTCGTCGGTGGCTGTTTTCCGGCGTCGCCCGGAGCCCAGTCGTCCTCCCGTGCGAGCCCGCCCGTGTCGAGCTTCTGCAGCACGGGCGTCACCAGCTCCTTCGAAAGCCACTTGCGCGGCTCCAGCGCATGTCGCGGCGCAATCGCCGTCCGCTCCGCCAGCACACGACCGACGGCCGCCGTCGCCTCCTCGAGGCGCGCGAGATGCGGCCACGGCGCCTCCGGATTCACATGATCCGGCGTTACCGGCGACACGCCACCCCAGTCGTTGACTCCCGCTCGCAGCAGTGCGCCCAGGTCGCCCATGTCATGGAGATTGGGCGGCGCCTGCACGCTCATCGTCGGCCCGAGAATGAGCCGCGCCGCTGCGATGCTCCACAAATGCTCGTCGAGTGACGGGTCCGGCGTATCGGCCATCCGCGTTCCCGGCTTCGCCCGGAAGTTCTGGATGATCACCTCTTGGATATGGCCGTATTCGTCCTGCAGCTTCCGGATCGCCATCAACGCATCGATCCGCTCCCGCCGCGTCTCGCTGATTCCGATCAGCAAGCCCGTCGTGAACGGCACTTGGGCGCGTCCCGCCGCCGCGAGGGCCTCGAGGCGCACTGCGGGCAGCTTGTCCGGCGACCCGAAGTGCGGCCCGCCACGCTCCGACAAGCGATCCGATGCCGTCTCGAGCATAATTCCTTGCGACGCCGACACCGATCTCATTCGGCGCGCCCACGCCTCGTCCATGATGCCGGCATTGATATGCGGCAGCAGGCCCGTCTCTTTGAGTACCAGCTTTGCCATCGCCTCGAGATACTCGAGCGTGCTGGCATACCCGAGCTTCTCGAGCGCTTCGCGCGCCGCCCGGTACCGCACCTCCGGCTTGTCGCCGAGCGTGAATAGTGCCTCCTTGCACCCCGCAGCGGCTCCCGCCCGTGCGATCGCCAGTACTTCATCTGGCGACAGATACGCTGGAGTGCCTTGGCGCGGCGTGTGCGCGAAGGTGCAGTAGTGGCAGACGTCGCGGCAGAGCTGTGTCAGCGGAATGAACACCTTGCGCGAATACGTGACCGTCCGTCCGAAGCCGGCCAGCGTCATCGCCTCGGCGCGTTCCAGCATTCCGGCTAGGTCGGCATTCTCCAGCGCATAAGCGCTCGCCTCATCGAGCCGCCCGTGATGGCCGACTCCGAGATGCGCATAGCGCGGCGGCAGATCGAGGCGCCCCATATCGGCGGGCAGGTCGATGTCGTGCGACAGACCCTCTCGCTCCACCACGGCAAGCGCGATCCCAGCCTCCCGCGCCCGTCGCTTGTGGGCCTCGAAGCTCCCCGGCCCAAAAGCAGGCTCGAACGCCAGGGGCAACGGCAGCAGCAGCGCATTCGTCCCTTCGCCGCTCGCATCCGGTACGATCGCAGCGCCATTCCGGTCCGCCGCCCGAAGCACCGCTTCGATCTCGGTCGGCGTGGCGAGTGGCACATCCCCGGGGATCACGAGCGCGCGCGCAGCTCCGGCCGCAGCCGCCTCCGCCAATCCACAAGCCAGCGACGCATTGAGATCCGCGCCATCCGGCTCACGAACCAATCCGGCTCCGCGGCGGGCGGCGAGCGCTGCCACGTCCTCGTCGCGCGTGACGACCAGCGTCCGCTCGATCGATGGCACCAGAGCCAACGCAGCAAGCACGTCGTCCAGCATCGCGAGCACCAGCCGACGCCGCGTCTCAGGCGTCAGCGCGGCACCGAGCCGCTTCTTGGCCTCGGCCAGTCGTTTGACGGGCACCAACGCGAATGTGCGAGGCAATCCGGGACTTGGCGAACGCGACGCTGACGTCATCAGGCGGCCTCCGGCCCGCGCCCCCGAAGCCGACGGCCAAAGCCGAGGCATGCCTCGGCGAGAGCTGTCCGGTCCTCAAGTGTGCGCATCATGGTGTTGGTGACAAGAGTGGGCAGTTTGAGCGCACTGGCGCAATCCTTGTCGATCGCGTCGAGCACGAAACCATCGATCAGCCCGGTATAATGATCCACAATCGCGGCAACGTCCAACGGCAGGCCGAGCTCGCCCATGATCTTCGCCGTCGGCCCCTTGACCGCCTGTCCACCGACCAGCGGCGTCACCGCGATGCAGGGGGCACGCCGCGCCGCGAGCAGTTCACGCCAGCCGGGGATCGCCAGCAGCGGATCGATGCTGAGCCACGGGTTCGACGGGCAGATGATGATCCCGGCCAGGTCATCGCCGACGAGCGCTTCCGCCGCCGCCTGGGCGGGCTTGGCCTCTGCCGCACCCACGAACCGGATCGCCTTGACCACAGGCTGGGCCCGGCGTCCCACGAAATACGTCTGGAACGCCAGCGTCCCCTCGTCCGTATCGATCTGAGTTGCCACCGTCTCATCGCTCATCGGAACGACGGCTGGCCCCACGCCGAGCCGCCCCGCCAGATAGGCAGTGACCTCCGATAGGCTCCGCCCCTCGGCCAGCATCGTCGTCCGCGTCGCATGCGTCGCCAGATCCCGGTCGCCCAGCCGGAACCACGTCGGCCCACCGAGCCGCTCCATGGCCTCCATGAACTGCCACGTCTCGCCGGCCAGCCCCCAGCCAAGCTCCGTGTTCGACAGTCCCGACAGCGTGTAGAGCACCGTGTCGATGTCGGGCGATACGTGCAGCCCCAAATGCCGAAAATCATCGCCCGTATTGACCACGATCGTCAGCCGATCCGCGGACAGCACGCGCGAGAGCCCCAGCGCCAGCTTCGCGCCGCCGACACCGCCGCACAGCGCTACCCACCGCTCGCCCACCGTCACCGCGCCGCTCACCGGAACATATCCTCGCCCTTCGCACGGACCAACGCGCTCGCCGGCTTCTCGGGAGCCGCTCTGACCGGCACGCGCACCAGCGCCGCCGGCGTACCTTCGGCAGCCTCGCCCATCACCAGAACTGCCGCCGTAGCTACGCTGTCGGCGAATGCGGTCTCCGTCACCATCAGCACCCGGCCATTCATGTCCGTCTCGCCGCGCTGGTCGATCAGCGACGGCACGCCGGCCGCGCCGATCGCCGTACCGGTCGTCCCGAGCCGCCACGCCCTCCCGATGCTGTCGGAGATCACCACCCCGATAGGCACACCGAACCGGGCATCCAGCTTGACTTTCAACCGCGCCGCGCTGGCATCCGGATCGACCGGCAGAAGCAGGGCAGGCTCGGCCATGCCGTCGCCTTCCACGTTCGACTGGTCGATCCCTGCATTGGCCATGACGAGCCCGAGCCGGTGCGCCACCACGATGACGTTCTTCTTCGCTCGTAGCACCTCGGTTGATTCCGACAGCACCAGCTCCAGAAGCCGCGGGTCTTTGCCCGTGATCCCAGCCAGCTCGCGAGCCCGCGGAGACGGCTCCACCCGCGCCACGTCGAAAATGCGCCCCTCCGCCTTCGACACAATTTTCTGCGCCACCACCAGGATGTCACCTGCCGCCGGCCGTACGCCCGATCGCTCGATACTGTCGATCAGCAAAGCCGCAAGATCATCCGACGGCTTCACCCGTTGGATGCCATGCAATGGCCAGACGCTGAGGGCAGGTGAAGATGTCATGCGCATCCCGAACCCAAGAGCCTCACCGAGTTCCCGAACGAAGCGAGCCGCAGGCGCGCGCAGATCCGGGACCCTTCCACATCACCACCATCGCGAAGATCCGGGATCGGCGCTCGAGCAGGACTGCAGTTCGCCCGACCGGTCGTGCGCACCCTATTTCTGCGCAAAACCCGTGATCCGGATCGAAGCACCATCCACCTTGTACGTGCGGTTGATTCCGATGATCACCGACGTCATTGCCTCCGCTGCTGCCGAGTTGGCGAGAGGGCCCGCATGCAATCCGCGCACGCCCAGCGCCTCAGCGAGCTTGATCACCGGCTCGCGATCCTCCGCCTTGTCGCCGAACACGAGAACATCGCAGTCGAGAACCATGTCTAGCTGCTCGAGCTTGTGCGCCGCCACATTGTGGAACGCCGAGACGACGCGGACGCCCTCCCCGAGCCGCACTTGCGCGAGGATGGCCGCACAGCCCTCGGGCGGCAGTTGTACGCGGGCCACGCGCGGCGGCATCAAGGGCACCGTCGTATCGACGAACAGCTTGCCTTGCACCGCAGGCTTGATGTCGTCCAGCACCGCCGGCGCCGTCGCGAAGGGCACTGTTAGAACGACGATCTCGCCCGCCTCGGCAGCTTGCCGGTTGGCCATTCCGCGAGGCTTCGCTCCGGTTGCAAGGGCTCCCAGCGCCTCGGCAGCAGCTTCCGCTTTGTCGGCCGTACGCGAGCCGATCACCAGCGGATATCCGGCTTTCGCCCAACGCCGCGCAAGCCCCGTGCCGAGATCGCCGGTGCCGCCGATGATGGCGAGAGTGGGTTTCGTGTCGGACATGCGTGTTCGCCTTGCGTTATGTTGGTTCGATCGATCTGACGAGGATGGATACGTCGCTTCACTGCGATCCGATCAGCTCCGGCAAGGTGAGCACCTCGATTCCCGCCTTGTCGAGCCCCGCGCGCACCGCCTTCGCCACCTCGACAGCGCTAGGTTCGTCGCCGTGCACGCAGATCGTATCCACCTCGACCTTGATGACCTTGCCCGAGCGCGCCACGACTTCGCCCTGCTGCACCATGCGCAGCGCTTGCTCGACAGCCTTGGCGGGCTCTCGAAAGACCGTTCCGGGGATCGACCGCGAGGCGAGGTTACCGTCTTCTTCGTACTGCCGGTCGGCGAAACCCTCGCGCGCCACCTTGAGCCCGAGTTTGCGCGCGGCCGTTTCCATGGCCGAGCCCGCGAGGGCCACGCAAATGAGGCTCGGATCGACGACCTTGATGGCCCGCGCCAGCGCCATCGCGTAACCCTCGTCGTTGGCGGCCATGTTAGCCAGCGCCCCATGCGCCTTCAGGTGCGTCACAGGCAAGCCCGCATACCGCGCGATCGCTTGGAGCGCCCCGATCTGGTAGGCCGTCATGTATTCCACGTCGGCCGGGTTCATCTTGATCTCGCGCCGGCCGAACCCCCACAGATCGTTGAATCCCGGGTGCGCACCAATCGACACACCGAGCTCCTTCGCCAGCATGCAGACCCGATGCATCGTCGAATGGTCGCCGGCATGGAACCCACAGGCGACGCTGGCCGACGCGATGATACGCATCAGCGCCCCATCGTCGCCGATATCGTAGGCGCCCCATCCTTCTGCGATGTCGGCGTTGAGGTTGATGCGCCGCGACATTGATGCTCCCGAAATGTTGTTGGCGCCCGTCAGCACACCGATCTTTGCACGGGTCCCGCCATGGCCATGGATGCTATGGCCTTTGACACGCCGCGACAATCGCTGTCTCTATGAGCTGTCTGGTCGCCCTCCGCTGTTCTCCTAGCCCTGCCGTCAGAACCGATGCCTCCCTCACCCCGTCCCCCCCGTTTTCTGCCAGCTGGTGATACCGCCCTTGTCGTCGAGTTTGGCGACGTGGTCGATCGCGCCGTGAGCGACCAGGTCATCGCGCTCGCCGACGCAATCGAGGCCAAGGCCATCCCTGGCATTGTCGAGCTGGTGCCGACGTTCCGTTCGCTTATGATCCACTACGATCCGCTCCGCGTCGATGCGGCCGACCTCAAGGCCGCCGTCGAACCTCTTCTCGGGGGCAAGGGCGCCGTCAGCCATCGTGCACGGCTGTTCACGCTGCCTGTCGCCTATGGCAGCGACTTCGGCCCGGATCTCGCGGAAGTGGCCGAGCGTACCGGACACTCCCAGGATGATGTCGTCCGCCTGCACACCGCCGTCACCTACCACGTCTACACGCTCGGTTTCCTGCCCGGCTATCCGTACATGGGTGATGGACCGGAGGAGCTTTCCTTGCCACGCCGCGAGTCCCCGCGCCTCCGTGTCCCCATGGGCTCGGTTTGCATCGCCTTCCGCCAAGCGGGCGTCTACTCTCTGGAGAGCCCTGGCGGCTGGCATCTGCTCGGCCGCACCCCTGTTCGCCTGTTCGATACGCGACGCGAGAACGCCGTTCTGCTGGCACCGGGCGACAAAATCCGGTTTGAGCCGGTCTCACATGACTCCTATGCGAGTCTCGCGGAGGCCGCTGCGGCTGGCCACCTCGACATCCATCCGACCGGTGTCCCATCGTGAGCCCCCCCGCCTTTCGCGTCATACAACCCGGCCTTCACACCACCGTCCAAGACCTGGGCCGGGTCGGCTCTCAGCGCCTCGGTATCCCGGTCTCCGGCGCCCTCGATTCGCTCGCTCTGCGGGCTGCCAACGTCGTCGTTGGTAATGCGCAGAACACCGCCGGCCTGGAAATCGCCGTGCTTGGTCCTGTTCTGGAGGTCGAAACGTCGAGCGTTCGGGTCGCCGTTGCCGGCGACGGCGCGCGCCTCACCGTTCAGCGAACGGACGGGTCGAGCCGGGAGGTTGCCGCACTTGAAAGCACACGGCTGATCCAAGGCGACCGCTTGCGTGTGACGGCATCCACCGGCGGCTCCGTCGCCTATCTCGCAATCGAGGGTGGATTAGCCTTGCCACCCTTTCTCGGCTCTCTGGCAACCTACGTCCGGGGTGGGTTCGGCGGTCTCGAAGGGCGTGCCTTGGCAGCCGGAGATGCGCTAACTCTTGTTCGTGGCGAGGTCGAAAGCCGCCAGGAACTACGCCTTCCCGGCTTCGATCTGGCACCCGTCAGCGAGATCCGCGTCATTCTCGGCCCCCAGGACGATTACTTCTCCGCCACGGCGATCCGCGACTTTCTCTCGATGCCCTACACCGTGACACAGGATGCCGATCGGATGGGCCTGCGCCTCGAGGGCGCCAAGCTCGAGCACGCCAAAGGTTACAACATCGTCTCGGACGGCATTGCTCCTGGCTCGATCCAGGTTCCGGGCAGTGGCCAGCCGATTGTCCTTCTCTCCGATCGGCAGACGACGGGCGGCTACCCCAAGATCGCGACCGTCGCCTCGGCGGATCTAGCGGCGCTTGGCCGTGTACGGCCCGACATGGTCTTGAGGTTCCGATCCGTCACGGTGGCAGACGCCCAGGCAGCCCGCCGGTCGCTCGAAGCCCGCATGGCGAATCTCGCCGGAGCTCTCGTTGCCGTACGTCCCGAGGGGCCCGACCTCGAGCGGCTCTACGACGCCAATCTCGTCAGTGGCGTCGCCCACGCCCATGACCAAGACACCTGGCGCCACCATCCCTGACGCCCACGGTGGCTATCTGCAGGGGAGCAAGCCGTGCGCGACTAAGACGAGCTTATTCCCATCTCCGCGTATGGAATGAAATCCACCAGCTCGCCCGCGACCACGTCGCCGCGCTCCTCGGCAATATCGATCAGTCCGTCGGACACTCTCAGCCCCGAGATCAAGCCCGACCCGTCCCGCCGAAACTTGTCGACGGCGAGCCCGTCCGCCGTGTCGACCAGAATGCCCCGCCAGAATTCCCGACGGCCGGGTTTGCGTCCGCGGAAGTCGAACATGGCGCGCAGCGGATAACGCCTCGGTTCCGGCCAGTCACCGCCAGCCAAACGGCGCAGCATCGGTCGCACATACAGGAGCGCGCACACGAGAACGGCCACGGGATTTCCCGGTAGCCCGACAGTGACGCAATCGCCGATCTGACCGAACGACATGGGCCGTCCAGGCTTCACGGCAAGTTGCCACATGTGTCGCTTGCCGAGTGCATCCAGGGCGGCGACGAGATGATCTTCCTCGCCCCGGCTGGCCCCGCCGCTGCTGATGACCACCTGATGTGCCTTCGCCGCATCAGCCAGCGCCGCCTTGATGATCGCTGGATCGTCCGGCAGCACGCCGAGGTCGACCACCCGCGCACCCGTCGCCTCGATAACCGCCCTCAACATCGGCGCGTTCGCATCGTAGACCTGCCCGTGACCGAGTGGCCCCGAACCGACCCGAACCACCTCGTCGCCCGTCGAGACGATCGCCACGGACAATGGCTTGTAACAAGCGACATCCGTCGCGCCGATCGAGGCCAGTTGCGCCAAGTCCTGCGGCCTGATGCGCTGGCCCGCCCTCAAGACTGGGTCACCCCTTTTGAGGTCCTCGCCCGCTGGCCGCACGTTGGCGCCGCGCTTCAACCCCGGCGGCACCGTGACGAAAGTAGCCTCGTTGCGGCTCTCGAGGCTAACATCCTCCTGCATGACGACCGTATCGCAGCCGTCGGGCATCACGGCGCCCGTGAACACGCGAACCGCGCAGCCCGCCTCGACCGCTGAAGATGTGGGATGGCCGGCCGCCGCGCGTCCTTCCACCCGCCAGATGCCACCCTGGGCAGGGTCATAAGCGGAACCCGCAAAAGCATAGCCATCGACGGCGCTGTTGGTATGCGCCGGCACTGGCCCAGGCGCCGCGATATCCCGTGCCGCGATCCGCCCTGCCGCCCGCACCAGCGCCACGCGCTCCTCATGCACGGTCGGCGCAATGCGCGCTTTCAGCAGCTCGATGGCATCCGCATGCCGCATGCGCTGGCCATCATGGAGAAAGCAGTCATCGAGAAGCTTGCCGGTCATCCGGTATGCGCTCTCCTTGGCATCAGCGATGACGATGCAATCCATCATCGAGACGACGGTCGCCGCGGCTGATCAGGACAATAGAGACGATGGCGCCAGCCCCGATCCGACGGCACGCCCTTTTTCGGCACCAAGTAGAAGATTATTCGCCGTCTAAGGATGCGCTCGCTTGATCTTGAAGCTACTCGCGAGGCCGATGGTTGCCAAGCACATGACGCCGGCCCATCAGCACGATGCGCGGAAACACCGGCTATACGAATCAAGTCGCCTCCAGAACGGGCGCGACAGATCGATAACCAGCCGAATGCCAGCCTCTATGAGGTCCTGACGCTCAGTCTATCGTCCGAGGCTCAAATAGAGATCGTTCGGCTACGAGCACCGCTCGCGCCCTGCGACCTGTCCTCCGGTACGGCCTTCTAATGATGCATCAAAAGAAAGAGACCGACCCCAAAGGCCGGCCCTGCAAGTGAGCAGAGCACCACCATCAAAACTGGCTTTACAAGCATTACACAGGTTCCCGCCTGCGGGCGAAACCGACGCCCGTACTCGCGAGGCGTGCCCTCTTCCCACCCTCATGGGAGCTCACCCCTAACCCACATTATTATCCAAATGTCACCACGCACGCACTCGATCTAAGCTGTGATCACGAAAATGTTACTAGACCATTCTGAACTCTCAATGCGGCGAGATTCGGGCGTCAAACCCGAATCATAAAGATTGCTCCCAAGCCATTGGAATTAAACGATATCCTGCACCAGCGCGCACCACATGAGCAAAGCCTGGAAAGTGCAGATGCATCCCTGTGACCATGAGGCGGTCCGTCGTGACCATGTCGAAGACGCGCCGGCGGGTCGTTTCCGCTTGGGCTTTGTCGCTGTCGAAGGCCATGCAAACCTCTGGCCGTGCCGTCTGGACTTCAGGCACATGAACGATGTCGCCCCAGATCAGCAGGCTCTCGTTCCCAGAGCTGATCAGATAGCCCGTGTGGCCGGGCGTGTGCCCATGAAACGGCATCGCGGTGACCCCGGGCAGCACGTCGCCCTTTTGGAACAGCCGCCACCGATCGCGATAGGGCTCCGTCTGCTCTCGCCCAGCCTGGAAGAAGAGCTTTTTCTCCCGATCGTCACCCTTAGCCATCGCCGCGTCATCGAACCAATGGCGAGGCTCGTTCTCGTGCATCACCAGTTCAGCATTGGGGAAGTTTCGTTGGCCTGTAGCCATGTCCGTCAGGCCGGCGGAATGATCCGGATGCATATGCGTCAGCAACACGCTTTCGATCGAATTTGGATCAACCCCCGCCGCGGCCAGATTGGTCAGCAGTTGTCCTCCTGTATTGGCCATATAGCGCCCGCAACCCGTCTCGATGAGCGCCAGCTTGCCGGCCGTATAGATCAGGAAGCAGTTGACCGCCGTGCGCCGCGCCGGACGGAAGTTATCGGCCAGGATTTGCCGAGCTTCCTCCTTGTCGATATTGCGCAGCACGTCGAGGTTTCCGTCGAGAAACCCATCGCTGATAGCCGTCACGCCGATATCTCCGACGCGTCGGTGATAGACGCCGGGAATCTGCTTTTCGGGTGCCTTGATCATGTTCCTGCCCTCGCCCGCACCTAGTGTTCCGGCGCCGACATTTGCTTCCCGTCGCGGCTGGGTCGAGAGCAAATGTCGGCGCCAGAGGAACACTAGCAATATCATAATTCTAGCGTAGCTTTTTGCATCTGACGTTTGGTGACGAGCCCCGTCGAGCGCGGGTACCAAACGTCAGATGCGCTACGCTAGCCACGCACCGGAATAGCGCGCTGATTATACATGATTTTCCGAATTCTCGCCTGTTCTTCGGGCGGCAGTTTCGTCACGTCGACCGAGAGATCCGCGCCGACCGACATGCCCTTTTGCACCGCGGGGCGGGCGGCCATCGTCTCCTGCCAGCGCTTGACGTGCGGGAACTCCTCGATGTCCTGGCCTTGCAGCTTCCAGTTCAGCGTCCACGGATAGCAGATCATGTCGGCGATCGTGTATTGGTCGCCCGCCATCCAGGGTCGCTTGTGCAACACGTTGTTCATGACGCCGTAGAGGCGGTTCGCCTCGTCACGAAACCGGCGCAGCGCATACGACTGGTCGCCTTCCCGATCGCCGAGACGGCTGAAATGACCGCATTCACCGAGCTTTGGGCCTTGATTGGCCATCTGCCACATGACCCATTGGTTGACCTCGTACTTGCCCCTGACATCCTGCGGCCAGAAACGGCCCGCTTTTTCCGCGATGTACATCATGATCGACCCGGACTCGAAAACGCTCAGCGGCCCGTTGCCGTCCGCCGGAGCGGTGTCCACGAGCACGGGCATGCGGTGGTTCGGATTCATGCGCAGGAACTCGTCTGTGAACTGCGCACCCTGCTGGATGTTGACCGGCACGATCCGATACGGGAGCCCGCATTCCTCGAGCAGGATGGTGACTTTTTTTCCGTTCGGTGTCGGCCAGTAGTGGAGCTCGAGCACGGCAGTCTCCTCGGTGGTCTGCTTTGTGGTCCAGGCTAGTGCGAGATCGGCCACGATGGAAGCTCAACCGCCAGCTTCGTGGCTCAGCTCATGGCGGCGCTTCCCTTGTCCCCCGTTGCCAGTGCATAACGGCGCCAAACAAACCCTGAGGAGACGCCCATGCTGTTAGCCGAGAGCCTCAACCGGCTCGGCACCGAGACCGCGTTCGACATCCTGGCTCGCGCCGCCGAGTTGCAGCGCCAGGGCAAGGACATCATATCGCTGGGCATCGGACAGCCCGACTTCAAGACTCCACCACACATCGTCGAAGCGGCGATCAAGGCGCTGCGCGACGGCGAGCACGGCTACACGCCGGCCCAGGGTATCGTCCCGCTGCGCGAGGCGGTCAGCCGCGACCTCAACCGTCGCCACGGCGTCGACGTCCATCCCTACAACGTCGTCATCATGCCAGGCGGCAAGCCGACGATGTTCTTCGCCATCCTGATGTTCGGCTACCCCGGCGTCGAGATCATGTACCCGGACCCGGGCTTCCCGATCTATCGCTCCATGATCGAGTATACCGGCGCCAAGCCCGTGCCGATTGTGTTGCGCGAAGCAAACGAGTTCGCCTTCTCCGCCGACGAGGTGCTGGCCGGCATCACGTCCAAGACCTCCCTCATCATCCTCAACACCCCCGGCAACCCGACCGGCGGCGCTGTGCCCGAGGCCGAGATCCGCAAACTCGTCAAAGGCCTCGAGAAGCACCCGCACGTCACCATCATGGCCGACGAGATCTACTCGCAGATGCTCTACGGCGGCCGCGAGCACGTGAGCTTCCTCCGCTTCCCCGAGATCCGCGATCGCCTCATCATTCTCGACGGCTGGTCCAAGACCTACGCCATGACCGGCTGGCGGCTGGGCTTTTCCATCTGGCCCAAATCCCTGGTCGAGAAGGTCGTCCGCCTCGCGGTCAACTGCCATTCGTGCGTCAACGCACCGACTCAGTTCGCCGGGATTGCCGCTCTCGACGGCCCCCAGGACGCCGTCCACGAGATGGTGAAGGCCTTCGACGAGCGCCGCAAGGTCATCGTCCCCCTTCTCAATCAGCTGCCCGGCTTCAAGTGCGTCGATCCCGGCGGTGCGTTCTACGCCTTCCCCAACATCACCGGCACGGGCATGTCCTCGAAAGAGCTGCAGAACAAGATGCTCGAAACCGCTGGCGTTGCCACCGTTGCGGGCACCTCGTTCGGCATTCACGGCGAAGGCTACATTCGCTTTTCCTACGCCAACTCGACCGAGAACATCCGCCGCGCCGTCGAGCGCATCGGCAAGTTGCTGATCGAAGGCTGAGCCTAAGCTCACACGCACGGCGGCCGGTCTCCGCCTGGACCGTCGCCGTGCGCAACGAAAAAGCACACCCCGCAAGACTTTGTTTACGTCGTTATCGCAGAATCCGCCCCGCGCCTCCGGCCAAGCCGAGCGCGTGCGGAGCCTGTCATGAGAGTTCTCGTCATTGTTCTGACGTTGCTGGCCGCGGCCAAGATTGGAACGCAACAGTACCTGGTCGCATCCGCCAAGACTGAGATCATCGTATCCGCGTATCGCGATCGCGCCGCAGGCGCATGCCGGGAAGCCGCGCGCGCAAGACAGATTGCCGTCCCCGCCTCCTGGACGACCCAAGGTCCGGTTCGCCTCATGATCGGCAAGAGCAACCTCGACGTCGCCCTCTGGCAGGTCGACCACAACCTTTGGCAGAAGCGCTACAAGAGCCCCTATCTGATTTTTACCATCAGCGAAGCGCCGCTGCGCATCTATTGTGAGTTCGATATTGCCCACGGCGCCGCATCGTTGATCACGATGTAGTCGGCGTCATCGCCGAATTAATCGCGCGTTGCCGACTGTTTCATCCCTTACTGCTGCTCTGTCGATTTCTACCTTAGCGCGCTAAATCCGCATATTGCATGGATCTTTTTAAGTCTCGCTTTACCGGGATCGAGGAATGCTAGCCGTTGTCCGTCATGGTTTACGCCGCGACGGACATCGTAGCTTTCGCGTTCTCGTGGGTGTTCGAGTCATGTCGTGGCGTAGCGCATCGCGTTCTCGTCTCCTGTCCGTGTTGCTGGTAAGCGCCTTCGTCACCGTTGGCGCCTGCTCCGATGGCGGCGGCATGGGGCCTCCACTGCCCGAAAGCGCACTGACCGCCGGCAATCTCAAAGCTTACAAACTCGGAATCGGCGACAAGGTCCGCCTCACCGTGTTCGGCGAGCCGGATCTGTCCGGCACCTACGAGATCAACGCGCTTGGTCATGTTTCACTACCGCTGGCAGGCGAAATCCAAGCCGCCGGGCTCGACGCCAACGCTTTCAAGGACGCAGCCGCACGGCGGCTCTCGGACGGCTACCTCAAGAATCCACGGCTCACCGTTGAGATTGTCGGCTACCGCCCGGTCTACGTCCAGGGCGAGGTCCGCACGGCGGGCGAGTTCCCTTACAAGACTGGACTGAGGCTGCGCGACGCCATCGCGCTGGCCGGCGGCTACACCTACCGCGCCAATCAGAACTACGTCCTCCTGTCCCGGCCCGGCCAGAAACTCGATGCCACCGTGCGTTTGCCGACGGATCTCCTGTTGATGCCCGGCGACAATATCCGCGTCCCCGAGCGATACTTCTGATGCGCAATCCGCTTGCCGTAGCGGCGGAGGTGGCGCGCCGATGAACCAATCGTGGCTCCTTGCAACGGCGAGCGTGGCGACTGTCGCCACCTGCTGCGCCTGCGCGCCGGCTGCGGCTCAGGATGTGCCGTGGGACCGCGCCAAGGAGTTCGGCGCCGTCGGGGTCCGCGAACGACCCCGGACCGAATACGATCCCGAAGGTATTCGAATTGGCAATTATGTGCTGCTGCCTGAGATCGGGTTTCGCACGTCCCTCTCGACCGACGACACAGCCTCTCGATCCCGGGACTTCAGATACGACCTGATCACTGCCCTCGAGGCGCGCTCTCAGTTGCCCCGCCATCTGCTCGACTTCAAGGCAGAGGGCCGCGCCGCGGTTCATCACGATCTCGAGGAACTTCGCTATATCGACGGCAAGTTCAAGGTGATCGGCCGCTTGGACATCGACCACCGCACCAGCTTGTTCGGTGATGCCTCGTCCGAATTCGCGCATGAGGACAACGTCGAGGACGAGCGGCCCACCGGCGTCAGCCGTCCACCGGCCGTCTGGATCCACAAGGCCGAGGCCGGTTTGAAGCACCGCATGGGCCGCATCGATACCGCAATCGGCGCGCGCTACGCGCGGTTCGACTATCAGGACGCCGAGACGAACGATGGTGGCAGCATCAGCCAGGACTCGCGCAACACGTGGTCCGTCGAGCCGTTCGCCACGGTCGGCTACCGGTTCTCCCCGGGCTACCGCGTTTTCGCCGAGGCATCGGCAAACCGCCTCGAGAACAAGGGTGACGCCTTCATCGATCGCGACTCGACCGGGTCACGGGCTGCCGCAGGCGTTGAGTTCGAGTTGTCGCCTCTCGTGCGCGTCATGTTGAAAGGCGGCTACCTCCACCACGACTACAGCCAGCCCGGCCTTTCGGACCTCGCGGCACCCGTCTACGAGGCCCGCCTTGATTGGCTCGTTTCCCCTTTGGTGTCGCTCAGCTTCAACACGCGTCGCGATGTCTACGCAACTTCGTTCGGCGAAGCGTCCGGCCGTCTCGTCACGTCGTACGGCGTCAAGGCCGACTACGAGATCTGGCGAAACCTGCTCCTGACGGCCGAGGGCTCGTTCAAGCTGGCCGACTTCGTCGGCGAGGACCGCACTGACAAGATCTGGGTCGGAAGAATTGGCCTCGATTACATGGCTTCTAAACACTGGCTCTTTAATATCGGCTTCGAACATCAGGAACTCGTCAGCTCCGAGAGCCAGTTCGACCGCCGCTTCGATCGCGTCACTGTCGGCGCCAAGTATCGGTTCTAGGGGGAACGACAGAGCACTATGACCGACAGGGGTGATCATACGAGTGAGGAAGAAGGTGGCCTCGCGATAGGCGACCTCCTCGGCGCGTTGTATCGCCGCTGGTGGATGATCGCCCTGTTCGCATTTGTCGTCACTTCGATTGCGGTTTCCGTAGCGCTCATTTTGCCGAACGAATACGAGGCGACCGCTACGGTCCAGATCGATCCGCGCAAGAAGACGATCGTTTCGCTCGATGCGGTGCTCCCCGATATCGCCGGCGATACTCCGACCATCGAGAGCCAAGTCGAGATCATACGGTCACGCGTCATCGCCCTGAAGGTCATCGACGCACTCGGCCTCAGGCACGATCCCGAGTTCGGTGGCGTCCCACTTCCGGCCTTGCCCGCCGGCCAGATCGCCGCCCCACCGACCGCCGAGGCGCTCGCCGCATCGGAGGCCGCCGCCGACAGCCGCCGCCGCATCGAGTCTGCGACAACCACACGCAGCGTGATGGGCCCCGACGCGGCCTCGATCGGCAATGACAATCCAGAGCGCGATGTCGTTGCGACCGAGTTTGGCAACAGATTGAAGACATTGCGGGTTCGCAATTCGCTTGTCGTCGAAATCAACTTCCGCTCTCGCGACCCCGTCAAGGCGGCGCGGATCGCCAATACGATCGCCGAAGTCTATATCCGCGACCAGATCGACATGAAGATCAAGGCCACGGGCCTCGCGGCCGAGCTGCTTGGCCCGAGGCTGGACGGCTTGCGCGCCAAGGTCTCCGAGGCGGAGCATTCCGTCGCCCGTTTCAAAGCCGAGCACGGCATCGTTGATACCGAAGGTCAGCTGCTGTCGGAAAAGCAGCTGGCGCGCATCATGGAGCAGACGGTCACCGCTCGTGGCGGCACGGCCGAGGCAAAGGCCAAGTTCGAACAGCTGCGTGACCACCTGCGCGGTGGAGCCAGCCGCAACATCGGCGACGTGCTGACCAACCATACCGTTACCTTGCTCAAGGACCAGCTCGTCAAGTCGACCAAGCGCGAGGCCGAGCTTCTAACCCGCTATGGCCCGCGCCACCCTGAGATGGCGAAGGTCCGGGCCGAGATTGCCGATATCGAATCCCAGATCTCTCGCGAGACCGATCAGATCATCGCCAACGTTCGGCGCGAGTACGAGGTCGCGGTCGAGCGCGAACGCACGCTCGAGAACAATCTCACGCAGTTGAAGGAGCAGCAGTCGGTCACCAAGGAGCTCGCGGTGAAGCTGCGCGATCTCGAGCGAGAGGCGGATACGTCACGCCGCGTCTTCGAGACCTTCCTGGCCCGCTACAAGCAGACCGTCGAGACGCAGGAGCTGCACCTGCCCGACGCCCGCATCGTCGAGAAGGCCGACGTGCCGTTCAAGCCCGTCGCTCCGAAGCGCAAACAGATTGTCCTAATCGGCCTTGTCGCCGGTTTGGGTCTCGGCGCCGGCTTAGTCCTGCTGCTGGAGTTTCTTCACATCGGTCTTGCGCGGCCGGAGGATGCACAGGCGCTACTCGGTGTCCCACTCCTGGCATCGGTTCCGATGCTCAAGCGCCAATCGGATGGGCTGACCGATCCGAGACTGTCTCTTCGTATCGTTCTCGCCCAGCCCAATGGCCCGTTTGCGCGCGCGATCGCCGAGCTTCGAGACCAGCTCGATCGCCGGCGCAGGGATTCCCGGCCTCGCGTAATTCTCGTGACGGCGAGCTTGCCGAACGAGGGAACAACGGTCACCGCCGCGAACCTCGCGCTGTCCCTTGCCGCTCGGGGCGACCGCACCCTGCTAATCGACGCCGACCTCCGGCGCTCGCGGCTCACGCAACAACTCGGCCTCGAGCAGGCGCCGGGCCTTATCGACGCCATCGGCTGCGGCCATGACTTCGAGACCGTTCTCTTGCGGGATACCGTATCGGGGATGGCGATCATGCCGGCTGGCCAGCCGGGCCGGTTCCCGCTTGCGCCTCAAGACGCGCTTGAGGCACCAGGATTTGCGCACCGTCTGGGGCGACTCAAGACGCACTTCGATACCATCGTCATCGATGCACCGCCCCTTCTCCCCGTCCTCGACGCCCGCATTCTGGCCGGTTACGCTGACGAGATCCTGTTCGTGGCAGTCTGGCGCAAGACCCCGCGGGACTTGATACGCAAGGCAGTCCGCCTGCTCGGCAGCAATGCGGCTCTGCTCAGCGGTGTCGTTCTGAACCAGGTCGAGCAGCAGACGAAGCCAGTCATTCGAGAACGGCGGACCCCCAGTCTCTCGTCCGCTGCGACCCGGCCACAACGTCGCGCTGCCTGACAGGCGACAGCTCGTCGACGCCAGCCTTGCCAATGCGAACCAATAAACTCAACCAGCTGGTGTTGAAGGATTTTTCACCGATTTCCTATTCAATGGCGGGACGTTTCCCGGCGTAAGTAGTGTAAATCGGGGCGAGGGGGCACGACCAATGAGCACGTCGACAGCCGAGGCTGTGCTGCACGAGCGCGAGCACGCAACACCTCATGCGATCGGGCGCGAACCTGGGCAAAAACGTTGGTCTCGTCGCATCGCCGTCGATCTCGTCGGTTTCGCCGATGCCGCAGCCGTAGTGGGCGGAGGCATGATTCCCGCGGTTGTTTATTCGATCAGCGGTGGCCTTGATGTGGACTGGGTAAAGCACCTGCAGATGTGCCTCGTCTGCGCCGTCATCGTTTACGGATGCCTCAAGAATTTCGGGATGTACGACACGGAGCGCCTGCACGATCTCCCGCTGCACCCCACCCGCCTCGCCGCCTCACTGGGCATCACGTTTCTAGCGGTCCTTGGCCTCGGCTTGCCGTTCGCACCGAAAGAGATGCATCTCTGGATCTGGTACGCAGTCTGGATGGGTCTGAGCTTCACGCTCCTCCTAGACGTGCGTTATGCCGCCCGCATCGCGCTCGCTCGCCTGACACGGAACGGGGTCTTCGATACACGCGTGGCCGTCTACGGCAGTGGTATCGTTGCAAGCCGCGTCGAGAAGCATTTGAGCGATTCGAGCCTCGGCATCCGCTTCGCCGGCCTTTTCGACGACCGCGCGGATGCGAACCGAGTCGAGGGATCGAGTCCCGACATCGCCGGTCGTCTCGACGAGCTCGTTCGCATGGCCCGAATTGGCGAGATCGACCGCATCATCATCGCGCTTCCGCAATCCGCTGACGCCCGCACGCAACAGATCGCTCGTCGCCTCGAGCACCTGCCCGTTTCACTGCACGTCGTCACCCACATCGCCTCCGACCTCGTCGAAGCAGGCCCCGCGCACCGCGTATCGAGCGTTGGCACCGTTGGACTCATCGACGTCAAGCAGAAACCTCTCGCCGACTGGTCGCGCATCGTGAAGATCGTCGAGGACTACGTGCTCGGCTCCTTCCTCCTCATCGCGCTCCTGCCCGTCTTCGCGTTGATCGCCCTCGCCATCAAACTCGACAGCAAGGGCCCCGTGTTCTTTCGTCAGCGTCGGCGCGGTCAGAACCACCGCATCTTCGAAGTTCTGAAGTTCCGCACCATGCATGTCCTCGAGGACGGCGCCGATTTGAAGCAGGTGACGCGCGACGATCCCCGCGTCACGCGCATCGGCCGCGCGCTGCGCTGGCTGGGCCTCGATGAGCTGCCTCAGTTGGTCAACGTGCTACGCGGCGAGATGAGCATCGTCGGTCCGCGGCCTCACGCCCTGGCTCACGACGACCACTTCGGCGACACGGTCGACCGCTACGCCAACCGGCATCAGGTAAAGCCCGGAATCACCGGGCTCGCTCAGATCTCCGGCTATCGCGGTGAGACCGAAACCAAGGAAAAGATCGAGCGACGCCTCGCCCTGGATCTCGAGTATGTCAACTCGTGGTCGCTTTGGCTCGACATCAAAATCCTGGCGCTCACCATACTGCGCGGTGCGTGCAGCAAGAACGCCTACTGAGCCCCGCGTGCCGGGATCGCCATGCGCACGGCATGGCGCTCTCTCACGTCGCCGGTCACCGCTTCTGAAGAACGGTCCGCTTTGCTATGGCGAGAGCCCTCAGAGATACGCCCTGGCCGGTTCTGCTTCTGGTCGCGAGCTTTCTCTGCCCCACCGAGTTGTCGGTCTACGTCGGCAGCGCCCGCTTGCCGCCGCACCGCGCGCTGTTGCTCGTGCTGCTCCCGTGCGCGCTGTTCGCGCTGTTCGGCCGGAGTCGCGTCAAACCTCGCTTGTTCGACGTTGCCTTCCTCGGCTTCGCCGCGTGGACTGTCATCGTCTATGTCTACCATCACGGCCAGGCGGACGGCCTGCAGAGCGGTGGCGCACTTGCGCTCGATGCCGTCGGTAGCTTCCTCGTGGCGCGCGCTTTTGTGCGCGATGAGCGCGCATTCGCCGGCACTGCGGTCGCATTGCTGATAGCCGTGGCGATCGCCGGGTTGACTGCACTTCCAGAAACCTTGTTCGGTCAAGTGTTCATCCACGATTTTCTGCGCAACGTCACGGGCTACGTGCATCCGGTTGGCATCGAGAAACGACTCGGATTAACCCGCGCTTTTGGCTTATTCGATCACCCGATCCATCTCGGCACGTTCTGTGCTGGCAACTTGGCTCTCGCCGTTTACGCGACCCGCCGCAATGTCGATGCCGGCATGCGCGCCTTCGTTATTTCTGCCAGCGCCCTCACCAGCCTCTCCTCGGCGCCCATGCTGAGCCTCGCCGTCCAGTTCCTGCTCATCGGCTACGAGCGCGCAACCCGCGGGTGCAAGGGTCGCGGCGCGGTCGCCATCGCTGCTATCGTCGGTTTGTTCGCAGTCACATCAGTCATTGCAACCCGTTCCCCGTTCGCGATCATCGCAACCGGCTTCACGCTCGATTCATGGACCGGCTACTACCGGCTGATGATCTGGGAGCATGGCCTTGAGAACGTCTGGTCGAATCCGTGGATGGGACTTGGTCTCAACGACTGGGTCCGCCCCCAGTGGATGGCGTCTCCGACGATTGATGCCTTCTGGCTGGTGATCGCCATCAAGGGTGGCATTCCATCGTTTCTGCTGCTCGCCTTCGGCATCCTGCTCATCGGTCGCGGTGTCGTCGTCAGAATGCACCGCTCCGAACCCGGTCGGCACGCGCTGGCGACGGGCTGGATGATCTCTCTGATCACGCTGTCGCTGGTTGGCTGCACCGTTCACTACTGGAACGTCCCATTCGCTTATTTCTTTTTCTTCGTCGGTTTGGGCGGTTGTCTCGCCGATCCGCTGCGCAAGGCGTCAGCGGCTCCTGCGGCGGCGGTCGTGACAAAACCGGTGCCGCGCATCCAGTGGATCGCCCCAGGCATGACTCCGATTCACGGCGCCGGTCTTTCAGCGCCTCGATGGCCTGTTCCGATGGTCGCTGGCGGTCCACGCCAGCAACGACGGTGACGGCTGGTCATCCCGCCCGTTGAACTTCCCCGACGGAGGCCTCGGCCCCCACATAGCAGACGTTGAGCGCCGCGATCGCCTGACGCAGCACCTCCGCCTTCGCGGTCCACGTCTGATTGGCGAGACGGCCGAGCACCGCTGCATGATCCACCGGGCTCGATAGCGAACAACGGATGGCCGCGGCGAACGTATCGGCAGTGTCCGCGACCGTCACCAGATCCCGCCAGCCGTCGAGGGCCGGAAAATCGGTCGTGATTACCGGACGACCCGTGGCAAGGTATTCTTTGAGCTTGATGGGATTGCAGGCCTGGATCCAATCGCTCTTGTTCCAGGGCATGATCAACGCGTCGCAGGCCGCCATGTAACCGGCCACCTCGTCATAGGGCTTGCGTCCTAGGAAATGCACGTTGCCGAGGTTGCACCAGCCGGCCGGCAGAGACATCCCTCCGACCATCACGAAGTGGTAATCTGCGAGCCTACGCGCCACGCCGAGAAACAGCTCCGGATCGAAGGTGTGCGCATCGATACCGCCGACGAACCCGACCCGCGGGTGTCCGATCCCGGCCAGATCGGCCGGCTCGGAACGCTCGCCCCGTCCGGCCGCCGCGAAGGCCTGTACATCTGCGCCATGCGTGAGCAGCAGACTGCGGCGAACCTCGCCCCGTTCTTCCGCTTCGAGATGCGGCGCGCAATAGACCGCGAGGTCTGCACGTGCCTTCAACGACCGGATCTGAGCCTCAACCAGCGATCCGTCCGCCTCCGGAAACGCCTCGAACCGATCGGTGCGCTGCAGAATGACGGCAGCTGCGGGAATTTCGTCGACGAGATCGGCACCAGCCGGACAGTGAACCCAGAGCAACGGGCGGCGGATGCCCGCCGCAGCGGCCGCCAGACGGATCTGCGGTGCCAAGGCCCAGCCTGTGAGCCGGCGCCCGCGCTCGCCCGGAATCGACAGCGGTGAGAACACGTGGAAGCCGTTCTCGACCCTTACGAGCCCACGGCCGAGACTCCGCGCTTTCCGTCCGATCCGCGCCAGAAACTGCGTTCCTTCGGCCGGACTCGGCATCCGCACGCCCAGCGAGTTGACGAAGAGAACGGGCCAGCGCTCCGCCAGCCGCCGCATGATCTGGAAATCGAAGTGTCCGCGATTATGGTACCACCAGTCCTCTCCGCCGATGCAGATCACGCCATCGAAAGAGCGCGCCACAGCGTTCCGATCCAGCATTCCCAAACTCCATGCGGCCCAACCGGCCGTTTCGCGGAGCGGGGATTATCCCCTCTGTTGCTTAACCGCCCCTCACCGGCTTCCTCTGGGACCCGCCGCCGGTTAATCGAGCCTTCAAGTGTTGGGGTTAGCAATCAGGATTGCCCGGCTGCGGACGAGCCCGCCGCGGCGGCCCCGGTGCACCCATGTCTCCCACACTCTCGATCCTCATCGTCAGCTACAACACCCGCCAACTGACGCTGGCTTGCCTCGACTCCATACGTGCCGAGACGCACAGCACGAGTTTCGAGATCATCGTCGTCGACAACGCCTCGACCGATGGCTCCGCGGCAGCTATCGCGAGCCATCCCTTGCGTCCTACCCTTGTCGCTCTCGACGCCAACGTCGGCTTTGGTTGCGCCAACAACATCGCGGCAAAGAACGCGTCGGGCGAACTGCTTCTTCTACTCAATCCAGATACTGTCGTACTGGATGGCGCCATCGACCGTTTGGTCGCATTTTCCCGCACCCAGCGAGATGCCGGCATCTGGGGCGGCCGCACGGTCTTCGCTGACGGCAGCTTGAACCCATCCTCGGCCTGGGGACGCATGACGCCGTGGCGTCTTTTCTGCAGGGCCGCCGGCCTCACAGGTATCGCGCCCCGATCAGAGGTCCTCAACGGCGAGGCCATGGGCGGATGGCGGCGCGACACCGAGCGCCAAGTGGACATCGTCTCCGGCTGCTTCTTTCTGCTCCCTGTCGCGTTGTGGCGTCGGCTCGGTGGCTTCGATCCGGCCTTCTTCATGTACGGCGAGGAAGCTGATCTATGCTTGCGGGCCCGCGCTCTCGGCATCCGCCCGCGCACGACACCTGACGCCACCATCATTCATCTGGGCGGCGCCTCGGAAGCCAATCGCGCCGACAAGCTCGTCAAGCTACTCGCGGCCAAAGCGACATTGATCAACCGTCATTTCCCAGTTGGCTCCCGCCGGCTGGGCTTGGCATTGAACGCCGCCTGGCCACTCAGCCGTTGGGTCGCACTGACGGTCGCCTCCAGGATCCTCCGCAACCCGACTTGGTTGGAGCGTGCCGTCATGTGGCGCAGCGTATGGCAGCGGCGCTCCGAGTGGCAGCGCGGCTGGGACGGAATGATCGACTCCATCACCGGGACTACCACCCGCTTCACCGACTCACCGGCCGTCTCCATGCCGACCGCGACTTGATCTCGAGGCACCCATGGCGAGCCAACCCGTATCAAGCAGCGGCCCACTCACTCTCGCGCTGCCCTCCGCTGTGCAAGGAGCCAGATTCTTATGAGGATCTCCTCCGCATCCGAACTTGCCGCCCGCCCGCGCTACACGGTGGCGACGCTGGTGAACGACGAGGTCCAGTACCTCGCCATGCTGTCCTCGTTTCGCATGGGCGGCTTCACCGAGCCCGAGGTCGAGTTCCTGACCGCCAGGGGCGCGACATCCGCGTACGAGGCACTGAATGCGCTTCTGGCCGCCGCTCGCGGCGAGATCGTCATCCTCTGCCACCAGGACGTCCGCCTTCTGACCGACGACCGCCACACCCTCGATCGCCGCTTGAGTGAGCTGGACGACCTCGATCCGAATTGGGCGCTTGCGGGCAATGCCGGAGGCGCGGCACCCGGTCGCCTCGCCATGTCGATCACCGATCCTCATGGCACCGGCCGTCGCATCGGACCATTGCCGGCCCGCGTCATGAGCCTCGACGAAAACTTCATCGTCGTGCGCGCCGCCGCCGGTCTGCGCTTCTCGCGCGACATGACGGGTTTCCACCTCTACGGCGCCGACATATGCCTCGTCGCCGACGTGCTCGGCTGGTCGGCTTGGGTGGTCGATTTCCATCTCGAGCACCTGAGCCCGGGTCGAAAGGACGCTTCGTTCACCGAGTCCGAGCGCCGCTTCCGCGCCAAATGGTCTCGCGCCATCCGGCCTCGCTGGATGCAGACGACGTGCACGCTTCTCCGGTTGTCTGGCAATCCGTTCGGCCGCGCCCTGGGCTGGCTGCAGGAGCGCCCGGTGCAGTCCGTCGTTCGTCGCCTGCGTCGCGAGAGCACCCGGTCTGCGCCGATATCGCGTCACCCAGCCCGCCGTCCGGGCTGAGAGTATGCGGGCCGCGCCGAGCCTCTGCCATCGGCATTGAAGCGCAGTCACCCCGTGCTTCTGGAAGTCCACGCCATCGCCAGCTCCCGCTGAGCGTGCCTTAAGTCTGCTCGAATCTGCGTGTTACGAGAGAAATACTCTTATCTCGATCATGAGAGGAGCACGCGCAATCATGGGTTGCGCCATGAATGGCTCAGGGGGTTACATGAAGTTCCTGCGTACTCTGATACTCTGCGGCTTTGCAGTCGCGGCGTCGATCGCACCCGCCACGGCTCAGACGCGAAAGACCGAGGCGACATACAAAGTCGCTCTCCACGTCAGCGAAAACGACCCCGGAAAGATGACGCTCACGCTCAACAACGTGCAGAACATCGTCAACGACTTCAAGAAATCAGGCCAGAAAATCGCGATCGAGGTCGTCAGCTACGGCCCCGGATTGCACATGTTCCGCGAGGATACCAGCCCGGTAAAGGCACGCATCCAGGAGATGTCGCTCGCCAACCCGAACGTGACGTTCGCAGCCTGCGACAACACGACCAGCAACATGGCGAAGGCCGAGAAGAAAGAAATCAAGATCATCAGCGAGGCCAAGATCGTGCCGTCCGGTATCGTTCATCTGATCGAGCTACAGCGAAAAGGCTATGCTTACGTCAAGCCTTGAACCGTCGCCGAGGTCGCTGATCGCACACGGGGCCCTGCGAAGGGCCTCGTTTTCGTTTGACTCAGAGGCCTTTGCAGATGCGTTGCGGAAGGGCATGATGCAGACATAACCGTCGCCGCACATGTCCGAGAGGCCCCATGACGACATCTCCCACCCGCAAGACGTTCCTGCGCGACGGCGGCGGCGGCCGTGCCGTCCACGATGTGGGCGGGCTCGACTTCGGTCCCATTGATCGCCACGAGCACGACCTTGCGCTTTGGGAGAAGCGCACCGACGCGATGCTGATCCTACTCGCTTCGAAGAAGGATGTTTTCAAGATCGACGCCATGCGCCGCGTCATCGAGGACTACGGCCAGCAGGAGTACGACCGCACCACCTATTACGAGAAGTGGATCCGGGCCATCCGCAACCTGCTCGTCGAGCAGGAAATCGTCTCTGCCGAAGAGGTCGAGCGCCGCATGGCAGAGGTTGCCGACCGCCACCGGGCTGCCGGCCGCGAAGTGGCCAAGGACCGCATTGAATGGAGCCGGAGCACGCCCCTATGACCGCCCACTCCCAAATCGCGACCCGCTTCAAGGTCGGCGCGCGCGTTCGCATCGCGGATCGATCGGCGCTCGGCCACTGCCGGACGCCATGGTATCTGCGCGGCCGCATCGGCGAGATCGTCGAGGTCCACGGCGCGTATCATGACCCTGAGCGCCTCGCCTATCACAAGCCCGGCCTGCCTCTGCAGGTTCTCTACAAGGTCCGCTTCCTGCAGAGCGATCTTTGGCCGGGCTACCACGGCCCCGCCACCGATCATCTCGAGGCCGACATCTACGAGTACTGGCTGGAGCCCACGCTATGATGCACGACGACCACGATCACGACCATGCGGGCGACGGCCACGGTCATCATCACGACCATTCCCATGAGCACGGCCACGTTCATCCGCCGCAGAAGGACCACGACGCCGGCCCCATGAGTGCCTACGAGGTACTCGAGGAGGCTGTTCGCACGTTGCTCGTCGAAAAGGGCGTCGTGACCGCCGACGAGATCGCTGCCCAGATCGACCTTATGGACAGCCGCACGCCGTCCCTCGGCGCCAAAGTCGTAGCCCGCGCTTGGAACGACCCTGGCTTCAAGTCGCGCTTGTTGGCCGATACCAAGTCAGCCCTGCTCGAGATGGACATCGACATCGGGACACTTGCCGAGTTTCGCACCATCGAGAACACGTCCGACACCCACAACGTCGTCGTCTGCACGCTCTGCTCCTGCTATCCGAAGCTCCTGCTCGGCATCCCGCCCGCATGGTACAAGAGCCTCGCCTATCGCAGCCGCGTCGTCGTCGACCCGCGCGGCGTTCTCGCGGAATTCGGCGTCCGGGTCCCGGCCGGCACCGAGGTTCGCGTGCACGATTCGACCGCCGATCTGCGCTACCTGATCCTCCCTGTGCGACCGGCCGGCACCGAGGGGTGGAGCGAGGACCGCTTGTCAGCACTCGTCACGCGCGACACCATGATCGGCACGGCGGTACCCGAGTTGGAGCACAAGGTCGCCGCGGAATAATTGAAAGACGGGGACCGGCACTCGGTATCCGCCCCGGCGAATGGGTACGACATCTCACGACAACTGTTGCAAACCGACTTCGAGGGAAACAGGGCCATGGCGACGACGCTGCGCAAGGTAGGTGTCACGATAGCGGCGTGGACGGCTTTCGCCTCGTCTGCGCTCGCCCATCACCCGACGGGTAGCAAAATTCCAGCCACATTCACGGAAGGACTGCTCTCCGGATTGGGTCATCCCGTGATCGGCCCCGATCATTTGGCCTTTATCATCGCCATCGGCATCGCCGCAGCGATCGTCCCCGGTGGCATCGGTGTCGTGGGAGCGTTCATGGCCGCCTCGACATTGGGCGTCCTGGCACACTTCGGCGCATGGAATTTACCTTTTGCCGAAGTTCTGGTCGCGAGCACGGTTATCGTGGCCGGTATCCTCGTGGCCCGAGGCCGTATTGCCGGCAGCGGCATGTGGTTGGCGCTCGCGGCACTCGCAGGCATCGTCCATGGCTACGCCTTCGGTGAATCGATCGTCGGCGCCGACCGCGGTGTCCTCGGCGCCTACCTCGTCGGCCTCGCCGTGATCTCCGCAGTCGTCGCGATCGGGATCATGCTTGTGACCCGCAGCCTCGCAGGCCCGGCTACTTCCGGAGAGGCAAGATTGCGTGTTGCGGGCGCGGTCATCGGCGCGGTCGGCGTGGTGCTGCTTGCTGGCAGCCTGGTTGCGTGATGGCCGATCGCCGGAACACGACATGACGCAGTCGTCTGCTAAGGCGGATTCGGTCAAAGAGCGGGTCATCGCCGCCTTCGAGGATCTGCCGCGCCTTGCGGCTGCGGACCAGGATCTCACCCGCCGTGGCCGCTTCCTGACGTGTGAATTTGAGATCGGCGTCGGCGACGTCCCGCTCGCGATTGCAGTTGTCGAAGGCCGCGTGGTGTCTGTTACGCGCGGCCCCTTTCTGCTCAAGCCCTTCAGGTTTTCCATCCGAGCCGAGCCAGAGGATTGGCTGCGCTTCTTCGAGCCGATGCCCGCGCCGGGCTACTACGACCTGCTCGGCATGAACAAGGTTGGGCGCGCACGCATAGCGGGCGATCTCGTGCCTCTGATGGGCAACCTCCAGTTCATCAAGGACCTGATCGCGCTTCCCCGCACCCTCGACAACGCGAAGGCTATCCAGTGACGCCCCGCTTCGAGCCGATCGTCGGCCGCTACCTTCATCTCGAGTTATCCGGCCGCCCTCACCGTCTCTATGTCGAGGAAGCAGGTCAGGGCATTCCACTTGTCTGCCTGCACACGGCCGGCGCCGATGCGCGTCAGTTCCGCCACTTGCTCAACGACGAGGCCGTCACACAGCACTTCCGCGTCATCGCCTTCGACATGCCCTGGCATGGCAAGTCGCTGCCCCCCGAAGGCTTCGAGCGCGAAGAATATCGCCTCACGACAGCCGCCTACACGGGCATGGTCGTCGACCTCTGCGAGGCCATGCGTTTGCACAGGCCGGTCGTCATGGGCTGTTCCATCGGCGGCCGCGTCGTCCTCAATCTCGCCGCCGAGCACGGCTCTCGGTTTCGCGCTTTGATCGGATTGGAATCCGCGGATTATCAGCAGCCTTGGTATGACACCGAGTGGCTGCACCGGCCCGATGTTCACGGCGGTGAAGTCTGCGCCGCGCTCGTCTCAGGCATGATGGCTCCCCAAAGCCCAGCCGCCAGCCGGCATGAGACGCTCTGGATGTACAAGAGCGCCGGTCCTGGCGTGTTCAAAGGCGATCTCTACTTCTACCGTGTCGACGGCGACCTTCGCGACGTCGTTGCCCGGATCGACACCAACACGTGCCCGCTCTACCTGCTGACGGGGGAGTACGATTTTTCGTGCACGCCCGAGGACACGCTGCGCACGGCAGCGCGCATCCCCGGCGCCGAGGTGACCATCATGGAAAAGCTCGGCCACTTCCCCATGAGCGAGAATCCGGCCCAGTTCCGCCGCTATATTCTTCCCGTGCTCGAGAAGATACGCGCGCGGGCATGATACCCGATCTCGCCTCGGTTCGCTCACGAGGCGACGAGCCGGCCGACGGAAACCGTCGACCCGCATGGCTCCGCTGAAGCGCCATCCGATCCTTAGAGATTGACCCTCGCTGACACGGCGGCCGTGTTCCCGAACGACGGGATGAACATCGAGTGTTTTCCCGGCCCTCCCGCCACGACGAGATTGATGTGATCGGGCGATCCAGCGGGATAATAGTGATCGTTGACGGGGTGCCGATCCTGGCCAGCCCAACTCTCGAGGTTCTCCTTCGAGATGCGCGAGACGTGGATCTTCGAGCGCTCGTAGAGCGCCTCCTGGATGCTCTGCGCCGTCCATCCGTCACGCGCCAGCGTTTGCGCATGCTCAGGCCCGAGCACCACGAAGCACGGACCCTGAAGATAGGCGTTGTTGGTGCCGACCTGACACATCGTGCCGGCGATGGTCATTACCAGTCCTTCGCCCGTATTCGACGCGTGATCGTTGATGTTGTGTGGCGCCTCGGCCGCCATCGTCGTCACCACGCTCTCGTCGGCACGGAACCCGCGCCTCACATGATACGGCGGAAACGGGCTCTCTTCCTCGTTTTCCCCGAAGCAGTAGGCGAACTTCGCGGGCGATCCATGCGTGGCGCGATCCATGTCGCCCGGCTTGGCCCCACCGACGTTCAACAGGATGAGTTGCAGCGCCCGCCCGATCGTCGCATTGGCGCGCCGGCCCTGCCCGAGGCAGTTCGAACCGCAATTGATGTCGAGAGCATTCCGAATCGGACCACTCACCACCATGAGCTGGCCGCAGGGATGGGTCGTCGCGAGAGTACCGTGCAGATTGTAGGCGGGATCGAGCACGGCACGCAGACCTGCCAGCACCACCGGGAAATACTCGGGCTTGCAGCCCGCCATCACGGCATTCGCGGCGAGGCTTTGCAGTGTCGGAACCACCTGCCGCGGCGAGATTGGCGCAAACGTCTCGTTGTCGGTTTTCACCGCGCTCGTGAACCGCGCCACCTTGGCCTCGGTGGGCGCAATCATCGGGAGCCCGTCGCTCCAACCTTGCTCCACCGCGAACTCGTTCCAGGCCTCGGTGTCGATATCGCCGACTTCGACGATCTCTGTCTCGATCTTTTCCATCATGAGCTTCCCCGGTATCGGGCTGGTTCGCTCCGCGACCCACGTCCCTTGGCCCGTTACTCGAGACGCCATCTCGAGGCACGGGCAAGAGACCGGCTGCTGGAACAGAGGAAATTGGCGTTAGGGTCGCCCGATCGGGCGACCCATCACAGGATCAGCCGACGAGTTCTTTAAGGTTCGCCCAGGCCGTCTCAATGCGGTCCTCGAGTTCCTGTGCGTTGAGGCCTCCCACGGGATGCTTCACCACCAGGATGCGTGGCTCGACCTTTCGTGCCTTGGCTTGCGCCAGGATCAGCGGCTTGAACGTCTCCGTCGCAATGACGTAGGCCACCACGCCGCGCTTAGCGAGTTCGATGCTGTCGTGGAAACTCCACGATGAACAGGACCCTCAATCCCCCAGCGCGAGCAGCGCCGCGCGATAGCGGCGTGCCGCGCCATCGATTTGGTCGGCCGTGGCGGGCTGGCTGGCCGACGGCTTCCACACGAAGTCGATTCCCTCGGTGGTGCGGACGCTGCCGAGCTTGGCCTTGAGACCTTCCAGAAGCTCTCTGGCGTTGGGCTTCGAGTTCGAGAACAGCAGGATCGGATCCCGCTTCCAGTCGACGGCGCCGGATTTCAGCGTCTCCGCACCGGCGGGCATATGCCCGAAACTTGGATTGACGATGCGCATGAAGACCTTTCGTTGCTTGCCACACTGCACGCAAGACCGGGTCACGCCCCTGCCCGGGCGCGCACCCACATCACCGCATTGTGACCCGCGCGCGCGCCGTCCGCAATGGCCTCCGTGATCGTTCGCGCGGCGCCTTGGCGCGCATCGCCCGCGAGAAACACCCCCTCCGCACTGTCGCCTCCAGGCGGCAGCATGGACAGGGCTGGCTTGCGGCCGACTTGCAGAAACAATCCGCGAGCCGCGATCCGCTGCTCGCCGTCTGAGCCGGCGACCCGTATCGCCTCCAGGTCGTCCGAACCCTCCAGGGCGACAATACGGCCACTGACGACCGAAACATTGCTCGCCTCCCGGAGTGCATCAAGCCGTCCGACGGAGGCCACGAGAGCCGCCGCCGCAATCAACGTCACCTGCGAGGCATATCCGGCAAGCTCGATGGCTTCCTCGACCGCCCACGCATCGTGCCCGGCGACCGCGACCGGCTTGCCCGCGTAAAGCGGCGCGTCACAATGCGCGCAGTGAGACAAGCCCATACCTTCGTACCGGGCCTCGTCTGCTAGCCCGGTCGTGCCGGGCGTGAGACCGGTTGCAACGACGACCGCCTTGCCCGAATAGCTGTCGTCACCCCCGACCGCGACAAGCGCATGATCACATGTGACTTCGCTGATCTCGTCGATGGCGATTTCTGCCCCTGTCGACATCGCCCGGTCGAGCAAAGTGCCGAGCAAGTCCGGCCCCGTCGCATCGGACTCGAGATTCGCAACCCCGATCAACGCACCGAGGTTCATCAGCTCGCCGCCCGGCCCCATCTTGTCGACGACCACGCAAGCGAGCCCGGCTTGCGCCACGACGGTCGCTGCTTCGAGTCCTGCAGGCCCCGCTCCAATAATCACGACGTCGAAGTTGCGCTGGTTCATGCGAAGGTCGCCGTCGCCTGCATGGCCACTGTGCCCGACGGCGTCAGTGCCCAAACCTCTGCCCCACGGCCATCCCCCGACGGCCGCCCGACCAACTCGAAGGGTTCCTGCTCGAACAGCGGCGCGCGCGCCCGCATGTTGAACGTCGCCATCCTCTTACCAGGGCTCATGTCACGGATGAAGTCGCTGAGGCAGTGCTGCGAATAGGGGCCGTGAACGACGAGGCCCGGGTATCCTTCGACGTCCATCGCATAGGGCTTGTCGTAGTGGATGCGATGCGGATTGAAGGTAATCGCCGAGAAGCGGAACAGAGAAACGGCGTCGGCCTTGATCGTTCGCCGCCACGGTAGTCCAGGCGGCACTTCCTCGCGCTTGGGGATGCCGCTCTTCTGCCCCTCCTTCACTTCCTCCCGGAAAGCCCCCTGGTAGTCCTCCGTCATTGCCAGTCCGCGCGGCGTCGAGATGCGCCGCGTTTGCGTCGCGAAGATCAGGGTTCCGGTGCTGCCCTGGCGCACCTGCAGGTCGGAAAGCGTCGTCTCACGCACGAGCTTGTCACCGATACGAATATCGTCGTGGAAGGTCATCCGACAGCCGGCGTACATGCGCCTCGGTAGCGGCATCTTCGGCAACACACCGGCTCCGGTGGGCAATCCGTCAGCAGCGAGCGTGGACTGCGGGGCCATATTGAGGAAGTAACCGATGTGCCATCCCGGAGGGATCGCTTGCCCCTCGCGCGGCGGCGGTTCGGATCGATTGAACGTCGCGATCAGCATCGCAATAGGCGCTGCGGTCGCCGTGTCCTCCTCGGACATCCGTCTGCCGATATGTCGGCGCAGTTCAGCTTCGTCGATCGCAGTCATGACCGCCTCGTAGAATCTTTTCGAACCTGGCAACGATCCGGCGCGACCTCGACGCCGTCAAGCCCGCAATCTCGTCGGGAGGAGTCTGCGTGACGCCCAGGTCATGCTATGGCAGAAGGCATCTGGCCGCGGAACTTTCCGGAAGGACGACGGACACACATGGCATGGTTCTCGCGTGCACAGGTCATCCCGGTCGTTCGCCTGGCTGGGCCCATCGGGATGGCAACTCCACTGCGGCCCGGTCTTTCATTGTCGACAGTCGCGGGCAGCCTGGAACGAGCCTTTTCCATGTCCCGCCACCGCGCGGTCGCAATCTCGATTAATTCCCCCGGTGGTTCACCAGTCCAGTCGCACCTCATCTTCCGGCGTATCCGCCAGCTCGCTGAGGAGCGCAACAAGTACGTTCACGTGTTCTGCGAGGACGTTGCCGCTTCCGGCGGCTATTTCCTGGCCGTCGCTGGCGACGAGATCTACGCTGATCCCTCGAGCATCGTCGGATCCATCGGCGTCATTTCCGCGACCTTCGGTCTCGCCAAGGCGATCGACCGCCTCGGTATAGAGCGCCGTGTCTACACATCGGGAGAGATGAAGAGCTTTCTTGATCCGTTCCTGCCGGAGCAGCCATCCGACGTCGAGCGGCTGCGAGCGATCCAACGCGAGGTCCACGATGCTTTCGTCGGCGTCGTCAAGGAGCGCCGGGGCCAGAAGCTTCTCGCGCCCGATGCCGAGCTGTTTTCCGGCGCCTTCTGGTCAGGCCCGCGCGCCAGGGAACTGGGCCTGATCGACGGCATCGGCGATATGCGTGCCACGTTGCGGTCGCTCTACGGCGAGAAAGTGCGGTTGCGCATGGTGCCGCTCGGCGGCGGGGGACTGCTGGCACGCTTCCGGCGCCTGCCGATGCTCGGAACGGAAAGCGGCCCTCTTCCGCTGCCACGCGGCTTTTCGGATGACCTGATATCCGCTCTCGAAACGAGAGCTTTGTGGGCGCGCTTCGGACTATAGTGTCTGTCTTGGGAGTCGAGGATCATGCCGCCTCTGATCGTTGCCGTCCTGCTCGGCGCCGGCGCCTATGCCGGCTTCAGGGCCGTGCGGTCTCTGCTGTCCCGCTCTATTGAAGAGGAAATTCCGCCCGCAGAAGGTGGAACTGGCAACCAAGTGGATCTTGAAAAGGATCTCGGCCGCCTCGAGCTGGACCCCGCGACAGGTGTCTACCGACCTGTACCGCCCGTGCTCTAAGGTCCGTCTGAGCGGCATTTGGTAGTCTCATCATCGTTCACGGAAAAATCAAGTCATGGTGAGGAAAGTATTTACTCTTCTGCGTCACGCTTACCAATTCAGCACTAAGGGTTTATTAGAAACTATTTATTCACGGCTGTAGTATTTCATCGTCCATCGAGCGCAGTGTTTGGCGTAGCGAGGCGGACGGTCATGAGTACAACTCCGATTGCGGGCAGCGGCGGCCCTGTGCGCGGCAATCTGCTCGCGCGCTGGCGCAGGGACGCACAAGGCGTCACCGCCATCGAGTTCGCCATGGTGGCGATGCCGTTTCTCATGCTGCTGTTCGGCATTATCGGCGTCGGTCTCTACTTTTTCACAACCTTTACCCTCGAGAACGCGGTCGAGCAGGCAGCGCGCGTCCTGCGCACCGGCCAAGCCCAGGAAGCTGGCCTCGATGAGACCCAATTCAAGGCCCGCGTCTGCTCGTTTGTGCCGGGACACGTCGACTGCGCGAACAAGGTCAAGGTCAACGTCCTGAGCTTCCCCGACACCGCCAACATCGTCCCCGGCTCTCTCCCGACCTGCCTGAATAACGACAACACGCTGTCGGGCAGCACACAGTTCGACCCCGGCGCGGCCAGCGAGGTCGTCGTCGTATGGGTTTGCTACGAGTGGGAGCTTTCCTCGAAAATCCCATTCCTGGATCTCGGCAACATGGCAGGAGGCTCGCGTCTTATTCAGGCCACGGCCGTCTTCCGCACCGAGCCATTCGGGACCTGAGGCAACGACCGCGAGATTGTGACCGGCCCCTGCCGGCTGAGAGATGGAGTTGGTGATGCGTCGTATGATCGAGAGTGCCAAGGCTGAAGCCGGGAGACGCATGCCGGCGAGGCTCCGTCATTTGCGCAGCGATAACAGGGGCGTCGCGGCCGTCGAGTTTGCGATGATCGTTCCGATAATGTTTTTCCTGTTCGTCGGCGCGATCGAGTTCAGTCAGGCCCTCACAGTGGACCGGCGAGTCACCCAGTCCGCGAGTGCCTCTGCCGACCTGATCGCCCGCGCTCCGAGCCAAGGCCTGACCGCCGCCCAGGTCGACAACGAACTCGGCATCATCGAGCAGTTGATCCGTCCCTACGACGTGAGCGCTCTCACCGTCCGCATCGTCAGCGTGCGCGCTACGGCAGTTGCTGGCAATCCCGGCGCCGTCAACTACGTCGTCGACTGGTCGCGTGACAACAGCGGCGCAACGCCCTACCCCCGGAACAGCAACTATTCCGGCATTCCCAACGGTCTGCTGGTGGCTGGGGAGAGTGTCATAGTCTCCGAAGCGACTTACAATTACACCCCGTTGATCTTCCATTACTTCATTAAGAACGCCTTTAATCTCAACGAGCGCTTCTTTTTGAAGCCGCGCAACGCCAGCTGTGTGCATTTGCAGCCGATCAACTGCGTCACAGGCGCCAATCTCTGAATCGAAATCCGTCGTCTGCATATTTCGTTCCCGCCGGCAGAACTTCCGGCGGGAGCGCGCGTTTTGAGGTCATGAGAGCGAAACTGTTTCGTCACGGTTCACGACATCGGCAATTGCGGTATGGTCGATGAGCCATTTAAACTATACGTCGATCAACAACATCTTACGACTTCGAGCGCGCCATGGGACGTCGGTCCACCCACACACCCGAACAGTTGCGACAGCTCATTCTCGACGCAGCTCAAAGCATCATCGAAAGCAACGGCCTTGCGGGACTGTCGGCGCGCGAGATCGCCCGGCGGATCAGCTATTCGCCGGGCACGATTTACAACATGTTCCAGAACCTCGACGACGTGGTCCTTCACATCGAGGCCCGGGTTCTCGATTCACTCGACGAACGCCTGACCGCGTCCCTGGCCGACGGTCCCCCAGATGAGAAGGTATCTCGCCTGGCCGAGGCCTACCTCGCCTTCACGCAGGAGAGACCGAAGCTCTGGAATCTGCTGTTCGAGCATTACATGCCGGCCGACTCCCAGGCGCCTGCCTGGTACCAGCAGAAGCTTGAGTTGCTGATGAGCCGCGTCGAGACGGCCATGGCCCCGCTCTTTCCGCCGGGAGCCGAACTGGAGCGGAACCGGGCTGCGCGGGTGCTTTGGGCCGGCGTCCACGGCATCACCTCGCTGGCGACCGCGAATAAGCTTTCGAACGTCACGAACGAGGCCGCAAGCCTTCTCGTGCGCGATCTCATCCTGAATTACCTCGCGGGCGTTGCCGCAAACGCCAAGAAGGCGTAGCGCCAGCAGCCAAGGACCATGACCTCGTGTAGGCTCCCCTGGAATTCGATGATCCGCCCACCGCACCGGCGGGTATTTGACAGCATCCAGCGGAGCGAACCTGATGACCGACCGGCTCACTCTTTACGGCAGCTTCACGTCGAGCTCGACTTATAAGCCGATGCTATACTTGGCCTTGTCCGGGCTGCCATTCTCGTTTCGCACGGTCAACCTGAAGAACGGAGTGCAGCGAGAGGCCCCCTATCTCTCCGTCAACCGCTATGGCCAAGTGCCGGCCCTGCGTCATCGCGGCCTGACCATCGTCCAATCCAACGTCATCCTCGACTATCTGGCCCGCACCACTGGCCACTTCGAGGGCGCGACCGAACAAGAGCGATGGACCGCCCGCGAGTGGCTTTCATGGGAGGCCGACGCCATCACGAATGTCGCGAAGGTCCGTCACTTTTCGCGCTTCCGGCAGGTCGATTCGGCCGTCATGGAGCATTTCCGCCCACCGGCCGAGGCGGCCCTTTCCTTTGTGGACACCGCGCTCGAAGGCCGCGACTGGCTCGTCGGCAACGTCTGCACGATCGCTGACATCGGCTGCTGGGGCCGAATGGTCTTCATGGCCGAGGGCGGCCTCGACATCAACCGATGGCCGAGGCTCCTCGCCTGGTCCGAGCGCATCAAGGCCATGCCGGGCTTTGCGCTACCCTACGACCTCATTCCGAAGAAGGATGCCGAACTGGGCTCGACTGCGCCTCTTACCGCCTAGTGTCGGTCGGGGCGGAGGGCGCGCCTCCCGCTGGCGATCGGATTGAACCCGTGGTCACGTCGCTGGCCGCGCCCGGAGCCACACCGTTGGCGACCGGCGCTGGTGCATCTGTCTTGCCCGCACGAAGCCACGCCATATCTCCGATCAGTCCGAACCACTTGTCCTCGGGCAGCATCTGTTTCTTCAGGCCCGACCAGAGCGCTGGAGACGAGATGCCGTCAACGAAGGTCTTCGAAGAGGGCGTGACGAGGAACAGCCCAACGGTTGCTGCCGCCATGAGCGCGGAATGGCCCAGGCGGTTGCCGTCCCACAGCTTCAGGGCCGTTCCGAACGAGGCTTTGATCCGGGTATCCATCACGTCAACGCTGTAGATCTCATCGAGCAACAGGTGCACCAGATACCCGGCGAGCATGAACCCGCCAGCCAGCCATGCGACGCCTTCATGCCGGCGGAGAATATAGCGGTAAACGATCACCGTGAGCAGCGCGAAGAACACCGCTGCCAGCACCGAGTGAAAAATGCCGCGATGATAGGAGACTCGATGAAAAATTCCGTGCGCCACATATCTGACCAGCAGAAACGTCAGACCTGCTAGGATCCAGAGCTCCACGATCGAGTAGTGTCCCGCACCCAGAAAAAGTGCCACGAACGAGAAGAAGGCGCCGAGTCCGAAGAACAGCGCCCGCCCAGGCCGCGAATCCTTGAGATCGATGTCTGGCAGCACGCTGCCCAGGATGCCGGCCGCCGTCACGGCAACTAGGCTTTCGGGCCCCACGACATTTGCGGCAAGCGTCAGCGTCGCGAGCATACCGCAGGCCACCGTGCCGATGCCGATGTGGGTCGGAAAATTGGCCATGCCTTAGCTCTCCTCGGGACGCGCGCCATCGCACCATCCCGAATCCGATTCGCTCAGCATGGGGAATTGCTTGTCAGTGGGAATTCTGTTGATAACCGAACTCGCAATAGCGTCGTCGAGGACTCAATGAGCGAAAGTGCCGGCAGAATTGCCGAGCTGGTGACAATCCGCGACTGGCTGCGGTTTGCCGTCAGCCGCTTCAATGCCGCCGACCTCTCCTATGGGCATGGCACGGATTGCGCGGTCGACGAGGCGGCATTCCTCATCCTCGCGGCCCTCGACCTCGACATTGCCGAGATCGACCCTTGGCTCGATGCCCGATTGACGACACCAGAGCGAAAACGCCTCGACGAACTCGTCGAGGCCCGGGTCGTCACGCGCAAGCCGGCCCCCTATCTCGTGGGCGTGGCATACATTCGGGGCCGGCGATTCCGCGTCGACGAGCGCGCCATCATTCCTCGCTCATACATCGCTGAGCTGCTGTGCGACCGGATCGACGAGGGTGAGGAGCATTTCCCTCCATTGTCATCCGATCAGCCTGTCACGCGCATCCTCGACCTGTGCACCGGCGGAGGATCACTGGCGATCCTGGCGGCCCTGGCTTTCCCCGACGCGCATGTCGATGCCGTCGACCTGTCGACCGAGGCTCTTGCCCTCGCTCGCGAGAACGTTGCGGAGTACGGCCTCGAGGATCGCATCCGCCTACTCGAAGGCGACCTCTTTGCGCCCCTCGATGAGTCCACCTACGATCTCGTCGTCTCCAATCCGCCCTACGTGACCGACGCCGCTGTCGCCGCTTTCCCGCCCGAGTACCGAGCGGAGCCCGAACTTGCCCATCGCGCTGGTCGGGATGGCCTCGACATCGTCCACCGCATTATTGCCGGATGCGGCCAGCATTTAGCGCCTACGGGGCAACTCGTCATCGAGGTCGGTCAGGCCGGGACGGCACTGACTGAGAACCATCCCGAGCTACCCTTAATATGGCTCGAGACGGCGACCAGCACGAACGAGGTTGCAGCGATTCCGGCCTCCGCGCTCAAATCCTCGAAAAAGATCCGGGACGCCGCCGGACGTCGGCCGAAGCGCTGATTGTGGCCCAACCGCACGCGGCACCCACCAAACCATCAAATTGCCCGCGGCCTCCGGTTGGGCGTATAAGCGCCCCTCGATCGGATCGACGCGCGCGCCGCGTCACCCACCCATTCGCCGCAACAGCGTAGAGATATGGCAGGCATTCCCGAGGAAAGACTCGAACGGCTCGTCGAGCGTTGGCACGTGATCCAGGCCGAGCTGACGAAGGGGCCACCCCAGTCGGTCTTCGTGGCCCTCTCGCGCGAGTTTGCCGGCCTTGACCCGTTGGTTGCTACCGTAAAGGCGCTACGCGAAGCCCGCCGCGAGGCCGAAGAACTGGCAGCGATCATTGCAGACCCGGCCTCGGCCGGCGAGATGGCCGAACTCGCGGAGTCGGAGCTGGCTGATCTGCGCCGGCGCATCGATAGCCTCGAGCAGCAGCTGAAGATCCAGCTCTTGCCCAAGGATTCGGCCGACGACGGAAGCGCAATTCTCGAGGTACGCGCCGGTACGGGTGGTGACGAAGCGGCGCTGTTTGCGGCCGACCTGTTCCGCATGTACAGCCGCTACGCCGAGTTGAGGGGCTGGAAGGTCGACATCATCTCCATGTCGGAGAACGATCTCGGCGGTTACAAGGAGATCATCGCGGCCATCGCCGGCAAGGGCGTGTTTGCACGTCTGAAGTTCGAATCCGGTGTCCACCGCGTCCAGCGTATCCCGGTAACGGAAACCGGCGGCCGCATCCACACGTCGGCCGCAACAGTCGCCGTTCTGCCCGAGGCGGAAGATGTCGACTACGAGATCAAGCAGGATGAAATCCGCATCGATCGGATGCGGGCAGGGGGCGCCGGCGGCCAGCACGTCAACAAGACCGAGTCGGCCATCCGCATCACGCATTTGCCGACCGGCATCATGGTCGTCTCTGCCGAGAAATCGCAGCACCAGAACCTACGCCTCGCCATGCAGGTCTTGCGCTCGCGCCTCTACGAGATGGAGCGCCAGAAAGCCGCTGACGAGCGCGCCCAATCGCGCAAGGACCAGGTCGGTTCTGGTGACCGTTCCCAGCGCATCCGCACTTACAACTTCCCGCAAGGGCGCGTCAGCGACCATCGCATCAACCTGACACTGCACAAGCTCGACCAGGTACTCGAGGGCAGCGCACTCGATGAACTGATCGACGCGCTGATCACCGATTACCAGACCAGCCAACTTGCGGCCATGGACGAGCGAGTCCGCACATGATTGGCAAGGTCACGCCCGACCGTGTGACACCCCCCGCCCCCGAGAACGCAACCACGCTGGCTCGGGCTGTTACCGAACTGATCGCTGCCTTCAGTGACGCGGGCCTGGAGACGCCGTCCCTCGACGCCCGCCGCCTCGTCCTCGGGTGTCTGGGGTTGCCCCCAATAGCCCTGTTACGCGATCCGGAAAGGCCGGTTTCCTCAGACGAGCGTCAGCGCTTCAGCTCGGCGGCCCGTCGGCGCCTCGCTCGCGAACCAGTATCGAGAATTCTCGGTGAGCGCGCCTTCCATGGCCTGGAATTTGAGATCGGCCCCTCCACTCTGGACCCTCGGCCCGAGACGGAAACGCTGGTCGATGGAGTATTGGAACTCGTCCGGCAGGGCCTCTCCCCGGGCGGCAAGGCGCCCCGTATACTCGACATCGGCACGGGCTCGGGCGCCATTCTTGTCGCGCTCCTCCATCGCTTGCCTGCCGCCTGCGGCCTCGGAGTGGACATCAGCGAGCCGGCCCTTGCGATCGCGGCGCGAAACGCCTCTCGCCATGGCGTAGGGCACCGCGCGACGTTCAAGCTCTCGACCTGGCTCGAGGCCGTGGAAGGGCAATTCGACATCATCGTATCGAACCCCCCCTACATCCCCTCTCACGCAATCGCCACACTCGAACCCGAGGTGGCCTACGACCCACGGGCCGCTCTCGACGGCGGGCCCGACGGCCTGGCCCCCTACCGTGCCATCGCACACCAATGCCCTCGTGTTCTGGTGCATGGCGGCTGGCTGGCTGTCGAGGTAGGGGTCGATCAGGCGAGTACCGTCGCACAGCTTCTTACTGAAGCCGTCGGCCAGTCCACTGCCCCAGGTCTGCACATCTGGAGCGACCTGGCCGGCGTTCCCCGGTGTGTGGCCGTCGAGGCACGGATTTAGGCAAAGCCGAGCGCCCGGCAGGACATGGTTTACCAATCCAAAAAAAACACTTGGAATAGAGCGGCATTCGCGTTAGCGTTTCGAGCAAGCCTAGATGCCGTGGTCGAGCGACATTATGTAAGGGACGTCGCTGGTCTCGTTGCAGAGCCGAGTGCTGAGAGCGTAGGCGGGCAATCGCATATGCATTGGCGGTGGCTCGGGCCCGCTCACTCCCGATTGACGCATAGGCCAGAAATCAGAGCGGATCTTCTTCCGTCCCGCCGGTCTGGCATCGAGTTTCAGTGAGCTGCGCGCGCGGTGTTTTCCAGCGCGAGTACGGCTGCTGAACGTGGGGCAAAAGACGAGGACGGATAATCAGCGCTCGATAGACCCAAGAGCGCAGTCGGATACCGAGCGGAACTGCGCACTACGCACGCCCTTCGCAGATGTTTGGCGTGCGCGACTGATCAAAAAGCTAAGTAGTGAGATTGGGAGCCCATGAGGCAGGGACAACAGCATCGCCGTGGCCGTGGCCGCAACAACGTCAACAACAACAACAACAATAATAATAGTCATCCCGGCAACCGGAAGGGACAGAACCCCCTCACTCGCAGCTTCGAGTCGAACGGTCCGGATGTGAAGGTGCGGGGCACGCCTGCCCATGTCGCCGAGAAATATCTTCAGCTCGCCCGCGATGCGCAGTCCTCCGGCGACCACGTCCTCGCCGAAAACTACCTGCAGCACGCAGAACATTACAACCGGATCATCCTCGCTTACCGCGAACAGCAGGTCCAGCAATCGGGTGAAATGGTCAACGGCGGTGGCCGCGGACATCACGGCCCGGACGACGGCTCCAGCGACGACCTGAACCAGGGCGAAGAGGGTGGGAGCGCGGACCAGCCGATGTTTGCTCGCCATCCCGGTGAACGAGACATGCAGCCCTCGCTCGATGAGGCTAGGCCGCAGCAACAGTATCGTCAGGACCAGAACCACCGTTTCCGGGACCGTCACCCCCGTCAGGAGCGGCATGATCGCCAGGATGGCTATGACCGTGGCGAGCGGCCGGAGAGGCAAGGCGGCGAGCGGGGGTTCGACCGGCATCGCGAACGCCAGTTCCGCAACCCGGATCAGCCTGGTGAATCCCGCGAGATGCGCATGCCACGTGAGCAACGCGAGCACCGCGAACCACGTGAGCCGCGAGAGCACCGCGAATTCCGGGAGCCGCGTGAGCCGCAGTCTCAGCAATCTCAGGAGCACCGCGAGTATCGTGAACCGCGGGAAGCACCACGCGAGCCACGGGAACCACGGCACATTCCAGAGTTGGCTCGTGAGATGGCGCCGCCTGCACCGCCAGCCCCCCCAGTCGCCCCGATCGAGGCACCCGCTGCCATCCCTGTCCCTGTCGTGGAAGGCGCGCCTCCACCGCGTGCTGAGGCCGCGCCCCGCCGACGCGAGCGCTTCGGTCTCGGAGCCGACCAGCCGGAGTTCCTGCGCCGTCCGGTCCGCCGTCCGCGACGTGACCCCGAGCAGGAGTTGGCTCCCGAAGCTCCCTCGGTGGCTCCGACGGCCGACGAACCGCCTCGCGAGTAGACTGGCCGTCCACCGCGGACCCGAATGCCGGGCGTCATGCCCAGTCGGGGTAACGCCTCGTCTGTAAGCCGAGCCGCCGGCCACCGCGCCGGCCGCTCCATCTGCAAAGCATGAGGACGTGACCGCTAACGCCCTTTCGACGCTCGCGTCCCTGACAGTCCTCGAGACCGATGGTTGCGCGGACTATCGGCTGCTGGACAGTGGCAATGGACGGAAACTCGAGCGTTTCGGCGGGATCGTCGTCGACCGGCCCGAACCGCAAGCCCTTTGGCGCCGCCACCTCGATCCCCGGCACTGGGAGGACGCTTACGCCGTCTATACCGGCCTGGACGATGAAGAGTCCGGCAAGTGGCGGCGCGAGAAATCAATCCCCGACGGCTGGCCGATCACGATCGAGGGCGTGACGATGATCGCCCGGCTCGGAGGTTTTCTGCACCTGGGTCTGTTTCCCGAACAGCTCCCCCATTGGCAGTGGATGCTGCAAAAGATCGTCAGATTACGCAGCGATCTCGGCACAGAGCGGCCGCGAGTTCTCAACCTCTTCGGTTATACCGGAGCCGCCTCGCTGCTGGCAGCCCGGGCTGGCGCAGAGGTCGTGCACGTCGATGCCTCGAAGAAATCAGTCGCGTGGGCCCGCGAGTGCCAGACGGCATCTGGTCTGAATGACGCTCCGATAAGGTGGATAGTCGAAGATGCCCGTAAGTTCGTCGCCCGCGAAGTGCGCCGCGGCCGCACCTATCACGTAATTCTGGTCGACCCGCCGAAGTTCGGGCGCGGCCCAGCGGGTGAGGTTTGGGAGCTTTTCGAGCACGCGCCGCTGCTTCTCAACGACTGCGCCGCGCTCCTGGCGCCGAAGTCCAGCCTCGTGCTGACCTCCTACGCCATCCGCGCCTCGGCCCTCTCTCTCGGCCAACTGCTCGCCGAATCGCTAGAAGGCCGTTCGGGCTCGTTCGAAGTCGGCGAGTTGGCGATCCGCGAGCACGAGGGCACCCGGCGCGTCCCAACCTCTCTTTTTGCTCGCTGGTCCTCCAATCATGCCGCCTGATTCCCGACCCATCCCCCTGACCTCCGGCCGGCGCGCAATCACCAGTCTGCAGAACGACAGCGTCAAATTGATCCGCTCTCTCGAGATGCGCAAGGCACGCCGGGAGACCGGTTTGTTCGTTGCGGAAGGCGCCTCCGTGCTGCTGACCGCGCGGGACAACGGCTGGTCTCCGCGCATGCTCGTCGCAGGCCCGGGCGCCGATGAAGGCTCGACCGGAGTCGCCTTGCAGCGGTGGGCCGAGACGGCAGGCGCCGAGCGCCTCGACGTCAGTGCAGCCGTCCTCGAGAAACTCGCGGCGAAAGACAATCCGCAAAGCGTGCTCGGCGTGTTCGAGCAGCGATGGTCGAGCCTGCCGGAACCGGCGGCAGAGCCGGTGGGCTCGTCTCCCATGCCCCCGCTCTGGGTTGTGCTGGAGGAGATCCGTGATCCCGGCAACCTCGGCACGATCATGCGCACCGTGGATGCGGCCGGCGCCTCGGGAATCGTACTCGCAGGCAACACCTGCGATCCGTTCTCGCGCGAGGCCGTGCGTGCAAGCATGGGCTCGGTGTTCGCGGTGCCATTGGCTCGAACCGACCGCGCCGGCCTCATCGCCCTGGCATCCGGATGGACCGGAGACGTCGCCGGAACTCATCTCGCAGGCAAGATCGACTATCGCGGCGCCGGATATCGCGCGCCGGTGCTTCTCATAATGGGTAACGAAGGGGCCGGGCTATCCGAGGATGTAGCAGCCGTTTGTGGCAAGCTCGTTCGAATTCCGATGGCGGGCCGCCTGGACAGCCTGAATCTTGCCGTAGCGACAGCGCTCATGCTGTTCGAGATCAGACGCCCCCAACTCTCGCTTTGATGGACGCACGCGACGCCCGGAGCGCCTCACGCCGGCAGCCGCGTCGTCGTCGTAGCCGCAATGGCGAAGGACTGACACTTGGTCCGAGACCATCTCACATCCGCGCCACGATCCTGTCGAGTATCGCATCCGGCAGCAGCCGCTTGAGCAGGCCGGCGCCTTTGGTCATGATGCCGATGCGATAGCGTGCCCGCGGACGTGAGCTTTCCACTGCGTGCACCAGCTTGGCCACGACAGCTTCCGGACCGAGCTTGAACAGGCTGCCCTTCGCCTTACCGGACTGCATCTCAACCATCCGGCGTTCATACGACTCCCGATGCGGCGACCGCTCCACCTCGATCTGTGACGTGAACGTCGAGAGCGTCGTCGCCAGGAAATGCGACTCGATAGGCCCCGGCTCCAGCAGCGACACATGAATGCCCGCCGGTCGAAGCTCGACCCGCAGCGCATCCGATAGCGCCTCCAGTGCAAACTTCGACGCGCAGTAGGCACCTCGATAGGGACCGCTGACGAGCCCGAGCACCGACGAGCACATCACGATGCGGCCGCGCCCCATTCGCCTCATGGCTGGCACCACCCGTCGCGTCAGCTCGCTGGCGGCCACCACGTTCACCTCGAGTTGATCACGCAACACTCGAGCAGGTACATCCTCCATCGCCCCGATCACGCCATAGGCTGCATTGTTATACAGCGCGTAAAGTTTGCCGTCGGTGCGCCGCAAGGCCTCCTCGGCACACCGGGAAATCGAGTTTTCGTCCTTCAACTCCAGTGACAAGGCTTCGAGACCGTAGTCCCGCTCCAGCCTCTCCAGATCTTCGGGTCGCCGCGCCGTCGCCAGCACCCGCCACCCCCGCGCCTTCAAGGTCCGCGCGCCGGCCAAGCCAATGCCCGTCGAGCATCCGGTGATGAGGATTGATCGTTCGCTGTTGCTCATTCCGGCTGCATAGCCAAAAGCTCCGCGGCTGAGAAGCAGCGCCACTGACGCGGATAGCCATGACATGAATTGCGACTGAACAACAGGTTCAGGCAGTGTTCAATAGCTCGAGACCATCATCTCCGGACCCTGCATGAAAACTCCCCCGGCGTGATCATCGGGGCTCCGTGCGCAGGGTCACGGAGCCCCACCCCCCGTTCCTCCTGTCTAGATGATACGTTTCCTCAGCCGCCAACCCACTCTAGTTTGGTCATGTGATCGCCAGGAGTGGGAGAAGGCGTATGGACAAGGCAAAGCTCGCAGCTCTCCGGGCGCGATATGCCGATGCCAAGGGCGGCGACATCTATGACCCCGGCTTTGCAGCGGTCGCCGCGACTGTCTTCACATCATCAGATCGTCGCGCCTGGCCGTTTGCCGGCGTCGCGACTCTGCTCGGCGCCAACTTTCGCCCAGATGCCGTAAGCGAGGCCTTTGCCGGCTTGGACGTCGCTCTCGTCGGCGTCCCGATGGATCTTGGCGTCACGAACCGCACCGGCGCACGCCTCGGTCCGCGCGCCGTTCGTGCCGTCGAGCGCATAGGTCCCTATGAGCACGCGCTGCGCGTGGCACCCGCCAGCACCCTACGCGTTGCCGACGTCGGAGACGTCCCGATGCAAAGCCGCTTCTCGCTGGATCAATGCCACGCCGATATCGAGTCTTGGTACAAGGGTTTGGCATCCGCTGGCGTCATACCGCTCTCGGTGGGAGGCGATCATTCGATCTCGCTCCCGATCTTGCGCGCGATAGGTGCGAAACATCCCGTCGGTCTCGTCCATATCGACGCCCACTGCGATACGTCGGGCGCCTACGAAGGTGCCAAGTTCCACCACGGCGGTCCGTTCCGGCTGGCTGTGCTTGACGGCGTCCTCGACCCCGAGCGCACCATCCAGATCGGCATACGCGGACCGGCCGAGTATCTTTGGGAGTTCTCCGCCGAAAGCGGCATGACCGTCATCCATGCTGAAGAGATTGACCGGATCGGGCTGGACGCGGTCATCGAGAAGGCACGCGCCGTCGTCGGGGCTGGCCCAACTTACGTCTCTTTCGATATCGACAGCATCGATCCCGGCCTTGCACCGGGCACCGGCACACCCGAGGTCGGCGGCCTGCTCCCTCGTGAGGCTTTGAGTCTCGTGCGTGGCCTCTCCGGCATCGATATCGTCGGAGGCGACGTGGTCGAGGTCGCCCCCCAGTATGATCCGAGCACGGCAACAGCCCAGATCGGCGCCCAGATGCTGTTCCAGTTGCTCTGCCTAGTGGCACTACGAAAAGGACGTCTCTGACCATTGGCGCGAGATCAAGTCGCTTCAACTCTCCGTGTCGGCCGCTTCCGTCCGGGTCTCGCAGCGCGTAGCGATCGTGCCGACTGTCAGTCCACCGAACGGAGCAGCCTCATGCGTTTCCTTGTCGCCTTGTTCGCCGTCCTTACCGCAAGTTCCCTGCATGCCCAGGATACCGCAGCCAAAGACACCCTGAAGACCCAGGCGAGCAAATTCACGTTCGACGAAACCGTCGATCGTCTGTCCAAGGCGATCGAGGCGAAGGGCATCAAGATCGCCGCCAAGTTCGATCACGCGGCTGGCGCCAAGGCGGCCGGGATGGAGCTCCCGCCAACCGTCGTCCTGCTATTCGGCAATCCCAAGCTCGGTACGCCCCTCATGCAGGCCGATCAGCGATCCGGGCTCGACTTGCCGATGAAGATGCTCGTTTGGCAGGATAAGGCCGGCAAGGTCCATGTGGGTTACGCGCCGCCTTCGGCCCTGCAGGACCGCTATGAAGTCAAGGGTGATGGCGCGGCCAATGCGCTGAAAGCCATGACCGGCGCCCTCGACGGCTTCTCCAAGGCGGCGACTGGCTCCGAATAGGCCGCCGACCGACAGCGCAGTCGCGGGGATTGGCCTCTCTGGCAGACTGGCCGCCACACCCCGCGACCCTGTCGCTGTTGCAAAAAACAGCCTTCAAAGTCATAGTCCCCGCGGTTCGCGTGGATCGAACGCTTTGGGCTTGGCCGAACGCGCATGCAGCGACGAGACGACCGTGAACTTCGTGAGCTATTGGTCAAGCTCCGCGACGAGCATCGCTTGCTCGATGATCAGATCGTTGCGCTCGAGGTGGCGATCGATGCCGACCAGCTCACGATCAAACGACTGAAGAAGAAGAAGCTGCTCTTGAAGGATCAGATCACGGCGGTGGAGGATCAGCTCACCCCGGACATCATTGCGTAAACCACAAGGCACGCCCGCACTCCGTTGGGTCATAGTCGCTGTGACGTTGCACTTGCCAGAGCCATCCGATAGCCGATAAAAGCTCGGGCCTTGACATCGAGCCGTAGCAAGCTCTTCGCATTGCGACGGCATCCCGAAAGGTTGCGGCAAGATATGCCCAATGCGGACGCGGCCCCGCCAGGAACCGGCAAGATCGACGCGAGCGCCACAAAGCCCCTCGTCGCGATCATCATGGGTAGCCAATCCGATTGGGCGACCATGCGCGCCGCTTCGGTCGTACTCGCAGAGTTGGCCGTGCCTCACGAGTGCCGGATCGTCTCAGCCCATCGGACACCAGAGCGTCTTTACACCTTCGCCCGCACGGCGCGCGAGCAGGGCTTCATGGTCATCATTGCCGGCGCTGGCGGCGCAGCGCACCTGCCTGGCATGACGGCGTCCATGACGACATTGCCCGTGCTCGGAGTTCCCGTGCGCACGACCGCCCTGAGCGGCCAGGACTCTCTTCTCTCGATCGTCCAAATGCCCGCCGGCATTCCCGTTGGGACCCTTGCCATTGGCGAGGCCGGCGCCACCAACGCCGGGCTGCTGGCCGCGCAGATTCTGGCTTTATCCGACACGACTCTCGCAGCGCGTCTCGACGCTTGGCGCCAGCGGAGAACCGAAGCAGTTGCCGAGCACCCAAGGGACGATGCCTGAACCCGCTGGAACAACGCCTCTTCCGCCCCGGTCGGTGATCGGCATTCTGGGCTCTGGCCAGCTCGGAAAAATGCTGGCCCAGGCAGCGAGCCGGCTCGGCTTTCGGACCCACGTCTACGGTGACGATGCGGGCCCCGCTTTCGACGTAGCAACCGCCCATTCGGTCGGCAGCTTCACCAGTTTGGGCCGCCTCGACGAGTTCGCGCGCGGCGTCGACGTCGTCACCTACGAGTTCGAGAACGTGCCTGTCGCCGCCGCCGAGCATTTGGCCCTAAGCGTGCCGGTTCGCCCCGGCGCCCGCGCACTCGCTGTTTCCCAGGACCGCATCGCCGAAAAGACTTTCATCCGCGATCTAGGCATTCCCGTAGCGCCGTTTGCGGCGATCACCGACGTAGGCGATCTGGCTGCGGCCGCCTCCGCCCAGTCGACCTGGGAAAGCCGAGCGATCTTGAAAACAGCCCGGCTCGGCTATGACGGCAAGGGCCAGGCTTCAGTGGCCACACCCGCCGGCCTGGAATCGGCATTTAGCGACCTCGGAAATGTCCCGTGCGTGCTCGAGCGGCGCCTTGCCTTCCAATGCGAGGTTTCGGTCATCGTCGTGCGCGGCGTTCTCGGCGAGACCATCACCTATGACATTCCGGTCAACGAACACGAGGGCGGCATTCTTCGCCGCTCGACAGTTCCGTCCGGCTTGCCAGCAGCCGTCGAGCAACATGCCCGCGCCATGGCGAGCCGCATAGCCACGGCTCTCGACTACGTCGGCGTCCTCGCCGTCGAAATGTTCTATCTGGGCACTGACGCCGCTGAACCACTCGTCGTCAACGAAATCGCCCCGCGCGTGCACAACTCCGGCCATTGGACCATGGACGCCTGTGCCGTGGGCCAGTTCGAGAACCACATTCGCGCCGTCGCCGGTTGGCCCCTCGGCGACACGAAGCGGCACTCCGACGCTGCCATGCAGAACCTCATTGGCCATGATGTCGACGCATGGCCATCGATCGCCGCCACGCGCGATGCCTGCCTCCACCTTTACGGCAAGCGCGAGGCGCGCGATGGCCGCAAGATGGGCCACGTCAATCATCTGCGACCGCGCCGCCCCTGAGTGCGGCGCCACCGTCGCCGGAATACGCGACGATCACCCATCCGCTTGCGACCACAGGCATGAGAAGCCTAATGTCGCCGCCAGAGGCCAACGTGGCCGCTTTTCCTGTCCCGAGGGAGACGTCGATGGCAGCCACCGCCGCGCCCGCCACCATGTTCGAGAAGATCTGGCGCACGCACGTCGTCGTCGACCGGCCCGACGGTTACACTCTGCTATATGTCGACCGGCACCTTATCCACGATGGTTCCTACTTCGCGTTCCAGCGGCTCAAGGCGCGCGGCCTGAAACTGCGCCGGCCCGACCTGTCGTTCGGGACCCCAGACCATTACATGCCCACGGACACGCGCCGGAAAGAGGACATCGCCAATCCCGACAGCAAGCGCATGGTCACGGGGCTGGCGATCAACGGCGCGGAGACGGGCGTCACGGTCTTCGACATCGGCGATCGACGCAACGGCATCGTCCATGTCGTTGGACCCGAGCAGGGCATAACGCAACCCGGCATCACTCTCGTCTGCGGCGACAGCCACACCTCGACCCATGGCGCGATGGGTTGCCTCGCCTTCGGCATCGGCCAGTCCGAGGTCATGCACGTCATGGCGACCCAGTGCGTCTGGCAGAAGAAGCCGAAGACCATGCGCGTCGACATCGATGGCGCTCTCGGCTTCGGCGTAACGGGCAAGGACGTCATTCTCGCCATCATCGCCAAGATCGGCGCCGCGGGTGGCACCGGCCATGTCCTGGAATATGCCGGTTCAGGTATCCGCGCGCTGTCGATGGAAGGACGTCTGACCATTTGCAACATGTCGATCGAGGCGGGCGGTCGCGCCGGCATGATCGCCCCGGACGACGCCACCTATCAGTACCTTGCCGGCAAGCCGTATGCGCCGAAAGGCGCCGAGTGGGACAAAGCGATGGCCCGCTGGAAAGCCCTTCCAACTGACGATGGCGCCACCTTCGACTCAGAGATCATGCTCACTGGCCCCGCCATCGCACCGATGGTTACCTTTGGGACCAGCCCTGAGGACGCCGTTCCCGTGACGGATGCGATACCCGACCCCTCCACGGCGGCCGATGCTGTGAAGCGCGAAGGGCTTGCCCAGGCGCTTCGCTACATGGGCCTCAAGCCAGGCACCCCGATCACCGACATCTGTATCGATCGCGTTTTCATCGGCTCGTGCACCAACAGCCGCATCGAGGACCTTCGCGCCGCCGCTGCCGTCGCCAAGGGCCGGAAGGCCGTCGTACCAAGCTGGATCGTACCAGGCTCTGGCATCATCAAGGAACAAGCCGAGGCGGAGGGTCTCGACAAGATCTTCAAGGAAGCCGGCTTCGAGTGGCGCGAGACGGGCTGCTCCATGTGCCTGGGCACCAACGGCGAGATCGGTCGCCCGGAGGAACGTATCGCGTCGACCTCGAACCGAAACTTCGTGGGCCGTCAGGGCAAGGGCGTCAGAACGCACCTCGTCAGCCCAGCGATGGCAGCTGCCGCTGCCGTCTCCGGGCACTTCGCCGACGTTCGCAAGCTGATGGCGTGAGGACCAGCACCATGACTCAGGAGAACGTCCCGGCCCGCGTGCCGTTCACGTCCGTCTCGGCCGTCGCCGCGCCGATCAGTCAGGCGAACGTCGATACCGATCAGATCATTCCCGGCCGCTTTCTGTCCCTGCCGCGTCAGACGATGGTGCCGCATCTTTTCCGGGACCAGCGCTACAACGACAACGGCACTCCGAAGCCAGAGTTCGTTCTCAACAGGCCCGAGTACGCCAACGCGGGAATCCTGGTTGCAGGGCGGAATTTCGCTTGCGGCTCCAGCCGAGAGATGGCCGTCACCGTGCTGGTCGACAACGGCTTCCGAGCCTTTATCGCACCCTCGTTCGGTGACATCTTTTTCAACAACTGCTTCCAGAACGGCGTATTGCCGATCATCTTGCCCGAGGCGCGCGTCAACGACCTGTTGCGCTTCCTCCTCGAACTGCCGGGTGCCGAGATCACGGTCGACCTGCCATCGCAGACCGTAAAGGGACCCGACGGAAAAACGGACCAGTTTAAGATCGATCCGTTCCGTAAGGACTGCCTCCTGCGCGGCGTCGACGAGATCGCCATGACCCTCGGTTACGAGGCCGACATCGCGGCCTTCGAGTCACGGTCCGTGATGGCCCGGGTCTGAGAGCGCACTCTCGCACGGTAACGCCATCATCCGCCCTGCTGCGTCATCGACCGGACATAAACGATATTGGACTTGGCTTGGGCCTTCGGCAGCACCTTGATCGCCAGGCGTTCTGCATCGTCGTATTTGCCGGCCAGGGCCATGATCAGGGCTAGGTTTTCCTTCATCTGGCGAGGTGTATCCGCTTCACCCACCCCGGCCGCTCTCAGCGTCTTCTCAGCATCGGCCAGCTTGCCGTCGAGCGCGTAGGAGAGCGCCAGGTTGTTCAGCGTCGGCCGGTGAGACGGTTGCAGGACCAAGGCGCGCTTGAAGTGAGATTGGGCCTCGGTCTGCTTTCCGGCCGCGGCGAATGCCGTGCCGAGTGCCGACAGCGTTGGACCATCGGGTCGCGCAGGATCAAGCGCCCCTTCGAGATGCTTCCTCGCCTTGTCGGCCTGTCCGAGTTCGAGCGCAATCAATCCGGCTTCGCGCGCAAGCTCCCGGTTGCCAGGGGCTTCCGCCCGCCCTCGCTCGAGTTCGATGAGTGCTTTCGCGCGATCGCCTTTGTCACGCAGCGATCGTGCAACGGCCAAACGGTCCGTCCCCCGCCCACTCCGCGTCTTCGAAGTCGCGGCGCCGCCTGTTTCGGCTGCCCCAGGAGCACCAGTGCCAACCGAGCCGCCTCTCCCTCCCGTAGCGCTGGCCGTCACGATGCCCCCATCAGCTGAGATTCCAAGAGGCGACGCGGCACACCCCCCGAGGAGCAGCGAGCCCGCAAACGAAACCAGGATCATGTAGGGGCGTGGTCTGGACATGGTTGCGATCCTCTCGGATTTCAGACGTTGCCCGCAGCAGCCGGAGCCTCGCGGGCATTGCATCCGAGCTAGGGTGATTCGCGCCCGCGCCAGGGCTTTCCGGCTTGCCGCAACCGCTTCTATCCCCGCAATGCACAACCTCACCACGCCGGCTGGTAGGCCTCGTCTCGCAGCCCGATGTCGAGAAATAGCTTCAAATTTTACTGCCCGCTTTCACGGCCCGCAAAAACGAAGTCGTTAGCTTTTCCTCTAGAATTTCTGCCGTGTGGGGTGCGTTATGGCGATAACTGATCAATCTCCGCCTGGAGAGAAGTGCACGAGCCTCGTCGCCTTTGCCGCCCGCTATCGTCTCGAGCGATCCGGCTCGGTCGGCCTTCTGTTCGCAATCATGTTCATGCTGGTCATGCTTATTTCCGCCGTGGCGATTGACTATGGCCGCACCGAGCTCGAGTGGCAGCGCATCCAGCATGCCGCGGATTCGGCGGCACTGGCCGCTTCTCATCGGCTCGGCACCGCCGATCAGAACGAGTCTGGCGTGGACATCGCTCAACGCTTTTTCAAGGCCAACACGGGCGGCCGCGATTATGAACAGCAGATCGTCCTCGATTCCGACAGGGGAGAGGTTCGCGTCACCGCGGCTGGCTCCGTAGGCACCAGCCTTCTCAACGCCATCGGCGTGCGCAACATGGCAATCCGTGCGTCCTCGCGTGTCGTGAAGGGCGATGGCACTGTCGAGGTCGCGCTCGTCCTCGACAACTCAGGCTCCATGGCTGGCCAGCCCATCGCCGACCTGATTTCTGCCAGCAAGAGCCTGTCGGGCGTCGTCATGAGCGGAGCCGACAACAGCGATCGGGTGAGCGTCGCGATCGTCCCGTTCTCCGGTGCGGTCAACGTGGGCGCCGGTTACCGCGACGCGGACTGGATCGATTCGTCGGGCGCATCTCCGCTCAATGGCGCCAATTTTGCCTCGAACGTCCCGCGCTTGCAGATGTTCGACCGCGTCGGCGTCAACTGGCGCGGCTGTGTGGAGGCCCGTTCCGGAGGCCTGGACGTCACCGACACGACAGCCGATACGGGGAATCCAGCGACTTTGTTTGTGCCCATGTTTGCCCCCGACGAACCCGACAGCGATAACAGCGGCGGCGCCAGCTATACGAACAACTACATTCCCGACGATGGTGGCACCTGCACGCCGCAGCCCGTCGTGTGTGTCACGTACGATCGCCGGGGACGATGCACCAAGTCACAGAAAACACCGTTGCCGGCTGCCGAGGCCCAGTCGCGCATCTGCAAGTATGACGGTGCAGTGGTACCGCTGGGAGCCGCTGGCCCGAATTACATGTGCGACAGCCAGGCGATTCTCCCTTTGAGTTCCAACCTGAGCGAGATTGAGACCACGCTCGAGTCGATGATCGCCAAAGGCTCGACGAACATCGCGGAGGGAGTGATGTGGGGTTGGCGAGTCCTTTCCCCCGGGGCGCCGTTCGCGGAAGGACGCACCTACGACACACCCAAAAATGACAAGATCATGGTCGTCATGACCGACGGAGCCAATACCTACTCAGCCTCCTCGAACCACAACAAGTCCTGGTATGCCGCACATGGTTATGGCGCCTCGGGCCGGCTCGGCACCACATATTCGTCGTCCGCCTATGTATCTCGCATGAACCAGAAGACCACGGCGGCTTGCAGCAACGCCAAGGCATCGGGAATCAAGATCTATACGATCGCCTTTCGGCTCGAATCCGACCCGACGACGTTGGCCCTGCTTCAGGGTTGTGCGAGCGAAGCGAGCATGGCCTTCCGCGCCGCAGACGGCGCAGCGCTCATCACAGTCTTCGAGCACATCGGCGGCCAGATCTCGAAACTTCGCGTAGCCGGTTGACCGTGTCCCAAGTGGCGCCGAAGACCGAAAGAGTTCAGAGGCGCGCTGTCCCGCGCAGCTCGCCGCGCCGGAACTGCGGCTGATCGCGAGCGTTTCTCAACAGTGGCAGTCTTGAGCCACGTCTGCTCGCGAGACATAGTCGCAAAATATTGATTTATAATATTAATTTTTACTCGCCCCGACACAGTCATCAGATAGCGGAAGATGTGCATATCCTGTCCATAGTCGGTGCGCAACCACACCGTGCAGCCCCCTGGCCGTAGCGCGCGACAGGTGAACTGTGCTCCGAAGTATCCGTCGGCATGGGTGTGTCGCCGGTGTTGGGGGTACCCCGTCACACGGGGTAGTGGGGCAAGATGAGCTTACCTGTCGCGTGGCGGAGAGCGTCACGATTAGCGGCTATCAGAATGCTTTGCTCTCTGGGCATGTTGCTCCTGCTGGGGGCAGCTTGGCCTGGCGCCGAAGCCGGCGGGGGGAGCCGGCGAAGCGGTTTTGAGCCAACGTCGGGATGGGAAGAGCATCGTTCGGTGCTTTCCATCCCTGAGCGCAGTCAGCTGCCAATCACGAAGAAGCTCTCGATCGGCCTCGACAAGTCGATGATGATCGAGCTGCCGACCGATGTCTCGGATGTCATGGTCTCCAATCCGGCGGTCATTGATGCCGTCGTTCAGACGCCTAGGCGGATTTATCTGCTGGCAAAGGACGTCGGCGAAGCCAATGCGTTCTTCCTGGGTCCCGGCGGAACCAAAGTGTTGCTGATCGAGCTGGTCGTCGTGCGCGACGTGACCCCGCTCGACGACATGCTCGCGCGCCTCATTCCTGGTTCCAAGATCAAAGTCACAACGGTGGGAACCAATGTTGCGCTGACAGGCAGCGTTCTCACGCCGGCCGACGCCAGCCGGGCAGCAGATCTCGCGACCCGATTCCTGAAACTCAAGGACGGCGTCGTAAACATGCTCGCTGTCGCCTCGAAAGAGCAGGTCCTGCTCAAGATCAAGGTGGCCGAGGTGCAGCGCGATGCGATGAAGCGGATCGGTGTCGACCTGCCGCGAGCGATCGCTCAGACAGGAAACTTCTCGTTTCAGAAGATCATCGCTAACGGCTTCCCCGTCACCAGCCCATCGGTTCCAGCAGGCGTCGCCGGTTCCGCTCTGGCCGCGGCGTTCCAGAGCGGCAACCAGGACATCCAGGCCGTGATCCAGGCACTGGAGCGAACCGGCCTCGTGAGGACGCTGGCTGAGCCGAGCCTCACGGCCATCTCAGGCGAGACAGCGAAATTCCTGGCTGGCGGCGAGTTCCCGATTCCCGTCGCTGCAGCCGATAAGCAGATCTCCATCACATTCAAGCGCTTCGGCGTTGCAACATCGTTCAAGCCTGTTGTTCTCGGCCCTGGCCGCATCAGCCTCAACATCGAGGCAGAGGTCAGCGAATTGTCCACCGAGGGCGCCGTGACGACCGAGTTGATCACAGTCCCCGCACTGAAGGTGCGTCGGGCCGAGACGACCCTCGAGCTGCCGTCCGGCGGCACCATCGCCATGGCGGGGTTGCTGTCGGACGAGACCCGCCAGAACGTGGACGGGGTACCCGGCTTGAAGAACCTGCCAATTCTCGGGGCGCTATTCCGGTCGAACGACTACCGGCGACGGGAGACCGAGCTGGTAATCCTCGTGACGCCCTATATCGCGTCACATATGGAGCCTGGCCAAGTGGCGTCACCGGAAGAGCATCTGATGCCTCCGAGCGACCTCCAGAGCCTGTTTTTCGGCGCACTTAATCGCATCTATGGAAAGCCTGGCGCCCAGCCACGCGGTCGCTACGAAGGCACCCCTGGCTTCATCATCGAATACCCCGATCGCGGAGTGAAGGGATGAAGACCATCGGCACCGCACTTGGGGTTGGACGTAGATCCCGGCTCGCCGTCGCTATGCTCACGCTTGGCGCGACGGCTTTGGCGTCCTGCAGTGAATCCCATCGCCTGACGAGCGAGGAGGCCTGGGCTGAGACGACCGCTGTTCGTGGTCATCCGATCGAGTTCGCCGAACGGAAGGAGTTTCTAGATGTCGAGCTTCCGCCGAACCGTCACGGCTTGAGTCGGAATCAGTATGTGGACGTCTACCGCTTCGCCGTTAGATACAAGGAAGAAGGTACCGGCCCCATTGCGGTCTCGCACGGCGGCGCCCGCACAGGGGGCGAGGCTGTCGCCGATATTCGCCGAGCGCTCGAGGATGCGGGAATTGGCCCGTCTCGCATCGTGCGCGGCAAGTCAGGCAATCGAGGCCTGGTGACGCTGGCTTATCATCGGCCGGTAGCTGTCGCACCCCAGTGCGGTCACTGGCCACGTGACGTTGGCCGCGAGCCCGAGCGCGTGCCGTATCCCGATTTTGGTTGCTCAACTCAGCGCAATCTGGCCGGCATGGTTGTAAATGCGCGGGACTTGATGGGTTCCCAGCAAGAAACGCCCGCCTCGAGCGAGCGCCGCGGCCGCGTTTGGTCCAAGTATGTCGGTGGCGACACAGCCGCCTCGAGCCCGGGGGCGGGCGCCAGCAATGGCGCCAATAGCGATGCCCCTGCCAAGGCCGCTACGAAATAGGTCCCCCGGGGTGGCCCAGCGCGCCATCACGACCGGGACTGCCTCGGCAGCGAGCGAAAGCGAACGCCGATGGTATCGGCTCGGCGCCAGATCATCTCGCAGTCGACTTCGGTTTTCTCAAGCCGGAAGCTCAGAACGAACACGTCGGGAATGCGCTCTTCCGACGCGAACACCTTGCGCTCAGTTCGTATCAGCTCGATACGGGCGCCCGTCGCGGACAGATTGCGGATAACGCACGCGATCGGCTCTGACAGCCGATCCGATTCGATGGAGGCCTGCAGACAGGCCGTCTGCCGACGCGATCTTCGGTTCTCATCGGACGCGGTCGTTTCGATCGGCACACGGGGTTGCGGCTTCACGGGCCTGGGCTTCAAGCGCGCGATGAGGCTTGCCGGCGAAGCCGAGGGGGCCTTGCTCTCCATGGTACCCACGCCGAGTGATGAAGACTGATTAATCGACTTAGCGTAGCGGTCTGCGGTTAATACCCGGTAATCACGAACAGGCCGCCGCCCTCAAAGGCGCCACGTCCTGATTTCGAGCCTCTCCCCCTCGTCCGCCAGCTGCTCCTCCATTGCCGCCAGTGGCAGCAGCCCCGTCTGCGTGTCGACATGGCCCACCACCGCTGCGGCGTTGAGCGAAGCAGCCCGGAGCGCCTTGTCGAGCGGCGCGCCGAGCGCCGTGAACCCGGCAAATGTCGATACGAACGCGTCTCCTGCGCCGGCCGTTCCCGCCACTTCGACGAGCCTGGGCGAGGCGTGCACGATCTCGCCATCTCGTGCCGCATAAGCGCCCTGCCCGCCGTCAGTGATCAGCAGGATGCGTGGCCCGAGCGACAGCACAGCCCCCACCAGTCGCCTCAAACTCATGTGAAAGCCGCCGCCAGTGAAGCCCCGGGCTGCCAGCCGGGGCAGTTTATCCCCCTCGAGTGAAGCCCCACCCTCACCGAAACGAGCGACCAGGGCCGGCACCAGCACCTCAGCCTCTGATCGATTGACCGACAGGATATCGATCGACCCCAGACACTGCTCGAAGGCGGCCGCCCGGGCAGCCAGCTGGCGTGGCCCTGGATTGACCGAGACGAGCGCGCCTTGCGCCTTCGCCTTTTGCACGATCGCCGGGAACTGGTCGGCCGACTCGTTCGACAAGGACGCGACGTGCACGAGGTCGACCGCGAACGCGTCGTCCTTCAGGTCCTTGGCCTCGAGCAGTGTGTTCGCCCCGCGAAACGTAAAGATTGCTGCATTTCGGTCATGCGAGGAAACCAACACCGAAGCACCTGTCGGTGCCCGCCCGTCGCGGACGGCCCAACGCGGCGACACACCCTCCGCCATCAGTCGGGCGAGGACAGTCTCGGCACGCTGATCCTGACCCAGCTTGACGAGCGTCGCCGCGTCGAACCCGAGCCGCGACAGCGCCACCGCCGCATTGACCGCGCCGCCGCCGCAGTGCGTAGAGATTTCGATGGCTTCGGTCTTGCTGCCTTCCTGCAAAAGCAGGAACGACGCATCCGCGTTCAACATCGTCATGCGTTCGATGCGCTCGCTGGCGATGATCGCGATGGTGTCGATCGTGGCGCTTCCGACCGTGAGGATCTTCATCGCGTGGCACATCCTTTCGCGTCGTGGGCGGGGTGTAACTCAAGCCATCCACCCTCTGGTCTCAGTTGACCTAGCCTGGCGATGTCTTCTCCTGCCGCAAGAAGGTAGGCTAGGATCGATACAACGAGAGAATGGAGGAAGCGACTATGAAGCTCGGTCTGCACATCGGCTATTCGGGCGCCCACTACCAAGCTCCGGTGGAGCTCGTTCAGCGGGCCGAGCAGCTCGGCTACGACTCGGTCTGGACCGCCGAAGCCTACGGTTCCGACGCTATGACGCCCCTCGCCTATCTCGCAGCGAAGACGGAGCGGATCAAACTCGGCACGGCCATTATCCAGCTCGCCGCTCGCACGCCGGCCAATGCCGCGATGCAAGCCGCCACCATTGACGCCATGGCCGGTGGCAATCGATTCATCGTCGGCATCGGTGTGTCGGGTCCGCAGATCGTCGAAGGTTGGTACGGCCAGCCGTGGGGCCGTCCGTACCACCGCATCAAGGACTACGTGGCGATCATGCGCAAGGTTCTCAAGCGCGAGGAGCCCGTGACCCACGACGGCGAGGAGATCAGCCTCCCGTATACCGGCCCCGGTGCCATGGGCGTGGGCAAACCGCTGAAGTCCATCCTGCATATGAACCCCGACATCCCGATCTATCTGGGCACCGGCAACGAGGCCACCGTGCGGCTCACTGGGGAAATCGCTGACGGCTGGCTTCCCCTCGGCTTCGTGCCGGGCTCGCTGAAGGAATACCTGCCCTGGCTGGAGGAAGGCTTCCGCCGTGCCGGCAACGGCAAGAGCCTTGCCAATTTCGACATCCAGGCCTCATGCCATGTCGAGGTCAACGACAACGTCAAGGAAGCCCTCGACAAAATGAAGCCCGAGGTCGCGCTCTACGTCGGCGGGATGGGCCACAAGGACAAGAACTACCACAAGGACATGCTGGTTCGCCGCGGCTTCGGCGATGCCGCCGAGCGCATCCAGGAGCTGTTCCTGGCCAAGCGTAAGGATGAGGCCGCGGCGGCGGTTCCGGACGAATGGGTCGACCTGAAGTCCCTCGTCGGTCCGCCCGCCCGCATCAAGCAGCGCTATCGCGCCTGGGAGGACAGCGGCGCCACCGCCCTGACAGTCCGCACCAAGCAACCCGAAGCCGTCGAAGTGATGGCCGAAGCGGCCCGCCTCAACCGAGCGGGATGACGAAGCGACCTTGAGCCCAGCGACGATCGCAGTCGGCGCTGAAGCCGAACGGGTCGTAAGATGGCAATCGGTGATGGACGCAATCGGACGCGACGATCACCCATCATGAGGGGCGGCAGCTGAGCCCGCCCCTAGCCTTGATCACATCGCCTGGCCCAGTCACGACGATTGCGCGTTCGTCGCGGGTCAAGGAAGTTCAACGCTGCGCGACCGCTCGCGCCCGTGATGCGCCGTCTCGCCCCCACCCCTTATGTTGCGAACCCCTTGAACGGGGTCGGCAGGCTTGACAGCTCGGCGATCAACTCGGGGGGCATCGGCGTTCCAGCGCCTGGAACATCACGGGCAGAAATGCCGTCCGAGAACGCCGCGAAACGTGCAGCGATCACGGCCTTGATTTGGTCGTGCCGGCCTGAAGCCGCGAACAGTTCGAGCACGTCGTCCGAAACCTCGCCCGCGAGCTTGTCCCAGGCACCCTCTCGGGTCATTCGGTTGAGCTTCTGTCCGAGATCCTGCAGCCCGTGCACGGCCAGTACCGGAAAGTAGGCCGGTGTTGATCCATAGAACCCGACGCGGCCTCGCACCCACTCACGCGCCCGGTGCACCTCCTCGTCGTTGGCCCCCGTCGCCAGGAATCCCCCGCCGGTGATCTCGAAAGTCGTGCGGGACCGCCCCGAGCGGGCCATTCCCGCCTGCACTTCAGGCATCACCATCTCATCGACGTACTTTCTCGTGCAGAACGGGTGCAACCGGACCCCGTCCGCCACCTCTCCCGCGACCCGCAGCATAGCGGGGCCAACGGCCGCGAGAGTCACCGGGGGCAACCGAAGGCCAAGGCTCTCCGGCACGAAATAGGGTGGCATCAGCGTGAACCGATAATGCTCTCCCTCGAAGGCGAGCTTCTCACCGTACCGCCAGCACCGCCAGATCGCCTTCAGCCCCCGGACGTACTCACGCATCCGCGGTGCCGGCGGCGTCCAAGGCACCGAGAATCGCCGCTCGTTGTGCGCCTTCACCTGTGTCCCGAGACCGAGAATGAAGCGCCCACGAGAGGCCTCGTTCAAGTCCCAGCTCGCGTTGGCGACCGCCATCGGCGACCGCGAGAACGAAATGGCGATAGCCGTGGCCAGCTCCAGTCGCTCGGTCTCCACCGCCGCAATGGCCAGCGGCAGGAAGGGATCGTGCTTGTTCTCGTTCGTCGTGATCAGCGCGTAGCCGTCCGCCTCGGCAGCACGCGCCGCGTCCTTGACCTTGCGCAGATCGTCCTGCGGAACTGTCGTTGCAATGCGCATGGCACCCCCTTGGTGGACGTTGTCGTCAGCATATTCGGACGCCATCCGAACGCGCGCAACCGAAGGCTACGGTAGCGACATGCATCAGGACCTTTGCCGACCATGAGCCAAGGCAAAAAAAGCCAACTGAAACGGGAAATGAATCGATCTGATATTTTGTCTGCGGATTAAATATCCTAATAGTCATTTGCAGCCACAACATTACTGGCGGCCCAACCAAAATTGGGCAACTGGACTCCGAACAACTACAGAGGAAGATAGAAGAAGCGGGCCTTCACGATCGAATTGATCATACTTATTATGGATTTATAAATGAACTGGTAGCTATTTTTTATACATCGTCCCTGAGTTCGTTATCCGCGATCTGAAACCATCCGAAACGGAGCTCCGCATATGAAGACCTCTCTGCTCGCCGCTGCTGCTGTCGCTTTCGTTGCCGTTGTCGGCGCCCCCGCGACCGCCGAGGCTGGCGGCCTGCATCGCCTCTGCCCGACGCAATGGCTGAAGGACCATCACCACTATCACGCCAAGAAAGCCGTTGCCGTGAAGAAGGTCGCGGCTAAACCCGCCAAGAAAGTCGTCGTCAAAAAGGCCGCAGCGAAGCCGCTGAAGTAGTCGCGCCTAAGTCACGACAGAATATATAAAGGCCTTCTTTGCAGAAGGCCTTTTTGCATGCGGTTGCAGCAACGCGATCTCTGCGGCCCGGCCTCGCGCGCGACCTTAAGTTTTTGCCTTGACGCGCGCCTCGATCCCGCGAACCAGCGCAGATCCCATGGGCGGATCGTTCTCGACCTCCAGCGTCTCCGTCAGCCGCGCCAGCATCGTGTAGAAGCCCGTCATCAGGATCAGCTCCACCACGACCCGATCCGATACGTGCCGGCGAAGCTCCGCGAGCGTGCCCCGCGAGCCTTTGCCACTCGTAACGAGTTCACGCGTGAGCACGAGAGCCGCCTGCTCGCACGCGTCAAAGCATGGGGCCCGGTCTTCACCCTTCTCCAATGCCGCAATTTGCGCCTCTGTCGCTCCGAGATCGAGGGCGATCGGCACGTGCTGCAACCACTCGTACTCGCCACCGGCCACCTTCACGGCTTGGAGCAGGCACAACTCGCGCAACTTCGCATCGAGCTCGAGCTTGCCGAGCAGCGTGCCGCCGAGTTTCATGACCGGCTTCAATGCCGTCTCCGCGTGAGCCATCATATTGAAGATATTAGCCGGTGCCGGCAGCCGCCGAAGCATTTCCTTGGCCTCTGGCGAGATCTTCTCGAGATCGGGATAGGGAATGAGCGCCATGCTGGCTTGTCCTCTTTTCGGTTTCGATGAATTCATGATGCCGTTGAGTTGGGCAGCGGCTAGGTTGGCTCCCCGTCGTCGTTCTCGATACCATCGTCGTTCTTCTCGGCCTCCGGAAGCCGCACGACGACCCGTCCTGCGGAAAGGTCCACCTCTGGAACGAAAGCGTCGGTGAACGCGACCAGCTCCGTCCGGCGCGAGCCCACGAGCCGGATTTCGAGCAGGTCTCCGGCACCATAATTCTGCACCGCTACGATTTGGCCGATCGGCTGGCCGCCCGGCGCAACGGCTGGAAGTCCGATAAGATCGGCGTGATAGAACTCGCCCTCCTCGGCCTCGCCAAGTCGATTCCGCTCGACCCAGAGTTCCGTGCCTTTGAGGGTCTCGGCTTGCGTCCGATCCGAGACGCCGGCGACCCTGGCGATGACGCCCTTGTCGGTAACTCGCACTACGGCGACGTCGAACGTGCGCTGACCAGCGGCGTCCGTCAGTGGGCCGTAGGCAGCGATGTCCTCAGGGACCTCCGCGAACGAATGCACGAAGAGCTCTCCCTTCAGGCCATGGGCACTCCCGATGCGCCCGAGCAGAACGCGCTTGGAGTCGCTCACGCTACCCTCCAACCGGTAGATTTGGGACACGGAGGACAAAAAAGAGCCAGCTTCGGTCGCATTGAAACGATCCGTTTACAGTTGTCGGGCAATCTCCACCCTCGTAGGTAAGCCGTTGATTTGCGTTTGTTCGATCCTGGTTCACGGATCGCGCGGCAGCGGTTTGAAAGTCGCATCAGTCAGTAGAGTCAACGCCCCCATGGTCAAGCGCGTCCTCGTCGTCGATGACGACCCCGCCCAGCGTCGCATTCTTGAAGAGATGATAAAGCGTCTCGGCTACGAGACAAGGATCGCCCAGAGCGGCGACCAGGCCCTGGCCATTCTGGAAGGCCCAGAGGCCGCAGGGTTGAGCCTCGTGATCCTCGATCTCGTGATGCCTGGCACCGACGGCATGGCGGTCCTTGGGCGCGTCGGCCTCAGGCCCGGCACCCCCCCCATCATCGTCCAGACCGCGCACGGCTCGATCGAGACCGCAATCGGCGCCATGCGCGCCGGTGCCGTCGACTTCGTCGTCAAGCCGGCCAGCCCCGAACGCCTTGACGTCTCGATCAAGAGCGCCCTCAAAATCGAGGCGCTTCAAGACGAGATCACGCGCATCAAGAAGAAGCACGACGGCACGCTCACCTTCTCGGACCTCGTCCTGAAGAGCGACAGCATGAACCGCGTGATCGCTCTCGGTCGTCGCGCCGCTGCATCGAATGGCAACATTGCCGTGCTGATCGAAGGCGAATCCGGCGTCGGCAAGGAGTTGATCGCCCGCGCCATCCAAGGCGAAAGCGCACGTGCCGGCAAGCCGTTCGTCACGGTCAATTGCGGGGCGATCCCAGAAAATCTCGTCGAGTCGATCCTGTTCGGCCACGAGAAGGGCTCGTTCACCGGTGCCGTCGAAAAGCGCGTCGGCAAATTCCAGGAGGCAGACGGCGGCACACTGTTTCTCGACGAGGTGGGGGAGCTTCCCCTCGATGCACAGGTGAAATTGCTGCGTGCGCTTCAGGAGGGTGAGATTGAGCCGGTCGGCGGTAAGCGCCCTGTGAAGGTCGATTTCCGGCTGATCGCGGCGACCAACCGCGACATGATCCAGCTGGTCAAGGACGGCAAGTTCCGCGAGGACCTCTATTACCGCCTCAATGTCTACCCCATCTCGGTGCCGCCACTGCGCGAGCGGATTGGTGATGTGCCGGATCTGGCCAACCACTTCCTCGCTCGGTTCTCCGCCGAGGAAGGCAAGCGCATCATTGGAATGACGGACGACACGGCCCGCCTGCTATCTGCCTACTCGTGGCCCGGCAACGTTCGCCAGCTCGAGAATGCGGTGTTCCGTGCGGTCGTGCTCGCCGATGGTCCAGAGCTGACGGTCGCTGAGTTCCCGCAGATCGCCGCCCACGTCGAGGGGTTCCGGGCCGACGTTCCCGCCGCGCCCGCCCAGGTCGTAGCGCGCCCCGCGTACACCGGGCCCGCATTGCTCGGAGCCGAAAGCGTCGTTCCGCAGACGGTCGAGCTGATCGGAGGGCCGCGCGGCTCTCTCGGAATTCCCGCCGTTGACGCCGAAGGAGAGATCCGTTCGCTCGAGTCGATCGAGGCCGACATGATCCGTCTCGCATTGGGTCGCTATCGGGGCCACATGACGGAGGTTGCCAAGCGCCTCGACATCGGCCGGTCGACCCTCTACCGGAAGATGCGGGAGTATGGGCTCGAGGGCCCGCCGAACTGAACTTTCACGTCTACTGTGCGATTGCAGGGCCATGCCACGTGCATGGCCTTGTCGTTTTTTGCCGACTACGGACACACAGTCGCGTTATCAGTACCAACACGGACTAGCCAGCACCGAGGGCAATCGGTTAGTTTCCGCGCCGTTAGGCCGAGGAGCTCGCAATGCCGTTCGAAGGTCGTGGCACACGTCGAATCTGCTTGTTGGCAGCACTCGCCATAGCGCCATGGCCTGCTGGCATGGCCGTCGCGCAAGTGGGCAATCCTGCGTCGAATGCCCCCATTGCCCCATCTGCCACCGCGACGGAGGCCTCATCGCAACCCGCCGCCGAGTCGGGTGCCACAGCGTCCGCGCCTGCATCGTCGGACACCGGACCGGCCTCTGCAACGGGAGCGACGCCGAACAACGCGCCACCTACCCCCCTTGTCGCCGGTACGCCACCTGCGGCCTTCACGCTCGATATCGCCAATGCACTGAAGCGCTTACCCGCCAGCGCCCTCCTAGACAGAGGCGACCGCGCGGCCATCACAACCGTATACGAGGCTCGTCGCGGCAGCCCGATCTGGATGACGCCACAGGGAGCCCGACCGGAAGCCATGAAGCTGGCGGCTGAGATCGCCAAGGCCGATGACTGGGGCCTCAAGTCTTCGGACTACGATTTGCCGGCACTCGACGCTTCAGCCTCGGATCGCACTGACGTGCCTGCGGGCGTCCTCGCAGATACCGAGGTTCGCCTCTCTCTGGCTGCGCTGCGCTATGCCCGGCACGCACGGGGCGGGCGGGTCGAGCCAACCGCATTGACCGACTTTCTCGATCGTAAGCCCCCGGTCTTCGATCCTCGAAGCGTGCTGGAGCAGATCGCAACGGCGGCCGAGCCTGATCAGTACCTGCGTCAATTGCATCCCCGCCACGTGGAGTTCGAGCGGCTCCGTCAGCGCTACCTCCTCGCCCGCGACCTCACTGATCGGCCAAAGGGCGGTGGCCCCACCGAGGCTGAGCGCCTGCTCGCGAACATGGAACAGTGGCGCTGGATGCCGTCCGACCTCGGCGCATTTCACATTTGGGTGAACATCCCCGAGCAGCTCGTGCGCGTCGTTCGCAATAACGAGGTGATCCATACCGAGCGGGTGATCATCGGCAAACTGGACTCCCAGACGCCGGTCTTCTCGGACGAGATGGAACAGGTGATCTTCAATCCGCTGTGGGGTGTTCCGGATTCGATCAAAACCAACGAAATCCTCCCCGGCTTACGTCGCGGCGGCGGCATTCTGGCCAAGCAAAATCTAAAGATCCAGCTGCGTGGCAAGGACATCAATCCTGCGACGATCGACTGGTCACGCACGGATATCCGCAATTTCCATGTGTTCCAGCCACCCGGCAGCGGTAACGTCCTCGGCGTCGTGAAGTTCTGGCTCCCGAACAAGCATGCCGTCTATCTGCACGACACACCGTCAAAGAATCTGTTCAAGTCCACCGCCCGCACCTTCAGCCATGGCTGCGTGCGTGTGCAGGACCCGGTTCGTCTCGCCGAGGTGATCCTTGCCGAGGATCGCGGCATGTCTGCTGATCGCGTGCGCGCGCTCACCGGCAAGGGAAGCCCGGAAAACAACGCCGTCAATCTCTCGCGGCGTATACCGGTACACATGACGTATTTCACGATGCGTGCCGAGCCGAGCGGGGAGGTGGCGACCTTCAAGGACGTCTATGGTCACGAGGAGCGCATCCGCCTCGGCCTTGAAGGCAAGATGCATCTCGTCAAGGCCGTGCCCCGGCCCGCAACGCCGGCAGGCCCGATTGGCCGCCTCGTCGAGGCATCGCCCGGTTATACCGGTTTTGCTGGCTTCTCCGGCTTCTCCGGCGGTGGCTCCGTTTCGACGACAAGGCCGGATTGGGCGCGCGGCGTGTTCTCCGGCGGTGACTGAACAGATCGTTTTACCGGCGGAAAACGCTGGTTGACGGCATCCGTGCCATGCCCCGATCGCAGGGACCCTCCCTCTCGGAGTGCGCCATCTGCTCACGGCACACGGACCTCGTCGCATGTAAGGATTGCCACTCCTGCCGTCCTGTCGCAGTCTTTGCCCAATGCATAGTCCACGCGAGCGGCAGGGGTCAGCGCACATGAGCTTCGAGAAGCCCTACGAGGGCATCCGCGTCGTCGATCTGAGCCAGGGCGTGGCCGGCCCCTATTGCGCTTATCTTCTTGCCCGCCACGGCGCCGAGGTCATTAAAGTCGAACCGCTGGAGGGTGACTGGTCCCGCTCGCTGGGTACGCGATATGGTGATCACACAGCGTTCTCCGTCGCAGCCAACCTCGGCAAGAAGAGCATTGCGGTCGACCTGAAGACGGATGCCGGCAAGAAGATCGTCGAGCAGCTGATTCCTGGTGCCGACGTCTTCCTCGAAGGTTTTCGCCCCGGTGTCATCGATCGCCTCGGCTTCGGCTACGAGAAGCTGAGCAAGGTCAACCCGGGCCTGGTCTACCTATCCGTGTCCGGGTTCGGCCAGGTCGGCCCGCTCCGCGAGAAGCCGGCCATGGATCCGATTCTCCAAGCCTTCACCGGCTTCATGTCGGAGAACAAGGGACCCGATGGCATTCCGCACCGCACGCCGACCATCATCGTTGACATGGCGACGGGGCTGTTCTCTCACCAGGCCGTCGCCGCCGCCCTCTATGCCAAGGCGAAGGGCGCACCCGGCCGCCACATCGACTCGAGCTTGATGCAGGCGGCCGCCAACCTGCAATCCATCCGCATGATGAGCGCGGTCCGCGACGGCCCGTTCCGCAACGTCGCCGGCCCCGGTGGCACTTATCTCGCGTCAGACGGTGGCTGGGTCCAGATCGCGGCCGTCAAAAACCACGAGTTTGCCGGAGTCTGCCGCGTGCTCGGCAAAGACGACTGGATCGAAGACCCCCGCTTCAAAACCACCACCGACCGTTACGCCAACGCAGCCTTCCTGGGCGAGCAGGTCAAAGCCATCATCGCAACGCGCCCGGCAACAGAATGGCGCGACAAGTTCACGGCCGCCGGCCTCCAGAACGAGATCGTCCAGACCTACGACGACTTCGTTGCGCACCCGCACACGCAAGCCTCTGGCGTCATCACGTGGACCGAGCATCCCGGCGGCGGCGCACCATGGGCGACCCCAAACCCTGCTGGCACCCCACGCCTCGAGTCCGGTACCCCCGACGCCATCGCCCCGACCCTCGGTCAGCATACGACCGAGATTCTCGCGAGCCTTGGCTATTCCGCCGCCGACATCGCCAAGCTCGCCAAGCAGGGGGTGGTGAACCAATAGCTCTGAGCACTAGGATGATCTGCCCGAGTCACGATACTCATCGCCGTGCCGGTAGAACACGCGCCATTCGCCGTTTTCGACGCGATAACCCTGCGTCACCCGAAGAGCGCGTGCAATTTCTTGTCCGTCGACGATCCGGATCATGTGCTCGAGATCGGCGGTGATCGCCATTTCCCCATGCACGGACGTCATCAGGTTTTCGATCCGCACCAACCGCGCACGCACTTTCGTCGCAGCCCATCGGAGCCTTTCGCCAACCTCCGGCCATCCATGCTCGCGTCCGCCCAGTCCACCGAAGATCATGATGTCCGGCTTGTGCGACCAGAGCGCGAGGTAAGGCTCGGAATTCCCTTCGAGCTGCGCCGCGATGGTTGCTTCATGCCGCTTGCGGAAATTCCGGAAGTCCTCAACCATTTGAGCGGCTCCGCAGTCAGAATTGTCCCTTGAGGCGCCTAACCCTTCACACCCCGACCGCCGAGAAACCTGGGGTTTCTCACCTTCAACTCGTTCGCGAGATGCGCCTTCAGGCGGGCGCGCAGATCGGGATTCGTCTTGTCATTGACCTCACCCGACCGGATGGCCCTTGAAAGCTCCTGCATGGTCCCGTCGCCGTCGTCAAAGAAATGATCGAGCAACTGAAACCCCAGCGCCTCTTCTTCAACCGCCATTTCGCGCCGCGCAATGTCGAGCGCGTTGCCGATCATCGCAGCCAGATAGCGCTTGTCCGCCGGCAACGCTGGCGCAAGCTCGCCCTTGAACGCCTCCGCCACCAGATCGAGCAGCGCCTCCGCCCCGAGCCTGCGATGCTCGCTCATGACCGCACTCCAATCCTCACGGGAGCACTCGTCCCCTCTCCCCTCGGGGAGAGGGTTAGGGTGAGGGGGCTGATGCGGGTGACGAGACTGACGAGAGTCCAATCCGTTCCAACACGTGCACACGAAAACGGGCCCATCACGTCACCCTCCCCTTGGCCATGAGGCGATCGATGATGTCGAGCGCGTCCCACTCCATTTCCGGCGGCATCAAACCCGTCAGCGCCAGCTCCAGCGAGCGCTCTCCACCCTTGATGAAACGATCGCCCTGCAATAGCGAGATCGCAGCCCAGCGCGCTGCCGCCAGCACCTCGAAGTAAGCGAGTTCCGAAGCCGCCACCTTGATGTCTGCGATCTCGTTGTAGCCCTCGAGCAGACTCGCCAGCTTAGCGATGCCACCCGCCACCTTGTCGTCGTTCCCGAACCGCCAGCAACGCGCGATGAACCAGCCGAGATCCTCTCGCGGATCACCCCAGTGGCAGAACTCCCAGTCGAGCACCGCCGTCAGCCGCCCACCGTCGACCATGTAGTTGCCCGTGCGGAAATCGCCATGCACCAGCGTGATCGCCGCCGGCTCGGGCGCGTTCTGATCGAGCCAGCTCAGCACGTACTCGAGCGCGGGCCGTGCCTCGCTGGCGCCGTCGAGCCCTTTGCGCATCTGCGCCACTTCGCGCCGCGAAGGGTTCGTCACTGGCACTGGCAGAAATGACAGGACGCCAGCCGTCGGACGCACGGAATGGATGCGAGCCAGCTCCCGGCCAAGCTCAAGTGCCAATGAATCGCCGAACTCGGAGAGCTTCGGATCGCGCACGATCCGTCGCCCCTGCGCGGTTCCTGCAACCAGAGCCTGAACCGCGAACGGTCGCCCGATAAGACCGCCATCACCTGAGGCCGCGATCGGCTCGGCAACTTTCACGCCGGCCCGGTAAGCCGCCTCGATACACCGGAACTCGGACAGGCGGTCGAGACTGACGTCCAGGCTTGCGGCCGCATCCGTCCGCAACACCCAGGCATGCTTGCCAGCGCGCGCGCCTCCGGTCACCTCGACATCGAGACGCCAGTTCTGTTGAACGGCACCACCGGCAAGCAGCGCAGCCTCGACGATGGCGACCCGTTCGGCGCCGAGTTCGCTCGCGAGCCAAGCACCCAGCGCCGCGAAACTGTCCGGCTGCAGCGCCGTCCCCGCCTTAATCCCCGTGCCGTCCTTCACATCAGCCATGCTCACTCCGTCGGCAGCAGATGGCCGCCGTCAACGACGACCGTCGAGCCGGTCATGAACGACCCCGCCCGGGAAGCCAACAGCAGTAGCGCGCCGTCCAGCTCACCGAGCTGCCCGAGCCGTCGCATCGGCACATGCGCGATCATGCGCTTGCCGGCGTCTGTCTCCCAGAACGCGTCGTTGAGCTCGGTCGCGATGTAACCGGGCGCAATCGCGTTGACGCGCACCTTGTCCCGGGCCAGTTCCAACGCCCAGTTCCGCGTCAGAGCGAGCACCGCCGCCTTCGACGCCGCATAGGCGGATAGCGTCTTGATGGCGCCAAGCCCGACGATCGACGCGATGTTGACGATCGACCCGCCTTTGCCGCTCGCCACCATTCTGCGCGCAGCCTCCTGACCGACGCGGAACACACCGTCGAGATTGACATCCAGCACGCCACGCCACTGCTGCTCGCTCATGCGCGTGAAAAAGGCAGGATCGGTAACGCCGGCATTGTTGACGAGCACCGTGACAGTCCCGAGAGCGCGCTCTGCGCCATCGAAACACGCCTTCACCGATGCCGGATCGCGAACGTCCAGAGCCACCGCCGCGGCATGCCCACCTTCAGCCTCGATCTGTTTGGCGAGCGCCTCGAGCCGATCCGTCCGTCGCGCTGCAAGCACCACCTTCGCTCCGGCTCTCGCCAAGGTCACAGCGAAATGAGCGCCGAGGCCCGATGAGGCGCCTGTGACGAGCGCGACCTCGCCGTCCAGCCGGAAGATGTTCGTTGTGTCAGTGCTCATGCCATCCATCACATGCAAAGTGCCCCTCTCCCCGATCCCTGCACGAAAACGGCGAGAGGGTCGGGGTGAGGGGCAACGTAGCCGACGACCCGGAACTGCCTTTGGCCGGAATCGTTAGAACGTGCCCACCCAGTCACGCTTGCCGATCTCGACGCCGTTGTGGCGCAGGATGTCGTACGTCGTGACCGTGTGGAAATTGAAATGCGCGTAGGCGTGATTGAGCAGGTACATCTGCCCCTTGAGAACGGCCGGCTGACCACCGATGGTCAGCTTGACCTCTTTGTCCTCGCTGCCGTCGATCTGTTCCGGCTTGAACTGCCCGAGATAGTCGATCGCGCCCTGCAGACGCGTCTTCAGATCGGCAAACGTCTTGTCCGTGTCCTGCGAAGTCGGAACCTCCGAACCCGAAAGCCGAGCCGCCGCCGCCTTCGCCATGTCGGTCGCGATCTGCACCTGCCGCCTAAGCGGGAACATGTCCGGGTAGAGCCGGGCGTTGATCAGCACCTCGGGATCGATTTTCTTGGCCGTGCAGTGCGCCTCGGCCTTGTCGAGGATGCCGATCAACTGGCGCATCCTCCGCTGCATCACGGGAACGGATGCCTGGTACATCGAAAGCGACATGGGAACCCCTCGGGGAATTGAGTCAAGGCCGTCCAAGCTGGACGGTCACCGCATACTGGTCCGGCAGGACCGGAAGCGCAATTCTGCCGGACCGCAAGCCAGCGATCTTTCGCTGGGCCGACGACATCCACACAATCGAGTGAGCCGGCCCGTCATGCTTATTCGCAGGCTCACACGTCCAGATTCGCGACGTTGAGTGCATTTTCCTGGATGAACTCGCGACGCGGCTCGACGAGGTCCCCCATCAGCTTCGAGAAGATGTCGTCGGCCTCATTGAGATCGCCGACTTTGACCTGCAGCAAAGTGCGGGCCTCGCGGTCGAGCGTCGTCTCCCAGAGCTGCTCAGGGTTCATTTCGCCGAGGCCTTTATAGCGCTGCAACGAGATCCCCTTGCGCCCCGCAGCATAAACCGCATCCAACAACGTGCGCGGCCCGTAGATCGGCGTCTCGTCGTCCTTCCGCTTCAGGACGGCAGACGTCGAATAGACGTCCATCAGATGCTCGCGCCGCTCGTTGAGACGCCTCGCCTCAAGCGAGCCGAGCAGAGCCCTGTCGAGCGACTGGACCTCGGCAACCCCGCGTACGAGCCGTTTGAACACGAAGCCATCATTGCCGAAGCGACCCTCCCAACCTTGCTCCGTCTCCTCGGCGAGGGTGTCGAGCCGCTTGGCGACGGTTGCTGCCACCGCGTTCGCTCGCTCAGCTGACAGCAACAGCTCCGCATCGAAGGCACCGCCGATCGCCGCCTGCTCCACGACGAACCGCCCATAGCGCGAATGCAGATCGTCGATCAGTCGTGTGATGCCCCGCGCCTGCTCGACAATGTCGCGCAGATCCCGAGCCGAGCGCGTTTCACCCGTACCAAGCTGGAGCACAGCACCATCGAGACCGCCATCGATCAGATAGTCCTCCAGGGCGCGCTGGTCCTTGAGATACGTCGACGATTTGCCCTTGGCCACTTTGTAGAGTGGCGGCTGCGCGATGTAGAGATGCCCTTTCTCGACCAGCTCCGGCATCTGCCGGTAGAAGAACGTCAACAGCAGCGTGCGGATGTGCGCGCCATCGACGTCGGCGTCGGTCATGATGATGATCTTGTGGTATCGCAGCTTGTCGAGGCGAAACTCGTCCCGCCCGATGCCGGTACCCAGGGCGGCAATGATGTTCGTCACCTGTTCGGACGACAGCATTTTGTCGGTGCGCGCGCGCTCCACGTTCAAAATTTTGCCCCGGATCGGCAGAACCGCCTGGTACTCGCGCTTGCGAGCCTGCTTGGCTGATCCGCCGGCCGAGTCGCCCTCGACGATAAACATCTCGGTGTTCGAGGCGTCACGGTCTTGGCATTCGGCAAGCCCGCCCGGCAGACGTAGCCCATCGAGCGCACCCTTGCGCCGGGTCAGCTCGCGAGCCTTGCGCGCGGCCTCTCGCGCCAGCGCCGCCTCGACGATCTTGGTGACGATGATCTTCGCTTCGCGGGGATGCTCCTCGAAATAGGACGCGAGGTAGTCGCCGGTAACGTTCTCGACCACCGGCTTGACTTCCGAAGAAACCAGTTTGTCCTTGGTTTGACTGGAGAATTTCGGATCTGGAACCTTCACTGAAAGAACGCAGGTCAGGCCTTCCCGGCTGTCATCGCCGGTCAGATCGACCTTCTCCTTCTTTGCCACTCCCGTCTCGTTCGCGTACTTGTTGATCACACGCGTCAGCGCCGCACGGAAGCCGGCAAGGTGCGTGCCGCCATCGCGCTGCGGGATGTTGTTCGTGAAGCAGAGCACGTGCTCGTGGTAGCTGTCGTTCCACCACAGCCCGATTTCGACAGTGATCCCGTCTTTCTCGGACGTGATCATGATTGGCTCGCCGAGCAACGCCGTACGGTTGCGGTCGATGTAACGGACAAACGCCGCGACACCGCCGTCGTAGCGCATCGTCTCGGCTTTGACGTCTGCATGCCGAGCATCGCGCAGGGTGATGCCGGCGCCCGAGTTCAGAAACGCGAGTTCGCGAAGGCGATGCTCAAGTGTGTTAAAATCGAACTCGATGTTCGTGAAGGTGTTGGGGCTCGGCAGGAACGAAACCTCCGTGCCACGCCGCCCCTCGGCGTCACCCACCACGGCCAGCGGTCTAACCGGAACACCATCCGCAAACTCGATGTAATGCTCTTTGCCGCCGCGCCAGATGCGTGCCTTGAGCCACGTCGACAACGCGTTGACCACCGACACGCCGACGCCATGGAGACCGCCAGAGACCTTGTATGAGTTCTGGTCGAACTTGCCGCCCGCGTGCAGTTCTGTGAACACGATTTCCGCTGCAGAGCGCTTCGGATCGTGATCATCATCGTTTTTGATGCCGGTCGGGATGCCACGACCGTTGTCGCTGACCGTCACCGAACCATCGGCGTTCAGCGTGACGATGCATTCCGTCGCATGGCCGGCCAGGATCTCGTCGATCCCGTTATCGACGACCTCGTAAACCATGTGGTGCAGTCCGGAGCCATCGTCCGTATCCCCGATGTACATGCCGGGACGCTTCCGAACCGCATCCAGACCCTTCAGCATTTTGATCGAGTCGGCGCCATAATCCTCGGCCGCGCTCGGCTTGCTTGCGGGCGTCGCGTTCATGTCGCTAAGTTCCTGAAAGATTGTGTCCGTTACCAGTCAGCGACACTAGCACGAACACCCCTTCGCAGCCCGGAAAATCGACCGGCTGAACGAGAATTCAATGGAATTTTTTGCGAAACAAATCAATCGGTTGTGCGAATGGCGGATAACTGCGGCAACGCGGCTGGAGAAAGCAAGCCGTCGTCGCTGATTGGTACGAATTGAGCATCGCTCAATAAGGCTTCGAAAGGCTGTCGATCCGTACCCGTCAACCATGCTTGCGAGCCCAACCGGAGCAGCTCTGCAAAGAGGCCCGCACGACGGCGCGCATCAAGATGAGCCGCAATCTCGTCGAGCAGAAGAATCGGCGCTCCACCCGTCCGGCGCTCGGCGATCAATTCCGCGTGGGCGAGAACGAGACCGATGAGTAGAGCCTTTTGCTCGCCCGTAGAACTCGCCTCGGCCGGCATCGATTTGGGACCGTGCCCGACGACGAGGTCACTTCGATGCGGTCCCTCGAGCGTCCGACCGGCGGCACGGTCGCGTTCCCGTCCATTGGCAAGGGCCGCCAGATACCAATCTTCGACCTCGATGGCGGCGTGGGCGCCAAGGGCGGCCTCCAGCCCTCCCTCGAGCATAAGGCTGGCCCAGGGGAATGCAGCGTCGGGATCGCGCGCGCGCCGCGCTTCGATGATGCGGATGATTCCGCCGACGGTCTCGACGCGCGCCGCCGCGATCGCGACCCCAGTCTCGGCCATGATCCGCTCCAGTCCGGCAAACCGCGACGGATCACGCACTCCATCCTCGAGCAGCCGATTCCGCTGACGCATCGCACGCTCGAACTGTCCAGAGCGCGTGGCATGACCCGCATCGAACCCGAGCACCAGCCGGTCGAGAAAGCGCCGCCGGTCGCCCGCTGGTCCCGTAAACAGACCGTCCATCGAAGGCAGCAACCAGGCCATATCGACCAGCCCGGCCAGCGCGCCCGACCCGGATTGCGGCTCGCCGTTGATGCGCACCAGGCGCCCACTTCGCGATGAATCGGGTGTAGAGGCATCGAGTCCTGTGCCGACGTCGACCGGCCCGGCCTGCGTTTCGATCCGTGCCGAAACGGCCCAGCCGCCGGCGCCCTGCTGCCGTGCCAGATCGACGTAAGGTGCACGTCGCAAACCCTGACCGGCAGCAAGCAGAGATACAGCTTCGAGGACGTTGGTTTTGCCGGCACCGTTCGGCCCCGCCAGCACCACCGGCCGCCGGTCGAGTGCCAGCGCCAACCGCGAATGGTTCCGGAAATCCGTCAGAACGAGGCGCGAGATCCACATGCGTCAGCGTTTGCCTTCTGCCGACGGGATGTGCCGATGCGCCAAAGCTGCGACGCAAGGGCGGAGCTGGCGACGGCAGCGCCTCACACCCGCATAGGCATCAACACATAGAGCGCACGGTCGTCGCCACCGTCCTTGACCATGGTCGGCGAGCCGGGATCAGCGAGCAGGAACTGCAGGGTGTCGCTCTCGAGCTGGCCTGAGATGTCGAGCAGGTAGCGCGCGTTGAAGCCGATCTCCAGCCCGGCCGCCCCGTAGTCGACGGCCAATTCCTCGGTCGCGCTGCCGCCATCCGGATTGGTCACCGAAAGCACCAGCTTTTCCGGCGCAATGGCCAGCTTCACCGCACGACCACGCTCGCTGGCGATCGTCGAGACGCGATCCACAGCCGACATGAATTGGCTGTTCGACACCTTCATCGATTTGTCGTTCGCCTGCGGAATCACGCGCTGATAGTCGGGAAAACTGCCATCGATCAGCTTAGACGTGAGCGTGATCGGTCCAATTTCAAAGCGAATTTTCGAGGCTGACACACCGACAGTGATCGCAGCCTCGGTAGCCTCGATCAACCGGTGAAGTTCGTGCACGGTCTTGCGAGGCACGATCACGCCCGGCATCCCCTCGGCACCTTTCGGGCGGTCGACATCGAGCTGAGCGAGACGGTGACCGTCCGTGGCGACGGCGCGAAGCGTCGGCTGCCCGCCCCGCTCGGAGGTGTGCAGATAAATGCCGTTGAGGTAGTATCGCGTCTCCTCCGTCGAGATCGCAAACCGGGTCTTCTCGATCAAGCTCTTGAGATCCGAAGCCGGCATCTCGAAGGTGTGGCTCATCTCACCCGCTGCAAGGTCGGGGAAATCGTCGGCAGCGATCGTCTGAAGGGCGAAACGGGACTGCCCCGCACGGATCGTCAGCCGCTCTCGCTCCGCGTCCCTCACCATCTCGACCTCGGAGCCCTCCGGCAGCTTGCGCACGATGTCGTTGAGCATGTGCGCCGGCACCGTGATCGCACCCGGCTGATCGACTTGCGCCGACGCGGCTTCCACGACCTCGCGCTCCAGGTCCGTAGCCTTGAGCTCGAGCGAGGTCCCGACCGCCTTCAGCAGGACGTTCGAAAGGATGGGAATGGTCGTTCGGCGCTCGACGACGCTCGTGACGTGTCCGAGCGCGCGCATCAGCTCGCTCCGTTCGATCACCAGCCGCATGTCTCAGGCCTCTTCAAGTGTCGAATGATCCCCGCAACCCTTGTTGCTTGGGCCCTGGCTCCGGAGGCAGTTTGCCAATCGTCGCCCTTGCACTCGGGACGACGCTGGCACCACGGCACGGTCAGGAGAATCGTTGTAGGGCAACTTGAACCGAACGCGCTCGTTTGGCAAGAGAAACCGTTCTTGACCGACGTTCAGGATAGGGTGAGCAGACACCATCGTGTTGATGATGCATCCATTCAGTGGGCCTTGAAAGACATGGATTTTCCGACCGCCAACGGCGTCAGGCATCCATCGCCGAAGGCATTCATCAGGGCCGCCATCGCACGCCACCCCGTACAATGACCTGCCGCGATCGTCGCGAGGCCGAACCGAGCGATATCCCGCACCGTCTCCGGGATGATCCGCTCATTAGTTCCCGACAGATGCAATCCACCCATCACCGCATGCAGTGGGACGCCCATGTGCGAGGACCGCGTATGCGTTAGAACGTTGACCACACCCGCATGCGAGCAGGCAGAAAGCACGACGAGCCCTTTCCCCTTCACGTGGAACGCGACGCACCGCTCGTCCATGAGTAGCTCATCCGGCTCCCACCCGGTCCCATCGTCGGTACGTCGATGCTGACCCGGCAACCCGGTTTCATACGGCGTGACCCGCGGAATCTCACCGCTGATCCACACCAGCCCGTCGAGCGCCAGCTCCGGCTCCGTCGTCTGAATCACCTTGGCGCCATGCAGCGCCAGCGAGCGCGGCTGCGGAACGTCCTCCATCAGCCGGAATGATCCGTCAGGGAGTTTCGACGCCCGCTGCCGGAACATGCCCGGGTGCGCATAGTAGGGCACCTCGCGCGGACCACCGGCACCGCGAATGAGATCGAGCGCCCGCAACATACCGCCGCCGTGGTCCCAGTGCCCGTGACTGAGGACGATCGCGCCGACCTTGCCGAGATCGGCGCCGAGGCGCTGCACGTTGCGCGCAAAAACCTCCTCCTCCGGCCCAGTGTCAAACAGCAACGTCTGCGTCTCGCTGCCCCGTTTGAGTGTGACGAGGCATGACAAACCGTGCGCGGCGCAGCAAAGACAATCGCCAGCAACCAGATTGACCCCGCGTCGCGCCAACCGCGACAGCTCCGTCTCGACGAACTTCGGTGTCGACGACAGATTATCGGTCACGTTGTCGACCAGGATCAGCACCTCGGCGCTGTCGACTTCGAGCAACCCCGCCATTGGCCCTAGTCCCTCTTCTTCATCAAGGCCCGGTACGTCTCGATCACCTGGCTGTCGTCCTCGTGGCCGTGCCCCATCCCGGAAGCGGCCAGGAACAACTGATGAGCCGCAGCTGACAATGGCAGTGCCATCTTCGCGGCACGCCCGGAATCCAGAACCAGCCCCAGGTCCTTCACGAAAATATCGACCGCGCTGGTCACGATCGTATCGTAGTCCACCATCCTTGGCCCGCGAGCCTTCAGCATCCAGCTTTGCGCGGCTGAGCCGGAGAGCACCTCGAGCGCTATTTTCGGATCGATCCCGGCACGCTCCGCAAACGCCAGGCCTTCCGCCGCCGCGGCGATGTGGACCCCGCACAGCAGCTGATTGACCACCTTCATCGCCGCCCCTTGCCCAGGCTGCTCGCCGAGGTGGAACAAGCTCGAACCCATCGCGGACAACACTGGCTTGACGGCCTCGAACACGGGCTTCTTTGCTGCCGCCATGATCGTCAGCGTACCGTGTGTGGCACCTCCCACGCCTCCCGAGACTGGCGCATCGACGAACCCGCGCCCGGCCTTTTCCACCCGGCGCGCGATCGCCTCCACTCGGTCGGGCGCACACGTCGAGCAGACGATCACCGTCGCATTGGGCTTCGTCGCCTCGAGTGCCAGCTTATCGAACAGCGCGTCCTCGGCCTGGTCGGCATTGACCACCATCAGGATCAGGATGTCGGCGCCGCGTGCGGCCTCCTCGGCGCTCGCCGCGCCATTGCCTCCATGCGAGGCCAGCCGAGCCACGGCTTCCGGATGCAGATCGTAGCCAGTGACTTTGTACTGCTTCTTGACCAGCGTCTCGGCCATCGCGCCACCCATGGCGCCAAGCCCGATAAAGGCAATCGAACGGTGCATCGCAAGCTCCAGACATCTCGTGCGCGCCCCAAGCCCGGAGTCGGGCGCGCCGAGACCAACTATGCCCGCAACCTCGCCGAAATGTAAGAGTGGCGGCGCCGCCAAGCGCCACCCTTGGGTGGGATCAGTCCGCCGCGCGGACCCGGGTCCAACGGCTTACCGCTTCCCTCCTACGTCGATCGCTAGCGCCTGCGTGATGAATGTATGCGTCGGCGTCGGCACGCCATGCTTCTTGCCGAGGCGCACCACACCACCCGACAGATAGTTGAGCTCCAGCGGCTTTCCCGCACGACGGTCATGCGCCATCGACGACGTCATCGCGGGAGGATTGGCCTCGATTGCCTTCCAGACACCCGCCACGTCGCCTTCGTTGAGCTTCACACCGATCGCAGCACCGACCGCCACCACCTCGTTGACCGCAGCTTCCATCAACGCCCGTGTCCCAGGCGTCTCGCGGATCGGACCGGCTGTGCTGCCCGTCAGGGTCGTCAGTCCGGAGAACGGCGCGAGCATCGCGAACTTCATCCAGACGGCGCGCCGGATATCCCTCGATAGGATCGCATCGATGCCAGCCGCCTTGCAGGCCGCATGAAACGCCTCCAGCTTCGGATTGGCCTTGCCGTCGGGTTCGCCGAACTCGATCCGCGCAAACGGCCCGCGCTGCTCGATGACCCCCGGACGGGGGATGTGGCTGGCGATCCGTGCGACACCGGGCACGACATGCGTCCCAGGCAGCGTCGCAGCGATGATCTCCGGTCCATCGACACCGTTCTGGAACGTGATGATGATCGTCTCCGGCCCGATCACCGGAGCGAGACTCTTCGCAGCGCTCTCCGTGTCGCCGAGCTTGGTCGCGAACATCACGATATCGACCGGACCGGCAGCATCGGCGGGCGTCGCGACCGCTCGCACCGGCTTGACCGTCAGATTACCGAGCTGGCTGTCGAGGGTCAGCCCGTCGCGTTGCATGGCCTCCAGATGAGCCCCGCGCGCGACGAAGGTTACATCGTTGCCGGCGCCTGCCAGCCGGCCGCCGAAATAGCCGCCGACGCCGCCGGAGCCCATCACCAGGATCTTCATGCTCTGCTCTCGTTTGTTCGCATTATTCTGCGCCACACCATGACCTCTAGCGCCCCTTGGCCGCAACCGCTGCCTCCAGACGGGCTGGTCCATCCTTGTCGGCTGCGACGTACCAGTCCGCGATCTGGCTGGAGGTCACGAAGACCGTGTCGTTGCGCCGGGCCAGAAGATCCAACGCTTTTTCGACGTAGTAGGCCCGATGTGGCACGCCGACGATGTGCGGATGAAGCCCGAACGTCACGATCCGCGGCCCCTTCTCGAGCTCGCGTTCGAGAACGGCGAGCGTGACCTCGAGCCGCTTGTAAAGCTCGTCCGAGCCATGGCTGTGCACCACCCACGCGGGCACGTCGTTGAGCTCCCACGTATAAGGCAGGCACAGCATCGGCCCCCCCGCGGTTGCCATCCAAACGGGCAGATCGTCCACCAGCCAATCGTGAATGAAATCGAGGCCCGCGCGCTTCAGATGCTCGGGCGTATCATTCGTCTCGCCGCCGCCGGCACCGAACCATCCCCGCACCCGCTTTCCGGACAGCGCCTGCAATCGGGCGAGGCATTGCTTGATTTCCGCAGCCTCGTCCTCGGACTGCTTCAACGTCCGCTGGAACCAGCCGTGCCCGACCAGTTCCCAGTCGAGATCGACGACCTTCCGCGCCAGCGTCGGATAGACGTCGGCCACCTGCGCATTCATGAAGGCCGACGCCTTGATCCCGCGCCCCTCCAGCATGTCGAACAGTCGTGGCATCCCGCAGCGCATGCCGTATTCCACCCACGAGTAGTTCGGCACATCCGGCGGCTCGACCTTGGCCCCGTGTGGTGCCGGTAGAATGCCCCGCGGCATCGGCCGATCGAATGGCCAGTACTCGATGTTGACCACCACGTTCACGATCAGCGGCTTGCCATCGAGCGGTGGCAGCCTCGGACGCTCGCTCGACATGGCGAAAGGAATGCGTGGATTGGGCCACATGACGTCGTTCTCCTGTTCCGCCCGACCACTCGGGCAGATCTCTGCCGATGGCATGAAACCTGCCGAACGATGCAAAGCGTTGCATCTCGGCCACCAGCATAGCCGCAGCACCGGGATCGTGGAATTGGCACGCGCTGCACAATCGCCAGGCCGCGAAGCGGGATGTCCGAGCAGCGGTCTGCATACGACCTGAGCCCGGTTGGATCCTGACCTCCGGCCGACGCGCAGCGCAGCTGCGAAGCGACGCCGACGCCGACGCCGACACTTGCTATGATCGCCTATGGCCAATCAGGCTGAGCCGGGGGAAGAACGATGGCCTTCGAGAACCGCCGCCGCACCGGCGGCATGACACGACGTCAGCGCCGCCTGTTGGTCCGGCTCGCCCTCGCCGCAGCCGTCGCCACGCTTATCATTACCCGCTACACGTCGCCCCGCTCGCTGTTCAACCCCGTGGAGACGAACAACGGCGAATCCCGCCATCGCTGAGTATCGCCTCGGCGGTTGCCATGACCCCGTCACCGCGATAGAACCGCGTCGGCTGCAAGCGACCTCGTCCGCCCACGGGTGGCAAGTCGCAAACGCCGATCGCGGGTGTAGCTCAATGGTAGAGCAACAGCCTTCCAAGCTGATGACGAGGGTTCGATTCCCTTCACCCGCTCCAAGCCGCTCTGCATGGCTCATCGACCGCCCCGCCAGCGGCTACTCGCCAGCCGGAGCTCGGCCATCCATCGCCCAGCCGATCGCATTGCCGACCAGCGTCGTGAATGCGCTCGTTTCCCAAGCACCCCTGAAGGTCCTCGGCATTGCGCTGTCGGGAGCATCGGGTCGACCTGGGCGTGATGACGGATTGTGGCAGTGCCCGAGCGCGAGGTAGGTGATAGCACCCTGGCCAAGCCGCTTCGTATAGCCGAGCACCCGGGTCTTCCCGTCCCGCTGCAGCGACGTATCGGAGCCATAAAGCGTCTCGACCACCGGCCACGTGCCTCCGGTACCGAAGTCCGCCGTCAGCAGAATTTCCGCCTCCTCGGGAGCCTGAAGCTCAATGAAGTACGGCTCATCCTCGACCTCGAACGAAGCCCCCAGCCCCCGGGTGATCGGATGCTCTCCCGGCTGAACATCAACCCGAAAACGGCAGATCGGCGGATGCGTCAGGAACATGCTCCCGAGTAAGGCGTGGTGCGCACCCTTAACGGTCCGGCGCTGTGACAGCCCATCCACACGCTCTGCCCGCCCTCCGCTCGTGCCGTGGAGCGCGAGCCAATGCCCGCCCGCCTCGATCCAGCGCTCCAGGCGGACGCACTGCTCGGCTGTCGGGAGCGGCCCGGCGACGTAAGTGATCAGCAACCGGCTGACGGGCAGCCACTTCTCGATGTCGGCGAAATCGTTGGCGACGGATGCCGGGATCTCGCGCTCGGCCAGAAGTGTCAGCAGGCGCAGACGCGCATAATCGTGGTCGTGCCCGGCGCTGGAGCCCGCCGGGAAACCACCCGTAACGACATGCGCACGGGCAAGGGACGCGTCGACCATGAGAGAACTCCGCAATCGTGATCACCCGGTGCCGACGCGCCAAATCTAACGCTCTGCGTCCAGGAGCATCAGTCTCCCTGCTTGTCGGCCGGTGCAGCCTGCAGCTGACCGTAATTCTGGATGCCGATGGAGTCGATCAATCCGAGCTGCGTCTCGAGGAAGTCGATGTGCCCTTCTTCATCCTTGAGCAGGTCCTCGAAGATCTTCACCGACACATAGTCCTCGTTACGACGGCAGATATCGCGACCGCGCGTATAAAGCGCCTGCGCCTCGTACTCGGCCGCAAGATCGCACTCGAGCACTTCTTTGAGGTTCTGGCCGATCCTGAGCGGGGCCAGCGTCTGCATGTTTGGGAAGCCCTCGAGGAAGATGATGCGCGACACGAGCTTGTCCGCATGCTCCATCTCTTCGATCGACTCGGCCCGCTCCTTCTTGGCAAGCAGCGTGAAGCCCCAGTCGTCCAGCAACCGGTAATGCAGCCAATACTGGTTGATGGCCGCAAGCTCGTGCTTCAACGCCTCGTTGAGAACGTCGATAACCTCTGGCTTGCCCTTCATGCGCATCTCCTGGATTTGCGAGCCTCGCCGCTGACGCGGCGGCGCCTCCAAGAGAAAGCGAGCCGAACTCAGATGCGACGGATACTGCCAACGCCGGAACAGCTGTCCGCTGCCTCGACCGTTACCGTCTGTTTGCCACCTGTCTTGTTGACGATCAAGCGGAGCTTATCGCGGATGTTGGCGCACCGGAACCGGCAGATCTGGCCACGCCGTTCGAGAGCGTCGAGCCGCTCGTAGATCACGCTTACGGCAAGTGGCACGCAACCGCAGCAATTCATACGCTTTGAAAGCTCTCGGTAGACGAGCCCCGGCGTCGGAATAGGCGCGTCCGGCTTGCTGAAAATATCGACGAGCACAGTCTCGATGTGCGCGTCAGTGATGACATTACAAGAGCAAACGATCACGGCGTCCTACTCCAATGGGAGTCAGAGATCAAACGATTCTGCATTCACAATCGGCCGAAGAACTCGCTTCTCGATTGCGCTGCATCAAGCCGCTCCGCACCTACTGCAAGGCTAGGCTGGCAGCAGGCATCTCGGCAAGTGCCGAAACGATGGAGCCGGGCGAGAGCACCTGGTCGAGCCCGAGCATCGCATCGGCAAAACCCTGCGCCGTCTCCGTCACCGCCTCCAGCCGCATGCTCTCCGCCAGGGCGAAAGCGCAAGCACGCATCGCCGGACACGTTTGATGCTGAGAGGCGGCGATCATTGAGACGGCCAGACACTCGTCTCGACAAAAGCTGCTGCAGTCCTCCGGAAAGACCTCGATGCTCCGATGCGCAGCAGTATCCACGGCCGCTACCCAGAGAGACAGCTGTGTGACCGCCACCCTGGCTCCGGCCACTCCGAATTGTCCGGAGTAGAGGTTAAAGGCGCGCTCCCAGCAGCCGACCTCGCCACGATTGCGCCCCTGCATCCAATAGCGGAAGCCGAGAGCCACGAGCCGTTCGGGCCCGGGAAGACAGGGCGCGAACCCGAGCCGGCATCGCCCGACATCCTCATCGCGGCGCAATTTCATGAGGCGCTGGTTACTGCGCATGAAGCGCTCCGTCTGAACCGGTTTGAGTTGGAGAGGGCGCGACGCCGAGCTGGCGTCGCGCCTCTTGAGCATCACGCCCCGGGGCCGCCGTCGAAGCCGACCTTATCCATGATCTCGGAGGCCTTCTTGCGAAGTGCGCCGATCTTGTCGAAGGCGAGCGCGTCGGGCTTCAACTTGCCCCAGCTGTCCACCGTCTTGGACACGGCGACACCCGGCTTGAGCGGGTACTCGCTGACACGCTCGGCGTAGAGACCTTGGCCGGCGTCAGAGGTGAGGAACTCGATCAGCTTGACGCCATTCGCCTTGTTCGGTGCGTGCTTCGCGAGCAGCGCACCGGAGATGTTGACGTGCGTGCCCCGATCGGCGGCGTTCGGAAACAGGATCTTGATCGCCGCAGCCCACTGCTGTTGTTCGGGGTTCTTCTCGTTCGTCTGCATGGCCGCCATATAGTAGGTGTTGGCGATAGCCAGATCGCACTCACCCGCGAAGATGGCCTTGGCCTGATCGCGATCACCGCCGGCCGGCTTCTTTGCAAGGTTCGCCTTCACGCCCCGCGCCCACGCTTCTGCCTTCTCTTCACCCACGTGGGCGATGATCGAGGCGAGTAGCCCGATGTTGTAGGTGTGCTGGCCCGAACGCGAACAGATCTTTCCCTTCCATTTCGGATCAGCGAGTTCCTCGTAGCTGATCGCCTCCTGCTTGACCCGCTCCTTCGAGGCATAGACCACGCGCGCCCGCTGCGAGAGGCCGATCCAATGGCCTTGTGGATCGCGATACTGAGCGGGCACACTCGCCTCGACCGCGGCCGATCCGACTGGTTGCGAAACCCCTTTGTCCTTTGTGGCCGCAAGTCGGCCGATGTCGACGTCGAGCATCACATCGACCGGGCTGTTGGCGCCCTCGGCGGCGACCCGCTCGGCAAGCCCGTCCTTCACGAAGACCATGTTGGTCTTGATGCCGGTCTTCTCGGTGAAAGCCTTGAGAAGGGGTTCGATCAGTGCCGGCTCGCGAGAGGAGTAGATGTTCACCGCGTCTTGCGCATTCACAGGCCCTGCCATGCCTGTAGCCAGGGCTGCAGCGGCGACGACGACGCCGGACAGGAAGCCGCGAGAGGTGGATGCCATAGGTCTTCTCCGTCAGGGTGGCGGATCGACATGCGATCCAATTATTGACTCTGCGCGAGAAGAATTATCGCCGCCTTCCTCTCTGTCAAGGGTCGACGATGCAGAAACAACTCATTGGAATTACTCTAATTTCAATCTCCGCGAGGAGGCTTGTCGCGGGCGGGAAAATGTCCATCAATTTCCGCTGGATCGCGCTGTGGGGCGTGCTCGGGACACCGAGCGGGCAGACTTGGACTGCGGCGATTTGCGCTCTCTTGCCACGGGCGTCGCGGCCCCCATCTTCGCCTTGTTCGAACCGGCCATGTCAGCGAGAGTGTGCTGATCGAGTACGGCGACAAAGGCATCGAGAGCCGTGTCGAGGACGCGATTGACGCCATTGACCGCGGATTTTCGCGCTCCCGCACGCAGCGCGGCGGTTTCGACGCCCATATCGGTGGCCTCCATCGCACGCACGATGTCACCCATGCGGATCTCATCGGCCGACCGCGCCAGACCGACGCCACCGTTCCTGCCGCGCTCCGCTGCGATCAAGTCCGCACGCGAAAGCAGGTGCACGATCTTGAAGACATTCTGCATCGTCAGCTCCAGCCTTTCGGCCAGATCGGCGACTTTCACCAGTCGTCCATCGGACCTTGCACATTCGATCAGAATTCGGATGGCGTGACCGGTCGATTTATTAAGTCGCATGTGCGCGGTGCCTAGGGTTGCTGAGTGTCGAGAGAAGATTGACTAGCACACCACGTGCCGGAACGAGAACTAGCCTCTTTCCAGTCGCCAATGCGGCTCCATCCATCAGATCCACCAAGCTCGATTGCTATCCACTCACCGGCTCGCACACCTACGAACATTACGTCATCTGCAAACAAAATCCCGTGCATGACCTGGTACTTTGCTCTCTGCACGCCTTTGGCTTGATCGCCGGCTTGATGATGCATCCCGAGCGCTGATGCCGATGGCCCGATTGACGGAGGTCATCGCAGCCATCTGCGATCATGTCACGATCCACCCGGCTGCCAACGGAGAATGACCTGGAGAAATCTTATGTCGATTGATCGCATTGTACTTGCCTTTGCCGGATCGGTGATCCTGCTCAGCCTGCTTCTCGCACACCAACACAGCTCGAACTGGCTTTGGCTGACAGCCTTTGTCGGTGCCAACCTATTGCAGTCGGCGTTCACCGGCTTCTGCCCGCTCGCGATGATCCTGAAGGCCCTCGGCGTACGCCCGGGTGAAGCCTTCCGTTGAACCTGCGGTCAAAGATAGGTCGTCGAGATCATCGAGCGCCCCGGAATGCAAGCGCAGTACAGCTGTCCGGATCCCCGCCCCGTGGCCATGGGTCGGGCTGGCACCTGAGCTTACTCTGCAGCCGCCTGAGGAGCAGCAGCCGGCTTGTCCTCGGTTCGGGGCCGGCCTTCCAAGCGACGGCAGAGCACGTAGAAGGCCGGGGTGAAGATAATCCCGAACACCGTCACTCCAATCATGCCGGAAAAGACCGCCGTGCCGAGCGTTTGCCGAAGCTCCGCCCCCGCACCCGTCGCCCACACCAGTGGTACGACGCCCAGGATGAAGGCGAGAGACGTCATGATGATCGGTCGAAGCCTCAGCCGGGCCGCTTCGACGGCCGCCGAGAGCCGGTCCTGCCCCTGGTCCTCGAGCTGCTTGGCAAACTCGACGATGAGAATCGCATTCTTGGCCGCTAGTCCGATCAGCACGATGAACCCGACCTGCGTCAGGATGTTATTGTCCTGGCCTCGCAAGATCACACCCGTGATCGAAGCGATCAGGCACATCGGCACGATCAAGATGACCGCGAGCGGCAACGTCAGGCTCTCGTATTGCGCCGCCAAGACTAGGAACACGAACACGACGGCCAAGACGAACACGAATAGCGCCGTATCGCCGGCCCGCAGCTGCTGGAAGGCCAGCGTCGTCCATTCGTACGCGAAGCCCGGCGGCAGCGTTTCCGCAGCCATCCTCTCCATGATCTTGATCGCCTCGCCTTGCGAGACACCCGGTGCCGGTGCCCCGTCGAGTTCCGCGGCTGGATAGAGGTTGTAGCGCGGCACGCGATACGGTCCCGAAACGTCCTGCAGCGTGGCGAACGACGCGAGCGGCACCGATTCCCCGCTCTGATTGCGAACCCGGATTTTCCAGATGTCGTCGGGCTTTAGCCGGAACCGCTCGTCGGCCTGCGCCGTCACTCGGAACGTCCGCCCGAGAAGATTGAAATCGTTGACGTAGGCCGATCCCAGATACGTCTGCAGTTCACGGAACACATCTGGCAGACGCACAGCGAGCAACTGGGCTTTCGTCCGGTCGATGTCGAGGAACACCTGAGGCGTCGATGTCTCGAACAACGAGAACACGCGACTGACCTCGGGCGTCTGCGCCGCCTTGCCCATCATCGCGAACACGGCGCGCTGCAGCTCCTCTGAGCCGGCACCGCCGCGATCCTCGATCATCATGCGGAAGCCGCCCGCCGTGCCAATGCCGCGCACCGGCGGCGGCCGCACCACGAACACCATTCCCTCCTGGATCGACGACACCTTCGCGGTCAGCGCAGCTTGAATGGCCTCAGCCGATTTCGCCGGGTCCTTGGCGCGCTCCTCGAAAGGCTCGAGCACGGTGAAGATCGCGCCCGAGTTCGGCGCCGTGGTGAACGTCGCACCCGAGAATCCCACGATGTTGACGGCATGGGCCACTCCGGGCACCTGCAACGCGAGGTCGGCGACGTGCCTGTTGACCTCGTCCGTCCGCGCCAGCGACGCTCCCCCCGGCAACTGTACGACCGTGATGAGGTAGCCGAGGTCGAGCTGCGGAATGAAACCCACCGGCGTCCGCCGAAACTCACTGAGGCCGAATGCAATGATCCCGCCGTAGACGGCCAGCATCAGCAGCGAGATCCGCACCAGCCGTGCAGTCAGCCAAGCGTACCCTGTCGATAGCCCGTCGAATGTCCAGTTGAACAAGCGGAAGAATGCGTTCACCGGCCGCATCAGCCAGTGCGACCGGCCGTGAACGTGCGGCTTGAGCAGTAGCGCACACATCGCGGGCGACAGCGTGAGCGACACGATCAGTGAGATGATGGTCGCCCCGGCGATCGTCAGAGCGAATTGCCGATAGAACTGCCCTGAGATCCCGGTGATGAAGATCGTCGGCACGAACACCGCGCACAGCACCAATGCAATGGCGACGAGCGCCGAGCCGACCTCGTCCATGGTCCGCCGGGTGGCTTCTCGTGGGCTCAATCCAGCGGCAATATTCCGCTCGACGCTTTCGACCACCACGATCGCATCATCGACCACGATTCCGATCGCCAGCACGAGGCCGAACAACGAGAGGTTGTTCAACGAGAAGCCGAACGCTGCCATGAAGAAGAATGTGCCAATCAGCGAGATCGGAATTGCGAGAATCGGGATGACGGCGGCGCGCCAGGTCTGCAGAAAAAGAATCACGACGAGCACGACCAGGATCACCGCCTCGGCGATGGTCATGATCACAGCGTTGACCGACTGCTGGATGAACTCGGTCGGATTGTAGATGATCGTGTACTTGAGCCCGTCCGGAAAGCTTTTGGAAAGCTGGCCCATCTGGGACTTGATCGCTTCCGATGTCGCGAGTGCATTGGACCCTGGGCGCTGAAACACGCCGAGACCGACCGCAGGATCGCGATCCAGATAAGAATTACGATTGTAATCGAGGGCGGCCAGTTCCACCCGGCCCACATCCTTCAGTCGCACCACCGCGCTGCCGGCTTGCTTCACGACAATGTCGGAAAAATCCTCGGCCGCGACCAAGCGCCCTCGCGTTCGGATGGTCAGCTGGAAGGCGCCTGGGTTGTCCACTGGAGGCTGATTTAGAACGCCGGCCGCCACCTGCACGTTCTGCCCCTGCAGCGCCGTTACGACGTCGGCAGCCGTCAGATCCAGGGATTGCAGCCGATCCGGATCGAGCCAGATCCGCATCGAGTATTCGCGGTTGCCGAACACCGTGATCGAGCCCACGCCCTCGATCCGGGTCAGAGCATCCGTGACCTGAATGGAAGCATAGTTGGAAATGAAGAGCGTATCGCGCGAGTTGTCCGGCGAATAAAGGTGCACGACCATCATCAGGTCGGGCGACGCCTTGTTGACGGTCACGCCGATATTGCGCACGTCCGCCGGCAGACGCGGTTGCGCTGTCGCGACGCGGTTCTGAACCTGCACCTGGGCCACGTCCAGGTTCGTCCCGAGCTCGAACGTCACCGCGATCGAGAATTGCCCGTCGCCCGTGCTGTTCGACGAGACGTAGAGCATGTTCTCGACGCCGTTGATCTGCTGTTCGAGCGGTGCCACGACAGTCGCCGCGACGACATCGGCGCTCGCACCCGGATATTGCCCGTTGATGTTGATCACCGGGGGCGCGATTTCGGGATACTGTGCAATCGGCAGCCGGCCGAACGCGACACCGCCCAGGATCACCATGACCACGGACAGGACGGACGCAAAGATCGGCCGGTCGATGAAAAAGTGCGAGATACGCATGCCTTGACCCGCCGTCAGTTGGCCTGAGCGGGTCCCGAGGACACCCAAGCAATCGACCCAGCCTTTGGCGTGACCTTCACGCCAGGGCGCACACGCATCAAACCCTCGATCACAACACGATCAGAGGCCTCGAGCCCGTCTTCGATGACCCTCAAGCCATCGACCGCACGCCCCAGCTTGACGTATTTCGGCTTCGCCACATCGTCGTCGCCGATCACCATTACGAGCTTGCGAACTTGCTCCGAGCCGATGGCCGCGTCAGGGACTAGCAATGCCTCTGCTGGCTTCGCAGTTTCGATGCGCAATCGCCCGAAGAGACCGGGCGTGAACAAGCCCTTTGGATTTGGGAACACGGCGCGCCCGCGGATCGTCCCACTCGTTCGGCTGATCGCGTTGTCGACGAATTCGATCCGCCCCTGATGGATGAAGTCGCTCTCATCGATGAGCTTGAGCTTGGCCGGGAGACCCTCGCTGGGAGCCTCGGCGCCATCCTGGCGTCGTTGCAGCCTGAGATAAGCACTCTCGTCGAGCGTGAACTCGAACCTGATCGGATCGATCGACTGGATGGTCGCGAGCACGCTCGAGTTCGGGCTCGTCGCAGCCGTCACGAGATTGCCCACGGAAACCCTGCTGTCGCCCACCCGTCCACTGACGGGTGCCCGGAGCTGCGTGAACTCCAAGTCGAGCATGGCTTGCCGAACGGCAGCCTTCTGCCCGAGAACGGCCGCCTCCGCCGATCGCTTCGCAGCCGAGCGCTGATCCATCACCTGCTGGGTTATGCTGGCGCCCATCACAAGCTCTTTGGCGCGCGCGAGGTCACTCGTTGCCAACACGAGATTGGACTCGGCCTGCTGCAGCGTGGCGCGCGCCTGCTCCAGCGCGATCTCGAACGTCCGGTTGTCGATGCTGAAGAGGAGTTGCCCCTTCTCGACTAGCTGCCCGTCCTTGAAATGGACCGCTTCGAGATAACCTGATACGCGCGCCTTAACCTCGACCGCCTCGACCGCGATGAATCGGCCGACCTGCTCGTCCTCGTTGGCGACGAGCCGCTTCAGCGGTTGAGCGACTGTAACGATCGGAGGTGGCGGCGCGGGTCGCTGCGCATTCGATCGCGGACGCTCGCAGCCGGCTATGAGCAACGCCACGATCGACACCAGGACGGGAGCACGAACCAGCGAAGCGAGCATTGCTTGGATCCTCGATGCAGGCACAAAGTTGTCGGTGATACAGTGCCAGTTCGGCTGGACGGCCCACACCAGCCGACCAAACCCACGGGCGAGCACGGTTGCGAATGGAGTCTCGCCCTTTGCCTTGCAGCTACTGCCACGGCTAGCATCCGATCGATGCCATGTCCACTTTAGGGAAGAAGTGATCGGAGGAAATCAGATGACAGATCTGAGCCTTGGCCCCTCTACCCGAGTCTTGCCCGACCAATGCGTCCGCAAAAATCATGCTGACACCGTCAGCTTAACCAGCACAGAATGGCATCCTTACGCGTTTTCTCGCGCGCGAAACAATTGAGTCGCGCACACGTAGTCGGAGGGGATTGAGCCATGACCGCCTATAAGCACATCTCCGTGAAGCCGCTCGCAGGCGCCCTGGGGGCCGAGATTTCAGGCGTCGATTTGCGGCAGATCAGCGACGAGACTTTCGACGAGATCAAACAAGCGTGGCTCCAACACCTCGTCGTCTTCTTCCGCGATCAAAAGCTCACGCCTGATCAGCAGATCGCCTTCTGCAAACGCTTCGGCGAGATCCACCACCACCCCTTCGTAAAGGGCATGGATGAGTACCCGGACATCCTGGAAATCATCAAAGAAGAAACCGATACGCGTGCCTTCGGTTCCACCTGGCATACCGACCAGATGTTCAATCCCAGGCCGGCCAAGGCGACCATCCTCTTCGCCAAAGAAACGCCCGATGCCGGCGGCGATACCATGTTCACCAATCAGTACATGGCCTACGAGACGTTGTCGGACGGTATGAAGGCCATGCTCGCGAACGTGAAGACCTGGAACGTCGGAAGCCGCAAGAAACTGTCCGCCAGCGATGGCATGGGAAGCGTGAGTGAGGGTCGCTACAAGGGCAACGATAAGATGGCGTCCAAGATTCGCGACCCCGGCGACCTGACCACGGAGGCGGCCCATCCGCTCGTGCGCACACATCCTGAAACAGGACGCAAGGCGCTTTATATCGGCAATCACTCGATTGGCTTGCATGGCTTCGGCGACAAGGAGGCGCGTCCCATCCTGGATTACCTGTTGACACACTCCGTGCAGCCGGAGATGACATGCCGATTCCGTTGGGAAGTCGGCTCGATGGCGATCTGGGACAATCGATGCACCATGCATCGCGCGCTGAACGACTACCCCGGCAAACGCCGCCGCATGCATCGCATCACCATCTGCGGCGACGCACCGTTCTGAGCGCGCGATTGCCGGGCCCGAATGATGCGTCTGCGACCCGGCACCGCACGCAGCGACATGCGACTGAGCTCAATACGCATCCACATGCGCTGTGGCGATAATGGACGGCCGCTCTGCGATACCGTCGGCGAAAGCGGCGAGCTTCGGTCGACCGTCGCGCCAACGCTCAGCGCCATAGCGGAAATCGGCATAGCCCGTGACAGCCGCTGCCGCGATCTCTCTAAGCCCGAATTGCTTTTGCCCAAGACTCGACGCCTCACCCTCGAGCGCATCGAACCCAGCCTTGAATTTTACGGCGAGTGCGGCCTTGAGGTCGCTCGATTGCTGCGCCTCCGGACGTGCACGCTCCGATAGACCGACCAACAGGAAGTCGAGAATTCCATCGCACAGCGCCTGCAGCCTGAGCACTGAGAAGCGCTCTGGACCATCCCTCGGGATCAGCTTCGGACCGGCATGCAAGGTGTCGAGATACTCGACGATGACTCGGCTGTCGTAGAGCGTGCTGCCGTCGTCGAGCATGAGCGTGGGAAGCTTGTTCAGTGGATTGAGGCGCATCACGTCTGCGTTCGGCTTCGTCGGTGCGACGACCGTACGTTCACACGCGATGCGATCGGCGAGACCGGCCTCGTGGGCAAAAATCATGACCTTTCGCACGAAAGGCGAGCGGGAGGACCAGAACAGCTTCAAGTTGCGCCCCATCGGTTGTCGAGTGACTGAAACTCGATGGTAGGGCGCTGGCGGCGCAGCGTGAAGTCCAAAGCGCTTGGCAGCGCTGAAGCACTTAGAGCCTGCAACACCTACATATTTAATGGAGCACAGGACCCTTCAAAAATTCCCGGCGGTCTGCCGACCGCAGATGAACCTCGATCGTTCGCCCGCTTCGGTTGATCATTAGTGGCACCTCGACACCCGCCTCGCCGAGAGACCAGACGCGCCTGAAGAAACCAGCCAGATTCCTGACGTCTTTCCCAGCCACGCCAACGATGATGTCGCCCGTGCGAATGTCCGCGCGCTTGGCTGGCCCGCGCGCTGCGACTCCTGCAACAGCGATCTGCCGATCGATCTCCGTCGCGTAGAGCCCAAGCCAGGGACGAGGCGGACGACGCGGACGCCCGACCGTCAGCATGTCATCTAGGATCGGCTTCAGCAGATCAATCGGGACCATCATGTTGATGTCCTCGGATCGCCCGTCCTTCAATACCTGCTGCACCTGAAGCGACCCGATCCCCAGCAGCTTGCCACCTTGGCCGATCAGTGCCGTACCGCCCCAGTGCGGATGACTGGGGGCCGTGAAAATGGCCTGATCGAGCACATACTCCCAGTAACCGGCGAATTCCTGCCGGGCGACGACGGCTCCCGCGACGGAGTTCTGTCGACCGCCAGTGCCCGCGACGATGACCTCGTCACCGACTTCGACGGCGGCGCTGTCTCCCAGCGCAAGGCTGGCGGTCTCGACCCGGCCGAGCGCCTGCACCAGCCCGAAGCCGGTTTCCTGATCGAAGCCGATGACGTGCCCCGGAAGGACGCGTCCGTTGGCGAGCCTCAGCCACACGGCCTCGGCCTCGGTGACCAGATAGCCGATGGTCAGCACGACGCCGTGGTCACCGATCAGAACGCCATGGCCGAGCCGCTCCGTTCCGAGCGTATCCGCTGTGAAAGCATCCCCGGGAATGATCGTCTTGAGACCGATGACGGAGCTCAAGGCCTTGTCGAGATCGAAGTCGTAATTTTCTGGTCGTGGCTGCACGGCCGGACCTCCGCGAGGGCCAAAACACATTGGCGACTAGGATAGGCCCAACTGCGACCGCTCACAATCATCACGGTGCCCAGCGGGATTAGCCTTGCACTTAATTGTCGTCAATCGGCAAGGTCACGCATCACGTCGAGACGAGCACCCCCGGGTCTCTCAACGGCCTCGCCAGTATTCGCATGCACCACATCGCTGATGATGCGCTCGGTGGCACTCATCAGATAGCTGGTCAGCGCCTCGTTCAATTGACTGAACTCGGGCCAGAGCACGCCATCGACGAACGATCTCGGCGCCTTCACGACGAGAGATTGTCGCTTCATCCGCGGATAACGATACGGCTCGATACCGTACCGTCGGCTGAGGGCGAGGAACAACTTGCGTGACCACGGATCATGGATGGCAAAGCGCATCTCGATGGCCGGCTCGTGCGCCGCGATCTGGCCCAACCTGGCGCGAATACGCTCAGCAGCCGCACCTGCCGCGTCGCGCTCCCCGTCGGTCTTCGCGCCGGCGAATAAGGCCTCGATCTTCCTGAGCTTCTCGCGAAGCTCGTCCTCGGTCGTCATCGAGGCCCCCCGAAACAGCGCTATTCCGGAGCCGCGCTCTCGCTCACTCCAGTACGGCGATCGTCTTCCTCTTGATCAGGTCGAAATCGATCGCAGCCCCCAGTCCCGGACCGGTCGGCGCATACACCAGCCCTTTGTGGTCGACCTCGATGTCCTGGACGAGGCCGTACTTCTGAGCACCATCGGGCAGCAGAACCTCGAAATACTCGCAGTTTCGGATCGCCATGATCAAGTGGAGGTTGGCGATGTTATTGAGCGAATTTCCGCCATGATGCACTTCGTAGCTCATGTGGAAGCACTCGGCCAGATGAGCCGTCTTTAGGCAGGCCGTGAGCCCCCCTTTAACGGCCACGTCACCGCGCAAATAATCGGTGGCCTGCGCCATGAGCCAAGGAGCGTAGGCCGTATGCCCGCCCGGAGCATACTCGGTGGCCATGATCGGAACCGACAGCTGGCTCTTCAGCTTCACGTAACCCGACATGTCATCCTCAACGAGCGGGTCCTCGTACCAGTAGAAGCCCAAACGCTCGACCGCCTTGCCGACACGCAGCGCCGCCACGTAATCGTAGGACCAGGTAGAGTCGAGCATGATGCGGTAGTCGTCCCCGACGGCCTTGCGAACCGCCTCGCATACCTTGATGTCCACCTCCCACTGCGTCGGAGGATGGATCTTGTAGGCACCCCATCCGCGAGACTTGAACGAAAGCGCCTCCTCGGCGTAGGCCTCCGGCGACAACAGCACGGCCGACGAGGCATAGGCCGGTACACTCGTTCGGTAACTGCCCATCAGTTTGTGCAACGGCATGTTCGCGGCCTTGCCGGCGAGATCCCACAGCGCCACATCCACGGCGCCGAGCACGCGCAACTGGTTGTTCATGCGACAGCGGCCCCACATCCGCTGGAAATGCCGCTCGCGATCAAGCGGGTCCTCTCCGATGAGCATCGGCTTGAGAATCCGCGCGATCAATTGTGCGTCGTTGCTGGCGGGACGACTGGCCGAACCGAGGAAGGAATGCCCCTCGATGCCTTCATCCGTCCGGATTGTCACCAGCCCGAGATCGCTCTGCCCCGAGAACTTGCCCGTATGGCGCCCGTATTGCGTGGCGGGAATATTGTCCCAAGCGAATAAAGTCACGCTGATATCAGTGATCTTCATGGTCTTGGCCTCACATTGCGACGCCAGTTCCGAAAAGGCGCCCGCGCCGAATTTCCGTCAACCGCTCGAAAGCATGAGATAGAGGGCTGCGCCCGCCATCAGCGATAGTGTGAAACCGACCGCCAGACCCGGAAGCGGGCTGCCGTGTCCCAACGCCGGCGGGCTCGTGGCCAGTCCTTGACCTTGCTCGGCGATCGCCCGCTCGATGATCATCGGAGGCCGCTCGAGAGGCTCGTCACCGTCAAGCGGTGCGACCTCGGCGAGTGGCCGGACCGGAAATCCACCGACTGCCAGATTGGCTTCGGCGAGCGCTCGCACGATGTCCGCACCGGCCGCATCGTCTTCTGCGAGCACGAACTCGCCCCAGCTGTCGAGAGTCGGATCGGAAATGTCTGCGCTTGCAGCGTGCACGTGCTCCGGCCGACACGGCCGCGGCGGCGGCGGCAGCGGCAGGTCGGCGACCACTGGGCTGGCACCGTTGCCGGCACACGTCGTGGCAGCGTCGCCGCCCGTCCCTATCCGTTTCGGCATGGCCACATTGTCGTCATTCGCGTGAGAAGCCGCAGAGGGTGCATCGGATCTGGGTAACTTCGCGCGCGACCAAGGCTCGTGCACGACATGCCCCCCCGGTCGCATTGGACCGAGATCTGCCAAGGCTTCATTGAGTTTCCGGCGCGACCAAGGAGACGTAGGCGCCGTGCCGTGGTCTTCGGTCTGGTGGTCGCGGGGAGGACGTTCAGCGGTGGGACTGGGCTCCGCGGCAACCTCGCTGGTCCTTCGCTCCCAATCGTCGACGCGCAACGTGTCGATCGCGACCGTACCCGACATCCTCGACTCCTACGCAAACGCAAACTCTGCTCGACGCAGCCGACCACAGAGCAACACTACGGCCAAATTGCGAGTGCCGACAACCGTGCGCCGCCATCCAGCGGGCGCCGGGGCGGGCGGAAGCGAGCGCCGCCGTTGAGTATCAGGATGTACGCGAAAGACCTGCAAGCCGATCGAGCAGGCGTGGACGGTTACCCGGCGGCCGGGTCGAACTGGACTTGCTCTCACTTTGTGCAGGTGCGCTCGCGACTGGCTTGTCGACGATCCCGTTTTTCGTCGCGAGAGGGACCGGCACTTCGGCTGGGTTCGGCTCTGGACCTTCTACTTTCGGCCCGACCTCTGCCACCTCTTCCCGGGCACCCTCGAGATCGAGTCCCGCTTGCGCCACTCGTTCGGCGAGGCTGGGCCGTGGGGACGCGGCGCCGCGACCGCGAGCCTCGGCATTGCCGTTGCTGGGACCCAGTCGCTTTAACTCGCCATTGAAATGAGCCGCCTGACGAGCCAGCCTCTCGTTGGCACCCGCCAATTCGCTTCTGAGCTTTGCGACGATCTCAGTCTGCTGGACGGACAGCGCTTCGAGCGACTGAACGCGAGCCTTGAGCGCTAGACGGCTCTCGCGGATCGAGCCGAGCATCTCGCCGTCCGCATTCTTCTCGAAAACAGTGATGGCCGCCTTCAAGCGAGCAATCTCCGCCTGCTGATCCTCGATCTTCGAGCGCAGTGCCGCAAACTGGCGCTCTGTCTCACTGTCAGCGGCCCCCGGCTCGGACTCCACCCCCCTTATGCCGCCGGTCCCTCTCCCCGAGAGGCTCTGAAGGCGAGCGAGTAGTTGCGCCTGCTCCCGCAACTTCGTCCGAAGCGCTTGGATCTCGGCTTCTTCGGCTGCGTCGCCACCATCGACCCGCAACCCGCGGGACGCGACGATCTCGTTCAGCCGCTCGATCTCTGCCTTCTGCTCGGTGTTGAGGGCGCTGGCAGCGGCCAGAGCTTGAACCTGTTTCTCGGCGGTTCGCGTCAACTCGCCCACTTCGTGCTCGCGCGCGTGCAGAACTTGCTTAGCCTCGGTCAGCCGGCGTTCGACGCGCGGCAATCGATCGGCAATCGTCTGCTCGAGCACCCGCCTTGCGTTTTGCGCCTCTTCGTAGCTGGCCTGCAGCCGTTCGAGATCGGCTTCCAGCATGTTGACGCGCGCATCCCGCCGGTTGATCTCGATCTGCTGACGAGCTCCCGCCAGCCGAACCTGTTCGACCAGCGTCTCCAGCTTATGCATTTTGATGGCATACTCCGCCCGGATACGATCGCGATCGGCGGCGATCTCCAGCTCGGACAGCGGCATCGTATCCTTGATGCGCCGCGTCGTGAGCCTTACGGCTCGCCTCCAGAAGGCCGGCGCACTGAGCAGTCCAAGCAACGCCGCCGCCAGAAAACCTAGCGCAATCAGCATGCCGGACTGGATCGTGATCACGCGGTAGACCCCGGCTGTTTCTCGAGCTGCACCTCGACCAAACCGAATCGAGCACGGCTTGATCTCATCGGCTAGCAGATTATCCCTAGAATCGCCCGCGTGCTCTAAGTGTCGTGCGGCGACGCTCCCACGCTAGTCAACCCAAAACTCCTCAGCTCAGTTCGATGTTTCCAGCGGTGTGGCCCACCGACCTATGCTGGCTTTGCCAGGAAGCGCGAGCGGGGCGACGTCGCGCACTCATGCTCAAAACGGGTTCCAAGTGGGGCGTGGCGTATACTTCAGGTAACCGACGTTGGCTCCGAGCCGAAAACCGACGCCTGCGCGAATCGGCGCCAGCACGATGTCGTCGCGCTTTTGAAACGTCAGCCCAACGCCGCCGACGACGTACGCCGAACCGGCCACGCCGCCGAAGCGTTGATAGATCTCCGAGGGGTCGCGAATGTTGTAGACGAGCACCATGACTTTGGACCCTTCGGCTCCGGCGTCGTACCCGATCGAGGGCCCCTGCCAATAGACACGATGGGTTCCGGCATCGCGCGTATGGAGCCGCCCTTCGCCATAGCGCAATCCCGCGACGAACGCGCCGCCTAGATCCTCTCCGAGAATGTAGCCGTTCGGCCGACCTTGCGTCTTGAAGGCGTACTCGATGACGCTGGCGAGACCTTCGCTGATCGAGCCGAAGAAGCCGTGTCCCGCCCCGACGATCTCGCGCATCGAGAAAGTGCCATCGCGCGGCGGCGGCTCTCGATCGTCATAGGGTGGCGCGCTAGAGGCATAGCGATCGCGGCCGTAGCCGTTCGAACGATTGTCATCACGCCACTGCTGCTCGTCGCGCGCTGGTGAAGGGTAAGGTGGCGCATAGACCGGCTCTCGAGAAGGCTCATAGCGTGCCGGCGGGCGGTACGCATCGTCTCGAGCCTGCCGTCGTCCCGCTCCGCTCTCATACGGCCCGGGCGGCCGGTAGGCGTCGTCTCTTCGGCCGCCATACGTGTCGTTGCCCCGGGACGCGCCCCCATAAGATGGCGCCGAAGACCGATAGTCCTCCTCTCTGGGTTGACCATAGGAGTCTCCGGCCAGCGGCGCGCCGCCATAAGGCGACGGATCGGGTGGCGGCAGGGCGTCCCGGTCGACATCGCCCGATTGCTCGTAGCGGCGAGCCGTATCCGGATTATCCCTCAGCCAGGGGAGACGATCCTGGGCCGTGGCGCCATTGACGCCAACTAGTCCGGCGAGCAGAACGCTGGCCAGAAGCAGCTTGACCCCTGTCGGGGCGAATGACTTTGTCGGCATGACGTGGCTTTTTCTCGCAACTGCGACGCCCATGAGGCGCGACTGCCCGCCCAACGAATCAGCTCACGCCTCGGCAGGGCATGCTCAACAAAGTCTTTACGCAAAGTGTTACCAAAGTGTGGCCACGGGCTCGGCTCGACGGCGGCAGATGCCCAAGCTGCGCAGTATTTCAGTCGCGACCAGCCATCGGCTCTGGCGTGCCCCACGCCACGAAGTGCCCGTTGCGAAAGCCGCTCTCGACCTTGCCGTAGCGCAGGGGGGAGCTATCCGCGCTGGTCACGCATCCACCGGCCGCCGCTAGCACCGCATGACCGGCGGCAATGTCCCATTCCATCGTCGGAGCGAGGCGGGGATAGATGTCGGCCGAGCCGCGGGCAATCGCACAGAATTTGAGTGAGGATCCGCTGTCACGCCGTTCGGCAACGGCATACCTCGCCAGGAAAGCCTCCGTCTCGCCAGTCATATGCGAGCGACTGGCGACGGCGACGAGTGCGTTTCGGTCGGGGGAGCGCGTCCGGATGCGCTCGAACCGACAATCCGCGACCCCAGATATGGTCGCCCCGACTGGAAGACGTGCCAAACCGACCTCGTTCGGAGCCAGCGTCACGTAAAGTTCGCCAAGCGCCGGTGCATAAACCAGACCGAGGGTCGGCGCACCATTTTCGATGAGCGCGACGTTGACCGTGAACTCGCCGCGCTTGTTGATGAATTCCTTGGTGCCATCGAGCGGATCGACGAGGAAGAACGCGGGGCCGATTTTGGGCACATGCCCCTCGGAAACCGCTTCTTCGGCGATCACAGGAATATCGGGAGCGATCGCCTTGAGTGCAGCGAGCAGGATCTCTTCAGCTTCGCGATCCGCAATGGTGACGGGAGACTCGTCGGACTTGGCCTCAACCACAACGCCGGCCTCGTAGTGCCGCATCTCCACCGCACCTGCCTCTACGACGGGTACGATCAGTCGAGCTGCGAGTTCCGCGATACGATCTGGTGTGCTGATGGCCATGTCCGTGCTCTCGCCTCCGAAGATCCAACCGGGTGCTCCAGCGAGCCCGTGATTCGCGAGCGGCGGGCGGAACGTGCAACCGCAACTCACCGCTCCAGCCTAATCGCGGCCTCAAAGCCACAATTCACTTCGTATTTACAGCGAGATGCTAGCCAGAACGGTGCGGGCGCTTGGCTTGATTGCCTGCAACCGTGTATCAGCATGCTTCGAGCCGTTGCAAGCGGGACCGTTTCGAGTCCGAAGCGAGCGGCATGAGGCTTGGTTGGCGTGGCCACGATCGACCCTCGCAGGTCGGCGGGCGTTTCAATGATTCACCCGAGCAGGGATCGCGCAACCGATGACCCAGACCGCCCATCCGACCGATCTCGAACTCGCCGCTCTGATTTCGAGCAAGATCTGCCACGACGTGATCAACCCCGTCGGCGCTATCTACAATGGCCTGGAGATCCTGAATGAGGAGGAGGACGCCGAGGCAAAGTCCTATGCTCTCGACGTCATCCGAAATGTCACCGAGCAGGCCTCGGCGCGCCTCCAGTTCGCTCGGTTCGCCTTCGGTGCCGCCGGCTCCGCTGGATCCGTCATCGACCTCTCGACCGCCGAGCAGATTAGCCGCGGCTTCATCGGCAAGGGCAAGCACAAGCTGACTTGGAAAGGGCCCGCCGGCCATCTTGGCAAGGACCGCGCCAAGTTGCTGCTCAATCTGGTCGCTTCCGCGATCAGTGCTCTACCTCGAGGCGGCGAGATTCAGGTCGACATCAAGGGTCCACTGGACAACGCCAGCTTTACCGTGCGCTGCCGAGGCACTGGCGCACGACCACCTCACCACCTCATCGAGTTCCTGACCGGCGCACCGACCTCGCCCCTCGATACGCAAACCATCCAGCCCTACTATACGGCCCGGCTTGCCACGAACGCTGGAATGCGCCTCGACGTCTTGAAGGAGGGCGCCGACATTTTGCTTGCTGCGCGATCCTGAAGTCCCGGTCCGTTGCAGCCACTCGCACAAAATTAACGATTAGCGGCCAAATTCGCCCTTAGGTTGCGTCGAGCCCATGCTCGGCGCCCGGGAAAATTGGCCCACGAACGGGCACAGATGGCTGCGCTGGAGCAAGCAAGTCATGAGACATTGCCTCGTCGTTGACGACTCTGAGGTCATCCGCAGAATCGCCCGCCACATTCTGGAAAGCATGCACTTCGAGGTGACCGAGGCCGAGAATGGCCAGGAAGCCGTCGAGCGGTGCATCCAACGCATGCCGCACGCCGTACTTCTCGATTGGCAGATGCCGGTCATGAGCGGGCTCGAGTTCCTGGGCGCACTACGTCTCGCCACCAAGGGCGAAAGACCCCACATCATCTACTGCATCACGGAAAACGATCCGGGTGAGATCTCGCGTGCCCTCATGGGTGGTGCCAACGACTATCTCTTGAAGCCCTTCGATCGCCAATCGCTGTCGTCCAAGCTGACTGCGGCCGGCCTGGCCTGACGGTCGCTGTCCGCCCTCACACCTTGACTATGCAGGGCCAGCGGTGCTGAAGCTCGGCCCATGAATTATCGCCATGCATTCCATGCCGGCAATTTCGCCGACGTGCTCAAGCACGCCGCACTCGCCCTTGCATTGCGCCGCCTGACCGCGAAGCCGAAGCCGTTGCGCGTGATCGACACGCACGCAGGCATCGGCAACTACCGGCTCGACGCATCGGAGGCGGAACGCACGGGCGAATGGAAGAACGGCATCGCTCGCCTGCTCGGCACCGGCGCCTCGGCCATTCCACCCGAGATCGACGCACTTCTGACCCCTTACTTCGACGTCGTCCGCGCTGCCAACCGTCCAGGCGAGATCGTCGCCTATCCGGGCAGTCCTGCCATCGCCCTCGCGCTGCTGCGCCCCGAGGATCGCCTCGTCGCAAGCGAACTGCACCCCGAGGACGTCGCGCTGCTCCGGCGCTGCCTTCGTGGTGATCGCCGCGCCAAGGTACTCGCCCTCGACGGCTGGCAGGCTCTGCGCGCTCTGTTGCCCCCGAAGGAACGCCGCGGCCTCGTCCTCGTGGATCCCCCCTTCGAAGAGCCCGGCGAGTTGCAGCGTCTCCGCGATGGTCTAGTCGACGGTTTACGCAGATTCGCGACAGGGACCTACATGCTCTGGTTGCCGATCAAGGACCAACACCAGATCGCTGGGTTCGAGATGGCGCTTCGCGAACTCGAGCTCGAGAAAATTCTCTGGGCTGAACTCCGCGTCGCGCCTATCGCCGCCATAGGTCCCTTGGCCGCCACCGCGCTCGTGATCGTTAATCCGCCGTTCGGGCTCGCCGAAGAGATGGAAGTACTGCTGCCGTTCCTGGCGGATCGCCTCGCGAGTGAGCCCGGAAGTGGTGGCTGGGAGCTACGCACACTCTGATCCGCCGGTAATCTATTCCTTGCCGCGCGCCTGCGCCCCCTCGACCTTGCACGGGTTTTCGGTGTTGAATAATGTCCGGACAATTGATCCAGGCATCCCGAGGCCGCGCCGCCGAGCGCCGACACGCCCAAAGAGGCTCCACCCATGAACGATGTAGACCGGTCCTCCCTGAGCGCAGCCCTGGGCGACAGCCTGGAAACGGTGGTCGCAGGCTGGCTCGCGAGCTTCGAGGCGGCGCTGACGAGTCGGGACGCCAGCGCACTCCGCGATCTTTTCGTCGAGGATAGCCATTGGCGGGACATCCTCGCCTTCACCTGGCACATCACACCGACACTCGGCTCGACCGAGATCGCTCGCAAGCTCTCCGACCGGCAGGCGATCATGAAAGCCAAGGGCTTCGCGCTCGCGGCGGGCCGCACTCCCCCGCGCAAGGTTCGTCGCGTCGGTGTGGAAGTCATCGAGGCCATTTTCGATCTCGAGACGGCCGTCGGGCGTGGCAATGGCGTGGTGCGCCTGGTCCCCGACGCGAACACCGGCGCGTACAAGGCCTGGGTCCTGCTCACGACGCTCGAGGAGTTGACCGGCTTCGAGGAAAAAATCAACGAGCGCCGTCCCACGGGCGCCGCCTACTCGCGCAACTTCGGCGGCGACAACTGGGAGGACGTCCGGCGCAAGGCGCAGGCCTACGCCGACCACGACCCCACCGTGCTCGTCGTCGGCGGCGCCCAGGCCGGCCTATCCATTGCCGCGCGTTTGAATCAGGTCGGCATCGACACGCTGGTCGTGGAGCAGTGGCCGCGCATCGGTGACAGCTGGCGCCGGCGCTATCACTCGCTGGCGCTCCACAACTCCATCCACGTCAATCACCTGCCTTACATGCCGTTCCCGCCAAACTGGCCGACGTACATCCCGAAGGACATGCTCGGCATGTGGTTCGAGGTCTACGCACAGGTGATGGAGATCAACAACTGGACCAACACTGAGTTCACCAAAGGTACGTGGGAGGCCAAGGCCAAATGCTGGACCGCCCACCTTAAGCTCGCAGACGGCACCGAGCGCGTCATGCGCCCGAAGCACATCGTCTTCGCCAACGGCGTATCGAGCTACCCGCTGATCCCGAAGATCCCCGGCCTTGATGAGTTCAAGGGCAAAGTCGAGCACTCCGAAGGCTTCGACAGCGGCGCGCCCTACACCGGCAAGCGAGCCCTCATCATCGGCACCGGCTCCAGCGCCAATGACATCGCGCTCGACTTGCACAGTTTCGGCTGCAAGACGAGCCTCATCCAGCGCGGCTCGACGACGGTCGTCTCCATCGATCCGAGCGCCAAGCTGAACTACGCGCTTTACGACGAAGGCGCGCCCTATTGGGATTGCGACTTGCTTGCGGCCGCCGCGACGCCGCCACTGATCATCAAGGCCTACCAGGCCGGCGTGAAGCGCATGATGCAGCTCGACCACGACATGATCGAGGGCCTCAAGGGCATCGGCTTCAAGTTCGACATCGGCGACGACGATACCGGCCACCAGATGAAGTATCGCCGTCGCGGCGGCGGCTACAATCTCGACGCGGGCAGCTCCGAGCTGATGATCAAGGGCGAGATCGGCCTCATCCAGTACGAAAATATCGAGCGTTTCTGTGCAGAAGGCGCGCTGATGAAGGACGGCTCGATCATCCCCGCCGACCTCATCGTGCTCGCAACCGGCTACTTCCCGCAGGCCGAACTCGTCCGCCGCGCGCTCGGTCAGGAAATGGCCGACCGCATCGGCCCGATCTGGGGCGAGGACAAGGACGGCGAGCTCAACAACATGTTCCGGCGCACACCCCAGGAGAACGTCTGGTTTATCGCCGGCAGCCTCGCCCAGTGCCGCGTCTACTCGAAATACATGGCCGTCCAGATACGCGCCACCGAGCAGGGCTACATCGGCAAGCTGGGGGCGTGAGGCGGCAAATACCCTCGAAATGTCATCCCGGTGCTTGTCACCGGGATCCATTCCTCCACTTGTTCGGATGTCTCGATCAGCTACGCTTATACGGCCATTTGCGCTCGAGGATTTGGCACGATGGGTCCCGGTGACAAGCACCGGGATGACGTGTGAAGCCTCCACGCTATCCACGGAATTCACAGTCGGGCACAAGCCGAAGTGATCCGCCGCGTCTTCGATCGAGTAAGGTCATAAACAACGAGACCTCACGATCCGGCCCGAGACAAGACCCATGCCCCTTCACCTGATCAAGCTGAGCGTCGGCACCGACTCGGTCGAGGATCTGGCCGACTGGCAGGCCGAGCGCCTGCGCCAGATGAAGCGGGAAGGCCAGAAGCCGGACCTGTTCCACCGCACCTTCCAGATGCCCAAGCGCCGCGACGATCTGCTCGACGGCGGTTCGATCTATTGGGTCATCAAGGGCATCATCCAGGCCCGGCAGCGCCTGCTCGACCTGCGCGAAGGCACCCGCGAGGACGGCACCCCCTGCACGCTCCTGATCCTCGACACGACGCTCGTCCCCGTCCGCCCGACGCCCCGCCGCGCCTTCCAGGGCTGGCGCTATCTCGCACCGGACGACGCCCCCGCCGACCTCACCGCCGGCAACCACGACGCCATCACCTCCATGCCCCCCAAAATGCGCAAGGACTTGGCGGAGTTGGGGCTGATTTGAGGGGGGACGAATGACCCTAACGGTGACTAGGAGCAAGGAGCGGCCGTAGGGACGGCCCACGTCCCTTCTCCCCGTTGCCCTGCACTCGCAATGGGGAGCGGGTTAGGGTGTGAGGGGCACCGGGGATTTTGCGGCACAGGCAGCAACGCGAGTGACCCTGGCCGTGTGGAAAGTCCGGTGGGTGCCGAGAAGTGATATGATTCCCTTGCTGAATCGGCGGGGGCTCGCATGGCGGGATTTGTCGAGGGTGCGGATGGGTCTCAGGCGACGCTGTTGCCGGAATGCCTCGATAATTGGGTCGACGAGAGCAATCCTGTTCGTTTCATCGATGCCTTTGTCGAGCGCTGGATTTGCGCGAGCTTGGCTTCAACGGCCTTGATCCTGCCGAGACCGTAAGGCCCGCCTATCACCCGGCCGTGCATCTGAAGCTCTACGTCTACGGCTACCTCAACCGCGTGCATTCGAGCCGGCGCCTTGAACGCGAAGCCAATCGCAATCTCGAAGTGATGTGGCTGCTGCAGCGATTGGCGCCCGACTTCAAGACTATCGCCGATTTCCGTAAGGACAATGGCGCCGCGATCAAGCAGGTCTGCGCGCGCTTCATCGAGGTCTGCCGCAAGCTCGGCTTGCTCAACAAGGCCAGCATCGCCGTCGACGGCAGCAAGTTCAAGGCCGTGAACAACCGCGACAGGAATTTCACGAAGGCAAAGGTCGAGCGTCGGCGAAAGCAGTTGGAGGAAAGCGTCGCGCGCTACCTCTCGCAGCTTGATACGGCCGATCTGCGGGAGAGCAGCACGGCGATCACGCTGAAGCGGATCAGGCTCAAGGACAAGCTCGAAAAGTTGCATGAGGAGATGGAAAAACTCGCCGCGATCGAGAAGCAGATGCTTGCCGCGCCTGATGAGCAGATTTCGCTGACCGATCCGGACTCGCGTTCGATGGCAACGAGCGGTCGCGGTTCCGGGGTGGTGGGGTACAACGTGCAGACGGCAGTCGATACCGAGCACCATCTGATCATCGCCCACGCAGTGACGAATGTCGGCAACGACACGGCACATCTTACCAACATAGCCCAGCAGGCAAAGGCCGTTCTCCAAGTCGACAAAGTGGAAGCCGTGGCCGACCGCGGCTACTTCGACAGTCAGAAAATTCTCGACTGTGACCGCGCGGGAATTGAACTGACGCTGCCAAAGCCAGAACGATCAAGCTCGAAATCGGAGGGCCGTTTCGGCACGCTTATCGCTGCCCTGCCGGAGAAATGCTGACTTATCGCTTTACCGGCAAAGAGGACGGGAAAGCGCTGCGGCGTTATTGGACGACGGCTTGCGGGGAATGCGCACTCAAGTCGAAGTGCACGACGGGCCGGAGCGTCGGATCTCGCGATGGGAGCACGAACACGTTCTCGAAGCGGTGCAGGAGCGCCTCGACCTCAACCCGGATGCGATGCGCACGTGGCACGAAGTCGTCGAGCATCCGTTCGGCACGCTCAAGATGCGCATGGGCCCGACGCACATCTTGTGCAAACGCTGCCGAAGGTCGCGACCGAAATGGCGCTCTGTGGGCTCGGATACAATCTCACGCGCGTGATCAACATCGTTGGCGTCGAGAAAATGATCGTGCGGGTGCGGGCGTAGCGGGGAGGTGCGCGCGCCTCACGTGGCCGACATTGCGTCTCAGATCGCCACCACAAGCCCGCTGGCGGACCGCAAGCGCCTCACAGGAACGAATTTCTCAGAATCCCTCAATTCAGCTACATTCTGGGTGCCCTGCAGCATTCCACGCCGCGAACTCGCGTTCTCACACGGCCAAGACCCCAACCGGACTCAGTGCCAGCGCGCAAAAGCTGTGTTGCAAAAAGTGCAAGACACGACGATGGAATCGTTTGCACCGCAATAGGCTGTCCGGCGGACCATCAACTCTTGATGAGTGCTGATCAGTGCAGTGCTTCGAGCAAGTCCCGATCCACGGCTGGGAGTTTTGCTGTGTGCGCCCGTGTGGCGAGCGCGGCAAATTGGTCGGGGCATGTCCGGTGCAAGAAGCTTATGCCAGCCTGGAACGACGTGCGATGGGGCATGGGCGTCTGGCCGGTCATGAGGTTGATGGGCCCCGTCGGCTGGTCCAGATAGGCCTCGACCTGCGCCACCACGAGCGCACAGTCTTCACTCGTTCCGATCCTCGTGAGCCCGAGGAGCACGAGCCAACGCTCGATCGGATCGGTGCGCCAGCTCAGCTGGTCTCGAAGCCAATCGCGATGACGTGACCCACACAGGACAGAAGCCGCGACCAACAGATAGGTGATAGCGAGCGCGTTGGCGCGCGTCCGCTCGAGACCGTCCAGTTCGTCGATGATCGCGTCTGCGGACGCCTCGTTGCCGCAACGGGAGAGCGCCTCGGCGCACACGCGCGTTTCCTCGCCGCCTGCACTTCGGCGCAGGATATCCGTGAGCAGCTCAACGGGCCGCTCACCCGCGCAGGCGCCGAGCGCCTGGATAGCCGCCTGCCGGACGCGTGGCTTGGTGGACGCAAGCATCGGCTCGATCGGATGAGACTCGAGACCGTCGAGCAGGCGAAGTGTGCCGAGGATCTCCAATAGCGCGGCTTCACTCTTTTCCGCGCCGAGGCGCTCGAGCAGAAACGTGGCGACCTCGGTCGACCTGGAACTGCGCGCGAGATAGTCGAGGAATTCGTAAGTCAGTTTCCGCTCGATCGCGGACAGCTTTCGGCTGAGGACCGCGCGAAACTCCGGGATCAAAGCTGGATCGGCGAGGGTGCGGGCGGTGTCGCGGGCCCCACCGGGGTCCCCCGTCGTCGCCGTCTTGATCAAGTCCTCGATCATGATCCGCCGCCCACAATGACCTTGCTCATCGTCACCGTGAACGTGACGCGGTCGCTGGCGAACGCTGCGGCTCGGACGTCGGCGAAGATTTCGTGAATGCCGGCGCCCTTGAACTCGCAGTCCTCGAAGGTGCTCGGCCAGGAGGCGAGGTGAAGATTGCACTCGTGGAACCGGCAGCGGATGAAGCGTGCATTGAAGTGCGCGAGTTTGAAGTTGGCGCCGCTGAAGTCGCAATCGGTGAAGGTGCCGTTGACGCTGCAGCTCTTCGTCGTGATCTTGCGGAAGGAGCAGGCGGTGAATTGCCCCATGAGGCGATGGAACTTCCCGGCGCGATCGAAGACCGAGCGGTCGGCAACGACATCCTGAAGTTGGATCGACTGCTCGGCGCCGAACTGGTTCTTGGGCGCACGCGCTCCGGTAAAGTCCGCGTCAGCGATCGACACGCTCGCCACCTCGGCCAACGGAAAGCCACGGAAGTCGGCGAGGCCACTCGGCAGAGTGCCCCTGGGTGATGCCGGCATCGGGATAGCCTTGCGCATCGCCCCACGCTTAAGAAAAATCGCGGCCTGTATTGGTGCCATCTCCTCGGTGATCCACGCGTCAGCCATTTCTCACCTGTTCATCTCCATGGCCGGCGAAAGATCAAGCGCCACACGAAAGCCATGAGTATTGATCCGAAGGTCGGGGTCGTCCCCGTTGCGGCCGCACGACCGAAGGTTGACAGGATTGCAATTCCAGGAACCACCGCGGACGACACGTTGAAACTCGGAATGCGTCCACGCAGCCTCGTCGTTCATCCATGCCGATCCGTCACTTGGGGCGCCGACATAATCTACGTGGTAGTCGTCCGCGCACCATTCCCAGACATTGCCGTGCATGTCGTGAAGGCCCCAGAGATTTGATGGATACCTTCGGGCCGGCGTCGTGCCATTCGCGAACTGTCCAAAATTGGCCTGCTGCGAGTCTATCTCCATCCCGGTGCTGTAAGCTGTGTCTGTCGTCGATGGGCAGCAATACTCCCACTCGGCCTCCGACAGCAGGCGATAGCGCTTCCCGGAATTCTGTTCGAGCCAGGCGGCATAGGCGATGGCATCGTGCCAGCTCACGCAGACGACGGGGTGGTCATCCTGTTGGAGGAAGCCCGGGTTGCGCCAAGAACATTTGGCATCGTACTTCCATAGATTGCCCATCCGGTAGACGCCGCTGCCCATTTCGCGGTTGGTCGCCGACACGAAGGCCGCGAACTGACCTCGCGTGATCGGCGTTACGCTGACCGCGAACGGGACTCCGATCGAAACGCGATGCGGGGGCTTCTCGTCGTAGTTGTTCGAACCCATCGCGAACGCACCAGCCGGCATCACCAGCATTTCGGGGCCACTGTCGAAGTCCTTGAACCACTCGGTTCGGCCAGCGCCGGGCATGAGCCAGCCAGCTTGCACAACATGATCGTCGCGGGGGCTGAAGATCGGGGCAGCGACCTTGATACGCTCGGGCACAACCGATGCATCCACCCGGATTTCGGCGCCGCGATCGAGGTCAATTGGCCCCTGTGCCATCGGTGGCCTCCAACATGCCCGAGATCGTCTCGATCAGCTCCCCCGCGCCTGAAGCGTATGGATCGAGCCGAAGCGTTGTTCCGTCACGAAAGGCGACAATCGCTCTCCCGAACAGGGAGCCGCCAAGTGCCACGACGTCCGTAAGCTGCTGTGTCTCGTCGCCCTTAGCCCCAGCGAAGGTGATCGTCGCGCCGCGCCAGCCAATGGCGCTGCGCCGCACCAACCGTATCGCGATTGCGGAAACAATGGCGCCCAATCCGAAGGCCACGATCAACCAGAAGAGAACCTTCATCTGGTGCTCGGCGTCTGGACGGGTCGAGCCGACGAAAAGGTAAATGTAGGCCATGAAGCCGGCCAATGCGGCGCTGAGCCAGAGGCTGCTCCAATGCATCGCACTGGGCGTGATCGAGCGCCAGCCGCGGCGGTCGGGCTGTGACGTGGCGCTTGCGGCAGCGAGTGCTGCGACGACGCCTGCTGCCAGGATGACGATGACGGCACGTGGAGCCTGCTCGAACATGCAGATATCCCCCGGTTCGATCGGTGCGCGCGGCTGTGCAGCCGTCGCCTGGCATCACCGTTCTGCTCGCTGCGGCGGGCCCCCCTCATTGTGTCAACAAGACGTTAACATGCGGTGACTTACAGTGGACGTCCATGGCCTTTCCAGGTTGGGGGCGATAGGCGCATGAACCTCGATCATATCGATGGGCACAAAAGGCTCGGGCTTGCCATCCATCGCGCAGGCTCCAAGGTTGCCGGCATGTTGGCGCGACTGCCTGAAGGCTACCAGCATCTGCTCAGCCAGTCCGATGGGATCGAACTGGCTTCCGGCGCCTTGATCTACGGCTCGCAGGAGCTCGTCGAACGCAACCAAACCTACCAAGTCTCTGCTTATATGCCGGCGCACGTGGCCATCGGCGATGACGGTGGCGGGCAGATGTTTCTGCTGCGTTATGGCGTGGCTTCACCGGTGCTGCGCATCGACATGGGCGCAATCGGATCTCTGGCGCCCGACACGATAGCGAAGAGCATCGAGGACTGGATCGATCAGGGCTGCCCGGTGAAAACGCCCGCTGAATTGCGCGAACCAAAGCGGCCGTCGGTTGCGGATGTACTCCTGGATGCGATTCCCGAAGGCAAGCTCGCCAATCTGTTGGTGCTGAAGGAGGAACTGGATCTCAATCTCAGCATCACCGAACTGAAGAAACTTGTCAGCCATTTGCCAGCGCCGCTTCTGAATGACGCCCCTTACGCCTGGTCGCTCGCGAAATGCGAGAGATTGAACAGCCGCTTCGGCACCTGCCTCTCGCTGAAGACGAAATGATGCGGCAGGGATCGCCATGAGTGTTCGCCTATGCTCCTGCGGCCAGCCCAAACGAGAAGCGCTTGGTTGCGCACAGCATAAGGAAGCGGCGATTGGCCCGGGATAACTACAGCCCCGAACACTGGGAGCTTGGCGCGGATGCCATTGTGGCACCCGACGAGCTACCTACGGATTTGCGGTACTTGGCGCCATTGCTGAGACGCTGGGCCTTTATGAGCCAAGCGCGCCGCGACGACTTCGTCGAGCGTCTTCAGAGGCAACAGCCCGAAGGACTTGATGAGTTTTGCAGGCAGATGAATGTCGCCCAGGAAGCCCTGCGATCGTGGCTGGCTCATGACCTACAGACCAACGTTAGACCGCATGAAACCGCAATCGCGGCGGCTTTCGCACTGAAGGCGTTCGAGTTTCTCAAGCCCGTTGATCATCAGCAAATTGTAGAGTTTCAGATCGCGATGCAGTCCTCTCTGGAAGCCGCCGCCCGCAACAAGGACCTTTCCGAGGCCAACATCGCATTTTCACAACACAGATACGACCGCGTTGTTGAACTGCTGTGTCCACACGAAGATTGCCTGGACGATCTGACAAGGCGGAAACTTGCTTTTGCGAAAAGACTGCTGCACACCGCAAGGACGGTAATTCTGGGTGACGGGAGGGAGTGCTTTGGGAAACTACAATACGGTGATCGCGCCCGTCGCCTGTCCGCGATGCGGGACACTCGTGAATGCCGAAATCGAAGTGAGGTTTGGGGATACGTCTCAGTTCGTCACGTTGAATATTGGCGACAAAGTCCCTTGGGTTTCGGGCCGACAGGAAGAGAACGGCGGACGCCCCCAGAGCGGAAACATGGATGGTGATGGCTACATGGAATGTCCGAGCTGCCGAAAGGATTCGTTTCTGACGGTTTGCGTACGCGACGATGTCATCCAGGCGGTAGAGCAGACCAAGATGCCCAAAGCACCATATATTCCCGACTAAGTCGGCACAGGCCGAGAAACGCCCAGGAGCACAAATGATCGAGAGTCACCTTCCCCAGGACCTTGCCCCGCTCGACATCGAGGTGTCGCGCCTGCGCAAGTCGTATGGACCCGAGCCGATCGCGATCGAGGGAATTGTCTCGATGCAGCCCCAGTCCGTCGCAGACGTTCCTATGGGAGCGTCCTATCGTATTCACTACCTTAGCCTGGAGGCGTGGCGCGTTGCGCAAGGGCCATTGCACCTTGAACCGCTGACTGTCTTGCGGGCTATTCCACGTTCCCCGGATTTCAAGTTCGAAGCAACTGCAGCAACGCTCGTCGCCGTCCGCGTTTGGCTGTCGGAAAGCAGCCGCCGGGCGGTCCTGATCGAAGGATTGCCCGACCCGCCGGTCGATGCCGCCTTCCAGGCGGAGATCGATCGCCTTGTGACGCCGCCCTCCATCGATCACCCGAATTTCGGCCGATTGACCTTAGATCCGTCAATCCAACAGCTCATGGGGGAGGCGGATTGGAAGGGCCGGCGTGCACAGATATCCATTGAAACTTCGAGCCGGGATTTACACGGATCAGCCTTGTCATTCGCTGAAACTGTTTGGGCACAACAATCGCGTATCGATTCCGAAGTGACGGCCTCCGTCGTGGCTTCGACCTTGGCCGAAGTTGAAAGTGTAACCACGCCCGAGGCGATATCTCGCCTCGCCGCGCTGAACGTCTTCGTCGCCGGAAGTCCTTCATCACGTTAGGGATAGCCAATGATAGCCAGCCAAGTTTGGGGTGCGGCCCCCTTCGACAGCGCCATCGCGCAGACTTTGGCGTTCAAAGTCAAGATGGAGCGCACCACCAAGACACTGCCGCATCTCGTGCAGCGCTTCGAAAAGCCGGCGCGCGACACTGCTGAGGCGCTCGAGATCTTAGCGCTGGCCAAGTTCTGGAACCTCGTTGCGGAGCATTCGCTGCATGCATCCAACTGTCCGCTGCTGACCGACATTCGACTCTACAGCCGGGCTACCGCGCGCGCTATTCAGCCGGGCCAATCTTCACATTGATCTCATCACTGATGTGATCATCTGGATAAAGTTCGACGCGTCCGAAATGACCAGACCCAATCTTTCCAATTTCAACACGCGCCCCGCCCTCCATACCCGCCTGCTCCAGGAATTGACGGTAGAGATCGGTGTCCGCGGTGGGTGTCCAAGATCCATAAAGGTCGAACATATCAATATTTGAGTTTAGAATTATCCCGACCATTTTGCCGCTCCAGAATAGGGCGTCATTCCTATCTCCCATCATTTTGTCTCCAAACCGTTCCCAACTCAGACCGACTTGCCAAACGCGGCCCTCAACAGCTTCTCGGCCGAGACGTCCGAATGGACCACAAACGTGTCGATGGTCTCCAATTCGCCAGGCCGTCGATTTCGCAATCGCTTGTCGCCCTCGAAGAGGCCGCTGGCCGTGACATAGCGCGAGGCGATCTTGTCACCTTTCGTTGATGGGTCATGTCCCGCGACCGTCCAGCGCCCGGACTTGATGTACTTGTCAAAGGACCGGAACTGGCACCGAGAGCCAGAGGGTAGCGTCTCCATCATCTCCGCCGCCTTCACGACTACGTCGTAGGCTCGAAAGAACAAGACGCCCTTGTGATGCTCTGATACGAACGCGACTTTTGCGAGCACGAATTTTCCAGCCCCGATCTTGATCGAGATGATGTCGCCCTGCTTCGGCGAATGGCGAACGCCCATCGTCCTAGAATCCTCCGGGTTCGGCCGCATCGAACAGAGTGCCCGGCTGCGCCTCCATGCTCAAGCAGATACTGCACCATGGCGGCATCTTGAGCTTGCATCAGCAGCCGAACCGCGCCCTAGAGTGTCAAGGCCAAGCGGAATCCGATGTCGTCTCGCCATAAACCTTGTTGCTCCCAGGATCGGTGACCCGATGCGAGTTCGGTGGGCGTGCTGCGCCACGAGCCGCCGCGAAGAACTCGAGCGATCTCATCCCTATCCATGTGCCGATCGATCGGCGCTCTCGGCGAGCCGTCATCCGGTGATCCCGCATACGAGTCCGCCCAGGCATCCTCACACCACTCCCAGACGTTGCCACGCATGTCGTTGAGGCCGAACGCATTGGAGGGGAAATTTCCGATCTCGACCGTCTGAGTGGCCGGGCTGCGATAAGGGCTGCGTTCTGAAAAATGGGCTTCTCTGTGCGAGATCGTTTCGCCTGAGGCATAGGCGGTTTCGGCGCCAGCACGACAGGCGTATTCCCATTCTGCCTCGGCCGGCAGCCGATAGGCCTTTCCTGTCATGACGCCCAGCCAATGGACATATGACTTGGCGTTATGCCAGCTCACGTTAATGACCGGCCGGCGGCCTCGTCCCCACCCTTGGTCGCCGGGTCGGCTCGGCCAGTCGTCCAGGAGGCCGGGAAAGCCGTCGGCGCTGCCAGTCCTTTTTACGTGTTCATCGAAGGCATTCGCGTAGCGATCGAACTCTTCGAATGTGACCGGGTGCTTCCCGATTGCAAACGCAGTTTCGATAATGACGATCCGGCGGAGCTGTCCGTCGATCGGCCGGCCTCGTCGCCCTGGGTCAGAAGTCCGGGCGGGACCTCGATCATTTCCGGTTCAAGCGGATCACAGTGCGGCACGGCATCACCTTCCAGAGAGTCCTCAAAGCCATTATGTTCCTCGATCGTGTGGCCCTGGCTCAGAGCATCGTCGTAGGAAGCGATAGGCGATCGACACAACAGCCGAAGGCGATGCTCAGGTGCGGACGCGCGATCCGAAGTACGTCGCGCTTGTCGACCGGCGGTGTGGCCCGATGGCAACGGTGCTCGAAGTCAAACATGCTCGTGCTTTGACCGCCGACGCGGCGCTGAAACGCAAGCATCTCAAGTCGGTCCGCGGATACGTATCGTTCTGACATGGAAGCACAGCTATGATTACACTTGATCTCGATATTGATGCGTCCGGCAATCGCTGTCTCCGCGACAGGCACTTCGACGGTGCTACATTCCCCTAGTTGAACCTGGACACTCCATCTGGAACGGCCCTCCTTCTCGAGCGCGTTACGTTCTTGCGGTGCAGAACGCATCCCGGTACCTGCTGGATTCGTGGTCAAACCACCCTTCGCAACGTCTTGATCGAAGACTTGGAGTGTGGAGATGCACTGCGTATCGACAGTAGCTGCCAATTCGAGCAAGTCGTGCTGCGGCGAAAGAGCCATACTGGCAAGCTGATCATCACACCGGGCGCTTCTGGATCGCAGAGCTATGACCACATCGAAGGTTGTTCTCTCGACATCACGGAGTTCTACGGTAGCGAAGTGCTTGTGGTTGGAATCCCATCGCATAGGATTCGGTTTAACAGAAATCGCCATGTAGTTGTTCATGGCAGATGGCGTCGAGAGCTCGATTGGAAGGGACTCGGGCTGAGTCCTGTAGGCTTTTTCGGTATAACAACGAAAACACTCAATGTTCACGGTGCAGAGACCGGAGTATTTAGCCTGCCAGATCCAAAAGATAATGCCAAATACCACAAGGAGGCGGTTAGAGATATCGAGATATTGCGAAAAGCCGGCGTTCAAATCGGATGAACGAAAGGGGACGCGCACCTATGAACTGAACCGCGACCCGCCGGCGACGTCGAATTTGCGATGCGCGAGGCGTTCAGCGGGTTGATGGCGCTCGGCAGTACCGACGAGCAGAAGCCGGCAGCCGATGGCACCGTCGAGGCCTGGGCCCGCTCAGCCGCAAATCCGGTCGGCGGCTGGTATGACCTGAAAAAGGTCCTGCGCGGCCGCTTTGCCAACTATGTGCCGCCGGTGCTCGAGGCCTTGGGTCCCGCCGAGGTCGAGCACAATCCCAAGAGCAATCGCATGCGCGCGAAATGACTGTCGTTCAGTGGGCATTCTGTTCGAGAAGGCAACAAGCGGCCGTTCGTATTCCTGCACTCTCGGCCGGCTCGATCATCGCCAGTTGTGTTGCAGCGCAACGAAGTAGGAGCTGCACGTCTACCAACCGGCGCGCAGAAAAAGCACATGCCTCCTGATCATCCATGTCTGGCTTGTGACACTGTTGGCCCATCGCGACGCTTCTGCCTGGCATCGTCCGTGCCCATGGGGCGCGCCCCCCACGCCGAACTCACCACCCCCATCGACAACCACCCTTAAACCGTCCCATCATTCCGTTGTCACAGCGACGGAGAACATGATGGATCACGTCCGCTATATTGATCGCACGCGCGACGATTACATTCGGCAGGGCTACGAGAAGTCCTATGAGTGGGCGCACTTCGACGAGGTGCCGTTCACGCCACTCGCCAAACCGCTGAGCCAATGCCGCGTCGGCCTGCTCGGCACCAGCGAGGTGGCAGTCCGCTTCGACCCCGCCACCGAAGCCAACCCGATCAGCGAGGAGGACTTCCGCGGCGTCTACCCGATCCCGGCCGACACGCCGACCGAGAAATTTTACTCCCGCACGCTGTCGTTCGACCGCAACGCCACCCACCTCGACGACGTCAACGCGTTCTATCCAGTCGACCGGCTGCGCGAGGCCGTTGCCGACGGCCGGGTCGGCTCCATGCCGAAACGCATCCTCGGCGCCTACAACAACTACAGCCAGCGCAAGGTGCTGACCCAGGAAGCCCCCAAAGCCCTCGCCGTCTGCCGCGAGGAGGGGCTCGACGCCATCGTCATGGTCCCTGTTTGACCGGTATGTCATCAGACCGTGAGTCTGATCGCCCGCTACCTGGAAGAGAACGGCATCTCCACCGTCGTCATCGGCGCTGCCCGTGACATCGTCGAGCACTGCGGAGTCGCCCGCTTCGTGTTCGTGGACTTCCCCCTCGGCAGCCCCTGCGGCGAGCCGTGGAACGTGCCCCAGCAGCGCGAGATTTTCCAAGCCGCGCTCGATCTCCTGTCGAACGCCCAAGGCCCGCGCACCACGGTTGCCCCAAGCTACCAATGGAGCAAAGGCGACGACTGGAAACGCCTCGTCTTCTCCGAGGAGCAGCCGTGGCAGGACCCGGACACCAAGGCCAAGTGGCTCGCCCGCAAGGACGAATACCGGCGCCTGAAATCGGAAGGAAAAGTCTGATGACCGCCCCCGCAAGCGAAGTGATCGTCTACACGTCGCCAATGTGCGCACCGTGTGAGCAGCTCAAACGCTTTCTCACGGCGAACGGTGTCACCTATCGCGTGCGGGATTTGCTGATGGATGAGGATGCGCAAGACAGACTCGACGAAGCGCGTGTCCGCTCCACCCCGGCCCTTGAAGTGGACGGCCAGATCTTCGCCGGAGATGCCTTGACCCAGGAGAAGGTGCGGGAGTTGCTGGGTCTCTGAACCCGTCACAAACAACGAGGGCGGCCTTGAAGGCCGCCCCGGTCTTATCTCTCAACTTACTACCACGAACGGCACTGGCGATATCGCCGCCACCAGTAGCTGCTACCGGTTGCGACGGCCCGGCGCCTGAGCCAACTGCAATCGCCATAGTAGTAGCCATCGTAGAACCAGAACGAGATTCCCGGACCCCACGAATAATGGCGTCCGTGCCTGCGCACATGGCGGCGATCGTAACGCCGCCCACCATCACCGATGCGCCGTCCCTGCCGGCCGTCGACCCGCGGACGGCTGTCCCCAGCGCGGTCGCGAACGCGCGGTCCGACATCCCGCTGGCCCGCCCCATCGCCCCTGCGAACTCGCGGCGTGCCACCGTCTATTTGGCGCGCACCACGACGCTCGGCACCGCCTCGGACACGTTCCCCGCCGCCCGATCGAGGCCCAGGTGCAACAGATTGTCCGCCACTGCGCTGGCCGGCGGCAGGTGCGCCGCCACGACCTTGGCCCGGACCGCCACCGCCACCTGACGCCGCAGGGGCCGGGCCGCCGCCACCGCGACCTCCACCGCCGCCACCGCCCCCGCCAGCGGGGCCCTCCCGCTGCGCGAGTTGGATAAAGTCGCCGGACGATTTGATCGGCGCCGTTTGCTGAGCCATCGCCGGTCCCATCAGGACCAGCATGCTCGCCGCACACGCTGAGATGTAGAATGAATTACGCATGGTCGCTCCACTGAGGCCATTTGGGCCTGTGGTCATAACTTAGCCGAATGCCAAAAGTTCCGCTTTGTTCCGCCTCAAATGGCGGCGCGTCAGCCGCCCGTGACGCTCATGTGGCGCTGTACAGCAGGCCGCTTGGTCCGGCGATCGATGATGAAATCGTGCCCCTTTGGCTTCCGCGCGATCGCCGCATCGATCGCCTCCGACAACAAGCCGTCATCGGAGCTGGCTCTGAGTGGACCCCGCAGGTCGGCCGCATCCTCCTGGCCAAGACACATGTAGAGCGTGCCCGTACAAGTCAGTCGCACACGGTTGCAGCTTTCACAAAAGTTGTGGGTCATCGGCGTGATGAAGCCGAGCCGTCCGCCCGTCTCGCGCACCCGCACATAGCGTGCCGGACCGCCTGTCTTGTAAGGGATGTCTTCCAATGTCAGGCGGTCGAGCAGACGTCCCCTGACCACCGACAGCGGCAGATATTGATCCGTCCGGTCACCATCGATATCACCAAGGGGCATCGTCTCGATCAGCGTGAGATCGTAGCCCCGACCATGCGCGAAGCGCAGCAGATCCTCGATCTCGTGCTCGTTAACGCCCTTCAAAGCCACCGCGTTGATCTTGACAGCGAGTCCGGCTTTGTCGGCGGCGTCCAACCCCTTCATGACCGAGCCGAGCTCGCCCCAGCGGGTGATCGCCCGGAACTTCGCCTCGTCGAGCGTGTCGAGTGAGACGTTGATCCGCTGCACCCCTGCTGCCCTGAGGTCCGCCGCGTACTTGGGCAGCTGGCTACCGTTCGTCGTGAGCGTCAACTCCTCCAGCGCGCCCGTCTCAAGATGACGACCGAGTCGCTGAAAGAGCCAAAGGATGTTCTTGCGCACCAACGGCTCGCCGCCTGTGATCCGCAGCTTCTGCACGCCCTTGGCCACGAAGGCGGAGCACAGTCGATCCAGCTCCTCGAGCGACAACAGGTCCTTTTTCGGCAGGAACGTCATGTGCTCGGACATGCAGTAGACGCAGCGGAAGTCGCAGCGATCCGTCACCGAGACGCGCAGATACGACACGTGTCGTCCGAACGGATCGATCATGGGAGAAGCGGCGGGGCCCGATGGCGGCTGAGGCGCGGTGATGACGGTCATGGCTGCTCTTTGGATGTCCTTGGCACCTGATATAACACGTTTGGTCAAAAATCCGAGTCCCGACATCAGAATTTAGTCGCTTCGCGATCCACCTGATTGATCACGCGCAAGCCGCTCCGAAAATCACCGCGTCCAGCGAGGCGCCCTTAGCCCTTCAGCAGGCGCGCCACGGCATCGACGTACACTTGCGCACCCAGAACGATATCCTCGTCCGCTGTGTTCTCCGACCAGTGGTGCGAGATCCCCCCGATCGACGGAATGAACACCATCCCAGCCGGCATCACCTCTGCGAGAATCTGCGCATCGTGTCCCGCCCCCGAAGGCATCCGGGTATGACAGCCCGGCAAGTGAGCCTGCGCCGCGGCTTCGATGGCACTCTGCAAACTGTCCGCCATGACCGCCGGCATTCCCTTGCGCTGCTGCTCGAGTGTGACGCGGCAAGGTCCCGCGCGATCCGCCTCCGCAACGAGATTGCGGAGCGCATCCTCGAGCTTGTCCAAGAGCGCCGCATCGGTATCGCGGAACTGGAACAGCATCTCGGCGCGCCCAGGGATGATGCTGGGATCGCCCGGGTGCAGCGTCACCCGGCCCGTCGTCCACACCGTCCTCGGGCCGCAGATCGTCGGAAACAGCTGCTCGATGGCCACGATGAGCCGGGCGCAGGCCACGCCGGCATCCTTGCGGATCGCCATGCGCGTCGTTCCGGCGTGGTTCTGTGTGCCCTCGAAGCTGATCACGAAATTGCGGCTGCCGACCACCGCCGTCACTACGCCGATCTTCAGCTTGTTCGCCTCGAGCCAGTCGCCCTGCTCAATATGCGCTTCGAGGAAGCCGACGTAGCGCTTCGCATCGACCGTGAACCGGGGCCGCCCCTCGAACCCAGCCGCCCGCAGCGCCTCCCGCATCGGTGTGCCACTAGTCCGGTCCACCGCCGCGTCGATGTCCGCCTCGGATAGCTTGCCGATGCCGGACTTGCTGCCGACGAAATGTCCGAAATGCCCTTCCTCGTCACACCACGCCGCGACGTCGACACCACACCCGGCGAGCGCCGGGTCGGCTTTCACGGCACGCGCTGCTTCCAGCGCGTAGACCACACCGAGCGGGCCATCGAGCCAGCCTGCATAGTTCTGACTTTCGAGATGGGATCCGCCGAGCAGCTTGCGTCCGTTCACCGGCGCCTCGCCGAGCACGTTGCCTATCCCGTCGACCGTCGTGCGATGACCCAGCGCCTCCAGTTCACCCTTCAGCCAGTTGATCGAGGCCACGTGCTCTGCCGAGAGCGCAGGCCGGTGAACCCCGGTCTTGTAGGCGCCCATCGTGCGCAGGTGCCTCAAGTCCCGCAGCACACGCTGCCCGTCCGCAGTCGCCATCGATCAGCTCCGATCCTTGAGAGTTCCGACATCCGCGGAGTATTCGTCAGCACAGAACGTGCCACCTTGATAATACTCCGCCGCCGGGTGCTTTTGCGAGGCCGGCGGCTCGGCGGCCAGAACCTCGGCCGCGAAGTCCTCCGACCGGCCCTGCGGATCGTAGCCGAGCGCGCGAGCATGGCTGTTGTCGTACCAGGACCGCTGGTTGTCGGAGACGCCATACATCACTTCGTAGACCAGTCCCGGCCGCTCCAGCCCGATCCGGATGAGCTGCACCAGGTCGTCGGGCCGGATCCAGATGGCAAGCCGCCGCGCGTCGAGCGGCTTGTCGCCGACGTTTCCGATGCGCAGCGACGTGACGCCGATGCCGTGCTTGTAGGCATACATCGCCCCGAGCCCCTCGCCGAACAGCTTCGAGACGCCATAGCGGCTATCCGGACGCGGAATGACATCCGTCGGAATGGTCGTTGCACGCGGATAGAAGCCCACCGCATGGTTCGAAGTGGCGAAGACGACGCGCTTCACGCCGGCTTTCCGCGCCGCTTCGAAAAGATTGTAGCAGCCGACGATATTGGCCTCGAGGATCGCCTCCCACGGCGCCTCGCCCGAGCGCCCGCCGAGATGAATGATACCCTCGACCCCCTGGCACGCCCGTTCGATCTCGCCCGCCTTCGCGATATCCGCCTGGATGAACGTCTCCGATGGCTGGAGATCCTTCGGCGCCCTGATGTCCGACAGGACGAGCCCCGGATAGACCGGCGGCAGCAGCTTCCTCAGATAGCCGCCGATGTTGCCGGCAGCGCCGGTGAGCAGAACACGTTGCATGCAAGCCTCGCGCGCGGTGGGATTGACCCGGATCGTAGAGGATGCCCGCGTGCGAGCAAGGGGCGCCGAGGGATCTTGCTATTCAGGAGCGTAGCACACGGGGAACTGCGGTCACGGCGAGTGTGACCAGGTCCGCAGCTGAGGGTGAGCGACCGGCCCGTCCAGTCCATCCGTTGCTGAAAGCGACGAAGTCTGCGACCCGACCTTCACGCCATCCGTTCACGCTGAGGAAAGGCACCGGGCAATTTGAAGGAGTTCATCCAATGTAGGATTAAACCCATAGACGATCCGCTGCCAGACGGGTGAGGTTGCCAACACAAACCCCAGCAGGAACACAAGCCATATGCTGGTATTCAGCGCTTTATTCATGACGGGCTCCGCTTAGCGGCGCTGACCGCCTCGGATTTCCTCTGACCCCGCCTGACATAGAAATAACCGACGACCAACATGACGACGCCCCAGACAATAAAACCAATGTCCCAATAAATGCGTTGGCTTTCGGCAACGAGTTCATTGACGCGATGCACGCCAAGAATGTGATGGTTGACCAATCCTTCGACGGTATTGAAGGCACCGAACCCCACGAGCATGGTCCCGACCAAAAGATCGCTCGACCAATAAAGATGCTTCGTTCTGGCGGTTCGCCAGAGAATAAACAATCCGGCCAACACAAAGAGATATGTGGCGGAATGGAAAATTCCGTCCCAGAACGTGTTGAGCTCCAGATTTTCTACTGTGTTAACAGGATACCAGCTGCTGAGCATGTGGTGCCATTGGAGCACCTGATGAAGAATAATGCCGTCGAAGAACCCACCCAACCCCAACCCGAACAAGACCCCGGCCGAGAGCGGAAAGCGACTGTCATGAGCGTCATGAGGCGGAGTCTTTCGTACCATGCCGATGTCTCAACGGGGAGAGAATGCCACCATTCGTGAGGGAACACGCACATGCCGGCGAGCGTTCCAACCGCGGAGGTGTTCCATGGCTTTTCCTACGACGAAAGAAAGGGTGCCGACCCACACTGCAGACCACGTTAACGAACGGATCAGGCGTGAGACGGAGGATCGCGTGCGGCGGCTATCCGGACGGCCCGCCACAATCGCACAGCGTCTACGGGAATTAGACGCAGAGTGGGATATCGAGCGCGCCATTGAAATGAATGCTTCAGCTCTTGCATTTGTTGGTACGGTTCTCGGATACTTTGCGCATCCTTACTGGCTTGTGCTGCCAGCTCTGGTGACAGCATTCTTGTTTCAACACTCGATCCAGGGTTGGTGTCCCCCCGTACCTGTGCTGCGCCGTTTCGGTTTCCGGACCGTTTATGAAATCGAGGAAGAGAAGCAGGCCCTCAAGGCTCTTCGCGGCGACTATGAAAGGGTGACGGTTGCGTCAGACAAGGCAGAGGCAGCATTGACAGCAGCCCGCGCATAGGGGCCCGGACACCTCATGAGCAGCATGTGATCGCCTGATGAACTTCGCGATCGGCCACCAGCCGGCGATCACCGCCGCCTTCCCGGAAACCGCCCCGACAGATGGCCATATATGCCACCAGCAACGAGCGCGGTAATCCGGAATCTGTTGCAGCCGTCGCTCACCGCCCCAGCTTGTAGAACTCGTCGTTCGGACGCATGCCGGTGACGTTGGCCATGCGGTTGGACAGCGCGAAGAAGGCCGCGATCGCCGCCATGTCCCAGACGTCGTCCTGCGTCCAGCCATGCGCCTTAACGGTCGCGATATCGGCGTCATCCACCTCAGCCGAGTGCTGCGACACCTTCATCGCGAACTCGAGCATGGCGCGTTGCCGGGGCGTGAGATCGGCCTTGCGGTAGTTGACGGCGATCTGGTCGGCGATCAGCGGGTTCTTGGCGCGGATGCGCAGAATGGCACCATGGGCCAGCACGCAATACTGGCACTGGTTCGCTGCGCTGGTCGCGACGACGATCATCTCGCGCTCGGCCTTCGTCAGCCCACCGGGCTTGTCCATCAGCGCGTCGTGATAGGCCAAGAAGGCGCGAAACTCTTCGGGCCGATGAGCGAGGACCAGAAACACGTTCGGGATGAAGCCGGACTTCTCCTGCACCGCCTCGATCCGGGTCCGCACGTCTTCGGGGAGGTCGGCGAGTTTCGGGACGGGAAAGCGGCTGATGGGCGGTTTCGACATGGCGGCTCCTGGCTACGACGCGGGCATGGTTCCGGCGAGACGAGAGCAAGGCACGGTGCCCGCTGACTGTCCAGCCGCGCCGTCAATTCGTTCGGCCGACCTCATCCCACCGTCGCGCAACCCTTAGCATGGGCAAAAGCCGCTCCACTCAGCGCGGCACCATGTACCGCCCGAAGCGCTCGGTATGGGCGATCAGCCCATCGACATCGCCGAGATACTGCACGACGTAATCGGCAAAGCTGCGCCAGTGTGCAACCGCATCTTCGCGACTGGCCCGCCCCCGGTAGCTATCCTCGACGACTTTCAGCAGGTCCAGCAGCGCATCCTTGTGCTGCACGTCAGCACGACGAACATGCTCGACCAGAGCCATCAACTCCTGCGAACCATCATCTCGAGCGAGACCGGCGGGCAGGACCGTTGGAAGGGCAAGCTGCTCCCGGCCGGCCGCTTGCGGCACGGACTCGCCGCTCGATGCCCGGCGCTCGCCTCCGCCTGTGACTTGCATTTGCTGCGAAACCGGCGTGCCGCCCGCCCGGCGATAAGCCCCTGCTGCCAGTTCGCTGGTAGGGACGCCCTCCGCGTGAGCCCCTCCCGCGCCGAACGCTCCGCGCCCCGCATGCCCGTTGGCATAGGCTTCGCCGCGCCGTCCGATCGGCACCGTATGCGATACAGCGGTGTCCGAAGTAAGCTGCGGTCGGGTCTGCACCGCAGGCAGTTGCTGCGGCAGCCCGGCCGGCGGCCCGGACCATGTCACCGCAGGCTGCGACCCTGCGGTCCCTTGCAGCGCAGGTGTTGTTTGCGCAACCGCTCGACCGGTCGAGGCATTCCCGGGTTCCTCCATCGCGTGACGTATCCGCAGGATGACCGATGCCGCCGCCTCGTCGGTGCTCGTCGGCAATTCGACGCGGCCACCGTCCGAGGTGCGGATCATCAAGACCCGTCGCGCATAGAGGAGCAGAAACAGGCCGATGCCCGTCGCGCCGAAGCCCAGCCAGAGCGGCAACGAGCCGCCACTCTGCAGCTTGAAGGCTAAAAGCCCGCGCATCACCATTTCGTTGCCGATCAGACCAAATCCCGCCAGCACCAGGAGTGCGCCGAACGGCCGAAACGGGTAGAGGGCCTGACGACCGACACTCACGACGTGCTGCAATTGAATGATGCGGTCGCCGAGATCGACGACCCTCGGCGTGATTTCCAGCTTGTCTTGATGCTCCGTCATCGGCGCGCTCTCGGGTCGGGGCTCGCGACCGGCACTCGAACTCGTCTGGTCACCATAAACTCAGAATAGGTCGATTTGTGGTGCCGGCGCCAGAGTTAGATCGAACTCACATCGGCGGAAAGACTTGTTTGCGCTTCAGCTGTTGTTGGTCACGGCAACCCAGGCGTCATCGTCCTGTGCCCTCCGCTCGAACATCAGAAAATCGTAGTATCCGCAACGCCCCTCGCCCGGGTAGCGGCGACAGATCCCGGGACGGGCCTCGTAGATCGTGCAGCGCCGTTCCTCGATGTGAAAGAAGCGGCAGATCTTGCCGAAATGCGGATCCGCTTTGCGGCGCATCGCATATTTTGCTCCGTGCGCCACCTTGGTGAACTTCGCACGCGCGTCCTCGAAGCTCAGCCCGTGATGCTTCGCCAGTCGCTCGACATCGCGTCGTTCGAGGCGGATCAGCGGATAGCTGCAACAGTAGCCCGGGCACTTCTTGCAATTGTACGACGGCATCTGCTGCGGGGCTCACTCGCGTTGTGCAAAATTAAGCGGCTCGACCGGAAAGCAAACTGAACGAAGCCGGCGCTAGAGCATCCGGGCTCGCACCTCGCTCCCACCCCACGTAAGATAGGGGGGTAGCCGGCGATGACCGGCCAACTCATAGCACGAAATCAAGAGGAGGCTCGATGTCGATGTTCGATCTCAAGGGGCGCGTGGCGCTTGTGACGGGCGGCAACGGTGGCATCGGACTCGGCATGGCGCGTGGCTTGGCGACCGCGGGCGCCGACATCGTTGTCGCTGGACGCCAAGCCGCTAAGTCCGAGGCGGCCGCTGCCGAGCTGTCGCGCCTTGGCGTCCGCACCGCCGTCATCCAAGTCGATGTCGCCGACGAGGCCTCGGTCCGCGCCATGGTCGACCAGACCGTCGCCCGCATGGGTCGCCTCGATATCCTGGTCAACAACGCCGGCATCAACATCAGGAAGCGGCCGGAGGAGTACAAGATGAGCGAGTGGCGCGAGGTCCTCTCGATCAACCTCGATGGCGCCTTCTACTGCTCCCACGCGGCCCAACCCGCGATGAAGGCCGCCGGTGGCGGCAAAATCATCAACATTGGCTCGATGATGTCGATTTTCGGTGCGCCGTTCGCCGCACCGTATGCGGCATCCAAGGGTGGCATCGTTCAGATGACCAAGGCGCTCGCCACCGCTTGGGCCGTCGACAACATCCAGGTCAACGCCGTGCTCCCCGGCTGGATCGACACCGAGCTGACGGTAAAGGCACGCGAGCAGGTGGACGGCCTGCACAACAACGTGCTCCGGCGTACGCCAGCCGGACGCTGGGGCGAGCCCACAGACTTCGCCGGCATTGCCGTCTTCTTGTCGTCGAAGGCATCCGACTTCGTCACAGGCGCAGCGATCGCCGTCGACGGCGGATTTTCGATCCAAGGGTGACGATGCCCCTCCTCGGCCGGCTGCACTTTTCTCGCAGCGCTTAGTTACGCCGGCCGACTGAAGAACTCCGGACCCGCCCCCGTGATGCGCGGGTCCGTTGTCCCGATCGCCTTCTCATCCTTTCCGTCGTAGTCGAGAGCGCCGAGAACCAGGCGAATGGCGTCGAGGCGGGCGCGCCGCTGATCATTGGCCAGGATCACGGTCCACGGCGCGACGGCCGTGTGCGTAAAGCGGAACATTTCCTCCTTCGCCTGCGTGTACTCAGCCCACTTTTCCATCGCGGCGAGATCCATGTCGGTAATCTTCCACCGCTTCAGAGGATCGTGGCGCCGCTCGTGGAATCTCAGGAGCTGCATCTCGCGCCCGATTTCGAGGTAGATTTTGAAGAAGCGAATGCCGTCCCGGACCAGCATGCCTTCGAACTCCGGCGCTTCGCGCAGGAAATCGGCAACCTGATCGGGCGTGGCGAACCCCATTACCTTCTCAACGCCGGCCCGGTTGTACCAGGACCGGTCCAGCAGCACGATCTCGCCCGCAGTCGGCATCTGTGCAGCATAGCGCTGGAAATACCATTGCCCACGTTCGGTCTCTGTCGGTTTGGTCAGCGCCACCACGCGGGCGGAACGCGGGTTCAGATGCTCGCGGAAACGACTGATACAACTGCCTTTGCCCGCCGAGTCACGCCCCTCGAACACGACCACGATACGCTCGCCAACCTTGCCGGTATGGAACTGCAGCTTAACCAGTTCGATCTGGAGGAGCTTCAGATCCCGCTCGAATTCCTCCCGCTTCAGCTTCTTGTCATAGGGATATCCGCCACTGCCGAGCGCACCGTCCTCGATGGCTTTCGGCAGCTTGGGGTTGTCGATGTCGAAGCCACCCACGCTGGACCCGCTTCGCTGACCACTCTTGCCCTTGTCGCCCTTCGCCATTGACATCGTTCCTCACGCCTGGACAGCGCTCAGTGTGCCCCGGCCAGGCGTAGCCGCGCAATGAGTTGCCTGCGTCTCTCCTGGGGCCCAAACGAAAACCGGCGACGCTCCCCCACGAGCGCCGCCGGTCTTCCCCGCTTTATACGTGAAGTCTCTCCGCACCCCCACACGTTGGTGCGAATGCTCCTTCGGCTCAGGCGTCTGCCGGCTCGGCCTCGTCGGCCTTCTGGACCAAGGCCACCTTTGCAGGCTCGGCCTTGATCACCGGCATCGGTGCCCGCTGTCCGTATCCGGCGCCACCACCGCGCCGTGCTTGCGGTGGCTGGAAGGCCCTGCGAGCATGGAACTCGCAATACGGCAGCCCAGTCACTTTGGTCTTCCCGCAGAAATGGAAATCTCCGTCCTGCGGATCGCCGATGGGCCAGCGGCAGCTGCATTCCTCGAGCGTCTGGATCGATCGACGCTCGGTCATCGGAATGACCAGCTCTTCCACTGGAGCCACGAACGGCTCAGCCTCTTGGTACAGCGCCCGCAGCGCAGTATTGCCCACGTTCGCGAACCTAGGCTTGGCAGGCGCAGGGCGCTTGGCGGCCGTCACGGGCCGCGTACGCGGCCGGTGGCTTTTCATCCTGGTCGTCGTTGCGCGGCCCGACAGACCGAGGCGGTGGACCTTGCCGATCACCGCGTTGCGCGTCACGGAGCCGATGCGTCCTGCGATTTGGCTGGCGCTGAGGCCTTCGCCCCACAGCTTCTTCAGGAGCTCAACTCTCTCGTCGTTCCAACTCATTTTGATCGTCTTCCTTGCGGAAAGCGCGAAGAAATGCGCGAGGCGCACTCCAACCCTCACCGGCAAGACTCTGGGCCCGATGACCGGCGCGACATGCGCGCAACAGGACACCTGGGCCGGCCTCGAGCCGGTCACGAACGCAGACAGGAAGGGACGCTTGACTGATACAGGGGCGGATGAACGGTACGATCCACCCGTTGCCGGGGCCGATACTCGAAAAAAGCTACGCGCCAACCGACTGGAGACACTTGACACTCTGGCGAACAATTACGCGCCATATCTCGTGTCTGACAGGTCCGAGAATACTATGGGCTGTTTTCGCTGCACAAGTCGTGTCGTGATATGAAAACCGATTGCGTTATTCCGTCGTTGCCTTTTGGCCACGTAGCGATTCGTGGTTCGCTGTATGTTTTTGTGTAGTTTCGATTATCCGCGAATCTTGCTTGACAGTTGCCGCGCTCAACAGTCCGCATGCGCCGTATCCGGCGACCGCACCGGCTCGAGCTTGGTTCGGACAAGCCGTGTCCCGCACACTCGCGAGCTGCTTAATGGTTCTCGGCACCACTCCATGCGCCGCTGACCGGATTATTGACAGGACGTCGCACCAAGCCTTATCGTTCCTGTGCTCGAGCCGCCGGCCTTGGCGGCTTTTTTCGTTCGCACCACGGGTTTCGCACCCAGGGGTTCCAAGCCATGTCTGCAACGTCTTCTGCAAAGGCCACGTCGTCTCACGCTTCGCCTTCAACCGGCCCATCGCCGGCTGTCATGTCCACGTACGGGCGACAGGACGTTGTGTTCGAGCGAGGCGAAGGCTCATGGCTCATCTCCACGAGCGGTGAGCGCTATCTGGATTTCACCAGCGGCATCGCCGTCAATGCTCTGGGGCACTGCCATCCCAAGCTCGTCGCCGCGCTGACAGAGCAGGCCAATACGCTTTGGCACACCTCGAACCTCTATCGGGTCAAGAACCAGGAGCGCCTTGCCGAGCGCCTCGTGGCCGAGACGTTCGCTGACTGCGTGTTCTTCTGCAACTCGGGGGCCGAAGCCTGCGAGGGCGCGATCAAGGTCGCCCGCAAGTATCACGCGACCGGTGGTCACCCCGAGCGCTATCGGATCATCACATTCGAAGGCGCCTTCCACGGACGCACGTTGGCGACTTTGGCGGCAGGCGGCAACGCCAAGTATCTTGAGGGCTTCGGTCCGAAGGTCGAGGGCTTCGACCAGCTCCCCGGCTACGATCTGGACGCCGTCGCCAAGGCGATCGGCCCCGAGACGGCGGCCATCATGATAGAGCCTGTCCAGATGGAAGGCGGCGTTCGCGTCGTCCCGGACGAGTTCATGCGCGGTCTCCGGAAGCTCTGCGACGACCACGGTCTGTTGCTGGTGCTTGACGAGGTCCAGTCCGGCATGGGTCGCTCGGGTAAGCTGTTCCACTACGAGTGGTCGGGTATCAAGCCCGACGTCATGGCGATCGCCAAGGCGATCGGTGGCGGCTTTCCGCTTGGCGCTTTCCTCGCCACCAAAGAGGCGGCTCGCGGCATGGTCCCCGGTACGCATGGCTCGACGTTCGGCGGCAATCCGCTGGCGACGGCTGTGGGCAACGCCGTGATGGATGTGATGCTCGAGCCGGGCTTCCTCGATGAGGTCACTCAGAAGGGTCTGCGCCTGAAGCAGCTCATGGCCGCCATGAAGGACGAGCACGCCGATGCCGTTGAAGAGGTCCGCGGCGTCGGACTACTCGCGGGCGTGCGCTTGAAGGCAGAATTCCCGGCCGGCGACGTCATGAAGGCAGCCACCGCTGAAAAGCTGCTCACCGTTTCGGCCGGCGATAACGTCATTCGTATGCTGCCCTCTCTGACCGTCAGCGAGGACGAGATGAAGGACGGCATCGCCCGGCTGTCGCGTGCCATCTCCTCGTTGAAGAAGAAGGCATAAGGCGCGCCCGTGCTCACCCGCTCGCAGCCCAAGGCAAACCGGACGACGCCCGCCAAGGCCGTCCGGCATTTCCTCGATCTCGATCAGATTCCCGCGGCGCAGCTGCGTCGGATCGTCGACATGGCGCACGCCATGAAAAAGGCCGGCAAACGCACTCCGAAGGAACTGCGTCCGAAGGGCATAGCGGACTCCGTCCTCGCGATGATCTTCGAGAAACCGTCGACACGCACGCGCGTCTCGTTCGATCTCGCCATGCGCCAGCTCGGCGGACAGACGATCCCACTGAACCACGCTGATCTGCAGACGGGTCGCGGCGAGCCGGTGTCCGATACCGCCAAGGTTCTGTCCCGTTACGTTGACGGCATCATGTTGCGAGCCAACAAGCACGAGACGCTGCTGGAGTACGCCGAGCACGCGACGATTCCTGTCATCAACGGGCTGACCGATCTTTCGCATCCGTGCCAGGTCGTGGCTGACATCGTGACGTTCGAGGAATCGAAAGGCCCGATCAAGGGCCGCACCGTGGCCTGGGTCGGCGATGGCAACAATGTCGCGACCTCCTGGATGCACGCCGCCGTCCGCTTCGGATTCGAGCTTCGGCTCGCTTGTCCTCCACAGCTCAATCCCGATGCTCGCGTTCTGGAATGGGCGCGCGCCGAGGGCGGCGAGATCCTGCTCACCGACGAGGCCGACGAAGCCGTCAAGGCGGCCGATTGTGTGGTCACGGATACCTGGGTCTCGATGGGCCAGAGCGACGCGACGCGCAGAAAGCAACTTCTCTCACCTTATGCCGTGGACGATGCCCTCATGAAGAGGGCCGCCAAGGGCGCCGTGTTCATGCACTGTCTCCCCGCCTATCGCGGTCTCGAGGTTTCGGCCAGCGTGATCGACGGACCCCAGTCCGTGGTCTTCGACGAGGCCGAGAACCGGTTGCATGCGCAGAAAGCCATTCTCGCGTGGTGCCTCGGGGTGTAAGAGGACGCTGCTGGAGTTGCACCGGGATATCGTCGCTCCCGATCAGACTCCCGGATCGCGAAACACGAGGCATGGCTATGATGGAGCGAGCGACGGCGCCGTCGCGGCTGGCGCGAGGTACGAGTGCCGACGACATCGTGCTGCCCTTCGGCACAGTCAAGTCGCGGGTTTCCGGACGAATCGTGCGTCTCGGCCCAGCAGTCGACAGCGTGCTTGCAGCCCACGACTATCCGGATCTGGTCAGCGCGATCCTGGGCGAGGCGATGGCATTAACCGCCCTGCTGGGCCATCCGCTGCAAGCTGGCGGCCGCCTCATTCTGCAAACCAAGACCGATGGCCCCGTTGGATTCATTGTCATCCACTACGACGCGCCCGGCGCCATGCGCGGCTATGCGAGCTTCGATCGCCAGAAAATCGACCAGCTTTCTCGCAGCGAGGCAATGGTGTCTCCCAATGATCTGATTGGCGCGGGTCGCATGGCGATGACCATCGATCCAGGGGGCAGCCTTTCAAGCCATCAGGGGATCGTCGCGCTCGACGGCGGATCGCTCAGCGACGCGGCCCATGCCTACTTCCGCCAATCCGAGCAACTTCCGACCTTCATCAGCTTGGCGGTGGCCCGGCAGATGATGCCCGGGATCGGTTCGACGGCATCACAGTGGCGTTGGCGCGCCGGCGGCCTGATCGTGCAGCACGTACCCCGCCTCGGCGGCGACCCTCGCCCCGACGAGACACCTGAGGAGCGCGACACCCGTCTTCACGGCGAGGACGACGACGATTGGTTGCGCGTCTCGACATTGGCGTCGACCGTCGAAGGCCACGAGCTGATCGACCCGTCACTCTCGCCGGAACGACTGCTCCTGCGCCTGTTCCACGAGGAAGGCGTTCGCGTTGGTGACGAGACAACCGTCACCGCACGCTGCCGTTGCTCGAGAGAGCGCATTGTCGGATTCCTCCGCGGTTTTCCGGTAGAGGACTTGGCCGACATGCGCGAAGCCGATGGAGCGATCACGGTGAAGTGCGAATTCTGCTCGGCGAGCTATCGCTTCGAGGACGCCAGGCTCGACTGAGTGACGGCCCGCGACGAGCCGTTACTCCATCGCTGTGAAGATCTTCCCCGGGTTGAGAATGCCGAGCGGGTCCAAAGCCTGCTTGATCGCCCGCATCGGGCCGAGCGCCGCCCCATGCTCCGCGATCAGATACTTCTTCTTGCCCTGACCGACGCCGTGCTCACCTGTACAGGTGCCGTCCATCGCCACGGCACGTTCGGCAAGCCGTTTCAGGAAGATTTCGATCGCCTCCATCTCCTTGGGGTTGCTCGTATCGACCATCGGCTGCGTATGGAAGTTGCCATCACCCACGTGCCCGACGATTCCAGCCGGCACGCCCATGGCCTTGATATCGGCTTGGGTCTCCATGATGCACTCTGTCAGCCGCGAAATCGGCACGCAAACGTCGGTCGCGATCGAGTCTCGCCCCGGATAGAGCGTCCGCATCGCCCAATACGCCTCGTGCCGCGCCTTCCACAGCCGGCGCCGATCGTCCTCGCGCTCGGCCCATTCGAAGCCTGTGGCTCCTTCGGCCTCCGCGATCTCTTTGAACCGCGCGACCTGCTCGTCCACCGCCGCCTGCGTGCCATGGAACTCGAGGAACAGCATCGGGCTCTCACGCAGGCCGAGGTTCGAGTGCTTGTTCAGCGCCGCGACCTGCACCTCATCGATGAGCTCCGACCTGGCGAGCCCAAGATTGAGCTGAATGGCCTGGATAACCGAGTTCACCGCACCGTCGAGCCTTTCGAACGAGCAGACCGCGGCCAGGATCTTCTCGGGAATGCCGTAGAGCCGCACCGTCAGCTCGGTCATGATCCCGAGGGTGCCTTCGGAGCCGACGAGCAGCTTGGTCAAATCGTATCCCGCCGAGGATTTGCGTGCCCTCCGCGCCGAGCGTATGACGCTGCCGTCGGCCATCACCGCCGTGACGTTCAAGACGTTGTCACGCATCGTCCCGTAGCGCACCGCCGTCGTGCCCGACGCTCGTGTCGCCGCCATGCCACCGATCGTCGCCTCCTCGGCCCCCGGATCGACAGGAAAAAACAGCCCCATGTCACGCAGGTAGTCGTTCAGCTTTTTTCGCGAGACGCCAGCCTGCACCACGCAATCGAGATCGCTGTCGTTGACGGTCAGGATCTCGTCCATCCGCGATAGATCGATCGATATGCCACCGTTCGGCGCATTGAGATGACCCTCGAGCGACGTCCCCGCCCCGAAAGGAATGATCGGCACCCGGTGAGCCGCCGCGACCTGCACGACCTCTTGCACCTCATCCGTGGACAGAGGCCACACCACCGCATCGGGCGGCTGATTGGGCAGCCACGTCAGTGTATGTCCATGCTGGCGCCTGATGGCCTCTCCCGTTTGCAACCGATCACCGAAACGCTGCCGCAGGATGGCGATCGCCGTAATCGTCTCGCCAGCGGTACGATTTCCTTCAGCGCTCATGCCCATCGGCCTCCAGCCATGTCGACTTCTCACGGGTAGCTCGCGGAGAGCAGAACCGTGGCCGTTAGGCCACTCAGATCAGCTGCAACTCCATTCGTGTGCCGCGGCAATAGCCTTTTTTTTGGCTGATGGATAGGTTAACCGCCGACGATCAATCGGGGCGTCGTCTGTAACCACTAGGAGTTGAAAATGTACGGGAGGCTGCTTGCGCTGGCCCTCGCGATCGTCGCGATGGTGCCGGCCACTGCCGCGTTGGCACAGGTCGAGGTCACGCTGGGCGAGGAGAAGGCCCGCAGAGTCGTAAGCGAAGTCGATCGGCTGGACGTTCGAGGTGTAAGGGGGAAATTCCGGGGCATCCGGGTATACGCCCTCGACCGAGCCGCCGTGGATATTGCCAAGATCGATGTACTCTATAGCGACGGCAGCACATTCACCGAGGACCGCGGCCGTCCCATTCGTCTCGATGATCGAGACGTCCGCACCCGCATTCTGGGCCCGAGAGACGGCAACGGCCCCGAGAAATTCATCGACGAGATCGTGCTTTACTACAAGACGGCACCAGGTGAACCGCGCCAGGCCCCGATCCGTGTTGTAGGCATTACGAGCAAATCCGGCGCCAGAGCCGTCCGGCCACGTAGATCGGCGACGCCCGCGGTTGTAAGGCCGTCGAGCGGCACGATCCCGTCGCGACCGACGACATCGACGCCGGTTTCTGCAGCTCCCGGCTCAGTGACGGCCGGTGGAGACGTGCTGTTCGGCGTCCAATACGTCGGCTTTAACATCGACCGTGACGTGATCAAGATCGGTCGCGAACTGGGTAAATTCTCGAGAATCCGTCTTCGCGTTCTCGACAACGACCTCTTCTTGAACGAGATGCGCGTCGTCTACACCAACGGTGAGCCCGACGTCCTCGCAGTCTCGGCCAATGTTCCGGCCAACTCCCGGACCAGATGGTTCGATCTGAAGGACGAGCGCTTCATCAAGGAGATACAGCTCGTCTACAAGAGCCGCCCCGGCTTTCGCGGACAGTCCCGCGTCGAAGTCTACGGTGAGTTTGCCGAGGGCTGGTTTAGCGAGCCGAAGAAAGATGGTTCCGGTGCCATCGTCTACGAAAGCGAGGCGTTCAAGCACAGCAACAATCGCGGTTGGCTTTACCTCGGAGGCCAGCAGCCGAAGTTTTTCTCGGTCAGCTTGAAGAAGGGCATCGGCTACGAAACCGATGCGATCTCGGTTGCCCGGAATTGGGGCTTCAATCGGATGCGCCTCGACGTCAAGGACCGCGCCATTACGTTGAACCGGGTCACGGTCGTCTACGGCGATGGCACTACTGATGCGGTACCCGTCGGAGAAAAGGTCGAGGGCGGCAGCTCTTTCGGACCGATCCAGCTCAAGCGAAAGCCGATTAGCGAGATCCAGGTCAGCTATCGCTCGCGCGTGTTCGATAAGACCGCAACCGGAAAAGCCCAAGCCTTCGTCGAGTTCTGGGCCCAGTAGACAGCATCAGCCGTCCGATCATGACGCGAAATCATCGAGGGGCACCCACTATGGGTGCCCCATTTTTATTGCAGCAGATCGCGGAGAGTCGACGGCGCGACCGCACGCGCCGCAAATCGATGCCAGTACACCACTTCCGAGCAGCGCAGCGCCAGCTTACCCTTACCCGCGCTTCCAGAAGCACAATTAGCGCGTCAGCACGATCGCATCAAGGCCGGCGCGCTGCCTGGGCATCCTCGACCAGTGTGAATTGCAGAAGCAGGGTCCTCTGCAGGAACGTATTGAAATTATTGTCTGATACGAGGGTTAGGACCGTCTCGCCGTTGCGCCCTCGGTGCGCTGCCAGTCCCTCCATATTGTCGATAGCACTCGACATATCTGCTTCGAGAAGGGTCTCCCCCTCGAGCAACGCACCCGGCTTGATAGCAGAAGCCTCGAAGCGCCGGATTCGCATTTTCACGCCCTCGGTCCAGCGAAACCGGCGCTCGAGCACGATCAACGTTCCGTCTGGCAGGGACACCGCGTCGGTAATGTCGAACCCGCCGATATCCGTCAGCATGAGGCGCTGAGCGACATCCTTAATCCAGATCCATCCCGTGTGCTGCTCCGTGGGTCCCGGATAACGCTCGGAGAAAGCCACGACGCTGCCTTTGAAGGGCCCCCCCTTAAGCACGGCCACCGCCTCGAATCCGGCGTTGGATCGCATGCGTCGCGTTTCTGCCGGCAGTCGCAGATACCGCAGCGGTGCCTGCAAGGCTCCGTCTAGAACCGGGAAAACGCCGATCCGATGATTCCGCTCGAAACCCACGAGTGCTAGCCCGCGCCCGAGCGTTCCTTCCGAAAGCGTCATCGACTCAGCATCGAGATCGCGCTTCTTCTCGATCTTACGCCCCTTCAGTGCCAGCACGGGCCCGATGCGGCTCTTCAAAAGACCTATCGGCGCGTCATCGCGATAGCTGATCTCGGCGGCCAGAAATGTGCCTTTATCTGAAATGGCCAGGATACGCCCACCGTCGGCGTCGATCGTCAAGCCGGACCAACCTCCGAATGCCTCTTGGCTCGACGAGAGCACCAAGCCGCCGCGAAATTCCAACCGTCCAAATCGACGGACGTTGGGTTGCCCCGATTGGAAATGAGTGATGGGCCGAGCTTGAATCTCGATCGGCTCGGTCTCGACGGGGAGTTGCGGTCGAGTGGATTGTGACGCGGCTGGCCCCGCCATCACCAGCGCGACGACGACAGCGAGCCCACTCCGCCGCGCCCCGAATCCAGCGTAAGGGATGCGGGAGGTCATGATCGAGTTCCAAGACAGGGGCTGCGAGTTGTTCGGTCGGCGAGAGCTAGCATGGCTGTTTGGAGGTCCCCCTAGATCTCTCGGGAGACCGAAAAACGCGGACTTATCCTCGTCCGCGCCGCCGACCGCCCGAAGCCCGGCCCGCCGGTGCAATCTCCACTTGCTCGTCGAACAGCTCGACGAGCTTGTCGGTCATCGCACCCGCGAGTTCAGTCGGATCTGTGATTGTCACAGCTCGTCGATAGTACCGCGTGACGTCATGGCCGATCCCGATCGCCAGCAACTGCACGGGCGACTTCGTCTCGATCTCCTCGATGACCTGCCGCAAGTGACGCTCGAGATAGCAACCTGAGTTCACCGACAGCGTCGAGTCGTCTACCGGCGCACCGTCCGAGATCATCATCAGAATGCGGCGTTGCTCGGGCCGGCCCAGCAACCGTTGGTGCGCCCACGCTAGCGCCTCGCCGTCGATGTTCTCTTTGAGCAACCCCTCCCGCATCATTAGCGCGAGCGACCGCTTAGACCGCCGCCAGGGTGCATCGGCGGTCTTGTAGATGATATGCCGGAGATCATTGAGCCGGCCTGGTCCGGCCGGCTTGCCGGCAGCGAGCCAGGCTTCACGCGACTGACCGCCCTTCCAGGCACGCGTCGTGAAGCCGAGAATCTCGACCTTCACACCGCACCGCTCCAGGGTCCGCGCCAGAATGTCGGCGCAGCAGGCCGCAACCATGATCGGCCGTCCGCGCATCGACCCGGAGTTGTCGAGCAACAGTGTAACCACGGTGTCCTTGAAGTTCGTATCGTGCTCGCGCTTGAACGATAGCGCATGCATGGGATCCATGATGATGCGCGGCAGGCGCGCGACATCCAGCATGCCTTCTTCGAGATCGAACTCCCAAGAGCGGTTCTGTTGAGCCATCAGCTTTCGCTGCAGCTTGTTCGCCAGACGGGAAACGGCGCCCGAAAGGTTCCTGAGTTCCTTGTCCAGGAACGACCGCAACCTTTCCAGCTCATCCGGCGTCGACAGGTCGTCGGCATCAATCTCTTCGTCGTTCGCCTTGGAGAACACCTTGTAGCCAAACCGCTCTGGGTCATCGAGCACGGAGGTATTCGGACGCCACGGCTCGCGCGTCTCAGCCATCTCGTCGCCTTCGGCATCGGCGTCGAAATCATCCGTGTCGCCATCCTCGGAGGCCTCGGCCGTCTCGCCGTCTTCGCTCTCGGAACGCTGCTCGTCGGACTCCTGATCTTGCTGCTCGGACCCGTCCGAGCTGTCCTGCGACTCGGCCTCGCCGGCATCCGGCTGCTGCTCCTCGTCGCTGTCGCCCTCCTCGCTCTCGCCTTCAGAGCGCTCCTCGGTGAGCTCGAGCGCCTTCAGCATGTCGCGCATCATCCGCCCGAAGGCGGCCTGATCATCGGCAACTTTATCCAGCCGCTCGAAGGCTGGTCCGGCCTTCTCCTCGATGAAGTCGCGCCACACATCGACCAAACCCTTTGCGGTCTCCGGCGCCTTCAACCCCGTCAACCGCTCGCGCACCAGCAACGCCAGCGCATCCTCGATCGGCGCGTCCTGTCGCTCGCTCACGTCGGCGTAGCGCCCGTGGGCGTACTGATCCTCTAGCTTGGCTGTGAGATTCGTGGCCATACCCGGCATACGCATCGCACCGATCGACTCGACGCGTGCACGCTCTGCGGCCTCGAAGACCGATCGTGCCGGCCCGGCGCTCGGCGCGAGTCGATTGTGAAGCTTCTTGTCGTGCCGCGCCGCCGTCAGCGAAAGACTGTCGGCCCACCCGCGAATGACGGCAATTTCCTTGGCCGACGGTATCCGTGACGGCTCGGGAAGCTGCATATGGTTGCCATCGAGCTCGGGTTTTCCGGGCGCGAAAGAGACCTGCATCTCCTTTTCACCGGCGATGGCTCGAGAGGCCAACCCCAGCACCCGCTTGAACGGCTCTGCTGGCGATTCCTTGTTCTTCTTCGGTGGCTGGGCCATCTAATTGTTACCCCGGGCCTCGTGCCCGGGATCTATCGAGCCGCAGGCACCATAGAAATCGTTCAGCTAAACGGCTGCTCCTCGCGCGACGAACACCGCACTGGCGCGTGCCGACCGTGAAGTCCCGAGGTTTCCCCCGGGACCACCGTCAAATCAGCTCAGTGCCACGTTCGCAGCGGACTCCGGCAGTTCTTCACCGAAACACCGTTGATAGAACTCGGCGACCAGCGGCCGCTCCAGCTCGTCGCACTTATTCAGGAACGTCATCCGGAAGGCGAAGCCGACCGAGCCGAAGATCTCCGTGTTCTCGGCCCACGTCAGCACCGTACGCGGGCTCATCACCGTCGACAGATCACCGTTGATGAACGCCGACCGAGTGAGGTCGGCAACACGCACCATGTTGTTGACGACCTTCTTCTTGGCATCACTCTTTGCAAAAGACTTCGCCTTCGAGAGGATGATGCCCACCTCCTCGTCGTGCGGGAGATAGTTCAGCGTCACCACGATCGACCAGCGGTCCATCTGACCCTGATTGATCTGCTGCGTGCCGTGATAAAGGCCCGACGTGTCACCGAGGCCGATCGTATTCGTCGTCGAGAACAGCCTGAACGCCGGATGTGGCCGGATCACCTTGGACTGGTCCAGCAGCGTCAGCTTTCCCGACACCTCGAGGATGCGCTGAATGACGAACATCACGTCCGGTCGTCCGGCGTCGTACTCGTCGAAGCAGAGCGCCACATTGTTCTGCAGAGCCCACGGCAGAATGCCTTCGCGGAACTCGGTAATCTGCTTGCCGTCCTTCAGAACGATCGCATCTTTGCCGACGAGATCGATGCGGGACACGTGGCTGTCGAGATTGACTCGCACACAAGGCCAGTTGAGCCGTGCAGCGACCTGCTCGATGTGGGTCGACTTGCCGGTGCCATGGTAGCCCTGCACCATCACGCGGCGGTTGTGCTTGAAGCCGGCGAGGATCGCCAGCGTCACCTCTTTGTTGAAGAGGTAATCCGGATCCACGTCCGGCACGTGCGGATCGGGTTCCGAGTAAGCCGGAACCTCGAGGTCGGAATCGATGCCGAAGACCTGCCGCACGGAGATCATCTTGTCTGGCATGCCGGATACTCCGGCCTCAGCTTGGGCGCGCATTGCGTGATTGGTCCCGATCATAGTTGCGTTACGGTCGAGCATGGCACGCAGAGAGTGCCTGCGCCAAGCATCGATGACATGGGAGAATGCAAGCTCAAACCAAGCCTGCCTGCTTCAGATAATTATAGGCCTGGATGATCTCGCGCAACTTGTCTTCCGAGCCCCGGTCGCCACCGTTCGCATCCGGATGGTGACGCTTAACGAGATCCTTGAACCGGGTCTTGATCTCGTCCTTGGAGGCCGTCTCCGGGAGATGCAGCGTATCCAGGGCACGCCGCTCCAGAGCCTTGAGCGGGCGCTTTTTTTCGGCCGCCGCAGGCCCGGCTCCAGCCGCTGCCTCGTCCTCGAAAAGCCGATGCGAATCAACCTTTCCGAACCGTGCGTAGCGACGCGCAGGGTCGCCGGCTTGCCGACCGGGAATGTCGCCATTGCCCCCCATCCGCCAAGTCGGCCGGTGGCCGGTTGCAGAGCTTTTCTGGAACGTTTCCACCTCCGCGTTGCTCATACCTTCAAAGTAATTATAGCTCGCGTTGAATTGACGCACGTGGTCGATGCAGAACCGATAGTAGCCCTCCTGCCCCCGTCCGCGCGGCGCGCGATGGCTGCCTATGGCGGAGCAACCCTTCCATTGGCACGGTTCCTCGCGCGGCGCCTCCTTGGGCTCCGTCCCACGCGCGATGCGGATGCTGTCGAAATATTTCGATTCGAGTTTCATTGCCGCAAGTATGATCCGAGTTGGGCCAGCCGCACAAGAACAGCGGCGGGAATTGCGATACACGTTGCGCGGCTGCATCCGGAAGCGGCGACGCTATGCCGCGCGATCCCGCACCGTTTCACGAACACGCCTTCTGCCCCCACGTGATGCCATGCGAGAGCAAGGAATTGCTGAATGACCGTCGAGCAGCAGATTCGCGAGACCCTCATCGTGGCGTTGGAGCCAATCCGGCTCGATGTCATCAACGAATCCCACCTTCACGCCGGACATGCCGGCTCGCCCGGCACAGGGTCGAGCCACTTCCGCGCCCTGGTCGTCTCGCAGAGGTTCGCCGGACAAAGCCGCATCGCGCGCCATCGCCTTGTCAACGACGCGCTCGGCGACCTTCTGCGAGATAAGATCCACGCCCTCGCGATCAAGGCTTACGCGCCGGGCGAGCCGATCGTCTGAACCACAAATCGGACCCGAATTGGGCCGAATGCAAAAACGGAGCAATGGCATGACCGACGAACGTCTGGAGGCGATCGCAGCTCGCCTCGCAACCGCACGCCGCGAGGGCGCACGCGTGAGCCTGGAGGATCGCCCCAGAAATTTCGAGGAAGGCTTTGCGGTTCAGGATCGTGTCGTCGCCCTTCTCGGTGAGCCGGTTGTCGGTTGGAAAGTCATTGAGGTGCCGAACGGCCCGGTCGTCTTCGCACCGATCTTGGCCGGGGGTGTGGTGCCGGTCGGTGGCAACTGGCAGGTCAAGGGTGCCGAGCCGGCGGGCATCGAACTCGAGATCGCGTTCCGCATGGCGCGTGATGTCCCCGGGAACGCACCAGCCTCCGAGATCATCGAGGCCATCGGCTCGGCGCACGTGGTTTTCGAACTGTGCCAGAGCCGCAACGTCGACCCGGAGACACTTCCCCGCCACGTAGGCCTCGCCGACTGCATCCTGAACGCCGGCATCATCGTGGGCAGCGAAATCGCCGGCTGGCGCTCGATGGAGCTGAAGTCGGTCCCGGGCCGCCTTCTGGTCGACGGCAAACCTCACATTGAAGGCAAGAGCGTTGACCCACTGCGCGCGCTCTCGGTGCTGCCCTCCGCGCTAGCAGCACGAGGCAAAGCGCTCAAGGCTGGCCATGTCGTGATCACGGGTAGCCTGATCGGGATGAATTGGCTGACCGGCAAACATGCCATCCGCGGCGAGATTGACGGCTGTGGAACAGTCGAAGCAAGCGTCACCGCGCGTTGATCTGCCCCTCGTAACACCGGAACCGCCCCGCTTTCGCGAGACGTTTCCGGGTGACCGCGTCGAGTCTCGTCTCACTGCTGCGGCGCGGGACCCGGCGCTGGAACCGCCTCGGGAGCACCTTGCGGGCTGGCTCCGGCGTCCAGTCCAGGTCCGATCGGCGCGCCTTGGTCGAGCGGCGCCTGCTGAGCAGCGAGGGGCGCCTCGATCGAAGCCGGGCTTGCCACTCCAGCAGCCGACTTCAGCACATGCTGTGGCGCCACATGAACGACCGGCCGCGTGGCGGGTCGCACGATCACGACCTGGTTGTGACCATGTCCGTAGCCGAAGCTATGACCGTAGCTCGGCCCGTGGCTGTAAACCGGAGCATGGCTGTAGGTCGGAGCACGGTAGGTCGGCACATGGTGGTGGTGACTGTAAACTTGGCGGTGGCCGTAGTGACCGTGTGCTCTGACGTGCCCATGATGGCGGAAGCCATGGCCGTGATGGCCATGGAAGTGATGCCCGTGGCTGGCGGCACGGTGGCCGTGACCGTGACCCGAGCGATGCCCGGCTTCCGCACCGGTGGTGGAGACGAGGCCAAGTGCGAGAGCGATGGCGAGAAGAGCTTTCATGGTCCTGATCCTTTTCGATGGCTTGGCGCTGGCGAGGTTGCTCGTGTCCGGTCTGCTGACCGCCGCAACCCGTCCTTCATGTCCATCTTTATAGAACATCGTTCAAAAATCATCAATAAGAAACTGACCGTCTCGTTATAACGAGTTCGTGAGAGACGTCATCTCTGAGGCAACCCCGTTCAGGTGGCGCCGGGATCGGCGTCCTCCGGTGGCGTGACCCGCCGCACACGAACGCCGGTTACACGGTTGCGCTGCTTGCGCACGACCTCGAAGCGATACCCGTGGAAGGTGAAGGCCTGCCCGATCTCTGGGATCATCTGGGCCTCGTGCATTACGAGTCCCGCAATGGTCGTTGCCGCTTCGTCCGGCAGGTCCCAGCCCATCGCACGATTGAGATCACGAATGGCCATCGTCCCATCGACGTTCACGGCACCGTCGGCCTGGGGCTTGATTTGCGTCTCGGTGTCGTGCTCGTCCGAGATCTGTCCGACGATTTCCTCAAGAATATCCTCAAGCGTCACCAGCCCCTGCACTTCACCGTACTCGTCAACGACGAGCGCCAGCTGCACACGACGGCCGAGAAACTGGCCAAGTTGCTCTTGCAGGCTCGTCGTATCCGGCACGAACCACGGCGGCGTCAGGATCGACGCGATATCGATGGTCGCGGGCTTCCAGTCGTTGTGCGCCAGCGCTGCGAGCAGATCCTTGGTGTGAAGAACCCCGATGAAATTGTCCGGCCGCTCACGCCAGACCGGCAACCGCGAATATTGCCCAGCGAGCACCTGGTTGACGACGACTTCGGGAGGATCGTCGGCATCCAAGGTATCCATCTTGGTCCGATGCACCATTACGTCGAGAACTTGCAACTCTTTGAGGTCGAGAATCGCGCCGAGCATCTCCGCGTCGGCCTTGGCCACGACCCCGCCTTGCTCACCGAGCGCGATGCTGCCTCGCAATTCCTCGTGCGCGGCCAGGATGTCGGCCTCGTCGTCACGTTTGGATGGCGTCAGCCGGAGCACGAGCTTGACCACGAAGTGAATTGCCGTTGTGAACGGCCATAACGCCGTGATCAGTCTGCGCATCGTTGGAGCGACTGCGAGCGCAAATTTGTCCGAGTAGGCGAGCGCATAGGTTTTCGGCAGCACTTCGGAGAAAATGACGACCACGATCGTCATTGCAATGGTGGCGTAGGCCACGCCGACCTCCCCGAACCAGCTGATCAGCAGGCTGGTCATGAGCGCCGAGGCGCTGATGTTGACCAGATTGTTGCCGACGAGAACCGTGCCGATGATCCGCTCGGGTGAAGCCAGCAAACGGTTCACCAGTTGCGCACGAAGATTGCCCTCTTGCTCCAGCGCATGCATCCGTGCCCTCGAAACGGCCGTGAGTGCCGTTTCACTGCCGCTGAAGAAGGCCGACAGCACGAGCAGCACGAGGACGCTCAACAAGATCCACACGTCGAAAGACATGGCCCTACCAGTATTCTAAAGGCTTCAGTTCCTATTCGCCCCGGCTCGGTAACGGCTCTAAGCCGCACCCGCCTCTTGGCTACCGACCTCGCACTCCATGAATGCGACGAGCCGGTCCATCTCGACCTCACGGGTGATGAAGGCCTCGCCGATGCCGCGCGCGAGAATGAACGTCAGCCGACCGGCTCGAACCTTCTTGTCCTGGCCCATCAGCCGAACCAGCTCCGCCGCAGTTGGCTTGCCAGGCCCGGGAATATCGCTCACGTGCGTCGGCAAGCCGACCGACCTAAGATGCCGCGCGACCTCGCCAGCCGTTCCAGCCGGGGCGAATCCCTCGGCCTCCGAAAAACGGAACGCCTGAGCCATGCCGATAGCGACGGCTTCGCCGTGCAGCAGGCGGTCGGAGAACCCGGCCCACGCCTCCAGAGCATGGCCGAATGTATGACCGAGATTGAGCAGCATGCGATCCCCCGTCTCGGTCTCATCGCGCGCCACAATTGCTGCCTTGGCCGCAACCGATCGTCGGACAGCCTCGGTCACGATCGACGCATCATTTCCGAACAGGCTCGCACGGTGCACCTCGAGCCAGTTGTAGAACTCACGATCGCCGAGCAACCCGTATTTGACCACCTCGGCATAGCCAGCACGCAGTTCACGTACCGGCAGCGTCGAGAGGACGTCGGTGTCCGCGAGGACGAGCGCGGGCTGGTGGAAAGCCCCGATCAGGTTCTTGCCGAGGCGGCTGTTCACGGCCGTCTTGCCGCCGACTGAGCTGTCGACCTGAGCCAGGAGGCTGGTGGGGATCTGAACGTAACGAACGCCACGCCGGATGATGCTGGCGGCGAACCCGGCGAGATCTCCGATCACACCCCCGCCCAGCGCGATGACGATATCCGATCGTTCGAGCCCCATCTCAAGCAGGCCATCCGTCAACTCGGCGAGTCGCGACATGCTCTTGGTCGCCTCCCCCGGCTCGAGCACGATGGTGCCGGCATGCCGGCCCGCTGCCTTCAGACTTGCCTCGAGCGGGGACAGATGGCGCGCAGCAACATTGCGATCGGTGACGATTCCGCACCGTGCGGCCCCCAATCGCGTCTCGATGAGGCCAGCCGCATCGTTCAGCACACCCGGCCCGATCAACACCTCGTAACGCCGCTCGGCAAGCTCCACGGGCACTGAGATGACGTCGAGGCGATGATACCCAGCAGGGTTTCGACTGGAAGGATCGGGATCGTTCAACTTCAATTCCTCTTTGACGGATGCAGGTGCACATGACTGACCACAGCCATGGCAGCGTCATGATGCATCTGCACGCACCGCTGCGGGCGACTCAGATCCGGTCTCGATCCTCGGGACCGACAATCAAAGGATGCGTTTCAAGCATAGCCACGATCTCGTCGACAATCACCTCATGCGGGACGTCGCGGCTTTCGACGACGAGATCGGCCTCTGCGTAGATCGGATAGCGGGCCTCCATGAGCGCCCTCATGACGGCCTCCGGGTCCGCGACCTTGAGCAACGGGCGATTGTCGCGCTTCATCACGCGGCGCATCAGCACCGGCAGCTCGGCACGGAGCCAGATCGCGATGCCCACCGCCCGGATAGTGGCCCGCGTCTCCGCATTCATGTAGGCCCCGCCGCCGGTCGCCAGCACTTGCGGGCCGTTCTGGAGCAGCCTGCGAATGACACGCCGCTCTCCGTCGCGGAAGGACGCCTCGCCGTGATCTGCGAAGATTTCCGGAATCGTCTTCTGGGCTGCCTTTTCGATTTCGTCGTCAGCGTCGAGAAACGGCATGTCCAGCCGGGCCGCCAATCGCCGGCCGACGGATGACTTGCCACAGCCCATCAAGCCGACCATCACGAGTGATCTGGCACCCAGCCGCCGTTTGATTCGCGTGACCGTCATGGCTGCGACCGCTCAAGTCCGACCGCACACCTGTGGAAACTCCTTAGGCGACTGCAACAAATTGTAATCGCGATCGAAAAGCTCTCACCCATCCTCGTCCATCGAAGCTGCGAACCGAGCCAGTACGTCAGCCGGTTTGGCTTCGGAGCGATCGTGGTCATAATGGAGACAACTTGGCGCATCACCAATAGGGTTCCGCAGGGTCGACAGATGCCGAGCTTGTTTCGTTTCCTGTCCGTGGTCGGTCTCCTGTTCGCTGTGACGGCAGGAGGCCTCTACGCGCTCGCCGAGCTGTTCGAGCCGGTGCCGAAGGAAGTATCGCAGACGGTGCACGGCGTAAAGATTCGTAGATAGTCGCTTTGCAAGGGTCGCGCTGCGGCACGCGTCTGCGGGTCGCTTCGAGAGACGAGGATTGCACGTCGATGGCCCGACTGCCCGCCGCCGGCTTCGGCCTTGCGCTCATGTTGGCCGTAACCGGGCCGGCATCGGCCGACGATGCCTGGAACCCCTTCAAGGAACGCGATCAGGCTCGGAATGCGGCCCGTTCGTCTCGCGCCACGATCGACAACCCCGCTTCACGCGACGAGCAGGCGCCATTGCCATCGATGAACGGTGTCGCGGGCAGACCTTGGCAAGACGATGGACGGTCGGCTGAACAGCCATTCACGGGCACGGACGGCGCCATCTCGGCCGAGCAACCGGCTCAATGGTCCGCGGCACCTCCGAGTGCAATCGGCGCGCCGCCGAGCCCCGTAGCAGACGCGGTCCAGCGTTCAGAGTTGCAACCCCTGACAGAGCCCCTTGCCGCCGATCCGCCGCAGGGCATGTGGCAGGGCATCGACCAATCCACCCTCCAGACCTCGATCGCCCCTCTGTCCCTGCCGCCGCGATCTGCAGCCTTAGCCGCGCTCTGGCAGCGCCTCTGGTCCTCTCGGGACGGTGCCCAGTCGGCCACACCACTGCGGGCCGGTGCCTCGACAGGTCCATCGTTCGACGCCATTCGCCTCGAGGTGCTTTATCGATCCGGTCTCCTGGCGGATCTCACAAAAGCCATCGCCGCCATACCCACTGACCATGCTGATCCTCTGACCGCTCTTCTTGTCGCCCGCACCCGGCTGATGGTCGGCGACGACGAGCCGGGCTGTAGCGCGATCAAGGGTCTCCAGCGCCATCACGCGTCCTTCCCGAAACCAGCGCGTCAGGAGTTTCTCATCCTTGCCGCCTTGTGCGGCACCCGGAACGGCGACCCTGGTTCTGCGGCTTTGGCCGCAGAGCTGCTTCGGACCGAGCAGATCACAGCACCCCTCCCGCTCGCCGCCCTTGATGCGCTCGCGGCCGGAGTGGCAGACGCGTGGCAGCTCCCTTCAGTGAAATCGATCGGTCTGGTCGAATATCGCTTCCTGGAACTGGCTCGCGTCGGCCAGACTGCAGGCATCGTGGCATCGGCTGAGCCCGCACTGCTGGCCGCCCTCGCAACGAAGGCGCCGGATGCCGAGACGCGCATTCTCGCTGCTGAAGCGGCCGTCGCCACTCTGATCATCACGCCGGCCGATCTGGCCGCTGCTTACCGATCTGCGTCGTTCTCGCCCGCCGCACTCGCGACCCCCCATTCCGAGACCCAGACGCCGGCCCTGAAGCGAGCCCTGCTGTTCAACGCGCTTGAGGCTGAACGCACACCAATCAAAAAGGCACGGCTGGCGCGCTCCCTGCTGGACGAGGCGCGCCGCGCCCAAGGTCCTTACATGGCGACGGCCGCCATGCTCGCTCCGGCCTTGGCTGGTCTTCGCCCGGCCCCGGAAATCGGCTGGTTCGCCGAAACAGCCATCGAAATTGCCCTTGCCGCGAACCGGCTCGACGCCCTGGCCGGCTGGACTGAACCGCCGTTCGGCGAACGCTACGGTGGTTTGAAGCACTGGCTCGTGTTGGCCGACATCGTCGATGCCACTAAGCAGAACCGTAGGGGTGAGCATTTGCCTGCCATCGAGCAGGTCGCCGTGAGAGGCCGTCTCTCCGCTGAGCTGATGCACCGCCTCGTCACGGTGCTCGACGCACTCGATTTTCAGATCCCGATCCCGCTCTGGGAGGCCGCGAGCCGCTCACCCCAACCGACGTCCGGACATCTGCCCGAGACGGGCATTCTGAGCGAGTTGCAGGCTGCTGCCAAACGCCAGGAACCGGGCCGCGTCGTCCTTTCCGCTCTCCGCGCCCTCGGACCCGACAACGGCGCAACGGCCCATATGATTGCGCTCGGCGACACCATTCGTGCACTGAAGCGGGCCGGGCTCGAGGCGGATGCACGGCAGCTCGGCCTGGAAGCCCTCTTCATGAGCTGGCCCCGCAGTCAGAACGACTAGGAGCGCACGCCATGCCAGAGCCGGACGCCCCTCCGGAGGTGCCAATCGAAAGTTTTCTGGAAATGATGGCGGCCGAGCGCGGCGCGGCGCCGAACACGCTTGCCGCCTACCGGCGTGACCTCGAGGACTATGCGGCTTTCATGGCTGTCAGCGGCACACCCCTCCTAGCCGCACGTCCCCAGAGCATCGCTGCTTATCTCAAGGCGGCCGCCGCCTCCGGCCTCGCTGCCACATCAAGGGCCCGCCGTCTCTCCTCGATCCGCCAGCTGTATCGCTTTCTTGCCGCCGACGGGACCATCACCGACGACCCGACAACCGGTTTCGCAGGTCCGCGCCGAGAGCGACCCCTCCCGAAGATCCTATCTATTGCCGAGGTGGAAGCCCTGCTTGATCGCGCCGCCGCTCGCATCGACGGCTTGTCCGGCCGCGACCGGTTCCGGGCACTTCGGCTCAAGGCATTGCTGGAAGTTCTCTATGCAACCGGCATGCGCGTCTCGGAACTGGTCGAACTACCGCGCAGCGTCCTGACCGGCGACGACCGCGTTCTGACCATCAAGGGCAAGGGCGGTCGCGAGCGGCTCGTCCCGCTGAATTCTGCCGCGCGCGAAGCACTGTCTCGCTATCTGAACGTCGGCACCGATGGCGAAGACGACCTCGCTCCCATGCTCCGCAATCGCTACCTTTTCCCCTCTCGAGGCGCCGAAGGCCACCTGACCCGCCAACGCCTCGCTCAGGAGCTGAAGGAGCTTGCATTGGAAGCCGGTCTGGACCCCGGGCGTGTCTCGCCTCACGTCCTGCGCCACGCCTTCGCCAGCCACCTCCTCGATCGGGGTGCCGACCTGCGCGCCGTCCAGCAGTTGCTGGGGCACGCTGACATCTCGACGACCCAGATCTACACGCACGTCCTCGAAGAACGTCTTCGTCAGCTCGTCCGTGACCATCACCCTCTCGCCAAGGCTCGCCTCGACGAGGTTTGAAACGGGCCGCTATTGCTCGCAGAGCTTGACTCGGCCACCGCTCGTCGTGAATGTCCGGCGAAATCCGAGGGATAGCCGAAGGCCCCCCGCCAAATGCGCACATACATCGAATTCGAGAAGCCCATCGCCGAGCTCGAGGCCAAGGTCGCGGAGCTGCGCTCGCTCGCGGCGGATGGCAGCAACGTCTCGATCGGTGACGAGATCGGTCGACTGGAGCAGAAGGCAAAGCAGCTCCTCGCCGACACCTATGCCAAGCTCAACCCGTGGCAGAAGACCCTCGTCGCGCGTCATGCCGACCGGCCGCATTGCCTGGACTACGTCAACGCCCTCATCGAAGGCTTCACCACGCTGGCGGGAGACCGCTACTACGCCGAGGACGCAGCGATCGTCGGAGGATTGGGCACGTTCCGGGGACGCGGCGTCATGGTGATCGGCCAGGAGAAAGGCCACGATACCGAAAGCCGCATAAAGCACAATTTCGGAATGGCCCGCCCCGAGGGCTACCGCAAGGCCGTCCGGCTCATGGAGATGGCGGAGCGCTTCGGGCTATCCGTCCTGACCCTTATCGACACCGCCGGTGCTTATCCCGGCGTCGGCGCCGAGGAGCGCGGCCAAGCCGAGGCGATTGCCCGCTCGATCGAGTGCTGTCTGTCCCTCGGCGTCCCCATGGTCACCGTTGTCATCGGCGAGGGAGGCTCCGGTGGCGCCCTTGCGATCGCGACGGCAAATCGCATTCTGATGCTCGAACACGCCATCTACAGCGTTGCCTCCCCGGAAGCCGCTGCGACCATTCTGTGGCGAGACAAATCCAAGGCCATCGATGCGGCCACATCGATGCGGATAACCGCGCAGGACCTCCTCGACTTGCGCGTCATCGACGAGATCATCCCCGAACCTGTCGGTGGCGCACATCGCGACAAGGCCGACACGATCCAGCGCGCCGGCACCGCGATCCAGCGCGCTTTTGAAGCACTCGATCCCCTCTCGCCCGACGAACTCCGCGCCCAACGCGCCGAGCGCTTTATGCAGATGGGCCGAGGCATCTGACCGGTTCCGACATGGTCCACCCGACGTTAGGTGGCAAATGTCGGAGCCGGAAAACACTATGGCGTCTGCCCTCCTTCGCCGGCATCGCGCCGACCACCGCTACGGCGGTCGACCTCGTCGCGGGCGGCCTTCGCGGCTTCCCTTCCGACCTCCTTCACGCGTTCCGCGATGGAGCGCTGGTCGTGGGCGCCTCCTGCGGACCCTGGTACCAAGCCTTGTCTGTCGGCTTCCTGCGCGGCGACGTCGCTGACCTTTGACGCGATGTCTTCCGCGCTACGCATGACCTTCTCGCCCTGCGCGGTGACGGCATCCTTCATCTTCTCGCTGGCGTCGCCGAGTTGGCGATCCTCCAAGTCCGTGCGAGGAAGCGCGGCGCCGATGGCGGCTCCGAGTGCAATGGCCGCAGCACCCACCACCAGGGGGTGGCGTTCGACCATGTCCTCGCCAACGCGTTGGATTTCATAGGGCATCTCGGCCACGGCATTGCCGGCATCTCCAATGGCCCGGCTCGAAGAGCTTGCAGCGGAGGCGACGCCACCGGAGACGGACTCTGCTGCTGATGCGACAGCGCTGCCCGCCCCGGACATGGCAGAACTCACACGGCCCGCCGCATCGCTCGACGCCTCCCTCGCGGACGTCGTCGCATCTCGGAACTTAGCCCCCATGCTGTTTGTCGTATGGGGGGAGTAGTCGTGAGACCGAGCGCTGCCGCTGCTCCTTCCATTTGAGCTCATCATGAGCCAGGCGAAGCCCGCACCAATCATCGCGAGCGCCATCGGGTTGCTCTGTGCTTGGCGAGACAGGTTGTTCATCATGTTCGACATGCCGCCGCTGTCGCCGAGGTAGGTTTGCACCTCCGTAAGCAACTCGCTCATTGAAAGCTTTTGTTTCAGCGCATCGACGGTTTCACCGAGATCCGCACGCGCACGCCGGACATTTTCTTGCGCGGTCGTCGTTGCGTCGGTCATTGCATCTTCTCCTTGGCCATTGCTGCCGTCTTTTGCGCTTCCGCGGCACTGCGGCGCGGCACGAGGCCGGGAGCCGCTCCTCGGCCGTAACCGAGCAGAGCTATTCCGATGATGCCGACCACGACTCCCACCAACAGCGAAGCCCACCCGGCGCCCATGCCGGCATTCGTAAGAGCCACGACGAGGGCTTGGAGTAGAACGAGCAGCGCCGCGACAAGACAGACTGCGCCCACTGCCATGCTGCCGGCGGCCGTTTCCAGGCGTTCGACCTTGGCGTTCAGCTCCGTCCGGAGTAGATCCGCCTCACTCTTCATGAGCTGGACGACCTCGTTGCCGAACTCCGGCAACAGCTCGCTGATGTTTCGATTTCCGGCGCCCGTTTTGGGCGACTCTCCAGAGGTCTTCATAACGGCACCTCGTTGGTCGGATCACGATCTGAGTTACTGCGTGGCTCCGGTCGCGATGGTGGGGACGCAACGGCGAATCTCGCCAGGGCCATTCCGATAAGGAGCGACCCGCCGATGTACGCGGCCGGATTCCTTCGTGCGAATTCGGTCACGTCGGAAACCATTTCCCCCACGCTCTTTTTATCGAGCGTCTGTGAGATGCTCCTGAGTCCGGACCCGATGGCATTCGCATACTGAGCCGCCGCCGAATGATCTCGCGACCCGAGCTCCCCCGCGGCAGAATTCACGGCTTCGGCAATGTCGCCGATGAGCGAGCTGACTGCGCCCTTCTGTTGCTCGACTGTCTCGCCGGCCCTTACGCGAGCTTCCTCCGCGAGCGACTGAACGCCGTCCTGGATGTCATGTGCCGTGGTTCTTGCCGTGGAGCGTGCAGCATCGGCTTCCCTCTTTAACCGGTCAGCCGCGCTTTCCTGGCCCGCCATGGAGGACCCAGGTGGAGTTATCTGGTTCATTGCTTCCTCTCGAGTCAGCAGTTCACCGCTAGCCGAGACCGAGAACGTTCAGCATGAAGATGACAACGAGGCCATGCCGACGAGATGGACGATGCCATCCATCCCGCGCCCGCGGTTCCTGAAGCGGTTTCTTTGAGAACCGAGCCCAAGAGGCGCCGTTCCGCGACGGCGTGTTTTTTTTCTCATGTTGATCCGCTGCAGCGTATTGCCAGCACAGACCATCTAATAGCTGCAGCTTTAGCTTGGTCGCTTCCGCAGATAGACGAACCAGTACACCGCCCCGACGAGAATGCTGCCGCCGATGAGATTACCGACGGTTGCAACCACCACGTTGTGGATCGCGGCGCCGACCGTCAGCCCGGCGAAATCCGTCGGCATCTTCCCGATCGCTTGCCAGAATTCAGGCCCGGCCCATGCCTTGATGGCGAGGCCATAGGGCAACAGGTAGAGGTTGGCGATCGAGTGCTCGAATCCGGCGGCGACGAACGCGGCGATGGGCGGGACGATCACCACGACCTTATCGGTCGTGGTACGCGCACCGAACGTCATCCAAACCGCGAGGCACACCAGCACGTTGCACAGCACGGCGAGGAAAAACAGCTGCACCGTCGGCAGCCCTGCCTTGACTGAGGCGATCGTCAGCGCCGTTTGCCCCACACCTCCCCCAGCCAGCTCATGTTGGCCCGACATGAACACGATAGCTGCGGTGGCGATGCCACCGGCGATGTTCCCGGCATAGACCAGCATCCAAGCGCGAAGCAGGGCTGCAAGCGTGATCTTTCTGCTAGCGTAAGCGACGACCATCAGCGTATCGCCCGTGAACAGTTCGGCGCCTCCGACGACCACGAGAATGAGACCGAGCGAGAACACGAGCCCAGCGAGAAGCCTCGCCACACCCCACGGGAAGTCGCCGGCGCCGGTCAGCACCACCGTCATGAACATGGCGCCCATCGCGATGAAGGCACCGGCAAGTACGCCGAGCAGAAGGAGCGTAACCGCGTCGCGCCTGGCTTTGCCTGCCCCGGCTGCCTCGCAGGCCAAGGCCATCTCTGCGGGCAGCAGAGCATCGATCCTGGCGACGGCGGAAGGCGGCGGAAGGCTTTCATTCATGACCCGACGATCTCGCTGCTTGGCCAGCCGGCCGAAATGAAGCGCCGTCCTCTGGGATATGCTATAAGCCGGGACGGTCTTACGATCGTGGGACAGCTTGGCATCGCGTGCATTGATCGATGTCGGTCTCGCCTTTCCGAACAACCCGTTCGTCGCTAAATAGCGGCCAGAACTCTTTCGAACGCCGAGTCCCATGGTCCTCGTTCTCGACACCACGCCCGACACGACGGCTCCTCTTTCATCCGGGGTGCTGCCGAGCCTTGCTGGCCGCGGCGACGAGGGCCTGCGGGCGGCTCTGACGGAGATCGGCATCCCCGAAAAGCAGCGTCGCATGCGCGTCGAGCAGCTCTGGAGCTGGCTCTACGTGCGTGGCGTGACCTCCTTCGATGCCATGACGGACGTGTCCAAGGACGTGCGCCGGCGCCTGTCGTCCGCCTTCACCCTTGACCGGCCTCAGATCGTTTCGGAGCAGGTTTCGGCCGACGGAACGCGTAAGTGGCTGCTGCGGCTCCCGCGCCGCGGTCACGAGGCAACCGCCCCCGAGATCGAGACGGTCTACATCCCCGAGTCCGACCGTGGCACGCTCTGCATCTCGAGCCAGGTCGGCTGCACGCTCAACTGCTCCTTCTGTCACACTGGCACCCAGCGCCTTGTTCGCAATCTCGAGGCCGAGGAGATTGTCGGCCAGATCCTCGTGGCCCGCGACCGCATCGGTGATTGGCCCGGCGCCCAGCCACCGGATGACGGCGGCATGCTCCCGCTTGCCGATCGCAAGATTACCAACATCGTCCTCATGGGCATGGGCGAGCCGCTCTATAACTTCGAAAACGTGCGCGCCGCGATCGAGGTCGCCGCCGACGGCGACGGCCTGGCCTTCTCGAAGCGGCGTATCACGCTCTCGACATCCGGCGTCGTCCCGGAAATACCGCGCTGGGGCCTGGAAGCCGGAACCATGCTTGCCATCTCACTGCATGCCGTGACCGACAAGCTCCGCGACGAGCTCGTGCCAATCAACCGTAAGTACCCCATCGCCGACTTGCTCGAAGCGTGCCGCCAGTACCCCGGCCTTTCGAATGCGCGCCGCATCACCTTCGAGTACGTGATGCTGAAGGGCGTCAACGACAGTTTGGCCGATGCCCGCGCCCTGGTCCGGCTGCTCGCCGGTATTCCCGCCAAAATCAACCTGATCCCGTTCAATCCCTGGCCGGGCAGCCGCTACGAATGCTCGGATTGGGAGCAAATCGAGAAGTTCGCCGACGTGGTCAATCGCGCCGGGTACGCGAGTCCGGTCCGCACACCGCGCGGTCGCGATATTCTTGCGGCCTGCGGTCAGCTCAAGTCGGAGAGTATGAAGTTGCGCGCCCGCGATCGCGTCACCCCCGGCGATCCGGACCCCGACGGGGAGCAGCCGTCGTCGTGATTCTCCGAGCGCTCGGCCGGCTGGTCATGGTGCCGCTCGGCCTCATCCTCGGCTTTGCCTCGGCGCTCGCCGTCCTCGTGTCCCTTGGACTTGAGGTGACGACCCAGACACTCGCGCGGCAGTCCGGCGACTTCGACAAGCTCGAGATCCTCGTCGACATGGGGCTCGACTTCGTCACCGTCGCCGCTGCCGCCAGCCTGCTTCCGGCCTTGGTCGTCGTGGCCGTTGGCGAGATCGTCCGCATTCGTTCCGTTCTTTATTACGTATTGGGTGGCGGAGCAGCGATGACGCTCTTGCCGGCGCTGGCGCGTCTAGCAAGCCCACACAGCGCCGCATCGATGCCCCCACGCGTCTGGACCGTCATGGCGACGGCTGGTTTTGCTGGCGGGCTGGTCTACTGGCTCGTCGCTGGCCGTCGTGCGTAGCCTAGGCAACACACTTTACCAACAGTCACAGCTCAATCCTTGAGGATGACGAGGGCGGTCTATAGCTTGATGAGGCCGCGTTCGCACACAGCGCACGAGCGCGTCCGGAGATCGACGCAAGCATGGCGATACGGCTTCTCGGCGTCCTCGCCGCATTTCTCGTGAGTTGCCTCGTGGCAGCTTTCGCCCTGGTGCTGTTCGTTCTGACACCGGCCGAGATCGCGGGATTGCCGCCCGATGTTCGTGGCGACCGGGTCGCAAAAGGCATTGAGCTCGCCGGTTTCGTGGCCGCTCAGTTCGCGCTGTTCTCGACACCGTTCGCATTGGTCGTCGCGGCCGTCGGCGAGATGCTTCGCAAGCGCAGCTGGACCTATTATGTGCTCGCCGGCCTAGCCATCGCCGGCCTTGGCTTCTTTGCTCAACAATCGACGGAGCAGGCCGGACAACCGACCATTGCCAACAACTACGCCCTGACGGCATTTCTCACCGCGGGCTTCGTGGGCGGCCTCGTCTATTGGATTGTCCGCGGTCGTTTCGCCGGAGGCCCCCGCGATGCGCAACCGACCGGGCCGACCGCCACGCTCGGGACCGAGGCAGCATCGACGAGGAAGCCCTCCGCGGTCGCAGCCCAAAAGCTGGCCAACGGTCCGGGCAATGCGACCGGCTCCCGGAGCGCCGATCATGCTGCCGGCCAGCAACCAGAAAAAGCTTGATCGCGCCTCCAATAGCCCCCACGCAGCAAAGCGTGTTTCGGAATTGCTGCACCGCACAATTTCTGCTAGGGATCCATTGCACCAGGGTATGGAGCCGCGCATGAACCCGTTTGAGTTGCAAGCTGAATTGGCGCGCCAGTGGTTCGCGCTCGCCGGAGGACTCGCCTCGACGGTACTGACGGTCTGGACATCCCAGGTGGCCGGCAGCGTCGCCTACGCCGACCAGTTGCCTCCGACGCGTGCCGGTGATCCGATCAGCGCCGCGACAGCTGTTTCGCCACCGAACGCGGCGCAACTCATGTTCAATCCCGTGATGGCCTTGGCGCCTTGGGCCCCATGGGTGTGCCAGAAGTCGTGGTCGGCGCTTTTTGACCCGCGCAAACCGAATGTCGTCGTCGCCGATCGGGCATCCGCGAATTACCGATCCGCCGGCGGCCACGCGGTCGCCACGATCATCGCCCCCGGACGCACCGAAACTCGCTAAGATCCTGAGGCGGGTTTTCGTATCCCGACACGGCGCCGGGATATGCATTGATCGACTGCCCTCGATATCTCCCATCGAGACCAAATCGGGCCCGACTTGACCGCCGGGCCCTTTGTTATTGTGTGTCCGAGAACGTGGTGGCGAACAACCCGAGTAACGTCTTCCTCTTCGTGAAAACGTGCGATGCGCAGACCTCACCCGCTACAGCGATGAGCCCACGACCAGGGTCCAGAATGTCTTGAATTCGCTCTTCGGCTCGTGAACGAGCGCGATGCCCATATGATCGGCATCGCTGAGCAAGAGGTTCTTGTTGTGACCGGGGCTGTCCTTCCACCCCTTCAGCACTTCCTCGAAACTTACCTGTCCGGTGCCGACGTTTTCGGCCGCGAGCTTGGCATTGTAGCCGGTCCGCTTGACGCGATCCCAGGGATTGGACCCGTCCGACCCGAAGTGGGAGATGCGGTCCCATTTCGCAAGATCGCGGGAATGGGCCTTCGCTGCGGCAGTCAAAGCCGCGTTCAACTGCAGCGGCTTCAATCCCTTGAGCTTCCGGTAGCCGTTGATCTGCTCCCTGGCCAATTCCGCATTGAGTAGCGTGCTAGAAAAATCGCGATCTGCGAGCGACCCTTTGGGAGCCGTATCGTACGATCCCCGGGGCGCCTTGTCGTCGAGACTTGCCAAGCGTCCCCCAGCCCCGACGGACCTCGATCGAGACTCCGCTCCGGCTGATGGTTCCCCACCCAGCGCGCTCTGTCGGCTCGTTCGTGATCCGGCCACGAACGATGTCGGCTTGTCACCATCACTCAGGCTGAGCGAAGGAGATTGCCCCCCCTGGCTGCAACCAGTGACCGCCAATGCCAGAGCTGTCGCAAAAAGAACGCGGGACATGGGTGTTGCCTTCGCCACGAGACTAATACTCTCCCGGCACGCAGCATCGCGCCAACGAGTTAACCCCGCGTTAAGGCTGACGAACGTTTGATAGGTGTGCGATTCGGCGTGCGACTCAACAACTGACGACACAGCAAAACCTTTCCCCTCCGCGGGAGAATGCGGAGTTCTCAATGCCCACGTACAAGGCATCCGACGTGTAGGGAGCGCGTTCAGCTCGGTCTCAACAAGGCACGCGATTCTTGTCGTCATTTGGGCATCGGCCGCGTGGATACGAAATTCCGCGGGCGTTACAACTGGGCATCACCTTCGGGCTTTCTCGGCCCGGTGGATAGATCGGGCTTGGCCCGGCAGCCTCGATTTCGCAGTATGCACCCACCCTCCGGTGATTCGCGCGTCCGGCAGGCCTTCGAGGCGGCGGCCTGCCCAGGTCGTCACCGATCTCAATGATCGGTCCCACACGTGCTGCGGGAGTGGCGCAATATGACAGAGCAAGGCCCGCAAGGCTTGCCGCCCGCCGAGCTTGCCGACGAAGCTCGCCGGCTAGCGGGTACGGTGCTCGTCCGCATCGCCACGGAGCCCGAAGACGAGGCCGCCGTTTTCCGTGACCTTGGCTACATCCTCGGATCGAAGGCCGGTTCGGACGTATGGCGGATCGAGGTCAGCCGCCTTGTCGCAGCCCTGATTGCAGGCGGCCTGGTGGAGCGCGACGCCACCACCCTGCGCGCGACAGGACAAGGGATCGCAGCAGCGGTGGAGTTCCTGGGCGCCAGGAAGGGAATGCCGAAGGACTGGCGGACCGCGCGAGACATTCATCTGATCGCGAGCGCACTGGAGCTTACCGCAGCCCCCGTCTCGAGGCAGCGCCTGTTGGGCAAGGCGGACGGCCTTCGCGCTCTCGTCGTCATCAGCCACTGGCGCCTCGAAATCAAGGGTACCCCTTCGGCAGCCCGCATTCGCTCGGCGCTGGCCGCCAGGGCCCTCGATCGGGCGTTCGGTAATCAGGTCGGCGCCAGCTTGGGTCCGGAGTCCGAGCTTCCCGCCAAGGCCGCGCGTCTCCTTGCTGCACAATTGTCGACATCCGGCCGCGAATTCGGCACGGATGGCCGCCTAATCGCGGCGCTCGCGGCCGAGGCCGTGGGATCGCCTCGGGGCGATTTGAAAAGCCTGCAACGCGCGATTCTTCGCAAGTATCTTGGCCGCGAGTCGGAATCTGCAAAAAACAGTAAGATCACACGACGCAGCAAGCTCCGTAGCCGCACGCGTTCGTCGCTCTCGACCGGCAAGCCACCCCGATCCGGAGCGACCTCGCTCACCGCAACAGGGGCTACTCCGCAATCAGCGACACTTGATGCCGCAGCCACCGTTGCACCTATCGGGGCCGCAGAGTCCGTCGGCCGCCCCGACCCCGTGGCATTCGCCTCCGCCGTCCACTCGGCGACCGCCGCAACTGCTGAAGGTTGGGCCGGCAACAGACGGGCATTCATATCCAAGGTCTGGGCCGTCATCCAGGAGCGCCACGCCGCCTGGGCCCTGACCGAGATCGAGTTCAAATGCATGCTGACCGAGGCGCATCGGACCGGGCTCGTCGTGCTCGCCAATGCCGACCTCAAGGACAAAAAGGCGCTCAAGGAGCTTCAGGAGTCGGCCGTGGTCTACAAGAACACGGTCTGGCACTACGTCCGAGCAGCCGACTGAGCAAAGTCGTTACGTCGCCGAGGAAAGAGACCAGATGAATCCTGATGTCGAGAAGGCATTGCCAGTCGAGGGGCTAGCGTCTGCCTTCGAGCATTCCATCACTTGGGAGGATGATATCTGGCGGGCCGATCCCGTCGATGTCGAGCTCGTCCACCAACAGGCCCGCAAGAAGTTCGCCGACACGTTGAAGTCGGTCACGTCCGGGCGCGGCGCGCCCAGCCAGGCCCGGATACTCCTGTTCCACGGCCAGTCGGGAGCCGGCAAGACACACTTGATCCGGGCGCTCCGCACGGCCTCACATCGCGAAGGCACGGCCTATTTCGGCTATGCGCAGATGACGCCAGACATCTCCAATTACGCCGACTACTACCTCAAGCGCCTCATCAACTCGCTCGAGAAGCCCTATGACCCCGATCGCGTCGGGCAAAGCGGACTCTCACGGCTCACCAATCGGCTGGTCGAGGATGCTGCGGTCCTGCCTGACGATCAGCTGGAGCAGCTGCGCGAGGCGCAGTTCGACGATGCCTCGCTCGCGCGCCTCGTGACCGAGATCGCCGACACGCTCGTCGGCAGCCCACGCTTCGACTCCCAGGAACTGGACATCAACATCGTCCGCGCTTTGCTCTACCTTCAGCGCGCCGATCCGCGGATCGACCAGCGTGTCCGACAGTTCCTGCAGGGTCGCCCACTTGCCGACCTTGCCCGCGAGGCGGTATCGGCCCTCGACCCGACCGCCGGTGATGGCCGCGCCTTCGATATTTTCGAGAGCTTGGGCAAGTTGGCCTGGACCGTCGACCGTGCCGCACTCGTCTACTGCATCGATCAGGTTGAAGACCTTCGCTTTTTTCCCGACCCGGAGGAGCGGTTCCAGAAGGCCGTTCGCGATCTCATTCAGATCGCCAACCGGGTACCATCGTCGATCATCGTCATCTCGTGCCTGGGTGACTTCTACGACCAGGCCCGCGGTGTTCTCGCCCAGTCCTACATCGACCGCATCGAGAAATCGGGGCCCGTGGCCCTGCTCGAGGCGCGTACCCCCACCGAAGCAAAGCTCATCATCTCCAAACGCCTGGAGCATGAGGCTGCGCGCCGAAACATCACCGTCGACACCGACCCGACGCATTTCTTCGGACCGCAGTTTTTTGAGGAGTTCGGAGGCCTGTCAACCCGCCGTCTGCTCGAGCACGCGCAAAGCCGGCTGAGAGCCAAGCTCGACGGGAGCGAGTCCGAGCCCGAGGAAAAGAGCGAGCCGGAAGATGCCGGCGCCGGGTTCCTGTCCACCCTAGCAGCAGCCCTCGGGCTAGCCGACCCGGCGAAGCCCGCCGCAACGTCTTCGACCGGCCTCGGCACGTCCGGTCAGGGTATTGATTTCCAGCGTCTGTGGGATCGCTTCCAGGGCGAGTCCGAAGCAGAGATGCCCTCGGGCGATCACGATCTGCTCGACGTGCTGTCCGGCGCACTCACTGTGGCCGGCGACGAATGGCAGGACAGGGTTCGGATCACCGTGACCCGCCTCGCGCTCGGCGAGGAGCTGCCCGGCATCGACATTCAAGTCACCCACGGCGGCCTAGTCGTACAGGATGCGCGTGTCTTTATCTGCAATCGGCCGACACAGGGCGGCGGCTTGAAGCGACAGCTGGATAAGGCACTGTTTTCGATGAAAAATCGACAGTGCTTCATGCTGCGCGCATCCGATTTCCCGCCAAACCGGAAGAATCAGACCGCAATGGCATTCCGGCGCTTCCGCGAGGCTGGCGGCCGTTCATTGCTGGTGCCCATCCCCGAATGGGAGCGCATGCTCACCGTCCGCGAGTTCCATGCCCGCAATCGCCACCAACTCGGCTTCACCGATTGGATCGCCGAAGCCAAGTTGCTGTCGGGCCTCTTGCCGATCATTCAGCTCTTGCGTCTCGACTTGCTCGGGCGCTCCGCCACGCGCATCGTCGACACGGAGGCGCCGAGGTCCGTGATGCGCGCCAACGAGGCAATTCATCCAATTGCGGAGCATTCTGCTCGGACTTTCCCGACTGTTCCGGTCGGGGCAGCTATGCCCATTCATTCGACCCCCGACGACCTCTTGGCCGACTGGACGGGCTGGGCGACCGGCATGCCTCTGCCTACGCTGCCACCGCCTCAAGGCGCTGTGGTTCCTGTCGACGGCGCCGACGAGGAGCTGCAGCTCACGGACATCCTCGACGAGAATGGCACCGACGATTCGAGCATCCTTGCAGGCCGTGAACTGACCGGCCGAGGCAAACCGATTACGCTGAACAAGAGCATCCTGAAGCGACACGCGGCCGTGCTCGGCGGCTCTGGCTCCGGCAAGACGACGCTCGCGCTTTCGCTCATCGAGCAGTTGCTGTTGCGGGGCGTTCCCGCGATCCTGATCGACCGCAAAGGCGACTTGGCCTCTTACGCGAACCCGGACGTTTGGCGCTCCAACGAGAACGACCTCAGCGAGCGTCGTGGCGACCGCGAGAAGCTTGCCGATTCGATCGACGTCGCCGTCTATACGCCCGGCCGTGCCTCGGGTCGTCCCATTTCCATCACGCTGCTGCCGAACGGAATGAACGAGCTGCCGGAGCACGAGCAGCAGCTCCTCGCCAATCTATCGGCCGCCGCAATGGGCGACATGCTGCATCTCAAGAACTCGGCCACCCACCAGCGCCAATCGGGCACACTATCGGTGGCGCTGAAGATCCTGGGCAGCCGGTCCTCCAAAGAGGTGACTCTCGGTGACCTGATCAATCTGCTCGAAGAAGAGGATCCGGAGCTGACCGAACTCACGCAGCGCATGGATCCGTCAGGTCGGATACGCCGCGACCTCATCGGCCAGCTTGATTCTCTGCGCCATCGCAACTCGTCGCTGTTCGAAGGCGGCGGTGAGGCGCTGACGATGGAATCTCTTCTCGGTCTCGGCCCGTTCGCCCGGCGGGACGGCCGCACGCGCCTGTCTGTGATCTACACGGGTTTTCTGGGCGATAACGAGAACATCCTGTTCTGGGTGTCTCAGTTCCTGTCCGAAGCGCTACGCTTCTGCCAGCGCAACCCGAACGATCAGCTCCAGGCTGTCGTCATGTTCGACGAAGCGGATCTCTACATCCCGGCCAACTCGAAGCCGGCCACAGCTGAACCGCTTCAGAGCCTGTTGAAGCGCGCCCGCTCCGCAGGCCTCGGCATCATGCTGGCCACCCAGTCGCCAGGCGACCTTGACTACAAGAGCCGGGACCAGATCACGAGCTGGTTCATCGGGCGTGTCCGCGAGGACACCGCTTTGAAGAAGCTCAAGTCGGCTTTCCAGTCGGAGTCTGGCTTAGACGCTGCCGCGGTCTTGCCGAGCCAGACCGTCGGCGAGTTCCACTTGGTTCAGGAGGGGCTCGTTCGCGCATTGAAGGCGCAAAGATCGCTCATTCAGGCCGAGCAGGTGCCGTTCGACCGAATTGAGCAGCTCGCTCATGAGACCAAGGGTGCCGACGAGAAACAACTCAAGCTGTTCGCGTGAGGCTCGCGCAGCAGCATGAGCTGACCGTCTCGCCAGCCGCATGAAGCGGCGGCCGGAGCGATAGCGTCGGCATCACTCCGCCTGTTCGACTTTCGCCTCGGACGCCGCCAAGGCCTGCACCAGCAATGCCAAGCTATCGATGAAAGCGTCGCGCCGAGCTTGCGGCAGGGTCTTGAGCAGCCGATCTTCCACTCGCTCGGATGCAGGCTCTGCCGACTTGAGGGCATCTTTCCCAGACTGGGTCAGGCGAACAGCATAAGCCCGGGCATCGGCCTTCGAGCGCCGGCGCGCAATTAGCCCGCGCGCCACGAGCCGTTTCACGATATCCGCCAGCGTCGAACGGTCTATCCCCGTCTCGTTGACGATATCGGTTTGGCTCGCCGTCTCGAGACGCTGTAGCACCCTGAGGACCGCAAACTGTCGCGGCGTCAGATCGGAACCCTGCATCTCTTCGGAAAACATCTCATCCGCCACCTGACCGGCCCGATGCAGCAGATGTAGCATCGACTCGCTCAAGGAGCCCGCATGCGTGTTCGTCATTCCCATTGCTCCCAAACTATCTCAGACACCCTCTTTAGTGCGATCTTCCGAGTGCCCTATTTGAGCAGCATCAATAGGCTGCCATTCTACGACGGCACTTGACCTTACGCCGACAGCGATTGATGTTGGGCAAGTCAACGTACGATTTAATGGAAAAAGTGTTTTGACAGTTTGATAGGTCGGGAGGCGGAGCATGCCGGCGTCCGAGCCGCGAATCCAGGCCAACATGCTAGCCGGTCTGGAGTCTTTGCTCTCCTCGAAATATGCTCTCAACCTTCCGCAATTATTGAATGAATGCGGCATCGATCCGAACTTGCAGCCGGATGCGGCAGTAGCCATCCCGCTGAATTCATTCTCGCGCCTGCTTGAACTAGCCGCGATGCGATCTGGCGACGAGTGCTTTGGACTTGGTTTCGCCCATGCATTCCCGCGCGGGGGCATGCATGTACTCGGCTTTCTCATCCTGAACGCTCCCGATCTCCGAACCTGCCTCGAATGTTTGGCCCGCTACGTGCACCTGCAATGCGATGGCGTCGATTTCCACTTGGCGATTGACGATGGCGTGGCTCGCTTCGCCATCGAATGCGGCCCCGCGTTCGTCGCACCAAGAAAGCAGTTTCTCGAGTTCGTCATGTCTCTGACGGTCGTTCGGCTTGCAAACGAGTTCGGTGACGGTTGGGTTCCACTGCGAGCAGATTTTGAGTACAGGGAGCCGGGTTGCGCTGGCGACTATGAGATCCTGTTCGGCCGGCATCTTAATTTCGACGCCCCCCAGACCGCCCTGTGGCTACGCTCCGAGGTCCTCAAGAGCCGCAGTGAAGACGCCGACGAGACGTTGTTCGCAATGCTCAAAGGCGTCGTCGAGCGCGAGATCGCAAGCCTCGAGCAAGAAAACAAACAGGGCGTCGTTTGGGCCGTCGACGAGTACATCGTCTCCTCGCTTGCCATCCGGTCCGTCAGCCTGGAGAACGCCGCTTCCAATCTGAAGCTGACCGCCCGCCAGCTTCAGCTCGAGCTGAAGAAGCAGAACACGACGTTCGAGGACGAGGTTGGCCGCGTTCGCCGCTCTCTCGCAGAGCGATACATGCGCGATAGCAACATGCCGCTCACCGAAATCGCGCTCCTGCTGGGCTTCTCCGAACTGTCCGCCTTCACACGTGCCGCGCGTCTCTGGTTCGGAATGCCGCCGTCTCAGTGGCGTCAGCAACAACGCCTACCAGCAAGCGCTCGCGACCCATGAGAACGTGACCGGGCACGCAGCTCGTCCGCTCAATCCGTCGTCATCATCAGCCGGCGCGAACGCGAGAAGAAATCGCGACGGATCAGGATCGCAAGAACCCAGGCTGTGGCGGCCATCAGCGCAATCGGATGGAAAAACCACGCCATCCCTGCGATCGCGTAGTAGAAGCCTCTCAGCCCCGAGTTAGCGTGCTCGGCGGCAATTCCGATCAGCCGCGCCGTCCGGCGCGCATGCGACAGGCACGCATTCCGATTTCCATCTTCCGGGATCGGCGTCGCCCCGATCATGATCGCGGCATAGTGAGAGAGCCTGAACGCCCACGCGAACTTGAAGAATGAGAAAACGAAAATCCCGATCATCAGCAGGAGCTTCGTCTCGAAGAGCATCGGCGAGGAAGCGGCGACGAACGGCAGTCGCTCCAGCAGGACCTGGACCTTGTCCCCCGATCCCAGCATGGCCGCCAAGCCGCCGATGATGATCGCCGAGGTCGATGCGAAAAAGGCATTGCCCTGCGACAAACCACCCAGCAGCTGCGCGTCGACGATCCTGACGTCGCGCACGGCCATATTCTGCATCCACTGCTCGCGTTGCCGTTGCACAGCGCCAACGATACTCAACCGCTCGAGACTTCTGATGCCGGAAATGTAGCCATACCCTACGAGCGTCACCACGTAGAGCGCCACCGCAACGGCATCCAGGCTCCATGAAAGTTCAGTCACGCTATTTCTCGGAATTTCCGTGGCCACTAGGGGAATTGCTCTGGCGTTAGCAGCCTTCGGACGTTCCCGAAAGCGGCTCGGCACTCACAGTATTGCGCGACAGCAGCCGCATGCGATCCAGAGCGCCCTGCAAAATCAATGTCGCCGCCAGCTTGTCGATAACCTCGGCCCTCCGGCGCCGCGACGTATCTGCTTGGATCAGCATGCGCTCGACTTCCGCCGTCGAGAGCCGCTCGTCCCACAGCAGGATTGGCGCACCGGTTAGCACTGCAATGTTTCTCGCGAACGCACGCGAGGCTTGCGCTCTCGGCCCTTGCGTCCCATCGAGATTGAGCGGCAGCCCGACCACGTATCCCCTGACGCCGTGAGCTGCGGCAAGCTCCAGAAGGCGTGCCGCATCCTCCCTGAACTTCGTCCGGCGGATCGTTTCCAGCGCCGAGGCGATCATCCGGGAAACATCGGACAACGCCAAGCCCAACGTCTTGGTGCCGACGTCGATACCGATCAGGCGCCCGCCCGGCGGCAGCGCTACAGCGAACGCCTCCAGCCCCAGCACGCCTGGCGGTCCAGGGCTCGTTTCGGGTTTGTCAGTAGCAGCAGCCGCCGCCTGCGGTTTGTCCTCGACCATGCGGCCCTTATAGTGCGGACCGGTCAGTTCAACCACTGCCACCTTGCTGGAGACTAAGACATGAAGATCACCTGGTTCGGACACTCCTGCTTCCGCATCGAAACCGGCGCGAGCGTCATCCTGATCGACCCGTTTCTCAAAGGAAACCCGACCTTTCAGAAATCCGGCATCGCCTTCGAGACGGCCGCCAAGGGCGTCACCCATGTCGCCTTGACCCACGGTCACGACGACCACATCGGCGACGCGGGTGAGATCTGCAAGGCGACGGGCGCACCATTGTTAGCGACCTACGAGCTCGCCCTTCACGTCCAGTCCAAGGGCGCAGAAAAGATCCAGCCTATGAACACTGGCGGCACCGTTTCCGACACCGATTTCGAGCTGACGCTCGTCAATGCCCTTCACTCATCGTCGTCGGGCGGCATCTATCTGGGCAACCCGAATGGGATCGTCATCAAAGCCAAGGAAGGCAAAACGGTCTATCATATGGGTGATACGGACATGTTCTCGGGCATGTCCTTGATCGCTGAATTCCACAAGCCCGACATCGGCATCGTGCCGATCGGCGATCGTTTCACCATGGGTGCCAAGGCGGCCGCCTTCGCCTGCAAGAAGTTCTTTTCGTTCAAGACAATCCTGCCCTGCCACTACGGCACCTTCCCAGGCATGCTCGACCCCGACGCGTCCAAATTTCAAGCCGAGATGAGCGGGCACAACGTGGTGACCCCGAAACCGGGTGAAGTCGTAATGGTCTGAGCATCGCAACAAAATCTTTCCTGCCAAGGCGTCGCAGGATAGATCGCATCGTGCGGCGGCCGCGTTATGCGTGGGCCGCCGCCCCTCGTCGGTGCCTGGAGTGATGCGATGCAGGATCAGGTTGAAGCTGGGGGGAAGTCCGTGGGCCCGTTCGCGATGCCGGACGGTGGCCCGGTCCGATCCGTCGGAACCGCCGCGATCCTCGTCTTCACAGCGACGACGTTTCTATCCGCGCTGTTGCTGTTTTCTGTTCAGCCGATGTTCGCCAAGATGGTGCTCCCGATCCTCGGCGGATCACCCTCGGTCTGGGCCGTTGCCATGGTTTTTTTCCAGGCGACGCTTCTCGCTGGGTATTGTTACGCTCATGTCCTCATCCGCTCCACGCGCCCGCTCTACGGCGGCTTCATCCACGTTGGCCTCAGCGCTGCGGCCCTACTCGCCCTCCCTATCGCAATTCCATCCGGGTTCAGTGAGCCACCCCCCGGTGATCCGGCGCTTTGGCAGCTCTCCTTGTTCGCTGCAGGCGTAGGCTTGCCGTTTCTCGCTGTCTCGGCCAATGCCCCGCTGCTGCAGGCTTGGTTCTCGGCGTCTGGTCACCCGCATGCCCGCGATCCCTATTTCCTCTATGCCGCAAGCAATCTCGGTAGCCTGATTGCGCTGCTCTCTTATCCGCTCGTTCTGGAGCCGGCCTTCGGCCTCGCCGCCCTCTCTCGCGTCTGGGCCGCTGGCTTCGTCGCGCTGGTCGCTTTGATCCTGCTCTGCGCAATGATTATGCGCCGGTCGGCTGGATCGGACCGTGTCGAAGGCCCGGCCGCAGCCAGCGATGCCGCGCTATCGCTGGGCCACCGCCTGGGCTGGATTGGCCTCGCGTTTGTCCCTTCTGCACTGCTGACCGCCTTTACGACACACATCACGATGGACGTGGCCTCGGCGCCCCTGTTGTGGGTGCTACCGCTATCGCTCTATTTGTTGACCTTCGTTCTGGTCTTCCGCGACCGCCCTATCGCCCTCATTCCCGCGGCTATCGTCGTCGCATTGGGTGCGGTTGCGTTCTGGCCACCGTTGTCGAAGGCTCTCTTCGAGAGCGGCGCTGCCACCACACAAGGCCGGCTCGTCGCGGCCGGCGTGGCCGCGATAGCTTTCGTGGTCGCGGTGCGCTGGATTTGGCGCGTGCCATCCATGACCGGCATGCGCGCCGTGCACATCGGAGCCCTGATTCTCGCCCTGTTGGCTCTCTCGCAGACCGAGCACGAGGGCTGGTTCGTGACCGCCTCTACCGGCGTCGCGGTCTTCTTTGCCTCGACCATGGTCGCCCACCGCACGCTCTATGAAACGCGCCCTCCCGCAAGCCGATTGACCGAGTTCTATCTCCTGATGTCGCTCGGCGGCGTGCTCGGCGGACTTTTTGCAGCCCTCGTTGCGCCCCGCATTTTCTCGCAGATCTACGAGTACCCGATTTTGCTCGCGCTAACGGTGGCGTGCCGCCCTGGAGCGCTCTCGATCAGCTTCGCGCGCGGTCGTCGAGACGACTTGCTATCTCTTTGGCTGGTTATCGCCGCCAGTGTTCTCGCGCTCGTTTGGGCACCGAAAATCATCCAGCGCTTGCCAGCCTTCGACAGCGCGGACTTGCCCGGATCGGCATGGTGGGCCCAAGGGCTCGTCGACATTTATATGGCTGCTCGCCTGTACGCGATCTCGTGGGGAACTACCGCCGTCGTCGCCTTCCTGTTTGCCGCGGCGATGGTGCTTCTATGGCGTCATCCGTCGCGCCAGTTGGTCGCGGCGCTCGGCATGTGCGCGGCCATCGTTCTACTGCCTTCGGGCGTGCGTCGCGCAGACGCCGAGCGCAGCTATTTTGGCGTCTACAGGGTCTATCCCTCGGGCCAGTACAATATTCTGACCCATGGAACGACGCTGCACGGCGCGCAGAAAATGCGTGATGAGTTCGGCGCGGCGGCACCCGACTCAACGCCCGGCACTTACTACTATCCAGAGAGCCCGATGGCTCGATCCATAAAGACCACCCGCGAGCACGTGACAGCCAAGGGCGGCACCGGCCGCTTCGGCGTCATCGGCCTTGGCGCGGGCTCGCTCGCCTGTCTGGCCAAACAGGGCGAACGCTGGCGCTTCTTCGAGATCGACCCCTTGATGGTCTTGATCGCGGCCAACACCGGGAATTTCACATACTTGAACGAGTGTCAGCCGAACCCGCCGGATATCGTCATCGGCGATGCGCGCCTGACGCTCGCCAAGGAGCCCGACGGCGCGTTCGACATCATCGTCGTCGACGCATTCACGTCCGACGCCGTTCCGATCCACCTCATGACGGCCGAAGCGCTACGCATCTATCTTGCGAAAACCAGCAAGGATGGCGTCGCCGTCCTGCACATCTCCAATCGCTATCTCGATCTCGACGCGGTCCTCGCTGCCACGGTGAAGCTGGTCGACGGGGCCCACGGCGTGCTCGTTTCCGACACTTCGGCCGATGGCGGCTATGGCCAGACCTCGTCGACGGTCGCCGTCTTCGCCAAGTCGGCAGAGGCACTCGCGCCTTTCGAGAGCTTGGACGGCGCCGCGCCCCTCGATGCGAAAGACCTGCGGGCCTGGACGGACGACTATTCCGACATCATCGGCCCCTTCCGCTCCAAAATGCGCGATTGAGGGCTGATCGTGTCCCGGCTTGACGGCGATCGTCGATTGATCGGACGTTGAAGGCTCCGAATGGATGGAGCTCAGCATGGCCGCCGCTGCCCCGACGCGATTCCGTGACAGAGATGTAGTCCTCGCCAATGGCATCTCGGGCGTGAACCTCGAGATCCCCTCAGCTTCGCCAGAAAACTACTACGAGGTCATCTCCAAACCGTCTGCGATGACCCCCATCACCGTCGACGGCAAGTTGTTCCTGCCACGCAGCGCCAGCCCGGCGGCATCGGGGCGGTTTCCGGTCGTCCTCATCATTCCCGGCAGCCTCGGCGTCACGGCCGCCAACCTCACGCACGCCTCGACCCTGACCAGTGCCGGTATCGCCGCTTTCGTACTCGACAGCTTTGGCGCCCGCGGCGTGACGTCGACCGTCGCCAAGCAAACGCAATTCTCGTTCGCAGCCAGTGCCTATGATGTGCTCGCAGCGTGGAAAGTCGTCGCGGCTCGCTCCGAGATCGACGCAACGCGCGTCGGCACGCAGGGACACAGTCGCGGCGGTGCAGCCGTCCTCACAGCCGCGACCCGCCGCTTCGCCGACCCGGTGATCGGCGCGGGGAAAGGTCCTATCGCAGTTCTCGGCGCCTATCCGTGGAGTGGCCACCAGTTCCTCGATCCCAGCGTCGGAGACACCGAGATCCGCGTGCTGATGGGCGATCGCGACGAATGGTGCTCGCCGATGCAGGTTCAAGGGCATTGTCAGGCGATCAGGCTCGCTGGCGGCAAGGCATCGATGCGCATCGTGGCCGGCGCCCACCACAGTTTCGACCGCGGCTCCGACGTCGTCGACATAGCGGAAGCCTCGGTCTCACCACACGCCCCCACGACCTATCTCGCCAACGATGGCGCCTTCATTCACCCGCTGAGCGACCATCCCGATCCGTCTCTCGTCGATCGCGACGTGATGATCTACTCGCTGAAGGCCGGCTATGGAAAAAAGGGCGCCAAACTCGGCAGCAACCCGGGCGACGCGGAGATTTTCCGGGATGACATGCTCGCCTTCTGGCAGCGAGCGCTCCGCGTTGCATAAGCCTGAGCCGCAGTGTCACACGTGAATCAATTCGGTGACACCGATTCGGCCAAAAACGAAAAGCATCGAAAAACGAACGCTTTTACGGGATCGGGCGGGTCGCCCGGCGTTACGACGCCGTCGGCGCCTTGCGCTTATAGGTCTCAGGCGCATACACGCCGAATGCAACCCCCGACATCATGACCAGAAAAGCCGCAAAAGCCAGCGCCGCGACAGCGCCGAACAGATCGACGATCAGCCCGAGTAGCAGCGGCCCAGCCACATAACCTGCGTCCGCAATCATTCGGAACGTGCTCATCGCCGCAGCGTTCATGCCCGGCGGAGCTGAATCAGCTGCATATGCGGCGGGAGCCGTGCCCAGCGCCGAGATGGCCACTCCCCAGACGATGCTCGCCACGATGAACCAGGCATACGACGGGGCAAAGCAGTAGAGCAGCATCGACGACCCGGAGATGACGGTCGCCGGCACGATCACGGCCTTGCGCCCGAACCGATCGGTCATCCAGCCCAGGGGATACGCAGCAATCAGTCCCGACACGCTTCCGAGCATCAGGGCAAAACCGATCGCCGCCACCGACAAATCAAGCCGATCCTTGGCGAGAATTGGGATCACCGTGAAGAGACCGCCTGTTCGCACGATCGCTCCCATAAACACGATCACGCTGATCAGTGCGAAACCCATTTTGGATGTCAGCAGCCGCGTTTGGTCGATGAACGACAGCTTAGGACCCATCGCCTGAGTTCCGGAATTCTTACCCATGTCCCGGGTCTCGCTCACCGCAAACCATGCCACGGCCGTCGCCAGGAGGGCCGCTACGCCGTAGGCCCAGAACGGTGCTGCAAGTCCGTAGTGCTCTGCTAGCAGACCACCCGGGAATGGCCCGATCCCGACCGCGAAAATGAACGTTCCCTGATAGAGGGAAAGCATTCGCCCGCGTCGCTCGGGTGTCGTGATATCGGCGAGCACGATCTGGCCGGTAGTCACGATCAGCCCGGCACCGGCACCAGCCACGAACCGCGCGATGATGAACTCGGGAAAGCTCCCCGCCACCGCACACCAAAGGTTGCCGATCGCCGAGATAATGCCGCCGATTGCCAGCGTCGGCCGCCGGCCAAGGCGATCGGACAACTGACCGGACGGCACCGCAGTGAAAAATCGCGCGAGCCCATAGACCGCAACGGCCATCCCGACCGCCGAAGCCGGCACTCCGAACGATTGGGCATAGAGCGGCAGCGACGGGATCATGGCTCCGAACCCGAGTTGGTTCACGGCCACGAGGACGCACATCCAGAGCAGGACCCGATTCTCACGCGACATGGTCTGTTTCGGTCCTGATCTGGAATTCGGCTCAATCAAACGGCCCGCCAGGCAAAACGATCCGGCCTGGGGGCGAGGAGTTTGTCGTGTTCGAGGGCTCTATGAGGGTTCGGAGAAAAAAGGTGGATCAGCCTTTGAGCTCAGCCACGACCTCCTTGAGAGTGCGACCCACGAAGTCGATGTCGGTCTGCGAGACGTCGAGGTGCGTGACCGCCCGGATCATGTTGCCATACGTCAGTCCCATCCGCACGCCCCGCCGCAACAAGCCATCGTGCACTTGCTTGGACGTCAGTCCGGCACCCTTCGGATCGAAGAAGACGATGTTCGACGCGATCGTGGGCGTATAGAGCGACAACCCCTTCACCGCCGTGATGTGCTCGGCCAAGCGGCGCGCATTAGCGTGATCCTCGGCGAGTTTCTCGATGTTGTGGTCCAGGGCATAGATCCCGGCCGCGGCCACGATGCCCGATTGCCGCATTGCACCGCCCAGCCGGTGCTTCCACCGCCAGGCTTCGTTGATGAAGGCCTTCGAGCCTGCGAGAACCCCGCCGATCGGGCAACCGAGCCCTTTCGACAGGTCGAGCCATACCGTATCGACATGCCGTGTCATCTCAGTCGCCGGCACACCGGAGCCCACCACGGCATTGAGCAGCCGAGCCCCGTCCATATGCACCACGAGGTTATGCTTCCGGGCCACCTTGGCCACGTCCTCGATCTGCTCGCACGTCCAGATGGCCCCGCCACCGCGATTGACCGTCTGTTCGATGACGACGACCTTCGATATCGGATTGTGGCGGCCATCTCCGGTACGGATCGCAGCAGCCAGCTCCTGGCCGCCGAAAATGCCCTTGTCGCTGGGTATCCAGTTCGTCTGAGCCCCGGCCAGGACCGAGGCGCCACCGCCCTCGGACGTGAACACGTGGGTCTCGGCCGAACCGATGATCTCGTCCCCAGCCCGGCAATGCACGAGCATGGCAATCTGGTTGCACATCGTCCCCGACGGCAGGAACACGGCGGCCTCTTTTCCGACGAGCTCCGCGACCCGCTCTTGTAAGCGGTTGGTCGTGGGATCCTCTCCGCGTTGTTCGTCGCCGACCTCCGCCTCGGCCATGGCCTTGCGCATACCCGGAGAGGGCTTGGTCTGCGTGTCGCTATAGAGGTCGATCAAGCGGTTGGGTGCGGTTACAGCCAAGGGGAGGCCTCCTGAGGGACGTGTTGCTCATGCGCTTTACCGCGCCAGCTGCGAACCGTATGACAGCGCCAACCGCCCTTCAATCGCCCAATCGCGCACGGAGACGCACATGCAGCTCGGATCGAACATTACGGCCATCATCACGGGTGGCGCCTCGGGGCTCGGCGGAGCGACTGCCAAGGCATTGGCCGACAATGGCGTCAAGGTTGCCCTTTTCGACCTGAATGCGAGCCTTGGCGAAGCCCATGCCAAGGCCATCGGGGGCAAGTTCTTCCAATGTGATGTCACCAACGAGTCGAGCGTCGATACCGCTCTTGCAGCCTCCCGCGCGGCCCTCGGCGGCGAACGTATCCTGGTCAACTGTGCCGGCATCGGCATCGCCAAGCGCATCACGCGCAAGAACCGCGAAACCGGCGCCATCGAGCCGCACGACCTCGCCACCTTCACCAAGGTCATCCAGGTCAACCTGATCGGGACCTTCCTTATGACGGCTAAATGCGCAGCACAGATGCAGTCGCTGGCTCCTCTCGGCCCAGACAACGAGCGCGGCGCCATCGTTTGCACGGCGTCTGTCGCCGCCGAGGATGGTCAGATCGGCCAGGTAGCCTACTCGGCCTCGAAAGGTGGCGTGATGGCCATGACCCTCCCCATCGCCCGCGACCTCGCCCAAGCCGGCATCCGCATCACGACCATCATGCCCGGTCTGTTCCATACCCCCATGTTCGACGGCCTGCCCCAGGAGTCCCGCGACAGCTTGGCAGCTTCCGTACCCTTCCCGTCGCGATTGGGCCACCCGGCAGAATACGCGGCGCTGGCAGTCCACATTTGCGAGAACATCATGCTCAACGGTGTATCGATCCGCCTCGATGGAGCGGTGCGGTTGGCGCCCCGCTGATCCACCACTGATCCGATAAGGAACTTTTCGGGATCAAGTAACGTTGATGGCGAAACAAGTTGGAACATCACTGAAAGAGCGGTAGGTAGGTGCCCGGACGAATTAGGGTTGTAGGTAGGCGTTGAGTAGAGTACGGCGTATCAAGATGATCACGGCTCGTCCATGGTTGGGCGCTTTGTTGCGCGTGACGGCGTATGCGCTCTGCGCGGCGACTGTCACTCTCGCGACCGGGTGGGGCGCCTACCGCGTTGGACTAAAGACCCTCAGCTTGCTCGACGCCCAGATCATTGACGGTAGCGGCCGGGCCGGACCCCAGCCCCTATGGACAGCCCCACCATTTGCCCATGCTCCAGACGGTATCGCGCCTGCCGTTGCTCTCGACTCGGCAGTGACACCCGTACTGACGGTTGGCGCTGTCCGACCTCCCGTCTCGCCGCCTCGGGCCTCGACCGACGATCCAGTCGACGACCCCGCGGCCGCCTTTCACAATGGCGCCCCTGGCACCTATCGCACCTACTGCGTACGCCTCTGCGATGGCTATTTCTGGCCGATCAGCTTCTCTACCACCGCCGATCGCTTCGAGGACGACCAGGAACAGTGCAATTCGGCCTGTGGCAGCCCCGCCCGCCTGTTTGTTCATCGCATCCCAGGTGGTGGTCCCGGAACCATGTTCACGCCCGACGGGCTACCCTATACCGCCCTGAAAACGGCGTTCCTCTTCCGCACCAAGTACGATGCTCAGTGCAAATGCAAATCTCAACCGTGGGAAGAGGCGTCTAAGGACCGCCACCGCCATTTCGCACTGCTCGAAGCAGCGCGGCGCGGCGACCGTGTGGCAGCCCAGGAAGCCAAACGTCTCGCCGGCAAACTGGCCGAAGACGAGCGCCTTTCTGGAATGAAGAAAGATACCGCTAACGTCGAGGCGGATCGGGAGCTGGAGACGATTGCCGCCAAATCTGATCTCGCCCCCCCAGTCCGCTCGGCAAGTCGGCGCAGCGAGCCGACGGTTCTCCGCCTCGGGGCATTGCCGACAGAGCCCTCTCCGCGTCGGTTTACCCCTGCATCGGGAACCAACCGCGGTTGGAAAGAACGGGCTTTCGGCGACAACTGACATCCGGTCGCTGACGGATCCAATCCGCGCGAGTTCCGTCCGTTGCCCGTTGAGGGAATATTTGCCTTCCCCATTCATAACGAGCATGCGGACCCCGGCATTGGGGTCCCGTTCCGTAACAGTCTCTTCCGGTAGCTGAGCGTCCATGTCAGCAGCACTTCGCGCGGCACTCGTGACCGCGACTTTGGCAACAGCCACGGGCATGACGTCGACTGAAGCCCTCGCTCAGGGCTTCTTTCAGAACCTATTTGGCTTCGGAGGAGGCGCATCGTCGCCGAACGCGGCCCCCCGCCCAACATCGCCGCCCGCACAAGATTACCGCTATCGGGAGCCGGCGGCCCCACCACCGAGGTCCGTTGGAGGCGACACTCAGCCGACCGATAAGGGCGGCAAGTACCGGACCATGTGCGTGCGCATGTGCGACGGCTACTACTTCCCTATCAGCGCATCCGTCTCACGCCGCGATTTTTATCGTGATGCGAGGATCTGCAAGAAGAGCTGCGGGACAGAAGCCGTGCTCTTCTACCACTCCAGCTCGTCCGGCGACGCGAGCACGATGATCGACCTCACGGGCCGCGCGTACGCCCGGCTGCCGAATGCGCTTCGCTACCGGAAACAACTCGTCGACGGCTGCAAATGCCGGCCCGAGCCCTGGAGCGCCACCGAAATCGCCCGCCATCACCGATATGCAATGGAAGCCGCTCGCGAAGCGGCCGAGCCGCCGACCCAAGTTGCAAAGACGTCCATCGCGCCTGAAAATAGAGCTGTCTCGAAGGCAACGGAGTCGGCCGAACCGTCACCATTGCCCCTGGCCGTGACCGTAACGCCTATCGTGCAAGAGACACGCGAAGAGCGCCTGACGGCATCTTCGACCGAGCCGCCGCCAATCCGGGTCACCGGACAAGCCGCCAAGATGCCGGCGAAGCCATCGCCATCTCGCCGCTCGTCTCCTGCAGAGCCGACAAGCCGGCCAAAGCCACCTGTCACTCGCAGCGCTGCACAGCCGCTCAAGCCGCCGCCGTCTGGATTGGGCCTCGGCAATCAGAAGCTGCGCTGGCCGGGAGACTAAGCGGGCGCCGGCTCGATTACGCGGCGATCTCGTTCATTCTCGTGGCTAGATCGACATCGCGCTGGGTGAGCCCGCCTGCATCATGCGTCGAGAGTACGACCTCGACAGTGTTCCAGACATTCCGCCATTCCGGGTGGTGATCCATCCGCTCTGCGACCAGCGCAACGCGGCTCATGAAGCCGAAGGCTTCATTGAAGTCTTTGAACTTGAAAGATTTCTGGATCGCTTCCCGGCCCGGCACCTCACTCCATCCGGCAAGCCCAGCGATCGCGCTCCGCCGCGCTCCATCCGTCAATCGCTGAGCCATGTTGGATATGCTCCTGCTGCCGTCTGCCGGGACCATTATCGGGCCACAGAAGTGGTGGCACAACAGCTATGGAGCCATCAATTGGCCGGCACGGACGCCAGTCGCTTCCAGATGGCCTTCTCGCCGAGCCCTTCGACGAACGACTGATGGGCTGCAAGATCCTCGTCCGTCAACCTCGACGGAAGCGGTACCGGACGACCAACCGCCGCCACTTTGGTGGTTGACCGCATGACCGTCCGCTGGCCGCTGGCCGCAAGCTCGAGCGTCGTCTGTCGCTCGCCGAGCAACTCGACATAGACGCCGGCCAGCAACAGTGAGTCCATCAGCGCGCCGTGCTTGGTCCGCTTCGAATTGTCGACGCCATACCGCCGGCAGAGCGCATCGAGCGTGTTCGGACCAGCCGGGTGCTTGCGCCGAGCGATCTCCAGCGTATCGACCAGACGGTCGCGCGGGATCAGCGGCCGCCCGACCCGCCCCAATTCCATGTTGATGAAACCGATATCGAACGAAGCGTTGTGAATGACGAGCGGCGCATCTCCGATGAAGGCTAGCAACTCGTCCACGATCGCCGGGAAGAGAGGCTTGTCCCTCAGAAACTCGGTCGAAAGACCGTGGACGTTGAAGGCCTCTGGATGCACCTCCTTGTCCTCGGGACAGATGAACGCGTGGTATTCCACACCCGTTGGAATCCGATTGACGATCTCCACACAACCGATCTCGATCAGCCGATCGCCGTTTTTGGCATCGAGGCCGGTGGTCTCGGTATCGAGCACGATCTCGCGTAGCATTCGGTATCCCCCGTCGTTCATCCCCTCCTGCCGCGATTGCCCCGCAGCGGCAAGCCGAACGATCACCCTTTCCACTGTGTGGATTTCCAGGCGATGGCATAGCGCCGCGGCATCTCGAGCGACCTCACACTTGCGCCACGCGCCGGTCGGCGTAGCCTAGTGGCAAGCCGGGATTCGGCTCTCGGAAGCCGAACAAACGAGACGGGATTGCCTCATGAAGACCGAAGCTGCGATTCAAACCGAGGTTGGCGGACCGCTACGCATCGCGGAGTTGGAGCTACCGGACCCGGGTCCCGACCAGGTCACCGTCAAGCTCTATTCGAGTGGCGTCTGCCATTCGCAGCTCCACCAGATGCACAATCCCGCCCTGGGACGGCCGCTTCTGCTCGGACATGAAGGAACAGGCGTCGTAACCGCGATCGGCAAGGGCGTCACTCACGTCAAGGCCGGCGACATGTGCCTCGTCACCTGGGTGCCGCGCACGGAAGCGCGCGGACGCACCGTTTGGCAGCCGACCGGCGCCCGCTATCAGGATAAGCTCGCCCAGGGACATGTCTACACGTGGGCTCGCGACCTGCTCACCAGCAAAGAGCTGGTCGTCCCGATCCCGCATGATCACCCGAAGGACACAAGCTGCATCGTTGGCTGCGCGGTTCTGACTGGCGCCGGAGCCGTGATGCACACCGCTGGCGTCCGACCGGGCGAGTCGGTAGCCGTGTTCGGCGTCGGCGGCGTCGGGCTCTCCGCCATCAAGGCCGCATCGATCCTGGAAGCTTACCCCGTCATCGCCGTCGACCTATCCGACGACAAGCTCGAGTTCGCTCGCCAGTTCGGCGCCACGCACACCATTAATGCCTCGGGCAATGTCGACCCCGTCGAGGCCATTCGCGATCTGACCGGCGGCGGCGTCGACTACGCCTTCGACGCGATCGGCAAACAGCGCACCTGCGAGCAGATCCTCGCGGCGACCCGCGGTGGCGGCCAGGGTGCTGGCAACATCGGCGGCATGTCGGTCCTCGTCGGCATCCCGCAAGAGAAGATCACCCTCGACCCCAGCCTGATCATCCACGGCCAGCGCATCTTCCGCGGCAGCCTCGGCGCCGCCTACCCCGATCGAGACTTCCCCATGTACCTGCGCTGGCATCAGGAAGGCCGTTTCCCGCTCGACAAGCTGATCACCCGCCGATACCGCCTCGAGGACATCAACGAGGCCTGCGACCACCTCCACCACGGCCACATCCTCGGCCGCGCCATCATCGAGTATTGAACGCGCAAGGACGGTAACATGTCATCCCGGGCTTGTGCCGCACAAGGTCCGGGACCCATGTATCGGCCTGCTCGACCGATCATTGGGATTCGATAGGCCAACCAATCAGCGCCTCACGCCCAATACTTCGCGAACGCCGTCCCGGTCCGCCCTCGCAGTGTGAGCACCAACCGATCCACCTCGGCTTCGGTCTCGGCCATCGTCACGCCCGTATCGACCACGAAATCCGCTCGCCGGCGCTTCTCGGCATCCGGCACTTGCCGCGCCAGGATCTGTTCGAACTTCTCCGGCGTCATTCCAGGCCGCTGCAGAACCCGCTCACGTTGCAGATGCGCCGCCGCCGACACGGCGACGATGACATCGACCTGCATGTAGCCCTTGCCCTCGAACAGAAGCGGGATCTCCAGCACGGCCATCTCGGCCCCGCGCGCCGCCTCTCGCCGCAGAAAATCGCGCTCGGCCTCGAACACCAGCGGATGCACGATCGCCTCGAGCCGCTTGAACCCCGACGGGTCGGCCAGCAACGCCGCCGCCAGCTTCGGCCGGTCGACGCCATCGGGTGCCGTCACCCCAGGGAACGCCGCCTCGATCGGAGCCACCGCCGCGCCACCAGCCGCATAGAGCTTATGCACCTCGGCGTCGGCATCACAAACCGCAAGGCCGTTGGCGGCGAACCGCTTCGCGACCGTCGACTTCCCCATGCCGATGGAGCCGGTCAATCCGATGATCAGCATCAGTGCCCCTCGATATCGGCGACGAGAATGTCACGCAGCTCGTCCGTCACATCCGGTGTGACGCCGAACCACTTTGCAAATCCCGGCACCGCCTGATGCAGCAGCATGCCAAGGCCGTCGACAGCGTTCAGCCCCCGTGCCCTCGACCGGCGCAGCAGATCCGTCTCCAGCGGCACATAGACGATGTCCGCCACGGTCGCATCGTCCGGCAAACAATGAACGTCGAAATCCAGCGGTCCCGTCTTCGCCATGCCGAGCGATGTCGTGTTGACCACCAACCCACAATCCCGAGCCGCACGTTCGGCATCGGCCCATGCCAGCGGCGTGACCCGACCACCGAAGTGCTGCGCGATGTCCTCGGCCCGAGCCAGCGTCCGGTTCGCCACACGAACTTCCCCGACGCCCGCTTCCAGCATCCCATAGACGATCCCGCGCGCCGCCCCGCCGGCACCTAGCAACAACACCGGCCTGTCTTTCGCCCGCCAGGCGGGCGCCGAGACCTCGAGATGCCGCATGAAGCCGTAAGTGTCCGTATTGGCCGCGTGCAACCGCCCACCCTCCAGCCATAACGTATTCGCCGCGCCCACCGCTTCGGCGGACGGATCGCGAACGTCAGCCGCCCGGAATACGGCCTCCTTGTGCGGCAGCGTCACATTGCAGCCGGCGAGGCCTCGCTCGGCCAGAGAGCGCACAAAGGTGGCCACGTCCTCCGGCTTCACCGCGATTTTGGCGTAAGACCCCTCGATCCCGTACTTCTTCAGCCAGTAGCCGTGAATCATCGGCGACCGCGAATGCTCGATCGGCCAGCCGATCACCGCTGCCTTCGTCATGTCTCGATCACCCCTCGCGCCCTCAGAGCCCCAAGCAGCGCAATCAGCGGCAGCCCAAGGATCGTGAAATAATCGCCGTCGATCCGCTCGAACAGTTGTGCCCCGAGTCCTTCGAGCTGATAGGCCCCGACCGAGAGACACACGTCCTCGCCCGCGGATGACAGATAGCGGTCCAGAAACTCGGGCGAGAACTCCCGCACTGCAAGTCGCGCCGTGTCGGCATACTCCCAGATCACCGTGCCGCCCTGCGCCAAGACCACTGCGGAAATCAGCACGTGCGTCTGCCCTCTCAACTCCAGGAGATGGCGGCGGGCTGCGGCAAGATCCGATGGCTTCTCGAAAATTCGCGCGCCCAGCGCCAGGACCTGATCGCCCCCGATCACGATCGCATCCGGATAAGCACGACTCACCTCCACGGCTTTCGCCGCTGCCAACGCCCGCGCGATTGCGTCGGGGCTGCAATCTGCTCCGCTCGCTTCGAGGCTCCCGCGCAACTTCGGCTCATCGACCGTCGATGCGATCGCCTCGAACGTGAGCCCGGCGGCCTCCAGCATGCGCCGACGGCTGCGGCTTTGCGAGGCGAGAATGACCCTGCCAACCCTCGCGTCAGTCGTCATTGTCAGGCCCACCCGTCTCTGCCAGGCGACGTTCGTTCAACAACTTGATGATGGTCGCCGCCGTCTCCTCGACCGAGCGCCGCGTCACGTCGATGATCGGCCATCCATGCCGCGAGAAGAGCTTGCGCGAGGTCGTCAGTTCCGCCGCGATCTGTGCACGGTCCACGTAGTCGTCGAGATCCTTGTCGGCGAGCAGATGCACACGATTGCGCCGGACCTCCATGATTCGCTCGACACTCGCCACCAGCCCGACGACGAACGCACGATGTGGCGTCGCCAGCACGGCAGGCGGGTCGATGCCCGGCACCAGCGGCACGTTGGCCACCTTGTAGCCGCGCTGCGCGAGATAGATGCTCGTCGGAGTCTTGGAGGTGCGCGAGATACCCAGAATGATGATGTCGGCGTGATTGAGATCCTCAGGCAAGCGCCCGTCGTCGTGCGCCATTGCGAAGTTGAGCGCATCAATCCTCTGGAAGTAACCGGCATCCAGCACGTGCTGTCCGGCCACGATCGGTGTTTGCGGTGCGCCCAGATACGACTCGAACACCTTCATCACCGGTTCCAGCACGTGCAGGCACGGCACGCCAAGCTCGCGGCATCGCGTTTCGAGCGTTCGCGTGAGCTCCCGCTGCACCAGCGTATAGAGCACGATACCCGGCGCCGAGGCGACTTCCTGCAGCACGCGGTCGAGTTGCCGCTGCGTCCGGACCAGCGGATGCACGTGCTCGATCGGCCGTACCTGCGCGTATTGCACGGCTGCTGCCTTCGCGATCGTGGTGAGCGTCTCACCGGTCGCATCCGAGATCAGATGCAGGTGAAAATAGCTCGGCGAGACGTTGGGCATCTGTTGAAAAATCCTGGCTTATCCCGGCCCCTCTCGACCGACCTCGATCATCATTGGACAAGCACCCGGGTTCTCCACCATCTCGTCAACAGGTGAGCCCCACTCGACCCCGCACGACGGGCGATCGTCCATCCGACGTCACAGGTTCCGTTGTTCCGGCCTTCACGACAGCTTGTCAACAACAAGCCCCACTCCACTTGGCCTGGCAACGCATCCTCAAGCCACTGACTCAGGGCACCTTTACGTCCCTTGTAGCCCGACGTTCGAGCAGCTACTTCATCTGGAACAGTCTAATCAACACGCCTGCTGCGCTTGGTCCTGCATGTGACGCCGGTTCGATAGCCGCAATCCACTGCACTAAGAGTCAAAACAGAAACTTCATAGAACCTTTGGGAAGATTGAAGTGGCAAAGCCCTCTCGCCCTGCCCCCAAGCCATCCCTTCGACTGCTCGATACGTTCAAGGGCGTCACGTCCTCGACACCGCCGATCTGGCTGATGCGCCAGGCAGGCCGCTATCTGCCCGAGTACCGTGAGGTACGCGCCAAGGCCGGCGGCTTCCTCGACCTTTGCTACAATCCAGCACTCGCCGCCGAAGTCACCCTGCAGCCGATACGGCGCTACGGCTTCGACGCTGCGATCCTCTTCGCCGACATCCTCCTCGTCCCTGACGCTCTCGGCCAAGGTTTGCGCTTCGCCGAGGGCGAAGGCCCCTTGCTGGACCCCATCACGTCGGCCTCCGACCTATCCCGCTTGCAGCCATCCGCGACTCGGCCCAAGTACGCACTCGTCGCCGAGACCGTGGCTCGTCTCCGTCAGGATCTTCCGAAGGAGACGGCCCTCATAGGTTTCTGCGGCGCGCCTTGGACTGTCGCGACCTACATGGTCGAAGGCCGCGGATCGAAAGACCACGCGGCCGCCCGTCTCTGGGCCTATCGCGATCGCGAGGGTTTCCAGAAGCTGATCGACATCCTGGTCGAAACTTCGATTGATTACCTGGGTCAGCAAGTGAAAGCCGGCGCCGATGTCCTCCAGATCTTCGACACATGGGCCGGCGTCCTGCCCGACGACGAACTCGACCGCTGGGTCGTCGAGCCGACGAAGCGCATCGTCGAGGGCATCAAGGCCTCATACCCGGACGTCCCGATCATCGGTTTTCCGCGCGGCGCCGGCGCTGCGGCCCTGTGGTACGTGTCGGAGACAGGTGTCGATGGCCTTGGCTGCGACACCACTATGCCCCCGTACATGATGGGGGAGACGTTCCAGGACGAGCCGGTCGTCGTGCAGGGCAACCTCGATCCGCTGCTTCTGGTCGTCGGCGGTGACGCCATGGACGAGCGTGTCGACGAAATCCTCGAGCTGATGGACGGCAAGCGCTTCATCTTCAACCTCGGCCACGGCATCGTCCCGCAAACCCCGCCCGAGAACGTCGCACGGCTGGTCGAGCGGGTGCGCGGCAGTTAAGGTGCACGCATGCTGAAGCCGAAAGCCAGAGCCGCGACCTATGCCGAGTACGGCATCAAGCATTGCTGGTACGTCGACCCCATAGCGAAGAACGCTCGAAGTGCTGGAGCTGACCGGCGCGGGAAGCGCGGGTGTGCTACGTCGTCACCTGAAACGCCAAGCAAGAAATGGCTGCTTACTGCCGCCTTCAAAGATGCCGACCCCGTCACCGCGCCGCCGTTCGAGGTCCATACCTTCCCGCTCGATGTGCTGTGGGTTTAGAAGCCCACGTGCCTGACAGTGACGCATGACGCAGGCCACCTGTAGCAGGATCGACTGTGAGTAAGCCCTCCTCCCCTATCGTCCGCGCCGCTGCTGCCCTCGTCATCACAGCCCTTGCTTTTGCGGCTGTCGCCTACTTCGCAGGCTCGGCCGCCTACGATTGGATGAAGGCGCTGCACGTCATCGCCATCATCTCGTGGATGGCCGGGATGTTGTATCTGCCGCGCCTCTTCATCTATCACTGCGACGCGGAGAAGGGCTCTGTGCAGTCCGAGACTTTCAAGGTGATGGAGCGCCGCTTGCTACGGGCCATCATCAATCCGGCGATGATCATTTCATGGGTTGTGGGGCTGTGGCTGGCCTGGCAGGGCGGCTGGTTTAAGGCCGGCTGGTTTCATGGCAAGCTGCTGGCCGTGTTCGCACTGTCCGCCGCGCACGGCTACCTATCCGCCGCCGCGCGCGCCTTTGCCGAGGACCGCAACACCAAGCCTGCGTCCCACTGGCGACTGGTCAACGAGATCCCGACCGTCCTCATGATCATCATCGTCGTTCTCGTGATCGTGAAGCCGTTCTAAACCTCGCAGCTGCGCGATATTCTTTGCCTAGGTCCCGAGAATAGGATAACGTTCAACCCGAATCGACAAAGAGCTACCCAGGGCGCCCGCCCAACTCGGGAAGCTGCGACCGACGGACATCGCTGCCGAATAGCGGCTGACGCTCCTCTCATCGCTCGAGCGATCTACCCCCCGCCTGCCCGCGTCATTTGCCGCGACCCCTCCCCTTGCGACCGTGCAAGTTCAGAGAGTTTCACATGCAAGAGATCATCAAGCAGATCAAACTTCAGGATCTGAAGGTCAAGACGCCGACGGAGCTGCAGAGCTTCGCCGAGGAAGCCGGCGTCGAGAACGCGAGCACGATGCGCAAGCAGGAGCTCATGTTCGCCACTCTGAAGCAGCTGGCGGCCAAGGACATCGAAATTACCGGTATTGGCGTCGTCGAGACCCTGCCGGACGGTTTCGGTTTCCTGCGTTCCCCCGATGCGAACTACCTGCCAGGCCCGGACGACATCTACGTCTCACCATCTCAGATTCGTCGTTTCGCGCTCCGCACTGGCGACACCGTCGAGGGTCAGATCCGCAGCCCAAAAGAAGGCGAGCGCTACTTCGCCCTCATCAAGGTCAACAAGATCAATTTCGAGGAGCCTGAGGCCCAGAAGCACAAGGTCAACTTCGACAATCTGACGCCGCTCTACCCTGAGAAGTGGCTGAAGATGGAGATCGAGGACCCGACGCTGAAGGATCTCTCCGGCCGCGTCATCGACATCGTCGCGCCGATCGGTCGGGGTCAACGTGCCTTGATCGTGTCTCCGCCGCGCACGGGCAAGACCGTGCTGATGCAAAACATCGCCAAGGCCATTACCGCCAATCATCCAGAAATCTTCCTGATCGTGCTGCTCATCGACGAGCGGCCGGAGGAAGTCACCGACATGCAGCGCTCCGTGAAAGGGGAGGTCATCGCCTCCACCTTCGACGAGCCGCCCTCGCGACACGTCCAGGTCTCGGAAATGGTCATCGAGAAGGCCAAGCGCCTCGTCGAGCATAAGCGCGACGTGGTCATTCTGCTCGATTCGATCACGCGTCTAGGGCGCGCCTACAATACCGTCGTGCCGTCGTCGGGCAAGGTGCTGACGGGCGGCGTCGACAGTAACGCGCTGCAACGTCCCAAGCGCTTCTTCGGTGCGGCTCGAAACATCGAGGAAGGTGGCTCGCTGACCATCATCGCGACGGCCCTCATCGATACCGGCAGCCGCATGGACGAGGTCATCTTCGAGGAGTTCAAGGGCACCGGTAACTCGGAAATCATTCTCGACCGCAAGGTCTCCGACAAGCGCATCTTCCCGGCGATCGACGTGGCCCGCTCGGGCACCCGCAAGGAAGAGCTGCTCGTTCCGAAGGACCAGCTCAAGAAAGTCTACGTCCTGCGCCGCATCCTCAATCCGATGGGCGCCATGGACGGCATCGAGTTCCTCATCGACAAGCTGAAGTCCACCAAGACCAACGGCGACTTCTTCAACTCGATGAATACGTGATGGCGACTTAGGTTGGTGAGCCGGCCATCGGCGCTGCGGTTCTCGCCGCAGCGCATGGTTCGACTTCAGCCGACAGTTTCTTAGCCCGGCCGCACCTGCCCGTCGCCGCGGACCACATACTTGAAGCTCGTCAGCTGCTCGACGCCGACGGGCCCACGCGCGTGCATCCGCCCCGTCGCGATCCCGATCTCGGCACCCATGCCGAATTCGCCCCCGTCCGCGAACTGCGTCGAGGCGTTGTGCAGCACGATGGCGCTGTCCACCCGCTTCAGGAATCGCTCGGCTGTGCCGTAGCAGGCCGTGATGATGCAGTCGGTATGTTGTGAGCCGTACTTGCCGATATGCGCGATCGCATCGTCGACGCCATCCACGGTCTTGACCGCGATGATCTTGTCGAGGAACTCGCGGCCATAGTCGTCCGCTGCGGCAGGCTTCACCCGGTCGTCCACGGCCACCGTATCGGCATCGCCGCGCACCTCGCACCCGGCGCCAAGGAGCGCCTTCACGAGCGTGGGCAGGAATTCGGCAGGCGCGCGTTTATCGACGAGCAGACACTCGGTGGAACCGCAAACGGACGTCCGCCGCATCTTGGCGTTGACGACGATCGCGACGGCCATCTCGAGATCCGCACCGCGATCGACATAGGTGTGGCAGATGCCTTCGAGGTGCGCGAACACGGGCACCCGTGCCTCCGACTGCACACGCCCGACGAGGCTCTTGCCTCCCCGCGGAACGATGACATCAACATTGCCTCCGAGACCAGCCAGCATGTGGCCGACCGCATCCCGGTCCGTCGTCGGCACCAGTTGAATAGCTGCCTCCGGCAGCTCCGCCGCCCGAACCCCGGAAACAAGGCATGCATGGATGGCACGGCTCGAATGGAAGCTCTCCGACCCGCCGCGCAGGATGGCTGCATTCCCGGCTTTGAGGCAGAGCCCGCCGGCATCCGCCGTTACATTCGGACGGCTCTCATAGATGATGCCGATGACGCCGAGTGGCGTGCGCACGCGCTCGATCAGCAACCCGTTTGGCCGCCGCCATTCCGCGAGCACCGCTCCGACCGGATCGTCGAGAGCCGCGATCTCCTCCAGGCCCTTTGCAATGGCCGAGATCCGCTTCTCGTCGAGTGCCAGCCGGTCGAGGAACGAGCCGCTCGTCCCACGCGCCTTGGCAGCCTCAAGGTCCCGGGCATTCGCCGCAAGGATCTCCGCGGTGCCCGCCCTGAGCGCCGCCGCTGCTTCGGTAAGCGCCAGATTTTTGGCATCCGTTGGCGCCAGTGCGAGCAGTCGCGCAGCGTCTCTCGCCTTCGCGCCGATGTCGAGCATCAGGCTCTCGATGTCGGTCTGGTCGATACGCTCGGGCCGGTTCATGAGGCTCGTCCGTGAGATGTGCAGTTCATGGCTGAGCAAACAATCTATCACAGCGGCACCTTACCCGCACGGGACCCGTGCCTGACATCGCCGCTGTGAATTCCCTTGCTAGCGACCCGCGCTGGCCGGTGACAGCGGATCTCGGGTTGCTGCCGCAAGTTCGGCTTCCGCGGCAATCGTCGGCCCCGGGAGAATTTGAACCTCCGCCAGATGCCGGGCCAAGTCGGCGTCCCATAACGGCCAACTGGCTCGATCAGCCACCAGCTCGTGCCCATCCGACCCGTAAGCCGGCAGCAGCTTGAGGTCCACCCGGCCCCCGGCCTTTTGCCAAGCCGCTGCCATGGCATCCGCGAGCTGCGGCCCGAAGTAACTGTCGTTTCGCGCGTAGAACCATACGGTCGGCACCCGGGCACGCTCTCCCAGCCGCCCTGCGGTCTCGATCAGCCGTTCCTTAGCGCAAATCGCGTGAGGCCTGCCGTAGGCATGTCCCCCGCGACCGCCCGCAAAGTTGACGATGAGCTGGACACCCGGAATCGAGCGGCCGGCCACGGCGAGCGAGGCCCATCCACCGGTCGAGGTGCCGGCCACGACGACGTGTTGACCGTCGACGAAAGGTTGCCGGCTCATGTAGCGCACCGCCGCCTCGATATCGTCTGCCGCTGTTTGTGCGGCCGCCCAATGATCAGGGCGCGAGCAGCTGTCACGCCCCTCGGCGAAATCGCCTCCGGTGGCACCATGGCCGCGTCGCTGCGGCACGAGTACGACGTAGCCCCGGGCAACGAACCAGCGCGACAGCCAGTAGAACACGGGCATCGAGACGGCCTCGCGCGTCGACGCATCGCTGCCGTGGTTGATGACGACCAGGGGCCTCCGCGCGGCCATTCCGTCCTCGGCCGGTCTGAAGACGGTCGCGCGCAACGGTGTTTCCGGATCGCCCCCGGGCACGATCCAAAGCTGCTCGCGCATTCGCGGCCCTTCCGGCCCGAAGAAGCCGTAAGTGGGCTGCGCTCCGGCCATGCCGGGCACGATCAAAACGCCTACGAGCGCAATCAGGCCTACGGCGACGCGCCGAATTCTGGCCCCCCCGGCCCCATCAAGACAATGCAACGCAGCCATCATGTTCCCCCGTCCGCGCCGACGGGGAATAGGATTAACAGACGAGATGACGTTGGCGGCGCGCGACAAAAGGGCACGCGGTGGTATGATCAACCGAGAAATTCATAATACGGATCAGAGCATTATAAATGGTTTCGGGGAGCGGTCTATCCCGGTGTCCCATGAGCCTGGCGCACCGCTAGTTGCTCAACAGTTCAACCCGGTGCGAGCGCCATGTCGTCACGGTGAATGAGCTCGGCCCGTCCCGCATGCCCCAATATCTCGGAAATTTCGCTGCTCTTTTTGCCGAGAATTTGCACCGCATCGGCCGATGCGTAGGCGATCAGGCCACGGCCGATCTCCCGGCCGGCCGCGTTGCGGATGATCACCGCGTCGCCGCGATCGAAGTCACCATCGACGCGCAGAACGCCCGCCGGCAAAAGGCTCTTTCCCGTGGCGAGGGCTCTTTCCGCGCCTGCATCGATCTCGACGGTGCCCCGAGGCTCAAGGTTGCCGGCAATCCATCGCTTGCGCGCCGTGACGGGATCCGATGGTGCCAGAAACCACGTGCACGGCGCTCCCGCACTGACGGCTTTCAGCGGATGCAACACTTTCCCGGACGTGATGACCATGTGGCAACCTGATCCCATGGCGATCCGCGCGGCGGCCACCTTGGTCACCATGCCGCCTTTCGACAGCTCCGATCCGGCATCGCCGGCCATGGCTTCGATCGCGGGAGTAACCGCCGTCACCACGTCCAATCGGCGCGCGCTCGAATCCAGCGCAGGCGGCGCCGTGTAGAGGCCGTCGATGTCTGACAACAGTACGAGACAATCGGCACTCATCATGGAGGCTACGCGCGCCGAGAGACGGTCGTTGTCGCCGTAGCGGATCTCGGTCGTCGCCACGGTGTCGTTCTCGTTGACGACGGGAATGACGTGATGCGCGAGCAGCGTGTCCATCGTTCGCCGGGCATTCAAATAGCGGCGGCGCTCTTCGGTATCACCCAGCGTCAACAGCACTTGGGCGACGGTCAGTCCGCGCGTCCGGAACACGTCCTGCCAGGCCGAAGCCAGGCTGATCTGGCCCACGGCCGCCGCCGCCTGGCTCTGCTCCAGTTCCAACACACCCTTCGCCAGTCCCATAAGATGTCTTCCGAGCGCAATCGCACCCGACGAGACGAGCACGACCTCGCGTCCATCCGCGACGAGCGCAGCGACATCATCGGCGATCGAGTTGAGCCATGTTGCGCGCAGTCGCCCGGTCGCCCGGTCGACGAGCAAAGCCGACCCGATCTTGACGACGATCCGCCGGGCGTTTCGCCATTCGGGGCGGACGGTGGAAGCATCGGCTGTGGTCATGGCGGCGGGTTCAAGCTCGGAAGGTTTCGACGTGGCTCGTTTAGCAGACTTCGTGGGCGCCGTCCGCACGTGCGCCGGGCAGCGTGTGCTTCATTGCAGCCGCGCTGCATCGGATGCTAGCTTCGATCGCACCACAAAAGGCGAGGGCCGTGGTTACCGCGAGCCACCCGCCACCGAGGAACCACCTGAGGAGATACCATCATGCAGCGATATGTCCGCTACGTAGCGGCAATCGCCGGCGCGGCCCTGCTCGGCTCAGCCACGATCGTCCCGACGGCTGTCGCCCAGAAGAAAGGCGGCACGCTTCGCGTCTACAACAGCACCAACCCTCCGAGTGCGTCGATCCACGAGGAATCGACGATCGCGACGAACATGCCGTTCATGTCCGTCTATTCGAACCTCGTCATGTTCAACTCCAAGGACGAGAAAAACAGCTCCGAGAACATTGTGCCTGATCTCGCCGAAAGCTGGGCCTGGGATGACACGAAGACGAAGCTGACGATGAAGCTGCGGCAAGGCGTAAAGTGGCACGACGGCAAGCCGTTCACCGCGAAAGACGTGCAGTGCACCTGGCATCGCCTGAACGGCAAGGAGCCCAACGTCTATCGTCGTCTTCCGCGAAAGATTTGGTGGGAGAACCTCGTCGAGGTGACGACCAACGGCGACCACGAGGCGACGTTCGTGCTTTCGTCCCCGCAGGCGTCGTTTCTCTCGATGCTGGCGTCGGGCCTTACTCCGGTCTACCCGTGCCACGTCGACGCCAAGGACATGCGCACCAATCCGATCGGAACCGGACCATTCAAGTTGACGGAGTTCAAGCGGAACGAAAGCATCAAGCTGACGCGCAATCCGGACTACTACAAGCCGGGCCTGCCCTACCTCGACGGCATCGAGTGGCGGATCGTACCGAATCGCGCGACACGCGTTCTCGCCTTCGCCACCAATGAGTTCGATCTCACGTTCACGGCTGACATCACACCCCCGATTCGCAAGGATCTGGCCGTTCAGGCGCCCAACGCGGTGTGCAAGACGGTATCGACCAACGTGCCAACCAATATCCTGGTCAACGCCAGCCGCCCGCCCTTCGACAATCCTCAGCTGCGCAAAGTCGTGTCATTGGCCCTCGATCGTCAGGCCATGATCGATATCGTCAGCCACGGCGAGAACTCTGTCGCGGCGAATATGATGAGCGACGGCAACTGGGCCATGCCCAAGGACATGCTTGCGAAGCTGCCGGGTTATGGACCTGTCGCCGAGCAGCAGGCTGAGGCGCGTAAGATCATGGAAGGCTTGGGTTATGGTCCTTCCAACCGCCTGAAGGTCAAGGTCTCGACGCGCGATTTCAACGCTTACAAGGACCCTGCGGTAATCCTCGTTGACCAGCTCAACAAGGTCCACTTCGACGCCGAACTCGACATCGTCGAATCGAGCGTCTGGTACGCACGCATGACCCGCATCGACTATGCCGTCGCGCTCAACCTTTCAGGCGTCGGCATCGATGATCCGGACGCCGTCATGAAAGGTGCCTACGCCTGCAAATCCGAGGCGAACTACACCAAGTACTGCAATCCGAAGGTCGAGCAACTGCTGGTCGATCAAGCCATGGAGTTCGATGTCTCCAAGCGCAAGGCGATGGTCTGGGAGATCGAGCGTATCCTGGCCGAGGATGTCGCCCGCCCGATCATCTACCATGGCAAGGGGTCAACCTGCTGGCAGCCGCACTTCAAGGGCTACACGCTGCAGTCCAACAGCATCTATAACAACTGGAGATTCGACGAGGTCTGGCTCGATAAGTAGCCTCGTCGGATGAAGCCGCTGTCGCGCAGGTGCAAAGCCCTCAAGGCAGCCAGCGCGACCGGCCCTCCGCCGCCTCGACTTCGGCTTCGGCCTTGTCATGGCGGCGGGAGATTTCGCGCGTAATCGCGTAAAGCGCCTCCTTCATGCCCTTGCCCGAGACAGCCGACAATACCAGCGGCTTCTTGCGGGCCGCCTTGGTGAGCTCCGCGGATTTCGCTTCCAGAGCCTCCTCGGTCACCGCATCGCACTTCGAAAGCGCCACCAGCTCCTTTCGCTTCGCCAGTTCCGGCGAGTAGGAGCTGATCTCTCGGCGAACCGTCCTGTAGGCCTCGGCGACGTCGTCCTGGGTCGCCTCCACCAGATGCAGAAGCACGGAACAGCGCTCCACATGCCCGAGGAAGCGCGTTCCAAGTCCTGCACCCTCGTGCGCGCCCTCGATCAGCCCGGGAATGTCGGCCAGCACGAAATCCACGTCCCCGATCCGGATCACACCCAGGTTGGGATGCAGCGTCGTGAAGGGATAATCGGCGATCTTTGGCTTGGCAGCTGTCACAGCCGCGAGAAATGTCGATTTGCCGGCGTTGGGGAGCCCGATCAGCCCGGCGTCTGCGATCAGTTTGAGCCGGAGCCAGATCGTCAGCTCTTCGCCTGGTTGCCCGGGATTAGCATGCCGGGGCGCGCGATTGGTCGAGGTCTTGAAGTGCGCGTTGCCGAAGCCGCCATTGCCGCCGCGCGCGATCACCGCTTGGTCGCCAGGATTGAACATCTCGGCGAGCACCGTTTCCTGATCCTCGGCCAGAATCTCCGTCCCGGGTGGCACCTTGATGACCACGTCATCGCCGTTCGCCCCGGCTCGGTCTCGACCCATGCCGGCCTCGCCGTTCTTCGCGAAGAAGTGCTGCTGGTAGCGGTAGTCGATCAGCGTGTTCAAGTTGTCGACACAGACGACGACAACGTCGCCGCCTTTGCCGCCATTGCCACCGTTAGGGCCGCCGAACTCGATAAACTTTTCGCGCCGGAACGAGATGCAACCGTTGCCGCCGGCACCTGAGCGCACATAGATCTTGGCGAGGTCGAGAAACTTCATGGCACTTGCGCCTGTTCGTAAAGTTGCAATTGTCGAGCGCTGGAAACTGTGATCCCAGGGCCATGCCGAGCTAGGGCCGCGCCGGATCTCTCAAGGCTTTGCGAGCCTGATCGAGCCAGCGTCCAATCAGGCTGCCACCGGTCCGCGCCGGCCGATCCACCGCCTCGGCAATTGGGCCCAAGGCGACTTCGGCACGCTCGCGCGTCAACCAGAGGCCGAGTGCCTCTACTTCTGTGCCACGAGCCGAGCACCACATGCGCGATCGTCCCACTTCCTCGAACCCGAGCTTGGCCAGTACGCGCCCTGACGCAGGATTGTCGACGAAGTGCGCGGACGAAAAGGCCATGTGACCGTCCGATCCAAACCCATGGCGAACTGCCGCGGCCGAGGCTTCAGTCGCGAAGCCGTGTCCCCAGTGCTCGCGGCCAAGCCAGAAACCGAGCTCGGCCGCGCCGGAACGCCGACGGAAATAGCCCGTGCTGCCGATCATCCGCCCGTGCAGTTCGATCGCGAACCGAACATCGCTTCCATTAGGCTGCAGCCACGCCTTGGCATGCGTCGGATGCAGCGGGTACGGAATATCGCTGGTCATGCGCGCGACATCCCAATCGCTGGCGAGTGCCAGAAAATCGGGCTCGTCGCCGCCGCGCAGCGGCCGCAGGATCAACCGCGGCGTCTCGATGATCGGCAGTGACATCGCTTGTTACTGACCCTTACTCGGGGTTCGACGGTCGCTCCCGTAGCTCACGCTTTGGACCTCTTCGCCATCCATGGCTTATCGTAATCGCCGGCCATGATCGAGCCTTTTGGCATGATCACGCCGATCACATCGGCAAGCCCGAAACGCTCGATCTGCTCGCGGACCTGGTCGGCGGACTTGTAGGCGACCGGCGTCTCCGAGACGTCCGGACGGTCGAAAAAGAAGCGCACGTCTAGGCCCTCGGTCTGCCGCTCCAGAAGATCGCGTGACCTTTCCAGGAACGCCTCCGGTTCGAGCCCGATCAGCCCGTGCTCCCGGAGCAGGGCAGTTCGGCTCTTGTTTCGGCCGGCCCCGTGCGGAGAAAACGAGGCGTACTCTGTCCGGTCATTCCCGAGCGACAGCAGCACGGGCGCCGCCATGTTCAACGGAATGAGCCCGAGCAGCGGATGGCCATTTTCGTCCTTCCAGGCTGGGGTCGCACCCTTGCCATGGTAGAATAGATTGCCGCGCTTCCATACAAAGTTGTGCTCGTTGCCAAATGCTGCAAGTGGCGAAATGCCGAGGCGTTCGAGAGTCCGCTCGTGAACCAGCTGATGGTTACGCTTGGTCCAGCGCGCGACGTAGGCCAGCGCCTCCCAATACGCAGCCCCTACCTCGCTGTCGGGATCGATCCACGACTGATGCGGCTTCGTTTCCGGCGAGACAGCCTTGGTATGCTGCACTGCGGCCGCGATCCCGCGCTTGTAGACCTGTGCCCCGAGATCGCGGCTGCCGTGGTGCGTGACCAGCACGTTTACCCGCTTTGCATGCCCGAGCGACGTCGCAAGCGCAGCCTGACCGTTCTCTCTGAGCTTAGTCACAAGCGCCGGCGTCACATCGAGCGACCCGAGATAGGCGAAGTGATTGCCGTCTCCCTGGTCACAAAGCTGCGCCTTGGCGCGCCCGACGAGCCCTTGCAGGAACGGATTGCGCGTCGCCTCTATCTCGTCCGTGATCGGGTCCTCGACCTGGTCGGCCGGCGCACGCCCGCCGGGGCCAAAGCGCGTGGTCACCTTCAGCGCATCCATGAACGCGCCTGTCTCGACGCCCTCCGGGAACACCGTCGCGTACATCGAGCAGCAGATATCGGCCGAGTGGAATGCCGGGTGAATCGCGCGCGAAATTACGGCCCCGCCCACCGGAATCGTCCCGGGCGCGCTACCCGCGGGGCATGCATCGGGCATGATCGCGCCGTGCTCGAGCACTGGGCAGCGCATCAAATCGGCCATATGGGCGCGGACGGCCTGGATGTTGGCCTCGTCCTCGGGCGTCTCCGCAGCAATCGCCTCGGCAAACGCCCCATGCGTCCGGCGCGCGATGATTGCCGGCTTGGGAAAAAGCGCGGTCACCGCATCGCGGATGGTTTCCATATCCTGGCCTTCGGCCTGCAGGCGCCGGGCTTCGGCCAGCGCCTCCTTGAAACGCGGTCCGGGCTCGACGCCCCACGACAGCAGCAGGCGGCCTCCAATATTACTCATGAGTTGCATCTCCCTATTATAGGATAGAATCGTGTTTCACGTGAAAAATGCAAGCCATCTCAAAACACTACGGGGGAGGCGAACCCGCCTCCCCCGCGCTTGTGCGATTGGGTCGGGCTTTCGCCGGACCCCTGTACTAATGAGATCCGTTACTCTGCCGCTTCCAGCTTGGCTGGGGTCACGGAGATATAGATGCGGCCATTGCGCTTCGTCTGGAAGCCGACGCTGCCTTCGACGACCGCGAAGATGGTGTGGTCCCGTCCCATGCCGACGCCGGTGCCGGGGTGCCACTTGGTGCCGCGCTGACGGGCGATGATGTTGCCCGGAATGACGGCCTCGCCGCCGAACTTCTTGATGCCGAGGCGACGGCCGGCTGTGTCGCGGCCGTTGCGGGACGAACCGCCTGCCTTTTTGTGTGCCATGGATCGTAGTCCCTAGTCTGCGGCCGCCCGGCTCGGGGCTGGTCACGGCCAATGAATGAACGTCTTCGCATCAGCCTGGGCCCGCAACGCAGGAGCCCGGACCAGCTTACATTCCGACGATATCCTTGATCAGGACCGTCGTCTGCTCCTGGCGATGACCCTTCTTCCGCCTCGAGTTCTTACGGCGGCGCTTCTTGAAGGCGATGACCTTCTTGGCGCGCCCCTGCTCGACCACTTCGGCAGTCACTTTTGCCCCGGAAATGAACGGCTTGCCGACCTTTGGCTCACCTTCTCCACCGAGCATGAGCACATCGGTGAACTCCACCGTGGCGCCAGCCTCGCCCTCGATCTTCTCGACGATCAGCTTGTCATTGGCAGCGACGCGGTATTGCTTACCGCCCGTCTTGATGACGGCGTACATGGCAATCTCCTTCGTGTTGTACGCGCCCTTCGGCGCCGCCGTACCCTTTCAGGCCGGCGGACTTCGCGTGGCAGCACCGGAAACCGGCTCACCAAAGCCTCGGACAGCGAATTCGAGCGCGGCAGCCAAGCCGCCGCGCGAGATGCGGCTTTATGGTGCGGGAAGGGGCGAAAGTCAACGAGATTGGGGCATCGAGGAGGGGGTGCCAAAAGGGTTGGGGAGGCTGCGAGGGTGAAACTCGTTGATCAGCCAAAGCGCAGCGCTTGCCCCGTCCTTCGTAACCAGCGAGCAGGGGGCGAGAGGCTGCAAACTATGAAGCCGGAGTTCTTCAGTTCCGAGCCGGATCAGTGCCGCGAGCGTAGCGCTGCCGTCGACGGTCCAGGTAACGCATAGTCGGTGTCACGGTAGCACCGTGAAGCACCACCGAGATCAAAACAACGAGACCGATGGCACTCCAGAGAAGGTGCGGGGCTTCGAAGGGTGCGTGCCCCAGGCCATACGCCAAGTAGTAGGCCGAACCAAGTCCCCGGATGCCGAAGAACGCGATGACGGCTTTCTCGTCGTTTGACTGTGGACTCCCCACGAGGCTGATCCACCCGACAAGCGGCCTGATCAGGAAAATGGCGAGGAGCGCGAAGAGCACGACGGACCAGGACAAAGTCTCGAACAGCCCGCCACTAGCGATGGAACCTCCAAAGATAACGAGCAAGACCATCATGAGAAGGCGTTCGAGTTGCTCGGTGAAGTCGTGCAGCTTTTCGTGATAGGCGTGGTTGCGTTCGACGGCGCGGAAAGCGATTGCCGAGACGAACACGGCG